>Ga0163215_100003_pt1:0-1232500 | contig 1237604 bp, 1067 predicted proteins | sample SynspAceP_FD_185934 | JGI IMG/M metagenome (GOLD analysis project Ga0163215, IMG submission 185934) | Saline lake microbial communities from Ace Lake in Antarctica - Synechococcus sp. Ace-P (Hybrid Assembly) | ecosystem: Environmental > Aquatic > Non-marine Saline and Alkaline >... | reverse complement strand
CGCTAATTCTTTGCGCGGCGCTGAGCCCCTCTTCACCATGAACTAGTCGCGTGACTTCCTTGGCGAGAATCCCCTGGGCCTCCGGTTTGGTCTGCGAAGCCTGATCTGCCACTTCTATTTCTTTAATGACATCTACAGACAGAAACGTGAAATACCGTAAAAACATGTATGCATCCGCATCCGCGGCATTAAGCCAGAACTGATAGAACGCATATGGCGAGGTCTTATTCCTATCTAACCATATAGTACCGGTTTCTGTTTTTCCGAATTTCTGCCCATCAGCCTTAGTCACTAACGGGGTTGTTAAACCATACACCTGCGCTCGATGCATTCTTCGCGTCAAATCTATCCCGCCAGTAATATTGCCCCACTGATCGCTCCCGCCTATTTGGAGAATACAATTGTGCCGCTTATACAGTTCTGCGAAATCATAAGACTGCAAAATCATATAGGTGAACTCAGTAAAAGAGATTCCCGCCCCCTCTCTATCGAGACGCTGCTTTACAGACTCCTTTTGAATCATGGAGTTTACGGAAAAATGCTTACCAACATCCCGCAAGAAATCCAGCACATTAATGTCTTTCACCCAGTCCAGATTATTAACGACAACTGCGGCACTGGACCCCGAATCAAAGTCGAGAAACTGAGATACTTGGCTTTGCAATCTTTGCACCCAAAACTCTACAGTATCGCTCGAGTTCAACTGTCTCTCCGAAGCCTTAAAACTAGGGTCTCCAATCAGGCCAGTCGCGCCCCCAACTAACGCAATGGGTTTGTGTCCAGCAAGCTGGAATCGACGCAAGGTAAGCAACGGCACTAGACTACCTATATGAAGGCTCTCAGCCGTTGGGTCAAAGCCACTATATAGAGTACGCCCTTCCCCAAGCACGGACTTCAACTCATCGCCTGAGGTCATTTGCGCTAACAGGCCTCGATTTTGAAGATCTTCGATAATGTCTATAGATGTAGCCGTCATAAGTGATTCCTAAAGCTAAATTGTGCTCACCTCTATTGCCTCTATATATAGAGGCACAAAAAAGCGACTTGCGAGCAACCTATTTAATTGACTTGCGAAACGGTCGCAGATTTTACACTACTAATCAGAATAAGACTTGACCTGCCCCCTAAAAGTCATAAGAATTGCCTTTTTGAGCGCCAATGTCGGGCTCACATATCTGCAATAAGAGACATAACATCATTAACTTCATGGATTTTTCGAGACTTTCAAAGCAGGCGGTAAGCAAACACTTCCCCCGTGACCACTTGATGCTGGCTAGCGTATTAAGCGCTGCGCTGGTAATCACAATGGTATTTACACCAAAAGAATCGGCTCATGGCGCCAAAATCATGGCTTTGCCTACTCAAGAGTCCCCTCTTGCGCTAATTCCTCATACACCAACGGACTCTCCACTCGCCGATTTGGTGATAAGCAATAATGCGCAGAAATCCGCATTTGCCGAATGGACCGACTTAGAAGTCCAATCTGGGGACAATTTGTCAGCACTATTTACGAAAGTAGGGCTAAGTGCGCAAGACATGTACCGCGTCCTTAATAGTAACGAAGAAGCAAAAGTGCTCAACCGCCTTTTCCCTGGTTACCAGCTTAGCTTTCATATGCCCGAGGAAGGCAAACTCAATCAGCTCAAAGTATTGAAGTCTCCTCTGGAAGGCTACTTGTTTACACTCAATGATACGGGTTACCAAGTAGAACCTATCATTCGCATACCCGAGATTAAAACCACCTATAAAGAAGGGGTCATTAACGACAGCCTATTTATGGCAGCCAAACGGGCCGACATTCCTGCTATCTCAATTATGGAAATGGCCGACATCTTTGGTGGGGTAATCGACTTTATCCTTGATCCACGTGATGGCGACAACTTCGGCATACTCTACGAAGAGAAATACCTAGACGGCACTTTTATTGGCAATGGCGACATCATTGCTGCTCAATTTACCAACCAAGGTAAACAGTTTATTGCCGTACGTTATATTAATGAAGACGGTACCACAGGCTACTACAGCCCTGAAGGCGAGAGTATGCGTAAAGCATTCTTGCGCACCCCTCTAGACGTTTTCCGCATAAGCTCTAATTTTAGCTTAAGCCGGAAGCACCCAATACTGAACACGATTCGTGCACACAAAGGCACTGACTATGCGGCCCCTAGAGGTACGCCAGTGCGTGCGACTAGCGATGGCGTCGTCACTTGGGCATCTAGAAACGGATCATTTGGAAAGCTCATCGTACTTCAGCATCGTGGCGAATTTGAAACCAAGTACGCCCATCTAAATGACTACGCCTCTGGTATTAAGAAAGGCTCCAGAGTTCGCCAAGGAGAAGTTATCGGATACGTAGGACAAACGGGCGGAGCCACAGGCCCTCACCTGCATTATGAGTTCCTTGTTCGTGGCGTCCACAAAGACCCAAGAACGATCGTCGATCAACTTCCACAAGCTATCTCATTAGAGCAACAAGAACTGCCTCGCTTCAAAGAGCAAACTAAAGATCTGCTAGAGCGCTTCATACAAGAAAGTGTCGATTCGCGCCTACTGAGCTTGAACCATATCGAGCCTACCGCACAGTCTCACTAAGTCTTGTCTCATCCACGCCCATGCCAATCCGCGCATGGGCAACTAGGACGCACAAGCACATGTCGACTCACGAATATTTCATCGGACTCCTCTCCGGCACTAGCATCGACGGCGTCGACTGCGTAGTCGTCGATTTTGCACAAACCCCCCCTGCCCTAGTAGGCACTCATAGCGAGCCGATACCCGCTCCTTTGCACCGAAAAATACATGCATTATGTGCAGAGGACACAGTATCGCTGATAGATTTGGGAGAAACTGACGTTGCCTTAGGGCGGGTGTTTGCAAACGCCGTTAAGCAACTGCTCAACAAGAGTAACCTTAACCGCAGGGATATCCTCGCCATTGGCAGTCACGGCCAGACTATCAAACACCACCCAACAGGCCAGAACCGCTTTACTCTGCAAATTGGCGACCCCAATACGATCTCCTACCTTACTGGCATCTGTACTATTGCGGATTTTCGACGAAAAGATATGGCCGCAGGCGGTCAAGGCGCACCTTTAGCCCCCCTATTCCATCAAAGCTATTTTTCCGATCCTCACTCTCGGTGCGCAGTGCTAAATTTAGGAGGAATCGCCAATATATCTCTTCTCGCCCACAAAGGACTTGAGCTAGTCGGTTTTGACACGGGGCCAGCCAATGTCTTAATGGACGGTTGGATCAATGCTAAAAAGAACCTCTCCTATGATGCTGAAGGGCAGTGGGCACGGACAGGTACTGTTGACCAGGCACTATTGCACACTCTGCTAGAGGAACCTTACTTTCAGCGATCTCCACCCAAAAGCACTGGTCGCGAATTATTCAATATGCGCTGGTTACAGGCGCATCTCGCCAAGTTTCCACAATTACGTGATGAAGACGTGCAAGCGACCTTATTGGAATATACGGCAATCAGCGTAGTGAATAGCGTGGATTGGCAGATGGCGAAAATCGATACACTTTTTGTGTGCGGCGGTGGTGCGAAAAATTCTTATTTGATGGAGCGATTGCAAAGTTTGCTCACGCCAGTGACCGTTGCGAGCAGTAGTGCTGCAAACCTTGACCCTCAGTGGGTAGAGGGATTCCTCTTTGCTTGGCTCGCGAGAAACGCCTGGTATGGCGATCCCGTGGATGCCAGATCCGTGACAGGATCTGCACAAGTAACTATTTTAGGCGGTATTTACGAGGCCGACTCAAACGGAGAATGAAGAGCCACAACCACAAGTCGTAGAAGCCAGAGGGTTATTCACGACGAATTTAGCTCCCTGTAGCCCTTCCACATAATCGACTTTGGCGCCGACTAAGTATTGATAGCTCAAAGGATCAACCACTAGCTCAGCGCCATGATTCGAGACAATTGTATCGTCTTCATCAGACTCTTGATCAAAGCTAAAGCCGTACTGAAAGCCCGAACACCCGCCTCCCGTTACAAAGACGCGTAATTTCAACTTTGGATTGCCCTCTTCGCTGATAAGGTTTTTCACCTTTGCGGCAGCATTCTCAGACATTGAAATAATACTTGGACTATGGGATTGAACAACAGACATTAAGGCACCATCGAGTTGTGAAACGTGCGCAAAGAAATGAAAAACCACGCAGTAAAAGGATTATGTCTAAACCCGAGCATTTCAGTCAACTATTGTTTCGTCTTCCTCATCCGACGATGAGTGCTCGACGTCTGAACGACGTCCCAAATTCTCGTACGCTAACGCCTTGGCTTGAGTGGCAGATAAGCGTTTAGCCTCATGCTGCGCACGTGCAATATGCATTAGATTACCGTTAACTTCAGATCCCATCACCATTTCAATCAGACTATAGAAAACATTTCCCATTACCACCGCTTTGGCCGCAAGCTCTAGGTGTTTGGAGGAGTGCACATCGCCTTTGACCAAACCATTGATCACCACAGACGGCACCCAGACTTCTCCTTCAATGACCCCTGACTCCGCAATTCGGATCAACGCGCCAGAGTCATCATCGGCATAAACATTGCCTTTAATGCGACCCTCAACGTTTAGTTCGCCGCTAAAACGCAAATCCCCGACAATTTCGGTTTGCTTGGAGATTAACGTATGAGCCAGTCCCGACGTGCTTGTTTTTTTACTACTAGATTTAAACATTACTGCGCCTCCACGACACTCCAGCTAAATACCTTCTCTACTTTTATTGCCGTGGGCTTCGTTGACTCCGCAAGCACTTCAACCTGATCTGGCGTGAAGCCTTCCGGCAATTGCAGTTCACCCTCGATATTCTGGAAATAACGAAAACTCAAACTTGGATCAAAAGATGTGGATTCCAACACCAAGTCGCTCAAGGGCAACACTTCTCTCTGCCCATCTCGTTGCCCGATGATGTTGATCTGAGCGCTCCCCTCAAGAACCTTATCGCCAGCGTCAGCTTGTCGGAATACCGCTTTGTAGTGATAGCGAGCGCTTTGCTCTACTGGGGTCACGCCAAACTCTGCAATGATAAGGTTTAGACCCGTGCTCTCTGGAGACATGACCTGTCGATAAAAGGACACATCTTGCTCAAGCTCCAAAATGCGCTGTCGCAGGCCATTGATAGTCCCTTGCACCTCTTCTGTGGCGCGGCGATCAACGATATTACTGCGATCGGTGATGACTAGCTCAGAACGCAAAGCATTGAGCTGGCCTTGCGACTCAGCCAGGGCCTGACTCAAGCGTTCATTGTCAGCTCTATTCACCAAATGCCGTTGCTGAGCGACATACTGCCCGTAAAAATAGGCTGCAGCGCCCACAGCCACGAATAGCATAATAAGAAAAACGCTAAGAGATACACGATACCAAGGACGATAAGGAACGACGACCATTTGGTGTTGTTTACTGCCTTTTACAACGTTCGGCATAGCACCCTTAATCCGCTCTTATCGCTTTATGGAAGAAAGGCAATATTCTGCAGCCCTTCACTTTCATCAAGGCCAAACATAATGTTCATATTCTGAATCGCTTGCCCTGACGCCCCTTTCACCAAGTTATCAATTACAGAAAGCACTACAACCATGTTGCTGCTCTCTAAATAACATACACCAATTTGGCATCGGTTAGCGCCACGAACATTTCGCGTAGCCGGGTATTGCCCCTGTGGCAGCACATCCACAAATGGCTCATCTTTATATCGGTTCTCAAAGACTGCCTGCAACTGAGACGCGTCTTTGCCTGCTTTAAGCGGTGCGTACAATGTCGCATGAATACCGCGAATCATTGGCGTTAAATGGGGAACGAAGGTCAGCCCTACAGGCTCACCTGCATAATGGGTCAAGCCTTGTGTTATTTCAGGCAAATGTCGATGGCCAGAAACGCCATAAGCGCTCATAGACTCGGAGGCCTCAGTGAGCAACGCCCCAACAGACGCTTTACGTCCAGCACCACTCACACCGGATTTCGCATCCGCGATAAGGCCTGTTGTTTCAATCAATCCTGCCTCAAGCAAAGGGAGAAATCCCAATTGAATAGCTGTGGGATAACATCCCGGCACCGCTAACAACTGTGCATTCACAATCGCTTCACGGTTCACTTCAGGCAAACCGTAAACCGCTTCATTTATATACTCTGGGCACTCATGACTAACTTTATACCACTTCTCCCAGACCGCTTGATCACGCAATCTAAAATCCGCAGAAAGGTCGATGACGCGCACGCCTCGTTTTAAGAGTGCAGGGACTGACTTCATCGCCACAGCATGTGGAGTCGCGTAAAACACCGCATCACAGGCGAATAGCGCTTCTGAGTCAGGCGCTGAAAACTCAAGATCCAAAACACCCCGTAGATTGGGAAATAAGTCAGATACAGGACTACCTTGCAGTTCGCGCGACGTGATGACTTCGATGCTCACATCTTTACGGGTTGCGAGCAGACGCAGTAGTTCCACTCCGGTATATCCAGTAGCTCCGACAATTCCGACCTTAATCACAGGGTCCTCCTAGGGTGTTGCGCAAATGCGTAAACATTGAAATTTGAGCGAGGCATGATACCCCTGTTTTCAGGCTGTATCCATTCAATCAGCTGTGCTAGTGTAGCCCGCTTCAGCATACGGCCAGTGTCAATTCACTAGTTTTTAAGGGAGGATAAAATGCTCTGGGTTAAAGCATTCCATATTATCGCTGTCATTTGTTGGTTCGCCGCCATCTTTTACCTCCCACGATTGTTTGTCTATCACGCGGCAAGCACCGACGCTATTAGCAAAGAACGCTTTGTCATCATGGAGCGGAAGCTATATAGAGGCATCGCTACCCCGTCAGCTATCGCGACTATTGTCCTTGGGTTTTGGCTTATTAGTTTCAATGCCTCATTTTATATGAGCGCCCCTTGGATGCATGCGAAACTCAGCCTTGTCGCTTTATTAGTCGTCTACCATGGTTTCTGCTGGCACTATTTAAAACAGCTTCGTGACGACAAGTGTACAAAGTCCCATGTGTTTTTCCGCTACTTCAACGAAATCCCTGTTTTTATGCTCATTGGCATCGTCATTTTAGTAGTCGTTCGCCCCTTCTGAGGCATAATAAGTAGAACTTCTTTGAAAGGACAAATCCCGTGGTCACCGACATTGCCAGCAAGCCGAAAGTCTTATGCTTCTCTGGTTTAGATCCCTCAGGAGGAGCAGGCATTCAAGCGGATATAGAAGCGCTATTTAGCGCTGGCTGTCACTGCTTGCCCATTATCACTAGCCTCACAGTGCAAGACACCTGCAATGTGATGTCAGCTCAACCCGTCTCCCCCGCATTGCTCATTCAACAAGCCCGTGCGGTATTAGAGGATGTGTCGGTTGAAGTCATCAAAATAGGCTTACTAGGCAGCGTCCAAACCATCGAAGTCGTGCATACGATCCTTAAAGACTACCCTAATATCCCTGTCGTACTGGACCCAATCTTATGGGCTGGCGGCGGGTTTGAATTCTCTAAAGACGACATCGCCAACGCACTAAAATCGCTGTTATTACCCCTGACTCATGTCCTCACGCCCAATACTAATGAGCTAAACGCATTGAGCCCAAGTGCCGACACACAGGACGCAGCGGCAAGTAGCTTGCTCGACTTAGGGTGTAAACACATTTTGCTTACTGGGACTCACGCGAAAAGCGACAAAGTCATCAACCGACTCTACACCCCGCACCAAGCGCAACAGAGTTTCGAATGGCCCCGTTTAGAGAACGAATACCATGGCTCTGGCTGTACGCTCGCCGCTAGCCTTGCCGCCTATCTTGCGCACGGCTTTGAGATGGGCGAAGCGGCACACCGCGCACAACAATACACTTGGGAGTCTCTTCAAGCAGGGACTAGGCCAGGCTTCGGCCAATGGCTCCCAAATCGTAGCTATTGGAATGCCTGAGAGTCGTCATGCCTAAACCCTTACAAGGTGTCTATGCGATCACCGATCAAACTCTTTTGCGAGGACCGATGCTTCTCGCTGGCGTCGAGGAAGCACTAAGTGCTGGGCTTGGCTTGTTGCAATACCGCAACAAAGGGGACTCTTGGCAATCGCGATGCGATGAAGCCGCCCAATTACTTAAGCTTTGCCGCCGCTACGACACCCCCTTGCTCATTAATGATGATGTCGATCTCTGTCTTGAAGTAGGCGCCGATGGCGTGCATTTAGGCCAGGCGGATACGAAATTAACCGATGCAAAGCAACGCCTCGATGACAATGCGTTGATCGGGGTAACTTGTCATAGCGATGTCGCTCTCGCACGGCAGGCCCAGGACAATGGCGCCCATTACGTGGCCTTCGGCCGCTTCTTCCCGTCCACGACCAAACCCCATGCCTCTCCCGCCACTCTCGACACTTTGCACCAAGCACGGCGCGAGCTCACATTGCCCATTGTTGCAATTGGCGGCATCAACGCCGAAAATGGCCACACTTTGATAGACGCTGGCGCGAGCATGCTAGCCGTTATCCATTACCTATTTGCTAGCCCTAATATTGACGTAAGAGTGCAAAAACTCAACGCACTCTTTAACCCCGCTATTAATCGTTAAGACTCATCGTATTGAAAAGGAACCCTACCCCGTGAAATCCCAGCCAGAAAAGACCACGAAACGCTCTGCCGAGCTATTTGAAGAAGCGAAACTTTACATCCCAGGCGGAGTGAATTCACCCGTGCGCGCATTCCGCGGTGTAGGCGGCAACCCATTGTTTTTCAATGGCGGAGAAGGCGCCTGGCTGACAGATGAAGACGATAATCGCTATATCGATTATGTGGGTGCATGGGGGCCATTGATCCTCGGCCACAGACATCCCGATGTCCTTGAAGCACTGCAAGCACAATTGAGCCACGGCTTAGGGTACGGCGCATCAACAGAGGCAGAAGTGACGATTGCCAAGACAATCTGCAAGCTGGTCCCTTCTATCGAACGTGTCCGACTCGTGACTTCCGGAACCGAAGCCACCATGAGTGCGATACGAGTCGCCCGAGGCTACACCGGTCGCGACAAAGTAGTGAAATTTGAAGGCTGCTATCACGGCCATGTCGACGGATTACTGGTCAAGGCAGGTTCAGGAGCACTCACTCTAGGCGAGCCAGATTCACTCGGGGTTCCTAAATCCTATACAGATCAAACCTTCGTGCTGCCTTACAACGATATCGATGCGTTAGAAAAACTCTTTGAAAGAAGCGGAAAGGAAATCGCCTGCATCATCGTAGAGCCAGTTGCTGGCAATATGAATATGGTCCCGCCTATTCCAGGCTTTCTCGAGAAAATGCGCGAGCTTTGCGACCACTACGAAACCGTGCTCATTTTCGATGAGGTCATGACAGGATTTCGTGTAGCTTTAGGCGGCGCCCAAGCTCACTACAATGTCACGCCAGATCTCACCGCTCTAGGCAAAGTCATTGGTGGCGGCCTTCCAGTCGGTGCCTTCGGTGGCAAACAGGAGATCATGGAAATGATCGCGCCAATGGGCCCAGTCTATCAAGCAGGCACTCTTGCCGGCAGCCCGCTTGCTGTCGCCGCTGGTATGGCCATGCTCACCGCTATTCAAAAGCCTGGGTTCTATGAGTCGCTAAACGCTCGCACCCTAGCACTCACTACCGGCTTAAAGGAACGCGCCACAGCGGCGAAGATTCCTTTCACTACTCATCAAATTGGCGGCATGTTTGGTTGCTTCTTTAGTGGCGAAGAGACTGTCGAGCGCTTCGATCAAGTTATGGCCTGCGATGTCGAATATTTCAAAAAATACTACCATCACATGCTGCAGAACGGCGTGTATCTCGCCCCGTCAGCATTCGAAGCAGGCTTCGTATCCGCTGCGCACGGTGATGATGAGATTCAGAAAACCTTAGATGCCGCGGAAATTGCTTTCGCCGCAGCCTAATCACCACACTCACTCTTTAAGTGGTGTTCGGCACCGCGTTTAAGCAAGGAAGATAAGATCGCATGAAGAATTTTGACGTATACAGTATTGGCAACGCTTTAGTCGACCAAGAGTTTGAAGTCGATGACCGGTTTTTTATCGACTCGGGAATCGAGAAAGGTTTCATGACACTGATTGATGAAGACAAACAGCAAGAATTGCTTGAGCTGTTAATGGATCGATACGGATTAAAGAAACGCGCAGGAGGAGGCTCAGCTGCCAACTCTATTTATGCGTTAAGCCAATTTGGTGGCAAAGCATTCTTCTCCTGTAAGGTCGCCAATGATGAACCCGGCCAGTTTTACATGCAGGAGCTTGGCGACAATAATGTCGAGACTAATCTTACTGGTGAGCGTGAAGTCGGCACTACTGGTCGCTGTCTCGTCATGGTCACCCCCGATGCCGAACGCACAATGCTTACAGCATTAGGCATATCACAATTAGTATCTGTGAGTGAGCTGAACCACGACGCCATTAAAGCGTCTACTTATGCCTACACTGAAGGGTATTTAGTGACATCTCCCACAGCAAAAAGCGCTGTACTTGAGATGAAGCGTGTCGCAAAGGAAGCCGGCGTTAAATTCGCCATGACTTTCTCGGACCCTGCGATGGTGGAATACTTTAGCGAAGGTATTAACGACTTCATTGGCGATGGTGTGGACTTGCTTTTCAGTAACGAGCAAGAAGCCAAGTTGTGGTCTGGTGCAGACACACTTGAAGCCGCCTGTCAGGCACTTGAAAAAGTGGCTACGCAATTTATCGTGACACGTGGCGCTCTAGGGGCACGTCTTTTTGACGGCGAACGCTATATCGATATCGATGCCCATAAAGTAAGAGCGATAGACAGCAATGGCGCAGGAGATATGTTCTCTGGCGCGTTCCTTTACGGAATAACAAAGGGATATGATTTCGAGACTTCAGGCAAGATCGCCAGTGTGGCGGCTTCAATCGTTGTGTCGCAGTTCGGCCCGCGCCTCTCACCAGAACAACACAAGGAAGTTCTGGAAAGAGTCGGCCTATAAAGGATTAAGCACGCAATTCGTCGACGAATTTCTTAACGCCATCAAACCATGAGGCTTTCTTCGGCGATTGCTGTCCTTCAGTTTCAGCAATATCGTGAAACTCCGCTAAGAGCTCTTTTTGACGCTTAGTGATCTTAACCGGAGTCTCCACCACTACGCGGCACAATAAGTCGCCCGTAATCCCACCGCGCACAGGCGTCACGCCTTTATTGCGTAAACGGAACAACTTACCCGTTTGTGTTTCGGCTGGAATCTTCAGTTTCACCCGACCATCAAGCGTAGGCACTTCTAACTCGCCGCCTAATGCCGCATCCACGAAGCTGATCGGAATCTCACAATGCAGATCAATACCATCACGCTCAAAGAGTTTGTGCGCTCGTACAGATACTTGTACATAAAGGTCACCATTAGGACCTCCGTGACTTCCTGCCTGACCTTCGCCAGTTAAACGAATGCGATCGCCGTTATCAACACCTGGTGGCACTTTGACTGACAACGTCTTCTGCTCTTCTACATTGCCCTGACCACGACAAGTAGTACACGGGTCCTTAATCTGCTTACCAGAACCCTGACAATGCGGACACGTTTGCTGCACAGAGAAGAACCCTTGCTGCATGCGCACTTGACCCATGCCGTTACAAGTTCCGCAATCGACAGGCTTACTGCCTTTTTTCGCGCCACTGCCTTCACAAGTTTTACACTTAACAGCTGTGGGGATTCGAATCTTTGCTGTGGTTCCGCGGACAGCCTCTTCTAGATCAAGCTCGAGGTTATAACGTAGGTCGGCCCCTTTACGTACATGGCTGCGTCCACCGCCACCGCCGCGTGATCCACCAAATATGTCGCCGAAGATATCACCAAACATGTCACCGAAATCGCCGGCACCAGCGCCACCGCCGCCACCTTGCTGATTGACGCCGGCATGACCGTACTGATCATAACGCGCACGTTTTTGTGCATCAGAAAGCATTTCAAAGGCTTCGTTTGCCTCTTTAAATTTTTCTTCAGCCGTGTCGTCTCCTGGGTTGCGATCAGGATGGTGCTTCATCGCAATACGTCGGTAAGCCTTTTTTAACTCTGCTTCGGATGCATCGCGGGAAACCCCCAACACTTCATAATAATCTCGTTTGGACATAATCTTTATCTTTCTCTTTTAGCGAAAATTGGAACCGCTTAATAGCAATGTCTTCCAACGCAAAAAAACCAGACGAGAGAACCCATCCGGTTTTTTGCACTGACGTAGTTTGCTTTGGGTGCTCGCACACCCTTGGCAATTACTTGTCGTCTTTAACTTCTTCGAACTCTGCATCCACAGCGTCATCGTTATCCGAGGACTGGGCAGAAGCATCGTCAGCTGCACCGGCTTCTCCAGCTTGTTTCTCAGCGTACATCTTCTCTGCAAGACTAGAGGAAGCTTCTGTTAGCTCTTTAGTCTTCGCTTCGATCTCGTCGATATCGCCGCCTTTCATCGCTTCTTCTACTGCCACGATGGCTGCTTCAATCGATTCTTTCTCAGCCGCTTCGACCTTGTCACCCGCTTCTTCTAAAGTCTTACGAGTGGCATGGACTAGACCATCAGCCGTATTACGGACTGTCACCAACTGCTCGAACTTCTGATCGTCCGCCGCATGCGCTTCGGCGTCTTTCACCATGGCTTCGATCTCTTCATCTGAAAGACCACTTGATGCCTTGATGATGATTGACTGCTCTTTTCCTGTCGCCTTGTCTTTGGCCGACACGTTAAGAATACCATTCGCATCCAAGTCAAACGCCACTTCAATTTGTGGCATGCCGCGAGGTGCCGCAGGAATGTCTGACAAATCGAATCGACCTAGCGACTTGTTCTGTGCCGCTTGCTTACGCTCACCTTGAACAACGTGAATAGTTACCGCTGTTTGGTTATCGTCCGCTGTAGAGAACACTTGTGTCTTCTTAGTAGGAATCGTGGTGTTCTTCTCGATCAATGCGCTAGCTACTCCGCCCATAGTCTCGATACCAAGAGACAGTGGCGTTACGTCCAACAATAGTACGTCGTTCACTTCACCAGAAAGTACCGCTGCTTGGATCGCTGCGCCCATGGCCACTGCTTCATCAGGGTTTACATCACGGCGCGCTTCTTTACCGAAGTAATCAGCCACTTTCTTTTGTACTAAAGGCATACGCGTTTGGCCACCGACCAATATCACGTCATCGATCTTAGACACATCTAGACCAGCATCTTTCAATGCCATTTTAACTGGGCCCATCGTGCGATCTACAAGTTCTTCAACAAGAGATTCGAACTTCGCTCGCGTCAGCTTTTGCACCAAGTGCTTTGGCCCGCTCGCATCTGCCGTAATATAAGGCAGGTTGATTTCTGTTTGCTGAGCAGATGAAAGCTCAATCTTCGCTTTCTCGGCCGCTTCTTTCAAACGTTGCAAGGCCAATGGGTCGTTATGCAGATCCATGCCTGATTCTTTTTTGAACTCAGCCGCTAAGTATTCGATCAAACGAAGGTCGAAATCCTCACCACCCAAGAACGTGTCACCGTTCGTAGAAAGCACTTCAAACGTGTGCTCGCCATCAGTGTCAGCAATCTCGATGATCGAGATATCGAACGTACCACCACCAAGGTCAAATACGGCAACAGTGGCATCGCCACCTTTTTTGTCCATGCCGTACGCCAATGCAGCCGCTGTTGGCTCATTGATGATGCGCTTTACTTCTAAGCCTGCAATTCGGCCTGCGTCTTTAGTCGCTTGACGCTGTGCGTCATTGAAGTAAGCAGGAACAGTAACAACCGCTTCCGTCACTTTCTCGCCGAGGAAGTCCTCAGCCGTCTTCTTCATCTTCTTCAATACTTGTGCTGAGATTTGCGGTGGAGACATTTTCTCTCCATTGACGCTCACCCATGCATCACCGTTATCTGCTTTAACGATTTCGTATGGCACCATCTTGATGTCTTTTTGGACGACATCATCTTTAAACTGACGGCCGATAAGACGCTTGATCGCGAATAGCGTGTTCTTAGGGTTCGTTACCGACTGACGCTTAGCAGGCTGACCCACTAACGTTTCGCCATCTTTAGAGAACGCGATAATCGAGGGAGTTGTACGATCGCCCTCGGCATTTTCCAATACTTTCGCTTTTCCGCCATCCATAATCGCCACGCATGAATTCGTGGTTCCTAAATCTATTCCGATGATTCTACCCATTTCTCGTTTCTCCATCTCGCTCGCCTAGCTAACACTTAGCTGCTGAGAGCGGGTTCTCTGTTCAATTGACTGTGCTGTTGGTTTGCCTTCGGTGAAGCAACCTTCCCTTAGGCTTTTTATTGCTTCTGGCCTCTAATATTGGCCCAAAGCGTGCTATTTCAAGTCTTAGTGCTACTTCTATTGCACTTTTTATTCTGCGGCCTTAGAGACCATCACCATGGCTGGACGAATTACGCGGCCATGCAGGGTATATCCCTTCTGCATCACGGCTGTCACAGTGTCTGGCTCAACATTCGCGTTTTCCTGCATCGACATAGCCTGATGCAATTGCGGATCGAAGGGCTCGCCGAGAGGGTCGATCTGCTCGATTGAGAATTTCTTGAAGCAATCGATAAAGCTTTTCAGGGTCAACTCGACGCCTTGTAGAAGCCCTTTTACAGCTTCATCATCACGATCCATATTGACCTGCAGCGCACGTTCTAGGTTGTCCATTACGGCCAATAGCTCTGCGCTTAGCTTTTCTTGCCCGTACTTATGAGCCTTCTCGATATCTAACTCAGTTCGGCGACGCAAGTTCTGCATCTCCGCCTGCACTCGTAACACTTCATCTTTCTGATGCGCGATAACTGTTTCGGCTTGCGCAAGCTTCTGCAGTGCTTCAATCAGCTGTGCTTGCTCGCCAACGGCTTCGACTGGTTCAGCCTCGTTGCCTTCAATTTCGTTATTCTCCTCCACGCGTTCTTCTCCTTGCGTATCCATATTCTTCTCGTCAGTGTTTTCGCTCATCTTTGCACCTGTTCTATGAAGGGTTACGGGCTATTGCCGCTTGCTCGATTTACTAAGGGATCTTCTCAATCCGGCTTGCACTGCGATATTGGGGCAAAGCACGCCAGTTCAAGCCGACAGCCATTAATTCCTGCAATTATTTTTGCTATTCAGATAGCGAGACAATGCAGTACTACACTGACAAATAGCATGAGGATGCGCTATATTAAGCAGCGCAGATTGATTTAAATAACTCTGCTTTTGCTCACAGCGACTTACACGGAAACCCCAGCCCCACCATGCTGATCCAGCTCTCTATCCGCCATTACGCCATTGTTGACTCTCTAGAGATCGAATTCTCTCCAGGTATGACCGTTATTACCGGTGAAACTGGGGCAGGAAAGTCGATCATGCTCGGCGCTTTGGGCTTAACCCTAGGAGACAGGGCCGACAAAGGCGTTATTAGCAACAACGCTAAACGTACAGACATCAGCGCGTATTTCGACACCCAAGACCAACCCTTGGCGAAAGCCTGGTTAATCGAGAACGAACTGCTAACCGAAGAAGAGCCCGATCTGTGTTTGCTACGCCGCGTCGTGTCTGACGATGGTCGCTCCAAAGCGTGGGTCAACGGTTTTCCCGTGACGCTACAGATTCTAAAAACCGTTGGTGAAATGTTAATCGACATTCACAGCCAACATGAACATCAGTCGCTCCTCAACCGTAGCACTCACCAGCGTTTGCTCGATGCCTATATTGGGGAGCAAGCCCTATTAGAGAAAGTCCGTCTTATCAGTCGAGATTGGCGCAAGAACCGTGACGCATTAGAGGCTCTGAAAACGCAGTCTGAAGCGTTCGCCGCCCAGTTAGAGCTCATTAGTTATCAGCTCAACGAACTCAATGAACTAGATTTGCAAGAAGGCGAGCTCGACGCACTCGATGCGGAATACCGCCAACTTAATAGCGCCGACACCGCATTAGCGACCGCGCAGCAATTACTAGAACTGTGTAGCGAAAGCGAAGAGCAAACATTGCAAGCTGGCTTGAACCAAGCGTTAGCGCTGATTCAAGAGCTACAAGCGAAAGCCTCAACATTAGATAACGTTGGTGACTTGCTCAACAATGCCTCAATTCAAGTGGACGAAGCGGTACGCGAACTACGCCGCACCATCGACGGCTTCGATGCTAATCCGCAGCGGCTAGAGGAGATCAATCAACGCCTCGCCGATATCCATCAGTTGGCGCGTAAACATAAATGCGGATCACAAGAGCTACTCGCCTTACAGCTGCGCCTGCAAGATGAAATACAGACCATGGAGCACAGCGGTGAAGAGCTCAGCACACGCCAGGCTAACGATGCAAAGCTACAAGGCGAATTCCAAGAGCTCGCACAGCAACTAACCCTATGCCGCCAAAAAGGGGCCAAGCGCTTAGCCAAGCAGATCAACCTGCAGATCGCAGAGCTCGGCATGAGCCAGGCCTCGCTGCATGTTGAACTGACACCGCTAAGTAAGGGCTTACCTACTGCCACAGGGCAGGAAAGCGTAGAGTTCTTGGTCAGCACCAATCCAGGCCAACCGCCTCGTCCGCTTATAAAAATTGCCTCGGGCGGCGAGCTTTCTCGCATCAGCCTCGCCATACAAGTGATCACAGCGCAAACCTCGTCCACACCAACCTTGGTGTTTGATGAGGTCGATGTCGGGATAGGCGGCGGCGTTGCCCGTGCAGTGGGTTTACTGTTAAAACAACTTGGATCGCGCGGACAGGTATTGTGTGTCACTCACCAGGCGCAAGTGGCTAGCCAAGGGCATACCCATCTTTTTGTGAGCAAACAGATGCAGGGAGAGGTTCAAACAGGAACACGTATCCGCGCATTGGAAGGTGAGGATAAAGTAAAAGAGATTGCGCGGATGCTAGGGGGCGAGTCCAGTAAACAAGGCTTTACACCGGAGTCTCTCGCCCACGCTCAAGAAATGCTTAACGGATAACTAGGCTTTCTGACAGGTACCGCAGATACCGTAAAGGTAAAGGCTGTGATCTGTAATCTCAAAACCAAACTTTTTCGCTATTTTTAGCTGTTGGTTTTCGATCACTTCGTCGTAAAACTCTTCTACGAGTCCGCATTTACTGCACACCAAGTGATCATGGTGCTCCATAGTGCTGAGCTCAAATACAGAATGGCCGCCTTCAAAATGGTGACGCTCCACTAATCCCGCGGTCTCAAACTGCGTAAGCACACGGTAGACTGTTGCCAAGCCCACATCTTCGTCCGCTTCAATTAGCGCCTTGTACACGTCTTCTGCACTTAAATGGCGGGTCTCAGAGCTCTCAAGCAATTGAAGAATCTTCACGCGAGGAAGGGTAACTTTAAGGCCGGCTTTACGTAGTTCGTGATTTTCTGAAGACATGTTTCTCTCTTTGTTTAGCTTGCACATTGACCCTCGTAGCAGGTGAGGTATTATGCCCCGTAACGCTTATAGATGAAAGTTACTCTCATCTGCCGCAATACCTGCTTTATTAAACAGAGACTACCCATGTTTTCGCAGCAAGAACCCGCATTGAACAAGACCTCTTTTTTCCGCAAAAGCTTCCGCCTGTGCCTTCTTTTAGGGCTTGCCGGCGTAGTAAGTGCTTGCTCAATCCCACGCCTTCAGTTCCCTGGCGTCTATAAAATAGATATCCAACAAGGCAATATCATCACGCAAGAGATGATCGACCAGTTACGCCCTGGTATGACTAAACGACAAGTTATTTTCGTCATGGGCACGCCGCTCGTGCGCGACCCTTTCGACCAAGATCGCTGGGACTATATCTATAGCTTCCAGCCAGGCGGGGGAATTCGTGGGCAAGAAGGCGTGACGATGTATTTCGAAAACGACCTACTGACTCACTTCAATGGGGATTTTAAACCTACAGAAGAGACTACTGCCGAAGCCTCTACAAGCGATTCGGCAGCATCCAACTCTTAATCACATCTCGTTAGAACTCAAAGCGCAGACCCAATAACAGGCTGCGCCCTGCCTCCGGTGCCACATCCTTCAATACCGAGGCGTGATTGCGAATCGACTCATCAAGCAGATTATTCGCCTTCGCAAACAAAGTGAACTCCCCGCCCTGCCAATTCGAATGATAGTCCACTGACGCATTTACCTGCGTGTAGGCATCGCTCGCTGTTTCATTGATCGCCACCTTAGACTGCTCTGCCACCTGTGTGACTCGTACCTTGTACAACCAACTACTGTGCGAATGGGCAATCTGCGCGCCATAACGCATCGGCGGTATCCTGGGCACATTGCCGTTATCGTCCAATGTGGCGCGCACATAGTCGCCAAAAACGGAGAGCTCGGTGAAGTGCGTACCGCTTTGGCTGATAGGCAAAGAAAACTCGGCCTCAACCCCTCGGAACAAAGCATCGCCCTGAGTCATTCGAGCCACCTGCACGTCATCGATGTAAACACCCGTATCCTCCATATAAAGATAATCTGAAATATCGTTATAGAAGATATTGATGTCGCCTGTTACAACTCCCATATGGCGACGCAGCCCTATTTCGATGTTGTTGGACGTCTCTTTGTCCGCATAGGGATTACCAATCTCTAGACGTTGGGTCGCGGCATGGGCAACGAGTAGTTCAGGGTCGCTCGGCTCCATGCAGTTCGCATTGCTGATATTAGAGTATTTCTCTTCAACACTTGGCGCGCGTTGCGAATGGGCATAGGCCAACATCAGATTGCTGTCATCACTCACCCTCCACAGCGCGGAGGCGCTGCCACTGAAGCTATTGCTACTATCATCACAGGCACTTCCAGCTTGATCCAAGCGCTGACGCTCAGCCCTAACCCCCACCTCATAAGTCATATCGCCCTTGTCTAAACTTTGGACGCTAAACAAGCCGATCGTCTGGGTATCGGTTTCTGGAATATAAGCTTCTTCGCCAATCGCACTGAAGGTTTTATTGCCAAACTGCAGCCCAGTCACCCCTTCGATTGCCCCAATCGGGCGATGATTTAGGGTAAACCGCCCTTCACTGCCCTCATTGGAGTACACAGTACCAATCTCGCCATTGCCTTCGATCTCGGCATGTTGATAATCCACAACACTGAACTTGCCATTCAACTGCGTGAAAAACCCATCGAGCTCGTACTGCCCTTCAAAGTCATAACGATCTTGATGCATCGCAATTCGAATCCCGCCCTCTTCATGATCATCATCATGGCCCTCTTCTTCATGGTCATGATCGTCGTGGTCATCGTGATCGTCCTCTTCATGATGTTCATGGGCCGCGGCGGGCAAGCCGTAGTTGCTTTCCGAATGGCTGATAGCTGCGCCTAGATAGCCGGAATCCGTGACCCACGATAGACCACCGGTCACGGCGTGAGCACGAGTATTGGAGTTGTCGATACTGCCCCGACTCTCAAGCAGCTCTTCATAAGCCTCCTCATCGCCGAGATCGACAGTGCTAGGGTTTATCGAGAAACCATTGATCTGCGTATCGTTACTGTCACGATTAGTGCCATCGAGATGTACCGCCCATTGGCCAGCACCAGCCTCTACTTTAAAGACACTCGTTTGTTGATCTGACGCATTACTATGCCGAGTCTCTACCAAGCCGGTCACCGCTTCCGGCACTTGGCTAGGCACGCGATTATCGATGACGTTCACAACCCCACCAATGGCTCCATTGCCATATAACAACGTGGCCGGCCCACGCACCACTTCGATACGCTCCGCCAGCGCCGCTTCGACACTATTGGCATGATCGGGGCTAATCGCAGAGGCATCCATATTGCTCACTCCGCCTTGCAATACCTGTACACGATTGCCACTTTGCCCACGAATAATAGGCAAGCCCACGCCAGTGCCAAACGACGCACTGTTCACGCCGACCAGCTCTTTGAGGGTTTCGCCCAGGGTACTCGCGGCTTGCTCACGCAGCGTTTCGCCACTTAAAACGTTTACAGGAAGAGCCGTCTCGGCACGGGTTTGCTGCAAGCTAGAAGTGACGATCACCTCTTCAATTGAGTCCACCGAATGCGCTTCTTGAGCACTAGCTTGTTGAGTACAAATTGCCGCTACAGCGACGCTTAAGACACGAGTCTTAGTAAAATAAATAGAATGACGCATTGCGACCTCTCGAAAAATTCTTAATCAATATAGACACGGCCAAACACTGCCTCGGTTGGAGGGTTAGTTTGCAGCGCAAAGTGCGTGCCGTTAAAAAGTGTCATCAATCAAGAATAATGCGGAGGACCACGAGAGTTCGCAGGAACGCGGGCTACAAAAACCAATTGTTCTAGAAGCGGTTCGTAGCGATGTTGTGCTTTGGAAGGGGTAAAGCTGAAGGGTGTCGCACGCAGTGCATCACTACCGGCACCCACTTTAAGACAAATCGTACAGTCTAAGTGGTGGTGCAGATCGCCATTGTGCGAATGCAGCAGAGTACTAGTTTGCAGAACCAAGAAAAGCAGGGCAAACAGGAACACAAGATGCTTGGCAGCGCCTTGTTGGACTCGAATTGTTTGACTAACTTTTAGGTTCATCAGCTACTGCTGCTTTGTTTTATAAGGGAAAACCAAAACACTCTGTAGTATTTCGCGATGCCTAGCACATAGAGAAATACTACAGAGGGACTAACGGGTACAAAGAATTGACCGCCACCGCTCGAAAAAGTTTCCAATATTATTAAAAATAAATTTAAACGCTAGTTTTTAGGGCTTCTACAAAACGCACTAACGCTGGCAGACCTACCACATCGTGGGCGACCAAAGTCAGATCCTGTCTAGGTAGATGCGGCAAGGCCTCTTTCAATGTGGCCAAATGCACCTCTTCCTGGGTTCGGCGTTCTGTTAAGAAATCCCCTAAGCCATCGGGCAAGCGCTTATTCACGATCAAACCACCCACACGCACTCCGCTGCGCTCTAGCTGCGCATTGAGCTCTATGGTTTCTAGCACCGGCAGGCGTTCTGCTGCCAAGACGATGATAAAGGCTGTTCGCTCTGGGTCATTCAATGCGTTGCGTAAATCAGAGAAACGACGACGGCGACGGTTAAGCAAAATACGAATCTTGTTCTCACGACTATCCATAGGATTATCGCCATCAGCGCCACCGAAAATCGTATTGCCAAGTGACTTGTCATTGCCCAAGTTCTTGAGGACGGCACTAAAGCGTTCGGCTTTATCGCGGCGCTCGATTAAACCATCAGTCCATGCTGACATCATTTCCGGCAAGGCGATCAATCGAGCCGTATGCCCAGAAGGCGCCGTATCAAACACTAATAGGTCGTAGTCTTTGGCCGCCTGTTCTACCACCTCAGCAATGCGCTCCATAATGGCCGCCTCTTGCATACCTGGCGCGTCTCTGGACAGCTCGATATGTTTATTGACCTCTCCGGCCAATTGCGGCGCCATCAATTTACGCAGCGAATCACTCACCTCTTCCAAATGCGCATTCACAGTCTGCTCTGGATCCAACTCCATGCCATCGAGGTTTTCCGCTAGGCGTACTGGATCCGGTCCAATCTTGCGATCGAACAAATGTCCGAGGTTGTGCGCAGGGTCGGTAGACACCAACAAGACACGACGGCCCTCTTGCGCCATCGCCAAGGCCGTTGCGGCCGAAACAGTCGTTTTACCAACACCGCCCTTGCCACCGAAGAATAAAATGTTTTTTGTTTTCGCGAGCTCTAACAACATGAGACATGATCCAAAGGTGAGCGTTCCATTCCCATGCGGCGATGCCAATCATGGAAACGGTCATACACAACTGGCAGTAATTCCATTGTGTAATACGTGGCAGGGTTGGGGATTCCAAGGCTTTCGGAGAAGACCAGCATCATAAACAAATCGTCTTCATCGCGTTGGGCACGAGCAAATTCGCGGCGGTAAGGGGCGATATAGTATTCGCGCAAACCTTCTTCAAGGCGGGTATACCATTTCTTACTCTTATCACTACCGGGTATATTTTTGTCTTCCATAGCATTCTCCTTATTGAGCAGTATACGCACTCTGTCAAACTTAGGCTTTAGCGCGTGCTGCCCTTTGCCGTCTTGCTTGCTTTGGATCAATTAGAAGCGGTCGATAGATCTCTACTCTATCGCCTGCTTGCATGAGGTACTCATCTACTGCAGGGGTTGAGCGACCATCGAGGGGACGTGAAAAAATACCAAAACTAACATTGTTCAGATCAAGATTAGGAAACCCCTGCTCTATCCCCGACAACTTGACGGCCTCTAGCGCTGTAGTGCCAACGGGTACCTTTAACGCCAAAAGCTGTTGCTTGGCAGGCTCGGCATAGACCACTTCTACTTCAATTAATTCAGACATGCGCCTCTCTTCGACACTCATTCATTCGCTGTCCCATACACTTCGTTAGCCCGTATGACCAAGGCATCCACTAAGGTATTGGCAGAATGGTTAAATAATTTCTCGAGTGCAAAGCCCATAATACCACCCGAAAAATCGAACTCCATTTTCAGGCTTACTTTACAGGCTTCCTCGCCTAGCGCTTTGAAGTGCCAGGCCGCCCCAAAATTTTTGAAAGGCCCCTCGACAAGGCTCATCTGCATCTCTTGGCCTGGCACTAAGGTATTGCGGGTAGTGAAGGAATGATTCAAGCCCGCGACGCCGAGGCTAAGCTCGCCGACGACCTCGGACTCCGTGCGGCTAATCACAGTCGCCTTTTGGCAACCATGCATAAACAGCGGATAGCTCTCAATATCATTCACAAGGTCATACATTTGCTGCGCGGTGTGCATCACCAGCGCGCTACGATCAATCCGGGTCATAACAAGCTCAATAGGTCGAACGCGAAATACTTCTGTGCCACCGAGTTCAAGAATACGAACAACAGCACGACAGGAATAAACGTACGAAGGGAAAAGTTCACGTATTTCTCACCAAAGCTGCCCGCATAGTTTTCATCGCCACGGCTCAGCTCAGCGCTTAAACCGCCCCCTACGCGCCAGCGATAGGCACACAGGATACAGGCCAAGAACCCCACAAAGGGCAGAATCACTTCACTAAAAGTATCCGCGATGAGATCAAAGAATGATTTTGACCCTCCGCCATAAGGAATGAAGTCGGTCAGGAAATCCGACATGCCAAACGACATAGAGGCGAACAAGGCAAAAAAGCTCACCATCGCCGCTTGAATCAATACCGCTTTTTTACGGGGAAACTGCCACTCATCGATCATATAAGAGATGGGGATTTCGAGGATCGACACCAAGGAAGTGACCGCTGCAAAGAACACCAAAGCGAAGAAGACACTCGCCACGATGCTTGCGCCGACATAGCCCACAGCGCCTTGCATGGATAAGAATATTTGCGGCAAGTAGGTGAAGATCAAGCCTACACTGCTGCTGCTCAAATCGTCAGGATTAGTCGATGGGTTAAACGCGAAGATGGCCGGTAAGATCAACAAACCGGCAAAGAAGGCCACAGAGGTGTCGGCAAGCGCCACTAAGCGCGTGGAGCCAGGAATGCTGTCGGTTTCGCTGAAGTAAGAGCCGTAGGTGATCATGATGCCCATACCAAGGGACAGCGAGAAGAACGCCTGATTCAATGCCGCGTTGATCACCGTGCTATCGAACTGACTGAAGTCTGGCACCAAGTAATAACGCACCCCGGCGCCGGCGTTATCTAAGGTCATCACAAAAATAATTAGGCCTAGAAGCATCACAGCCAACGTAGGCATCAACACTTTCGCCTGCCGCTCGATGCCTTTTTTCACACCACTCAACAACACCGAGAACACGATGATCTGCAAGGCGATGAAATAGATATAGATGGAAGGAGAGCCAATGACCTCACCGAAGGTATTGGGTTGGGCGAGCACTTCAAGATCCCCAGTGACGGCCTTGAGCAAGTAGATGATGATCCACACAGTGACCACCGTGTAGAACACTGCAATCATAAACGGCGTAAGAATGGCGAGCTTGCCGGCATAGCGCCAAAGCGTGTTGCCCCCAGACAATAAACTAAAAGCCCCTACCGGATTGCGTTGCGAGCTACGCCCCATCGCGATCTCGCCCATCATCACGGGCAAACAGATCAACGCCACAAATAACACATAGGCCAGCAAGAATACGGCACCGCCGTTTTTCGAGGCCATGACAGGAAACGCCACGAGATTGCCCAAGCCAACGGCAGACCCTGCTGCCGCTAATATAAAACCGAGTTTGGAGCTAAAATGACCACGCTCAATCGCCATGGAAAACCCTTTTATGTCAATTGCTTAGAATTGTTATGAGGAACTATTTTGTCGATTCTATCAGCGCCTGCCATGGCTCGCCAGAACTTTGCACCCTATGCAGCAGGGCGATTGCGGTTATAATGCCAAGCTATGGCTAAATCTAAGAAAGCAAAAACACCAGACACTACGATCGCCCGCAACAAAAAGGCCATTCATGACTATTTCATGGAGGAGAATTTTGAGGCGGGAATGATGCTATTGGGCTGGGAAGTCAAAAGCATGCGCGAGAAAAAAGTGCAGCTTACCGATAGCTACGTCATCATCAAAAACGGCGAAGCCTATCTACTAGGCTGTAACGTCGTGCCGTTGAATACCGCCAGCACTCATGTTGTCTGCGAACCGGACCGTACCAAGAAGCTTCTTTTACACCGCAAGGAACTTGCGAAGCTGTTCTCAAGCACCCAGCAAAAAGGGCACACCTGCGTTGCCACCAAGATTTATTGGAAAGGCCACATCATCAAGTGTCAGATCTCGCTCGCCAAAGGTAAGCAAGACCACGACAAACGTGATGTTGTGAAAGACCGCGAATGGGCCATCGAGAAGCAACGCGTCGTTAGACACTCGAACCGCTAAGCCCTTTATTTTCATATTCCGCGATTGCTAGGCCCGCCGCCACACTGGTGAACGGGTCGTGCTCTACCACTTTGCCTGGAAAATGCGCATCGAGGCTTCGACGCACCGCAGGAATCAACGAAGACCCGCCAGTACTCACCACCACGTCGATCTCCCCTGCATCGATTCCAGCCCTAGTCAGCGTTTCTTGAACCGCCGCCTCAAACTGTTCGAGCTGCTTGGAGATCATCTTCTCGAACTGCCCACGCGTTAACGTCAAGGTCACGTCGATCTCCGGGATATCCAACACCGCCTCGTCTTGGTCCGATAACGTCGCCTTCATGTCTTTGAGCGCTTGGAACACCAAGTAGCTGTAGTTCTGTTTGATCAGCTCATACAGACGCTTGAACTTAGGCACCGACTCCCCGCCTTGCTCGATACACTGCAGCACCGGAGTCGTATATTGATTTTGATTGAGCATATAGCTGATCGCCCAATTGAGGATCAGATCTTGATATTCCTCAAACGGAAACTGAGTCTCGATTTCCCGATCCACCCCTTTACGGCGCCAGACCTCCCCCTTACCCAGTAAAGGAAACAATAACTCACGGAATACCGCCTGATCGATGTGGTCTCCGCCTAGCCCTACCCCATGAATCGCGCTCACCTCAAACGAAGAACCCGCGCGCTTTAGAATACAAAGATCCAAGGTGCCACCGCCAAAGTCTACCGCCAACAGGGTCTTTGCCCGTGAGTGAGGGTTCACCTGCAAATAACTCAACGCGGCCGCCAATGGCTCCGGATAGAACTGCTGATCAAGAAACCCAGCATAGCGGCTGGCCTCTGACAGACGCTCAAGTGCGACCTCATTATGCTTCTCATCGCGCCCTTCAAAGTTAACAGGATGCCCAATACACGCATGATCTGCTGCCGCCCCTGGCCTGCGCGCCGCGACCGCAATCTGCGCCGCCTCGCGCATCCGCAGCAAGATCGGCGCAATCAACGCCACCAAACGAAAGGCCTTTTCGAACACCATTAACCGCGGCACATCGGCCTGACCCAACATCCGTTTAACGCCCCTGAACAAACGCCCCTTTTCACCCGAATCCACAAACGCCTGCCCGTAGATCAGATTAGTAGACGCCGACTCCGGTAGCCCTTCATCGCCAGTTTGCCCAGTGCTGGTGCGTCCCTCGCCTAATACCTCAACCCCGAGCTCTACTTTGCGGCCCATATTGTTGCTGATATAGGTATCGATGGCTTGTTGTCCCGTGCACACCTGGAACTGCCGATCGATATAGGAGGCAGAAGGCATAGTGACGTTATTACTTTCCAAGGACACGAGATGGATACGCTCGCCATCGTAGATTGCCACAGCGCTGTTGCTGGTACCGAAATCCACACCGATGCCGAGACGAACGCCTGCTGCTTCGCTTGGCGATTGAGAACTGTTCATTGAGGGGAATCCTTTGTCTTGGCCTGTCATCAATACGCTGATTCTTATTAAAAGTGCGCGCATGAGAAAAGCGATGAATTCTAACACAGGGCCCTCGTTCACTCCCTTGAAGATTCTATATACGGCCCCATCTACTTTACTGTGCTAGAATGCACACACTAAGGGGGGCGTTTTGGATTCGACGCCGGTATCAAAACCTAAGGTGCATGTCGAGAGGGTATAGACTCTCGTAAATCAATCTATGCAACTTTTTAGTTGCCAACGACGATAGCTACGCTCTAGCAGCTTAGTGCTGCTAGCGGTCACCCCGGGATGCCTGTAAACCGGTGTTTTTGTGACTGTCATATAGAACAGGATCGCCAGCCTAGCGCGCCCAGCGTGAAGCAGCTAAAAGTACTGGGCTCGCCTGAACCACCCTGCCCGTCGGGCCGGTAAGGGTTAACTAAGTAGACGACGCTAAGCATGTAGATCCAAAGGCAGCGGACTGGCGGACGGGGGTTCAAATCCCCCCGCCTCCACCACTTAAATAAAAACGCCCCACTCGCGCAAGCTAGTGGGGCGTTTTTATTTAAGTGGTAAAAGTAGGGAGTTGCACCAACGGGACGGGGGGTGAGCGCGGATAAACAGCAAGCCAACAGTTTGGCTTGCGCCGCGCGAACGGGCGAGGCTCCGCCGAGCCCTGGGTACTAATCCCCCCTGTGCCCCGCAATTTATCATTCAAATCGATCCATCATAGCTGGGAAGTCCAGTTTAATTAGACCAGAGCCGCCCGATTACTGACGTTACACAGGTTTATTATGACTACCGTCACAGAGCGGCTGCGATGCGGTAACTTTACAACCACAGAAAAATACTTTTTTCGATTCCGTCGCCTGATATTTCACCGGCGTAAATTCGGTCCCTTTGTGAGAACCATCACAAAAAGGTTGGTTTTGGCTGAGGCCACATGAACACCAGAAATAGGATTTTCCCGATTCAACTTCAATCGCTACGGGTGTATCTGTCGCTCTTTTCGGATTACTCATACTCTAATTTCCTTGCTTAATATTTTAAAAACACCTCAATGGCGTAGGTTTGACCAGTCTCTGTATGCAAAAAGCATACTCACACTTAACTTTTGTTCGAAAAAAACTTTTGACCCAGTTATCAGCCATGCTCCTAGTCGCTCAGTGGCTATAGCCCAGCTTAGCTTTTGGTCTTCAATCGCTGTGGAAAATCGAATCACTTTAACGGCTGCAAACAACAGTCGTCACCTCTGCTTCTCATTCAAAAAAGCACCAATACCTGACAGCCTTGCGCCGATTTTGTGCGCGCGCACCAATCTGGCGCAATCTGAAGAATGCAAAGTGACGGGTATCAATCTCAGCTCCCGATATAAGGCTACTACATACCGAGTTTAGCAGTTGGCATAGAACATGCATCGATGACTGGCACAGAGCATGCCTCTTGATAAAGTGCAGAGTAATTCCAGCTTTGCCGCAGGGGTGTAAACAATCCACTTAAAGATGATGACTACGATAAAAATGGAGTGCTAGGGTTCCGGCATTGTAAAAGATGCGACTGGTCCGAGAGCACTCGACCTTTCAAGCTGGGTTCTCTCAGAGTAAACGAACTTCAGTATTAATCTTTTGTAAGGTTACACGGCGGGACAAAAGCCCGGGAGGATTCGCTGACAGCGGTTAGTGTCAGTATTTCAATACGTGAATAACATACTTGGAGACATGAAATGAGACGAAACCTACCAAAGAGCCTTATCACCCTTTTATTTGTAACCGCTGCGACGTTTACCTCGCCGTTTACTTTTGCGCAAGATCGCTTCAGCCTTTGTTGGTCAATCTATGTCGGATGGATGCCGTGGGAGTATGGCGATGCTACCGGCATCATCGATAAATGGGCTGACAAATACGACATGGAGATCGATGTTGTGCAAATCAACGATTACATCGAATCTATTAACCAATACACGGCAGGCCAGTTTGACGCCTGTGCCATGACTAGCATGGATGCACTAACGATTCCCGCTGCCGGAGGTGTGGACTCTACCGCCCTAATCGTTGGCGATTTCTCCAATGGCAACGACGCGGTCATCTTGAAAGAAGGGGCAACGCTAAGTGATATAAAAGGGCAGCGCGTGAACCTAGTTGAATTGAGCGTATCGCACTATCTTTTGGCGCGGGGCCTGGAATCCGTAGGTTTGAGCGAGCGTGATGTCACTGTTGTAAATACATCAGACGCCGATATGGTCGCAGCATACTCGACGCGTGATGTCACGGCGATAACAACTTGGAATCCGCTTGTTAATGAAATACTGAAAGTGCCAGGGGCTACAAAAGTTTTCGATAGCACTCAAATTCCTGGCGAAATTCTTGATACCTTGATGGTCAAGACTGAAGTGCTTGAAGCTAATCCTGACCTTGGCAAAGCCCTGGTCGGAGCTTGGTATGAAATTATGTCTATGATGGAGAGCCAGCCCGAAGTTCGTGCCCACATGGGGGAAGCTTCGGGTACAGACCAGGCTGGATACGAAGCACAACTCGCAACCACTCAGATGTTCTATTCAGCAAGCGATGCTATTGCCTTTGTTAAAAGCCCCGAGTTGATGACGACAATGGAATACGTTGCCAACTTTTCATTTGATCAAGGTTTGTTAGGCGAAGGTGCAGCCGATGCTGGCTTCATTGGTATTCAAACCCCTAGTGGTGTCTTCGGCAACAGTCGCAACATTAAGCTCCGCTTCAATCCTTCATATATGGAAATGGCTGCCGACGGCAGCCTTTAATGCCATAACTCTGGCATTACGTCCCCGTGATATTTTCCGTAAAAGGGTATTCCCATGCGAAGGCTTATTAATTTACAACCAAACCGCGTTCTAAAAGTCGCGCTTGGCATCATTCCTTTCTTGCTCATTCTACTGGTTTACCAGATTGGGTCTGATATCCGCAAAGCCGAGAATGAGCAAGACAAACTGTTGCCAAGCTTTGCTGAAATCGCTGACGGCGTAAATCGAATGGCGTTTGAACCCAGCCGGCGCTCCGGTGAATATGAGTTTTGGGTGGATACAAAAAGCAGTGTCAAGCGGCTGTCGATAGGGATCGCTATTTCGGCGGCTATCGGATTGCTTGTAGGTTTGGCGGCAGGGGCAATCCCAATAATCGCAGCGCCGTTGAGCCCCTTGATTACCACCATATCCTTAATTCCTCCTATGGCCATCCTGCCAGTGCTCTTTATAGTCTTTGGTCTGGGTGAACTGTCCAAGGTAATGCTGATCGTGATCGGGGTTTGTCCTTTCCTGATTCGTGACATCCTGCAGCGTACTCAGGAGTTGCCACGGGAACAACTGGTCAAGGCACAGACGCTGGGTGGTAACACTTGGCAAATCATTCTTCGGGTGATTCTGCCGCAGATCGTTCCTCGCCTGCTTGATGCCGTACGGCTCAGCCTAGGTGCCGCATGGCTGTTTTTGATTGCCGCCGAAGCCATCGCCTCTACAGACGGACTTGGGTACCGGATATTTCTGGTTAGGCGCTACATGTCGATGGACATCATTCTGCCTTATGTTGTCTGGATTACTTTCTTGGCGTTCACATTGGACTGGTGTTTGTTGAAGTTCAGCCGGGTGGTATTCCCCTGGTACCACGCAGAGAAGTAGGAAAACGGTATGAGTGCATTTATTGAATTAGACCATCTGTCAAAGCATTACCGCGATAATGTGGTACTCGAAAACTTGAGCTGCAAAGTTGCTGAAGGCGAATTCGTTACCCTTGTTGGCGCATCCGGATGCGGAAAAAGCACCTTTCTCAGGTTGCTACTGGGCACAGAAAGCGTCAGCTCAGGGCAGTTGTTGATGGATGGGAAACCGATCGAACAGGAACCCAGTCCCGATCGCGGCATCGTTTTTCAGAGGTATTCGGTGTTTCCACATTTGAACGTCCGAGAGAATGTCGTGCTTGGTCTAGAGTTTGTAGAGAGCAAATGGCTAGGGCGCCTGTTCGGAAAGCGTCGCAAACAAGCTTTGGCACAGGCCGATGAGTTACTTTCGGCAGTTGGACTTGAGCAGGCACGATATAAATATCCCCACGAGCTGTCCGGCGGTATGCAGCAACGACTCGCATTGGCACAGGCTCTTATCAAGAAACCGAAGATACTGCTTTTAGACGAGCCTTTTGGTGCGCTTGATCCAGGTATTCGCAAAGAAATGCATGAGCTGGTAATGGGGCTTTGGCGTCAGTATGGCCTGACTATCTTCATGGTCACACATGACTTAAAAGAAGGCTTCCACCTCGGCACGCGCCTGTGGGTGTTCGATAAAGTCCGTCACGACCCGCATGCACCGAACCTCTTCGGGAGCACAATCACGTATGACTTATCGCTTCAATCCAAAGATAAAACGTTAACAATCGCCGCTATCGATGAAATCAACGCCCAACTACAAGCGGTGAAATAAATTAATTGATTTGACACTGAGTTAACCCGGAATCCAGAAAAGATGAAAAACCAAGAAATTTTTCCCAGTGAATATAAAACCGTCATCGCACCCGGCGCCCATTGGTCGTTGGTTGTACGCAAAGGAATAGAGATGACGCTGACGGACCTAGAAGGCGGAGCAAACGTTGGTATGCTTTTTTATAACCCAAACCTCATGAGCGAGAAATACAACGCTCCCGACACCTTGAAATGCCAACACACATTCAAGCTGACACGAGGACACTGTCTATATTCTGATATGGGACGAGTTTTCGCTTCTATCACTCAAGATTCGTTTGGCTGGCACGACACAATCTGTGGCAACTGTCACTCACAGCACGTTGAAAGCCGTTGGGGGGAGAGAAACTATCAAACCCAGAGCAATGCGTGGCTGCAAAATGGCTTTGATGCTTTTTTGGTTGAACTTGCGAAATATCGAATGAAGAAGCAGGACCTAGCATCCAACCTGAATCTATTTTCAGAAGTCTCTGCTGACGATGAAGGCAAGTTGCGCTTATCCCGGCAAAGTCAGGCGGGCGACAGCATTACGCTAAGATTTGAAATGGACACACTGGTAGTCATGCACACCTGCCCACACCCGCTGAACATGGCATCTGTCTATCCGCACAAACCTGTTGAGGTTTGTCTGGGTAAAGCCAGTCCCATGCAGCCGGATGACTACTGTTTGAATCTCTGTGACGAAAACCGCCGCGGGCTACACAACAATGCGTTGTATCACCTGGGTATGTGAAAGAATTAATTGAGGCATTACCATGATTAAAGAAAGCAACCTTGTCCTGGCTGACGCGAAATTGCGCGCGACGGTAAATGCTGGGGATTACTACATTCAGACCATCAAAATGGGTGAAACAATTCGCATCATTGATCTGGAAGGCAATCAGGCAGCAGACACTCTTTTTTATAACGCACAGGACCCAAGCGAAAGTTACAGTGCCAGCGATACTGTCAGGGAAGGCGCGGCACTTTATCTCACCGCAGGCACCATGTTAAAAACCAACCTTAACAGGGATTTGCTTGAGATAGTGGCCGACACTTGTGGGCGACACGATACCGTGGGCGGTGCCTGTTCTACAGAATCAAACACGGTACGCTACGATCTAGAAAAGCGCTGCATGCACGCATGCCGCGACAGCTGGTTGCTAGCCATCGCTGAAAACGAAGAATACGGATTGGCCAAGGAAGACATTGGTCACAATATAAATTTCTTCATGAATGTGCCTGTTACATCGGATGGTCAGCTACAGTTTGCCGATGGCGTATCGGGGCCGGGTAAGTATGTCGAGCTGACAGCGAAAATGGATACTATCGTTCTAATTTCAAATTGCCCGCAATTAAATAATCCTTGCAATGCCTACAACCCTACACCAATTGAAGTAGCCGTTTGGAAAGCGGCATAGGCCATCAATAACGACCATAAATTCAATAACGCGCAGGACGACCTGCTGGCGTTTTCAGTAATCCTGGGACGACCCACGTCAGACAGAGAATAATCATGTTCAAACGAGTACTTGTTGCCAATCGTGGCGCTATAGCCACGCGCATTATTCGCACGCTTAAGAAGCTGAATATCGAATCTGTTGTTATCTATCACGAAAAAGATCAAGACAGTTTGCATGTTCAGCATGCTGATATTTCGGTAAGCCTGGGCGGAGGCTCTGTTGCGGAGACCTACCTGAACCAGGAGAAAATCATACAAATCGCCAAAGAAAACCAAGCCGAGGCCATACACCCTGGTTATGGCTTTCTCAGCGAAAACACAACATTTGTTGAAAAATGTGAGTCCCATGGCCTTGTTTTTATCGGGCCGACACCGGATCAAATGAATGTTTTTGGCCTCAAGCATCTCGCTCGAGAAGCTGCACAAAGTGCCGAAGTGCCCATGTTGCCGGGTTCACCTGTACTTGAAAATATTGAAAACGCCGTCACTTGGGCCGAAAAAGTCGGCTTTCCCGTCATGCTGAAAAGCAGTGCCGGAGGGGGCGGTATCGGCATGCAGGTATGTCGGGACGTCAATGCTCTCAAAGGTGCCTGGGATAGTGTGAAACGCATGAGTGCGAATTATTTTTCGAACGACACCGTGTTTCTCGAAAAATATATCGTTAACGCTCGCCATATTGAAGTGCAAATTTTTGGCGATGGCAGAGGCAATGCAATCGCCCTCGGTGAGCGTGATTGCTCCGCTCAGCGCAGAAACCAGAAAGTTATAGAAGAATGCCCCGCACCCAATCTAAGCCAGGAATTGCGCGAAGCCATGCATCGCACGGCCGAGACGTTGATGGAGTCTGTCCAGTATCGAAACGCTGGCACCGTGGAGTTCATTTTCGATATTGATGCGCAATCATTTTATTTTTTGGAGGTCAATACTCGCCTGCAGGTTGAGCATGGCGTCACCGAAGAAGTCTTCAATGTTGACCTAGTAGAGTGGATGCTCAAGCTGGCGGCCAATGAGATGGAGCCCTTGGACTCAATTGGGCCGAACCTGGCCCCCTCGGGTCACGCGATTCAGGTGCGTCTGTATGCTGAAGATGCTGCGCAAGACTTTCTACCCAGTGCAGGCTTGCTGTCGGACGTGTTCTTTCCGACAGCTGACTATTTGCGAGTGGACACTTGGGTGGAATCAGGCATTGAAGTCCCCTCCCTGTTTGATCCAATGCTGGGCAAGTTGATTGTTCACAGCAGCACCCGCGAGGACGCATTGATCAAATTGATCGAGGTGCTCCAGCAATCGCGAGTGTACGGTATAGAAACGAATCTGGCTTATGTCGCTTCAGTGCTTTCGACAGATCTGGCCAGAAAAGGACAGTTGCTGACAAAGACTTTGGCTTCCCATGCGCTACGGTCTCACTCATTGCGTGTCCTGAGCGCGGGCACTCAAACCACTATTCAAGACTACCCCGGCCGTCTGGGTTATTGGCATGTAGGCGTGCCGCCTTCAGGTCCCATGGACTCAGTGTCATTTCGTCTCGCTAACAGGCTGTTGAATAATCCGACCGATGCCGCTGCTCTGGAAATGACATTGAGCGGGCCTACGTTACAGTTTCTATCCGATACCGTTATTGCGATCACCGGCGCTGACATGCAGGCGACGCTCGATGGGCTACCGGTAGCGCGCTATCAAACTATACCCGTGTCTGCAGGTCAGGTCTTGGTCTTTGGTAAAGTGCTTGGCCAGGGTACCCGAGCATACCTTGCCATTGCTGAAGGGATTCAAGTTCCCACTTATCTAGAGTCAAAGGCCACTTTCACGCTCGGCCAGTTTGGCGGGCATGCTGGTCGCGCCTTGAGAACAGGTGATGTACTGCACCTGTCTTCACCTGATGCTGTTGCCTCTGCTGCACTTGCGATTCCGAAAATTCCAGAGGTGATGGAGTTGCGCGTTATATATGGTCCACATGGCGCTCCGGACTTTTTCACTGATGCCGACATTAGTGAGTTCTTTGCCAGTGAATGGAAAGTACATTACAACTCAAGCCGAACGGGTGTACGCCTGATTGGTCCTAAGCCTGCATGGGCCAGACCTTCCGGTGGCGAAGCCGGCATGCACCCTTCCAATATTCATGACAACGCCTATGCTTTTGGGACGGTCGATTTTACTGGCGATATGCCAGTGATACTCGGACCGGACGGGCCTTCTCTGGGCGGCTTTGTGTGTCCAGCCACGGTCATCACTGCAGACCTATGGAAAATCGGACAGCTTTCTGCCGGACAAAGCCTCAAATTCGTTCCTGTTAGCTATGCGGCAGCAGTGGCTGCTGAAGCTGCGCAAGCTGCAGCCATTGAGCAAAGGGAGCTTCCTCCCGCTGACAGCGACTCTGAACCTGCTGAACTTGGCACTCCCATTGTCAAACGTATGCAATGGGAAGACGACGAACTGGTGTGCCGCCTAGCTGGTGATCATTTTCTGCTTATTGAAGTAGGCCCCATGGTGCTGGATATTCCGCGCCGCTTTCGCGTGCATGCCCTTATGCTGGCGCTCGAAGAACTTGGTATTGCCGGTGTCAGAGAGCTCACTCCCGGCATTAGATCTCTGCAAATCCATTACGACAGCCAGAAAATCCAATTGTCTCAATTGCTAACTATCATCGAAAAGACGGCCCAATCGCTGACCACTGGCGACCTGACAGTCCCCAGCCGCGTGGTTTATCTCCCTCTGAGCTGGGATGACGAAGCCTGCAAGTTGGCCATAAAAAAATACATGCAATCAGTGCGCGCTGATGCGCCTTGGTGTCCGAGTAATCTGGAATTTATCCGGCGCATGAATGGCTTAGATTCAATCGACGATGTGAAAGATATTGTCTTCAATGCCTCATATCTTGTTATGGGTCTTGGTGATGTTTACCTAGGGGCTCCCGTTGCAACTCCCATTGACCCAAGACATCGATTGATTACAACCAAATACAATCCGGCCCGAACGTGGACGGCAGAAAATTCCGTCGGTATTGGTGGTGCCTACATGTGTGTGTACGGCATGGAAGGTCCGGGAGGCTATCAATTTGTCGGCAGAACCTCGCAGATGTGGAATCGTTACAGAAAGACTGCCGAGTTCTCGCAGCCGTGGTTGCTGCGTTTCTTCGATCAGATTCGCTTCTACGAAGTCAGCGCTGATGAGCTCGCGCAGTTCCGGCGCGAACTACCCAAAGGCCAGGTCGCTCTACGCATCGAAGAGACCGAGTTTTCACTATCTCAATACGAAAGCGGGTTGACGGAAAATAAAGACGGCATAGCGACATTCATGGAAATGCGAGAACAGGCGTTTGAGGAAGAGTTACAGCGTTGGCGCGATAACGGCCAGTTTACCTTCACTCCCCCGGAAACGAATGAAAGTAGCGCCGATATTAGTGAAATTCCAGCAGGGGTATTACCGATAGATAGCTCAGTATCTGGCAATGTCTGGAAAGTTGAGGTGGAGGAGGGTGAGAGTGTCAGCGCAGGACAAACGCTGATGATCTTAGAGTCCATGAAGATGGAAATCGAGATTCATGCTCAACAAGCAGGAAAAATAACCAAGGTCCTAGTTGGCGAAGGACATGACGTCCATGCCGGCCAGTGCCTGATTTGGCTTGAACAACACAAAGGGGCTAACGATGACTGACATAGTAAATTTGCGCATTGCAGCAGTGCACGATGCTTATACCAATGGACGGGAAACACCCGAATCCTTAATTGCCAAGCTTCGCACTCAGGCTCTGAGCCAAGATCAGTTTAATGCATGGATTCACTTATTAAGTGAAGAGGAGCTGCAAGTCTATTTGGATGCCCTCAAGCTCAAGCCCATAGAAGATTCTCCACTTTGGGGCATCCCTTTTGCGATCAAAGACAATATCGACCTTAAAAATGTCCCAACCAGCGCCGGCTGCGAAGCATTTACTTACACCCCAGAGCAATCGGCCACGGTTGTTGATCTGTTGATTGACGCCGGTGCTATACCACTGGGCAAAACCAACCTTGATCAATTTGCTACTGGCCTTGTGGGCACTCGTTCTCCTTTTGGTGAAGGCAAGAACGTCTTTAACCCGGACTATATCAGTGGCGGCAGCAGTGCGGGTTCCGCCATTGCAACAGCGCTAGGTCAAGTCTCTTTTGCTCTTGGTACTGATACTGCTGGGTCAGGGCGAGTCCCTGCTGCATTTAATAATTTGATCGGTCATAAACCGACTAAAGGCCTGCTGAGTACCTGCGGAGTAGTGCCTGCATGTAAGTCTTTAGACTGTGTGTCCATTTTTGCATTAACCACAGAAGACGCCGTGCGGGTGTTGGACGTCGCAACGTTCGCAGATGACAACGATCCCTACTCACGAAAAAACATCGCGTTCAATACGCAGCCCTACTGGAGTGAAAAAACTCCTGGAGCGTTTAGCTACGGAATTCCTGACCAACTTGATTTTGAGGATGCACGGGCAGAAGAATTGTTTCATCATGCTTGCAAACAGCTCGACGCACTTGGTGGCCAACCCGTCACGCTTGATTTTGAGCCTTTCATGAAAACAGCGCGTCTGTTATATGAGGGCCCTTGGGTCGCCGAGCGTGCTTGGGCAACACAGGATGTCAGTCCCAATGTTATGTTACCGGTTATTCAGGACATCCTGGCGACAACGAAAAACTTTGCGGTGACCGATGCCTTTGACGCCCAGTATAAACTGCAAGCATTAAAACGAATCTGCGATCGCGAACTGGATAAAGTTGACTTTGTAGTGACGCCAACAACCCCCACTTGCTATCTCAGGTCTGAGATAGCAGAACAACCAGTTGCATTGAATTCTAAGCTTGGCACCTACACGAATTTTATGAACCTGCTCGACTACGCTGCCACTGCAATCCCGGTTGGACGATTGAGCTCACAAGTCAGTTGGGGAGTGACTTTTTTTAGTCAAGCCTTTACCGATATTCGCTTATTGAGTTTTGCCGGTGCATTACAGAGGCAACTCAATTTGCCATTAGGCGCCACGCCACACACCTTGCCCCCGCTATCATTAGAATCCGCCCGTACGGCCCCTGAGGAGTCAGTGGCAGTTATTGTGTGTGGTGCCCATTTATCGGGGCAGCCGCTAAATTGGCAATTACAGGACCGCGGAGCCACACTCAAAATGAAAACCCGTACAACCCAGGCCTATGCCTTGTTTGCACTACCAGACGGAAAGCGCCCCGCGCTTGTTCCAAAGGAAGCTGGCTCGGCCATTGAAGTGGAAGTCTGGCAATTGCCGATGGCAGAGTTTGGCAGTTTTGTAGCGGGTATTCCGTCGCCACTTGGAATCGGCAAGGTAGCTCTGGAAACAGGAGAATGTCTTCCGGGTTTTATTTGTGAAGAAGGTGGGATTGCTGATGCGCAAGACATATCACATTTTGGTGGGTGGAGAGCCTATCTGGCAGCAAAATAAAACTGCATAAAAGGAACTATCAATGATTCACACTATCAATGACAAATTTCAGTCCTTAAGTGTGGCTAGGTTTTCTTCACTGGCCATTTCTTTGCTCCTTCTCCAGGGAGGCTATGCCCAAGCCGATACCGATCTCACTAGCCTTAGCTGGATCCATGGGGCGCAAGACTGCGAGACGGCTCGGACAGAACCAGGATATGTGCAGTGGCAGGAAGTGCGCTACCAGAGTAACACCATAATTTTTAGACAGAATAAGTGTTCCAATTATGAAGCGCCATTCGTCTATCTTTTTATAGGTGCGCAAAGGTCGCTGTTGATAGACACTGGCGCCACCGAAGAGGGCGGTGTCAGCTTACTTGCTGCTATCAGAGAGATCACCGACTTACCGCTTATTGTTGCCCACTCCCATGGTCATGGTGATCATACTAAGGGAGATAGCGCCTTTTCAGGTCAGGACGGTACGATTGTTGTCGGTCGAGGCGCTGATGCAGTGCAGTCATTCTTTGGTTTTGAAAACTGGCCGGAGGAGCCGGCTGAGCTTGAACTAGGGGGGCGCACAATAAGGCTTTTGCCGACCCCCGGTCATACAGACGACGACCTAGTTTATTACGATCCAGTGTCCCAGTTTGCGGTCACTGGTGACACCCTTTACCCTGGCAGATTATATGTCAGGAATTGGTCAGCCTATCGAACCAGCATTGCTAGGCTGAACGCCTGGATACAGGAAAAGCCAGTGTCTTACGTTTTGGGAACACATATTGAAATGACTGCGGATGCAAACGTCGACTATCCAATTGGCACTACCTACCAGCCAGATGAGCGCCCACTACCTTTGGCACCTTCTGACATCCTCAAGTTGCATGAAACTCTCATGTCCCTGGAGGAGCCAGAAAGAACCTATCTAGGCAGTTTCGTCATCTGGCCAGTAGGTTGAACAGTAGAAATTAGAGCGCGTCCCAGGTAGCCCAGTCGATTGGGCTTCCTGGATACGCCACGACAGATCTAGCGGGTATTAGACGCTCTAAACTGCTCCGGCGTAAACACCGGAAAACCAGAATCGCGTGCGCCACGGCCTACCCCATGCATGAGAATAAAATCGTTCAAAATTCGAATATCTGTTGAGCCATTGATCAGAGTTACTGCCTGTAAAGCTGTCGTTAGATGTCTCGTACTCAGCTCCAATGAGTGTTCATTGGGCCGAAAATTAGACCGTAATCGGTAATCCATACCAGGCTGACTTGTCATTTCGATACGCCCACCAAAGATCCTGGAAACGGGCTTAGTATCAGCAAGTTTAACTAGAGTTCTAAGTGATTGGCGGTAGTCTTTAAAATCTCTAATTACCAGCCGACCAGGATAGAAGGCATTGCCAGTGAACATAAGCTGGGCCCAAGGGTCATATAGACTCATGGCAGCAGTGTCTAAGCCTGGGGTTGGCAAAACGTCTAACAGGCGACCACCTAAGTCAAGTTGGCCGCCTTCATGCCATCCCACACCCAAAAGCTGTTCTCGTGACTCATCCGTAGGCGGTATTATCACGGTGTTGGGTCGCTCACTGAATTGGCCAAGTGCGCCTAGCTGCGACTGATCAGAACCAAGCGGCATTACAAGAAGCTCAGGCATTTCAATTCCTTGCGCATCTGACCATCTAGTTAATACCTGATCAACGGCCTCACGCAGTGGGAAGTACTCAGTTTCTTCGGTCGCCCCTGTATCGAGCAGCACGGCACGCTCGTTACCCATGAGGAGGTACATAAAAGGCGCTTCCCAGTGAATCGCAGGGTTTTGCCTGAGAATATAGGTATGCTCGTTATACCGGTGTACTTGGATACGAACATCAGTATTAGCTTTAGCAGACTGACTGCCGTGGATCCAAGTAAACCGAAGATTGCCAGGCGCTGCCGTTTCTCTGTCGAATGAAATTTGAGCATGGCTTTGAACATTGATTAGCATGATCGCTAGGACAAGATATAATTTTTTCATTGCTAGCCTCTATAGGTCCGAAGTGTATGACCAGGGCACCTGGTTTATAATCAGAAAATCATCGTAGGTATATATGCCAGGTTCTTCAATTTCGAAGCTTGCTTCAACGGCTTGATCAAGCATCTCAAGAGTCATCTGCATAGGCGGTTCGCTGGGCTGCCAGGTTGTGCCAACTGGATAGTCGACCCCAGGTGTTGTGGTCATTTCTATATGATTATTTACCAAATGTACGACAGGGTTTTGATCCGCAATAGTGCGCAGTTTTCGAATGCTTGCAGACCATGCTTCCCAATCCTCAATATAGAGGCGACCGCGATAGAACATATCGCCCGTATATAGGAGATCGGTCCAGCCATCATAAATCGCCAACTCTGACCCTTCATGTCCTGGGGTTCCTGTTACTACTAACTCCCTTCCGCCAAGATCAAAGTTAACAATTTGTTGCGGGTAATTATCAATTCCCCAAAATGCCATCACCTCTTCATGGGTCAATCCAACCATGACTGTATTGGGCCGATCGACAAACTGATTCCATGCAGCGAAGTGGTCACCATGCAAATGACTGTTGGCAACAATTAACTCAATATCCTTTTGGCCGTTACGCTCTTCCCAACCATCAATGATTTCATCGACTACTTCGCGAAGAGGAAATAACGCAGGCGAAGAAGTAGAGCCCTGATCAATCAGCATGGCTACCTCGTTGCCAAAAAACAGGTACATAAATGCACCCTCGTAATTTATCGCCTTGTTCTCGCGGAGAATATAGGTGTGTTCGTTGTAAGCATGCACTTGGACTGCTGGATCATCGTTATCCATAGCTGACTTGGAGCCATGTATCCAGCCATCAGGAAATTCACCAGGTGCTCGCTCATCGAGAGGGAAAGCCAAGCGTGCTGGCGCCATGGCGGAGAACGCCACGTCAAAAACCAGAAACAAGGAGGCAACCGTCGCAATACCTGCGAAGGTGCGTAGTTTTTCAGAGCGTTTAATTAGACCCATTAAAATATTACTCGCTTTAATAACCAATAAGTACCCACACCAGCAATCGTAACTGTAGCCGGACGAGCGACGCGTTCAGTGTAAGCAGTCCAGCTCCGCAGCCAGCCAACTGCTGCAAAAGCCAATATCAACACTGCAATCTGACCTGCTTCAACCCCAAGGTTGAACATCAATAGGGCTGTGTAAAAGTTTTCTGCGGGCAACATGAGCGCAGACAGCGCCGAGGCAAAACCTAAACCATGTAGCAGCCCAAACAAGGTCACTACGACTAATCGCCAGTGCGCTGAAAAATTGCTGTAAAGATTGTCTACTGCAATAAAGATAATCGAGGCTGCAATAAGAGGTTCTACGATGCTTGCCGGCACTGACACCATGCCCAGAGTGGCAAGTCCAAGCGACAGTGAATGCGCAACGGTAAAACAGCTAACTTGATAGAATAGTGTCGACAACCGTGTAGACAGAAAGAACAAACCCAAAACAAACACAATATGATCCAAGCCCCACGGAATGATGTGCTGAAATCCGATTGCCAACCAACTCAAGCCCGGTATCCAACTCTGAAATACCGTTGCTAGCTTCCCCTCAAACGACGAATCAGCTACTGCAGAATCCGCGCTTAGTGGTATTGATCGACTGCTGCGATCACTACTTGTTAGTAGTCGAGATACGGGTAGCTGGCGTGAGGCTGAATCGATGCGCAGTAAGGCAGGCCAAGGAATCTCCAGCCACTCGGCAATGCGCATTTCGATCGATGCATTGGCTAGCGCAGTTGAGGACTCTAATCCTAAGTTGCCAAAGTTGAATGTAAGCTCTGCCATTTGAGGAGAGAGGGGGTTTTCGATGGCTTCAAGCGATGCCGCAGCTAGGCTCCAAGTTTCTAGGTTGGCGGCAGCTGGCACACCGTTAACGAAAATGCCTAGACCATCCAGCAATTTGTTGACCACGGGCTCAAGGTTTAGCAACTGTTCACGGGAGTCCATATTCACCGTACGCCAGTATTCTTGCGGTGATAACAAAGACTGTCCTAAGTCTATTTTGACTCGCAAGGTAACTGCTTCTGGATTTGTAGTATCCAGGTGCAGGTCTGTCATGTTCAGGAGGTGAGCTTGGGCAACGGTTGTTATAAACAACAAACATAAGCCGCAGATAACTTTGTTTAGTTTCATTCCTGCTTCCCTAGAAAGCCAAGACTGCGGTGTACCTAAAGCAGTCCCAATAATTAGTGGGCCACAGGTAAATTACACAAACAGACAGTTTTTTTAGATCTCTTGACTGTAGTAAGCAACTTCAATGCCAAGCAAACCTGCTTGTGGACATAAGCGTTATTGATCTCGTTTACTGAGAACGGATTTAGGAAATTGCGATCACTCCTACAGAGGAATTTTCTCAAGAATAGCCATGCGCTAAATTGTCGCTGTCGCATCCAGCTAGCTAGGAATATGGCGACGCAACTACTTTTTTCCCCATTTTTTGGGGCTTTGCGCCGAAGTGAGGGGGCGCTATAAATTAGCGCTGATTGGCAAAAAGTATTGGGACGTAAAAAGAAGATGACTTAATTGCTAAACCCATTTTTCTTTTTGATAGCGCTATCCTATTTCCCGCACGCGGTCTAATGACACAGAAAGATCAACTGAGAATTGCGGAAAAGATAGGATCCACGCTCTATTTCTGGGCGCTCGGACAAAAAAAGGGCGCTCCGAAGAGCGCCCTTTTTGTTTTCGACATCTGGCCAGTAGGTTGAACAGTAGAAATTAGAGCGCGTCCCAGGTAGCCCAGTCGATTGTTCTTCCAGGATACGCCACGTTCGCAAATGGCCAGCTCTGCTCTATCCACATCTCTGTCCATTCGAAAAGTAGCTCATCAAATCCTGCATCAAAATCGGCCTGCGTGACCCACATTGTCACCTGGGCGTCATATCCCGGTTTGCTACTTGGTCTGACATAGACACTGCCCATTTCTCGTTCACCATCCTGTGTGAGTACACCATAGGCGAAAGATTCACGTCGCTCGAAACGGCCTTGCTCATTCAACATGTCCTGCATAGCATCTTCATCAGTGATGCCTTCACGGGGCCAGTTCCCAGAGCGGGAAAAAGTCTTTTGTAGATGATCAATCGATGACATGTAAGCAGCGTAGTCGAGATCCACTAGTTCCGGACCAAGGGGTACCAGCTTGAAGCCCCAGCCCCCGACAAGTACCGAAGGCTCGAACACTTCCGGAATAAACGCGTCATCAAGCGCTGCTTGTGCCTTTATTGTGTCTAGGAACTGTTTGTACTGTTTGTAACCTTCAGTCATGGCCCGAGAACAGTCCTGGGGTGTATCACGCACACCATCGGTACGCTTGCAGGGTCCCTCATTCACCTCAGGCATATTCTCCCGAACCCACACTGATGCATCGCGGTAAATGGGTTGATCATTGGAGCTGGTATCGACATTCACAAGAACGCCATCTTCAAATGTCAGGTGAAAGGTATCCGTAACATCAAACCCTGTCTCAAGAGCCTGCACTCGATCATCCTGCACTGTGACGGGGCAGACTATCGTGCCTCCTTCTTCTTCAAGAGCACAAGGCGGACGAACCAATACCTTGTAATTGCCCCCTTCAGCCGAGGCCTGGTAGCCAAGGATACCCGCAGCGGAATCACCCGCCTCAGTCAGAAATGATTGCAGCCTAGTCGCATCAAACGAATAGAACGCATCGATCATTCCTTCGGCCTTTTCAAGGTTTGCGGCCAGTTCTGTTTTTTCAGGTTCTATTGCCATCTCTGTGGACACCTCCGGCTCATTGGAACATGCGGCCAGACCAATCAAACATAGTGTAGAAACTGCAGCTCGTTTCTTTAATGACCTGTACATAGAAAATTCTCCAAATTAATTGATGGTTAGTTACGGCGTCATGCGTACCGAAAGGTAAAGTTGAGTAGTAAAACATTTAGATGGAATCTGGGGAGACTTGACCGGCATCCTAAATCACTACCGCGCCAAGCTTATTCAGTTCTGAATCTAGCAACTGTTGCACCACATCGGTACAGCCGCCGCAGCCTGTGGATGCCAAGGTCTGAGTCTTAATGTCGACCAAAGTAGTTGCGCCATCTTTCACTGCACTTGTAATGACCAGCTTGCATACATCGTTGCAGTAGCAAATCGTATCAGCGTCGGCGAAGTCATCGTCAAAAGTTCCGGCACTTTCTGTGCCGGGTAAAATCATTTCCTGAGGATTTTCCGGAAGCTCATTTCTATTTAGCGCTATTTTCAGAAAATTTTCGTAGTCACCAACATCACCGACAAGTACTGCGCCGAGCAAAGTTTTTCCATCCTCGGAAACCACTAAGCTTTTGTATATATCGCCCAAGACATCACTGTAAGAATAGGTTTGGGAACCCGGCGTGCGGGCAATAGAATCGCCAATACTCGCCACATCCACACCTAGCAATTTGAGCTTGGTGCTCATGTCCGAACCTTTGAATTTAGCTTGTCCTCCAGTTATTTGTGATACCGCCACTTTTGCCATTTGATATCCTGGGGCTACTAATCCAAAAATCCGATCTTCCCAGACGGCGCACTCCCCAATGGCATAAATATTTTTCTCGGATGTTTGGCAATGATCATCAATCGCAATTCCACCACGAGGACCTAGGTTTATTTCGCACTTTTTAGCTAACTCATCATGAGGGCGAATTCCCGCTGAAAAAATAACCATATCAGTTTCAAGATGGGAGCCATCGGTGAAATTCAAGCGGTATCGGTAATGTTCTCCAGCACTAATTTCTAGGGTGCTTTTCTGGGTGTGAACGTTCACGCCAAGGCTTTCAATTTTGTCACGTAAAAGCTTGGAGCCACCGTCGTCCAGCTGCACTGACATCAGTTTTGGTGCAAACTCCACTACATGGGTTTCAAGGCCCATGCCCTTTATAGCGTAGGCTGCCTCCAGCCCTAGCAAGCCACCACCAAGCACTACCCCAACTTTGCTTTGAGCGCCGGAGATCTTAATTTTCTCAAGATCTTCTATTGTTCTATACACATGACAATGTTCCTGGTCATTACCTGGAACCGGGGGCACAAAAGGATAGGAACCGGTAGCTAACACCAGCTTGTCATAAGATTGCAAATGACCACTTTGAGTAATTATCCATTTTTCTGACTTATTAATATCAACCACTTTATCGTCAAGAATGAAATTCACACCCTTGTTGCGATAATACTCTTGCTCGGTGAGTGCCAGATCGGCAGCAGTCGAACCTGAAAAATAGCTGCTGAGATGAACCCTGTCGTAGGCTAGCCTCGGTTCTTCCGAAAAGGTGGTAATTTCATAATCATCAGCGTTGTCGCTCGCGAGAAGATACTCGATAAACTGGTGACCGACCATACCGTTTCCGACTACGACAAGCTTTTGCTTTTCCTTTGTATTCATTCATTCCTCGCTGGATAGTTCAACTCAATAGCCCTACTGTTTAGCAAGGAAAGTGCCAATAGAAATGGTATTAGATAAATGGGCTTGAAAGCGCATGATTACGCTTTTTTGAAACCGCTCATGCTTTATTCGCTGCACTATAAGAAACCAATAACACTATTTTGGATTCAATATGGTGCGTTGTTTGATGATGAGAGGACGACGCAGTGGGTGGAAGAAAACTGGCCGTTTGCAGAGGTAGCCTGCCCAGGTCGATCCATTGAATGGACCGCCTGGGATCGGCTCTAGTCGATTACCTACAAATCCTTGAGGCGTTTGTCGGAATAGAAGCACAGCATTAGCTGGTCTTTGATGGAAAGGCGAACGCGCTTGCCTGCGCCAGTGGCTCCCACCTCAGAATCGCCGCAGTAAGTGCCGAAGACGCGGTCCCAGAAAATGATGTCACAACCGTAGTTGGAATCTGCCTGACGGCGCTCATGTGCATGGTGGCAATGATGCTGCTGTGCGGTAGCAAAGAACCAGTCCCACACAGGCATTGAAACCATAGGCAGATTGGCATGGTTAAATCTGCCGTTCCACATGCCGAAGGCTGCTGAAACGATGAAAACCTCATCGCTTGCACCCATCAGGGCCGCAGCAATTGGACCAGCGAGGCCAAGCGACAGACGTTCTAATGGATGGGTACGGCCACCACGCATGGCGCTCATCTTGGTGATGTGATGATGCGTCGCGTGCATACGCCACCAGAACAGTGACTCGTGCTGAATCCGATGCAGCCAGTAGTAGAAGAAGCTGGAAGTGAATCGGATAACCAGCCCGGCGCCAATCAGCCCGAGTACTGTAGTGGGTTGAAATTCGATATGCAGCGGAGCCATATCACGCAGGGCACGGAAGCCCTCAGAAACTGGCGTGCGATACAAGCCGGTAACGATAGGCCCAAAAAGCAAGGCCCCCGAAGCCAGCCAGAACACGTCTTCTAGCATTTCGTCGGGCTTGAGCAGCCAGGATTTTTTCTTCGCCCAATAACGTTCGGCGATCAGCAGAAGAGGCGTGGAAAAGATCGAAACGATCAGTGCCCATATTCCGTAGTACTCCCCACCCCATTCGTTTACCACAATGGCGGCGACCAGTAGCGTTGAGGCCATCACCAGAACCGGCTGGGGCAGCGCCCAAAGAATTGACTTCTTATTCCATGTCACCTTACTGCCTTCGGTGATGATACCTTCTTCGGTGCGCACTAATGGCTTGCCGGAGGGGCCCAACTCTGGTGATGAGGGGGCCTTCTCGGGTGTTGATTGATCCACTAAGTCAAGCGGGTTAACTATATCCAAAGAGTTTATGGGTTGATCACTCATTGCTGCTGCTCCTGAGCTTTTTGGTTAATGTAAATTGATTAGTCGTGAATTGCATTGTTGGTAATCTAACAGGCTTTTTTACTGCCACATGTACCAGTGGTTGCCCACTCAACTTCTCCGTCCTCGATTTTTGGGGTAAGAATATAAGTGACCCCATCCAGTTTGGACTCATCCGTCATCCACGTGGCAATGATTTGACCGTCGATGACAGAAATGCCGTGGGCCTCTTCAGAAACAAGCACCTCATCGGGTAATCCTGCCACTCCGCTATCGAGAGAATCCATGTCGAGGAGGTTCCTGGAGCTCCCGGATAGCAGAGCAGCCTCTATCGTGTCTTGGATAGGCTCCACCATCTCGACCAGTTCGCTATAGGTAAACTCAGTGTTCATATCTTCTACTCTGTCAACACTCCTCATCTGATAGATGACGAATAATGCGACGATCACACCCGCGAATGCGAATAAGGCCATCCGCTCCTTATCGGGCTGAGTTTCACTTGCGTCCGTTGAATGCTCGGTTGAGTTGGAATCTTCGGTAGATTTGGACATGGTGCCAGATGCTAAGGTCTCTTCGTATGTGGAACCGGCCGCGTGCTCGCCGATACCGTCCCCCCAACCCATAGCGCTCAACTGGGCAACGCCCCAGGCCATCAGAACAGAGACCAGCGCACCGATGAGTTTGTTATTGCCTTCGAATTCCAGGTAACCCCAGATGGCAATGCAGACAACGATCAATGCAAAGCCCATAACTAAAGGAGAAATTTCTCTCCCAGCGATTTTCACAGTACTGTCAAACTTGACCTTCGTTAATAGGAGATCAAACTTGTCGACCAGATTGTTCCAAGTTTCCATATTAGCCCCCGCCTCTTTTTGAGACATAAAACAAAATAATGCGCAAATTTTGTGCGCGCTATGCGACGAATTTGTGCGTTTTGGCGCGATACGCCACCAAAAGCATCCAGATGTAAATTTATATAGCAATTACTGTGCCTAGCTTAGCTAGTCGCCCTTGGTGCAATCCAGACCGGTTGGATAGCCCTCGTGAAAAACACAGCATCGGCACGGATCAGGAAGCCCCACAGAAAATAAAATTGCGCTTGGGTGCGAAAATTGCATGATGCTGTGCGACTGCAATAGTGCAGGACATCACTATCTGAAAAATTGGAGTTCAGCGCGATGATAGAAGTAAGAACACGGTACCGACAGAGAGGGTTCACAATCACCGAGATGATTGTTTATCCCATGATAGCAGTAACGTTTATAGCAGTTGCCTATGGTTATCTGCACAGCTCAAGAGTCGACGACGCAGTGTCCGCTGCCGTTGATCTGGGGCTGGAGCAACAGGTAATTATTGAAGAGTATTTCGATACCCACGGCGAGATGCCGCAATCAGAAGCGGACATCAACCTGAGCTCTGTCCGTCCGGAAGGCATTCTCACCGGCATGGACTACCGAGCAGGAGAATTGGGAGTACCTGCTGCCGACAAATCACGCATCGGTACGCTCAGGGCCTTGGTAGATATGAAAGAATTTGGTCTGCGATTCGAAGACATTGAATCTGGCTTCCTGCTCATTGCGCGGGCGCAGGACGATGACACCATCAAATGGGACTGCGTGGCAGACGGGGTCACACCAGACGCCTTAGGCAACCGCTACTTGCCAAAGACCTGTAAAAAAGCGAAAGGCGACGAAGATGAGGAGGGGGATGGCGAAGGCGAAGAACGGGAAGACTTGTAAAGGTGATGGACACCTTACAAGCATCTCATGGTCTTGCTCAGCCACTATAACAGAACGCCGATTCTGGAACACACTTTGTAATTTTACACTGACCCCATTTATTCCTTATACAAGGAGATACTATGAACGTTTTTCACCGCTCGATCACAATCGCCTCTGTGGCTTGCCTCACCGCCTGGCTAGGCGCCAGCTCGGCGATCGCGCAGCCCGAAGCCGATCCGGATCTGGTGATCGCCGAGTCCTTCATCGACGCCTTCTATTCCTTCGAACCTGACCGTCTGGCGCCGATCATGGCGGCAGCGCCGGAGTCCGCACCGCGCCTGCTCTACTACCAGGGCTCGGCGAATGGCGGGAACTACGAGGTACTGCTGCGCACGCCCTGCGCCCGAGACGAAGTGGGGATCGTGAAATGCCCCGTGAAGGTCAAGGACGATCGCGTGCAGGCGCTCGGCACAGGTTTCGACGTCACCGACACCTTCCACCTCACCTTTGATGACGGTGTGCTCGTAAAGGTCACGACCAGTTCGAACGATCAGGACATCTATCGCCAGGCCTCAGTGTGGGTGCGCGAGAACATGCCCGAGGTGGCGGAAGGCCCCTGCAAGAACCGGGGGACAATGGAGGGCACGCCCGTGGAGTGCTCGCGCGCCATGACCGCCGGTTACAAGGCCTTCGTCGCGAGCCCGGACTTTCCCGGCGTGCCACCCCTTCCGGACGAGGCTCAGTGATCAGGCGATCATCGAAGAATTGTAATTTACTAGTGTTATAGCCTATCCCAGGCGGTCCATTCAATGGATCGCCTGGGATAGGCAACTTCGTCAAACTCCGCATTAAACTCTGCCTTAGTCACCCACAAAGAAACCACTGCGTCGTAACCAGGTTTGTCACATTGACGACCGCTTATTGAACGACTTGTACATGGAAAATTCTCCAAAAAATTAACAGTAGAGGAATTCCAGAACGAATAAAGCTGCAAAGATAATTAAAGGCAGAGTAGTCCCACGAAAAATGTGACGGTCAAAATAGAAATCTAAAATAAGTTTCCTAACATCGATCGATCAAAATTAGGTAGCGCACAAAAAGTGCTTATACCGCTTGCCCCAAAAAGATTCTCTAGGCTCTATTTTGGCGCAATACAACCTACCTCTTTGCAACCTTTTAGCGCAGCTACTTACCTTTAGTAGCCAATTTCCTGCAACGTTGACGTAATAATTTGTCTGGCATTGTTATTGCATAAAGATGATTAAGTGCAATCCTCCGCATGCTAAAAACTAGAGCAAGCGTGGCGGATGGAGCGTTGAACTGAAATTTGGATCGTTGTTTTATCGCGACAACCGGAAATCTGAAATGAAGGGTACATAATGACATTCAACTACAAGGGAAACACAATGAGGAAGAAGATATTAGTTCGAGCTATAAGTGCAATCTGCGCCGCCACGCTGCTTAGTACTGAGGCAATGGCACAGTCAGATGAAATCGAAGAGGTGGTAGTCACCGGTTCGCGCATCGCTAGAAGCAGCGCAACTGAAGCGGCTAGCCCAATTGCCGTTCTCGGCGGCGGCGACATTCGCACTTCCGGTCAGGCTGACCTAGGCGAACTGCTTCGCGAATCGCCAGCACTGAACAACTCGCTGCCGGCCAGCTTCTCCGCTATTAGCAGTGCTGGCACAACCGATACCGACGTCGGTCTCGGTCTGCTCGACCTACGTGGACTGGGTGCCCAGCGAACCTTGACTCTGGTTAACGGCCGCCGCCACGTGGCTGGTGGTCAAGGCACCGCGGCTGTAGACGTAAACTCCATTCCCACAGTGATGGTGCAGCGCGTTGAAACCCTGACCGGCGGCGCTTCTGCGGTTTACGGTGCCGACGCTGTATCCGGTGTTGTCAACTTCGTGTTGCGCGAAGGCGGTGACTTCGACGGTATCGAAGTAACTGCCCAAACGGGTCTGTCCGCCGAAAACGACTCTAACGAAAATTATTTTGCTGCCGCGACCGGTTTCGAGTTTGCTGAAGGCCGGGGCGAAATGGTATTTGCCTTTGAGGCGCAATCAAACGATGCAGTTCGCTCCTACGACCGAGCATCATTTGCTGGACCTTACACGGGTAGGGCCATCAATCAGACTGATCAGATTGCCGCACTTACTGGCACTAATCCGGATGCAACCCGTGCCTATGTGCGCCCCACAACGAATCCGATTTCCTCACCTTATGGGGTGTTCAACCTATCCTCTGCTGACGGCTTCGGCGCGGTGGCTGACGCTGCCAGCAATGCCGCTGCCGGCTTGCCACAGCAGTATATTCCCGGCACCAGTGTTCCTTTAGTGCAGGTGATAACATCGCCTATTAATGGTATCCCGCGGCCTTATAACCCAGGCATCGTGTCCAACGTAAACCAGGCCTACGGTATTGGTGACGGCTTGCAGAACATGAAGGCAGCCATCCTACCGGAGCAGGAGCGATACAACATCAACCTGAACGGCAGCTTCGAATTCAGTGAAGCGCTCACATTCTTTGTTGAATCAAAGTACGCCTACTCGAACAACATTGATGACTTAGCCGGCGTGGACTTCAACGACGCTATTCCAATTCAGTATGACAACCCGTATATCCCGCCCGCGCTGCAGCTACAGATTAATGAACTGGCTGCTGCAGGCGTAATTCCTGCAACCAACCCCAACGACGGCAGCTTCTGGGGCTTTGGAGCAAGCCGCGACAGTAACGACGATATCGTGCTTACCGGCAACGACGTTGAGCGGGAAACCATCCGTTTTGTGGCTGGTATTGAAGGCACGTTGGCTATAGGCAGCGGTATCGACTATGAATTGTCTTATAACTACGGTGAGACAACGGTCGATAACCTGAACCTCAACAAGCGTATCGAAGACCGCTTCTACGCTGCTATGGACTCGGTGGTTGATCCTGCAACCGGGGATATCGTCTGTCGCTCTACCCTGGACCCCACCGCCCAGCCACCGCTGTCCACAAACATAAGCGGTGATAGACTGCGTACACAAACCTACCCGGTGCCTGAGTTCGCTATGACGAATGCCACCGCTAACGGAAAATACGTGGAAATTTCTTCGTTCACGCCTGGTGCGGGTAGCGCCTGTGCACCGTTCAACCCATTCGGTTCGAACTCAACTTCGCAGGCCAACGCCGACTTTGTTTACCCGGACCTGCTCGACACATCTGAGATAGAACAAAACATTATCTTCGGTAACATCTCTGGCGACACGGCCGGCATCTTCGAACTGCCTGGCGGCGCAATCGGTTGGTCTGCTGGTATGGAATACCGAGAAGAGAAGAGTGCATTCATGGTGAACCAGCTCGACCTTGATCTGGTGACATGGGACGCCTCCAACGGAAACGCGAACTTGCCGATCGATGGCGAATTCGACGTGTTCGAATACTTCTTCGAAGGCCAGGCCCCGATCCTTGCCGATCTACCTGGCATCGAATTGCTGGAACTTACCGGTGCTTACCGCTCTGCGGATTACAGCACTGTGGGCACCAATGATGCCTGGTCAACCGGCCTGCGCTACTCGCCGGGCTTCGGTTTGACTATTCGTGGAACCTTCGGTGAAGCGGTGCGTGCACCGAACATCACCGAGCTGTACTCACCGCAGCAGCCTTCGTCCTACGGATTCCAGAACGATCCATGCTCCGTCGACAACATCAACAACGGCTCGGCGAATCGTGTCAGTAACTGTGCGGCTCTCGGTATTCCGGCTGGCTACGATGTGAACAACTACATCACTGCCGGTATTCCGGGTGTGTCAGGTGGTAACCCCGACCTGAGCCCGGAAGAGGCGACAACGTTTACAGCGGGTATCGTCTATGAGCCTACCTTCGTCGACAACCTGACCTTTATCGTTGACTACTACTCAATCGAGATCGAAGGTGCGATCGATAGCTTGTCCTCAGTGGCTGTTTCCGAGCTCTGTGTTGACCTGCCGTCCATCAGTAACGATTACTGCGCGCTAATCGACCGTGCGCCAGAAGGTTTCATTACCTATCACCAGTCTGGTCAGGTAAACCTGGCTGCGTTCGAATTGGAAGGTATCGACTTCGGTGTTGATTATGGCTTCGAGCTGTCTTCTCTGGGCCTGGATAACTGGGGCGGTCTGGACTTCAGCTTGCAAGGTACTCACATGCTTCGCTTCGATGAATTTCAGGACCCTCTGGATGCCTCTATCTTCGAAAGCCGCAAGGGTGAATTTTCCTATCCCGAGTGGATTATTAACGCCCGTGCCAGTTGGACAATCGAAGATCTGAGACTAAGCTGGTCTGGTCGTTGGGAAGATACTCAGCTTCTGTCTGGTATCTCCAACCAGCAGATCGATGCAAACCCGCAGTTCGTTGATCCTTCGCAGACTGGCGATTCATGGGTGCATGACATCAACTTCAGCTACACCTTCAGCGAAAAAATCAATGTCTACGGTGGCCTGAACAACGTCCTCGACGAAGAACCATACCTGGGCACGCTGTCTCGCCCAGCCGGTCCTCGCGGTCGTTACGGCTTCTTAGCAGTGAACTTCACACTCTAAGTCGAAGTAGAAGATAGAAACCCCGCTGCTATAGCAGCGGAGTTTGAAAAACAAAAAAGGGCGCTCTTCGGAGCGCCCTTTTTTGTTGCACTGTTTAGTCCTGTGGATGCTGCTACTATTTTTTGGATAGTTATGATTGCAAACCCTTTCAGGTTTCTCGAAACAATAAGTCCAAATTTCCTAGCGGCGCTAATCGTGAGCTTTATGACCATAAAGCAAACTGCTAGCTCATACGAGCTTCTCCCATAAGATTTTCTTTTCTTTCCAAGTAGAATGACTCATACATTTTGAGCCATGGGTACTAATCCCCCTGTCCCCCACAAATCTTTAAACGAATCTGCTGCTTTTTTTCACAGAACGTAATAAAAGAGCTTCCAACCGTTTCGCTCAGCGACAAAGGGACCGCCCGAAGAGTGAGACAAACAGCGGTACTAAATCCTACCCGCTATTGGCAATCTCTCTTCAAAACAAACGTGTATAAAGTTGGAGCTAACTTTTTACACGTTTGTTGAGTACTATAAACCACAAGCTTACAACTAAATTGAGAAAAGGCGAAAAAATGAGCGATTTGGAGCAAATAAAAACAAGGCTGCGGACGTTTGCTACCGACAGAGACTGGGAACAGTTTCATTCCCCGAAAAATCTAGTAATGGCGCTCAGTGTTGAAGTCGCCGAATTGATGGAACACTTTCAATGGCTAACTGAAGAAAATTCAAAGATATTGTCAGGTTCAAAGCTGGAAGAGATCACCGACGAAATAGCCGATGTACAGCTCTATCTTATCCAATTGGCCGATAAGCTAGGAGTCGATATCCTTGATGCCTCCAATAATAAAATAGGGAAAAACGAAGCGAAGTACCCTGCCGACAAAGTTAGAGGCAGTTCAAGAAAGTACACCGAGTATAAGAAAAGCACAGATCAAAGATGATTGTCTATTCCGAAAATAAGCAGCAGTTTGTGGATGACGTTCGCAGCAATTTGATACATACAAAAATTCTTTTAGAATTTAAGCGAAATCTCGGTAGAACTGTTTCAGAAAGTGAAATTTCTTCATGGCGAAACTCCATGCAATTTATAGCATCTGTAATTGATGATCAGGAGATTCCCGCTGATGCCGGCGTAGCGATCGAATACAATATTCCGCTTACAAACAATCGCGTGGATTTTATTCTGACTGGCAAAGACCATAGCAATATTGAGACGGCAGTTATTATTGAATTGAAACAATGGTCTAAAGTAGAAACCACAAGAAAGGACGCCATTGTAAGAACAGCACTGTCAGGTGGTATACGCGAAACAAATCATCCTTCTTACCAGGCGTGGTCTTACGCCGCACTTATAGAAGACTACAACGAAACCGTTCGGCAAGAATCCATCTCACTAAGACCTTGTGCCTATTTACACAATCTTGATTCAGCCGAAGCCATCAATGATTCGTGCTATCAAGAGCACACGGCCAAAGCGCCAGTATTTATTTCGACCGACGTCCAGAAGCTCAATACCTTTTTGAAGCAGTTTGTGAAGCGTGGCGACACAGCGGGAATTATGTACCGCATCGAACATGGCAAAATTAGACCTTCTAAGAATCTAGCCGACAGTCTCGTCTCAATGATTAAGGGTAATACTGAATTTCTAATGATCGATAATCAAAAGCTCGTCTACGAGACGGCAATCGATCTAGCAGTAAACATAAAGAATGATATAAAACAGGTGCTTATAGTTGAAGGAGGGCCCGGAACTGGTAAATCTGTGGTGGCAATAAACCTACTCGTTGAGCTAACGAAGCGCGAGAAAGTCGTACAATACGTCTCCAAAAATCAAGCTCCACGCATGGTATATAGCGCTCGCCTTAGCGGTTCGATCACTAGAGGTCGTATCGATAATCTATTTAAAGGCTCAGCGTCTTTCACTGGCGTGGAATCTGGTTTTTTCGACGCTCTAATCATTGATGAGGCACACCGTCTTATCGCCAAAAACCGTTACAACAAAGATAGCGAAAACCAAGTAAAGGAACTCATCGCCGCCAGCAAACTTGCAGTTTTCTTTATTGACGAAGCGCAAATGGTGACATGGAGTGATATTGGCACTAAAAGCGAAATTCATAAATGGGCAGGCGAGTTGGGAGCCGAAGTGCATGAGATGAGACTGCAATCTCAATTTCGTTGCAACGGTTCAGATGGATACTTAGCATGGGTCGATGACGCATTACAACTGCACGATACTGCAAACCCTACACTTGAAGGGATCGATTATGAATTTAAGGTTTTCGACGATCCCAATGCGTTAAGACAGGCTATTCGCGAGAGAAATCTCGAAAAGAATAGAGCCCGAATGGTTGCTGGATATTGTTGGGATTGGATAAGCGACTCAAGAAAGCCAAAAAACGATCCAGAGGCAATGGATATCGTTATTCCCGAACACGGTTTTGCAGCCCAGTGGAATCTCGCAAATGATGGCAGTTTATGGATTATGGCTGGCAACTCAGTCAATGAGATAGGTTGCATCCATACTTGCCAAGGTCTCGAATTAGATTATATCGGAGTCATCGCCGGTGAAGATCTTATAGTTCGGGATGGAGAAGTGGTAACTGATGCCGCCAAACGCTCCGCTATGGACGCTTCCATACGAGGATTTAAGAAATTGTTAAAGGAGAACCCTAAGGCAGCCAAGAATAAGGCCGACACCATTATTAAAAACACATACAGAACATTAATGACACGAGGCCAGAAAGGCTGCTACTTTTTTAGTGTTGACCCTGAAACGAACGCCTATTTCAAAGAACGAGCTGAAGCCATCTCTTTAGCTATACCCCTAACATCCACTGAGAAATATCCAGGCTTGCAACTTGAGGTAGTCAATATTGCAAATGACGAACGTTACGTCACCGCTATACCATTACTAAACATTAAAGCCGCTGCAGGGAAATTTAGCGCAGAACAGCAGTTCGAGGTTTGCGAATGGGTGCGCCTACCAGAACCGTTCGAGCATAAGCAGGGATATTTTGTTGCACAAGTAGTGGGCGAGTCGATGAACCGACGCATACCAAATGGTGCGTGGTGTTTGTTCAAGCCAGATCAGGGTGGTACACGAAATGGCAAGATAGTCTTGGTGCAGTTATCGTACATGCAGGATTCTGAGACTGGGAGTAGCTATACTGTCAAACGCTATCAAAGTGAAAAAGTAGCTGTCGATGATGCTGAGTGGGAACACAATAAAATTGCGTTGCAGCCCATAAGTACGATTGACGCTTTTAGCGATATTGTATTAGAGGGTGATCAGATTGGGAACTTTAGTATAGTTGGAGAATTAGTTGCAGTTTTGTAGGCCAGATGGAGAGGAACGTTCCGGGGTCTTGGCTTTTAATTTAGAGTGAACGGCCGAGCGGACTAGGCTCCGCAGAGGATTAAATACTGAAGTTCTTGCGCTTACTAATCCTCTAAAGATCCTACTTTATATCTTCTAGTGGAACAAGGAAGTCCATTCTTCAAATTATTTAAAAAAATTTCTATGGAGCTTTACCTGATAGCTTGTTTCGATCGTCCTATTTTTAATCAAAAACATCTACCAGCGACGTCCCCCCGTAATTGAGTAGCACAACGATTTGGAGTTCAATGCCCTAAGACAAGGAGATTGAACGTGAAAAAGCGATTTTCAGAAGAACAGATCATTGGCTTCCTGAAGGAGCTGGAGAGCGAGAACGCTAGGCTACTCGAGCGCAGCACACTACATTTCTAACATTATTAAAAATAGAAAAGGATCAAAGGTATATTCATGAACGTGCTTTGTGCATTTTGCGAAATCTTAAAAAATGATTCCCAAGAAAAAAGAATTATTAATCAAAATGAGTACGCTATAGCAATAAGAGACGGTTTCCCGCTAAGCAATGGACACACCCTTTTAATCCCCAAGCGACATACACAGTCATTTTTCGACCTAACAGAAAATGAGCGCACCTCGATCCTTGCCCTATTAGATTCCGCCAAGATTAACCTCGATCAACAATATTCACCTGATGCCTACAATATCGGCATCAACGATGGCAAAGAAGCAGGTCAAACTGTCCCCCATCTTCATATACATCTAATTCCACGCTATAAAGGTGATATAGAGGATCCCCGAGGTGGAATACGCTGGATCATGCCAGACAAGGCCGATTATTGGAGCGCTAAACAGTGATTGACTCATATTACAGAGACAAGCTAAGCAGACTGCATGTGGATCGCTCTCATGGGCACCCAAAACCTCACAAAGTATGTCTACTTCTCGCAATCATTGATCTTATCAGAGACGGCTCAATAACAAAGAACGCCTTCGCCATCAATGACTCGCTAAAAGCCGCCTTTAGCACTCACTTCAAAAAGCTCCAGAAAGGAAATGACTCTGAGAACCTATTGCTACCTTTTTATCATCTAAGAACTGAAGGATTCTGGCATTTTGAATTGAAACCGGAGATGCAAGAAGCTTTTGATGAACTTATAAGTAACGGCGGCCCAGGGAGTATTCGGCAACTCGATAAGTACATTGAGTTCGCCTTTTTAGATGAGAAATTATTCCAAGCGCTGCAATCAGAACAATTTCGACTCGAAGCCAGCCAACTGCTCCTCGAAAACCTCGAAGATTTGTCAGTTCAATATCATCGCTGGTTAATCGAGATAGGAAAGTCCGAAAAGACTGCCAAAAATTATATTGGGGCTATTCAGGGCTCAATCTCTAATTGGGCTGAAGAGGCTAAGCTAAGTCACCAAAACCTTATCTCGATACACTCCCACGCTCAAATTAACAGAATTGCCGAGAAATTAGCTGACTACGAGATATTTAAAGAGCGCAATACGAAAGGCAACAAGACGTACAGCGCCGCTCTAAATAGCTACCAAGAATTCCTATCGACAATTTGTCAGGTTAAATTAACTGAAGATATAGACTCGATAATTACTGACAAAACCATCGATGACACCCAGAAAGCACGCCTTGTAAATACCCGAATAGGACAAGGTCGTTTTCGCGAAGATTTAATCAGATACTGGAAAGGATGTGCAGTGACTCGCTACCCCGCTACCCAATTTCTTGTGGCCTCACATATTAAACCTTGGCGGGTAGCATCAAGCGAAGAACGGCTAGACCAGTACAATGGAATATTATTACTTCCAAACTTAGACAAGGTATTTGACTTAGGCTACATAACTTTTGAAGATGACGGCTCCATTAGAATCTCCAGCCATATTGAGCAACCAGAAGCACTAGGGCTCAACTCCAAGCTAAGCATTCAACTATCGGAGTCACATAAACACTTCATGGTTCATCATCGAACTGCCGTTTTCGAGAACAGAAGGGCTTGAGTCTCAAACTCACCATTAAACGCACCTAACCTCCTCCATCCTCGTGTATCCGAACCACTAGTGACAATGCAAGGTGATTTCCCGCACAAATAGTGGGAACATACGCTATGTTCCTTTACCAGGTGGCCGCGAGCAACCCTATACAAAATGAAAACTAAATCACCATTAAAGCAACGCCCACTGCCGAACCCTGGCTCGTCTCTCGACAAAAAAATAAATGATCTTGTTGATGAGGCCGCAATGTCCTGGATTATGGCCACAACATTTATATTCGTCCTAACCATGATGGAGTGGTATCGATGGTACGCGCCACGAGATCCATCACCGTACTTATACACTTCCATCTTTATTGTCATGAGTATACTGACCACTTATCGAGTAATTCAAACTAGAAAAATGCTCAAGAAACTTCGCCAAGGCCGTGACGGCGAAATAGCCGTAGGTCAATTTCTCGAACGCTGTAGAGCCCAAGGCGCCCAAGTGTTTCACGACATTCCTGGAGAAGGGTTCAATCTGGATCACGTTGTCATCGACAAATCAGGTATTTACATCATCGAGACCAAAACAATCTCCAAACCGGAAAAAGGAAAAGCCGAGCTTATATTCGACGGAGAGTCGATTAGCTTCAATGGGACTTACTCGACCCAAGCGCCAATTATTCAAGTCAAAGCAGGAAAATCTTGGCTTTGTAATTTATTGACCGAGACTACTGGACGCAAACTGCCTAAGCAGCTCTTTCGATCTGTGGTCGTTTACCCCGGATGGTTTGTCGCGCCAACAGCTTCGGCAAAAAACTCTGACGTGTGGGTTTTAAACCCTAAAGCATTACCTAGCTTTATTGGTAATAGCACCCAGCAATTATCTAACGAAGATCTTAACCTCTACTCGTATCATCTTTCGAAGTATGTTCGCTCATGTAGCACTAAGTAGTAGAGACAGAATTGCAAAGTTGCGCTCGAAAAACACTCTAATCTTTTGGTTGTTGTCAGCAATGGCAAGCTCTACAGGTTTAATTGACCACATAGATTCTCGAACTTTTACCCCAAACTAAACGGATATTTTCTGCACCGCCCGACACCTAGGATAAGCACTACACCCCCAAAACTTCTCACCAGCGTTCACTCCTTGCCGAACCTGTCTTATGACAAGCGTCTCCCCGCATCGCGGGCAAAGCCTAGCAGCGTTCTCGTCACTTCTCGTCTTCAATCTTGCCACATGGTCTTTATGAGTTTTCCTATTAGATGCGTGTTTACCATTGCGGATACTATCCATTGCCAAGGCAACGTCTTCTTCACTAAGAATGGGCTCCTGAAAGGACTTAATGAAACGAACAAGCCCGCCTCCGTGCACTACATTGCTCGGCATTGGTGTCTTGAAAGTAGAGTCACCTACAAACACGACAACGCAGTGAACTCGATCGGACTCCAAACCAGTAACTTCTTCAACGGCTTTGGTGTGTTTGAAGTTCTGCCTCAACGGATTCTGAAATCGTACAGTCTTTTTGAAGATTTTCTGCGTCCACTGCGCTTGCTTCTCAGAGCCGAATATCCAGCCCCGCATATTCTTAGTCTCGATAACGAAGATGCCGAACTCAGATACAACAATATGGTCGATCTGAGTCGTACCATCGATCGTTGGAAGCGTAACGTTGTGCAATCGGTGGTAACGATCTTTATTGAGGAACAGGCGCAACATCAAAACAACAAGCAGTTCGCCAAGCATCCCCTTCACGACAGGAAGTTTTATGAGCCCGACGAAAAGCAATATTGGAAACACCCACCAAATTTGAGTTATTAGATCAATAAACAATGCCGCGCTTTCCGTCAATTTTATAGGCAAGCAAGCCTATATTTTATCGGCACCTAACTCAAGCTTGAGGACAGCGTAGCCTAGCTACCAACATGTCAAGCCTGCTCTGCCGCGAAAGCGATTTCATCCCCACTGGCCAACTGACAGCAACTACGACACTATCCACTTCACCAACAACTTAATGCACTATGTCCACCAAATCTGACCTGACAACACCAAAGGTGCGCCACACCCACATGCAAACAACCCCAATAACCCCATTCAATTGGCACCAAGACTGCCAGTTCGAACTGCTAATCGATGGCACCGAGTTCTTCCCGCGCATTCTTCAGTACATCGAAGAAGCACAGTCCAGTATCGACATCGAAGAGTATCTGGTGACATCAGGATCGGCGACCAAGCAGCTTGTATCGGCGTTATGCGCAGCCGCCGCACGCGGGGTTGTTGTGCGCTGCCTATTCGATGCCAATGGCAGTGCTGACTTTGTCGCGGCTGAGCGCGAAGCTTTGCGCAAGGCAAATGTGAATCTGCGGTTCTACAATCCCATCACCTGGCACAACGGCGTGCGTAATCTGCACCGCGACCACCGTAAAGTGTTGGTGTTCGACCAACGCATCGCCTGTGTCGGTGGCTTTGGTTTCACGGACGAATTCTGTACGGCAAATGATTCAGACCAAACGCCTTGGCATGAGCAGATGTTGGTAGTGAACGGCGGTATCGTCGCCGACTGGCAAACCCTGTTCGAACAATCCTGGCAGCACGCACCAAAACCTCAGCGCAAAATGCTCGACTGCCCAGGGAGAAACAATATCACCGCCCCCCTACCAAAGGTCTCCACGGGGCTTGGCAGGGTCGCCTTCAGCGCATCGCGCAATAACCGCGATCTACTCAAGTCATTAATCACTCGCATCCGCCACGCCCAATCCCGCGTCTGGCTGTCGACCCCCTACTTTGTGCCGCCCCGCGTGCTGCGCATCGCACTGATCAATGCGGCCAAACGCGGTATCGATGTGCGCTTGCAAGTATGTGGCAATTTCACCGACCTTCCTGCGGTGCGTTATGCCGGCCAAATTTACTATGCCAACCTGCTACGCGCCGGCGTCAGAATCTACGAATACCAACCACGCTTCTCGCATCTGAAATCGGTGCTTATCGACCAATGGGTTTCACTAGGGTCAAGCAATTTCGACCACTGGACTCTGCACTGGAACCTAGAGGCGAACCAAAACGCATTGGACCCAGCGCTAACGCAAAGCGTGCAGCAATGCTTCGAGCACGACTTCAGCCAAAGCACAGAGCTGACACTGAAAACATGGCTACAACTGCCTTTGCATTACCGATTGAAGATTTGGTTTTGGGGCCGAGTGAAAAAATTGGCGGATCTATTTTTAAGCTTTTATTGAAGAATGGCACTGCGTGCATTATGACTATCCTAGTAATGTTTTAAGATAGTGTTAACCTGCTACATTCATCACCTAAGGGGAGAAAGACTATGTCAAAAATTCGCACTGCACTTTTGGGTTTGTTATTACTACCTCTTCTTGCTGCCTGTGTAGGCACCAATGAAAGCTCCGTACGCCGCCCACCCAACTACGCCACCCTAGTAGGTATCGACGATTATGAAGTGCTCTGTGGCAGCTCTATGGTGATCGTTTCTCGCTACTCTATCGAAATCTTTTTCAATGAAGATGACACTGCGAAAACTCGCAAAGAGTTCTGCGATCAATATCATGGCGACACCCGAATCAGGCGTTAATCGTGCACGAAGGGTGGGGCTCTAAAGATCTAGAAAGAGCCTCACATTAGAGCTGTCGTGCAGCCCCAACACTTAAAGACATTAAATTCAGTCACTTGTAAAAATTACCTCTTAGTTGTCCCCCAACCACGACACATTTACACGCTCCCCAATCACGCCGAATCTCTAACCCTCTGTTTTTATTACCCTTTCAAAAGCTGGCACGCCCATTGCTCTATCCTAAGTGTGCACACAGGAAAGGTGCTCACCACTAAACAACTGAATACAGCGAGGATAGAATTATGAAAAAGTCATTATTGATTGCATCTACATTGCTACTTACCGCTTCAGGATTTGCCGTAGCAGGCGACCACCCCTCATTCAGTGAAGCTGACAAAAACCAGGACGGTACTTTGAACACGCAAGAGCTGACGAGCGCATTGCCACAGCTTGAGCTACAGGCTGCCAGCGAGATCGTTACCACCGCCGACGTTAAGCGCGTTCTGCCAGAGGTGGAGTTTGAAGATACCGATGTTGTGAATGCGAGAACCATTGGCGAAGAGCAATACGTTCAAATCGTTGATGCCATCGAAGACATGGACGAGACGAACAGCGTTAGCGCACTTTAGTTTGCGCCAGTCCATCTAGTTCCAAATTTTCAATCCATAAAATATTAGGAGCGCATCATGAACAACGACATTGTTGAAGGAAAATGGAAGCAAATGAAAGGATCTGTACAAACTCGCTGGGGTAAAATTACTGACAGTGACTTCGAACAGATCAAAGGCAACAGGGAACGTTTTGCCGGGCTTGTTCAAGAGCGTTATGGAAAGGAAAAGGAACAGGCCAAAAAAGAAGTGAATGAGTTTATCGACTCATTGTAAGCTAAAAGCCCTGGCCACAACGGATGTGGCTAGGGCTTTTTTATAACCTTGCGATTATTGCCTCTAACACCAGCACCACATCAGCATTTTTCTTAGCATCTAGTGCATCAGTATGTGGCGATGCAAACTGCCCAGAGTCATTATCAAAATACTCACCGCTTCTAGTCGCGAACTCCTCTGACAGCACCGCTCGAACCAATACATCAGCCCCTTTCTGAATATCTCCACCGGGAATCCCAAAAGCTTCCTTGACCATTTTGCTGCCAAGCAACGAGCCAGGGTTTACGGCGATCACCGCAGGCTGATTTTCATCAAATGAATCTGCAACATGCCGCGTCCACATCGTTAGTGCCAATTTACTTCTGGCGTACACCGCGCCAGCGTCTAATGAACTAGGCTTTGCTAGCTCCACTGGGTCCAGCGCAGCTTGTGCCGCCGAAGACAAATTGATGACTCGAGAGTCACTGCCCATGATCGGCAGCAGAAGTTTCATCAATCTAAACGGAGAAATGGTGTTCACCATAAACCGAACATCTAAACCATCGCTCGACACTGTTTCAGGAACAATATACACGCCAGCATTGTTGATCAATCCATCGAGCTTTTTATGCTTAGCTCGCACGGCCTTGGCCAGAACCAACACCTCACTGCTGATCGACAGATCTGCATTATAGGTTTCTACTTTTGCGTTGGGCTTTGTACTAAGAATTTTGCTTTTAGCCGCTTGTAGTTTGGCCTCGTTTCTACCATGCAGTAAAACGCAGTGGCCCCATTCGGCAAGCGACAGCGCCGTTGCCAAACCAATACCATCAGTCGACCCGGTCACTAAAATTGTCTTACTCATCCCAATAACTCCATGCACATCCCTAGCCTCAATATCAATACGAAAATCAGACTATCTTTGTTTAGACCACTCAGTCAACACAATCGATATTATTCCGCATAATTATTTCTTAAAATTACAATAATACACATATTAACGGCAAATATTGGCCAATAACTGCTAATTATCAGAAAAACATCTAAAGAAAATAGTTTGAACCAGTCAGTCTAAACATGTTATAAATTAGCCCTATCATCACAGAGGAAGTACAAAGTGCCTTGGGAAAAATCATTCGATGAAGAGCTCGCCCTGAACAAAGCCATGCAGGTGTTCTGGAAAAAGGGCTTCAAATCCACGTCTATCGCTGACCTTATTAAAGGCACCGGCGTGAACCGCGGCAGCCTCTATAATGCTTTCGGAGGCAAACAAGCACTATTCGAAACAGTGCTAGTGAAGTATGACCGCGATAGACGCCGCACACGGCTAGCCGAGCTAGAAGCGCTGAACAACCCTAAGCAAGCTATCTTCAATTTTTTCGATACCCTCGTTGTAGACACCTTGGCGGACACAGAAAAGAAAGGCTGCTTCTTGATTAACTCCGCATCAGAGATAAACAACCACGACGAGCATGTAGCCGGGATCATCAGAAATGGCATACGTGAGATCGAAGCGTTTTTCCGGCGTTGCATCGAAGTGGGTCAAGTCCGTGGAATGATTCGCACAGAGCTAAACCCAGAGGTCACCGCCAACGCCCTATTAGCGAACCTTGTCGCGATACGGGTATTAGGCCGCGGGACACTAAACGAAGACGCTTTGAGAAGCATCGCCAATACCGCTAAACAATCCATCGTTTGATACGCACTAATTTCACTGAGCCAAAAAGGATTCAAATGAAGTATCGACTCACGCTAAAAGCCCTACGTTCACACCTTGCCTGCGCGTTGCTAGTGCTAGGCACTATTACGCTCTCTAATTCCGTTTTTGCACAGGAGCACACTGCTATGCCTGCCCCTAAAGTCATTATTTTCGACGTCAACGAAACACTATTAGACCTCGCGCCACTTCGAGGCTCAGTAGACCAAGCACTGCAAGGCCGAGAAGACCTTCTCCCACTGTGGTTCTCAACAATGCTGCATTACTCGTTAGTCGACACACTCAGTAATGACTACCATGATTTCGGGCAGATAGGCGCCGCAGCCTTAATGATGGTTGCCGAGGCACAAGGCATCGAGGTCACGCCCGAACAAGCTCGCAAGGCCATCGTAGAGACCATCACTAAATTGCCAGCGTATCCAGATGTAGCGCCTAGCCTGCAAGCACTCAAGGATAAGGGCTATAAAATAGTAAGCCTGACAAACTCCTCGAATAAAGGCGTGGCCGCACAATTTGAACACGCCGGCCTTACACAGTATTTCGAGCACCGTTACAGCGTAGAAGACGTACAAGCATTTAAGCCTGATGCCCGCACTTACGAGTGGGTATTAGAAGAGCTAGGTGTGGCCCCAGAAGAAGTGTTGATGGTGGCTGCCCACGCATGGGATCTCGCCGGAGCAAAAGCGGTAGGCCTACAGACAGCCTTTATTCAACGCCCAGGCACTGTGCTGTACCCGCTGACGGCACGACCAGACTACGTAGTGCAAAACTTGGCGCAATTACTCGATCACCTAAAGTAAGCCTGCGGAGTGTTCAGTATTATCCATGAGCACTCCGTAACACCTCCCCTATTGATCTAATAGATACAGGCAAAAAAAAGCCCGCACCTCCATAAGGAAGCACGGGCTTTTCATTACCTATTAGCGTCTTAGCAGTTGCTATCAGTCACATCTTCACAAGCATCTTCTATCGCATTGCCGATATCTTTAGCCGCCTTATCGATCTCTTCGCCCATGTTCTCGGCACCGCCATCTTTACAAGCCGTTAAACTTAAAGTGCCAAGTAACATTAAAAATACTAAATATTTCATACGAATCTCTTTCTAAACAATAAGTGAGTGAAGCGACATAGCAAAGCGCTACGGCTTAACCGCAAAGATAGCGACCTGCCTAGCGCTCGTCTGTGCTACAGCGTACATATAACTGTTAGTTTTCACCCTTGATGGCCCGATAGCAGAGACAAGAATTCGCCTCTAGCGCCTTGCGATCGGTAATGGTGATATTGCCGCGGGAGTAACGAATACAGTTCTCCTGCTGCAAGTGATGGGCGGCGATACTGACGGCACTGCGACGAACCCCCAATAAATCGGCAAGGCTCTGGTGTGTCATATGAAAACTATCGGAGTCGATCCGGTCGTGTACCGCCAATAGGTGCTTCGCTAGGCGTGGCCTCAACGCATGGAAGTTTGCGCAGACAGCCGTATTGGCAAACAACGCTAATAATCGGGACATGGACTGCATCGACATCTCGCTCAACATGGCGCTAGTCTCAGGCTGCACTTGCAGGGCTTGGGCCTTAACCCTAAACGCTGAGCCTGCCTCTTGGACGACCATCCTAATAGGCACGGCAGAGATACCTGCCAATAGCGTCACACCTAACATTCCTTCCTTCCCTATCAGTGCCAATGCCATCGAGACATGATCATCGATCGACGCGACAAGCGATACACAACCCGAGAGAGGAAAGTACAGGTAGTGCAAGCCCTCACTGTCTTCACCCAGTACATCGCCAGGCTCAAGGTTGATCACCTGCCCCATAGAAACGAGTTCGGTCTGTAGACCCTGCGGCAGCACTTTTAAAAGGAGGTTGTGATTGATGATAACGATTCGCCCAAGTATCAATGAGACTTTAATAAAGGCGCCTAGCATAAGAGGGGGATTAGTGAAGGTCTGTGCGCTAGGACACAGGGGATAGCTACATCGTATTACTTGGTAAGTAATCCAGTAGGCGATCGGACTCTTTCTTGACCACCCGATAACATTCGCAGCTCAGTTTTTCCAGATTGGGACGATCAAGAATCAAAATTACGCCACGACGATACGAGATAACGCCTAAGTCTTGCAGCTTTCCAGCCGCTTCGGTGACGCCTTCGCGCCTAACACCTAACATATTGGCAATGAGCTCTTGTGTCATCACCAATTGATTGCTGCTTAATCGGTCTAACGATAATAAGAGCCATCGACATAGTTGCTGATCAATACTGTGATGGCGATTACAGACGGCTGTTTGCGCCATCTGAGTGATGAGCGATTGCGTATAGCGTAAGAACAACACCATCATTTCGGTATGACGATTAAACTCCTCCTTCACTGACTTGGCAGCCACTTTGTAACCCCAACCGGCGCTTTGTACAACGGCCCGGCTCACAGTGCTTTCGCCGCCCATAAAGAGGGATATGCCGACTACCCCTTCTTTGCCGACGACCGCGATCTCCGCTGAGCTCCCATCCTCCATGACATAGAGTAGTGACACTATGGAGTTGGTAGGGAAAACCACATGCCGCATCGTCGTACCCGACTCATACAGGACATCCCCTAAGACGAGCTCGATCTCCTGCAAATGTCCGGCAAGTCGAGATCTCACGGCGTCGGGCAGTGCGGCAATTAAATGATTTTGTTCAGGGCAAAGATCGGTAGGACGCAGGTTAGGCATGGAGGTCTCGATGGCATGCATGGCACTCGGAACGCCCTATATTGAGCAACTCAGTACGTGCGATGCCATACACAGTAGCACTAAAGCCTCAGCGATAGATAGCGAGCCAATAGACTAGAGGATCGCGCTTATTGATGACCTCTGTGCTGTAACGCACAGATCTGATTTGCCATATAGAGTAGGCTTCTAATCGTTCCCTTATAGCTTTTCCAAACTTAATTATCGGTACCCAAAATGTTAAGAATTCAAAAGATAAAAACTAGCTTCATCATAGTATTAGCGACAGTCGGCCTTGCAGCGTGCTCTCCAAGCCCTAGCACAAGTGCCGACACTAGCACTGACTCATCAACATCAACATCGGCCTCAACTTCGTCATCAACAAACGAAACTATGGCCTGCGCTTCTTGCGGCATAGTGCGCTCAGTAACGGCAGTGACCAACCCGGGCACCTCTACTGGTGTTGGCGGCGTCATTGGCGGCTTAGTGGGCGGTGTTGCCGGCAATCAAGTAGGCGGCGGTGACGGCAAAAAAATAGCCACGGTAGCCGGCGTAATTGGCGGTGCCGTTCTAGGCAATAAGCTTGAGAAAGATCGCAATGGCACCTCTTATTTTGAAGTCAGTATCGATATGGAAGTCGGTGGCCAACGCGTTATCACTATTGCCAACGCACAGGGTATTAATCCTGGAACAGCGGTAACGGTTATCGGCAACGACATCAGCCTACGCTAAACCACCAACAAGGTAGTACATCATGAAAAGCAAAGTAAAAAGCTCCACTTTGTCTAACGAGTTCGAAAACTTACTGGCCGATATCGACAGCCTATTGCACGTCGCTAAAGATCTTTCTGGCGACGAACTCAAAGCCGTCACAAGCAAACTTCATGACCGAGTAAACGAAGCTAAAAGCTCCGTTGTAGACATCAAAGATGATCTAGAGCAGCAAGCGCGTAAGACCGCCACTAAACTTGACCAAGAAGTGCATGACGAACCGTGGAAAGCCGTTGGTATTGGCGCGGCTATTGGCTTATTACTCGGCTTGGTGATCTCTCGCAGATGAGCGAAACACCCGAATTAGTGATGCAGGCAAACTTACAGGCTGTTCTTGCCCAGTTTAGCCTGCACCTCCAATTGCTGCAGGTAGAATGGGAGCAAGAGAAGAGCCGTTTGCAAAAGATGCTCGTTCTGCTATGCATCGGGTTCACACTATTTCTTTGTACATTGTTAAGTATGGCGGCCCTTGTGTTGATGCTTAGCTGGGACACCTCATTTAGGCTCCTTAGCCTCATCGGGATTCTGGCGGTTTTCGCGCTTAGCACCGGAGTCGTCGCTTACTACCTGCAAAAACTATCGGTGCAAAAACAAAAAGCATTCGACGATTCTCGCAAAGAGTTTGCGGCCGACTTTGCATTGCTAAAACAATGGCTACAGCCATGAAAAAATCTCTGCAATTGCAACACGAAATATTATTACTACGACTACAGGCTCAGCGTCTCGTCTTTATGCAAGCAATGCCTAAAGACACCCCGCTAGTTGATTCGATAAAACCGCGCAGTGCGGTGATGCGCTTCATCCTACGTCGGCCTCAGTTGTGTCTTTGGGCTGTCGGTGAAGGCCTTCCTTTCTTGTTGAGCCACTTAAGCTTACGACGTAAAAAGCGACGCGATCGCGAACAGTAGGCCAATTATCCAAACGCTGCGACCTGCACCTGCAGGCTCGCAATACTGAAACAACCCCTCACCAATCACCTTGGAGAAGCAAATGCACCATCTATCCGCTCAATTGAAAAAGTACAGTTGGCACTTATTTCTATCAATGCTTTTCCTTAGCAGTGTATTAAGCAATGCACATGCGGCAACGGCACCGAGTTTCTCGGCACAGGCTAGTGGCACTCTCAACAGCCTGACACTCTCAGTCTCTGTAAGCATTGCTGACTCCGATATTGGCAAAGACGGCAACTACTATATTGTGTACAAAAACAACGATGCCTGGTTTGCCCACAACGGCAGCCAATGGGTTGAATACGCCTCAGGAGTACTGCCAACCTATGCCACTGGCGCACTAGTCAGTAGCTCCTTAGTACTGGCTCAGGATATTGATCTCAGTGAGATCATCGGGGCTCAGTTGTATATCGGTTACGGTCTCACCGAAAATGACATGCTGGAAAATGAAAAATACGCACTGGTATACACTGTAACCCAAGAGGTTCAGGCCGTTGGTCCGGCGCTTGTTTTACTAGGCACCTCCGGCAATTACGCTATCTTGGCCAAGACGGCTGTCTCCACGGTTCCTGCCTCAAACATAACCGGAGATGTCGGCGTTAGTCCGGCCGCCACTTCGTTTCTTACCGGCTTTTCTTTGACTGCGGTGGGCACGACATCTGCAACCTCACCACAGGTCACAGGCAGCCTCTTTGGCGGCGATATGACAACGCCCACTAACTCAAACCTGACAGTAGCCGTGCTAGACATGGAAGCGGCTTACACTGATGCAGCCGGCCGCCCTACACCCGATTTCCTAAATTTGGGCAGCGGCAACATTGGTGGCATGACTCTCACCGGCGGCCTATACAACTGGGGTAGTTCAGTCACGATCCCAACAAACATTGTGCTAAAAGGTAGCGCTAATGATGTGTGGATATTCCAGATATCTGGCGACTTGAGCATTGCTGCCAGCAAGCAAATGACTTTGTCAGGTGGCGCTCAGGCGAAGAATATTTTCTGGCAAGTGGCCGGAGAAGTCATTATTGGCGCTGGCGCACACTTTGAAGGCAACATCCTTTCTAAGACCGGTGTAACCCTGCAGACAGGTGCTACACTTAACGGCCGCGCACTCGCCCAATCTATGGTCGCGTTAGATAGCGCCACGGTCAGCAAACCAGCGCCGTAGTTGCAACCATCACTACCAAGGAGGCCATGATCGAACAACCACTCGCTACGCCTGTCGAGTCTGTGATTACAGCTTGCGAGCAATTTCTAGACCGCCATTTCTGGCTACTGCCTTTTGTCAGTTTTGGGTTCGGTTGGGCCAGTTTCATCCTCGTGCAACGGGGCGAAAGACTGGCTCAAGGCATTGCAGTATTGGCGTTAATGGGATGGGTTTGGATCGTGGCCGAGCCTTTTGTAATGAAACGTATGCTGGCTAAAGAGCATCCAAAAATTAGCGGCAACATGTCTAATTTTATTAGCCAGTCTATTCAGCAGGAAATATTTTTTTTCGTATTGCCTTTCCTGTTTGCTGCCACCCACAGCGACGACATTGGTCAATTAGTGTTTACCAGTCTATTTGTATTCGCGGCACTCATTAGTACCGTGGACCCTTGGTACGATCGCTACATCTCTAAACATCGTATTGTGAGCCTCGCGTTTCACGCATTATGTTGCTTCGTATCTGCGCTCGTCATACTGCCAATTGTTTTGAAGCTGCCCACCGAAAAATCCCTGATGTACGCACTTGGATTTTTGGTGATCTGGCTTTTACTTGCCATTCCCAATCTACTCCCACGCCTGCACACCGCAAAAAATCGCGCCATAGTAGTCGTTGGCTTATGCGCCATTCCTATCTGTATCTGGGTATTTCGAGCGAGCATTCCCGCCGCGGGTTTGGACATCAATAACGCCGTCATCAGCACAGGAGTCACCGATCACGAACCCGATGACTCCCTGCGCCAAGTGTCTGTTGCAGCGTTAGTTGAGGGGATCTATGCCTATGTAGCTGTTCAGGCACCCTGGGGGCTTTCACAGGAAATTGCCTTTAAGTGGCAGCATGGGGATTATACCGAAACGATTGCCGCGGAGATTACCGGCGGGCGCGAAGAAGGCTATAGAACCTATTCGATGAAAAATAATTTTCCTGAACCTTCGGCGGGATTGTGGACGGTGGATGTTCTCACGGCTCAAGGACAACTGCTACACCGCCTCAATTTCGAAGTCATAGCGCTGTAGCGATTAGTCTAACGCCGGCTCATCATAAGATGACTAACAACCTCGTACAATGTGAGCTTTAAAAAAATGGCCTTGCGCTGCCACAACAAACCGACAACGCAAGGCCAAAAAATACTCCGGTTTAGAGGTAAGGCGGCATCTCTTAGCAAGGGAAAAAAACTAAGAGATACTGGCCGGAGTCACAACGGTTAAGCAGTTGTTACTTTCTCAGCGTTACAAACTTCAAGGGTTTCTTTTACCAACTTCTTGTTGTCGTCGGTATGCTCAACACCAATTAACACTGACCCTTTCTCAAGGGCGTCTTCATAGAACTTCACTTCGTGCTCTGGCACTGCCGCACCGATGAGTCCACCGATAATGCCACCGCCTGCAGCACCCGCACCGGCACCCGCAAGGGCTGCCACGGCAGGACCAGATACGAGCAATGATGCACCACCAGTGGCAACAGCACCGACGGCAGTAAAGCCTGCGACTAGCGCAGTGATCGCCGCACCAGCGGTAGCACCAAGCGCTACCCCTTCAGGGAGTTTTGAGTGTGAGTCCACGGCAAAACTATCCTTGTTAAAGCCGTCACTGGCGACAAGGTTGATAGTGTTCGCAGGTACTCCGCGCAGCTCCAACGTATAGATGGCTGACGCTGCTTGTTCTGGGCTGTTAAATAATCCGACTATTACATTACTCATTTGAGTCTCCTTTTCGATGAGAGTTATATATTGGTCTGACGATAAGTTAACAATCAAGATGCGTGCCAAGGAAAAGTTACAAGCGAAGTGCCTTGTCGAAAACACATCGCTACATCTCGCCACAAGCACTGTGTCAATTAGGATTGAAGCAATGTCGTTAGACACGAAACTTTTGCTAACACGCATGACTAGCGTTTTTCGACATAGGAGAGGAACGACAAAGAACTTTAAGAAAGCGGGATTCTGGCGGCCAGTTTTACAAGACGTCTTGTAATAGTTACATGGCCGTCTCACTAAATCTGGACAGAATCTGGGTAACGCAGCAATATATGGGCGTGCCACATTTGGCACAAACTTTGCTCCTATCTTTTAGGAACTTTTAAAACCCTTCATGAATAGAAGGCTCAAACAAACCAATATAGAGAGGGCATCACAATGGAATACGGTCTACTTGGTTTTATCATTCTAGTGTTAGATATTTTCGCCATTTTGAAGATCATGGAAAGCGGCGCCAGCACAGTGAAAAAATTGGTATGGATTCTAGTAATCCTCTTCCTTCCATTCATCGGTTTGCTTATTTGGTGGATTGCAGGCCCCAGGTCGAGGTAGTCATTCAATAAAATGGAAGGCACACAAATGAAGTTAAAAGAGCAGCTAGTATTTTGGGTGGCCATAAGCGCCTTCTTACTTCTATTTGTGTGGATATTTGGCGATGTGATGCTCCCCTTCGTAGCGGGCATCATCATCGCTTATTTATTGAACCCCTTCATGAACTTCCTTGAAGACCACAAGCTATCGCGCAAACCTGCCGCGGTACTAATACTGTCATTTTTTGCTGTCATTATTGTCAGCATGGCTTTGCTACTGATTCCTCCCCTGTATAGAGAGCTTGCGGATCTAGCAGACACGGCGCCGCAATACATCGACTCCCTTTGGGAGCGTATGCAACATTACGTGGAGATAGTAGAGCGTAACGTCAACGAAGATGATCTCGACCAAAACATCCGCGATGCTGTGAAAGAAAACATCAGCGGGGCATTGACGGCGGGATCTGGTTTGCTCGCAGGATTAATGAATGGCGGCATCGCCATCATGAGCTTTCTTACCTTCGTAGTGGTGACGCCGTTAGTCGCGTTCTTCATGCTAATCGAATGGAAGTCGATCACACAGTGGGTATATGGACTTTTACCTCGCCATGACTACGAAAAAACTAAGAGTATTTTGGACACCATCGATTTAAAAATTGCGGGGTTTATTCGTGGCCAATTGTTAGTGGCCGTTACCCTAGGTGTTCTCTATGCCATTGCCTTGTCCTTAGCGGGTTTACGCTACGGCTTTCTAATCGGAATAGCCTCTGGCCTACTCTCCATTATTCCTTTGTTTGGCTCCATCGTTGGCTTCTTGATGGGCGTAATTGTAGCCTGGCTGCAAAATGGCGAGCTTTCTTATGTGGCTATCATCGGGGGCATCTTTGTCTTCGGCCAAGTCTTAGAAGGTAACTTCATTAGCCCTAAACTTATCGGCGACAGCGTTGGCTTACACCCACTCTGGATATTGTTTGCCCTCATGGCAGGAGCGACGTTGTTCGGAATAGTAGGGATGTTGTTAGCGGTGCCTGTTACAGCGGCCATTGGAGTACTACTGAATGCGGCTATCCATGAATACAAAAACAGCCACTACTACGAAGGGTAAAGTGAGCTTATTTCAACAAGCTCACTAGTGCAGCGATTTGAGAGATGGACACACGTTTAAGGAAGGAAAGCCGATCACCTTGACCGAGAGTCACACCGGTTGCACAACCCGCCCCAAAGCTCACTAGCATGCCTTTGCCAGTGCCTAACTCCTTCAGCACATCCTTTTTAAGATCGGCTTGCTCTTTAATGATCAATAGACGATTCCATTCGCGTGCCTGCTCTAGCGTTTCAAGACGAGAGTATTCCTTTTTCAATAAATAATTGAATAACATTATGACTCCCCATTGGTATCAGCAGATAAAGGGTTGGTCTGCGCGAACATTGGCGCACGTAAAATGCCCATCGTTTTGTGGAAACCCATGCGTTTGATTAGCCCTCGCATCATGCGCACTAAAATGTACAGTGCCAACCCATGCAGAGTAATCAGTGCCAGTCCAATCGCCCAAATAGGGACACCCAGCGCGTAGAGCCCATAAGCCACCAAAACCGTCAACGCTATACACGCACTCAGGACCACGCCACTAAAGATAACAAGCACCACAAGGGCGAACCACAAGCTTTTACGCGTGATTCGCCACTCTAGGCGCGCCATCTCTTTGCTGGTTTCCCACTGTGTGGAATAGCGCTGCAAGATTTGCTCAGCAGACTCCATGAGAGCGGTGATCACACCACTCTCATGTGCACGGCTTTGCTCACCCGGCTCTTGTTCAGCATTATGGGGCTGCATGATTATGAGCGCTTACTAAGTAATGATGTAATCAATAGCCCTGCCGTAAATGCGACGCCTGCCGCCATAAGGGGGTTCTCAATTACCAGCTTGCGTGCTTGGTCTGCCGCTGTTCCAAGCTCTAGCTCTGCTGCCGCTTTCTTGCCCGCTAGGGTTTCAGAAGTACTCTCCACAGTCTCACGGATGCGCTCCTCTGCGGCACTAGCATGGACGGACGCCTTGTCCACAGACTCGTGCGCCGCTGCAGTCATTTTCTCCGTGTAAGGTGCGTGATTGGTTTCCTTTTCAGCTTTCTTTGCAGTTGGCATATAAACTCCTAATGTCTATGAAGTGGATATTCATGCGGTTTTGAACCGCCCTTAGTGAGTAAAGTGCAATGCTTGTGCCAAACGCCTCTGCGTCACCTTAAAACCAAACAAATACAATAAGATAGGGCGGATATGGTCAATAAAAATTATCGCGTTCTAGCCAATTTATTTGTAGAATTTTCACCAGATGAGTAAGTCTTACTCCTTAGAGACGGTACTATAGAACCACAGACTATTTAGGGCGGGCGGCAAATAAAGGCATGATTAAAGTAATCACCACTGGAAGGCTCTCTGCGCAGTTTTATGCGCACTTCAAAGACAATGAACTAGGCGTGGAAGTACGACTCACCGAGCAGCTTACGCAAGCTCAAATAGACTGGGCCGACTGCCTAGCCAGCTTTCCAATAGATGAAAGCATTTCTTTGCAGCAGCTGAAGTGGATCCATAGCTTTGGCGCTGGCGTGGATGGTTTTCTCAAACGAGCAGACCTAGGGGCCGATTTACGTTTATCACGCACCACAGGCAAGCTCGGCGCAAAGGCAGGAGAGTTTTGCCTATGCCACATACTCAATTTCTTGCAAGACACCTTTTCGATCTATGAGGACATGCAAAGCCAAACTTGGCGTGAACGCTCGGCCACCGGCCTAAAAGATAAGACCGTATTATTGCTCGGCACCGGCAGCATGGCCCAAGGCATCGCCCAACTACTTGGCGCTATTGGCATCTCCGTGGTCGGAGTCAACACATCAGGGCTTACGAACAAGCCCTATTTTAATCGCTGCTACAGCTTTGACGCACTCCCAAGCGCTTTGCCAGACGTCTCCTGCATCATCAACACGCTTCCTCATCACAAGGCCACGCAAGGGCTGTTAGATACGGCGTTCTTCGCGCGCTTTGCCCAAGCATTGTTTATCAATATCGGACGCGGCCAATCAGTCAACACCGAAGACCTTAAGCTCGCCTTAGACACAGACCGTATTCGCTACTGTGTGCTCGATGTTTTTGACGAAGAGCCACTACCGGCGGCATCCTGGCTATGGCATCACCCAAGAGTATTCATCTCGCCGCATCAGGCCGCGATTACTGATATCGATGATATCGCCACGAGCTTTGTCACGGCCTTGCAAGCGATCTCACAAAAAGCCCCCAACACCTGTTTTGTGGATAGAGACAAGTCCTATTAGACTGACGAATTTCAAACTAAACTATAAAAAACAAAACATTACGGTTATATTTTCTGAAAAATTTGGCTGAAACTTTGCTTTTGCAATATTCGTTCTTTGTTTTTTACCTCATGATTTTCTCTGATTGATTTTATAAAACAGTCATTTTTTTCATTAATACACTAGCACCGACCTCTGCCACCTGTGTTAGCCTCCGTACGTTCGATTCGCGCAACCTTTGAGCAGCACTCAATTGCGATTCGTCGCATTGCGTTTGACTCATAAATAAAAATAAGATTGAGGATAATAATGACAATAACTACCACACCCCAAAACCGTCCGAAATTCACCCACAAAGTACTTACCACCGCTATCGCCTTAGCTTTGCTAGGTAGTACTGCACAAACAATCGCACAAGCCCCAGCAGTGGAAGAAGTCGTCGTCACTGGCTCTTACATCCGCCGTTCCGAAGGCATATCTGCCGCATCACCGCTTACCCAATTGAGTGCCGAAGACCTAGAGTCACAAGGCACCGTCAATATGGCGCAAGTGGTGTCGAATTTGACATTCAACAACGGCACAGCCACTACGAACTCTATTCAAGGGGTTACCAGTACAACGTCTAACTTTAACTTGCGCGGCCTTGGCCCACGCGCCACGTTGACACTAGTCGACGGTAAGCGTGTTGCCACCGATAACGTACAGGTGATGATTCCCGCCTCCGCACTACAGCGCGTCGAAGTAGTCACTGATGGCGCTGCTGCTCTTTATGGCACAGATGCCGTGGCAGGGGTTGTGAATCTAATCCCTTACAAGTCTTTTGATGGCTTAAAAGTCGAATACTTCGAAGAGCGCGATAGCCGCGACGATTACGGCAGAATCGAAACATCGTTCTTAGGCGGCAAGACCCTCGGCGATGTGGATCTAGTATTCGCAGGCTCGTTCGTAGACTCAGCCACGCTCGCGTGGGACGAACGTCCTGAATATGTTCGCTCTGGCTTGACCCACAATGGGGGATCAAACCCTGGCAACTACACAGTCCCCGTTCGTGATGCTAACGGTGATTTCACTGGCGCATCCGAAAGTCGTATGGACCCAAGCTGCGGCTATACCATCGATCAAGACCAAGCGGCTCCTGGCAACAACCCATGGGGCGTTCCACTAGGGGGGCGATGTTTCGCAAGCTTCGGCGATACGCGTGACTTCCAGCCTGATTACAACACCTCATCGCTTTACGGCAACATGAACTGGGATATCAGTGATGATGTCACCCTCAATACACAGCTCATGTGGAACCGACAGGTCTATCGCAACCGTAACAATACTGGTAACCCAGGTGCCCGTTCAGATGGCGCTATTCCTGTGGTGAGAGGCGAGTTGCCTGGCAACACTTTTAGAGCCCAAAGCGCTAACGGCGCAGACTTGTTTGCAGAGCCAAGCCGAGACGCCAGTGGCGCTGTAGTATTAGACGGTTATGGCCGCCCACTGCCAATGCGTGATTCTTCCGGCTCGGTCGTCTTTGCGAACAATCGTTTCGCGTCCATTGATAACGACCCAATGGGTGGCGTTGCATTCAATGAAGATGTAAACATCAATGGCGCACAGTGGATGCCATTTGGTAAGCAAGAGGCAAATACAATTCCTACAGGAATGCAGGAATTTGGTCACTTCCAAAGCTATCAAGTTGATAGACGTGCCTTCCGCTTTACAACAGGCTTGGAGTTCACTGTACCGGGCCTAGATGGCTGGCAGGGTAACGCCGACTATGTTTACAGCACTTACGACAACGTAGGCAACGACTCGCAGCAATTTAGTGTCAGCGCTGTAGCACAAGGCTTGAACTGCGACGTGGTCAATGATGTCGATGCCTGTTTCAACCCATTTGGCGCGATTGATCCACAATTTAGAACACCGCAGAATGTGGCCGATGCTATCTTCACGCAAGACGCCGTCGACGATCGCGATGAGTTACAAACATTCAACTTTATCCTTAACGGCAATGTGTCTCCAGGCGGATTCGAACTCGCAGGCGGCCCAATTGCCATGGCAGTAGGTTACCAGCGTCGCCAAGAGACGGATGAAAACGGCCCAACGGCCACGTCAATTCGTGATGACCAGCTCATTGGGGTACAAGCGCTGCCAACTAGCCAAAGCCGTAGCAGTGACTCTTGGTTTGCCGAGTTCGCGTTCCCAGTACTTGAAAACTTAGAACTCAGCGCAGCAGTACGTGACGAAAGTTTCAGTACAGGCCAAAGCGCTGTAGTAGACAAGTTTGGTCTTGTCTATGTGCCGACTGACTGGTTAAGCGTTCGCGCCACTAGCGGCGAAGCATTCATCGTTCCAACGTTGGCACAGCTAAGCGCTCCTCAAACATGCGGCCTCAGTAACGTCGATGACTTGTTCTCGCCATTCCAAGGCTTTATCACATCATGTCGAACAGGCAATCCAGACCTGGCCTCAGAGTCTTCTGACAGCCTCTCTCTTGGTATTGATCTAGCCCTACTCGACAACCTAACGTGGTCGCTCACTTGGAGTGAAACAGACTTTTCGGACCGTATTGTGAGCACCACTACACAAGACATCATCCGCACTGACTTTAAGAACTTCCAAGACGCAACGGGTTTTGCAGCCACTACGGCTAATCCCTACCCTACTCTGGCCCAGCTAGAGTCATGGGTTGCCGATCCTCGCTCGGACAAGCGCATCATTCGTAATTCGGCAGACATCACTACCCCCGACACAATCCTGCAAAGTGACTCAAATGCGTCATCGATGTTGGTACGAGCTTGGGATACGCAGATCGACTACGGCTTTAGCCTAGACGATGTGGGCTTGGATGGCTGGGGCGCTATCAACATGCAGTTACAAGCAACCTATGTTGATACTTATCAGTTCCAACTCGCTGAAGACCTTCCTACAAGGGAAGCCGTTGGCAATCAAAACAATGACTTTGGTGCAGTACCGACTATCCCTAAGATTCGTGCAAACTTTAGAATCAACTGGGGCCTAGGCAACCATACTGTCAGCGCGACAACTCGCTATATCGACGAAGTAACGTTCGATGCCAACGAGTTTAGCTTCCAGCGGTTCTTCCCAGGGTCTGAGTGGCGCCATACGGACACGCTACGAGCTTGGACGCAATTGGACATGTTCTACTCTTACCGTGGCTACGAAGCCTTGGGTGGTGAGTTCAACTTCTCGGTAGGGGCTCGCAACCTTACTGACCGTATGCCACAGAAAACGGGCATGATTGCCGGTGTTGCTGCGGAGTCTCAGGATGTTATGGGTCGTGTGTTCTATGCACGAGTCAACTATAGCTTCCTATAAGCCACTAGCGCTTTAGTAATAAAAAATCGGGTGCCGAATTATTTGGCACCCGATTTTTTTTGTCTCAGCACCCCGCAAGCTGTACAATCTCGCCATAAAAATGGCTACCACTTGTCTACTGAAGACAAGTTCCTAAGCGAATCACAATAAAACCTCTTCTCTTCGTGGAACTCTTGAGCATCGCTGTACGGGCACCCGCCCAGCTACTTTGTCGGTCAAGAAACTCACAACTGCTCATTCATTGCCGCATTAGCTCGGCATAAACAATGGAATACGCAATTCATGAATACGATACGTCAGGACTGGTTCTCTAATGTCCGCAACGATCTTTTGGCCGGCCTCGTTGTCGCGCTCGCCCTGATCCCCGAAGCCATAGCCTTCTCAATCATAGCCGGCGTCGACCCTAAAGTGGGGCTCTACGCCTCATTCTGTATAGCCGTCGTCATCGCCTTTGTTGGCGGACGCCCCGGCATGATCTCGGCCGCCACTGGCGCCATGGCGTTGGTCATGGTGACCCTCGTGAAAGATCACGGCTTGCAGTATCTTCTCGCCGCGACTGTCCTAACAGGCATCCTCCAGATCATTGCAGGGTGGATCAATCTAGGCGCGTTAATGCGTTTCGTATCGCGTTCTGTGGTGACCGGTTTTGTTAACGCTCTCGCCATTCTAATTTTCATGGCGCAATTACCAGAGCTCACCAACGTCACTTGGCATGTGTATGCGATGACCGCAGCGGGCCTTGGCATTATCTATGGCTTTCCCTATATCACTCGCGCTATTCCCTCACCGCTTATCACGATCGTGGTCTTAACCGCCCTAGCGCTATTCATTGATTTGGATATTCGCACCGTTGGCGACATGGGCGAGCTCCCCGATAGTCTGCCGATATTTCTTATCCCCGACATTCCTTTCACATGGGAAACCTTGGCGATCATCTTCCCCTTCTCGCTCACCTTGATGGTAGTGGGTCTGCTGGAGTCTTTGATGACAGCGACCATCGTCGATGACTTAACCGATACTAAGAGCGACAAGAGCCGCGAGTGCGTAGGCCAAGGCGTGGCGAATATCGCGAGTGGATTCATTGGCGGCATGGCCGGCTGTGCGATGATCGGCCAATCTGTAATCAATATAAAATCCGGTGGGCGCGGCCGCTTGTCGACGCTTTCTGCCGGCGTGTTCTTATTGTTGATGGTGGTGTTTCTAGGGGACTGGGTTAGCCGCATCCCTATGGCGGCCCTAGTCGCGGTAATGATCATGGTCTCGATCGGTACCTTTAACTGGGGGTCGATCAAGAACTTGCGCGAACACCCCAAGAGCTCTAGCGTGGTCATGATCTCTACTGTCGTCGTCACCGTATTCACCCATGACTTAGCGATGGGCGTGCTCACAGGTGTATTGGCCTCTGGCTTCTTCTTTGCACACAAAGTCGGGCGTATTCTGCATATCCGCTCACTTGCTGAAGACGAAGGACGCACACGCACTTACACTATTTTGGGACAGGTATTCTTTGCCAGCGCCGATCGTTTCACCAATGCCTTCGACTACAAAGAAGTGATCGACAAGGTACGCATCGACGTGAGTCGCGCCCATTTTTGGGATATCACCGCCGTCAGCGCCTTGGATAAAGTCGTGATCAAGTTCCGCCGCGAAGGCGCAGAGGTCGAAGTCATAGGCTTGAATGCGGCTAGCGCCACAATGGTGGATAAGTTTGGGGAATTCGACAAAGGCAACTCTGACGATATTCTGTTGGGGCACTAGGAGAAACAATGATGAAAGTAGAACGTAAAATCCTAGCCTGTGTCGATCAATCCCGTTACGCCGAATACGTAACAGACTACGCCGCATGGGCCGCTCAACGCATGTCCGCGCCCTTGGAGTTGCTGCATGTCATCAACCGTCATCTAGAGACCTCCGATAGTAAAGACCACAGTGGCGCTATCGGTATCGACGCCCAAGAACAATTGCTAGAAACCCTGTCGAGTGAAGATGAATCACGTAGCAAGGCTGCACGGGAAACCGGACGCATCTTCCTCAATAGTTTGCGAGAGCGTGCGATTGCCGCCGGGGTTAAAGCACCCGATATGCGTCAGCGTTATGGTCAGTTAGAAGAAACCTTGCAAGAACAAGAGGACGAAGTTCGTCTATTTGTACTTGGCCGTCGTGGTAAGTCGGCAGACGAAACTAATCGCGATATCGGGCGCCATGTTGAGCGCACCGTTCGCAACCTCAAAAAGCCTATCCTTACCGTGACAGAAGCATTCAAAGAACCTCAACGCGCGATGATTGCCTTCGATGGCGGAATCGTGACGCGTGGCGGTGTTGAGCTAGTGGCAAGAAGTCCTCTATTCAAAGGGATGCCAATCCATCTTTTGATGTCAGGTAAAGACCGTCAAGAAGCGGCAAAGCAATTACAGTGGGCGAAGAAAAAACTGGAAGGCGCTGGCTTTGAAACGATCTGCGAACACATACCAGGTGACGCAGAAACCGTGATTGCCAAGCAAGTGAAAGCGCAGAGTATCGACATTTTGCTTATGGGAGCTTACAGCCACTCACCACTGCGCAGCCTGTTTTTAGGCAGCAAGACCACTGACTTGCTGCGCTCGGCCACCATCCCTACGCTGCTGTTACGATAAGGCCATTACGCCGTGTGCAGCGCTAGTCCTGTGCACGGTTTTCATAATCACGCACCAATGCAATTAACTGCCCGCGATTCTTCACAAAGGTTTTCTGATAGGTACGCGAGGCGTGGTCCTTCACTGTCTGCAGTGAAAGAAACAATTGATTGGCGATCTCTTGATTAGTCTTGCCTGCATAGATCCCCGTCAACACCTCGGCTTCGCGCTTAGTGATGCCAAACTTTTCTAGCAAATGCTCAAGCCCACCACTTTTGGCGGGTGCTTTGCTCGATGCCTTCGCACTATAAACATAGAGCACAGCAAAGGCGCAATGACTGCAGTAGAACAATGCCGCAAAGCTAAACTCATAGAACTGCGCTTTGGCTAACACAGTGAAATAACTCAAATGAATCAAACCAGTCAACAGGCTTAGCGTTAGTAAATACTGACTTCGCTCGACGCTCACCGACTTGCCTTTGCTGAAAAAAAGTACCATCGTGAGCGCGCCGGCAAACAGAACTCCAACGATTGACCAGGCGCTCCTCAATGGGTCTTGTCCAGCAAGCCCAAGATTCAAACACAGCAGCACCATAACGATGGAGAGCAGCGAGACGCTTGCTAGATAAAGGCGTGCTTGGCGCTGTAGCAAACGACACGCCCAAAGTAACTGCATTAGCACCGCGATAAAGAAAAATGGTGTCCCCAATCCAGAGATCACATTGGCGATTAATTCCACATTGTCGATGACAAAAAATCGTGGGAGCAGAATTTGGCTCCATAAGCTGTAGTACACAAAGACACTAATGAGAATAAAGCTGTATTGAAGAAACTGCAGACTGTCGCCAAGCTCGCTTCTGCGATACCGGAACAACACGAGGATGCCTGCCACAGACATCGACAGACAAAGAGTGAACCCTAGCCATTGCAGGGCAACGCCAAGAGCACTCATAAGGGAATATCAAATACATTCATCATGGGGCAAATATAGCACTACGACGTTAGTAGTCATCCCTACCAAAGTAGTTAATTGCAAAACACTACCTTAGTCGGTGTTCACAAAACGCGCTTTGGCGCATCGTTGCAACCCTGCGCTTCCCTTTGAATAGCGCCCAAGGAGCAAAACATGCACAACGAATTAGTCAGCCTCGACTTCCGGCCCGGAACGGGCAGAGCCCTAGCCTTTGGTTGGAAGCAAATGAAGGCCAATGCTCTACTATTCTTTCTAGTTGCGCTTGTCATAGTGGTAATAGAAATCCCTTCACAGAGCCAAAACTATAACTTCACCAGCGAAGACCCCATTAAGTCTATTCACTCTTTGCTACTTCTCGCCTTCATGATCCTCATAGCACCCGTCTTCAACTACGGGGCAGATTTTGTCTTCCTAAAGGGGGTCCGTGGTGATGATGTTCTGATCAAGAGCATTCTCGATGGCTTCAAATGTTATGTTAATGTGGTGCTTTCCAACCTATTGACCTTTGGTTTGACAGCGATTGGTTTTGTGGCATTCATCTTCCCAGGTATCTTTATCGCTTGCCGTTTGGTTTTCACCGCTTACCTTGTCATGGACGAGGATATGGACCCAGTCGCTGCAGTGGAGGCCAGTTGGCGCATGACCCAAGGCCATGCACTGAAAATATTCTTACTTGGCGTACTGTCGATATTCATATTTTTTGGCGGTTTGCTGCTATTCGTGATCGGCGTGTTCCCCGCTCTCATGTGGATTAAAGCCTCATTTGCAGCACTTTATCTCAGCATTCAGCAAGAAAGTGCGCCCACGGAAACTAGCGAGCCTAGCGAATAAGCATAATGAGGTTCCTTGCGCTGACTTCACAATGGATTTGCTCAAGTCAGCGAAAAGCCTCATCCTTAGGCTTCAATTCGTGAGAAGCAGGTGAAAGGCATGAAAAAAGTACTACTCGTGTTACTCGTATTAATCGTTGGCGGTGGCGTATTCGCCTACTTAAACTACGAAAACGGCATCCGCCGAGGCATCGAGATCGCGGGCAGCAGTGCGCTAGGGACGGCCGTGACAGTGTCCGGCGTCAGCGTTTCGCCTTTCACCGGTGAAGGCAGCATTCGTGGCCTCACCATCGCCAACCCAGAGGGTTTCGATGCTCCCTACGCCATTGAGTTAGGAGGGTTGGATATTGCCTTTAATATTTCCAGCCTATTAACCGACGTCATTGAAATCGATCTTATCCAGGTTGACGATGCCAACATCACTTATGAAACCACAATAGTACGTGACAACATCCGCGCTCTATTAGCCAATCTTCCTAATAGCGATGCGGCACCCGTCATCGAAGCCTCACCCGATGTGCCGGCGGCCAAGAAGGTCATCATTCGTGAATTGCGAATAAACAATCCACAGATTGATCTACATACTCGTGTGGCTCGTGCACCGGTTCCACTTCCTGACCTATTGCTACAAGACATCGGTGACCAGAGTAACGCAGTGACCGTGGCCGAAGCTGCGCGTCAAATTTTGACGGCACTCAACCGCTCACTCATCAATGAAGGCGTTCCTAATATGGATGTCTTGATTGATGGCGCGAGACAGCAGTTAGATGATGGGGTACAGAAAGCAGAAGAGACCGTAGAGAAGCTAAGCAACGGTGTGCTTAATCTTTTAGGACAATAAAAAAAACCTCCGCCACGAAGAGAAAACGTGGCGGAGGCAAACGAGAAACCTTCCTTTCGTAAAACAGTGACTAACTTAATTCACTTGCAACTCCCACCCTCCGCCAAGCGCTTTGTAAAGCGCAATGACTTGCAAGGCGACTGCAATTTCACTACTGGCTAATTGATCCTCTGCAGCCAGTTGCGTGCGTTGAGCATCCAATAGATCTAAAAAACTATCCGCTCCCGCCTCATAACGCTGCATCGCGATATTTGAGGTTTGCGCGCTGGCCTGTGCGGCAGCCCGCAGGCTTTCTTGTCGCTGAGTTTCTGAAGTCAGTGTCACCATCGCGTTATCAACTTCTTCAAAGGAGCTAAGCAATGTTTTCTCGAACAGCTCTAGCTGGGCTTGTATGCCCGCGTCGGCGGCATCGATTCGGTTACGCACTCGCCCTAAGTCAAACGCTTCCCAGCGAATCTGCGGCCCTACTAAATGCGTAAGAGTTCCGCCACTTCCTAAGTCTGCAAACGCTGTCGCTAAAAAGCCGATGCTGCCTGTAATAGACACCTGAGGATAAAGCTCAGCCACGCTCACTTTATAGCGTGCTATCGAACTGGCGAGTTGTCGCTCTGCGCGTCTTATATCCGGTCTACGTTGCAAAAGCTCTATTGGGTCACCCACGGCAATCGAGGGTGGAATCGATGGCAAGCCTTGCACTGGACTAAGCAGCTCTTCCAAGGCATTAGGCATCTGCCCTGTTAGGACGCTTAATCGATTAATATTCAACGTCACTTGTGAGCGCAATATTGGCAATGTAGAGCGCGCCAACTCCAGCTGCGCTAAGGCACGCTGCACGTCCAGATTATCGCCAAGCCCCCCTTCCATTAACTGCCGTGTCATGTCGGAGGATTGCTGGATCACCTCTACATTGCGCTCGCCCACTGTGAGGCGTAGCTGAGCCCCGCGCAGTTGAATATAGCTTCGCGCTACCTCTGCTGCGACAGACACATACACTTGATCCAGTTCTGCTTGGGTGGCTGCCAGATCCGCCCGTGAGGCTAAGCGTGCCTGACGTAGACGACCGAAGAGATCTAACTCCCAGCTCGCATCGAAGCCCGCCTGATACGTTGTAAAGCGAGTATCGCTTGCCCCCGCCGCCGTAAAATCGTCCAAACGTTGGTCTGCTGCACTCACACTAGTACCAATGTCCGGTAATAGTGCTAAGCCTGCGCCGCGCAAGTCGCTGCGAGCGCGCTCTAAGTTCGCAATGGCGATACCCACGTCGTTGTTGTGCATCAACGCACGATTCACTAAATCACTAAGCTGAGCATCCCCAAGTGAATCCCACCAATTGCTCAGCACTTCTCCCCTACTTATCTGCGTAGAAGATTCTGGCATTTGATACTCCGGCTGCACCGCTGGTGGCACCGTAAGAGTTTGATAAGAGGCTCCATTGACACAGCCGGCCAGCGTCACGGCAAGCGCCAGCAAAGTAAGCTTCTTGGCACTATATCGCTGCATATTCATTTCACGACTCCTTCTTGAACGGGCGTTGCCATCGCAAGGTTTTTCTTACCACCCTGCATTTTTATCTCTAACTTACGCAAAGCAACATAGAACACAGGCGTTAAAAACAGTCCGAAGATTGTGACGCCAATCATGCCTGCGAATACGGCGGTGCCCATGATGTTACGCATCTCCGCTCCTGCTCCGCTGGAGATCACCATTGGCAATACCCCCATAATAAAGGCAAGCGAAGTCATCAGAATCGGACGCAGTCTTAAACGTGACGCCTCGATTGCGGCCTCGACAGTTTCCATGCCGCTGTGCTCTAGCTCTCGCGCAAACTCGACAATTAGAATCGCGTTTTTACTCGCCAGCCCTATCAACACGAACAAGGAAATCTGCGTAAAGATATCGATGGTCCCTCCTGTCAGCCATACTCCAGTCAGGGCTGCCAAAACACTCAAAGGCACTATCAGGATTACCGCTAACGGTAGCGTTAAGCTTTCGTACTGTGCCGCAAGCACTAGGTAAACAAGGAACATACACAGCGGGAACACCAACAAAGCGGTATTTCCTGCCAGTATTTCCTGATAGGTCATATCAGTCCATTCGTACTCGATCCCTTCTGGTAATGTTTCGTCTAGGATTCGCTCCATAGCCGCCTGCGCTTCACCACTGGAATAACCCGGGGCTGGCCCACCATTGATGTCACCCGCTCGGTAACCGTTATAGCGCTGCGCACTGGTAGGCCCGTAACTTTCCTCGATATCCATTACAGTGCCAAGTGGCACCATATCGCCATCTCGGTTGCGCACTTGCAACTGTGCAATATCATCAGGGCTATCGCGGTACTCAGAATCGGCCTGCGCCACGACCTGATAGGTCCGGCCAAACATATTCAAATCGTTCACATAAGCAGAGCCAAGATAGATCTGCATCGTGTCGAAGATCTCGGGAATCGAAAGCCCTAGCTGCACTGCTTTGTCACGATCAAGATCCGCAAACAACTGCGGCGAATTGATCCGATAATTGGAGAACACACCCGCTAACTCGGGCGTGGCGTAGGCTTTCTGAGTCACGGCTGTAATCGCTTCACTTAAAGCGTCGTAACCCAGGTTTCCTCGGTCTTCCACTTGTAATCTAAAGCCGCCCAAAGAGCCTAACCCCTGCACTGGGGGAGGAGGAAATACCGATACGAATGCTTCTTCGATACCCGAGAATTTCTGCTGCAATGCCCCAGCAATCGCATTAGCCGACATATCCTCAGTGGTGCGTTGATCAAATGACTTCAACGCGATAAAGATCAGCCCTTCGTTGGCACTATTGGTAAACCCATTGATAGAAAGACCAGGGAAGCCAACAGCATTTTCCACCCCTGGATGCTCAAGCATCAGCGAGGACATTTCTCGAATGACCGCTTCACTACGATCAAGCGTCGCCCCTGCTGGCAATTGCGCAATACCAATCAAGTATTGTTTGTCTTGAGTGGGGATAAAGCCTTTAGGTAATGCATCAAAGCTGCCCCATGTTAGGAACAACAGTAAAAAGTACACGGCAAAGACAGCCCCTTTGCGCCCTAGCAAGCGCCCAACGGTGACACTGTAAGTATCCGAGGCCGTGGCGAAACCACGATTGAATTTAGCGAAGAAGGCATTCATTGCGCGCACGAGAATATTGCGTGACGCAGGTTTTTCGGCATCGGTTTTCTCTTCCTTAGGCTTCAGCAGTAATGCCGCCAAAGCAGGACTAAGGGTTAAGGAATTGAAAGCCGAGATCACCGTGGAGATCGCTATCGTCAATGCAAATTGTTTGTAGAACTGGCCATTCAAGCCACTAATAAAACCAATGGGAACAAATACGGCTATCAAGGTTAATGAGATGGCGATGATCGGCCCGCTCACTTCACGCATGGCCTGATAGGTGGCCTCACGAGGCGCAAGCCCACGTTCGATATTACGCTCGACGTTCTCCACCACGACGATGGCATCATCCACCACGATGCCGATGGCCAGTACGAGCCCAAACAGCGACAACACATTGATGGAGAAACCGAACAGATACATCAAGCTGAATGTCCCGACGATAGAAACAGGCACAGCCAATAACGGGATGAGTGACGTGCGCCATTTCTGTAGGAACAGGATGACAACCACGACCACTAGCGCAATGGCTTCTAGCAGCGTTTTAACGACGGCTTTGATTGAGTCACGCACAAACACAGTAGGGTCATAGGCCACTTCATAGTCCATCCCTTCTGGGAAGTTCTTCTTCAGCTCTTCCATTCGCGCGCGCACATTATCGGAAATTTCAATGGCATTGGCGCCAGGGGATTGCATGATGGGCAGCCCGACCGCTTGTTCGTTATTGAGCACGGAGCGCAGCGCATAACTAGAGGCACCCAGCTCGATTCGCGCCACGTCTTTCAAACGAGTAATAGCGCCGTTTGGGCTTGTCGCAATGATGATGTTCTCGAACTCTTCAACGGACTCCAAACGCCCTTTGGTATTAATGGGCAGCTGGACTTCAAGCGGAGAAGGGTTAGGGGCACTGCCAATCACACCGGCAGCCACTTGCACATTCTGGCTACGCACTGTTTTGATGATGTCATTCGCGGTGAGATTTAATTCCGCAATTTTGTCGGGCTGCAACCACAAACGCATCGCGTAGTCGCCAGAACCAAACATCTGTACCTGACCAACCCCTGGGATCCGAGCAAGCTGATCTTTGACATTCAATACGGCATAGTTACGCAGATAAAGCATATCGAAACGCGCATCGGGTGAACGTAAATGCACTACCATCGTAAGGTCCGGCGACGCCTTAATCGTTGTCACTCCTAACTGCCGAGTAACCTCAGGCAATCGAGGCGTGGCTTGTGCCACACGGTTTTGCACTTGTTGCTGAGCTAGGTCAGGATCCGTTCCGATCGCGAAAGTTAGCGTCAACGTCATCAAGCCGTCGGAGTTGGCTTGGGAGGACATATACAACAAGTTTTCCACGCTACTGAGCTGCTCTTCCAAAGGCGTCGAAACTGTCTCGGCGATAACGGTAGGGTTAGCACCAGGAAACTGAGCATTGACCACAATAGAGGGCGGCACCACTTCTGGATATTCCGAAATGGGCAGCTTGAACATCGAGATAATGCCTGCCATTAGGATCATCAGCGACAAAACGCTGGCAAAGATCGGCCGATCGATAAAAAATCGAGAAAAATTCATGAGGGACTCTTGGATACTAAGTTAGAAAAAACTTCTATTTTGAAGAGGCATTTAGCAAGAGTGCATCTCACTAAATGCCCAGCACGAAACTCTTACAAGGCCGCGACCGCGACTTGCATATTATTAGAGATGCGCTGAAGACCATTAACGATCACTCGGTCACCACGATTGAGACCACTCAATACCACACGTTGCTTATCGATAGTCTGCCCAAGCGTTACTTCTCGGTACTCCACTTTGTCATCAGCATTGACCACATAGGCAAAGCGTTTGCTTTGACTCACGCTGATGGCGCGCTCAGGGACTAACAAAGTCGGCGATTCTTGCGCCGTGCCAATACGAACACTAACGAAGACCCCAGGAATCAAGCTGCTGTCTAGGTTCTGTACAATCGCTCTTGCGCGAATAGTGCCAGAGTCTTCATTGAGTTGATTATCAAAGGCATGCAAGTTGGCGTGATGAACGACACCGCCCTGTCCTTCTATGGCAATCTCTACAGGCACGACAGCGGTTAACGGGCGTTCGCCTTCGGAGTTATTAGTGTTACGACTGCGAACAATGCGAAAGTAACTCTCTTCGTCCACATCGAATTCGGCGTACAGCTTTTCCAAACTCACGAGCGAGGTCAACACTGGTGCGTTAGGGCCCGCTTGCACAATGTTGCCCACTGTCACTTCGGCGCGGCCAACACGGCCCGAGAAAGGCGCTCTGACATACGCGTACTCTAAGTCTAACTCTGCTTCAACGACTTGGGCCTGAGCCGAAGCCACAAGAGATTTCGCAACACTAAGATCGTTCTCACGCGTGTCACGAATGCTTTCAGAAATGGCCTTATTACCCGCCAAAGCGCTTGCCCGCTCAAACTCCGTGCCTGCTAACTGTTCAGCGGACTTCGCTGAGTGCAGGAGTGCATTTGCCTGTGACAGTCTTGCTTCGAATGGACGAGGGTCAATAATAAATAGCGTCTGCCCCGCTTCCACTTGCTCCCCATCAGAGAAAAGCACTTGTTGGACTGTGCCACTCACTAAAGGACGTAGCTGCGCAGAATCCACCGCTGTTAAGCGGCCCGAAAACGAACTCCAGTAACGCATTGGGCTGTATTCCAATGTTAGGGTTTCTACCACGGGCAAACTGAGGGCTGCCTGTGCCTCACTTGCGTTAGCCGTCGCGCCACTACGAGAGTTAACCCCCATCATTAGCACTGCAAGCAAAACGAGAGCGAAGCCCCCTATCTGCATCGTTCTTAATACTCTTTTAGACCTCATGCCCTGCGCCCTCATACCAATACTGCGGTGAATCAACTGTGATCATTTGACGGGCACTATACATACCGGTCGGTATGCTGGTCAATAGTTAATTTATATCGTTGTTGAGACAAAAAAGTTATCGTAAGGACTGCTGCATTATTCGAAGACAATAGCGAAAGCGGCAAATCACGCTAAGGGTGGCGATTTACTTCGGGAGAAAGGCACTACAGAGGGAGGTAAGAGGGTTAGACCCGCTCAGGCATGCACTCGACAACCTTCGAACGCATACAATCAAAACAGCGGTACTCTTGCTTCAAGCCAAGCACTTGATAGAAGCCTGCGCGCAAGTCCGCACAGAACTGTTCAAAATTCTGAAATACACGACCATACTCTAACAAACCTTGCATAAACTGCTGCAAGACTCGACCGGTTTGTACGGCATCGATATCGGCATTTAGATACCCTTCAGCTTGCAGATTGCGCGCCAAAGCGGAGAAGTAAACGCTTGATTTTGTAGACAAATCAACGATTGATTTACGAACCTGCAACTCTTCACAGCCCGATTGCCCCGCCGAGCTAAAAGACGGCATGCCGCAAATATGCACCTCTTCTCCGAGCTTACATTGACGGCTTACTGCAAGCGATAACATCCCCTGCAGCTGCTCCAGGGCAGTAAAACGAGGAGAGAATATTTGGTCGAGATCTGCCTGAATAGAGGCCCATTCATAAGCATTGGCATGAACAAAGAGATCCGCTTTCGATTGAAAGTGGTGATAAAACGCACCCTTAGTAACCCCAGCCTGCTTGCAGATCTCTACAATGCCGACGTTGTCATAGTTACTTTCCCCGATTAAGGAGCTGGCAGTTTGCATCAGCTTTAACCGAGTATCGATGGGTGCGCTCATTTCAAATACCTTTTTCTCATGCCTCATTGTTCATACCGGTTGGTATGTTGTCAAGGGGTATGTATATTTAGTCTTCGCGTCGCACCATATCCGTATCACAGTATGTGGTCTCTTCTAAGCGCTTCGTATAGTTATTGAGAATGCGCATGCCCTCGGCTGGCTTGACCACCCCCGCCTCGATCTTGCGGCGAATAAGCTCAGTCATGCGACGATCGAGATCACTAGGGAAATACTGCACAGTCGATAACATCTTCTTGATACTGATCGCTTTGATCGTCTCCTCTATCCAAAAGTTACCGGGCTCTTCAGGATTGGCGTAAACGTGCGCCTCCCCTACTCGACCTAGTAGATTGTGCGCATCCCCCAGAATCTCTTGATAAGCACCGACCAAGAACACCCCAAGGTAATAGGGCTCGCCTTGACGGTAGTCATGCAAAGGCAAGCTAGACTTGTTTACATTAGAGGACACGTACTGATCGATTTTGCCGTCCGAGTCACAAGTAAGATCGACGATCTGCCCGCGACGCTTCGGCTCTTCATCGAGCCGGTCCAAGGGCAACACAGGAAACACCTGACCAATAGCCCAATGATCGAGAATCGATTGAAATACCGAGAAATCCGCGAGATACAAATCGGTTAATTGCGTCTCAAGATCGATCTGCTCGGTTGGTACAGGGTCGATCTCAAGCTCTTGGAATTTACGCAGCACTTCACGCGCCGTACTCCAATACAGACTCTCTGCCTGTGCCAGGAACTCCATATTCAAATACCCCAAGCGCGCCAGCTGCTCCGCCTCTTGGTGCGCGTCTTTGGCATCATGAATAATCTCGGTCAACGCACCGCGCGTATCGGCCTCTAATGCCTCGTTATAGGCCGACTCAATGCGCTTAAGCACAACGGGCGGGTCTTCGGGCATTGCACGCATAGGAGGTGCATCGGGGCGATGTACGCCAATCACCGGCATCACCAACATAGAATGATGAGCGGTAATCGCACGACCACTTTCAGATAACAGTGTCGGCATCGGCACGCCGCGTTGCTCACAGATCTCTTTCACCGCGAAGACGATGACGTTCGCGTATTCTTTCAAGCCATAGTTGATTGAAGAGTCTACGTCTTCGTATTCCCCGCCATAACTACCGCCATAGTTCACCCCTAGACCACCGCCAACATCGAGAAACTTCACCTTCACACCGCGTTCATGCAGGTCAGCATAAAACTGTGCAATCTCTTTCACGGCAGAGCGTAGCACTTGCGTGTCAGCTATCTGGCTGCCTAAGTGAAAGTGCAGCAACTCTAGACGATCGGCGCTGCCTCGAGCTTCAAGCTCTGACACAAGTTGTACAAGCTCGGGCACTGTTAGTCCAAACTTGGAGCTAGAGCCACCGGACTCAAACCAGCGTCCAGAACCTCGAGTAGAGAGCTTCACACGCACCCCTAAGCGAGGCGCGTTGTCTTTTTCTAAGCCACGTTTGTCCGCCAACACCATCAATTGATCGAACTCGGTATATTTTTCAATCACCGGAATCACTTGCTGACCCAGTTGCTGCGCATTGAGCATCATCGTCAACATGGAATGGTCTTTCACGCCATTGCATAGCAGCAAGGTTTCATCGCCAATTAATGCAAGAGTCGCCATTAGCTCAGCGGGGGAGCCACACTCCAAGCCTAGGTTGAACGGCTTGCCGGCCTCCATGACTTCCGCCACCACCTCATGCAACTGATTGACCTTGATCGGGTAGATCGTGCGGTATTCGCCCTCATACCCAGCCTCTTCAATGGCCTCTTGAAAAGTGAGATTCAACCGTCGCACACGAGCGCTAATGATGTCTTGAAAACGTAAAATTAGCGGGAGAGTGCACCCTTGTTCTAGGGCCGCATCAATCACCTGTGTGATATCGATTTCCAGATCGGAACCTGGGATAGGGTATACAGACATATGCCCTTCATCGTTAACCCCAAAGAAACCCGCGCTCCACGTTTTGATGGCATAGAGTTCTTCTGCGTCACTCGTGGACCACTGCTTTTTCGTTGTTGAATCAGTCAAGTTGTTCTCCTGCTTTTAGGCGTTAGTATTACGGCATTCGTCATACAAACATAATAATTCGATCGCTATTTGGGCGGCAGCCATTGCTGTCATTTCGGCATGATCGTAAGAAGGTGCCACTTCCACCACGTCCATTCCCACTAAGTTAACACCGACTAATCCGCGAATGATTTCCAATGCTTGGAGCGAGGACAAGCCACCGGGAACAGGAGTCCCCGTACCAGGGGCGAATGCAGGATCAAGGCAGTCAATATCAAAGGTGATGTAACAAGGGTTATTGCCTACTCGTTCTTTAATCTGAGCGATTGCCTCATCAATCCCTTGGCGGTGCACCTGCGCCGCCGACAAGATTTTGTACCCTAAAGGTTCATCGTTAGTGGTACGAATACCAATTTGAATTGAACTCTCTGGCAGCACAATGCCTTCTTTGGCTGCTTTATAAAACATTGTGCCGTGATTGATCCCCTCGCCGGAGGACGGCCATGTATCGGTATGCGCATCAAAATGAATGAGACTGATAGGGCCATGCACTTTGGCATGGGCACACAGACTTGGGTACGTGATGAAATGGTCACCCCCCAATAATAGCGAGGCCGCGCCAGAGGCTAGAATGGTTGAGACATGCGCTTCCATATGCGCCACTGATAGCAAGCCGCCTTCGCAGTCACCGTAGTCGATCACGGCCATCTGCTCTAGGGGGTCTCGCTTCCATGGCCAAGGCCGCTCCCACGCGAGTGACATTGAGGCATTACGAATGGCGCGCGGCCCAAGCCTTGCTCCTGAGCGATTCGTGGTGGCGATATCAAACGGCACCCCACTGACGGCCACATCAACGCCTTCAAGATTTCGAGAGTACGGGGCACGGAAAAAACTCGTCGCACCACCAAAACTGTGCGAACCGACCATTCCCCCTTTCAGCTTCCCTGTAAAACCATTATCCCAATCTGTCATCGCTAGCCCTCGGCTATAGTAGTGAGGGAGCGCACTCCCTTGTTGCTTTAACTGTCTTTTTTGGTCTCGGCTAACATTTCGCTACTCATTAGCAAAACGGCCACCTTCAAATACTCAACAAGCTCCATATACGCCGCCTCATTCGCCTCGGACTCTTCTGAGGCAAAGTCATCGGACATATTGGCAATATTCACAATATCGTTGAGAGCCTCTTCAGTTTCCGCACTGAAACTGGTGATATTCACTTGCCCGCTTCCTGTTCCAAAGCCGACGAGATACCCCTGACACCAAGACGCAAGACTGCGCACACGTTGGGTGAGATCCAGTTCGTCATCGGGGAGAAACAATGTGTAGCGGGTATCGACACTGAACATCTCGCGTTCTATAAACCCGTACATCGCTAAAATGGTTTCACGATTTCGATCGGAGCATTGCTCCACATCAAGATGCTTTATTACCAGATTGATGATGCTGTCCGGTTGAATTTTCAATCCTGTCCCGATGATTCCTGAGAGCAAACCATGCAGCTCCGACGGGGACACCTCATAACCAAACTCCATCATCTGGTTACAGCATTCATCAAAATCTAAAGGCATTACTTCATCGTTCTTACTCATGCACTTCCTTCTTTACGTTGGCGTTTTTAATTTGGTTTTCCAAGGCGATGGCGCAGCCAAAGCAATATAATCGCGATGGATGACAATCTTGCCTTGTTTCAACAAGCCACCTAGCGCTTTCTTATAATTGCCTTTGCTCACCTTATAGACGGCGTAGATATCCTCTGGTGAGCTTTTGTCACACAAAGTCGAGCGCCCATCATTGGTCGCTAAATGCGCTAGCACCTGCTCGCCCAGTTCGTCTCTGACATCTTGGCCTTGGAGTTGTAGGCAAAGATCAATACGACCGTCTTCGCGTATACGGCGAATAAAGCCTTTGAGCTTTTGCCCAACCTTTAGCGATTGCAGCACTTCGGTTTTGAAAATTAGCCCTAGGTGAGTCTGATTGATCACGGCTTTATAGCCCATATCAGTGCGCGCCCAAACCAATAGATTAACCGGCTGCATCTCTTCGAAATCAGCACCGTCCTCGTTCAGCCAGTTCTCCAAGCGTGAAGACGCGGCTAGTCGGCCACTGGGCTTATCGAGATAGACATGGACCACATAGGATAACTCCTCACGCATGGGCACACGTTGCTCACTGAAGGGTGCCAGCAAATCCTTAGGCAAGCCCCAATCAAGAAAGGCTCCCGCATGATTGACCTGCGCCACGCGTAATGAAACGCACTGCCCAATTTGCGCTCTCGGACGCTTAACTGTGGCAATGGGGCGGTCCTCCGAGTCTAAATACAAAAAGACTTCGAGCGTATCGCCAATCTTCGCGTCGGCGGGAACCTCCAATCGGGGCAACAGGATATCCCCGAGTTCTCCACCATCTAAATAGACACCGAAAGCCACTTGTTTGGTGAGCGTTAATGTATTGAATTTGCCTATCTCGGCCATGACCTTTCCTCAAATGAAAATGCCCGCTTGCGATAACGCAGGCGGGCATTGAATTGTGGCAGATTGTGCCTAGGACTGTAAGAGTTTCTGGCGCTTGCTTAGAAGGTCCCGCGGATTTTAAGCGCGTATTTGATGCCTGTATTACTGCAAGAGTCTTCGATCTCGCTCAAATAGCCCGTGGCGATCGTGCCACCAAGATAACGACTGCGTATTCGGCAACGCTCGCCTTCCACAATATTCGTGGCTTCAAAGCGATAGGTCAGGCCCATAAAACCTACTTTCTCGACAAATGCTGTCATGAAATCACCACTGTTATAGTCTTCGATCTTATCGATATCGTAGGCTAAACGATCCCCTTCAAAGCTATGGTGGTAATTAAACCCATAGTTAAAACTCAAGGAAGTGACGTCATGTCGATACCCGACACGGTAACTACCGCGACCGGCTTGACGTATACGACGATCAACCCCAAGGAATGGGTCTTGCACTTCAGAGTCTTCGAGTTCAATCCCTGAAGTCACCAACACGCCCGGCATCCCGATAAACCCTAGTCTTAAACTAGCATCCAACGCAATACCATAACGTTCGCCATCCCCTATGTTGCCATTAGCAGACTGAATCGTCGTAACAGTCGAGACATCAACCTTTTCGATCACATCGGTAAGGTCGTGATAGAACACGCGCGAGCTAAGCACACCCCCATCATTGGGCAGACGGTACTCAAGGTTCGCTTCGTAGCGAATAGATTGCTCTTGTGCCAATTCAGGATTGCCAGCCAACGCTGCTTGGTCATCATCACCACCGGCTACACTCGAAGTGAAGTCAGAGAAACTTAGCTGCGAGACGTCTTTCTCAATAGAGGCCCGAAACTGTACAGAAGGGGTGATATCGAAGCGGTAATCTACTTTCGGTCTTAGAAAGTTAAAATCACGCTTATTATGCACATCACCAGATTGCTCAATCGTGGAAGTCTCGTAAAGCAACGTACTTTCCAAACTCATACGGTCGTTGATCTGCCAATTATGAACAATGAACGACTCATAGCGAATCTCTTCCACTAGCGCATCGGTATTACTAGATTCACTCAAGCCGCCGAATATAGGAGAGCTCGGCAAAGTTGTACTCGGTAGCCCGTATTGCAGCTGGGCATCGAGGATAGTTTGCGCACGCTCAATACCGACCTCTAGATCTTGGGTATCGTTTAAGCCTAAGGAGTAAGTCGAACGCACAATGCGCTCTTTCTGAACCGCTTGGTTTGCTAAGTACAGATACTTGTCATAGCTCGCGCCGTTGACTATATAGGCATGACGGGCACTTTCATTCTCGTCTTCATTGACAATAAACACGGTTTTAAAGCGACTGCCATTGGCGAAACTATGTTCATAGTCGCCACCGATTTCCCACGCACTACTAGTGGCGGGGATCTTGTCGTACTCAACCTGCACCTGAGCGGGAGAAACGGTCAAATCGGTAATCTGACGATCCGCCGTACCCGGAGGGTTGGCTTCAGAGACTTGGAAATTGAAATTAATATGATCGTTGGTCGTTAGGTCGTAACCAAGATTAGAGGTCAGCGTATTCGTCGTTTGGTCGCGGTACTCTTCGCGCACGACGGTGTCATTCAACGAACCATCCCCAAGCGTGCTTGTCTCAAAACCATCACGAAATTCAAAGCGTGGCTCGGACTCAACACTCAATAAATAATTTAACCCACCGCGTTGCCCCGATAAAGACACCGAACCGCCCGGATTGATTGTCCCTTCGTGATAGCGATCAGCATTCACTTCGACGGCTAGGCTAGAGCGTGACTCCGCTTCTAATAACACAATATTAATAACCTGACCGCCGCCACGCACATCGAGATCCCCAGAGGTGCCGCGAATGATTTCAATATATTGCACTTGGTTAGCGGGTATACGGCTGAGTTGGCTATTACCTTCGTTGCCCTTTCCGGCGATACGACGCCCATTGATCAATATTTGATCGCCCCCTGCCCCCAAGCCACGACGATTGGCGCCCCCCGAACTTCCAGGACCACCATTATTGCCACCGCTTCTGGCCGTAGAAATACCAGGAATACGATTAAGCATATCGTTAACGGAGTATGGCTCGTACTGCGCAAAAAACTCGGCGGGGTAAGTAACAGTGGACTCGATGTCCGCCGAAGCTGTGTCTTGTGCAGACGCCGCACTTGCCAATAACAAGACAGTAGCGGCTAGGGTAAGGGCAATAGGACGCGGTGGAAACGCATGCGCGCTCCCGCCGAATAAACGAAACTTCATAGGACTAACTCCGGGGTCTAGGGTCCAAGGGTGCCCTTGTAAAAGGCACCTCATTATTTTGTATTATTAGAATGGGCTGCGAGTATGCACAGGTTTTAGGCATTCAAAAACCTTTAAGTCCCTGCTTTCTGTGACATTTTGTAATGCCCTGCTAGGCAGGGCATGCAAGGATTACAGAGGCGGTGCGATCACTTGTCGCTGTGACTCCAAGCCTTCGATTCCTACACGCACAACATCACCGGGTTGCAGATATTGAGGAGGCACCATGCCATCGCCGACACCCGCTGGAGTGCCCGTGAAAATCACATCGCCTGGATACAGGGTCATAAACTGACTGAGGTGGCTGACAATCTCTTTCACGCCAAACACCATGTCCGCGGTCGTGCCTTGTTGACGCATCTCACCGTTCACCTCGGACCAAATGGAAAGGTTCTGCACATCAGCAATATTGTCACGCGTTACGAGATAAGGACCCACAGGGGCAAAAGTATCGGCACTCTTGCCTTTGGTAAACTGTCCGCCACGCTCACGCTGAAAAGCACGCTCGGACACATCGTGCCCCACGGTGTACCCAGCAATATATTCAAACACTTCATCTTCACTAATGTATTGAGCGCGCTTACCTATCACGATGACCAACTCGGATTCGTAATCAAGCTTAAGTGCGTTGCGCGGCTGAATAATATTATCAAACGGACCTATCAAAGCAGACGTCGCCTTCATAAAGATCAACGGCTCAGTTGGCAACTCTACCGCCATCTCTGCAGCGTGATTCACGTAATTGAAACCAATTGCAATGATCTTGCCGATGCCAGTAAGGGGCACACCGATTCGCGGGCTCCCTTGGACGATCGGCAGCTGAGATAGAGGGATTTGCGCGATCTCTTCTAATGCCGCATCAGAAAGTGTTTCAGGTGTGATATCAGCGATATGGCCTGACAAGTCGTGAATCTGCCCTTGGGCGTCAACAAGACCCGGTTTTTCTTCACCGACGGGGCCGTATCGCAGCAATTTGATTTCTGCCGCATCAACAAGACTTGCAACACTGAAGAAGACACAGGCTGCAACCACGCTAGAAAGCTTGAGTTTAGACATAAGGAACCTCGTTTTTATTATGTTTATTACATTCGTAAAACGCTCGGAGTTTAGCCAAAACTGAGCGCTTTGTCTGCCTTCGAGGCTAAAGGTGTTTTAGCGCACCGCCTTTTTCGACGACGGTGAAGCAGCCCGAAGAAAGACAAGCATCCCCAACAGCGTTAATACGGCCGCCAAGGCAAACGGCGCGCCGGGGAAGTAAATAGGGGCCGTGTCAGCACTGAAGTAGGCGAATACATAGGTCATTAAGGGCGGGCTGATAATCGCCGTCAAACTGGACATGCTCGCGACACCGCCTTGTAACTCCCCCTGCTCATTAGCGGGAACTTGTCCCGACATAATGCCGTTGATCGATGGCATGACGAAACCTTGCAAGGCCCCTGGGATCAAGAACAGGTAAAGCATCATTCCGGAACTGGCCGCGGCATAGCCTATAAAAGAGACAATACAAAAGCCAAACCCGATCAACGCGGCGTTGAACTGCCCCACTCGCGGAACGACTTTTTGTAGCAACACCGCCTGCGTAAACACCATCATGAGACCAGTAAACGCTAACGACACCCCTACTTGTCTAGCACTCCAAGAAAAGCGCTCAATCGTAAAATAAGACCAGACACTTGGCAGCACGTGATGCCCTAACATGAATAAGAAATACGCCAAGATAAGCCCTATGACCATCGGGTATTTACGCAGCGACAGCAAGGTGCCAGCAGGATTAGCACGCCGCCAATCGAACCGTCGACGCTCCTTCGGAGGAAGCGTTTCGGGCATCACGAAAAAACCAAACGTTAAGTTTATAAACGCTAAGCACCCCGCGGCCACAAAAGGTAAGCGTTCACCAAAGCTCCCTAATAAGCCTCCCAACACAGGGCCTAGAATAAAACCAATCCCAAAGGCCGCACCGACGATCCCGAAAGTTTGCGTTCGCTTTTCCGCTGGAGTGGTGTCGGCAATGACCGCATAACAAGTGCTATAAGTGGATGCCGCTATACCTGCCACCATGCGTCCAAAAAATAACCAAAACAGGCTTGGTGCCCACGCCATAATCATATAGTCGACGCCCAACAATAATAAGGTCAGTAGCAAGACTGGACGACGACCAAAGCGGTCGGACACATTGCCCATAATCGGGGAGAAGATAAATTGCATGAGCGCATAGACCATCATCAACCACCCGCCATACACAGCCGCCTGTGCAAGCGTATAGCCAGAAACCCCCATAATTAATTGCGGCAGGACTGGCAATATAATGCCAAAGCCCATCGAATCGATTAGTAAGGTGACAAAGACAAAGCCGATAATATTACGGTGGGATTTGGTCGATAGGGTCATGCTGACAGGCGCCTGAAGGAAAGCGCTAAATTAGTGCATGTTAAGCGACACCGCAAGCTCGGAAAATTGCTTTCCCCAGCCCTTACTGACATCATTACTAGCAGCACAATACGAATGAGGCACAACCGTGGCAATATCCCTGCAGGAACAACTACTTAAAGCTGGTCTCGTTAAGGAGAAACAGTTTAAAAAAAGCAATAGCGACAAACGTAAACAGACTCGTCAACAGCTGCACAGCAAAGCTGGTGTAGTGGATGAAGGCAAAGTCGCGGCGAAGCAGGCTCTGGCCGAGAAAGCAGAGCGAGATCGAGAGTTAGCGAAAAAGCAAAATGACGCGGCCCAGATCAAAGCCGTTAATGCGCAGATTCGTCAAATCATTACGATGAATCGCATTGCAAAAGGCACCGGAGATGTCGCCTATAACTTTGTCGACAATAAAAAAGTGAAAACTTTTTATGTCGACTTAACCACAGTCAATCACCTCAGCAATGGACGACTTGCCATCGCCAAATTGGATGAGCAGTACGAAATAGTGCCACAGTCTGCGGCCCTAAAAATACAGAGCCGAGACCCAAGCTATATCATCGTGTGCAACGAGCAACAAAAAAACCAATCAGGTATTGAAGAGGACGATCCGTATGCGGACTTCAAAGTACCCGACGATCTTATGTGGTAGCCAAACCCTACCCACCCCTTACCTTTATTGGAAACAGACATGATCAAACAAATTGAAGCACTTTGCCCTCTTGCGGGCCGTATCATTCTTGGTATTTATTTTCTGGTTTTTGGTGCGATTCCAAAAATCCTCAACTTCCAAGGCACCTCCGAATACATGGCAAGCCATGACATGATTCTGATCCCCTTGTTCCTTGCACTGACTATCATTGTCCAGCTTGCAGGCGGGCTTTCCTTAGTGGTGGGATACAAAACTCAAATTTCTGCATTTCTGTTGGCTGGCCTCACACTCGTTATCAGTCTCGTCATGCATAATTTTTGGGCTTTCGAGGAAGGCATTGTGCGCGGACATGAAACACAAAACTTTGTAAAAAACATGGGCGTTATGGCGGGATTATTGGCGATTGCAGGATTAGGCGCTGGACCGTTTAGCTTGGACAACAAGAAAGCATCATAAGGCTGTCCTATGGCTAGCAAGGCAACGGTATTAAAAGCGGAGCTGCAAATCTCCGACATGAACCGTCATTACTATCAGACTCACACGCTCACCATTGCGCTACACCCTTCAGAAACTGAAGAACGGATGATGGTGCGCGTTGTGGCGTTCGCGCTGCATGCCAGCGAGTCACTCGCGTTTACGCGTGGCTTGAGCTCTGATGACGAACCCGATATCTGGGACAAAGATCTGACGGATCACATCACGACGTGGATTGACCTGGGACAACCGGAAGAGAAGCGTATTCGCAAGGCCTGCGGGCGTGCCGATAACGTGTTTATCTACACCTATCAACCGCGTAATAGTGGGCCTTGGTGGAGCAAGCACGCAGACGCACTTGAGCGCTTCAGTAAGCTAAGCGTTATCTCTATCGAAACACGCTCGAGCACAGCATTGGCTGATTTGTGTGATCGCAATATGGAGTTGCAGTGCACAATCCAAGACAACGCGGTCTACCTCTCTACACCAAGCAAAGAGGTAGAACTCGCCCTGTCATTCCTAAAAGAGCCAAAGAGCTCTTAGGCGGAATTACGACTAGCGTTGATGTTGCCGAACAATGAGCGCATCACCATTTTCTCATACAAGGCTAGGTACTCCGATTGATCCGAGTGCCGCGCCTCTTGAATCTGCATCAACGCATACTGTTGTACTGTCAGCAATGGCAGTACAACACGTTCGCGCAGCTGGATACTCATGCGGCTACGGTGATTATCTTCAAGCAACCATTTCTGCCCAGAGATCTTCAGCACCATTGCTCGGCTAAGCTCATACTCCTCATGCAGCACTTTCCAAAAATCTCCGAAACGCTCGTCGTTTTCCATATAACGAGTCAGTTCAAAATTGGTTTTCTTCATGCTTTGCATGCTGTTCGAAATCAAGGCACGGAAAAAACGCGAGCGCTGATAAAGGCTCACACACGCTTCCCAATTGCCTGCGTCATCTTGCTCTTTCAATGCCGTGCCTAGGCCGTAAAACCCTGGAACGTTCTGCTTCAATTGACTCCACGCCCCTACAAACGGTATCGCTCGCAAGTCTTCAAACGCTAACTTGCTAGTACCACCGCGTTTAGAAGGACGACTGCCGATATTGGTCATCGCATAGTATTTCAGCGTACTCATCTCTTCGAGATAAGGCAGAAACAATGGGCTCTTCTTGAATGCATCGTAAGAGCGATAACTCGATTCTGCGAGATTTTCTAGCAACATGCGCTGATTCGAATCCAGCTCGCTTTCGGCGCGCTCATAGAGATTGTTTTCCAATCCGGCCGTTAGGAGTTGACTCAAATTATGTTTAGCCGCCTCTTTAATGCCATACAAAGTCGAGATGGTCTGACCTTGCACCGTCATTTGAATCTGGTCGCTTTCGATCTTCTTGCCTAATGCCGCGTAGAACAAATAGGTATCGCCACCGCCTCGTGCGGGTGGTCCACCACGCCCGTCAAAGAACAAGACCTCGATGCTTTGAGCACGAGAAACTTGAGTAAGATCTTCTTTCGCACGATAGATAGCCCAGTTTGCCATCAAATAACCACCGTCTTTGGTGCCATCTGAGAAGCCCAACATCACCGTTTGCTTATGACGTCGCTGTTCAAGGTGCGCCATATAGATAGGGTGACTATAGATCGCGGTCATGGCATCGCCTGCATGCTGCAGGTCGTCAACCGTTTCGAATAACGGCACGATATCCACGCTCAGCGCGGTATCTTTCCAACCACACAGATTGAATAAGGCATAGACCTTTGCGATATCCACCGGGCCACGACAATTGCTTATGATGTAGCGATGAGCGCCACGAGGCCCGTTCAAGTCTTGAATCTGTTTGATAACAGAAAAAGAGGCCAGGGTGTCTTGCAACACTGCTTCATCGTATTGGCTCAAATCCACTTCACCGCGACATTTCAACAAGGCATCAATCTGCTGCGCTTGTGATAATTGTGCAAAATCACTTGGCAATATCTCTGGATGTTGTTCGATGACTTTATCCAGAGCACTCGCGATAACGCGACTGTCTTGGCGAATATCAAGGCTCGCAAAATGAAATCCGAATAGCTGCACTTTGCGTTGAAACGATTGCAGAAGGTCCTGATACATCCCTTGATGCTCATCGACTAGTACCTGCTCAATGGCGGCAAGCTCTGTCAGAAAATGCGACATCTCTAATGTCTCAGTATCTTCCGCATCACTAAGCTCTGAATGCAGCAACCACTCTAATGCTTCGAGACGCTTATAGGTGCCACGAAAGCTTAGTCGTCGCTTCAACGCGCGAATGTCATTATGGTAACAAGTCAAAATTGTGTAGCGCAGTTTCGCGGCCACTTTCAATGTCGTAGAGGTCGTGACGAACGGGTTACCGTCACGGTCTCCCCCTGGCCAAAAGCCAATGGAAATTAACTCTTTATTTGCAGTCACTTTCTCAGGATGATCTTCCGCCAATTGATCAACAATACTGCCAATACCAGGGTAAAAGATATTCCCCAAATACCAGCTCAGTAGCACGGCCTCATCATAGGGCGACGGCTTCTCTTTCTGAAAGAACGGGGTATTGCCTAACTGTTGTAACAGGTCTCGTGCCGTCGCAATATCATTGCCGGAAATCGCCGCTGTTAAGTCGGAAATGATCGCTAATACAGGCCCGGTGTAAAATTGCGTTGGGTGCGCAGTCAAGACGACTCGTACACCGAAATTCTCTAGGATGCCTCCGAGTTGCTCGTGCAAATCGCTATCTTTGGCCCGTTGCACTAATTGCGACAAGGAACCCTTGCCCGCAATTCGGTGAATCTGACTATAGGACGCATCTTCTAAAGCATCGACGAGAACTACTTGACGCTCGACGTACTGAATGACTTTGAACAGGAATTGAATCCGCTCATTCTCAGTGAAATGCGGCTTATGCACCTCAAAGAAATCTTGCAATATTTGGGTCGGGCTTTTGCCCTCTTCCAAGCCTGTCGTACAAGCTTCACTTAGCAAAGGAAGGAGTGTTCCGGTTTGCTCTACGGCATCAAGGGGCAGCGTGAGAAACAAACTGTTATAGAGCTGGAATTTTAATTCCACCAACTCTGAAAATGTCTTTGCGACGTGGTCAACCATGATCTATGTAATCCTCTTAACCTGCTTTTGTTACTTAAGTAGTTCGTCCAGTGTAAGCCCATAACTGGGGATAAACGTCTCTAGAAAATACTCAACTTCGGGCATATCAATACGCTCTAAGCGCTCTTTTACGTCTTGCTCTGCTTGTGTGAATTCAAAATTCCCCGCCAACAACTCTGAACGGCATTTAATATACGCACACAAAGTATCAGCAGCCTTTATAAACAATAAATGTTCGGGTTCTATTTCGTCGTGCAGTAGGACGCTACGAAAATCTGCCTGCATCTCTTTTGGCAGAAGACGCAGCAACTCTTGTTCAGCTTGTTTCTCTACCGCTTTATAGGCGTTGGTAATCTCCGGCGAATGATATTTAATCGGCGACGGCATGTCTCCCGTTATCACCTCCCCACAATCATGATAGAGCGCCGCTACTACCACCGCATTGACATCAAGCGTCCCGCCAAATTTTCGATTACGAATAATCCCCAGAGCATGAGCGATCGTGGCGACTTCCCAACTATGCTCCATCACATTCTCAGTGATCACATTGCGTTTGAGCCCCCAGCGCTGCAACCATCGAATTTTGCTGATATACGCGTAGAAGTGACTACGAACAGAGTTGAGCATACGATTCTCTCTACGGGGTTAAGTCTTTGAAAGGAACGGCAATTAGAGTGCAGCATATAGCAAGTATCCCCTTTATGCCCAGCGTAGCCGCTGCCCGAACGCCAAAATAGCGGCGATACAGCGCATTTGTCCGATTGCGGCTTGCCCCACAGCCCTATGAATCGCTACACTTGCCACGCACTCTTATTCGACACGATAGTGCCCATCTTTAGGAACTTAGGGATATGTCAGGCAGTCATATGGAAAATTCACCGGAATCATCTAGCCCTATTATACGTTTGCTAAACGGGTCAAGCTTTGGTCTTGCGCAGACCTATTGGACGTTTTACTTATTGGGGGCGGCTTTATTCTTTGTGGTGGGCAGTGTTTTAGTGGCCGATCACAACTGGGCTGTGTATGCCCCTCTGCTTGCAGCGACCTTAGTGTATTCCTTTATTCTCTTGTTCGGCGTGCAACGCTACTACCGTGGCAGCGACCCAGGTAAAGCTCTTGGGCGTATCGGAATGCTCTTCTTATTACTCAACCTCAGTAACGTCCTTGCCACTCTGAGCTTTTTTTAAGCGCTCATTGCTCGCTTGCACGGGCCAAAAGCTGCTTCCAGAACTCAACACCTTTTTCTCTGGCTAAGGCCACATTGCGCTGAGGTATCATTCCAGTGTCTGGGTGTCCTGCAATCGCTTTCGCCACACTGTCCTCGCGCAGCAAATGAATAATGGGCCAAGGAGAGCGATTAGTATAATTTGAAGGATCACTTTTGCTGGTGCCCTCGAATTGGTACTGCGGATGAAAACTCGCTAACTGATAGACCCCATCTAAGGCTTGATCGTCTAGCCAACCTTGCGCCATTTCCAGCAGATCAAGAAAGTCATAAAAGTCGTCAACCCCTTCGGCGAATATCACCAAACTCGTCTCTATCGTTCGGTCTCTCTCCAGGCGTTCTAGTTCTGCCGCAAAACCGAGTAATAATTCTTCAGACTTTTTCCCCTCACAGATGGCAAAGCGAACACGATCGGCATCATACTCACGTCGAGCAAAGGGACAAAGATTCAAACCAATGACCGCTTCCTCTAACCACTGTTTAGTCGCTCTTTCTATATGGGCGACCTGTGCACTAGCAGGAGGGTTCATCAGCTCTTCTTCTTGCGTTTTGTCGGACCCGCGGCTTTACCCGAGGCTTTCACCTTCTTAGGGCCTTTGTAGTTCCCAGGGATCTCTTTGACCTTGCGTGATTCCATCTTCACGCTCAGATAGCGTTCGATAGAGGCTTTAAGATTCCACTCATTCGGGGCAATGAGACTTACCGCGAGGCCTTGAGATCCTGCTCGACCTGTCCGGCCAATACGATGCACATGGTCATCGCCCTTGCGCGCCATATCGAAATTGATCACCAGATCTATGCCCTTAACGTCGAGTCCGCGGGAGGCGACATCGCTTGCGATCAACACGTTGATCTTGCCGTCACGAAACGCCGTCGTGGTGCTGTTACGAACGTCTTGCTTCACTTCTCCATGAAGGTATCCCGCTCGCTGCCCCTTATAACGCATAACACCGGACAAGTGAGTCGCCATATCACGAGTGTTACAAAAGACTAGTGCTCGCTCGAAGGTTTCGTTTTCTAATAACCACAACACGAGTTTTTCTTTGTGTTTCACATCATCGGCAAGGATGAACTGTTGGCGAATCAGCTCGTGTTGCTCGCGTACTGGGTTCACCATAACGCGAGCAGGATTGTTGAGCACTTGGCTCAATCGTCGCACACCCGCAGGCAGGGTGGCGGATAGCATCATCGTTTGGCGTTGCTCATTACACGTAGCAATGATCGCCAAGACATCTTCATCAAAGCCCATCTCGAAAAGACGGTCGGCCTCGTCCAAGACTAGAAACTCTAGAAAAGTAAAAAGCGTGCTGCCTTCATTCACCAGCTCCAACATGCGACCAGGAGTCGCAATTACGACCTCAGGATCGCGGCGTAATAATGCGCGCTGCACCTTAAACTCTTGTCCGCCCGTAATGACCCCGACTTTAATGCCACAGTAACTGGCCAGTTTTTCGCATTCCTTACCGATCTGGCGAGCCAATTCGCGAGTAGGCACCAAGACCAAGGCTCTAGTGCCTTCTTTGGGCGGTGGACGGTGGATCATCTGCTGCAAAATAGGCAATAGAAATGCGGCCGTCTTACCACTACCGGTGGCGGCACTGACTAGAAGGTCTCTACCTTCGAGCGCAAGGGGGATAGCCTGCTGCTGCACGGGAGTAGGTTGCTCGAACCCCATCTTGTCGACGGACTTCAGTAGTTTTTGGTCAAGTAATAGCGTTGAGAACACAGAAATTCCTAGGTCAATTTGATGGGCGCACCTTAACACCAAGCTTCAAGTTTGTAATCAGAATATCCTTGAATGCCTCAGTACGGTTATAGTCTCATCATTATAAACTACTACACTGCGCTGCTCGCCAATGATTGTCGACTACTTACTGTTGTTTTTCAGTGCCTTGATTGCCGCCACAATCTTGCCGTTCTATTCCGAAGCCTTCCTCTATTGGGTGCTGCAAGAATCCCCAAGCATGATCATTCCACTCCTCATCGCGACAACCGGGAATGTGTTGGGTGCCTGCATTAATTGGTGGTTAGGGCGTGAAATTCTGCGCTTCAAGGACCGTCGCTGGTTCTATTTTAATGACACGCAGATCGCCAGAGCCCAGCAGGGGTTTCAGCGCTACGGTAAGTGGACCTTATTACTCTCGTGGCTTCCCATAATAGGGGACCCACTGACACTCATTGCAGGGATGATGAAGGTTCGATTCCGGGTGTTTGTGCTGCTCGTTACGCTAGGGAAAGCGTCTCGATATCTATTGATCGCGTGGCTTACGCTTTGATGGCTTTACTGTGGACGGCGCCACTTCCGTTTCATGCAGAACCGCGGCCCGTTGTGACTCTGGCACGCTTAAGCCCCTCGGCACACTTCTCGTATAATCTTTAGACGTGCTAATACGAGGAAACAGATCAGCAATATCAGCGTGAAACACTTTGCATAGGTTTTCAAGAGTCTTGAGCGTGACATTTTGATCGAGATTCTCAATACGCATAATCGTCGATTGGGCGACCCCAATCTTACGGGCGAACTCGCGCTGAGGAATATTCCCCCGCTTCTCTTTAATAAAAATCGCTAGGCGCTGACGCAGATGAACCATAAGTGGTTTATACTGCAAGCAAAGAACCCCATGGGGTTCAAGATTAGGAAGCACCTAAGCCCGGGCTAGCACGGCAGCGCCATTGTAAAAGCAGTCACAATGGCGCTGCAGCCCTTCTACAACTTGTCGCCTGCACGCATCCATGCAACACTTCTGCTCTCCTGACTCAATAGAAAAAGAAGAGCGCGATGACGAACTCAGACGATAACAAAGCCCCCACTACAACCTCTGAAGTAACAGGCATGCTGGCTTGGATAGAGCGTACAGGCAACAAACTCCCCGACCCGGTTTTCATATTCTTTAGCTTGATCCTAATATTAGTAGGGATCAGCACCGTTGCAGCCCTAACAGGGTTCTCTGCCTTACACCCCACGCAAGTAGACGCCAACGGCAGCCCCCTGCTTATCGAAGCGGCCAGCTTGCTCTCGGCCGATAACGTGCAACGACTACTGGTCCAAATGCCAGCCACCTTTGCTGGGTTTTACCCATTAGGCTTTGTACTACTCGTGATGCTTGGTGCGGGAGTCGCGGAACGCTCGGGGCTATTCGCCACTGCCATGAGCGCGGCCGTAACCAAAGCACCCGCTGTCATGCTGACGCCTGTCGTGGCCTTAGTGGCCATGGTAGGTAATCTTGCTGCTGATGCTGCCTACGTTGTATTGATCCCACTCGCGGCCATCATATTTGCTGCTGCAGGGCGACACCCTATTGCCGGTATCGCTGCCGCATTCGCAGGGGTTTCAGGCGGGTTCTCTGCCAACTTAATCCCAGGGCAACTCGATGCCTTAATGTTTGGCATTACCCAAGCCTCCGCACAGACGATTGATCCCAGTTGGACCGCCAATATCGCCGGCAACTGGTACTTCATCGCCGCCATGACTTTCGTGTTCCTGCCAGTGATCTGGTACATCACCGATAAAGTCATCGAACCGCGATTAGCCCCACTAAGCGCCAGTGCCAGCAGCACTACCGCGGGCCTTATCAAGACCAATGGCGACATGAGTGCCGACGAACGCAAAGGGCTCATTCGCGCAGGCTATGCTTGCTTAGCCGTTATCGGCGTTTGGTTTGCACTGTGCGTCTTGCCAGGCACGCCACTTATCAATGAGGATGCCGGTGACGCCCGCATGCAGCCTTTTTACCAGTCCTTAGTGGCAGGCTTCTTCATCCTGTTCCTTGCCGCGGGTTGGGCCTATGGCTCCGCTACTGGCACCATTAAAGACCACCGTGACGTGGTTCGCATGATGTCCGAGGCCATGGCAGATTTGTCTTATTACCTCGTGCTCGCCTTTGCAGCGGCTCACTTCGTCGCCATGTTCAATTGGTCAAATCTTGGGCTTATCTTCGCCGTGAAAGGCGCTGGCATGATCTCGGGCAGCGAACTGCCCATGTCGGTACTACTCGTAGTGGTGGTGCTTATGACGGCGCTTATTAACCTCTTTATCGGCTCGGCCAGCGCGAAATGGGCATTGCTAGCACCGGTACTCGTGCCGATGCTTATGCTGTTAGGGGTAAGCCCAGAGATGAGCACAGCCGCCTACCGCGTAGGTGACGGCGCTACCAATATCATCACACCCTTAATGCCTTACTTCCCCTTGATCTTGATGTTTGCTCAACGCTGGCAGAAGGAGTTTGGTTTAGGCAGTTTGGCGGCGATGATGATCCCCTACTCCATATGGATGCTCATCTCCGGCACAGTGATGGTGGTGTTGTGGATTATTTTTGGCATCCCACTTGGCCCTGGTGCCGGCGCAGCCTACGTGCTCTAGCATTATCGACTCCACACAAAAAAGGCCACCCTAGGGTGGCCTTTTTATTGAGCAGGGCATTCTGTTATTGCTCGACGTTTTTCCAACTCATGGCCCCGAAGAACATTTCATCCCAACTTTGATCGCCCCAAGGCACTGATCGCTCTGGGTCAGGATTGGATTTATTCTGCGTGGAATTATCGTAAGCCCCTAGTGCCACAATTTTAGTCCCCGCTGGCATGAAAATCGGCTCTTCCAATTTATAACTAATCTGCCAGTTATAGTTGTAGTTCGCGATGTTTATGAGCTCTTGCTCTGTGCCGTCAGGGTAGTAAGCCGTGAAGCGCATGCGTTTGCCGCGGAAATGCATATGCGGCAAGAACGACTGCATATAGGCATCTTGCTGCAAGGTAACGCTTTGGCTTAACTCAAAATCAGGATCGAATGGCGGAATATTCGTCCAGCCCATAGGAAAGATACACGCACACTGTCCTGACATGCGCTCCGTCGGTACCTGATCGTCAGGATAGAACCAAATCCCGATCTCGCTGGCATCCACGGTCTCTCTGCCCATCGTTGTGTAATGCAATTGCAGACGCAGAGTAGAACCCGCTTGCAACAGCCCCCCTGTGTTGGGCGGTTCAATGGCAGGCTCTGCCCCTGGAATATAAGCCGTTATATTGGCCTGATTGGCATCGCCTCCTCCTAGAAAACCTCGTCGCCCAGTAGCGCCGGGAGGCACAAGATCATTCAATGTGTGATGCAATACAGTGCGATCGCCAGGAATATATTGGCTAGCGCGCACCCAGCGATCTCGATCAATATCAATGGGCACTTCCACGGTGATGTAATCTAGGATGCCAGTAGCTGGAATACTCTGTGGCGGGACTTTCACGATCAAGTCCGGCTCGCCCAGTGCCCATTTCGTCTCTGGCCACACCAATTGGGCCAAAGGGTCCGTGGTGCCGTCTTTCTCGGCTCCGGCCTCTATCCAATGGATCAGTTTCTGCTGGTCCTCTACAGCTAACACATAGTCATTACTGAATGTTCCAACGTGTGGGTCTATCTGACCCGGCGGCATCCGCTTGGTCATCAACACTTCGCGAATCATCGGAGACCAGCCCTGCACGATCGCATGACTATCCATAGCAAACGGGGCGATGCCTCCGTCGCGATGACACGTGGCACAGTTTTCTGCGAGGATCGGCGCAACATCTTCGCTATAGGACACTCCACTACTCGTATCTCGGGCCTTCCCAGCATAGGGGACTCCCGTCCCTTGCACGGCTAGAATCGGCGCGGTGATGGACACTCCTGCGTTTACTTCTTCAAGCGCCACTTCTAAGCCAGATAAAGACCCTCGGTAGATCACTTCAAAGCTGCGGGGATCATACAAGAACACTTCACCAGCCTTATCGATGCCCATAGCGTTCGCCACGATCTGCGCATCGTCGATCAATACGGGGATTTGCGTAGATAGGGTCGTCATAGCCTGCTGCACACTGGCGCGGCTTTGCCCTAGCGGGTTGATCATCATGAACTCAAAGCCATCAGCATCGAAGCGCGCTTGCAGTCGTTCGAAGTCAGCCAGCGCACCTTGGGTGTCCGCGCTTTCATTGACCTGAACAAGAAAGGCGATGGCTTTATGGTCATCGTACCAAGCCATGTGATGAAAATAGCCCTCTTGATCTAGTAGAGAAAAATCCCCCACCTTTGGCCCTGCGTGCGCGCCTAGCGCCACACTCGACATTGCTAGCAGCATAAATAAAATCAGTTTCTTCATCGTGCCCCCGATCAATCTACAGAAGTAATTATTATTGTTTCGATGGCATCCTGCCTTAATGCTTGCCTACAAACTGAACAAGCATTCTTTTAAAACTCTAAATTGACGATAGCACATTGCTGCATTTGCAAAAGCAATATCACTGGTCAGAAAGTCAAAAATACGATCAAAGTAAGATTCCGCTAGATGAAGCGGGCACAGGCGTAATAAGGTGGGTGTTTAGACATCACTCTAGGCATCGAGCGATCGTTCGGGTAGACTCTCATTCAACGCACAATGCAACCGATAAGGGGACGAAAATGAAAGAAGCAGTAATTGTCGCAACCGCGAGAACTCCCATTGGCAAGGCCTATAGAGGCGCTTTCAACAATACAGACGCTCCAAGCCTTGGCGGACACGCCATTAGTGCCGCTTTAAGCAAAGCCAAGATCGACCCTGCCGATGTCGATGACGTCGTCATGGGTTGTGCCATGCAACAAGGCAGCTCAGGCTACAATATTGGTCGACTCGCAGGCGTGGCCGCTGGCCTACCCAGCTCTGTCGCAGGAATGAGCATGGACCGTCAATGTGCCTCTGGCATGATGGCGATCGCTACAGCCGCCAAGCAAATCATTGTCGATAATATGCCCATCGTGATCGGCGCCGGCCTTGAGTCCATCTCATTGGTCCAGAACGAGCACCGCAACAACTACCGCGCCTCTGACCCTAGAGTGCTTGAGCTCTCACCCAATGCCTATATGCCGATGCTGCAAACAGCCGAAATAGTGGCAAAGCGCTACGGTATCGGCCGAGATGCACAAGACGCATACGCCCTACTGAGTCAACAGCGCACCGCTGCGGCCCAAGCCGCTGGCAAGTTCGATGATGAAATCGTGCCAATGACGACAATGAAAGGCGTGATGAACAAAGAAACCAAAGCGATCAGCTTTGAAGAAACACTACTTAGCAAAGACGAGGGCAATCGTGCCGAGACCACACTAGAGGGCTTACAAGGCCTGAAGCCTGTGATCGAAGGTGGCTGCATCACGGCTGGTAATGCTAGCCAACTATCGGACGGTGCGTCTGCATCCGTGTTGATGGACAGCAAGCTCGCTGAGAAACAGGGCCTGCAACCTCTTGGCGCTTATCGCGGCATCGCCGTTGCTGGTTGTGAGCCCGACGAAATGGGCATTGGCCCCGTGTTCGCCATTCCGAAATTGCTAAAGCGTTTTGGCTTAAAAATGGACGACATCGGCCTTTGGGAATTGAACGAAGCGTTTGCGGTGCAAGTGCTTTATTGTCGTGACAAGCTTGGGATTCCCGACGAGCTTCTCAACGTCAACGGCGGTGCGATCTCGATTGGGCACCCCTACGGCATGAGCGGCGCAAGAATGGTTGGCCACGCGTTGATTGAAGGCAAGCGTCGCGGAGCCAAATACGTTGTCTGTACGATGTGTATTGGCGGCGGGATGGGAGCAGCAGGACTCTTTGAAGTCTACTAGTCTCGCAATCTCTCTACCTGAGTAAGTATTAAAGCGGCGCTGCAGTGATCGGTCATTTATTGTGATCCTTTGCTACAGCGCCGTTATTATTTAGCGAACAAACTCCCTTCAATATCTTTGAATGCTTTGAACTCTAGCGCATTGCCAGACGGGTCCAAAAAGAACATCGTCGCCTGTTCCCCCGGCTCGCCTTTGAAGCGAATATGGGGTTCGATCACAAACTCCTGCACAACCGTTTTCACTTGTTCAGCAAATGCCTCCCACTGCGCCATCTCTAGCACAACTCCGAAATGGGGAACCGGCACACCGTGACCATCGACGTGATTGCCAATCTGTTGCACTTTGCCGTCATCGCCTAACGAAGGATTGAGATGCACCACTAACTGGTGCCCCAGAAGGTTAAAATCAATCCATTGCTGCGAACTACGCCCTTGCGGCAAACCTAGCGCTACACCATAGAATTCTCGCGCCTCTTCAAGGTTGCGCACTTGAATCGCTAGGTGGAATGGAGTCAATCGATCTGAAGTCAACATAAGGTCACAACCTATAATTCATCAATGAATTGCGAGAAACTAGCGCTCGCAACACTAAGAAGTCAATGCGTGAACTCTATAGCACCATAATAGTGCGCTGATTTGACTCCCTTCAAACAGCAGTGCTAGAGTCGCCGTACTTTCAATCTCGGAATGCCGTTGTGTATACGAAGATCATTCTCGCCATATTATTAGTCTTTAATCACTCTCTTTTGTTTGGAGCGATTCAGGCTGCGGAAATGCCCGACGAATGTCATCCGAACGGCCATAACTCCCCGTTAGACCACATAAGCCAAATGAGCTCAGAGCAACATGCGCTCGTGCATTTAGAGAGCGGTGTAAGCTTAGACACACGAATAGATTGCCTTGAGCATGATTCGGAACACGATGAGCATCACGAACACGGGATGCATATTCATCTATCTTTAGACCTCCCTGAAACCTTCGAAGTCCCAGTGCAAATACAAGCCAAGCTTGCCTTGCCACCCTATCAAATGAATCAACAATTCCTAAGCTACACCCCGCCAGTTCCTCCTCCCACAGTTTAAGTCCACACCCAAAATCCGTCTGTAGTTTGCGTTCAAAGCGCATCGTGTCTTGCGCAGCGCTTGGCTTTTAGTCACTGCTGCTTAGCCACCGCTACAGTCCGTTCGTTTATTTTGTTGGACTTCAAACAATGAGTAATTCTAAATTTTATAGGCGCTTTTTAAGCCAAGCGTGCAGTGTCTTTCTACTGTTGGCATTGGGTAATGTGGCCGCACAAGCTCAGGGCAGTTTATCCCTCAGCCTTGAACAAGCCATTACCCAAACGATGGTACGCAATCCGCAACTACAAACACTGGGATATGCCATGCGGGCGCAGGATGGCCGCATCCTGCAAGCCGGGCTATCCCCTAGGCCAGAACTCAACGTCACCGTCGAAAATGCCTTTGGCACTGGGGTGGCACAAGGACTAAGCCAAGCCCAGGCGACCGTCTCGATTGCATGGGTATTAGAGGGAGACCTTAAACAGCGGCGTATCGACGTCGCTCGTATCGGCTCCGAAGCATTAGCCGATGAAGCACAGCGAACTCGCCTAGATGCTGCGGCCCAAACCGCACGTTATTACACTCGTGCGTTAGAGCAATTGCTGCATCGCGACATTGCGGATGCTGCCCTGACATTGGCACAAGAGGCGGTCACTGCAGTTGAGGAACGCGTATCGGCAGGGTCAACACTCTCGGCAGAACTTGCGCGAGCCCAGGCAGAACTCGCCAAGCGAGAACTCTTCCGAGAAGACGTCGATCACGAGATGACTACGGCGAATCATCTTCTCGCGGCGCAATGGGGAGATCTCACTCCTGCGTTCAATGAGCTTGAAGGCGCGCCACTGTCCTTGCCCGCCATCGAGCCTTTTGATGTACTTCTGGCACGCTTGGAGCAAAACCCTGATCTAAGCAAATACTTCACACAAACCCGCCTGCGTGAATCCATTTTGCGACTTGAACAAGCGAATGCACGATCCCCATGGAGTGTTAGCACTGGCATACGACGCATTCAAGGCAGTGCCGATTTCGGGCTCGTGGCCGAGGTGAATATTCCTCTGGGGTTTGGTAACAATAACCAAGGCAGTATTGCTCAAGCTCGTGAGAATCTAAGCCAGACAGCAGTAGAGCGTGAAGCCGTAATGATTGGTCTACAAACCCGGCTACTAGGCATTTATCTAGACCTAGAGCATAGCTTGCACCGAGCCACCACACTCAAAGATGCCGTGATCCCTCGTTATGAAGAGGCATTAACGGAAATACGGCGTGCCTATGATCTGGGCAGCGCGAGCTACCTAGATCGCCTGCAAGTGCAAGAGGAACTCCTCGCCGCGCGCAGCGATCTTGCCGAAACAAGTATTCAAGCCCATCTCGATATCATCGAGATAGAGCGCATCACAGGCGTGCGCATTGCGCAGCTCTCCCCTATTCAAAGAGGTACCCCATGAACACGATTACTGGATTAATTTCGACTCTATCCCTTGCGCTGTTGCTTAGCGCCTGCGGCGCTGAACAGCAAGAGCTTAGCAATGCCATGGAATCCCAGGATGAGCATGAAGAGGAGCGTGGGCCCAATAATGGTCGACTATTTCATGACGGCGATTTCACTATCGAGCTCGCCCTAATTGAAGGCGCAGAGCCACGTTACCGCGCATGGGCCAGCCAAGATGGTGCTGCGGTTGCGCCAGAGAGCGTTACGCTACAAGCAACGCTAACGCGCTTAGACCGCATTGATGAGTTTAGTTTCGATCCTCAAAATGCTTATCTCACGAGCAATGCAGTCATTACAGAACCGCACTCGTTCTCAGTACAGGTCAATGCCCGTTATGCGGGGGCATCCCACAGCTGGGAGTTCGAGAGTTTTGAAGGCCGTACGAACATAGATCCTGTTGCAGCCCGAGCCCTCAATATCGAAACAGAAATTGCAGGGCCCCAAACCCTCGCATTGAATACTTCTGTTTATGGTCGTGTTCTAGCCGATACAGAAAGGCTTAGTCATGTCAGTGCACGTTTTGAAGGGCGTATTGTTACGGTGCATGCCAGCCTAGGCGAAACTGTGTCAGCTGGCTCTTTACTTGCAACAGTTGAAAGCAACCAGAGCCTTACGAGTTACGAGATCACTGCCCCGATCAGTGGCATTGTCTTAGCGCGAGATGCGGGTTCTGGCGAACAAACAGGTTCACGCACACTGTTTACGATCATGGACAACTCCAGCGTTTGGGTCGATCTAGACATTTTCCCTAAGGACCTTGCTGTCATTCAACTCGGCGCCTCGGTAACGATCAAGACGGCCTATTCCGACACTGAATTTACCGGCACGATTGCTCGCTTCCTTCCTCATATCGAAGCGAACCAAGCCGTCACTGCGCGAGTGCGACTCAACAATCCAGAAGGAGAACTACTCCCAGGAGCATGGGTTGAGGCATCCATCAACGTAGCAGATGTTGAGGTGCCGCTAGCCGTCCGCCGTGAGGCGCTACAAAGCTTTAGAGATTTCACTGTCGTTTACGCTAAGTATGACAATGATTATGAAGTACGCATGCTTGAACTAGGCAGGCAATCGGACGAGTGGGTCGAAGTGCTCTCGGGATTAACTCCCGGCACCACGTACGTCACCCAAAATAGCTATGTCCTAAAAGCCGACGTCGAAAAAGACGGCGCCACTCATGATCATTAAGGAATCAACATGCTTGCATCAATAATTAATCTTGCTATCAATAGACGTGGCACGGTGGTCGTGCTCGTTCTCATGTTGATGGGACTTGGGGCATGGAACTACCAACGCCTTGCCATTGACGCTGTCCCCGATATCACCAACGTACAGGTAGCGCTCAATACTGCCGCTCCTGGCTACACGCCATTAGAGGTCGAGCAACGCATCACTTTTGTGATGGAGACTGCCATGAGCGGAATGCCCAACCTTTCCTATACCCGATCGATTTCGCGTTATGGATTGTCACAAGTCACCGTCGTTTTCGATGAAGGCACCGACATTTACTTTGCTCGGCAACAGGTCAATGAACGACTCAACAGTGCCATCTCTGATTTGCCGCCAGGGATCACTCCAGCGCTTGGCCCCATTGCCAGTGGCTTGGGGGAGATCTTCATGTTTACGGTCGATGCCGAGCCCGGCGCAGTCAATGCGGATGGCACACCCGTCACGCCGGTTGACCTACGCAGCGTCCATGACTGGATCATTCGCCCACAGTTACTGCGAGTGCCCGGTGTCGTAGAGATCAATCCCATCGGCGGGTTCAAAAAAGAAATCCTCGTGGCACCAAATCCTAGTTTACTTCTACGGTATGGCTTGGATAGTCACGACCTTTTCCGCGCCGTGGAGCAAGACAATCAGAATGCGGGGGCAGGTTTCATCGAGAACAACGGCTCACAACTTCTTATGCGCATGCCCGGTCAGGCCACTACGTTGGAAGACCTGCGTAACATCGTCATCACACAACAGCAGGGCACGCCGGTATTAGTGCGTGATGTCGCTACCGTTGAGATCGGCAGAGAATTGCGCTCAGGCGCTGCGACCTTCAACGGACATGAAGCTGTTTTAGGCACAGTGTTTATGCTGATTGGCGAGAATAGTCGAGAAGTAGCCGCTGCCACGGCTTTAATGCTGGAAGAGGTGAAAGCTAGCCTACCGGACGGCATTACGGTTACTGCCGTCTATGACCGCACTAATTTGGTGGACAAAACCCTAGAGACCGTCCAGAAAAACCTGTTGGAAGGGGCACTGCTTGTGATCGCAGTACTATTCCTTTTATTGGGCAATATCCGCGCGGCGTTCCTTACAGCGGCTATCATTCCCATCGCAATGCTCATGACTATTACGGGGATGGTGCAAACTCGCACAAGTGCCAACCTAATGAGTCTTGGCGCCTTGGATTTTGGATTGATTGTCGATGGTAGCGTCATCATTGTGGAGAACTGTCTACGACGCCTAAGTGAAGCCGCTAAACGGCAGACTCTGAGCGTCGAGGCTCGTCTTGCTCTTGTGTCCAAGGCCACCTTGGAGGTAATCAAACCAGCATTGTTCGGTGTGTTCATCATTACGGCCGTATACATTCCTATCTTTGCATTGGAAGGGGTAGAAGGGAAAATGTTCCACCCCATGGCCATTACAGTCGTCATTGCCTTGCTAAGCGGCATGTTGCTGTCCATCACGTTTGTGCCGGCCTGTGTCGCGTTGTTGTTCCGCAAACCAGTAGTGGAGAAACGCAATGTCGTCATGAGCATCGCCTCTCGCGTGTATCGTCCAGCCTTGGAGTTTGCACTGCGTTTTCGTTTACTCATGGTTTTCTCCGCAGTCATTTTGGTGGGCGTTTGTCTTTCACTGACCAGTCGAATGGGCGCGGAGTTTATTCCAAACCTAGATGAAGGCGACATCGCCATGCATGCCTTGCGCATTCCTGGCACTTCTTTGGAACAAGCGCTTGAGCTGCAATTTGTTCTGGAACAGGAAATCGAGAAAGCGCCAGAGGTAGAGCGTGTCTTTTCAAAAATAGGCACTGCCGAAGTCGCCACTGACCCGATGCCGCCAAGCGTGGCGGACACGTTCATTATTCTTAAGCCGCGGGATCAATGGCCGGACCCAAGCAAACTAAAGTCACAAGTAGTGGCAGAGTTAGAAGCTCGCGCAGAAACCGTTCCCGGTAATGCCTACGAGTTCTTGCAACCGATCCAGATGCGTTTCAATGAACTCATCGCCGGTGTACGTAGTGAGTTGGCTATCAAGGTGTTTGGTGATGACTTTGAACAACTCATTGAGTTGGGCGCAGAAATCGAACAGGTACTTGGCACAGTACCAGGGGTGGTCGACAATGCCGTCGAACAAGCCACTGGCTTGCCGGTGCTTACAATGACGCCCAAACGAGAGGTGATGGCCCGCTTAGGCGTCACGATGGCACAACTGCAAAGCACCGTATCGATGGCCTTGGGTGGAGCGGTCGCAGGTCAATTTTACGAAGGCGATCAGCGTTCGGATATTGTGGTTCGCTTGCCTGAGGCCCTGCGTAGCAATCCAGACAATTATCTAACGCTACCGATCATGTTAGCTAATGGTCAATACGTGCCGTTGAACGAGGTGGCTGATATCAGCATCAACAGTGGCTATAACCAAATCAATCGGGAGAACGGCAAACGACGCATTGTGGTGACCGGCAATGTTCGCGGCCGTGACTTAGGCTCCTTTGTGCAAGAGGCGCGCGAGCGGATCACTCAGCAAGTCGATTTACCGGCTGGTTACTGGATTGAGTACGGAGGCACATTCGAGCAATTAGAATCGGCGTCTCAGCGCTTACTCGTTGTCGTTCCCGTCACCTTATTATTAATCGCCTTACTGTTGATGATGGCATTAGGCTCTTTTCGTGATGCCGCGATTATTTTCTCAGGCGTTCCTTTAGCGCTCACAGGAGGAGTGCTCGCGTTGATTGTTCGCGACATTCCCCTATCGATCTCCGCTGGAGTTGGCTTCATCGCGCTATCCGGTGTCGCCGTTCTTAATGGCTTGGTCATGCTCGCTTTCATTCGCGATCTGCGCTTGGAAGGGATGTCATTGCATGAGTCTGTCCTTGAGGGAGCCATGGGAAGGCTGCGCCCAGTACTCATGACCGCGTTAGTAGCCGCGCTCGGTTTTGTGCCGATGGCATTGAACACGGGCATTGGTTCCGAGGTGCAACGGCCACTCGCCACTGTGGTGATTGGAGGCATTATTTCCTCCACGTTACTAACGCTTCTGGTATTGCCTGCGCTTTATCATTTAGTCCACAGCTTCACCAAAAAGGGGAAGCAAGCGGAGGCGATACCGGCATAAGAGTTAAGGCAACTCTTGCACTCAAACTGTGCGCTTGGCATTCAATGCGCTGCACAATGACGCAAGTCCGAAAATACTCTGCGTACAGTTATTTTGCCAACGTAACGCTAAGCCATTGATTTTAATTTGGTTTGAAATTTTTTCAGAAACTGGCACGGGTCTTGATACGTATCAAGGGTAGTACTCTCCAGTATCACTTTTAAAATCGGGCAACGATGCCTGCATTCCCTTTACAGGAATGCAGGCTTTTTTTTGTGCCGAATTTTTGTCTCAATCTTTCGGAGCACAGCATGAAGACGCACACCAATCGCATTTCTTTGGCAATTAGGAAAACATTTTTACTAGGCTGTTCAGTGCCACTGCTCTCGATAGGCACACATGCTTATGCAAACGACATAGGAAGTGACATCGCCAAAATGTTTTCAGAAGGCAGTGCGCACCTTGCGTTACGCTACCGCCTAGAAGAAGTACAACAGGACAATTTTCTGCGTGACGCGACGGCGTCAACCTTGCGTGCTCGTATCAGCTTACAAAGTGCCAAAGTGAATCGATTTAGTATCGCCATAGAAGCTGACTCGATTATGACCCTCGGCGCCGATCATTATGACTCCTTCGCCCTTGATCGCTACCGAGGGACTCATTCAGTGATTGCTGACCCCGTTGGCACAGAGATCAATGTTGCACTAGCGCAGTTCGACTTCACACAAAACAGTAAAGCCACACTCGGTCGGCAGCGACTTAACCACGGTCAACAACGTTTTCTTGGCAGCGTGGGTTGGCGACAGAACGAACAAACAATGGACGCCTTCAACGTGCAACATAGCTCAGGCAATGTGCAGATTGATTACAGCTACATTTGGAATGTGAATCGAATCTTCGCCGGCTCCCAAGAAAGCGCACAGCTATCCGATTTAGAGAGCGACTCTCACGCATTGTTAATTAGTAACACCCAAGACTGGGGCAGCCTAAGTGGATTTGTGTATGCCTTGGATTTCGACAATGCACTCGCGGCCTCATCACTAAGCTACGGCCTGTCTTATACCGGCATGATTAAGGCCGTAAAACTCTATGCAAGCTATGCACGACAATCGGACTACGGCAACAATCCTGTCGACTATTCAACGGACTACTTTATTGTCGAAGGCAGCGGCAAACTAGGCCCCATCAATCTACTGCTAGGATATGAGAGTCTAGGAAGCGATGATGGTCGCGCCGCATTCTCTACTCCCCTTGCAACGTTGCATCGCTATCAAGGCTCCGCCGACGTATTCCTCAATACTCCCGCCAATGGGTTACAGGATCGCTATGTCACAGTCAGCACTGCTTTAGAGCAATTAAACGTCTCGGCGAGCTTTCATGAGTATCAGGCAGAACGTGGCGGACTAGAATACGGCTCGGAATGGAACCTACAGTTGGCGTATCCGCTCAACCAGCATCTTAATGTGCAAGCCAAGTACGCACACTATGAAGCGGATAATTTTGCGGTGGATACCGACAAATTATGGCTTAGCCTAAACATGGCATTCTAATTGCTGACCTACGTATGCCATTAAGGCATAAAAGGATCGCCAGATTTGAAACCTGATAAACCGAATATCGCCATACGAGTCATGCTAGTGGATGACCATCCCGATCGCGCCCAGCTTGTAGAACAAGGCCTCGTGGGCGCTGGCTTCGAGGTGATCTCAGTGATCACCTCGGCGGCCGGCTTGCTCTTTCAGATCGAACAACATAGACCGGATGTCGTCATTATCGACCTGCAATCCCCCGACCGAGACGTTCTCGAAAGCCTCGCTATCGTCAACCAACACAACCCTACGGCCATGGTGATGTTTGGGCAGGAAGACGATCCCGATTACATCCGCCACGCCGTCTCCGCAGGCATCAGTACCTATTTAACCGACGGCATTAACCCCTCCCGTGTGCGTCCCATCATCGAAGTGGCCATGGCTCAGTTTCGTGCGTTCCAAGGGCTACGAGAGGAGTTAATCAGCGCAAGAGCTCAACTTGAATCACGCACCTTGGTCGAAAAAGCCAAAGCCCTACTCATGAGCCAAAAGAACATCAACGAGGATGAGGCCCATCAACTGCTGACCAAGTTAGCGATGGACAATAATCAACGCCTGCGCGATGTCGCCCATACAGTCGTCAGCACCCTTACAGCCTTTGAGACTAGGAAATAGCATGTTTGATTCAAGCCGCCTTGCCCCACCAGAAATCGCATCCGTGTCTCTTGGATACATGCGCTTAACCGATGCCGCGCCGTTAATCCTTGCGAAAGAAGCTGGGTTGTTTTCACGCTACGGACTCGACGTCACCCTTTGTCGAGAAGTCTCCTGGGCCAATCTTCGCGACAAACTAGTCGTTGGTTTATTGGATGCCGCACAATTGCTTGCCCCACTGCCCATGACAACAGCTCTAGGGGCCGGTGGCATGCGCGGCCAGCTCATCACTGGGCTAGCACTTGGTCTGAACGGCAATGCCATTACCCTGTCCAATAGGCTCGTTCATGCCCTAAGTGAGCCACGCGATGCAGACAGTTCCACTCCACTCCAACGCGCGCAACAACTTAAAGCTCAGCTAGAGAAAAGCGGGGAGCGCCTTACTCTTGCCACTGTTCACGCCTTCTCAATGCACACCTTTCTACTGCGCATGTGGCTGAAGTCCGGTGGCATAGACATCGACAAGGACATTCATTTATTAGTGCTCCCTCCAGAGCAAATGTGCGACAGCCTTGCTCGCGGGGTTATTGATGGATTTTGCGTAGGAGAGCCGTGGAGCACCGTCGCCATTGAACAGGGGATAGGCAGTGTCGTTGCCAGCGGCTACGACATTTGGAACAATGCCCCAGAGAAAGTGTTAGGCGTCACACAGCAATGGCACGACTCGCACCCTGCAACGCACTTGCGTCTGCGCCTTGCTATTATGGAAGCGTGCCAGTTGCTCGACGACCCGCAAGAGCGCAAAAGCATCGCAGCGCTTATGAGCCAGACCCAATACTTGAACCTTCCTGAGCGACTAATCCTTCCTTCGCTGACAGGGGCCTACCGTTATTCGAAAGCCGGCCCGACGCAGAGGCAGCCTAATTTTCACGTGTTCTGGAAATACCAAGCGGGTTTCCCTTGGCGCTCACAAGCACTTTGGATACTCAAGCAATCTAGCCAATTGCTAGGCAAAGAGATCTCGGACGAACAAGCACACGCATTGATACAACAGTGCTGGCGACCTGATCTGTACCGAGAGGCAGCCAGACTGCTCGGCCACCCCTCCCCCTCGCAAGACAATAAAGAAGAGGACGTTCATGAGAACGAATGGATTATGGAGACGGGGATTGAACTGGGCCCCGACAAACGCATTAACGCTCTATGAGCTTTTAAAACAGCCCTTTACGCACCACAAGGGTGCAGTGCTCGCATTCGCTGCCCCATTATCACTCGCCATTACAGCCCAAGGCATACCAATGACAGCGTTGTTCTATCAGCAAGCCCAGGAACAACTCGTGGTAATGCGCGATTCCCACTGCATTTACTCCCATTAGATAAATCTGGCACAGCCTATGCATTGTATAAACTATGAATAGGTTGTCTTTAACTTATTCCTCGCGAATCTGAACTCTCCCCCTGAATAGGGTTCGCTGGGTAATGTGGCCCACGGTGTTGCTTAGCAACTCGTGGGCTTTTTTTTTGGGAAAAATTAAGTAAACCAGGAGTGCATTATGTCCATAACAATTCGTACACCACGACAGTTCGCGCCGCAGTCACTTGCGAAGAAGGCTCGCACATTGTGTGTCATTGTCACTTCTTTACTGAGCACTTACGCATTGGCCGAGGTTGGCCCCGCTGAAAAAGACGAGCTCACTTTTGGTTTCATTAAATTGACAGACATGGCCCCTTTCGCTATTGCCTATGAGAAAGGTTACTTCGAAGACGAAGGCCTGTACGTCACGCTAGAAGCACAAGCAAACTGGAAAGTGTTGTTGGACGGCGTCATAGACGGTCAGCTTGATGCAGCCCATATGTTAGCTGGGCAGCCTATCGCGGCGACCATTGGCTATGGCACCCAAGCGCATATCGTGACGCCCCTCAGTTTGGATTTGAATGGCAATGGCATCACGGTTTCCAACGAAGTATGGGAACAAATGCGCCAACACATTGAGATGGAAGATGGAAAGCCGGTCCACCCAATCTCTGCCTCGGCATTAAAGCCCGTCGTTGAACAATATGCGGCGCGTGGAGAAGCGTTCAATATGGGGATGGTGTTCCCCGTGTCGACACATAATTATGAAATACGTTATTGGTTGGCCGCAGGGGGAATTCACCCAGGTTTTTACATGCCTGAGCGAGGCGATAATTCCGGGATGGCACAAGCCCAAGTACAGCTTTCTGTAACGCCGCCACCGCAAATGCCCGCCACTCTCGAAGCGGGCACTATTTTAGGGTACAGCGTTGGCGAACCATGGAATCAACAAGCCATCTTCAAAGGCATCGGCGTTCCCGTCATTACCGACTACGAAATCTGGAAGAACAATCCCGAAAAAGTCCTAGGCATGACCAAGGAATTTACAACTCTCTATCCCAACACCACTATTCGTATCGTCAAAGCACTGTTACGCGCAGGGCAATGGCTTGACGCCAATGACAACGGCAATCGCGAAGAGGCCGCCCGAATTTTATCGCGAGGGGAATATGTCGGCGCCGATTACGAAGTCATCGCCAATTCCATGACGGGCACTTTCGAATACGAAAAGGGCGATACACGCTCGGTGCCCGATTTCAATGTGTTCTTCCGTCACTTTGCCACTTACCCCTACTACTCTGACGCCATTTGGTATCTGACACAGATGCGCCGCTGGGGGCAAATCGCCGAAACAAAATCGGATGATTGGTATATAGAGCAGGCCAAAAGCATCTACCAACCATCGATCTATCAAGCCGCGGCGCAAGCCTTGATCGAGGAAGGCACTATGACCATCGCTGACTTCCCTGCGTTCGCTACCGAGACTGGTTTTCGTCCTGCAACAGACGAGTTCCTCGATGCAGTTCTCTATGACGGTGCACAGCCTAATGCCTATTTGCAGGCACTCGAGATTGGTCTGAAATGAATCAATTCGCCACCTTGATTCCACAACAAGCGAGCGTTGGAAGCCCTATGTCAAATACAGCAGAACCTACTACTAGTGCAGCACCCCAGACGCCACCCCCTACTAAGTGGTATAGCGCCACTTGGACTATTCCTGCGTTTGTAAAACGCAGCGTGCGCTCTTGGAGTTTGTCTTTTATTGGCATCGTGATCTTCGCTCTACTTTGGCAAGGCACGGCCAATAATATCGATACCTCATTAGGGCAATTCCCTGGCCCTATTCAAGTGCTTGAACAAGCAAAGAACCTCTATTCAGAGTATGGCCGCGAGCAACAGCGTCGTGTCGATTTCTTTGCACGCCAAGACGTTCGTAATGCAGCTTCGTTAGAGGCCGATCCAAATGCCGACGTCCGGATCAGACCTTACACAGGTCGCCCCACATTCATTGATCAAATTCAAACGAGTCTGGTGACTGTCTCGTTTGGTTTTTTCATCGCCATGTTAGTGGCGATCCCACTTGGTGCAGTGTGCGGACTAAGTGAAAGCACCTACAACGCCATCAACCCAATCATTCAGTTGTTTAAACCCGTCTCGCCGCTAGCGTGGTTGCCACTCGTGACGATGCTAGTGAGCGCCCTCTATGTATCGGACAACCCCTGGTTCGAAAAGTCTTTCGTGACTTCCGCCATCACCGTCGCGTTGTGTTGCCTGTGGCCTACTGTGATCAATACCACCGTAGGGGTAAGCAGCGTTGACAAAGACTTAATCAACGTCAGCCGCGTCATTCAGCTTCCCACCCACACCCATATATTGAAGATTGTGTTGCCCTCTGCAATTCCTTTGATTTTTACAGGAATGCGATTGTCTTTAGCCACGGGCTGGATGGTGCTTATTGCAGCCGAAATGTTGGCGCAGAACCCAGGGCTAGGAAAATTTATTTGGGATGAATTCCAAAACGGAAGCTCGGACTCACTCAGCCGCATCATGGTGGCAGTACTTGTGATTGGATTCATCGGACTCATTCTCGACAAGCTCATGTTGGCGCTACAACGCTATATCAGCTGGGACAAACAGACAGTGCTGCGCTAACGCGTCGCTCAAGGAGAAAGTCATGCAAGCCTATTTAGAAATCAGCAATGTTGGCATCGAGTTCAACACAGAGAGCGGCTCATTCCGCGCGCTTCAGTCGGTAAACTTGAGAATAGCCAAGGGTGAGTTTGTCACGCTGATTGGTCATTCAGGATGCGGAAAATCCACAGTGCTCAATATTATTGCAGGCCTTTACCAAGCAACAGAGGGCGGTGTGATTCTCGATGGCAAAGAGGTCAACGCACCAAGCCCCGACCGCGCCGTAGTGTTTCAAAATCATGCCCTACTCCCCTGGTTGAGTGTTTATGAAAATGTCGAGCTAGCAGTCAAACAAGTGTTTCGCGGCCAGAAAAGCAAAGCGGAGATGCACGAGTGGATACAACATAATCTCGAACTCGTGCATATCGAGCATGCCAGCGACAAGCGTCCTCATGAAATATCTGGGGGAATGAAACAGAGAGTTGGTATTGCACGATGCCTTGCGATGCAACCCAAAGTCCTTCTAATGGATGAACCTTTTGGCGCTCTAGATGCATTGACCAAGGCGCATCTGCAAGACTCCTTAATGGAGATTCACAGTAATCTTGCGACCACCGTCGTCATGATTACTCATGATGTTGACGAAGCCGTTCTTTTGTCCGATCGCATTGTCATGATGAGTAACGGCCCTGCCGCCACCATCGGAGAAATCCTTCCGATTCCCTTGTCACGCCCACGCAGTCGTTTGGCACTTGCCGATTCCACCGAGTTTCTGCATGCCCGTCAACAGGTACTGCAATTCCTCTATGAGAAGCACAAATACCCCGGTGCCGCTGCAGCCTAAATGCAGCGCCATTCAATAATATTTAACGGGAAATAAGCATGAAAGCGAAAAAAATTGTAGTAGTGGGTAACGGCATGGTGGGGCATTACTATGTTGAAAAATTGGCTGCCATGGGCGCCGGTCATGAGATCACCGTCATCGGTGCAGAGCCTCGCCCGGCCTATGACCGAGTGCATTTATCTGAAGTGTTCAGCGGAAAAAGCCCCGAAGACCTCGCGCTAACCACTCGCGAGCACTACAAGGAAATCGGCGTTAAAGCCCACTTTGGCGATGCGGTCGCGACTATTGATCGCGAACACAAAGAAGTGGTCACAGAGCTGGGACGTCGCTTTTCCTACGACAAACTTGTTCTCGCTACAGGCTCTTACCCTTTTGTTCCACCCGTGCCTGGCGCCGACAGAAAAGGCTGCTTAACCTATCGCACCATTGATGACCTCGGGGCTATTCGCGCTCAAGCTGAACTCGGCAAAATCGGAGTAGTCGTTGGCGGCGGTTTGCTTGGGCTAGAGTGTGCCAATGCGCTTAAAAACCTTGGCTTGCAAACCCATGTCGTGGAATTCGCGCCTGGTCTGATGGGAGTGCAACTTGATGAAGGCGGTAGCGGCATGCTGCGCGCCATGATCGAAGAGCTCGATGTCCAGGTGCATACGAGTAAAGCGACGCAGAAAATCGTCGCGGGTAAACAACAGCAGCTGCGGATGGAGTTTGCAGATGGAGGAGCTCTAGAAACAGATCTCATCGTATTCTCCGCCGGCATTCGCCCTAATGATCAACTCGCAAAACAAGCCGGTTTGGTAGTCGGTGAGCGCGGGGGCATCACCATTGACTACCATTGTCGTACTAGTGACTCAGACATTTTTGCCATCGGCGAGTGTGCGTTGTTTGGTGGCCGAATCTTCGGACTTGTAGCTCCTGGGTACCGCATGGCAGATGCAGCCCTGAGCCAACTCACCGACAGTCCCGAATCCTTCCAAGGTGCGGACATGAGCACCAAACTCAAACTCCTAGGCATTGATGTAGGCTCCATTGGGGATTCTCACGGCAAAGCCCTTGTCGATGACAAGATGCCCGCGAGTTTTCTATACGCCAATGACCGTGAACGCGTCTATAAAAAGATCGTAGTAAGCCCAGACGGTAAAAAGTTACTTGGCGCGGTATTGGTGGGTGACTGCAGTGATTACGACAACTTACTGCAACTTTACTTGAACGACATGGATCTCCCAGACAATCCAGAGAACATTATTCTTCCCGCCGACAGTGGGGAGGCTTCCGCATTCTCTGGCATGACCTTGCCTCTGAGCGCCACCATCTGTTCCTGCTTGAATGTCACCAAGGGCGATATAGTAAACGCCATCGAAGAAGGCTGTTGTACGGTTGCTGACGTGAAAGCCTGTACAAAAGCTAGTACTGGTTGTGGTGGCTGTTCCGCGTTGCTCAAGTCTACTGTCGATTCTGAATTGGCCGCCCGTGGGGTGGAGATTAATAACAATCTTTGCGAGCACTTTGCCTACTCACGCCAAGACCTATTCACTATGATCAAGGTAGGCCGCTTGCAACATTTTGATGACGTGCTTGCCAAACATGGCTCAGGTCGCGGCTGCGAGATCTGCAAACCCACTATTGGTTCTATTCTCGCGTCCTTATGGAACGACTACATTCTTGAACCCGCACATATGCCGTTGCAAGACACCAACGACAACTTCTTAGCCAATATGCAAAAAGACGGTACCTACTCCATCGTGCCCCGAATTCCCGGAGGCGAGATCACCGCAGACAAGCTTATCGTTATCGGCCAAGTCGCAAAGAAATATGCTCTTTACACAAAAATCACTGGTGGCCAGCGCATCGACTTATTTGGGGCACGCGTCAATCAGCTTCCTGACATTTGGACTGAGCTTATAGACGCCGGCTTTGAAACCGGACATGCCTACGGCAAAGCCTTACGCACGGTAAAATCATGTGTAGGCAATTCCTGGTGCCGTTACGGAGTGCAAGACAGCGTTAGCATGGCCATCTTTATTGAGAATCGCTACAAAGGGATTCGTTCGCCCCATAAGCTTAAGTCCGCGGTTTCTGGCTGCACGCGGGAGTGCGCCGAAGCGCAATCAAAAGACTTCGGTGTAATCGCGACAGAGAATGGTTGGAACCTATACGTATGCGGAAACGGAGGCATGAAGCCTCGGCACGCAGACCTTTTTGCCACCGATCTTGATGACGCAACGCTTATTCGCTACATCGACCGCTTTCTTATGTTTTACATCCGCACGGCAGACCGTCTCCAACGCACCTCGGTGTGGATGAACAACTTAGAAGGGGGATTGGACTATCTGCGCGAAGTCGTCATTGAGGACAAACTCGGATTGGCAGAAGAGTTAGAAGCACAGATGACATTATTATTGGACAGCTATCAATGCGAATGGAAAACCACGATCGAAGATCCAGAAAAACTGAAACGCTTTCGACAGTTTGTAAACAGCAAAGAAGACGATAAGCATATTGTGTTTGTACAAGAGCGTGGCCAACCACGGCCTGCAAAAGAAGAAGAGCGTGACGCGCTCACCACAGTCTAAAAACAAGAAAGGACGACACCATGACAAGCGCTGCTGCACGTACCCCGTATGACCCCATTGCGGTTTTTCATCGCGATGAATTGCAAGAAAATGCTGGCGTCTGCGCCCTCATAAACGATGTGCAAGTGGCCGTGTTTTATCTACCTGGCGAAACACCATCGGTATTCGCTCTGCACAATTGGGATCCGTTGGGCAAAGCCAATGTGCTCTACCGTGGTATAGTCGGTGATGTAAATGGTGAGCGGGTGATCGCCTCTCCTTTATACAAACAACACTTCAGTTTAGACACAGGACGTTGCTTAGAAGATGACACCGTCAGCGTTCCAATCTACGAGGCGTTTTTAGTGGATGACACTGTCACGATCACGCTGCAGCCGCGCCGTACCAAGCTACAAGATTAAGAGCCCTCTACCCCATGATAGCGAGTGAAACTTTCGGTCAAACGACTTGCCCTTATTGTGGCGTCGGCTGCGGCGTTGACGCCACAGTTGATGCTGGAAAAGTCACGAATGTTGTAGGAGCACAGCACCCCGCTAACCTAGGTCGACTTTGCGTCAAAGGCTCGGCACTTCACGAAACCCTTGGGGAGCAAGGGCGTCTACTACACCCTCGCATTCAAGGCGCGCGCACTGATTGGGGAACAGCCCTCGACCACGTGGCCGCAAAGTTCAAAGAGACCATTCGCACCCATGGCCCCGACTCTGTCGCCTTCTACCTTTCAGGCCAGTTGCTGACAGAAGACTACTATGTGGCCAACAAGTTGATGAAGGGTTTCATTGGTTCGAGCAATGTAGATACGAACTCCCGACTATGCATGGCATCGGCAGTGGCTGGGTATAAACGCGCCTTTGGCGCCGATGTCGTGCCCTGCAATTACGAAGACCTCGAATGCTGTGACTTGCTGATCATGATCGGCTCCAATGCCGCCTGGACACACCCTGTTCTTTATCAACGTATTAGTGCTGCCAAAAAAGCCAATCCGAACATGCGCATCGTTGTCATCGATCCGCGCCGCACAGCAACGTGTGATATTGCCGATCTACACCTCGCCCTTAAGCCCGGTGCCGATGCCTTTTTATTTATAGGGCTTCTGAACTATCTCAACAAACGTCGCGCCATTGATCGTAATTTCATTGATGCCCACACAGAGGATTTCGATACGGCGATTAACGCCAGTGCATCGTTCGACCTTGAAGAAAGCGCCGCATGTACTGGGTTAGATATTGGAGACCTAGAACAGTTTTACCAATGGTTCTCTCGTACAGAAAAAACCGTCAGCTTTTACTCGCAAGGGATCAACCAATCTGCCACTGGCACGGACAAGTGCAATGCCATAATCAATTGTCATCTAGCCACTGGAAGAATTGGCAAACCGGGCATGGGGCCTTTCTCCATTACCGGTCAACCTAACGCCATGGGTGGCCGTGAAGTCGGCGGGCTTGCGAATCAGCTCGCCGCCCACATGGATTTCAATGCCGACGATGTGCAGTGTGTTTCAGAATTTTGGGATGCGCCTAATATTGCGCAAACTCCTGGTTTGAAAGCCGTCGATCTTTTTGACGCCATTGAGCAAGGCAAGATCAAAGCGGTGTGGATCATGGCGACGAACCCTGTAGTGAGCTTGCCTGATACCGAGCGCGTACGAGCAGCCTTGCAGCAATGTGAGTTCGTCGTGGTCTCGGACTGCATTGCAGAGACCGACACCAATGCCTGCGCTAATGTTTTGCTCCCTGCCACCGGCTGGAGTGAGAAAGATGGTACGGTCACAAATTCGGAGCGTCGAATATCACGACAACGCGCATTACTACCCGCGCTAGGTGAGGCAAAACACGATTGGTGGATTATTGCAGAAGTGGCAAAACGACTGGGTTTTCAAGAAGCCTTCGAGTACTCCTGCCCACGGGATATTTTCGTCGAACATGCCGCTTTATCTGCTTACAAAAATGCAGGGACTCGCGCATTCGATATCGGCGCTCTCGCCACATTGGATGCACAAGCCTATGACGCCCTTAGCCCTGTGCAATGGCCTGTTACTGCGAATAACCCTAACGGTAGCGCACGAATGTTCACGGACAATCGCTTCTTCACGCCCAATGGTCGTGCGCGTTTTGTCCCTTGCACTCCATCCTTGCCTGAACGTGCGGCCAGTTTCGACACGCCTTTCCAACTCAATACAGGAAGATTACGGGACCAGTGGCATACCATGACCCGCACGGGGCGCTCCGCTCGGTTAATGGCCCACACCTCAATGCCGTTTATCGCACTCAATCCGCGCGACGCCCAAAGCAAAGGCATTCGTGCCGGCGATCTCGTGCAAGTGTATACCCACGCTCCAAACGCGCCTAAGCGGGCTCTCTTGTTAGAGGCTCAGATCGACAAAGGGCTGCGCGATGGCAATGTCTTCGCACCGATTCATTGGAATGCCCAGTTTGCCTCCCACGGCAGTATTAGCACACTCATTGATTCGGTTACCGACCCAGTCTCGGGCCAACCCGAAAGCAAGTTTGCCCAAGTGGGCCTCAAAACCGTGGCCGTGCAACGCTGGGTAGCCGTCTTCAGTCGAGAGCCCATCGATACGACTTTGTTTGATTACTGGGTTAGAACTCCGATCAATGATGGTCACCTGTACCTACTCGCTGACACTGAGTCCAAAATTGAGACAAGCTCAGCAGATTGGCAACAGTGGCTGCAATCCCTGAATCAAGGGTTGGAAAAAATCGAAGTGTCCAACTCAATCAAGGACTCCTTTCGAGTGCTGTATTGCAATGCCACGCAGATTCAAGCGGCCGTGTTTAGCAGTCCTTCGCGTTCGGCGCTTCCTGATACTTCTTGGTTTGAATCGTTAACGAGCCACACTCTAAGTTCGCAGACCTGGCGCCTTCTTGATCAAAGGCATAGTAGTTCGATGACATCGCAGCGCATCATTTGCAGCTGCTTCCGTGTTAGCCAAGCCGAAATCGAGAGCGCTATTACGCAAGGTGCGAACTCCGCCGAAGCGCTGGGCAAACAACTGCGTTGTGGCACCAACTGTGGTTCCTGTATCCCCGAACTCAAGCAGTTGATCGCAGAGCAACATTAATTATCGCGGATTCATCACTCTGTCACGAAGTGCTAGCAAGATTAACAGAGCCTATTTACTTACAGGAGCTGCTCTGTGTTCTCTCGACTTGTCCTTGTCACTCTCATTAGCACTATTACTTATTCCTCGTCCTCTCTTGCTCAAGAAACACCTGAGAAATGGTACGAGCAAGGCCGTGCGGCCGTCGAGACACGCCTAGAACGCCTTGATGCCCCCAAACGTGCAAAGAACGTCATTCTGTTTATTGGCGATGGCATGGGGATTTCGACTGTGACCGCGGCACGTATTCTTGCCGGTCAACTCGCAGGTGAAAACGGCGAGGAAAACGAATTATTTTTTGAAACCTTCCCCAACGTCGCATTTTCCAAAACCTACAATGTGAACCAACAAACCCCCGACTCCGCTGGCACCATGACCGCAATGGCCACAGGGGTCAAAACCAATGCAGCCCTGATCAGCGTCAATCAATATGTGCGTTTGGGCGATTGCGCCTCCATGCAAGGCAATAGCCTGCCGACGCTACTAGAGATGGCCGAGAGCAAGGGCATGTCGACAGGTATCGTCACGACGGCAAGAATCACACACGCCACACCTGCGGCCAATTATTCCCATAGCATGCACCGCAATTTTGAAGATGACGGTGATGCGAGCGCGATGAGTGACTTAGGGTCCTGTATCGACATCGCACGCCAGCTTGTCGAGTTCAAAACCTTACACCCCGACAGTGATGGATTAGAAGTGGCGCTAGGCGGCGGTCGCCTAAACTTTCTCCCCAAACAAGCCCATGCGGATCCAGAGGAAGACGGTCCTGGCAATCGTCTGGACGGACGCGACCTAACGACAGAGTGGACAGAACGCCACTCCAACAGCGCCTACGTTTGGAACAAAGAGCAGTTCGACAAAGTAGACGTCACCTATACCGATCATCTCCTTGGTTTGTTCGATGGCTCACACATGGAATATGAGCTCGATCGCCCAAACGACACAGGCGGGGAGCCATCCCTAAGTGAGATGACGGCAAAAGCCATCGCGCTTCTAGCGAAGAACCCTGAAGGGTATTACCTCAATGTGGAAGCCGGTCGCATCGATCACGCCCATCATGCGACAAACCCTCGTCGCGCATTGACAGACACCATCGAGTTGGCCAATGCCGTAAGAACCGCTATGGCAATGACGAACCCTGAAGAGACGCTGATTATTGTGACGGCCGATCATAGTCATGTCATGACAGTCGCAGGCTACCCCACGCGAGGCAATCCTATTCTGGGAAAAGTCATTGGCAATGATCGTTTTGGCGCACCAAAACATCAGCCAGAGCTAGCCGCCGACGGCATGCCCTACACAACGATTGGTTATGCCAACGGTGCTGGACATCAAGTGTTGGGTGACGACGAAAGTGCCGATGCCATATTTGCTCATCCCATCAATAAAGATGGCCGAGCAGATCTAAGTGATGTCGATACAACGGCAGCGGGCTTTCACCCAGAGACCTTGGTTCCACTCGGTAATGAAACCCACGGCGGTGAGGATGTGGCAGTTTATGCCACAGGCCCAGGCTCGGAACTAGTCTCGGGGTTGATGGAGCAGAATGTGCTATTTCACATTATGTTTGAAGCGCTGCAAATGGAGCAGCGCTAAACCCTAGTGGGTCATGGAATAGATCAAATAGTTAATGCCTAATTGGTAGGCAGAGTTGGCATAACGCGTGGGGTAGTAAGGGTGGTAGGTATGCTCCCACCCATCCCCCATGTCAGAGTTCCAATTGATCAACACCATGACCCTACCACTGTCGTCCAAAATGGCATGATTGCTTGCCACATTGATGTCTTGTTCGCCTCTGGAGTCATCACGACTAAGGGCCGGAATCATCATCGGGCCTTCTAAGTCGTAATAGCTGTGGAATATCTCGTGATCCGGATGTAGTTCAATGATTTCACGATCTGGAAACACCTGCGAGAACGAAACAGCGAAAGCATCCCACTGACGAGTTCCCCAGAAGTCATCGATCAAAAGAAATCCTCCACGCAGCAAATACTCACGTAGATTCTCGATCTCTAAGGAACTCAAACGGATGCCGCCTTGTTGCCCGACTTCCAGCATATAGAGAAAAGGGAAATTGAAAATGCGATCATCATCAAAGCGCAGAACGATAGGGTCTTGCATGACTTTTACATTCGTTAGTCGCGATACCCCCCGTAGAAAATTCTTATCGGCATTCGGGAAATCGATAGACCACGCGGCGCCCCCATCACCCAAAAAACCTCTAAAAGCCCCTTGCGAGCTATAGTTATCGAACTGGACGCGCACGAAATTGAATTCGCCACCTGGGTCGTATTCGATGTCGGTCATCGCGTCTTGCGCACTCACAATGCCACTGTTCAATAACAGCAAAATGGCACCTAGCAATACGTTTCGCATATTCTCGTCTCTTTAATGGCTTGGGCCTATTAAACTCTATCTCACCCCCTACACTCAACACTCTGTCAAAGGCCCAAAAAACAGCGTACAAGGAGTCATCTTTTTTCTTGCTACTAGCGTATAAGCACAGGTAATCAGTGAACAATGGAGTCATACATGAGTCGTATCGAGCAAGATCTTACAGGGAAGACCTACCTTGTGACAGGCGGTAACAGCGGCATTGGCCTCGAGGCGGCAAAAGACTTTGCAAGCCGAGGCGCGACAACGCTCATTGTCAGTCGCAACAAAGAACGCGGTGAAGAAGCCCGACGCTTGATTATCGAGCATAGCCAAAATCAACAAGTCTACTTGTACATCGCAGACTTTAGCTTACTTCGCAGCGTCAACAAACTAGCCGACACGATTCTTGAAAAACACCCTATCATCAATGTGTTATGCAACAATGCCGGCGGCTCCAATGCCATTCGCACTATTACAAGCGAAGGCTTTGAAACCACATTCGCCACCAATCATCTTGGAAGCTTTTTGCTGACATTACGCCTTCTGCCCGCACTGCGCCAAGCGGCACAGTCGGGCATCGCTCGCGTCGTGTTTACCAGCTCTTATGGGCATAAGCATAGCCCTCTCGATTTCAATGACCTCGGTTTAGAGAAAAACTATAAATCTCTAAAAGCCTATGGCCGCTCGAAACTAATGAACTTACTAACGGCTCGCGAACTGCAGAAACGCTGCGATGACTCTAATATTGTTGTCAGCTCCTTTCACCCTGGCGCGGTTCGTACCCCTATCTGGAGCAAAGGCGGCACAGTCGCGAAGGCCTTAGGATTTTTCATGAACCCTTTTATGGTGAGCATTGAAAAAGGCGCCGATACGCTTATCTGGTTAGCCAGCTCCGAGGATGTAGACAGCCTCCAAGCGCACGGCCACTACTTCTTGAAGCGCCAACGCGCACAAACGGCCTCGTTTGCGACCGATGATGCCGCCAAGAAGCTGTGGGAGCGCAGTTTAGAGCTGGTCTCACCCTATTTAAAGTAGTGTTTAAAGTGCAGTTTGTGCGCTTGTGCACACAAGTGCTATGCAGCTAATTTACACATCTGCTACTCTCACAATCACGAATTTTCTAAGCTGAAGGATGCTACTCAATGGAAATGAATAAGAATTTTCGAGCCACGCTTTTAAGTGTGGGTCTACTATTGCCTTTCGTTGCAATGGCCGCTCCCGCCGATCAAGACTCGCCACTAGCAGGCACAGGCATTGAACCCAATGTCGTCAGTTACACAGTGGTCGAAGAATATGACGATCCTCTTATGCCGCTGAACCGTGGCATCTTTGCCTTCAACGACGTGGTGTATCGCTATGCACTCATCCCGTTTGCACGGGCCTACAATTCGGTTCTCCCCGATCAAGTGCGCGCTAGTGTTGGCAATTTTTTCGACAATATTAAGTCTCCAATCCCCTTTGTTAATCACCTACTTCAAGGGGAAGGCCGCCTAGCCATGGTCGATGCCGCTAGGTTCGGCGTTAACAGCACGGTAGGCGTATTAGGCTTGTTCGATCCTGCCACATCTTGGCTAGCCCTTGAGCGCCAAGCTACCGGGTTCGGCGACACACTGAGCCAATACAATGTAGGGTATGGGGTGTACATCGTGATGCCCTTTGCGGGGCCGAGTAATTTGCGCGCTGGTGGCGGCACGATGATCGATGCCATGCTCAATCCGATAGCCTATGTGTTCAATGATCCCGAATCGACTGGCCTACGCATCTTCGACAACGTGCAAGAATTCGCCCCTCAGGCTCCCGCCTATTTAGAGCTACGAGAGAACAGCGAAGACCTCTACATCTTTATGCGCAATGCACACTTGCAGGATATTCAACGCGATGCCGAATACAAATAATTTTAGCGCCTGGTTCATCAACACAGTTGTCAATTGGCCGAAAACCGTATTAACGATATTTGCCCTTGTGACCGTCGGTTTAGGGATGCAGGCCCCTAATTTTGAAATTGATGCCTCGCCCGATACCTTGCTCACAAAAGATAACGAACTGTACACACAAACACAGTTAGTGAATGAGCGCTTTGCACCCCAGGAGTTCCTGTTAGTTACCTACGAACCCACCTCAACAGGAGTCTTTACCCAAGACACCTTCGAGGCGATCAAGGCCCTCAGTGAGGACTTGCTTACGCTAGAGCGCGTAGAGTCGGTACGCTCCATTTTAAACGTTCCCGTGTTCCCTAACGACAGCAGCTTGCTTAATGCTGATCTGGATCTTAATGCCTTAACTGTCGAAGCCAACGCCTATGAGATGTCGGCACTAGAGGAGTCGTTCACTGACCACCCCATCTATACCAATTTGCTAGTCAATGAAGACCTTAGCGCCACCGCATTGCAGGTGTTATTTCGCAGCAACGAAACGCTTACCGCACTTGAAGCCCAAATAAATGCCTTGCATGAAAAGTATCAAAACAGTGAGCTCAGCGAACAAGAAACACTAGAACTTGAAAGCTTAGAGGAAGAAGCGGCGCCTTTACGCAAAGCCTTGAGCGAACAACGCAGCATCGAGATCGATCAGATCCGCGACTTTATCAAACAGTATGATGACGCCGCCAATATTCATATGGGTGGCGTACAGGTGCTCGGCGATCAACTGATTGAAATCATCAGCAATGATCTTGTGGTGTTTGGCATGGCGATAGGCTTAGGCATTTGCCTGATGCTGATCGTTTTGTTCCAAGCACTGCGTTGGGTGGCAATCCCAATACTATGTTGTATAAGCAGCATCCTCTCGACCATGGGCTTGTTCGCACTTCTCGACATTAAAGCCACTGTTATTTCATCGAACTTCATCGCACTGCAACTCATTTTGACACTCGCCATTGTCATCCATCTCATCGTGCAGTTCCGAGAAAGCGCGCAAAAGGATCCCGAGGCGTCACAGCGAGACATCATCAAAAAAACTCTCGCCGAGAAGATTGGTCCATGCTTCTTAGCCGGGCTCACGACGTCGGTTGGCTTTGGCTCTCTGGTCTTTAGTGACATTCAACCGGTGATTGCATTCGGGTGGATGATGATCATTGCGATGGGCTTCTCGATTGCCGTCAGCCTTGTATTGTTTCCTGTGATTCTGGAGCTGCTCTCCAAGCACGAACAGCGTCATGAGATCCGCTTGTTCGGCATAATCGTGCGGTTCTTTGCTCGTCTTTCAATACGCCACCGCTTGCCTATTATCGTCGCTAGCCTTGCCGTTATTACAGCGAGCATTTTGGGTATCTTGCGCTTAGACGTCGAAAACAGTTTCATCAACTACTTCAAAAAATCTACCGAGATCCACCAAGAGCTTGCCTATATCGACCAAGAATTTGGGGGTTCTACACCGCTAGATTTGATTTATACGGCGGACAGCCTATCGGACAACCCCGATATCGTCATGACGGCGCGCACTGTGCAAATGCTGCAGCTGATTCAACATACGATGAAGGAACACGAAGCGGTAGGACGCGTGCTCTCTGCAGTCAATATCACCGATTTGGCGCGGGAACTAAATGGCGCACCGCTGACCGAGTACGAACTCACTACCGCTTATTGGTTGATGGATGAGAACTTTCGCGAAGACCTTGTCGGGGCTTTCTATGACACAGAAACCGGCCAGGCACGCATCAATATTTGGATTCAAGACTTAACCCCAGGATTGAATCGGGCCGAATTACTGGCTGAGATACGCAGTGAAATGGCGGAGATGGGGGTGCCAGAGAGCGACTATCAACTCACCAATATGTTTGTCCTCTATCAGGATATTCTACAGCGCTTATTTAGCTCGCAGATTCTCACATTGGGGCTAGTGTATGCGGCTTTATTGGTCGTCTTTCTCGTTATCTTCCGCTCACCAAGGCTCGCCATTATCGCGCTAGTGCCTAATCTATTACCGACACTATCGGTTCTAGGGTTAATGGGGTGGCTGGGCATCTCACTCGACTTGATGACGATTACGATTGCCGCGATCGCCATGGGCATCGCAGTGGATGATACGATCCACTATATGCATCGTTTTCAAGAGGAACAGAAATCTCATGGTTACGAAGAATCGATCAAGCGCACTCACAACAGCGTAGGTTTAGCGATTCTTTACACCTCGCTATTGATCATTACTGGGTTCTCAATGTTGGCGTTCTCAGACTTTGTCCCTAGCATTTTATTTGGGCTGTTGACGTCTATGGCGATGGCCTTAGCGTTGTTCACAGACCTTTGCTTGCTTCCGCTTTTGCTGCGTTGGGGAGCTCGCGAGCCCGATCAAAGCGCACAAGGAGCGCTGGGAAAAACGTAAGATCAAGTATCAGCGCCAGCACCACAATGGGCACCAACAATGTTGCCGCTTGTTGAAAATACAAAGTGCTGGCGGCGATTAACACACACGTTCCAAACGCCATCACCGCCGTAGTAATGATCAATGCTGGCCCGGCCTTTTCTAAGGCACTGGCCACGGCGGCGTTCGGCGCTAAACCAGACTTGCGTCCACTTTGGTAGGTGCTAAGCACATGGACTGTATCGTCCACGACCAAGCCAATACTGATACTAAATAGCATCATTACAAACGGGTCGACCTGCCCAACGAACAAGCCCCACACTCCAAACACAAACACGGCAGGCAATAGGTTTGGCAATACGCTGAGCAGCCCAAGGTAGGCGCTGCGCATCCCGAACATCAGCGTGATCGTAATCATGATCAAGCTCAGCACATACCCTTGCAACAGTTCTTGAGTGACCGCTTTATCCATGCGGGCAAACAATAATGTGCTACTGCCATGCAACAACTCTGCCTCAGAAAACTCCTGCGCGAATTTCTCATCAATGAGGGCATTCAAAGTAATGATCGACTGATTACTTTGAGTGTTAGTTGCCACGAAAAATCTCATCATGGTGAAGTCGTCGTTCGCTAGTGTTGAAAGCGTGAAATTACTTTCTTGCGCCACGCTGTAGTTGAACAACGCTTCGTCGATAGACTCGGCGTCATCGGGGATGAGGTAAGCCTCACCTTCCCCCTCCTCCTCCTCGTGCATAATTTGATTTACGGTCTTGATGACCTCAACAAGACTTGCAACTCCGACCACAGTCTCCTGGGTGTTCATCCATTGCGAAAACCGATCTAACTGTTGTAGAAATTTTGGCTCAATAATGCCGTAAGCGTTTGGCACCCGTACGCCGTATGTCAGCTGAGTGCCTTGATTCATTCGTGCGTTCACGTTCTCGTAATAATCGTACAACGGTGAGTCTTTGCTGATGAATGAAGCACGATCGAAATCTGTGCTATTGCGCAGGCTTAAACCCAGCGCGATACAGGCTAGAACGCTAACGCTAATCAACATTAAACGGCCATGACGAAAGACTAGTCCCTGGCAAAACCCTGTTACCGCGCTCAACAGTCCGATGGTGCCGGTACGCTCATCCACACGCAGTCGCGAAGCAAACAATAGGATCGCCCCTGGCAGGACACTCAAGGTCAGCACATAGGCAAACCCAACCCCTAGAGCCACGACAGAGCCGAACGAGCTAACGGCAGGGGCAGAGGCAAAATTGAGACTAGCAAAGCCTATAATGGTCGTCACAGTGGCCAGCGAAATGGGGCGAAAGTTCAGAGCGATACTTTGACGCATCGCGTCAACTGGCCCCAAGCCTTGCAGCAAGGCTTGCCGAAATAGGGAGATGATATGCACGCTATCGGCCACCGCAATTGTCACCACCACTAACGGCGCCATGACCGAAATACTGTTAAAGGATATGCCCATCCATGCCAAGCTCCCAACCGTCATCAAGACAGTCAACAGCGCCACGCTGAGAATACAAAACCCAAAGTAGATCGAGCGAAAGCTATAACAAATAATGGCTGTACACAGCAAGATGACAATCGGCAGTAAAAGGCTCAGATCGCTGATCATGGCGGAGCGATTCGACTGCTCATAATGCGCGGTACTGCTAAGATAGATATCCACCGAGGGATAACGCGCCTGCAAGCTTTCTCGTATGGCATCGCTAATCTCTACAATGTCGCTACTTTGTGCACTTGTGATTTCGGTGCTACGCAAACGTATGTTCGCAAGTGCTAGGTCTGAGTCCGGAGAGATCAACCGACCGAAAAGAAAAGGATCATCCAGCACCCGTTGCTTGGATGCGCTAAGTTCGTCGGGACTCAGCTCGCTCTGTGGCGTCAATACCCGTGTAAACAGACTTTCCTCGCCAAAGGGCGATTGCCAACCCAGAACCGAATCCATGGAGAGCGCCAAAGGGATTTCTCGAAACTCTCGATTGAGATCCGCCAAAGCCAATAACGTGGCTCGTTCAAATACTTCACCGCTCTTTGGCACTAGCGCAAAACTTATCTCAATGGGCGACGGAAAAACCTCCGCCATCGCGTCACGTTCTTGAAGATAGGGATCGCTCTGGGTGAGCAGTACGCCTAGAGAGGTATCAAATTCTGTGCGAGGAATCGAAGAGGCCAACAACACACATACCGCGAGGCTAACGACTAATAACGCCACGCGTTTTTCAACTAAGGATCTAAGCAAAGCAATCATGACACGACTCTTATTTTAAGTACTGTGTTTATGCGACCTATAGAATCGCATGGGACCGAACTATTGTCATGCATCAAGCGCTACACTTGATTTATGAGTATTTATCGCCACATACTGAGTAACACACCTAGTCGATTAGGTCTTAAGCCACGAATGTAGGAGTGACTATGAGCAATAAGAAAGAAGTTGAACACAAACTTGAACAACAACTTGATGCCTTAAGTGAAAAGATCGACCAACTTGCTGCCAAAATGAAAGAACGACAGCAAACTGCCGGCGAAATGGAACACGAGGCTGTCACCAAGTTAGTGACAATGCGCGCCTCCGCAAAAGAGAAACTCCATTCTTTTAAGCACAGCAGTGACGACAACTGGCACGAACTGCAAGTGGGGCTCTCCGAATATTGGACTAGCTTAGGCGCAGAGCTAAAGGCCTACGATCACCTCTAACGCTTCAACTTGATCTAATGCCAGAGAAACGGCGTATCCTGCTGAAGGACATACGAGTCCTTTAGAGGCGTTATTATCGACACCGTCATTTTCAATTACTTGGAGAGCCACCGCGATTACGCGCTGTGGCTCATTCCATTGCTTGCCTTTGCAGAGGCCTGCATTGGCATCGGACTATTTGTCTCTGGGCTCATTTTATTTGGAGTTGCCATCGCACTTTATAGCGCCGACATTTTGAGCCTATGGCAAATAAGCACGCTAGGGTTTGTCGGGGCCGTATTAGGGGACCACGTGGGTTTTTATATTGGCTCTCATTATGGTCCGAAAATTCATGAATTTTCCTTAGCAAAACGCTACAAGATTCAATTGCAAAAAGCGGAACAACTAATCCTGCGTTTCGGTGCCAGCGCCATCTTTATTGGACGCTTTATCCCGGCCATTCGCAGCGTGCTTCCCGCCCTTCTCGGAGTCAGCGGCTTCACTCCCTCTCGTTACAATCTTCTCGATACCATTGCTTGCGCGTTGTGGGCAGTGCTGTTGGCATTACTCGTCTGGCTCAGTAGCGCTTTACTCTAATCCAGTACTCCCTAGCTTGATTCGAAGCAGTGGCTGGGGTAATGTCCAAAGCCATGTGGTGAAGTATTGAGATTGTACGGATACCCTCTCAACACTAACAAACCAGCCCATCACGAAGGCTGATATTTCACATCATCCTCAACTATTATTAAAAGAACTTTGCTATGAACCTACTCAAAAGCACCGTGCTGACTATGCGCGCAATTCCATTATCGATAGTGGCGTGGACGTTGAGTTTTTCTTCCGTCGTCAACGCACAAGACCCAATCCGCATCGCTTTCATTGACCCGCAATCAGGCACTTTCGCCGCCACAGGCGAGACAGCCTATTTACAGCTGAAGTTTTCTGCAGACTATTTTTACAATGAGCACGGCGGCGTATTGGGTGGCCGCCCAATCGAAGTGATTGCACTGGATAACAAAAACAGTGCCGCGGACTCCCAGCAACAACTTCGCCGAGCCATCAGCGAAGGTATTCAAATTGTATACTCTGGCAATGGCTCAGCTGTCGCCAGCGCCCTTAGCACCGCAATCGAGCGCCATAACCGACGCAACCCCGATCAACGGGTGCTCTTCATGAACTACGCCGCCGTTGATCCGATTCTCACGGGCGCTGACTGCAGCTTTTGGCACTTCCGCTTTGACTCACATTCAGACACCAAGATGGATGTCATGACTAGCCACATCGCCACGATCCCCGACATCAAAAAGATCTATGTCATAGGGCAAGACTATTCATTTGGCAAAGCTGTGGGAGATGCCGCCATCAGCATGTTGGCCGCTAAGCGGCCAGATATCGAGATTGTTGGCAATGAGCTTCATCCCATCGGGCAAGTCAAAGACTTCACCCCCTACGTCACCAAAATCGTGTCCTCGGGCGCTGATGCCATTATTACGGGCAACTGGGGCGGCGACATGGTCGCCTTAGCGCGCGCCATCACCGATGCTGGCCTGGAAGTGCCCATCTATACCTTCTACGCGGCTTACGATGGCATTACTGCGACACTAGGGGAGTCGGGTAAAAACCGCATTCGCTTAGTTCACAACGATTACGCCAACCCAGTGACTAGCCAAGAGCGACTTGATTTCAATCACGCCTTTAAGGCCCTGTACCCTAATAAAGATGTGACCCAGCCTCGCCTTGCAACTTCGCTGAAAATGCTCGTTAACGCGATGGAAGAAACAGGCGGAACAGACCCCTACCAACTCGCATTAGCGATGGAAGACATGCGCGTCACCAATATGATTGGCGAAGAGGTATGGATGCGCGGCGATGATCACCAGTCTTTTCAACCACTTTATGTATCCGTGCATACAGACGAGAACGTCGAGTTTGACGGCGATAACTCTGGCTATGGACTAGTGACAGAGTTCCGTGTGCCGGCAGAGGACACCATCACCGAGAGCAGCTGCAAAATGAACCGACCACAACAATAATAAACGGGTACCAGCGCTACCACTATGATTGAAGTTCTCGTTTTCGCCACACTCAACGGTCTTGTGACCGGCCTGTTACTTTTCATGCTGGCAAGCGGATTAACGCTTATCTTCAGCATGATGGGGGTGCTTAATTTCGCCCACGCAAGCTTCTATATGTTGGGGGCCTACTTCGCGTATTCCATCAGCCTTTATCTAGGGTTTTGGCCTGCACTTATCGTAGCGCCGGTACTGGTGGGAGTGCTCGGCGCGCTAATAGAACGCTATGGTTTGCGCCGCGTCCATAAATCAGGCCATGTCGCCGAGCTTATTTTCACATTTGGATTAGCGTTTCTGATAGAGGAGGCCGTGCAGTTCTTCTGGGGACGCGCCACTAAAGATTATCGCTCTCCCGACTTACTCGACTTCCCTTTGTTTACGTTGTTTGGTCAAAACTTCCCCGCGTACAAAGCGTTTATGATCTTTATCTCGATCGCCATTTTTATTGGTCTCTACTTTGTCCTAACTCGCACGCGCATCGGTATTATTATTCAGGCCGCGATTACTCACCCTAATACCGTGGCTAATCTCGGCCACAACGTTCCGTTGATATTTATGGCTGTCTTTGGCGTTGGCACCGGGCTCGCAGGCCTTGCAGGCGTTATCGCAGGGCCAGTCCTCACAACTTTCCCTGGCATGGCCGTGGTCCTTGGCAGCATTGTATTCGTCATCGTGGTGATCGGCGGGCTCGGCTCACTAGCAGGCGCCTTAGTGGCATCCCTTCTTATTGGGCTATTGCAGTCCTATGCCATTGCCTCGGATGTCGGCATGCCAGACCTCCTCGCTTGGCTTGGTGTCAGTTTTGACCGCGACCACCCTTTGAATGACATCTGGCGCCTGACTCTCCCGCAAGTGGCCCCCATCCTGCCGTACTTATTATTGATATTAGTATTAATCTTTCGACCTTCTGGCCTATTCGGCAAACGGGAGAGCTAAGCATGTTGAAATATACAAGCTGGGCTCTTTTTGCGATCGCCATGCTCGTACTGCCACAAATTTTTACTTCTATTCTTTCGATCTCCATTCTTAATCAAATGTGCATCGCGATCGTGTTCGCCTTGAGCTACAACATGTTACTAGGACAGGGAGGAATGCTGTCTTTCGGCCACGCGGTCTATTTTGGGCTAGGCGGCTTTATGGCCGTTCACGCATTGCTTGGCATGGAGAACGAGGAGTACATGTTCTCTGTGACCTTGATCCCGCTTGTTGGGGGGCTTTTCGGACTCTGTGCCGCACTTTTTATCGGCAGCTTCTCTACCCATAAAGCGGGCACTGTATTCGCCATGATCTCCCTAGGTGTTGGCGAGCTTGTCGCGGCATCGTCATTGATCCTGGTGTCTTTCTTTGGCGGTGAGGCCGGCGTTAGTGGTGATCGCACGTTTGGCCCGACCTTCTTTGGCTATGATTTCGCGCAGGATCTCCAAGTCTATTATTTAGCGGCGGCGTGGACGTTCTTAGCCACAGTGTGTATGTATCTATTCACTCAAACCCCAGCAGGGCGCATGGCTAACGCGGTACGGGACAATCCCGAAAGAGCCGAGTTCATCGGCTATAGTGCCCGTCGCGTGCGTTTCATCTCGTTTGTCTTCTCGGGTTTTTTTGCTGGGATTGCGGGTGGCTTGTTTGCCTTGAATTACGAGATATTAACGGAACAAAACCTCAATGCCGCCACTTCGGGCAATGTGTTGCTTATGGCCTATATCGGCGGGCTTGGTTTTTTCATCGGCCCTATTGTAGGGGCCATCGTTTTGACTTTAATCAACTCGGTACTTAGCCACTACACTGATCTGTGGCTGCTGTATCTTGGATTGATGTTTGTACTAACGGTGATGTTTTTGCCGCGCGGGCTCACTGGCTTTCTGATGATGCATCGCACTCCGTGGCATCTAGGGAAACTGCAATTACTCATAAAGCCCTACACAATCACGGCCGTGCCTGGCAGCGTTTTTGTCTTAACGCTTCTCGCGATCATCGAAATGAGCCACAGCAGCGAGCCCACATTTAATTTTCTAGGCATAGCTCTTAACCCTGAAAGTATTATGAGCTGGGGATCATTGACGACGGTCGCTTTAGTGGCATTTTTCGCACTACGACGCACTCTGCCCAATTTGCGTGATGCCTGGGAAGAAGCCAACCGCATCGACACTGAGGGCAAATCATGAGCCTTTTGCAACTACAGGGGTTGTGCAAACAATTTGGCGACACCAAGATCATTCGAGACGTCTCGCTCACGATCGAGCCCGGTGAGAAACACGCCATCATTGGCCCTAATGGTGCGGGTAAGTCGACACTGTTTCATCTGATCACTGGCCGTTACTCGGTAAGCTCTGGCAGCATTTTATTCAAGGGGGCGCCTATCCATAATCGCCCTCCCTTCGAGATCGCAAGACTAGGGCTTGCTAGAAGCTTTCAGGTTACCAACATCTTCCCGTTGCTTAGCGTCTTCGAGAACATCCGTTGTGCATTGCTCTGGTCGATGGGTTACCGCTATTCATTTTGGCATTTACTGGGCAAGGCTGGCGCACTGAACACGCGCACTGAAGAGCTACTTGTCGAAATAGGCCTACAAGAGCGCCGGCATCTACCCGCCGGTGAACTAGCCTATGCCGAACAACGTGCATTGGAACTTGGTATCGCTATCGCCAGTGGCGCCGAAATGATCATGCTCGATGAGCCAGTCGCAGGGATGAGTCACAGCGAGGCCAGAAATGCCGTGGAGCTGATTCATCGCGTCACCGCAGGCAAGACCCTCGTCATGGTTGAGCATGATATGAGCATCGTTTTCGACATGGCTGACAAGATATCCGTACTCGTTTATGGTGAGGTGATCGCCTCTGACGTGCCTAGCAAGATCCGCGGCAATCCTCGCGTCCAAGAAGCCTATCTTGGTGAAGTCGTACAAGGAGAGTCCACCCATGCTTGAAGTCAAAGAACTAAACGCTTGGTATGGCAAAAGCCACATTCTGCGTGGCGTTAACTTCAGTGTTGGCCAAGGGGAAATAGTCAGCCTGCTTGGGCGCAACGGGGTTGGTCGCTCGACAACAGTAAAAGCAATTATGGGCGAAGTGGAACCTACTGGGTCTATACTCTTTAAGGGACAACAGATCGCTGGTAAGAAGAGCTATGAGATCGCCAAGCTAGGCATTGGCTGCGTGCCTGAGAACCGCAACATCTTCCCCGGATTGACGGTAAGACAAAACCTTGTACTCGGGATGAAAGGCAGCAAGGTTAGCTCACGCTGGAGCATAGAGGAGATGTTTCGCATGTTCCCCAATCTAGGAGAACGTGCCGATGTACCAGGCGGAGTCTTAAGTGGCGGTGAGCAGCAAATGCTCTGCATGTGTCGAACGCTGATGGGCGACCCTGAATTAATCATGATCGACGAGCCAACCGAGGGATTAGCCCCTAAAGTTGTAGAACAAGTGGGCACTTTGCTGCAAGAGATCGCCGCAAGGGGTGTGGCGATCTTGCTTGTTGAGCAGAAGCTCACTATCGCTTTGCGCATATCCCATCGTTTGTATGTCATGGGCCATGGCCAAATTGTCTACGAAGGCAGCCCAGAAGGCCTTCGCGGCGCCGACGATGTCCGCCGCGAGTGGCTAGAAGTGTAAGTAAGGACTTACGCTGCGATCCAAGTCCCAAAACGACCACGAATAGGCCTCCATTTGGGTAGTCTGCCATCTCTAAACGGGGTAAAGTAGCGCTCAAATTACACGTTAGCCCCCGTCATTACGTCCTAAACAATAACAATACGGATTAACTACGAGTCTGTCTTACCACTCTAAGGCTCACCGTACTGTCGAGGTGTTGTTCATCATTGATTCATGATCACACTGGCACACTACTCTAGTGACCCGCAGGCTCCTTTGAGCGTTGTGGCACAAGAGGAGCCTTAACGCTCGATGCCCGCTTGTTACAGGATAGAACTAACGCATGACTGTTACTCGAACACTTTTAACCAGCCTTTGCCTGCTATTATCGCTTGGCCTCTCCGGTCACGCTCTGGCATGGGATGCCACCTCACATCGCTTAAGCGCTTATGTAGCGTGGGAGGCGTTAGCGCCCGAGCAACGCCAAATATTCAGCGCCCTATTAAAGAAACACCCCCGCTTTCAGAGCGATTTCCTCGATGTAATGCCCGCCAACATCATGCTTGCCGACCAAGACCAACAGGATCGATGGGTATTTGGTCAAGCGGCCGTATGGCCTGATCTGGCCCGCTCGTTTCAGGCTGACGATTTAATCCGCTACAACCGCCCTACCTGGCACTACATCGATGGCGCATGGATTCGCGGCGATGCCCACCAAGGCAATGTTTACGTAGGCGTAGAGCCACAACCTAGCATCCACGGGGAATCGACAGGGCCCATAGAACATGAAGGGGATGTAAGCAATGTCGTGCAGGGAATCGAATTCAATCTTGCTCGGCTTCAACACCCCCTTAGCAGTAGCTCTGAAAAAGCCATAGCCCTGAGCTGGGTATTACATCTTATTGCGGATATCCATCAGCCCCTGCATTCCGGGGCACTCATGTCATCTACGCTCTTTGCCACGGGAGATCGTGGTGGTAACGGGATCTCCACCCAGTCGAGCAATCTCCACTCGCGCTGGGATGGAGCATTACGCAATCAACCTTTTGACGACACATTACGACGCATGAACTCTTTTGTTCGGCAAGCCGATCTCTCGGCTATCGATATGAACGTCGATACTTGGCTGCAAGAGAGTCGTCAAATATTGTATGAGTTCGCCTACCCTGATGAGATTAAAGCGGCGGTTCTGCGCAGCGAAAGACGCGGTACCCAGATGTCAGCCTTCGCATTAGATGACGACTACGTCAGTGAAATGCAAACAATCTCAGAAGACCGAGTTACCCTTGCCGGCATGCGTTTATCCGTTGCCTTAGGCGCCGCTCTCGATCGCTAGTGGGCGGCTTTGCATTGTAGTGAGGGGCAATTTCCCCGACAATATACACTTTGCTCGCGGACCGACAACGTTGCCCCTAGTTTGCAACTCACTCCACGCTTGAGACATTCAACCAATGAACACCGTTAATACTCCAACACTGTCCGACTCTCCAGCACTAGCGCGATACAGACGCATGGCATGGATTACCTTATTCGCAGTCTATTTTCTTATCTTGGTAGGAGGAAGCGTGCGAGCCTCTGGCGCCGGGATGGGATGTCCTGACTGGCCCACCTGTTTTGGCAGCTGGATTCCCCCTACAAGCGTTGAACAATTACCGTCTAATTATCAAGAGATCTATGCGGACTTGGGCTATGCGGAGACCGAATTCAATCCCGTTAAAACCTGGATCGAGTATTTGAATCGGCTCACGGGTGTCACAATCGGGTTCTTAATTTTACTCACGGCCATTTTTTCTTGGTCGGTGCGCAAGCACGATAGAGCCATTGCCACGGCCTCAATTGCAGCCTTCTTAATGGTGGGTTTTCAAGGCTGGCTTGGCTCACAAGTGGTCTCGTCCAACCTCCTGCCGGGAATGATTACCCTGCATATGCTGATGGCACTGGCCATCGTGGCCACCTTATTGTTTGCACTCGCCAGAGCTCGACGAGGCATTATGATGGCGGAGTCGGTGCAAGGTATCGATCCAGGGTTTCAGAAATGGCTCTATATCGTGGTGGGTCTGACGGTGGTGCAGATCACGATGGGGACGCAAGTGCGAGAGATGGTGGATTATCTTAACCATACGCAAGGCGCCGAGCGCTCATCTTGGGTAGGAGCTCTGCCTTGGTTCTTTTATGTACATCGTACTTTCTCGGCCGTCGTGTTGTTCGGCAACCTATGGCTTGCTTATCTACTAGTGCGCTCAGTGGGTTGGCAGCACACGCTCACTCGTTTTACTGTCGCAATGATTCTCGTCATTGGCTTGGCCATTACCTCAGGCGCCACTCTCGGGCACCTAGGCATGCCAGCCTTCGTACAGCCAATGCATTTGCTCGGGGCTTCACTTCTATTCGGCTTACAGTTTCTGATCTGGGTGAGCTATCGTCATGCCTGTAGCGCCGATGCGGCGCATACAGTGAGTGCCACTTAAGCGTTTAGTGAGCAGCCCCTTCTTCGGCCCCTTCGATGAGCAGCGCTAGCTCTCCGGGGCCGAAATTATATTCAGTCCCACAAAACTCACAGCAGATCTCGATGCCGCCTTTTTCGGCCACGATCTCATCGATCTCCTCTTTCCCCAGGGCTGTCAGCGCCCTTGCTGTGCGCTCACGAGAACAGCTGCAGGAGAACTTAAGCTCTCTTGGTGCAAACACACGCAACTCTTCTTGGTGATAAAGTCTGTTCAGAATATCCGCGTTAGGAAGACTAAGCAGCTCGTCATCTGTGAGCGTGCGCGCTAGCGTCGAGAAATGCTGCCAATGTACCGAACGATCCTCTTTATCCTTCACTAATTGCGCGGGCATCTGCTGCAACATTACGCCGACAACACTGTCCTTGTTTGCCGCAAAATAGAAGACACTGCCTAGTTGTTCAGACTGTTCAAAATAAACCTCTAAACACTCCGCCAAATTATTACCTTCAAGAGGCACGATGCCTTGATAAGGCTCGCCTTTCCGGCTATCGATGGTGATCACGAGATTGCCATCGCGCAGCAGTTCTGAAAATTGATCGCTAGTGGGCGTCTGCGCGTATCGCGCAATGCCTCGCAACTCCCCTTCACTATTACACTCCCCCATTATCACGGCGACTTCCCCTTCTGTTCGTGCCTGTAACACTAGGCGTCCAGAGAACTTGATCGTCGAGGAAAGCAGCGCACTGCCCGCTAAGAACTGACCAAGCAGGATCGCGACTTGATCGGGGTACTGCTTGCCCGCAATCGTGTCGAGGTAACTTTTGTGTAAGCGCACTATCTCACCGCGAACGTCCGCGTTCTCAAAGATAAAGCGTTGACTAGAATCTGGGCTAGGCGTATTGATTGGCATTGTCGTGTAGTTCCTGTGCTTGATGCGATCGTTGTTGAGCAATGGCTTGGATATATTGTACAACATTGGCCACCAGCTTCTGGCCGCTATTTTCTCGCAAACTGAGAATAGATTCCGGATGAAACTGAACCGCCATAATCGGCAGTTCGCGATGCTCGATCGCCATGATGACGCCGTCACTGGTGCTCGCGGTCACCTTTAGACAATCCGGTATCCCATTGGCATAAAGTGAATGATAACGCCCTACGTCACAAGGGCTAGGAATGCCCCGGAACAACACCCCCCCTTTATGCTCAATACTGGAGCCTTTGCCATGCATTGGCGCCTCTAAGACCGAGAGCGCACCTCCAAAGGCCTCTACGATGCCCTGCAGCCCTAGGCACACGCCGAAAATCGGAATATGCCGCGCAGTACATAGTGCGATGGTGTCGCTAAGTGCAAAGTCTTCAGGCTTACCTGGACCTGGGGAGAGAATAACCAAGTCGAAATGCTCACCGCGCTGCAGTCGCGCCCTTGCTAGCGCCGAGCGCAAAGTCACCAGCTCTACTCCCTGCTCGCGAAAGTAACTGCCGAGGTTGTGCACAAACGAGTCTCGATGATCGACCATGAGCACTTTCAATGCAGACACCTTCATTGTCTTGGCCATCGATTGTCCTCCTACTGGAGGCAGCGCCTCCCCTCGAATAGCGGCTAACATCGCACTGGCCTTGAGTCGTGTTTCTGCCTCCTCCTCATCAGGGTCTGAATCCATCAATAAGGTGGCTCCAACACGCACCTGAGCCATGCCGTCTTTAATGCGCGCAGCGCGTAATGTCAGCCCCGTATTCATGTCGCCATTAAAGCCTATGCAGCCTATGGCGCCGCCGTACCAGAGGCGCGGAGATTTCTCATTATCCTCAATGAACTGAATCGCAGACTGTTTAGGGGCGCCCGTGACCGTGACAGCCCACGTGTGGCTAAGAAACGCATCGAGTGCATCGTACTGCGGCGCCAGCTGTCCCTCGACATGATCGACTGTGTGAATCAACCGTGAGTACAGCTCTACTTGTCGACGCCCGATTACTCGAACACTCCCAGGCACGCAGACTCGACTCTTGTCATTGCGATCGACGTCCGTGCACATCGACAACTCAGCTTCGTCTTTCTTAGAGTTCAATAAGGTCTTGATTTGCTGCGCGTCTTCGATGGCATCTTTGCCACGCGCTATGGTGCCGGAGATAGGACAGGTTTCTACGCGACTCCCCTGCACCCGCACATACATCTCGGGCGAGGCGGCGAGTAGGTGCTCTCCATCACCAAGATTCATAAGAGTGCCATAAGGCACTTTATTGCGTTCTTGTAAGCGCGTGAAAATTCGCGATGGACTATCTTTACAAGGCTCATGGAACACTTGCCCTGGCACTACTTCGAATAAGTCTCCGCGGCGAAAGTAGTCTTTCGCTGTTCTTACGATATCGGCATACTCCCCAGCCCCATGGTCACAATAGGCAGGGGTCTTTGCGATGTCGTTCAATGCTATTTTTTCTCCAGTGCGTTTATACCCACCAGTGGTCTCGAACGCCTGGCTCTTTGCGCCTGGCGCATCACTTCTGCACACAAAATCATAGTCATAGCGATAGGTCGCTTCACCATAATGATCTGCCACAATGAGTTGGTCGGGAAGGTAAAGCACAAGGTCTCTCGTGTGCGGGTCGCGCTCTAGTTTGCGCTGTACCGCCTCAAACTGGAACGCCAGGTCATAGGCGAACGCCCCATATAAGCCAAGACGGCTATCTTCCTTACTGAAGAAATGATTGGTCAGCGCCCTTATGACGGTGAACACACTGGCCTTGCGACTGCGCTGCTCTTCCGGCACTTCCTCCGTGCACTCTTGCACAAAGAGACTTAGCTGCTTTTTCGTCACTGCAATACTGTGAATTTCCGCCACGCCTCTTAGCGCACGCTCGATCTCGGGGAGCATAATTTCGCCCCGCTTATTAAGCGCTTCTATCGTTAAGTGTCGGTCTCGGGCGGTTAAGGCAATAGGAGGATTAACAAAGCCTATATCCCAGCGGTTATAGCGCCCTGGGAACTCGAAGGTAGAGCTCAATAGAACGCCGCGCTCTTCATCAAGTCTGTCACGCAGTGTATCAATCGAGGTCTTATAGCAAACCTGGGCCACTGTGCGTTGCACGCGAATACCGCCACGGGTGTGGTAGTGCATGTGAGCGCTTGCATCGCTACGTGCTGAGAATTGTGCTTTTTTTATAGAATACATGATTTAGTCCTCAAGCAATTCTTTCCAAGGCTTGGCAAGATTCAGGAGGACTTTGGGAGAAACTATAAACAGATGTGAAGTCTATAAGAAAGGCCGCCTGACTCTTGGGCGGCCTTGGATATTTTTTTAGAAATACCCTTGCTGGCAACCCGAAGAATCGGGCCACCAAAAATAGGTTTGTTGTATTGTGTTGTGCGTTAACTGTGTCATAGGCGGCGATATTGGCCCGACCATCAAGGAATGTCAACCCACACAATCATTAAATGACAATGATTCGCATTTGCATTCTTTGGGAAAGCTCATTATGATAGCCACCAATAGCTAGTTAACAAGTTCGCCTATAGCGGATGAGACACATTAATGGATGATGAGACAAAACAGACTGCGAGACTCACAGCAAAAGCGAAAGAGATCAGTAGTGCTGAGCTCTTAGACGGCGCTCGTGAACTCATTATTATTCACAACAATGAACGCTATAGCTTGCGCATTACTGCCAACCGAAAATTAATTTTGACCAAATGAGTCCAGCCAGCCACCCACTGTCCCTTCGCCTCCCACTTGGGATAAGCAAAGTGCGCGCATAGGCAGCAAGCCCGATTCTCCTTACCCACTGGAGAACCCGCTATGTTAGTCCTAAGACGTATCCGCCCACTGCCGACCGGCAGCATTGCCCAACTCGCATTAGTCAGTGCTATCAGCCTGAGCACCTCGTTCGCTCAAGCGCAGAGCGCAGAGGATTCAAAGACTGCCGAAGAGGTCATTGTTACAGCGACCTTCTTGCCGCGTAGCATTGATCAAATTGCAGGAACAGTATCTGTCGTTGATCGACAAGATATCGAACGCCAATTGATCGAAGATCTCGATGAGATCACTCGCTTACAACCCGGCATCACTATGGACACTGCCGCACGCGGCGGTAACCAAGGATTCTCCATTCGAGGGATCGGTGGTAATCGCGTCCTCACCGTGATCGATGGAATTCGCAGCAGCGACATCTATGGCGCCGGTCCGTCATCTTATGGCAAGGATGCGTTTGAAACCGACGACCTGCGGGCAATCGAAATTATTCGCGGGCCAGCCTCTGCACTCTATGGCGCTGATGCAATGGGCGGTGCCGTCGTCCTGCGCACCCGTGACCCCGAGGATTATTTGCGCGGTGACAACACCAGCGCGCTCAGTGTGCGAAGCACCTATGGCAGCGTAAACGATCTCGTTAAAACCGGTTTCAGCTATGCGTTCCAGAAAAACACCTTCGGCACAGTCATACAGTTCACTCAGCGTCAGTCACATGAAAGCGAGATTAGCGGTGATGCGCAGTTAAATCCTCAAGAGGCCGAGTCAGCCGCTTGGTTAGTGAAAAGTGTATGGCGCCCGACTGCCACCCAGACGATGCGTTTCACCATCGACAATCTTAATGAAGGCGTCGATACCGATATCGAATCGGAACTAAGCAGCTCCGTGCAATCATCCTTCGGCAAAGATTCCACTGATCGTCTACGCCTAAGCATGAGCCACGAATGGCATACACAATGGGCCTTGGCCGATCACATCGAAACACAACTGCATTGGCAGCGTACCGATGGCGAACAAAAGAGTGAACAACTGCGCACTAGCTACGCCTTTATTACGCCAGGAAACCCGCAAACCTATAGTGGCACTCTTGCTACCCGCTATTCTGATTTCGATTTCAATCAGGAGACAAGCAGTGTCAATGTGATGCTACGCAAAGCCCTTGCAGGGGATCTCCTCCAGCACGATATCGTTTATGGCCTTGCTATGGAAAGCACAGACACCGAACGACCTCGAGCGCGCTGTGACATCGCACAGAACACATTGGCTATGTCTTGCGCCATCCCTAGTTATCCCTTCGCGACTCCAGAAGTGTTCCCTAACAAGACTTTTCCGGATACTGAAACAAACCGCACGGGATTCTTTTTCCAAGATGAAATCAGTATTGGCGATGGACGCCTGCGACTCATTCCGGGTGTGCGTCATGACTCCTATGAAATGACGCCTACAGTCGATGCCTTACTAAACGGAGGCGGCGACATCAGTAATTTCGGTGGTTATCAGATTAGCGACGTGGACACAGACCATACGAGCTTAAACTTTGGCGCACTCTATGACATTGGTGAGAGCACGACAGCGTTTGTACAGTACGCCGAGGGCTATCGGCCGCCGAACTTCGACGAGTCCAATCAAGCCTTCGTCAACCTAGGCCACGGCTATGCCACCGTGCCCAACCCGGACCTAAAAGCGGAATCTAGTCGCGGATTAGAAACAGGCATCCGACACTCTTTTGCTAATGCCGATGTCTCTTTTACCGCCTATAGAAACCGTTATAGCAATTTTATTGAAACTCAGATGGTGGGCTTCGCCAATGGCATTAGTCTTTTCCAAGACAGCAATATTGGCAAAGTCGAGATCTATGGGATGGAGGTCAATGCCGATTGGCAGATCAATCCCCAATGGCAAATATCCACGGCGATGGCGTGGTCACGTGGCGAAGACGAAACCAACGCAAACCCTTTGGATAGCATTTCACCTCTTAGTGCCGTTATCAGCACACGGTTCGACAGCACACAGGAAAAGTGGGGCGCTGAAACTTTGCTAACACTCAATGCCGAGCAAGACAGAGTCTCCGCACCAGATCGTGTGACAGGCGACGCCTATGCACTTGTCGATGTTGTGGCTTATTACAATTTCAACTCGGCAGCTAAGGTGCGACTCGGTGTGTTTAATCTATTGGATGAAGAGTATGCCAGTTGGAACAGCATCAAGGGGCTTGCTGCCACAGACACCTTGAACATCGACAAAGCACAAGCGCCAGGCACACACGTTCGACTCAGTGTTAATTACGAATTTTAAATCTAATAAAAATATAGCCTAAACTTTTACAAGGACAATATGAAAACTATCATTCGCTCATTACTATTAATCAGCCTTTTTTGGGCACAATACAGCATGGCTCACACTGACGAATCATTTGGTGTACTCGTTATGGCTCATGGTGGCTCCGCTGACTGGAACCAAGGCGTCATCGACACCGTGGGACCGATGCAAGAACACTACAATATCGAAATCGCGTTCGGAATGGCAGATGCCTTCTCCATACAAGAGGCTGTCACCAAACTCGAAGCCAACGGTGCGCAGAGAATTGCGGTTGTTCGCCTCTTCATTTCCGGTGAGAGTTGGTATGAACGCACCCAACAGATTCTCGGCCTTACCGACGGCGCACCGCAGCGAGAACTTCCAGACGAAGATCACACCCATGGTCATGCTGAGCACGGTGCAGGCGCAATGGGGCATCGCATGGAGTTCTGGCAGATCGAAAGCAACGCTCAATTTGCCCTTAGTAAAGACGGGCTAGCGGATGCAGAACAGATGGCGCAAGTCCTGCTTAGCCGTGCCAATGAACTAAGTGAAAATGCCGCGCTCGAGGATGTCCTAATTCTTGCTCATGGCCCGGAAGATGATGAAGAGAATCAGCGTTGGCTCGCCAACATTGAGAAGCGAACGGCGTTGATTCAGACCCAGCATAACTTTCGCTCGGTTCATGTCGCGACACTACGAGAGGACTGGGAGGATAAACGCGAAACGGCCGAAGTCCACGTGCGCCAGCTAATCGAAACAGCCAACACCACGGGTGGCACGGCACTCATCATCCCCTACCGCGTCCATGGCTTTGGCCCTTATGAGCAAGTCTTTGAAGGCTTGCAGTATCGAGCCAATCACACTGGGTTAATCCCCCATAGCGCTGTTACTGACTGGATCATCGAGCAAGTCTCAACACTAGAAACAACTCTGCAACATAGTCACTAATTCTCACAACCCCACCAAGAGCTTGCGGCCGGGCAAGCTCAATTCCCTCGTAGTTTGCCCTTCGCTCTATCACAATCTTTTGAGACCTCCTACCAAGCACCGGCCTGCTCTCCCTCCTCGCTGTCACACGATTGACTTACAATTGTGCTTCACTAAAGAGTGTGTTTATATCGCGCAAGGATGCAGTTCTGTAACAAACATTTTTTATAGGTAACGGGGGCTACATGGTGAATTTAAAAATGGTTTGGCTGAGAGCCAGCGTCATGCTGATCATCGGACTCAGCACTATAGCTCTAGGGCAGACAGAAGAGCGAAATCTTACTACCGCCACCCCTGAAGACGTCGGCATGAACTCCGCCGCGTTAGAGCAATTTACGGAGGGTTTACGCGACGAAGTCGACAAAGGCCAACTAGCCGGAATTGTGACAATGGTGTCACGTCACGGAAAACTTATACAAAAAGACACCTATGGTTATCAAGATTTAGAGAATGGCATTCCGATGCAAGAAGACTCCATATTCCGCATCTTCTCTATGAGCAAGCCAATCACCGGTGTTGCGATGATGATGCTATACGAGGAAGGGAAATTCTCACTCGATGATCCCGTTGAAAAATTTATTCCTGAATTCAGCAATCTCATTGTCGCAAAAGACGATGCCGCCAACGGTATCCCTATAGCCGAGCTAGCAGAACACAAAATGACGATGCGAGAATTAATGAGCCATACAGGGGGGTTAACCTACGGTCCATTTTCGCGATCACGCGTAGACACACTGTACAACGAAGCCAATATGCTTGATCGCAACTCAAGCTTACAAGACATGATTGATAAACTTGCTCAAATCCCCTTACGGCAACAGCCCGGCAGTGTTTGGCACTACAGTGTGTCTGTTGATGTTCAGGGCTATCTTGTGGAAGTCATGTCAGGCATGAGCTTTGATGAGTTTTTACAAGAGCGGTTATTTACGCCCCTTGGGATGGTTGATACTCGTTTCTATGTCGGCCAAGAGAATGCCCAGCGCTTTTCTCGGGAATACACATCAGGGCCAGATGGTTTGACTAGTCCAGAAAACAGCGATTTCATTGACCCTGTTCCATTCCTCTCCGGCGGAGGCGGACTGACGTCAACCGCTACTGATTACATGCGCTTTGCACAGATGCTCGCCAACGATGGAGTCTTTGATGGCACGCGAATAATCTCTGGCGAGAGTGTCACGCTGATGCGTATGAATCAATTACCACAGGGCCAGACTGAGATTCCGGGTTATCCAGGCAACGCTTTTGGCTTAGATTTCGCTGTCGTGATGGACCCTGCTAAAAATGGCGGCATGTCGAAAGGAAGTTATTGGTGGTGGGGAATCGCTGGTTCTTGGTTCTGGATTGACCCAGTAGAAGATCTCGTTTTTGTCGGGATGATACAAAATCGCAACTTACTGTATACACGCGGTTTGCAACTTAAGAGCAAAGAGTTGCTCTATAATGCCGTTGAAAGCTCCCATCAATAAGTGGAATGTTTTTCGTCGTGGGGCACACCCACGACGGAATCCCACTTAAAATCCATTCAAAGTTGCATATCGATCACGGTGAAAGCTCGCGTCTCCTAGCAAGGCTTGTATGACTCGAGCACGCTTCAAGTAAAACCCGATATCAAACTCGTCTGTCATACCAATACCTCCGTGCATCTGCACACCCTCATTGCTAATTAGCTCAAAGACCTCGGAAAGCTTCGCTTTGGCAATACTGGCTAGCACAGGAATCTCTTCTTGAGCGCCATCTAACTCGCTAAAGGCACGACGCACAGCCGAACGACACAGTTCTAGCTCGCTATACATGTGCGCAGCACGGTGCTGCAAACCTTGAAAAGCCCCAATCAACACGCCGAATTGTTCTCGCTGTTTAAGGTAATCAATAGTTCTATCAAACACTTCCTGGGCACTGCCAAGCATTTCCGCCGCCAAGCCTATTCGACCCACATCCAAGGTTTTCTCTAGAAGCGCATAACCGAGATCTTTCTTCCCTAGTAACGCATCGGCAGAAACGCGCACATCCGTGAAGCTGATTCGTGCAGCGTTGCGGCTATCTACGAGATCAAGACGTTGAACATCCACACCCAATGCTTCCCGCGCTACAAGGAACAGACTGATTCCATCCTCATCATCTTGTTGACCCGCGGTGCGAGCCACCACGATGAGTTTGTCCGCCACATGTCCATCCAACACAAATGTTTTAGTGCCGTTGAGAATATACCCCTCGGCATCTGTGCTTGCCGTGGTAGCAATACGTGTGGGCTGATGCAGTGGCGTTTCCTCATGAGCCAAAGCCATGACTAGTTCACCTACCGCTATTTTTGGCAGGAGCGTCATTTTCTGCGCTTCACTACCGCCTAGATTCAATGCCGTCGCACACAATAATACCGTCGAGACTAGGGGGGTAGGCACTAACGTGCGGCCAGTTTCTTCCAAGACGATTTCTAATCCTGTGTAGCCAAAACCAAAACCACCATAAGCTTCGGGGATGGTCATCCCTGCCCAGCCTAAATCCACCATTTTCTGCCACAGCTCACGAGAGAAGCCATCGGCTACTCGCTCATCACGCACACGGCGTAGCTCAGCCACTGATGCGTTCTCTTGGCAGAAGGCGCGCACGGAATCTTGCAACATTAGTTGATCTTCATTTAGAACCATCGACATGTTTAAGCCCCCTTCTTGGAAGTGAGCATTGGCATATCAGGCAATCCCAGTACGCGCTTGGCAATCACATTCAGTTGAATCTCTGCGGTCCCCCCTTCAATAGAGTTGCCCTTAGAGCGCAGCCACTCCCGCGTCACCTTGAGTTCCTGTGCACTGAAGTCACTATTATCTTTATTGCTCCAACCTAACCCTTGTGTGCCGAGCGCCTTCAACATCAATTCGTAACGGCGCTTGTTCAGCTCACAGCCATAGTTCTTTAACATTGAAGATGTGGCATTTGGCCCTTTACTTAATTTTTCTTCTTCAAGAGATCGCAGGGAGGTAAAGGCAAACGCTTCACTATCGATCTTGTGTCTTGCAATCTCATCACGTAACACGGCATCGCAGAGTTGTTGCTCATCTCCACGCACCGCCATTGCCATCCCTTCCACTGACGCGCTATCGGGTTTACGGCCAGCGTTACCCGAGGCAAGCCCGAAGCCGGAAATCATCGTGCGTTCATGTTGTAAAAGCCGCTTAGCAATGGTCCAACCGTCGTTCAATCGTCCGACTAACGCAGTCGCAGGCACCCGAACATCATCAAAAAAAGTTTCACAAAATGGCGAGGCACCACTGATCAATTGGATGGGGCGCGTGGTCACGCCGGGGCTCTTCATATCGAACAGAATAAAACTGATGCCACTGTGTTTCGCCGCTTCAAAATCGGTCCGAACTAAACAGAAAATCCAATCCGCTTTGTCAGCATAGGACGTCCAGACTTTGGCCCCATTCAAGATGTATTCGTCCCCTTCTAGTACTGCTTTAGTACTGAGCGAGGCGAGGTCAGAGCCAGAACCTGGTTCGCTATAGCCTTGGCACCAACGAATGTCGCCGCGCACGATACTAGGGATGTGCTGCTCTTTCTGCTCATGAGTCCCGTATTCAAGAAGCACAGGCCCCAACATGCTGATTCCGAAACTATTGAGTGCTTGGCGGGCGCCAATGCGTTGTAGTTCCTGGGTTAAGACAATGGCCTCTTCTTTGCTCAGGCCACCACCGCCGTATTCTTTTGGCCATGTAGGCGTCGTCCAGCCTTTCTCTGCCATGCGCTGCAACCACAATTGGCTGTCAGGATGTTTGAACTGGGCATTGCGCCCGCCCCACACGACTTCGTCTTCTTCCATAGGTGTTCGCATGCTCACAGGGCAATTTGCCTCAAGCCATGCACGCGTACTGTCACGAAACTCTACTAGTGTTTGCATTAACATTCCCCTTTTTGAACCTGTGACTCCCTAGCCGCGCAAAACAATACGACCGTTGGCACGACCGGCTTTCAAGTCTGCTAATGCTTCACTGACCTGACTCAATGGCCGCTCTTCAATTTGAATCGGGGCAATCTTACCTGCGCGCACCAAGGCCATTAGTTCAGCCATTTCTTGTAGGCTCCCCACATAGCTGCCCTGAATAATGCGAGCATTCATAGGAATAAAAGGCAGTGGAATATTTAGCGCACCGCCGAACAGTCCTACAATGACTAACTTACCGCCCTTGCGTAAACAAGAGAGTCCAAAGTTAACCGAAGCCTCAGCTCCCACGAAATCCAGAGCCGCAAAGACCCCGCCTTCACTGAGTGACTTGATGACTTTGGACTGAGCACGATCCGATGAATCAAAGACACGCTGCACACCCAACGCTTTCGCTGCAGCAAGCTTATGGGGATCGATGTCGGCGACAATAGGATCAATACCCATCGAGAGCGCAATTTGCACCGCCATCATGCCAACGCCCCCTGCTCCGATAATGAGGACTTCATCACCGGGCAAGCGATCTGATATTTTTTTCAAGGCACTATAGGCAGTAAGACCGGAGCAAGCATAGGTGGAGGCCAAGGCATCATCTACCTGACCTTTATCGAACAGATAACGACTATGAGGGACTAATACGTGATCCGCAAAGCCCCCTTTGGCCATTGTTCCTAGCCCGCGCCCTGGGGTACAAAGGTGCTCTTCGCCCCGCAGGCACGACGCGCATTCACCACATCCTATCCAGGGATAGACCACACGGCGATCACCCACGATTACGTCGCTGACCTCAGCCCCCACGGCGACTACTTCACCGAAGATCTCATGCCCTAATACCTGACCTGCGCGTCCGACCTCTAGCTGTTTATCATTGCCTAGGTCGAACACGCCGTCATGTAAATGAATATCAGAATGACAGACTCCACATGCCAGCATCTTCAACAAAATCTGAGAGCCAACCGGGGCTGGAGTCTCAGATTCGACTTTCAATAATGGCTCGCCTGGTGCCGCCGTTTCATAAGTGATCATGTGTGTACCTACTAAGCAATGCTATGAGACGTCGCCCTTATTTTTGCTCTTTCGCCCAAGCGGCAAAACTGCTGCCCTCGTTTGCGAGCTTCTCTAGCAATGGTGCAGGCTGCCAATAGTCTGGGCCGAGTTCTTTTTGGAAACGTATGATCGTATCGTAGACATTCTTCAGACCAACCTGATCGGCGAAGAACATGGGGCCACCCTTTGCGGCAGGGAAGGCATAACCGTAGACATAGACGACATCGATATCGCTTGGACGCTGAGCAATCCCCTCTTCCAAGATAAGCGCCCCTTCATTGATCAAGGGATAGAACAAGCGCGCTAAGATCTCATCTGTGCTGATTTCACGGCGCTGGATACCCAATTTATCGGCATGAGCGAGTATCAGTGCGGTCACCTCAGGATCTTCTTGGCGTGCACGAGTTTGAGGATCGTACTTATAATATCCGGCGCCAGACTTCTGCCCCAAGCGCCCGAGTTCTACCAGTGCAGATGCGACGCAATGGGTTGCAGGGTCCATCACATCACCATCCGCCTCACGTGCTTGCCGTGCTTTATAACCGATATCTAGCCCAGCCAAGTCACTCATGGCTATTGGGCCCATCGCCATACCGAACTGCTCAGCCGCCGTGTCGATTTGAGTAGGTGAGGCACCATCAAGCAGCAACATATGCGCTTGACGCCCATATCCTGTCAACATTCTATTGCCGATAAAACCATAGCAAACACGTGATAATGCGCATACTTTTCCGACTTTCTTCCCAATCTTCATAACCGTTGCTAGCACGTCATCAGACGTTTTTTCTCCACGCACAACTTCTAGCAGCTTCATCACATTAGCCGGACTAAAGAAATGCATTCCGACAACATCTTCTGGCCGCTTAGTCGCGCTCGCGATGTCATCGACATTCTGATAAGACGTGTTCGAGGCTAGTATTGCGCCAGGCTTACACACGGCATCTAGTTTCGTGAACACTTCTTTCTTGATATCGGGATTTTCAAATACAGCCTCAATGACCATATCCACAGAAGCCAGATCATTGTAGTCAGTCGTGCCATTGATCATGGCCAAGCGCTCGCCCATCTCCACTTCGTCCATCTTGCCTTTCTTCACAGTGATGGAGTAGTTCTTACGGATAATACCTAGGCCACGCTCTAGGGCTTCGTCACTAATTTCTAACATCGTCACGGGGATTCCGGCGTTGGCAAAACACATCGCAATGCCGCCCCCCATAGTGCCACCGCCAATAATGGCGACGTGTTTGATGTCACGTACTGGGGTATCCGCTGGTAGTCCTTTGATCTTCGCCGCTTCACGCTCGGCAAAAAATACATGACGCATCGCCTCAGATTGTGGCGACTGTACGCACTCCATAAACTGTTTGCGCTCAACGTCTAAGCCTTCATCCATAGGGAGATTGACGGCGGCCTCTACACAGCTCACGATGCGGTCTGCAGCGATTTGTCCGCGTGCACGTGCGGCAAGTTTTTTACGGTAGCCATCAAAAAATCCTGGCTCAATGCTTTTGGGGTCGATAGTTATATCGCGCACGCGCTTCAGTGGCGCACCGGCCTTCACTAAACTCTGTGCATACTCTATTGCGGCCGCTTTTAAGTCTTGTGTTGTAATCACCTCATCGATTAGGTTCATCTCGCTAGCAAGTTCAGCTGGCACAGGGTTACCTGATGTCATCAAGTCTAATGCAGCTTTAACACCGGCAAGACGCGGAACACGCTGAGTGCCGCCAGCCCCAGGCAAGATCCCAAGTTTGACTTCTGGCAAGCCCACTTTGGCGCTAGGCAGAGCACAACGGTAATGGCACGCCAATGCAGTTTCAAACCCGCCACCAAGCGCCGTACCGTGAATGGCCGCCACTACAAGCTTGCGAGAGTTTTCTAAAGTCACAAGCATCTCAGGCAGAGACGGCGCCTTCGGCGGCTTACCAAATTCAGTAATGTCAGCACCGGCAATAAAGGTGCGCCCGGCACAAATAAGGACTAGAGCTTCACTGGCATCATCTTGTGCCGCGGTTACCGCGTCTTGCAAACCCTTTCGCAAGGCATGAGAAAGTGCGTTGACCGGAGGGTTATCAATAGTAATGACGCCGATGTTTCCGTTTAGTTCATAACTGACTACGTTGGACATGCGTGTTCCCCTACTCAAATAATTTGAAATAAATTTTGCTTGTTAAACCAAAGGCTCTTTTGTTAATCGAGACGCTCAATCACGGCGGCGATCCCCTGCCCAATACCAATACAAAGACTAATGAGTGCATAACGTCCACCGGTGCGCTCTAGTTGACGCATCGCGGTGATTGCAATTCGAGCACCCGACGCACCCAGTGGGTGACCCACGGCGATCGCGCCACCATTAGGGTTAACCCGGGGATCATCAAAAGCGACGTCCAGCATTTTCAAACACCCTAGCACTTGCGTCGCAAACGCTTCATTGATTTCGATAACATCCATGTCATTCAATGTTAATCCTGCTCGCGCCAACGCTTTGCGTGCGGCAAACACTGGGCCGAGCCCCATGACTCGTGGCTCTACTCCGGCGATTGCGCCTGCCACTATTCTTGCTCTTGGACGAATACCGTATTTTTCGCCAATGCTTCGGTCACCAATAATGAGTGCCGCAGCTCCATCGTTGATACCCGACGCATTACCGGCGGTGACCACGCCATCGAATAATGGCCGCAATCCCGTTAATGCCTCTACCGTAGAACTTGCTCTCGGATGCTCATCACTTGCGACAGACAACGCGGGCTTTTTGCGCCCTTGCGGGACATCAATAGGAATGATTTCTTCGTCGAAAAACCCAGCCACGCGTGCGGCTTCATATTTCGCTTGGGAGCTGGCAGCGAAAGCATCGCTTTGCGCTCTTGAAATATCGAGGTCGCTAGCGATGTTATCCGCCGTTTGCGGCATGGTGTCATTGCCAAATGCAGCAGCAAATTGCGGGTTCGTAAAACGCGCCCCTAATGTGCTGTCGGCAATTTGCTGACCTCGATCGTATGCAGATTGAGCTTTTGACAGAATAAGTGGGGCACGGCTCATGGATTCAACGCCACCGGCTACAAATAGATTGCCCTCGGAGCTCTTAACGCCACGTGCCACATCCAATATGGCAGCCAAACCCGAGCCACACAGTCGATTGACGGTTAAGCCGCCCACAGTGGTTGGCATTCCTGCTAACAATGCAGCGAATCGACCTACATTGCGGCAGTCTTCTCCTGCCTGATTGGTGTTGCCCATAATGACGTCTTCATAGGCGTCCAATGGAAATTCGTTACGAGTCACAACCGACTTGATGATATGGGCAAGCAAATCGTCAGGACGCACAGGCGCTAACACTCCGCCTTGCCGGCCGAATGCACTGCGACCACCGTCATAAATCAATGCTTCTGGGGAATCCTTCATAAATATCGCTCTCTATTTTCCGTTTGCTATGCAAACGACTTGGGTCAAGAGGGGGAATGCGAAACTATGCTGTCATTGACGCAACAGCGTATTTAAGACTTACTTGAATTGCCGTGGTAGTCATCCCCTCAGAGTCTACTCGGCGGCCAGTATTGCCCTCTAGAATCAAGACATCCTATCGTGATTCACGCGATGGGTAACACCCGCCCCACCAGCGAAAAGGACAGAGCCTGTTCTATAGCGGGCTCTCATACTAGCACAGGGTATAAAGAGGTGGAATTCGCTTTGCACAGACTTTAAGCTGAGCTCCACACGCAAGTGTCCGGGGGATTACTTTAGAGGAATACGCATGATTCGCGATCAAGAAACACTCGACCAACTAATTGGTGTTGTGGATAAATTTGTCAAAGAACGTTTAGTGCCTGCCGAACAGGAAGTCGCAGAGAACTATCAAATCCCAGACAAAATTGTCCAAGAAATGAAAGACTTAGGATTGTTCGGGATGACCATTCCCGAAGAGTATGGCGGCCTTGGGCTGACCATGGAAGAAGAGATCTATGTGGCGATGGCGCTCGGGCGCACCTCGCCAGCCTTCCGCTCAATCTTAGGCACCAACAACGGCATCGGCTCTGCCGCTGTAGTCTTCGACGGCACCGAAGAGCAGAAACAACGCTTTCTCCCCAAATACGCCAGTGGCGAATGGGTCGGCTGCTTTTGTCTCACCGAGCCCGACGTAGGCTCTGATGCGGGCGCGGTTAAAACCACCGCTCGTCGCGATGGCGATCATTATGTGATTAATGGCACCAAACGCTATATTACCAATGGCCCCGTTGCCGACACTTTTAATGTCATGGCACGCACCAATCCCGACATCAAAGGCGCACGCGGCATCTCCGCCTTTATCGTTGAGAAAGGGACACCGGGAATTATCCTAGGGGCCATTGATCGTAAAATGGGGCAAGCGGGCTCTCTAACCTGTGATGTTATTTTCGAAGATGTCCGTGTACCAGCAGACAATCTGATCGGTGAAGAAGGACAAGGCTTTATCACCGCTATGAAAGTATTGGATCGTGGCCGTTTACATATTTCAGGGGTGAGCGTTGGCGTTTCAGAACGCCTTATAGAGGATGCGCTAGAGTTTGCGATGAGTCGAAAACAGTTCGGCGTGGCAATCGCAGAACATCAACTTATTCAAGCCATGTTGGCCGACTCCAAAACCGAGTCTTACGCTGCACGTTGCATGGTGTTAGAAACAGCAAGGGCGCGAGATGCCGGCAAAAATGTCAGCACCGAGTCCGCAGCCTGCAAACTGTTTGCGACAGAGATGGTTGGTCGTGTCGCCGATCGTGCGGTGCAAATTCATGGCGGGGCAGGTTATATATCCGAGTACGCTGTGGAACGTTTCTATCGCGATGTCAGGCTCTTTCGTTTGTATGAAGGCACTAGCCAAATACAGCAACTTATCATCGCTCGCAATATGATCAAGGCCGCTAGTTGACCGCTTGGGTTTGCAACTTGCAAGCATGCTGATTTTTTAAAATCGATTGCGAGTTGCACGCCCAATTAAATTAACTAGGCGTTTAAATGGACCATCGAACTAATGGAATGCAGTCCACTCTATGTCAGACACGCCGTTCACACTTCTTAGCCTCAATATTCACAAAGGGTTTGCACTTGGCCCTAAACGCCTAGTGCTAAACAGGATTCGAGATTGCTTGCGAGATAGCAATGCCAACATCGTCTTTCTACAGGAAGTGGTGGGCGCCAATAATCGCCACCAGAAAGACATGGCGAGCTGGCCGTCAGAAAGCCAACTCGAGTTCTTAGCCGACAGCGTTTGGCAGCATCACGCCTATGGTAAAAACGCCATCTATCAACACGGCCATCACGGCAATGCTATTCTTAGCGCTCTCCCGTTTGAACGCCTGGATAATATCAACGCATCCATTCACAGCTTTTCGCAACGAGGCTTTCTACACGGAACGATAACCGGAAACATCCATTTAATTTGCGTACATCTGGGTTTATTTGAAAGCGAACGCAAACTCCAAATCACTCATTTAATTGACCATATCCATCGCACAATCCCCGCCGACGAAGCGTTCATATTAGCGGGAGACTTTAATGATTGGCGCGGCACCGCTCACAAACGGCTCATGAACCAACTCCATGTGCAGGAAGTGCATGAGAGCGCAAACGGTCGCATAGCGCGCACCTACCCTGCTTTCCTGCCGATGCTGCCCATGGATAGAATTTACGTACGCGGCTTCGAGATAGAGCATTGCAGTAGCTTTGCGGGCACTCATTGGCGCGACTTCTCCGACCACAAAGCGTTGATTGCGAAAGTACAATTACATCCACTGGCAAGCAAGGGAGTGGCATGACCTTTGAGCAATCCGTTTTCTGGCTAATTCCCCCGCTCCATATCATGATGGCGATTGCGGCGTCCGCTCATGCATTGCTCAACAAAGCCGATTCACGCGGGGCGTTCGGCTGGATTGCCCTTTGCATTATTTTGCCTCTAGCTGGGCCGATTCTTTATCTGATTTTTGGCATCAATCGTGTCAATTCCGCGGCACAGAAACACTATGTCACCAAGCTCTATAAAGACTCCACGGATACTATTCAAGAACCCAAGGGCACTCAGTTCCGCCCCTTGTCGATGGTGGGAGAGCGCGTTTTAGGAAAGGGCCTTAGCTCCTGCGATGAAGTACGAGTCCTGATCAACGGAGAGCAACTTTACCCCGCAATGCTCGAGGCCATTGCGCAAGCTCGTGAATGCGTTTTGCTAGGCACCTATATTTTTGATCACGACGAAACGGGACTAACTTTCGTCAAAGCCCTTGCCGCAGCAAGTGCCAGAGGAGTTGAGGTCAAAGTCATTGTCGACGGGATGGGGGAATGGATGGGACTGCGCAGAATAGGCAAGGCATTACGCGCCCACAACATCCCCTTTACCCGCTTCAACCCCATTACTCTCATACCCCCCGCTCTAAATATCAACCTGCGCAGTCACCGCAAAGTGCTAGTGATAGATCATCGCTACGCCTTCACTGGCGGGTCCAACATTGGTGACCGACACCTTGCTGACAACACCGACAACGCTCACCGTGTGCAGGATATTCATTTTCGCCTACAAGGGCGGGTAGTGGATGAGCTCGAATGGGCGTTTCGTCGCGACTGGCACTACTGCAAAGGCACCGTAAAACTTCCGCCTTTTAAGCATCACAATCTCAATCGACCAGATTCTGCAATCTGGAGCAGAATGATTTTGGATGGCCCTAACAAATCATTAGATAGGCTAAGCGACTTAATGCTTGGGGTGATCAGTGCGGCCAAAGAACGCGTGTGGATAATGACCCCCTACTTCATCCCCACACCCGATTTATTGGGAGCAATAGTGGCGGCCCATCTACGCGGCGTTGATGTCCAAATTTTGTTGCCCGGTGAGAACAACATCAAACCGGCACACTGGGCATCACGCAATATTCTGCGCTTCGTTTTGGAAAAGGATATCTATATCGGCTACCAAGAGCCCCCGTTCATCCATTCCAAAATATTACTTGTCGACGAACAATACGCTTTGATTGGATCCGCCAATATGGACCCTCGCAGTTTAAGACTAAATTATGAGCTAGGCGTTGAGCTTTTCGACAAAGCACTCAACCAACAATTGAGTGAATATTTCATTAAACGCCGGACTGTGGCTACGCAAGTCACAAATGAAGAAATCGCCAACCGCGGCCTTGCGGAACGCCTGAGAGATGCTCTGGCCTGGCTATTCTCACCCTATCTTTAAGTGGCGAGTTCCTCGCTACTAATGCACGTTCTTCTCGTTTACACTAAGAGTGAATATGGATGCTAACTAGGAGGCAATCATGAGTACTTATACGAATTTGCTAGTCGCCATCGATTTATCAGATGAGTCATCCAAAGTCATAAAAAGAGCCCGAAAGCTCGCGGGAGGGGACTGCGGAAAACTCAGTCTTATCCACGTCGTTGAACCTATAGCGGCGGCCTACCCTATTGATGCTTATGCGATCAATATCAGTAAGATGCAAGAAGAAGCCATGCAGATCGCTGCCGATCGCCTCGCAGATTTTGGTAAGGAATACGACATTCCCACCGAACATCAATATGCAATGGTAGGCTCTGCCGCTACCGAGATTCGCGCTAAAGCGGAAGAAACTAAAGCAGACCTAATCGTTATTGGTAGCCACGGACGATCGGGATGGAAACTATTGCTAGGATCCACCGCCAACAAGGTATTACACGGATCACAATGCGATGTTTTGACTGTCCACGTAGGTGAATGAGGCTTGTAAATGTCCTACCCCAATTTGCTGCAACCGCTTGATTTAGGTTTTACACAATTACGCAACCGCGTCTTAATGGGGTCCATGCATACGGGGCTTGAAGACATTCCCGACAGCCACGCCCGTATGGCCGCGTTCTACGCTGAACGTGCGGCCGGTGGAGTGGCGCTAATTGTCACTGGCGGCTTTATGCCCAACGAACACTGCCTGCCAGCAGGAGAGGTCCCCGTCTATCGACAAGAGGGAGCTGTTGAGAAACACCGCCTAATCACCGACGCCGTGCACCAGGAAGGGGGTAAAATATGTTTACAAATACTACACACCGGACGTTACTCTCGCACTGAAACCCTCATCGCCCCATCGGCGATACAAGCTCCTATTAATCGCTTCGTCCCCGCTGCCGCCACAGAAAAACAGATCACCCAACAGATTGAAGACTTTGCCGAGTTTGCACAGTTCTGCCAAGAAGCCGACTACGACGGTGTAGAGATCATGGGCTCCGAAGGCTACTTTATTAACGAGTTTATTGCGCAGCGCACCAATCAACGCAAAGACCGTTGGGGCGGAAGTTTCGAGAACCGAATTCGCCTACCTTTAGAGATTGTGAAACGCACACGTGAACGCGTCGGCAAAGACTTCATCATCATTTTTCGTCTATCCATGCTCGATCTCGTAGAGGGCGGCAGTAGTTTCGAAGAGACGGTATTGCTTGGCAAAGCATTAGAGTCCGCCGGTGTCACAATTATCAATACAGGTATTGGTTGGCATGAATCTCAGATACCGACCATTGCTACAAAGGTGCCACGAGCCGCTTTTACTTGGGTAAGCGCTAAATTCCGCGAACACTTAACTGTTCCGGTGATTACCTCCAATCGAATTAATACGCCAGAAGTTGCCGAGGAAGTTCTCGCGCGCGGTGATGCCGACATGATATCGATGGCACGCCCGTTTCTTGCAGACCCCCATTTTGTTAATAAGGCCGCCGCCAACCGAAGCGATGAGATCAACACCTGCATTGGTTGCAATCAAGCCTGTCTCGATCACATTTTCAAAGGGCAATTAACCAGCTGCCTCGTCAATCCTCGGGCTTGCCACGAACTGGAGCTGCAACTGACGCCCACTCAAGACCCTAAAAGAATCGCTGTAGTTGGCGCAGGTCCAGCCGGGCTCGCGTTTGCCACTACGGCAGCAGAGCGCGGCCATAACGTCACACTTTTCGACAGTGCTCCCGAGATCGGTGGGCAGTTCAATTTAGCGAAACGCATACCAGGCAAAGAAGAGTTCAATGAAACCCTGCGCTATTTCGCCACACGGTTGAAAGCCTTGAACGTCGACGTACAACTCAATACCCGTGTCGATTCCGCCATGCTCAATGCCGAGAAATTTGACGCCGTAGCAATCGCCACCGGAATAATCCCACGCACACCTAATATCCCCGGCATCGACCATCCATCCGTAGTCAGTTATATCGACACGCTTACAGGGAGAGTCAAAATTGGACCACGCGTCGCCTTAATCGGAGCCGGCGGCATTGGCTTCGATGTGGCAGAGTTTCTTAGCCATGGCAAAGAAAGCCCAAGTCAAAACATTCCTGTATTCATGCGTGAGTGGGGCGTAGATATGACTCTCGCCGCTCGCGGCGGTATTGAAGGGGTGCAAGCATCATTAGAGGCGCCCGCACGAGAGATCACGCTTCTCCAACGCAAAGACACGAAAGTGGGTAGCAACTTGGGTAAAACCACCGGCTGGATTCATCGCCTGGGTTTGATGAAACGCCATGTCAAAATGCTCGCGTCCTGCGACTATGTAAAGATTGATGATGAGGGCTTACACGTTCTCGTCAAAGGAGAGCCGCGCGTCATTCAAGTAGACAACATCGTTATCTGCGCGGGGCAACTGTCACTACGTGAAATCTCCGACGGACTCGACATGCCATCTCACCTTGTCGGCGGCGCTAATGTAGCATCGGAGCTTGACGCCAAGCGCGCCATTGACGAGGCTACACGGGTGGCACTGACAATTTAGTCAGTCGCGGCAATATCTAATGTTGGATCGTAGATCTGCGAGTCTACGTCCAACATTCCCAATACTGTATGAAAATAATTGTCGTGCGAAAGGCTTTGCTGTGCACGCGCATTAAGTGCCAGTCGTTTGCTTGCGCCCATTTCCCCAAACCAAAGAAAAGAGGCCACGTGGGTTTGTGCCTGTGGAGCAAGCGCATAGGGCAATCCGTGTAAGTACAAGCCCATCTCCCCCAAGGATTCTCCGTGATCTGCCATGTAAAACATCCCAGTAGAAAACTCACTACTGTAGGGCTTTAGAAAGTCGATCACTTCGGATAAAAAATAGTCGCTATACACCAAGGCATTATCATAAGCATTGTTGATCTCTTCACGAGTGCAGCTTTCCATTTGATTGGATCGACACACTGGCGTATAGATCTCAAATTCCTTTGGATATCGCTTGTAATAAGAAGGCCCATGATTGCCCATCTGGTGCAATACAATCGTGATATCGCCCTCTTGGGAAGCAATGTAGTCATCGAGCCCGCCGAGCATTCCGACATCTCGACATTCAATATCACACACAGAGTTCACCTCGACGCTTCGATAATCTTCGAAAGGAATCTCCAGCGCTACGCCCTTTGAATCTGAGTTATTATCCCGCCACAGTACATTGACGTCGGCTTTTGCTAGCACATCCAAAAGATTCTCATGAGCGTTTGCCTGTCGCAGTGAGAAGTCATCGAAGGGGCTAAGGGAGAACATGCAAGGCAATGAATAAGCGGTCGAAGTGGCACAGGAACTCACATCAGGCAGGTTCACAATATTTTGCTGTGAAAGCGCAGGGTTCGTCTTACGAGCATATCCATTCAGTGACCAATGGTCGGCGCGCGTGGCCTCCCCTACAACCAGAATAATGAGCTTACGCTCTCCAGACGCACGGCTAATTTTGGCATCGTTGCCGATACTCTGACGCGGTCCCTGCACTGATTCATTAACAAGCTCCTCTGTATATTTTACCGAAGAGTAAATGAATGTCAGAGGGTTCATGTAATAACGCAGGTCTTTTTGTTCGCGAATAAAACTGGCGTATTGCTCTGACATAAGCAGCATATTCGCCGCAATGGCAATGAAGACTACGCCCAACAATTGCGCACGACTCACGAATTCTTTGACTATCCCCGTGCACTCAATCTTAGTTCTAAATACCAAATAGGCCGGAACAAGCCCAAGCACGACGAAATACACTAACAGACGAATACTGAGAAGATCGTACACTTCCCTGCTGTCGGTCATAAGCGAGTTTTGAATCATTGCCGAGTCGATGATGACGTTATAACTATTCATGAAATAACTAGCTAACGCGGCGGCAGGAAACAGCAATATCAGCAACGGCTTGAAGGTAAACTTATTGAGAACAAGCCCAAGAAAAAGGCTGATAAAGCAAAACAGAAGCACCGCTAAAGAAATATAGAATGCGAGATTGCCAGGGGCTGGATAACGCGCCAATACATTGGCAAAAAACGCGTAGTTGTAAGCCACCGAGAAGACCAGTGCCGAAAGCAGGATGGCTCTATTGCTGCCCTTCATTATAAAAGTAAACATTATCGCTCTCGCTTTTTCGACTAGTGCTCTATTGAACTATCGAAAAGCAGTCTGAGCGCGAAGACTTAAGGCAGCCTTAATTTACTCATCTTTATAATTGCTTCACTACTCTTAGCCAAAGCAATGAGCTCAGATGAACCAAGCCTTTGTAAAACTTATTGTAATGCCAAGCGCCCTATTCCTGCTGGCAATTAGCATCATTGCCGCGGGCAATATTGATCTTCTTGTAGGCGATTATTTGTTCGCACTTGAAGGGCAGCAATGGCAACTAAAACACGCCTGGATCACCGAGACAGTGATCCATGAGTATGGTCGAACATTAGTGGGAGGGATGCTAATCGGCTTACTCGGCGCCATCATTTTAAGTTATCGATTCGACACACTTCGGGCAGTAAGACCCGGGCTCTACTACATACTAGTGTCAGCGCTTATCAGCGTGACAGTGGTGAATGCTTTGAAGGCGCTTACAGGAATCGACTGCCCTTGGGATCTCAGCCGGTACGGAGGCACACAGAGCTATGTGGCGCTGTTCTCGGCACACCCCGATGGGCAAGTGCCTGGCGCCTGTTTTCCCTCAGGGCATGCAAGTGGGGCCTATAGCTGGCTAGGCGTTTTCTTTTTCGCAGGGCTTTATAAACCCAAGTGGCGGTATGCAGCGCTGACGGCAGTGCTTAGTCTAGGAGTGGTGTTTGGCGCCGCACAACAACTACGAGGCGCGCATTTTTTCTCCCATGATATCTGGACACTCTATATTTGTTGGACTTGCGCCAGCTTGTGCTATCTCTATTGGTTTCGCCTACCTCAGCGACCTAATAGATTGGCAGGAGAGAATTGATCCGTCAGCACTCGACGCGTCTGATCCCAGTCCGGACGTGTTCCCATGCGGGCTGGAAACTCTAATATCTCCACGCCGTAAGGTTTCAGCGTTTCATGAAGCGGCTGCGCATTCACCTTCAACTGCCCCTGATCAGGCAACTGCTTCTGCTGTGCTACGATGACACGATTGCCGGACCCCGTCATTTTAAGATTAAAGAAATCTCCGAACACCGCACGATAGGTTTCGGACTCATGGGCATAAAGCTCGCTAGTGGAGAACGTGTTCGATACCAGCACGCCATCCGGAGTCATCACTTGCTTCACTTCCTCCAAGAACTCCTGCGTTAGCATGTGCTCTGGAATGTACTCGCCTGTAAACGCATCCAAGACAATAAAGTCGAATTTGCGCTCTTGGATACCAGCACGTTTGATGAAAACTCGCGCATCCACAACATGAGTTTGTACTTTTTCACTTTCCTCATACCCGAAAAACTCTTTTGCCACATTCACTACAGCCTGATCGATCTCAAGCACTTCAATGGTGGCGTCCGGATACAACTCATGCAATGCCGCGGGGAGGGTCCCGCCTCCCAACCCGGCTATTAAAATAGACTTAGGGTTCGGGTTAACCAACAGGCCCGCCATTGTCATTCGCGCATAGTGAAAAACGAATTCTTTAGGGTTGCGCATATTCATACAGGTTTGATTGCGCTCACCGCGCACCGCATTGAATAACAAGCAGCGCCGACCATCGACTTCAGTCACGAAAATATTGCGATAGACAGAGCGTTCTTCATGCAGGGTCTCCGCACTGACTACCCCTGACACTAACGAGGCCATCATGGCAAAGCCAAACAAAACACATTGGCGCCATTGGCCAAAATTTCGGTACAGCGTTTTCTCAGTTTTCATCGCGTAGCACTCCCGCTGTTTTTTTGAACAGGCAGCTTATGAACAATAGTAATGGCTGCGGCACATAGCAGCAATATCGCTATAGATCCCCACATGATCGTGTCAATTTCAAACCAAAGTACAAAATAGAAGGAAGTCAGCAGAGTACCAAGCGCACTGCCGAGGGTCGAGACGAAATACAATAAGCCAGCCATACGCCCACTGTTTTCCTGCGAACTGACTAGCAATCGAATGGAATAGGGGGAGACCATGCCCATGAGACAAATAGGGAGGAAATAAAGCAGGACTGCCGCGATCAACGAACCATAGCGAGGATCTTCAACACTCATAAAGACTTGCGTCATCGTCCACTCAGCAAAAAAGATAATCGGCAAAGACAGCAATGCAGACATCATGAAGAAAGACGCGAATGTCTTATGGTTTGGATTGCGGGAAGAAAGGCGCCCACCCCAAAGATACCCTAAGGATAGAGAGAGCATGAAAATAGTGATGATGCTTCCCCATACATACACGCTGGTGCCGAAATAAGGGGATAACACGCGCCCCCCTAAAAGCTCTATCGTCATAATAATGAAGCCATTGAGAAAGGCCGCGCTTACAATTACTTTTTGCATCAAACTGTTTTTACTGGATTCGGTCACTTTATGTTCTTCTTTTTGGGGTCGGATAACGAGAGATGACCAGACAGACTAAGGAACGGACACCGCTCCATATGGGAGCTTTATTAAGCTGCCTGAAAATACGTTATCTCCCTCGATGGGTCAAGAAATTGCCAAGATCGCGACATTCCTTGAAGCGAGAGTAGAATATCGGGCTTAATATCCCTCAATAATTGCCTCCAAGAGGCCGCAGGCGTATCCTTGCCGCGCTTTTCCTGCTTATAGCGAACAAACCCTCGCTCGCAACAGTAGAGAACCCGATTAGCTTATTTTTCGTTCAATCCTCGATTGGGCTCAGGACCACCACCATGTCTGAAAATACCGCACCCACGCCTGAGAAAGACGAAATATATATCCCTCGCCTCAGCCTGATGAAGCTCGCAGGCCCCACCATTGTTGGCAATCTATTGCTATCGATGGTCCATCTTGCCGCCATCAAGATTGTGGGAAGTTTAGGCGATGGAGCGGTAGCAGCGGTTATTGCGGCGGATCGAATCTACATGGCGATCCAATTAATCGTATTCTCGATCACCGTGGGCACAACGGCGATGGTTGCCTATGCCTGGGGTGCCAAAAATCATGAAGAGGCAGACCGAGCCCTAAAACTGTCAATGGTCATTACCATGGGGGTGGCTCTTGTCTTGTGCGTCATCATCCAATTTGCCGCTCAACCGCTTGTGGGCATCTTTGGCCTCGAAGGCCAGCATCTGATCGATGCGGCGCAATATCTGCGAATTCTCATCTACTTCAATGTGTTCTTCTCGTTTCTCGCGGTTATAGGGGCGGGCCTACGGGCAGCCGGTGACGCTTTAACGCCTGTATGGGTAATGGCGCTTGGCAACATCATCAATGTGGCACTTGCTTACGCCTTGGTTTACGGCGCTTTCGGCCTTCCTCAAGTGGGAATACTCGGAGCAGCTTATGCAGCCGGCATCTCCTATACGCTAGCAGCAGCCTTATTCTACGGACTGTGGCAATCAGGGCGATTGATACTAAAGCCAAGCAAGAACGGCTTCTACAGTGTCGAGCGCATGGCCCAGCTCGTACGCATCGCTATTCCGGCAGGAATAGAACAAACCCTTTTCAATGTCTCGATCATTACCTTCATGTGGGTAGTGTCCCTGTTCGGGACTGCCGCGTTTACCGCATATGGCATCGGGGTCAACATCCTCTCTCTATCGATTGTGATCGGACTTGGCTTCTCCATCGCCACCTCTACGATGGTCGGCCAACACCTAGGAGCGAAACAGCCTGAAGAGGCGGAGAAGATCACGTGGCGCAACCTGCGTATCGCGTTCTGCATCATGCTGACGATTGGCTTGATCCTTGGTGTTAATGCACGGTTGATCGGCAGCTTCTTTGTCACCAACGAAATCATTCTCGACCACCTTGTGGCGCTGACAATCATGGTGGCGATAGTGCAGCCCATGATGGCGATTGAATTTACTCTTGGTGGCGCACTTCGGGGTGCAGGCGATACTCGATCTCCAGCGAAGATCATGTTCTCGGGTATTTTCCTTGGACGTGTCGTGATGACCGCCATTTTCTATTTTGCGGGCCTCAACGTGTACTGGATCTATGCGGCACTGATTGCTGATTACGTCATCAAATCCAGCATGTACTTACACATTTTCAAGAAAGGGAAATGGAAACGCGCATTCGAACGAAGCGCGAGAAAACAGCAGAAAAAGAAAGCCGCCGCTAGCGGCTCAAAGATCGGACTTCGCGATTAATCGTTCGCACATCTTATGCAAGCTGTGCACCTTGTGGATCATTGCAGCAAAACGCTTATCTTGAGTGAGCCCTTCGTGATAGCGGTAGTAGATTTGCTGACCAATCACCGCCAATCGAAACATCCCAAAACAAAAATAAAAGTCGATGTTGTCGACCTGCAGGCCGGTGCGTTGAGAAAACCGTGTCACGATCTCAGCACGCGTTGGCGCGCCTGGCACATCACTAGGCATCGCGCGGTACCGACGATAGTCATCGGGATCTCCTGCCTCTGCCCAATAACCAAGAGTACAGCCCAAATCCATTAACGGATCTCCGACTGTCGACATCTCCCAGTCCAGCACACCAATAAGTTTCAACGGATCATCCGCAGACCAAATGACATTATCGAGTTTGTAGTCGTTATGAATTATTCGCGCTAGTCCACTGTCAGCGGGCATTTTGTCATCAAGCCACTGCATGATTTTATCGCAGTCTGGTGCGTCGGGAGTCAGAGCATTTCGATAGCGTTTGCTCCACCCCTCTACCTGTCGCCGAACATAGCCCTGTGGCTTGCCGAAATGCTCCAACCCTGCTTTTTTCAGATCCACAGAATGAAGCTCGCCCAATACATCAAATAGATTGAAAAATTGTGTGCGAACCTCGTCGGGGCTAAGTTGCATCTGCGTCGGGTAATCCTTACGAATCACCACGCCTTCGATGCAAGACATCAAATAGAAGTCGCACCCTAAGATCTCGTGATCTTCACAGAAGTGCACAGGAGTGGGAGCATACGGAAACACCCCGTTGCCTAGCGCAGACAAGATCTTAAACTCGCGCCCCATATCGTGCGCTGATTTCACTTTACTGCCGAAAGGAGGGCGTCGTAATACCCATTGTTGATCGCCACTGCGAAGCAAATAGGTCAAATTTGAGAAGCCTCCAGGAAACTGCTGCACTTGCAGTGCGCTCAAGGACTCTCCTAACACCGGGGCTAGGTATTCCCTTAGGCGCTCAAGATCAAGCTCTTCGCCTTGGCGTACGTTGGTCGCTTTGTCTAACAATGCATCAGTGCTCACAATGACAGGCATCCCACTTTTATCGATAAGTGATTTTGTCTCGCAACGCAGGCAGTTCTAGGTGCGAGAGTCCGTTGAACAAGGCCAGAGAAATACGGCCACCGCCATAACGAATACGGGTGACAGAACTATTATTGACCATCCAATTGGCCGCAATGACCTGAGCATCTGGCAATGCCAATACTCGCTGCAATGCCAATGCAATCACCCCCCCAGAGGTCGATAGTATCACTCGACTGCCATTGGCATGTTTGGCCATTAACTCATCCATCGTGCCGTGCACCCGTGACTGAAAATCAGTCCAGAGTTCAAAACCGACATCGGCGTCACTCGGCTGAAGCTCACCACGGATCCAAAGAGACGTGGCCGCTTCAAATATCTTTTGAAATTCTTTGCGATCAAGAATTGGCAAACTTACAGGGCTACTAACAGGGTGATGATCACGCAAATAGATATTGATAATTGGCGTGCCATCATATTCGTTCAGACCCGCATGAATGAGCGGGTCGGCATTTTGGGTTTTCAATAAAGGGAGGAGCTCTTGAGCTGTTTCGCGCTGGCGCAGTAGCTCTCCACTATAAAGATAATCAAACTGTTCGTCGTTTTTCTGCCAATGTTGCGCGAGGATCCGCACTTGCTCTTCGCCTAATGGGCTTAATTTGTCGTAAGACTCAGCGCCAAAGGAAGCCTGTCCATGGCGTACTAATATCAATTCACTCACAAGTATCGCAAACCTTATTTTTGCGCGAAACGCGCCGTATGGAAATCCGTGTTGCCGAATAGGGTTTCAATGCCAGTCACACGCTTGAACAAGTGACCAACGTCGAGCTCATTGGTAATACCAATGCCGCCGTGCAATTGCACCGCTTCCTGCCCTACTTTACGAATTGCTTTGCCGACACGACTCTTAGCAGCTGAAACGGCTTTCGCTTTATCATCCGCCGAAATATCGCTATCGAGCTTCATCGCCGCCATCATAACAATTGAACGGGCTAACTGGCACTCTATAAACATGTCGGCCATGCGATGCTGCAAGGCTTGGAACGTCGCAATCGCCGTACCGAACTGCTTACGAGTCTTGCTGTACTCGACTGTTTTCTGCAAAAGAGTATCAAGAGCCCCCACGGCTTCGGCACTCACACACAAGGTAGCTTTATCCACGGCCTTCTCTATTGCAACAAGAGCGGCACCTTCACTGCCCAATAGGTTCGCGGCAGGAACACGCACATTATCAAAGCGTATTTGTGCGGCTCGGTGTCCGTCCACGGTGGTATATTCTTGCTTATGAACACCAGCGCTGCTGCTATCAATCAGCAATACTGATATGCCCGAGGCATCTCGTTGATCGCCGGCCGTGCGCACTGAAACGAGCAGTTGAGCAGCCTCTGCGCCATTCAATACAAGTATCTTCTCGCCGGATACAAGGTACTCATCGCCTTCGCGCTTGGCACTTGTGGCTACATTGGCGAGGTTATAGCGGCCATCGGCCTCATAGAGCCCACACGCTAGTTGTAGCTGCCCTTCCATTACGGGACTCAACAAGGTTTCCTTTTGCGTAGCGTCGCCTAGAGCGGCAATGATGCCCCCTCCTAGCACAGCTGTAGGGACGAAAGGTTCGACCACCATCGCTTTCCCGAACTCTTCCATCAGCACCATGAGATCGGTGGCTAAACCACCAAAGCCTCCATCGTCTTCGCTATAGGGCACCGTCAACCAGCCCAGTTCAGCGAACAGGCTCCAGCACTCTTCGCTGTACCCCTTCGGGCTTGCAAGAATCGCATTGCGGTCGTCAAACGAATAATGTCGCTGTACAAATTTTTGCACACTGTCTTGCAGCATTTGCTGCTCTTCGCTATATGAAAAATCCACTTTAGTTCCTGGGTGATCTCGTACAAGGCTTAAAGCCCCAGTACGGCCTTACAGATAATGTTTTTTTGGATCTCGTTTGATCCACCGTAGATTGACGCTTTACGATTATTGAAATAATTCAATGCCGTCGCCGCCGCGCCATTTTCGCCAATCTCTTCGCCGGCGAAGCCAGTGCTGAATTGATCCGGCACAAAGGGCAGGCTTTGCAAGCCAGAGAGTTCCATATAGAGCTCGTCAATAAATTGGGCAACCTCGGTTCCCACTACCTTCAATATCGAAGACTCTGGCCCCGGTGCTTTACCAACGCTGACAGCGGCAAGCGCACGTAATTCGGCGTACTCCAATGCCAGCACTTGAATCTCTGCCTCTGCGATCTTCTTCTGAAAGATTGGGTCATCGATCAAGGTCGCGCCATTGCCGTCTGCCGTTTTTGCTGCAAGCGTGCGTAACTTCTCTAGGCGTACTTTAGAGCGTGGAACCCCTGCAATATTCGTGCGTTCGTGAGTCAACAACACCTTAGCGTACGTCCAACCCTTGTTCTCCTCGCCAATGAGGTTCTCAACTGGGACGCGAACATCCTCAAAGTACACTTCATTCACTTCGGGTGTGCCGTCGATAAGATAGATTGGATTGACCTTGATCCCTGGCGTCTTCATGTCGATCAATAGAAAGCTGATGCCTTCTTGTTTTTTCACTGTGCTGTCCGTACGCACTAGACAAAAAATCCAGTCAGCGTACTGACCGAGGGTGTTCCAAGTCTTGGTGCCGTTCACAACATAGTGATCACCTTCGCGGACCGCAGTCGTTTTCAGCGATGCGAGATCAGAACCGGCATTGGGTTCGGAATATCCCTGACACCACCAGACATTGCTCGCCAGAATATCAGGGAGGAAACGTTTCTTTTGCTCGTCGTTGCCATAGGTATAAATAACAGGCGCGACCATCTTCATGCCGAAAGCCACAGGCTCTGGCGCACCAATGCGCGCCATCTCTTCAGCAAAGATATACTTTTGCACGGCGCTCCAACCTGTACCGCCATGCTCAACGGGCCAATTGGGCGCTGCCCAACTCTTCTCGTAAAGCACCTTCTGCCAACGCACGTAGTCATCCTTTTCCAGACGAATACGATTATCGACTTTCGCGCGGATGTCCTGAGGAAATTCCGTTTCCAGAAAGTGTCTTACATCTTGTTGAAATTGCAGCTCTTGCGCTGTAAATGCGGCATTCAATCGGACTCTCCTCAATCTCAATATGTTGCTTGTCTTGTACTCGGAAATTGACTCTATCACTTTTATTTAGCGAATAGAACGAAAAATCGAGCAAATGTTCGGTGCCCGATAAAGGCGCACCATCAAGGGCGAACACAAGGGATTGTCACTCAATGCTCAGAATGGGACGAGGATTGACGGTAGGCAAGAAGCGGGTCTTCGTAGAAGCGCTCGATCCCTTCAAAATGTATGGCGGACAGGCCAGCATTCATTGCCTCTATAGAGCTTTCAAAGCATTGCATCCATTCAGATACTAGCCCTTGAGAGCCATAGATACGCAATATCCACTCGCCACGCCCTACGTTCTCGGCATGAAGGCTCACCGTCATGCCATCTTTTGAGATCAATCGATTGACGCTGCTTTGCGGGGCGCACGGCGCTACTGTTTGCTCACTCCTTGAACTGGACATCGTCTCACTCCCTTCATGATTGATTAGCCACAGCGCGGCTAGAATAGGCGCGCTACATTAAGGAATAGACAAGAAATGGGGGATCGTCTAGCAGGGAGAAATAATCAGGAGAAGCGAATACGTCTGACGGCGCTGAAGCCAGCATTCCAAACGAGGACGGAGAAGCCCATCAAGGTTGGCACTACAAAGAGCAGCAACGACACGACATCTTGTTCGGCAAAACCAAAGAGGGCGGTAAATACATAGGCTAGTGCCGCCAACAAGTGCGCAATGAAATACAAAATAATGAGATTGTGGCTAGTTTTACTCAGCGTGATACTACGGCCAGCAATCAACCAACGTGCGGCAAACCACACACCTACAATATCAGTTGGCCAAAACAGCATTAAATTAAGATTATGATGCAAATCCAAATGAGCAGACTCGAGCCAGCCCAAACTCATGATGAGGCCGTATATCCCGCTGGTAAAGCTCACCAATAACGCCAGTAGCCCCATAACACGGTAAGTTAATACCCCGCCGCGAAGCATAAACCCTGGTTGGCTAGAGAACGATGAAATAGGAATTCGCTTAAGCGCGAGAAACAGTAATAACGTCGGCAACAATAATCCTGCGCCTACAAAATAATAACCGTTGGGTTTAGGAACAGGAGCGTCGAACTCCATAATGACGACGGGCTCATCCAACATTTCTTGGCGACGGCCGTTCACATTGACGTCTGATGGAAAATCGAGCAATTCACGGCGCAACTGCTTAGGCAGGAACAACTCTTCCCACTGACTCATGCGTCGATCAATGCGGCTATTCATCAATACATCTAGGGATACAGCAACGACAGGGACGCTCGCATAATGATCCAAGACCTCATCACGGAAAGTCCTTCTGCTCAATGCGCGATTTTGGCTTTCCAAACGTCCATCCAGAGCCTCGTTCAAATAGTCTCGCACTCTGGTTGTGCAGTTATCGAAAAAATATTGGTAAGAATAAACAATATTTTCTTCGCGCAAGTTCCACGCTAATCGCTTATACAGGATTTCTTTTTGAGGATTGGTGAGGTTGATTTTATCCTGCCACACCGTGCGTTGTTCGCGCTCATAGCGCCCGAACTCCCACGACGGAGGAGATACACCAAGTTGATAGTTAAGAATGCCACGCATGAAATTGCTGGCAAAAGCGACATTACCGCCACTGGTATCAAACAGGCCCCAGTTAAACACTAGGTCAGAATTACTATTACGATCGACGACGCGCAGCGCCGTATGTCCAAAATTGTCCCAAACTTGATCGCCGACATCGACAGTGACTAAGAAAAAATCAACGTTATCGAAGTCTCTTGGTAAGCGAATAGACTCAACGTCGTTTATCTCAGGCAACGAGGTTTGCTCTGCCGCGTGTGCAGTAGCAAGCATCAAAAGGCTCGCGAGCAAAGCCAATGTACCAATAAAGATACGCTGGGCGTTGTGACGCAAAGAATAATTAGCGGCGATAGGAGTCAATGCTAGTCTGGCTGCCATAAAAGTTCAGTTGAAGAAAACAAACACTTATGGCCAAACGGGCCAAGTGGCGGCAATCATATCAAAGAAACTGTTGTGATCAAGCAGCCATTGCCCACAGACTCACGAACACCTGCGGCCAAGCCATGCTTAGCACGCAAAGTTGACTAGTGAATTTGTTCCCACGGCATGGGTAATCCACGTAGGGCCCTGACCTTGCACACTTTAAGCCAGTAATTCATCACAAAGCGTTGATCTCGAGCGAGGCTTAAAAGATTGTTCTTAATTTCATGAACAGTGGTATGCGGCAACATATTCGCAATTTGCCAGATCTCTTGCTCTTGGACGGCCGCGTCCAAAACACCGTTGTAAACTTCAGTTATCTCTTTGTTTATTAACTCTTTTTCTATAGCCATGTTAGTCACCACTGTTAAAACTTAGAAGTACTGCATTCGTTTAATTGCAAACACCTGTACATATATACACTATACATTTATACAGTACAATATTCTCGTTCAACTTTTTGCTGACAATAAGCGAACAACCGCTCGCCGTAATTCTTATATGCTAGACTTCTTTTCGCCTCTTTTTCCAGACAGGAACACGCACTATGAATCAGCCGACAACTAACGGCGCAAAAGCGTTAATCGAAACCTTGGTTAATGGAGGAGTAGAGCTATGCCTTGCTAACCCAGGCACTTCGGAGATGCATTTAGTGCAGGCATTAGATCAAGTGCCTGCGATGCGTTCCGTTCTCACGCTTTTCGAAGGGGTGTGTACGGGTGCCGCTGACGGTTACGGCCGCATGACGGGCAAGCCTGCCGCGACTTTATTGCATCTTGGGCCGGGCCTCGCAAACGGAATAGCCAATCTGCATAACGCACGTAAAGCCGGCACCCCCTTAATCAATATTGTGGGCAACCACCCTCAGTATCACATGGGTTACGATGCGCCTTTAACCTCAGACATTGACACCTTAGCTCGCAACTTTTCGGCTTGGATCAAGTCATGCAGCACTGCGGAGACATTGGCCACCGACGGTGCAGAGGCCATAAACGCTACTTTGCGAGCCAACCCAGGATCGCAAGGACAAATCGCTACACTGATCATGGGAGCCGATGCGGCTTGGGGTGCCGCGTCCGGACCTGTGCCCGCGCTTCCAAGCCCGCGCCGCGCACAAGTGAACCAACAACATGTCGAGACTATCGCCCAGATATTGGCGTTAGGAGAGAAGGCCGTGCTACTTCTCGAACACCATGCTCTGCAACCTGCCGCACTCGAGGCCGCCTCACGTATCAGCCAGAAAACCGGCTGCCGAATAATCACCGGAACATTTCCTGCACGCATCGATGGCGGACCAGGCGCTGTCCAAGTCGAACGGATGCCTTATTTCCCCGAACAAATTCTCGCAAATTTGGAAGGAACTCGACATCTCATATTAGTGGGAGCACAGGCCCCTGCGAGTTTCTTCGCCTATGAAAATTTATCTGGTCGCCCAGTGCCGAGCGACTGCAGCACAATCACACTAGCTCGAATCGAAGAAGATGCAATCGATGCTCTTGAGCAATTAGCTCAGGCCATCGATGCGACTCAGCTAGAAGTTCAACGCTTTGACAAGCGCGCATTAGAGGTCACTAGTGGACTATTGAACACCCGCAGCATTTCGCAAGTGGTTGCCGCTTGCCTGCCCGAAGGTGCCATCGTCGCCACTGACTCCGGCGGAGGCAATGCCGCCTACCCGGCATGCCAGTTTGCGGCACCACACTCTTGGTTAAGCCTTACGGGCGGCTCTATAGGTCAAGGCGGTCCGACGGCCACAGGGGCCGCGCTCGCCTGCCCTGACCGACCGGTACTCGCCTTATTAGGAGACGGCGGTGCCGCGTATACGATTCAGTGTTTATGGACTCAGGCGCGCGAAAACTTGAATGTCACGACAGTGATCTATGCAAACCGCCGCTACAATATTCTCAATGTTGAATATGCCCGACTTGGCGTTACCGATGTGGGCAGTGTAGCCGCAAGCCTCTTTGATATTGGTAATCCAGAGATCGATTGGGTATCAATGGCCAAAGCCATGGGGGTGCCTGGCGCTGTGGCGACAACAACGGAGGAATTACAGAGCCTGCTAGAGCGCAGTTACAAAGAGCCGGGGCCATTTCTAATACAGGCTCAATGCTAAAGCAGTAGAAACAGAGTAATTAGGCAAATTCGCCACACCCTAGCGAATTTGCCTATCTCCCAAGACGTTTATAGCGACCGAAAGATCGCAAGCTATTGAATAAATAGAAGTTTAAAACTGGCACGAATCTCGCTATCTATTTATAACCGCTGCATTGTGCAGCCACATCAATAGGAGATTAAAGCCCGCAATGAAACTACTGACCGCACTATTAACTTTCGCCATCATTGCCATCGTCATAATCGTCACCGCCCCCATCTTAACGGCAGGACTAGGACTTCTGGTATTGGCTGGCTGCGCTTTTATTTGGTTCCTGCCCATTCTATTGATCTTAGGGTCTGACGTGACAAGTGGTGGCGAGAAAGCAGCATGGATTCTCGCCATCATCTTTTTGTCATGGTTTGCGTGGATATTCTATATGTTACTCGCGCCCGTAAAACCACGTCGCCGCCACTACCGCTATTAAACAGCCGAAAGCTTATGCCAGCTCTAAGTCTGGCTTTGCTTTCAGAGTTTTATAGAAGTTGGCTGCGTATTCGCTGTTCTCATGATCATCCGGGTAGATGAACGTTAGTATCGGGATCATGATCAGCGGGATTAACGTGGCCGAGAAAGTAGGATCACTCCACTCCCCTAAGCCTGCCATTAAGTCATACCAATACTGAGCAAAACCGCCAGCGTTCGCCGAGCTGGCGCCAGTGAAAAGAGTGTTAAGTAACCAATGTGTTAGGCCACCACTATAGCCAATCAAAATGCCGTAGAACGCCGCTTTCTCACTCGTTTTACGCCAATAAAACAGAAACGTAATCGCAATGGCTGGCGGCACTACCATCGCAAAACCTAATAGCAATAACTGCAAGACCGATGAAATATTAGCCTGCCAAGCAATGATCGTAGCCACCAAACCATAGATCACAGCGGTAAGCTTATAGGCTTTCAAGCGCTTCTCAGTGGAAAACTCTTTTGAACCCGGAACCCAGTCATTTACAAACATTGTGGCTCCACCTAACAACATGGGAGCACCTGAAGATATCAACGCCGCTAAGACAGCCGCTAATGCAATGCCACCGATGATTGGCCCAGTATCGACCGCTAGTTGCGTGATATTGCGGTAGCTTGAAAGCCCACTTTCGGCGCCATAACGGGCAAAGGCTTCGACGCCAATAATGCCCGCGATAAAGGCCATCACTGCCGCCAATAAGCCCGCTAATAAGAACCCAGGGATGAGGTATTTTTCTTTCCTGGCTGAGCTGGCGTAATTGGCATAAACCGAGGCCGCAGGCGTATGCAAAGTCGCAGAAAGCGATAGTGCAATGATCGTTACCCAGCCAATGCCCGTAAAGCTCCACCAACTCGCTTTATCCATTCCAGCTAACTCTAACGCGGCATCTGCACGCGCGGCAGTAGCATCCCAACCACCCATGTCATTCATCGCAAATATGGCCACGATTGATAGCCCAACGATCACAATGCTGCAGTGCACTAGGTTCGTAATGGCCGTTCCCTTTAGCCCGCCCGTAGCCGTAAAGAAGAGAATAACAAAGCCACCAATAAAGACAGACACACCGAAAGGTAAGCCGGTAACACCGGTGATAATGGACCCGATGACAAAGGGCTCGATGATATTCACGACTAAGTATTCTGTTTGTACACACAGGCTCGTCAAGGACTGACAACGGCGTGACCCGAAGCGAAGATCAAACACCTGTCCTACACTCGACAATGATAAGCGACGATAAGGCACGGCAAAGAAAAGACCAACCAACGCAAGCGCGGTGAAAGAATTGATGCCGTACCACAAGTTTCCAAGCCCGGAAGTCATCACATCCCCGGCAACCCCGTAAGTCCCCGCACCGCCTATGCGTGTACCAGCCACACCTGCGGCCAAGAGCCAAACGCCCATCGTCCCGCCACCGGTTGCCCAGTCTTTATCGCTTTTATTACTGCGGTTTAAATACACACCAGCAAGCGTGAAAAACGCTAGATAGGCTACGATTACAGAAACGGATACCAGCATGAATGCCCCCTAAAATTGTGGTTCTTATTGACCTGTATGCGTGCAATCCATGGCACACACCGCTGGTCATACTACACCATTTTTGCTTGCCCACCACTTGTAATACGCTCACCCAATGAGAGCCACAAGCTGCCCCTATACTTGGCCACGATAATTTGTAATGAGCAGTCGTTCATAACAAATAAACACGCTACTATTGTGACTAAAATCTAAAGACTCGCTTTAGGAGAAATTGAGTATGACACCTCCGACACCCGGCACTAACGAATGGCGAGCTCTGCATACAGAGGAGATCATCGATCCCCATCAAGCTATCATCGATCCTCACCATCACTTATGGTTCGATACCTTTGGATTCGATTACACGCCCGATGACTTTTGGCACGATATTCATTCGGGGCACAATATCGAGAAAACGGTATTTGTTGAAACTAGAGCTTTCTATCTAGAGGATGGGCCAGAGCATTTACGATGTACCGGTGAAACTCGCACCGTTGCCAACATTGCTCGCAATGAGAAAAGTGCCAACCGCACACAGATTTCCGGCATTGTGGCGCACGCGGATCTTCGGCTAGGAGCCGACTCCGTGAAACTTCAAGAAGTGCTGCAAGCTCATCAAGAATGTAGCGACGGACTATTACGAGGAATCCGCCATTCTGGCGCACGAGATCCGCGCCCCGAAGACTTGATGATTTCAGGTCGTGCGCCAGCCTATCTCTATGGGCGTGAAGATTTTCGAGCCGGAGTCAGAGCACTAGCCGAGCATCAACTGACTTACGACACTTGGCACTTTCATCATCAAAATGTCGATTTCATTGATTTAGCCCAAGCCGTTCCAGACACCACGATGATCCTTGACCATTTAGGCACTCCACTTGGAGTCGGCATTTACGCAGGTCGGCAAGAAGATATATTCCAGCAATGGCGGCAAGACATCGCTGACTTGGCGAAATGCCCGAATGTGCATTTAAAACTTGGAGGACTCGCAATGCCTGATAATGGTTTTGGTTGGGATAAACGAGCCACTCCACCGAGTTCCGATGAGATAGTCCAAGCACATCGACGTTATTACTTGCACGCGTTAGAACATTTCGGGGTGGAGCGATGTTTTTTCGAAAGCAATTTTCCTGTGGACCGACTTTCGGTGTCTTACCCAGTACTTTGGAATGCGTTTAAGAAATTGGTAGCGGATTGCAGTAGCACAGAGAAACACGCGCTTTTCTATGGCAATGCACAGCGCTTGTATCGGCTTTAAGTTCGCTTCGGACGTAATCGTTTAATCACGCCACTCCCGTTGAGAATTGTAGTTTGTCCCACGCTAAGCTGTACCCGCGCAAACACCAAAGAACCTCCTCGTCTCGTGACCTCCGCACGACCACAAATCAAATCACCCACCACTGCCGGTCCCACAAATTCATTGTTACAACTCACTGTCGCGACACTTTCTTCAGTACCCGCGTTGGCGGCGATACACAAACTGTAATCAGCAAACATCATTAAGATGCCACCGTGGGCAGACTGATGACTATTACAATGTTCCTCCCTTAACCGAAAGGCGGAGTACACAATTCCTTCGTCGATATAAAAGAAAAACGGACCCACCCGATCCTCTGCCGCATCACCAGACCAATGTTTAAACTCTGAGGGCACATCATAATCAATGGGATTCATCGTTTATCAATCCTTATCGTCATCATCATCAGTTGCGACATCTACTACGGCACCTGCGACCTTAAATGGGACTTTTGCCACTTCTAACGTCACATCAACTGCCGTTCCTATCACAGTGCCTAAACACGCCGTGAGGTTCAAACACACCAACACAAAGCCTATGGTAATCATTTTTCGATTCATGTTCTAACTGCCTCATGTAGGGGTTTAATCCGTTCCAATCCTTCGCCCGTGCGGACCATCTCCGCAAACTCGTCAGCCAATTGAGAACTTTGCGCCAACACACTTTGCCAATACCCATTGCGGGTATCAAAATCCATTGTCTCAAAATCTTTGCGGTCAGGAATCTTCCCAAAGGGTAGCTGACGCACAAACTCTGCGCTAGGCGCCAGCACCAAGACATTATGATAATGCCTGAAATCGGGTTGGCGCCACGGCAACATTTTGTCGAACCATCCCGGGACAAAGTGCGAATAGAAGTGCGGATAGAGTACTAAGCCTTCGCCTTGTTCAAATGGTAGGTCAAAATGATAGTCGGTGATGCCACCGTCCCTGTATACGCCATCGGGGGCGCCAGGAATATCACTCACACCTTCTAATACAAAAGGGATTGAACCGCTCGCCAGCAATGCTTTGTGCACATTACTTTCATTGAGCCGGACAAATTGCGTTGAGAAGTCACGCAATTGCCCTAAGCTCTCGGACAACGGCCCCACGTGAAAGAGCGTGCGTTGGAACCACAATCCCAATAGTCGCCGACTCACCGCATTGCTCAGCGCGCTAAGCCCTAAGCCAGCAAGAAGCTTCGTGCGTTGCTCTGAGGCTACGAGACCTCGAGCGCGATCGGCAATGATGTTCACATGCACTATCGGATTATTAGCGATCTGCGCCGCGCCCTCCTCCCCTAAAACTATGTTGAGAAGTATTTGTGCTTCCTTCGTAATCTCCTCGACGCTTGGTGTCGCCGAATACCGCTGCCCCGCGTAATGCGTAGCAAGTCGATCAATACCGGCTAGAGGATCGTCTAAGCCTAAGCAACTCAAACGCCAAGCGCCTGCGGATGAGCCTAAGGTACTTAGAGGCAGGCGGCGGTTAGCGAAAAACTCACCAAAGAGATAACGGTCCAAGCCATACAGCACAAACCATTTCGGTCCACCGGAGGCGCCCACCATCATACTGAAGCGATCGGCATGCAATCCTTCTCTTTGTATTTGCTTCAGAGCAGTAGGGCCAGCATAAAGCTGCAACGCAGGCATTGAGTTAGTTCCTTGTACTGTCTTTAAAATCAAAAGACTGACAGATTTCGATAAATTGTTGTGCACCCGTGGAAAGACTGCGGCGCTTACGATAATACAGCCCAAAGATGAGTTCGATGTCCGAAAAACTTAAGCTAGGCAATGGCACGAATTCAGCGCATAGAGGATTCGTTCTCAACACCCGTTCATCCACGTAACACATGCCTAGATTACGCGACACCATATTCAAACGCAGGGGAAGATTAGTGATTTCCCAAATCGTGCCAAACTCATTGCGCAGTTTCTCAATCGCCGGTCGCACATCCGGGTCTTCAAGATGCGACACCATTAACGGAATCTGCTGAATACTGCCCTCAGGATCTTTGAGTAATTGCGCGAGCTTTGGGTGTTTGCTGTTAATCACCAACTTGCGAGATTCTGAGAACAAGGCAATTGTCTCTAACAACGGCGACATTTGATATTGAAACGGCCCAAACCCCAACTCTAGGGTATCGGACAATACGTCTTGGATAATTCTTCGGCTTGGCATGACGTCCACTTTCAGGCGCGTCAATGGATTGCTGTCGCAGTAGTCTTCAAGAAGCTCATTAGCATAAAGCTCACTGACGGAGCCGCTCATGGCCAACTCTAAGGTCGAGGCTATGCCCTGTTGAATATTGGCAATGTCAGTCAGCACTTCATGCTCTTCATAAAGTACGACGTTGGTATAGGCCAATAAGCGCTGCCCAGACTCGGTCAGCGCGATAGGCTTGCCCCGCTCTATAAGTAGCGCGCCAAGTTTTCGTTCGAGATTCGCAATGGCTTGGCTCACGGCAGATTGCGACACATAGAGCTTATCGGCCGCACTCTTAAATCCGCCGGTTTGTGCCACGGCGTTAAACGCTCTGATCTCTTGGATTTCCAAGTGTGCGGTGGTCATAGTCCTACTCTTACGTTAACTTCGGGGCCTCACTAATAATAAGCATAACTTATCTAATGATTAGCATGGCTAATTTTACGCATTTTCCACTGATTTCTATAATATGCGTCCTTTTTCTGCGACAGACCCACCCCAATGCTCTGTCCCCGAACACTCAGTCGTCGTCCCTGGCGACTTCAGCCAACCCCATACGTCAATCACTAGTGAAGGTAGCAAAATGTCAGAACAGTATTCCAAAGGTTTAGAGGGCGTTATTGCCGACGAAACCAGCATCTGCAATGTCGAAGGCAATCTAGGCCGACTCAGCTATCGCGGCTACACCATAGAGGATCTAGTGACTCAGAGCTTTGATCGCGTGATGTGGTTAGTGCTATTTGGAGAACTGCCTAGCCCAGAGGAGGAGTTCAAACTCCAAAGCTTCCTGAATATCAATGGCGCTGTGGCCACCAACGAACTGGACACGCTCACGAGTTTGCCACGTGACATGCACTCGATGAGCATGTTGCAAGCCATGATCCCTATACTCGATACAACACCTGTTGGGCCTCAACAGCTTCCTTTCACTAATGATGAAGGGTATCGCGGACTAGCCGTCGTCGCGAAGATCCCAACGCTGCTTGCCGCGTTCTATCGCCTGCAACAAAACGATGTAATCCCTGCCTATAACGGTAGCAAACCTTATCTCGACAACTTCCTTTCTATGTTCCTCGGCGAAGACGCCAACCCAGAACACGTGCGCTACTTGGAGCAACTGCAGATTCTTCAACTAGAGCATAGTTTCAATGCGGGAACTTTCACATGCCGCGTCGCGGCAAGCACGCTTGCGCCAGTGGAGTCAGCGCTATCTTCAGCCGTTGGGGCTCTATACGGCAAGCTGCACGGTGGCGCCGATGAGGCCGCATTGAACGAGGCCATAAAAGTGGGCACGCCTAGCAATGCTAAAGCCTATGTACAGGACTTATTAGCCAACAAAGGCCGCCTTATGGGCATGGGCCATCGCGAATATAAGAAACTCGACCCACGTGCAGCCTTGCTCAAGCCAATGGCAGAAGCACTATGCAAAGACACCGATTATGAAAACGTGTTCTTAACGCTCAAAGAGATCGAGAAAGAGTTCAACGCTGAGATGCAAAAGAAGGGCAAAGAAGTGTGGGCTAACTTAGAGTTCTACAAAGGACCGGTAAACCTCGCTATTGGGATACCCGCCACCTACTTCACGGCAGGCTTTGCCATGGCCCGCAGTGTTGGTTGGCTGGCTCACTTCCTCGAATCTCGTATCGACAACCGCATCATGCGCCCAAGCGCTTTGTATGTGGGCAAAGACATTCGCTCCCTGTAAGTCCGTCTCGGCAACGAAAGGATTCCGGTGACTGGGTCGAGTGCTATACTGCTCGCCCAGTCAAAGCGCAAGGCTACCGAATCCGACATGCAACAAACCTCAACCCCTGCCAGTAAACGCCTTGTTCTTTTAGGAGGCGGACACAGCCATCTTGCAGTGCTCATGTTCTTTGCACGCCACCCCTTGCCCGGCTTAGACATTACTCTTGTCTCTAAAGATATCGACACACCCTATTCCGGAGCTCTTCCTGCCTATATTGCTGGCACCGCTACGAAAGACGACTTATTCATTGATTTGCGACCACTGGCACAAATGGCTGGGGTTCGAGTCATACAAGCACAAGTCGACACCCTTGATCTCGACGCGAAGTGCATTCATTGCCCTGATCGCCCGCCGGTGTATTTCGATTTCCTGTCGATCAATATTGGTTCACGACCAGACACCTCTCGCATTCCCGGCGCCGACGAATTTGCATTAGCGGTTAAACCTATTCCGCTTTTTTTAGAGCAGTGGCAAGACCTGCAAACGCGCACGAAAACGAGCAGTGGATTAACGCTTGCGATAGTAGGAGGGGGCCCAGCCAGTGTTGAGATGGCCTGCGCGATGCAGCAGCGCTTGGCACATAGTCAAACCAGTGCCGATGCCAAGCACCACATTCACATCATTACGCGCGCGTCATCCGTGCTAGGCGGACATTCCAAAAAGGCTCAGCGCTTAGCCAGTCAATCGCTGGCAGACAAAGGAATTAGTGTCCATACGCACAGCCAGGTGACGCGTATCGACAAAGAGCAGGTTCAATACCGACAGGGTGATAGCGCCAAGACGAATGAAATCACGCTAGCCGTAGACCGCTGTATCGTCGCCACTGGAGCAAGCCCTGCTCCTTGGTTACGAAGTACAGGCTTGGCCTTGGACGATCAGGGCTTCCTCAAGGTGAATGACCACCTCCAATCCTTAAGCCACCCCTGCGTCTTTGCCGCTGGCGACATTGCTTCTATAGCAGGACAGGTTCGACCGAAATCTGGCGTATACGCTGTTCGACAGGGCCTTCCCCTGGCGCGCAACTTACGCCAATACGCCTTGGGCGCCAAACTCGACTCCTATCAAGCGCAGCGTCAAGCGCTCGCACTTTTGAGCATGGGCGACGGAATCGCGATCGCCTCTCGTGGCGCGTGGGCCGCTAAAGGCCATTGGGCTGGTCGCTGGAAGGATTGGATTGATCAACGCTTTGTACAAAAGTATAGCCAGTTGCCGGTTATGACAGAGCCTTCTCTACAGACACTCGACACTCAAGCGGCATTAAGCGAGTCGCCACATGCCCCGATTCGCTGTGCAGGCTGCGCTGCAAAACTCAGTAGTGGCAGCTTAGGGCGAGTCATTGGCGAACTAAAGCCATGCACCCACCCAGCAATTCTTTCGTCCTTACAAAGCACAGAAGATGCCTCGATTATTCAGATAGACTCTCAACGAGTATTGCTGCAAAGCGTAGACTATCTACAAAGCTTTATTAACGATCCTTATATTTTTGCCCGAATTGCCACCAATCATTGTCTCAGCGACATTCACGCCATGGGTGCCACCGCTCATTCCGCACTCGCGATTGTTGGCCTCCCTCACGGCGCCGCGCCAATCATGGAAGACCAGCTTCGGCAAATCATGAGTGCGTGCACGGAAGTCCTCAACGCCCATGACACGGCATTACTTGGCGGACACACCAGTGAAGCTGATACTTTAAGTTTCGGCTTGAGCATAAATGCGTTTGCCCATCCAGAGAAGTTACTGCGCAAAACCGGCATGCGTGCCGGCGACGTATTGATAGTCACGAAAGCTCTTGGCACTGGAGTGCTTTTTGCCGCCGACATGCGCCACCGCGCTCGGCATCGTTGGATCAGTAACGCATTGCAACAGATGCAACGCTCCAATCAATCGGCTGCGCACGCTTTCGTCGCACATCAGGCGAATGCCTGTACTGATGTCACAGGATTTGGATTGCTGGGTCATCTACGCGAGATGATGACGGGAGATGCTTGTTCAGTGTCGTTACAGTTGTCGGCCCTCCCTGTGCTTGATGGCGCCTGCGAGTGCCTCAACGCCGGTCTGCACAGCTCTCTCCATCAAGACAATGCATTGAACGCCGACTTGATCGTCAATGCCGCTCAATACCAAAACGAGGCGCGAATGAAGCTTCTATTTGATCCGCAAACAGCCGGTGGGCTCCTCGCCGCAGTGCCAGAACATTTAGCACAAGCCTGCCTAGAAGCGTTACATCAAGCCGGAGATACAGAGGCCGTTTGTATTGGGCAGGTACAGTCGCTTGGCAATGCAGCCCCTACGATTACACTGACGGAATAAACTTAGGCAAAGGCGGTCAGTAGCCCTCTCTTTCCGCTTGGGTTATAGTCGCCCTTCACTTTTTTCTGATCACCGCTGGGGCAACACTCACAGGTTTCGAGTACTTATTCATGAAGACACGTACAGCCACACTTATCTTGATTTTCTTGGCCACCCTACTCACGTCCATCGCAATGCCAAGCCTTGCACAGTCGCGTGCTTCGACAGTGATCGACCCTGAGCTTGCACAGCGGCATTTCCGCCGTGGTAACACCTACAATAATCTTGAGCGCCTTGATGACGCCATCGAGGAATACCAGCTATCGATCACGGCTGATCCTAACTTCCCCGACTCAGTGCGTAATCTGGCCAATATTTTTTATTTTCAAGAGCGTTACGAAGAGACCATTCCCCTGCTAAGACGTTATATAGAATTACAAACTGAGGTCACTGCCCCAGTGATTTCTTCCTATAACACCTTGGGGCAGTTATTGCGCGATGCCAAGCGCTTTGATGAGTCTATTGAAGTAGACATTCTGGCGATTCAACACAGCCCAGATAATATGTCCCAAGTCTTCATCATGGCCAATACCTATTTCAATGCGGGATTGTCTGACGACGCCGTCCTTATTTATGAAACAGCCCTAACGGTTAACGCTAACGATGCGTTTATCCATCGCTCCTTAGGTCGTATGTATGAAGATCTAGGCAGGCTTGAAGAGGCTCTAGCGCAATACCGCGCGGCATCACAACTTGATGTCGGCTCGCAGTTTTACCGTGATCTCGTTAATAAGCTAGAGAGTCAGCTCGCTCAATAAGACTGAGCGTGCTTCATGGGGCAGGTTTGCAAGCACTTGCACCGCCTCATAGAAGCGCGTCAAATCGCCTTGCTCTTGCGCTAGAAGTTGCGCAAACACCGGCACCAGTTCGTTATAAGAAGCCACGGTCGACAGCTGAGCATTATTCAACGGCCCATCGAACCAGCGGTCGTAAGCTGTATAGTCCCAATCCTGCCGAAACTGCGCATACTCTTCGCGCATCAACTCTTGTACCGCCGCTTTAGCGTCACGCATCTCTTCCTGCACTATGCCTTGCTCATACAGCTGTGTTAGCTGACGTCGATACTTGAGCACCAACGCTACAAAGGCCGACTCAATACGCGCTTCTTGAATTAAATCCTCATCGACACCCGGCTGCGAATGGGCCGAGTACCACCGACGCAAGCCTTCTTGCTCTACGAATGTGGCAAAGCTTTCGTTAAAGCTCGTATCTCCTGGAATATACACTTTTTGATGGGCGAGTTCGTGGAAGACTAAAGCGATTAGGCGCTGCTCAGAACGTCGCAGAATGGCGCTGTTTAACGGGTCATTAAACCAACCAAGCGTGGAATAGGCATCCACTCCTCCTAAGTACACATCGTAGGACTGCGCGGACAGCTTCGCGGCGAATTGCGTCGCCGCCGCTTCTGAAAAATAGCCTCGATAAGACACGCATCCCGCGATGGGATAGCACCAATTACTAGCCTGGGTGGAGAACTCGGGGGCGGCGAAAACATTCCACAGAACAAAAGGCCTGTTCAGTTCAACATAGCTAAGATAGCTATTTCCGGCCTCCAAGAGAAGATGCTGCTGGGCAAATTGACGCACCTCTAGCACCAACTCTAACTTTGAACGCTTTTCACTTGTCAGGGTCTCATCGCTCAATAGCGACTCAATGGATTCGCGTGCCCATAAAAGCGAAACCTGCCCCTTTGCTGCTTGCCCGTAATAACTGATCGTCTCGCAGGACACCAGCAACACCGACACGGCCGCTAAACACAGGCCTCGAAGCAATAAACTAGGAATCCGTTGCAAGATCATTCGCGCTCGAACAGGTTTAACTCAATTTCGAATATATCTGCCCATAGTTTGCCTGTCACAAATAGACGGCCTTGCTCTTCTTCGCCAACGACCTCGCTCGGCAACCACGCAATCCCGTTGAGAACACCACCGGTACCGCCAGTGCGGGTTTGATCGACTAAACCGTTGAGGTCAAGCACGCTGTTGATGTTGCCTGTGGCGGGGTCAATACGGACGATCTCGTTGGTCATCCAAACGTTAGCCCACACCTCACCGTTGATATACTCCAATTCATTAAGATTAGCGATTGGACGCCCCTCAAGGGTCACCTCTACTTTGCGCTGCACTTGGAAGGTTTCAGGATCGATAAACTGCAACATCGCACTGCCATCACTCAGAATTAATTCTTGACCATCCCACGCTAATCCCCAGCCTTCAGTCGGATGGTAGTGAGAAGTGATGGTGTCGAACGTCTCTAGATCATAGACAAACACAATATTGGACTGCCACGTCAATTGATAGATGCGCTCGCCAACGATACTAATCCCTTCGCCGAAGTAACGGCTAGCCAGCCTTTTGCTCTGCAACACAACACCGTCCTCAAGTGAAATTTTACTGAGGGTGGAGCGGCCTTTTTGACCAGTCCCCTCATATAGAAATCCATCATGAAACTCCAAGCCTTGGGTAAATGAGCTTATGTTGTGGGGGTAACGATTGACGACTTCATAATCGTAAACTGGGACTTCTGCCAGCACTGGCAACGCTACCGAAAAAATGAGGGCTAAATTGAAAATCGATTTCACGATGAAGACTGTTCCTAATGCTGTGAGTGCGCCTCGTCATTATACTCCGCGCTAAAGTTGTAAATTACGCTAGCTGCCAATAGCAAGCAAGTTGCCAACTCTGAGTTATAACAGATTTCTAAAATCCGCAATTGTGAACCTGCTTTTTCCGAAAATAATTCTAGCTTGAACCAAGCACGATCCCCTCGCCACCCACCCCCGCAAGCCCTGTAACTTCGCCATTTATAAGAAATTCGTCAGTGCGATGAATTCCGGAAATAATATTTTTACAGCGCGTTAATAATTCATAAGGTATTCGGGAGACAAAACAATAAAGGAACGTACTATGGTGATCGCAGTACGCTTTAATAATCACAATAATTAAAAAGTAGGAGACGATAGATGACACCATGTCTAGACGAGTGCGCGCGTCAATTTGCCCGTAGATCCAAACTGTTCCTTGCAATATCCCTCACCCTCTCTTCATCACTGACTTTTGCAGCCGCTGCCGAAGACGAGGAAGCCGAAGAAATCGTAGTCACTGGCTCATACATCCGCAACAGCCCTTTCGCGGCAGCAAGCCCTGTGGATACTATTAATCAAGACACAATTTTAGAAAGCGGCTCCGCCAATATCGGCCAATACATCCGTGATCTGCCATATACACAGAACGTCGACACAGTAGCCAACGTACTAGGCGGCTCTGGCGGCGGACAAGACTCTAACTCTGCTCAGTTCAACCTTCGTGGCCTAGGCACGAGCAGCACATTGACACTGTTTGATGGCCGTCGAAATGTAAACCCTGGTGCAATTTCAGCGATCCTGCCTGACATCGCCACCTCGCGCATCGAAGTAGTACTCGATGGTGGTTCAGCACTCTATGGGGCCGACGCGGTCGCAGGGGTTGTTAACATCATTCCTATCAAAGAATATGAAGGCCTACGTATTCGTACCTTCTATAACCGTGACAATAATGCCGATTTCGAAGAGCCAAAACTAAGCATTCTATATGGGCATCGTTTTGACAGCCTTGATTTAGACGTGGTCACAGCATTTGAAGTCGGCAAGAAAACCGCATTGCAACGTGGAGAGCGCGAGAAATACCTTCGTGCCGATAACGCCACGTTCATCGGTGCTCCTGGCACATTCATTCGTGCCTCAGGCGACGCCGCTGGCTCCATCTACCGTGATCAAGACTGCGGTACTTATAACGGAGACAACACGGACAAAGGTCAATCGGGTAGTTTCCCAAGCGGCTACCCACTTGGCCCAGCCTTCTGCGGGTTCCATTATGCTCAGTGGACAGACTATAACCGCGAAGCCAATGACTATAATGCGTATCTAAACCTGAAACACGAAACCAACGATTGGCTCACTCTCGAGTTCCAATCTACGCTTAGCTACCGTGAATCAATTTTTCACACAGAGCCATTAACGCCACTTGCCTCTGGTTGGTATTCTTCACTGATTATCCCTTCCAACCACCCCGCCAACCCTACCGGTGTGGCGTTGATGCCAGGCCCAAACTGGACCATCATCAATGGCCTAGAACAAGGCCCAGGTGCAGTGCCTAGCTATCTCGACGGCGCCTCTTACCAGAAAGACCGGTATGGCTACACTACGAGCACCAATAAATTTGGTGGCACTTACGACATTGGTGACACCACATGGACTGGTGAAACTTGGATTGCCTATCAAGAAGCACAAACACGCCTAGACTCTAACGATTTGAACGTTACACGCTTGCGTGCGGGCCTTAACGGACAAGGCGGCGTCAATGGCAACGAATGGTTCAACCCATTTGCGTCTAGAGACATCAACTCACCTAGCTATGTTTCTGGCGTCACCAATAACTCTCAAGAGTTAATGGACTGGATGTTCGAAAGTGGCGATGTGATTTTCAACCATGAACGCCTACGCTTAATGGATACTATCCTGACAGGTGAAGTCTTTGACCTTCCAGCTGGAGCTTTATCCGCGGCCTTTGGTGCGTCGGTACGTGACACTCGCAACACAACACGCCCTGCCCCGCTCAATGCAGCAGGCGAGAACGCTTCTAGCTCACAAGGCATACTCACTCCAGTGGGGGTTGTCGAAACTTACGACTCCATGGTTAAGTCTGTCTTTGCTGAATTAGAGATACCTATTCTTGACAATTTGAGCATGCAGATTGCTGCGCGATACGAAGAGTTTGGTGATCTAGATCTCGATACGACTACTCCGAAAGTAGCCGTGCGCTGGCAGCCATTCGATAGCATTTCATTCCGTACGTCTTGGGGTGAAAGCTTCCTAGCACCAGCCGCTTCGCAGATTGGTGAAGTGAATAGAGACAACTGCGCAATCGCACGCTCTGGTTCTGACCGCCTTACTGGCAACGACCTGTTGGGTGTTTTGGTCTGTACTACGCGCAACCCTGTCTTGCAGGCTGAGACCTCTGAAATCTTCAACGCCGGCTTTACTTGGGAAGGCATTGAAGGCTTAACAGTGAGTCTTGATTACCAGCAAATTGAATACACGGATCGTATTATTCAATTATCTTCTCAGGACATTACGAATCAGCAGTTCTTTGGTGCCATGAACGCCTTGAACATCAATCCTGATGACTATAGTTCAGCAGAAGGTTCTGCCAGCCGAGCGCAAGCACTTGCGTATATCGCGGCCAATCCTTTAGCTAGCGCAACACGCGATGCTAGTGGCAACTTGTCGGAACTACTGTCTATCCCTGCCAACCTCAACTCAAACGAATTGGAGGTCATTGACCTACGAGCCGTCTATGGGTTTGAACTAGGGGATCTAGGCTCATTCACCACAACGCTAGATGCCACATACTTTACGAAAGCACAGTATGAAGGCTTAGAAGGCGTGGTAGTGGATGCTCTAGGCAGACGTAATGCCGACACGGCGCAGTCACCACCCTTGCCAAAAATGAAGGCATCGGCGCGATTGAACTGGATGCGTGGTAACCAAGCAGCGTCATTGCTGACCAAGTACCAACACTCTGTCGAGTTCGATGGCGCAATCGCGTCAGGCGCAACAGCTCCTGACGTGATTGACGCGGCCTACATCGTGAATGCTAACTATAGCTATTTCTTTGATGACTTATTTGGCACGGCAACCAACTTCACAGTGGGTGTGACCAATATGTTTAACTGGGAACCTCAACGCCTACCTGTTCAAGGTGGCTTTGAAACACGCTTATACGACAACTTTGGCAGACAGTTCTTTGCCAGTGTTGATATCGAGCTTTAAGCGCTGCTCAGACGCTCATGCCCATCCGTTACACGGACATGAGCGTCTGACAAATAAGCAATACAGACCAATCGCATTAATAATAAAAAATGAAAGTCATGTGCCTATTCGTGACTTCCGAGAGCGAACACACTATTGTGGTGGATAAATAAGAAGCACAGGGAACTGCTTCCCACTATCATTGCGCCAACAGCCTAGCGACGACCTGCTAGGCTTTTTGCCTTCAATGTATTCACTCTAGAATTAAAGAAAAAGAAAAGGCATGATTACTTTAAATAGCTTTGTGGCATCGCTTGCAATCTCACAGTCGATATTTTTAGCCGCTTTCATCTCTCTGCATTACCGAAAAAGCACCACTGGCAAGTTACTCATACTTTTCAGCATTTGCCTCAGCGCCTACTTGCTCACCACAATCCCTCAGTTAGTTAGCAACCCTTACTTATCATTTATACTCTTCAGGCTTGCCACTTTTTCGCCTGCAGTGCTTTGGCTTATCGCCACACGTTTATTTGATGACAGACGCCACATCCCGCCACTAGCCCTTACTCTGATCGCTGTCTACATCCTAGCCTATAGCACTGGAGCAATACTTTTCTATCAAGATTTTGAGTTCACCAGAGTGTCATTCTTTTTTACCTTCGTGATTGCACAAGCCATCATGCTGGGCTTTGCAGTACACGTCGTCTACTTAGGCATTAAGGGCAAAAAAGCTGACTTGATCGAGGCTCGACGCAAAGTGAGAACTCCACTCGTGATTGCGATGGGCTTACTCAATGCCGTCGTCATTGGTGCAGGGTTCGTGAATTATTTGATCAACAATTTTCTACAAGTCAATGATCCCTCAGCATTCACTTACTACAACAATACGCTGCTTTTAGCTTTGGCGTTCATGGTTAGCCTTACCCTTAATATTAAAATCTTCTCATTGCATGCCGATGCAGCCGTTCTGCTGGAGAGTCCAAAACGAGCGCTTGTTAATAACAACGTACAATCTACTGCTCCGGACCAAGAAGACTCCGAGCTTGTGCTACGCATTAAGAAAGCCATGTTGGAAGAAAAGCTCTATCAAGAAATGGGGCTCACGCTAGGGCGGCTCGCCGAACATTTGTCCGTACAAGATTACCGCTTGCGAGAAGCTATCAATAAGAAAATGGCATTCAGAAACTTCAATCAGTTTCTGAATCATTTCAGAATAACCGAGGCTAGCAAGCTGCTGCAGGGAACACGAATTCCAATTGCAACAATTGCGCTTGATGTGGGCTATGCTTCGTTAAGCTCTTTCAACAAAGCCTTTAAGGAACAGCACGGCATTCCACCGCGCGATTTCCGCGTTCAAGAAAAGTTTAGCGCCTCAAGCTAAGCACTTGCGACGCTCTCATCCCTACTGCAGGAATGTCTCAAACACTTGCTGCTGTAGCTTCAACCCGTCTGGATCGGCAGCAGTTTTCAATTCACAGAACTGATTGGACCATTCGGATGTGCGCGTTCGAACAGGTGGCTGTTCGGATTCCATACACTTAATGACTACTTCCGCTACCTCATCGCAACTTTGATAGGCAGAGTCACCGCGCGCCTGCGCCCCGCCAATGTATTTTTGGATGATAGGCAAGTATTCGTCTTCTAACATCCCTCCTGTGGACTGTACGTGCGCTAAGGCCGCGTTAGCGAACTCAGAACGAATCCCCCCAGGCTCAACACACGTAAAGTTAACTCCAAACGTTGGCTGCACATAGCACGCCAAGGATTCCGTATACCCTTCAACCGCAAACTTCGAGGCACAATAGATTTCATTAAACGGCTGCCCTACTAAGCCTCCCACAGAGGAGATATTGATGATATGCCCAGAACGAGCCTCACGCATGGCACCAATAACCGCCTTAGTCGTGCGCACCACTCCCATGAAATTGACATTCATGATCCATTCAATGTCCTCTTCACTCGCCTGCTCGGTTGAGCGCACAAAACCGGAGCCCGCGTTATTGATGAGCACGTCAATACGCCCTTGCTCTACGTAAACTTGTTTAATGCACTTGTCCACGCTTTGGCTAGTCGCAACGTCCATGGCGAGGATGTTAATACTCACCTTAGCCGATTGCGCGGCCTGCTCCAGCAACGCACGCTTCTCAAGATTACGCATAGTGGCGTAAACGGTATGCCCTTTCGTTGCAGCCTGGACTGCGATTGCGATACCAAGCCCTGCTGAGCATCCTGTGATCACTACTACTTTCGACATAATGGTTTCCTCAATTTAAGCCGTGAGGCTAAACTCAATCGGTAAGCTGCGAATGCGCTTGCCTGTGGCGGCCGAAATAGCATTGGCTAAAGCGGGCATACTCGGAGGCACAGCAGGCTCACCAATACCGCCAGCAGGCGCATCGCTCTCCACTATATGTATTTGCATCTCCGGTACTTCGGCTAGACGCATTAATGAATAGGTATCGAAGTTGCCTTGCACTATGGCGCCGTTCTCGATACGAACCCCACCCCTCAGCGCAGCGGTTAATCCGTCAATCATGGCACTTTCTAGCTGTGAATTAATGATGGCAGGGTTCACGATCTGCCCACAATCGATGACACAGTTCATCTTGTGCACCTTGATTGCCCCGTTACTATCCACTGAAATCTCAGCCACCTCTCCAACAATACTCATGAAACTTTCGTGAATGGCCATGCCACGAAAACGCCCAGGCGCTGCAGGGGTTTTCCACTCGGACTCACTTTCAAGAATATCGAGAACACGCAAGAATCGAGGGTGAGCTGACAACAGTTTTCGCCGCAAGACAAACGGATCGATTCCGCCAGCCACTGCAATTTCATCCATCATGCTCTCAACATAAAAACCGTTGTGGCTACTGCCGACAGAGCGCCAACTGCCTACCGGAATGGAGGTGTCGTGCTGCACAAGACTAACCTTCTGATGTTCAATCCCATAAGGTATGTTGATCGCACCCTCTATTGAGAAAGGGTCGAAACCATTGACCATCGCAGCCGAAAAATTACGCTGCGCAACAGAGGGGCAAGCCACATGGTTCTGCCAAGCAATAGGATAACCTTCCTCATCCAAACCTACCTTAAAGCGAGACACGCTCGCTGGCCGGTAGTAATCGTGCCGGGTATCTTCTTCTCTAGACCAAATCAGTTTCACAGGTTTAGAGACTGCCTTAGAGATAACGGCTGCCTGCAACACAAAGTCGGCCTCATAGCGGCGACCAAACCCTCCGCCCAAAAGAGTCGTATGGAGAGTGATGTTTTCGGCCGGCATTGAGAAGGCTTTTTGCAGCACTGAAATCGTATGCGATTCGCCTTGGGTCGGCGCCCAGATCTCAAGTCGATCCCCGGCAATAGCGTCGTGAATATACGATGCCGTGCAATTGATTGGCTCCATCGACATATGCGCTAGAAACGGCACAGAATAAGTAGATTCAAGCACAGAGCTAGCCCCATCTAAGCTTGGCTGTACGTCTCCGTCTTCACGCACGGTCACACCCTCACTCTCTAGTGCTGCCATAAAACCAGCAAGCAAGGCTTTGTTATCAAGGCCCTCAACTGACCCGCCTTCAAACTCAGGCTGTAAGGCGTCTAAGCCTTTCTTCGCTTGCCAATAACTGGTGGCCACAACTGCCACAGCATCTGGGATCGCCACAATCTGCTGTATCCCCGCCTCCACATAAGTGGACGCAGGCATTCTGACTATCGCCTCAACCCCGTCGACGCTTTTGGCCGCCTCGTCATTCGTGTGCATAAGCGCTCCGACGAAGTTGGGGCTGGCGGCGATAGTGGCGTAGAGCATCGACGGAATCTGTACATCGATTCCGAACTGCGCACTGCCATTCACTTTGGCTTTTGTATCTAGGCGTTTAAGCGGCTTAGCAATAAGCGTGTACTGCTCTGGGTTTTTTAATGTCGGATCCTGTGGAACCTCTAACTTGCCAGCCGCCTCTGCAAGTTGCGAGTAACTTAAGGTTCGACCACTCGAAGCGTGACTCACAACACTATTAGTCGCCGTTAACTCATTAGAGGGCACACCCCAATGTTCCGCCGCCGCGCTCACCAACATGGCTTTTGCACTAGCGCCAGCCACAGCCAAATAAGGCCACCACTTTCTAACCGACGAACTGCCGCCCGTGCCTCTCGCGCCCTGTTCCGGATGCAAGAATGTCGCCGTCATCGGCGCAGTCTCAGAGCGCACATCATTCCAATCTGCATCAAGCTCTTCCGCCACAATCATAGCAAGAGAGGTTAATACTCCCTGCCCCATTTCAGAGCTTGGAACTCGTATCGTAATGAGCCCAGTAGAAGCGATATGCAACCACGCGCTGACATCGCTGGCATTGGCATCCATCGGCATAGACGGGGCCGGCTCAGAGTCTTGCGCGCTCGGACTGCAATTCACCAATCCTAGAGAAAGGCTAAGCCCTCCTAGGGCAATCCCGGATTTTCTTAAGAATAGTCTGCGACTTTTTGATTGAATAGTCATAATTGTTCCTCAGTCCGATTAGCTAGCGACACGGTGAATGGCTTTACGAATACGAGAGTAGCTTCCGCATCGACATATATTCGTCATCGCTTCATCGATCTGTTCATCGCTCGGATTGGGAGTACTTTCTAACAGCGCTACAGCCGCCATGATCTGACCGCTCTGACAATAGCCGCACTGAGGCACATCTTCTTCCATCCACGCTTGTTGAACGGGATGCGAGGTATCCTCAGACAAGCCTTCAATAGTCACTACTGATCGATTAGCGACTGACGCAATAGGAACACTGCAGCTTCGGACTAACTGGCCATCCACCAACACGGAGCACGCACCACACTGCGCTATACCACAACCAAACTTAGTCCCCGTTAACGCCAAGGTGTCTCGTAAAGCCCACAACAGCGGCGTGTCGTCTGCTATATCGAGCTCTCTTTCTGTCCCGTTTACGGTAAATTTCATAGCGTGATTCCCTGCTCAGATTACCGAGCTTTTGTTATTTTTTGACAATAAACGATTGCCTTGCGAAGCAGTATGCATGTTAGAGTGCGCTCTAAGTCAAGCAATCCTCAAGCAGAGCATAGGATCAAAAGATGGGCATACTAAGTGTTTCAGAAGCTGTGGCAGAAACAGGGCTCAGCGCCCACACACTGCGCTACTATGAAAAAGAGTTGCTATTGCTTGAGGTCCCCAGGGATGCAAGGGGAAGACGTTTCTATACGAAAGAGTTAATTGCGGCTATAAAATTTATAAGCGCGCTGCGCGCAACTGGCATGCCGATTCAAGGCATTAAAGCCTATATCGAGCTCTACGTTAGCGGAAAACATACGGCTCACGAACGGATGGATCTTCTGAAATCTCACGAAAAATCTGTAGAAAAACAATTACAAGCTACCGAAGATAGCCTGCAGTTAATTCGTAAAAAAATTAGTTTTTATCAAGAAACGCTTGCCTCGCCATTGGCGACAAGCAAACAAGCCTAAGGAATACGATCAATGAGTGAAGCCTGTTTGTTTTGCAATATTGCAGCCGGAAAAATCCCTTCACAACAAGTGTATAGCGACGAGCATATTGTCGCCTTTCGAGATATTAATCCCGCAGCCCCTCAACACATTCTATTAATTCCACGCAAACATATTTTGAGCGTAGCTGAATTAGAAACTGAAGATAGCGTCGTAATGGGACATCTAATGTTATGCGCACGCAAAATTGCCGAACAAGAAGGTTTCTCTGACAATGGCTTTCGCTGTGTGATGAATACCGGTGCAGACGGTGGACAAACCGTCGGACACTTACACCTGCACTTACTGGCAGGACGCTCTCTTACTTGGCCGCCTGGTTAAGGAGCGATAGTTTGCAAACTTTCTTTATTGGCTTGTAACACCCCTTTTTCGGTAATAAGCGCTGTTACAAGCCGTGCAGGTGTCACATCGAAGCCGTAATTACTCACAGCGCTAGCACTCATCATTACTTGCACATTGGTCAACTGGCCTTGCGCATCCAACCCTTGGATATGTGACACTTCTTGCGAATGACGCTGCTCAATCGGTATTTGTCGCACACCATCATGAATTGCAAAATCGATTGTTGATACAGGGAGTGCAACATAAAAAGGGACACCGTTATCAAACGCTGCCAAGGCTTTGAGATAAGTGCCTATCTTATTGCACACATCGCCACTCGCCGTCGTACGATCGCTGCCTACAATACACATGTCCACTTGCCCGTGCTGCATAAGGTGTCCACCGGCATTGTCTACGATAACAGTATGAGGGATACCTTCTTGAAGTAATTCCCAGGCAGTTAGAAACGCTCCCTGATTTCTGGGCCTAGTCTCATCCACCCACACATGCACAGGAATCCCCTTGCGATGCGCCTTATAAATAGGGGCAAGGGCCGTTCCCCAGTCAACAGTGGCCAACCACCCAGCATTGCAATGGGTCAGAATATTTAGACATTGCGCCGCCGAATCTTGCTCTTGTTTTTCGTGCCACGCCTTTTCGATAAGGGCTAACCCGTGCTCTCCAATCGAGGAGCAGGCCGCCACATCCTCTTCCGCCAATTCATTCGCTAACACTAGCGCGACCGCACTACGATCTTGAGGATCAATAGCGCTCAGTGTATTTTCCATTCGCATCAATGCCCACTGCAGGTTCACAGCGGTCGGCCTTGTCGACAATAACTGTTGGCATACGTCTCTCAACGATTCGTGTCCGTCACGCATGGCAAGGTATACACCGTAAGCCGCCGTCACTCCGATCAAAGGCGCCCCACGTACCTGCATACTAATAATAGCGTTACAGGCTTGCTCTAAAGTATTTAACGCAATAATTTCAAAGTGGTGAGGGAGACGAGTTTGATCAATGATCTGGACACACTGAGCACTGTCATCAAACCAAATCGTTCTAACCGCTTTTGCATTAACCAACATAGTGAGCCCTCAGATAACTCGATCGTTCCCGCCATCAACTGGCACTTGCGCTCCGGTCGTGCACGAAAAAGTGTCTCCCGCCATGGCAACGGCCATCGCCGCGACATCACTTGATGCGATCACCGTGCCTAACACGTTATTGCGCTTATACTCATCCACGCTTAGTTCATAATGCTTAGCTCGTTGGGCAAGCACTTCGTCCGTCCATATACCTGTATCAAAAACTGCATTTGGATGTATTGTATTGACTCGGATGCCTTTGCCACCTAACTCAAGTGCTGCGACTCGCGCTAACTGCGCCAAACCGGCCTTAGCCACGGAGTATGCACTTGCACCAGGGCCCGGCGCGGCAACATTTTTAGAACCGACAAAGACAACCGACGGGTCAATCCCTAAGGTCAAATACGCAGTGCACTGGCGTAGCAGCTTCATGTGAGCACTAAGATTCAGGGTCAAAGAGTGCTCCCATGTGTCGTCGTCCATTTCTTCGATTTTCTTACTGACTGGAAAGCTACCGGCATTACTCACGACAATATCAATACCTCCGAAATAGGCGACGCCTTTTTCAATGGCAGCGTCTAACTGCTTAGCATCAGTAACATCCGTGCAAACGCTCAGTACTTGCGGGCTATTCCAGACGCCCAGCAACTCTGCACTAATATCCAGTGCCACCACAGAGGCCCCACGAGCCACAAAAGCCTCCACACAAGCTTTACCAATTCCTGATGCGGCGCCAGTCACTAGTACAACACGCCCCTCAAACTCAGGACTGCTTTGACTGCGCTTCAATTTGGCTTGCTCTAATTCCCAATACTCCAGATCAAACTGATCCTGCTTGGGCAACGCCTCCCAAGCTTCTAGGTGTTCGCCCCACTGAACCGCCTTGCGAGTGTGCGCGATGATATCGGCCACTACCCCTAGTCGCTTGCTGTTGGGGGCCAAGTAGACCATTCCTTTATCCTGCCAAACCCCATACCGTGGAACATGGTCCAAACAAGTATGATAGTCAGCGGCATGAGCATCAAAATACTCCCCATAAGAATCGCGAAACTTGGCAAGTTCCTGCGCCGGATCGTTTGAGAACATGGCGCCAAACGGCTTGGTATGAATGCTGTGATCGGGTGTTAATGGTCCGCGACTAGCAATAGCGCCTACGTTTTCGAGAGCGGAGAACCCCACCGCCGCTTCCGTGCTATCCCAGCGCACCAACATGGGTGCACCAAACATCGCGCTAGCTTGGTGTCGCAACGCCGCTACTTGCTTATAATCGGTCGCGCTCGCGCTATAGCATTTGCTTGCATGGCTCCCGATTGCCCCTTTATCTTGTAAATAATCTTCTGCACGACTCACTAACTCGATCATCGTGTCGTAGCTGCTCTTACAGTCGTCATCGAAACTAATAATGCCATGATGCAAAAGCACGATCCCTTTCAATTTGGCCCAATCTAAGCCTTTCGTGGCCTCGTGCACTTGTTGCGCAAGAATAAAACCAGGCATGACATAAGGCAGTATGAGCACCTCATCGCCATAGATCTCTTTTAGCGTCGCTTCACCATTGGGCGTATTGCTGATCGCCACCACTGCATCCGCATGGGTATGGTCTACATACCGCAGGGGAATTAGCGCATGCAGGATTGCTTCAACTGAGGGTGTTGGGGCGCTGGGGTCTAGTAGGGCAATGCGCAATTCACGCATCATATCGGTGTCACTAAGACTAGGAAGGGCTGCAAGTGCTTGTAAATATTGTAAACGTACCGGCGCGAAGCCAGCTGCAGCGATCGTCTGCAAGTCCCAGCCAGACCCTTTAACGTAGAGCACGTCTTCTTTGCTCCCAAACACATTGGTATGAATCCCCTTTACAGAGGTATTGCCGCCACCATGAAGGACTAAATCGGCATCGCGGCCAAGAAGCTGGGAACTGTATACTCGAAGCCCCAACGTTGAATCCGCAGCAAAACGCTGTGCCTCTGCCTCATCCCATCGATTCAACATGATTATTCCTCTCCGTATTAATTCTCTACAAACGAAAAACGCACCCGTAGGTGCGTTTTTTTGGATCTGATTCCAGCGGAATCATTTCAATAATCTATTCTAAATCAAGGCTCTACGATAGAGATGCTCGCGATACCTGCTTGGCGCGCTGAGTCCATCACACCTACCAAGGAGTTCACATCAGATCGTGGATGCGGCTTGATGATGACAGAGGCAGCTGGATTCTCTGCTTTCAAACGGTCGATGTTTGAACGAATCTGGCTAACGAGAATCGGGCGTGGTTCGCCATTGAGGATAATATCGTTGTTAGCGCCCAGCTCAATAAGGATGTTCTTCTTATCGCTATCTTGCTCAGGAGGCGTGTCGTTATTCTCGTTACTCGCCGCATCGATAGCAGTTTCCGAAAGGAACGTGGCCGTAACTACGAAGAAAATCAAGAGGATAAAGACCACGTCTAGCATAGGAGTGAGGTCTACGTTGCTCTCGTCGTTCTTTCTTGTGCCTGCGAGTTTTCTCATTTGATGTCTACCTTAACGTGATTCTTATTGATCGTTTGACTAGATCTGGACTTATAAAAACTGCCAATTTGGCAACTCGAAGTCCCAAGTATACCCGATAATCATCTGACCACAAGACCCGAAATGTGACGAAAATAAGGAAGTTCTAGCGAGACCACGTAAATCCCACGAAGCCTATGGCTTGTGGTCGGGGGCCCTGCTGACTCTATGCCAAGGCCGCCCAATTTTAGTGCATTATTTACTGTAGAGAAGACAGCGTAAACTGAACCAGTTCAGTGAGTTGCTTAGCCGATTTACCATCACGTGAATTAACACGAAGACCATAAAGCGTGTTGACCAAAGCATCCACTGCAAACTCCGCACTAACACCTTTCTTTAGCTTTCCACCTTTATCGGCTTCTTTCATACGCTTCAGGAGTGCTTTACGCACTACTGCAAATGAAGCGCGCACAATTTTTTGAATATCTTTGTCGTAATTAATGCTCTCGCAGAAAGAGTTCACCAATAAACAACCCATAGCGCGCTGCTTGTTGCTTACGGAAAGCACTGCCAAATCAAAGTACTTTTCGACTGCGGCCCAAGGTGCCAAGTCTGCATTATTGAGGGACGCGTCCAAATCTTTTGCTGTCAATTTATTGTAATGATCTAAACAAGCTTTAAAAAACGTATCCTTGTCACCGAATGAGTTGTACAAAGTGCCACGATTAATGCCGGTTACATCTAGGAGTTTCTGTACTGAGCTCGCTTCAAAGCCCTCACGCCAAAACTGCTCCATTGCATTGTTTAAAACATCGTTGTACTCAAACTCCACTGGTCTTGCCATAATAAATGCTCAATCTCTTATCTAGTTCATTAAGGAAAGATTCACGAAAATGTCGCAATCTTTCAAGAAAATCTTCGGGCGCGATTGTAGTACACGAGGATGCTTTTTACATCTATTGATACAAAATAATACATTTGCAGAAAACGCGAGAAAGCCTACGGCTTGGCGACTATTATTCACAAGATAGAACAGACGTTCTATCTTGTGAATAATTCAAACAAATACGAGGAATTAGAAGCCTGCAAGAGTTACCAGAAGACCGATCAGTCCGCCAAGCACACCACCCCACACCACTAACCAACCAAGGTGCTTTTTAATCATCGCTTGCACGATCTCTTTCACAAGCTGCGGTGTCAGCTCATCAAGTCGACTATCGACTATCTTCTCAATGCGCTGGTATAGGCTCGATCCACCGGCACCTGCACTGCTAACCCCCTCAGCCAAAGAGGCCCGAAATGCATCGGAATCAGCCACGGAGCGAAAGTACTCTTTCATTTTAGTGACAAACGGCTCTTTCAATGACGCCAACGCATCACGTCCACCGAGCATTCCAAGCATGCTTCCAAATGACGACACCATGATCACATCCAGCAAAGATTCGAAAGCTTTTTCGAGATCGAGCTCATCAATCATTTTGACAATTTGATCGTCAAGGCCATTAGCAACGCTGCTCGATTCTTGAAGAAATTTCTCGATATTCTCAGTGCTGAAGAACTGCAGCATAATGAGTTTACGAATCCCATCTTTGAACTCTTCGAAATGCAACGGCACCACACCAGACCCGTAGAAACCTGGAATTCGTTCAAATAGCATATAAATTGCTAACCAGTTAGTGACGCTGCCCGATAAGGCAAACAGTCCCATCGTTAGCAAATACGAAGCCCCTTGCACGGGAAGCAAACCTATTAACACAAGGCTCAACGCCACAAGATTCGTTACTAAACTTTTATCTATACTCACTTTGACACCCATTGCTAAGCGTTAAAAACGAAAACGGCCCATCGAGTGGACAGGCCGCGCATCATAAGGGAAACAGGAAGGAGGGTTCAAGCATCGACCTAAATCATATACGTCTGTGCGATTGAACCGGCATTTTTTTGCGCAAGGACTCAAGGGCCTCCAAATCGATATCGGCAACCGCAAAGCCTTCACCTTTCTCAAGTTGGGCGACAACGCGCCCCCATGGATCGATGATCATAGAATGTCCGAAGGTTTCACGGGTGTCATTGTGCTCACCCCCTTGATTCGCGGCTAACACATAGCATTGGTTTTCTATCGCTCGTGCCCGCAGCAGGACTTCCCAATGTGCAGCGCCAGTCACTTGGGTAAACGCCGAGGGAACAGTCAGCAACTGCGCGCCTCTCTCGCGCAATTCACGATAAAGCTCGGGGAAACGCAAGTCATAACAGATGCTTAGTCCTATATGACCAAAAGGAGTCGCAACGCAATTTGGCTGAGTTCCAGCTTCAAAACTACTCGATTCGAGGTATTGCGCCTGTTTATCCTCTACTTCCACATCAAACAAATGTATTTTGTCATAGCGAGCAATTAGCTCGCCCTGCGGGTCGTAGACCAAACTGGCAGGGCGAACACGACCATCTTCTATTCGTTCAGCTACGCTTTGTCCCGACACCAAGGGACGGGTAATCAAAGGCATCGTTCCACCAATGAGATATATTTTATGTTCTTTGGCCTGATTTCTAAGAAAGCCTTGCAGTAATGCGCTGTTGTCGCCTTCGAGTTCGGCGTACTGACTTAATGGTCCACCGTCCAAGACAGCAAAATTTTCTGGCAGCAATACTACACGCGCGCCCGCCTGGGCTGAGCACTTGATCTGCCGCGCTGCCCCTTCAAGATTCGCATTCACGTCAGCACCACTTACGAGCTGAACGACGGCCATTTTATTGTCCACAAAACCCCCTTTATGGCGCCACTGATGGCACGACCGTGCCAGGTGTGGCGCGCGGCACAGTGGGCGCTGCTGGTGCGCCTGGCGTGCCAAAGACTTGATTGAGCCTAGGCTCAAGCCCATCCCACGGCCCTTTCAATGTGTATTGCGCACTGGTCAGACTATCGACTTGATCACCGAATATCTGGTCGAATAGAAAGACACCAACCGCCACTTGCCAGTTAATTAAATTATTCAAAACAGCAATACCGCTCATCCACGGAATATTGTCGCTAATGGGCAACGTGATGAAAAGATTACCATCGATAGTCTGCTGTACTAGATCGAGCTGACCCGCGACCTGGAACAAGCTTGCCGGCCCAATGATTTGTAAGCGATCAACAATATTCACTATGCCATTATCAATCGTCATGGAGCCGTAAATTTGTTCGTAAGAAAGCCCACGCCGTAACAAGTCATCGCTAAACCGAAGACGACGCACCAGTGCGTCAAAGTTAATAATACTAATCAGCTTTAAAGCCCCGTTCGCCGCACCGGCGCTACTTTGCAAAAAGCGGCCCTCATCTATGCGCAAATCCACGTTACCACTCAAGGATTCCACCGCAAAAAAAGCAGGGCTCCCCGGCCAATCCAGGCTCGTATTAAATCGGGCCGCCGTACTCTCTAAACTAGGGGCATAACCAAAGTTGCTCAGGACCGCTCCTAAATTGTCGGCCTCAAGCACGGAGGTGAAATAGCTATGATGCTCTCGCCCATCAAAGGTCCAAACCACTCGCCCCTCTTCACCGTCCTTACCGGCACGAACGCCACGCGTATCAAACAACAGATTCGAGAAAACGGCGCCGCTTTGGCTCGGCGCCAGAGAAAACTGCCAAGTACCGTAAGGCGCATCCCCTACAAAAATTTCCTCTGCCTTAAAATTCATCAAGGGAAAAGTTCTAGGATCTAGCTCCGCGAGAATGTCGACAAGCTCATAGTCCCAATAAGGATCACTCGGGGAAGGAGGTCCGGCTATAACGCCTAACGCTGAATCGGCCCCTTCTTGCTCGTTTGCAGGAAAATACAAATGACTCAGGCTGACCTCTAATGGATCGTCTGCCGCATAAGGCACCCGAACTTCACCAGCAACCGTGGCACTCGCAAGCCCCAAGTTCCAATATTGCTCAGCGCTAGCAATTTGCATATTCAGGTCTTTAGCATTTTGCCCGAAGGCATAGGCATCCGCGATTGTCACATCAACCGCATTAATGACTTCCTTTAAACTCGAGAAGTTATCGCCCTCTTCAGGGGAATCGGTCCCTGTACCACTATTACTAAGGGCCGCCATCCACTCTTCATAATCAAAGCGCTCCAATGTTCCAATCACATCCAAGCCAGGGGCGTTTGCGTTTAGTCGCCGTACGCTAACACCCTCTCCTTGCTTGCCAAGAAACACTAGCCCTCGTCTAATCTGACCATCACTCAACCCGACATTCATCGAGGCGATGTCGGCCAAGCTCACGCGTAAGTCCTCACCGCTATCAAGAAAATCGATGGTTAAACGCAAAGGCATACTGGTTTGCATGGTTTTCTTAAAAGGCACCGGATAGTCGAGACTAAAGCCTTCCAGTGCTGAATTAATGCTGAGGCGTCGAGTAGGATTTACTATAGCGCCTTGTGTCTCACTCTGAGCCGGCTGCGTAATCTCGAGAAGCGCGTCATAGCTCATGTCACCGTCTGCTCGCGCCAAAAGGTTCGCGACGAAATCACTTTGCAGCGGCCAATCACGCAGTGCGGGAACTCCCACAACCCCCTTGATGGCGACTTCAGTGTTTGTAGACTGAGCATCATCCACCTGACTGCGAAGGTTCACCTCTATTGTTTGATCAAAGAGCGTTGCCGACACCCCTTCGCCGACCAGACCCGTAACGCTGTTATAATTTAACTGTCCGCGCACTTGATCAAAGTGCAATTCAAACTCAGGAATGAATAAGGTGTCGTCATTAAGCTGCAAGGCAACATCGACTAGGGGAACTGCCCCAGGGGTTCCTAATGGAATAGTAAGATTAAGCGCTAACTCTACCTCTCCTTCCCCCTGCCAATCAGCAATATAATTACCGAACCCTTGTGTCACAGGCGTTTCTTGTAAATACCGCAATGCTTGCGGCGCTTGCCCCGCGCCTCGTCCCGAAACAGTGAGCAAGCTACCTTGACCTCCGTCATTGGGTCTAATCGCTGCACTCGTCGCATCTAAATCGATTCCTAGAGACTGCCCTGAAGACACACTGATATCGACATTGCCATCATCGATCACGACATAACCATTAAGGCTATCCAGTGCCGGCCACTCAGGATCGAATTGAAGTGTTCCGTCTTCCACGTTGAAATACATTTGCAAAGTACGCATCACTGGCGGCGATTGCGCCAATACGGACCCTCTGTAAACCAGACCGCTATTAAGTGCTTTGCCATCAACTATTGCGCCGTCTAGCCATGTCATCAAATTGCGCAGACCATCTTTAACATTAGGGGCCATAGGCAAGTAGATCGCTTTCTGACTGATATCGGCTTCGCTAATCCCTACTAATAATTCCAAATCGGCCGCTGTATTAATGCCATCGACGCGATTAGTAAAAAGTGAGAACTGCGCCCGGCCGTCAGCGGCCTCTGACTCCGCCACAATGACGCTACTGCTTAAGCGAAGCGCTTGACCTTCACTCAGATCAAGGTCAACCGAAACCCTGCCATTCACATAATCGTATACCCACGCGTCATCAAACATCGTGGGCAACTGAAACATCAGGCGTTCAGAATCGACCTCTGCGAACCCCGTGAGCTTTTTACTATCAGCATCGAATTGCAATTCTGTGTAGCCATCAATCCCCCAAATCGCTGGCGCTGTGCCGCGGGCACTGACCGCCACATCATTTAGGTTGGCGACAATCCGCAACTTCTCGCCACCTCCTTCGATCTCTTGCCCAAAGCGGTATTCCAAATCGAGACTTTCTAATTCACCACGCGGGTTATGCCCAAGTAATTGCGCATTCTCTTCAGCACCTAAAAACTCTATAGCGCCAAACAAACTCGTCGCAATCGTCAAACTAAAGCGATCAGCCCCTAGATTAAAGCCAACCCCGTCTTCAAAAGACGCATATAGATTACTTTCAGGCCACAGCTGTTCGTTCCATGAAAAACCAAAATTCTCTAACCAAAGTTTCCAATCATTGTCTTCACGCTGCACAAAGAACTGTGTCGCTAAATCATCTACCGTGAACGCATTAGGCATGTCCCAAGCCAACTGATTCACTTCTATATTGCCCTGCACACTTTGCACTTGTCCGTCTTCCAATACGATCCACATCTCACCACTCGTATCGAGATTCAGCAAATGGAACTGGTCAGTGTATTGCCCTGCAAGAATTTCTGAATAATCAGTTTCTGGCACGAGAAGATAGAGGCGCCCATCGAGGTCTGCGACACGTTGACCGTTTAGCTCAGCGGCAAGACTAAGGGGGCCAATCACATCATTTTGCCAAACGTCGAGATGCAAGTAATGTTGATCTCCGCGACTTTGAAAACGTAATCGACTACGCTCAAATTGCTTAAAGCGCCCATCAGCACGACGTAGCGTCAATTGCATATTAGTCAGAGTCAGCTCGCTAACTCGTGAAGCGAGGTCCAGCATTTGATCAGGACTCAAACCGGGGCCAGTACCCCCCTCAAAGCCAGAGAGCTGCCAATTGCCAGCACTCGATTCTTGCAGAGTAAAATCAGGACTATCGATATCAATCGAAGACAGGGTCCATTGCCTAGATAACAAGCTGCCCCAAGCACTTAACTCTAGCGTTAACTTATCTAGGACTAAAAGCGGGGTATCAGCTTCGGCTGTGACGGAGAGCGGCGAGAGAGTGACATCATGAAGACTTAGAATGGGATTAAAACGACGCCAATCTCCTTCTATAAGGCCAATACTAACGTTTTGGCCTAGTTGTTCAGAGAGTAGCTCTTCGATATCGCTGTGATAGGTATCGACAAAAGGAAGCAATTGCCGGCCTACACTGACATAGACAGCCACGGCCAACAGCAACACAAATGCGCTTGTTAGCAATACAGAAAATATTTTCTTTAATACTGTTACGATCATGGTGGCTGCGGCTCAAGGCCAGTGGCGTAGTGGGATCAAGGTGAAATATCCTAAAACAACACGACGTCAAATTGCTCTTGAGTATACATGGGTTCCACCTCAAACTTGACCGTCTTACTGATTAATTCTTCCAAATCCGCCAGAGTGCTAGATTCTTCGTCTAGCAAGCGATCAACAACCCCTTGGGAGGCCATCACTAGAATGACATCGTTCTCATAGGCTCGCGCTACTCGTAGAATCTCTCTAAAAACTTCATAGCAAATTGTTTCGGGTGTTTTCAGTCGTCCTTTGCCTTCACAGACCGGGCAAGCGCTACAAAGAACCTGACCTAGGCTCTCTCGCGTTCGCTTCCTTGTCATCTCCACTAATCCCAGCTCGGACATACTCGTAACAGACGTGCGGGCATGGTCTTTCTCCAAGGCTTTCGTCAACGTGCGCATGACTTGTCGCTGATGCTCGGGATCAATCATATCGATAAAGTCTAATATGATGATGCCACCTAGATTACGTATACGTAGTTGCCGTGCAATCGCTGTCGCTGCTTCAAGATTGGTTTTTAATACGGTTTCTGCATGGTTCTTACTACCAAGATAGGCACCTGTATTCACATCGACCGTCGTCATCGCTTCGGTTTGATCGATGATCAGATCTCCACCGGATTTGAGTTTTACTTTGCGCCCAAGCGCCTTATCGATCTCATCATCAATCCCGTAAAGATCGAAGATAGGTCGCTCGCCCTTATATAGCTCAACGCTGTTGGGAAACTCTGGAATGAAGTCATCGATAAACTGCGCGATTTCTTTATAAGCTTCGGATGTATCAATGCGGATTTTTTCAATATGAGGCGTAATGATGTCGCGCATTGCACGCATATACAGCGGCACTTCACGATAGAGAATATGGACATCACGACTATCGCTAACACGTCGCTCTACCGCTCCCCAAAGCCTCTTCAGAAACCGAGTATCTTCCAGCATTTCGTTTTGAGTGCAACCTTCGGCGGCCGTGCGAATAATAAAGCCGCCACATCCATCCATTGCCTCTTGCTCTATGCAACCCTTGAGCAAGCCCATCAGTCGATCGCGCTCCTCCTCTTTCTCGAGGCGCTGCGAAATTCCCACATGAACACTACGGGGCAAATACACCAAATTGCGTGAAGGCAGTGTCAGATGTGTGCTTAAGCGAGCACCTTTGGTTCCGATTGGGTCCTTGATCACTTGCACGATTATCATTTGCCCGTCACGAACAAGTCCCTGAATCGGGGCGGGCGACTCATCGCGCACCTCAAATCCTTCTGGGTTTATAGGGGAGATATCAGCGCTGTGAATAAACGCCGCTCGCTCCAAGCCTATATCGACAAACGCCGCCTCCATTCCTGGCATTACGCGTACGACCTTGCCTAAATAAATATCGCCTACGTGGCCTTTGCTATGCGGACGCTCGACAAATATTTCTTGTAATAAACCATTCTCAATGAGCGCAACTCGCGTCTCCATCGGAGTGACATTGATGAGAATTTCTTCACTCATTGTGCGCTCTCCTTGCTTAATCCCGTGCTGACACCAAAGGCGGCGAGTAACTGACTTGTCTCATAAGCGGGCAAACCTACAACGCCGCTATAACTACCCGAGAGCGCCGTAACAAACATGCCTCCTAGGCCTTGTATTGCATACGCTCCGGCTTTACCCAACGGCTCTTCGCTCAACCAATAGCGTTCGATTTCTTGCTCGCTAAGCTCTTTAAACGTGACATCACTGCGCACTAAAACCGTTTGTTGTTGATCCTCGAAACACACAGCCACAGCACTAAACACTTGATGCTGTTTTCCTGAAAGTAGCGTAAGCATGCGCAGACCATCTTCTTTATCAGCAGGTTTGCCTAGAATCTGCCCCGCACACACTACAATCGTGTCGGAGCCTAAAATAGGCACTGACTTCTCGGCGTGCATAGCCTGTACAGACAAGGCTTTTTCAAGCGCAAGACGTTGGACATAAGTTTCTGGGGATTCGTCAGCAAGCAACACTTCATCGACCGAGTGTTCCTGGACAGTAAATTGCACACCGATTTGGGTGAGGATTTCACGGCGTCTTGGAGAGGCAGAGGCGAGTACAATAGATGAAAATTTGTAAGACATATTTCCTCAAGGAGGCCTCAGACGTGACCGTGAACGGCCTAGCGGACACCAAAACTGCGACGCATTTGGCGCAGTAATACAAACATCCAAGGCCAGACAAAGGCGCTGGATAAGGCCGCGAGCAAAAACAAAAGACTGGAGGCTACGGCTTGTTCCGCGGCAATTTTCATCCAATGCGTCATCATTAAATGCAGGCCAATGAGCGCTAGCACGACACCGCTTTGCTGCAGCGAGGAGAACATACGCAATCGTTGATGCAAGCTCAATGTAATATACGCAATGATGGCTAACGCTAAGGCATTGAGCCCCAGCAAGGAGCCTTCAAGAATATCCATCATCAAGCCCGCCATCCAAGCAAAGCCAATCCCTACTCGATAAGGCAACGCCATTGCCCAATAGATCAATACCATCGCCACCCATTGCGGTCGGTAGTTCATCGCCCATTCGGGAAACGGCACGATGGCTAACAAATACGCCACAAAAAAACTTAGGAAAATAACCCATCGGCCATTGGCTCGCTGATCCATTGCTTACTCCTGTCCTGTTGGTGCAGCCGGCACCGTGTCGGCAACCTCTGAAGGCACAGGAACATCGAGCCCCACGCTTTCGGGGGCAGGATTAACCACCTCTTCATGGGGCTGCGCGCTCAACTCATCAATCTGCTCTTCAATTTGTTCTACAATGCTTGTACTTGAATTTTGCGAATTGGTCTCTAACCATACAGGTGCCGCCGAGCTTGGCCCCATACGTTGGACATCCGCATTGGCCAGCGCGAGCAACATGACATGCCGAGTTCTATCCATCTGCGCCAAAGGACGTGCCTTGATGCGTGCAAAAGGCTGCCCTCGATCATGGACCACACTCGTGACCTCCGCGACAGGATAATCTTTAGGGAATCGTTGGCCCAAGCCTGAGCTTACGAGCAAGTCACCGACTTCGATGTCTGACGTGTCGGGGACGTATTCTAACTCCAACTCAGGGATATCGCCGCGGCTGCCTCGGGCAATGGCTCGCTCGCCATTGCGGTTCACCTGCACTGGCGTCCCATGACGAGAGTCGGTGATCAGCATGACCCAACTCGTGAACGGAAGCACTTCTGTCACCTGCCCCATCAAACCATTTGCGTCTAACAACGCCTGTCCTTCTAGTACGCCATCAGTGGCGCCTCGATTTATGAGGACACGACGGGAACCGGGGCTCGAGGAGATATTGATAATTTCGGCGGTGAGAACTCTACCGTCTACGCTGGCTGAGGCTTCTTGCAAGGCGCGTAATCGGCTGTTTTCAGTGGCGAGGCCTGCCAAGAGTTGTAACTCACGCTGCGCAAAAAGTAGCTCTTCACGCAGGCGTTCGTTTTCTTCAATGAGATCCCCATGGGAGACGAACACATCGTCAATCCAATAGGATATTCGTGCGGGGGTATCGGCCACCCAGTAAACTGGCGCAGTTAAGTAGCCTAGGCTGTAGCGTAGTCGATCAAGGTAGTCGAAGCGGCTGTCGGCAAACATGACAGCCACAGAGAGCACCACGAATACACCCACGCGATACTCAAGGGACACGCCTTTAATGAATAAGGTCTTGATAATGGAACCTCGAACCGTTTATTCAATGGTTAACGAATCCATGTCGTTGGTGTCCATCAGCTCCATTGCTTTACCGCCGCCTCTGGCGACACAAGTGAGCGGGTCTTCAGCGACAATGACGGGTAGCCCTGTCTCTTCAGACAACAGTTTATCTAAATCTTTCAATAGTGCGCCACCACCGGTCAAGACCATGCCGCTTTCAGCAATGTCTGATGCCAGCTCGGGCGGAGATTGCTCAAGTGCGCTTTTAACGGCCTGCACAATCGCGGAGAGAGTTTCTTGCAAGGCCTCTAGGATCTCATCGCTGTTCAGCGTGAAGCTGCGCGGCACCCCTTCTGCCAAGTTGCGGCCACGCACGTCAATTTCGCGCAATTCGCCCGCATAGGCACAACCAATTTCTTTCTTGATGCGCTCGGCCGTAGCATCCCCAATCAGGCTACCGTAGTTTCGGCGCACATGGGTAATGATGGCTTCATCAAAGCGATCGCCGCCCACTCGGACTGATTCGGCGTAAACAATGCCATTGAGAGAGATAATAGCGATTTCAGTGGTACCACCACCGATATCGACCACCATCGAACCACTGGCTTTCTCTACCGGCAAGCCAGCACCAATCGCAGCGGCCATCGGCTCTTCGATCAGACGGACTTCACGCGCACCGGCGCTGAGAACCGATTCACGAATAGCACGGCGCTCTACTTGCGTTGATTTACAAGGAACACAGACGAGGACACGGGGACTAGGAGGGAAAAAGCTGTTTTCGTGCACTTTGCTAATAAAGTGCTGCAGCATTTTCTCAGTTACTTGGAAATCCGCAATCACGCCATCTTTAAGCGGGCGAATTGCAGTGATATTGCCAGGCGTACGACCAAGCATTCGCTTGGCGTCGGCGCCAACAGCTGTCACTGTTTTCTGGCCGTTATGGGTGCGTATCGCAACAACAGAAGGCTCATTGAGCACAATTCCTTGTCCACGCACATAGATAAGTGTGTTTGCTGTCCCTAAATCGATCGATAGATCGTTGGAGAACATTCCCCTAAATTTTTTGAACATCGACTTCTATAACCTCAAATAAGAGTCCACCCCGGACTAAGAGCGAGCATCTGATCACAGACTTGAAGTAAGTATTCAGCTTACGCACTAGGGTTCGTACACGGGGTTGGATATATCGGTGGAATCTGACGGTGTATTGCTATTTTACCCTCAGCTCCGGAAACTGTTGCCCTAAGCCGGTCTCTTTCCCGTATAATCACGGCTTCTCCGGCGAATAGACACGCACTCTAACAACGGCAAGGATTTAGGGCAAGAGTCAATTACACAAATGCTCAAAATCTGGGAATGTCTCGCAAATATGCGTCGGAATCCTTACATACTCACTGCGATGTAGTGTTAAGAAATTTGGAGATAAGGAATGGCTTTAGAACAATCAGACGTCGAGAAAATCGCTCAGCTGGCGCGCCTCACGGTGGACAGCAATGAAGCGCAAGAGGTGACCAAGCGTATTTCCTCTATTCTTGAACTGATCGATCAAATGCAAAGTGTCGATACGAAAAACGTGGACCCTTTGGCACACCCCTTCGAGGCTATTCAGCGCCTGCGCCCAGACGTAGTGACTGAAACCGATCAACGCGATTATTTGCAAAAGCTCGCGCCTGCAACACAGGACGGTCTTTATCTCGTACCTAAGGTGATCGAATAATCCTCGCCAACGCCCAACGCCCTCATTCACACATTGACGATCAAGGACACCCACTAGCATGTCTGACCGCACAGTCGCCGCACTCTCACGCTCACTAGCGCAGGGTGAAATCTCCAGTGTAGAGCTCACGCGTGATTATCTAGACCGTATCGCGCAACACAACACGCTCTACAACGCCTATATCACCGTGACCGAAGAGCTAGCGCTAGCCCAAGCTGCCAAAGCAGACGCGGCACGGGCAAAAGGCGATTTTGGCCCACTAACGGGCATCCCAATCGCACACAAAGATATATTCTGCCTGCAAGACGTCTTGACCACTTGTGGCTCTAAGATGCTGGCGAATTTCGTGTCCCCATACAACGCTACGGTTGTCGAAAAACTCAATGCCGCAGGCACAGTGACCCTAGGCAAAACCAATATGGATGAGTTTGCGATGGGCTCATCGAACGAGAACAGTTTCTACGGTGCCGTGCGCAACCCTTGGGATACTGATCGCGTCCCTGGTGGCTCCTCGGGAGGCTCAGCCGCCGCCGTTGCCGCCGATCTTTGCGTCATCGCCACTGGCACCGATACGGGCGGCTCTATTCGTCAGCCTGCCGCCTTTTGCGGACTCACAGGATTTAAGCCGAGCTATGGCCGTATCTCCCGCTGGGGCATGATCGCCTACGCTTCAAGCCTCGACCAAGCAGGCCCTATCAGCAAGAGCGCAGAAGACGCCGCCTTATTGATGAACGCCATGGCAGGTCCCGACCACCGCGACTCCACTAGCGTGGACATCCCTGCCCCCGACTTCACAGCGAACCTTAACGATTCTCTGCAAGGCTTGCGCATTGGTGTCGTACGCCAACACCTTGCAGAAGGGCTCGATGCAAATGTTGAAAAAGCCATGCAGGACGCATTAAAAGTATTTGAAGGCTTGGGCGCCACAGTGAAAGAAATAGATCTGCCAAACAGCCATCTTTCTGTTTCGGCCTATTACGTGATTGCACCTGCCGAGGCCTCCGCCAATCTGTCGCGTTACGACGGCGTGCGTTTTGGTTATCGCTGCAAGAACCCAAGCAATCTTGAAGACATGTATAAGCGTTCACGCAGTGAAGGGTTCGGCAATGAAGTGAAGCGACGCATCTTAGTCGGCACTTACGCACTTTCTGCTGGCTATTACGATGCCTACTACATTAAGGCTCAACAAATACGCCGGTTAATCAAACAAGATTACATCGACGCATTTAAGGAAGTGGACGTCATTATTGGCCCCACCACTCCTAACACTGCATTCAAGATTGGGGAGAAAAACGAAGACCCTGTCACGATGTATCTAGAAGATATTTATACAGTGAGCATCAACCTAGCGGGCCTACCTGCCATCTCAATTCCTGCAGGTGCCACGCAAAGCGCTGAAGGCAAAACACTCCCTATTGGCATTCAATTAGTCGGTAGCGATTTCGCCGAAGCCAAGGTTCTTAACATCGCACATCAGTTCCAGCAGCACACTGACTGGCACCAACAAAGACCGGAGGGTTAACACATGGTCTGGGAAACGGTTATTGGCTTGGAAGTGCACGTACAACTGGCCACCAACAGCAAATTATTCTCTGGCAGCAGCATCACCTTTGGTGCCGCACCAAACACACAGGCAAGCATTTTCGATTTGGCCATGCCCGGCACGCTGCCGGTCATGAATGAAGCGGCACTGCGCATGGCAGTCAAGTTTGGCCTTGCCCTCGATGCGGAGATCGGCCGAAAGTCCGTCTTCGATCGTAAGAACTATTTTTACCCTGACTTGCCGAAAGGGTATCAGGTCAGTCAGCTCGAATTTCCAATAGTCGGAAAGGGCGAGCTCGAGATCACATTAGAAAATGGCAGCACTAAAATAATAGGCGTGACTCGTGCGCACCTTGAAGAGGATGCAGGCAAATCTTTGCATGAAGACTTCCAAGGTTTAACGGGTATCGATTTGAATCGTGCAGGCACTCCCCTGCTAGAGATCGTCTCTGAGCCAGAGCTTGCCAATGCCAAAGAAGCAGTCGCCTACTTAAAGAAAATGCATTCTATTATTCGCTACCTCGGCATTTCCGATGGCAATATGGCACAAGGTTCTATGCGCTGTGATGCGAACGTCTCCGTGCGTAAAAAAGGCGCCACAGAGCTAGGCATGCGTACAGAGATCAAAAACATCAACTCGTTCCGCTTTGTCGAAAAGGCAATCCTGCACGAAGCACAACGCCAGATCGAAATCATCGAAGACGGCGGCCGCATCGAGCAAGAGACACGTCTTTATGATTCTGACAAAGACGAGACTCGCTCTATGCGCAGCAAAGAAGTCGCTAACGATTACCGCTACTTCCCAGAACCAGATTTGTTGCCGATTGTTATCGATGAGGCCTACATTGAATCCGTACGCGCTGAGCTGCCTGAGCTTCCTAACGCGAAACGTGAACGCTTTGTCGCGCAATATGAACTCAGCGAATATGATGCAGCCGTTATTGCCAGCAGTCGCCAAATGGCAGAGTTCTTTGAAGTGGTAGTTACTATCTGTAATGACGCGAAGCTCTCTTCCAACTGGGTGACCGTGGATCTACAAGCCGTGCTTAACAAGCAGGATCTTGAGATCGAAGACTCCCCAATCAGCGCCGAACGCCTGGGTGGTTTGATTGCACGCATCAAAGACAAAACTATCTCAAGCAAGATTGCCAAATCCATTTTCGAAACTATGCTCGACTCGGATAAAACCGCAGACCAGATCATTGAGAGCCAAGGATTGAAGCAAGTCACTGACAGCGGCGCCATCGAAAAACTAGTGGACGAAGTGATTGCCAGCAACCCTGAACAAGTAGAGCAATACCGTTCAGGAAAAGAAAAAGTCTTCGCGTTCTTTATTGGTCAAGCCATGAAAGCATCGCGCGGAAAAGCCAACCCTGAACAGCTCAACACACTGCTCAAGCAAAAGCTAAAGGCTTGAACGAAACAAAAAGAGTAACGTATTACTATGGAAGAAAAGAAAAAAGGTGCAGAGCGCACACAACGCGCGGTCAGAGACGAGTTTTGGACCGACGAACGAGTGCACGGCTTTCTCAACATCCTCCCCCCCGAAGGGATACCTGCGGATTACAATATTTTGCTGAAAGCTTATAGAGGAATGTTGCCCGACGCGTTCGAGCGTTTCGTGCCTTTCTATTCAGAGGCTGGGCACGATATTAATGTGCAGCTTGAAGACGGGACTAACTTTTTGGATCACGTTTTGCAGCATCGCAAGTCGGCGGAGTATGTGCAGGTCTTGAAGGATGCTGGGGCTGTGAGTACTAGGTAGGTTTGGTGGGCACGTTTTAGGTTTGGTGGGCACGTTTTAGGTTTGGTGGGGCGCGGTGCCTTCGCTTGCAGGCAAGCTCCTACAGTCAGTGGTTTGGGTCGAGAGTCAGTGGTTGGGGGTGAGGGGCTGTGGTTTGGGATGAGGGGCTGTGGTTGGGACACAGCATGTAGGAGCGGGCCTGCCCGCGATCCTACCACTGCAGTAATTTCAGAACATCAATGCCGTCGCGGCGGCCTTGATCCTCGACTTGACGACCCTCCAGCCGGCTTAGCCGGAGCCTTGAAACGTGAAGCACGTTCAAAGGCGGGAGGTGCCGCTAGAAGATGTTCTTCTGGATGGATACAAGGCAGCTTCATGCCAAGCTTGTCTTCGATATTAGGCAGTATGAACGAGTCTTCCTCGCATGCAAAACTGATAGACGTCCCGACATTACCCGCACGCCCAGTTCGACCAATCCTGTGCACATAGTCCTCCGCCTCTTCGGGCAAAGAATAATTAATAACATGTGACACATCATCAATATGCAAACCTCGACCTGCCACATCAGTAGCAACCAACACCTGCAATTTTCCTTCGCGGAAAGCTTCTAGTGTGTGCACGCGTTTATTCTGCGCCACCTCACCTGAAAGCAAACCACAGCTAATACCATTACGATGAAGACTATCCGCTAGCTTGCGCACTTGATCGCGGCGATTGTTAAACACAATCACTTTAGTCGCACCCTCTTCGCTAATGATGTTGTATAGCAACTTATACTTGTCTTCGGTTGTGACCAAATAAACGATCTGATCGATGGTGTCTGTCGCGACTTGTGTCGGCTCAATCTCAATCATTACTGGGTCCATTGCCCAGCGCTTGGTGAGTTCTAAAATCTCAGGCGTAAACGTGGCGCTGAACAAAAGTGTCTGACGGCACTCTTTAGCTGGCGTGCGCGCTACGATGCTACGCACCTGAGGAATGAACCCCATATCGAGCATGCGGTCCGCTTCGTCGATGACCATCATTTCAACCATGCCTAAATAGATCTGATCGTTTTGTACAAAATCAATCAGGCGTCCTGGCGTGGCGACGACAATATCCACAGGCTTACGGTCTAGTGCTCGTAGCTGCTTCTGATAATCTTCACCCCCGACCATTGTCACAACATGCAAGCCTGCATATTTACAAAGGTCCTGAGCATCGTTAGCAATTTGCATAACGAGTTCTCGCGTCGGAGCGATGATCAGTGCTCGCGGCTCAGCCGCGAATCGCTCCCCTTCAATCGGATTGCTCACAAAATCGTTGATAATGCTTATCAGGAATGCCGCTGTCTTCCCCGTTCCCGTTTGGGCCCGGCCAGTCACATCATGGCCTTCTAGGGTATAACGCAGGCTTTGCGCTTGGATGGGTGTGCAGAATTCAAAACCGAGATCTGCAATTGCTTTATTCAAAGGCTCAACCAAATTAAAGACTGAAAACTTCACCTTTTGGTCATTTGCTTCATTATCCATAAGGAACTACGCCGCTGGCATTATGCCGATAAGTTAACCCAGTAGGGGGTTATTGTTAGGTCTAAAGTGACATGAAATTACTTATAAATCTGTAACTTATGTGATCACGCCTCTAGCGCGCGAATCATAGCTGTCAAGGGCGCTAACATCAATAGCGCTACTTGATTCAATCAGTGACAACGCCACAGGCAGGGCACTGAGGATCACGAGGAAGTCGCATTTCACGCCACTGCATGGAACGGGCGTCCAACAGCAATAACTTACCCGTGAGCGGCTCGCCCACACCCGTTATAAGCTTTATCGCTTCCATCGCTTGCACCGCGCCGATGATGCCGACCACAGGCGCCATAACCCCATTGGTGGCACAAGTGGCTTGTTCATCATCGCCCTTTCGGTAGAGACACTGATAGCAGGGGCTCTTAGCATCGCGGGAATCGAACACCGCTACCTGCCCCTCCATGCGAATAGCCGCACCGGAAACAAGTGGTACACGCGTCTTCACGCAGGCCTGATTCAGCGCAAAACGCGTTGTGAAATTATCACAGGCATCAAGCGCCAACGTGACTTGCGGCAAAATCTCTTCTAGTCGTGCGCCATCTAATCGTTCTTTTATAGCCGTAATTCGCACATTGGGATTGAGGTGTTTCAAGGTGGCGGCCGCCGAATCGACTTTGGCCTGCCCTATTGTGCTTTGATTGTGCGCAATCTGTCGCTGTAGATTGGTTAACTCCACAATGTCGTCATCAGCAATAATGAGATGACCGACACCTGCGGCAGCAAGATACATCGCCGCTGGACACCCAAGCCCGCCCATTCCCACAATAAGCACAGTGGAATCTATGAGCTTTTGCTGTCCCGCCACATCCATCTCGGGCAGCATAATTTGGCGGCTATATCTGAGAAGTTCTTCGTCTTGCATCACTCAATTCCTGATTCTTTGTTGCAAAGCAGTCTATCGCATAATTAAAAATGCCGTATCCGCCACAACCTACGATCGACAAGCCAGCGACACTCGGTCACAACCATTGAGGTCTTGTAAGGTGCGTATCTGACAAAAATCATATCGCGCCAATAGCGCCCGAACATCCGCGCCCTGATCATACCCATGCTCTAAGAGCAGCCAACCATTACTCGCCAAATGCGCCGGCGCGCCGCTAATGATAGCGTGCAAATCAGCCAAACCTGCCTCGCCCGCACTTAGCGCAACGCTAGGCTCGAAACGCAAATCCCCTTGCTCTAAATGTGGGTCTTGAGGCGCTATGTAGGGAGGATTACTCACGATCATGGCCAAGTCTTTCTCGGCCAAACCCTCATACCAACTACCTTGGCTAAAAGAGATGTTTTTGAGGCCTAGCCGCTGTGCGTTGTCACGGGCAACAGACAAGGCATCCGCACTGAAATCTGTCGCAAACACCGTAGAGCGGGGACTCTCAAGCGCGATCGCCAGAGCAATGGCGCCACTACCTGTACCAAGGTCAGCAATTCTCTGCCCCTCTACTTCAAGCAAGGACAGCGCCGTCTCTACCAACAACTCTGTCTCTGGTCGCGGAATCAACACATGGCGATTCACATGTACGGTGAAGGTCCAGAAGTCTCGCGTTCCTATGAGATAGGCAACAGGCTCACCTAACACGCGACGTGCTAATAGCGCTTCGAAAGAATCATATTGTGAAGGGCTCAGCACATGCTCAGGCCAAGTATAAAGATACGTGCGATCTCGACCTACAGTATGAGAAAGCATCAACTCAGAATCTATTTGAGCCGACTCAGTACCATAGAGTGCCTGTTGCGCTTTGCGTAGAGCTTGCTTGATCGTAAGCGCTAACATAGCCGCACCTCAAAACCTTTAGGAATCAGCAAGCTCAGCCAATAGGTCGGCTTGGTGCTCATTGATCAAGGGCTGAATCACAGAACTTAATGCGCCTTCCATAACTTCGCCAAGCTTATAAAGTGTCAGGTTAATTCGATGATCCGTCACACGCCCTTGAGGATAGTTGTAAGTGCGGATTCGCTCTGAGCGATCACCACTACCTACGAGCTTACGGCGCGTATCGGACACTTCCTGTGCGGCTGATTGCTGAGCCTGATCATTAAGCTTCGCATGGAGAAGTGACATCGCACGCGCACGGTTTTTGTGCTGCGAACGCTCATCCTGACACTCCACAACAACCCCAGTAGGGATATGCGTAAGCCGGATTGCGGAATCCGTCTTGTTAATGTGCTGACCACCAGCCCCGCTAGCGCGGTAGGTATCGACACGCAAGTCACCTTTGTTGATTTCGATCTCTGCCAGATCATCCATTGCTGGCATTACCGCGACAGTGCAAGCAGATGTGTGCACTCGCCCTTGTGTTTCAGTATCCGGAACTCGTTGCACACGATGGGCTCCAGATTCAAACTTCAAATTGCCGAAGACATTACGCCCTTCAATACGCGTAATAATCTCTTTATAGCCCCCATGCTCTCCCTGGCGTTCACTTAGAATCTCTAATTTCCAGCCTTGGGTTTCGGCATAACGCGAGTACATGCGGAATAAATCGCCAGAGAAAATGGCGGCCTCGTCTCCGCCGGTGCCCGCACGAATTTCTAAGAATATATTGCAGCTATCTTTCTCATCCTTAGGCAATAGAAGTTTCTGAAGCTCTAACTCCTGATCTTCCAGCCCCGCCTCAATACTTTTGACTTCTTCGTCAGCCATTTCGCGAATATCGACGTCGGCATCTTTTTGCATCGCTCTGGCTTGTTGCAATTGCTCCTGCACAGCCTCAAATTCTGAGAACGCCTGAACTACCGGTTCAATTTCCGCATACTCTTTTGACAGCCCACGGAATTTATTTTGATCCGAAATAACTTCCGCATCACTTAACAGTGCACCGAGTTCTTCGTAGCGCTCTTGTAAATTTGAGAGTTTGTTCTTAATCGAATCTTTCATATAAGGTTACTTGCCGTGGTCGACATTAGGATTCATTGGAGTTATTCGCATTGTAATCGAGCTCGTATAACTCTCGTGTCAGCAGCAGCAAATCATCGCGTCCGTCTGCACTGGCTTTTTTCATTTGTACGCTAGGGGAATGAATCAGTTTATTAGTCAATGTACGCGCCAATGACTCCAAAACTCCAGCAGCGTCGCCGCCTTTCTCTAATGCACGCAATGCTTTTTCTACTTCAAGATTACGAATGGTTTCGGCTTTCTCGCGAAACGCACGCAGCGTATTCACAGCATTAAGCGCGCGCATTTCTCGAATGTACTCTTGCACGCCTCTTTCAATAATCGACGAAGCTTGCTCGGCCGCCTCTGTGCGACTTTTCACGTTATCTTCAATAACATCGCTAATATCATCAACGCTATAGAGGTAGGCATCCGCTATCTCTCCAACCTCAGGTTCGATATCGCGAGGCACCGCAAGGTCCACTAATAACATAGGCTTGTGACGCCGCTTCTTAATAGCGCTTTCGACAGCCCCCTTGCCCAACAAAGGCAGTTGACTGTTCGTAGAGGAAACAACGATATCGGCTTTCACCAACTGTTCAGGGATATCCGAAAGCAACACCCCTTCGGCGCCAAACTTTTCACCAAGCTCTACCGCATTTTGCAACGTTCGATTGGCCACGACGATATTTTTGACGCCTTTATCGGTCAGGTGTCGTGCTACCAACTCGATTGTTCTGCCGGCACCTATCAACAGAGCATTTAGGCTGCTTAGGTCAGAAAAAATTTGTTCCGCCAGAGTGACCGCCGCATAAGCGACAGAGACTGGATTCTCACCAATAGCGGTATCGGTTCGCACTTCTTTGGCAATAGAAAAAGCGGCTTGAAACACACGCCCTAGGCTGCCACTGACTATGCCGAAATCTTTTGAGACAGCATAAGCTGATTTGATTTGCCCTAGTATCTGCGGCTCACCTAAGACCATAGAGTCGAGGCCACAGGCTACGCGCATCAAATGCCGAATAACATCTTCTCGCCAGTGGAAATAGCTGCAACGCTGCACTTCGGACTGATCCAAGCCGTGATACTCACTAAGCCATTGCAGTAATTTTGACTCTTGCTCGCGCAAACGATCCGCATCGATAATGGCCTCTGGATCACTAACATCCCCCATATCTAATCGGGCGTAAATCTCTGTGCGATTACAGGTCGAGACGATGACCAACTCTTCAAGGCCAGGCAATATACTGGCGCGCTTAATCGCATCCCCTACCTTTTCTGGCGAGAACGCGACCTGCTCACGAAAATCAACATTCGCGGTATTGTGGTTGATACCTAGTAAAACCAGCGCCATAGAACCCCAGTCAGACATACATGTCAGACACTTCTATCAACGCCGCCCAGCTTGTGGCCTAAAGGCAGCGCGTCCCGAGTTAGTTTAGAAAAAGCCGACTATATTACTAAATATGCGGCTAACTTCCCATTAACATAATTTATTTGCCCATCGACCAAGACCTAAGATTGCCAATTGCCTCGGATAATCGGCGCATTCTAGCACCCTCTAACGAGCTGACAGCGGCTTGAAGTTGTTAAATTATTGTCATTGCGGGTACACTCGGGGACGCCTGCACTGGTTTGGAAGAAAGACTTTACAACAGCGCACAGCCAACAAATTAAGAAGTTTAGCCCTGGTAACTCATTGCACATGAACAATACATATCGTCTATTTACCCTGTGTTCAATCGGCTTGGCCTTGGCCGCTTGCCAAACACTGCCGCTAGACACAGAAGAAGCCGTTGAAGTTGTGCCAGTTCAAGAAGAAGTGGCGGTGGTTGAAGAGCCGCCAGCGCCGATTGTTTACGGCAATTTCACTAAAGACCAGCTGAACCGTACCATTATCAACGAATTGGGCGGGCAGCGGGGCTATTTGCCCGATGCAGCTGAAGATTACTATGCCCTCGCCAAAGAAACCCGAGACTTAGCACTCATCCGGCGCGCCGCGCAATTTGCTGCGGCAAGTGATAACAATCCTCGCGTGATAGAGCTTGCCCAATTGTGGATTGAGAAAGACCCATTAGCCCGAGAGCCTCACCTATTAATCAGCTACCAACTTCTCGAAGCGGGTCGCCTTGAAGAGGCAATGGAGCACATAGGCATGGTGCTTGAGCTCGATGGCAATATCGATTTCACCACCATTACCTCGCGCACCCAATACCTGCCCCCACTGGCACGCGGACGCTTAATTGAAAGCTTCAAAGGCCTGCGCATTAAGTTCCCCGAAGAACGCGCCGTCCATTACAGCCTGATCCAGCTACTCGAACAAAGCGATCGGGCCGAGGAAGCTATGGCCGAACTCATGGCTTATCGCGACCTGCATGGCAATTCATCACGCATCATGTTGCTACAAGCACAGCTGATGCTAAAACTCGAACGAGTCGACGGTGCCGTGAACATCTTGGCGGAAGGCATAGATGCCTACCCTGAGAACAGGTTGCTGCGGTTTAATTATGGCCGCATTCTTGTCCAGACCCGCCAGTTAGAAGAAGCGCGTGAACAGTTCGCACTACTCGCTGTTATGGCGCCTGACGACTACGAAACCTTGTATTCACTGGCCCTGCTCGATCTTGAACTCGACTCAGTCGATTCCGCCAAACAATTACTAAGCAAACTTGTACAAGCCAACTATCGCTTGAATGACACCCACTACTACTTAGGGTATATCGGCCAAAACCAAAACGAACCTCTAGAAGCGATCGAGCATTTCAAGAAAGTGGGCACTGACTCCGCCAACTTCCTCAATTCCCAGCGCCAAGTAATTCGCATGCTGGTCATTGGCGAACAGTTCGACGAAGCTCACGCATGGGCTCTTAGCATATCGGAAGGGCATCCTGACCTTGAACTCGTGCTACTCACTGTCGAGACCGACGCTCTAATGAACGCAGGCCACCTAGATCAGGCCGAAGCTCTTCTAGGCGAGACCATCGAGAGCAACCCTGACAATGTTGATTTACTATTTGCACGGGCACTATTGCTCGAGCGCATGGGCGACTTAGTTGCTGCCGAGACCGATCTGCGTAAAGTCATCGAACTCCAGCCTGAAGATTCACGGGCATTAAATCATCTTGGGTACACGCTCGCCGATCGCGACGAACGCCTCGACGAAGCCCTCAGCCTGTTAGAGCGCGCTATTGCCATTGCTCCAGAGGACCCCGCGATTATCGACAGTCTCGCTTGGGCTCAATATAAGCTGGGGCGTTATGAAGAAGCGCTGCACAACCTCGAGCGTGCTTTCGAAGTATTTCCTGATCCAGAAGTCGCCGCCCACCTTGGCGAAGTCCTTTGGGCCATGGGGCGTCAACGCGACGCCAATCGCGTATGGGAAAACGCCTTGCGCGAAAATCCTGAAGCACAAGTGATCCTTAATACTATCGAGCGTCTCAACTCGCGCCAAGGCTCCTAAACTTGCAGCGACTTCGACAGCCCCTGTTATGGCTAACGCTCGCAGCGCTATTAAGCGCCTGTGGCAGCACGCGTATGGATGCCCCAGTCAATGACAATTGGCAGATGCGGCGCAATGTGCTTTCTGCCATCAACACTTGGGAGTTCACAGGCCGCATAGGCGTTCGCGATGCCAATGACTCCCAAAATTCCAGCATTCGCTGGCGCCAAATCAATGAAGACTACACCATCAACCTCTGGGGCACGCTCAATGCAGGCGCCACAGAAATCACTGGCACCACGGGATATGTGGTTTTAGAGCAAGACGGCAAAACACCTCTAACGGCCAATAGCGCCGAAGAACTGGTCTATCAACAGCTAGGGTATGAGTTGCCCGTCACTCAACTACGCTATTGGGTCAAAGGCATTCCAGCGCCAACTAGCCAAGGGCAAACCAGTTTTAACGAAGAAAACCACCTGATCGCCTTAACCCAGGACGGGTGGAGCATTCAGTACTTGGCCTACACCAATTACGACACTGAATCTTTGCCCACCCGCATTCGTATTGAAAAAGCCCCTTTGCGGCTTGATTTTATACGACTCAATTGGAATCTACAGCCTTAAAGCTCTCACGCCATGAATGACAGCCTTCGCCTACAATGCCCCGCCAAACTCAATCTATTCCTGCACATTACTGGGCGCAGAGACGATGGCTATCATTGCTTGCAAACAATATTTCAAATCATTGACCTCTGCGACACGTTGACGATAGACACGACAGAGTCCACCGACCTGAGTTTCCATTGCGATGAACCCAGCCTCAATGACGATGACAATCTGGTGTTACGTGCCGCACAGGCATTGCGCAAAGCGACTGGCACAAATTTAGGGGCGCGCATGCATTTAGAGAAACACATCCCCACCGGAGCGGGCCTAGGCGGGGGCAGCTCCAACGCTGCGAGCGCTTTACTCGGACTGAATCGTTTGTGGCATACGCAACTTAGCACTGCGCAGCTCGCACAGATTGGCGTCAGCTTAGGAGCGGACGTTCCTTTGTTCGTATATGGACACAGTGCTTGGGCCGAAGGAATCGGTGAAATTCTCACGCCTATGGAGCTCCCTGAGAAGCATTTTCTAGTGATTAATCCGGGGTGTCATGTCTCAACACAGGAGATTTTTTCACATCAACAATTGACACGGAACACAACAGCCATCAAAATGGCCGCCTTTCTGGCTAGGCACACCAGAAATGATTGTGAAAATGTTGTAAAAAGTCTGTATCCAGCCGTTGATAAAGCGCTTATTTGGCTTAATCAATTTGCGCAAGCAAGAATGACGGGAACAGGCGCTAGCATTTTCGCCACCTTCGATTCAGCTGAAGAAGCTCAGACGCTTCTTCGCCAAGTTCCTCAGGGAATGCGAGGGTTTGTAGCCAAGGGCTTAAATAGTAGCCCTGCATGCTAGACATGCAATCGCGAACGCATTCGCTTAAAATGCACGAGTTTATTGGGGTGTCGCCAAGTTGGTAAGGCACAAGGTTTTGATCCTTGCATGCGTTGGTTCGAGTCCAGCCACCCCAGCCATTTTTTGAAATCACTTGATTAGCAGTGATTCTCAGCAGTATCCCACGCTATCCCTGATAGATTGGCGGTAAGCATATCTTAAGCTTGAACAGCAGCAACCTCAGACCTGGAATCATTAAGCCTCCTAAGAGTACGACACGCATGGCAAACAATTTGATGGTATTTGCGGGCAACGCAAACCCAGCACTCGCAGAAGACATCGCCAAGCACATCGGCATTCCAGTCGGCAACGCCGCCGTCGGTAAGTTTAGCGATGGTGAAATCAGCGTTGAAATCAAAGAGAACGTTCGCGGCAAGGATGTTTTCATTATCCAGCCTACGTGCGAGCCCACCAACGACAGCTTGATGGAACTCCTGTTGATGGCTGATGCCATTCACCGCGCATCGGCAAACCGTATCACCGCAGTAATCCCCTACTTCGGCTATGCCCGCCAAGACCGCCGCGTGCGCTCTTCTCGTGTTGCCATTAGCGCAAAAGTTGTAGCGGATATGATTGTGGCAGTAGGCGTTAACCGCGTACTAACCGTCGATCTTCATGCCGAACAAATTCAAGGCTTCTTCAGTATTCCTGTAGACAACGTCTACGGCTCGCCACTATTGACTGAAGATATCGAACACCAAAATTACGATAACCTCACTGTTGTATCGCCAGATGTCGGCGGTGTGGTTCGAGCGCGTGCCGTCGCAAAACAATTGCACGTCGATCTCGCTATTATTGATAAACGTCGCCCTCAGGCCAATGAAGCGCAAGTAATGCACATCATCGGTGAAGTAAAAGGTCGTACTTGCTTGATCGTTGACGACATGGTCGACACCGCTGGCACACTGTGCAAAGCAGCAACGGCATTGAAAGAACATGGCGCCAAGCGTGTTATTGCCTACTGTACTCACCCTGTATTGTCGGGCAGCGCATTCAAAAATATCAGTGACTCTGACCTCGACGAGCTCGTGGTAACAGACACTATTCCGCTTAGCGAAGAGTTTAAGAAGTGCAAAACGGTCCGCCAACTAAGCATGGCCAAACTGCTTGCAGAGTCTATTCGCCGCGTAAGCAACGAAGAATCCATCAGTGCGATGTTTGATAACACTTAAGGTGTTACTCACGTACCGAGGTTAATCTACAGACATTAAGTCTATAGATTTATATGAAAGGCCCGATGAATTACACGCTTTTTGAATAAAGAGCAGAGTAGTTTGCTGGGTCTTTTTTTAACGCCGAACCCAGAGTTGGTCGCAAACCTGGGCAACGCTTGATGATGTTGTGAAACATCAGTTTATGGAGAAATAACATGTCCAACGAATTTGAGCTACACGCTACCGTCAGAACGGATCTGGGGAAAGGTGCGAGCCGCCGCCTGCGCCGTCTTGACAGCCTTGTTCCTGCCATCATTTATGGTGAAGGAAAAGCACCAGTAAACATCAGCATTCCGCATAAAGATTTGCAAAAAGCGTTGTCTAACGAAGCGTTCTTTTCGCACATCATCACTTTGGTGGTTGGCAAGAAGTCAGAGCAAGTCGTTATCAAAGACTTGCAACGCCACCCAGCGAAACCTCGCCTAATGCACGCTGACTTCCTGCGCGTTAGTGCCAAAAATGCAATCACTGTTGCGGTACCATTGCACTTCATCAATGAAGATAAGTGTAAAGGCGTTAAACTTGGCGGTGGCAGCATCATCAAGGCATTAACCGAATTGCAAATAAGCTGCTTACCGAAAGACCTTCCAGAGTTCATCGAAGTTGATTTGACTCAATTGGGCGTTGGCGAAGCAATACACATCTCTGCAATTACATTGCCTAAAGGTGTTACTAGTGTCGATTTGGCTCACGGCCACGATTCAGATAACTCTGTTGTAAGCGTTCTGCCTCCACGTGGCGGCGCAACTGACGACGAAGACACTGAATCTTCAGCTGAAGAAGCTGACGAAGAGTAAGCAAACCCCCTGCACCTGCGCTGCGGACCATTAGTATGCAAGGCAAGGCGTTAAAACTCATTGTGGGCCTAGGCAATCCGGGCCCACAGTATCGTTATAACCGTCACAACGCAGGTGAATGGTTTCTCTCACGCGTGGCCGCTGATTTTCATGGCGAGCTACGCGCTGAGTCCAAATTCTTTGGCCTCACAGGACGCGTCACCATCGCGGACCAAGACGTTCGACTCCTCTTCCCCACTACCTTTATGAATCGCAGCGGCCAATCCGTTTCGGCGTTCTGTAAATATTTCGATATTGAGCCTGAGCAAATTCTCGTCGCTTATGACGAAATTGATTTCGAAGTAGGCAACACCCGATTTAAATTTGGTGGAGGACACGGCGGCCACAACGGTATGCGCGACATCATTAGCGCATTTGGTGGCAATAGAGATTTCTACCGCTTACGCATAGGCGTAGGCCACCCCGGCAATAAAGCTCAAGTTGCCAACTATGTTTTGGGCGATCCATCCAAATCCGAGATGGAAGCCATCCAAACTGATATCGACCAAGCAATTCGTAGCCTCCCGCTTGCAGCGAAAGGCGAATGGCAGAACGCCATGCACGAACTGCATACAAAACCTTAAGGAACAGAAGAATGGGATTTAAATGTGGCATCGTAGGCTTGCCCAATGTTGGCAAATCGACCCTTTTTAATGCGTTGACCAAAGCAGGCATTGCGGCAGAGAACTTCCCGTTCTGTACGATCGAACCTAACTCTGGTCTTGTTCCTATGCCAGACCCGCGCCTCAACGCGCTATCTGAGATCGTGAAGCCGCAAAGAATTCTACCGACCACCATGGAGTTTGTAGACATCGCAGGCCTTGTGGCTGGCGCATCAAAAGGCGAAGGCCTTGGTAACCAGTTTCTCGCCAACATTCGTGAGACAGATGCCATTGCACACGTGGTTCGATGTTTTGAAGACAGCAACATCGTCCATGTCGCCGACAAAATAGATCCCGCCGCCGACATCGAAGTCATCAACACTGAGCTTGCCCTTTCGGACCTAGAGTCTGTTGAGAAGGCCGCGCACCGAGTGACTAAATTAGCTCGCAGTGGCGACAAAGATGCGGCGAAGCAAGCCGCATTACTAGAGCGTGTCCGAGTCCATCTCGATGCAGTGAAGCCTGTCCGTACACTTAATTTAGATGCTGAGGAATTGCAGGCCTTATACGGCCTTCATTTGCTAACCGTAAAACCAACGATGTACATCGCCAACGTCGATGAAGAAGGTTTTGAGAACAATCCTCACCTAGATACGGTCCGCAAAATCGCAGAAGCAGAAGGCGCATCGGTAGTGCCCATCTGTAACAAACTAGAATCTGAGATTGCCGAGCTCGACGACGAAGAAAAGATCGAGTTCCTACAAGACCTAGGAATGGAAGAACCAGGGCTAGACCGCGTCATACGCGCTGGATACTCTCTACTGGGCCTACAGACCTATTTCACGGCGGGGGTTAAAGAAGTACGAGCCTGGACAGTGAAAATCGGCGCTACGGCCCCACAGGCCGCCGGCGTGATTCACACAGACTTCGAAAAAGGTTTTATTCGCGCAGAAGTCACCGCCTATGAAGACTTTATTCAGTTCAAAGGGGAGCAAGGCGCGAAGGATGCTGGCAAGTGGCGCTTGGAAGGTAAGGAATACATTTTGAGCGATGGCGACGTGATTCATTTCCGTTTTAATGTCTGACTTGACAACAATCGCCGAAATCGCCAGAATTCGCATCCTTCAAACGGCTCAGAGCTTTTTCCTCTGTTCCTAACCGTTTTATGGCTATGTAGCTCAGTTGGTTAGAGCACAGCATTCATAATGCTGGGGTCCGTGGTTCAAATCCACGCATAGCTACCATATAGATCAAGGGCTTAGCAGCAATGCTAGGCCCTTTTTTTTGCTTGAATGAATAGTGTTTTTGATTGATCGCTTTGCATTGTGAGTCTTCACTTTGTAGTGCGAGCAAAAGCGAGAAGTCCGCCAATACTGGAGACGCCAAAAGGCTCACATCCCTGTGAAGGCTCGGCGAGTGCCGTCCTGGCACTCGACGCCCCAGTATCGGCGGACTTCTCGCTTTTCTCTAGCCCCCTACCACCCTGCGGTATTTGTAAAACAGATAACTCAAAAACACTGCCACGCGGCCCACTGTCCGAGCTAAGTCGTGCAAGGGGGAGTTGCGGGAGCGTCGGGCGCCAGGACGGCGTCCGTCGAGCCTTCACATGGATGTGAGTTTTTTGGCGTCTCTCGCAACTCCCCCTTGCACGACTTGGCGGCATTACCGCCGACGCGCCTGCCGCTACCCCTCAAAGAGTCAATTCAAGTAGGAAAGCGCCTCTTCAACCCGTAACATGACAATCCCTAGTACTTTGAAATCACAATTGCAGCGATGGAACACAACACCCCACTCTCATACCATTTTAAGCATGCGCATATATGGTTCGATATCGCCGTATTAGCGGCGTTATTTGTGGTGGCGAGCTATTTTCCACTACTAAAAATTGTCCCTCTTGTCGCAAGCCTAGAACTCTTTAGTTTCTTTAGTTTTCACCTATTGGCCAAACGCAGCCGATTTCAGTTACAAGGGTTCTTGGGCGGGTTTATTTCTAGCACCACGGTATTTCTACAGACACTGAACGACAGTAAGTTCTCTACCACTAACCAGCGCGACTTGGTGCTTACACTCCTGTTTGCCGTTAGCGCCATGTTATTGGAGTGCCTATTTATTGTGTTCTTTCTTGGAGGGCAGCTGCCCTTTGTCTACTACTTGCCCTTTATTACACAGCTAGCGTGCCTCGCGGCTGCGATACTCTATGTCAACTTAAGCGCCAATATCAGATTTACCGATCAACACCCATCCGCGCCAGAGGTGGATATCGACTTACTCAACGACCATCCGATTCTCTGGAAAAACGTCGCAAAGCTGTCGTTAATTATTCTAGTGATTGTTTCCGCAATGAACTTCATCGGCACTGAACTAGGCTTTTCACAAGACATCAGCACGTTGCTCATTGCCTTGTTTGAGGCTCACGCCGTACTGGCCTCAGTGATGACCCAGTGGACGTTGAATCCATCGAACACTGATCTGATGAGTTTGTTCTTTCTGATCCTACTAGGCAGCGCATTGAGCAAATCCTACCTAGCGCTAAAAGGCCCTAACCTTAACCAGAAATGGTTTTTTATCTCGATAATGGTGTTTAGTCTTACAACAAGCGCAGTTGTTACCTTTATCTGGCATCAGGCGATGCCGTACAATTAGAAAAAATGGGAGCTATTGCAATGTTACAGTCCAAAGCAAGTTGCCTTTGTGGTGCCGTTACAATCAACGCTACTCAAATCAACCCGAAACTTACTGTGTGCCACTGCGAATCTTGCAGACTGTGGGGCGGAGGGCCGTATTTCGCAGTAAGGTGTGGCACCCACGTAGAGATAGAAGGCGAGGAGAATATCGCGATGTATGATTCCTCCGCTTGGGCTACTCGCAACTTTTGTAAGCACTGCGGTTCCCATCTATTTTACAAGCTCAAAAAAACCGGCGAATACAACGTATCGGCGGGGCTCTTCGCGCAGCTAAAGGATTTGAAAATGGACATGCAGTACTTCAGCGATCAACGCCCCGAGTACTATTGTTTTAGTAACGACACGAAACAGATGACTAAGGCCGAGATTATGGCCTACTTCGCGACACAGGTTTAACGAACACATTAGTTTCACCTGCTTATAACAGCGCATACTTTTGACAAAGGAAAGATAATGAGAATTTGTGGTATTGAATTAGCGGGCAATGACATCGTTGTCTGCATATTGGAACGCGACAGCATGCAGTTTTCACTCCCCGACTGCCGAGTAAGAAAACTGTCTTTACCCAAAGTACATTCACGAGCGGATTTACAACAAATCCAATTTGCCTTCAAAAAACTCATGACCGACTACAAAGTCGAAAAGGTCGCCATCAAAGAACGTCCCACAAAAGGAAAGTTCGCAGGCGGTGCGGTTAGCTTCAAATTAGAAGCCGCCATTGAGCTATTGACTGACATAGAGGTGGTTCTGCTTAGTTCTGCACAAATAAAATCGGCGCTATCGGATAACCCTCTGCCAATCTCCCCTTCTAACGCTGGACTAAAAGTGTTTCAAGAAACAGCATTCACTGTCGCTTATGCGGCACACACCCTGAAATAAGAATCTATAAGTAGACCAACCTAGGAGCTCGGAAGAAGCCTCTCCTGACTCTTAGGTTGTGATCTCTATCACTTATAAACTTACAGTATCGCCTCTCAAATTCTTACCTGAATACCAACCCTAATTGGCCGTGCTAGTATGGGGTCATAATACCAAGCCCGCATACGCTAATTGCCTAAAAGAGGTTAAGCAATGGACCCAATAGAGATTACTTATAGCATACCGTTCCTCTCGGTCTCTATTCTCGCAGCAATCCTTTCCTCCTATGTGGCATTAGGGCTCGCTAGCGCAACAGGCCATTCATCGCGATACGGCCTATTCAATAAATGGCTAGCGATTGGCGCCATAGCACTTGGCCTAGGCATATGGACTATGCACTTCATTGGCATGTTCGCGCTGCAGCTTCCCATTCCCCTTCAATTTGAGGCAACAGCAACCCTGCTATCTTTAGTGATTGCCATTGTCGCGAGCTTCATTGGGTTTTCTTTTGTTTACCTACTTAACGGTCTGCGCTGGGTCTTACTAGGCGGCATCATCATGGGCCTAGGGATTGCAGGCATGCATTTCTTAGGAATGCACGGCATGCGCCTTAACGCACAGATGCATTATGACTTTACGCTAACGGCGCTCTCCATTGTTATCGCCATCGCGGTGGCCTCCGTGGCTTTATGGATCCTTTTCAAAATGAAACAGGGGGATTTCGCCAGCCGCACTTCAACAAAAATGTTCACTGCCTGCGTCATGGGGGCCGCCATTTCTAGCATGCACTACACGGGTATGGCCGCGATAACTTTTATTCCTAACGACGCAATGACACTGGTTACAGGAGAGTTTCTGATCGCCGGTGACCTTATGATCGCCACACTTTCGATTGCGGCAATCATGCTCATTATATTTCCCCTGTACTCCGTAGGTCATGAAAACCGTTTTTCTACCCGCGTTGCTTCTGAGCTTGCTATATTGCGCGTCAACGAGGCACGTTTACGCTCATTGATAGAGAACGCACCTGACGCTTTTTTTGTATACAACAAGGAAGGTAGATTCTTAGACGTCAACAAAGTGGCCTGCACGCAACTAGGCTATGACCGTGAAGAATTGTTGCAAAAAAGTATTTTTGATATAGAAGAATCGATAGATGAGGAGAAGATTTTCTGGCCGACTTTAGGCGCCGGAGAAGGTTGCACCTTACAAAGCATTCACGTTAGAAAAGACGGCACCAAATTCCCAGTCGAAATCAATATCACGGGCATTATCGCCAACGGTGCGAGGCAGATGTTCGCATTGGCCCGCGATGTCACGGAAACAGAAAAGTTAAAAGCCCATTTATCGAAGATGGCAATGACAGATGAACTAACCGGGCTCTACAACCGTCGAGCATTTATGTTATCGCTAGGCAAAGAACTCGCCTCATCAAAAAGAAACAAGAAAGATCTAGCAGTACTAGCACTCGATATCGATTACTTCAAAAAAGTAAATGACACCTATGGACATTACACCGGTGATCTAGCACTCAAGCACTTCGCCAAAATTGCCTCTGATACCATTAGAGGTGAAGACACCTTAGGAAGAGTCGGTGGAGAGGAGTTCGGCATAGTGCTACCCAACGCCAGTATAGAGGCTGCCTGTTGCCTAGCGGAAAGAATGCGCCACACAATCGCTCAGGCCTCGTTCATCCATGACGAGCACACTATTGCCTTTACCGTTAGCATAGGAATTTCTACTTTCGATGGCACAGACACGAACCCCGCCACGTTACTTAACAATGCGGATATAGCGCTTTACAATGCCAAAGGGGCAGGACGAAACAGAGTAGAAGTATACAAGGCTTAATATAGATTCATTACAACGCAAGCAACACTCTACGTGCCAAGCACGTACAACGAGGAATAAAAGATGTTCAGTCATGTCATGATCGGCGCCAACAATGTGCAAGAGTCAAAAGAATTTTATGATGCGATTTTGGGTGCCCTTGGCCACAAACCAGGAGTAATGGATCCCCTGGGCCGTTGCTTTTACTTCACAGATACCGGGGTATTTGCCCTAAGCAAACCAATTGACGGCAACCCTGCTTGCAACGGCAATGGCTCTACGATTGGATTCGCCGCCGCTAGCACAGAGATGGTTGAGGCTTGGCATGAAGCGGGCGTCGTCAGTGGCGGTGCTACATGTGAAAACCCACCGGGTGCGCGCGAAGGTATTAATGGGCCGCTCTATCTCGCCTATTTGCGGGACCCATCAGGAAACAAAATATGCGCCCTGCACCGCATCAAATAATGACTCGATAAGACTCGCTTAATGACAGAAGCTCTTTCGTTAAAAGATGCTCAAAAACTAGTGTTGCTTGCGCAAAAACTGCCCCCAACAAAACAGTCGGGCAGTGCGCAGGCGGCCACTCTCTCTGCGATAGAACACCTCGGTTACATCCAAATTGACACAATCTCTGTCGTTCATCGCGCCCATCACCACACTTTGTGGAACCGCAATCCACGCTATATTCCCGAACACCTCGACCAACTAGTCGCTGACAAAAAAGTATTTGAGTATTGGTCCCACGCCGCTGCTTACTTACCTATGTGCGACTATCGTTTTAGCCTTCCACGTAAACTCGCTATTGCGGATCGGGATCAAAAGCATTGGTATGTTCGTGATGAGAAACTGATGCAAGCGGTGAAACAACGCATTACTGATGAAGGCCCATTAATGGCCAAGGATTTCGGTGACTCCAAAAAGGCCACCGGACATTGGAAGAGTAAACCTAGCAAGCGCGCCTTAGAGTCTTTGTATATGCAAGGCGATTTGATGATTCCTGCACGGCGCAGTTTTCACAAAGTGTATGACCTAACCGAGCGGGTACTCCCTAGCGGGACCAACACTTCTATCCCGAGTGCCCAGGAGCATATCCGTTTTTTGATTTCCCAATACCTGCAAGCCAATGGCATCGGCCAGGCCTCTGAGATCGCGTATTTGCTTAAAAACGTCAAACCGTTAATCGCATCTACATTGCAAGACATGGTGGACAGCGGGGAACTCATAAAGTTAAACGTTCAAGATCAAGACTACTTCGCCACAGCCGATGCTCTTGAAAGCCTACGCCAACCCTTGGCACGCAGTCACTTAAAGATATTGTCGCCTTTCGATAATCTGCTGATACAACGCAAGCGCATGCAGACGCTGTTCCAATTTGACTATCTCATCGAATGCTATGTGCCCGAAGCGAAGCGCAAGTTTGGGTATTTTTGCCTCCCCATTCTTTGGCAAGGGGTATTGAGCGCTCGCATGGACTGCAAGACTGATCGCAAAACTGGCACCCTACACATTCACCTTCTCGATATAGAATCCACCGTAAAGGACTTAGAAGCCTTTACGCTCGCACTGAGTAAAGAGTTGCGAAGATTCATGCAGTTCAATGCCTGCAATAGCCTGCACATCCACAAGGCTCCCAAGGTTGTTGAACATCTGCTGTCCCTATCTTTTCAGTAGGCTCCGTCAACAATCTAAAGCGCGCGCACGCTCATATTGAAAGCAATACGGCTGTCGGGAAGGTGGTACTCGAAGGCTTCTAATTCAAGCGTTTCTCCAACACGTCAAAGAAGCCCTGCACAAGCAGGGCTAGCACGGCAGCAGGAATAGCCCCTTCAAGAATCAACGATAAATTGTCTAAGCGAATGCCGGTTAAGATCGGCTGTCCATAACCGCCAGCACCAATTAATGCTCCCAAAGTGGCTACGCCAACATTCATTACCGCTGACGTTTTAATTCCTGCGAGAATCGAGGGGGTTGCCATCGGCAATTCAATGCGTCGAAGAATCAGAGCGTTTGGCAATCCTAATGCGCGCGCCGACTCCATCATGGGGGCAGGTATCTGTTTAATGCCAGCATGGGTATTGCGTACGATCGGCAGCAAGCTATATAAAAACATCGCCACAATCGCTGGCAATGCACCAATGCCAAAAAACGGAATCATCAACACCAGCAATGCCAGAGAGGGGATAGTCTGCAGAACACTGGCAAAGCCCAGAAGAACACTCTCAAGACGCGTTACTTTCGCCGCCAACACTCCAAGAGGAATCGCCACGACAATGGCGAGCCCTAGCGAGATAATCACAAGCTGTAGGTGCTCAATTGTATTGCGCCACAATCGCGCCCACATATTATCTGTGGCAAGAGTCACCTCGATTGCAAACGTGTCGCGCATGAACTCACTTGCCACTTGCGCATCATCGCGCTGCTCTAGCTGTACTTGTGAGTTTAATCGAATCATCTCGCCCTCATCGATAGTGCCCGAGAGGCGTTGTAAGGCGGCAATAGCGGCTATAGGCAAGCTATCGCGATACAAAAACACGGCATCATAGTCGGGAAAAAACTCGCGATCATCGACCAGCGCCACTAGATCATAGTACGCAATCTCTGGATCAGTGGAGTAAAGGTCCACTATGTCGATATCGTCATTAGCAATACCGCGATAAGCCAAAGCATGTTCCAGCCCTGTGACATAATCTGGGGCGAGACCATACTCTGCACTAACCCCGACCCAACCATCGGGACGCTCTAGGAATTCATTACTAAAACCATAACGAAGGGTGGGGTGATTTTGTAGATCGGAAATTTTCGTCACCCCTAATGCTTGTGCTTGGCTGCGACGCATCCCTAAAGCATAGGTATTGTTAAATCCGATATTGTCAGTGATCCCCACGCCAAAGGCCGACAAGGCGCTGACCAAGTCCTCGCGATTTCTAATTATCTGTGTTGAGAGTATTTCTTCGATCAATGTACCCGTGTATTCAGGGTACACATCAATATTGCCTCCTAGCAGTGCACTCCAAAGAATGCGCGTGCCGCCTAATTGCTCATTATGAACGGTGGCAAACCCTGCCTCCTGCATGGACTGCGCGGCCATATGCCCCAGGATGACATTTTCTGTATAGACTTTACTTCCAATCCCCAAAGGCTGCGCGTGGGTCGACGTCACGGCAAACAGCGAAAAGACAAATAGCGTAATAAGGATGTGCCGCATATTACACATCTTGCAGCGGGCTACGCTGCGCAGTCACGAACTGTTCAACAAAGGGCGTCGCCGGCGTGTCCATCAATTGCCTTGCTGTACCATCTTGTATCACCTGACCATTTTGCATCAATGCAATCCGGTCGCCGAGAAAAGCAGCCTCTCCGAGATCATGGGTTACCAGAAGCACTGTTTTATTCAACTTGCTAAATATATTGTGCAGATCGTTTTGCAGTTCGTAGCGAATGAGGGGGTCAATGGCGCCAAGCGGCTCGTCCATTAGTAGTACTTGCGGGTCTAGCATTAACGCGCGCATTAAGCTGATGCGTTGCGCTTGCCCACCAGACAATTTACTGGGGCGCCGCGTGAGCAAGGCACGGTCAATGCCGGTGAGCTCGCAAAGCGATGCGATGCGTTCTTCCTCTTTTTCTGTGCTCCACCCTAAATACTGGGTCAACAATGTAAGGTTTTCATAGGCGCTCAAATGCGGGAACAAGCCACCACTTTGAATGACATAGCCCATACGCCTGCGCAAAGCCAATCGGTTTTCAGCGGTAATCGCATCGCCGCCAATGGTGACCTCCCCCTCATCAGGGGGCAACAAACCCATCACTATTCGCAGTAACGTTGATTTTCCACAGCCACTAGGCCCGATCATCGACAAGGTGGTCCCTTGTTCAATAGACAGCGAGACTTGATTCAAGACTTTCAACAGTCCGTATGTTTTAGAAACGTTTTTAATCTCAATCATTATTTAGAAACATAACGTAAGTAAGCGAATCGAACTTCATTTGACGCGTAAACTCCCCCTAGGTCAACCTGCGCCCCAATTGCATAGCTTCTTCAAGCCCAAAATATGCTATAAATAGCGCCTCAACAGCGAGAGTTCTATGCCACTACCTCATACAGTTTTTATAGGATTAGTCGACCCCAAAAGCCCGACCAATGTCGGTGCCATCATTCGGGCCGCCGGTTGCTACCTCGCCAATGAAGTACGCTATACCGGAGAGCGGTTTGATCGAGCCGCGAAATACCATACCGACACGCAAAACATCGCCAGCAAAATTCCGTTGATTCATACGAATGATATTCTTTCCCCCTTAGTCGATCATATGAAGGTGGTATGCGTAGAGTTAGCCGAAGGCGCCTCTCTACTGACACAGTTTGAACACCCTGAGAACGCGCTCTATGTCTTTGGGCCTGAGGATGGCTCTATTCCCCAGTCTGTAATTGATCGTGCCGATAGCGTGGTATACATCCCTACGCAAGGCTGCATGAACCTGGCCGCAACCGTCAACGTGGTTCTCTACGACAGACTGTCCAAAATTGCTCCGAACGGGCACAATGAGGACATCATCACACGTAGCCGCGATACCAATAATCGCTTGGTCTTTAGTGAGTAAGAGCCTAGCGTTTGCAACATGCCAATAATCGCAATTGAAGAAGAGCACTGGGAACAAATAATGACTGTACAGGCCGATGCCTACGACAGCATTGTCCCTGAGTCTGTTGCTACACTAAGAAGCAAGTGGGCCCATTCGCCCCGCACGTGTTTCGCTTTCCAAGAACCACAGGAAATCGCCGCCTATCTGCTTGCCCACGCTTGGGATAGCATTGAACCACCCAAGCTCTACAAGCCAATATCGAAAAGCACAGGGGGTGACATCCTTTTCCTTCACGATCTTGCGATCATGAAAAAACATGCAGGGAAAGGCATCGGCAAACAGATGGTAGAGCACTTACTAACGCAGGCACTGGCGAGCAATTTCACTAAGATAGTATTGGTATCCGTGCAACAGTCCAGCGCATTTTGGTCAAAATTTGGATTCACATCCCAAGAACAATCACTCTCAAATGAAAATTATGGTACAGGTGCCATTGTCATGATAAAAACGTTAATCAAATGAATACAGAGCAACCTAAAAATCCTTTACACGGCGTCAATCTAGCCACAATAGTAGAGCGCCTATACGATCGCTACGGCTGGGATGGTCTAGCCCAACGCGTTAACGTTAACTGTTTTAAAAGCGACCCTTCCATCAAATCATCGCTTAAATTTTTACGAAAAACGCAATGGGCAAGAGACAAAGTGGAAACATTGTACATGGATACTTTTTCATCACACTCGCCTTGGGAGCAAGGCAAAAAATAGACAAGGAGAGAGGCAATTTCTCAACTATCGGGCGACCAGCTAAGAATACTTATTAGCCGAATCAAAGAAAAACTTTGGGTTAAACCTTTGTTCATGGCATTGCTGTCGATCGCTGCAGCCTTCGGCTCTAAATTTGCAGAGACATTGAGCTTCGCCAATGATCTCCCAGAAGTGAGTTCCGATTCTGTTGAGACACTGCTCTCTGTCATGGCCAGCAGTATGCTCGCTATTGCGACTTTCTCAGTAGCCTCTATGGTCTCTGCTTATGCCTCGGCAAGCAGTGCGGCAACGCCTCGGTCTTTCTCACTTGTGGTCAGAGATGACGTCTCTCAAAATGCCCTCTCCACATTTATCGGATCTTTCATATTCAGTATTGTTGCCCTTTCCGCTGTCACGAATGATTTCTTTGAGCCGGCAGGATTATTCTGTTTATTTGTCCTGACGATCACAGTGTTTGGCATTGTAATCATAACGTTTGTTCGTTGGGTAGATCGTATTGCTCGCCTTGGTCGTCTTGGCGAAACTGTCGACAAAGTCGAGGCCGCCACAAAGGCCGCGCTGGCGCGTCGCCGGATAAACCCCACATTAGGCTGCCAAGTTTGCACCACTGACAACCCTGAAGGGATAGCGCTTGCCTCGCCGCGAGTCGCCTACGTGCAACACATTGATATGGAGAAACTGCAGAGTTGGGCGCAGCAACATGATGCGACAATTTCGGTACACACACTCCCCGGTACCTTTATGTCTCCAGAGCGTCCCTTAGCCTATGTTAAATTCGACTCCGGAAACCCCGCGCTCAAAAACCAAGACGAATTACTGAAGTGCTTTAAACTGGACGACGATAGAGTGTTCGACGACGACCCGCGCTTCGGACTTATCGTCCTTTCAGAGATTGCTGGGAAAGCGCTCTCTCCAGCGGTCAATGACCCTGGCACGGCCATCGACGTTGTAGGCACACTCGTGCGTCTCTTCGGCGAATGGAGCAAGCCGTTGGCGAGCGATGAGGAAACGGAAGTGGCGTTTGATCGCATTGCAGTCCCCACTCTCTCTGTTCGAGACATGTTTGATGATGCTTTTACATCATTGGCCCGCGATGGAGCCCGAACTGTAGAGCTCGCCGTTCGCTTACAAAAAGCATTGAATGCTTTGGCTGATGTGAACAACGGAGTCATGCGAGATGCGGCAAACCATCACGGCAATCTCGCGCTACAACGAGCCGAAAAGGCCTTGGACATTGAGCACGACATCGCCTTAGTGCGTTCCGCCGCGCAGTGGCTGCCAACGCACAATTGCGAGCGTCAAGCACACTAAACAACTCATGGGTTCGCTTGCTACAATTACCCGAACTGACATCATTTCAGGAGTCATCAACATGCTGAACAATGAACACATCCCGTCCCTTGTCTCTGCCACATGGTTACAAAAAGCCTTACAAGAAAATGACAAGCTGATTGTGCTTGATGCCAGCTGGCATATGCCTGCCGCTAAACGCGATGGCGAACAAGAGTGGCGTAGTAAACGAATTCCTAACGCACAATTCTTCGACTTCGATCGCCGTATTTGTGATCACGACGCGAACCTTCCCCACATGATGCCAGACGCGGCACTATTCAGCTCAGAGGCCCAGCGCTTAGGCATTAAACAAGATAGCTTAGTAGTGATCTATGATAGTTACGGCATACAAACTAGCCCACGCGCTTGGTGGATGATGAAAGCCATGGGGTTCTCGAACTGCGCCATCCTCGACGGCGGTTTACCCGCATGGAAGGCAGCAGGTTTTACAATAGAAACGGACGAGCCTGAAAGCGCCCACAATGGTTCTGGAAATTTCGAGGCTAGCTTCAAGCCGTCTATGATCAGCGCTTCCCACGAAGTATTGCTCGCAACAACCGCACCCGATGTGCGCATTCTTGACGCTCGCTCGGCCGATCGCTTCTATGGCCGAGCACCAGAGCCTCGCGCAGGTCTACGCGGAGGCCACATGCCCGGCGCTTACAACTTACCTTTTGATCAACTGATTGCAAACGGTCATATGCGTCCAGTGGCCGAACTGCAAGCCGCATTATTTACGCTAGCCCCTAAGGACACCCGCATCATTGCCACTTGCGGCTCTGGGGTCACTTCTTGCGTGATAGCCTTTGCGGCCCACTTGGCAGGCTATAGTGACATTTCTATCTATGATGGCTCTTGGTCCGAATGGGGGGCAGGAGATGCGCTGCCAGTAACAACGGCTTAATTGCAATAAGCGTGGGACAGCCTGCGTAAATTTCGTATACTCCAAGACCCGTTAAGCCTATAGAAATACACTGAGTCCATAGATGAGCCAAGATAAACCAGCCGATCAATCTCCAGAGGCGAAATCCGACGCAACGGCCACGCCTCCCCCTAAGGGAAGCTTTCTGGCGAATCTTGCCTTTAACATTATCATTCCGGTGTTCATCCTCAGCAAACTCAGTGCCGAGGATAGCCTTGGGCCAGCATTAAGCATCGTCGCTGCTTTGGCTTTTCCGATTGGCTATGGCTTATGGGATTTAAAACAGTCGGGAAAAATAAACCCGTTTTCCATACTAGGAATCGTCAGCGTATTCTTAACCGGCGGCATCAGCTTGCTGGAACTGGACCCGCAATACATCGCCATTAAAGAAGCAGCGATTCCCGCGATCATAGGCATCGCTGTACTCTTCACCCAGCGCACACGCTTTCCATTGGTCAAAACATTGATACTCAATGCTCAGCTTATTCGAGTGGACGCCCTGTATGCGGCATTGGCGGAAAACGACAAAACAGTCATGTTCGAACGCCGTATGGGTCAGGCCTCTTTTATTGTGGCAGGATCGTTTTTTGTCTCATCGATTTTGAATTATGTGCTGGCCAAAATCATCTTGGTGAGCCCGCCTGGGACAAGCGCGTATAGCGAAGAGTTAGGGAAGATGACGGCGCTGAGTTATCCAGTGATTGCCTTACCCAGCATGATCATCTTGATGTTGGCAATTTGGTTTGTGTTCTCGCAGATCAAGAAGCTTACGGGTGAGGGCCTCGAACATTTCTTAGTGGATCAAGACAAAAAGTCTTGATCCACTATCACACCAAATTAAACGCTACTAGGTGATCCATTTCAATATGGATCCCGATCATCTCGCCCTGCGCGTGACAATGATGGCTCGGCACTAGACTTAAGATTCGCGTTCCGTCTGCAAGCTCCAATGTGTACAGGTACTGCGACCCTCTGAACGCCTTCTCAACAACTTTGGCAGTTCTTGTACTATCGTCGTCATGGATCACATCATCGGGGCGGATCAATACCATTACCGTTGCGCCCTGCCCATAACCGTGAGGTTGTGCATCTTCCAACACGCCTAATGCTGTTTCGACTTTATAGGCGTCAACAACGGTGCCATTGAGAAAAACACCTTCCCCTACAAAGTCAGCCACATAAGGGCAACTGGGTTGATGATAAAGCTCAAAGGGCGTGCTCCACTGCATCAATTCACCTGCGCGCATAACGCCAATCTCATCGGCCATCGCAAACGCTTCAAATTGATTATGGCTCACTAAGATAGCCGTAATACCATCTTGTTTTAGTACGTGGCGAATCTCTCGTGCAATCACTTCGCGTAACTCCACATCGAGGCTTGCGAACGGCTCATCAAGTAACAAGATACGCGGCTTAGGGGCCATTGCCCTTGCCACTGCGACTCGCTGTTGCTGCCCTCCCGAAAGTCTATGCGGGTGAGTGTGCAGATACTCCGTAATTTTCAGCATAGTAGCGAGCTCTTCAATGCGAGCGTTCTTTTTAGCCGCACTCATGCCACTAAGACCAAAGGCGATATTGTCCTTTACCGTAAGATGCGGGAAGAGGGCGTAGTCTTGAAAGACCATCCCTACTTGTCGTTTCTCAACAGGCTGGCACAAAGTCTGATTGCTCACCGCTTTACCGGCTATGCGAATCTCCCCTTCTAGGGCTTTTTCGAAACCGGCGATCGCGCGCAACAAAGTCGTTTTGCCGCAACCACTAGGGCCAAGCAAGCAACCAATCATGCCTTCTTTTAGCTGTAGAGAAACACCATGGACGATGACGGTTCCATCTAATGCAATCGCCACATCATTAAGTTCAAGTACTGGATTCATAGCCTGGCCGGGATTTGGAAATCGTTAAACTGAGAATAATAACAGGGATAATCCCTGCCAACACAATCATCAAAGCGGTGCTAGAGGCCTCTGCGAGGCGCTCCTGATTAGCCAACTCATAGGTGCGAATAGCAAGTGTATTGAAATTGAACGGCCGCAAAATAAGCGTAGCCGGTAGCTCTTTCAATACATCTACAAACACCAATAAGGACGCCGTTAGCAACGAGCTTTGAATTACAGGAATATGTACGCGACGCAAGATTTGCAATGGACGCAGACCCAAAGAGCGCCCGACGTCATCCATTGTCGGTTTTACTTTTCCTAAACCGGCATCAAGGGTATTCATCGATACCGGTAAAAATCGTACGAGATAAGCAAACACCACGGCCACAAGGGTGCCACTAAAAATCAAACCGGTACTGTAATCAAAATGTTGACGCATCCAGCCATCGAGCGTGTTGTCGAACCAGGCAAATGGAATTAGCACCCCAACCGCGACCACTGTTCCAGGAATGGCATACCCTAAGCTGAGCACGCGGACGATACCGCGCAGCATTATACCCGGGCGTAAACGCTTGCTATAAGTTATGAACAGCCCTAAGCCTAAGGCAATAATAGCCGTGATCGAGGCTAACTTGAGACTATTGGCGAACAGCGTTATAAAGTTTGAACGATCTAATAGCTCCCATGTCTCAACTGCCCATAGTGACAACTGAATAAAGGGAATAAGAAACCCAAGCAACACTGGCAGATAGCAGTACGTCATAGCGCCTGCACGCTTCCAACCATGCAATTCAATGCGAGGCAGTCGCGTGTACTTATTGCTGGTGTGGTGATAACGCGCTTTAGCCCGCGACCAATGCTCGGCAAGCACAAGCATCAAGATGAAAATCATCAACACCGCTGCCAATTGTGCAGCCGCTGTTGGGCTACCCAAACCAAACCATGTTCGGAAGATGCCAGCGGTAAAAGCCGACACACCAAAATATTGGACTGTGCCGTAATCGGCCAAGGTTTCCATCAAGACCAAAGAGAGTCCGGCAATAATAGCGGGGCGAGCCAATGGAATCGCCACGCGACTAAATGCTTTGAAAGGGCTAGCGCCGAGCGTACGCGACACCTCTAGCACGCAAACCGATTGCTCAATAAATGCCGTACGGGTCAGCAGATACACATAGGGATATAACACCAGAGACAGCATCGTGATGGCGCCTCCGATTGAACGAATCTCAGGAAACCAATAGTCGCCATAGCGCACATCGAAAGTCTCCCTAATCCAGCTTTGCAGCGGACCTCCGACATCCAGCATGCCGGTGTAGGTATAGGCAATAATATAAGCGGGCATTGCTAGGGGTAGCACCAACGCCCACTCTAAAATCCGGCTACCGGGAAACCTGGTCATCGTCACAAGCCAGGCAGGTCCTATACCCAAAAACAGTACAGAGACACCAACTCCCACCATGAGAAGAGCCGATTGCGAAATATAATCGGAAAGAACCGTGCTTGCGAGATGCTCCCAAACACCATCACTACTGCTGAACACCGAGTAGAAAATTGTGATGACGGGGATACTAAGAAAAAGACAGAGAAGTAGAATGCTGAGCGTGAGGCCATACCCAGAAAACCGGGTTCTTAAAGACGACAAGGCCCCTTGCGGGGCCTCGGTAGTAGTGCTCAATATGGGCATCGAACGGACGACTTACTCAGTAACGTGTTTATTTCCAACCTGCGCGATCCATGAGACGCACAGCCTCGGCATTGTGAATGCCCAATTGCTCCAAGGCTAAATCATCTGCCTTGAACTCACCCCATGACTTTAACACATCGCTCACTGGGACGTCTGTTCGTACAGGGTATTCGTTGTTGGTCTCTGCGTACCAATGTTGCGCTTCATCACCCGCCAAATACTCCATCAAAGCAACTGCCGCGTCCTTGTTCTTAGAGGCTTTAGTCACAGCCGCGCCGCTGATATTGATGTGCGCACCACTGCCCTCTTGATCCGGCCAAAGCACAGCAACAGCCTCACCGTCTTTGCGGTCTCCAGCATTGCTCGATGTTAACAACCCACCAAGATAGTAAGTGTTCACTAGAGCTAGCTTGCACTGTCCTGCTGCAATCGCCGTGATCTGATCACGATCGCCGCCTTGCGGATTGCGAGCGAAATTAGCGACTAGCCCTTTAACCCACTCTTCTGTTTGTGCAACACCATTATGGCTGACCATCGAAGCCACTAATGATTGATTGTAGATATTAGACGAGGAGCGAACACAAACTGAATTGCGCCACATTGGGGCGGCCAAATCTGCATAGCTAGTGATCTGTGAAGGGTCCACACGCTCTTTATCATAAACGATCACGCGTGAGCGTAAAGACAGGGCGTACCAATAACCTTCCGAGTCTCGGTATTGCGAAGGGATTTCCGACTCTAACAATGGCGATGTCACTGGCTGTAGAACACCGGCCTCTTTTGCGCGATGCAAACGCCCTACATCCACTGTCAGTAGCAAGTCAGCAGGCGAATTCGCCCCTTCAAGGGCGAGTCTTTGAATTAGCTCATCCGCACCACCCGTCACCAAATTAATGGTCGTGCCGGTTTCTTGCGTATAAATATCAAGAATAGGTTTAATCAGATTTTCTTGGCGCGCGGAGTATATGTTGACCTCATCCGCCTGTGCTGCCGAAAAGCACATGAGGGTGCCGATAACTGTGAGAACTGTTCGCATTGCACTGGACTCCTGGAAAGCTGAGAAATAAGGGCCATGACATTGGCCGTCACGATATAAATGATAATACATCGCATTTAGCTTTACAATCATAGTCCACAGCAATTCGCTTGATACCACACACGCCCCTACTCAGGGGGTGTCTCTATACCTTCCTCATATTCCTCGGGCGGTTCAAAGTCAGACAGTTCATCTTCCGGCAACTCTTCGTTACGAGGGTCTAGCTCGAAAGCCATTGGGGTACCGACTGCGGCCACCGCGCGAAACGGCTCTGTTTCATCATGCACTGGCAGCACATGTATCCGTCGACGCGCCACAATCACTAAAGCAAAGCCTGCCAAACAGATCAAACTGAATACGAATAATCCGCGTGGACCAAACCAATGCATGAAAAAGGCGGCAATGACTGAACCCAACGCCGAGAATAGCCCCATGGAAAGCAGCATGACGCTCCCCACCATCACAAAGTCCTCTGGATCGGCACGGTCATTCGCATGAGCAAGGCTCACCGCGTACTGAGTCATGACACACCCTCCCCAGAAGAAGGCCAGAATGGACAAGCCCCAACCATTTAACCCAGGCACCAACGCCAGCAAACCCGACAGTATGGCTCCTACTATCGCTGTATAGAGCAACACCAAACGTCGATCATAGCGATCTGACAGCCTGCCGAGGGGCAATTGGAAGACAGCTCCCCCCATCACTACCACACTCAGAAACATGGTTAATGCTTGGGTATCCAGCCCAATCTCACGGGCATAGAGAGGACCTAGGGACCAAAATGCGCCAGTCACAAGCCCCGTCGCAATGGCTCCAGCGACCCCCACTTGGGACAGGTCCCACACTTTACGTAAATCAATACGCACATTGTGAATTGGCGCAGGCGCCAGCGCCGTCGTCAAACACACAGGGATAAGTGCCAAGGACAATAAGACCGAAATTACTATGAATAAGGTTTGTCCTAAAGGATCTGAAAAATTGAGCATCTGCTGCCCCACCATAGTCATGCTCATGTTGATAACAACATATACAGACAAAATGGTGCCACGAGTGTCTGATGTAGAGCGCTCACTCAGCCAGCTTTCAATAGTCATATAAAGACCAGCAATAGCGAGACCCGCCGCAAATCGCAGCAACAACCAGACCAAGAGATAAGGCATTGAATAGAACAATAAGACCAGCGCCGAGTAACTCGTAGCCAATATCGCAAAAGTCCTAATGTGCCCTACGCGCCGCACTAACAGGGGCGTCAAAAGACAACCGGAGACAAAGCCCAGATAATAGGTAGACCCCATCAAGCCAATTTGCCCAGCCGAAAAGCCGAGCAGTTCCGCACTAACAGGCACTAGGGTGAGTTGTAGTCCATGTCCAATCAACAACAGCGCGTCGGACAACAACAACGCTGCAACAGGTAATAACATTCTTCGCATGCCGCAGAGGATAAAGTAGCTGTGCCTCAGTCTCAAGGGACACAGCCCCTAAAGCCCGTAAAACTTGCGCCAGTTCCGCCATGTGGGGCATTCGATGAACGGATAGATCCCGAGTGTTAAAGCTTGATCTTTCTCTTGGACATTGTTGTAAACTTCCAACAGGTTTCAAACCAATATTCGGCGCGGTTTAACCACGCCAGTGCTCGGGGGAAACGACAATGATAAAAAGAATCAAAAATTCGGCTCAGATCGCGACATTATGCCTTTCAACAAGCTTGTTGATTGCTTGCGGAGAATCCTCCACGACACCAGCGGGCACCCTTTCTAGCCAACCGTCCCCCTATGACCTCCAATTGGACATGCAAGCGTTCATGAATTTCGTGCTAGAGCCTGTTTCAGACGTACTATGGGATTCAGCTGGCTGGGTCGATGATATCAATACCGGCTATGAAGAGCTCTATCCAGAAACCGATGAGGAATGGCTACTAGTAAAACAAAAAGCCGCGCAACTAATTGAAGCGGGCAATGCGCTCGCCCTTCCAGGGCGTGCCATAGACAACGATGGTTGGATTACCTATGCCAACGCCCTAAGCACGGCGGCTGCATTAGCCTATCGCTCTGCTGATACGCAGAACCAAGAAGACTTTTTCCAAGCAGGCGCACAAATATATAGCGTTTGCACTGCCTGCCACCAAACTTACAACCCCGCAATTTCACGCTTCGCGAGCGATTAAGGCGAGTTTGTCATGACGTTATTGAAACGCCTTGTCAGAACGCGAATGCAGACGCCACGCGCCTTATTATTGATATTCGTTTCTTTCACCATTCCTGCAGCGCTTGCCCACACCATTGCAGGCAGTGACGCTAACTATATTCAAGCAATTGACGGCCCAGCCATAGCCCCTTTCATTTACTTAGGGGCCAAACACATGGTGACGGGTTACGATCACCTCCTCTACCTTTTCGGCGTTGTCTTTTTCCTTACCCGCCCAAGACAAGTCCTCCAATTTGTCTCCCTTTTTGCATTAGGCCATAGCATAACCCTACTCTGCGGAGTCCTCTTGAACCTGCAGGTCAACGCCTATGTCATCGATGCCATCATTGGTTTTTCGATTACCTACAAGGCTTTCGAAAACATGGGAGGGTTTCGTACGCTACCCCAACTTCACCTCAACCCAAAATGGGCCGTGTTTGCTTTCGGCCTTTTCCACGGGCTAGGGCTTGCCACAAAACTACAAGCCTTCGATTTAAAGGCCAACGGCTTACTCGTCAACATCATTAGCTTTAATATCGGCGTTGAACTCGGACAATTGCTGGCTCTAACGGGAGTTTTGCTCTTATTAATGCTGTGGCGCACACGTCCGACTTACTGGCAGTACGCCTTCACGACTAACACGGCACTAATGGCTGGCGGATTTCTACTCACAGCGTATCAACTGAGCGCGTTTGTATTTGGCGCACCGAACTGAACCAAACTACCGAGGCTTATTTATGGATTCGCAACCACCCCAGAACACTGACACACTCGTGCAAATCAACGGCTTAAAAAAAATCGGACTAGCCACAGGCGTTGCCGCCACCATTGCGCTAGTGATTTTATTTGTGATCGTGTTACCCACAGAGTTTGGAAAAGACCCTCTGGGCACTGGACGCGCCCTTGGTTTGCTTGATCTTGCCGATGCCAGTGCGAGCCCATTTGAACGTGTCGAGCAAGCACACAAAACAGATCGCACTGAATTTATATTGGAACCCTTCCAATCGGTGGAGTACAAATACTACCTGCAAGAAGGCCGCTCGATGGTGTTCTCTTGGGCTGCCAACGGTGACTTAATCTTTGATATGCACGCTGACCCAGAAGGGATGGTGGGAGAGGAAGGCGTGGAGAGCTATGAACAAGGCACCGCGAGCGCCAGCGCTGGTGTCTATCACGCCACTTTCACTGGTATTCATGGTTGGTTTTGGGAGAATCGCACTTTCGATGAAGTGACTATCCGGCTTGAGAGCGCAGGCTTCTACGACAGCGCTATCGTATTTCGAGACGGCGGTAGCTTTGACAGAGAGCTCGGACCAGTCCTTTAGGCCCCATCCATAAAAAAGGCCCGCGCATCAAGGATTCGCAGGCCTTATTTTCGGAGCTTGAACATCTAACGCTCGTTAGGGTCTCGACCATCGGTTGGCGCACCAGTTCCGGAAGACCCCATAAAGAGCTTACGACCATCTGGGAACGTAATATCTCGTCCATTGCCTCGACACTCAGGGGAGCACAAACGGTCTTTACTTTGATAGCCCGTTACTATTATTTCTGTCCCTAATACCAAAGAGTTACGGTTAATGCCTCGACGCAACAAGGTATTGGGAGTCCCCCCTTCTACCATCCAAGGCTGCTCGGTCCCGTCTTCATTTGTATGCATCAAATGAATCCACGAATGAGGGTTAATCCACTCGACTCGTATAATCGGCCCGCGTAAGGCAATGGGTAAATCCGCATCAAACTCCGCCGAAAATGCATGATGTGCAGACGCCGGCACGGAGATTGCCGCCATCGTTCCTGCCAGCATTATTGCCGGTAGTAAATTCCTTACTTTCATAAAATCACCCCTTCACGTTAAAGCGAATATTCGGTATCAAGTTCCATTTCGACCGAAAAGCTCAGTCTCACGCCCCTTTTCTGTACTTCCCGTACATTAACTCTTTTACAAAAAGCAAAGAGTGTCACGAAAGGTACAGCTTGTTTTTTGTCGATTCACCCGCGGCTAACGTCAATACAAAGGTAATGAGAAAGCCTGATTTTTTGTTATTTTTGTTGCATACAAACCCTAATTCTCTCGGCTGATATAAACACTTAGCAAAATTAGTGTCAAGCCAAACAGGGCAAAGGGAAAGGCAGGCCAAACAAGCAGAAAATGGCTACAACTGAGAACCGATATAGTGGCTGTAGAGCCGTCTTTACGGCTCACAGCTACGCACGGAGTGAGGACTAAGCGAAAGGCCCTATGATCTCGTATGTGATCCCAGGACCATCCTTAATGAATCCTGTTTGAGAGCTAAAATAGAGTCGCGTAAAAGTGGGATCAAATGCTGGACCGGTGAGTTCAGAATCATCTTGCCCCACCACCTGCAGCAACGGCACCACTTGATTGTCAGGGGTTAGTGCCACCAATTGATTATCTCCGCCATCCTCGGCAATGATGACGTCTCCTGCAGGAGTGATCACAACGTTGTCGACACCTTTGAGAATCGGGTTAGCGCTCGTATTAATGTCATACACCACGGTCAACTCGGTACTTTTAACATCATAAGCCCACACTCGGTTATCGCCCTTCGTCGTAAAATAAATACGGGTCTCAAAGAACGCGATGCCTTCTCCACCATTAAACGTCGTGGCAGTTCCTACTTGCTTACGTGTCAGCTCAACACTGGCAGCAGGGTCAGGTACTGCATGCCATTGCACCAACTGCTTTCCCGACTGACTCACGACTTGCGCCACTTCAAGCACGCCACTACTCAAATCGGGCAGCGCTCTATCGGGGCGAAAACGGTAAAGACACCCGTCCGGCTCGTCCTCTGTCAGATACAAATGCTCATGCACCGTGTCGACGGCGACCGCCTCATGCTTAAATGCGCCTAAGGCTGGACGTACTTGCGCCGCCTTTTCTCCGAATGGGTCACACTCATACACAAGGCCGCGATCGGTTTCTTCACAAGACAACCAAGTATGCCAAGGCGTCTTTCCACCCGCGCAATTACTCGTCGTACCTTCCAGGATAGAGTAGGCGTCTACGACCTCGCCATTCGAATTGAAACGCAACGCGCCTACTCCGCCTCCGTTCGCTTTGACCTCACTGTTGGACACATATACCCAACCACCGTCAGGCGAGGCGAATGTCGCTCCTCCATCTGGGTCGGCGTGCCAAAGGTAGTCGCTGTCAGCTAGTGCTGGTTTGCCAGTCATAGCAAGAACACGAGAACGGTATCCTGCCGGTAGCATGATGCCATTCTCATCTGGAGGAAGTAGTGGCCCAAGATTATGTAGGCCAGCGAAAGCTGTCTCTCGCTGATTGGCCTGCGCGACTAATCGGCCAGACGGAAAAACTACAGAACCACCACAAAGCAAACTGCCCCCGGCGAATGCCGCGAGACCTTTCACGCCCAATCGAACAAACTCTCTACGCTGCGCGTCAATATCCGCCATCACTTAAACCCTTGAATAAAATCGTTAATAGAGGCCCTGAGGCACCTCTGAATACTAGAGAACGAGCCTAACACCGGTGTATTGCAGATTTTTTACACTTCTAAGTTTTATCGTGGCGGATCAATTTGACGATTAATCGAGTTGTTAACGCGATACCAACCCGCAATGCTATAGCGATCACGATGAGCAGCACGTACTTCGTGGGGAAAATCTTCACTAAGGAAAACGACTAGCGTGCCATAGGCGGGAGTGACACATAAGAATGGATCGGCCTCCTGCTCATTAAACATCGCCAACTCGCCACCATCTTCGGGCAACCAACCAGGATTAAAGTAAGCCACTACGGAAAGCACCCGATTAGTCATGTCCTTGAGAGGGTTGCCTTTGAAAGCATCAACGTGTTTTTTGTAGAACGCGCCTGCTGGGTAGTGTGCAAAATGACTCTCAAAACTGAACAAGCCCAAAAACAAACGCCTGTTCAAGAATAAGCGCAAGCGACTCGACCACTGCAACCACTGCTGCTCTGCTTGAGTCTCGCCTTCTATCCATGCGATAGCATCACGGCGGACAAAGGGGTTTAGGGTGTAATCTACCGCACGGCCGACTCCCGCAGGAACAAACTCTGCGGCATCGGCATTCAACACCTGGAGATGCAATTGCTCAACTAAGCGCTCAGGCAAGGCGTTAGGAATAACACTCCAACCTTTGTCGCAGAGATCATCCGCTATTTGGGCAAATAAAGGATCATCTCCGTCAAATGCACTGGAGCCAATATTGACGGCTAATGACATTAAAGCGGCACTCATTTAAATGGGGACAGCATTGGTCCAGGGACAATATAAGGTTTACTTAGCCGGTTTCTTTTTGAAGCTACGCGCTTTTTTAGGGCCTAAGCGTGTGCCGTCCTTTTTAACCCGCGCTGCCTTCGCCTCGGCAGCCGCTTTTTGCTCTGCGTCAGCAACCTCTGCAGCTTGTTCGCCTGCCTCAGCCCCCTCTTCTGGAGCGTCCTTTGAGGTCGGTTCGGCCTTTTTCACGCGCATTTTGCTCCCTTTACAGGCAAAACCGTCGAGCGCACGTAAAGCGGCCTTTGCTTCATATATCAGCGGCATATTGACGAAACCGAAGCCTTTTGACCCACCTGTGGCCTCATCCATGACTAGCGAGCAAGATTGCACACGCCCATGGGCCTCAAATAACGCTAGCAGTTCGACCTGCGTGATTTCACGGGAAAGATTACGTATTAATATTTTCAATAGGAGTCCTCACACAGTAGGTTTTAGACCGACACAACGTCGCAAAACCTGCTCGCTGCGCAATGCGGCGGCACAATACTGCAATTTGACTTGCTAGTCTAACAAGACTCAGGGCAAATAAGCAGTAGTCGCTTGCGCGCCGCTCCTTTATAATGCGCCCCTTTCGCACTGACCTTCCCCATGCCACACGGCAGCTTCTGGTCAGATCACTGCGCTGTATAATACAGCGACACAATGTCACATCTTTTTAGTAAACGGAAATCGCCTTGATTAATGCCGCCAATATCACCATCCAGTTTGGTGCTAAACCTCTATTTGAAAACGTGTCCCTGCGCTTTGGCAGCGGCAACCGCTATGGTCTGATCGGAGCTAACGGCTCTGGCAAGTCCACCTTCATGAAAATCCTCAGTGGCGATCTAGAACCCACAGCAGGCAATATAAGCATCGACGCCGATGAACGCGTCGGTATCTTGCGTCAAGATCAATTCGCTTACGAAAACTTTACCGTGTTAGACACTGTCATCATGGGGCACGAGGAACTTTGGAAAATCAAAGAGGCAAAAGACCGTATTTACGACTTGCCGGAGATGACTGAAGACGATGGCATGCGTGTAGCCGAGCTAGAGATTGAGTTTGCCGAACTCGATGGCTATTCCGCCGAAGCCTCGGCAGGCGAATTGCTGCTCGGCCTTGGGATTGCCATTGAACTACACAATGGCCCAATGAGCGCCGTCGCGCCAGGCTGGAAATTACGCGTACTGCTCGCCCAAGCATTGTTTGCCGACCCTGACATCATGTTGTTAGACGAACCGACCAACAACTTGGATATTAACGCGATCCGCTGGCTTGAAAGCGTACTCAGCCAACGTGAATGCACCATGATCATCATCTCGCACGATCGCCATTTCTTGAATAGCGTGTGCACGCACATGGTGGACTTGGACTACCAAGCGCTACGACTATACCCAGGCACCTATGATGATTTCATGATTGCCTCTACTCAAGCTCGCGAACGCATTCAAGCCGATAACGCTAAGAAGAAGACACAGATCTCCGAACTGCAAAGCTTCGTGAGTCGATTCTCTGCCAACGCATCGAAAGCGAAGCAGGCGACCTCCCGCGCGAAACAGTTAGAGAAGATCAAACTGGAAGATTTGAAGCCTTCCAGTCGTATCAGCCCCTTCATCCGCATCGACATGGAAAAGAAACTGCACCGCCTTGCAGTAGAGACGTCGAAGCTTACACTCGCCTATGGCGATAACACGCTTATCTCTAACCTTGGTTTGATGGTAGAGGCTGGGGAACGTGTGGCGATCCTAGGTGCCAACGGCATTGGCAAAACAACCTTGCTACAAGCACTGACGGGCCATTTTGGCAAAGACGACGAAGAGACGCTGTCAGGTACGATCAAATGGGCCGAGAACGCCAGTGTTGGCTATTACGCGCAAGACCACTCCCACGAGTTTGATGAAGACATCAATCTATTCGATTGGATGAGTCAATGGGGCAGCCCTAGCGATGACGAACAAAGTATTCGCGGCATACTCGGCAAGATGCTGTTCTCGAAAGACGACAGTTTGAAAAAGGTTGGCGTCATCTCCGGTGGAGAACAAGGCCGTATGCTCTTCGGCAAGATGATGCTGCAAAAGCCCAATGTACTTGTACTAGACGAGCCAACTAACCATTTGGATATGGAATCTATCGAGGCGCTTAACCTAGCCTTAGAAAACTATCCAGGCACGATTCTATTTGTCAGTCACGACCGCGAGTTCGTCTCCTCACTGGCAACCCGCATCATTGAAATCAGCGAAGGCAACATCATGAACTTCAAGGGTGATTACGACGAGTATTTGCATAAACTTGGATTCGAATAATATGACTCACCTGTGGAGCAGTCTATGAGCACTATCGAAGGGAAAGATTCATTTCTTAGCCTTAATCTGCCCCCAGCGCAGATCGAGAACCTAGCAGCACTCAAATACTCGCAGATGACTCCCATCCAAGCGCTGGCATTGCCAGCGGCATTGGCTGGCAAAGATCTTATTGCACAGGCCCGAACCGGCAGCGGTAAAACTGCCGCGTTCGGCATTGCCCTTCTATGCAAACTCAATCCACGAGATTTTGGGACACAAGCATTAATCATGTGCCCTACTCGCGAGCTATGCACACAAGTCGCGACAGAAATTCGCCGCTTAGCGCGCTATCTGCCCAATGTAAAAGTCGCCGTTCTTTGCGGCGGCCAAGCACTCGGCCCACAGATTGCGTCGCTATCCCATGGCGCACATATTGTCGTGGGAACGCCTGGGCGCGTGAAAGATCACGTCTTAAAGCAAACACTGAAACTTGAGCGCGTGATGACCTTAGTGCTGGACGAAGCAGACCGTATGTTAGACATGGGGTTTTCTGAAGACATCAAGGAGATTATTGCGGAGACGCCAGCTCAGCGACAAACACTTTTGTTCTCTGCCACCTTCCCTAGCCATATCAAATCATTGAGCGCCCAGTACCAGAACGATGCTCAGCGAATCGAGGTAGAGTCTCTTGCCGAAGACACCACAATCGCGCAGCATTATTACTTATGTGGCACTAAAGACGACGGCACTATGCGTAGTGCCGCTCTACTGAAACTGCTGCGTTTTTATGCTCCGCAATCTTGCGTGGTGTTTTGCAATACAAGACAAACCACAATAGAGCTTGCTCAACGGCTTAGCGATGCAGGACTTGTCGCGATGGCCCTACATGGCGAAATGGAACAGCGAGAACGTGACCAAGTGCTCATCCAGTTCCGTAATGGAAGTTGTCAGATACTGGTTGCCACTGACGTGGCGGCACGTGGTTTAGACATCGAGCAATTGCCAATGGTAATTAATGCTGAATTACCACGAGACTTAGAAGTGTATACCCATCGCATCGGACGCACGGGCCGTGCCGGAAACGAAGGTTTGGCATTGAGCCTGTTTTTCGAGAATGAACGTTTTAGAGTAAATGCACTCCAGGATCGCGAAGACAATGTTGGCAGTGTAAAGCTTAGCGTGATTGACTCACTCCCGAACAAGAACAACATCACGGAATCTTCTAGCAGGCAGACCATCCATATTGCTGGAGGACGAAAAAACAAGATTCGTCCTGGCGATATTCTTGGCACTCTCACGGCTGAAGGGGGAGTACCCGGTAGCGCTATTGGTCGTATCGACATTCTGGATTTCGCCAGCTTTGTCGCTATCGATATTAGCCAAATTGCCGATGCGATAGCCCAGCTAGAAAGTCGCAAGATCAAAGGTCAGAAGTTTAAAGTGCGGCGCTTGCACACAATTGCTACGCGCTCACGACGTTAGTCGCAATATTATGTGAGTGAGGAGCCATGTCCAAACGAGAACGCTGTGCGGCGTGTCAGCGCCCTCACTCACATTGCTATTGCCAATTGCTTGTTAACGTCGATAATCGCTGGCCCGTGAAAATCCTGCAGCACCCTCTAGAGTCTCGCCATGCATTAGGCACGGCACGCATTGCGGCACTCTGTTTGCGTCAATGCGAACTAGAGACAACGACATCTCCCACCCCGCAATTACTTAACACCTCGCCGGAGCCTGTACTTCTATATCCTGGCCCTGACAGCCTCCCCTTAGAAGCGCTCGCCGATGGCCCCATACGTCCTTTACTGTTTCTTGATGCCACTTGGCGCAAAAGCCGGCGTATGCTGCTTGAATCCCCAGCATTAGCGGATTTGCCGAAATACTGCCTCCCCACGACTCCTGTAAGCCGTTATCGGATTCGACGCGAACCCAATTCGCAGGCGCTATCAACCCTCGAAGCTATTGTGTATAGCCTTGCTTTATTAGAGGGAAGCGACGAAAAGTATCAGCCATTACTGCAGATTATGGACGCGCTCATCGATGAACAAATTGCTCAGATGGGCCAGGAAGTATTTGAGCGCAACTATAAGAAAACGTAAACCGAAATGGCAGGCTCATTCTCATCGAGCCTGCCAAAATCGCATTTAGAGAAGAGACATAACGGCGGCAATACCCCCACCGATCAATAAAATCAGTGTCGGCAGAATGCTTAAGGCAAAGCCAGGCCCGCGCGCCGCCGGATTGGAGATATACGAACGTGCATAGAGAAAACGCCCAATCAAATAGATTGCGCCAATCCCAGCGCCGATATCTGGTCGAACCCAATAGGAGAAAATCACCAATGCGGGGATAAACATGACCAGCAACTCAAGCGTGTTTTGCTGAACGCGATAGTAGCGTTCAAACACGGGGTCACCAGTGACTGCCGGAGCTTCCACTTTATAGGTCCCACGGGCCCTTCCCACCGATATTGCAAACCAAAAATATTGCACTAGCGCTAACACGATTACGATCGCTACAAACTCCATCACCTACCCCTTTTTAGTGAATCAAACATTAGTATTTTTATTCTATCCTTGTGCACTTTTAATAATCTGATCCAAATAAGAGCTTGAGCGTGTCACTTCATAACGCTTGAACTTAATACGCGGATGCAATTCACGCATACGTGAACTCAATAGTCCGTGGGCAGAATGCAATTGCGCGTCAGAGATTATCCCATTGGTATCGCAGTCGCGCGCTAGGCGCAGGAGACGATCGAAATTCATGATGAAATTATCAGTATGGGTGCAGCGTATTTGTGTTCCATAAAACAAGCTCTGGAGGTCGACCCCTTTACCGGCAAGCACTAGGAAATTTCGGGAGAATATTTCGAAATCACCCGTGGCAAACAAATGCCACTTCTCCATGAATTCAGCTTCTGAGAACGCCTTGTCTCCTTGGGGTCCTTTACCAGACTGCAGGAGCAAACCACTAATGCCGCCCAACTGACGGCGGGTGTTGTCAGCAATCTTAAAGAAAGTTTCCTGACGCGCGTTCAACTCAGTTGCGGCAATCGCCATCGTTTGCTTTTCAGACTGAATATTGTTGTCGCGCAGCTCACGGTTGTTCTCTGCCAGCACGCCCTGTTGAATGAACAAGCCAATCACTAGCCAAAGAAATGCGAGGGGGGCAAAAGCACCTTCTAAAAAGGTGCCCATATCGCCGATAGGGAGGGAGATAAAACTCTGCCAACCGACATTGTAAGAGATGTATAACATGCCTAGCAGTAGCCAGATCAAAGTCAGCACAATACCGTAAATAATGCGTAAATCTTTGTGCTGCTCGACAATTACAGTCTTATTTTTATTGCTTTCCATCGAGGCGGGTTCCTAACAAACGGTGACTAAGCCGTAAGTAATGACACTACGGCAAACGCTCGCTAGATTACTGCCTGCCTTGGGGCGGGTCAACGAATAAGCTTACTTTAGCGCTCTACTCGCCCATTAACTTCTCACGTGCGCCCTTCTGGTGTTGCCGCAACACCGAGGCATCATTGGCCAACAACTCATCAAGCTTTGCACAGATCTCGACGTTATCCAGCGCTAAGGGATTATTGCTATACCCATTCGCATACTGGCTTAGCGCTTCTGCATAGCGAGGCAACTGCGCAAAAAAATCTTCTAAGGTCTCTCGGTCTGCATTCTGGGCGTTCTGACCAAACCCAAGCTCTACCAAACAAAATGCATTCAGCTGTTGCTCAAACTGCCCATGCATAGGAAACGCTAGATACGGCTTCTGCAAATACATGGCCTCACTCATGAGCGTGAACCCCGCTGTTGCGATTATCGACTGGCTTGATGCCGCATCTTCCAAGAACCCCACGGTACTGAATTGTTTAAAGTACAAGTTTCCAGACACTTCATCTTTGTTGTAGCCATACACGATAAAACGCTCGTCACGGAACGAGCGCAGGGTCTCGATCAAACTATCGTAATGCCCCGTCACATAGACCAAGTGATGTGATCCCAGGGATGGCTGCGTCGCGCCTACCTCTTCACGCAAAATAGGAGGAAACAGAAAGGTGTTTGCATTCTTTACTGGCCCCATGAGGAATGTCGTCGCGAGAGACACGTCTGGTTTCGGGATGACCCAGCAAATGATCCTTTCAGTGAACCAGCGCTCCATCCGTAGATGGCTAGGAGAGTCATAATCCATATAACGCATGCGGTGTTGGTTATCCAAGCTAATGAGCGGCAAGTGCCGAGCACTAGCAAACCGCGCCGTCATTGGCTCGAAATCGGAGATAACCACATCGGGTTGAAACTCATTAAAAACCGCTCGTAACGACTTTATGCTACGAAGAAAGGCCGGCAGTTTTTTCAGGTTGTATAGGAGTGTGCGCAACATCGAGACACGATTGTTAACGCTAATGATGCGAAGGCCTTGGATTTCATGACAAGGGAAGTGAGAGTGCAGCGCAGCATAGCCCCGGTTGTAGCTAACAAAAAGTACCTCATGACCAGCACCGAGCAGATGTCTCGCCATTTGTTTTGCCCGCGAAGAGTGCCCAGACCCTTCTCCCGACACGCCATAGATAATCCGCATTTGACTCCTTGGTAACCTATAAATGACACGATTCGCTCATAACGGCGCAAAGTATAGGCCGTCAATATGACAATTGTGGGTAAAGTCTCTCTTGTCTGCTTTGCTATTAGCGCTTATAAAATAGATAATTGTCCGCCCCAAAACCCTGTCCGGACAGCGCTTAAATGAGTAAGAAAAAAGACAGCACATTTAACTTCGAGGAGTCTCTGGCAAGCCTTGAAAGCCTTGTCAGCGCAATGGAAGACGGCGATCTAAGCCTTGAGGAGTCCCTGCAAGCCTTTGAGAAAGGCATTCGTCTGACACGAGAATGCCAAAGCGCTCTGCAAAACGCCGAACAAAAGGTACAGGTTCTTATCGCAGAAAATGGCGAACCTGAAACAATCGATCTGGACGGCGAGCCTTAAGCCTCATGAGTGAACCTACCTCCTTTGCCCTCGATACCTATATGCAGCAATCCCAGCAGCGTATTGAGCAAGTGTTACATTCACAATTACACGCGCTGCCCATGGATGCTGAGAAATTGCGCAGCGCCATGCAGTACGCCTGCCTGCAAGGCGGAAAACGCATTCGGCCTTTATTAGTCTACGCCGCCGCACAAGCCCTGGAGGGCAAGATTGAAAACGCCGACATTCCTGCCTGTGCGGTAGAGCTTGTGCACTGCTACTCTCTTGTACACGATGATTTGCCAGCGATGGATGACGATGCTCTGCGTCGCGGCAAACCCACGGTCCATATCGCCTTCGACGAGGCCACCGCCATTCTGACTGGTGATGCCTTACAGGCAATGGCTTTGCGCCTTCTCAGCGCACCAACGCTAGAGGTTGCAGCCTCAGCGCGACTACAGATGGTGCATCAACTGGCCTGCGCCGCAGGCTATGAAGGCATGGTCTCGGGGCAGTCCATCGATTTCGATGCCGTGGGCAATACTCTTACAGTCGCCCAACTCGAAACAATGCACAGTCTTAAAACTGGGGCCTTGATCAATGCCAGCGTGTTATTGGGCGCACTAAGTAGCGACCGCGCGACTCCCTTTCAATTAGAAGCATTGCGCCAATATGGCGAATGCATTGGGCTTGCATTTCAAGTTCAAGATGACATTCTTGATGTCACTAGCGATACCGCTACACTCGGCAAAACCCAAGGGGCGGACCAAGCCCTGAACAAACCCACTTATGTCAGCCTATTAGGCCTAGAGGGGGCACGTGAAAAAGCCGACAGCCTGTGTGCACAAGCTTTGGCGGCAATTGCCGATTTCGATGAGAATGCAGATGCCTTGCGAGCCATTGCCCGTTTCATTATTGCCCGGCATAGCTAGGAGCCTTCAATTGACGGGCAAAGAGCATTCCATTAACGTAGCGGCTATTCCAAATTCACAGGCCGCTCACACAATACGCCCTGTTGTAATAGACAAAGAGTAAGAAGCGCCAATGCTTGATGAAATACCACTCACACGCCCCGATACCCCGCTGCTCGATTTAGTTCAGAGCCCTGCGGACCTGCGGACCATGGACCCTGATCAACTGCAGGGTCTCGCGCGCGAGGTGCGTCAGTTCCTATTGTACTCAGTAGGGCAAACAGGCGGGCACTTCGGAGCTGGACTTGGCGTCGTAGAGCTCACAATCGCACTGCATTATGCTTTCGATACTCCCAATGACAGGCTTGTCTGGGATGTCGGCCATCAAACCTACCCGCACAAAATCTTGACCGGTCGACGAGAGCGCATGCTCAGTATGCGACAAGGCGGAGGCCTCGCTGCTTTCCCTCTACGCAGTGAAAGCGAATATGACAGCTTTGGCGTTGGACACTCCAGCACCTCAATCAGTGCCGCTTTGGGAATGATGATTGCCGCGCGCAAACAGAACATCGATCGCCATACAGTCGCCATTATCGGCGACGGTGCAATGACAGCAGGCATGGCCTTTGAAGCGCTGAATCATGCCGGTGACATTGACGATAATTTATTGGTCATTCTCAATGACAATAATATGTCGATCTCCAAGAACGTCGGTGGCTTATCTAGCTATTTCGCCCGCATGTGGGCAAGCGGACCTTACAATGCGCTTCGCTCCGGCAGCAAAAAAGTACTGTCACGCATCCCCCCAGCACTCAAAGCCGTCCATCGCGCCGAAGAGTATATGAAGGGCATGGTATCCCCTGGCACGCTATTCGAAGAAATCGGCTTTAACTACATCGGATTAGTCGACGGTCATGACACTTTAGAGTTGATTGAGATACTCAATAACATTAAAAAATTACGTGGCCCGCAATTACTGCATATCGTCACTCAGAAGGGTAAGGGCTATCTGGCCTCGGAAAACGACCCTTTTGGCATGCATGCCATGAACAAGGTCGAACCAAAACACAAAAAGCCAACGGCACCTAAGCCCCTCTCGCCCACATACTCAGCCGTATTCGGGCAGTGGCTTTGTGACATGGCCGAAACGAACCCACTTCTCGCCGCGATCACCCCGGCCATGGGCGCAGGCTCAGGAATGGACGAATTTTCTGAACGCTTCCCTGGGCAATTCCACGACGTGGCCATTGCCGAACAGCACTCGGTAACGCTAGCCGCGGGCATGGCATGCGATGGGCTCAAACCCGTTGTAGCGATCTACTCTACCTTCTTACAACGTGCTTACGACCAACTCATTCACGACGTCTCCATCCAGAATCTCGATGTATTGTTTGCCATTGATCGCGCAGGCCTTGTGGGCGAAGACGGCCCTACCCATGCCGGCAGTTTCGACCTCAGTTTTTTGCGCTGCGTGCCTAACATGGTAATCATGGCCCCGAGCAATGAGAACGAAACGCGACAAATGCTTTATACGGGTTATCAACATATTGGGCCTGCCGCTGTACGCTACCCGCGCGGCAAAGGACCAGGCGCCGCCATCAGCCAAGAGATGGAAGCCCTGCCTATCGGCAAAGGGATTGTGCGTCGCAAAGGCCATACCGTCGCAATTTTGGGCTTCGGCAGCTTAGTGAATACCGCCTTAGCCGCAGCTGAAACCTTGGATGCCACAGTAGTGGATATGCGCTTCGTCAAACCACTGGATGAAGCCTTGATAGGAGAGATGGCCACCCGTCATCAGCTGATCGTGACACTGGAAGAGAATACTGTAATGGGCGGCGCTGGCTCGGCGGTCAACGAATTCCTATTACGACAAGACTATCGCATTCCTGTCCTTAACTTGGGCCTGCCTGACAAGTTCATTGAACACGGAAAAGCGGCCGATCTTTTAGCCTCAGTGGGCTTAGATCAAGACAGCGTTATCGAGTCTATTCGCGCTAAATTACAGAAATGTAAAATCCAATCTGAAGCGGTGTGATCTTAAAACACAGCAATAAAAAAGCGGACCTAAGTCCGCTTTTTTATACCATCAAATTGATGCTCTACAATGAGTAGCGCACACCAACTGCAAAGGTTGTCCCAAACTCATCATACTGCGATAAACGACCTGGATTACCCCAGTAGTAGTACTCGGGCTCATCGTTCATATTGATCACTTCAAAGTTTATGACAAGGTCATCAGTCATATTGTACTTCGCAGTGAAGTCCCACTGCAGGTGCGAGTCGGTATAGCGAATCTGATCATTCGTCAGACCAGTTTCAGCGGCGTCACCGTCAAACAGTGAGTCCAAATAGTCATCACGGTAGTTAGCCGCCAAACGCACATCCCACTTCTCGTCCTGATAACCAAGCATAAAGTTGGCCACTTTCTTCGCCATCTTGCGGAAAGGAACAGTTTGGCCTGTAGGCAACTTAGATTCAGCGTCATTATAAGTGAAGTTCAAATTCACATAAGTATTCGCTAACGCACCCGGTAAAAAGTTGAACTGGCGCTGTGCATTAAACTCATAGCCAAGAATAGTGGACGTATCCATGTTCTCGTAAGTGACGATGCCATCGTTGTATAACACGCCATTAATAACTTGGTTATTACTAGCCACTTGGTAAATCGCGTTATCGATACGCTTATAGAACATTCCTAAACTGATATACGAGAATTCATCAGCATAATACTCCGCTGTTAAATCCAAGTTATCAGACTCGTAATGCTCAAGATCGAAATTACCGTACTCAATGCTGCGCTCATCGCCTAGAGAATTAATCGTTGCATTGGGGGCGAACTCAGTAAAACCTGGACGCGCTAGCGAACGAGAGTATCCCGCACGGTAGACGATCTTGTCTGTCGCTGAGTATTTGATATTGACACTAGGGGCGAAGAACGTGTAATCCTTGGAAGGACTTACAGGGGTCCAGACATCATTCACCAATTGCTGCGCTTGTGATTTTACATCCGTTTGCTCAATACGCAGACCCGCTACAACACGAAGATTGTCGGTATAATCCATTGAGGCCATTCCGTATAACGCCAGAATGTCTTCATTCGTGACAAAGTCACCAGCAATAGAGCCTTCCTCATCTAACTCAGACGTCGCAAAGTATTGTTCTAACTGTCGCGATGCACCACGCTCAATGAAGGGACCGAAATCGTCCACAAACGCATGATTAGGAGAGATCGTTTGGAAATCCGCTAGCGTGACGTCAGGCTCTGCAACATACACATTAGCATCCACTTCTTTCTCGCGTGAACGGTACTTGAATCCGAACTTGACGGTTGAAGGAATATTAAACACATCCATGTCTTTTTCAAAATCTGCATGCATCGACACTTCACTATCCTGCACAACAGATTTCTCGAACTCTACCTCATCAAGCGCGTAATCAGACAACGGTGCAAAACCACCGATCAACGTGGTCGTTGGCTTGTATTTGTCAGCCCAAGATACGACGCCGACGGCATCAGTATCCGAACGGTATTTATTGCGGAATGCGACGTCGACATTATCGCTGTCATCTTCTTCTGCAAATGAATAGGCCAACTCATAGTTAGCATTCCAGCCATTGCTATAACTTGTATCTCCACCTATCGAGTAAGCTTTTATCTGACGCACTTCAACACGGTCTCGTGTTTCTTGGTCGTTATCGAAAGTCCCGTAAGTAGCAGAGTCAGAGTTTATAGCCAGCGGGTCTTGTGTTTTGAATTCACCTTTGTAACGCACCTCATCATCAGTGTATTCATTGAATAATGTACGCACAAACAATGTAGTGGCATCGCTCGGTGCGTAATCGAAGTTTAGCGTTAACCCTACACGCTCACGATCGAGATCATAATAGCGACGCTCAAAATCGTCATCCATATATTCATTGCCATTATCAGCAACCGACCAGCCGTACCCTGTTTCATTATTCTGTGAAATCACATGTTTTTGGGCATAAGTAAACCCAAGGACAAATCCTGCGTTCTCGCTCATCTTACTCGCCCAGGTTAATGAGCCTTTAGGAGAGGAGCTGTCTGCCAAGTCGTTGTACGCTGAATCAAGCTTTAAACGGAGCATTGAGCTATCAAGATCTAGTGAGGACAGCGTACGAAAATCAACACGGCCTCCAATAGAGTCTGCATCTTGGTCGGGTGTCAAAGATTTTGACACCTCGATAGAATCTAATAAATCTGTGGGCAAACCATCTAGCAATACTGCACGACCATCTTCTGGAGCAACAATAGAAGAACCGTTCAAATATATCGAATTCAGATCAGGCGCGAAACCGCGCACTACTACATAGCGTCCCTCACCTTGATCATTCTCTACAGAGATTCCCGAAAGCCGACGCATCGATTCTGCTGCCGTCGTGTCAGGGAAATTACCAAGGGCGTCTGAATCCACCACTGAGAGCACACGATCCGCATTGCGCTGCTTTGCCAATGCCGAGGTCAGGCTAGCACGGGACCCCGTCACAATGATTGTATCGACTTCCGCCGCCGTTGCTGTGCCACTTTGGGCAGCGGCCATACTACTAAATAGAACAGTGTGAACTGCCCCTAATGCTAATAATGTTAAGCGTGAACTTTTAGCGCTTCGTTTCATGTTCGGAAATTCCCCTTGAAAACTTTATTTTATTTTCGTGTGCCTTGACCGTGCATACAGTAACGACTAAATGTGACAGTTTTCTTGCGAAGCCTTAGTGTTTAGGGAAAAGGCGACGATCGTCATTAAACAGTCATCCCACTGTCACCTCACGTTCATATCACCGCAACAAAGTCACGCAAACGACACATTAGTGTCATTAAAGTGGGCATCAGAATTGACTAAGAATAGGGGGGTGCGTAGACTGCGCGCATTGTGAAATACGGCGTAAGCATGTGGCAAAAGCGTTATAAGTTTGCATTCACAATATAGATTCAATTGTTAGGTACCCCACGTTTTCACCCTAAATAGGCGCACGTGCGCAAAGTGAAAACACCGGGATAATTGGGAAGCTGGTTCAATACCAGCGCTGCCCCCGCAACGGTAAGGAGTGACGCTTTCAAAGTGTCACTCCCAAGCCCGATACCAGCCTGACAATAGATTTCACCTTAAGATGAAGCGGAGGGCTCCATCGGTGGTCGGTACTATCGTCGTAAGTCGATGCACTCCTTCCGCTCCCCCTCCCTCATGAAACCACTTTCATTGAGGATACAATATGCAATACCGTACTCTTTTAGCTTTAACTTGCTCATTAAGCGCCTGCATTCAACTCGCCAACGCACAGGACTCTGCTCAAGGGGTCAACGCCCTAGAAGAAGTCATCGTTACTTCCAGCCGAATAGAAACGCCTCTACGCCAAGTAGGAACGTCTGTAAGCGTCATCGACCTACAAGCAATCCTCAATGAAGGCAGCGCATCGCTAATAGACGTTTTACGAACCCTCCCTTCGATCAGCGTGACTAATGCAGGCGGCGCAGGTCAAATCAGCAATCTGCGTATCCGCGGAGAAGAGGGTTACCGCACGCTTACATTGCTGGACGGCATCAAATTGTCAGACCCAAGCTCAACACAAGTTCAACCACAGCTAGAGCACTTGCTTAGCAGCGGCATTGAGCGTGTTGAGATTTTGCGTGGCCCACAAGGCTTACATTACGGCGCTGATGCGGGCGGCGTTGTGAACATCACCACAGAGAAAAATACAGGGCCTATCGAGTCACAAATCGAGGCATCGTCTGGCACGTTTGGTACTCGTCAAGTAGGCGCCAAAGTCAGCGGCGGCAATGAGCGTGCGGACTTCTTTGTGTCAGGAACCGATTTCAACACCGACGGTTTCAATGCACGCCAAGCGGACACTGCTCTGGCCGACAAAGACGGCTATGAGAATACGACACTGCACGCGCGTGTTGGCGTTAATGCGACGGATACACTGCGCTTTAACGCAGTGGTTCATGATGTGACCGGCGATAGCGAATATGACGCTTGTTTCGATTCAGCCACTTTCGCGACCGTACACCAGTGTAATGCTACTTATGATCAACAAGCGGTGCGCTTGTCAGCCGACCTAGCGACTAATTACGGCAGTCACGGCATCGCATGGTCAAACACGCAAACCGATCGCGAATACTTTACGCTCGGACAATCTGGCTTTGCCTCTGAAGGTGAATTGCAACGTGTTGAATACATAGGCCAGTTCACAGCCGCTGAGAATTATCAGCTTGTGTACGGCATCGATTTTGAAAAAGAAGAGAACAATGCTGAAAGCCGTGACCAAACAGGGTATTACGCTGAATATTTGAGCACGTTTTCAGACGATGTATTCCTAACGGCTGGCATTCGTCATGACGACAATGACGATTTCGGCAATCACAATAGCTATCGTGTCAGTGCGGCGAAGCTCATTGACTTGGCCGGTGGCCACACGATGAAGCTGCGCGGAGCCTATGGCACAGGCTTCCGTGCTCCAAGCCCTTATGAGGTTGGTTACAACAAAGGCCCTTATGCCTATGCGCCAGCCTCTACCACTAGCTTGAAAGAAGAAACGAGCAAAGGGCACGAGTTCGCGGTTGAGCTGTTCACACAAGCTGGCTCGCACTTCGAGGCGGTCTATTTCGATCAGCGAATAGAAGACGCGATTTACTATGACCTAGCGACCTACAGTGGTTACCTGCAAGATATCGGCGAAAGCCGCTCTAACGGTGTTGAGCTATCTGCGAGGATTCCATTGCATGCACAGCTGAACCTACAGGCCAATTACACGTATAACGAAACTGAGCGCCCTAATGGCAGCCAGCGTCAATTACGCCCTCGCAACCTCGCTAACTTGAGCCTTGCTTGGAACAGCAGTGACGAGCGCACCTTAGTATCGGCTTACTATCGCCGCTCAGCGGACACAGAGGACGCGCTAGGTGGCGTACCTGTATCTTTAGACGCTATCGAGGTATTCGACCTGACATCTAGCTTCAAGCTGAATGAGTCAGTGCAGTTGTTTGCACGCTTAGAGAACGTGTTCGACCAAGATAACGAAGAGATTCTTGGCTATAACGCCACTGGGCGCGCCGCTCATGTAGGCTTTAGAGTACACTTCTAGTTCACATAAGAGGCTAATATGGAAAACGACACAGAACGTAATCAACGACACAAACGCGCCATGCAACGAAAAAAAGCGCATGTCGACGAACGCATCGCGGCCGCCGACATCGATAAAGGCTTGATGGTGGTGCTAACCGGCAACGGCAAAGGCAAAAGCTCTTCTGCTTTTGGGATGCTCGCGCGCAGTGTCGGTCACGGATTACGTTGTGGAGTCGTTCAATTCATCAAGGGGCAATGGGAGTGCGGAGAACAACTGCTATTCGCATCGCACCCCTTGGTGGAGTTCCATGTAATGAACACCGGATTCACCTGGGAAACTCAAGACCGCGAGGGCGATATCGTCGCCGCGAATGCGACATGGCAACATGCAGCGGCCTTATTGAAGAACCCAGATGTCGATGTGGTTTTACTCGATGAAATAACCTATATGCTGACTTATGGCTATCTTGATGCAGAAGAGGTGCTGTCGAGTTTACGCGAGCGTCCTGCTCATCAACATGTGATTGTGACAGGCCGCAATGCCAATGAAGCATTAATCACTCTGGCAGACACCGTCAGTGAAGTCCAAGACACTAAACACGCTTTCAACAGTGGCATTCGCGTACAGAAAGGAATCGATTACTAATGCAGATACTGTGGCGAATTCTTGCGCTGACGCTTTGCTGCTACAGCATCAATAGCCAAGCCCAGAACATCTCCGTAATCGATGATGCTGGAAGACAGGTCACGTTGGCTGGCCCGGCCCAGCGCATTATCAGCCTCGCCCCGTCGCTCACCGAACTCCTTTTTGTCGCAGGGGCTGGCAATCGAATTGTCGGAGTAAGCGAGTACAGTGATTTCCCGCCACAGGCGCAGGGAATTCCGGTCGTAGGACGCTACAACCTATTGGACATGGAGGCTATCGTTGCATTTGGCCCAGACCTCATCGTGGCCTGGCAGAGCGGCAACCCCCAAGCGGCGGTCCAAAGCCTCATCGACCTAGGGTTTAATGTCTATATCGCGGAACCACGCACTTTGGCGAGTATCGCCCATCAAATTGAAAATTTTGGTCAACTAGCAGGCACACAGAACACAAGCGATGCCGCTTCGCGTTACTTCAATGAGCAGTTAGGCATCTTGCAGAGCCGCTATGAAGGCGCCCCTGAAGTCTCCGTATTTTACCAAGTGTGGAACGAGCCCCTTATTAGCGTTGGCGGCGACGAATTAATTAATGACATCATCACGCTTTGCGGCGGTCACAATATTTTTGCCGACCAAGGCTTAGCCCCTAAAATCAGTATCGAATCAGTGCTTGCTCGTGACCCTGAGGCCATCATTGCTAGCGGTATGGATATCGCTCGCCCCGAATGGTTAGATGACTGGCGCCGCTGGCCGCAAATGCAGGCTGTCAGCAACGATCATCTCTATTTCATACCACCAGACCTTGTGCAGCGCCATAGCTTGCGCGTATTGAGCGGCGCCTTACAAATGTGCGCACATTTAGACAAAGTACGCCGCAATTAGTCCACATCTCGCCTATTTCAAACCTCCCCCCAAGCCAACTAAGCCCAAAATGGAATAAATCGGGACAACTTTGGCTCATTTTATGAAGCAATTCAGCGTTTCTCGTCGAGAACGCCTATAATTTGCGCACTTTCTTACGAAACTATAAACATGCGGAAATTAAGACTGAGTGTGGCACTGCTTTGCAGCCTGCTAGGCGCAACTGCCAATGCCGATACTCTTACCATTTTGACCTGGGAAGCCTATTTTGACGATGACGTTATCGCCCAATGGGAAGAGAGAACAGGTGCGCGTATTAAGCAGATCCACTTCGACTCAGAGGCGGTGCGCGACAATATACTCAACACCCCAGAGATCTCGCAAATCGACTTAGTGACCATCGACCCTGTCACAGCGGCAATCTTTGGAAAGCGTGACATTTTCCTACCTTTAGATCGCTACAAATCGATACCCAACCTTTCCCATGCAAGCGCTGATTGGACACAAAGATGTGCGCCCTATACGACACCATACTTATGGGGCACCCTCGGGTTAGTCTATCGCCGGGATAAAGTCAGCACCCCCCCAAATTCGTGGCAAGACCTGCTCAGCCCTTCCCCAGAACTCGTAGGGCATATTGGATTTTTGGAAAACTTCGGTGACTCCCTTTCACCCTCACTGCTATTGCGCGATAAATCCCCCTCCAGCAATGATAGAGAACTCTTGCGAGAGGTGTTTACTGATCTGCAAGCGCTCTTACCGTCCGTGCTTACTTTTGACTATGCTATTTCTTTTATTCAGAACGACCCAATGGCTGATGAATTACATTTAGCCTTAGCCTATACCGGTGATGAAAAAGAAATGAATATCCTAAGCGCCAGCGACAATTGGGAGTATGTGATCCCCAAGGAGGGGAGTGTCATATGGGGAGAATGTTTGGGGATACTCAATAACTCAACACACGCAGACCTAGCTATGGATTTTATTAGCTACCTCAATATTCCCGAAATAGCCGCACAGAATTCAGAAACATTAGGGATTGCCACCACAAACGATGCGGGGCAGGCACTGCAAAGCGATCAGTTTCGCAATAACCCTAAGCTTTATCCGCCAGAGCCCTTAGCGAGTCAGCTGCATTTCTATACGGGGAAATACAACACTGAAGAAATGTTGCTAAGAAACCGTATCATCACGACACTTGTGGGACTTCATGAATCTCAATAAACGCGCATTATTAGTGATTACACCAGTCGTGCTGCTCAGCTTCATTGTGGCTTCGATGATCGTATATGAAATCGCCCGAAACTTTCTCGAGCGTCAAGAACAGTATCGCCTTAACAATGCTGTAACCCAGCTAGCGAGTGTCTTTGGTCGATACAAAACTTTCTCAGAAAATTACTTGCTGACAGTGACGCAGAGCCATGCGCTTAACCAGTACTTACAGCTGCCTGATGACACTGCCAGTGCGTATAGTCTCGTCAAGAGTCTTGAACATAGCGCTCAGGAAACAAACGATCTGAACACAGATTACTTAAGCATCACGTTTGCCACGAACGCCCCAGCACCACGAATCAAAAATCACGTAGAGTTAAGCCTAGATCCTTTCAGCGACATTAGCGCACCGCTTGAAGATTATGTGTTCTCATTGTTTACACAAAACGCGTTGGAACAATGGGATTACATCCCCACCAGCGACACACAATCTCTGTTAGTCAAAACGCAATTCATTAACCCGCTAACCTTTGCGCGCCCACTTGCCTCTCAACTATCAGAGGCTATAGCGATAGTGGTCGCCATCGAGCCGACTGAATTTAATATCCTAAGAGCAAGCCTAGAAGAAGAGCTCAACACTCACTTCATTGTTAGCACAATCGCACAGACCCCAAGCATCCTCTCTGCCTCTACCCCGATATTAGATGGCCGATACTTACAGGTTACCTTGCCGCGTGATCACCTACAGCAACAATTAAAACCACTGGCTTTTTGGTTACTGCTGATCAGTTTGATTTTCTCAGCCACCGCCTCTATTTGTTTGTTTGGTCTCATCAATAGACATATCACACGCCCTATCCTAGAGCTTGAACGAGACTTGTCCGATGTCCTATCAAGTCGACAAAGCCAACTCCCTAAACGCCATATGGGCGATGACGAGATTGGCGCATTAGCCCGCACATTTAACACCCTCTATCAGTCGCTTGCTCACTCCTATGATGAGACTCGTCGATTAATGGAACGCGACACATTGACTGGGCTCTACAACCTTAGCTATATCAATCAAATTGGCCAAGATGCTCTAAAGCAAGCAAGAGGGTCCTCTGATCAAATTGCCCTATTGGTATTGGATCTCGATAATTTTAAATTTGTGAACGACAAATATGGTCATCGTTTTGGTGATCAACTGCTCAGTGCGTTCTCGCAAAGTTTAAGCGACATCGCTGTCATCCGCTCCTCTAACATAGACAAATCTAACGGGCCTTACATAGTGCCAGGGCGAGTGGCTGGCGATCAATTTTGCTTGTTAATAAAACAAGAGGGTGCGGCCGATGCCGCCTTGGAAATCGCCCAAATGATTTTACGCCAAATGGAAGACGGACTACATTTCGCAAAGTCTCGCTTCCCTATTACCTCCAGTATCGGTATCGCATTATTCCCACAAGATGCCGATTCTTTTAGTCAGCTCATCTCCAATGCCGACACAGCGGTGCATCAAGCGAAAGTGCAGGGTAAAAATCAGGTCGCTTACTATTCAGAAGAGCTCGCGCAACAATTGCGTCGACGCCAAGAAGTCGAAAATGCGCTCAAACATATGAATCCCGACATTGAGTTCAGGCTTGTTTACATGCCATTGCTCAACGTCAAAACTGGCGAGCTCGATGGCTTTGAAGCGCTGTTACGCTGGAACTCTCGAAAACTAGGCAATGTCGAGCCTGACGAGTTTGTGCCAATTGCCGAATCTTGTGGCGTCTACGAGATGATCGATGAATGGGTCATCAGCAAGGGCTTGTCATCCTACCCCGCTATTCGTAAATTATTGGGCCGCGACTTTAAAATGTCTTTGAATATTTCCTCCGCTCAGCTGCAGTTCTCAGAACTAACCGAACTACTTGCCCGCAGCGCAAAACGGTATGACATTGCACCGAAATATATTCAGATAGAAATAACCGAAACCGTTAACATCGAATACACCCCACATGCACGTGAGTTTCTTAAAAAACTGGCTGACACGGGATACTTACTGGCGCTGGATGATTTTGGTGCTGGGTTCACGTCCCTGCTTAGAATCGTCGAATACCCTATTACCATGGTGAAGTTCGACAAAGGGTTTATTGAACAAACTCTGAAACGCGGGAATCGACAAATACTGAAGCCCTTAGTAGAGCTGTGCCATTCAAATGGAATGCAAGTGACTATGGAAGGGGCAGAATCGCAGGAAGATGTGGATATGCTAAGCACCTTCGACTGCGATTTCATTCAAGGGTACTTCTTAGGACTGCCCACCACTTTAGAAGATATGGAAGATGCGTTGCGCAAACTGCGTCAGCAACATCATGCAGAGTCATCGTGATCTGCTCAGTCCTATTGCTTAAAAAGGCTTAATCGCCTCGAGGCACATGCCCCATTTTTTGGGCTTTCACTGCCAGATAGTTCTCGTTATGAGAGTTGTAGCCTGTATGAATCTCAACGCGATCCTCTACAACATAACCCAACTCTTCCAACGCGGAAACTTTACGTGGATTATTGGTTAATAAGCGCAATGTTTTAACACCAAAATGGTCCAACATTGGACGGCATATCGCGTATTCACGACCATCAGCTAAGAAACCTAACTGCTCATTTGCCTCTACCGTATCCGCGCCTTTATCTTGAAGGGCATACGCTCTAATTTTGTTAAGCAATCCTATGCCACGTCCTTCTTGTCGAAGGTACAGAATCAAGCCTTTGCCTTCTTTCGCGATCTTCTGCATGGCATATTGTAATTGAGGACCACAATCACAGCGTAAGCTGAATAGCGCATCGCCAGTGAGGCACTCAGAGTGGACACGACACAGTACAGGTTCATCTTTGTCGAAGTCCCCCATGGCGAGTACAACGTGCTCCTTCCCTGTACTGGGATCTTCAAAACCATGAATTGTGAAATCGCCCCACTGAGTAGGCAAAGCTGCTCCTGCTACGAATTTAACTTGCACTCACACCACCCTTATTCAATTTATAATTATTGCCGCAATTTGTAGACAAACCAATGCCATCAAACCTGCCAGTACATCGTCGATCATTACTCCAAAACCACCGCTGACATTTTTATCGAGCCAACGAATTGGCCAAGGCTTAAGAATGTCAAAAAATCGGAATAATACAAAACCTAATACTATCCATAACCACCCTGGCGGCGCTAGGAACATAGTGATCCAATAGCCGACAAACTCATCCCACACAATGCCACCGTGGTCATGCACGCCTATATCGTGTGCAGTCTTTCCACAGAGGAAAACACCTAGCGTAAAAGTGACTATTAAAAACACGCAATACAAAGGCCACGACAAGTTCGGTAACAGCAACAGATAGAGCGGCACTGCCATCAATGTTCCAAACGTGCCAGGCGCCACAGGTGCCGCACCACTGCCAAACCCAAACGCCAAAAAGTGTACTGGGTTACGCCACACTGAGCGAGGTGTCACAGCCATCTAGACAACCCCATGTGTATGCGGTTGTGCGAAGTGATTATAGCCACGCACACTTAGCGTTGTTATCTGTCCTTCGCGCAGCCAATCGATGCCACTGCCCTGTCGAATACTGCCTATGCACTGCACCGCAATGCCGTGCTGGGAAAATACTGCTTCCATAGAATCCTTTAACTCTGGTGCTAGGGTAAAACAAAGCTCGTAGTCATCTCCGCCCCCTAAGGCTAAATTAAACCACTGCCCCTCTGGAGTCGCCTCTTTAAAAGCCGAGGACACCGGCAAAGCCGTTAACTCAATTTGCGCACCGACTGCACTGGCTTTGAGTATATGCTGCAAGTCCGATGCAAGCCCGTCCGAGAGATCGATACAACTTGACGCTAGCGGTCTCAACAGTTGCCCTGCAGTAACACGAGATTCAGGCACGTAGAATGCGTCTATCAACGCCGCTTTATCTTTTGCGGACAACGATGCTTTCACGCTGCCCTGCAAAACAGCTAAGCCGGCAGCGGCATCCCCTAACGTGCCCGTCACATAGATATTGTCGCCCACTTTGGCGCCGCTTCGTAACATGGCTTCATTCTTGGGCAACACTCCGTGCACTTGTACACAGATCGTCTTTATCGCCACCCCCGATGACGTTAAGTCACCGCCTACAAGTGCACAGCCATTAGCCTGTGCCACCTCTGCAAGGCCCTGACTAAACGCTTGCAACCATTGCTCGTCGCACGTGGGCAAACTTAGCCCTAACGTAAAACATACTGGTCGCGCGCCCATCGCGGCGAGGTCACTCAAATTCACTAATAATGTACGCTTGCCCAACAAATACGGATCTGAATCTGTAAGAAAGTGTACGCCCTCCTGCAGAAGGTCCATCGACATCGCTAGTCGGCTATGAGGTGCCAATTCTAGTAAGGCGCAATCATCGCCAATACCCAACGCAAGCTCAGGCACAGGAAACGCGAGTGCCGTCGAATTAAAGTAGCGTTGAATAATATCGAATTCGTCGGACGCCAATGGATAGGCCTCAAGCATTTGTTTCTATTGTAGGAGCGCAGTACCTATCGTGAATCGAGCTCTTAGACTTCTAAGGTGCGAATTTGCCGCGCCGCTTTATCAAGGATTCCATTGATGTATTTGTGCCCATCAGTGGCCCCAAAAATACGGGCAAGCTCTACACTCTCGTTGATAACGACTTTGTAGGGAACATCAATGCGATGCAACAATTCATACATCCCAAAACGAAGAAGCGACAATTCAATGGGGTCAAGCATCTCGATTTTTCTGTCTAGCATCGGAATGATTGCCGCATCGAGGTCTTTCACTAGCGGAGGAATCGCGGGGAACACTTCATTGAAATATTTCCAATCAATTTTCCCAAGATAGTAGGCACGAAATTCTGCCTGAATATCACTAACAGGAGCTTTCGCAAGTTCCCATTGGTAAAGCGCTTGCAACACCATACGACGGGCTTTCTGACGTTCGCTAAGTTTCTTCTTCGGACTTTCCGATTCAGCAATCGCAGAAGGCGGCAGTTTTATAGGTATGCTTGAAGAGTCTGTCACTAATTTCACCTACGCACTCAACTTTTTAATAACACTGACCATTTCCAATGCCCCTAGTGCGGCCTCGGAACCTTTGTTTCCAGCTTTCGTTCCTGCGCGCTCAATAGCTTGCTCGATGCTATCGACGGTCAAAACTCCAAATGCCACAGGAATTTTGCTTTCTAGGCTAACAACGCTAAGCCCTTTTACACATTCACCCGCCACGTATTCGAAATGAGGCGTGCCCCCACGAATAACTGCACCGAGAGCGATCACGGCATCGTAGCTGCCTGTATCTAAAACTACTTTCGTCAAAACTGGCAATTCAAATGCGCCTGGAGCTTTAACCACTGTAATGTCGGACTCTTTGACGCCATGGCGAACCAATGTATCTAGGGCCCCTTCCAATAACTTATCGACAACAAAACTGTTGAAGCGCGCAACCACGATGGCATAGCGCGCTGAACCGCCTTGAAAGTCCCCTTCGATTATCTTGATATTACTCATTTTCCGATCACCTTATTCACTATGGAGCGTCTAATACTCGCTTATTTTTCGCCTTCTTGGGCATCAACTACGAGACTCTCATCGAAGGGCACAAAATCAACCACTTCGAGATCAAATCCCGATATCGCTTGGAATCGAGCGGGGTAACTTAGTAGGCGCATCTTGCCCACTCCCAAGTCACGAAGTATCTGCGATCCCGTGCCTATAGTCAGGTCACTGCCTTGTCGATTCGGGTGCGAACCAGCGGAGTTATCACCAAAAGCCGACTCGAGTGTGGCATTAATGTTTTCTGCATATTCGTCTCCGGATAGTAACACAGCGACGCCTTTGCCTTCTTGTGCGATTCGGGCCAAGGCCGTGCCAAACGACCAATTCGGAGATTCAGGTTTAATCACATCGCACACATCACGTAGTGTATTAGCAATGTGAACCCGTACCAAAGTAGGATCTTCCGCAGAGATATCGCCCATGCTCATTGCAATATGGGTGCCGCCCATAATTTGGTCTTCGAATGTGTGCAGCGTAAACTCGCCGTGGGCCGTATGCACCTTATGTGAATCTTTGCGCGTCACCGTATGCTCATGAGCGATACGATAATGAATAAGATCCACAATCGTGCCTATCTTGAGGCCATGCTGCTCGGCAAAAATCTCAAGATCAGGACGACGTGCCATTGAGCCGTCTTCATTCATGATTTCGACAATAGCGGCAGCCGGAGTAAACCCAGCTAACCGAGCGAGGTCACAACCCGCTTCGGTGTGCCCAGCACGCTGCAAGACGCCACCAGGCTGAGCCATGATGGGAAAGATATGCCCAGGCTGTACGATATCCTCTGGCTTAGTATCTCGAGCCACTGCCACTTGAATGGTGCGTGCTCTATCGGCCGCGGATATTCCTGTCGTCACCCCGGTTGCCGCTTCAATAGACGCGGTAAAGTTGGTGTGAAACTGCGCCGCGTTATTATTGACCATAGGCCGCAAGTTCAAAAACTCGCAACGCTCGCGCCCTAGCGTCAAACAAATCAATCCTCGGGCGTGTTTGGCCATAAAATTAATATCTTCGGTACGGATACGCTCTGCAGCGATAACGATATCGCCCTCGTTTTCACGATCTTCGTCATCCATCAAGATCACCATCTTGCCTTGACGAATATCTTCAATAATCTCTTCTACTGTATTCAGTTTCATTAGTTATTTCACTTACGGAAAAAATCCCGTTTTTACGATTGAATGCGTCCTACTTTTTGATATCCCTTTACACTCTTTAAGCGCGCTCTAAACGAAACCATTTTCCGCGAGCAACGAACGCGTGAGTGCTTGTGCCGACGTGGGGTTTTCATCAGCCGCTTTTTCGCCCTGCATTAAGCGCTCAAGATAACGTGCAATAACGTCGACCTCGAGATTCACTTTTTTCCCAGTGCGATAATCTTGAATAATTGTTTCTGCTTGCGTGTGTGGAATTATGTTGACACTAAAACCTGCCCCCTTAACTGAGTTGACAGTTAAGCTCGTGCCATCAATACAAATGGAGCCCTTATGAGCAATATATTTTGCAAGCTCATTTGGCGCCTTAAAATCCATTCGAATGCTTGCACCATCGGGGCGCAGATCGAGCAACTCACCCACTCCATCAACGTGCCCGCTCACAATGTGCCCGCCAAGTCTTTTCATTGGCGTTAAGGCTTTCTCCAAATTCACTTTGCTGCCTTTGCTTAAACCGTGCAGCGTTGTGTATTGCATTGTTTCATTGGAAACGTCCACTTCAAAAGTCTCTTGATCTAAACGTGTGACGGTTAAACACACGCCATTCACTGCAATACTGTCACCAAGAATGACGTCACTAAAATCTAAGGAGCCACTAGTCACAGTCAAGCGCCATTCGCCGCCGCGCAATTTTAAATCGGCGACATGGCCTAAGGCCTCAATAATTCCAGTAAACATAGGATCTCCGCTGTAGTTAGCGATTGATTATTTGTGCGGTGATTCTACAATCACCTGCGATATCTTTGGCGTCGACAATCTTTAAGCCAATGTGATCTGCCATATGTTGCAGGCCAGGAAGCTGTAATAGTGGTAAGGCGTCACTGCCTAGAAATTTGGCGCCAATATAGATGATCACTTCGTTCACCAGCCCTGCTTGGATCATCGCCCCACTTAAGGTTGGCCCGGCCTCCACCATGACTTCATTAAAGTGGTAGTCCTTTGCCAGAATTTCCATCGCGGCCCGCAGATCGAGCCTTCCACCAGACACAGTGGGGACCGACTGGATGCGCGCCTCACTACCATCGAAACGTTGTAGTTGCTGTGGATGCGGCGAACCGACCATAAACAACACGTCTCCTGGTACTTGTAGTATTTTTGACTCCGGCGGAGTACGCAACGACGAATCAAAGATCACTCGTCGCGGTTGCCGCTTCGCAATCTCATGCGCGTCTTCGTGTTGCAATTGCTCTGCTCGAACATTCAGAGCAGGATTATCGCTAAGAACTGTATTAACCCCAGTCACGACGGCGCACGACTCCGCGCGCAGGCGCTGCACATCAGCTCGCGCTTGTGGCCCTGTAATCCATTGGCTTTCGCCAGAGGCCATCGCGGTACGACCGTCTAAACTCATTGCCATTTTGCAGCGCACAAAAGGCAGCCCTTCAGTCATTCTTCGAATGAAACCACGGTTGATGGCTTTCGCTTCAGCCTCGAGAATCGGCCCTTCGACTTTGATGCCCGCATCGCGTAACGCTTGCACGCCTTTGCCAGCGACAAGAGGGTTGGGGTCATGCATCGCAAAGACGACTTCTTTTACGCCCGCATTGATCAGCGCCTGCGTGCAAGGTGGTGTACGACCAAAATGACAACAAGGTTCTAGTGAGACATACGCCGTGGCACCTTGCGCAAGTTCTCCCGCCTCCATTAAGGCATTCACTTCGGCGTGATGTTCACCAGGCTTTTCATGCAAGCCTGTCCCCACGATTTTACCTTCATGCACAATGACACATCCCACGCGCGGATTTGGCGCAGTAGTATAGACGCGCTGCGCAGCGTCTATCGCAAGCTGCATGAATATTTGTGCGCTATTGTCCATGACGGAATCCGGTTGTTTCAGTTGTCGTTTGCCAAGCGATCTATCTCAGCACGAAACTCATTCAAATCTTTAAAGCTTCGATACACTGAGGCAAAACGCACAAAAGCCACTTCGTCTAATTGTCGCAGCTCTTGCATGACTTGCTCACCCACGACGCGAGAAGGGATTTCACGCTCGCCAGTCGCACGCAGGTGGTTCTTGATTCGATTGATCGCCTCGTCGACTTTTTCAATGCCGACGGGACGCTTCTCTAGGGCTTTGACCAAGCCAGAATGCAGCTTAGCCTCATCAAATGGCTCACGATTGCCGTTCTGTTTAATGATCCTAGGCATCACCAATTCTGCAGTTTCATAAGTGGTGAAGCGTTCGGCACACGTAATACATTCACGGCGACGTCGTACCTGATTCCCTTCAGATACGAGACGCGAGTCAATCACTTTAGTATCCAATGCGTTACAGAATGGACAATGCATAAGCGGTTCCTAAGAGTCGCACACTGGCGACACAATCGATCAGCCATAGACAGGGAAGCGTGCGCATAACGCTAACACTTTCGCCTTCACAGCTTCGATAACGCTTTCGTCTTCGATGTTATCCAACACATCACAGATCCAAGTCGTTAACTCTTTTACTTCAGCTTCTTTGAAACCACGACGCGTTACCGCTGGTGAGCCGATGCGTAAGCCGCTAGTGACGAATGGCGGACGCGGATCATTTGGCACAGCATTTTTGTTCACTGTGATATTGGCTCGCCCAAGCGCTGCATCAGCGTCTTTCCCTGTGATCTCTTGCTTTACCAAGCTCAACAGAAACAAGTGATCGTCTGTGCCATTGGAAACAACATCGTAGCCTCGATCCATAAACCCTTTAGCCATTGCCTGGGCGTTCTTGACGACTTGCTGCTGGTACTCTTTGAACTCAGGGCTCATGGCCTCTTTGAAACACACCGCTTTTGCAGCGATGACATGCATCAATGGGCCGCCCTGGCTTTCAGGGAACACGGCAAAATTCAGTTTCTTTTCTAGCTCTGGGTTTGCACGGGCAAGGATGATTCCACCACGTGGTCCACCAAGGGTTTTATGCGTTGTCGACGTCGTAACATCAGCAATATTAACCGGGCTCGGGTAAACCCCTGCGGCCACTAGACCTGCGACGTGCGCCATATCCACGACAAGATAAGCACCCACTTTGTCTGCAATTTCACGAAAACGCTGCCAATCCACAACGCGTGAATACGCGGAAAAGCCCGCCATGATCATGCGCGGCTTATGCTCTATGGCCAACGCCTCAACTTGTTCGTAATCGATCTCGCCCGTGTCCTTGTTCAGACCGTATTGCACAGCGTTGTAGATACGACCAGAAAAACTAACACTTGCTCCGTGAGTTAAGTGGCCACCATCGGCCAAACTCATTCCAAGCACTGTTTCGCCCGGCTTAAGGAGCGCCATATACACGGCCGCATTGGCTTGTGAGCCGGAGTGTGGCTGAACATTGGCGTAATCAGCACCGAAAAGCTTTTTAACACGTTCGATAGCGAGAGTTTCGACAACATCAACATGCTCGCAGCCGCCGTAATAGCGCTTGCCCGGATACCCTTCGGCATATTTGTTTGTCAGCACGGTCCCTTGGGCTTCCATGACACGAGGACTAGTGTAGTTCTCAGAGGCTATTAGTTCGATGTGCTGCTCTTGGCGCAAGGCCTCGGCATTGATAGCAGCATCGAGTTCAGGATCAAATCCGGCAATGGTCATATCGCGACTAAACATTCAGTTCCCCGTAGTCTGGCAAAGTTTCAGTGGAGCGCCATTTTACAGCATGACCCTAGGCGGGGCATCCTATTAGTTGCCTAAAAGCAGTGTTTAAGCCTGATATTTTTGCATTATTACTATGAATTGACTGCATCTTGTCAAATTGTTGGCTACCGTGAAGGCCACTTTGCCTCCTTGCGACTCTTTCAAGATTACTTCCTACGGCGACCCCTCAATTCCCTTAAGAATTTATGCCATAATAACTAGCGAAACAGCACCGAATAAGGCGCTCAAGCATTCTTTACACTTAGTCAGGAAGGACCTTCATGGCACAGTTCGTTTACACCATGCATCAGGTGGGCAAAATAGTCCCGCCTAAGCGCGAAATCCTCAAAGATATTTCCCTATCATTCTTCCCTGGCGCCAAAATCGGCGTACTCGGCCTCAATGGCTCAGGCAAGTCGACTCTACTGCGCATCATGGCAGGCCTCGACACAGAACATCATGGTGAAGCGCGCGCACAAACAGACATCAAAATCGGTTATCTCCCGCAAGAACCTGCACTGAACACTGAGAAAGATGTGCGCGGCAATGTCGAAGAAGGCATTAGTGAGATCATGGACCTAATAGAGCAATTTAATGCCATCAGCGACCGTTTCGCGGAGCCCATGAGCGACGACGAAATGAACGAACTGCTAGAAAAACAGGGCGAACTGCAGAACGCGATAGACGCAGGCGAAGGCTGGGACGTTGAACGCAAACTAGAGATAGCGGCCGATGCCTTGCGCCTACCGCCTTGGGACGCCGATGTCAGCACCTTATCGGGCGGCGAGAAACGTCGCGTAGCCCTTTGCCGGTTATTATTGTCCAAACCTGACATGCTGCTCCTCGATGAGCCAACCAACCATCTCGACGCCGAAAGCGTAGGTTGGCTAGAACGCTTCCTACAAGATTACCCAGGGACTGTCGTAGCGATTACCCACGACCGTTATTTCCTAGACAACGCCGCAGGCTGGATCCTAGAGCTCGACCGCGGCCACGGCATTCCCTACGAAGGCAATTACACTACATGGCTTGAAACCAAAGAGCAGCGCCTTGCGACTGAATCCAAACAAGAGGCAGCTCGCGAGCGCACAATCAAATCAGAACTCGAGTGGGTTCGTGCAAACCCTAAAGGTCGTCAAGCCAAGAGCAAGGCCCGCTTGGCTCGTTTTGAAGAGTTGAATTCGCAGGACTTTCAGAAACGCAACGAAACAACAGAGCTCTACATTCCACCGGGCCCACGCCTTGGTGATGTTGTGATTGAAGTGGAAGGACTAAGCAAAAGCTTCGGCGATCGCACGCTGATAGACAATCTCAGTTTCAGCATTCCAAAGGGTAGTATCGTTGGTATTGTTGGCGGTAATGGCGCCGGTAAAACCACATTCCTACGCATGTTGGTAGGCCAAGAAAAGCCCGACAGCGGAAGCATTCGTCTAGGAGACACAGTAGAGCTTGCCTATGTCGATCAAAGCCGCGACGCGCTAGATGACAACGTCACCGTCTGGGAAGAGATATCTGGAGGACAAGACATCTTACAAATTGGCCGCTACGAAGTGCAGTCGCGCTCATACGCTAGCCGGTTTAATTTCCGCGGTGGCGATCAACAAAAGTTCGTCAAAGATCTCTCCGGTGGCGAGCGCAATCGATTACATTTAGCCAAACTATTGAAGCGTGGCGCTAACGTATTGCTCTTGGATGAACCGACCAACGATCTCGATGTCGAAACTCTACGCGCATTGGAAGAAGGTATTTTGAACTTCCCTGGCAATGCGATTATTGTCTCGCACGATCGCTGGTTCCTCGATCGACTCTGCACCCACATCTTGGCCTTCGAAGGCGAAAGCCAAGTGGTTTTCCATGAGGGCAATTACAACGATTATGAAAGTGATCGCAAAAAACGCACTGGGGATCAAGCACACCCTACCCGTATGAAGTACAAGAAACTGGCTTAATTTTGTCGTTTGCCGCTGCGAGCACACTCAAATTTGTGCGCTTTCAGCGGCAAGGCAGCGGAGTAATTACGTATGACGATTGCCTTAGCCATTATTTCACTCCTCGTCCTCTTGGTCACCTTACTGCCGCTGTGGCGTCATCCGCACTGGATCATTCGCGGGCTCGATTTCCCACGCCTCCAATTTGCAACACTGGCCGCAGCACTCATTGTAGCCCAGTGCGTGTTCCTCGATTTTACAGTGCTGAGCAACGGTCTGTTTTTATTAAGCAATGCGCTGTGCTTCAGTTGGCAGGCATGGTGGATTGCACCTTACACACCGCTTTGGCGCAAAGAAGTTAAACACTGCGACATTAAAAGCACTGAGCAATGTCTCAGCATTATGACGGCGAACGTGTTGACCTCTAATCGCAACGCTTCCGCATTGCTCGCTCACGTGGCGCAACATCAGCCAGACGTATTAGTGACACTTGAATCAGACAAATGGTGGGAACAACAACTAGACACGCTCACGGAAACCATGCCCTTTAGTGTGAAATGCCCCTTGGACAACCTCTATGGGATGCACGTGTATTCTCGCCTTCCTTTACTCGAAACAGAAATTTCATTTCTCATCGAGAAAGACGTGCCGTCTATACACGGACTGATAGAGCTCCCCAATGGCAGCAAAATCCGAATGCATTGTTTGCACCCTGCCCCGCCAAGCCCCACTGAAAATACAGAGTCTGGCGAGCGAGACGCAGAGTTGATGTTGATCGCCCGCAGTGTTGCTCAATGCGAGTATCCAGTGATCGTAACAGGGGACTTAAATGATGTAGCCTGGTCGTCCACCACGCGTTTGTTTCGAAAAATCAGCAAACTTTTAGACCCGCGGGTTGGAAGAGGAATGTTCAACACCTTCCATGTTGACTACCCTTTCCTGCGCTGGCCATTAGACCATCTATTCCATAGCGCTCATTTTTGCCTAGGCAATATCAAGCGACTCCCCTCAATTGGCTCTGACCATTTCGCCTTGTTCGCCACGCTCAGCTTCAACGAACAACCACTGTCATCGCAATCGGGTTTAAAGCCAGAGGGTGGCGACAAAGAATGGGCTCGGGAAATCACGCAGCAACAAGACGCTCAATTAAGTGACGCCCCTGAACCCGGAAAATAATTTTCAGGGTCACGAGGCGCGACGCAATCAAAGGTCTAAATCTTTTCGTAGCTTTTGCATACGCTCGTGGTTTTCGCTGCCCGAAAGAGGCTTTGGAATATGCGAGGGAATGGCGGCAGGTTGTGGAGTGGCAAGGGTTTCACCGCGCAGCACGCGCTTGCAAAGCTCTTGATAATAATATTCAAATAAGGGCAGCACTTTATCTTCAGGCTCAGACGCCAACTGAAACCAACCAGTCGCCTTGCCCGCAAAATACACCGCTTCGTGACTCCACTTCGCTCCTGCCTTAGGAGAGGGCGCACGACATGCTTCAACATAAGCCTCACGCACAGGAGGCAGTCCAAACAGGGTTGCCCCATCTTCACATGCCCGCACCACCACTGACACTGTAGGCAGAAAATCGTGCTTCTTAACTACTTGCCTTGCCGCCGCCGCAATTTGCGCAGGCGCATAACTACTTAAACAACTTAGCCAGTATTTTTTTGCCAATATTAGGCGCTCTTCAGAGCTATACGCTTTGTAGTATTGATTGTGGTAGGCAATCTCAAACTCAGCAAACAACTGATTGATTGCATCAACAAGATCAGGACCGGCCTGAGTACCCGACTGAGAATCAGTACTATTCTGCCCAGCTTCTGTCTGTGAATCGCTGGAAGGCTTGGCCAAGGTCTTGTTTGCCTTTGCCAGTAGATGATTGATTTTCTGCATTCTTTAGACTCAAGTTCTGTGACGACTCTAGTCGCCTTGCCCATTGGTATTTTATAAATTGTAAAAAGCGCGTGTTCCATGAAGCATGGACCTGATTGGTATCGCGCCAGTACAAAACAAATTCACTGACTTTTTCTCGCGCAAATTTTTCATCGATCTCAGCCATGTGCAGAATATCAAAGCACTCCGGACTAGGCTGCCAATCATCGGCGATACGCCTTGGCTGCGTGTCGAATGCAATTGAGGCAGAGTACTTACCCCACTGCCGCCGAATATGTTCAATAAAACGCGTATTCCACGCCCCATTTAACGCACCGCGTTCGCGCCAATACAGAACAAACTCGGGGATAGCATCCTCGATAAACGCTGCGTTGATTCCGGCATTAACGAGAATGCCTAATGCGTCCTCATTCGGCCACCATTGCGCGGACATCTCCGTCTCTAACTCTCGGGCGCCGCGACGTGTTTGCTCAGTACGCCACTCTCTTAACACAAACTTGTAAAACGCATTGCCCCAAGAGAATCGTGCTTGTTTGCGCTCACGCCAATACATCACGAACCCTGACACTAAATCACGGACGAACTCTTCAGGAATATTCTGCTGTTGGCACTGTTTTATCCAGTCATCACCCGGCTGCCAATTCAGGGAGATGTACGTCGCACCAGCCTGCGCTGCGGGCATTGTGCTCACTGCAGGCTCACGCCGAACCTCTTTCGCCGTATACGCAGGAGTTGGCGTAGGAGCTTCCCCTTCTTCTATGCGTTGATTCACCGCAAAATAACAACTGTCTTGCTGCCCTGTTTGCGGGTCGAGCAAAATCATCCCCAAGTCCTGCAGGCTTTTTTGTACGCGCTTTATGTCGATCAATGCCCAAAAAGGCAATGCAGCGCTCATATCATCTTGTGATAATTCGACCCAACGTAGCTGATCCTTTAGCCGTTGCTTGCGATGCGCCATCAGCTCCGTCAACACGTGCAGAAGCACCGCCTCCTCTAAGCCAATAGTGGCGGCAAGAGTCGGCGATATGACAAGAGGGCGTTCGGGTATTAACGAGGACTGCATGCTTAACCTGAGTAATCTGTGTGGCAATGAAGAACTGATTTGTTGTGCAATCCTACCACAGGCCTAGATCGCATACCCATGGGGATGTCACATCAGGGATCTTGTGAATACCTTAGCGGGCGGCGGCAGAGAGCTCCAAAGCGAACGGCACACGATCGTCAGTAAGCGCTACCTCCCCTTGTCCTGCAAGGGTTTGTACACGATCGGCAAGACTTGCGTCCAATCCTTGCAACGCCTCTCCAATCGCACTCACGCGATCTAGGGCCAATTGCTCCAGATCCTCTTGAGCGACCACTTCCTGCTGGATTAACGCGCGTCGCAGCGCCTGCCCATAGGCCAAGTCATCCAGTTGCTCATTGTCCTGAGCATCCACGCTAACGAAGGACTGCCTTAACGCGAGCCTATCCGCTTCAGCATCGCCGCCCTCAAGCGCCTGGGCGACAAAGAATTGCTCTAACAGCTGCAATCGCAAAAGTGCGGGCGCTAGCTCACTTGGCTCTTGTCGCAAGCTTTCTAGCGCAAGATCAAACCGCGCATCAAAAAAGCGCTCTCTTAATACCGCCGAGTCTGCAACTTCAGAGTAACGCCCCAATAAGCCTAACTCTAACTGCGGTCGCTGCAACAAGGCCTCTGCAAGCTGTGCTAGCTTCTCTCGCTCTGGCGGCTGTAAATCTGCACGGCCTGGCACAAACTCAATTACCCCAATATCACTTTCCCCATCACCTCCTACCAAGTTGGCAAGAAAACTAAAGGGGGAGGCAACAATATTACGAATGATGTTACCTAGCGCCGTACGAATCACATTGCCATAATTGAACTGGGGGCTCTCTAAATCACCGCTTACCGGCACGTCGAGATCGATGACACCGTTACGATCTTTTAGCAACGCTATCGCCAAGCCCAATGGAAGATCCATCGCATCAGGGTGAGCAATACGCTCCCCTAACTCAAGGTCTCTCATGACCATCGCGTTCTCGCCGCTTAGCTGCCCAGCATTGATGCGATAAGACAGATCAACATCCATCGCACCACTATCGATGCGACGCCCTGCGAACTTGACGACATAAGGCGACAAGGAAGGAATGCTCAAATTGAGAAATGCCAAATCAATTTCGGTTAGTGCTGCGTAATCCAGAGGGCGAATACGACCAGTGATTGACGCCAATCCAAACTCATCGACCTGCCCTTCAAGATTAATACGCGCCGGCTCAGTAGAGCGTGTAGACAACGCGGAAATATCCCCACCAAGCCCTTCAATGTGAACCGCGAAGGGCAAGGGCAAGCTAAGATCACTGAAGTCCGCACGCCCCTCAGTCAAATTTATCTGTTCAATACGAATGACAGGTAACTCTGTTGCAGCCACTTGTTCCGTCGCTTCAATATCAGCAGCAACCGGCTCTTCAGTTTGAGTTGAGGTGATGAGCACTCGACTAATATTATTACTTCCGTCCTCTTCGATCTCGATGCGCGCATAAGGGGCCTGAACATCAATGGTTCCGACATCGATACGGGTCGAGTCTCCCACACTCACAACGGAATCTGCAAAACGCAGGGCAGTCAAACCAAACAGATCTTCGTTCTCTAATGTATCGCGTACTAGAAGAGAGTCCAGGCTCGCATTTCCATTAAATTCACTTTGCGCATTCGATGCTGTGACGTTGCCGGCAATTGACAATGTACCGCTTTCTAATTGAACCTTGGCCATACCGGCAAGATAGGGTTGGATCACTGGAAGACCGAGAGACTCTATCGCTAAAGCGCCACCAAACCCAAATTCAGGCAGCAGCTGCACATCACCCTCTAGACGCAAGGCGCCCCCGGAGCTCAGGGTTAGATCTGTGCTCAGCGGTGCTGATGCATTGTCGATGTTGCTAACATTGGCAGCGAGCGCATTGAAATCCAACGAGACAATAAGTGCTTGCTCCGGCTGCAAATCACGTACACGCAAATCCCAATCTTCTAATGCTAGCTCTGAAAGCTGTACACGCCAAGCGGGTTCTAAACTGGGGTCAGTTTGCTCCGAGGTAGGCGCCGTAGTTGCTTGTGGCGCACTGGAAAAAGCTTGCTGCAGATTCACAACGCCTTCTTTAGTTCGCTCAACATCCACCCGCACTCGGTCTAACAATATACGTTCAAGCGACACCTGCCTTTGCAGCAAATCCAATTCACCGCCCTGCACAGAGACAAGCGGGAACCGCAGCAGTAATGCTTCCGATTGTTTGTCATGCACATCGAGGTTAGTCAGCGCCGCCGTCAATGCTTGCACCTTCACATCTGGTTCGCCGGCATCTGTTAAAGAGAACTCGTAAGCAAGGGAGGCATCGAACCACCCTCCTCGTAGTGCAACGGGAATTTGCTCTTGCAAGTAACGGTAAGCTAACTGCGGCAATGGCCCAAACAACTGAAGCTCACCCGAGGAGCTTAACGGCGCTAAAGTAAGCTCGCCCATCCAACGCAATTGCGAACCTTCACCAATAGCCAACGTGAGCTGCTGCTGCGCAGCTGAATTGGGAACAGTGCTCAGATCATCCAATGCGAAATCAATTGATTCTACGAGCGTCTTAAATGCAGGCGTAGCAACATCATCGACGATCCCTACGCTAGCACCATTGACGCGCAACGACGTCACTCGCAATAGAGGCAATTCGCTCTCGAGCGCTGGAGGCTCAGGATTTTCTATAGGCGCCGCACTTGCAGCCCAACGCTGAGCCACACGAGCCACATTGGTATCGCCATCAGGATAGCGCTGGAAATTAATATTAAAACCATCTATTGAAATTTCCGAAAATTCTATTTCGCCAGATAGATAACTTGTCGGTTCAAAATTAACAAATACAGAATCGAAAGAGAGCAAGGCTTTCTCATCAGGATCGTGCACAGTCACTCCGGCAATCCTGAGGCCAAAAGTAAAAGGGTTCAGCGCGATAGCCTCTATTTGCGTACTACCGCCTAAACGTTGATCCAAAAACGCTACGGCTTCACGTTTCGCAATCGCAGGGATGACAAAAAACCCGACCACCACATACAGTGCCAACAATGCGAAAAACGTTCCCAACAAACGACGAGGGAGTTTCCCTCCTTTTTTTTCTAGCGACATTTGATGATCTCTCTCAACTAGGTTTCATTCCATCCATACGAGCAAGGCGTTCAATAAGATCCTCGACTCTTGTGCTATACCCCCACTCATTGTCGTACCACGCCACCACTTTCACCATGCGTTTTTGCATCACCTGCGTGAGTTCAGCATCAAATATACTGGAATGGGAATTGCCAATAATATCACTTGATACAATGGGGTCAGTGCAATAAGACAAGATACCTTTTAAAGGACCCTCCGCAGCACGCTGCATCGCGGCATTAACTTGTTCGACGGTGACATCTTGCGCTAGCTCTACCGTGAGGTCGACAAGACTGCCATCAGGGACCGGAACACGCATCGCTAAACCATCAAGACGCCCGGCCAACTCTGGCAGAATGACGCCGATAGTGCGCGCAGCACCCGTTGAGGTAGGCACGATATTAGTCGCCGCATTGCGCGAGCGACGTTTGTCGCTATGAGGTGCATCGATCAAACGTTGATCCGAAGTATAAGCGTGCACCGTGGTTAGCAAGCCATGCCGAATACCAAACGCATCATGCAACACCTTCGCAAGAGGCGCCGCACAGTTTGTGGTACAACTGGCATTACTGATGATTCGAGTCTCTTTAGTCACTACCTGATCGTTCACACCCATAACCAAAGTGGCCTCTAAAGGCTCTTTGGTCGGCACGGTGACGATCACTCGTTTCGCACCGGCTTCAAGGTGTTTATTCAAGTCGGCGATATGACGAAATTGCCCACTTGCCTCAACTACATAATCAACACCAAGTTCTTTCCAAGGAAGCTTTGCTGGGTCACGCTCGCTGAGGACTAGAAAAGGGTCTCCATCAATCTGCATCCCCTCATCAGTCACTAATACTTCGCCAGGGTATACCCCATGATTGCTATCGTATTTAAACGCATAAGCGAGCTGATCGGCGCTAGAGAGATCATTGACCGCGACTACATTGTAGTGCCCGCGCAGCTTAGCAATCCGCATCACTGTTCGCCCAATACGCCCAAATCCATTGATCGCAATTTTTGGAATACTCATGCTTACCTCCCAGTGCTTCGTTGAGACTCTATAGGACCAGTTTACACACTCTAGAACGAAAAAAAGCCCGATTGCATCAAGCAACCGGGCCTTTTTATCTAACAGTTTCGCTCTTAGTGAGCGCGGCCTGCATGCGCTGGACCGTGCAATGACATTGCTGTCAATTTGCCGCCAGTCTGCAGTACAACATACTGCTCGCCTTTGTGAACATAAGTCATCATGCCGTAGCGACTGTTCGCTGGCGCTTCAACTTTACCCACTTGACGGCCTGTTGCTTTATCAACCGCGAACAATGTTGGCGTACCATCGCTAGACTGCGACGCATAGATCAACAAGTTCTTAGTCACTGTCATCGGCGCGTGTGCACCAGTACCAGTGTTGCCGATATCAATACCCTCAAGTGCTGGGTTGTTCTTGATACGGTCAGGCGTTTCACCAACAGGAATCATCCATAGGTGCTCACCAGTGTTCAAGTCGATAGCAGTGATACGGCTATAGGGTGGCTTGAAGAATGGTAGACCTTGAGGACCACGTGGGCTGCCACCGCCAGTACCTACCGCGTATTGAGCGACAGTAGTACCAGTTGTGTAAGTGCCTTCGTCAGTCATGTAGCGTAGATCAGCTTCTTCACCTGGCACCACTGGGCGAGTCGTACAACCGCTCAATGAAGTCACATAAAGGATACCAGTTTCGGGATCGCCCGCTGCTGGACCACTGATGTTAACGCCACCAACATCGCCTGGGCACCATAGCGCGCCACGCTTGCCGAGATCGTTATCACGGTGCAATGGAGGCTGGAACATAGGACCGTAATCCCAATCTTCTAGAATTTCTAATGCTTGCGCACGAAGCTCTGGAGTGAAATCGATCATGTTCTCGTCATTCAAACCCTGTCGATCAAAAGCCAATGGCTTAGTCGGGTACGGCTGAGTCGCCGCTAGCTTCTCACCAGGAATGTTCGACGCAGGCACTGGACGCTCTTCGATTGGCCAAAGCGGCTCACCCGTTTCGCGGTTGAACGCGTACGTGAATGCTTGCTTAGTTACCTGAGCAACCGCTGGTACCATTTTGCCTTCATGCATTACATCTAACAATACAGGCGCTGTTGGAGTGTCGTAGTTCCACACATCGTGGTGAACCATCTGGAAGTGCCACTTACGCTCACCAGTTTTCACGTCAAGCGCGATGATGCTCGTACCGAAAAGGCCATCACCTGGACGGAAGCCACCATAAAAGTCGACTGTTGGTGGGTTTGTTGGAATGTAGACAAGACCCAACTCAGGGTCTGCTGACATTGGTGCCCAAGAAGACACATCACCTGTGTATTTCCAAGCGTCATTTTCCCACGTGTCGTGACCGAACTCACCTGGCTGAGGAATGACATTGAACTTCCATAGGAAGTCGCCATTGTTTGCGTCATAGGCAAGAATATCACCAGGAACGTTTTCAATACGCGACTGGTTGTAGCCCTGCTCTGCAGAGTTACCCACTACAATCACGTCATTGACGACGATGGGTGGCGAAGAGGCAGTGATATAGCCGATTTCTTTTGGAATACCTTCGTACGGATCATATTCATGTCCGAGGTCTGCCAACATGTCGACTACGCCCGTCTCTGGGAATGTGTCGATAGGTACTTTTTTACCAAAACCTTCTAATGGCGCACCTGTTTTTGCATCCAGAGCCACCAAGAAGAAGCCTGGAGTACTGACATAGACAACGCCTTTGCCGTTAACGACATTGTAGGCAATGCCTTTACCGTAATCGGCACGCATAGAGTATTCATAGCGTGGCGTATTAGGTAGGTGATAAGACCATTCAGTCTCACCAGTAATTGGGTCAATCGCCACGATGTTACGACGAGGACCGGCTACTGTGTACAGTAAGCCATCGATAAAGCTAGGCGTTGCACGACCGCTCTGTGAATCAAAGCTCGCACCATCCCAAACCCATGCTTCTTGTAATTCTTCGAAGTTATCAGCGTCGATGTTTGTAGCAGGTGAGTAGCGGGTATGATCAAAATCCCCACCTAGGTGAACCCACTCCACTTCTTCTTGTGCCTGCACTGCAGCAGTTGACACAAGTAACAGGCCAATTGGTAATGCCCGCACGATGCTCTTGGTGAACGATCGCCAGCAATGTTTCGCTGGCTGTCGGGCAAAACCCGACTCAACACACAACTTTGTCATTATCATTTCCTCGTTGAGTAAAATACTTATCTGTACAGCTTGCAATCCAATGTCCAAATCCCCTCGATCCACTGGCTTGCAATGAAGACTTACCAATCAAGTAGACTCGGCAAATTCTCTGGACGGCACCGAACATAAAAGAGGACGCAGAATACCCCAGCTTAATTATCAAGTCCATTGGAGACCACCCCCCGCTTGCTAGAAGGGCTTGCTTATACGCTAGTGCGATGCCTAGTACTGTAGCGCTAATAACTATAGACCGGCCAAAGGCTTAACTCTTTTCCATGACAGGCTTTATTTACAGGGTACACGCCTAAATTTCACTTTGTTGCAGCTTGACAGAAACTGTTACAGGCAGCCCTTGTTAAGAGAGCATAAAAAAAGCCGGACCTCCTAAAAGATCCGGCTTTTTCACATCTTGCTAACGCAAGTCACTACAGACGATCAATGACCGCCAGCACCAGAAGCTACAGGACCATGCAGAGACATGGCGGTAAGCGTGCTACCTGTTTGCAACATAATGTACTGCTCGCCTTTGTGAACATAGCTCATCATGCCGTAACGGCTTTGCTTGGACACAGGGATACGTGCCAACTCACGACCAGTCATCTTGTCGATCGCAAATAGATGCGGCGTACCATCGCTAACATCGCCTGCGTACACCAACATAGTAGGTGTCACGACCATAATAGCCATTGCACCTGTACCCGTATTGCCAACATCAACGCCGGCTAGCGCTGGATTGTTTTTAATACGATCTGGTGTTTCGCCCACTGGAATCATCCATAGATGCTCGCCAGTGTTGAGGTCGATCGCAGTAATACGGCTATAAGGTGGCTTCCAAAGTGGCAGGCCACTTGGAGCACGCGGGCTACCGCCGCCTACGCCATTGGCGTAACGCGCAGTTGTTGCACCCGTAGTCGTAGTGCCACTGTCCGTCATGTAGCGCAAATCCGCTTCATCGCCCGGCACAAGCGTATTGGTACTACAAGCACTTACAGACGTGACATACATGATGCCTGTTTCTGGATCTGCTGCGGGAGGGCCAGTAATATTCGAGCCACCGCCATCACCTGGACACCAATAGGCGCCGCGCTTACCCAGTGGGTTATCACGATGCAATGGTGGAAGGTACAAGGGTCCAATCTGCCAATCAGCCAACGTATCAATCGCTTGCTGTCTTAGCTCAGGCGTGAAATCAATCAGGTCATCTTCACTCAAACCAGTCAAATCATAAGCCACTGGCTTCGATGGGAATGGCTGTGTTGCAGATAGCTGCTCACCTGGCACGATCGATTGAGGCACTGGGCGCTCTTCGATTGGCCATAATGGCTCACCTGTTTCGCGGTTAAAGGCGAAAAGTAAGGTTTGCTTTGTAGCCTGAGCCACGGCTTTAATCGTACGGCCATTGTGCTCAACATCCAGCAATACTGGTGCCGTAGGAATATCGTAATTCCACACATCATGATGCACTAACTGGAAGTGCCATTTGCGCTCACCTGTTGCGACATCAATCGCGATCATACTAGTGCCGAACAAGCCATCGCCTGGGCTAAAGCCACCGTAGTAATCGATAGTAGGTGGATTCGTGACGACGTACACAAGCCCTAACTCCGGGTCTGCAGAGATAGGCGCCCAAGGAGATACGTCTCCTGTGTACTGCCATGCATCGCTTTCCCATGTGTCATGACCGTACTCGCCTGGACGAGGAATCACGTTGAATTTCCATTTGAAATCACCCGTTTTCGCGTCATACGCGAGGATGTCACCTGGAACGTTTTCAATACGAGATTGGTTGTAGCCCTGCTCTGCAGAGTTACCCACAACCACTACGCCATTGACCACAATGGGTGGCGAAGAAGAGGTGAGGTAGCCCACTTCTTTGTCGATACCATAAAAGGGATCAAAAGGATGGCCAAGATCGGCAAGCATGTCGACAACACCGGTTTGAGAGAAACCCTCTACCGGTACTGGCTGACCAAAGCCTTCTAATGGAGCCCCTGTATCTGCATCAAGCGCAGTCAGGAAGAATGCAGGACTAATAATGTAGATGACGCCTTTGCCATCAACTTCGGCGTAAGCCACACCCTTGCCATAATCTTTACGCATGGAGTATTCCCAGCGGAAAGTATTAGGTTCGCGGTACGACCAAATTGTTTCGCCAGTCTCAGGATCCATCGCGACAACGTGGCGACGCGGCCCAGCGACTGTAAAGAGTTTTCCGTCAACATAACTTGGAGTAGACCGTCCGCTTTGAGCGTCAAAGCTAGCGCCATTCCAGACCCACGCTTCTTTTAGTTCGCCAAAGTTTTCAGGAGTAATATTTGCGGCAGGGGTATATCGAGTGTGGTGTGCGTCGCCACCGAGGTGGGTCCATTCCACGGTGTCTTGGGCTAAGGCAGGAGTTGCAGCACTCACTAGTAATCCTAGCGGCAGCGCTCTTGTCAAAGTCCGACCTAGAGAACGCCAGCGACTACGCGCCGACTGCCGGGAATCACCCGACCCAACTATAGTTCTTTTCATTATTATTTCCTCGTTGAGCAGATACTTCACTCAGCTAGACGATTGGTATTTTTATTTCGCCACCTGAACGCCAAAACCATGTCATAGGTTTAGGTTTTCAGGACCTCCCAGCTCCACTTTTTTGCCAAGTCGATGCTGAAATTAGGCCCCGAGCATAGCGCAGCACCCTTTTTAAGTCCATACGAAAGACTAATGGGATGCCGTGAAGAACAAAGAAAAACCCGGTCGGCATCAGCCTTCCGGGTTCTTGTACTTCAACGCTCTGATTTAATAGCGCAATAAAGGGATCAATGCCCGCCTGCACCACTAGCCATGGGGCCGTGTAGCGACATAGCGGTTAACGAGCCACCCGTTTGCAAGATGATGTATTGTTCACCGTGATGGACATAGCTCATCATGCCGTATCGGCTAGAAGTCGGAACAGCAATCTTCGCCAATTGCTGTCCAGTCGCCTTATCAACAGCATAGAGATGCGGCGCGCCATCACTAGCATCGGCGGCATACACCAACATTGAAGGCGTCACCATCATCGGCGCCATAGCTCCGGTGCCAGTATTACCGATATCAATGCCTTCCAAAGCGGGATTATCCTTAATGCGATTGGGTGTCTCGCCTACAGGAATCATCCAAAGCTTTTCGCCTGTGTTCAAATCAATCGCCGTAATACGGCTATAAGGTGGCTTCCAAAGTGGTAGCCCCGTTGGGTGTCGAGGCGCTCCAGCCCCTGGACCATTGGCGTATTGCGCAGTCGTTACACCGGTAGTGGTAGTACCCGCATCCGTCATATACCGCAGATCCGCTTCGTCGCCCGGCAATAACTGCACGGCGCTACACGCTGATTGCGATGTCAGATAAATAATCCCCGACTCTGGGTCAGCGACTGCAGGGCCAGTGATATTTGAACCACCGCCACCGCCTGGACACCAATAAACACCACGCTTGCCAAGCTCGTTGTCACGATGCAAAGGCGGTATATAGAGAGGTCCGATCTGCCAATCGGCAAGTGCCGCAATGGCTTGTTGGCGCAACTCAGGAGTGAAATCAATCAAATCATTGACGGTCAATCCGTTCAGGTCATAAGCCTCGGGCTTCGTTGGAAACGGCTGCGTGGGGGATGCATGCTCACCAGGAACTAGCGACGCAGGCACTGGGCGCTCTTCAATTGGCCACAATGGTTCACCCGTCTCACGATTAAAGGCAAACAGAAGCGTTTGCTTAGTGGCCTGCGCCACTGCAGGCACTTTCTGCCCGTTATGCATCACGTCCAATAGCACTGGGGCCGTTGGGACGTCATAGTTCCAAATATCATGATGCACTAGCTGGAAATGCCACCGTCGCTCTCCAGTCTCCACATCCAGGGCAATCAAACTGGTACCGAAAAGGTTATCACCGGGGCTAAACCCACCGTAGTAATCCACTGTTGGCGGATTCGTAGGAATATACACAAGGCCCAACTCAGGATCAGCCGACAATGGCGCCCACGGTGAAACATCCCCCGTATACTGCCAAGCATCGTTTTCCCACGTGTCATGACCAAATTCACCCGGACGTGGTATCACGTTGAACTTCCACTTAAACGCGCCAGTCTTCGCATCGTAAGCAAGTATGTCACCAGGGATGTTTTCCATCCGCGATTGGTTGTACCCCTGCTCGGCAGAGTTGCCGACGATTACTACATCATTCACCACGATGGGCGGTGATGACGAAGTGACATAGCCCACTTCTTTTGGAATGCCATAGTAGGGATCAAACTCATGACCAAGGTCAGCCAATAGATCAACTACGCCAGTTTCTGGAAAACCATCAACTCCCACCGGTTGCCCAAAACCTTCAAGAGGCGCGCCAGTTTCAGCATCTAACGCCGTTAAGAAAAAAGCAGGGCTGATGATGTAGACCACTCCGCGCCCATCGACCTTGGCATAGCCAACGCCTTTACCATAATCTTTACGCATCGAGTATTCCCAACGAAACGTATTGGGCTCTCGGTAGGACCAAAGGGTTTCGCCGGACTCAGGGTCCATCGCAATCACATGGCGGCGCGGGCCAGCCACGGTAATTAATCTGCCATCGACATAGCTTGGCGTTGAGCGACCGCTCTGAGCATCAAAGCTCGCGCCATCCCAGACCCAAGCCTCTTTCAGCTCGCCGATATTCTCTGGAGTAATATTGTTAGCGGGAGTGTAGCGAGTGTGATGAGCGTCACCCCCTAGATGGGTCCACTCGACGGTATCTTGAGCGAAGCTAGGCGTGCTTACGGCAACCAACAGCCCCAATGGCAGAGCCTTTGTCAAAACCCTACCTAAAGAACGCCAACGGCTATGCGCGAACTGCCGTGCGTCTCCTGACACGATATGCTCTTTTTTCATTATTATTTCCTCTTTGAGCAATTAATTAAGGCATCTTGCAACCACTAGCGCCTACTGCATACACAGTAAAACTAACGGTAGACAAAATTCATTTATCGGCTGAACGCCATTGCACGAGGGAATAGAAAATGATGACAGGGTCAGACAATGCACAGGACTGAATCTCTATTTATTATTTTCGATTCCCACCGCACTTTCCGTTTGCGGCTCTAACCTTCCCCCGAATCAAGATTAGCGCAGCATTTTTAGCAAGTCCAACACTGATTCGGCACATTAGAGAGTTTGTGAACATCTGGTATTAACGCAGAGTTTTAATGGCAAATTTTGTCGTCGCGCCAAGCAATGGTAACGCCTCATCGAAGGCACCTTGCATCTGGTCCTGCGTTTGCCAAGGAGTGTTGACCAGGAGCATTCCTGAACCATGCATTCCAAACTCTTCAGATTGCTCGCCAACACTTAGCTCATAACTACTCAATCCATTAACCTCTTCTTTTGCCAAAGCCTCCTTGAGCCATACGCCTTTATCTCGGGCTTTGCCTAACAAGGGATACCAAATAGCGATCACACCCACAGGCCAGCGCCGATGCAACTTGCGCACAATATTCACCACGCGCTGATAATCAGCCTTGTCTTCATAAGAAGGATCGATCAAAACAAGCCCACGTCTCGGCTCGGGTGGAGTCAACGCCAACAAGCCTTCAAATGCATCGCGCTGATGAATACTAATCCGCTCATCACGCCCTAAGAATTGGCGTAATATTTCAAGCTCTTCCGTTTGCAAATCTAATAGTTGCAGCCGATCTTGCGCACGAGAAGCCCACTGAGCAACGGCGGGAGAGCCCGGATAATAATGCAATTGATTATCCTTGTTAAAAGAACCCACACAAGCAAGATAGTCTTGGAGCAAAGGATGGGTAAACGATTGCTGCCACAACCGTGACACGCCCGTTTCATGTTCGACATTCATAAGCGCATTCGCACTTTGCAGGTCATAGAGACCAGCCCCGCTATGGGAGTCAATATAGCTATAGGCCTTGTCTTTCTCGCCGAGCTTTTGCAATACAGATAAAAGCAGTAAATGCTTGAGCACATCTGCGTGATTTCCCGAATGGAAACTGTGTCGATAACTTAACATTGTGCGCTCCAAAGCCTGACACCTCTAATACATAGAGGAGCCATAGCGAGTGTAAAGATCAAGGCAGATGTTGCGCGGCCAAACCGTGACGATTGCCCGCATCGGGGTTCGGCGACATGGTCGAGCCTACAACCATCCCAATAAGACTTAATAATAGGCCTACTAATTGCGGCTCAAATGGCACATCACTAAAAAACAACTCCATGCAAATCCAGCCTCCCAGGCCAAAGGTCATGGATAGTGTGGCCCCAAGATTGCTAGCATTTTTCCAAAACAAACCCGCTGTTAGCGGTACAAAGACGCCAGCAAGAGTAATGCGATAAGCATTTTCTACCATCGCATGTATGTCGCCACTGGACAGGGTGGCATTCGCAAGCACCAGCGCCGTCATGACGACAACAGTAACCCGTGTCGACTTTAATAGTTGAGCATCAGTCATGTCTGGGAGAAAGTTCTTCAGAACGTTCTCTGTGAACGTTACTGATGGCGCAAGTAATGTGCTCGAAGCCGTACTCATAATGACCGACAGCAAAGCGCCAAAGAAAACGGCTTGCAACCAAAAAGGCATGTGCGTCGCTACAAAGGTTGGCAACACTAATTGAGAGTCCTCACTCATCAGAGCGGCCGTTTGCACAGGGTCTATCAAACTAGCGCTATAGGCCAAATACAGAGGTACGGCGGCAAAGAGGAAATAGGCAACGCCTCCTAACGTGGTTGCCCATACAGCAACAGACTCACTCTTAGAAGTATTGACCCTTTGAAAGACGTCTTGTTGCGGGATAGAGCCAAGAGCGAGCGTAAACAACGCCGCCATCCATCCTAAAATATCGATAAGGTCCATCGCTGGCAACCATTCGAACTTGCCTTCCGCGGCGGCGCGGCCTATGACTTCGGACACCCCTCCAGCCATCTCGCTTGCGGTGCTCGTCACCAGAACGAGCCCGATAACGATAATCACCATTTGTACACAGGTGGTCACAGCCACAGACCACATTCCACCAAACAAAGTGTAAACGAGTACCACGGCCGTACCGATGAACATCCCCTGCTCTATCGAGATAGCGTCTTCTGAGAGCACATTAAACACCAACCCCAATGCTGTGACTTGAGCCGATACCCACCCTAAATAAGAGATAACGATGCACAAAGACAGCACTAACTCAGTACGCCTGTTGTAACGAATATGGAAAAAATCGCCCAACGTCATGAGCTTTAATCGATACAAGGGTAAGGCAAACACTAATCCAAATAGCACCAAACACAACGCCGCACCCAAAGGGTCTGAAATAAGCCCACGGAACCCCTCATCTAGAAACGTGGCCGATATACCCAAGACTGTTTCCGCACCAAACCAAGTAGCAAACACCATGGCCATCACCATAGGCATAGGTAGACTGCGGCCAGCAGTGATGTAGTCACTTGCCGAATTCACTTTCCGGGCAGCATAAAGCCCTATCGCGATAGAGAAGACAAGGTACACAATTACGAGTGAAAGCAGCATAGTTTTCCAACCAAAAAAGTAGGCTCAACAAGAAGGGGTACGTAGGCTGACAGGCTGCCGACCCACGCTGGGCCCGCCATTTTTCCGTTCTTCGGCATAGTATAGAAAAACGCGACACAAAAAAACTTTTTTTGTATGCCTTGCGATAAACTTATGTGGTTGTTTTAATTGAAAATAAATGACCATGACACCAAGACGCCACCAGAAACTCACGCATCATGACAACGCTTTGTCGAAATCAATGGCAAGCAGGCACACCACAAGCTCATTCATCGCTAAAGAAGAACAAAATAACCGATGCACCGTACTCACCTGACTATTCTGTGGTAGATTAGCGCCTCTTGACGGAGGGCTGATCTCAAAGGCCTGCCTGGATCAACGCTGAGTATTTTGTGGCCATTAATTTTTACAAGAAAATAAAACGCAACATCAGTGAAGACGGGCTCATCGTTGGCAGCTCTGGCTTCCTGGTAAATTCCATGGTGGGTAAGATCGACTTCAACCACCCGTTGCGCATCCTCGAAATTGGCAGCGGTAAAGGCCCCTTTACTAAAGAGCTGATTCGTAGAATGTCCGTCGACTCCATTCTCGATGTCTGTGAAATCAAAAGTGAATACAATCCTTGGATTGAACGCCTGATCACATCGAACCCCAACAAGAAAGTGAAGCTCTATAATAGCTGCGTGACCGAACGGCTAGCGCAAGAAGGCCATTACGATGTCATCGTCTCTTCCTTGCCTCTTAAAAATTTCACCCGTATGAATGACCAGAATGCTTTTCTGTATCGTGTGATCGAGGGCTTTAAATTTGCTCTCACTGATGGCGGCATCTACCTGCAATATCAGTACTTTAAGAGCAATAAGTCTGATATCGAAGCTGTTTTTGGCAAAGAAATGGACAACGTCGACTTCGTCCCTCTAAATATTCTGCCCGCCTTTGTCTATAGCATGACTAAGTGACGCCAAACCGTGAATAAAGAGAAGTTCGAAAACGTCGGCTCATTTGGCCTCTATCTCTGGCTAGCTCTAATCGTCGGCTGCCTCTCTTTCTACACATTTCGCCCAGACCTTTTCGAACCAGCGCAAATACGACAGTTTTTCTCCAGCAACTTGCTCAGCGGCCTAGTTATCTACTTTATTATTTCCACACTGCGCGGCTTAACCTTGATTCCTTCGACACCATTTGTGCTCGCGGGGACGCTTGTGTTTCCGCCCCTTCCCCTGTTTTTAGTCAATCAGGCGGCAGTGTACACTTCATCCGCGCTGCTCTATTACGTTACTAAAGCGATGAATTTCGACAAGTTTTTCTTCACTCATTACCCTGTTCAAACTGAGAAATTAATATTGCTACTGCGCAAGCGAGAGCTGCCCGTTATCAGTATTTGGGGCTTTGCGCCCTTCATTCCTTCAGACATGATTGTGTGCATCTGTAGCGTATTACGGATTAGCGTTTGGAAAACTTTACTGGGCGTGTCGATTGGTGAGGGTATAATCTGCGCAATCTACATCTTCGGAGGCGCGGCAAGTTTGTCTGCACTCCTGAACTACCTACAGATATAAAACCATGAGCTCACAAAATAACACCGACCAATCAGCCCACCCACTAGCCTTGTTTGTTACTTGCTCTAAAGGCTTGGAAGCATTGCTTGAGGCAGAGCTTACCCAAAGCGGCGCCGTACAAGTACGCCAAAGTGTAGCGGGTGTGCACTGCCATGCTAACTTGGCCATTGCCTACCGCATCATTATGTTTTCTCGGCTATGCAACCGTGTCATTTTGCTCGTCGCTGAGGGCCCCGTGTTAGATGCGGATGATCTCTACCAAAGCGCCAGTGTCGTTGACTGGACAGATCACTTCAGCTCCGAGCAGACTTTTGCCATTAGCGCCGCAGGCGGAACCGAACAACTTATTCACACTCAATTTATCGCCCAGCGTATTAAAGACGCCATTGTGGATCAGTTTCGCAACAAAGGCTTTGAACGCCCAAATGTGTCTCGTGATGCACCGGATCTACTGATTCATGCCGTGATCAAAAAAGACCGTCTGAGCCTTGGCATCGATTTAGCGGGAATAAGCTTACATCGCCGTAATTACCGTATTGAACAAGGCGAGGCACCACTCAAAGAAACCCTAGCCGCCGCTTTACTTATGCGCGCGGGATGGCCCAACGCCGACACCCCTGCGCCCATACTTTGCGACCCAATGTGTGGCTCTGGTACCTTGCTGATCGAAGGCGTATTGATGGCCTTAGACGTTGCACCAGGTTTAGTGCGAGATAGCGCACTAACTTCTTGGCCTCATCACGAACCAAGTGTTTGGGATAAGGTGGTCAAAGAAGCCCAAGCTCGCAAAAGCGCAGGAGCCAAATGGCAAGGCCAGGCATGGGGAAGTGATTCAGATTCGCGCAGCATTGCCATCGCGCAACGCAACGCAGAGCGTGCTGGAGTGTCTGATTTCATTACGTTTACCCATGCGGGTATCGCTGAGCATACGTTAACAGCCCCTCCCACTCTTGTGATTTGCAACCCACCTTATGCCGAACGACTAGGCGAGCAGACAGAAGTCGAACTACTGTATGGAGAACTAGGACGATGGCTTTGCAGAAACGCACTGGGCGCCAATGCCGCCATTTTCACAGCAAAGCCTCAATGGGGAAAATTGCTCGGCATCCATAGCCACAAACAATATGCGCTATTCAATGGAGCATTGCCGGCAAAACTACTACTAATGCGCGTCAATGAAGACAGCATTTATAAAAAGCGTGCAAATACAAACGAACAAACACAAGAAGCAACTCCAGACTCCCCTTGGTCTCCTGCGCCCGCCCAAATCATTCTGGATTCCGGCGCACAGATGTTTGCCAACCGCTTACGCAAAAACATGCGCACGCTGGGCAAATGGGCGCGTCAACAAGATCATGAATGTTTCCGCCTGTATGATGCCGATATGCCTGAGTATGCCTTCGCCATCGACTGCTATGGCGACCGCGTCCATATGCAGGAATACAAAGCCCCTAACACAGTCAGTGAAGATGATGCGGCCCAACGACGTCGCCAAGCCTACCAAGCACTTTGCTTGGTAATGCAAGAAACGCGCAACATTAAAGCTAAGCATATAAGCCTGAAAGTCCGAGAAAAACAGAAGGGTCGTGAACAATACCGCCCTACACAAAGCGATGGCGAAGACGTCGTGGTTACCGAAGGCAAGGCGCAGTTCATTGTTAATCTCGAACGCTACCTAGACACAGGGCTGTTTCTTGATCATCGACCGATTCGACAGTGGGTCTACCAGCATAGTGACGATTGCCGCTTCCTGAACCTGTATTGCTATACCGGCTCAGTGACCGTTCAGGCCGCCCTAGGGGGCGCCGCCTCTAGCACCAGCGTGGATATGTCGCGAACCTATTTGCAGTGGGCGCAACGTAATTTTGAGCTCAATGAGATCGATTCATCACAACACAAACTTATTCAGTCCGATTGCCTAAGCTTTCTTCAAGAGTGCAAAGAGCAATACGACCTAATATTTTTGGATCCTCCCACCTTCTCTAACTCCAAAAGTACGGACACCGTCCTGGATGTGCAACGTGATCACCAAGAATTAATCGATCACTGCATGCGCTTATTAGCCCCCAACGGATTGCTAATATTTTCGAACAATCATCGCCGGTTCCAACTTGACGAGGAATTGCTTGAGCGATACCGAGTGCAAGACTGCACCCCTGCCAGTATCGACAAGGATTTTGCACGCAACCCTAAGATTCATAGCACTTGGTTTATCCGCCATTTGGCATCTTAGATGTGATTTTCCGTCATCTTTGATTGCGTCATGCGCAAAGGCTGTTTAATCTTGGGACTGCAAACGCCCCCCGCAAGCTAAAGCGGAGGGCTGCAGAACCCGTACGCCCTGAAAACAATAAAAGCATGAGGGACTACCCAATGCGTCTAAAATCAGTGCTCTCTCGCTCCAGCCTCGCTATGTGCGGCTTAGCGTTCTTTTTATCGAATAGCCCAATAAATCATGCAGCCGAACCTGCCGAAACTCCCGGTCCTAACGACCGTGTGGTGCCCATCATTCAAGAACCTCGGCATCGGACTATGCATCTAGACGGCGACATTCGAGTACTCGATGTCCAAATCAACCCCGGTGACATGACACTCTTTCACACCCATGACGCCGCCATTATGTACACTTTCATTAGTTCAGGCACAGGCCCTTCCGAGGGGCGCATCTCCAGCAACACCGACTATGTGAAAGAAAGCTACACGCACCAAGTCGCCAACGATGGCCCAGGCTTGTTCCGAATCATTGCGTTGGCTAATTATGGCCCCGCTATGGGCGCACTGAGTGCAGATCGACCTGATGGCATAAGCGGCGAACCTGAACTCGAGAACTTGTGGTTTCGCTCGTACCGCATCACTCTCGCACCAGGTGAAACGTCAGCCCCGCAGACTCACCATAACCCCAGCGTTGTAGTACAAGTCTCCGAAGGCTTAACCCATGTCACTCGCGACGATGGCATCACATCTGAGCTCACGGCCAACGGTGGTTGGGCTTGGCGCGAACCTCATAGCGCCTATCAGATCAAGAACATGGGTACAGTGCCCGTTGAGTTAGTGATCAATGAGGCGCGGCGCGCCATGTGAATGCACTGGTTAAACCAGTGCATCGGTTGATTTACGGCAGGTAAAAGTACCTGCCAGTAGTTCTGACGGAGAAAGTATGCAAACGTTTGAAAAAGTTGTTTTGTTTACCGATGCGGACGGCTATGCGCAATTCCGCACTGAAAATATTCCACTGACCGAGGGCAGCCCAGAAGTAAGATTGTCTCGAGAATTTGCGGCACAAGAGCTGCAGTTGCGCGAAAGCCCAATAGGGTTTCGCAGCGCAATGCACTGCACTACATCCCCGCAATGGTTATTTGTTCTAAGTGGCGCCATGGAAATTGGTTTAGCGGATGGCCGTACGCGTCTCTTTAAAGCAGGCGAGCACTTCTATTCGGCCGACAGGCTTCCGCAGGGTGCGGTTTTTGATCCCAAAATTCACGGGCATTGGAGCCGGCAAGTAGGAGATGTGCCACTTGTCACTTTGTTTGTAAAAGATTAATCCTTTGGGACTAATTCGATTTCAAGCGTAGTTTCGATAAAATCATGCAGCGCCAAACGCTCATCCTGAGTGGCGCTGACATGTACGACATAACCGGTATCTTGCCCCAACGTACTGCGAGCATCGAGTTCTTGGCCGTTTTTTACCTTCACTCGAAATTCACGAATACCTTGTTCATCTAGCACCTCGGCCTTCCCCTTCACAGCTACAACTCGGCCCACTCCCGGGTGCAATACTTCGGACGCCGCATAGGCATTAAGCACTTCTGGAAATTCAAACTCTTCATCGAGCTCCATCGCGAGAAACGCTTCCCACGGATTAAACTCCCAGGCATGACTCAATGCGTTCATGATGTAGCCACCAGGGGGACGCAAAGCGATCTCGCCAAAAAGCGGGCCCTTCTTGGTGAGATACACCTCCAAATGAGTCATTCCCCAGGCAATGCCTAGAGCAGAGATAACCCGCTCATTAAGCGCCAGCAATGTGTTTGTCAGCTCAGCATCAAAAACAGCAGGCACAAAGTTACTATGCCCTTTTTGGTGGTAATCGGTGAGATTAGTGAACTGAATTTTACCGTTGTTAATAAACGACTCAATGCTCGCTTCGGGTGCATCGACAAAGCGCTCTAAAATACACACGCCCTGCTTACCAGGAACAAAATCCTCTGGCCCTTTCAGTAGCTGCATTCCTCTGCCACCAGAGGATTTTCGGAATTTGCGCACCACAGGGGAGCCCAGTTCAGCGAATACCTGTTCGGGTTCAAGCGCAGGGGAGTCCGCCCTGTAGCGAGTCATGGGGATACCGAACCCTGCAAGATGCTCTTTCATGGCTAACTTATCGCGACAACGCTTACCAGTGGCGGCGCTTGAGAGGCGAGCCCCAACTTGGCGACGCGCAACAGCCGCTGCCATTACCGCCGACTCAGTACCGGCAATCACGTGAGTAAATTGCTCCCCAGGGAACGATTGCCGCACCTGCTCGCGAATCTTCTCTGCGGAATTCCACAGCGGCGCCACCACGCTTTTCTCGGTCTTACTGACCCTAAACGTGGGGTTTTGCTGCCAAATTGAGAAAGGAATACACCGTTCGCGTAATATTTCGATCAAGCCGCGGCGTGGTCCGATAACTAGCACTCGGTAAGCTGTCATGTGTCACACAGTTAAAAAATCAACTGTCAGTATATCAATCGACTCGTGACTCTTTCTTTACTTTTTTAACTAGTTTTTTCTCTTTTAGAGATAAGGCGGGTTTTTTCTTGGTTTCTTTTTTACTACTGCGCTCTTTTGTCATGATATTTTCTCGAAAACAAAATTCGAAGACAGCGAATGGCCTTCGGTTTGAGCACTTTACTCCTACCGGTTCTAAGTAGACAAGATGGTACGGATAGAGAAATAGAAATAAATATTAGGCGGGGAAATACAGGATAGAAAAGTGTCGCTCGGACTTGATGTTGGCATCGCAGCCCGAGTGACCTTTTTAGAGACGCTACTAGCGTTTAACGCGAGACTTATACTCACCTGTACGCGAGTCGATCTCTACAAAATCGCCAATTTCGCAAAATGCTGACACTTGCATTTCGTGACCGCTATTCAAGCGCGCAGTCTTCATGATTTTTCCGGAAGTATCACCACGAACAGAAGGCTCTGTATAGATGATTTCACGAACGATGGTTGTTGGCAGGTCAACCGAAATCACTTTACCTTCATAGAATACGGCGGCACAGACGTCTTCCATACCATCTTCAATATAGGCAATGACGCTATCGAGATCATCTTTTTCAATCTCGATCTGCTCATAGTCAGAATCGACAAACACATACATCGGATCCGCGAAGTAAGAGTAAGTCACTTCTTTTTGTTCAAGAATGACCATTTCAAACTTATCGTCAGCTTTGTAGACCGTCTCAGTGGCAATACCACTAAGCAAGTTCTTCAACTTCATCTTACATACGGCAGAGTTACGGCCAGACTTGTTGAATTCAGTCTTCTGTACCTTCCAAGGGGAACCGTCGATCATCATGACCTGGCCGGCACGGATTTCTTGTGCTGTTTTCATTTATAAGCTCTCAATTTCAATGGTGTAATGCGTCAGGTTTAAGCTCGCTGATCACGGTGAAACGTCAATAGATTCGTAACCAGATCAGGCTTTTCCGCCAATTGTTGCTGCCATCTCCGTGCCTGCGACTGCAGACTAGGAAGCTGTGGCCGCAGATAATGCCATAATTCTCGACAATCTTCACCTTGATTCCAGCCCCTCCAAAATGCCTTCAATGCTTCCTGCGCGGCACTATCACCGCTATACAGCGCTAGGAACGCCTCTAGCTTAAGTAAGTGGGCGTTATCCTCTTGTGGGTAGAGGTGCCAAAGCATGGGGCGCGCGGCAAACTGCGCCCTTACAAAGGAGTCCTCACCCCGCACGCAGTTAAAATCACAGAGACTTAGCAAATGGTCGTATTCTTCCTGCCCCATAAATGGCAAGACCACTACCCAGAGATTTCCTTCGTGCAACACACTGCCTACCTCTGGCAGCGCTGACAACGCAAAACGCTGAGCAATACTTTGCACACTACGCCCTTGCGGGACAAGGCAAAGAGTTGGAGCGTCGCTCTCGATGAGGGCGTCGAGCAGGCTAAGCAATGGCTGACCCTCATAGGTAAACAGCGACAACCAAAGAGTCTTTGGGTCAGCCGATACTTCCTTCGGAATCGCGTAATTCGCTAAAAATGTTCCGCGCTGCCCCTCTAAGCTTTCCTGCCATAGTGCATGCCTACCCAAAAGCTTAGCCTCGCGTAGCACTCCTCCTGTACCTTCCACGAATCCTGGGAAAAAGAAGTATTTGCGTAACGCTTGCTGGCCTGCCCCACCCTGCAATGAGGGCAGTTGATGACAGTCGCGAACCCAGCTTTCTGCGCTTAGGTATTCTAAGTTAAGCCAAAGCGCCCCCTGCCCCTTATCTTGTAGCGCCTTAATAAGCTCTGCGGGTAGTTCGCAAGCAAAGGCCTCAATCACAATATCGGCCTGTGCGATTCGCGTTGCCTCGCGCGCAGACAAGGCTTGCCCCTCATGCCATCGATACAGGGTTACCCCAGCGCAACGACTTCCATCTTCTCCCGTGAATGACAGCGCCTGCAGAAACCACTTCAATGCGTCCCAATCATCAACCCAGAGCTCAACCTCCGCTCCCGTCTCGTCGCTCAGCTGCCTAGCCAAACGCCAACAAACACCGATGTCGCCAAAGTTGTCGATAGCCGCGCAAAACAAGGCCCAATGAAGAGGACGAGACGAAATTATTTCGGGATCAATAGTAGTCACGTACTTTTCTCGGAAGGTTTTGAATGAGGTTGCAAGAATACAGTAGCCATTAATTGAATGGCAGTAAATAGGCTATATAGTTGTTTTTATTAACATTTACATCTTTAGGCCGCAAGCTAAATATCGCTCCGCTATGGATTTTAACTAGGAGTTGTTTTATCCTTCCGCTCCACTTCTCATGAGCAGACCTGGGACTATGAAGCAAAGCGCTATGAAGGCCACTAAAAAACCTACGAACACAAAGACGGCGAAGCCCTCTAAAACATCAAAATCCACGCAATATGTTTTCGATTTCGGAAGCAAGACTGATGGCAACACGACTATGCGTGAGCTATTGGGCGGCAAGGGTGCAAACCTTGCGGAAATGGCGTCGATTGGGCTCCCAGTCCCCCCTGGCTTTACAATAAGCACAGAGGTTTGTACGTATTTTTATGCTCATGGGCGTAAGTATCCGCGCACACTAGCTGCCGATGTGAAGCGATCCGTCAAGCTTATCGAAGCTCAGATGGACAAACGCTTTGGAGGCAAAGATAACCCCTTGTTGGTGTCTGTGCGCTCTGGTGCAAGAGACTCCATGCCTGGCATGATGGACACCATTCTTAACCTCGGCTTGAATGATGTGACCGTTGAAGGTCTTGCTGAGTTCTCTGGCAACCCAAGATTTGCATGGGACTGCTACCGTCGGTTCATTCAAATGTACGGCGACGTCGTCATGGGCGTAGAAGCCGCCGACGAAGAATCACACGACCCATTTCATGAGCTACTTGATGCCCTTAAGAAATCGCTAGATAAGTCACTAGACAGCGATCTAACGGCCGAAGACTTACAGGTGCTGGTCACTCAGTATAAGAAACTGATTCGCACCAAGACTGGCCAAGACTTCCCACAAGATGTGTACGAACAGCTTTGGGGCGCCACAGGCGCCGTATTTGGCTCGTGGAGAAATGACCGCGCGATTCTTTACCGCCAACAGTACGGTATCCCAGCTGAGTGGGGCACGGCAGTCAACGTACAAGCTATGGTCTTTGGTAACTCAGGTGATACCAGCGCTACCGGCGTTGCGTTTACCCGTGACCCAGCCAATGGTGAAAAAATGTTCTATGGCGAGTACCTCATCAACGCACAGGGCGAAGATGTAGTCGCGGGCGTCCGCACTCCCAAGCCTATAGCGGCCATGAAAAAGGAAATGCCTGCTAGCTTTGCAGCACTTGAAAAAGTTCGGACAAAGCTCGAGCGTCATTTCAAAGACATGCAAGATTTTGAGTTCACGATCGAAGACGGTCGCCTCTTTATGCTACAAACGCGTAACGGTAAACGAACGGGTTTAGCGGCCATTCGCATTGCAGTCGAAATGGTAAAAGAAAGATTAATGGATCAACGCACTGCGCTTCTAAAGATTCCAGCGGAATCAGTTGATACGCTTCTTGTTCCTATTTTTGACGCTCGCGCGCAAAAAGAAGCCAAAATGATTGGCAAAGGCCTACCAGCAGGGCCTGGCGCCGCTACTGGTCGTATCGCTTTCTCCGCAGCCGCGGCTGAAATCGAAACCCGCAAAGGCAACAAAGTAGTACTGTGCCGCGCTGAGACCTCTCCCGATGATCTAAAGGGCATGCTCTACTCACAAGGCATTCTCACTACAAGAGGCGGCGTTTCTTCTCACGCGGCTCTCGTTGCACGTCAGCTAGGCAAGGTGTGTGTATGTGGCGCCGGCGACGTTGCCATTAACTACGAAAAGCGCACGCTGACGGCGGGCGGAGTGACTCTACAAGAAGGCGACTACATCTCTATTAATGGGACGACAGGCGCCATCTATCAGGGCTTGATCGAAAGCGCCGACTCGGAAGTTAAGCGCGTACTCGAAGGCACCTTGAAGCCAGAGAAGAGCTACACTTACGAGCTATTCCAAACTGTCATGACCTGGTCTGACAAATACCGTAAATTGCGCATTCGCACTAACGCTGACACGCCATTAATGGCGCGCCAAGCAGTAGCCTATGGCGCTGAAGGTATTGGACTTTGCCGTACAGAGCACATGTTCTTCGAAGGCGATCGCATCGACTATATGCGCCAGATGATTCTTGCCGTCGACGAAGTACAACGCAAAGAAGCCCTCAAAAAGCTGCTCCCTTTCCAGCGCAAAGATTTCGTTGGCTTGTTCAAAGCAATGGCTGATCGCCCTGTGACTATTCGCTTGCTCGATCCACCGCTGCACGAATTCTTGCCACAGGACGATGCCGTTCGCCGTCAATTAGCAGACAAACTTGGCTTACCAATCGAGTTTGTTATTGACCGCATCAAAGCATTACACGAAGAAAACCCAATGTTGGGTTGCCGTGGCTGTCGTTTGGGCATCTTGTACCCTGAGATCACCGAAATGCAGGTGCGCGCCCTTTTCGAAGCAGCCGCACAAGTCATGACCGCTAAGAAAAACCCAATCAAGGTCAATCCTGAGATCATGATCCCGCTAGTAGGCTTTAAAGCCGAGCTTGCGGATCAGCTTGCGATTGTTCATCGCGTAGCGAAAGAAGTGATGGATAAGAATAAGATCAAGATCGACTATCTCGTCGGCACGATGATTGAAGTTCCTCGTGCGGCGATCACTGCCGATCAAATTGCTGAACAAGCAGAGTTCTTCAGCTTTGGTACCAACGATCTGACGCAAACAACACTGGGCTTAAGCCGCGATGATATGGGCTTGTTCTATGACGAGTACCAGCGCAAAGAGATCTACAACAAAAATCCCTTTGCGAGCTTAGACCAAACAGGTGTAGGCAAATTGATGGAGTTTGCAGTCGAAAACGGCCTTAAAACACGTCCGAAATTGAAGCTTGGCATCTGCGGCGAACACGCCGGTGATCCAGACTCTATCGATTTCTGCCACCGTTTGGGGCTTCAGTATGTAAGCTGCTCACCTCCCCGCGTACCAATCGCGCGACTTGCTGCAGCACAAGCAGCATTGCGAGCCAAAAAGTAAGGCAACTTGCTTTAGAAAAGCCTCTTTCGCTTAACGTGACAGGGGCTTTTTTTTGCGTTCAGGATTCATTCAGGATAGGTGAGCAACAATGGTGCACATGGGAACTAAAGGGTGTTCGCAAACGACTATTTTTTATTATTGACCGAGTATTTTGCCTAAGCGGCTAACCCACTGAAAAGAATAGCTTACTGTTAATTCTAAATACCGATAAATTGCTACAATAACTTGCAATTCAGATTTCGAAAACGGCATATCGGAACTGACATTTTTTTCTTATAAGTATCAAGGAATTAAGGGGCAATGCTGAGAAACAAACAAGACCATGAGCGCTGCAAGCCCTTTCTGACCTGCCTTACGGGGTGTCGCTAGCTTGACCAAGCCGCACCGCACCGCTACTCTTGCGCGAGCGATATTAACTGCGAAGTAGCATCCGGCCAGACGGCGCCGTCGACTAGGCTGACGGGTGAGCACGAATTACCGATATATTAGCGGGAGAGCCAAAGCATGATAACAAAAAAACGACTAATTTCTTCACTCATAACCAGCGTCAGTGTCTTGATGTTGTCACCAGTTGCCCTTAGCCAATCTGGCACGGATGTGGCGAACGGTGATTGGCCAGATTACAACGGCAATATGGGTGCACAGCGTTATTCACCACTTGATCAAATCACTGCAGAAAATGTTGATTCACTAGAACTAGCCTGGCGTTTTTCCACTGAAAAGTTTGGCCCTTCTCCTGAGTACAACAACACTTCTACTCCACTAGAAATCGACGGCATTCTTTATGCCACTATGGGTTCAACTCGTAACGTTGCCGCACTAGATGCGACTAACGGCCAATTGCTTTGGATGTTCCGTCCAGACGAAGGCGCTCGTTATGACACAGCCCCACGTAAGGGTGCTGGCCGTGGCGTAGCATTCTGGCGCGATGGTGATGCCAAGCGCATCATGAGCATCACTCCAGGCTTCTTCCTTGTATCCCTCGATGCGGAAACTGGCGTGCCAGACCCAGAGTTCGGTGAAAATGGTCGTGTAGACCTATTCGAAGGCCTGCGTAACGCCTATCTCGACGGCTATGATGACATCGATATCGGTTCTTCAATGCCTCCTTTCGTGATGAACGACGTAATCGTCGTTGGTCCAGCACACAAAGTCGGTATGCGTCCTCGCTCTAAAATGAACGTAAAAGGCGACGTTCGTGGCTTCGATGCGCACACAGGCGAACTTCTTTGGACTTTCCACACAATCCCAGAGCGCGGCGAAGTCGGCTTTGAGACATGGTTAGACGACGGTGTTGAATTTACAGGTAACGCTGGTGTTTGGGCCCCTATGTCAGGCGATCCTGAGCTAGGGTTCGTATACTTGCCAGTTGAATCAGCGACAGGCGACCGTTACGGCGGCGACCGTCCAGGCGACAACCTTTTTGCCAACTCACTCGTAGCAGTGGATATCAAGACTGGTGAGCGTCAATGGCACCATCAGTTGATCCACCACGATATCTGGGATTGGGACAACCCCTCTGCCCCAGTATTGGCTGACCTGCCTAATGGCCGCAAAGTAGTTATGCAAGTCACTAAGCAGAACTTTGTCTACACCTATGATCGCGTAACAGGCGAGCCTGTTTGGCCTATCGAAGAGCAGCCAGTACCCGCTGGTGATGTTCCAGGCGAATGGTATTCAGCAACACAACCGTTCCCAACTAAGCCAGCTCCTTATGACCGTCAAGGCATCACTGAAGACGATTTGATCGACTTCACTCCAGAGTTGCGTGCAGAAGCATTGGAAGCAATCAAACCATTCCGCTTGGGCACTAACTTGTACTCTCCTCCCTCACTGAAAAGTGCAGAAGACGGTACTATCGGTACATTGAGCCTACCTTCTGCTACAGGCGGCGCTAACTGGGAAGGCAGTGCGCTTGATCCAGAAACGGGCCTCCTCTACGTTCCTTCAAGAACAGCGTTAGCGGTTCTATCTGTAGAGAATGACCCAGAAGCACAAGTCGATTACAGCATGGCATTCGGCGTACGTGTTCCACGCGTTAAGGGTTTAGAGATCATCAAACCTCCTTATGGACGTGTGACTGCAATCGACATGAACAGCGGCGAGCACGTATGGCAGGCTGCTAACGCAGACACGCCAGACTCTATCGCTAATAACCGTGCACTTGAGGGTATTGATGTTCCTCGTACTGGTGTTGCGACACGCGCAGGTCTGCTACTAACTAAAACCCTTCTATTTGTAGGCGAAGGCGTTGGCGGCGGCACTAAGCTATACGCTCAAGACAAACAAACTGGTGAGATCATTGCCAGAATCGAATTGCCTGCGACACAAACTGGGCAACCGTTTACTTACGAGCACGACGGAAAGCAGTACGTCGCTATGTTTGTCAGTGGAGGCGGTCGACCTACTGAGTTGATAGCCCTAGCTCTACCGTAATATTAAAATCAGGAGTAATAATTAACATGAAAACTACAATCACACGAGCGGTGTTCACACCGCTCCTAATGGTAAGCGCTTTGTCAGCACACGCGGCGACTTGGGAAATAGATCCTAACGAATCGATTGTGACTTTTGAATATTCATACGAAGGCACTCCGTACCAAGGTCAATTCGGCAATATCGATGCAACATTCGATATCGACCCAATGAGCCCTGCGTCATGTGAGTTCACAGTTGAAATACCAATCGCTGACATCAAAGTAGACAGCGCAGAAGTATTGGATTACTTGCTTGATCTGGAAATGTTCGATGTGGATCAGTGGCCAACGGCCAACTTTACAGCGGACAGTTGTTCACTTGAATCCATGAGCTCTTTTGTAGCTGATGGTACATTGACTATCCGTGACCAAACACACCCGATCAGCTTCCCCTTCGATCTCGAAGTTGAAGTGTACGACGGTCAACCACGTTTTCACCTAACAAGTGAAGTTACTATTCAGCGTCTAGACTTCGGCGTAGGCCAAGGATACTGGGCGAACACTGCGACAATTCCAAACGAAGTAATCATCAGCATCGATGTTTACGCCGGTCAGTAGGAATTCAATCGCGATTTCGTAAATAGGTTAATTACATGTTTAAACGTTATTTTTCTAAGTATCACCGCGTAGCGTTATTGCTCGCTTTCTCAACCGTGCTTGTTTCATGTGATCGTTTGCTGACGCCTGATTTCAACACAGATGTGCAAGAACTAAGAGGCGGTGCTTACGTTCTCGATAAAGACCATGCTTCATTGATTTTCGAAATCAACCACCTAGGGTTCTCTACCTTCCTTGGTTCATTCGACAATTTCGAAGCTTCTTTGGATTTTGATCCAGAAAACGTAGCGAACTCTTCTCTTGAAGTGATTGTGGACATTACAAGTCTCGACGTTAACTTGCCTGAGTTTGAAGAAGAGCTACTTGGTTCTAACTGGTTTGATGCGGAAAACTTCCCACAAGCAATTTATAGAACCACTTCTTTGACTGGACAAGAAGGCAACATCTACACGTTCGAAGGCGAGATGACTCTGCACGGTGTTACAGCGCCAATGACATTGAACGTTGAGTTCAATGGTGGTGGTCGTAACTTCCTAACGCGCAGCTACACATTGGGCTTTGAGGCAGATGCAACGTTCTTACGCTCTGATTTCGGCGTTGATCGCTTTACTAACTTTGGTGTTGGTGACGAGATTACGCTTAATATCAACGTAGAGTTTCAAGAGTCAGAATAAGATCATTTGATCTGATTTGCTGAAACTAAAAAGCGGTGACTTGATTTATATCAGTCACCGCTTTTTTTTGCCTCGAGATTAGCCCTTGGGATACACCACCGTGTCGCTTACTAAGCTCTTTTGTATTTGTAGCTCATACATGTGCCGATACAATCCGTCTTCTTCTAATAAGGCTGCGTGCGAGCCCTGCTGCATCATTCTCCCTTGATGCAACACGACGATCTGATCCGCGTGGGTAATGGTACTAAGCCTGTGCGCAATCGCGATAATCGTCGTTGTACCGCGCAGCTTATTCAGTGCTGTCGTGATCACCGCCTCTGTGTGGCTATCTACGTTGGCCGTGGCCTCATCTAGAATGAGAATCCTAGGTTCGCGCGCTAACGTTCGCGCCAAAGACAATAACTGCCGCTGCCCTGTCGACAAGCCTCCTCCACGCTCTCCCAGCTTCGTGTCATAGCCCTCGGGAAGCCCCATGATGAAATCATGCAGCTGCGCCATCTTGGCTGCCACCACGACCTTCTCATGCGCAATAGGCAAGCCCAGTGTTATGTTCTCTCGTACTGAGGCTGCGCTAATGAATGGGTCTTGCAGTACCACCCCCATTTGCGCGCGCAAATTATGCTGATCAATATCTTTCAACGATATACCATCAATGAAGATATGACCCACATCCAGTGGATAGAAGCGCAGCAGCACGCTCATCAATGTACTTTTCCCACTGCCTGTATGCCCCACAATGGCAAAGAACTGACCAGGCTCTACGCAGAAATTAATATCCTTGAGAACAGGATGCGCATCCGAATAACTAAAACTTAGATTTTCGATACGAATCTGTCCTGCCCCTATGGTGTGCTTGCTTGCCTTTTGGGTCTCCCCCGCTTCATCTATGATGCCAAAGACGCGCTCCCCTGCGACTACCGCCTGCTGCAACAAACTTAAACGTTGCGTCATTTCCACGACAGGCTCAGTGATACGTGCCAAGTAGTTGATGAAGGCATATATCACTCCCACTTCAACCACGCTCGAGAATGATTGTGAACCAAAATAATACAACACAGCCGCTAGCGTAATAGTGCGTAGAAAATGCGGAACAGGACGCAGCAACAACGCATTGAGTCGCATATTGCTCATGCGTGCATTGAAATATTCTTGGCTGACATTGCGAAACTGTTTTGAAAATCGTGCTTGCTGGTTAAGCATCTGCACAATCCGCATTCCTTGGATGGCTTCACTAATAGACGCGTTGATTCGACTCAAGATACTGCGAGCAGCATGATATCGAGGAGAGCTTAAGCGCTGATAGTAAACCATCACCACAATAACAATCGGCAGGATAACGCTACACATCAGCATCAACCGAAAGTCGAGATAAGCCATCGCAATGAACACTGCCACTATCAAAGTAATATTTTGTACAAACGATGACATCACTTGCACAAACAATTCCTTGATTGCCTCAGTATCATTTGTGATACGTGACACCAAGGCCCCAGTGGGACGGTGATCAAAATAGGAAAGAGGCTTGCGCATAACTGACGAAAATACTTGCGACCTGATTGTTCGCACTACCGAGAATCCCACTTGATTAAAACGCATGGAATTTTGATAGCCGGCCCAAGCCGAAAGTCCATAAAAGAACACATAAGCCAACGCTAATAGGCAAAGCTCACTTACGGGATAATGCCCTACCGTCACATAGTCATCGAGAAACACTTTGACCAACACTGGGCCAAGCACCTGGCCAGCGGTGGCCAATAAAAGCAACACCCCGGCCTCTTTCAAAAGGCGTGGATAAGCAAGGCTATAACGTAACAGCCGCCACAGTGCGGAAAGGTTTACACCTTGTTGATGTTTATCGTCCTGATTCAACGGTACGCTCCAATCGTTGATAGTCCACCATCTGGGCATACCACCCTTGCGCTAGCACTAAGCTTCGATGAGTCCCTCTTTCCACCACCTCGCCATGATTGAGCACGATGATTTGCTGCGCATCTTCAACCGCCGAAAGACGGTGACATAAAATGATACTCGTACGCTGAGTACGCACTTCTTTTAGATGCCGTAAAATACGGCGCTCAGTTTCAACATCAACCGCAGACAAGGCATCGTCCAGCACAAGAATAGGGGCATCTAACAACAAGGCCCGCGCTATCGCCACGCGTTGTTTCTGCCCACCCGAAAGCGTTATGCCTCGCTCACCTACGAGCGTTTGATAGCCTTGCGGAAAGCGCATAATGTCACTATCGATTGAGGCTAGCTCCGCCGCGGCACGCACCTGTGCCATGCTGGCATCGGGTCGACCTAATGCAATGTTCTCGGCTATTGTTGCAGTAAAGAGAAAAGGGTCCTGCGGCACCAGTGCAATTTGCTCTCGCAAAGCGTGCAAAGACAATTCCTGAACACGGACGCCACCGATTTTTATCTCGCAATCGGGATGATCAAAGTAGCGCATCAAAAGATTAACTACCGTACTTTTCCCTGCCCCCGTAGGCCCGACAATCCCTAGAGTCTCACCTTGAGCAAGCGCAATTTGAATATTATGCAGTACCGGCATTGCGCTGCCCTTGTGGGTAAAACTTTTGATATTGATATCGACATCGCTCTGGCTCACGCTCTCGATCGTCCCCGTATCCTGCACTGGAGATTCAGTTTCTAACAATTGCTGTATGCGCTCATACGCGGCCGAACCACGCTCGACAATATTGAGCAACCAACCGTAGGCAAACATCGGCCAGATTAAAAAACCAAGATACATAGTGAAGCTCGTTAGTTGCCCCAGAGAAAGATCGCCCTGCTGGATCTGCCAAGCGCCCATACTAATACACAGTAAAAATGATGAACCCACCGTGATGAAAATTGCAGGATCATACAAAGAGTCCGTCACAGCAACGCGCATATTCGCCTCTGCCGTCTTATCAGCAATAAGTAAAAAATTATCGTCCTCGGTTTGTTCGCGCCCAAACGCCCGCACCATGCGAATACCGGAAACGCTTTCTTGCACGCGATCATTTAGATCAGAGAAACGTTCTTGCGCATCACGAAAACCCACGTGCAAGCGCTTACCTAGTGCTACGAAATACCAGGCCATGAAGGGGAAGGGCAGCAATGCCACTAATGTCAATTGCCAATCAATCATAATCATCATGATTGAAACCACCAAGACTCCTGTCACTAAGCCATCGATTCCAGACAACACACCCTCCCCTGCCGTCATTTCCAAGGCTGAGATGTCGTTGGTTGCCCTAGCCATAAGATCCCCAGTTCTATGTTGGGAAAAAAATTGCGGAGCCATTCGCGTCATATGGGTGTATAACCGCTGACGCATGGTCTCGGCTAATTGGAATGAGGAGTAAAACAGAAAGACACGCCACAGGTAGCGCATCACGTAAACAAGCAAAGCAATTAGAACGATCATGCCTACATAGCGTTGCAATAGTTCACGCGTGAGGGTATTTGCAACCACTTGATCAATTAGCTGACCCGTTATCCAAGGCACCACCATTTCTAGCACATCGGTACCAAGCAACATCAATATGGCAGCCGTATACCGGCGCCACTGCGACTTAAAATACCAAGAAAGCTTTAGAAACAGAGCCATGGGAGTTCCAAAAAGGCGCAGTCTATCAGGGTTTTAACTCTTGCGAGTGCGCACAGTCACATTTGCCTTTTATCAGCAATATCAAAGCACTAACAACAATGGACGGCAATTATCTGCATTGAATTCCTGCCACCATCAAACTAAATGCCGGGTTTATAAAAATCAGATTTACCTCAGGTGATGCTTTGTTACAATAGCGCACCAAACCACCCTAGCCCAACCGTATAAAGCGATATCGCGGAGGAGAGCAATCAATCAATGAATACTGAATACACTCAAGTAGAAGACTTTTACGAAGCCGAAACATTCAAACGTATCAAAGAGTTAGCTGACACCCAAGAGACACCTTTCGTAGTGATCGATATCGCCACGATTGAGGCTGCTTATGACACATTGAAAGAGCTCTTCCCTTACGCGAGTGTGTACTACGCAGTAAAGGCTAACCCTGCTGCCGAAGTATTAGGTTGTTTGCGTGACCGCGGTTCTAATTTCGACGTCGCGTCTATCTACGAGCTAGACAAGTTGCTCGATAATGGCGTCGAAGCCAGCCGTTGCAGCTATGGTAATACCATCAAAAAGAGTCGCGATATCCGCTATTTCTTTGAGAAAGGCGTGCGTATGTATGCCACTGACTCAGAAGCGGACTTACGCAATATTGCTATAGCGGCGCCTGGCTCACGAGTTTATGTCCGCATCCTTACAGAGGGTAGCGGCACCGCGGACTGGCCATTGTCGCGCAAATTCGGATGCCAGAGTGACATGGCGATGGACCTTTTAGTCCTCGCTCGCGACCTCGGCTTAGTCCCTTATGGCGTCTCGTTCCACGTCGGCTCACAGCAACGCGACATCGGCGCGTGGGATGCCGCCATTGGCAAAGTGAAAGGCATCTTCGAGCGCTTGAAAGAAGAAGACAATATTACGTTGAAATTAATCAACCTTGGAGGCGGTTTCCCTGCCAACTATATCAATCGTGCTAACACGCTTGATCTGTACGCAGAAGAAATCACCCGCTTTATCGAAGAAGACTTTGGTGATGACTTCCCTGAAATCATTCTTGAGCCCGGCCGCTCGTTGATCGCCAATGCTGGGGTGTTAGTCTCTGAAGTCGTGTTGATTTCGCGTAAATCTCATACAGCACTGCAACGCTGGGTTTTCACTGATGTCGGGAAGTTTTCCGGCTTGATAGAGACACTTGATGAGTGCATCAAATATCCGATCTATGTGGAAAAACAAGGGGAGTTGGAAGAGGTCGTGATTGCAGGGCCGACTTGCGATAGCGCCGACATCATGTACGAGCATTACAAATACGGTTTGCCATTGAACCTCGCAATTGGCGACAGAATGTACTGGCTGTCTACCGGCGCCTACACAACAAGCTACAGCTCTGTTGAGTTCAATGGCTTCCCGCCTCTAAAATCTTACTTCGTCTAATTGACGCCGAAGCGCGAAGGCCTTTAGGCCTTCGCCGCTCCTTCGGTTCCTACTAAATCCTCCTCACTTTGCTCCATGGCCAACAGCTTTGTCGTGACCACACCGCTAGTAATAGCTCCGTTCACATTCAAAGCGGTACGCGCCATATCAATCAATGGCTCAATAGAGATCAGCAAGGCCACTACAGTCACTGGCAGGCCCATGGCTGGCAATACGATCAGAGCCGCGAACGTTGCCCCTCCGCCCACACCGGCTACCCCAAACGAGCTCACAGCGATAATGGCGACCAAGCTAAGCAGGAACATAAAGTCTGTAGGGTCAACGCCAACAGTGGGCGCTACCATCACCGCCAACATTGCTGGGTAGATTCCCGCACAACCATTCTGACCAATCGTCGCCCCAAAGGTCGCGGAAAGATTCGCGATCGGTGACGGCACTTTGAGCTCTTCAATCTGAGTCTTTACCGTCAATGGGATCGTCGCTGCAGAACTACGTGTCGCAAAGGCAAAGCTCAACACCGGCCAGATCTTTTGGAAATAAGTCCGGATATTCATACCGCTGCCAATGATGAACAGGGAGTGCACCACAAACATCAATATGATTGCGGTGTAGGAGGCGAAGACAAAACTAATCAGATTGAGAATGTCATCCCCATCGGAGCTTGCTACAACATAGGTCATCAACGCGAGAATGCCATAGGGAGTCAATGCCATCACCATACGCACTAGCTTCATCACAATGGCTTGCATGGATTCAACGAAGGCTTTTATCGCCTTGCCCTGCTCTGGATTATCCTTGCCCACCATGATGGCAGCGATACCGGTTAGTATGCCGAAAATGACCACGGCTATAATCGAGTTATCACGAGCATCGGTTAGGTCAGAAAAAATATTAGTAGGAATAAAACCCGAAATTACGTCTGGCAAGCTAAGACCACTCACCGAACCGCGTCTCACTTCCAAGATATCGGCACGAGCCATCTCGCGTGCACCTGCCACCATGCCTTCAGCACTTAGACCAGCGATCAGAGTCACGGCTATCCCAATGACGGCGGCGATGGCCGTCGTTAATACCAACATGCCTACGACTGAGAAGCCGATCTTGCCAACGGAGGCTACAGCATCCATGCGCAGGACAGAGCCAATCATGGTCACCAAAATCAGCGGCATAATGATCATGCGCAGCAGTCGCACATAGGAATCGCCCACTAAATTGGTCCAGTTGAGTGTCTCCCCCATAACGGTTGAGTCAATGCCGTAGACAAGTTGCAGAAAGAAACCAAAGGCAAGGCCAAGGACCATGCCAGTGAAGACTTTACGGGAGAGGCTTTCGGTTTTTTTACTTATGTTGTAAATCAAATACAACAAGGCGCAAAAGAGGATGAGGTTAATGACAGTGTATAGGCTCATGGTCGAGTACTCATATTATTGGTATGCCGTGAAATTAAACTACCTATGGCACACATACAAGGACAAGATTCACGAGCCGTTGTTACAAATTAGTCTGGCAGGTTAGACATCAGAATATCTAGCGTATCTGAACGGAACTCTCGTCGGTAAAGAACCGCAACGACCAGAGCAGACAAAAACATAAACACGAAGAAATTCACGAACCAACCAAGCACCGCCATGCTGAAATAATACGTCCTTAGACCATTGTTAAAGTTGCCGGCCGCTTTCGATGCCATGGTGGATATGCTGTCGATATGGCGACCGATCACTTCATCGGAGGCGTTCTCATGTCGCTCTGGCACCCCTCCCAACATCACTGACACCTGTCCAAACTGACGCAAACTCCAAGTAAACTTAAAGAAGGCGTAGACAAATAAACATATTAACAACAAGACCTTAACTTCCCACTGCCCTCGCGTGCCTTGGTCTGAGAACGGTATATCACTGAGCATTGTGATTACCGTTTCTGATGAAGTACCGAGGACCGTCATCAAACCAGCAAGAATGAACAGAGTCGTGGAGGCGAAAAAAGACACGCTACGCTCTAGGTTCGCGATGATATTCGTGTCGGCTATTCGGTTCTCTCGACGCAGCGCTTTGCGTATCCATTGTTTACGGAAACGGTGCATGGCATAGGCAAGGGTTGGGGTATCAATACTGCGCAACCAGGTGTAATGGAAATACCCGCGAAAACACAGAAGAAACCATGTCACCGACACAAAATTACCAATATTATCCAACAACAAATCACTGAGAATCATGCTCAGACTTTTTCCTTATAAGCTTATTTCTTTATGTGATAACCAGTTTTAAACATCCAGGAGATCACTGCCAAACAGGCTCCTAGAAAAAACATAATCATGGCCAAACTCACCCCTATACTGACATCGGATATCTCATAGAAGCTCCAACGAAACCCGCTTATCAGATATAACACAGGATTGAACAAGGTAAGCGTCTGCCAGAACGGCGGCAGCATACTCGCAGAATAGAAACTTCCACCCAAGAACACCAGAGGTGTGACAATTAAAAGCGGGATCAACTGCAGTTTTTCGAAATTATCAGCCCATATCCCGATAATAAAACCAAAAAGACTAAATGTGACGCAGGTTAGAACCAGAAACAACAACATCAAGAATGGATGGGCGATATCAAGCGGCACAAAGAATCCAGCGGTTGCTAGAATGATCGCACCCAAAATAAGCGATTTACTGGCCGCAGCCCCTACATAGCCAAGCAAAGCTTCGAACATCGAAACAGGCGCAGACAGCAGTTCATATATTGTGCCAGAGAACTTCGGGAAATAGATTCCAAAAGAGGCATTTGAAATGCTATTGGTCAGCAATGACAACATTACCAATCCGGGCACAATAAACGCCCCATAACTTATACCCTCTACTTCTTGGATTCGGCTGCCAATGGCCGCGCCAAACACCACAAAATATAAAGAAGTCGAAATTACCGGTGCAATGATGCTTTGCTTCAACGTCCGCCAAGTACGAGCCATTTCAAAGTTGTAAATCGCTTTCACTCCGTGCCAGTTCATTACGACTCCTCCACTAATTTGACAAATATTTCCTCTAACGATCTTTGCGTAGTACGCATATCTTTAAAGCCGATCCCAGCATTACGCAAGTCTTCCATCAAACTAGTGATACCAGTGTGCTCCCCTTGTGTGTCATAGGTATACGTTAACTGTTCTCCGTCAGCACTAAGCTGCAAGCTATAGGCTTCTAAACTTTCGGGAATACTTGTCAACGATTGACTCAAGTCGAGAATCAATTGTTTCTGACCAAGCTTGCGCATCAACTCGTCTTTTTCTTCCACTAGGAGAATTTCACCACGCGTGACAATCCCGATTCGATCGGCGATTTCTTCGGCCTCTTCAATATAATGTGTCGTTAGAATAATAGTGACACCCGACTCGCGCAGTTTCCTCACCAATGCCCACATGTCTTTGCGCAGCTCTACATCAACGCCGGCGGAAGGCTCATCTAGAAACAATACGCGGGGTTCATGGGATAACGCTTTCGCAATCAACACACGCCGCTTCATCCCACCGGACAGTTCGATTATTTTGTTGTCTTTCTTTTCCCACAAAGAAAGATCACGTAATACTTGTTCGACATAGGCAGGGTTAGGCGCTTTGCCGAACAGGCCGCGGCTGAAATTAACGGTGGAGAGCACAGACGCAAATGATTCGGTTGTGAGCTCTTGCGGCACCAAACCAATCATTGAGCGAGTCGCACGGAAATCTTTAATGATATCCTTGCCATCAACGAGCACTTCGCCTTCGCTTGGATTCACGATGCCGCAGATAACGGAGATCAATGTGGTTTTACCCGCGCCATTTGGGCCCAGCAACGCGATGATTTCTCCTTTACGAATTTCAAGATTGATATTTTTCAACGCTTGAAAACCATCTGCATACGTTTTTGAAAGATTGCGAATCGAAACGATAGATTCCACTAATTACACCTCTGTCATTGCGTCGATGGCCTCTGCCAATCTGGCAACACCCACTATTGTCATACCTTTTATACCGCCTCTAGGCACGTTTGCCTTAGGGACGATGGCTCGTTTAAAGCCATGCTTTGCGGCCTCATATAATCTTTCCTGCCCACTAGGTACAGGGCGTATCTCCCCTGCGAGACCCACCTCGCCAAACACTACCATGTCGTGGGGCAGAGGTTTGTCTCTAAAGCTTGAAATGATCGCGAGGACTAGTGCTAGATCCGCACTTGTTTCCGTTACTTTAACGCCGCCGACCACATTCACAAATACGTCTTGGTCGGCCATATAGACGCCACCATGTCGGTGCAGTACCGCCAAAAGCATTGCCATCCTGTTTTGATCTAGCCCCACAGCTAAGCGCCGCGGATTACCTAATTGCGTGCCATCGACCAAGGCTTGTATCTCTACCAACAAAGGGCGGGTGCCTTCCCATAACACCATGACGACAGATCCAGCGCTCTCCTCCTCTGTACGTGCCAGAAATATCGCCGAAGGATTTTTAACCTCTTTCAATCCTTTCTCTGTCATCGCGAACACGCCGAGCTCATTCACAGCGCCAAAGCGATTCTTTTGTCCACGTAGGGTTCGATACTTGCTATCGCTTCCACCATCAAGCATTAAGAAACAGTCAATCATATGTTCCAATACTTTGGGACCAGCAAGGTTTCCGTCTTTCGTCACATGGCCGACGAGAAACAAAATGGTGTTCGTCTGCTTAGCATATTGAATAAGATACGCGGCACATTCTCTTACCTGAGAGACACTGCCCGGTGCCGAGGAGATGTCGGCGCTATGCATCACTTGAATCGAGTCAACGACTAATAATTTGGGTTGCTCCTGTTGAGCGACTTGGCAGATTTTTTCTACGTTGGTCTCCGCCAACATCTTAAGGTTTTTCTCAGGCAAGCCTAAGCGCCGCGCTCTCATCCCTACTTGCTGTAAGGACTCTTCCCCGGTGACATAGAGGGCGCTGGTAGACTGCGCCAGCAAGCACATGACTTGCAGTAGCAGGGTACTTTTGCCCGCACCTGGATTCCCGCCTATCAGAATCGCCGAGCCCGGCACAAGTCCACCACCAAGCACACGATCCAGCTCTGAAATACTGGTCGACATACGTGGGACTGAATCTAGATCAATCTCTGAGAGGTCTTGCACCCCAGAGGTAGTGCCGGCATACCCTTGTTTACGAAAATCTGGTTTTGCGGCTGGAGAAGCCGCACTTCCTAAGCTTATTTTCGAAAGGGTGTTCCACTCTTTACAGGCGACACACTGTCCCTGCCATTGCCCATGCTCTGCCCCGCAGTCGGTGCAGACAAAAGCATTCTTTACCTTCGCCATGGCGATTCCTTTGTTTGCTTGCGGCTGTATTTACTTATAAACAAAATGAACGCGCGGCGTGACCTGACAGAACAACTCATAGGCGATCGTATTGCAGTGCCGTGCGATCTCATCAGCAGGAAGTCCTTCCCCCCACAGGATGACCTCGTCGCCTACCTGCGCCGCAGGGCAATCGCTTAGGTCTACCGTGATCATGTCCATTGAGACGCGTCCACATAAAGGGACTTTATGCTGCACTAACCCTGAGGGCGTCTGGCAGCTCACTAACACTGGGGTGCCCTCTGGCATGCGTCGAGGATAACCATCACCATAGCCGATCGAGATGACACCAATGCGTTGATCTTGCGCACACACGTAGGTAGCGCCATAGCCGACACTTGCACCAGCTTCGACCGTTTTCACTGAAATGAGTTTCGCTCGTAATGTCATAACCGGATTGAGGCCGCGTTGCAGCGCATCCTCACCCACTACCGCAGTGCCACCATAGAGCATGATGCCAGGGCGCAGCCACTGAAAGTGAGCCTGAGGCCATAGCTGAATACCCGAAGAGGCTGCAAAACTAATTTCTCGATTCACTGTGGGCACATCTGCGGCATCAAGCACTTCCTCTAGATGCGCCAACTGACGTGTAGACATTTCATCATTTAGGTCATCGGCGCAGGCAAAATGCGACATGAAGATTATGTTTTCAATGCCTGGATGCTCGCTCAGATACTGCCAAGCTTGTGCAAACTCCTGCTCATCGAGACCAAGACGATGCATGCCCGTGTCTATCTTTAACCAGATGTTCAATGGGGCAGTATGAGGGCGAGCCCCCAAAAATGTTTTCAACATGTCCAACTGAAATAGGGAGTGCACAACAAATTGAAAGCCATGGCTTACGGCTTGCTCCAGCTGCGTGACGCTAAACACGCCCTCTAACAGCAAGATAGTTTCAGTGATTCCCCCGCGCTCCAGTTGCAGCGCTTCCTCGATTGAGGCCACGCCAAAACAATCGGCTTCGCTCAGTTGACTGCGCAACGCTTGCGCGACTGCCAAAGCCCCATGTCCATAGGCATTAGCTTTCACCACGGCGACAATATTGGCGCTCGGGCAATAGTCCCGCGCTTTCGAAAGATTGGACTGTAGAGCCCCTAGGTCGATAGTCGCCCAGGCACGAAAATCATTCGTGTTGGGTATAGCTTTCATCGTATGCCTGCAAAGCAAGTGTTTCGAATCGAGTGAATTGTCCTACGAAGCCAAGCTTCACAGTACCAATTGGGCCATTACGTTGCTTGCCAATTATGATTTCAGCAATGCCTTTGTCCGGCGTATCTTCATTGTAGACTTCGTCGCGATATACGAACGCGATGATGTCGGCATCCTGCTCGATCGCGCCCGATTCACGCAAGTCTGACATCACAGGACGCTTATTAGGGCGTTGCTCCAAGGCACGGTTTAGCTGCGACAAGGCAATCACGGGACATTCGAATTCCCGTGCCATCGTTTTCAGTGAGCGCGAGATTTCGGAAATCTCGCCAACACGGTTCTCACCAAAGCCTTTGATCTGCATGAGTTGCAAATAATCCACTACGATCAAGCCGATCGAGCCGTGCTCACGCGCCACACGTCGAGCGCGTGAGCGCATCTCCATGGGGCTTAGTCCCACACTGTCATCAATAAGTAGTGGTTTATCTTTTAGCTTACTCACCGCTGCCGTCAAACGTGGCCAATCATCCTCTTCCAGTTTGCCTGTACGCAAACGCTTCTGATCTATTTTGCCAATAGAGCTCAGCATTCTTGTCACCAAACTTTCTGCCGGCATCTCAAGGCTGAATACCAGAACTGGTTTGTTGCTTAACAACAGCGCGTTCTCTGCTAAGTTCATCGCAAAAGAGGTTTTACCCATAGACGGCCGCCCAGCCACAATAATGAGGTCAGACTTCTGCAGCCCAGAAGTTTTCTCGTCTAAGTCTTTGAATCCAGTAGGTAGGCCAGTCAGGGAACCATCAGAGCGGAACAGCTCATCAATGCGGGTTACCGCACCTTGCAACAGAGGATTAATCGGCTTCGGGCCACCATCTTTAGGTCGGTCGTCCGCGATCTTAAAGACTTTTTGTTCCGCCACATCTAGAACATCGTCGGCGCGTTGCCCCGCGGGGTTGTAGCCGCTGTCAGCGATCTCATAAGCCACTCGAATCAGTTTGCGCAGCTTAGAGCGTTCCGCAATAATTTCAGCGTAAGCACCGATGTTAGCCGAGCCTCGAGCGTTACTGGCTAAGTCACTGAGATATTCTATGCCACCGGCCGCATCAAGCTCGCCAAGACTGTCGAGAGCTTCTACCAATGTCACTACATCAAGCGGTTTATCGGCTTCAGTTTGAGTGAACATGACGCGATAGATTAGTTGATGCTCATGTCGGAAGAAATCCTCTTCGATCAGCTTTTCGACCACCGTATCCCAGACCGAGTTGTCGAGCATCAAACCGCCAAGGACCGCTTGCTCTGCCTCGATGGAGTGAGGGGGAGTTTTCAAGGAGGCTAACGCGCCAGCATCGAGTGGTTTTTGGCTTTTCTCAAACAATTCAGACATGGAGTATTCACTATGAAAGCCCGCCTTGTGGCGAGTTTTTAGAAAAAAAAAGCGCCATCACTCATAAGAATGACAGCGCTTCATTGTCCACTATTGACCCGACTACAACAACCGCAGAATTACCTGCGATGCCACAGAGTCAATGGCGTCTTAAGCAGGAACAACTGCTAGTGTAACGATCTCTTCAACTTCGAAACCGAGGTCGATAGTCAGTGCGTATTCGCCTACTTCGCGTAGTGCACCGTTAGGAAGACGCACTTCAGATTTGTTCACATCTGTACCAGCAGCTGCATTGATTGCATCAGCCACATCGCGTGTTCCGATTGAACCGAACAACTTGCCTTCTTCGCCAGCATTCACTGCGATAGAGACGCGCAACTCTTTAAGCTTTGTTGCACGGCCTTGAGCCACAGCCACTTTCTCGTTGTGCGCTGCAAGCAGGTCAGCACGACGCGCTTCAAAGTTCTCTAGGTTTGTTTTAGTGGCAGGAATCGCCTTGCCCGTAGGGAACAGGAAGTTACGAGCATAGCCAGCTTTTACCGAGGCAGAATCACCTACCGCACCAAGCTTGCCCACTTTTTCCAATAGAATGACGTTCATTTTTACTTCCTCATTAAATTCTGCGTGTATTCTTAATCTACATTTAAGCGCTAAGCGCTTACCGTAATTCGTTTGTCTAGTCTCGCTGGGCTACCTTCGATCGAAAATCTATCCAGCTATCGGCTACCGCGGCAAGGACCACTAATTGGGCCATTACAGGGCTCATCAAAACTGAATAGAAAATCACCAATACTGCAACAGGCAATTTTCTTCGACCTACCAGGCCATGCACCAAAGCAACGCCTGCAATCAACAGCGGCAACACGAAGAACAGTGAAAGCTGCTGCAATACTGGCGGCCCTATGGTCGCCAGCATAAACATCAAAAACAACACTGCGCTAGACTTCCAGCTTAAACGCAGTTGATGGAATTCTTCACGAAAACCACCAGGGTTAAACAGTCTTGCTTGCCAGCTTCGGGCCAACATTAACAGTGTCACTGCGGAGAACGACACTGTGATGCCAATAAACATCAATAACATTTGCCGCAGAACTTCAGGCTCTGCCAGTGTTACTTGGCCCTGTAGCTCTGGGCTGCTAGCCACTAGTTGTTCCATCAATGTCGTTAGCTGCCCCTCCATTACCACGAGGACGTTGGGGTTAATCAATAAACCCAACTGAGCGCCAATCCCTACACCAATGGAAGCTAATAGCGTCACTTCCCAAGAACCCGTACTGCGCAATACCTGCGCTAGCACTGTTATGCCAAGCAGCAATAGTAGAGGAATGAAATCCCCTGCAACCGCCCAAGCTACTGCGGGCAATATAGCCCAAACAAGGACGATCATGGCTTCAGACTTGCCGTGCCGTAGCAGCACTAAAGCTACAACCGGCGCACTTAAATAATTAAGTATCGGCAAAAGTCCAAGCAATACAGCCGCTATGATCGACTGGCGGCGGCCTGACATCACATATTGAGTCAAAGCCTTCATACGCGTCTCCGTACTACTCTACGGATTTAGGCAGTATGGCTGTCTGTATACGGAATCAAAGCAAGATGACGAGCGCGTTTCACTGCTGTCGCCAATTGACGCTGATAACGCGCCTTGGTGCCAGTGATACGGCTAGGCACAATCTTGCCAGTTTCAGACACATAAGCCTTCAAAGTTTCGATATCTTTATAATCAATCTGAATTGTGCCTTCTGCTGTGAATTTGCAGAATTTACGTCTACGGAAAAAACGTGACATGTTTAGATCCTTTCAATAAGTTTGTTTGAACATAAGCCTTAAACGACAAGCTATGCGCATTGCGCATTAGCCTGGCAATTAGTCTTTCGTTTCTTCGACTACAGCTTCTTCAGCTGAATCATCAGAATCTTTTGACTCTTCGCCTTCAACTACTTCTTCGCTTGGTGCAGCTTCAGCAGCAGCGGCTGCGGCAGCTGTAGCAGCAGCGGCATCACGAACTGCAGCGTCTTCTTCGATCTTACGCTTTTGCTCTGCACGGGCACGACGCTCACGGCTTTCACGCTCGCCTTTAAGAATCAATGATTCTTCAGTAACAGGGCCAGACTCTTTCATGACCAAGTTACGGATGATTGCGTCGTTATAACGGAATAAAGTAGTGATTTCGTCCAGCACTTCGCTGCCACACTCAATGTTCATGAGGATGTAGTGCGCTTTGTGGATTTTATTGATTGGATACGCTAACTGGCGACGACCCCAGTCTTCTTGACGGTGAATTGTGCCACCGCTGTCTTTAACGATTTGAGTGTAGCGTTCAACCATACCCGGCACTTGGTCGGATTGGTCAGGGTGTACCAAAAATACAACTTCATAATGTCTCATAGAGACTCCTTACGGGTTGAAGTCTTCTGACAAACATTGACCCAAAAAAGCCTAATGCGCAGGAAGACAAGGAGTTAAGGGGCGATATCTGAAGACAGCTCCCCGAAATTAAAGAGCGGGCATTCTAGAGATTAGCGAGAAAATATGCAAATTATTTAGGCACTATCTGCCTTTTGTAGGAGCGGGCCCTGCCCGCGAATGCCGACATTTGCACCTATCAAGATCAAACCCAAGCTGACCATTCGCGGGCAAGGCCTGCTCCTACAGGGTTTGGCGTTGGCGGACAGCCTCAAACAAGCACAGACCCGTCGCTACCGACACATTTAGACTGCTTAGCTCACCCGCCATAGGGATAGACATCAGGTAATCGCAATGTTCGCGAGTCAAACGACGCAGGCCTTTGCCCTCAGAACCCATCACTATCGCGATAGGCTGCTTGAAGTCCATAGTATAGAGACTCTCTTGCGCTTCGCCAGCCGCCCCAGCGATCCAGATGCCACGCTGCTTCAGACCTTCCAAAGCGCGACTCAGATTGGTAACGGATACAAATGGAATCGTATCAGCCGCACCACAAGCCACCTTGCGAGCGGTCATGTTCAACGGAGCTGCACGATCTTTGGGAACGATGACCGCATCAACGCCAGCGGCATCGGCTGTGCGCAAGCAAGCCCCTAGATTATGCGGATCAGTCACTTCATCAAGAATCAAAAGCAAAGGAGGGTGCTGCAGCCCGTCTAGCAACACGTCTAATCCACGTTCATCCAAGATACTGCCGCTAAACTTACAAAGCGCGACAACCCCTTGATGCACGGCTCCTTTTTGTATATTACGCAGTCGTTTATCTAGGTCTTTACGATCTTGCCCCTGCCAACTAACACCAGCAGCGGAGGCCAGCACTTTGACCTCATTGATACGCTTGTCTTCACGGTCTTGCTGGATATGGAGCTCAAGGACATCCTCAGGATGCTGCTTTAGAAGCTCACTTACAGTATGAATACCGTAGACCCACTCTTTATTACTCAATGTTTAATCCTTTAATCCTGCGAGAGTCAGCCCGCAGACGATCATTTTCAGTGTTTAGCGAGAATGCAGACAAGCAATAATTATTTTTCCTCTTTGGGTGTAGTCGCCGCAGCGCCTTCACCCGAGCTTGGCGTGCGACGCTTGCCTTTATCCTTATTAGCACTAGCGGCTTTGCGCTTTCTCGCAGCCCCCGTTCTCTTTTTAGCTTTAGGCTTGGCATCTCCCTCTTTGCGAGCAGGCTTATCGCCACGCTCTTTGCTTTCGGGCTTCGCTTTTGACTTAGCGTTCGACTTTGCCTTTGATTTTTCCTTGGCTTTCGACTTACTCTTTTTAGGAGGCAGGTCTGCAGAGCTCTGCGGATTTCCCGCCGCATCAAGCATGATGAGGTCAATCTTGCGATCATCCAGATCCACGCGCGCCACCTTAACCCGCACGGCATCCCCTAAGTGATACACCATTCCATTGCGCTCTCCGCGCAATTGGTGTCGCACAGGGTCGAACTGGTAGTAGTCGTTTTTCAAGGCAGTGATGTGCACCAAACCTTCGACGTAAATATCGCTTAGCTGCACAAACAAACCAAATGCAGTCACGCTGCTTACAGTACCGGAGAAATCTTCACCGACTCGATCCTGTACGTACTCACATTTGAGCCAATCCAAAACATCATAACTGGCGGCATCTGCGCGTCGCTCGGACATCGAGCACATCTCTCCAAACGACTGCATGTCTTTCAAGTCATACGGGTAAATAGTCTTGCGCGCCAAAGGCTTAACGCCTTCCACTTTTCGTACGTTCTGCGTATGCGCTTCACTGCGAATCAAATAGCGCAAAGCACGATGCACCAACAGGTCAGGATAGCGTCGAATTGGCGAGGTGAAGTGTGTGTATGCCGCGAAACCCAATCCGAAGTGCCCTATATTTTCGGGCTGATAGACCGCCTGCAGAAGCGAGCGAATCATCACTGTTTGAATCAAGTGGGCATCTGGGCGTTCTGCAATTTTTTGCAGTACACGCTGATAGTCTTTTGGTTCAGGTTTCTCGGCACGCGTTAATTGAATACCAAGCTCTTTCAAGAAGGCCTTCAGATTATCCATCTTGTCCATATTGGGGCCGTCATGCACACGGTACAATACGGGCAACTCGGACTCAGCTAAAAACTTCGCTGTACACACGTTCGCCGCCAACATGCACTCTTCAATCAGACGATGGGCGCTATTACGCACAACTGGCACTATTGAACTGATTTTACGCGTTTCTCCGAAGACTATGCGAGTCTCCGTACTGATGAAATCCAACGCTCCTGCTTGTTGACGCAGTTTTGAGAGCTTGTGATAAACGGTATTGAGCGACTCCAGCGCTGGCAAGACTGCCTCGTAACGCGTTCGCAGCCGTGCTTGTGTCTTCGCCCGCAAGTCCGTTTCTGGATCTTCGAGAATATCAGCCACTTCGGTATACGTCATGCGCGCGTGAGAGTGAATCACGCCTTCATAAAAGCTGTAGTCGTGTACTCGGCCCTGCTTGTCTAGGTGCATCTCACACACCATCACCAAGCGGTCCACTTCTGGCTTCAGAGAGCATAGTCCGTTGGACAAAGCCTCTGGCAACATCGGAATCACATGCCCAGGAAAATACACTGAGTTACCGCGATTCTGCGCTTCTTCATCTAACGCAGAAGTCACCGATACGTAATGCGATACATCTGCAATCGCCACATAAAGACTACAAGTGCCTCCGGCGCCTTGCTCGCAATACACCGCATCATCAAAATCTTTCGCATCTTCGCCATCGATTGTCACGAATGGCAAATGACGCAAATCAACACGCCCCGCCGCTTCAGCAGCCGACACCTCTTTGGTGAAGCCCTTCATCTCTTTGAGGACATCACGCGGCCACTCATGAGGAATATTGTGGCTACGAACCGCCACATCTATCTCCATACCAGGCTTCATGTGATCCCCGAGGATCTCCACGATAGTCCCTACCGCTTTTCGTCGCTGAGTAGGAAACGAGGTAATCTCTGCCACGACAAACTGCCCGTCTTGAGCACCACGATTCTCTTTTTCAGGCACCATGATTTCGTGACAGTTGCGCCGATTATCCGGCACCACCACTCCAAAACCTTGCTCCCAATAATATCGGCCGACAATCTGATTGCTGCGACGCTCTAGCACCTCAAAAATCATTGCCTCTTTGCGTCCACGCCGGTCAACACCTGACACACGCGCAAGCACGATATCGCCATCAAAGACCTTCTGCATCTCAGAATTCGGCAGCACCAAATCGCCCGAGCCATCGCCAGGAATAAAGAAGCCATAGCCATCTTTATTGCCTTGAATACGGCCCTTTATCAGCTCCATTCGATCTACAAGCCCATAGACGCCGCGCCGATTGCTTATAAGCTGGCCATCACGCGCCATAGCGATCAAACGCCGACGCAATGCCTCGGTATGATCATGGGACTCTAATTTGAGGTGCTCACAGAGCGATTCATAGGTGACTGGCTCACCTATTTGCTCCATGTATTCGAGGATGAATTCACGACTGGGAATCGGATTTTCGTAGTTTTCCGCTTCCCGACTTGCGAAGGGGTCTTTAATAATTTCAGGGTCTTTCGATTTCTTAGCCATAGCCTGCCAAATAAAATGGGTTTCTGGCAGGTAGTATACACTCTGAGGGCTTTTATTACTTGCACAATTAGAGTAAGGGAATTGACAGCGGCAGGGCTCAGCGATAAAGTGCGCGCTTCGAAACACCCCTCCTGCCTAGGTGGTGGAATTGGTAGACACGCTAGCTTCAGGTGCTAGTGCTCGTAAGGGCGTGGAGGTTCAAGTCCTCTTCTAGGCACCAATTCAAAATCCCAGCACTTCCCTGCAAGTATTTTTTAAAATTAGAAATCAATAAGTTAGTGAGCTGACCCATCCGAAGACGTCTCATGCTGATTCAACAAATCCGATATCTATTGTAACATTCATAGTAACATTAACTAGCCGCGCAGATTGCAGGTGTTACTATGCCAAGAACTACACTCCCACTGACCGATACTCAGATCAAGCAAGCAAAGAAGCAAGCCAAAGAATACAACCTTTCCGACGGAAACGGACTACAGCTTAGAATCAAAACATCGGGATCGAAATTGTGGCTATTCAACTACACAAATCGTACTACTAAAAAACGATCGAACTTGAGCCTTGGCCCCTACCCAGCACTACCTCTTGCCTCCGCTCGCAAATTAGCCCAAGAGTACCAAAGCCATTTGGCAGAGGGGAGAGACCCCAAAACAGTTAGAGATGAAAAACTAATCCACCTCAGAGACAAATACAAAAACTCCTTAGAGCATGTAGCACGCAATTGGCTAGATCACAAAAAGTGCACCATAAAGCCCAACTATCACAAAAAAATAAAAAGATGTTTAGAGTTATATATTTTCCCAAAACTAGGCAAAACCCCAATCACCGAGTTAAATGCAAAACAAACCATTGAAGCGATAGATGCGACATATAAACAGGACAAACTCGAAACAGTAAAAAAACTATGCCGCTGGCTAAATGAAATTATGACTTTCGCACTCAATAGCGGCATCGTATTCAATAACCCACTCGCGGGAATCGGAAAGGCATTTCGACCACCAAAAACCACCAACCTGCCCACCTTGCCACCAAGTGAGCTACCCAATCTTATGCACTCAATACGCCATTCAAGCACAAAACAAGTGACTCGAATCCTAATTGAATGGCAATTGCACACCATTACCAGACCAGCTGAAGCAGCTGGAACTAGATGGGAAGAAATTGATATCGAAAGTGCAATATGGACGATTCCGGCAGCACGTATGAAGGGAGGCACTTCTCACAAAATACCACTTAGCCCAGAGTCGCTAAAGTTACTCGAATCCATTAAACCAATCAGCGGGCATAGAGAATTCGTTTTCCCTTCGGATAGCAACGCCAAGAAGCCAACGAACTCACAGACCGCCAATATGGCCTTACGCAGAATGGGCTATGCTGGCAAACTCGTATCTCACGGTCTTAGAGCGCTAGCCAGCACAACCTTAAATGAAGCCGGTTTCGAAAGTCACATAATAGAAGCAGCACTTTCGCACAAAATACCAAGTCAGATCATAACCACATATAATCGCTCCACGTACCTAGATGCACGAACCCCAATGATGAATTGGTGGAGCAGAAAGATAGAGCATTTTGGCACACCAAACCCGACACACACTGTCACAAAATAGCCCCAAAAATCATTCTCCACTTGTTTGACCTCTAGTACGATTGCTCCATCTAACTAGCCATCGAGCTAAAGTTAGTAAACATAAAAAAATACAACAGAAAGTTTTAAGCAAATTTATTTTTTGACAGCCCTAGCGAATCAGCCTAGGGCTAAGCCGGATTTAACCCCCGCCCTATATTATGCATTGCTGAAACTTCCATGACAGGAAGGCGCATTATGCAACAACAATACACACGTATTCTTAGATTACCTGAAGTTCTCAAACTTACAGGCCTTAGCAGATCAACCTTATATAAAAGAAGAGCGGAATATCTAATCCCCCCCGCAATAAGCCTAGGCGGCAACTCTGTCGGATGGCCGGAAAATGAGATAGTGCATATTGTTAACTGCCGAATATCAGGCAAGACTGACGATGAGATTCGGAAAGTCGTCTTCGAAATGCTTCAGCGTAGAGCTAACGCAAGTGAAATACCACACTTTACATCAGGCACAGCCCTTCACATGAGTAGTCATTAGACTTACTGGAAACTCGCAACCAGATAATGATTATAATTACTCAAAGCGCAATATTTTCCTTGCTCAGAAAAGAACCGAATCTAGTTTTAGGTTCGGTGACCTAAACGCACTTCAGCGTCAGCTCTAGCACCGACAACGAAGCTAAAGGATTGGCTTTCAAATTTAGAGTTCTATTGAATAACTGATCTCATAACCGCTCGAAGGCCTATCGACCGGCACTTCCGTATGGTCAGAAGATACTCTCCACACAGGCAATTCAGGGTGCAATTCCTTTCCAAGTATTACCGATAATGAAGATAATATTTTCGGGCCCAATGGAACAAGGAGCGGCCGAGAATGTTCACGAATCGTAAGTATTAACGACCTAAGCGCCAAATACGTTGTGTATGGCGAACGCACATCGTAGTAAAAAACGTTATCGCTTGACGTTGTCGACAGAAGCTCCTTGTTATTCTCAATAACCGCGCCTTTGAATTCCTCAATGGGGCTTTCGGGGATAAATATATAGGTAAACCCTGCATCGAGTAAATTGGACACACCAAGAGCCTTATTTCTTTCGTACCCCAGCCCTATCACGACAGCGGTGGGTAACGACAAATCACCAAGAGTACCTGAAAGATCGGGTACAATTTCGCAAACTTTTTTAATAGGTGTCGTATCAACGGGAGGCTTTACGAATTTTGACAATGAATAAACAACACTAACAATAGAACCTTTAGGCAATTTATCAATAAGCAAGCACAAAGCTAGAGCCAAGCGATGACGACTCATTACCGTAATATCAATTAAAACTTTCACTGGCCCCTCATTACAATACGATTCAAATTCACCTAGCAAAATACCTACGACCTCACTATCGCCAGGTTCATAAATTATAGAGTTAGAATGTCTAAACTCTTGTAGATTACTCTGATAGGCAAACTTATCTGTATTAACATGATAGCCAAGAATGATGTTTTTTTTTGAAAATTCACAGTATTTTCTATACGCCGTAACAGACCTTGATTCGAAACCTAATCCATATATTGCCACATCGAATCTTTCAGATTGAAATTCTTTTAAAATCTTCATAGCAAACCCAGTTGTTTTGATCCAAGTTTCTTCTCGTTATTCAACTCAGATTTTTTCCCATTCTTTGCCTTGGTTTCATTCAACAAATCGGAAAGTTCGATTTTTCTCGATTTAGCAAATAGCAGATGATATTTATGTGAAAAAATATGAGACACCCTACAACGAGCGTCCTTTAAATCTTCCAAATTGTGAATCGGCTCCTTACGATCAGCGTCAGTAATTAGCGCCCCCGCATTCAACGCCAATCCGATCGCATCCAAAAAATCCGAGCTTTCATCCTTCATAAATGTCAGCGTGCCTTTTGGCTCAGGAACAAAATCGGGCCGTGTGATTTCTTGTCCAAAATAATTAGCAATCTCATTGACCAGATCGAATATAGATGAAAAACGATCATTATCAGATCGAATTGCAATTGTATTCAGTAGAGCTTTGTATGAATTAAAAATATCCCCCAAAGCAGCAAGTTGTTGAGAAATTGTGACCAGTTCTTGGGTTTTAGCATGTGGCAAAAGATTGTTCACTAAACCAATGAGCATTCTTGGATTGTACTCCATAGCCCTGCACAAGTTATCAAACCCAGCGTAATAATCAGGACTTCTCTTTCGGCTCGCTTTTCTATCCTTTTTTAGATAGTAATCCCTTAAATACGCAACAAATTTAACTTTTCGCACATAAGGGGCTTTATCCTTTTCTGTATACCCGCCGATATCACCTATGACAATTCCCTTCTTTTCCAAATACTCCTTAAAAGTGGGGTCTTTCACAGATAAATTCGAGAATACTTTTTCTGTATTGATATCGCTTGGCAGTTTGAAGTAGTGCGATACCTCTTTTTCAAGATCATTTTTTTTGAAAATGCTAGAGCAAAGTCTTTTGGAAAAATCAAGACCAGATTTTTCTGACTTTCCTGTTAAATTAATAAATGACACGTCCTGCATATGCATAGAACTGTCAGAATTTTCAGTCACACTTAAATTCTTGTGATACGGGGATAATGAAAGCTTAAGGATAAGATCGTCCCCACCCCCCCGCATTGAATCAACCAAAGGTTGTATTATTTCTTCCGGCGCTAGCTCTAACTCATCAAATAGAAAACCCCACTTATGACCACGTTCATTTATATAAGCATTAATTATCCTAATACTAGAACTAAGGATTAAAGTGATATCTCCTTTAATCGTGCTAGGCGCTTCTTCTGCCGAACCGTCATCAAAATACACACCAGCAATGTAATCAGTTATCTCTTTCTTTTTGACGGTGATTGATGTCTCCAAACTCCGAATAGAAGGAATTTTTGGCTTAACATGCCACAACTCAGCCAGCTCTTTTACTAGCTCGCACTCATCATTTTTGGAAATTTCAATTGCTTTGAATTTTAGCTTAGACCTTTTAGTTCGATACTCTAAAGTGTCAGTTAATCGCTCTAACGTGTGATATGTAAATGTAGATAGCAGTAAAGTTTCCAAATTTTTAGAGGCAGCACTACTGTCTTTAATATTTTGGTATTGAGTCTTCCAAAATCGATCCGTTGGAACAAAAACACCAGAAAACGTCACACTTTCTCGAAAAGCTTGAGCTTGAGGATCGGACCAACTATCCAAAGCTTCTGCCTGAAGCATTCGTATCAACGTGGTCTTACCACTTCCTCTTGGCCCAATCATAATTGTATGGTTTGTTGATGCCAGCTCTTTAAAGTCTTCACTAACTATGAAAGATTTGCATAATTGCTCAGTAGTTAATGTCCGAGCATTAAATGACTCATATATTGATGGGGCTTGATTATTCATATGGCTTACCCACAACAGAAATTGTGTAATTGTCGACTTCAACGGATAGTTTTTTTTGCTCTAACAAACGAACAAGTAAATCGAAGTCAGAAGGTGTAAAATTTTTAGTTGACTCAGTCAGTTCTTGTAACTCTTCCTTTTCAAGAAACGGGCACTCGTCAGTAATCGCATCTACAATTTTTTTACAGACTTGCTGTGCGGTTTCGGCACTTCCAAAGCCACCCCTTGCAGGTAAGTTTTTTGCTTGCGATGGTCGCCATCGATTGGATAGCACACGCTCGTATGTTTCGAATGTTCCCACTGGGATACCCTCAACCAAACTACAGTCAAGGTCCACTTCCAAAATATAGAATTGATTGGAAGTTCGACTCTCTATTTTGCTATATATTTGTGCAGACAAACTACCTGCAGAGAATATGATTGCTGGAGTTCGACCCGTGGCACTGGAATACGTAATTTCGGGGTAATGTTTGTGGCCATGAATTATTAGCCAAGCTCCGGCATTTGCTTCGTGAAGCCTGCGTATCAACAACTCCCCACCTTCCATCGACTCAGAATCTACATCCTCATCTACATGATCCATTTTCATCGGATGATGATGGCAAACAAGTATATTTATCGACTTATCCACATAGTCCGTAGATTGGGTGAAATTGACTATTTCGTCGATAGTGGTACTACCTACTTTGCCATGTTTATGCTCTATACCTTGACCATGGAAAGCACTAGTATTTAGTAAAATCGCGTTGTATCCGAAATCGCCTCCGTCAATATGGCACCAGCTAGACTTAAGAAAATATTTGTTTTTCTGGGGACAAGTGGTAGGGAATGGCAGTTTAGAATTCTCTAAAGTAATTTTGGGATTATGATTGTAAGGCGGACGAGATTTATGATCGTGATTTCCCGGAACACAAAGTAACTCAGGTATGTCCAATTCGTCTTTAACTTTGTGAATAAATTCCAATCCAACATCAAAGCACTCCTCATCTCCTACATTCGATATATCGCCAGCACATACAAGCAGGTCAAATTCCCGATTCATTTCCTTGATGTATGAAATAACACCGTCTGCATATTCGCTCTGAGAACCATTTAGCAATAAATGTGAGTATTCTTTATGAGCACTGTCGATAATGGCATGAATATCTGATATGACTAAAATCCTTAGTTTAGACATAATTTTTCACCAATATTTCCTCAGCCTCATCCCAACTGTTTTTGAACCCTGAAATATGGCGTTTAACTGACAGTCTTTCCACCTTAAACTGCTTTTCAAGTGAGGTGATAGTTTCTTCACAAGCCCTATAAGAAAAAAGAAATTTTACGCCCTTTGCATCCAACACCTTTAGGTCATCGAAGAGATCATTTAGATGCGTGCCATTAAAGCTTCCAAGACCGTACTGGCCAGTGAATTTCGCTGTTTTTGAATAAGGAGGGTCGATGTAAGCAAAATCTCCGGCTTCCAAGACCTTCAGCGTCTCATGATAAGTGGCTACTTTTAGGGTCGCTCGTCTAAGCTTCTTCCGAGACTCATCAAAAACTTCTTGAGGAGGAAATGCTCCAGTTTTGTTTCCCCGAGGGACGTTGAATTTACCGGCCATATTTGTCCGATAAACACCATTAAAGCAATTTCTATTGAGATACAAAAACCTGATCGCCCGCTCATTCGCAGTTTGTGTTTCAGGGTCTAAACTTCTAATTCTGTAGTATTCTTCTTCGGTATTCGGAACTTCTAACAACTGATCTCTGATCTTTTTGTTCGATTTAATTTCTTTTAAAGCATTGATAAGTTCGCTATTAATATCAGTTAACAGCGCTGGTTTAGTTTTCGACTCAAAGAACAGGCAGGCGGAACCACAAAAAGGCTCTACATACCTTTCGTAGTCTTTTGGAAGTGATTCTACAAGTGTTGCCAATAGTTTACGCTTACTACCAGCCCACCGAATTAGTGGTTTACTCTGCAATTCTTATTTTCCTTTATGGATTGCTTACTTTGGCACATTTGCTATCGATCCGAACCCACCATAATGCCAATTCGCGCGACTTTGAGCAATAGACCCCTCCATACGGAAGAACACACAACAGCATGCTGGTTGCACCTCTAGCTAATGGGAACTAATAAACTACGGCACAATTATCGCTTTTGAGCCTACGGCAAAACTTTTCGCTACTTATGCTGGTGTCAGCAAACGATCGTTTTTTGATACCAACCGAAGCATGCCCCTATTGGTATCATAAACCGATAGTTGACTTATGTATGACACCTTTGTATATTTGACACCACTAAGTGATACCAATGATTGGAGTAGCGATGCGAACATTCGGATATGGTAGATGTAGTACTGATGAGCAGAACCCACTGGCTCAGCGTAGAGAATTGAAAGATCAAGGCTATGAGATAGAAGAATCTCGATTTGTCTACGAGATAGTGTCTGGCGGTGTGCCTGCAATGCAGCGGAAAGAGTTTGCGAACCTCGTGAACCATAAGCTGGAATCAGGTGATCGATTGGTAGTCGCCAAGCTTGATCGTCTAGGTCGTAATAATGTAGACGTGCAGAACACTGTTAACCAACTACTTGAACGTGGAATTAAGGTTTGCTGTCTTGATATCCCTGTTCAGGACCTTACAAGCTCAGAAGGCAAGCTAATGCTTCAATTAATGGCTTCTTTCGCAGAATTTGAAAAAGCACGTAACCGAGAACGAACATTGGCAGGCTTGGCCGACTCCAGTAAGAAATCAGGTCGGCCACCGGCTACTAAGACTACAAGGGCTGTGCTCGCGTCTAGAGCGCAAGGTAGATCGCAGAGTGAAACAGCAAGAAACCTTGGAATTTCACTAGCTACAGTTAAGAGGCATTGGAATAAGTAACCTTAATAGACAAGCCTGAGGTTTTATCTTGGCACAAAATGTCATCAGGCGGTAATTAAAGGTCGGATTTATCATTCTCAGTTTTTGAATAATCATCCTAGAGGTTTTTGATACTTTTAACCTCTTTCCTATAAGATATTTTGCCTAGGTTTAGGTCAGAAATTAGTGGAGTGAAGTAGCAACATCCTTCAAAAATAGTGCTTTACCTGACTGAATCGTGTAGGGTTTTCTTTAATTATTGGTTCTCTACCATGAAGTAAGTTTGCGGACCAGGTTAGAAAGTCGCCTTTTTAAATGCATAGGGTTTGCTTTTCAATTTCTAATATTTCTATTAACTCTTTAATGGCGATTTCGTACTTTTCATATATCTTAGATATCTTTGTTCGACTCTCGCCATCGATCTCTTTTGCCAAAGTACCACCTACATCCCCTAATGATAGTGTCTGAAACTTATGGCTTCCTGGGTAGTAGTGGAGGGGACCATGTTCTTTGTGGACATTTTCAAAAGCGACCCACACATCTAACGTTGAGGAAAGCTATGAATTGTATTATATCACTATGGGTGTTTTGTTGCGTCCCTATGGGGAAATTAAGAGCCTGAAATGGAATAGGACTCCTGTCATGAAGTTTCTTTAGCTAACCAATTATAAAATCATTGCAAGCCAGTCTATTTATATAAGATACGGTTCTTCATTCACCTTGCGCACGACTAGAATTAAGGTTCCCGTCACGGCTAAAAACCTTTATCTAGCCCACAATGCCAATTCATCAATCAATGTCCTATCGAGAGGATTTCTAAGTATCAGATACCCATTTTGGGAGAATGAGCTAAAGTCATCATCAGCAATGCCACAAGCAACTTCGAATTTTGATATGGATAACTGCATTTATAGTCCTTTAAGTACAAATGCTAGTTGAGACCTAAAGAAGTCCAATTATTTTCGATTGCGCATAACCATCATAGTGAAGTCACTTTCCAATACGCCAGTCTCTAATAAATGATGCTCTGCATCGAAAAGTTTCTGTAATATTGCTCGATCTGTTGAGTTGTCTGAAAAATTCCCCACTATATCAGCTAATACAAGCTGCAATAATGTGCCTCCAAAATCTGTTTTTTCCAATATTTCAAATCTGCTACTGACTTGAGAAATTATTTCAGATGACCGAATTGCTTCTGTGGGATCGATTTCATTCATCCATTTTATAGTAGGTCTTGTTACCTTCCTTTTTAATCCATGGCCTTGAATCGCATACCTATAGGTCTCAGGAATCTGTTCAAGTAATGATTGCGCATGTTGTATCTGTAGGTCTGACCATTGAAACTGATTTGGCCCAACAAATTCATTAATAATAAATAGCCCATTTGGTTTTAGAGTGCGCTTTACTTGGCCTAGATAGAACTCTAGCGATGCAATGTGGTGAAGAGATTGTGATGCAAACACTACGTCATAGGTGTTTTCGGGATGCACCATCACATTAAGGTCCCTCGCCATATAGCTAATTTGGCTCAAGTTACATTTTTTTGCAAGGTTCTCCGCCAATTCAATAGCTCCATCTGACACGTCATAGGCGGTAAACTTTTTGGCAATATTTAACATCGCGCCATGACGCTCCAAACCCCCGCCGCCACACCCTAGGCTAAGCGCATTCCCAGCTGGGCAAGAGAAATACTTTTCAGAAATAGCCTCCAACCACCCTACGTTGCTCCGCCCAGACATAAGCGGATGTATATACATTTGTTGAACAAGTGGCGAATCCGTCCACGAGATTGGTTTTTCGTTATTTATCAGATCAGCTGCACGTGATCCCCAAAGAGCACCAACAGCATCCCATTTAGAATCAGCAGCACCTCTTCTAAAGCCCCGTATTGCTTTTCTTAGTTTTAGTTTTATTCGATTCAAAATGCTCAAAAGTTGTACCTGTTTTTACCAGTCAGATAGGAAAGAGGTTTGTTTTGTCAAAATAAACCTTTAGCCAAGGTAAAGGCTTAAATTTAGATTCTTGAGGATAAATTAACGTTTGTGGGATAAATTCACACGCGATGATATGCCCCAGGCTTCACTAAGTGCAATGTTTTTTGATTAAAATATTCAATTATTCCTCATATTACAGACCCAAAGCATAATCCATAAAGTTCACTAGAGTTTAGAAGCGCACATACTCCGCTAAACCCATTGTTACATTTAGCGGCTAGCTTGATAGAGCCCAGCAAGTATATGCGCTTTTAGGATATGGAGAATGAATGGCTACGTACAAAAAGGCTGACTGGAACGGTTTGTGCCAAGCTGAGTCGTTCTCGCTAAAACCAGAATTCTTAGAGCAATACTATTGTTTCTAAAAAGTAGAAAATGAATTATAGGATAGACGATCAAGTCTTATGCTCGTCGCAATATGCAAAGGTGGGCCCTATGTTTATTGAGGATAGTGCTATCTAAACTCAAACGATGAAAAGAGAGGGGGCATGTAAATTCTTCATTCAAGTAAAAGTTGTCAACTTCAGAATAGTACTTCTTTATTTATAAGTATAGTACAGTGCTTAGCGCTTAGCGCTTAGCGCTTAGCGCTTAACAATAGGCGGGGCTTTTTATGTTGGTTGCAACGTTCATCACGTTGACCGATTTTGGTATTTATAACGGACCGGTATAGCTGAAGGTAACTATACGTAAACCTAAAAAAATCAAACAATTGGATAGATAAAACGTAACTGTCGTAGCTAAATTATCGCTCACTGAGTCAATCGAAATACAAAGTTAAGACCCTATTTCTTTTCAGTTGTATAATGCCAAAAAATTACTAAATCCTAATTAAATATTTAAGAGTTGATATCAAAATGACTTCAAAGGCAGTGCGGCCTTCACAAATTCTATTTTTGTTGCTCGGATGTAGTATTCTAATTTTCATCCGGGACCCAGCTTTCTTAATAGGGCCAAGAATTTGGGCGGAGGAGGGGTCCATTTATATACAATCCCTTCTCGATCATGGGGTTGTAGGGAGCCTAATAAAACCTCATTTGGGATATTATTCTCTTTATAATAATGTTGTTGTTGCACTAAGTGTTGAGATGCTTTCACTAAAGTGGGCAGCCTATGGCACGACAGCACTGTCATTCTTATTTACATTGATCTGTGTAACAGTTCCGCTTTTCACAACGAGTCGGTATTGGGGCAATTATTTTACAAAAATTACAATTACTATATTCGCAGTAGTTGTGAGTTCCCCCGAAATATGGCTGAACACAATAAATATTCAATTCTATTTAGGGTCATTTTGTACCTTATTACTGCTAAGCGAAATCGGAACCATCAATAGGGCCAAATATACCTTGGTAGTGCTAGTTGTAGCTGTTGGCTCACTCACTAGCGTTACTTCGATAATTTTAATCCCTTTCTACTTATTAAAGGCTATTGGCCAAAAAAACTCTAAGTTGGGAAAAAGGTGGAGAGATATCACCGCGATATTGTGCGTTGGCTTTCTAGTACAACTCTATTCATATACCAGTACTCTTGATGTCACGCCGGTCCAAAGACTAAATGTCGAACACATCGCAAGCTTTCCTGAAGGAGTTTTAAGGACTGCTTTCTACATACTGAAAGGGAATTCACAGACAGTTTCTATTATTTTTGGGGCTGTCATGGGCTTATGGGGAATAATCTCATTTATAAAGTTCCCTAAAATTCGTTATATAGCAATCCTGTCTGCTTATACATCAGTAGTTTTCACGTTACTATCCCTAGAAATGATCGGCGGCGGAAGATACGGTTACGCCCCCTCGGTTCTAATAGTTGTATATTTCATCAATTCCATCAATTTCGAAAGACATACCTATTCGATAGTGGGCTTCGTAATAATTGGTTTATTCCTGATATATAAGCTCCAGTTCTATTTTGTTACAGAGAACTACTACGCAGAGAATTGGCGTCCATTTTCATCAGAGTATGAGTTTTCCACTAAGGAGAATTTGGAGTACGTGCGAATTTTCCCACACTGGGAAAATACAGATTGGAAAATTAAAATTGATAGAAATTGAATTATTTTAGAAAATAAAGAGTAGATTTTCTGAGCTGGCTCACAAATATTGGATTAATCAAATTTATTTGGTCCGATCAGTTAAATATATTTTGCAACTTTCAAAAAAGTCTGTTACCCGTCTATCTTGAGGGATAAGTTTTATTCCTCAAATTGATCAATTTTGACATGCTGAGAATATTCTCACACCACTTTGAACGATTTCAGATAAAAATATATTTAATGGGAGTTAACAATGAAAGTTTCAAAATCAATTGGAATTGCTTGTCTTGCATTATCATCAATAGCAAACGCACAGACATTTACAAAGACTAATAGTGTATACACGATGAAGCTAAACGAATCGAGCACTCCAGTTACAACTAGTATTGTAGTGGGGGCATCAACTTATGTGCCTAGTGACAACCCAGGTGCCGATTTGCAAATGACGCTTCGAAGTAACGCCGGAAATACTTATAACCCTACTCAAGGTGGCGATTGTGCGGGCAATAAAGCGAACCTTTGGGGTTCGATTTCAAATTGGAGCGGGTCTGGACTCGGAATATCTTCTACAAATGGAATCGCGCTTGGAGTTATTCCGAGATTCTATAACGACAATGCCGCAGGCGTCTGCCAAGGAACGGGGGCGGCGGCACCATTTAACATGACTTGGGGTGTTACACTGGGTGATGGAAGTATTTTGCCAAATGAGGTAATGGTGCTTGATATGTCGTTCGCTAGAGAGGACGCCGGTGACGAAACTGACCCCAATCAATCAGAACTGCCAGCAATGTTCGCAAATAGAAGTTTATTTAAGTACATGTACTACACTACAGACGATGGCGACACTTGGGCAAAGTGGGAAGAGAATAGTACTCACAATGTAGATAATTGGTCCGCTGCAGCAAATTCAGCAAATTTCTACAAAGATGTTCAAGCTGTTTGGGTGAGCAATGAGTCTGATGCGATCGGAAATCCAAATTCAGGAAGCGGCATCGGTATTTACGCAAATGGAGTTACAACATTTGTTGCCGGGAAGAGAACTGGCGCCTCAAATAATCTGTCCTATATTGCTGCACTTGGCGGCACAAGTGCAGCAACTGATATTGAAGATGACTATTGGCATGGTTGGAGACGCTTAGTACTTGTCGGAAATCTCAATACCATTAAGAGTGTAATAGATGATGCTGTCACTGAAATAGGCGGTTCTGGTGACTGGACTTGGACAGACACAACATCATTACGTTTTAGTGAATATTAAACAACTTTAATTTTCGCGTTAGTCTCAATTTAGTTTACTAAATTCTGTGGTTATCTGAGTTTCTTTCTCATTTAACCACAGAAGTAAAAAGAAAAGTTCCATTATATAGTTAAAGACTCGAGTAGTCTGTACAGGTTGTGATTAATCATGAGAAAACCAAATAGTCTCCTCATTCCTATTGGATGCTTACTAATTGCTTTTTGCTTTGTGTTGTCTCGACCTAGTAATGAAGAAATAAATACCACACAACACTCTATATCTTTCAAGTTGAACAGTTCAAGCGATGTGTATCGACAGGAAAACGCGAGCAAACTCCCAAGTACGCATAATCACATTGAGCTGATTTCTAAAGAACTTACAGAAAATGATTTGAACTATGAAAATACTCATAGCTGGACTGTGTCTCCGGATATATTAGAAGTTCCAATAGGTGTAGATTATGAGTATATTCCACTTTATTCAGATGTCGATTCTGCAAGCGATTACCAGTTTCCATTAGAAAACGAGTCGCAAGAGTTCGCAGTATTTTCCAACGTAGTCTATGGTAACTTTCTAGATAGAGTTAATGTAGATGATAGTACAAGAGAGCAAATTCATTTAGAACTAGACCTTAGGTACAAATTAAATAGAAGTAGGTTAGGAACTGAAGAGTATGTGGATGTTTGGTTTCTTCCTGGGGTTGTTATGAAGCAATACCTATCCGATAGTGATTTGGAGTACTTTTACTCTTTTCAATTCGACCTACTAAAGCGAGAGTCGGACTTGTACGAGTACTTGAATATGAGAGCAAATCAAAATGCTAACAAGTGAAACAAGAAGGATATTGAAATTTTAGTCACCTACACTTTGTAGTATTTGGCACAATTTGAATGCGACCAAATAGAAGTTGCTTTGACTTTGAAGGTTGACTTGCATCGTTCAGGCCCCAATAGCTGGGCTATTAACGGTTTTGAAAAAAGTCGCAGTTCAATTGGTTGAATGTGCAACCTTTAGATTTAAAACTATATATTTCAATAGCGTCTATAATTAGAGGATGCTACTTGTCTACTTTTTACATCACGCCAATTATGACCTCTTTTCAGCTAACCAAATAGAGTTCAACGTTGAAACACCCATGCAACCCTAATCAAACAAGTGTCCAGCCATGGTGTCAATTTTATCTGCTCCAAATCACAGTAAATACATATGTAGGCAAAGGGCTAACACTTCCTTTGCTAGGGGGTTATGTAATATAAAACCACATGACTAATAATATAAGAATACAAAACAGATAATATGATCACTAATAATATAACTCATCAAAAAATCACTACAAATAGCACATTTCATGGCCTGCCTATAATGTGTGCCGTTAAAAACCCATGCTACGTTGAAATAATTAACAAAACATATAGAGAACTTACACTGCTATCAGCAAGGTATAACCGCATTATAGTTGTAAGGTTGGATTTCAAATTAAGTGACTTTGCTTACGCATCAAAGGTCAATATATCTCAGTTTCGAAGGTCATTTGTAAGAAAAATGGAGAAAAAGTATAATTCCAAAATAGGCTTTCAATGGGTTAGGGAATTCGGTAAATCAGACAAAACCAACCCTACCCATTGGCATTGGTGGGTTGCAATGAAAGCATGCAAAAAAAACAAACCGGCAATACACGCACAACGTATACATACAGCCGCACTAGAGGCATGGGTTACGCACACTGACAGCATTCACTCTAAGGTAAACAATGCAGGCTATTTCAGCATTAATAGAAAAGACCTTTCAGTAGAAGGCCGAAAATTACAACAGCTCATTATCGCTAATGGTCCATCAGAAAACCAAAGCGATGTGCTTACAGATAGAAAAGTCATTGCCAATAGAGCATTGAGTAATGTCGTGGTTGGTGGGGTGTTTGATGAATGCTTCTATGCACTAAGTTATATGGCGAAATTGTATACAAAAACTAGCACCAAAAACACTAAAGGAAAGCCCATTTTTGCCAACTCAAATCTCAATACGAATGACAAAAAAAGTGGTAGAAAGGAAGTTATTGAAAGAAATCTTTCCAAAATACATGAATGGTTAAAAGTACCTTTAGATACTATGCCGTTGACCTATAAGACTAAGGTTAGAATTAAGAAAAAGAAGGATGAAAGTGAATTATTAACTGATTTGTAATCTAACCAAAATCAGTTAATTCTATTAATTGGGCTTGAATACTGCTTTTGTAGATGACCGCTTATAGCACTGATAAAAATATAACTATTACGAACCCTTTAAATTGCAAGCGCAGACTCGATTTACGTCACCTTTCTTAATTACACGCTTTCCCGTCAAATCATCATGAAGAAATGGTTATTCGTTGAATGATTTCTTCAAGTTTGTCTTGTGAAAGCTCGCGTTAAACCAGATAGAAAATTGACTGATAACTGTGTCACGTAGAGTATAGCCGTCTTCCAGTGCTTTTTTTATTCCTCTGGCTACTCTGTCGTATTCATCGAAGCACTCGTTTTCCTTGCAGCAGGTACTCATTGGGTCTATCTGGTACAAGCATAGCGAAATAAAAGACTGTGAGTGTTGTTTCTTCTTCACGTAATTACCTTTTGATAATGATGTCACCACGATATTAGAAGCTAGCAAAATCATGATTGATGAATAGGTGTCCAGAGGTGCTTCTTGTTACGTTATAGTCAGATTCTATGCCAGTGATTTGGCGCACTAAATCGACAACATGTTTATCACTTCTGCTTCCTACTTGCGATAGCAAAAGCACTATTGACTTGCCTTTAATTCCATCCCATATCCATGATTCTGCCAGAATATCTAAACCTGCATAACGACATACGTAACTATGTAGAATGTGAGTTCCTTCATCGTATGGTAAATCATTGAATAGTTCGCTACGCACAATAGTTAAAAACCCTTAGTTAAAACTTAGATTGAATGCCAGGGCAAGCTTGCATGACCACGTTCAGAGCGTTCAGGACACGCTGTGGAGTCGAAACATACCCCATTGATAACTTGGTCGCATCGATCTTGTAATCGTCTACCAGCATCGCCTCAACGCTCATAGTTGCTGCCATTTGAGCCATTAAACCATCTGGGTCTTCCATACAAATGCCATTACAACTGGCCGTGATGTTTTTAGGTACTAAATTAATCTTGGCAGAATTCCATATCACTTTATCAAAATGAATTATTTGAAATGTATTTCCGAGGCTAGGAATACTGATTTCTACAGAGCAATTATTAAATTCCGCAGTTAATCCACAGCCAGGTCCCCATTTATTATCTGCACAATAAATGAATTGCACAGCCTCTTCTAAAGTTTGCGAATAACTAATATTGGAAATATCTGCCATTAATAGAAATGTCACTGTGTTAATTACTAATTTATTAATCACTATTTACCCAAGGTGCTAATTAGATTTGTCGAAAATATTATTCAATAAGAATTGCAGGATTTATTTCAATATTGCGTAAAAATGTTCCTTTTATTGTTCCTTTCAATTTAATTAAATCGCCTTCTTTCAGACTTTCGATATAGGTGGCTTGCGCAGGGTTTTGCGTATAGACATCTGCGAATGTCCCTACTACTCCACTTCCGAAAGTCTGCACTCTGTAATGCCCTTGATTAACCCTATCCACTTCATAGACAGGAAGCTGCCATTCAATGGTTGACCCACTAATTTCCCGCTCTAGATTTTCACGCTGTATATCTGTGTGCTCAGACATTAAAGAAAAGGCTTCTTCAAGCTCGCCAGAAGGCGATAGGGTTGATATTTCAGCTTGGGCGAGCACTTCTAGTCGTTCTTGTGTAGAAGGGCTCAAAAGGGCTGACAGGGCGCCTAGCACGATAAGCACGGTAAGTACCTTGACAAACAGGCTAGTCTTTAACGTTTCACCGCAATGTGGGCACTTCTTGGCAGACTTAGCGACTTCCTTTTTGCAGGATTTGCATTGCTTCAAGTTCTTACTTTCTCTAATTTCTTCCATATTGATTACTCATCCTGGTCTGTCTGATGGGGTTCCCTGATTGCCATTAAAATTACTACAGGTGCAGCTTGGTAGTAGCTGATTATAAACGGATATAGTCCAATATAGTATAGTCTATAATGGTATATCCTGTAGCAGCATGTCTAATATCGGCATGTATAGAGATCAACAAGACAAGCAACATGTAGCCCTGCGTGCCGAATTAAAGAATATTCGTATCGGGGCTAAACTTACTCAGGAAGAGCTTGCTATTCGTTTAGGTACGAAGCAGTCGTTTATTTCTAAGTATGAAAGGGGTGAAAGGTCTTTAGACTTTATTGAAGTAGTTAGGGTATGTAATGCGTGTGGATATTCAGTTTCAAAGCTCACTGATACACTTAAATTATCGAAACAGTAATGAATGCGTAATCGAATCTAGTTTATTAGTCCCTTTTAGATAGGCAAAATCGGTATGGCAATCGAGGCTGGGTTTTATTGGGTTAAAGAGCGCTCAGATTCCCGATGGGAAGTCGGCGAATTCGATGGGGTGGCTTGGAATATTGGCCTACCTGACAGGGCTGAGTTATATGAAATTGGACCTAGAATATATGAGCCGAATTCAATTAATTAGTTAATAGCACCAGCTTATTTTAGTAACACTGCTAGTAACATTGCGCCAAATATTTTGACTAATATTTAAATTATATCAACGACTTATATAAAGGAAAGGAGCCCTCTTCTAGGCACCAAGCTTTATCCTGTTAGCGCATGCAGTGGAAAAATCCCACTCAATCTAATGCGTATACCCCTCTGTTACTTTTATACCAAGCGACCAAGTCATTTGCGGATAGCGGTCGAGAGATCAAATAGCCCTGGGCATAGTCACACCCAATGCTTCTGAGAAAGTCTAAAGACTCCTTATCCTCCACCCCTTCTGCCACTACTTTAAATTTCAGCCTGTGCGCAAGATTAGTTGAGGCATCAACAATATGTTTATTCCCCTCCCTACGAGCAAGGTCGAACACAAAGGACTTATCAATCTTAATTAGTGAGACTGGCAGTTTTTGCAAATACTGAAGCGAAGAGTAACCAGTTCCGAAGTCATCGATAGAAAGCGTGACCCCAAGCTTAGATAGCTTTGTTAACACCGCAATGGCTCGATCGATATCGTGCATTAAGGAGTTTTCAGTCAATTCAAACTCTAGATGTTCCCCTGACAAACCATGCTCTTCTAGCTGCGACATCACCTGGAAAACAAACCCCGACTGAGTGAGGTTTTGAACAGAAATATTGACGGCTATCTTAATGTTGACGCCAGCCTTCTTCCATCGCAACACTTCGCGCAACGACTCATCAATGGCAAACTCCGTTAATCGATCAATTAACGTACTGCGCTCCGCCCTAGGAATAAACTTATCTGGAGAGATATTGCCCAACTTAGGATGCTTCCATCTCATTAGCGCCTCTACCGAAAACATTCTCCCTGAAGACAAGTCAATCTTTGGTTGGTAATGCATCTGCAGCTGCCTGTTATCCAAAGCTTCTTTCAAGTAACCCAACAACTCAATATTTTCAAAAACTGATTCTTCACTCGCTTGATTGAGCAAAACGATGTTAGGCGCACTTGCGTTTTTAGCGTCAGAAACGGCGCTGGCTGCTTTTTGAATATAGTAACTCGGCGGCTGGTCAATCCCCTGAAACCTAACTACCCCAAGCTGAACATCGCCATGGAGCTGCAAATCATTAGAGAGAAAGGGTTCTTGAAATACTCTATGCAAGCCTTTGCAAAAAGATTTCATATTCAAATTTTTCTTTTCTTCCAGAAGCAAACATAGCTGATCATTACGAGTGCGATACACAACAGTATCTGCCGGCGTATCCAGCTTCACCCGCTCACTCATTTGCAGAACAATCCGATTTAGCGCAGACATGCCGAAATTACTCGTTATCTCTTCGGAGTTCATTAGGGAGATTATAATTAGGCAGTGGTTGAACGAGTGCTTGGTTTGCTTCTCACTAATCTTCAGGTTTTCCATATCTTCAATAAGCGCCAGATAGTTCGGCAGCTTAGAAGTCGCATCGTGCCTAGATGTCCAGCGTAAGCGCACTATATAATCTTTAATGCCATCACTGGCCAATCCAGCCGCGATACCAATTAATGCAAAAAAGCCTATCCTATAAACCCAGTTTAGCGTTGACTGCAACTCACCAGTCATAGTGTCTAATGGCACAAAGGGCCCCAAAATAAAGCCCCCAATCACAGCCGCAAGCACGCTGCCTCTTACGCCAAAAATCACACCCGCAAAAATAATAGGGACATACATCGAATGGGCGAAAACAAACTTAATACCGCCCGTATTTAAGACAAGGAAATACACACCGACCATTAGAATAGTAATGATCAGCAACGACGCAAGCTTAATGCTGCGCTGGTGCAACTCGACCCATTTAAAGAAATTTTTGCTTTTAATGTTCCCGTGCCTCTAATCCGAAAGTTTCTTTATTCACCATGTCAGATGCATCAAATAATATCAATATACTCAAACATTTCTCACCCCGTCACTGGGCTAATACATCCACAACCAACACAGCCATCTCAATCTATAGGAGCGTTCCATATTTAGCGCTCATATAAGAAGGCACCTTAACCCGCACCAACACAAATAACAATGATTCCCATTATAGCTGAGAACTCAACTCCTCATCAGTAAACAACGCTAGTCGCACTCCAGTTCGGTGTCCGTAAATAACGGCGTAGGTCAGCACGCTTTCGACGTAGTTGCGGGTCTCGCCGTAGGGAATAGTCTCGACCCATACATCGAAGGGCAGCGGGGTCGCCTGGCTTCGCTGCAACCATTGCTTCACGCGATTGGGACCGGCGTTATAAGCGGCCGTAGCAAGAATCCGGTTTCCTGAGAAATCTTGTAATAGCTCTGATAAATAGCGCGTGCCAAGCTTGATGTTCACGTCTGGATTCAAGAGATCTTGCGTGGACATGCGCAGGCCAGCACGCGCAGCCATTTCATGCCCCGTAGCGGGCATCAACTGCATTAAACCTAATGCGCCCGCAGAGGAGCGCACATCATGCATCAAGGCACTTTCTTGTCGGGCAACGGCATAGAGCAAATGGGAAGGTAAGGAGAACTCCGTAGCGGTAGCATTGAAGGACTCCGCATAGGCAAGTGGAAACCGTAACGCTAGATCATTCCAATACTGCGCACGAATCATGGCTTGAATTGAGTTGCGGTGCCAACCCCATTGCTCTGCCAACCTTCCGCTAGCCATGACTTGGGCATCCGTCATCTGCGCACTGGCAAAGTTCCATTCACTACGCGCTGCCGGCTCATCTCCTATTAAATACAATTCATAAGCGCGCTCAATGGCTGGAATCGCACTGACCTCTTGTATTTGTTCCTGACTAAGCAATACCGGTTGATCAGCAAATTCGTACTCAACGTCCAATTGGTTCGCGGCTAGGAACCCGAAGTAACTGCGATTCTTAGAGGCAAGTTTCAATAGATTATGAGCCTCTATTAACCCTTCCACACTGCCATCGTACGTTAGCACTCTCGCCTGCCAATACTGCCATCGATCAGTGTCGCGCTGCTCTTGCGTCAGACGACTGATCCACGCATTAACATGCGGCCAATCGAGTTCCCTAAGGGCTTCGCGCACTATCTGTGAGACAAGGGACTCAGAAATCAGCTCAGGGGATTCCAATAGCACCGCCTCAGCTTCCTCTATTCGATCTGAGAATATTAACCTCTGCACGGTGTAACGCCGTAACGAAATAGAATCCTCTAAGGAAAAGTTTAGCTGGGTTTGATAGTCATCGATCAAACTTAAAGCGAGAGTTGGATCGCTTACGGCTAGTTGACGCAAGCCATACAGAACAATTTCAGTCATCTCGGAAGTACGGGTACTGAAAAGCGTTTGATCTTCAAGTAGACGGGGATTGTGATCAACGCTCAAGAATAGCTCGGCTAACTCTCTTTCTTGCTCCGGCATTAAAGTGGAGACATAACGAGCGAGTGAGTTTCGCCCCGCCTGAATAGTTTTACTAAAACGCTGCCAAGTAATTTCGGGAGTAAGCTGCCCATCATCAATCCAAGCTTCGAAAACAGGATCACAATTATTAACTTGTGAACGCGATACATTCCACAATGGCTCCACTTCATTCAGGGCACTTCTATCACCTCCTAGAAGACGCGCATGCAAAGCATAGCAAGTGAGTTCTGTCGTTGAGTTATGAGGGTTATGATATCGCTGCACGTCTTGCCAACGTTCTTGTAACGCCAGTTCTCGCACCCAGGAACGCTCCAGTCGCAACGCCAAATAGGTGTCTGGGTAACGGCGCAGAAAACCATCTATCTCCGCCGTAGAGTTACCAACAATCGCGCGGCTCGAAAGACGCGTTGAAATATCAGCGTACTCCAAGTAAGAACGCAGAGGGTAATCCTCAAGCTTTTCCAGCAAACTTTCATAGAGGCCACTTTCTTCACCATTGAGCGCAGCACGGGCCTCTAGAAACACTTCCCTTTGTTGCTCACGGTGCGTCAGTTCCTGTCTATCTTCTTGAGCCACAACGAAAGTACTGAATACTGAGCATGACAACAGCCAACCTATTTGCAATCGCACTTTTCGCATAGAACACACCGTTTAAACCCTTATTAGCAAGTCGAGGAAGCCGCCAGAAGCCCTAGTGTATTTCAAGCGCCGCGCGATCTCCAATGGTCCCGTATCCACCCGTTTTGGGGTCGCTCACCACTTTCGCTATCAAGCCTTATCATTGACGCCACGTAAACATGCATATATTATGCATCTTTACGTGGCACTAGCTATTCGCCTCTTTCAATAGCGGCCCTTTGTGGCGCCAGCCTTACGATTACATACTAAAAGAAGCAATTGGAGTAAAAAATGCAACAAAGCGAAGTGATCAAGACAGTCAAAAGCACCGCCCCAATTCTTGCCGCAGAGGGGGAGAACATCACCAAGTTGTTTTATCAAAAACTCTTCGTTAATCATCCAGAATTGCAGAACACATTCAACATGGCCAACCAAGCGCAAAATGCGCAGGGCCAAGGGGAGCAAGCGCGAGCTCTAGCGCAGTCGGTGTTCAAATACGCCAGTTATATTGACCAACTTGATGAGCTGGGCCCTATGGTAAAACGCATCGCGCACAAACATGCCAGCCTAGCGGTAGCGCCAGAGCACTACCCTATAGTGGGGAAGTACTTACTTGAAGCGATTTCAGAACATTTGCAAATACCCCCTCAAGACCCTGTAATTCAGGCCTGGGCAATTGCTTACGGACAGCTCGCTGAGATTTTCGTATCGACAGAGGAGCAAATTTATACCGATAACAGCAATAAGGATGGCGGATGGCGTGGTTTCCGATCCTTCACAATAAGCAATATTGTGGCAGAGGCTCAGGATATTAAGTCTTTTTACTTGCGCGCAGAGGATGGCGAACCCATTGCAAGTTTTGACGCTGGGCAATATGTCGGCGTTAAAATCGAAACCCCTGAAGGCGAATACGATCACATAAGACAGTATTCTTTATCCGCTGCCCCGGGTGAGGATTACTATCGCATCACCGTAAAGAGTGAGGCGAATCATGCCCAACATCCTGGACAAGTTTCTAACTACTTGCACACGCTTAATGTCGGCGACAGCGTGTTTTTACAGCCGCCAACAGGTGAGTTTGTCATTGAAAACCAAGATAGCAACATCGTCTTAATTGCAGGAGGCGTTGGGATTACCCCTCTACTTAGTATGCTGCTCAATCTTATACAGCAAGGGGTTCCTGCCGAGAAAATCACTTTCATTCAGTGTTGCAGAGACAGCAATCATCACATTATGAAACACGCGTTGGAACAGCTGGCTTCCCAGACTGGCTTTACTTACAAAGTGGCCTATGAGCTCTCCGAAGGCGCCGACCACAAAGGCTACCTCACTAGTGACACTCTAGAGAAATGGCTCCCCGACCTAAGTGCTGACGTATACTTTTGTGGACCGCGACCCTTCATGGGGGCTTTAAACAATATGCTGCAAACGGTAGGGTTCAAGGAGTCACAGCTGCACCACGAGGTATTTGGTCCCAACACTGGGCTCAACTAAGTTGTAAAAACTGTATCCCCATCGCAATAACTGGCATACCATTTCCTCTAGGCAATGAGCCCCAGCATTGCTGATGGCGGATACAACTCCCACTCAAAAAAAGCGAACTATGCGATTAACTCAACACACAGACTACGCACTTCGTGTGCTTATATTTTTAGGATTGAAGAGCGGCGATCTTGCTACGATTAAAGAGATTTCCGAATCCTATAATATTTCCCGCAATCACTTGATGAAGGTTGTGCAAAAATTAGCCCATAACGGCTATATTGAAACCACGCGAGGAGTCGGTGGTGGTATTCGGCTAAGCAGCGCCCCCGAAGCTATCAATCTTGGGGACGTCGTCGGCACAATGGAAGCTGATGCAGGCCTAGTGGAATGCTTACGGCCCGAGAACGCCTGCGTGATTACTCCCGCATGCTCTTTGGCGTCTATCTTGAAAGAGGCTGCCGCTGCATTCTCCGCAGAGCTCTCGAAGCATACTCTCGCTGATTTACTCCCTGCCAATAAGCGCAAAGAGTTTTATTCACTCTTGAGAATCACCAATAACGATCCAGAGACACAGGGCTAACTAAACAGTTAAGGCTTCTCTGCCTTTTGCTCTATTGGAATGTCTTCGGCGCTGTAATCCTCTTCAAACAGGTTGATCCAACGATCAGTTTTACGACCAAACTGCATCATCTGTTGGTAATGACTCTCCCCTTCTGGAGGCCTTAACACTAGATCCAATAAGAACATCACGATGCTCACGGGACTCATCACGATATCTCGAACAGCATCCGCTGCGAGCTTCAATTGGAATATCAATAGGCAGCGAAAACTCTTAATTGGTGTTATTGGTGTTTTGGACACGTAGTGACTCCCGACGATGTTGGCTCATTTCTTAAGGAAATGAGCACTAACCGTATACTAATCGTTTTAATACGAAAAAGTGGGAGAACTTTTCAAGAGGAGACTAGCGAGCGCGTAAGGGGGCGATCGCTCTATCGAGTATTGACGCTAAGGTGCTCAGAGTCAAAGCGTACACCGTCACTAACAATAAGGTAGATAAGAGAGGGGTTATTGGCTCTAACAACTCTAAGCGCGACAAGCCAATGATTATCAACGGGAGGAAATAGAAAACCCCGTTCCAACGACCTAGAAAACTCATTCTCAATTGCTTTTGACGATACAGAAAGTAAGAGTCTATAACGTACTGCGCAAAGGCCAGCACAATCAGAAGTGGCAGCCATGGCCAGACTAATCCTGCCGCCGCAGCTCCAAAGAGCCCGCAAGTGACAAACAAAAAGTCAGTAGTGTGATCGAACAACTGCCCCTTCGCAGAGGCAGTATTCATGTAACGCGCAACCTTGCCATCAAAATAATCCGACGCAATGGCCAACAAAATCATCACAAGCAATGCCCATGGAGGGAAGCGCTCTGGCTCAGCGCACGACCATGCTACTGGAATAACCAATAGCAGGCGTAACGCTGTCAGTAAATTAGCTATCAAGCTCCGAACAACTCACGTTGCGCACGACGCCAGAAGACAAGACCAATTGCCGCATTGAATAGGATAAAGAAGTTATGTTGAACGAACCCAAAGGCCGCCATTTGTCCTTCGTTATCAGGGAACAACACTACCCATAATGTGATGGCTGCAGCTCGCATTGGCGTTGGAACAGCCGCCGCAAAGAAAATAACTGGCAACACCCCAATCATGGCAGCGAAATCTGCCTCAACACCGAACAAGTTAAGAGCCACTGTGTATACAACAATCGCGGCGATAATCGCTGGTGAGCGTAGGCAGAAAAACGCGCCATAATGCCAAGGCTTAGCGAGTTTAAACGCGTGTAGTATTTTCTTCTCGCGAAGCATACTTGAAGGCAAAATCTTCCCTTGAAAGTAAAGTATCCATAGCACAAGAAAGATACCTGCAGCGCCAGCAATGTAAGGGATTAAACCAAACACGTCTGGCAGTAAGCTGCTTGTAAATACAAAACCGATCGTAGCCCATACTAGTAGGTAGAAAATTTCACAGAACATGATGAACAACATCACGGACCCTGTTTCCCACCCTGGCACTTTATCGCGCTTATTTAAATAATAAGCCATGGCGCCTTTACCGATCTGCTCATTGAAGATCGAGATAATATAAGAGCTTCCTCGAATAGGCATGATATCGCGGTATTTAATTGGCGCTATAAACCAATTCAGTGCTTTCGTGATGACAAGCGTGTCGATCGCGAAATAAGCTAACGAATACGTCATCATCAATAGGATCCATGGAATCCATTGAACACTGGCAAATACTTGGCTCATATATTCAACAAGCGCCATGCCCTCACGAGCTGCCGCGCCATTCAATCTGTAATACAAATATACAAAGCACAAGGCTGTAAGAACTAAAAATATCCCTCTTTGCACCGCACTTGGTTTTTTACGCGGTGCCGTCACTGGAGCTTCAGGCGGGATTGGGTTTTCAGGAGTTTGTACGCTTGAATCAGTCATAATCGTCATCTTCTTATTTTGTAATAAATTTTTCTAAAGTGGTTTGCAATGGAGTCAATGTCACACCAAGCGCCTGATCTGCGTTGTGCGCGACCACTTCGTCCATGGTAATTACGTCAATCACCGTAGGCGACATGCCGCCAGGTTTGAATAGTCCTCGAACAGTCGCGGCGAGCTTAGCGATTCCGATTGGAAATGAACCAACCTCAACGCTCTTGCCGCGCATAGTCGCTGCCATCGAGATTATTTCGCAATACTGCGCCGGAGTTGGGCCCACTAATTCATGAGTCACACTACCGCTGCGCTGTGCATTACAAGAGTTCAACACCGCTGCACATAGGTCGTCGATATCGAGTGGGCGCATCGTATAGCGTCCGCCACCCAATAGTTTCGGCTTAGGGTTCGATGACGCCCATTTAATCGCTTCGGCACCGGCAGCGCCTGCGCCTAATAATATAGGTGTGCGAATAATAGTTGATGACACCGTTGAAGCAGCAACAACAGCTTCCGCGTCAGCTTTTGATTTGAAATAGGCATTTGGTGAATCCACACTAGCGCCCACAACACTGATAAATACCACGTGTTTTACGCCTGCTTGTTCTGCTGCGGCGACCACGGCGGCAGTAGCATCCACATTCGCGCTCTTGTACGTAGAACCTTTACCTTCCATCAAGATGCCAGCCAAATGCACTAGACAATCTGCACCGGTCAGCGTTTTCGCTAATGCGTCGACATCGCTATAAGAGATGACGCAGGGCTGCACTCGATCTGATACGGGGAATGATTTGAAGGCACTCTCTGAACGTGCCCCTGCTACTATCGTGTCCTCACTGTGCGTGAGAATGTGTTGAATAAACGTCTGCCCTACACGGCTATTGGCGCCTGTTATCGCGATCTTCATAGTTTGCTACCTTCTAGCTTTCTTGTAATTGTCATTTAAATCTTAATCATGTTTAGGCGTTTTGCTCTACCAGTGGCAGTCGCTTACTTCTTTGCAATTTACGCGCTGGCGTATTTTCAATTGCACTCAAGCCACTAGCGTTCATAGACATCTCCCGCCGTTCCGGTGTCGCATCACCATAAAGTGTTGTTCGCATTCTTGGAACACGCTTTAGGTTTCTAACACTTTCTTCTATTTGCTCTGGGGGCCACTCTTCCCCATAACTGGCACCAGCAGCACGCGTGATGCTCTCGTTCATTAGGCTGCCACCCAAGTCGTTACAGCCTGCATTTAAGCACGCAGCAACCCCTTCCCGGCCCATCTTGACCCAAGAGGCTTGAATGTTGTCGATACGGCCATTAAAGACTAACCGAGCGACAGCGTGCATTAACAAGGCTTCTCTAAATGTCGGCCCTTTGCGAGACCGCCCTTTAAGATAAAGTGGCGCTTCCATATGCACATAAGGCAAAGGAACGAACTCTGTAAAACCGCCTGTTTTCTCTTGCAGATCACGAATGCGAGTCAAGTGTCTCGCCCAATGCATAGGCGTTTCAATATGACCGTACATGATGGTTGCTGTAGTTTTGAACCCCACTTTATGGGCGATCTCCATCACTTCCAACCATTCGTCGCTGCGCAGCTTATCGGGGCACAAATCGGCACGCACATCATCATGCAATATTTCAGCGGCAGTACCGGGCAGTGTATTGAGACCGGCTAGCTTTAACTGCGATAAAAACTCTTCAAGTCCGATCCCGAGTGTTGCCGCACCCTGCCAAACTTCCAAAGGAGAGAACGCATGGATATGCATCTCGGGTGTGGCCGCACGCACAGTATGCAAAATATCAATGTAGGTTTGCCCGGTATAATCGGGATGAATCCCGCCTTGCATGCACACCTCTGTAGCGCCACGATCCCATGCTTCGGTACAACGACGCGCAATTTCTTCTGCACTTATATCGTAGGGTTTTCCACGCAAATCTTCGCTGTGCTTGCCTTTGGAGAACGCACAGAACTGGCATTTGAAATAACACACATTGGTGTAATTAATATTGCGATTAACGACATAAGTAACGGTATCGCCGTTGACCGCTTGACGCAGCACATTCGCTCTTTGAGCGATGTAGGCAAAGTCTTCGCCGCGTGCTTCATACAAAGTCGCTATTTCTGTTTCGCTAATGGCGTGCTTAGCTTCGCAGCGTTCCACGATATCCCGTACGTTTTTTGACACAGATTCTGCCTTGACTGTACGGCTAAGCAATGCGGATTCGATGGGGGGCACTTGAGTGCTCTCACCTGGCATCCACTCATCGCGTCGAGCATACCCGCTAGCATCAATCTGCCTTAACACCGGCGTACGAACACTCTTCGCCAACCAACGCTCGGGGTCTTTGGTAAAGTTCGGATAAATCGTGAGTCGTTGCTCAAGGAATTTTCCTGCGGCCGCCGTTTCTCGCGCCAAGGAATCTAAATGTGGCCATGGTGCTTCGGGATTAACATGATCAGGCGTTAAAGGAGATACACCGCCCCAATCATCTATTCCTGCCGCTATTAATTGAGGCAACACACCAGGACTCAAATTAGGTGGCGCTTGAATATTCATATCGGCGCCAAAAATAATACGTGCCACAGCGATAGTCCAAAGCAGTTCATTGAGATCTGGCTCTGGCGCTTGGGACATTTTTGTTTCTGGTTTAGCACGGAAGTTTTGCACGATGATTTCTTGAATATGACCGTAACGTTCGTGCAATTGGCGAATCGCCAAGAATGATTCTATGCGCTCTAGGCGAGTCTCCCCAATACCGATCAGAATTCCCGAGGTAAAGGGCACATTGGCCTTTCCGGCTAGCTCGATCGTTTCCAAACGTACTTTAGGGTCTTTATCGGGAGAGCCATAATGAGGCATGCCTTTTTCGCATAGTCGCGTTGAAGCAGACTCGAGCATTATCCCCATTGAGGCGCTAACTGGCTTTAATTTGTCGATCTCTTCAGCCGTCATACAACCGGCGTTGATATGCGGAAGCATGCCGGTTTCTTCTAATACACGACGCGCTACTTCCTGAACATAATCAAGAGTCGTCGCAAAACCCATTGTTTCCAACGCATTTCGCGCCGCGCTATAGCGTAGCTCAGGTTTCTCACCTAAGGTAAAGAGCGCTTCCTGACACCCAAGCGCAGCCCCTTGCCGACAGAGCTCTATTACTTGCTCTACCGGCATGTAGGCTTGTTCGATACGTTTAGGGGTTTTCGCAAAAGTGCAGTAATGACACACATCACGGCACAAATGAGTGAGAGGAATAAAGACTTTTCTAGAGTAGGTTATTAGTTTGCCGTGCGTAGCATCACGCAAGCGAGTCGCTACGCATGCAAGCACGTCAGTTTCTTGAATGTCCGCCAAGGCCAAAGCCTCGGCGTCCGTCAAATACTTGCCCGATAAAAGAGAGTTACTCACGCCTACGCCCCTTACTACATATAAAGGCTATTAAGCCCGTTGACTAGCGTGGTACGTATGGTCGACCAATAATTAAAGACGGGTCGACCCCTTCTTTAGGTATTAGCTTCTGAGGGCGCCCAGCTTGGTTGTCTGCACCGTAAAGGTTGCCATGATCATCGATAGACAAGGAATGCATTTCAATCCACATATCCGGGCCTTCAACTGGCAGATTAAACACATAAGTTGAATTGCCTTCTAGATCAAACTTAACCACTTTTGGTGGCTGCAAATCTGTTACCCATGCGGCATTTTCAGTGACAGTGATATCCAAAGGTAAGCCCAGACCTGTCCAAGTTTTTACATATTCAAACTTTGGATAAGCGGCAGAGCTACGTGCTGCCGTTTGCTTAAACACTTTGACGTCTTTCTTGTCGCGGTCTAGTGCATAAAGATGTTCGTTTGGACCAAGTGCAAGCGAATGAACACTAGCAAATTGATGAGGCTCATCGCCGCCTTCGCCAAACTCTGAGATGTAATGACCATCAGCGCCACGCACAACAATTCGCTTGTTAGCGCCTAGACCGTCAGCGATGAGGATTTTACCATCCGGTAAGAAAGCCACATCCTGTGGTAGATCATAATGAGTGTCGTCTTTGGCTGAAACGTTCTTCTCACCAAGAGTCATTAGAAGCTTGTCGCCATCGTTTGAGAACACATAGATGATATGCCCAGTCTCATCGACTAGCCATAGACGCTTTTCTGGGTCATAAGGGCTGATACGCAGCTTGTGCGGGCCAGGGCCGTCTGTACCAGTGAAAAGGTGGTCCCAATGGTCCCAAACCTCTTGCACGTCACCTTCGCTATTAATGACATATAGGATGTTGTTCCAAACACGACCACGCCCACGAAGCACGTTCCAGCCCATAGAGCCGGCAAAGCTTGTGTAATCCGCTGGAAGAGGGTTAGGTAGCTCTGTTTCGCCACGCTGCAAAACGAATATACGCTCGTCAGACTCAACAACGATGCTAGAGGTACCGCCAAATGTGAAGCCTTCAGGAGCAAAAGGTTTCATCCAAGATTCAGTAATAAAGTTATAAGGGCTAGGGCCCGCTTCAACGAGCTCTTGCCCGATTGCCGGTATTGCCAAACTCCCAGCCACTAAAAATGCCGCTATGCAGCTCGCCTTTTTCATGCAGTAACTCCCACTCATTGTTGCGGCCAACGACTTTTTGTCATCGGCTATTGTTATTGTTCTCCCGCTAGGGTCTCAATGAGTTTACAGTTTACCAAGTAAATCTCAATACACTGTTACAGACAGTTTCAACTCTGTACTGCGTATAGAGCATTAGGTAGGATGTGGCGGCATACACTTTTGCTCGCCATAAATTCATCTCCACTTTCGATTGTACACGCAGTGTAAGCCAGCCTATGAGTGCACAGCACACCGCCGTCAACCGGCTAAGCCAGTCCGTTATATTGCTTTGCTGCTGGGCCTTAGCGTCAGCGACATTCGCAGCGCAAGACCCGATTGCCAATGGCCGCAAGGGCCCATTACGGCCAAATTTTGAGGGTTCTTGGGAGAAAGACTTCGGCCGAAGCGACAAATGGGATGAAGAGCTCAACCGTACAATCGCGCAACTCAATAGAGAAACAGAGCGCACACAAGGGCGTGGCGATAACGGAGCGGGGCTAAGCAGCTCCCGCAGAAACGCCGGCAACCTTATTTCACACGCCAGGCTCGCCGAGCTCATTACCCGTCAAACGACCATTCGCATCGTGCAATCAGACGATGAAGTACGCATTGAACGCCCTGGGGATTCCGCGCTAGTGTGCAGCACCCTCAGTAGCGATGAAAACAGTTTCGAAAGCCCGAATGGTCAAGAATACTGCGGTTGGGACCGACAACAGCTAGTATTTCAGATTGTTTTAACTGAAGGCGTCTATATCGAACACCGATTTAGCGTTGACCCGGGCGGTGAGAGCCTGAGCATGCTGACGAGTGTGTCGAGTCGCAACTCTCTGCCCTTCAATCTCATTACTTTCTATAATTCCTACGATGCCCCCGAAGATGGCATTCATTGCGTGCAGACATTAAGTCGTGGCCGAGTGTGCAGCGCAAGAAACCCTGAGGAAGCGTCTAATTGAAGTACTTATCTAAACGACGCCGAGTGGTTTATGGGTTTTTATTCATCCTCCTTCATGCCTGTGCTAGCGCGCCCCCACCCGAACCGGAGCCAGGCCCTGCACCAGTGGGTACTGTCGCGCTTGCGAACTCAATTTCGGGCCCCAATGCTTTACAGGCACTTAACGTTGGCATAGAGGTGTTCGACAGCTTGGAAACGAACGAAGCTGTTGAACGCAGTGGCGCCGCCATATTTTCTGAAATACGCAGCACCGAAACGCAGTTCTTACCGGTAGCGCTACGCAGTACATTATTAGAGTCAAACCAGTGGGGAATCGTCCGCGTCCTGCCCGACGCCGACCCATCGATGGACCTGCAAATCAATGGCACCGTTATCCGCTCGAACGGGGTCGACTTACTACTCAAAATTCGAGCCGTCGATAGCACCGGACAGATTTGGCTTGAGCGCGAGTATGCCGATATAGCCCGAGTCGCCGACTATCCCGATACAGCGCCTTCCTTACTAGATCGAGGCGGAATTACTTACAATGAAGATCCTTTTCAAGATATTTACAATGCCATTGCCAACGACTTAATCGACATTAGAAACGCGATGGACGCTAATATGCTTAGACGCATTTCGGACGTGACGCAAATGCGTTACGCCAGCGACCTTGCTCCTGAGGCTTTCGCCGAGTTTCTAACTACAGATGCTCAAAACCTACTAACCATAGCTCGCCTCCCCGCTCAGAACGACCCTCTACTGGGCCATGTCGCTGACATCCGCGCTCGCAATGATGTGTTTATCGATACAATCGATGAGTACTACGAATCCCTCTATCAAGACTTGAAACCAATCTATGATATTTGGCGCCAGTATTCTTTCGAGCAAGTGAATGAAGAGCTAGACAGCGCGCGAAGAGCCCGTAGCGGCAGCACGGACCGGGGCAGTTTTGAAGCAATGAGTCAGAACTATAATCGCTATAAATGGAACAAAATCTTCGAACAAGAGTTTGTTGCTCTCGCCTCGGGTTTTGTTCGCGAGACGGCGCCAGCCGTGCTGGAGCTTAGCCAAAACGTGAACGGTCTTACCGGACCCGTTGAAGAACAATACGCGCAATGGCGTGTTTTACTACGGGGGCTTTTCGAAATAGAGCGTGAGGGGTTAAACTCTGCGCCCTCCACAAACGCTCCGTAAGGAATGATCGACCAATGTCCTCCACTCGTATCTACTGCGCCGCATTGCTTGCTTTGCTCCTTGCCCTACCCTCTGTCGTCTATGCACAGAATGACGCACTCGACGCTGTTCGCACCCCATTCAGCAACACAATACAGCCCGAGTGGCTAGAACAAGTACTCCCCGATGCGCAGCGCTTCTCTGATAAAGCTGGAGAACCTCCTGTGTTGCGCGGCTACACAATCGACAGCAATGGCGAAGACGTTCAAGTCGGTTTTGTGTTTCATAGCGCCGATGTCCCACCAGAGGAAAAAGGCTTTGCGGCCCCCATCGACATGCTGATCGGCATGGATATGAATGGCGTTATCACAGGCTTAAAAGTACTAAGCTACACCGAATCCTACCGCTATTCACTCGGCGACTTTGTGGCCATTCCTGCGTTTCATGCGCAGTTTCGTGACAAAGCCATCACCGATGAATTTCGGATCACGGAAGATATTGACGGCATTGCTGGCGCCACCATGACAAGCTATGGCATCAGTCAAGGTGCTCGAGGCGCGGCTAGACGCGTGGCTACCGCCTACTTAGATTATCAAGAAGTTGATGATGAAGTGCTTGCGTGGGCCGCCAATGGCCGAGCGGAGCTAGAGACTTACAACTGGGCCACCATGGTCGAAGCGGGCATGATCAAAACCCTCGCAGTGCCGATGCCTGCTGAACAAGAGCTCCTGCTTTCTGTGACTTATATTGGCGACACGGAGCTCGGTCAGTTCCTCATCGGCGATGCGGCCTATCAACGCGCCGATCGAGATGCCCGCGCACGCTTAGGTGGAAACGACCTCATACTCATCGGAGTCGGCGGCAGTGCCGCGTCATTGTTCCGCGCCTCAATGTTATTTGTTCAACAAGGCGAAAGCGAACCAGAACGAGTGGACCCTAATCATTTTGTGACCGCGGGCAATGGCGACATTGGTGCAATTGCTGGTCAAGCAAATTACGCAGGCGCCATTGTCTTAGAGGACTATATCAACCCGAAAGAACCGATTAACATTCTTTACAAACCACGCGGAAGCACGGATTTTTTCAGCGTTGAATACACGATCTACCCCCTTGCACTGGCATTGGCCAACGAGGAGCCCATCCTCTCAGACGCAGACATCGAACTTGCTAGAATCGCTGATTCGAATATTTTCGTACGCTGGTGGTATGCCCCACCTTGGGGAACCACCCCGTGGATCGAAGTAATCATTCTGACGGGAATCCTTTGCTTAGTCATGACCGCGTTCATTCGCAAAGACGCTCGTATTCGTTGGGTGGCATTAAGCTTTACGATGCTCTACCTTGGGTTTTTCAAAGGCGGATTTCTATCCGTTGCGCATATCACCGGGGCTATAAGCCAAGGGCCCGGGATATTTTTGAACAACCTCCCCATGTTGATGATTATTACTTTTACAATAATAACGACGCTGTTATGGGGGAGAGTGTTCTGCTCATCACTTTGTCCCTTCGGAGCGGTGCAAGACTTTATTGCGAGGTTTACTCCAAAATCATTGCGCATAAAAGTGCCGCAAGCCATCCACGACCGAGCGCTGTATATCAAATATGGGATACTCGCACTCATCATAGGAGTGGCGATCTTTGGAAGTGGAATCAGTGTGTTCCAATATTTTGAACCTTTCGGCACACTATTCTTCTTTAGCTCGTCCGCACTGCTCTGGGCAATCTTGGTCGCCATACTGATTGCCAGCGTTTTGGTGGAGCGATTCTACTGTCGCTACGTATGCCCACTAGGCGCAGCCTTAGGCATCGTCTCTCTACTTTCCCCATTGCGTATCAAACGCGTTCCACAATGCGGAATCTGCAAGGTGTGTGAACACGCCTGCCCAACAGGTGCGATTAGAAGTGAGAAGATCGACTTCAAAGAATGTGTGCGCTGCGATGTGTGTGAAAGCAAATTAATCACAAAGGCCGGCACTTGCCGACATTCGATGGAAGATATCGCCAACCGCCAGAAGCACGGCCAGCGAATCCCTGTTCGAAGCGTCGACACTTACACGCCCGCCTAACGACAAAAGAAGGGTAATGTCGCATATTCTATTTACAGGGTTTATGCCTTTTGATGGGCGCCGATACAACGCCTCTTGGATCGCGGCTAGTGGCCTGTGCGCCAATCATGGCACACATCATATTGCGCACAGCTTATGTATTCCTGTGTGTTGGGGAGAGCCGAACAAGCATCTAATACCGGCGATTGAACGCTGGCAACCTCGCATCATCATTAGCATGGGAGAGGGGAAACCCGAACAGTTCACATTAGAGTCTCGCGCACGCAATACGCGCGCGCAGCGGCAAGACAACAATGGCAGCCTGCCCCAGGATGAACTTATCGAAGCCAATGGCGGCACTATTCGGTACAGCAGTGCACCTCTTATGAGTATTGCCACCGCACTGCGAGAATCCGGCATTAACGCTCGATGCTCTGACGATGCGGGGGCTTATCTTTGCGAGGAGTTACTCTATGGCCTTGAAGGCCTTAAAGCACACGCCTCCCATGTGGAGCTTGTAATTTTCATCCATGTCCCGCCATTTGGAACAGCCCTAGAATATCGCGGCAAGCGAACCCAGTGTGACGCAGCACTCTTACAAAACTTTACGAAAACCCTTCTTTCCACAGTCTTGGCTCACTGCCCTCAACCTCTTTAGCTCACCCTTAAACACCGTCTTCGCCCCCCAACCGCTGCCAATAATATTCAATGATCACATAAATACTATTGCGCAAAATTTTAGTAGTCGTGTCAATATACTGGATACTTTAGCCCCAACTTTGTAGGAGTGTAATGAATGAGTAGTACGCAGCAAGTGCCTGAGGATTCCGAACACAAGCTCAGCTTGCGCCATCTTCGTCTTGAGGACTATGAGGATGTGAAAGCCATGTGGGACAAAATCTATAACGATTTTAATAGCGCCTTTCCACAGAAGCAGTTTCGCACCCAGTTAAAAGTATTTCCTGAAGGGCAAATTTGCATTGAGGACCACGGACGCGTTGTGGCCGCTGCGTTTGCCGTGATTGTCGACTATGACAATTTTGGCGACAAACACACCTACGAAGAAATCACGGGCAATGCCTACCTAAGCACTCACGACCCCAAAGGGGATGTGTTGTACGGCGTAGATGTCTTTGTAGACCCTGATTATCGAGGACTACGATTAGGCCGAAGGCTTTATGAGGCTCGCAAGGAGCTTTGTCAAAGCCTCAATTTGAGCGCCATTATCGCCGGCGGTCGCATCCCGAACTATCAACATCACGCTAAAGACTTTACGCCTGGCGAGTATATCGACGAGGTCAAAAAGAAGAACATTTACGACCCGATTCTTAGCTTTCAGCTTTCTAACGATTTCGAAGTAAAACGCCTACTCAAGGCCTATCTGCCTGAGGACAAAGCTTCTTTGGGTTATGCCACGCTTCTACAGTGGCACAACCTTTATTATGAACCCAAAAAGAGCCCTCTATTTGGCGGGCCACGCACTTCAGCTCGCATAGGTTGTGTGCAATGGCAAATGCGCACCTTAAGCTCTGTAGAGGAATTACTGCAGCAGTTTGAGTACTTCGTAGATGCATTGTCAGATTATCAGTGTGATGCGGCGTTGTTTCCCGAGTTCTTCAACGCTCCCCTGATGGGCATTGAAACCCATGCAAGCTCGATTGATGCGATCAAGTCTCTGACAACGTATACAGACACTATCATTCAGTCAATCAGCAAGATGGCCGTGTCCTACAACATCAACATCATTGCTGGTTCGATGCCTATCATCGAAGACGAGCTTCTGTATAACGTGGCATTCCTATGTCGACGAGACGGCACTGTAGACAAGCAATACAAGATCCACCCAACCCCGACTGAAAAGCGCGATTGGATAATGGAAGGCGGCGATAATTTACGTGTGTTCGATACCGATTTCGGTAGGATCGGCGTATTGATATGCTATGACGTAGAGTTCCCAGAACTAGCGCGCCTGCAAGCCGATGAAGACATGCAGATTCTATTCGTGCCTTTCTGGACAGACACCAAGAACGGCTACTTGCGAGTGCGTTGTTGTGCTCAGGCAAGAGCAATAGAAAACGAATGTTATGTGGCAATCGCCGGCAGTGTTGGCAATCTACCCAAAGTAGATAATGCCGATATTCAGTATGCGCAATCGGCGGTGTTCTCACCTTCTGATTTCGCGTTTCCTTATGATGCGATCATGGCAGAAACAACGCCAAATACAGAAATGACATTGATCGTCGATTTGGATTTGGAGAAACTGAAGAAGCTGCGCAACGAAGGCTCGGTGCGCAACTACTTAGATCGCCGCCGCGACCTCTATGAGGTCAAATGGCTAAACGATCAAGGACCAGACTCGGACTCGGTATCAGCCGCTGTAGTGGCGTCTGCTGCAGAAGCCAAGGCCGAGGACTCTTGATCTGATGGTTGCTCGAGATAGGCAGGCGCCGACGCAAGGCGTTTGCCCATCTCACGCATATCATTGCCACTAGGATGCTGGAACACACGCAACCCAAACTCAGGCAAGATAGCGACTAAATGGTCAAAGATATCCGATTGAATCCCTTCATACGCAGACCATTCTGTCGTAGAAGTAAAACAGTAAACCTCTAAGGGTAAGCCATCAGACGTGATCGGCATCTGCCGGACAATCAGCGTCATGTCTTGTCGCACTTGCTTGTGATTACGCAAGTACCGTTCGACGTATGCGCGGAAGGTGCCAATATTCGTAATGCGTCGAGTATTAACCGTTTCCTTTCCACTCTCTTTGAGCTCAAGATTCCACTTCTTAATATCCTGATCTTTCTCAGACAGGTATTCATTGATCAAGCTGAAACGGTGCAGCTTTGAAATCTCATCGCTAGCAAGAAAATGCACGCTCGTTTGATCCAGTAGCAACGCACGCTTTATGCGTCGCCCACCGATGTCTTTCATCCCGCGCCAATTCTTAAACGGATCCGAAATGAAACGTTTAGTTGGGACAGTTGTAATCGTCTTATCCCAGTTTTGAATTTTGATCGTGTGCAACGCGATGTCGATCACGTCACCGTCTGCATTCAACCCTGGCATTTCGACCCAATCGCCCACACGCACGATGTCATTGGAGGAGATTTGCACGCTAGCCACCAATGATAACAATGTGTCTTGAAACACCAAGATCAAGACAGCGGCCATTGCGCCAAGCCCTGACAGAAGTATCAATGGAGAGCGATCAATCAACGCTGCAATAATTAGGATTAGCGCCAATAAATAAACGACAATTTGAACAACTTGAATATAGCCTTTTACAGGCCGGACTCGCGCATCTGGCCGTCGCTCATAAAGCGTATTGATCAAGTTTAAGCCACTACTAAACGCTAAGGCGAAGACAAGAACCACGATAGCGCTGCATATATTACGCACCGCCAAGACGACCCCATCAGGGAGGTCTGGAACGAAACCAACGCCTATCGAAATTATTAGTGCGGGGACAATATTGGAAAGACGTGAAATAATTTTCGCGTCAATGATCGCCGAATCATGGCCTATAGGCGTCGCACGAAGGCCACGCTCGATACCGCGCAGTAGAATGCGCTTCATGACCCAGTTAGAGAGCCATGCGGCTAGCAATAGCGCCAATGCGCTGATCAATGTATTGAGTTCGGGATAACTTTCAAGCCATGCATGGACGGCTTCGTATTGCTCTAGCATTAAGATCCTGTGTAGCGTCACACCCGAAGCACATCAATGCACTTCGGGTGTGGCGGCGTTAAAAAGTACCGTTGATTTTCAAAGAGACCACACGGCCACCGGTGCCGCACTGATCTTCATACTCCTCAATAATACCGCTAGTAATCGCACCAAGATAGCGGTGTCGCTCGCGACACTGGTTATTGCGCGTCGCATTACGGGCGTCGAATCGGAATGTCAGACCCTTGAAGCCCACAAACTCGAGGAACAATTGCACATTGGGATCCCCTGCATAGTGTTCGATATCATCGATATCCGTTCGCGACATATTGCCATCAAAGCGGTTATTCCAGCTCATCCCGTAGTTCATTCTTAAACTTGGAATGTCGTGACGAAAACCCAACTCCAAGCGTCCACGGTGATAGTTAGAGAAGCGTCGATCAATCCCCAAGAACGGGTCTGTGATTTCAGAGTCCTGTACATTCAAACTCGACGTAACGAGCAAGTTGGGCATATTGATCATATTCATACGGAGACTGGCGCTTAGGTTGGCGCCGTACATGATGCCATCCCCTATGTTCCCGTTCGTAGACGCCAAGTCTGTAGGCGAACTCGAGATGTCCATGCGATCAATCACATCCAAATGCTTCATCCAGAAGACATCGCCTTCCACCACTCCGACGTCCTCAGACAATCGATACTCAAAGCCAAGCTGTGTGCGCAGGACTTGCTCTTGCTTGAGGTTAGCGTTACCTGCCTGGGTGTTAGAGTCGTTGTCTTGGTTGTCACTCGTTGCCACAAAATCGCTGAAACTGAGCTGGCGCACAGATTTCTGAGCGGTCCAGTTTACTTGGAAACTTTGCGTCACATCAAAACGCCAATCGACCCTTGGCTTCAAAAAGGCAAAGTCACGCTGATTACGGGCGTCACCCGTTTGAGTAATCTCAGACATCTCATAAACAAGCGAACTTTCAAGCGACATTCTTGGGCTAATCTGCCAGTTATGGACAACAAAAGGCTCTATGCGAATCTCTTCTACCGTTGAATCTGCGATGCTCACTGATTGCGGTACTAAGCCACCAAAAGCGGCCGACGGAGTACCGGTTGAGCTTGCAATAGCGTAGCGCAAACTGGAGTCAAGAATCGTCTGGGCACGCTCGACACCAAATTCGACATCTTGCCCGTCAAAGATCCCCATCGTGTGGGACGCTCGAATAATACGCTCTCTTGTCGTGCTAGCCGTGGCTAAGTAGAGGTCTTTCGCCTCAGTGCCATCGGCGAACACATCGTATCGTTCTTGTACTTGCGACTCGTTTGCTTCATTAGCAATAAACAACACCTTGAAACGCTGACCATTGCTAAAGTTATATTCGTAGTCACCGCCTATCTCCCACTCGTCCTCGTCTTTGGGCGTATCTTCTCGCTCAACAGCCAGGGTCGACGGGTTTGTGAGCAAATCTGTGGTATATCGCGATACATCATTCTGGCCATCTCTGACTGCGTACAAGCCGTTCAAACGAACACTGCTGCTCTCATTAATGTCATAACCTAAATTCGTTGAGTAAATATAGTCTCTTCGATCACGAGTGCGCTCTTCACGCACCTCATCATTGAGAGACCAATCTCCTAAGCGGCTAGTCTCTTTGCTCAAGTAATAGTCATAACGAGGCTCAACCACAGCACTTAATACATAATTCAATGCTCCGGCCTGACCACTGTAGGCTACAGAGCCTCCTGGCATCACGGAGCCATCAGGGGATCGATCCGCATTAATCTGATACGAGACACTATTGGCATCTAGCGCCTCTAGCAGCACGACATTGATGATCTGGCCGCTACTGCGAACATCCAAAGCCCCAGAGGTTCCGCGTATGAGCTCGATGTAATTTACTTGCGCGGCTGTAATCCTAGTTAGCGTGTCGCTAGAGGAGTTCCCTTTTCCGGCCATGCGCTTGCCATCGATGAGAATCTCATCGCCACCACCGGCTCCAAGACCACGTCCTCCGCCACCTCCACCGAAGCCGCCTCCTCCACCAGTGACATTCCCAGCACCTGGGATGCGGTTAATCATGTCTTGTGCAGTAATCGGTGCCCACTCTGCAAAGTACGTAGAGGGATAACGCACAGTACTGTCATCCGCACTGTTTTCTTGGGAGTAGGAATTAGCGGTAAAGCTGCCAGCGACAAGTAAAATTGACGCGGCTAAAAGTGACTTACGGAGGGGATATCTCATTCTTTTTAGTGCCCTTGCCTATAAATAAGTGCGTACGCTATAAAAAAAAGCATGTCGATGCAATTTATTCTCATTTAAACGGCTAAAAATAACTTTTTTGCCACAGTTGCGACAAATCTAGACAAACATTGCGTTAGCTCAGAGAAACCCTCTTCTCCAATGAGGAAAATGGGCAGAGTTAGCTAGTCCAACACTCTGCACTAGCTTGAGAGACCGACAAAAGCACCAGCTTATTCACTGGCGCCATATGGTTGGTTGATTAATCTCCCACTCCGCATGACTGCGTCATCGGCATAGCATTGGAATAATCGCATGACAGCACCTACCCGCTATAATTATAAAGTGGTCCATCAATTCGCCATAATGACTGTCGTCTGGGGCATAGTCGGGATGTTAGTCGGTGTTTTCATCGCCGCACAACTCGCATGGCCACAATTGAATTTCGACACAGCGTGGCTGAGTTTCGGACGCCTACGTCCTCTGCATACCAATGCGGTTATTTTCGCATTTGGGGGCTGCGCTCTGATGTCCACCTCCCTTTTCATCGTGCAGCGTACTTGCCACGCTAGACTCATTTCAGACCGATTGGCTGCATTCGTATTCTGGGGATGGCAAACCGTCATTGTCGCCGCTGCGATTACCCTACCAATGGGGTTAACCTCGTCCAAGGAATATGCCGAGCTCGAGTGGCCTATAGATGTGCTGATAGCCATAGTGTGGATCTGCTATGCCGTCTTATTTTTCGGCACTATCACCAAGCGCAAAGAAAAACATATCTATGTAGCAAACTGGTTCTTCGGCGCTTTCATTATTGCCGTTGCCATATTGCACATCATCAACAGCCTTGCCCTGCCTGTGACGATGACCAAATCGTATTCGGTGTACTCAGGGACAGTCGATGCCATGGTGCAATGGTGGTACGGACACAACGCCGTCGGCTTCTTCCTCACCGCTGGTTTCCTCGGCATGATGTATTATTTCGTGCCCAAACAAGCAGAACGCCCGGTATATTCCTACCGACTCTCCGTGGTGCATTTCTGGGCACTAATCGCAATTTATGTTTGGGCAGGCCCTCACCACTTGCACTTCACCACGCTACCGGATTGGACGCAAAGTGTAGGAATGGCAATGTCTTTAGTGCTTCTCGCCCCGTCTTGGGGCGGCATGATCAACGGCATCATGACCCTCTCGGGCGCGTGGGACAAACTGCGCACAGATCCCATATTGAAATTCTTAGTGGTATCACTTTCTTTCTACGGAATGTCGACCTTCGAAGGTCCGATGATGTCGATAAAATCTGTCAATGCGCTATCGCATTACACAGATTGGACTATAGGTCATGTGCACTCAGGCGCTCTGGGATGGGTCGCTATGATCTCAATCGGCGCAATGTATCACTTGATCCCCTTAATGTATGGCCGCAAGGCTGGCGCCATGTATAGCGTCAAACTCATAGACCTACACTTTTGGCTCTCCACTATAGGCACAGTGCTTTATATCGTGGCGATGTGGGTCAATGGTTTGATGCAAGGTCTCATGTGGCGCGCGGTCAATAGCGACGGCACGCTCACCTATAGTTTTATCGAATCCGTCGAGGCCAGTTACTCAGGGTATGTCGTGCGCTTTATAGGCGGGGGGATCTTCCTCGCAGGCATGTTTGTGATGGCCTATAACATCTGGAAAACGAGGCAACTTGCATTGGCAAACCCTAGCCCGGTTGAGGACTTACTGGATTCTGACGCACCGGAGGTTCTCGCATGAATGACTTCATCGAAAAGAATATCGGCCTGATGATCGTATTGATTATTGTGGCAGTAAGCTTTGGCGGTATCGTCGAGATCGTTCCTCTGATGTCGCAGAAAGTCGTCACCGAACCTATCGATGGTTTAAAGCCACTGGCCCCACTTGAGCTAGAAGGTCGAGATATTTACATCCGCGAAGGGTGCACCGTTTGTCACTCACAAATGATCCGCCCACTGCGCGCAGAGGTCGAACGTTACGGACATTACTCGGTGGCCGGCGAACTCGTCTACGACCATCCGTTTGTATTCGGCTCCAAGCGCACAGGCCCGGACCTAGCGCGTGTTGGGCAGCTATACAGTAATGACTGGCATCGTGCTCATTTGCTAGACCCTCGCTCGGTTGTGCCTGGATCCATCATGCCTTCTTACCCATGGCTATTTGAGAACCCAATCGATCTTGACGTGCTGCCTAAGAAACTAGCCGCACTCCAAACACTTGGCGTGCCCTATACCGATGAAGATATTGCCAACGCAACGGCCGGCCTCGAAAACAGCACCGAAGCCGATGCGGTAATCGCCTACCTGCAGCAGCTTGGCACCTTGATTACGGAGAGACGATAAGCATGGACATCACCGATTTTCGCAGCCTTGCCACAGTCCTTTGTGCCATCGGCTTTGCCGCCGTTGTGTGGTGGGCTTATGGCTCTAGCCGCAAGCAACGCTTCGACGAAGACGCCCAATTACCCTTTCTAGAAAATGATGAAGAGGCAGCAGCCCCATTGCGTAAAGAGGACACATCATCATGAGTACTGCTTTTAGTTGGTTCGTGGTGGTAGGCACCCTAGGCTCATTGCTCACTTTCTTCTTAATCCTGTATTTAAATCGATCCACACAAAACCCAGGAAAAACCACTGGGCACTCCTATGATGGCATCGAGGAATACGACAACCCATTGCCCGCTTGGTGGTTTTGGGGGTTCATCATTACGATTGTCTTCGGAATCGGCTATCTCTTGTACTACCCAGGGCTAGGTAATTTCGAGGGGCTGGGCGGATGGACTCAAACCGGTGCATTAAGTGAAGACCAGGACGATGCCGAGGCTCGCTATGGCCCTATTTTTGCTCAGTACGCCGCCATCCCTGTGGATGAATTAGCGCAAGATGTCAGCGCTATGCGCATGGGACGTCGACTCTTTGCCACTAATTGCTCGGTATGTCACGGAACGGCAGGGACAGGCAGCGCTGGCTTCCCCAACCTAACGGATAGTGAATGGTTATGGGGTGGCGATGCGCAACAAATCAAAACCACTATATTAGGTGGACGCAATGCCATGATGCCTTCTTGGGAAGCCGTCTTACAAGACGACGGCGTACATGAGGCCGCCGAGTATGTCAGCCAACTTGCAGGGCGCGAAGTCGACCCTGTCATCGCAGAGGCCGGCAAGGCTCGTTATGACATGTTCTGCGTTGCCTGCCACGGCCCAGATGGCAGCGGTCAACCAATGCTTGGCGCACCAGCTCTAAACAATGAGATGTGGCTCTATGGAAATTCAAGACTGCGTATAGAAGAAAGTATTCGCCATGGACGTACAGGACAAATGCCCGCGTTTGCCCAACGCCTTGGAGAGGACAAAGTCCATATCTTGAGCGCTTACGTAAAAAGCCTACAACAGTAGTTGAACCCCATGCAGCGAATACCGACAAAAGAGATTATTCCCGAAGACGTGGACTCCCGCGTCTTCAATCTCTATGAGAAAAAAGAAAAAATATACATTCGCTCAATAGAAGGATTGTTTCAGTACATTCGCCTATTCACTGGCTGGCCGTTACTGCTGGGATACTTTCTTGCGCCTTGGCTTCAGGTTGCAGGACGACAAGCACTTTTCTTTGATCTTTCTCAGCAGCAGTTCCATATTTTTTGGCTCACTCTGTGGCCTCAAGATTTTGTTCTATTGATGTGGACTCTTGCTATTGCGGCGATGGCACTGTTTTTAGTGACCACGCTTTGGGGGCGTGTTTGGTGCGGCTACACCTGTCCGCAAACTGTATGGACTGCTATTTTTGCATGGGCAGAACAATTCACGGAAGGCGAGCGTCACCAGCGCATCAAACTCGACAAAACGCCTTCCTTGTTCAGTAAGACGGGACGCAACAAAGCCGGATGGAACAAGGTGTGGCGGCGCGGACTGAAGCACTGCATGTGGATGGGGTTTTCTGTTTTAACAGGAATAACTTTCATCGGATATTTTTATGGTATTCGAGAGTTGATGGTCGATGCTTGGCATTGGCAACTCTCACTTACTGCTACCGCATGGACAGTCTTTTTTACGTTAGCCACTTATATCAACGCCGGTTGGATGCGCGAGCAAGTCTGCATTTATATGTGCCCCTACGCTCGCTTTCAATCCGTGATGTTTGATAAAGACACATTAATTATTTCCTATGACCCTGCCCGCGGTGAACAGCGCGGCTCGCGCAAGAAAGGCAGCGATTACCAAGCTGAAGGATTAGGGGACTGCATTGACTGCACCCTGTGTGTTCAAGTATGTCCTACGGGGATCGACATTCGCGACGGACTGCAATACGAGTGCATTGGTTGCGCGCGCTGTATCGACGCATGTGACAGTATCATGGAAAAAATGGACTATCCGAAAGGGCTCGTCTCTTATACCACTCTGAACACATTGGCAGGTGGCACGTGGACATGGAAGCGGCCAAAATTACTGGGGTATGGCGTCGCTGTTGCTGTGTTGCTGAGCTTGTTTAGCGTAGTACTTTTTACTCGTACCCCGTTGCGATTAGACGTACTGAGAGATCGAGGTCAACTTTACCAAGAAGTCGCAGGCGGATTAATTGAAAATGTTTACACCTTAAAAGTCATCAATATGTCTGACATCGATCATGAGTATCAATTGCGAATAAGTGGAATGACCAATCCGGTCATTCTTCCTAGCGACAGTATTCGAGTGCCGGCAAGAGAGATGCATGAGCAAATAGTACGCGTACAAGCAAACCCAGACGAACTCGATAGCTTCAACACGGAGTTCGACTTTCTCTTAGAGTCCGACAGCCCCAGCGTAAGTATATCCGCTGAAAGTCGATTCTTTGGACCACAACCACTAGCGCCACGCCCTTAGGATCAAGAGTAACTTATGAAAAATTCTACTGCCTCTTCATCCCCCCTGCCCTGGTATCACTATCGATGGCCTTGGGTATTGATGACGGTGCCTTTCGCCGCTGTGTTATTTGGCATTCTAATGGTGAGTACGGCACTCATTTATCCTGACGATGTCGTTGTCGACACCTACTACAAGGATGGCCAAGGCATCAACCAACTTCAGGCGCTAGACGAGATGGCGTTAACGCTAGGCATTAAGGCATCCCTAGAGTTAAACACCGCCTCTCAAGGTCAGGAGATTCACATCACTGGCACGGAAGAGCCCTACCTCACTCTCGCCATTTTTCACGTGACCGATAGCAAGCAGGATCGTCGCATACGATTCACACCGTTATCCGATACGGTTTTCGTTAGCGAGGATGACTTCTTCACTACAATGTCGTCGCAACGAGGAGTGTGGTATTTGGAACTACGCGGTGCGGATAACGATTGGCGTTTACGCCGTCGGGTGCAAACTCCATTAGAGCGTTTGGATTTCTAATGCTTGATACTGTGCACATCAGCCACTGCTTTCATTGCAAGTCAGAAATGCCTACAGCGCAGGCTTTTACTGTGTCTATCGCTGGCGAAAAGGCGTTGTTCTGCTGTCACGGCTGTGCCGGCGCTGCACAGCTAATCAATAGCATGGGGTTGGATTCATTCTATGAGTTCCGAGAAAAATGTATCGATGACACCCCCGTCATCAACGCTGAAACGCCGTCGCTAAAGTTCGAAGACTTCGAACGCAGCGTCCAAACCCTTGATGATGGAAATAGAGAGCTACGTTTGATCGTAGCTGATATTCGTTGTGTTGCATGCGTCTGGCTACTTGAACAAGTACTACGCAAACAAAAAGACATAATTGATGTACAAATAAACTTTGCGAAACGGCGCATGACATTACGCTATAAGCCATCACTAAGTTGCCAGACTATCGTGGCACTCATCCTCAATTTAGGTTACACCCCACGACCAGACCAAGCGGGCAGCCTGCGCCAAAGTTTAGAGCATCAGAAGAAAGAAATGCTAATTCGACTAGGAGTGGCAGGCATTGGCATGATGCCGGTGATGATGTTTGCGCTCGCTTCTTATTTTGCAGGGGATGCAACCGCCCAAAATCCTGCTAGCGGCATGGACCCTTTGTATGAAACATTATTCCGATGGGCCAGTTTGGCCTTAAGTTTGCCCGTAGTATTTTACAGCGCTTCACCGTTTCATCGAGGGGCCTTCATTGCATTGGCCCATCGCCATCTCAGCATGGACTTCCCCGTCTCTCTTGCCATAATGGCCGCATGGGGGCTCAGCGTCTATAACACCATTACTATGGGCAGTACCGTGTACTACGATACCGCTTGTATGTTTACATTCTTCCTACTAATTGGGCGTTATGTCGAATTGGTATCCCAGCAACATTTCCAAGACAACGAAGATGCCTTACAGAAGTTATTACCTAACACGGTGACTCGCGTGTCGCAGGTCAACGCTAAAGAGGTTCACGAAGCCATCGCCTTGTCAGAGGTGCGCGCGAATGACCTTCTTTATGTTCGCGCAGGTGAACCTATCGCCGCAGATGGGATTGTGGTGAGAGGGCAAAGCAGCGTCAGTGATACCGCTTTCACTGGGGAAGCATTAGCCTCTATCAAAAGCCCAGGGTCTCGAGTGCTCGCAGGGGCTTGCAACCATGACGCGCCCCTACTCATTCGCGCTCAATGCGCTCCCCATGATTTCCTAATCGAGAAAATAAGATCCTTGTATGAGGAGGCTAGTGCTTATCGTCCCTATTGGTCTCGACTTGCTGATCGTGCCGCCACGTGGTTCATCGCAAGCGTACTTAGCCTATCGGTAGGAGCAGGTTTGTTCTGGTTCCTCTCTGGCTCCCCCAACTATATCGTTATCGCATTAACGGTCTTAGTAGTGGCATGCCCTTGCGCGCTATCACTTGCCGCTCCTGTGGCGAGCACTGTAGCCACTACGGCCTTGCGCAAAAAAGGCTTACTTATTCGAGATGGCAGCTTCTTAGAGCGATTAGCCAATATAAGCACTGTAGTGTTTGATAAAACAGGCACGCTAACTCAAGCCCGTTTGCAGCTTATCGATGTAATTACGCTTAGCACACTCGATGCGGAACAATGTCTAGCCATCGCCAGTGCATTGGAAAAACATAGTCAGCACCCTATCGCGCAAGCGTTCACAGCTGCGAACGACTTGCTCACAAGCCATGTCTCTACTCGACAAGAGGGAGGCATAGAGGGTGAAATTGAGGGCGTACGGTACAGGATTGGCAAGCCGTCTTTTGCCTGCCCCGACCTCTCAGACACGAGCCGTGTCCAGCACGAAGGGCTATGGGTGTTATTGGCAACCACGCACCCGATTGCGTGGTTTCGTTTACAAGACAGCGTGCGTCAAGAAGCCTTTGGCTTAATCGAAAATCTAAAATCCCAAGGCTTGAAAACTGCAATACTCAGTGGCGATGCCTCTATTGAAGGGGGGGAAATTGCCGCATCCTTGGCAGTAGACGAAGTCCAACTGGGCTTAAGCCCTGAAGATAAAATCGCACACATCAGACGCCTTGCAATGGACGACTCTGTGCTTATGATCGGAGACGGTGTGAACGATGCAGGCGCTATGGCCGCAGCGAGTTGTTCTATTGCAATAGCCCCACGAGACCTAGTCGTGCAACAAAGTGCTGATGCCACACTATTACATCCGAATTTAGCATTACTACCAATCACTTTGAAGTTTGCAAAGCGCTGCCAAAGAGTCATTCGCCAAAACATCCTCTGGTCGCTTTGCTACAACCTGACAGCTATCCCCTTTGCCCTTCTAGGCTTACTACCTCCATGGCTAGCAGCATTAGGAATGAGCGCCTCATCGGTGATCGTGGTGCTCAATGCTAATCGCCTTCGTCGGATAGGAGATTAGCTCATGGAAATATTTCTCGTGTTAATCCCCATTACCGTCATATTAGTGGCCTTCTCTTTGTGGGGCTTTATTTGGTCCGCTCGTAACGAACAGTTCGATGACCTCGACCGGCAGGCTTATAGCATTCTTTTTGATGACGACGACAACACCCCCGAGCCAATCAGCAAAGAGAGCGAACATGAGTGATTTACTGATCGCTTTCAGCTTAGGCTTATTCAGTGCGCCGCATTGTTTTGCGATGTGCGGCAGCATCGCCTCCGCGCTCGTAATGGGCAGCCAAAATGCTGCACGCGCTCAGAACTCTTTTGCCATAACACAAGTGTGGCCTAGTACAGAGGCAGCGCAACTGCACGCGCCACAGCAACATTCCAGCGCCACTATTGATGCTCTCACTTTCGCAAGTGGGAAACTTTTTAGCTACGCGCTTCTCGGTTTTTTCGCAGGCAGCCTCAGTAGTTTTCTATCATTAGCAGGCCCACTGCCAGGGGTTATTTTGCGTGGCGTTAGCGCTCTGCTCATGATTGCCATTGGGTTCTATATTGCAGGCTGGTGGAAAGGGATTTCTCGCTTAGAAAGCCTTGTCAGCAAATTATGGCAACCGACACTTAGAAAAATTAACGGTCTTCATTTAGATCGAGTCAGCCGCAAATTGATGGCTGGAGCGATTTGGGGCTTTCTTCCCTGCGGGATCGTTTACAGCATGTTAGGCCTATCGCTCTCCGCAGGAAGCCCACTCCACGGAATGGCATTAATGGCAAGTTTTGGTTTAGGAACGATTCCGTTTGTTATGGGCACAGGGGGAATGGTCGGAGTAATAGGAAAGGTATTAGCAAACCCAGTTATACGCAATGCGGCAGGAACAGCAGTAATCATACTAGGGCTCGTCAGCTTGGCCATGTTAGTCATTGCACAAACAGGACACTCGACAATGCCCTTACAACACGAAGTCACACAATTATAACAAGCGAAGCAGTTTCGCTACGCAGTGTAGGAGATAAAAATGAAACATATTATTGGGATTTTGAGCAACCCGCATCAAGAGTGGGCACGCATTCGTGACGACAGCCATAGTGCTGCCGGGCACTATTTACGTTATCTCCTTTGGATTGCCATCCTCCCACCTTTGGCGTGGTGGTATGGCTCTTCGCAAATCGGTTGGGAATTAGCGGGAAGGCAAATTCTCCTCACTCAAACCTCGGCGGCGCAGATCATGGCATTGTTCTATATCGCCATCCTCTTGAGCGTCGGCTTTCTGGGCTATATGGTGTACTGGATGGCGAAAACTTATGATGGCAAAAATAACGATGTGGCTCGCGGCATTGCCGTAGCGGCGTATATGTGTGCGCCTTTGTTTGTCGCCGGACTAACAGGGCTCTACCCCGTTCTTTGGCTAGACATGATCCTCGGCACCCTCGCAGGGGCCTATACGCTCTACCTGCTGTATATTGGCATTCCAATTGTCTATGACATGCCAAAAGAGCGCGGATTCCTTTTTGCGAGCGCTACAGTGGCCGTCGGCTTAGTGCTAATGGTGGCATTACTGGGAGCGACCGTTATACTTTGGGAATTGGGCGCGATGCCAGTTTTCACGGAAATCTAAGATATGCTCGAGTTTCAACATATAATTCAAATTAACGACCCAAAGGAGCCTCATATCCCTCATATGAGCAAAACAACACTTTGGGAAGGCTTGGTATTTCGCAGTAAATACCCCTTCCATTTCACGCCGAATATTCATTGCGTGATTGAGGAAGACAACGACAATAGTTTTATACGAGTGCTGCACTTTGGTGAACATGTTTTACGTGAGCGCGTGCATTTACAACACGAAATAGAGGTTCATACAGGCCCTGCGGAAGCCAATCCTGTGATGTTTGCTGAAAGTGTGGCGAGAATAGAGGAGCCTGCACCAGGGCATCTGATAGTGCGCTTTAGCTATCGTAGAGATTCAGGAAACAGCACCGATAATGTCAATGTCGATGAGTACCTGAAATCGGCCTATGTCCAAAATGATCGTGAAGCGATCACCCTAATACGTAAGTTTAGCCTTGAAGGAATGCCTAGTGCCGAATCAAGGCTCCAATGAAATACCTAAACGGTCGCTATAGCGGTACTCATCAATAGTCTCTGCCGCTATTGTGCCGTCTAGCAGTAATGCTACATCTTGAGCAATGAGCTCAACGGCTTGCAGACGATAGGCGGCAGAAAAATCTGCCTGCATAACGGCGGCCCAAAGACCTAACATCCTAGAATCGATGTCACGCACACTATTATCTTTTGCCCATTCTCCGGAAATTTGCGCACCAATGCGGTTTAGCTCCCGGTGGATATGCCGATATTGGTCTGGTTCAAGGTCCACCAATACACTGTCGGAAATATCATCCCAGCCCATGGGCATCAACTCCCAGCCTTGGTAAAACCGAGCCACCCAAGTGAGGTATTCAATTTCTGATTGTAACTGTGCATTTGAATCATCAATTCGATAAAGGTGTCGAAAATGACGTTGCTCTGGGATCTCTTCAGGCCATTGCTCTAGAATTCGACTGCTCATGCAGCTCGCCATCAAGGCACTTAACAAGAATATTACAGCGAGTCGCATAACGGGGATCGGCTCCAGAAGAATGGTTAACCGAGCTAATCATAGCAAAAGTTCACAGCAAATGGACCATTAAACCGAATCTATGATCCCTAAACGCACCGCTTCGAGGGTCAGTTCCGCACGATTCCCCACCCCTAATTTTGCGTAGATGCCCTTAATATAGCCTTTGATGGTATCGGGAGATAATTTCAGCATTACGGCGGTATCCTCAACGCTATACCCCTTGCCTATGAGACAAACCACTTCAGTTTCACGCGGGGTAAGGCTCGAACGCTCGAGCGCATCCCCTTTGGAGTTAAAGTGACTAATCAGTCGTGCGGATGAAGCGGCCGAGAGGGGCGGACGGTTTTTCTGAATACCTTTGAGATAACTCACGATTCGTTCACGATCTTGGTCTTTTAGAATATACCCTTTAGCTCCGGATTTTAGCGCTGCAAAAAGGTTCTTATCGTCATCGTATATCGTCGCTACCACAATGTAGGTCGAGTACGGCTTTGCCGAAAGCGCTTTAATAAGCTCAATGCCGCTGCCATCAGGCAGACCTAGATCGATTAGAGCGAGTTCGAAATCGCTTTGCTTTATGAGCTCTTGGCCAAGCGCGAGATTATCGGCGGTTACGACTTCCAACTCTGGAAAAGCCGCATGGACACAAGACACTAACCATTCTTGCGTATCCGGATTATCTTCCACCACTAAAGCATTGCCCTTATTGAGCGGGAACATGAATTTCGCCTAGCCTATAGATTCTAAATGTAGAGTAGGACTTTAAGTGAGCGCCTTATCAATGTATACCCCCCAAAGGGTGGGCGTTAAATTATCAGGCTCACTTTGTAGGGCTAACGAGTATTTGTCTGTAGTATGATTTCTCAATTTGTAAACTCTAGAGAAACGCTAGATGACTTGGCCTTTACGAATCCTATCAAGCACAGTGCTAAGTGTGTTGCTCTGTATTGCGCTAATGCCCCCCGCGGTGCAGGCACAGCCTCCCCTTGTAGATTCTTTAACCCTTTTGGGAAATTTTGAATCTGTCTTTTGGCCCGAAGGAGTTCCTCCGCAGAACGCTCCTTGGCAAACCGCTACTCTGCCATACAATACTCGCGAAAAATCCGCGATTGCAGACCCTCGAGCACAGGACTCCTCATACATTTGGTTCCGTTTTTATGTCAATAACCCAATGGACGATGACTCATACGGACTTTACTTCTGGCGCTTCAATCTCGCGATCGATGTTTACTTCAACTCTCACCTTCTTGCTTCTAGCCCACAAAGTGAGGGCTGGGAAACGATGTCTTGGAATCACCCCATGCTTGTTCCCATACAAGCGCCCAGCTGGCAACAGGGTAAAAATGAGGTCCTAGTTCGCGTCACCCGCAGCCCATGGGGAGGAAACTTAGCGCCAATAGTGTATGGCGACATGAAATCGTTAACGCCACTGTACGAGTCCAGAATGCTTCGCCAAGTTGAGTTAAACGAGATATTACTCATACTTGGAATCGGGCTTTGTTTAATGAGTTTTATGTTATGGGTCGTGCGTCCTCGTGAGACAGTCTACTTATGGTTCAGCGGGATGTGTTTGAGCTGGAGCTTTATCTCATTGCACCTCGTCATTCTACGCAACCCAATCCCTTATTCGATTTGGCTACCTCTAGTACATGTCGCAATCGATTTCTCTATTTTCTTTATGTACGGTTTCATTGGTCGATTAATCACCAACGTTAAAAAACCCTTTCGCGAGCAATTGCTCTTACTTTGGTGCGTCTGCGCCGCTGTCATTTATTTCTTTCTACCGCCTCAGTATTTCTTTAGTGTTGTCTACTCTATACACCTCGTGGGCATCATTTTTCTTTCGGTCATTGTGGCGCGAGTCTCCAAAACGGCGATACAAGAACACAACACACCGGCGATCGTCGTAACGGTGGCCCTGTTCATACAGATTGTATTGTTTGCTCAGAATTATTATTTGATGTTTTTTTCAAGTGCCGCTCAGTGGGAGGGAAATGCGTTCTATGCACATTTTGGAATTCCTTTACTGTTCCTTGTGTTCATTGGCACACTTCTATGGCGTTTTCATGGAGCTTTAACAGTCGCAGAGAATATCAACAAACAACTAGAATCAAAGGTAGAGGCTAGCCGGCAGGTCATTGAGAAAAGTTATTTCGAACGCAGACAACTAGAGCTTCAGCAGGCCGCCGAGAAAGAAAGACTGAATATTTACCGGGACTTGCATGACGATGTTGGCTCCAAGTTATTATCAATCGTCCATGCAGATCGCAATAGCAATCTGGCCGACATGGCGCGCTCGGCGCTCGAAAGTCTACGACATGCGGTCTCCAAGGCGAACAATCCTGACCAGGCAATTGCCCCCTTCCTTCAAGACATTCAAGAAGAAACAGAACTGCGTTTACAGGGGTCTGGGCATGAGGTGCATTGGTCACAATCCCTCGCCGACAATACACTCATCGTCCCCTCAAAAGCCGCCTTTACTATCAATCGAATATTGAAAGAAGTCGTCAGCAATATTATCCGCCATGCTAGTGCTGACCATGTAGAGATACAAATACGCTGCGATGAAGAACAGTGGATTATTCGGATAACAGATAATGGCCGCGGGTTTGATCGACACGGCCCGATGGGCAACGGAATCAATAATATTTTGTCTCGTGCAGAAGAGATCAATGCCATCGCCAATTGGGAGACTACTTTCGATCACGGCACGGCCTTCACGCTCTCGCTATCGACTCAAGTCTTGCAACACTCTCCCCAACCCTGACCTCTGACTCGCCAAAGGCTTTTGCGGTCTTTTCTCGCAATGTTTCACACCCATTGTCTTGTGCCATGAAAGCTGCTTGAATTCCTTATCGATCTAACGCTTCGCCATGTCTCTCAAACCGCGCGCGGCACCCGAACCATCAGCATGGAAACCTTAACTTATGAGCGCAACCTTTCCCCATTGTCGCCACTGGCGCGTCGATCACGATGCCGACGGAATACTATGGCTCTATATCAATCGCGAAGGTGAAGCGATCAATGCACTTTCGGAGGAAGTCTTACGGGAGTTTGAGTCGTTACTCGACGCTGCCAAGACATTGCCACTCAAAGGCTTAGCCATACTATCGGATAAGAGCACAGGGTTTATTCTCGGGGCGGACATCCGTGAATTCGGCCAGTTCAAAGACCTTGACGAGGTCACAAAGTCGATTGAAGAAGTCCACGACATGTTTCGCAAACTCGAAGCACTGCCCTTCCCCACCGTTGCCGCGTTTGAAGGGTATTGTTTAGGCGGTGGCTTGGAGCTAGCCCTGAGCTGCTCTTACCGAATTGTTAAAGATGTGCCCAGTACCAAAATAGGCTTCCCTGAGGTCCAGCTCGGCATCTTCCCCGGCTTTGGCGGATCCGCCCGCTCTGTGCGCCAAATAGGCGGACTCAAAGCGATGGAGTTAATGTTATCCGCTCGACAACTCAATGCACGCCAAGCAAAAGGAGTTGGGCTCGTCGACGAAGTCATCAGTCGTCACGAAGAACTCTACTGGGCCGCACGCCGTGCAATCTTCGCGCGTAAGAAGAGCCGCAAGCCTTCGTTAATAGCGAGGCTTAGCAATATGACACTGGCCAGAGGATTTCTAGCCAAACAGATGCGCAAGAAAACAGCCCAGCGCGCAAAAGAAGAACATTACCCTGCCCCGTACCGGCTTATCGATACTTGGGAGGTATACGGTAATCAGTGTGACGCGATGATGCGCGCTGAGGCCAAAGCGGTAGGTCGTTTGATGTTGACCCCGCAAGCCGAAGGATTAAGACGAGTCTTTAGCCTCATGGAGCTACTCAAGCGAGAAGGCAAGCAAAGTGATTTTCGTGCGCGACGCGTGCATGTCATTGGGGCCGGAGTCATGGGCGGCGATATCGCCGCTTGGTGCGTACTACAGGGCTTAGAAGTAAGTCTGCAAGATCGTGAAATGAAATTTATCGAACCTGCGTTGAAGCGTGCGGCCGCATTATTCAAAAAGAAACGCCTCAGCCCTGCAGCCGTCAAATCGGCTCTCGAACGCCTTCGCCCAGACGTTGAAGGTAAGGGGGTGGCCCACGCAGATGTTGTCATTGAAGTCATTGTGGAGCGCTTAGACGCTAAGCAAAGCTTACTTAAAGCACTAGAACCGCAACTCAAAGAGGGAGCTATTCTAGCCAGTAACACGTCGTCCATTCCCATCGAGGAGATTGCAACCGCCCTAACCAAGCCTGAGCGCCTAATCGGCTTGCACTTCTTTAACCCTGTCGCAAAAATGCCGTTGGTGGAAATCGTGATAGGCGCACAAAGTGACGCCCAAACGGTGCGTGATGGGGCCGCATTCTGTGCACAGATTAACCGCTTTCCATTGCCCGTCAAAAGCAGCCCAGGGTTTCTCGTCAACCGCATCCTCGCGCCTTATATGCTTGAAGCAATGCTCATTCATCAAGAAGGCACTCCAATAGAAGCAATAGACGCCGCGGCATTAGATTTTGGAATGCCAATGGGCCCAGTCGAACTCGCGGACACAGTGGGCCTTGATGTGTGCGTAATGGTCACTAAAACACTCGGAGGGGAAAACGATATCTCTGAGGTCCAAAGCAAAGCCAATGCCCACATTCAATCGCTAGTCGACGCGGGGCATTTAGGCAAAAAATCTGGACAAGGATTCTATCGCTGGGAGAACGACAAACCGGTCAAACAACTGGATAAAGCAAAAGGACCAGACACCCGCATCATTCGCGACCGCCTGATCAACGCTTACACGAAAGAGTGTGAAGCCGCACTACGCGATGGCATTGTGAGCAATGAAGACTTATTAGATGCCGGCATGATTTTTGGCACTGGCTTCCCTCCCTTTCGCGGCGGACCAATGCATTACCTGAAAACGCAAAAAGGAGAGCAATAATGCAGCAACTTAACCGCGTCGCCATCATCGGCGGGACACGCGTTCCATTTTGCCGTTCCAATACAGCCTATGCCGACTTAAGTAACTTGGACATGCTGTCAGATACATTGCAGCAACTTGTTAACAAGTTTCAGCTTAACGGAAAGAAAATTGATGAAGTGATTGCAGGGGCCGTTACCACTCACTCACGAGACTGGAATTTAGCTAGAGAAGCGGTGTTGAGCACCACACTGTCGCCAGCGACTCCTGGCACCACTTTACAGATGGCCTGCGGGACATCTTTGCAAGCCGCGCTGTTACTCGCCGGACGCATTGCCACAGGACAAATAGACACGGCCATTGCCGCAGGGACCGACACCACAAGTGATGCTCCCTTAGTGTTGCAACCACGTTTTGCCAAAAGACTCCTAAAAGTAAGCCAAGCCAAAACCTTCTCAGCCAAATTGAAAACCTTTAAAGGAATGAGCATGCGTGAGTTAGCGCCTCAGGCGCCCGCTAACGGAGAACCACGCACTCGGCTATCAATGGGCCAACATTGTGAGCTAATGGCTAAGGATTGGGCGATAACGCGCGAGGAACAGGACCAATGGACGTTGGAGAGCCACTTAAAAGCAGCAGCCGCTTATGAGAATGGTTTTTTTGACAATTTGTTGCTTCCCTACCATGGCGTTGCAAGAGATAACAATCTTCGTGCCGATAGCACCCTCGAAAAGCTTAGCTCACTCAAACCCGCATTTGATCGCAGCTCAACGGGCACACTCACCGCGGGCAACAGTACGCCACTGACTGATGGTTCTGCGGCAGTATTCATGACCAGCGAAGCCTATGCGTTAGAACATGGCCTCGAAGTTCAAGCCTGGTTGACACAAGGGCGCACTAGCGCCGTGGATTTCGTAGGTGGCGAAGGTTTGCTAATGGCCCCCACTGTGGCGGTAAGCGAAATGCTCGCCCAGGCAAAGCTCACACTCCAAGACTTTGACTACTATGAAATCCATGAAGCCTTTGCGGCTCAGGTGCTATGCACGCTTAAAGCATGGGAGAGTGATTCCTACTGCCGTGACACTCTCGGCCTAACGCAGGCCTTAGGAACAATTGACCGATCGTTAATCAACGTCAATGGTAGCTCGCTAGCCCTTGGCCACCCTTTTGCGGCTACCGGCGCCCGCATTCTAGGAACACTCGGTAAACTTCTCGAATCCCAGAGCAATAAGCGTGGCCTAATCTCAATTTGTACCGCGGGCGGTATGGGAGCGGCTGCCATTCTCGAAAGTGCGAACTAAAACGCTGCAAGGACGAAGATAGATTGACAGGTCCTACCGGTCAATCACAAAAAAAGGCCTAAGATTTTGTCTTAGGCCTTTTTTTATTGTGAAAATAAAATCTCTAATGCGTTTTATGAAAGGTGAAGTAACCAGTAAAGAGTTCATCCGAACTTTCAAAACCCGATTTTACTTCGGCGCTCGGGTCAGGGTTGAATGGATTAGAAACAGAATTATCGAACGCCCCTGTCACATGGACTGTACTGCCAGCAGGAATCTCTACGGGCTCCTCTAAGACATAATGCGGTTGCCAGCCGTAGTTGTAAGCAGGAACACTCAAAACGTCCTCCATGCGGCCGTCAGGGTACTCAACGCTAAACTTCATCTGCTTGCCACGCCCATTCATCTTTGCGCGCACTCCAGAAATAACAACAGGCTCTTCAAACTGGTAATGCGCATGCGCCCTAACGTCATGAGCAAATGGTGGCAATGTCACTTGCGCCGAGACCGCCTGAACTAATCGCTCCTTTAACGAATCAATTTCATCTGGATCAGCAAAATAGAAACCAATCTTGGTTTGATCAACCAGTTCCGCACCAATCCCTACATAGTGGAACTGCATCGATAACTTTGACCCCTTAGGGATTAAAACCGCCGTTCCCTCTAAAAACTGTTCCGCGCGAGTCTCCCCAGGTGAGTAACCATCCAAGAATCGGCGAGTGGATGTAGACGCTGATTTTTCCTCACCCCAGAAATCACTTTCTGCCGGAGTCACGAAAGTCATGAGGTGGTGCAGCGCACTCGTAGCCACAGGCTGATACTGCATAGCCACTACCCACTTATCCTCATCAAATGGTAAATCCACATCGGCATAAATATAATCCAGGACTCCAGTGGCAGGGATGACCTGTGCAGGGGCCTCCACTATAAAATCAGGCTCGCCCAACACCCACTCTTTGCTTTCAACAAACTCGAAACTTTCAAGAGGGTCCGGCCCTTCTCCACGCGGAGCGCCGGCACTTAGCCAGTGAACGAGTTTTTGAATTTCCTCTGGGTCTATATATCTTGCCGAAGCGGAATGACCAATCTCGGGATCAATTTGGGAAGGAGGCATGCGTTTATTCAGCAGTACTTCTTTGATCATTGGTGACCAGCCCAAAAGCGAGACGTAACTGTCCAGAGCAAATGGACCAACGCCAAACTCCCTATGACAAGTCACACAATTTTCCAGGATCATCGGAGCAATATCGTCGCTGTAGCTCGGCACGTTTTGTGAGTGTAATAGCGAAGCCGGATATTCAATCGTGCAGGGACTATTGTTTTGTGTCACAACCGTATTACGAACCGGCGCCTCTACGATAGAAGATAAAGTGTTACCTAATTCAGGACCCACGCCGCCTGTGAAATACACAGATAGCCGGTCTGGGTTTAGCACTCGGACATCTCCCACGCTCTCCAAGCCCAGCATCTCTGACACTAGAAGCGCATTATCTTGCAATATAGGGATGCTTAAACCCTGGGCATGTAATGATTGGCGACTTGATCCTTGCGAATCGATAAGGAGAAATTCAAAACCATGTCCAGCATATTGCTCTTGCAGCGTTTTGTAACTAGACACCATCTTGTCCATATTCGGACAATTTTCTGAGTAAGACATCAGGACAACCGCTTTACGATGCTGATAGCGACTAAGCTGATGAAAGCTTCCTTCGTCGTCAAGCATTGCGAAGTCGCCCGTTCGATCTAAGGCCGCTTGTACGGTACCTGTCGCTAGCGCTATACAAAAACTAAGGCATGAAATAGATGCTCTAGTCATAAGGAAATACCAACCCTCACATGATTAGGTGATTTTATGTTTTCCTACTGATTTCATTATTACCCCCGCATAGCGTGCGTAACAGTCTGTGGTTTTCCACTTATCTTTAGTACTAGAAGAATAAAAGCCCTAGTGCTGGAAGTCCATCATTCTCCCGAGCAAAGATTTGGCAAAGTGTGACAAAAACTTAGTCTTCAGTGTTTTCAGCGAGTTTTAGACCGATCTTTACTATTCGTCCGTGATCTATCTCAGCGACAGTCCATAGAAACCCTTGCCACAGCATGTCATCCCCCACTACCGGCTTGCCGCCCATCTTTGCCCGGAAATATTCGCCTATGCTCACTTCACCCACGTCGCCACTTAACGCGAAGCCGTAGACGGGTGCTAAGTCTCGTAACAAGGCATTCGCATCAAGAATGAAATCCCCAAAAAACCATGTATCAATACTCGAGCTCGGGGCTTGGCTAAACAGCTTACCTAATGCAGGAAGGTCAAACTCGTGGCCCACAATACAGAGAATGTCATCGGCCAATAGCTTGGTGCTGCCCTTGGGATGCAAGAGCTCCTTGCCTCGAAATAGCGCTGCAATACGGGTACCGTCGGGCATGTGCAGACGTCGCAATTCTGTGTTGATACACCACTTCTCTGCGCCTAGCCGATAGACAAATAGCTCCCACTCGCTAGTAGGATGAATCTCTAAACCCGATCGAGCAATAGGAGACGGCTGGGAGGGAACTTCTACCTTTGCGAGCTTGGTAGCCAATGGCAATGAGCTGCCTTGCACGATCAATGACACCAACACGACAAAGAATGCCAGATTGAAATACAGCTGCGCATCAGGCAAGCCCGCCATAATAGGATACACCGCTAAAATAATGGGAACGGCACCACGCAGCCCTACCCAAGAAATAAACCAGCGCTCACGGTTCTTAAAACGGCTAAATGGAGACAAAGCCAGCCATACGGCGATTGGTCGAGCGAACACGATCATCCACAGCGCTAATAGCAATCCAGGCACTATGATGCCGGTTAATTCACTTGGGCTAAGCAATAATCCGAGCACTAAGAACATGCCGATCTGGCTCAACCATGCCAATCCGTCAAATATACTCAATATTGAAGTACGGCTTTGGATTGGCTTATTGCCCAACAACAAACCACAAAGGTAAATGGCTAAAATCCCACTACCACCAAGGATATTCGTAAACGCGAAAATCAATAAACCGCCGCTGATGGCCAGCAACGGATAAAGACCGTTCGCTAGCTTGGTTCGGTTGATTAACTGCAATAATAACCAGCCTCCCACGAGACCGAGGAATATTCCGACACCGAATTGCTGCAGCAAATTAATAACGAAGAACCAGCCAAACTCTTCATTACCAGAGGCCAGCACCTCAATCAGAGAGACCGTGAGAAACACTGCCATCGGGTCATTGCTACCGGACTCTATCTCCAGTGTTGCCCCAACACGCTCATTCAAGCTTCGCTGACCAAGCAACGAGAAAACGGCAGCCGCGTCGGTGGAGCCTACAATAGCCCCTATCAAAAGCCCCTGTATGAGCCCCAGATCAAATAAATAGGCTGCAACCAATCCGGTAAGGCCCGTCGTAAACACGACGCCTACGGTCGCCAACGACAGCGCGGGACCTAGAGCAACTCGAAACGTCGCAACACGGGTACGCATACCCCCGTCCAATAGAATGATGGCTAATGCTAAGTTGCTCGCAAGATAAGCTAGAGAATAATTATCAAACTGAATCCCCCCTATGCCGTCCTCACCCGCTAGGACGCCGACTCCGAGGAAAATAACCAAAATGGGGATACCCAAACGCGAAGATAACGCGCTGAACAGCACACTGAAGCCTACCAATAAGGCTCCAATCAAGAAAAAACTGTTAATACTGCCTACATCCATCGTTCTAACTCAAAGGGTATTAAAAGGAAAAGAATAGCAGAGCTTGCGCTAAGAGAAGCGAATTCTCGGTAACGAAAGAGAGATTAATCAGATGTAATTGATAGAAATCAGCGTTTTTCGTGCAAAATCTTGGCAGCTTGCAGCTCTTGTGCAAACTCCCGAAGCTTTTCACGTAGCTTATTTTCTATATCGTCCTCGAACCAAGAGCTTGCGTCCAAGCTCTCTACCACCATTTCGGGTGCTTCAAGTGTGGGGACATTCAGCGTACTGGCCTGAAGATTTTCCGTCATTTTTATGTCGTTCATCGGCGGAATTGCTCCATTTTTTTGTCACTATACTGCCAAAGTAGCGTTCAAAAAATGAGCTGTCAATTACGCCACACCTAAAGTGTGATCATGGCGACACTTGCTCAATGGGTGAGCCTATGTCGCCAATCAGGTATTTAAGCAAAAGGGTGGCGCAAAATAATCGTTTCTTCACGATCAGGACCAGTCGAAATGATGTCCACTGGGGCCTCAATCGCTTTCTCGATATAGCTTATGTAGTCGCGCGCATTTTGTGGCAAATCGTCGAGGCTCTTCGCGCCATACGTCGACTCTTTCCAACCTGGAAGCTCAACGTAAATAGGCTCTAACTTCTGATACGCATCCAGATTCATCAAGCAAGAGGACGTATCCGAGTCCACGCCCTTATAACCTGTACACACTTTAATGGTCTCTAAGCCATCAAGAACATCGAGTTTTGTTAGACAAATACCCGAAACAGAGTTAATGCGGATTGCCAAGCGTACCGCTGCAGCGTCGAACCAACCACAACGTCGATCACGGCCTGTGGTAGCGCCTTTTTCTTTTCCGATCGTCGCTAGGTGTGCACCGACGTCATCAAACAGCTCGGTAGGGAACGGCCCAGAACCCACTCGCGTGGTATAGGCTTTAGTGATCCCGAGCACATAGTCAAGATAGAGAGGGCCAAAGCCACTGCCTGTGGCCGTGCCACCAGCCGTTGTATTGGAAGAGGTGACGTAGGGGTAAGTCCCGTGGTCGATATCGAGCAACGAACCTTGCGCCCCTTCAAACAGGATATTGTCATTAGCCTTACGGTGCCCGTGCAAAATCTCGATCGTGTCGCTCACCATCGGCTTGAGCTGCTCACCCAGTGTTAGACTGCTAGCAAGCACTTCATCGTAGTCTAGCGCTTCCACGCCGTAATAATTCGTAAGCAAGAAGTTATGATATTCCATCACTTCTTTTAATCGGGCAGCGAAATGCTCTTCATTAAAGAGCTCTCCAATGCGGATGCCACGTCGAGCCACTTTGTCTTCATAAGCAGGACCAATACCCCGTCCGGTAGTACCGATTTTCTCACTGCCTAGACGCTTCTCACGTGCCTGGTCTAAAGCCACATGCGTGGGCAATATTAGAGGGCAAGAAGCACTAATTTTTAATTTAGGGCGCACTGCAATACCGCGCTCTTCCAAGCGGGTAATTTCGCTCAATAGCGCTTCCATGCTGAGGACGACGCCATTGCCGATGACGCAGCACACTCCGTCACGCAATACACCAGAGGGGAGTAAGTGAAGTACCGTTTTTTCACCGCGAATCACAAGTGTGTGTCCCGCGTTGTGGCCACCTTGGAAGCGCGCAACAACTGCTGCTTGCTCCGTTAGCAAATCGACGATCTTGCCTTTGCCTTCATCGCCCCACTGCGTTCCTAGTACAACTACACTTCTACCCATTTTAAATCTTCTCTATTTATATAATATATTCAACTTAAACGGCGCCAACAGTAGCAACATAGTCTTGTTAGAGACTAAACACACCCTAAGTTAGGGTCACTACTTGCCATTGCTGACCGTCTCGTACTATTCGTCGATCGCAGCCCAAAAGCTTTGCATCGTCAGTGCTTACTGAGGCCAAATCCACTATCACGCGCTCGCCTTCTGCCCGCAATTGGCTAATCAGTAATTGTAGCTCGTCGTCTTCTTCTAACGGCGCATAAATCGCTTTCGCTCGAACAATTGATGCCCTGCTTAATTGCGCCAGCACTTTCAACTCTGAATCAAACCCCGATGCCGGTCGAGCACGCCCGAACACGTCACCGATATCATCAAAGCGACCGCCCTGCGCTACCGCACGCCCATAAGACGGAGTGTAGGCCGCAAAGACAATACCTGTATGGTATTCATAACCACGCAACTCACACAGATCGAACCCTAAAGACACATTAGGCAAACGTCGTTTGACGCTTTTCGCAATGGTCGCAAGCTCCTGCAGCTCTTTCTGAACACTCTCCGGAGCTTCCTTAAAAGTAGTAAATGCCGCATCCAATACAGACTCATCACCGCTAAGGCGCGCCAGATCAAAAAGCATTTTACGAATACTGTCATCCTTCACGTGCAGCTCTAACAGTTGGTCTATTTCATCGTATGCCTTTCGTTGCAAGGCATCGAATAAGTCATTCTCGCTATTTGAGGACAGCGCGGACTCTTTGACCAAACTACGGAATATCCCAACATGACCCAACACAATATGGATTTCATCGATTTGCGCTAAACGTAAGGTTTCATGCATCAAACATATCAGCTCTACATCACACCCAACACCCGCATGACCAAACAACTCAGCCCCAATACGGATAGGGATGCGAGAAGCTAGAAGCCCTCTGGGACGGGTATGCGCCACGTTGTCTGAATAGCACAAACGTACTGGTAGGTGCTCACAGTCGCTGCCACGCTGAGCCACGCAGTGGGCATCGATGCGTGCCACTTGAGGAGTAATGTCGGCACGTAGCCCCATCATACGACCAGTCAATTGATCGGTAATTTTGAAAGTATGCAGATCTAGGTCGTGTGAAGAACCCACTAACAAGGAGTCAAGATACTCAATGAGTGGAGGAATCACCAAGTCATACCCCCAACTAGCATAAAGATCGAGAATTTGACGGCGCAAGGTTTCTAGTCGAAACGCTTCTTCCGGCAATATTTCCTCTACTCCTTCAGGGAGCAACCAACGATCACGCACGGACATTATTCATTTCCAATTCTATTTTAGTTAAACGACAAAAAAGCAGTGAATTACAGAGTAACTCGCCTGCCCTTTCTAAAACACAAAGACCAGCAGTAAACCGAATTACTGCTGGCCCCTATAGCGCTATAACTTACTGTATTTCGCTACCGTTCAGATATTTGAAATACTCGTTATCAGGCTCGATAAGTAGAATGTCGCCCTTGTTTGAGAAGCTCTCTTGATACGAGTTGAGGCTACGGGTAAACGCATAAAACTCTTCGTCTTTCGAGAAGGCTGCCGCATACGTTGCCGCTGCTGCCGCATCCCCTTCGCCTCGAATACGCTCAGAATCTCGGTACGCTTCCACGAGCAAGACTGCTTCTTGTCGATCGGCGTCGGCTTCAATACCAATAGCTAACTCATTGCCGCGTGAGCGAAGTTGCTGAGCTTCACGTTGCCGCTCAGAGGTCATACGCTCATATACGGAAGATCGCACATCGATCGGAAGTTCGATTTGCTTAACACGCACATCGATGACCTCTATGCCTAGATCCTCTGCCACAGTAATGTTTAGCTCACGCGTCAGTTCGTCCATCAGCAAATCGCGCTGACCAGAGACCACTTCTTGTAAATCGCGCTCACCAAACTTATTACGCAAGCCGTCGTTAATACGTTGCGCTAACAAGTTGTTGGCGCGACTCTCTTCACCGGTTACGTTGGTATAGTATTTCATCACATCGACGATTCGCCACTTAGCATAGGAATCAACGACTAGCGCTTTTTGTTCCAATGTTAGATAACGCTGTGCTTCCGCGGTAAGCGTTAACACTCGCCCATCGAATTTACGCACGGTATTCACGTAAGGCAGTTTGAAATGCAACCCTGGTGCTAAGTCTTCATTCACCACTTGGCCAAAACGCAATAGCAACGCGCGTTCCGTTTCTTTCACTACAAACATGGAGTCAGAGCCGACTACTACTAGCAAAAATAAGATTATGCCTGCAACAGTACTTTTCATTAGCGAATTCCTCTTGTTGGCGTCGTCTGAGCTCGAGCACGATCCGCTGCTGCGGCGCTATTCTCGCGACTAATTTGCTCTGAGACTTCACGTAATTGCTGAGGTGACATCGCAGCAGAGTTAGCTACTCGCGAAGCATTACCCTGCTCAATGATTTTATCCAATGGCACATAGAACATATTGTTACCGCCTTCGACATCGATAAGCACTTTGCTGCTGTTGCTCATCACCGCTTGCATGGCGTCTATGTAGAGACGTTCACGCGTCACTGTCGGTGCCTTTTCATACTCAGCTAGCAACTGCTCAAAACGAGAGGCTTCACCATCGGCACGGGCAATCACTTGATCTCGATAAGCATTGGCTTGCTCGATAATGCGCTGCGCTTCACCACGAGCAACTGGGACAACACGGTTGGCGTACGCTAGTGCTTCATTCTGCACACGCTGTTCATCCTCACGCGCCTTAATCACATCATCAAATGCGCCTTGCACCGCATCTGGCGGCTGAGCATTACGGAATGTTACTTGTGAAATTAGGATGCCAGACTGATAGCTCTCCATATATCGTTGCAAGCGCTCACGAACCTCTGCTGCAACTTCTTCTCGACCTTGTGTCAGCACTCTGTCCATCGTCGTACCACCAGCCACATGTCGAATCGCCGACTCAGCCGCATGATCAAGACTCAACTCTGGATCTCGCACTACCAGCGCAAACTTCACTGGATCATCGATAAGATACTGCACATCAATCGAGACATTAACGATATTTTCGTCAGTCGTTAGCATGTCCCGTGAATACGAACGTGTATTCACACGGGTCACATTAATAATCTCTACTTCGTCTATTAACGGTGGGTTCCAGTTCAAGCCAGGCCGCACAACGTCCGGACGCAACTTACCAAAACGCAGCACTACTCCTCGCTCGGACGCGTCAACAACGTAAATACCAGACACGGCCCAGATTAGCACTAGCACAACAACGGCCGCACCAATTAGTCCTGAGGAGATGCCTGCACCGGAGCCTCCAGAGCCACTACCGCCGCTCGAGCTTCCGCCAGACTTACCACCGCCAAACAAGCTATTGAGCTTGCGAGACACTGTTTTAATGACCTCGTCTATATCAGGCGGCTTCTGATCGCCACCGCCGCCACCACGGCCGCCGCCGCCCCAGGGGTCGTTTCCATTGCCTTTGTTTCCAGGTTCATTCCAAGCCATTGGCTTCTCCATACCCCAGTCAAATTACGGGGGTGATTTTAACGAATAATTATAAATTAACCCAGCTTTTTACCCAGGCGCATTTCTGCACATCTGAGAGCGCGCACAAGCCTCTACTTTACACTTATGCGCCTGCTTGTGGGCTATCGGGTGCGATTCCTTCTTCCACTAGAATACGGTCTAAGTCATGTCGTGGTAAGCGAATAGTCAGACACACTAGACCTTCTGAATCGATATTCTCGTGCTGTACGGCGCCTTTTTCATAGAGCCGCGCACGCAATCGGCCTTGCTCAGGCTGCAAGCGTAGATCGCGCTCTACGACATCATGACCGAGCAACTCACTAATTGCGCTCAATAACAGATCAATCCCTTGTCCAGTCTTTGCTGAGACCCATACTCGTATGGGTTTGCCATCTTCATTGCGCTCGATAAACGGCTCACGCGGCTCCAACAGATCAATCTTATTGTACACGCGCAAACAAGGCACATCGTCTGCACCAATCTCAGCTAAGACTTCTTCGACTTGCTCTGTACAGAACTCATGCTGCTCGTTAGACACATCAATGATATGCAGCAATAAGTTTGCTTGAATTGTTTCTTCGAGGGTCGCCCGGAACGCTGCCACGAGCTTATGTGGCAGATGGCTGATAAACCCTACCGTGTCCGCAAAGATCGCTGGACCAAAATTCGGCACAGGGACCCGACGCAAAGTTGAATCCAATGTGGCGAATAACTGATCAGCCGCGTAGGTGTGAGCGCCCGCTAGGGAATTAAACAGTGAAGATTTCCCTGCGTTGGTATAGCCCACTAATGACACCGTGGGTATATCGGCACGCTTTCTGGAGCGCCGGCCTTGCTCACGCTGATTGCGCACTTTCACCAAGCTGGCGTTAATATTCTTGATTCGTTGGCGCACCATGCGCTGATCGAGCTCAAGCTGAGTCTCACCAGCCCCACGCAAACCGATACCGCCTTTTTGGCGATCGAGGTGAGTCCACCCGCGCGTTAATCGGGTAACAGTGTGCTCTAGCTGCGCTAGCTCAACTTGTAACTTACCTTCGTGGCTGCGCGCACGCTGCCCAAAGATATCAAGAATCACACCGGTTCGATCTAATACTCGGCATGAAAAACGCTTTTCAAGATTGCGTTCTTGGCTTGGACTAAGGGAGTGATTAAAGAGAACAACTTCTGCCTCATGCGCCTCTACAGCAGCCGCAATTTCATCTAATTTGCCCGAGCCGACAAAATGACCAGCATCGGGACTCTTACGACTGCCTTTTATATAGATGGCCGGAATTACTCCAGCGGAGAGCACGAGTTCTTCAAACTCAAGAGGGTCCCCCTGCTCACGCTCTGATTCCAGATCGATATGCACAAGGACTGCGGTTTCACCGCGATCGGGTCTATCAAAGAACAAAAATGGACCTCAAATCAGGCTACATTGCCTGGTGCTTCTTCCTCTTCGTCCGCTACTGCATCGCCAGTACCTTGGGTCGGTATCTTGACAGAGCGTGCCGGAACGACAGTGGAAATTGCATGTTTGTAGACCATTTGATTCACAGCATTCTTCAGCAAAATGACGAATTGATCAAAAGACTCAATCTGTCCTTGCAGCTTAATACCACTCACCAAATAGATGGATACTGGGATACGCTCCTTGCGAAGCACATTCAAGAAAGGGTCTTGTAAGGAATGCCCTTTTGACATTGTCTTTCTCCTTAACCGTTAATGTGAGCTGGATAATCCCAGCAGTATAATTCCAAAGAATTCTCTATATTGCGACCCGACTGATTGAATTCAATAGCAGATCCAGAGTTTCTGGTGTTTCGCTGTTAAATATCCGCAGATTATCCCAACTTCGCATCCAAGTGATTTGTCTCTTAGCGAGTTGACGCGTTGCAATAATACCCTGTTCCACCATAGCATCAAAGCTGATTTCACCTGCAATGTGCTGCCATACTTGACGATAGCCGACTGCGCGCATCGAAGGCATCCCTAAATCGAGATCCCCCCGCCCATAAAGTCGTTCAACTTCAGCAACAAGGCCTTGGTCGACCATCCCTTTAAACCTTCGCGCGATCCTTTCATGGAGTACGGCGCGATCGTCGGGCTGGATTGCAAAGAAATGCAGATCGAAAGGTAACGCCGCCTGACCACCCTCTTTTTCACGCCGATGCAACTCTGTCATTGTCACTCCAGAGACGCGATACACCTCTAACGCGCGCTGCAGGCGTTGCGGATCATTTGGATGTATCCGAGCAGCAGAATCTGGATCTATCGCCTGTAACTGCGCATGCACGGCCGCCCAGCCCTCACGCTGCCCCTGCTCCAAGATATCCTGTCGGATACCCTCATCCGAAGGGGGCATCTTCGCCAAGCCATCACGCAATGCTTTGAAGTACAACATAGTGCCACCCACTAGGAGTGGAATCTTTCCTACCTCAGAAACAGCCTGCATCTCTCGCAGCGCGTCTTCGCGAAATGCTGAAGCAGAATAAGCCTGAGCGGGATCAAGGAAATCGATAAGCCTATGGGGCGCTCTTGCCAAGGTCGCGGCATCGGGCTTGCCTGTCCCGATATTCATCTCTCGATATATTTGCGCCGAATCGACACTAATGATCTCACAGGGCAGACGATCGACAATGTCTATCGCAAAGTCAGTCTTTCCCGCCGCGGTAGGCCCGAGCAAGCAAATCGCTGATGGCTTAGTTACTTCCATGAAGTTAATAGTCCTTCGCTAATCATTAAGAATCGCCGCCGAGCTCATTGCCCACGTAGGAACAATTTATCCAGCTGTTCAATGCTCTGCAGCACCCAAGTAGGGCGACCATGATTACATTGACCACTACGTTCGGTTCGCTCCATATCTCTTAACAAGGCGTTCATCTCAGGAATCGTCAACTGTCGATTAGCCCGGACCGAGCCATGACATGCCATCGTTGAAAGCAGCTCGTCTTGATAATTGCTCACTCGCTCGCTACTGCCATGTTCACGCACATCGGCTAACACATCACGCACTAGCTGCTCGATATTAGCAGAGCTTAAAATCACTGGGACTTGCCGCACCAATATAGACTCATTTGCGACCCGCTCCACCGTCAGCCCAAGATCAAACAATGCTTGGGCCTCTTGCTCTGCACAGTCTGCCTCGGCCTGGCTCACGGCAATCGAGACTGGCACTAGCAACGGCTGAGCTTTAATCCCTTCGTTAGCCACAGCCTGCTTCATATGCTCGTAAGTAATTCGCTCATGGGCGGCATGCATATCGACCACGACTAAGCCTTGCTTGTTTTGCGCCAGTATATAAATCCCGTGCAATTGCGCTACGGCAAAACCAAGGGGAGGGATCTCTTCATCTTCTGCCAATTCTTTGTATGTTTGAAGCTGCTCTGCGATCTGCGCATTGGAGCCCTCACGACTAAAGAAAGAGCCTGGCATCGAAGTGGGCGAGCTGGCACCGTAATTGGCAGAATTAAAACTCATTCGCCCTTGACCCGAGAACTCTCCCAAGCTGCTGGCGCTAACCGGCGCCATCATCTCGCCGGTTTCTCGATCGACGGTATTACTCGGCGCGTCTTGCTGATCAACCAAGCGGTCTTCAGGGCGAACACCCGCCAAGGCTTTATGCAAAGCACGAAATAGAAAATCATGCACTAAACGTCCATCACGGAAACGCACTTCGTGCTTTGTAGGGTGGACATTCACATCGACTAAAGACGGCTGCAATTCCAAGTACAATACAAACGCTGGGTGACGCCCATGAAACAGCACATCTTTGTAGGCTTGCTTTACAGCATGAGTCACCAATTTGTCTCGAATGATGCGCCCGTTTACGTAGAAGTATTGCAGGTCTGCCTGACTTCGAGAAAACGTTGGCAAGCTGACCCAACCCCATAAACGCAAACCAGAGGCTTCGATATCAATATGAATCGCATTTTCAATAAATGCGGGGCCACAGACCAGAGCCACACGGCGCTGCTGTTCTTGCTCACTCGAGGCCGTTTGCAAATGGTGAATACTGCGTTGATTGTGACGAAGACTAAACGCCACATCAAAACGACTCAACGCTAATCGCTTCACAACTTCTTCAAGGCGTGAAAATTCAGTCTTTTCAGTTCGCAGGAATTTTTTTCGCGCAGGCGTGTTAAAGAAAAGATCGCGCACTTCCACAGTAGTGCCTTGCGGGTGGGACGCAGGGCTCAATGCGGGACTCATCTCCTGCCCCTCGGCTTGTACGCACCACGCATTGTCATCAGAGTCATTCTTTGAATGCGATGTCATCTCCAATCGAGACACGGAACAAATACTCGCCAACGCTTCTCCGCGAAACCCAAGACTCGCAATATTCTCCAAGTCGTCCAAGTTCGCGATTTTGCTAGTTGCATGACGACTGAGCGCTAAACCCAAATCCTCTTTATCGATTCCTGATCCATTGTCGCGAATCCGAATAAGCTTTGTTCCACCCTGCTCTACATCGATTTCAATTCTATCAGCACCGGCATCCAAGCAGTTCTCCAATAATTCTTTCACCACTGAAGCGGGGCGTTCAACTACCTCACCAGCAGCAATTTGGTTGGCCAGACGCTGGCTCAACAAGGCAATACGTGTCATTGGTATCCGTTGGCTCGAAACAGAGCATAGAGTTTTAGGGGGCTGGAACTTTTAAAACCTGCCCAACTTTGATGACATCACTGCGCAAGTTATTGGCAGCACGTAAACTAGAAAGGCTGATGCGATAACGCTCAGCAATACCAGAGAGGGTTTCTCCTCGAGCAATTTTATGCTCTTGAGTGACTTGTGCGGCGATAGGACTCATCATTCCGGGAATATTGAGTTTCTGCCCTATTCGAACCACATCGTTTCTCAAAGTATTCTCGGCACGCAGTTGGTTCATGCTTACACCAAAGCGTTGAGCAATTTCGGAGAGACTATCCCCTCTTTGCACCACATAATCCCCACTGAGCAACACACCCATATCTGGCTTAATATTATTGTCCTTCTGCCACGAGATCAGCGTGTCTTCTGGAGGCCTATCGTAAAAGTAAGCCATGACGCCTTGCACTATGCCGTCCGCCAAACGTCTCTGATAGGACGCCGTATTAAGTTGTCGCGCCTCAGCAGGGTTGGACAAATAACCGGTTTCGATGAGCACAGAAGGAATATCAGGTGAACGCAACACCCACAGATTACCTTGCTGGGTTTTATCGCGGCGCAAGGTCGCAACCCCGCGCAATGAATTGAGAATATAGGAACCCGCTGCCGAACTTTGCTCGATACTCCACGCCATAGACAAATCTAACAACGTCCGCGCTAAGTCATCTTCGATATTGCGCAAACTAGTATCGCCGGCGACCCCGCCTAACAAGTCAGCGCTGTTTTCTTTCTCTGTAACGCGACGCGAGTTCTCATCTTCCGCAATACGTTCAGAGAGCGCATAAACAGTCACCCCTTCGGCACTAGCAGAACGAAATGAGTCGGCATGAATCGACAAGAATATATCGGCTCTGTTTTGTCGGGCAATTTGCGGACGTTTCTGCAGTTGCACAGAATAATCACCGTCACGCACCATCACTGGGTGATACCCAGGTGCTGAGAGTAATCGACTATAAATCGCACGGGATATCGCGAGCGCTACATCTTTTTCGCGAATCTTTTTATCATAGCCAAGGGCTCCAGGGTCTTCGCCTCCGTGACCGGCATCGATCGCGACAATAATGTCTCGCTGAGCACTTTCATGAGTATTGGTAATAATGGTTTCAGCAACAGCCGGTGCACTGCCGATGTCGTATAGATCTACCACGACCCTATCTTTTTGTTCGCCGCTCGCAGCCAAACTAAAGCTACTGGGATTAACCTGCCTAGCAAGGTCAATGACAACACGCACATCATTCCCGTTTCGGGTGGCACTACGAATACCTGTCACAGGGCTGTCTTTAAAATCAAACCCGGTCAGGCTTGCGCGTACTGTCGTATTACTAATGTCTATGACTATGCGGCTGGGATTTTCGAGCGTGAACAAACTATATTGCGCTTTTTCATCGAGGTCGAAAACAATACGAGTATAGTCAGGCGCACGCCATAAACGGACGTCTTCGACTTCCGCAGCATGACTTGTGAGGCCGGCAAAACCAAACACACACAATAGGCAAAAACGCATCCCGCTTCGCCCGCCATCACGGGGACGTAGCGCGTTCAATCCCACTCGTATGCAGTCGCTCCAAAGCTTCATTCTTGCATCGTTCCAGTCAGTTGTGTGCGTGATAATTCCAAGAGATGACGCGCGATGCGCTCACCGTGAGGGGTGCAAGGGCTCCATTGAACTCGTCGTGCCCGGCCTTCCACTAACAGTGTTAGTTGCAAGTCAGGACAGGGCAAAAAGCCTTTTCCTTTCTCTGCCCATTCGATCAAGCACAGATTTTCTTCGTCAAAATAGTCGAAAACCCCAAGAAATTCAACCTCTTCGGGATCTGCCAAGCGGTATAAATCAAAGTGATAAATATTGAACCCCGGCTCTTCGTAGGGTTCCACTAAAGTGTAAGTAGGGCTTTTAACGGCGCCTTTGTAGCCATAGGCACGTAATAAACCGCGAGTGAGAGTAGTTTTTCCAGCCCCAAGGTCTCCGGAAAGAAACACCCGTCCGCCAAGACTTATCGACTCCCCCAGCTCTGGTTCGCGTCGCTTAGTGGCAAGCGCGAGCAAACCGCCAAAGCGCAACGTCGCCGCTTCATCTGGTAGAAAACAATCAAATTCGGCCATTGGGAGTCAACCACATTACGCTATTATTTCTCAGATCGATTTCGACGATCATTTGCCAGTCGCCGTATGTAAGGCAGCAAGTCGCTTGCAAGCAAACCACGCTCTCCACCCGCTGTCGCGGCCAAATCTGCAGCCTCGCCATGAACACATACTCCACAGCGAAGCGCGTCTACATTACTTAGACCTTGCGCAACAAGACCGGCTATCACGCCGCTTAAGATGTCACCCATCCCGCCGCTGGCCATTCCAGGATTACCCTCGGTACACACATCGATTTTGATGTCGCCCTCTTTGGCTATCAGCGAGTCACTAGGATAGCAGAGCACACTGCCCACACCCTTAAGAAGGACGCTTGCCCCCCATCGTCTTTGCAACTCAACAACCGCCGCGAATCGATCGGCCTGAATCTCAGCAGTGGATTTTGCTAACAACCTCGAAGCTTCGCCGGGATGAGGTGTCATGATCCAAAGCGGTGATGCAACAAATTCAGATGTATTAGTAGAAGCGTCAGCGTCAGGATCGCCGTGCGCGTCCATGGCAATCAAATTAAGCGCATCGGCATCTACGACTACTGGCAAATGACCACCTGCAAATTGCAAAACCTGCCGCAAAATCATATGCGACCAGTTGGAATTACCAAGACCTGGGCCTATCACTACAACCGAAGCGCGCTGTAACAGCGCCAACAATTGCTCGGATCCTCGTCCGCTGGGCTCGTCAATTCCGCTCACCATTATCTCGGGGCGACGCGTCAACGCGGGCCCAACATGCTGGCTGCGAGTCACAAGACTTACCGTGCCTGCACCCATCCTCAACGCGCCCTCTGCTGCAAGCAAAGCGGCGCCGCCTAAACCGACGTCTCCGCCGACAACGAGTACGTTACCGCACTGCCCCTTGTGCATTCCGAGGGTTCTTTGGGACAAAAATTCAGGAAGGATATTGATATCAATTCTTGAACTCGCCGGACTGCTCACATGCGAATCTTTCTTCAAAGCCTCAGGCAAACCTAAGTCATGAAACACGATCTCACCCGCATGCTCCGGGCCTTGCGCTGTAAACAATCCTTGCTTAAGTCCGACAACACACACTGTCATCAGTGCGCGGACAGCGGTCTCTAAAACCTCTCCAGTATCACAGTTTAGGCCGGAAGGAAGGTCGACAGAGACGATGGGCAATTTTGCGCGATTCATCCAATCGATGACTGGCTCGTAGCCTGAGCGTAACGCCCCCTTATGACCAGTACCTAGAAGCGCGTCTACTAAAACGGTTTCTTGAGAGAACTCCTCAGAAGCAAGATGAAGAAGAATGTCGCACTGTTTACAAGACACACCACTAGCCAGCGCCTCGTCTCTCGCACTTGCGGCGTCGCCTCGAAGCCGATGCGTGTCACCACATTCAAGCACCTGTACTTTAATCCCCTGAGCTGCCGCCAGTAGCGCAATATAATATCCATCGCCGCCATTGTTACCGGTTCCGACAAATACAATGAGGCGCCGCAATTGCGGCCATCGTTGAAGCACAACACTTAACACCACTTGCGCCGCGCGGCGCATTAATTTCAACGCTGAAATGGGCACGTGTTCAATCATCAACTGATCAAGCATTCGCACTTGGTCAGCGGTATAGAGCTTACGTGGCAAGTGGATATTCGAATTGGATCTATTCAAGCAGCCTTCCTCGACGTCTCTTGGTAGAAGATATTGATCGATAGTTCATCAATCATCGGTCAAATTTGTGAATTAAGCGCCTTACCAACTGCAAACCAATTTCAAGCTCTTCTGCTGGAACGTCTTCAGTATTCTCAATGGCCCAAGGATCCTGTACCGCACGCAACGAAGTATAAACATCCCGCCCTTCATCAGTCAGACAAACCAACACAGAGCGCTTATGATCTGGATTTTCTTTGTAGCGCAAAAGACCGTCTTTTTCCATAACATCAGTGATACGCTGAACGGCCTGTCGAGACTGTCCTAACACACGCGCTATCCCAGGCACCGTAACTCCGGCGCTCGCCAATGCGACAACACCAATCACTTTCCACCGGGCGCTCGTAAGCCCTAAAGCTTCCGCCATCTGATCGCCTTCGGCCACCAATAAACCGTTCAACCTAAAAAGTGATAAAACAAGATCAAGAAAAAGTTTGCGCTTTGGGGAGTGTGCCATAGGGAGATCCTATTCCAGACGCTTTAATATAGAGCAGCATGTTGTCACTTACACCCAATACTGTCAATCATTCGCATTCCCCCTACCTGTAGCGACACAAGGGCTCTACAGCAGCTTGCATTGTCCGAAGCTGACGGGTAATTTAAGCCATGAGCTATTTATCTTACATGTTACGCGTACTGCTGCCGCTCCTGTTTGTGGGCAGCTCCTCTCTTAGCGTTGCCCAACCACTTCTAACCTCAGAACCCATTGAGTTACAAGATATTGCCGCCGAGTTCTCCTTCGTGCGAGTGCAATACGACAACTACTATAACGACGGTTTTGGCTATGGTACTTGGCGCACAGACTTTCCTAGCGCAGACAGCAACTTCCTACGAGGGGTTTCACGACTTAGCAATGTGCGGGTAATGAAAGACCCCATAGTTCTGCGCTTTGACGATGAGCGTATTTTCGATTATCCGTTTCTTTACGCTTTGGAGATGGGGCGTAGTGGCGGCCCTGATTTCAGCGCCAAAGAAAAAGAGAACATGCGCGAGTATCTGCTTCGCGGCGGCTTTCTATTAATTGATGACTTCTGGGGCACCCGTCAATGGGATAATTTTTATCGCGGCTTTTCGCAAGTATTCCCTGACAGAGAAATTATCGAGCTGCCTTCAGACCACGAAATTTTCAGAAGCTACTACGATATCGCGGGACCTCAGATGATCCCCGTCATAGGCAATCCTGACAACTACCCCGAACAAGATGTAGACCGTGCGTCCAACCATGCCATTCTCGATGATGCAGGCCGAGTGATGGTATTGATTAATTGGAATTCAGATATGGGGGACGGATGGGAGCATACGTTCGACCCGCGCTATCCGACTCGTTATGCTAACCTCGCCTATCAATTAGGCATTAATTATTTGATCTACTCATTAACACACTAGGTCTTATTGCTCCGCTCCAGCTCGCAGCTGTGCGCAATAGTCTTGAGGCTCCACGGAAGGGGTGAACCATAAATAGTCATACGGTTGGTCGGCGCCTAATGCCTCTACGTAATCGCTAGGGCTAGTGGACTCTGCACTTAATTCAATAAAAGAAAGGCTCACTAAATCACCCCCCTCCTCTATATAATTTGGCACTCCCAGGTCGCGACGCGCATGAAAGTTACCCGCAATTAAAGCCTGAACGCCCTGCCCTTTACTCGCTCCATTTCGCAAGCTAGCGGCCATTTGAGCATCTCGCGAGCGTTGGACTCTTATCATCGCGGCAAACTGACTCTGCGGTAACATCCCGCAATGACTTTCATCGATTTCCTGCTCTAACCGCTGAAGTTGTGCGTCTCTTAAACGCCCCTTAATGGCATCACTCTCTTCACCACTGTAAATAGCCATAAGTTCATCACTACTTATATTTGCTGCCTGCACCAACTCTCCAGCCTGCAGCGCCTCATAAAGCATCGGCCCGTAATAATCCCAGCTCCAACCGTCATCATCCCAGCTCAGATGAGACTTAAGTGCGTCCATAGAACTGAGCACCTCAGGCGTAACACTCAGTAGCGCGTCACGTTGTGAGTTGTCGAGCATTTCAAAGCTGACACTAGACAGGGCACCTTGATCACGCAGTTTCTGTAACACAAAGGCTTGTAGTTGATGATGATCTGGGTTGTCGTGTTTTTCACCCAATAATACATATTGAGAGTGCGACAAGGTTTGCAATAACTCAGCTTCCGTAACAGGGCGCGCTTCTCGGACATCCCACACACTACCAACCAATGCGTGACTCTGGTTAAGCGGCGCCTTCCAATTATGTGAGCTAGAGCGCGGCAAACTGACACACCCAACCAAAAAGACACTCATCGTCAGGCACAACAGAAACGCTCTCAACATAGGTTTAATCCGAATTTTTAGGGTAATCGAAACTGATCAACTTGCCGATTCCCGGCAAAGTCTCAGCCCAATATTCAATAGGGAGGTCGATACGCACAAGCCCCGAGGTTGGGATGTTGTCGATGCCAGCATGGGCGAGATCATTTGCAAGATCTGTTAAAGCGGGGTTGTGCGCTACGATTATCGCGCACTGGCTGGCTTCATCAAGAAAACTCACTATTTGCTGCAGCTTGGGGCTGCCAGCTAAGTATATTTGACGATCCTGCACAATGGTGTCTGGGTCTATTTCAAGCTCGGTGCAAATTGCCACCGCCGTGCTGATAGCACGCTGGGCTGGACTGCTGACCACTTTATCAATTGGCACGCCTAGCGCCTGTATCCGGCGCCCCATTTCTGGAGCATCACGCAACCCTCTCTCATTGAGGGGCCTGTCGTAATCTTTTTGTCCAGCGGTTGCCCAACTCGATTTTGCATGCCGTAGCAGATACAGAGTTTTCATAGTGTGGCTAAAAGCCTATTTCCTTCTATGCTGAATACGCGCAAGCAACGCTAGCGCAGAAAACACACTTGCAATGATTCTACGCGAATCCCCGCTAACGCGAAATGCGATTAGGACATATAAAAAAAAGGGAAGGATCATCTGATCCTTCCCTTAAAGACTTCACTACAACTCTTGGGAGAGTACTTAGCAGGACATAGAGCTTCCTGCATTACGCGGGTGCAAAAGTCACTTTCGCGACCTTGTACTAATTAACAAACTAACTATTAGGCGTTCGCCACATCGGCACGAACTCGCTGATCTAGATCGGCCAACGCAACATGTGCGGACTGCATCGCACTCTCCATCCATGCCGTATGGTGGCTGATCTGGTCTCCGATACACCAATAAACGCCATTCACAGAAGACTGCAGGTTGTTGAAGATGCGCTCTTCTTCAGGTGTCACTACACGCCAGCGCGCGGAACAACCCAACATGTGATTCATGCGGTGCCATGCAATCGTGATCCCTTTTTCACAATGTTGACGATAATCCGGATGCACTTTTTCGCCTTGCGTTAACATCAACTCAATACGCTCTTCTTGGGTCATACGGGTATAAGGCATACCGTTGCCATAATCGTATGCCGCAAGGATGACGCCTTTTTGCTTGTGGATGCCGTGGGCCGGGTACCAGATTTGGCGAATATCCTGATTTGTCCAAGAAATGCCGCCGTAGATGCCTTCTTTTTCCCAGAAACGCTCTTTCGCCTGAAATGCGCCCTTCATTGCAACGCCACGACGGATGTACTTCATGTCTTCGGCATAATCGGCAGGCAAGTTGTGCTCTATGCCCGCCATAAAGTGTGTCGGGATACTATTAAAGCAATAGTCTGCTTCAATTGTGTGACGCTCGCCCTCGTAGTCATACTGCACAGTCACCCCTTTCTCTTTCAGGTTGATTGCGGTAACTAGGGCGCGGAATTTGATCTTGTCTTCTATTTGATTAACGAAACCGTAGGGAATGCGATCATTGCCGCCAACAGCCTGCATAAGCATTGGCCCAGTCTCACCCTCGTTGTCAGAGACCACTAGGCGCAATGCGGACGATTTCAATAAATCACGCATCTTGATCATTTCGTGCTGCGTGGTGTGAGTAACGTAATCACCAGTCGCATAACCAGCACGATCACTGCCGGTGTATTTGAAGTCTTCGCCTAAGTCGCCGAAACTGCGAATCATACTCATGACGATTTCAGCCTCGTCATCACTGAACGGCTCATCTAGCTCACCGTCGTGCATCGCTTTTGCCATTAGCTCTGCCATAAAACCGCGAATATTAGTCGTCAGCTCACGGTTGCGGATCGGCTTGCCACCCATCACATTGTCATCTTGAATCCAAGCAGCCTTGTTTTCGTTGATGAACATCTCTAGCTCTACGCCTAGCTCTTTGCAGTAGTGCAGGACGTTTGAGTGGGTACTTGGGATTCGCGCAGCACCGGCATTAAAGTAAAGATGAGGCTCATCATCCCACTCACAGTATTGCGGGTTGCCGATTTCATCGATAAGCGTGCCAGCTCGAACAGTAAACACACGACCACCGGCTCGGTGAGAGGCTTCGAGTACCGTGACGTCATACCCGGCCTTGGTTAGCTCATAGGCCACTGTCAAACCGGAGATACCAGCCCCCAGAATCACCGCCTTGCGCTTTTGGTTACTCATTTTTAGCAAGTCGGGGACTGATGCATGGGTATTACTGGGAATCATACCCAACGCACTTGTGATTCCGAGTACAGCTGCGGTGCCGCTAGTAGCAGCAATCAAATTCAGGAATTCTCTACGAGTTACGGGCTTGGACACTTGCTTGATCCTCTCATATCTTGTTCTACGAATTGGTTTACTTTTTCAAGCCCCCTTAAATATTTTGTCTACACGAATTGGTAGGGGCTTTTATGCGTAGGGTGATTATTACGGTACTAGGCTGGAAAGTCCTCCTAAAATCCTTCTGAAAACCTCCTAAACTCCAGACAAGCGGCAGAATTACTCGTCTTCAGGGCGCGAGCGTTTCTTGACCTTCGCTCGTATCTGCGCTCTACTTCAACTTCTCAAAATATAAAAAAATCTCACTTAGCGGGATAATCCGCTGACCCTGATCGGTTGAATCGTGGCCTTAGACAAACAACACAAATTAAAAATTGGTGATTGGGATGTATCTCTCACCACATGCACCTTGCACCAAGGCGATACTGAAGTAAAAGTGACGCCGCGAAGCATGGATGTGCTCAACTACTTAGCCGAGAATGCTGGCCAAGTAGTTAGCCACGATGAATTACTCAAACACTTCTGGCAAGGCTCGTTTCCGTCAGACCACGCGGTACACAAGGCAATCGCCGAGCTGCGCAGCGCACTCGGTGACGACGCCCACCAACCAAGCTATATTCGGACGATCCCTAAACGCGGCTATTCATTAATCGCACAAGTGCGACATGAAGCCCCTCTTATTACGTCTGATAGCAAAAACCCCAATATTGAGATGACCCACGTCTCAGATACCAAGTTTCATGTCAGCGCATTGCTCGACAAACGCTTACTCGCCGGCGGCGCGGCATTCGCTATTTTCCTGGCGGTAATGCTCTGGCCTAGCCGCGAAGTAATCAGTGATAAAGACGAAACCGTGCGCCTAGCGGTAATGCCATTTATAAATCGAGAGCTCGATACCAGCAACCAGTTCCTCACGGATGGTTTGCGCGAATCCCTCGTGAATGGCTTGTCTAAATTGAGCCATATGGAAGTACTCTCGCCCGCCAGAGGGTTCCAAGAGTATGACGACATTTCCACGCGCTCCGAACGCATGGCCGATCGCGCTCGCACTTTAAAGGTCGACCATATTCTGCACGGCAGCGTGCAAACTGCCGAAGGACGCTTGCGGGTTACTGTCCAACTCACGCGCGCCTCGGACGGGGTACATCAGTACTCCGAGCAGTTCGACTTGCCGCTAGAGGACTTGTTTGGGCTGCAAGATCAAATAGTCTCCAATGTCGTCAGCGCTCTTTCTGTGCATCTCGACGAGACCGAACGCTCACAGATGCTTGACTGGGGCACCACCAATGCCACCGCTTACGAACGTTTTTTAAGAGGCAATTTCCACTACAACCAATTCAGCCCCGACGACTTCAAACGCGCCATCGACTACCACCTAGCGGCCATTGAACTCGACCCAACATTCCTCAACGCCTACCATGGCGCTGCCACTGCAGCCAACAACCTAGCCGTCTATAGCAATAGCGCCACCATTGAACAAATGAGCCTTATTCTTAATGAGCTCCAACGAGAAGTCGCACGCATTGGTCCTGACAGCGATGTTCTGCGCTCCATCAACGAATTGAGACTTCGCATTAGCGGCGTCAATCAAGTCCAACAAGAGATCCAATTGCGCGAGCAAATCCTACAGGGCAACCCTCCCAAGTATGCGATCGCTCACTACGCCTTGTTTTTGATCGGCGCGCGACTCTATGACGAGGCCACCCAATTATTAGAAAAGGCGGAAGAGGTAGGCCCCTTCGAGATCTCCCCCGACGAAGAATGGAGCTATAAGAACAACGTGCAGCCTCCGCGCACTATTATTCTTTCGGCCAAAGGCCAGCTACAGGAACGTCCGTATCATGTGGGGTTTCTTGGCACTGTCGCCACCAATTTAGCGCTTTCTGGCGATTTCCGCCAAGCGGAGATGTATCTCAACCGCCAACGCGAAGTCGATACTGACGAAATCCTGGCTCATTACAGCGAGGTATGCATCCGTTTTCTAAGAGGCGATGTCTCGCGTGGCAATGACGCCTATGAAGAGCTTATGAGCAAAGGCAGCGACTTCAACTTTAGCAAAGGGGCCCTTAGCTTTATGTTGGGAGACATCGAAACTGGAGTTGAGCTGTGGAACAACGTCCCTCAGCTACAAAGACGCCGCCTCTTTAATGTCACCCATTCGGTGGAGAAATACTTTCCCGCCGCTATCTTGGACGACCCACGCTATCTCGAAGTGCTTGAATCATTAGATTTTGGTAAACAATGGCAACGTCGTTTAACCGAAGGCGTTATGGCGATGGAGCCTGTATTGGATGTGCACTTGAACCCTAAAACACAGGCGGCCTACGATGCAGATGTATTCATGTCACGGAACAACCTCTGGTCTGAAGAGGAATGGGCCGAGCTCGAAGAGCGAAAGCTAAACGGTATGCAGCCTCGCCATATCAGTGATTAAACATCCTTTGATCAACGTCATAAAAACTACCCGATTATTGTAATTTCACCACTATACAGCCTTCAAAAACCCCCCCATACTGATTCTGTAACACAACCCTGCTGAGGGGACGCCGCGGCTGGAAAATGACTTCAGAATAAGCCATAAGCCAGCAAATGCGGTACTTGAACAGTTTGAGGAGGTATTCGGAATGTTTTTAGGAGGACTTTCTTCTAAGCCATACTGATAATCAAATGGCTTCAAGTTTGAGTAGCCGGACCCCACAACGCAAAGGCTACTTGAAACCTCTTTCGCACCTAAAAAGAAACGATTGAAAAAGGGAAATAGAAAATATGAAAATCTCAAACCTGCTGACTATGTCATCGGTTGCCGCTCTCCTAGGTTCAGCTGCCGCATTAACGGCTCCTGTTGCTATGGCACAGGGTCAAGGCGCTGACATCGAAGAAGTGGTAGTAACGGGTTCACGTCGTGCACCTCGTACAGCCATTGATTCGGCTGCTCCTGTAGACGTGTTCTCTGCCAATGACTTCCAAGACCAAGGTACTGCGGATCTTAACGATCTTCTTCGTAACCTAGTTCCAACGTTCAACGTTGATGTTCAAGACATTAACGACTCTAACAGCTTGGTTCGTCCAGCGACTTTGCGCGGCCTACCTGCAGACGACACACTAGTGTTGGTTAACGGCAAGCGTCGTCACCGTTCTGCGGCCGTCCAGTTTGGACGTTCCGGTACTCACTTTGCTGACATTTCTCAGATTCCTCCAATCGCTTTACGCCAAGTAGAAGTATTACGTGATGGCGCGGCCGCTCAATACGGTTCTGACGCGATCGCTGGTGTTATCAACTTCATGTTGAAAGAGAACAGCGAAGGCATCTCTGTTGAATACAAAACCGGTTACCTCGACGAAACAAACGACGGCGAGCTTAACTATGTAGCGGCTAACGTTGGCTTCCCATTAGGTGAAAACGGTTTTGCCAGCCTCAGCATGGACATGACTGACAACAAGGCGAGCGACCGGAGTATCCAGCGCGCTGATGCTCAAGGCATCATCGATCGTGGCAACACTGCCGTTCCTGTAAACGCCCAAACAGCCGGTTTGCCAGACACTGAGATCCTCAACCTGTTTGCAAACATCGGTGTTGATCTTGGCGGCGACCAGACTCTTTACTCCTTCACTGGCTACAGTGAAAAACAAGTAGAGCTTGGTTTCTACTACCGCAACCCAGAAAACCGTGGCGGCGTATTCACTTCTGGCGACAACCAGTTGTTTTTCGATACAACTCCAGGCTCAGGCACTGATTGCCCAGTCATCCCTAAGGGACTTGACGCAGCCACAGGCAAAACAAGCTCTGTATTGGCTCGCGAAGCCGGCTTGGCTGACCCAGAGTGTTTCACATTCCTTGAGCGTTACCCTGGCGGCTACACGCCTGTATTCGGTGGTATCAACCGTGACATGTCTAACGTCACAGGCATTAAAGGTGAGCTAGACGATGGTACGTTCTACGACGTAAGCATCGGCAACGGCTTCTCTGAGATGAAGTACTTCATCAACAACACGACTAACCCTTCTATGGGCCCAGACTCTCCTTCTGACTTCGAGCCAGGCATCTACACAACGATCGAGAACAACTTCAACATCGATATGTCTAAGCCTTTCGATGTTGGTCTGTACTCTCCATTGAACGTGGCATACGGTTTTGAATGGCGTCGTGAGATCTTCAAAGTAAACTCTAACGACCAGAACTCCTACCGTGTTGGCCCTTACTCTAACCTAGGTGCTGGCGTTGGTTCTGACGGTTTCCAAGGCTTTGGTCCAGACCAACAAGGCGCATGGGATCGTAAAAACTGGAGTATTTACGCTGACTTAGAAGTCGATGCGACTGAACGCCTATTGTTAGGCGCTGCTATTCGCTACGAAGACTTCTATAACACTTTCGGTAGCACGACTAACGGTAAGCTAACGGCACGTTATGCCATCACTGAAAACACGAATATCCGTAGTACGATCAGTACCGGTTTCCGTGCGCCATCACCTGGCCAAGCAAACATCTCTAACATCAGCACCGGAGTTGTGGACAGCATCCCTGTAACACAGGGTCAGATCCCTCCAACAAACCCAATCTCACAGAGATTCGGTGGTCAAGAGCTGATGCCTGAGACTTCTAAAAACTTCAGCATCGGTGTTGCAACTGAGATCGGACCGTTGGATCTAACGGTCGATTACTACAACATTCAGTTGGAAGACCGCATCCTGAACTCTGCAACTTTCGACATCACACCAGCAGTGGCGGCGGAACTTGAAGCATCAGGTATTTCTGGTGCCGGTAGCATCGCATCGTTCAACTATTACACGAACGACATGTCTACAACCAACGAAGGTGTTGAAGTTGTAGGTTCTTGGTCAATGGACTGGAACGACTACGGTCGCACTGAGTTCGCGGCTTCATGGGCATGGACTAAGCAGCAGCTAGACAGCTTCACACCCGGCCTGTTGACTCGTGCAAACGTTGCTGACCTAGAAGATGGTATCCCAGCTAACCGTGGTAACTTCCGCGCGAATCACACAGTAGGTGATTTCCGCATCACGTTGCAGGCTAACTACTACGACGAGTACGCTTCAGTACCCTCTAGTGCTGATCCAAGCCGTGATTACTGGGTAGGCGATACGACTATCTTTGGTGGCGAAGTAGCTTACACGTTCCGCGACAACTACACATTTGTAGTAGGCGCAGACAACTTGCTAAACGAAATGCCAGAAGAAATACGCCTAGTTGATACCAACTCTGGTACGTTTAACAGATATGTCACTGGCGGTGCATTCAGCCCTAACGGCCGATTCGTATACGCACGTGTTAAAGCTGAATTCTAATTCTGAGATCATCAGAGCTTAGAAATTAGTAGAACGTTAAGGGCGCCACTTCGGTGGCGCCTTTTTCTCACCAGGAGTAAGAGAGTTATGTTTCGCAAAGTGATCCCCGTGGTTCTTGCTTTTTCTGTAGCAGTTATAGCTTCAATGGGAGCCTCCGCGGCTGAACCTCACGAACCTGTATCGCATCAGTTCTGTTTCACATGCCACGGTACCGATGGAATGGGAAGTGAAGGGATTCAAGCACCGCGACTTGCGGGCATGGAACCTTGGTATCTAAAACGACAGCTAGAATTATTCCGTGCGGGTGGGCGCGGCCTTCATCCTATGGATTTTGAAGGAATGGAAATGCAGCCAATGGCGGCAATCCTCACCGACGAGCAAATCGACGATGTAGTCGAATGGGCAAGCACATGGGAATATGTCCCAGCAAAGCCTACAATCACTGATGGCAATGTGGAGCACGGCGAGCAATTATACCAAGCCTGTGCGATGTGCCATGGCAATGAAGCGCAAGGCAACCAAGCCATGAATGCTCCAGCTTTACAGGGGCAAAACGATTGGTATCTTGTGACACAATTGAAGAATTTTAAGGCTGGCTATCGCGGCAATAACCCACTGGACGCCTTTGGCGCCCCAATGCGCGCGATGACCTCAGGATTAGCAGACGATCAAGCGATCATTGATGTAGTAAGCTATATCAATACCTTGGGTCGATAATCCCTGCAACAATTCACTATATTATTTAAAAGGAACTAATAATGACTAAATTTGTTAAAGCACTTTCACTGACTTCTGCACTTTTCGCTGCGGCGTTCTCTGTAACAGCCGGCGCGCAAGAGATCGAACGCAATGGCGAAGGCCGTTTCTTCTACAATAACATCGTCATTCCAGCAGGGGCAGAAACGCTTTACCTAAGTGGATCAGGCGCATCACAGCAGGAAGACGGTACATACGGTGATCAAGAGCAGCAAACGACTAATACATTCGAAAAATTCCAAGCCACACTAGAAGGTATGGGCTGGTCTATGTCTGATATCGTTCAAGTACGCGTATTTGGCGTTGCTGGTGACGACGGCACTTTTGATTTCGCTGGATTTAACCGCGGCTTCGCAAAGTTTTTCGGCACTGAAGAGAACCCAATGAAACCTGTTCGCTCTGTTGTAGAGATCGCAGGACTAGTGGTTGACGGCTGGTTGGTTGAGATCGAAATCCGAGCGGCAAGAGTCCCTGAGTAATACTCTAGGCTCTTATAAAAAAGGGAGTGCACTTTGTTGCGCTCCCTTTTTTTTGCGTTCGATTTGCAGGTTTTCGCAAACAGACCCCCTTATAGCCCCCTGGGTCTTCCTGCAAAATAGCCTTTTACAACAAGCTTTTGTAGAATGCAGCCCCTGCAAAACATAGAATTCACACGATCATAGGAACTCAAAATGCTTAAAGCAAAGCAATCCCCCCTATTCGCAGGCCTTTGTTTACTTTTTAGTATCAGCGCCCAATCAACCTTAGCTCAAGAAACCGAAGACACGTTGTCCACGGAACTCGAGCTTGGTGCAATCTTCACCTCCGGCAACACCGAAGATGAGAACATCAAATATAAAGCCAATGTCGCTTGGTTAAGGGACGACTGGGAATATGGCTTTTCCATTGACGGCTTTCGTTCTTCCAAAAATGATGTCTTAGCAGCGCAACGTGTTTACACAGTTGGCTCTGCCACCTATAACCTTAATGAAGACTCGTTTGTCGTTGGCCGTATCGCTCACGAAGACGACCGTTTCAGTGGTTACGATAGTCAATCAGACGCCTCCGTCAGCTTTGGTCAGAACCTTCTTCGTCAATACGAGAATCTCGATTGGAACTATACGATCGGTGCTGGTATGCGCTATTCAAGAGAGCCTAATGACAGCTTTAAAGAAGCCATCGTGCGTCTTGCCAGTGAGTTACGTTGGAATGTCTCTGACAACGCACTGTTCGTGCAAACGCTCAGTATCGAGAGCGGCAAAGAGTCTAGCATTGCCCGATCCGAATCCTCTATTCAGTCCGATATCATGGACAACCTTTCGATGAAGTTCGCCGTTAAAGTGAAACATCAAACAGAGGTTCCAATTGGGCGTGAGAAGACGGACACTGAAGCATCTGTGACACTACTGCTTCGTCTATAGCAACAATGCATCCATAGCCTGTCGGCAGGCCGTTTTTCTGAATCAGCGTAAGGTAGTAATATGACACCCGTAGTGCGTTTTTTTTGGATCACCAGCCTGCTTTGGCTAGCCCTTGGCAGCTTTTTTGCTTTCTATGGCCCCAGTGGCTTTGCCCTCGATGTCGCCAGCGATCACATAATCGCGCTTATATTTCTGTGCGCCGGCATTTTGTTTTTCGCCATTGGTTTACATGACATATTCATAAGCGAAAGCAATCTACGCAAGAACTACCCTGTTTTTGCCAATCTACGTTATTTATTTGAGTCGATTAGACCAGAGATACGCCAATATTTTATAGCTAGCAATTTGGAAGAGGCGCCTTTCAACCGAGAGGCTCGAGATTTAATTTATCGCCGCGCTAAGAAGCTTAACGACACCCTCGCCTTCGGTACCGAACAAGATCTCATGGCAGACGGGTACTTAACCGTTTTCCATTCGATCAAAGCCACAACAGTCCCCCACGAAAAATCAAGAGTGTTGATTGGCGGCGAACAATGCCTGAAACCCTATAGCGCCTCGGTTTTAAATATTTCAGGAATGAGTTTCGGCGCACTAAGCGCCAATGCTATCGGCGCTCTTAACAAAGCCGCAAAGATGGGCGGGTTTGCTCACAACACTGGCGAAGGCAGCATCAGTGCGCACCATAAAACTCACGGCGGCGACATCATCTGGCAGATTGGCACAGGTTATTTTGGCTGCCGCAATTTGGACGGCACATTCAACGACGCTTCATTCCAGAAAAGCGCTACCACTGATGCGGTCAAAATGATCGAGATCAAAATTTCCCAAGGGGCAAAACCTTCACATGGCGGAGTACTACCTGGCGCCAAGGTGACGCAAGAGATTGCAGACATTCGTTTAGTCGAGGTTGGCAAGACAGTCGTGTCACCCGCGAGTCATCCTGAGTTTAGCACCCCCACAGGACTGCTCGAGTTCGTCAAACGTCTAAGAGACCTCAGTGGCGGAAAGCCCACCGGGTTCAAATTATGTATAGGTAGAAAAAGTGAATTCATGAGCATTGTTAAAGCAATGCTGAGCACCGGCATCTATCCCGACTTCATTACGATTGATGGGGCAGAGGGAGGCACAGGCGCGGCGCCTGTAGAGTTTTCCAATCGCATAGGTATGCCTTGTCTCGAAGCTACCTACTTTGTGAATCAGGTACTCATTGGCGCTGACATTCGCTCTAAGTTACGCATCATCAGCGCTGGCAAAACGGCGACGGGTTTTGACTTATTAACTAAAATTTCGCTCGGCGCGGATACCGTGAATTCTGCACGGGCCATGATGCTCGCACTAGGCTGTGTGCAATCTAAATCTTGTAATACGAATAAATGCCCGACCGGTATCGCTACGACAGACCCTGCACGCGCCAAAGGCATTGATGTTGAAGACAAGTCCAAGCGTGTACGCAACTTTCATCACGGGACTGTAGAGGCGTTTTTAGAGTTGTGCGGCGCTATAGGTTGTGACGACCCCGTAAAGCTTCGACCAACAGATTTATTCCAACGTGTAGGGAAGGATCTCAAACACTTTAATCAGATCTATACACCATTGAGTAGCGGGCAACTGTTAACAGCAAGTATTCCTGAAGCGTATGCAGAGGATTGGCAGAAAGCGAGCGCTGAGGATTTCTGAGCCAATTATTAGAAGCGTGCCTTTGGGCACCTTTTGCGGGGCTTGGTCAAGGCGGGTTACGAGACGTCATCTTAAATATACTTCGACTCACCGCGCTTTCGAAACTAACTAATCAAAACCAAGCGACCCACTACTAAAATGAGTCGCTTGGTATTGCATTCTTACTGACGTGTTCCAGTCACTGGGATTGCCCCAAAGTCTGAATCGAAGTTGCCAGTTAGCATATCGCCATCAACTGTGCCGGCAAAACTCAACGCCAATGTTTGGCCCTGGGCGTCAACTACCACATTAAAGCTTACTGCGTTGTCTGTGACTGTGATGCCTTGCAACTCAGTAGCACCTAGCTCAGCCGATGACATAGTTCCCATCATGTCAGCAGAAACATCCAGTGTTGCACCCATCGCGCCAACTGGAGTGTTGATGCTGAGTTCCCACATTCCTACGAACGGATTAGCAGGTGTAGATGCACAAGCGGCTAGGATGACTGTAGCTGCGACTACGATGAAGCTTTTGAAAATTCTTTTCATGGTTTCCCCTATATTTTCTTATCGATGTAAATCGGTGTGTCGTAATTTAAACGCATAAAACGGTGCGCCGAGCTATTCTCTCTTTAATCTTCATCGAGTCAACGTTATTTTCGGCAAAGCGACATGTTTTTAGTTATAGCATTGACTGATTTCTAGAATTTGATGAATCAGTGGGTGGATTTTCGCTTACACTCTCGCACCAAATTGCCGAGCTTAGGTTTCTGCTATATGCTGAGCCGACTTCCGCAATGACAAATCCTAGCGAAAACATATTCACATCTGCACAATATTTATTACAGTTAAACGATTAATACGGGGAAATACCAATGGCACGTTTTCGAGTTAACGGCGTAGAGCAAGAGTTAGACATTGAGCCAGACATGCCACTACTTTGGGCGTTGAGAGACGAGCTCGGCCTAAAAGGGACAAAATTCGGCTGTGGAATTGCAGCCTGCGGAGCTTGCACAGTGCAAGTTAACGGCAACCCCGTGCGTAGCTGTGTCACTCCAGTCAGCGCAATCGAAGGAACCGATATCAAAACAATAGAAGGCTTAGCAATTAATGTTGGCGGCTCGAAGCAATTGTCGGCGGTTCAACAAGCCTGGATAGAACATCAAGTGCCACAATGCGGATACTGTCAGTCTGGCATGTTAATGGCGGTTTCGGCGCTTTTAGACGCAAATCCCAGCCCTAGCGACGCAGAAATCGATGGCGCTATCACCAATGTGTGCCGCTGCGGTACCTACCCACGCATTCGTCGGGCCATCAAGTCGCTAACCGCGACGGCTTAGATCTGGAGAACTTATTATGAAACTCACTCGACGCCGTTTTTTACTTGGCACCACTGTTGTAGGAGGAGGGTTGTTACTGGGATACGCCAGCACTCGCCCAAGCAAACACCGTATTGCAAATGAAACAGCAGGTGCAGAACCCTTTTTAACTACTTGGCTACGCATCTCTGAAGACAACACCGTCACAATTATCGTGCCGCATTCAGAAATGGGACAAGGGGTTCATACCTCTCTACCAATGATGGCCGCCGACGAACTTGACGCCGACTGGAATCTTGTCAAAGTAGAACAAGCCCCAGCAACCGATCTATTCGCCAACGGTGTATTGGTGAAAGGCTTTGCTGAATCTCTTGGCGTCTCGGTGCCGCGTTTTCTCGATGGCCTTGCTACAGCCGCCACGATGAAAGTCGCTGAAATAATGAATATGCAGATCACAGGCGGCAGCTCATCGGTGCGCTTTACCGGGGAACTTGGTATGCGCGCCGCTGGTGCTGCAGCCCGCGAAATGATCATTAAGGCTGCGTCAGCTCGTCTCGATGTTCCTGAAAGTGAACTGAGCACCTCCCTAAGTCAAGTACACCACAAGGCTAGTGGGCGCTCACTTTCTTACGGTGAGCTTGCCACTGATGCCGCTCTATTCGAGCCTTCAGCCAAGCCGAAACTAAAAGAAGAGAAAGACTTCACCTTGATGGGCAGATCAATAGCACGCGTAGACATTCCCGCAAAAGTAGACGGTTCCGCCGCCTACGGGATCGATGCAGAAGCCCCTGGCATGCTTTATGCGGCCGTTAAAACTGCGCCTGTATTTGGTAATAAGCTACTGTCAGTGAATTCCGATGCCGCGCTATCACGCCGAGGCGTTGTAAAAGTCATCGAGTTGGAAAATGCAGTAGCCGTTGTCGCTGACAATTTCTGGCGCGCCCAGCAGGCGCTTGCCGTACTGGACGTCACCTTTGAAACTACAGCAAACGACCAAGTTAACTCCCAGTCTATTTACGATCAATTTGACGAAGCCCTTAGTGGAGAGCTCAACGAAGATGTTCTCGCAGGTGATACCGCTGCAGCCCTGGCTAGTGCCGAGACGGTTGTAGAGGCCACTTACCGCGTTCCCTACCTTGCCCATGCGGCCATGGAGCCCATGAACTGCACCGTGCATTTTCACGATGGCAAATGCGATGTATGGACCGGGACACAGGACAATCTCGGCATTCGTGGCCGCGTTGCAACGGTCGCAGAGATGGACGAAAACGATGTCACATTGCACGGTTTCTACCTAGGCGGGGGCTTTGGTCGCCGCTTGCCAACTGACATCAACACCATCGATCAAGCCACATTGATAGCAAAGCATTTTGATGTGCCAGTGAAGACGCTCTGGAGCCGTGAAGACGACATGCAGCAAGATTATTACCGGCCAGCTGTCACCAGTAAATTCCGCGGCGGTTTCGATGCGAACAACCAACTGATTGCGTGGGAAAACCACTATATTGGCAAAAACGAGCCTGCCGAGGCTGCGCATACTCCTTATTCAATTGCGAATCAGGATATTGCCTATGCAGAAAGCGAAACTCACGTGCCATTTGGCGCCTGGCGCAGTGTTGCGCATTCACAGCATACGTTCTTCCTAGAATCGTTCGTGGACGAGCTAGCGCACCGCTCAGGGCAAAACCCTTACCAATTCCGACTCAACATGCTTTCTGACAAACCTCGCCATACAGCCGTTTTAAAGGCCGCTGCTGAGAAAGCAGGCTGGGGGCGTAATTTGGCAGAAGGACACGCTCAAGGGATCGCATTGCAGGAAAGTTTTGGCAGCATTGTGGCGCAAGTAGCCGAGGTCTCGATCAACCCCGATGGGACAGTGAGAGTACATCGCGTAAGTTGTGCAATCGATTGCGGCCGAACCATCAATCCTGACGCCGCAAACTCGCAAGCAGAAAGCGGTGTCATTTTTGGTCTAACCGCAGCCCTTTATGGAGAGATCACTATTGAGAATGGCCAGGTGATGCAGAACAATTTCACCGACTACGAAATGGTGCGTCTGAAAGACTCACCAGAAATAGATATCGTTTCTGTTGATTCTGGCGATGCACTGGGCGGCTTGGGTGAACCTGCCACACCACCGATTGCAGCGGCGGTCGCCAATGCGGTCTATATCCTCACGGGACAACGAGTCCGTGAACTCCCGTTGAAGAACTATCGGTTTACAGCGACGCCTGTAGAATCAGCCGTGTAATCACATTGCCGAGAGCTTGCACTACGTTGCAGGCTCTCGGCAGTTTATTACTGCTCCCCCCCCCTCCTTAAACATCGTCTTCTTTATTAGCAAAAAAAATGCGACACCCCCAATCAGGAAGCGTCGCATTCTATTTATTTTAGCTGTTGCCTCTAACGATTTCTTGCAGGCATTGCCAATGGTTCAGACTTGATAAATTCCAGCAGAGCAGGGTAGAACTCATCAGGTTTTTCGAAGAAAGGAATATGTCCCGCCTCTTCGATTAGATGAAGCTCGGCATTAGGAATATCGGCAACAGTTTGTGCCGCATACTCTGGAAAATTCGGCCCGTCATGGCTACCGGAAAGAAACAAAGTTTTCGCTTGGATATGTGGACGATCATAAACCGTTGAGTCTTGATACAACCACTGTGAATTTAATGCGCGCACTGTCGCCAGACGCGGCCACTCAGCACTCAACGTCCAACCATAGTTAATATCGATATAGCGCTCGTATGATTCATCCCACGTGTAGAAATAGCGTTCAATATTTTGGCGTACCGCTTCATAATCACGACGATCATTTTCTGGCGCGTAGGATTCGAATCGTGACCAACTACGAGTCAAACGACCATCAGTTAACGCAATAGGATTCACCAACACTAAGTGTGAAGTTATGGCTGGAAATGAGAACGCAAAACGAGTGGCAATCGCGCCGCCCATTGAATGCCCTAGCACGATAGCTTTCTCAATCCCTAACGCGTCTAAAACCGATTTTGTATTCGTAACATGGTCATGCAAGCTATAAGGAATTATTGGCTTAGATGAACGACCAAAACCGATTTGGTCAGGTGCTACCACGCGGTAACCTTCAGCAGTTAAACGTGCAATTGTTTCGCCCCAGTATTCTGAATACCAGTTCATGCCATGTAAAAGTAGGACGGTCTCACCATTGGCTCTGCCTGTAGGAGCCACATCCATATAGACCATGCGCACAGGGTTTTCGTATAGATCAAAATCGATATAAGCGACAGGGTAAGGATAGGGCACGTCTTCTAGGTTGATGCTTGTTGCCTGCAAACTTGCGGGTGCTTGACGGCGATCTTGCGCCTGCGTGAACGACGCCGTTAATAGCAGTGTTACCGTCACAAACCAAAACACTAAGCCGCGCTGTGTTCGTTGCCGATGATAGGCTGTTGCCTCTCCCATTGATGTTTCTCCTTTTAATTATAAAAGGGAGCATTTAGCCCCCTTTAAACAAGCAAACTACTTCCACTGAAAGAGGTTGCCACACGAAAAGCCAATCATAAAGACTGACGCAGTTTAGTTTTAAGCACGCATTAGGAGACCGCAATCGACACAGAAACTTTCGCTATTGCCAATAGTCTAGTGTGCCCACGGCCTACTATTTGCTTGCTTGATAGTTTTCCTTGATAAAACGACCCAGTATTTCAAACTCTTCACTGCGAGTGCTCGCCTTACGCCACACGAGACCTATGTCTCGGTAGCTCTCACTCCCTAAAGCCGTCGTTTTAATGCGCGTATTGCGTAGTAGCGACGACCCTATCGCCATTTCTGGCAAATAGGTAACACCAAGATCAGCGTCTACCATTTGCACTAAGGTCAAAAGACTCGTAGCGGTTATTTTACTCACTTTGTCGGCATTTTTGATACTGCACGCCGACAACGCATGGTCGCGCATGCAATGGCCGTCTTCTAGCAATAATATGCTGTCTTCGGGTAACTCACTGACTTGGTGATGAGAGGGGTCCACTAACGCGCTCTTCGCCTGATGCGCAAGATAAAAATGATCTCTGAACAGGTGCATCTCGCTAACATTGCGCAGCTCATACGGCAATGCAATCAGAATAAGATCTAGGTCACCGTCCATCAAACTGGCATACACACGGTCAGTAAGGTCTTCTTTTAGGTATAGCTTTAGATCAGGGTACGATTTGCGTAGCGCAGGCAGCAAACGTGGCAATAAGAACGGGGCGATTGTAGGTATCACACCAAGCTTTAACTGACCGGTTAATGGCAACTGATTCCCTTGGGCGATATCGACCAGCTCCTCTAGATCCCTCAGAACAAGACGCGCCTGGGCTGCGATCTCACGGCCTAGGCTCGTCACGGTCACGTTTTTATTAGTTCTGTCGACCAGCTGGATATTCAAGGTGTTTTCCAGCTCTCGTATAGCAACGCTAAAAGCGGGTTGCGACACGAAACATGCATCAGCTGCCTTGCCAAAATGCCCGATCTGAGCAAGTGCGACAAAATAGCGTAATTGTTTTGTAGTGGGTAGATGGTTCATGCCGCCCCCTTCATTTAGGCCTTTGTCTAAATGAATTAAGTGTGTTTCTTGAGTTAGAGGCTAATCCATTTTCCATATCACTGCAATAGTTTTAATTCATTTTATGTATTCATAGATTGCCTTTACACTTGCTTCAAATCCAGTTGACGCAAGGAACTCTAGTTCAACAGGCCCTTACCGGAGTCGTTCGCTTAGCGACGCACTCCGGTTTTTTTTACTTTAAGGTAGGAGCAGGGTATTGTTCGCGGCTGTAGGTTCATAGCCATCGGCTGACTAACACTGGGTATTTATATTGTTCACTTTAACGCTAGGCCTGAGCCTATTTTTCGCTCTGCATAGTTTGCGAGAATTTGGATGGCGCGAGGGTTTAGTCTCCCGCCACGGCGCTTCTATTTACAAAACCTTCCTCGCACTTGGAATTGCTCTAAGCATTGCCTTAATTGTCATCGGCAAAAGTAACGCGGGTTTTATACAAATATGGGTTCCCCCATTTAATCTGCGCTCATTAACGCATTTGCTGATGATCTCATCGTGCATTCTAATTGCCGCAGGCATATTACCTGCGTCTTATACACGCAGCCTTCTTCTGCACCCTATGCTGACAGGAGTCTTAGTCTGGGGCACCTCCCATTTATTGGCCAACGGGGATCTCGCGTCCATTTTATTATTCGGCAGCCTCAGTGTTTGGTCCGTGTATAAATATCTCTACCTTGAGCGTCATAAAGATAAACAAGCCCCTCAAGCGGCCCCCTCTTTAGTGTGGGATGCGGCGGCCATTCTTTTAGGCATGTTTGCCTATATCGTCCTTTTGGTGTTTCATGGACAATTATTTGGGTTTGCGCTCAGCACCATCCTTTAGATGGGCTAGCTCTTGGAGTAGTCATCGTGAGCCGTACAACAAAACTTTATCGTTCGATCGCCTACTTAGGCGCAAGCGTCATCAGCCTGTGTTTCAGTACTGCCACTATTGCTGACGAAAGATGGGAGGGCGTGTGGCAAGCCGAAGGCACATTGTTTTCTTTACGCGTTGCGCTACGAGATCAATTTCTTCATATAGAACCTGTCGAAACATTAGGCTTTATATGGCGAAATAGTCCAGGGCGAGTAGAGGACGGGAATGCTTCTTTCAACGTGGAGTATCAGGGCGTGTTAGCAACCATCATGGTGCAATTGGGCGAAGCTGGCACAGCGGTCGCAAGATCTACGCGCTGCCAGCCGGACTATCATTTTGTCTGCGCGTTAGTGCAGAACCAACAAGCGATCTTTCGCAAAATCGATAATTAAACTGACGAATGCGCGGCACGCAAACTTTCGAATGCATGCCGCTCTGGCATTTACTTCAACTCAGCCATCGAACTAATCTGCTTACCGACAATCCCATACTCGAGGGCCTCAGCCACAGTCATCCAGTGATCGCGGTCTGTATCTTTGGCGACTCTTTCTAAAGACTGCCCCGTCTCTGCTGCGATAAGCTTATTAATACGTTCGCGCATCTTGATAATTTGCTCAGCCTGGATCTTGATGTCCGATGCCGGTCCCCGTGAGCCACCTGAAGGCTGATGCACAAGATAACGAGTATTCGCTAGGCTGTAACGGTTCTCTTTCTTCGCCGCGAGATAAATAGTAGTGGCGGCGCTAGCTACCCAGCCCGTGCCGACAACACGCACTTCGGGTTTGATAAACTTAATCATGTCGTAAACAACATCGCCTGACTCTACATGGCCACCAGGCGAGCTGATATAGATCGTAATAGGCTCATCGCCGTCGGCCGCCAATGCGAGAAGTCTTTCTGTGACAGAGCGGGCAACACGCTCATTGATATCGCCGAAGATAGTAATTGAGCGTGACTTAAATAATTTTTCGTCCATAAAGCGACCAGCGCTCGCTTCGCTCTTAACTTGTTCTGAATTTTCGTTCTGCATTGCAAATCTCCGGATAGTTTATTTAACGGCCGAAATAGTGGCTATTTAATGAGTGTTTCAAACGGTTTCGTCTGCACTTGAATGATGCTCCTCACCCATAGGGTGAAAAGCAATCAGCAACTGCGGCAATAATGTCAGAGACCCTAACAGGGCCACCATCATTGCGATACTGGTAAGCAAACCAAAGACAATCGTAGGAATGAAATTGGACAGCACTAATATTGAAAAGCCCGCGACCACTGTCATCGTCGTAAAGTACATCGCTCTGGCGATGCTATCGTGACAGAAGTACATCGCGGCTTTGTAATTGCCTAGTCGATGAAACTCGCGCTTAAATCGATGCGTATAATGAATAGTGTTGTCGACGCCAATTCCTACCGCGATGGCTGCAATAGTAATCGTCATAATATCCAACGGAATTCCTAACCAGCCCATTAAGCCCAGCACACCTACGGCGGCCAAGATATTAGGAATAATACAAATCACAGCAATTTTAATAGAGCGGAATAGGAATAAGAACATCACCATAATGGCCAATAGAACCACACCTAAAGTAAGGATCTGCGACTGATACAGGCTCTGCAACACGTTATTATACAAAACCAATATACCAGTGACATGCACCTGATCAGCGTCATAGCCAAACTCGTCTTGTAAACCTTGCTTAATACCGTTGATCAACTCATTACGGTTTAGGTTCTCATCCGACTCAATCACTCGCACATTAAAGCGGACCTGATTCTCTGCTACCGACACGAAAGGAGTTAGAACAGACGCCTTCAACGTTTCGGGAATACGCGAATACAACAATGCCCAGACAAAGCTATCGACTGGCGCGTCGCCATTGAGCACTTCAGCTAAATGTATGACAGCACCAAAGGAGAGGACCTTGCCTGTTTGCGGGTTGTTGTCGAGGTAATCATGAATTGCTTTGACCTCATCCATCTTGGCGCCTGTAAACCAATAGGCGTCATTAGGCTCTTCGTCAAAACCATCATCAAAGCCATCGTCGAATCCATCGTCGAAGCCGTCATCAATCGCTTCGTCGACAGGAAGGTCCACGATGACATCCATCGATAAGGTGCCGCCCAACTTCTCGTCAAACAGGCTCATGCCTTTATAAATTTCGGTATCTTTGCCAAAGTAGTCGATAAAACTATTTTCTACTTTCAAGCGCATAAGGCCAATAACACTTAATAACATCACTAGCGCCGCAATCCATAAGACTTTATTCCCTAGGCGGTCAGTGATTTTTGCCAGCCCAGAAGTCAGCGCCAAAGTGCCTTGCTGCTCGTACAATCCTTCATCTTTTTCCAGCAAGCTCATCAACGCGGGGAAAAGCGTGAATACCACTAGCAAAGCAGTCGCGACGCCAATCACCATTATCCAACCGAAAGAGATGATCGGAGAGATACCACTGACCAATAAAGAGGCGAAGGCAACTATCGTGGTCATCGCCGTAAACAGGCAAGGCTTCCACATAGACAAGACTGCATGACGAAGCAATTTGCTGTGTTCTGAATAATGCCTAGTTGATCGAAGCTGTCGATAACGCACTATCAAATGCATAGTGAGCGAGATCGTGGTGATCAGCAGTAATGACATGAAGTTGGACGATACGACTGTCACTCGCCAATCCATCATCCCTAATATGCCTACGACTATTACGCCGGCGATCGCGCAACATGCCAATGGCAAGAATATCCACCGTAGTCGACGAAAGATGATCCCTAATGCAAAAACGATAAACGCAAACACGCCTATACTAAAGGTGGTCAAATCATTCTGTACAAAGGTCACCAAATCATCAGCAATCATCGGCGCGCCACCAAGATAGATGGTGGCGTCGTCTTGATAGCGCTCTAATATTAAACGGATCTGCGCAATATCATTATGGCGCTGCTCAGAGGTGATAGTGCTGTAAGCATCGAACTCGTCCGTCACACGCGCGAGCTCGGCCTCTTGCACGGCGTTTAAGCCCTCAGTCGATCGTGCCGCACGTAAGTCTTCACGCGCATTGATCAAGCGATGGTAATGCTCGTCGCGAGCAAAACTGACCAGTAGTGCCGCCGTTGTCCCGTCGGGGCTAACTATCGCATTGCTAAACACAGGGCTGTTCATGAGCTCTTGTTTTGCGACTTCCAGATCTATCCCTGGCGTTAACAAGGTGTCGTAGTCGTCAGAGAGGCTCAGTAAAGGTGTATCACCAAAAATAGGGACGTTGAGCAAACTGTCGATCGACTCAACCCGCTCCAAAGCTAGAATCTCATCTAACATCGAGGAGATTCGGTCAAATACTTGGGGGCTAAAGAGCTCCCCTTGTGGTGTATAGGCCACAGTGACAGCATCGCGCGCCCCATAGCGCTCATTTATCTTGCGAGAGTACTCGAGCTCCGCATCACCTTCCATCAACAGTGAGTCAGACGACGCATCAAGGCGAAAATACTGGGCATACCATGCCATAGTGGCGGTAAAGCACAGCAATAATACGATGACCATGAGAGGTCGCTTGAATACCATGTTGCTGTAAAAACGCGAAATGGCGCGCATAGTGATCCTTAATTTGATGAGTGACAGCAGAAGCCTTTGAGGCGGCACTTATGCACACGTAAGTGACGGTCTGACGCACTAGATTGACGCGGCTTACTATACCTTGTTGGGTTTAGGCTTGCATCATCGGCTAGGTGTGTATCGCTGTAACACACGCGGCATAGAGCGTTTGCTCTAAATTCGGCATATTTAACACCCATAATTTGAAAAAAATCTATAAAATTAAGGACTTCGAACAAGTTAACGCATCACAATTCGTCACAATGTATGCCTTGCGGGAGTTACCCTGTCTTGTATAGAGTGGACTCATGGCATCGAAAAAGGGTATTTTACCGCCCTTATGAAATTACGAGCCTAAGAAAACTTAAAAGGTTGTCGGGAGGAAAGTAGTAATGAAAAAGATTTCTGGAGTATTACTGAGTGGCCTATTGATGCTCGCCTCATTTGGTGCGGCAGCTGATGACTATCTCAAGCCAATCAAGGATTTCACGCTAGTTGATCAGATGGGAGAAACCCATTCTTTGAGCGACTACGAGAATAAAGACTATATCGTTATGTATGTGCACGGTTCAGGCTGCCCAATCGCGCGCCTATCAGTGCCTGAATACAAAGAGATTGCGGCGACTTACCGCAGCAAAAACATCGAATTTCTTATGCTGAACTCATTCATCCAAGATGACATGAAGCGCATTAAAAATGAAGCAGATCAGTTCAAAATCGACTTCCCAATTCTTAAAGATGAAGACCAAACAGTGGCCTACACTTTAGGCGTAGAGCGCACAGCCGAAGTATTCATCATTGACCCACGCACACGCGAAACATTGTTCCGTGGTCCAATCAACGATGCGCTAGGCTATGAAACACAGCGTATGAAAGTCGACAATCACTACCTCACCGACGCATTGGACACAATCCTTGCTGGCGGCGTGGTCGATATGGATGACATCCCTGACTCTAAGGGTTGTTTAGTAGGTTACTTCAACCCTGCAGTAACAGGCTTGTAAGTACTCGCTAGATCCCAACAAAAAGGGCGTCTACTTAATGGTAGACGCCCTTTTTTATTGAGCTCAATAAACGCTATCGGCTAGCCAACAAACGCTCGCTCAATAACGTATTCAGCTTTAATCCCTTGGCGTGATTCACCGAAACCCCAGTCATCGAGTATCTGACCGATATCTTTCAGCATCGCTGAGCTGCCACACAGCATAAAGCGATCATCTTCTATATTCGGCTTTGGCAAACCAATATCTTCGAACAGTTTGCCATTAAGCATTAGGTCCGTGACACGCCCTGTATTCCTGAACGCTTCACGCGTTACTGTAGGGTAATAAATCAACTGCTTGCCAACTTCTTCACCAAAGAACTCATTCTTTGGAAGCTCTTCAGTAATCAACTCATGGTAGGCCAGATCAACGATACGGCGCACACCATGAACGAGAATAATCTTCTCGAAACGTTCATACACATCAGGATCACGAATTACGCTCATGAAAGGCGCAAGCCCTGTTCCTGTGCTTAAGAGGTATAAATTACGCCCAGGAAGCAAGTGGTCGGCGACCAATGTGCCTGTAGGCTTGCTGCTTATAAACAATTCGTCGCCAATAGCGATGTTCTGCAAGCGTGACGTTAAAGGACCGTCGGGTACTTTAATGCTGAAAAACTCTAACTCTTCTTCGTAGTTAGCGCTCGCTATACTATAGGCCCTCATTAATGGGCGGCCTTCAACTTCCATTCCGACCATAACGAAATGGCCATTCTCGAAACGTAGCGACTTATCTCGCGTTGTAGTGAAGCTAAACAAGGATTCATTCCAATGGTGGACACTTGTGACGCTTTGTTTAGAGATTGCAGCCATGCTGATATTTCCGCCTTAGTTCATTAAATGGGTCTGCTAGCACTGACAATAGACCTGTGCAGCTTGCGCTCATTCTAAGCGCCCTTTAAGCTATTCGTAAAACAGATAATTAGCATATCCTTAATCGGTTTTGCAGATATAAGGTTAAAGTCATCTGACACGATATTTGGTGCAGGACAATACAGCGGGACGCCCCAAATTTCAAGACCAAGCAGCTTTTTCCGGAGGATCGAAGGCGATGCACTACACTTTACGGCAACTTGAAGTATTTCTAGCTACTGCGCACTATGAAAACGTCACACAGGCGGCTGCGAGCCTAGCCATGTCTCAATCTGCGGCGAGCTCTGCGCTGCAAGATCTAGAGCAACGTTTTTCCATTCAGCTATTTGATCGCGCCGGCAAGCGCTTGCAGCTCAATGAACTGGGGAAATCTTTGCGCCCTCGTGCCGAAGCCCTAATGGAGCAGGCTCGCGAGCTGGAACAAGGCCTGTCGCTACACTCTGAGATCGGCGAAATCAAGGTCGGCGCAACACTGACGATAGGCAATTACCTTGCTGTGAGCATCATGGCCGCGTTCATGAAACAACACCAAGGCGCTAAAGTGTCTCTCACTGTCGAAAACACGGCAGCTATCGCCAACCGAGTTCGCAATTTTGAACTCGATATCGGACTCATCGAAGGGGAGCTACAGGACTCGACCTTAGAAGTAATCCCTTGGAGAGGAGATGAGCTCGTCTTATTTTGCTCTCCATCACATCCCTATGCTCAACAAGAAGTTCTGAGCGATGAAGACCTTCTGGCTGCCCAATGGATAGTGCGTGAGGCAGGCTCAGGCACCCGCCAAGCATTCGACAGAGCAATGCATGGCTTACTGCCGGAATTGCAATTACGCCTAGAACTTCAGCACACAGAGGCTATTAAACGAGCAGTAGAGGCAAACCTCGGCATCGGCTGTTTGTCCGCGCTAACGTTGCAGGAAGCCTTTGCAAGAGGCAGCCTTGTCGAGCTGCGCGCCCCTGCGCGAGATTGGAGCAGAAAATTCTATTTCATTTTGCACAAACAGAAATACCGCAGCGCAGGGATTCAGAGCTGGCTAGCCCTTTGTCGACATCACTCAGATTAAGGCAAGGCCACCTGTACCGCCTCAGCGCGATTAAGCAGGTCATGCAATAAAGGGTAGAGCGTTGGATTAGCGATCAAAATATCCTTATTGTGGAACTCTGCACTAACGCCCTCTGGCACAGGTGTGAAATGACCATAGCGCGCCCCGGCTTCTCGGGCTATTAATTGTGCTGCAGCGAAGTCCCAGACACTGAGATTTTCGTAATAACCGTCAATACGTCCCATCGCCACCCAACAAATATCTAACGCGGCAGAACCTAATCGTCGAATATCGGCGCACTCTTGCAATACCAGAGCCACACGTCTAATCAAAGGCGTCATGTCCCCTTTGATGTAAGGAAAGCCCGTGGCGATCAAAGACCGTCTAAGCACCGTTTGCGTGCCGACTTTGATCGCCTGGTCGTTTAAGAAAGCGCCACCACCTAATACCGCATGAAACGTTTCCTTGAGAAACGGATTGCAAACCACACCGCACTGCACTCGTCCTTCATCGACGAAAGCAATCGACACCGCGCTTTGATAATGCCCATGCGCGTAGTTTACCGTGCCATCAATAGGATCGATGATCCACAACGGCCCTTTGTAGCTCGACAAGTCACGCATATCTGGAGCGGACTCTTCTGCCAAAATACGATGCTCTGGAAATTCCTTGCGGATGGCGTTGCAAATAAACTTCTCAGCTTTGACATCCACATGGGTCACAAGCTCGACCCCATCTTTAAAGGAGGTCTCTAACTCCACTGCGCTATTACGCTCATTCAATATGAGCTGACCTGCCTCGTGTGCAAGTGAGCGCGTGAAATCGATCATTGTAGAAGCCATAATTTGATGTCCAGAGTGCGTAGAGTCCGGAGTATAGCAGCTAGCCTCCTAATTCCCCATGTGCGTAGCCAAGGCGTGCATAGCCCTGTATTCTTCGAGGCAACCTTATCTCCCATTATCGTGGGTGTCTTTACAGTAGAAACGCATGCCAATAGCGATCACCTATAGTCTCTTCGCGATCATCGCCATCACCGCCAACATCCTAAGTCAGGAACTGGCTTTGTTGTTGTATCGCGGCCCTTACGAACTTGCTATGGCGATCTTCGTTGGTACCGGTACGGGCTTAGTGATCAAGTTTCTACTCGACCGGAAATACATTTTTAAAGCCGACACAAAACCTTTAAGCAAAGATGCATTGCAGTTTCTTTCTTATACCGCCACAGGGGTTTTAACGACGTTATTGTTTTGGGGAACAGAGATCGCATTTGATTTCTTCTTCGCCAATAAAGGCGCACGCTACATTGGCGCAGTTTTAGGCTTAAGCTGCGGCTACTACCTAAAGTATCAACTCGATAAACGGTTTGTGTTCACAGGGACTAGACAATCATGAAGCTGCATTCCTGGGGACGTTTTCCCATTGCCGAAAGCCAATCGCACAGGCCTCGCTCGCAAGAGGCTTTACAAGCAAGCCTTGGCGCTTTGCAGGGAAGCAATGTTATTGCCAGGGGGATGGGGCGCAGTTATGGCGACAGCGCGTTGGCAGCCAATGTCATGCTCACCCAAGACGTTGACCTCTATTACTCCTTCGATGAAACAACCGGCCATCTGCGTTGCGCCTCTGGTGTGACGATCGATAATATTTTACAAACTTTTTTGCCCAAAGGATGGTTTCTTCCCGTCGTCCCGGGCACTCGTTTTGTCTCGATAGGTGGAGCGATAGCCAGCGACATTCACGGCAAAAATCATCATATCGATGGCTCTTTCTGCGACCATATTATAAGCCTAAGCCTTCTCTTGCCCACTGGCGAAATTCAAACCTGTTCCGCGACCCATAACAGCAAACTGTTTCATGCGACATGCGCGGGAATGGGCCTTACGGGTATCGTATTGGAAGCCACTATCGTATTAAGCAGAATACACAGTTCAGCGATCCGCCAGAGCACCTTACGTGCTCGCAATCTTGAGGAAGTATTTGAGCAGTTCGAAGCTCACCACGACACCACTTACTCTGTTGCCTGGCTAGACTGTCTCGCTCAAAACGAAAAACTGGGACGCTCACTTTTATTTCTAGGTGAGCACGAGAGTGATGAACAATTCAAAGTGCAGGGGCGTGGCGCAATATCCGTACCTTTCACGAGTCCAAGCCAGTTACTCAATCGCTACAGCATGTCTGCTTTCAACTCCGTTTATTTTAATAAGCCCGTGAATACCCACAAAGCCGAAAGAATCGAAGCCTATAAATACTTCTTCCCACTGGACAGTATTTTGCATTGGAATCGATTGTATGGCCGCAAAGGGTTTGTACAATACCAATGTGTTATACCCGATGCTGCCGCACTACTAGGCATACGAAACGTGTTGCGTACTGTTAGTGCCGCAGGAAAGGGCTCATTCCTTTCAGTATTAAAAAGGCTCGGCCCAGAGAACCGCAATATGCTTTCTTTTCCAATGCAGGGATACACCTTGGCAATGGACTTCAAAGTTGAGCGCAATATTTTTGCATTACTGGACGAACTCGACAACGTCGTCGCGGATCACGGTGGCAGAGTTTATCTCGCCAAAGACGCACGCATGAGTGAAGCTATGTTCAAGCGCTTCTATCCACGCTGGGAAGAATTACAACAATTAAGAGCAGAGATTGGGGCGGACTCGCTTTTCAACTCTCTGCAATCAAAACGTCTAGGAATCTAATTATTTTCGTGCTCGGCGCGAGGAGAAATACTATTGAAAACCATATTGATCATCGGTGCCAACTCAGCCATTGCAAAAGCCACCTCGCGGCTCTATGCCGAGGAGCAGGCCCATCTTTTTCTCTTAGCCCGTGATACGAAAGCTCTTGCTCTACAAAAAGCAGACTTGGAAGTAAGAGGCGCCGCCTCGGTGGACTACGCGCCGCTAGACTGTACACATTACGCAGTTCACGAGGCGGCTATCGATCAAGCCTTAGACACCTTAGGACACATTGATTTAGTTCTCATTTGTCACGGTAGTCTGCCCGACCAGGCACTCTGTGAAGTGGATTTCGATGCGGCCAAAGAAGCGTTCTCGATTAATGCACTAAGCGTTATATCGCTTTTGACAGTGTTAGCGCTAAAGATGCAAACCCAAGATAGCGGCACTATTGGAGTAGTCACTTCAGTTGCAGGAGACCGAGGCAGACAATCCAATTACGTTTATGGTGCGGCGAAGGGAATGGTGTCCCTTTATTTAGAAGGCTTAAGAGGAAGACTTAACCCACATAATATCAATGTGATTGATATCAAACCGGGCTTCGTGGATACCCCGATGACTGAGCACATAAAAAAGGGAATGCTTTGGGCCAGCCCTGAACAAGTCGCTGCCTGCATCGTAAAAGGAGTGGACAAAAACAAACACACCGTTTATGCGCCGTACTTCTGGCGCTACATCATGCAGATTGTGTGCAGCATTCCTGAAAGTATTTTCAAGAAATTGAAATTTTAGGATGCCCTGATACGACGACCTCGGCGAATATCACGTATTGCTCGGGAAACACTAGCACTGAACATGGCTGTACTGGCATCATGAGCCCACAAAAACAATAACTTCTCGAATAATGCCGAGTACTGCACTTTAGTTGGAATGACTATTTCTATATGAATACCGACTCACAAACGCTATTGCCGCTCTATGTGGACCTCGACGGCACTCTCATTAAGAGTGACCTTCTATTGGAATCTTTTCTAGAGCTCATTAAACGCAATTTGCTTTATTTGCTACTTATCCCGTTTTGGCTTGTAAAAGGCAAAGCCAATCTAAAGCATCAAATAGCGATACGCAGCACGATTCGCCCAGACCTTCTGCCTTACAACAAGCCATTTTTGCAGTATCTAGAGGAGCAGCGCCAGAAGGGCAGGAAACTAATATTAATTTCCGCCTCGAATCAGCGCCTCGTAGATGAAGTAGCCGCCCATCTTGGTATTTTTGATACGGCGATCGGCAGCGATCAAACCACTAATTGCTCAGGCACACGTAAGCTCGCACGTATAGATAAAGACTCAACGCCGTTCGCCTACGCTGGCGACAACAAAATTGATCTCGCCGTTTGGGAACAAGCGCAAGCCGCCATTACTGTTCATACCAATAGCAGTTTAACGGCAAAAGTCGAACAACTAACCAAGATCGAAAAGCATTTTGCTCCTGACAACAATAAGGTAAAAGCTTATTTTCGTGCGCTGCGCTTACATCAATGGCTCAAGAACGCTCTAGTATTCCTGCCCCTTGTCCTTGCGCATGAATTAAACAATAGCGCTGCCGTTTCCAATGCCGTGATCGCATTCTTTTGTTTTGGCTTGTGCGCTTCAAGCGTTTATCTGCTCAACGATCTATTGGACCTCACAAGCGACCGGCAGCATCGAAGCAAATGTAAACGCCCCTTCGCCGCCGGCGACATTGCCCTGGTCAGCGGCTTACTCCTGAGCCCAGCATTGCTTATCTGCGCATTTACTTTGGCCAGCTTTCTTCCTTGGCAATTCACTTTCGTTCTTGGGTTTTACTATCTCTGCACTGGGCTTTACAGCTTTGTGCTTAAGCGCATCATGTTAGTCGATGTCATTATGCTGGCGGCACTGTACACATTACGCATTATTGCTGGGGCTGCCGCCATTTCGATCATTCCTTCTTTTTGGCTCTTGGCATTTTCGATGTTCCTGTTCTTTAGCCTTGCAGTAGTTAAACGTTACACCGAGCTCGACTATTTACGCACTACTGGTATTGCACAAACGGAGGGACGCGGATACTTCGCGGAAGACCTTCACATGATGGCGATTTTTGGTTGTGCTAGCGCTTTTCTCTCCGTCATGGTCTTTGCTCTTTATATCAATAATGACGACATCCGAGAACAGTACATTACCCCGCAGGTGCTATGGCTTATCTGCCCATTACTGTTATACACAGTCACGCGCATTTGGCTGTTGGCCGCTAGGGGAAAGATTGAGGAAGACCCTATCGTGTTTGCGCTCAAGGATCGAGTGAGCCAGATAGTCACGGCAGTGTGTGCGTTATTGCTCTGGGCTGCCAATTTGCCTTGGCGAGCAATGCTTTTTTAAAGCCCTTATTTAGGCAAGGGAATAAACTCTGTTTCACCGGGAACAAGATCGAACCGGCCTTGTTCCCAATCAGCACTCGCTTGCTTGATGCGCTCTAAGCGTGAAGAGACGAAATTCCAATGCAGGTATCGCTTCCCAGCAAGCACTTCTCCGCCTAGGACCATCGCGTGACAAGCGCTGCCTCTGGTTTCCAAATGCACGCTACCTCCCAATACGATAAGCTGATTGGCGCCTACCGACTCACCATTGATGACGGCTTCTCCACTGGCGAGATACACCGCTAACTCTTGCCCAGAGATATCCACTTTAAATTCGCTATTAGGCGATAATTTTATCTCAAAATAACTCGTTTTCGAATGAGTGGAAACTGGTGACGCAAAGCCTTGTAGCTCGCCAATGAGCACTCGCGCAGTCCCTCCATTGAATTCAATTGTCGGAATTGCTGATACGGGATAATGATCGAAGCTCGGATCAATTTCCTCTTGCTCTATTGGCAAGGCTAACCAGGTTTGAATTCCTTCAACGTCGATCTCATTGTCTCGAATATCAGCAGGCATCCGTTCAGAGTGCACGATGCCACGTCCTGCCGTCATGAGATTGATCGCACCTGGCTCGATCCGCTGCTCCACACCAAGGCTATCCCGATGCATCATGGCCCCAGAGAAAAGATAGGTCACCGTCGCCAGCCCTATATGAGGGTGTTGCCGAACATCCCCTGCGCTAGAGCCTTTCTCGAACTGTGCAGGCCCCATATGATCGACAAAAATGAAAGGCCCTACACGCTGACACTCTTGCGCTGGAAGTAAACGACGGACAGGAAAGCCTATGTTCTTAGTCTTAGGATCGATGACCAATGACATGACGCACACCTCAACAAACCGGTTTCATATTTTATGGACAGTCGTATAAATGCTCTGCGTGAAACTTCAGATGTTCTTCGATGAAAGTAGCAATATAGAAATAGCCATGGTCATAGCCCTCGCGAGGCCGGTAATCCACAGGATAAGCAATCGCTTCACACTTAGTTAAAAACCGATTTGTCTGTAACTGTACATCGAAAAACGGATCAGCCAGACCTTGATCGATCATTAGTGGTATTGGCGTTTCTGACTTTTCCAGCAATTGAGTCGCATCATATTGAGACCACATCGCCCGATCTTCCCCTAGGTATTGGCTAAACGCCTTCTGCCCCCACGGGACTTCACTAGGGGCGACAATGGGCGCAAAGGCAGAGACGCATCGATAGCGCTCTGGATTGCGCAGGGCTATCGTCAAGGCCCCATGGCCACCCATCGAATGGCCACAGATGGAACGCCTTTTATGATCAACAGCCAGTGCGGATTCCAGTAACGCTGGCAACTCATGCACCACATAATCATACATTTGATAATGCTTACGCCACGGTTCTTGCACCGCGTTGAGATAGAAGCCGGCCCCTAAGCCAAGATCATAAGCGGCATCCGATGCGTCAGGGACTCCTTCACCACGTGGGCTCGTGTCCGGCGTCACAATCACCAAGCCAAGCTGCGCGGCTATACGCTGAGCACCAGCCTTCTGAACGAAATTTTCGTCTGTACAGGTAAGGCCTGCCAAGAAATATACCACCGGCGTTTTCTCATTGGCCCCAGGTGGCATATAGACAGAAAAGTGCATTTCGCAGGATAGGACTGCAGACTTATGCTTGAAGCGCAATTGCTGACCACCAAAACATTGCACGGTTGAAACTTGCTCTAAACTCATGAAACCTCTTTAACGCTCTATCGATGGTGTTAATTCAAAGCCTTGGATTCAACGATTTCTTGCAAGCGAGCGACTGATATCTCCAGCGCCTCTTTTGCCTCTTGGTCACCCGACACTTTGGAAAGCACGAAATAAGCAGTACGGGCGACTTGGCGCCATCTCGGATTACTTGGGAGCTTGTCGATTGAAAGGTAGCGGTTCATTGAGCGCGTTCTTAAACGCCCATTGTCGATACTCACACTCCAGATACGGCTCTTTTCGGCCAGCTCGATAATCGACTCTCCCGTGACTTTTTGCCAATAGTAATGACACTCCTGCATAAGCTTAACAAGCGCTTCTCTGTACTGTTGCTCTTCATCACCGTCGCTTGGAAAGCTGCTAGAAAGATTCTGAATAATGCGATCCACATTCTCTAAGTCAGAGAATAGATGCTTATGCTTTTGCAAATCCTCGGGGGTAATTCTTGCCAAGTACTCACTGAGCACTTGTGTTCGCTCAACATTGCGATTGATCTGATCGATCAGTTGAGGCAATGACTCTTTTATCTGTTCGTCATCACCGCTCGACTCACTCACGGCTTGCTCACGCTGGAACATCAACAGATAAGATTCTTGATCAAGACTTAGAGGAAGAACGCAGACACGGATTCTAGATTCGAGCTCTGGGTCTTCATCGGGTTGTTTCATGTCGAAAGAGTGATAACTAGGATTCTCAGCAGTGGAGATAACGCTTTCATTGAACGGGAAACTAATGAGCTCTGCGATGCCACTACAGATGACCTCTAGTCGCTGCGCGAGATCTACAAGCTCATGATCCTGAAAATCCTCTGCTCGAAGTTTCAACATGGCTTCAGCGGCTTTGTTGACATAACTAATCGTTCCGCTGTCATCAACCGTCACCAGTGCATCACCGGTGACATCGAGCATTCGCGCCAATCGATTCTCACGCTCTCGCGATTTACGTTCGGTTTCTTGATACTTCTGTAATTGCCAAGATAAACGCTGGTTTTCTTGTCGCACCGTCAATAGGTGTAACATCTCAAATTGTTTGCCTACCCGCACTTTCAACTCTTCTTTGCTGAAAGGTTTGCTGATGTAATCGTTTGCGCCTAGGTTAAGCCCCTTTACAAGATCCTCTACGCGGTTCTTAGCGGTGAGAATCACGATAGGCAATTCGTCCATGCTGTATTTTTCACGGATACGCTGACATAACTCGAAGCCCGTCATGATCGGCATCATCAGATCAAGGATCACTAAATCTGGTTTATGTTGCTGCATCATCATCAAAGCATCATGGCCGCTCAACGCGCTGTCGATATCATAGATTGGCGACAAGTGTTCTTTGACAATTCGAACGTTGAGGTACTCATCATCCACCACTAGAATGCTGCGCCGTTTACCATCTAGGACGGGGCCGGCATCCTCTACAATCGCATCACCTACGTCACGATTACGCCTATCAAACAGTGGCACTGGTTCAGCCACTGGCAACGTTAACGGCTCGAACCCTTTTTCTATATGCTTCTGACTATCGCGCCTACTCGCCGCTTTGCGTTCTTTCTCACTTAGGATGGGCAGGTCAAAGAAGAAAGTGGAGCCTTCACCTGGATTACTGCGTAGCACAATTTCTGTGCCATGAAGCTCGACTAATTTTTGCGAGATCGCGAGCCCAAGCCCGGTTCCGCCTTCTTCTCTGCTTGCCGCGGAATCCACCTGATAGAATCGCGAGAAGATACGCGATTGCTGCTCTTTTGAAATGCCGATCCCCGTGTCTTTGACCATGACTCGTGCGTCGATATCGACTACTTCTATCGATACCGCCACCCAGCCACGCTGCGTGAACTTAATCGCATTGGACACCAAGTTAAATAATATTTGTTGCAGTCGATCTTCATCCCCCATTACCAAAACCGGCCCTGAAGGGAAGCTTTCAGCCAGCTGAATTGGCTTGTCACCGATCAAAGGCCTGCACATTTTGTTCACAAGAATACAGACGTTTTTAAGATCAACAGGTTTCTTGTGCAGCTCCAAGTGGCCATTTTTGATGGCGGAAAAATCAATAACATCATTAACCAAGTTGGCAAGTCGCTGCCCACTGATACGAATCATATTAAGGTTTTCGCGAGCACTCTCATCTAAAGAGGCCGCACTTTTTTCAAGAATGATCTCAGAAAGCCCAATAATACCCGTCAATGGTGTTCGTAGTTCATGGGACACATTAGCGATAAATTCTTCTTTTACATCATCTGCTTTTTGTAAGGCCTCAATCTTCAGTTGGTTCGCCGTCAACATATCGCCCTGCACAGTTCCGTACTGCTTAATCATAGCGTTAATGCGATCAGCCAAACCTAATGACAAAATGATAACGCTAATAAAATAAGCGTATTGCACGCTGTGATGGCTAATAAGGGGAGGTAGATTAACGCCCATTTTTTGCACAAGCTCTAATCCAGCGCCGAGAAAAAATACCGACCAAGTGGTTAGCAAAAACAGTGCAGGCTTATATCCTTGTTTAGCAACTTTCCAAGTAGCAAGACTCACCAATACAGCAACTATCAGCAATAACATGTACAGCAGGACTATCAATATTTCGTAAGGAAGCACCAGACAGATCACGCTATAGGCCAATGACGCGTAAGCACCAATTCGAACGGCGTTATCTAACGCTTTATGATAAATTTTTAGCTCAAGGAACAAACGAACGAACATTAATCCGCTCACTGCAGCCAAGCCTATCGTTGAGAGAACACTGCGATTTGCCCAGTAGGGAATGTCGGGCCAAAGGTATTGAAAAGAGAGCCCTTGGAAGGAGAAAGAAAACAATCCACCGCTTAGAATAAAGAAAACAAAATAGAGATAACTCTTATCCTTGCTAGCCACCCAGATAAACGCGCTATACAAGGCAATCAACAACATTAGGGCATAGTAAGCGCCAATCCAAAGGTATTCATTTTTAGACGTTAACTGAAAATCTTCAAGGCTGCTTAAATACAAGGGGAGTTGCACAGACCCTTTACTTTGCACTCTAAAATAAAGCGTTTGGGGTTGTGAGGCTAACACAGGAAATTTAAAGCTTATCGAATGGTGCGCGACATCACGGTTGCTGAAAGCAAGCGTGTCGCCCGCGCTTTTCTCCACCCAGTCTCCGTTTGCATCACGGAAATAGAAATCAATACGATCGATAGTGGCGTAATCCAATTTCGCGAGCCAAACCTGATCACTGGTGTAGGCGTTGCCAATGTCTATAGATGCCCAATACGCGGACGAGGTAAACCCAAGCGTTGGAAAACCACGAGACTCCCAGACTACGCCTTGACGAGATAGCAATGAGACGGCTTCATCTAACGTGAGATTCGCACGCTCATCCTCTAGCAAGCGCATAGAGGTTCCCGGTGACAGCTCACCCACGCCCTCTTCTAACTCAAGCGGAGCCGCCACAGTCACTAAGGGGAAAACTATGAAAATCAGCAATACCGCTGAAAAGGCTTTCAATCGGGAATACACCATTGTGCCTATCTTATTGATTTAATTGCCGCACAATGCGGAAAAGGTACCTTTACCTAAGCCATCCGTCTGGTAATGGTGTCGCGCCATCGTAAACTTATAGGTTTGATCATATAGCGTTTAATATACCCATTCAACGTCTGGGATACCGTGACGCCGCGCCATTTTTCGTGCTTTTTATCAAGAGACTCGACCGCAGCCCGTGCGTGAGTATAATCAGGCAATCAACGCAGTAAGCCATCTTGGAAAACACAATAATAAACGAGGTTACTCATGCTCCAAACTCTTCTTCAGTATCGCCTTCCCCAACGCTTGTACGGTTTCCATGCCCTTTTGCTGTCGCTGGTTTTATTGGCAAGTGTAAATACCCAAGCTCAGGACATGAATTCTTTAGGCGGCCGCCTGTCACCAATGCCCGTCACGTCTGCCACGGTGAAAACCATCACTGGGCAGGGCCACGTTCGCGCCATACTCAATGGCACAACTCTGAACATCAGCGGTGACTTCTCAGGAATGAGCTCACCGGCAACGATGGCACACATTCACCTAGGACCAAAAGCGGTACCGGGCCCAGTAGTGCTGCGTCTCGACATCAGTAATGCAAGCAGTGGCAACATAAGCGGCACACTCACGCTGACTCCAGAGCTTGTCAGTGCGCTGCATTCTGAAAGCCTCTACGTGCAGATCCACAGCGAAGGCAACCCCGAAGGTGAGCTACGAGGCTGGCTCACCCATTAGTTAATCGCTCTCGTTTTTGTTTCCTTGAACAACCACAAACAATAATAGGAAAGACTATGAAGCTTTCAAGACACACTCACTCTCGCACCTATCTTGCCAGCGCCATCGTTAGCGCACTCTTCGCTACGTATGGCAGCATTGCCAGTGCGCAAACTCCAGGGCCCTTCACCGCCGCACAAGCAGCCGCAGGGGATGGCCTGTACCAGAACAGCTGCGCCTCTTGTCACGGCGCCGATCTTCAAGGAACCCCAACCACCCCAACACTTTCAGGCATTGGCTTTACAGCCCGCTGGGGCGGCCGCAGCGCTGGCGAGTTGTTCCGGTATATCAAGTCCTCTATGCCGCCAGGCTCTAATACGCCATTACCCGATGCAACCGTTGGCAATATCGTTGCCCAAATTCTACAGGCGAATGGCGCCGTGGCCGGCACCGCACCACTGAACTCCGATACTGCCATGTTAATTGGCAGCGCCATCGGCTCCAGTGGCGGCTCCACTAACTCAACGGCTAGCCAGAACCAACGCACAGTAGAGACCCCAGTCGGAGTCACTATTGCAGGCACAGTTGAGAACTTTGTGCCGCTAACAGATGCCGACATGATCAATCCCGACCCTTCTGACTGGCTCATGATGCGAGGCAACTATCAGGCACATAGTTATAGCGCCCTCGACCAAGTAAACCGCAGCAATGTAAAAGATTTGAAATTAGAATGGGTGTGGTCAATGCACGAAGGCGCATCAGAGCCCGCTCCCATTGTGTATAACGGGGTCATGTATCTGATCAACACTAGCAATATCATTCAGGCGCTAGATGCAGCCACTGGCGAGCTTATTTGGGAGCATCACGGCGGCTCAGAAACCCGTGAAGATATGCGTAATATTTCCATCTACGGCGACAAGATCATTCACGCCACGACTGATGCACGCCTAATGGCTTTAGACGCCCGCACTGGAGAAAAGATCTGGGAAACCGTCATAGCCGATAGCAGCAAAGGCTTCTCAAACTCAAGTGGCCCAATAGTGGCCGACGGCAAGATCATAATGGGACAAGCCGGCTGCGCAACCTACATCGTAGAGAACTGCTACATGACCGCCCACGATGTTAATACCGGTGAGCGTCTATGGGAGTTCAACACAGTCGCGCATGCGGAACAGCCTGGCGGCGACACATGGGGAGGGCTAGATAACCTTTATCGCAAAGGCGGAGAAACTTGGATTACGGGCAGCTACGACCCTGAACTAAAGTTAACCTACTGGGGTACCGCGCAAGCCAAGCCTTGGGTTCCCGTAAGCCGACACATGTCTATTCACGACGCAGGGCTCTACACCAACTCCACTATCGCCTTGAACGTAGATGACGGTACTCTCGATTGGCACTTCCAACATGTTCCAGGCGAAGCATTGGATCTCGATGAAGTATTTGAGCGCGTACTTGTCGATCAAGACGGTCGCAAACTGGTGCTTTCACTTGGGAAGTACGGCATTTTGTGGAAAAACGATCGTGTGACCGGTGAGTTCTTAGGCTTTGGTGAAACTGTTTTCCAAAACGCATTCACCCATATCGACCCAGTGACCGGTGCTGTCACCTACCGCGACGACATCATCAACGCGCAAATCGACCAATGGACTTCGTCTTGCCCCAGCAGTGCTGGCGGTAAAGATTGGCATTCCATGAGCTATCACCAGCCTAGCGGTGTCATGATCGCGCCACTAAGTCAGACTTGCCTTGAGAACGCGGCAAGAGAAGTAGAATTAGCACCAGGCTCAGGCGGCTTGGCGGCAAGTCGTAAGTTCTTCGAGATGCCCGGGACAGACGGCAATGTCGGGAAATTAGCGGCGTATGACGTCACAACATTAGAAGAAGTCTGGAGCTATGAACAACGCGCTTCGTTCATTACAGGCGTGCTGAGTACGGCAGGGGACTTAGTCTTCGCAGGGGATCTCGATCGTCGGTTCCGAGCCTTCGATGTAAAAACCGGAGAAATCCTGTGGGAGACCCGTCTTGGCACATCAGTGCAGGGACACCCATTAACCTTCAGCGTCGATGGCAAACAATATATCGCGGTGACTGCAGCCGTCGGCGGCACAAGTCCGCGTACGGTTCCTGCGCTTGTTACTCCAGAGATTCGCCATCCTTCCGGTGGTAATGCGGTCTACGTCTTTAGCCTAGACGACTAGTCGCACTCTGTAAAAACCTAGGGGCTCACGCCCCTAGGCCACTAAAGGCCAGCCAAGCAATAACACTGTCACTGTACTGATCCCTACAACAAGGTTCATCGGTAAACCCGCCCTTATAAAGTCTGCAAATCGATACCCACCCGGACCATAGACCATCAGATTGGTTTGGTACCCCAGTGGTGTTGCAAAACTAGCAGAGGCCGCCATCATCACTGCGAACATGAATGGCTCTGGGTTCAAACCTGCCTGCTCAGTTATCGCCAAAATTATAGGCACCATAATAACGGCGGCGGCATTGTTAGTAATGGTCTCCGTCAAGAGAGAGACCACTGCATAGGTGAGCACCAGCAACAACCAAGGCTTACCACCACTTAGCAACACGATATTCTCCGCCAACAACCCAGCGACACCCGTTTTCTGCAAGGCAGCCCCTAGCGCAAACGAAGCGGCAATGGTGATCAATACGGGCAAATCGAGACTCTTTTCAGCCTGACTAACCGAAAGGCATCCAGTCACAAGCATCGCACCAGCTCCCATGAGCGACGCATTTAACATGCTGATTAGATCCAACCCTGCCGCGGCAACAAGGACTAAAAGAATGCCCCACGCCAACACCGCTTTCTTGTGACGAGGCTGAACAGTATCCAGATCATTCATCACCAAGAAATCTTTGTTGTATTTTTGTCTGCTGACAAACACCGGGCGCGCCTCTAGAAGAAACGTGTCACCTGGTTTGATAATGATATTACCTAGATTTCCTGCCACTCGCTCACCGTTACGTGCCACGGCTAACACAATGGCACCGTATCGATCATGAAAGCGCGACCCACGAACGGTCTCTCCTATTGAAGAGCATGACTGTGATACAACCACTTCGACAAGTCGGCGCTCGGCCCGGTCCTCTGCAAGCGGACCTTTCTCCCTGTTAATGGAAGAGACGATTCCATTGATGCGCAATAGATCTGAGATAGCCTCGGTTTCTCCGGCAAAGACCAGTCGATCACCGCCACGAAGAATCTCTTCCGAGGGCGCCGCCGTGACAATACTTTCTCGGCGATCGATCTCGACCAAGTACACGCGTTCAAGGTTACGCAAACCTGCTTGCTCAACGCTCAAGCCTACTAGCGGGCCCTCGGGATCGATGGCTACTTCTAGCGTAAATTCACGCATATTCTCGAAAGGTTTTTGTTCACGACGATCAGGCAAAATGCGAGGCAGGAAAAATAGCATGAAGCACACTGCCACCACCGCGACGGGCAAGCCCACAGCGGAAATAGCAAAAATAGAAAAACCTTCATTGCCTGTTAACGCCTGATACTGGCCACTCACTACCAAATTGGTGCTCGTCCCAATCATCGTTAAACTGCCGCCAATGATTGCGCCATAACTTAAGGGAATCATTAATTTAGAAGGGGCGATATCGATACGTCGAGACCAGGCATTGATCGCAGGAATCATCGTCGCCACCACGGGCGTATTATTAAGAAAGGCGCTAAGTGGAATCACAGGAATAAAAAGACGAATCAGCGCTGATATCGGATTCAGTGGACGCCCAAGAAACTTGTTCACCAATAGATCAATTCCACCAGAGGCATGCAAACCCGCCGCCACAACAAACATCGCCGCTACCGTAATGAACCCTGGGTTCGCGAACCCTGCCAGGGCCTCAGGGGCCGTCAGCACTCCACTAACACTAAGCAGCGTTAAGGCCCCCACGAGAACCAAATGCGGGCTCAATCGTGTGAACAACAGCACCAACAAGGTGCTAAACGTTAAACCTAGGGACAACCAGCCCTGCCAATCCATGATAAATACCTAAAATAATAGTATGCAGGGCGGCATTATAGGGCTCTCTATATATTCTAAAAAGGAATATATAGAGATATGCTTAGCTCTTTATAGAATAACTATTATGCACTTGTGAGCTTTCCATCGCGATAGTCCGCTAACGCTTGCTCTATCTCTTCACGCGTATTCATCACAAAAGGACCATAACTCACGATAGGCTCTCCAATTGGCTTACCCGCAATCAATAGCATGCGCGCTGCACCAAGCCCCTTTATCTGCACTGCCCCGTCGCGGGACAATCGAGCCATGTGTGATTGCCCCAGCACTTGATCGCCGACCTCAACCTCTCCTTCATAGACATAGACTAAAACAGTGTATTTATCTGGCACATCGAATCGCTCAAAATAGCGCTCATCTGTAATTTCGATGTCAAGGTACACAGGCTCCGTGACTTCACGCTGAACACGGCCTTGCAGGTCATTCACTCGGCCAGAGATCGCTTTGATGACAGCGCCTTGACGCTCAAATTGTGGAATAGTAGCCGCTGCGATGTCTTCATAATGGGCTGGCTGCATTTTGTCTTTCGCAGCAAGGTTTAACCATAGCTGAAAACCACGCATATGCCCTTCTTTCTGCTGAGGCATTTCCGAGTGAATTACACCGGAGCCTGCAGTCATCCATTGCACATCACCGCTCTTAAGCTCGCCCACATTACCCATATGGTCTTTGTGTTGCATATGACCATCGAGCATATAGGTGATCGTCTCGAAGCCTCGATGCGGATGTGATGGGAAGCCCCCTATATAATCACTAGCCTCTTCCGATCCAAACTCATCCATCATCAGAAATGGATCAAACCGGCTCAAATCGCCTCCGCCAAACACTCGTTTCAAACGCACGCCATCACCATCGGACGCCGCTCTCGCCACTAGCACCTCTTCAATGTTTCGTAATTTCATGCGGGTTCTCCTTGTGAGTTAAGTGTTTCAATAGCCTTACGTGCCTGTGCAAACCCTGCGTTTCGTGGCTCTTCGCCCATATTCAAACCATCAGCCACAATGAATTCAACATTCTTAATACCCAGAAAACCAAGGAATACCCGCATGAAGGGGCGTATGAAATCTGTGACACCCTCTTCGTGTTTCCCACCGGAGCTCAACACGAGATACACTTTTTTATTCTCTAACAATCCTAACGAGCCAGAGGCAGTGTACTTAAAAGTCACACCTGCACGAGCGATATGGTCGGTCCAGGATTTGAGCATCGCGGGAATCATGAAGTTGTACATGGGCACGCCGATGACAAGCACATCAGCGTCTTGCACCTCTTCAATGAGGACGTCGGAGTAGCTTGCTTGCCTGACTTGCTCCGCATTGCGCTGATCAACCGGTGTCATCAAGGCTTGCAACCAGGCGTTATCAAAGTAGGGCACCGGAGCCTGAGAGAAGTCGCGAAGCGTAACTTCAAGCCCAGCGTGTTGTTCCCGCAGGCGATCGAGTAGCTCATCGCTTAGTTGACTGGAAACTCCTTGGCTATTGTGTGAATCCAAAATACTTGTCTTTAATTGCAATACTTTCAACATCGTAAGTCTCCTGATAGGCGGAAGCGCGAATGGCGAATCCCTTGCCTGTGGTTACACTATGGCGCCTATAATAAATCTTATTTATTGATGTATTTATGCAATTATTGCGGCTTAAAGATCCAAATATTAGATATATAAGGTCATAATGAAAACACCCAAAATATCCTTAGAACAGTGGGCAAGCTTTAAAGCCGTTGTAGATGAAGGCTCTTTTGCCATGGCCGCCGAAGCATTAAACAAAAGCCAATCGAGTATTAGTTACGCAATCGCGCGGCTGAACGAGCAGTTGCCACGGCCTGTACTGAGTATTGTCGGCCGCAAAGCCGTATTGACTGAGGATGGAAAGGTCCTGTATCGACGCGCCTCCCAATTACTCGCACAAGCCGGCGAAACGGAAGATGTGGCTAGGCAGCTTGCCCAAGGTCTCGAAGCAGAGGTCACCATTGCCGTTGATGTGCTCGTAGGCCTAAGTAAAATCATACCGGCACTTGAGCAGCTTTCTCAGCATTTCCCTTTAACGAGAGTGCGCCTACTTGAGACGTCGCTTTCGGGCACAGAAGAGGCTCTGCTAGAGAAAAAGGCCAATATAGTGATTGGTGCCACTGTGCCTATCGGCTTCTCCGGTATTCCTGTCTATCGCGTCAAAATGATTCCTGTCGCGCATCCCGGACATGCGCTTTTTAACACGGTCCAACAACGTCCCGCTGCATTGGCTAGCGACCCTAGCGCCGCTGACGAAGGCATTAGTGATTGGGAATTGAAGACACATCGCCAGATTGTGCTGCGCGATACCGGTCATAAAAGAGCGCAAGATGCAGGTTGGCTTGGCTCGGAGCAACGGTGGACGGTTAGCCACTTCTCGAGCAGTTTATCGATTCTAAGGGCAGGGCTTGGTTTCGCCTTTTTGCCGGAAGAGTGGGCACGGGAGGACCTTGTCGCCGGCACGCTGCAAACGCTTCCCCTGACGAGAGGCAAGCAGCGCATTGTGCAACTCTACTTGATGTTATCGTCACAAGAGTCGGCGGGGCCTGCCACGAAGTTATTGGCGGCTAACCTAGAGGCCTGTCTGGCGCAAAATAATTAACGCGCTTGATGCATGGCGGCCTTGCGAAACTCGGTAGGGGTAACGCCCTTGGATTGCCGAAAGGCGTTATTAAAAGGCGTGATCGATTGATACCCCACCGTCAGAGCGATGGTCAAGACAGGCAGATGCCGCTGCTTTGCTTCGGCCAGCATTTCACAGGCGTCCTTAATGCGATACTCATGCAACAACGCATTAAAATTACGATACCCCAAATGCTTGTTAATTAGCGCGCGTAGACGATACTCGGGCAGGTCTAACTTAGTCGCAAGTTTGGCTATCGTAAGGCCGTGCTCATGGTAGATCTTGTCTTCCTCGAAGACTTTCTTAAAGTGCTTCACGTCTGCTAATAACGTCTCATCGGCTTGTTCGGGCGGCACAAACGGCGCCACCTTTCTCATCACTTTACCAAGCCCAATATAATCAATATGGAAAAGTGACAACAACATCGCAAAGGCAAGTATGGCTGCAACATACATGATGAGCGCTTGCATTTGCCCATAGTAGCTCGAAGCACTGCTAAGCAGATAATTCTCTAAAAACACCACCGTCAGAATTAATATCCCTTGCACACTGACGATAACCCACCGAAGAAGACGCCGTGTTTCTATGAGGTCACTACGCCACCCAAGGGTGGTCCAAAATACGGCACTTAGCGCAAACATCAACTGCATGAAGTCCGGCACTGGCCCGAGTAAGAACTGAGTCAGCGAGCTATCTGCCTGTACGGAAAGAAACGCAGAGGGGCGAAAGGATCTGTAGTACAAATGATCCAAAAGCAATTGCAGCAACAACAAGCCTAGCAAGGCTTTTGGTATTTTCACCGAGTCTTGGAAAACGCAATAACAGTACACCATGAACAACCCAGGAATCGCGTTACTCCCTAGATTGAGAATAACCCCCCAGCCTCCTGGATGAAGGCGCAAGGCTGGGTCGATATGCCCCATCGACATACTGCGAATGAAATAGCAGATAATGCCAAAGCTGAGAAAGAAAAATACCTTGGCGCTCGTTTCCTTGGAATCGGTTTTTAAATAACCAATGGCCAATAGAAGAACGGACATAATCGCAATAATTTGCGCGCTAAACAGTAGCAAGGGAGGCTCCATGGGTCATATAATCGATCCAACGCTCGATTGAGATATATAAGCACAGTCAATCACTCACCTCAACAAGCGCCTATTATTGTGAATCTTACAGAGCCCGTATACTCGGCTCTGCCTCTAATCACTCATAGTATCGTATACACTGCTTTAGCTCCCTGAATTCTCACTCGGAAATAACTCATGTCGACCCAATTTTGTAAGCGTAGCATTGCACTTCCATTGTTCTGTGCACTTGGTCTTTTCATCAAGCTCGTCTTATTTTCGACCGCTGCCTATGCCGACATCTCACAACTTGACGCCTGCCTACAAGAACAGGTTCTAAAATCCGAGAACGATAACTTTAGAGTTGGTGAATTACGCACCCTATGCACAGCGATACTTGAAACCAACCCAGGAGATGATGCGCAAATTGTCGACTCTACCGCCATATCGGCAAGCTTTCGCGATTTCCAGTATCAGAACCCTTTAAGCAACACATTCTTTGAGCCTTATAAGAACAACTATATTAGCTTCGGCTCCATGGATTACGACGATGAATCAACGCCTTTTAGCGGAGAGTCGTTAGATATCAAGTTCGAACTAGGCATGAAGTTCAGGTTGTTCCCGCAGATCAAAGAGCTGGAAGGCTTAGCGCCCATCAAATTTGGTTACTCGCAAAAATCTTGGTGGGACATCTCTGAGGCATCAGCGCCTTTCAAAGAACACAATTACAATCCAGAGATATTTTGGGACTTCACTGAGAACTTAGCCAAACCAAGCCAGAATACTCGTTTACATATTTTCGACACCGTAGGCTTCGAACACCAGTCCAACGGGCGCGATGGCTTCGAGTCGCGCAGCTGGGATCGAGTATACGCCACACGTGATTTGCGACTCAGTGAGGCATGGTCTTGGACATTGAAGTATTGGCACGTGATGAACTTGGGCGACTTCAACCAAGACATAGAAGACTATTTAGGCAATGCCGAAATTACCACGCACCTTGATGTGAACAACTGGGTACGCGTGGACCTTAAAACCTTACTTGGCCGAAAGTCCGACAAACTGAGCTATCAACTCGATGTCATCGTCCCGATGTCGCGCTGGGTTAATAGCCGTTTCTACATCAGCTATTACTCCGGTTACGGGGAAGCACTCATTAGCTACAATAAAAAATCTTCCAGTCTACGCGCTGGCTTTTATTTTCCTTTGGGATTCTAAGAGAGGTGTCAAAGCCATAACAACGGGGGCGGAAAGAAACTATAACTTACATGAGTTAATCGTTAGATTTATTAATCAAACTCTGATTAATTGACTCCAGTGTCTTTTTATAGTTTTCTGAAAAACTTCCACCCAGCGCTACCGCTTTTTCCGCATGCTCCTTTGCTAGAGCTAGCTCATCTAACTCAAACAAGACTTGCGCCAAATTATTATGGGCCACGGCGTAGTTCGGTGACGCGACAAGGACTGTAGAGTAAACCTCGCGGGCCAAAACCAGTCTTCTCGCCTCATAGTGCAGATTGCCCAGCGCCATCCCTAGAGTTGTACTGCGAGGCCACAATGCAAGACCGGCCTCATACGCGATAATCTGAGGTCCATTCTCGGCGACCTGTGCAAAGCCACTTACCGCCTCGAAATAACGGGTTTCTTCTGCGTTAACAGGCATCTCTCCTGGCGCGAGCATTACCACCGCCCAATGCTCCGCACGCTGCCACGTCCGCTCAAAAGTACTCAGCGCCAGCCGGTACTCTTTCACCATTCCAGAGCGTAGGATCAATTTTTGTTCTGCCAAGTCATATCCCACAACCACGGCATAATGCCATTGGGCGAAACGTTCTAACCCAAGATTTTGCATGACCAAAACAGGCCGTCCGGATTGCAACTCGGCCAACAATGCCTCTAAAGAAGGGGGGAGGGTATAGGCAACTCGACCATAACGACGCGCCGCCGCAAGCATTTCAACTTGCAAACTTCCTTTTCGCGAAGGGACATACACTTGTGCAACAAGAGCATCAGGTAGAACCGACACATGGCTAGCCTGCAGAACAGTGGCTAGGGCAGCAGGACCGCACTGGTATTGCTCTTGTGCGAAAAAGGGGACCGAGTCTAACAGCAGTTTAGAGGGGTAGTGTAAGGCAGTAGCGTGCACCGAAGAGTCTTCGAAGCGTTGCAGAAGTGCAGTGGACTGAGGGGCCGACACGCAGCCCCCAAGACACATTAAAATAATTAGCCCGCCTAGAAACTGGCGGGCTAAAGCAGGAGTCATCAAGCGCAAGTTATATCGCTGGAAAAACGTCCGTCACACCGGCGATATCTAAAAGCATAAATATCACGATAAGACCAATCACAAAACCAATCGCACCTTCACCTGCAGGTAACGTATCGATCTGCGACGAGAGCTCAGCGAGCTCTGTGGCAGTTAAGCTGTCAACACGCTGCAAGGCATCGCCTGCATCCACGCCACGAGCTATAAGCTGCGCTTGAACATCACCACGATCCAAAAAGCTTCGTACTGCTTCGCGCTGCGTATCCGTGCGCTGCTCAATCGCAAGTTGTTCAGTACTAACAATATCGGCCATTGCCGGCACTTGCATACACATGAGTGTAAAAGCAGCGATCAATACTGAATTGATAGTTTTTCCTAATAGCGAACTGAATTTCATTACTTTCTCCTTTTGCGAATTAAATCGTTTATTTCGGAAATGAGCTTACCACGATCAGAAATCGTAGTCTGTGACTCACTTCTGATATACATGCACATCGCGCTGCGGGAACGGAATGCTAAGCCCAGCGTCTGGGAAGCGTTTGTATACAAGCTCATTCATCCGGAAGAAGACGCCCCAATAGTCTGCCGCATTTACCCAAACACGCACCACTATATTTACAGAACTGTCTGCTAGACCTGACACCGCATAGAAAGGCTCTGGGTCAGTCTTAATGCGTTCATCTTCGGCTATTAGTTTAGCCAAAACTTCATACGCTTTATCTACGTCATCACCATAGGCTATGCCGAATGTCCAATCGACACGTCGATTGGGTTGAGCAGAGAAATTGACGAGCGTACCTGTCGCTAAAGGACCGTTGGGAATGATCACCGTTTTGTTATCAGGAGTGGTCAGAATCGTCACGAAAATTTGGATCTCTTTGACCGTTCCCGAGTACCCTTGCGCCTCTATAAAGTCACCAACTTTGAAGGTCTTGAAGAACAAAATCATGACCCCGCCAGCGAAATTTTGCAGCGTGCCCGATAATGCCAAACCTACAGCAAGACCGGCGGCGCCCAATATGGCGACAAATGATGTCATCTCTACCCCGAGCATGCCAAGGGCCGAGATATACACCATCACTTTGAGCAATATGCCTACTAAACTACTGAGAAAGCTTTGTAGTGATGGGTCTACTTTGCTTTTGTTCAGCACTCGCTTAACCATACCCACCATAAAGTTGGCGATTAGTAAGCCGAGTACAAGGGTAAGGACGGCCGCAATCAGTTTGGGCCCGTAGATGTACACATAGCCAATCAGCACATCAGTATCCATGGTCATATTCTCCATTAAGTCTCTCCCGGAGTTGGTCAAAATTGAATTTAGTCACTGTAACTTGGAATTAACCTACAGAAACCGATAAGCTGTCAAACCTCATCGTGGGCTCAAACATGGTAATTTACAAAAATAACGGAGTCATTTCATGTTCTCGCTAACTCGCGCACCTCTTATTGCGATCACCTTTTCTCTCTTGAGCACTGCAGCTTACAGTGCGCCTGGCACCCTTGCCTTCACCGGCGCTCGTATAATCGACGGCACAGAGAATCCCGTTATCGAAAACGGCGTACTTATCAGTATCGACGGTAAAATTTCCGCTGTCGGGGCTGCTGATAATATTTCCATCCCAAATGATGCACAGATTATAGACCTCGCCGGCAAGACAGTCATGCCAGGCATGATCAACACCCATGGCCATGTCGGGCAAGTGCTCGGCCTTGAGAGCGGTCACTACGGCCGTGGCAATGTGTTACGTCAACTCGCGCTTTACGCACGTTACGGCATCACGATGATCAACAGCCTGGGCGACGACGAGTACGAGGGGTTCGAGATTCGTAACGACCAAGACCCTTTGTACATTAATCACAGCCGCCTTATGGTCGCAGGACCCGTCCTTGCGCCAACGACTGTCGAGCAAGCCATCCTCGCCGTAAATGGCGTCGCGGACCAGAACGCGAACTTCATAAAGATCAGGGTTGATGACAACCTGGGCCGCACATCTAAGATGCCGCCAGAGATCTATCAAGCGGTTGCCGATCAGTCCGACGAACGTGGCATTCCACTAGCGGTACACATGTACAGCTTGGCAGATGCAAAAGCGACTCTCGCAGCAGGAGCGGACTTCATCGCTCACAGTGTGCGCGATGAAGAGGTAGACCAAGCGTTTATTGATGATCTTAAGTCTAGCCAAGTTTGCTACACGCCCACACTCACCCGAGAGCTTTCGACGTTTGTGTACGAAAGCGAACCTGATTTTTTTAGCGACCCATTCTTCAGCAAAGAAGTCGATCCAGAGATTATCGCCACCTTACTTTCACCCCAACGACAGGCGAGAGTCCGTGATAGCGAGTCGGCCCAACATTATAAAAACAGTGCACTCCCTATGGCGATGCGCAACTTGAAGAAGTTGTCCGACGCGGGGGTTAGTGTTGTCATGGGTACAGATTCGGGCCCTGCCGCACGCTTCCAAGGGTATTTTGAACACCTAGAGATGGGCATGATGGTCGAAGCTGGCATGAGTCCAATGGAGGTGATCCGCTCGGCGACAGGAGTCGCCGCACAGTGTCTTGGTCTTGATTACTTGGGCACGCTAGAGGCGGGGAAATGGACGGACTTCGTGGTCATGGACCGCAACCCACTAGATGACATTGCCAACACGAAGTCACTTAGTGAGGTTTGGATTGCTGGCAACCTAGTTCCGACAGAATGAGAACAAAGCGCCCCTTTCGTTAAGGGGCGCTTTGGAATAACAAAATATTTCCCGTACTACTGCCAATAGCCACAATATCGTTGCGGCCATCCCCATTGATATCAGCCACTTCGATTCCGGAAACCGCGATACGCCCTTGACCTAGAATTTCTCGTTGCCATTGCGCGCTCTCCTTATCATAACGATAGGTATATAAAGAGAAAGGAGGCTTCAAGTTTCCAGCAACAATCTCATCAACACCATCGTTGTTGAGGTCAGCCACTTGCAAGGCATGCCCATCCACCAAACTAGTATCAATCACCGTTCGCTCCCACGGAAGATCCCCTGCGCTATTGGGCCTGTACACCACCACTTCATTGCCAAGCCAAGGCTCAATGCTGGCGACAAATGGTTGACGTCTATCAAACATCCCACGAGCGACCTCACTACTGCCTTGTGTCGGCCGAACACCTGAATGCCCCTCCCCCAGATGACTTGTCCATACGAATTGATCGTTCACTGCGAAGTCCAGCATGTCTATACCTGCATAACTCGCAATTAATACCGCTTCTTTCCCATCAGCATTAGCCGCGCTCACCGCTAAGCCATGCGCCATCTCGTATCTCTCACCTATTACAACTCTAGGCCATCTCCCGGTAAGGTTTTTCGGAATTGGATAGGCTAGTAATTGCGCGCCCTCTCTAAATTCGGGAGCTTGAGTCTCAACGCCTGCGAGGGGAAGATTCAGAAGTATTTTTCGGCCATTGCCCAACACATCGACCCATCGCACTCGGTGCGAATTCGGCATGCGATCGATAGTATGGGACGTCCACTGTTGAACGTCTTGAGGGTTACCAGGGTTTTCAAACCACTCAAGCAGCCCACCCGAAGTCGATTCAGTGAGAGAGAACTCACTGACTAGCACTAAATCAATATCGCCGTCGTCATCAATATCATAAGGAGCCGTCGCAATATTGCCGCGGCTTGTATTAGAGATAATGTGTTTTTGCCAAAGCGGGTTTTGATACCATACAAACTGAGCGGGATCATTGGCCACTGCAATAATATCAAGACGCCCATCGCCATTAATATCAGCCACACTGACCCCGTATCCTCCCGGTATAGTGTCATCAATCTTGATCCGATCAAAGTGAATCCCTTGCGTACTTTGGCATGCAACGAGCCCAAAACTGACACTTAACAACAACAGGGTTTTCATTCGACGCATTGGACAATGCGCACTAATAGTTTTATTTCTCATATGACTTAACGCTTATCAAATCCTTTTCTAAAAATACCCATAAATACAACCGCACCCACAAGAGTGGACCAAAATAAAAGCCAGTACGCAGAACCATTATCTAAAGGGTCTCTTTTAAAATCGGCACTGATGTTTGGCACACTCCAAAGATCTCCAGCGCCATTGCCCACAACAAACTGCGCCTTCATTCCTTTTTCCATATGTTGTGTGACATCACAATGCACAAGATAGGTGGCGTCGTCCTTAGGCACGATGAAAGTCCCCTGTACCGTTTCGCCTCCACTAGCCTCTAAGTGAAACATGCCTTGTGGATACAAATACCTGGGAAGTCCGTGCAACATCCATTGGTGACGCACTTGGTCCTCATTCACAAGCGTAATACTGACTCGGCTACAAGGCGGAACATTGAATGAATACTGACTATAACCAAAGATTCGTCCCGCTTCTTGAATCGCGTATTGTGTCCCTGCTTGCACGGTAAATGCTATGTCGCCATTTATTTCTTCACAACCCAAAGGCAGCACATCACTGTTCGTATTCATCACCATTCCAGTGCGATCGAACATCATGTCATGCCCTTCATGAGAGTCTTGCTCGGTATGCCCAGTGTGCACTTCTTCTGACGGCATTACAGGCTCATGAGCGCTATGGTCCACTTGAGCATTGGCCAACACGCTGAAAAATACAGTGAGCAGTATGAATGCATTAACGGCCTTAGTCATTGCGCCCTCGCAGTAACAATGAAAACAACTGCGCGATGCCGGCCAACATTAACCCCAGCGCTAGCCCCAAGCCAATGATACGCACAGCAGTAAAAATCGAGTCACTTGCGGGCTCGACCGTCTCATCGCGGCGATAAAAATCCGCTGAGAAAAACATCCCCAAATCTTCTCCTTGGGTGATCGGCCAGCCATTCTCATCCATATAGTTTTCGTAGACAATCGCCGTCATATTGCCCCCGGGAGAGATACCATTCGTGGTCGTGCCTTTGCCCGTATGATCATGCATCATCCACACTCCACTACCATAGGAGTGCGTCCCATCGTTGCTTGTATTCAAATCTAAATCTACCCGTTGCGCACTTGCGAGCCAAAACACATCGCGCGTGATTTGCGCCGCTGGATTTAGTGCCACGCCATCAAGATGTGTCGCTGTCGCTTTATGACCATGGGTGTGTAAAGCAAGCCCCTGCGAACCAGCATTCAACACGCGTAAGCGAATATGTTGATTAGGATGGGGAACGATGAGCGACTCTCTGAACGAGTAGGGAAATGCCCGACCATTAATAGTAAAAAGGTCGCTGTGCGCATTGGTGAGGTTATACCCCCCATGCAACCAGTCTTCTATTTTTGCTGGGTCATTAGTCTCTTGAATAATATTATTGAGCTTGCTGTCGATGTCGGTGTATTGCAGATCATACTCTTGATCAAACCCTTCTTTGCTCGCCTGGGAGCGCACGCGCACCTGACCCGCGCCGATGTTCATCGACTGCAAGGTGTTGTTAGGTCGATTTTCCTCGACAACAAACATCCCTTGTAGCCCCATTAAAATATGCGACTGTGGTTGCACATGGCAATGGTAAAAAGCGGTTCCTGCCGATCTTGGGTTCAATTCATAAGTGCGCGATTCCCCTGGGGCGACAGGTAGCTCACTGGCCATAGGAACTCCATCATTGCCCGAACCGTCCGCGCGCAGAAAAGAATGATCAACACCATGGAAATGAATGGTGTGTGGCATGTAGTGAGAATTTTCAAGGGTAATGAAAACCTTATCGCCTTGTTCTATGCGGATACTAGGGGAAGGGGAACGAAGCAATGCATTGGCAATATTGGATTCGAAATTTTCAGTGGCCATGCCAAATGATTTAGGAGTGAACACCCATAGACCAGGTGTTATTCCTGGCGCAATAGCATATTGCGTTGTCGGCTCAAGAATATCAGGAGATCCTCCATTGAGCTCAGCAATCTCCAAACGAATATGAATCTCGTCTGGGTCGCCATCCCCGTCAAGGTCCGCGCCTTTTTCCAATGCATCAGGCGTTAACCCTGCCAGTGTGAGGGTCTGCATTGACACATTATTGGTGCCTTTAACAAATGCCGCGATAGCGTAAGGATTATCCGCAACACAGGTGGGGGACGCAGCGATCTCAACGCCTTCAATTGTTTGGGCGTCGCGCCAGCCTAGCAGATCATCAGGACAAATAGGCTCTAGATCGGTTGCTGCCATCGTTTGAACGGGGCGTGCATTGACGGATTCGAATGCAGGAGTACCAAACCACTGTGCTAGCTCAAAACGCAATCGTGGTGGATACCATTGCGGTGGAAAAAATAGTGCGCTGAGCAACGCTCCCAACAACAGCCAAACAAATGCACGCATGATGTCTTCCACTTCTGGTAATAAGTAACTTCTTATTTATTATTGTTCTGCTTCGCCTGACGCAATCTTTTAAATCCTCCATTGCTAAGCCAATAGAGGCATTGCAATAGAATGGCTAAACCAAAAAACAAAGGCAAACTGCCATAGTCCGGGCCGCCCACTTGAAAATAAAACACAGCATTGTAGACCCGACCATTGTCTGGATGCTTCGCGGTAACAATGCCTATATAGGTTCCACGCTCGGTAAAAGTGTAGTTCGTGGTAAAAGCCCCCTCGGTTCGCACTACTGGGGGTTGGTAGAACGCGGTGACGGCATCGATATCTTCGATTGTTTGGACATCCTCCCAGCGCGCGTAAATACCGAAATCTTGCTCATCTCGAATGATTCTAAAGTCTACGGGCATTTCTTTAAGAAAGTCGTGCTGATACTCCATCACAAAAACCGTATCGCTAACACTCGGAATTTCTTCACAAAACTCCTCATTTCCGTTCGTTTCTGGCTGATATATTGTGAAATGTGCCTTCAAGAAATCAATATTAATGACACATAGGTCTTCTTCGTAGGCCACACCGCCATGCCCATAACTATGCAGCGGCAAAAGTAGCCATAAGGCGACACACATTATTACTTTTTGTTGGTAAGCCGACATACTAGGCACTCACAGCGTTTCTTATTGTCTAGCAACGGTAACACATGCACCATTGTGGCTGCATCTGCTGGATTCATTAGTCAAATACGACTATTCTCTGAAGCTTAAAACAACAACTAGAACAGGCCACTTACTGTGAATGCTTTCTTACCTGCTGCAGGGCGCAAGCCCAAAAGCCTCTTACGACTCAACCTCGTTTCTTTCCTGATAGCACTAGGTTTCGCCGCCCCCTCGATGGCGCAAGAGATCAGTGATCATCAATACACTAGCGAATCAATCCAAGCAGGCTCAAGGGTATATGTACAACAGTGCGCCCTTTGCCACGGCCCTCAGGGCGACACCATTGACGGTATTAATCTACGCCTAGGGCAGTTTAGAACCGCCAGCTCTGACGCAGACCTTGCGCGCATCGTAACTGAAGGGGCTGCCGGTGGCAGAATGCCATCATTTAGCCTGCGTCCCGAAGAACTCAGCGGCGTGATCGCCTTTATCCGCGCAGGATTTGACCCAGAAGGTGTCGCCATACGCATAGGCGACCCTATGCGCGGAAAAGCAATCTACGACGGCGTAGGCGATTGTGCTGCTTGTCACCGCGCTAATGGGGAAGGGAGCCGCACCGGACCCGACCTAAGCGACATCGGCCTTATTCGCACGCCTTCCGTTCTGCAAACTGTTTTGACTAATCCCATCGCTACATTGCAGCCAATAAACCGGCAAGTACGCTTAGTGACACGGACAGAAGAGACCATCATTGGTAGACGCTTAAACGAGGACACTTATTCAGTTCAAGTCATCGACTCAAACGAGCGCCTACGCTCTCTCATAAAGGCCGACCTTGTGAGCTATGAGCTTAGCAGCACACCAGTGCATGAACCCACATCACTCGCCAATGAAGAAGTTGCAGACCTCATCGGCTACCTCCTGACTCTGAGAGGTCTAGAATGAACACACTCCAAAAATTAAGCGCCATTGCGCTCTATATCACCACAGTCCTTTTGAGCTCACATAGTGTTGCTCAACAAGAAGTGACCTATGAACGTTTACTTAATAGCCAAGATGAGCCGCAAAACTGGCTCACCTATAATGGCGACTATTCGGGTAAGCGCTACAGCGAATTGACTCAAATCAATTCCGGAAATGTACAAGACCTTGAACTCAAGTGGATGCTGCAAAACCAAGTCTTTGGTGCTTGGCAATCCAACCCCATTGTTGCCGACGGCGTGATGTATATCACTCAGAGACCAAACGATGTCATCGCCATGGACCCGATCACCGGCAGAGTATTTTGGGTCTTTAAACATACGCCCGCAGAAAACGCACGTGTATGCTGTGGCGCGAACAACCGCGGCATCGCCATATTGGGCGACAAAGTGTACATGGGCACCCTCGACGCACGCTTGATTGCCCTTGATCGCATTACTGGCGATCCTCTTTGGAATATTGAGGTCGGTGACGTCAATCTTGCTTACTCAATCACGATGGCTCCGCTAATCGTAAAAGATAAAGTGATGGTAGGTGTAGGCGGCGGCGAATTTGGAATCCGCGGTTACGTCGTGGCCTACGACGCAGACACTGGCGAAGAGGCGTGGAAGTTCTACACTATTCCTGCCCCTGGCGAACCGGGTCACGACTCATGGGATGACGAAGACTGGGAGCATGGCGGCGCGCCCGTCTGGATTACGGGCTCGTTTGACCCTGAACTGAACCTCACTTATTGGGGCGTCGGCAATCCTGGTCCAGATTGGAATCCCCACCAACGCCCTGGCGACAACCTTTACTCTGATTCCGTTATCGCATTGGATGCCGATACAGGCGAGCTTGAATGGCACTTCCAGTTCACACCGAATGACGGCTATGACTACGACGCAGTCCAAGTACCGGTATTAGTGGATCGCGAGTGGAAAGGCGAGCAACGCAAATTGATGCTCTGGGCTAACCGTAACGGTTACTTCTATGTATTGGATCGCGAAGATGGCGAGTTTTTACTAGGCAAACCCTACGTCAAAGTAAACTGGTCCAGTGGTCTTGATGACAATGGTCGCCCCATCCCTACGCCACAAGCCGAAGGCATGCCTACCTGGCCTGGTAATCAGGGCGCCACAAATTGGTATCCACCTTCTTATAGCCCACGTACAGATTTGTTCTATTTTAGTGCCTGGGAAGACTACGCCACAATCTACCGTTCAGAAGAGCAAGAGTACGAGCCAGGCCGCGCCTTCTTAGGCGGCGGGTTCACAGTACTGACTCCTGCTATTGGCGCTCCAGGTGTCGGCATAGGCCGTACCACGCCGATAAACACGTGGACTGACGAAGTAGGACACGCGGCACTAATGGCCATGGATCCCGATACTGGTGAGGCTGTTTGGAAGTACGAGCAATTCGATGTCAGCGATGGCGGCATGCTCACTACCGCAACGGATCTATTGTTTGCTGGAGGGCGTGAGGGACATTTCCACGCCCTAGATGCACGCACGGGTGAGCTCTTGTGGAAGGCGAGTCTTGGCGGTCAAATCGCGATGGCTCCGGTCACTTACATGGTTGACGGTGTGCAGTATGTCACTGTAGTTTCAGGCAATGCCATGGCGACATTCGCGCTACCTGAATAGCCAACACTAAAACGAGAAACGGGTCTGCAGATCAAACGCTTCGGCATTTGAATCTACAGACCCGTTTTTCATTGGGCGTCATTATTAGCCGATGGGCATCAATGACGAATCAAGTAATCGAAGGCACTAAGGGATGCTCGCGCCCCTTCTCCCATAGCGATGACAATCTGCTTATAAGGGACAGTTGTCACATCTCCTGCCGCAAACACGCCTGACACATTGGTTTCGCCGCGCTGGTCCGTCACTATCTCTCCATGCTTACTCAACTCTACGGTTCCTTTGAGCCAATCACTATTAGGCAGCAAACCAATTTGCACAAACACACCATCGAGCACGACACTCTTCTGCTCGCTTGATGCTCTATCGGTATAGTGCAACCCATTAACCTTTTGTCCGTCGCCTAGCACTTCTGTAGTTTGCGCATTGGTAATGACAGTGACATTGTTCAGACTATTGAGCTTCTTCTGAAGCACCGCGTCTGCACGCAGCTCTGCCGCAAACTCCAACACTGTGACATGGCTGACCAAACCCGCCAGGTCAATCGCTGCTTCGATCCCAGAATTCCCACCGCCAATCACTGCCACATGCTTTCCCTTGAAAAGGGGGCCATCACAATGAGGACAATATGCGACGCCGCGATTTCGGTATTCGTTCTCACCGGGGACATTAAGTTCACGCCAGCGCGCACCCGTTGCCACAATGACTGTTTTCGCTTTAAGGCTTGCGCCACTAGCAAATTGCACCTCGTGTAATCCGCCTTCTTGTGCCGCGGGGATCAACACAGAGGCGCGTTGCAGGTTCATAATATCGACATCGTAACTGCGTACATTCTCTTCTAGTGCGCGAGCTAGTTTTGGGCCTTCGGTTTCAGATAGGGCAATCAAGTTTTCAATACCCATTGTATCGAGCACTTGCCCACCAAAGCGTTCGGCGGCCACTCCAGTGCGAATCCCCTTGCGTGCCGCATATATCGCACCGGCAGCGCCTGCGGGGCCACCCCCGACCACAAGCACGTCAAACGGCTCTCGCTCGCTCATACGGGCCGCCTCTTTATCAGCCGCCCCCGTATCAATTTTGGCTAATATCTCTTCTACACCCATTCGCCCTTGCCCAAAAAGTTCCCCATTCAGGTAGATAGAGGGCACCGACATGACTTGTCGCTCGTCCACTTCGTCTTGAAACAAAGCTCCATCTATCGCCACGTGCTTAAAGTTCGGGTTAAGCACTGCCAACACGTTTAATGCCTGGACAACATCGGGACAGTTTTGGCAAGACAATGAAAAATACGTTTCGAATACGAAATCGCCTTCAATTGCCTTGATCTGTGGAATCGACTCTTCACTGAGTTTTGGCGGATGCCCGCCAACCTGCAATAAGGCCAAGACTAAGGACGTAAACTCATGACCTAAGGGAATGCCTGCAAAGCGAAGACTGACTCCAGAAGATGCGCGGGCAATCGCAAAAGAAGGTCTGCGCTTATCCTGCCCATCTTTACGTGCCGTAATCTTATCGCTCAATCCGGCAATCTCTTCCAGCAGCTCCCAAAGTTCCTGTGATTTCTCACCATCATCCAATGAGGCAACAAGCTCGAAGGGGTGTTGCACTTTCTCGAGATAAACTTGTAACTGTGACTTCATTGTTGCGTCTAACATGGACGTAGAACCTTCATAGAGTGTGGAGAAAATAGAGAGGGTGAAACGATGTGCTGCCTGCAAGAGCGGGCCTATTCAACATAGGCCCGCCGAGGCAATTACTTAGACTAGCGAAGGTGGTGCTTAGATTTTGCCTACTAGGTCAAGAGACGGAGCTAGAGTCGCTTCGCCTTCTTTCCATTTTGCTGGGCAAACTTCACCTGGGTGAGTCGCCACATACTGCGCAGCCTTAATCTTGCGTAGCAATTCAGACGCATCACGGCCAATACCACCCGCAGTGATTTCGACAATCTGAATCACGCCTTCAGGATCAATAACGAAAGTGCCACGCTCTGCTAGGCCATCCGCCTCGATCATTACTTCAAAGTTACGGCTGATAGCACCAGTGGCATCGCCAAGCATAGGGTACTGAATCTTACGAATCGTATCTGAACTGTCATGCCATGCTTTGTGTGTAAAGTGCGTATCAGTTGAGACGCTGTAGATCTCCACTCCTAGCTTCTTAAATTCTTCGTAGTTGTCTGCAAGGTCACCTAATTCAGTAGGGCATACAAACGTGAAGTCTGCTGGATAGAAGAACACGACCGACCATTTGCCGCGTAGCGTCGCATCTGTTACTTCAGAAAACTCAGCATTATGGAAAGCGGTGGTTTTGAATGGCTTAATTTCACTATTGATCAAAGACACTTATTGACTCCTGTTAGGGCGAGATGAATTACTTAAGACAGGCATTCTACGCAAGATCACTGATTAATGTAAATAGATTGTAACTAAGAGTAACGATAGTTTTTATCAATCACTCTAGATATGCTTGTCTCGCAATTCATGTACCGCAAAAACTGTAGGGAACATGACTATTTGTTCCCTTTTGCCCCAGTTATTTTTAAAATCCTACCATTAACCCCCTGCTGATCATTCTAAACAATGAAGAAAATTCACCCTCTTTATAGCGGGTGACATGGCAATCTAAAAACATCAAATTTGATTGCTATCAATTATTTATGTGCCATATACTGAAATGCGCTTCAAGCTTCAGCTCTTGGATAGTAAAATGGATTTTCTGACAGTTTCTGGTGTGGTCAGCGCAGTTTGCACACTAATCCTACAATTATAAGAAAACTGGGGGGAAGAAGTATGCGTGGACCAATACCTAGCCGACGTAAGGCAATCACATCTGCAATCATTCTAGCTAGCCTATCTTTACAAGTCGCTGCACAACAGCCCGAAGTCGAAGAAGTGGTTGTCACTGGCTCGTACATTCGGGGGACGCCTTTAGATGCTCCCTCTCCTGTTACCACCGTTGATCGCGCTTCAATAGAAGCACAAGGTGCCGCCCAAATCTGGGATGTCATCAAAAACCTTGAAATCAATTCTGGCTCTTTCACCAATGAAGGCGCTGGCGAAGGCTCTGGATTATCCGGAACGGCCAACGTCAACTTGCGTAATCTCGGGGAGAACTCGACCCTAACACTCATCAACGGGCGACGTCAGGTCTCGGCGGCAACAACCACTCGAAGCGGTGGTGAATTTGTTGATATCAACACAATCCCGCTAGTGATGGTTGAGCGTGTGGAAGTACTTACTGACGGCGGTTCCGCGCTATACGGCTCAGACGCGGTGGCCGGTGTCGTTAACGTTATCATGAGAACTGAGTTCGAAGGCTTAGAAGTCTATGGTGACCTACAGGCACTTGATTCCGCTAGAAACCTACAAGATAAAACCGGAAGTATTATTTGGGGCTGGGGAGATGACGACGGCGATACGCACTTTGTTCTTTCTGCCGAGAAATACAGCCGCGACCCCGTGCCAGTAGAGTACGGCAATTTTTATAATGACAATGTCCAGTACACCGGCACAGTTGGCAGTAGCCCTAATAATATCGCGGCCACGATGGCGAACCCTGCCTTTGGCTCTAACATCAATACGGCCTACATCAACAATACCCTAACCGCGCAGAATATTGCAGAAGGGGGCGCTTCAACGCTAGTCCTCACTGACCCTCTCTGTAACGATCTTGCTGCCGCAGATGGCCGCCCTTTCTTTACTGGCACCCGTACCGATCAACGCGGTGATAATAATGGCTCCTGTCGTGAATCCACCGACGAATGGGAATTCATGCAAGTCGGGATGGAGCGCAATAGCTTCGCAGGGGCGTTTAGTCATAGCTTTAGCGAAAAAGCGGAGTTTTATTCTTTCTTCCAATACTCCGACACAGAGATTGAGCGCGCTGACTCAGGTGCAAATGGGTCACGTGGCCCCACAACATTTCTGGCGGCACCGGGCTCCCATACAGGTAACCCTCAATTCGGCGGTTATGCGATCGGTATGACGGCAGAACTTGGGTATTACGCTCCTAAAGCAGGGCTTACTCGTCCCACTAGCATCCCGAATGCGCCAAATTTACTTGCCAACGGAGGGCTTAACGTTCCTTTCTACTCCACCGTGCAACGTGGCAATGCTCCACGACAAGGCGGCAATAGCAATCTTACTAGAACCGAAACGCTTGGCGTACAAGCCGGTGTCAAAGGCGAGTTTCATGCCTTCGATGATCGGCGCTTTAATTACGACGTCGGATATTCCTGGAGCGGCACCAGCTTCGAGCAGGAATACCAAACCTTCCAGCGCGATCGTGCTGAACTAGCGGTCAATGGCTTAGGCGGAGCGAGCTGCTCACCCAACGGCATTAGTGATTTCAATTTCCGCGACGAACCTGGCCCCTTTGGGGGCGCAATCCCAACCATGTGGAATGTGGCAAATGGCGCTTACTATGGCGGCTACACCCAAACGTTTTTCCCAGGATTCGTATTCACGACTCGCGAAAGCCTTTCCTTAGCTCTCACTAGTAACAACCAAGGGAAAGACGGCTGTAACTTCTATAACCCCTTCCTTACCCAAATGACCGATTCAGAGCTTGCCAACAATGAAGCCATGATGGAGTGGATGAACCCAACGGTCATGCGTGCAGACAAACGCAACAAACTAGGCGTTTTCGATGCCGTACTCTCTGGCGAGATCATGGAGCTTAAAGGCGGCATGGCCCAGTTCGCTGTCGGCGCGCAATACCGCATGCAGAGCAACAAATCTCGTGCGCCTGATTTGAACGTCCCGGGCATTCCTGCCGCAATTCTAAACTGGGGCGTTGATGGTGCGCCGAACCAGACACATTACGTTAGCAATAACTACGAGTGTGCTTTCTGTAGCTTTACCTATGAGACCGATCGCGATATCAAATCGATATTCTCTGAGTTCTCTCTGCCTTTAATAGAGAATGTCGAAACTCAGATTGCACTGCGATATGAAGATTACGGCGGCCAGATCGGAGCAGAGCTCACTTCTAAGATTGCGATGAGTTGGCGCCCTGTCGAGACCCTTTTGGTCCGAGGCTCCTTTTCACAATCATTCCGAGCGCCAAACGTCGGGATTGTCGAGGAAGGTCTAGAGGCATCAAGCAACACGTTCCGCGACCCTATTCGCAACCAAGCGGTGCGTTCTGGTCTTGCGCAGGCGAACAATGCCAACGCCCTACCAAACTTCACCTACACTTTGGGCGGCCCTGCACCCGATGTTGGAAACGAATATGCTGACACCTACGGCACTGGCTTCATATGGACACCGGGGGGCGTACTCGAAGGCTTGTCAGTCAATGCCGATGTCTGGCGTTTCGAATTAAGCGACAAGGTCTTACCTCAACCGGGGATCTCGGCGATTTCAGGCGAACTAGCGCTCTTTGAAGAGGCCGCCGCTGACCCATCTAACTATGTGCTCAACGGCACCATTCCTGCTAGCCGCACTGGTGATTGGGCCGCAATGGAACAACTCACACCTTGTGATCCAGTAGCATTGGCCGCCCAATGGGGAACAGACCCAAATACTCAGGGTACGCCTGGCGGTGTCACTGGTTTCAGAGATGTGATTGCAGGGTCTCGCCTTGACTGTGTGGTTAACCCCGCGGCTTACCAAATCGAAGGAGTGGTAAGAACCTTCGGCGTCTCCACTGCTAATTTGACCACTACCAAACTAAGCACCATCAATGCTGGCAGCGTGACTGCTGACGGAATCGACATAAAGCTTGGGTACACGTGGACAAATGATTTGGGCCGGTTCCGTGCCGGGCTCGATTACACCCATGTGCGCCAGTATAAATTAGACGGCGTTCCAGGGCTTGAGCTTGGATTGCTAGAAACAGGCGTATTTGACTCGGCTGGCACGACGGGTGATGGCAACCTAGTGCGCTCTTTGCCTGACAACAAGGGCAACGCTAGCCTCTCTTGGATGCGCAATAGTCACGCGGTGTCAGTTATCACGCGCGTTATTGGCTCTTACCGCGACCTGTCCTACGAAAACACTTATGCGACAGGAAATGACGCAATACGGGCACTGGTGCGTAAATCCATTAGCAGTTATCAAAGCTGGGATTTGCAATACAGTTACACGCATCAATGGGCGAATGACAGCTTAGGCACCACAATAGTCACAGTAGGGGCGCTGGACGCGTTCAACGCTGACTTGCCATTCCGTGAGAACCGCTCTGCGGGCACTATCAACTACGACGCATCGGTCTTTGATGGCAGAGGTCGCAGACTTTACGCACGTGTCTTAATGCAGCTCTAAGGCCTCCTCTAAAAGGCTAGTTAAAACAGCGGCGGTTCCTTTAGGGGTACCGCCGTTTTTTTTGCAGGAGTGCTACACTAATTGTCCCTAGTAAAAGGATTTCAATATGTTAATCAAATTCAAGAGCGAGCAATCAGGTGATTTCGTCATGATGAGCGATATTGCCCTCCCATTATTAAAACTTATGGGAGCAAGCGGTAAGACCGAAGGGGCTGTCAGCAAAGACGCATTGCATGACGCCCTCAGCCGTCTTGAGAGCGGTTTGAAACAGCTGCAAAACGCTGAGACCAACACCGAGGAAGATGACGAAGAGAATGAGCCGGCAATCGCATTGAATACTCGTGCCGCGCCGTTGCTAGAAATGCTTCGCAAGGCGGCGGCCGAGGATGGCTACATCATGTGGCAGGAAGACTAAGTTTAGAACCGGAACGTGTATTTAAACTTCACCGCCAAGTCCGACGATGCCGCTTCAAACGCATTGTTCTTATCGGTATCTTGAAGATTGTAATTTAAGACAATAAACCCTTCTTGCCCCGCACGAGGAACCCATTGAATACGCGTATTAATGCCAATCTCCTCAGAGAGGTTGTCATACTGAACTAGACTGACCCAATATAAGGTCGAAGAAAATGCGACCTGAGTGGACAGGCTCGTTAAGCGCGTAATGAAGTCTCCTTGCGGCAAAGTAATATCATTCCAGTCATAACTCATCGACATCACAAAATTACGTGACTGCGTCCATGACACCGAACCATTAATATTGTCGCGCTTTCCATTATAGAAATCGCCATTCGTCACACTCAAACGGCCAGAGAACTCACGCTGACCGGCCGTGCTAAACGACACAGTTTTCTCATCAAATGAATAGCTACCGGGTTCTATGAAGACACTCTTATCTGGCGCTCGGTATACGGCGAATGGAGCCAAGACGACTTCTTTGTTACGTTGATACGTCACCTGCATACTGTCACGAGAGTTGGCATCTAATTCAAGCAATCGAAACGCCAAGACTTCACTTTGCAAGCCACCATCAATGACATTGATGCGCTGCCCGTCGACGCCAAAATAGGCAGACTGTAAGAAACTATCATTAAAGAAATGGGTATAACCTACGTCGGCCGTATAATCGCGTATGTTCGATCGATTGATATACCCCATGGCAGGGTTGAAGTTTTTCTGCACTTCTTTAAAACCAACGCCGCCGCGCAAACCTGTATTGTTCGGAGAGCGCAAACCGAATCCAAAAGACTCGTCATCGCCGTCTAACCCTGGCGTATCAGACTTTTGCAACCAAGCATCGGCTTCGAGAACTTGCCCACTTGCCAAACGTGTATTGAGGTAGCGGAAATCGGCGCCGTAAACGGTGTTGTCAGCATTCGAACCAGGATCACCGTCCGTGAGAATAAAGCCCACACTCGACTCACTCAACACATTGGCAGAGATGCGACTGATGAATAGGTTCGTGGAATCCACTGCACCAAATTCGTCTTGTTTAATCGCAAGCGTGCCGATATTCCATCGACCTACTCGACCACTAATGCGGCCACCATAGTTGACGTCCACGGGGGATCCACTTTGACTAAGCCCCAGCTTACGAGAAAAATAGGGACGCGCATTCTCACGAGACCCTCGGCTTTCAGCACTGTTGCCGCTACTGCCACCGATCCCACCAAACTGGAACAAGTCCGAATCATTGAGAAAGAAATCTCGTTTCTCAGGGAAAAACAAATTGAAACGAGTGAGATTAACTTGCCGGTTATCGACCTCGGTTGCCGAAAAGTCGGTGTTGATTGTTAAGGCCGCGTTCAATGATGGAGTAAGGCGGTAGAACGCATCCAGCGATGGGTCCGTATTCGTTTGATTAGTTCCCACATCAAATTGCTTGTCGCGATTGATTGAGAGGGAGGGCACCAAGTCCAAACCAACGCCTTGATCCATGCCTTCCAAGCCGGTGAGCTGCCCAGAAATACTGGGATTAAATGTGCGATTGTAAGACACCCATGCCATCTCTTCGCCACGGCGACGGATGCCTCGGCCAAAATTAAATCCCCACGTATCAATAGAGGGGTCAAAGGGCAGGGACTTAAAGGGAATTTCTACCTCAGCGACCCAACCATTCTCATCGGTACTAGTAGCCGTCGCCCATATTGTATTCCACTCCAATTGGAAGGAATTCACACTGGTGTACAGAGAGTCATGACGCACAGCATTTAAATTGGTTTCAAATCGATACCCTGTACGCTGAGTATTAAATGGGTCAAGGATAACGACGAGGCGATCATCAGAGGGCAACCCTTGTCCGTGACGGATTACAGGGGCGGAGATCAGCTCTGGGTTACTGTCAGCCATCCGAGCGCCGATATACAAGGCATCGTCATCATAAAGCACATAGACCTCGGTTTTCTCTGAGGGCTCTGTTTGATTGCCTGGTCGGATCTGATGGAAATCAGTAATAGGTTGGGCAAACTGCCATACCGAATCATCCAGTTTGCCATCGATAATAGGAGGCGTGTCTACCCTGATGGCACGAACACTCTTGCGGGCTACGACTTCTGTCTCGGCAATATCCTGTGCAAAGCTAGAGAAGCAAACGCCACTCGATGTTACGGCGAGGAAAATAAGCTTGGCAGTTATTCTCATTGTTTTGAAATCCTGTTCCTATCAAGTGCGTCAATGCAGCATTTGTTCCCATGTGAAAGGGCCGCCGAAAACGCTATTAGTATTATTTTTATGCATTGCACTAGTACGGGAAAACCCGGAATTTCTTACAAATTTGACCAAAGCCTTTGCGCTTACAGGTAAAGCGCGCCCAACACCCAAGAGTAGGAAAGCCACATGATCACCGTCAATGGAATCCCGACTTTAAGGAAATCATTGAAGGTATATCCGCCAGCACTCATCACAAGGAGATTGGTTTTATAGGACATCGGCGTCGCAAAACTTAAATTAGACCCAAACAACACCGCGAGGATGAAGGGCTCTGGGTCTACGCCTAGCTGTTGCGCAATGCCTATGCCAATGGGCGTGCCTATGACGGCTGCGGCATTGTTCGACACGACATTCGTCAGGATAGCCATCAACAACATTAAGGCACTCAACACGATGACAGGCGCGGCACCTTGGGTAAAAAACAGGAAGACATCAGTTAGGTAACCCGAGGCCCCAGTCACTGTTAACGCTTGCCCCAATGCTAAGCTGGCCACTACAACGAAATAGACAGAAGAGCTCACTGCACGAATCGCCCCCCCTAACCGCAGAGAACGTGTCGCTAGCATGATCATTGCGCCAGTCAAACTACTCACTGCAATTGGAAGAATGCCCGTTGCAGCAGTAATCACCACCGCCAATAATGTCAGTAAGGCGATATAGGATTTCTCGGTGCTCGGAACCGCTACCGACGAATCCAACACTAAAAACTCTGTGTCTTGCTTCAGCTTACGAATTTCGTCTTTATTGCCCTGCACTAACATCACATCACCTTGCTCCAAGGTGACATCCATAATGTCTTCGGATGATTTCCAAATATCACGCCCGGCTCTATGCAAGCCCAACACCACTAGCTGATGACGCTCAAGGAATGAGGTGTAGCGCAGGTTAGTGCGATCTAAGCGCGAACCAGCCACAACCGCGATCTCGGCCAACGTTTGGTTCTCTGCATTTAACGGATGCTCATCATCGACTTCCTGATCGCCCGAGTAGAGAGTCGCCTTCAAGGCCTCTGCCGCACCGCGGATCTTCACAGACGTATCCATCACTCGAATACGATCACCTACTTGTAGCAAGGCGTCTGGCAGCGGAATAATAAAATGATCGCCACGGCGAATCCGCACCACATTGATCCCATCGGCAGCTAGTGCCTTGGCATCGGCCAAGGTTTTACCCGCCACAGGGCTCTCGTCATCGATGTTCAAAAAGGCCGTAAATAGACGCGGCGAGCTATCCTCCAAACCTACTTGCCGTTCGCCCAACATGCGCGGAGCAATTAGCCACAAATACAGTATTGCCACTCCACTGACGATCGCGGCGGGCAATACGAAATCGAACATTCCAATCTCAGGGAACCCCATATCTTGCGCCACGCTGACCACCAACAAGTTTGTAGAAGTGCCTATTGTGGTGCCCATTCCGCCTACCAGTGTCGCAAAACCCATCGGCATCAGTACCCGTGATGCAGGACTTTTAGTCCGCAAACACACACTGATGAGAATAGGTAAAAATAACACCACGATAGGAGTGTTGTTGATGAACGCGCTCAAGATGGCGCTGACTATGAGTGTCATTAAAAAAGAGAAAAACGGGGCTCGAGTCCATGCCTTAGTGAGTAAGCGTCCGATCGGCTCTAACGCGCCAGTGTGGACAAGCCCTTGTCCGACGACCATAAGAGAACAGACCGTGATCAATGCCTCGTGTCCAAACCCTTCAAAAAAGGCAGTCGCTTCAAAGTGCTCCCCTTGGAACTCGTAAGGGAAGATAGCAAAACTCAAGGCGAGAAAGACCAAAAGCGCCAGACTAGAGATTTCCAGAGGGATAGACTTGCGAGTGAACAAAAACAACGCCACAGCGGTCAAAAGCATTGAAAACAGGGCGTGCCCATTCGGTACTACTGGAAAGATATCGATCAAAGTGTATTACCTTTTAGACAACTGGAAGCTGATCAAAATAAATATTCTTAACGCCTAAGTGCGCAAGCGTATCATGAGGGCATGCGATAATCCCTAGAGATATTTGCCACCTCAACGCTATAGGAGTGATACCACTTCTCTTGCCCTATTCGCTGCGCTTCTTTGTGTTCGGGATGCTCACGCCACGCCTTGATGCTGGCCTCATCGGGCCAATAGGACAGAGCCACTTCTTCATCACCTTCACTTAAAGAGTAGAACTCAAGGCAGGAAAACTCCTTCAATGCCAGTTCGCGCATTCGCGCGGCTGTCTGAGTGTACTGCGCATCCAGCTCTCGCATTCTCGCTCGAAATATCACTACAAGCATTGACGCTCCTAGACACATGACTGTGTCGCTATCCTACCTTCCTTAGGTCAGGGCAATCGTTAGAGTATTCGCAAACTCTTCGCGCCCGATGTTTCCTGAGAAAAAACTATTAAAGGACAAGCTCACTCGTTCGACACTCTCTTTGACCTCCCTCACCCCGTGTTTCACGTGTGAAGGAAATAGCACAATATCGCCGACCTGTGTGTTTACGAAATAACTTTTAGCATTAAAGTAGTTCTCTTGTGCGGGCAGCAGCTCGTGCCAAATATTGTCTTCGTTGCGATGAAAGCTGATCCCGTCACTCGGTGCCAAATTAATATAGAGCACCCCACTAACTACGCTATTAGGATGAGTATGGGCGTGATGGGAGTCCCCTTGACGAGAGAGGGTTAACCACGATTGCGTCACAAGTAATCGCACATCATTCGCCGTGTTAAATACCGTTTTAAAATACGCATCAAGATGTTCTTGCAAGCATAGTTTAATCTGGGCGAGTTCCGGTTTGTCGAGCACCCGTTTGTTGCGGGAAGAAAGGTTCGCAATAGAGGCAACGCTATCGGCAAGCTCCGCGCGAAAAAAATCCAATTCAGTTGGCGTAAAGGCCCGTTGCAGCGATGAGCGGTACAAGGGGGTCGCAAACATATTCATCATTTCGTGTTGCATCGTCACACGCTCTGGCCTCTAAATAACAGCATGGCGCACTTTCGCCGACACCCATTCTGACAAGATCACAGTGGAGAAGATTAGGACAAATACCATCGACACCTGACTCCACGCCAAGTTATTAATTGCCGCGTTCATTTGCAAGCCAATACCACCGGCACCCACTAAGCCTAGCACTGTCGATTCACGAATATTGATATCCCAACGATAGACTGTAATACCTGCGAAAGCCGGCATGATTTGCGGAAGCACTGCATAAGCAAGAACTTGCATACGCCCTGCGCCAGTCGCTGTGACTGCTTCAACTGGCGTCACGTGTATTTCCTCAATGGCCTCATAAAGGAGTTTGCCAACAAAGCCAATCGAACGCAGGGCGATCGCGATCATCCCGGCCAACAAGCCAGGCCCCACGATGGTGACTAATAAAATAGCCCAGATAAGGGCATTGATGGAACGGGAGCTAACGATCACAGCCAACGCAAACGCTCGCAATGCAGGGTGAGGGCTCGTGTTGCGTGCCGCAAGAAAGGCTAAAGGGAAGGCGATGATCACGCCTAAGACTGTCCCCACTGTGGCAATGTTAATGGTGTCCCACAAGGGCAACAACAACGACCTCGTTATCGACCACTCAGGAGGAATCATTCGTCCAATCAGACTTGCTGCTTGAACATGGGCGTCCGTTAAGAACTCCCAAATAGTGTTGTCGGAAATAATTTTCCAGCACAACAAAAACAACATAATCGCGACAAAGTATGCAAGCCAGATAAGGCGCTGCACTTTGGGCTCTCGTTTGCGCCACACAGGCGTCTTATCATGTAGTGTCAAAGGCATCAGGCGGTCCATTTGCGGACATAGCCCGACAAGTATTCACTGCACAAAACAATGCCGATTATTACCAATAATACGGCGGCCGAGGTGTCGTAGTCATACCGATTGATAGAGGTGTTTAGCGTGGCACCGATGCCCCCGGCGCCCACGATTCCAATAATAGCCGACTCGCGAAAATTGATATCCAAACGGTAGAGAGACAAACCGATTAACCGCGGCATCACTTGCGGCTGAACCGCGTAGTTAATCCACTGTAACCAACCGGCTCCCGTGGCACGCACTGCCTCCATTGGATCGCGCTGAGCATCTTCGATATCCTCTGCCAGTAGCTTTGCCATAAAGCCTATCGTCGCAAACGCTAAGGTCATGACACCCGCTAGCGGACCAAACCCGAACATCGCGACAAATAAAATGGCGATAATGATTTCTTGGAACGTGCGCGACAACGCGATGATTGCACGGCAAAAATAATACACAGGGGCCGGCGCTATATTACGGGCAGCTCCCAAACCAACAGGAATAGCCAGAGCAATACCAATCACGGTGGCCACGAAAGTCATCGTTAGACTCTCCCTCAGACCCACGGCAATTTCACCGCCACGAGTAATAAAGTCGGGGGTGAGGAATGAGGCCATAAAATCGATGCCCCGATCCATTCCCTGCGTCACTCGCGCCCAATTAATATCCACACTGAAATACAGTAAGACGACGTAAACCAACACCGCCCCATTGAGGCTCCAGCGCAAGCTCGCATTACTGATTTTTGCTAAAGGTTTCCAGTGCCCCGCTTTGGCGGCATCGAGACGTGCGGCGCTCGGTGGGCTCCCAACGCTCATGGATGAGCCCCAATTATCGCGGCTTTCACATCATTCGTTTCTTCTGAGTTATTGGTGTCCGACTCTTGATTCGTAAGACTCCAATCCTCTTCACCATAGATCGTCGTCAATATCTCTGGGGTTAGCCCTTCAGGAGATCCATCATAGACAACTTTCCCTGCACGCAAACCGACGACACGATGGACAAATTGCTGAGCCAAGGCCACATCATGAATATTGATAATAGTTGCCAAATTTTGCTCTTGGCAGAGTTCACAAATTAGACGCATGATTTGGCGGGAAGTTTTCGGATCGAGACTCGCGGTAGGTTCATCCACTAGCAATAGCTTAGGGTTTTGCATTAAGGCACGCGCAATACCTACGCGCTGTTTCTGCCCACCCGAGAGCGCATCAGAGCGCTTATCCAACATGGTTTCTAGGCCTACTCGTGACAGAAGCTTATAGGCTTGCTGCACATCATTGGCAGGAAATTTTCTGAAATAACTGCGCCAAAACCCTACGTAGGCAAGCCGCCCTGATAGCACATTCTCCATCACCGAAAGCCGTTCTACGAGCGCATAGTTTTGAAAGATCATGCCTATTTGTCGCCGCGCTTGGCGTAAGGCATTACCACGGACTCGGCTTATATCAACTCCGTCCAACTCTACCTTGCCAGCGGTGGGCTCTACCAAACGATTGACGCAACGAATCAAGGTGCTCTTACCCGCGCCGGACGGACCGATGAGCGCTAGCACTTGCCCTGCGGGGACAGTCAACGAGATATCATCGAGCGCAAGATCCCCGGTTGCGTAACGTTTACTTAGTCCTGTTAATTTCAGCATATTTTTCTCATTTTTTTCAACGCTTGCACTCACGACTCTAACCCTTGGTTAAGTTGAACGCTCGTGTCTAATCACAGTTATAAATAGTGTTCGTCGCTTCATCAATAGTGCGAACTACAGCCCAATGCTCTTGGTAGCTAATCGGGATGAATTTCTCCATCCCCGCATCGGCGAACTCTCGCTGTAACGCGGTGCCTTCCCAATCAAAGCTAAAGAAGGCTTCTTTGATTTTCGCCGCAAGCGCAGGGTTTAAATCGTTAGACACTCCATAACCCGTCGTCGGAAAAGACTCGGACTGATAAATTGTCTTATATTGATCTGCACGGATGACGCCCCGAGTGAGCATTCTAAATAGCACTTCATTCGCGATGGCCGCCGCATCATAGTCTTTATGGACCACCCCAAGAATGGAGTTGTCATGACTGCCTGAATAAGAGGTCTTATAGTCTTGATCGGCCGTAAAGCCAAACTGTGCGCTCAGCAATGCGGTAGGCGCTTTGAACCCTGAGTTCGATGTCGGTGATGTAAAGGCGAGCGTACGGCCCACTAAATCGGGGATAGAATTTATGCCGCTATCTGGGTAACTAATGATCTCCATCTGATAGCCATAAGTGCCGTTTTTTTCTGCCATCATCGCCATAGGCACAAAGCCTACACAATTCACGGCGATTGGCGTCGATCCGGTATTAAAGCCCGCAATATGCAACCGCCCTGCACGCATCGCCTCTAATTGCGCCGCATTAGACTGCACAGGAAAAAAGCGTACCTCTTTACCCGTAAGCTTTTCCAAATGATCGATAAACTCATCCCAGACTTGGGAATACATCGCGGGGTCTTCAACAGGGGTATAAGCGAAAATAAGAATGCGAGGGTCGCGCCACTGACTTTCATCGGTAGGCGTGTCGGCCACCAAGTCATGATTAGCATCTTGATAGCGCACAGATAACTCTGCAGCAAAGGCATCCCCTAACCACATGCTTGTGGCAAGGCTACAAGCCCCTAAGTAGGTCAATCTTCTTAACATACGCCCCCCTTAGCGAATATTTGTTACGAGTATAGGGGAATGTTTTGCTAAGTAACACCGCGATAATCACTCGCACCATCGGCACACTTTTGGAGGCTTTATACATTCAATTGTCACAAATTCCTGCTTTGTGACTCTACTAAGCAATCCCTTTAATACAACAGGGCATATTAACGTCCAAATGACTAAATACGGAGTCAACAATGAACGACACTCAACTGCAGATACAGCTTCCTCGCGCACTACTCGCTCTAAGGCTAGGCGTTTTCATCGTGATGCTTATGTGGACCCTCGACAAATTCGTCAATCCAGCACATGCGTCAGGAATTTTTGCGGGCTTTTACGGAATCGAAGGTTTAGGCGAGGCACTAATCTACGGATTAGCATTGCTAGAACTAGTATTAGTGTTGGGTTTCGTAGCAGGGGCTTATAAGCGACTAACGTATGGCATCATACTGTTGTTTCACGGTGCTACTACCCTGATTTCTTGGAAGTACTACTTAGGGTTTGGAAATTTGCTGTTCTTTGCTGCGTGGCCAATGTTTGCGGCCTGTTACGCGTTATACATTCTGCGCGATGCGGATACTTTGTTTACATTAAAGCGTCAAAACAAGCTTGAAGGTTAGTTAACAGCCGATCTGAGAAGGCAGTGTGACACTGCCTTCTCAGATCGTATGCGTTCTATCTAAAGAGACAACCCTGCCTTATTCGGCAGGTGGTTTTTCAGACGGCGTACGTCGCTTCCCTTTATTTTTATCAGTCCGATTCTTTACTTTGGCTTTACCTGATTTAGGTTTAGCAGACCCATCTAGATCTGGAAAGCGCTCAAGGACCTCGCGAGTAATATCTTTACTCTTACCCTCTTCAGTCACCGGCTTTTCGACTTTTTCAGTGCTTTCAGCACTCGCAGCGCGAGGCTTCTTAATCACTTCGTCGTCACTTTTCTTAAACGCTGGCTTTTTAAAACCATCGCGCGCCGGGTCTTTCTTGAACCCTTCTTTTTTCGGGCGATCCGGACGAGGAGTCCGCGTTTCTTGCGACGGCGTTGAATGCTGAGACTTAGTGACAGGCTCAATGTTCAGCGCTTTGTTGCATATATGCGTTTTCTGCAACACTTGCATCACTTCTTTGGGCATACCACCAGGCAAATCTACAGTGCAATAGTCATCATAAATGCGGATGTGTCCAATATAGCGACCTTCGATCTCCGCCTCATTGGCAATCGCACCAACGACTTCTCTTGGTGTCACCCCGTCTTTATGCCCGACTTTAATACGGAAACGCTCCATCGGAATATCTGGGTAATCACGTAAAGGCTTGGCACGACCATCATCGGCTGGATTGTGCTCTCGACGCGGCGCACGTGGAGCCTCACTTGCGACATCATTGTTATTAAGTACACCAGCGAACTCTTTGTCCATTGGCTTACGCTTTTCGGTACGCTCTCGACGACTTGGGCGTTCAGCCCCAGGCTTGCTCTCATCGTTACCACGTCGGCCCGCACGCTCTGGGCGCTCACGGCGATTCTGAGAGTCTCCATAAGCAAATCCTTCTCTATCACTGCGCGGCGCATCTGCATGCCCACCAGCCGGCTCTAAAGGCCGATCTTTCTGTAATAGATACGCCATTGCAGCCGCCACGTGCTCGGGCGTGCATTCGTGCTCTTTCACTAGGTCATCGACCAACGTGTGGAAGAAGTCCAACTTGCCATTCACAATGGCGTCAGAGATGCCGTCTTTAAATATCGCGCTGCGTTTCTCGATCAGCTCGCCTCTAGTAGGCAACTCCATTCGAGTAATTTTCTTGCGCGTGGTTTTTTCGATAGACGCTAATAGGCGACGTTCGCGAGGCGCAACAAACAAAATGGCTTTACCACTTCGACCGGCACGACCGGTACGGCCTATACGGTGAACATAGGCTTCGTCATCGTAAGGAATATCAAAGTTCATCACGTGACTTAGACGATCAACATCTAGACCACGAGCCGCTACGTCTGTAGCTACGATGATATCCAATGTCCCTCTTTTAAGCTGATCAACTGTTCTGCTTCGAATCGCCTGATTCATATCCCCATTTAGGGGTGAAGCGGCAAATCCGCGAGCACTCAGTTTGTCAGCGAGATCCACTGTACTGGTTTTAGTTCTCACAAAAATGATCATCGCATCGAATTCTTCGACTTCAAGGATGCGCGTCAAGGCGTCAAGTTTACTCGCCCCTTGGACCAACCAATAGAACTGCTCGATGTCCTCATTCGTGGATATAGCGCTTTCTATTTTGATCTCTTGTGGATCGTTAAGATACTTGCGTGCGACAGAGCGAATAGGCGCAGGCATCGTAGCCGAGAATAGGGCCACTTGGCGTGTTTTAGGGGTGTTATCGAGAATCGTTTCGACGTCATCGATAAAGCCCATACGAAGCATTTCATCAGCTTCGTCCAGCACTAAAGTGCTGAGCCCAGACAAATCGATTGTCTTGCGATTAAGGTGGTCCAACAGTCGACCAGGAGTCGCTACGACGACTTGCGCCCCGCGACGTAGTCCAGATAACTGCCGACCCATGTCCTGACCACCGTAGATAGGCAGTACATGAAACCCACGCATACCGGCTGCGTAGGTTTGGAAAGCTTCAGCCACTTGAATAGCGAGCTCGCGAGTAGGGCAAAGCACAAGTGCTTGTATGTGTCCTACTGAAAGATCGATTTTCGCCAGTATAGGCAAGGCAAATGCTGCCGTTTTACCTGTTCCTGTCTGGGCCATGCCAACCACATCTTTGCCCTGCAATAGCACAGGAATAGTGGCTTGTTGAATAGGTGATGGCTTTTCGTAGCCGACCTTATTCAGCGTATCTTGCAGGAATTGGGGCAAATCGAGCTCAGCAAAACTGAGTTCCGAACGGGTACTGGATGACATATCAGGCCTTGTACTGGTGAATCTATTAAGAAGAGTAATGCAGTGACGGATGAAACTGAATGCGGAAGAACTGCTGCAAATTCAAACGGGCAGCGATTATACGTCAAAATTGCACAAAACGCCTAGTACGTTCTGCAAAGGGGGTGGCAAACGCGCCATGATGACGCGCCCAACTCGATTAATGGCTGCGAATAAACTCCACCGCCCGATCAGGAAAATCTGTGAACACGCCATCCACGCCCACATCAAAAAGATAAATTCCCAATAAATCTTCGAAACTATCAGCAAAATCTGGAATTTGCCCTGCATCTAACCTAAATGTGTAAGGGTGTACTTGTAAGCCCTGAGCGTGAGCAAAACTCAGGAATTCATTAATCTTCACATTCCCCTTAGTGGACTCGTCAGCAACGAGCATTGATTTCTCCGGGCCCATACCATCGGCATAGGCAGAGATTTCTTTGACCCCAGCCTCAGTTAACATCCATTGCGCATCATCCCCGCCAACGAGTTGTACTAAAGGCAAGTCGATACCAAGGGCCGGCATAAGAGTGTCATGGACACGCTTTAGCTCATCGAACTCGAAAGTCTGCACAAACACCTTGTCAGTTTTCTTTGTATAGCCATACTCTTTTAGCACCTGCAGCACTGCAGTACCGAGATCCTTGCCATTGGCTGCGTGAAAAGCGGGAGACTTTAATTCAGGGTAAATACCCACATCACGGCCTGTCGAATAATTCAGCCCCTGTATCAACTCAATCTCTTGGGCAAAGGTATGCAATTTGAACGTCGATTTCGCCAATGGGAATCGAGCGCTGAAATTCGCCTGCTTCCGCCCATCCTCTACACGAAAGCCTTCGCTCACATTTAGGGTGAGCATTTCAGCTAAGGTAAAATCCACGACATAGAACTTGCCATCATCACGCGCACGATCAGGAAACTGTTCTGCCACATCGGTAGTGCGATCAAGGGTAATGTCGTGAATCACGATAAGCTCGTCATCCTTAGACATCACCACATCTTGTTCAATGTAATCGGCACCCATAGCATAGGCCATCGCCTTAGACTCAAGCGTGTGCTCAGGAAGGTAGCCACTAGCCCCGCGATGGGCGACGACTATTTTCTGGTTATTCTGCGCCAAGGCAACGTTAGACAGGGATGCGCCGAGCAAAACACTCATAGCAATTGCTCCACATAGGGGACGGAATAGAAATCGAAAGCGCTGCATCTAATGATCCTTAAATAGCCATTGAAGTAAGCGATATCCTATTTCAACTGTGTGTCAGCCGTATTGCAAGGACTGCTTCGTGACAAGCATTGTATGCAGGCTTTAGGCTCAAGCAAAGCGACAGCGGCTGCCCTTGCCATAATTGATCAGAATTATTCGGTGATTTGCCACGTTTACCGCATTCGGAAGTCTAGGGCTTAGCGTTTAATGGCCGCTCATTCGTTTTATCGTAAGCCTTTTAGCGAGTATAAACATGAGACTTTTCCGCAAACGTTACAATCCAATTTTTATCGAAGAAGACTACCAATTTCGTAACCGTAGTGGTGGTTTATTGCAAAAATCCCTATTCATACTCGGGACATTCGCTGTAGTTATGGGTGCGATTTATTTCCTCGTTAAGTAAGCCAACAGACCACACCTTAGCCCCTAAACACAGGTAAACGGGCATAAAAAAAGGGCTAATGCCGATAGCATTAACCCTTTCTTTCAATCGCTTTCGCAATTAGTTTCCGACTTTATCCCAACCAGGCGCTTTAACTTCACCCTCTTGAGCGACCGGCTTAAACGCTTCGCTATACAGGAAAAAATCTGTCAGCACTGTACGCAAATGAATCGATGCGTTGAGATTATCGATGACCTCAGAACCAATCTTTGGTTGGGCAAGCACAAAACCAACTGCTGCACTCGCCTTCTTCAAGTCTTCAATGATCACTAACTCAAAAGCATTACTTGAGCCAGCGAGCTGCTCCCCAGCATGTTCCATCGCTTTTAGCATCGCTACAAGCTCGGCACGTGGATGAGGACCAGGCCCTGTTTCTACTTGAGGCGGACGACCTTGTGCAGCATACGCTAGCAAAAACTCGTAACCGGACTCAATTACTTCAATATCATCTTCCAGATTTGTCACAGTGCTTCCTTACTCCGGCTTCCACTTATCAGTGTCATGGTTCTCTTTCATTTCATCTTCTGAAATCCAACCAGTTACCATTGAGCGAGTATAGAAGCGCTTCTCTGGGCGTACTGCGAAGTAGATGTGAATCGCTGTAAAGGCGATTAAACCCAGTGTAGTGATGCCGTGTAACAAGAAGAAGATCCCGAGGGTTGCTTCATTGTCGACGCTTGGGCGATCCCACCAAGGAGTATCGATGTGCAAGAACAATGCGACACCTGTTGCAATAACAGCTACTACTAACACTGTCATAGCCCAATGCATGCCTTTTTGCTCAAAGGAATATTTACCTGGCTTGATATTTTCATCAAACGGCTCTTTAAAATCAGCCGGTCCAAGCAACATTGCTTTGAAATCTTGCCAAAATAACGCACGGATTGTATGAAAAATACATACAAAAGCCAGGATAAGCCCAGCAATCCAGTGGATATTCAACCAAGAAATACGAATACCAACGATTGGCGCGATCCCTGTAAAGATTAGTACAAGCACACTGCCCGCCATAATCCAATGGAATGCTCTGTCGATGCCTTCGTGACGTCTAACTCGCTTACCTTCAGCCGAAGGCATCGCTTTTTTCTTAGCCAGTGCGGCCATAAAGATTGCGTGGGCCGCAAGTAACAGAAATGCCGTGACCGCTACTACCCAAAGAAGGTCCCAGGATACCCCTAAGATTACTTCTTCTCCCCACACGTTATGCCTATAACGAATAATTTCCACAGTCCTAGTCCTCAATATTTCGATCTGTTGTTATTTTATACACAAAAGCCCGCCACCCATGTCACTGCGCATGATTCTGCAGTTAATGTGTAACAGGCTTTAGTCTATTCAAGCTTAGCCGCGAAGGGCACGTTTCACTAGATTATCCATTAAAGGCATCTTGAAGTGATTGTAGTTAAGCGGATTCGCATCTCGGCTAGCAAGACTGGCAACGCTATCAGCAGTTGCTTCGTCACGTGCTTTGCCACGAACGGCTTGTTCTACAGAAGTCAGGCGACGTGGCGTGGCTTGAACAGCACCGGCTACGATTCTTGACTCTTCAATCACTCCATTGTTTATGCGCATTGCTGCAGAAAGACTCACAAGAGCGAAATCCCAAGCATTACGGTCAGCCACTTTCTCGAAGTAGAACTGTGCATTCGCCCATTTTGCAGGAATTCGCACAGCCGTGAGAATGTCGCCTGGAGCCAATACAGTAGTGTGGAGGATATCTAAGTTAGGACCTACAAAGAAATCCTCAGCTGACACTACACGCTGACCACTTGCGCTATCGATTACCATTTGTGCTTCAAGCGCAACCAAAGCTGGGCCTGTATCACTTGGCGTCACAGCTACACAACGACTAGCGTTGAAAATAGCGTGCTCACGGTTCATACCTTCTGGTGTGTCCGCGTAGCAAAGATTACCACCAGCACGGTAGCAATTCAGGCCACGACGGTAGTACCAGCAGCGCACGTCTTGAGAGACGTTGCCGGCAATAGTACCCACATTTCGAATCTGAGGACTAGCGACTCGACCAGCCGCTTGAGCAAGAAGCGAATAACGCTCAATGATCAACGGATCTTTAGTAATTTCAGTCAAAGTCACCAAGGCACCAATTTCGATACCATCAGCAGTTTCTTTGATGCCGCGCATAGACTCGATCCCTTTCAGGTCGATCAATGCGTCAGCTGTTTTTGCGCGATCTTTAAGCCACCCGTAAGTGTCTTGACCACCGCCTACCAACCAGCCGCGATCGGCGAATTGGTTTGCGATTCCTATCGCATCCTCTACTCGTACCGGCTGGTAGAGGCTCATTTCGGGCATAACGTCGTGTGATGACATAGCTTAAACCTCAGAATGTGTTTGTTTTCAAATTGCCAGTGTTATGACCGTTCTGCGCAATATGATTCACGATCATATCGGCAGTCACTGGAGTGCGATTGAACAAATGACCGTCCAGTGCATCAGTGAAGGCGCTCATTAGTGCTGCTACAGCACAACCTTGCGCAGGCTCACCGATACCACGTGCACCAACTGGGCTCTGTGGATCAGGCATGTCCATACCCGCCGTATTCATTGTTACAGGAACATCGAGATACGTAGGTGGCTTAGACTGGTATAGGCCAACGTTTGCTGGAAGCCCGTTTTGTGGATCGTATACGTGGCGCTCAAATGCCGCCATGCCGAAGCCCCAAACACCACCGCCGTTCATCGCTTGGCTTAAGCCTTGCGGATGCACAACCGTGCCACATTCTGCAACAGCGCTATAATCGAGAATGTCGAATTTGCCCGTTTCCGTATCAAGTTCGATTTCAACGAAGGCGATTGCCATACCAGGAACTGCGCCAGAGCGTGGCAATAGATCTTTCGCCACACCGATTAGACCAGTGCCTTGCATCGCTGCCACTGAGCGCTTAGTAGTGTTGTGAATATTATCTGGATACTCCATACCACTATATTTGCCACCCATTTCGATCGCTTTTTGAGCCGCTTCGCCGTATGACATTCCCTTAGAGCTATCGCTCGTCAAGAATACACGCTCGCCGCCAATGCTATAGTCTTCGATAGCGCCGCCGAACTCTGCCATAGCGATTTCTTTCATTTTTTCAATGATGTCCAAGGCTGCAACGTGGCTAGAACGTGTCTCGGTGAACATTGTGTTACTGCCACCTTGATAGGTGCTGTGTGGAAGATGCAACGCTTCGTTACCGTGAACGATTACGCAGTTATCCCAGTTACACTGTAGAGCTTCTGCCGCCGCACGAGTAATACCGGCATAAGAATAAGTTCCGAGGTTACCTACACCAGTATGGAGGTAGATAGTACCGTCTGCCGCGATGCGGATCAGACCGTCATAGCCATTCGAACCGGCTGTGTGGAAACCTTGACCAACACCGATACCGCGCACTTTCGTGGCGCTAACCTGGCGTGGCTTGTTGATTTTCTCATCCCAGTTAAACATTTGCGCCGCTTTATCGATCGCTTCTGGCATGTATGAACTAGATAGACCACCTTGGCGCTCGCCAATTTTGCCGTCCATTCCTGGCGCATTAACGCGACGGAAAGCAACACGGTCCAAACCAGCCATATTGGCCGCTTTGTCCATCATTGGCGCCAATACAGCCGCCATTTCGTTCTGACCTGGTCCACGTTGAGCGCCACGAGGCGTTGTGTTCGTGTACATAGACACGCCACGGAATCGCATAGCTTCTGGCTGGAACATGATAGAAATGTGCTCAGCAGATGAACCGCCTGATCCACCACCACCTGATCCAGCATCGTTGACGATGATTACATCAACAGCACCAACACGGCCTGTGTCTTTCAAACCAATTTTGATCCAACCCTGCATACCTGAACGCGCAGAACCGATGAAGAATTCTTCTTCACGAGTAATACGAAGCTGCACAGGACGATTCAATTGACGCGCAAATCGACCAGTAATTGCCATAGTTGGGTATGGGAAAATTTTAGAACCGAAACCGCCACCAGTGTTTTCGTTAATGAAAACGAGATTGGCTGGATCCATGTCCAACATGCCCGAAAGGACATCGTGACCTACAGTATGGCTCTGCAAAGAACCGTGGAAATAGCATTTGCCATTTTCCCAGTAAGCCATGCTAGTACGAGACTCTAGAGAATGGTGAGGCTGTCCGATGGTGACAAAGGGCTCTTCGATTACAGTAGTACATTCAGCAAAACGTTCTGCCAATTCACCGTATTCCCACTCAGAGCCAAACTCTGCGCCCGTTGGCTCGCGGCCATTACGGAAAGCAGTGACTTGGTCAATAGACCACTTAATTCGACCAACATCAGTACCTGATGCAGTGGTTCCTGCAGCGGCTTCGCCTGAGTTACGAATAAGCGTGTTGCCCATTGGGTATGGATCTGGACCGCCTTCAGTCAATGTATCTAGCGGATCAACCACGAATGGACGACGCTGATATTCGACAACAATTTTCGCCAACGCTTCTTCAGCGATGAAATCACTTTCAGCAGCAACGGCTAGAATAGGCTGACCAATGTAGGTCACATACTCTTTCGCCAACGCTGGGTTAGCGGGCGGTGCTGCTTCAGGCAAGTCATCTGCCGTGAATACGCCTACAACTCCAGGCATGGCAAGCGCAGCAGAAGCATCGATGCTCACTACTCGGCCAGCTGGGATTGGGCTAGTCAGCAAACGTGCGAACACCATGCCGTCTTTTTTGAAATCTTCGGCGTAGCGTGCTGCGCCAGTGACCTTGCCTTCTACATCAGGCGGAGTGAAGTCTTTTCCGATATGCATATAGGTCATGATAATTGCCCCGAGGCGCGCATTACGCCATTCAGATAGTGATCATACGCCCCACAGCGACAAAGATTGCCGGACATTGCCTGACGGGCTTCTTCGCGAGTTGGCCGAGGGTTGGATTTGAGCAAGGCGACCGCAGACATTACTTGTCCTGCAGTACAGAAACCGCACGCCGGGCTTAGCTCTGCTACGAAAGCAGCCTGCACAGGATGCAATGTGCCATCTGCCGCACGTAGGCCTTCAACCGTGAGCACTGCCTTATCCTTCACTTCATGAGTCAAGGTGGAACAGGCATAAATGTTCACGTCATCAGCGACCACTGTACATGCACCGCATTCGCCACGGTTACAACCAAGCTTAGTGCCGGTCAAACCTAATTTGTAGCGCAGTGTATGGGCTAGAGTCTCTTGAGGTGCGACGTCAACGCGACGGACTTGGCCGTTTACGTTCAAGGAGAGTAGACGCTCTACTGCTCCTGCTGGGCGATCAGCACCAGTGGCTGAGTACCAAAGCGAAGTGGATGTCGCGGCTACACCGGAGGCAATAACCCCCTTGATAAATCGTCGTCTTGTTAATTTTGGATTCACAGGCTTTCTTAGCCTCCCTATCACAGGTGGTATAAAGGGAAATGCTCTTTTGAGAAGGGTTAGGGTAATCCACATATCTAGCATTATCAAGTGCTATGCCTAGCGCAACGCCCCAATTAAAACGCAACTCACCTCAGCATAGCCCATAATGTTTTCATATCGAGCGGACGCTCTAAACCTCAGGCCTGATCTATCTTTGCTCAACTTGACATATTTTTCTTCGGTGGTATTGTGTCCGGCCCCCGTGGAATTGCCTTCCCGGTTTTCGCGTGCCCACAATATTTAAAGGGTCGCGATTATTTGTTTGTTAGCGCATGGGAGCGGAATGGAAAAATTCGCCGATTATCGCATCAGTCAAACCTCACGTTGAGCAGAATCCCGTCTCAGAGGGCTCTCGGCAGCACTATCCGCTGCCAATGATATAGATGTGCGCGAACTGTAAATGAAATTCGAACAATGAGAGCTGTAGATCTATGAGCATCAAAGCCTACCCCCCTTACACATTCGGCTACCCCGAAAAGTCCGGCCTATATGATCCTATTAACGAGAAGGACTCTTGTGGTGTTGGATTCGTGGCTGACATTAAGGGTCGCCCAAGTCATCAAATCATGCTGGATGCCTACCATCTAAACTCTCGCATGGATCACCGCGGTGGTTGCGGCTTCGAAGCCAATACTGGCGACGGCGCTGGCATCTTGATGGCATTGCCACACTCTTTCTTTAACAGCGTTGCCGAAAGCGAATTTGGCAACACGCTCCCTGCCGCTGGCAAATACGCCGTAGGGAATATCTTCTTGCCTCAGATCGAAGGCGAGCGAGAGAAATGTTTAGAAGTTATTAACAAAGTGGTGGCAGAGGAAGGCCAAACCCTAATTGGATGGCGCGACGTTCCAGTGGATGCAGACGGCGCCGATGTTGGTCCTGCCGCGCGTGTTGCACAGCCTCATATTGCTCAGCTATATATAGGTGCAGCTCAAGGCCTGAGCCAAGATGATTTTGAGCGTCGACTCTACGTGATCCGCAAGCGCTTCACGCACAGCCTGCGCGGCGATAGCAGCCTGACTCAAGCAAAAATGCTGTACGCATGCAGCTTATCGACTAAAGTCATCGTCTATAAAGGGATGCTGACTCCAGGACAACTTTTCCCGTTCTATCAAGACCTCACAAATTCTGAATGCGCCACGCATTTGGCAATGGTGCACTCGCGTTTCAGCACTAACACATTCCCTTCTTGGGACCGTGCACAGCCAAACCGCTTCATGAGCCACAACGGTGAAATCAACACGCTTCGTGGCAATGTGAATCAAATGGTTGCGCGCGAAGGCAGCGCTAAAAGCGAATTATTTGGCGATAATATGGGTCACCTGTTCCCAGTTATTGATAAAGAATGCTCTGACTCCGGCTCTTTTGATTCCGTACTCGAATTCATGCTGCTATCTGGACGCTCATTACAAGAATCCGTCATGATGATGATTCCTGAAGCTTGGCAGTCTGACGTCAATATGCCGCAGGATAAAAAAGACTTCTACGAATACCACTCAGCCTTGATGGAACCATGGGACGGCCCAGCCTCTATTGTGTTCACTGACGGCAATCATATTGGTGCCGTGCTCGACCGAAACGGTCTGCGTCCAAGCCGCTATTATGTCACCCATGACGATAAAGTAATCATGGCCTCAGAAGTGGGCGTTCTTCATGTTGATCCTGAAAATGTTCGCTTAAAAGGACGCTTGCAGCCAGGCCGCATGTTCTTGCTCGATTTCGAGCAGGGCCGCCTTATTCCTGACGAAGAACTCAAGCACAGCATTGCCGCTCACCGTCCTTATGGTGATTGGCTCAAGAATCAAAAAATCACACTGGCCGATATCTCTACAGATTCAGCCGCGCATTCTTTGGACGGCGAAAACGTTCTCCAACGCATGCAAGCTTTCGGTTACACCACCGAAACTATGCAGTTCATGCTGCTCCCATTAGTAACTGAGCTACGTGACCCCCTCGGCTCTATGGGCAACGACTCTGCTCTAGCTTGCCTGTCTGATAAGTCGCGCATGATCTACGACTACTTCAAACAGTTGTTTGCACAGATCACCAATCCTCCAATCGACTCCATCCGCGAAGAAGTGGTGATGTCGATCGAGTGTTTCATTGGGCCTGAAGGCAATCTTTTAGAAACGACTGAAAAACAAGCACATCGTTTGAGCCTCACTCATCCAATTCTTTCCAGCAAAGAGATGAGCGATATCCGTGACATGGATCACCGTGGCATGCGCTCGAAACTGATCGACATTACTTATGACAGTAATGAAGCGAATGGTTTCCATGCGACACTCGACCGCATTTGCGCAGAAGCAGAAGCGGCCATCGCCGACGGTTATTCGTTTGTTGTTCTGTCTGACAGAGCGATTAGCAAAGAGCGCATTCCTCTTAGCGCCTTGGTCGCCTGTGGTGCTGTTCATCACCACCTTGTTGCTAAACATCAGCGCTCACGCATTGGCCTAGTGATTGAAACTGGCGAAGCACGTGAAGTACATCATTTCTGCCTGCTCACAGGCTACGGCGCAGACGCGATCAACCCGTACCTCGCATTCGAAGCTCTGTGGCAAGCTCGCAATGATGGTTTGCTTGGTACTGAGTTCGAAACCGAAGACAGCCTCGTATACGCGTATAAGAAAGCGGTTGCTAAAGGCATGTTGAAAGTAATGGCCAAGATGGGCATCTCAACATTGCAGTCTTATAAGGGTGCACAAATATTCGAAGCAGTCGGACTCGCTAGCGAGATTATCCAACGCTGCTTCGTGGGCACAGCGAGTCGCGTTCAGGGTGTCAATTTCACCACTCTAATCGAAGAGACTGAACGTCGCCATCGCGAAGGCTTCCCTGCAAACGGCAGCAGCCTGCCTGTCTTGAACAACCCTGGCGAGATCCATTGGCGCAACGGCGGCGATGGACACATGTGGGATCCAACGAGCATTGCCAACCTGCAAAATGCAGCACGCAACAATAGCTCTGAAGCCTACGCCGCTTTTTCTAAGCACACGAATGAGCAGACCACTCGTGCCTGTACATTGCGTGGCTTGATGGCGTTTAAAACAGACAAAACCACAGCGATTCCTCTTGAAGAAGTGGAACCAGCGACTGAGATCGTAAAACGCTTTGCGACTGGAGCGATGAGCCTTGGCTCTATCTCCTCCGAGTCACACGAATCATTAGCGATCGCCATGAACCGCATGGGCGGCAAGTCCAATACCGGCGAAGGTGGTGAAGATCCTATCCGTTTTGTGCCTATGGCAAACGGAGATTCTAAGCGCTCTGCTATTAAGCAAATTGCATCGGGCCGTTTCGGGGTAACCATTTGGTACCTAAGCAACGCCGACGAATTGCAAATTAAAATCGCACAGGGCGCCAAGCCTGGTGAAGGCGGGGAATTGCCTGGCGGCAAGGTTGACGAGTATATCGCCAAGATTCGTCACTCTACCCCTGGCGTTGGTCTCATCAGCCCACCTCCACATCACGACATCTACTCTATTGAAGATATCGCGCAGCTGATCCACGATCTTAAGAATGCTAACCGACACGCACGAATCAGCGTCAAGTTAGTTTCCGAGATCGGCGTAGGCACTATTGCGGCGGGCGTTACTAAAGCAAAAACAGACCACCTTGTTATTGCAGGCCATGATGGCGGCACAGGCGCTTCGCCTATAACATCCATCAAGCATGCTGGCTTGCCTTGGGAGCTCGGCCTGGCCGAAACCCATCAAACACTCGTAATGAACAACCTGCGCTCACGTGTAGTTCTGCAGACAGACGGTCAACTCAAAACTGGTCGAGACGTCGCTATCGCAGCACTGTTAGGCGCAGAAGAGTTCGGCTTCGCCACGGCGCCGCTGATCACTCTAGGCTGTATTATGATGCGCAAGTGTCACTTGAATACGTGCCCAGTGGGAATCGCAACGCAAGACCCAGAGCTGCGCAAGAAATTTAAGGGCAAGCCCGAACATGTCGTGAATTATCTGTTCATGGTTGCCGAGGAAATGCGCGAGATCATGGCAGAGCTTGGCTTCCGTAATATGATAGACATGGTCGGTCGTGTAGATTTACTAGACACGAAAGCGGCCATCACTCATTGGAAAGCTAGCGGCCTAGACCTTCAAGCGATTCTCGCCCCTGCAAGAGTCATCTATGAAGGCACTGAGGTTCACCAGACCATTGCGCAAGACCATGGCTTAGATAAAGCGCTCGATAACCAAATCATTGAGCTCGCACGTGAAGCAATCGACACAGGCTCTAAAGTGAATATCGAATTGCCTATCATCAATATCAACCGGGTTGTCGGTACGATGTTGTCGGGCGAAGTGGCGCGGCGCTGGAAAGAAGACATGCTTCCAGAGGACACGATCAACATCAAACTGAACGGTTCTGCCGGACAAAGTTTGGGAGCGTGGCTCGCCAAAGGTATTACTATTACTGTTGAAGGCGATGCCAACGACTACGTCGGCAAAGGCCTCTCCGGTGGCAAGATTGTGATCTACCCACCGAAGTGCAGCACGTTTAAAGCGGAAGAGAATATCATCGCCGGTAACGTCAACCTTTACGGTGCCACTAGCGGTGAAGCGTATTTCCGCGGCATTGCAGCAGAACGTTTTGCAGTTCGTAATAGTGGCGCAACCGCTGTTGTGGAAGGCATCGGCGATCACGGTTGCGAATACATGACTGGCGGCCGTGTTGTAATTCTAGGCAAAACAGGTCGAAACTTTGGTGCAGGCATGAGTGGCGGTGTCGCTTATGTATGGGACAAAGACAAAGACTTCAGCAAACAATGTAATGCAGAGACTTACGAGCTAGAAACCGTTGTCGATGACGCTGACATTAGCGAGCTGAAAGAGATGATTAGCAAACACCTTGAGTACACCGATTCGCCCGTGGCCCGCGAAATTTTGGCCAACTGGGAGTCGAGCTTGTCTCAGTTTGTAAAAGTCATGCCTACTGACTATAAGCGCGTGTTGTTAGAGCGTGCTACACGGCAAGAAGAGCAACCTGTCGCGGTATAAACACCTGCCTTCGGGCGGATGTGATGACAGAGATGCTGGAAATCAGAGAATATTTGAATAATTGGATGTACTGATGGGCAAAATTACTGGCTTTAAAGAATTCGAACGACGCACTGAACCTTACCGTGCGCCAGAGGAACGTCTTCTCGACTATAAAGAAATTTATACAGAGCATGACGAAGAACATTTGAGCACCCAAGGCGCTCGTTGTATGGACTGTGGCGTGCCATTTTGCCAATCTGGTGAAGGCTGCCCCGTTTACAACTTGATCCCTGAGTGGAACGATCTAGTTTACAAAGGACGTTGGGAAGAGGCTTTGAATCGCCTTCATAAGACCAATAACTTTCCAGAGTTTACTGGTCGCGTTTGCCCTGCACCTTGCGAAGGTTCATGCGTGCTTGGCATTAACGAACCCGCAGTCACCATTAAGAATATTGAAAATGCGATTATCGACAAAGGCTTCGAGAATGGTTGGGTAGTGCCTGTTGCCCCAAGCATCCGCACTGGCAAAAAAGTGGCCGTGATCGGCTCAGGACCTGCCGGTCTTGCTGCTGCAGCCCAGCTCAATAAGTCAGGGCACGAAGTCACAGTTTATGAGCGCGAAGACCGCATCGGCGGGCTGCTTATGTACGGCATTCCTAATATGAAGCTTGAGAAAGACGTGGTCGATCGTCGCGTCCAATTGCTTCGCGACGAAGGCGTGAACTTTGTAGTGAATGCCGATGTTGGCGGCAAAGGCGAGAAAGCCATAGACGTAGACAAGTTGCTTGCCGATGTTGATGCGCTTTGTTTAACCACTGGCGCGACCAATGCCCGGGACTTAAAAATCCCTCATCGCGAAGGCGATGGTGTGCATTTCGCCATGTCGTTCCTAACTGCCAACACTCGTAGCTTGCTAGACTCGAATCTAGAAGACGGCAATTACATCAGTGCTAAAGACAAAAACGTCATCGTTATCGGTGGCGGCGACACTGGCACAGATTGCATTGCGACGTCCTTGCGCCACGGTTGCAAGTCCTTAGTGAACTTCGAGATCATGGCACGTCCGCCTGTTGATCGCGCCGCTGACAATCCTTGGCCACTATGGCCTAAGATTTATCGTGAAGACTACGGCCATATTGAAGCTCAACACCGTTTCGGCAATGACCCACGCACCTATTCGATCTCAGGCAAAGAGTTTGTTCGCGATGCGAAAGGCAAACTGCTTGGAATCAATACCGTTGAAGTAGACAATAAGTTTCAAGAGATTCCTGGCACTATAAAGTTTTGGGAAGCTGATCTGATTCTATTGTCGATGGGCTTTCTAGGACCAGAAGGCTATGTCGCTGAACCATTAGGGCTTGAGTTAGATCAACGCTCCAATTACAAAGCGCAATACAAGTCATTCATCACAAGCAATCCTAAAGTCTTTGCGGCAGGCGACTGTCGTCGCGGGCAATCGCTTGTGGTGCGCGCTATTGACGAAGGGCGCTTAGTAGCAGAAGAGATCGACAAGTTCCTAACGAGCTGATCTCTCCTTTAGCCCTAACGCTGCCTATCAGCGTTAGGGCTAAGCTGCCCTGACGCTAGACCTTCACTAAGGAATCCGCAATGCCAGAGCATGTGTTGGAATTGAATAAGGTCAGCAAGCGCTACGGCACTTTTACTGCCGTAGATGATATAAGCTTCAGCATTCCTGCTGGCAGCATCTATGGATTTCTTGGCCCAAATGGAGCCGGAAAAACCACCACCATCCGCATGATCCTCGACATTCTCAAACCTGACTCAGGCGATATCCGCATTCTAGGCGAGTCTTGCGCTTTGAATGTCCGACACCGCATTGGCTATTTACCCGAAGAGAAGGGCCTGTATAAGAAGATGCGGGTTTGGGCCATCATCGCCTATTTCGGCACGCTAAAAGGAATGAGCAAAAAAGAGGCTAAGCTTCGGGCTTTCGAACTTCTAGAGCGCTACGGCTTGAAAGATTACGCCGAGGCTAAGGTCGAATCACTTTCTAAAGGCATGGGACAGAAAGTACAGGTTTTGTCTGCCGTAGTGCATCATCCCGAGCTCGTTATTCTAGATGAACCCTTCTCTGGCCTAGACCCGGTCAACCAAGAAGTTCTCGAGCAATTGATCAATGATATGGCGCAAGCCGGTCAGACCGTTATCTTCTCTACACACATCATGCAACACGCCGAGCGGCTTTGTGATCGCATGTTGCTCATTACCAAAGGCAAAAAGGTGTTTGACGGCACATTAGCCGATGCTCACGCCATTATTCCACGCCGTGTGGTGCTAGAGTGTGCCGGCGACATTCGTCCGTTCATCGACCCCACAGGCATCATAGAGGTTAATGAAGTGTTCCCTGAAGAGCTAGCACCTCAAGGCACCCGACACTGGGAAATTCAGATTAAGGAACACACGAATCCGCAAACAATTTTGCAATGCTGTATCAATGCAGGGATCCCTCTAACCCGTTTCGATCACACTCAACCTAGTTTGCACGACGTCTTTGTAAGACTGGTTGGGGACGACGCCAAGGAGCATGTTCTACGATGAGAATGATTCTCCTGATTGCATTACGTGAGTACGGCGAGAACGTAAAGACCAAAGGGTTTTGGGCTGGGATATTATTGTTCCCCCTCATCTTAGTTGGGGTGTTTTTTTTCCAAACACTTCTAGCCGACTCGACCCCTACGAGACACTATCTGCTGATCGATCAATCCGGCCAATACTCCGAAGCAGTACAAATAGCGATTCGCCAGGAACATCAACGACGCATTCTTCAGGAGTTTGTCAGTTACGTCATTGAGAATCGCCGTGAGAGTAACCCCGAACAAACTGCCGCCAATGCAGACTCGCAGATAGATCAGTTGGTTGATGGTGTTGGCGCAGATGAAGTGGCCGCACTTGATCAATGGCTAGAAAGTGGCGGTCTTGATTTTGCGTTAGCACTGGCCAGCCCTTATCTACGCGCAGACGCCCCCAGGTTTTCTCCCCCGCGTGAACTTTTCGTTCAAGCCAGCGTCCCAGAAGAAATCGACACCCAAGCAAACCCTGAGCAAATGCTTGAACAACTTCGTCCTTGGCTAACAGGGGAGCGTCAATTGCTCGTGGACGGTCAGCCCAGCGCGCTTTTCGCTTTGATCCTCATCCCTGCACAAGTTGATGATGCGATCCTTAGACCAAGTAGTTCACCAACGCCTGCCGCGACTGAACAAATTGGCATCCAATACTGGGCTAGTAATTTAACCGACACGCGACTACCTAATGCCATTGAACGTAGCATCAACAACCGCATTCGTAATAATGAATATACGCAGCAGGGCATAGACGTCGACGTCATTCGAAATGTACAACGCACTCGCATGCCGCTGAACCGCCTAGACCCGCGTAAAGATGAAGGACAAGAGGCCGTCAGTGTCGCAGACACATTCCGGCAATGGGCCCCCGTGGGTTTCGTCTACCTGATGTTTATCTCCCTGATGCAAAGCGTTCAGTACTTACTGAGCAATACTATCGAGGAAAAATCCAACCGCATTATCGAGGTGCTGTTGGCCTCTGTGACTCCGCTTGAACTAATGATGGGGAAATTATTTGGCATCGGGCTCAGCGGCATTACGACGATAGCGGCGTGGTTGCTGTCTTTTTTCCTTTTCATCGCATTCTATCCGAGCACTCAGACTGAATTGTTAGGCCAATTTTTCAATGTCCTACTCTCGTCCGATTTGATCCCGTACTTTATCTTTTATTTCTTGGCAGGCTACGCCTTGTACGCAGGAATATTCTTGGCCATTGGCAGCCTATGCAACACATTGAAAGAAGCACAAAGCCTCATGATGCCCATGATGATGATTTTAATAGTGCCATTAATCACCATGACGTTTATCGCACAAGACCCCAATGGTCCCATTGCTCGCATCATGTCCTGGATTCCACTGTTCACTCCCTTTACGATGATGAACCGTGCCGCAGCACAACCACCAATGGTCGATGTCATTGGCACAACGATAGTCCTACTGCTGAGCATTGTCCTAGTGCTGTGGCTATCGGGGAAAATCTTCCGACAAGGGGTTCTGCGTACTGGTCAGCCGCCAAGAATTGTCGAAATTTTTCGAATGCTCCATCATAAAAATTGAATAGGAGCCTCTGATGAGAGAGATACTAGAGAAGCGAAGTTTCTTAGTCCTGCTAGGAATCGTCACTCTCCTTTTCGCCTTTATTTTGCGTCCGTTCTGGAGTGCCATTTTTTGGGCGATCGTTGTCGCCGTCATCTTCTCGCCACTGCAATATCAACTGCACACCAGGCTTGGTACGGGAAGAACCTCTACCGCACTCTACACACTGCTCATAGGCTCTGTAATCGTCATTATTCCTGCGCTCGCGCTGCTTTCGACTTTCATACAGGAAGGCGCCAATCTTTATAGCAAGCTTCAAGCGCAAGAAATTCAGCCAGAACACTATATCGATCAAATGGTATTAGCGATTCCCTTTGCTCCCGAACTAATGGAACGTAGTAACGCCGACACCTCTAGCATTCGCGAGTACCTATCTAACTCAGCCCTAGGGATCGGGGAGTTCGTCGCTCAACAAGCGCTAAGCATTGGGCGAAACACGCTAAGCTTCACTGTCAAACTTGTCCTAATGCTCTACCTCACTTTCTTTTTACTAAGAGACGGTGAAACCCTTGTCGGGCTTATGAAATCTGCCGTACCGCTAAGCGATATGCGTAAGCAGCTACTCTTTCAAAAATTTGTAGAGGTGACTCGCGCCACCATCAAGGGGAATTTGCTCGTTGCGTTGATTCAAGGGGCATTGGGAGGGATTATTTTCTGGTTCCTTGATATTCCCGGACCAGTGCTTTGGGCAGTTGTGATGGCCTTTTTGTCACTGATTCCCGCGGTTGGCGCAGCACTTGTTTGGGGGCCTGTTGCCATTTATCTATACGGAACTGGAGCATGGGCACAAGCATCCATTTTGTTCTTGTACGGCGCACTGATCATAGGTTTAGCCGATAACGTGTTACGACCTATCCTAGTCGGTAGAGATACCAAGCTGCCCGACTATATTGTTTTATTCTCTACAATGGGCGGGATCTCTTTATTTGGCATCAACGGCTTCGTCATTGGGCCACTGATCGCCGCCGTTTTCCTCGCTTTCTGGAATATCTTTATCACGGATATTAACTCTGAGCTCACCGAGTAAGATTCAACCTTCCTGCGCAAACCAAAACTCCACTTCGTCAGTCTCCACTGCAAATTCCGCCGAATGCTCTTCGTGCGCGGGGACGTGATACCACTGACCGACACCGATGCGCTGGGTACCGCCTCTTATATGCAGTATTAGTTCTCCACGGGTGATGACCCCATAGTTGTCCGTGTCATGGGAGTGAGGCGCTATGTGAGTCCCTGCAGGATAGGACGCAAATAGAACATCAGCTCCTTTTGCCGCCAACTTATAAGCATCGAAACGCCCATCATACAAAGGCAGTTTCCGAATCCTTTCTGGATAATCTCCTGACATCACGTTCCTCTCTTTAAGCGTTATGCGAAACTTTACAGTAAGCCAAATAGTTTAAAGCTAACAACTATTTTTAGCCGACAACTCGGATTGGTTACTTTGGGTAGCATTACCGCGCCTTTCATTCACCCTATTTGATACCTATGGAAACGCTATTTCCTAAAGCCTCTAGTCATACCCAAACACTTCATAACACCTAACAAATGGTCACCATGAGCAGGCCCTGCTTTTCACCCCAATATGCCTTGTCACAATTGTTACAAATTAAAGTTTTTTTGCAGAATCTTCTGACATAACCCTTCTTCTGGACAGCGACCACAGCAACGCTAACACATTGAAAACATTACATTAGTAACATCCTTATATAAAGGAAGGAGGGGGGTCGCTGTTAAGCATTGGCCATTTGCAACAAATTAACACTTTTCTGTAACAATTAGATTTGCTAAGGTCATAGCGTTGCCGATAAAACGCTAATAACTATGTACACCAATGGTTCCATTTGTGCGCTTAAAATAAAATCGTTAAAGACGCAATATTCAATTATAACCAAACGCTCGTTAGTCATTGAGATCGCCAACTCACACGACCTCAATGTGCATCCTAACATGTTGTAACTGTTATATTTATAACGTTCAAATATGTAAAAAATAATCATAACAATGGAGAGCATTATGCGACGTAACATTCCATATAAGCGCAGCTTGCTGTGCGCCGCAATTTCTTTTTCCCTACTACCCATCGCCACACCCACATTCGCACAACAGGACCCAGAAGTAGAAGAGGTCGTGGTCACAGGCTCGTTTATTCGACGCTCAGAAGGTTTTACTGGCGCATCAGCGATTAGACAAATAAGCGCCGATGACCTAGTTGACGAAGGCACCTTGAATCTTGGAGAAGTGGTGCAAAACCTCTCCTTCGTGAACGGAGCCGCTTCAGCTATTACCAACACCATTCAAGGAACAACATCACGTAGCACAGAGATCGACTTGCGTGGCCTCGGCGCGCGGTCAACTCTAACGCTCCTTGACGGTAAGCGACTAGTTAACGAAAACGTTAATACTCTAATTCCTTCTATCGCCATCCAACGACTCGATATCGTAGCCGATGGTGCTGCAGCCCTGTACGGTAACGAAGCTGTGGCCGGTGTTGTTAACTTCATCCCTTACAAATCTTATGAAGGCTTCAAGTTAGACACTTACGGAGAACAAGATTCCCGTGGTGACTACGATGAAGAGTCTATTCAAGCCATGTGGGGCGGCGAGGTCGGTGAAATAGACGTCGTACTCGCAGGCCAGTATCGCCAGAACAGCCGCCTCGGTTGGGATGAGCGAGCGGACCTAGCCAATGCCGGCCTTGTGCTTTCCTCGAACGCTCCTGGCAATTACTTTGTTCCTGAGCGCGACGCGAACGGCGCGTACACAGGCACAAACCTGCGCCAAGCGGATCCTAACTGTGCTCCTGCTTCGGAGCGTACGGGTTATCAAGTCGATGTGGCCAACAACCCTTACGGCTCTAACCTATTCGGCACTTGTTATTTCGACTTTGGTGACACACGTAGTTACCGCGAGCCAATGGAGACTAATCAGTTCTTCGTCAATGCCACATGGGATGCAAGTGAAGACCTCACTCTGTCCTTCCAAGGCTTCTCGACTCGCATGCACCAAGTAAGCTACACGTCTACGTCAAACCCGGGCAACTCTCGAATCGGCGAACTTCCTGCCGTTCGTGGTGAAATCCCAGGCAACCCTTTCAGAGCAGTCGACGGCAATGGTGCAGCACTCTATGGTGTAGACGCTAACGGTGATGGCATTCCTGATCGTGGTACAGCGGACCTCAATGGCGACGGCACTTACGATGCACTAGTCTCTGGCATCACTGACAATGGCGTGCCATTGTTTGAGGACGTACAGGCAAGAACGCTACGCCCTATCAACAAGACCCATACTCAATCGTCTGGCTTCACTACAGACATGGACAACATCAGCGGCAGCACAGACGCCGTAACTCGTTACAGCTTCCAGGCCGATTTCACAGTCCCCTATGTCGATGGATGGGAAGGCGTAGCCTCATGGACACACAACGTTCATGATCTGCACTATGTCTCCAGCCAAAACTACGATATCGAAGCCATGAAGCAAGGCTTGAACTGTGACGTACTAGTGGACCGCGAAGACTGCTACAACCCTTTCTTTGTGACCGATCAGGCTAACAATAACTCTGTTCACGTGATGGAAGCGATTTCAGCGCGCGACAAAGAGGGCGAAGAGAAAAGACTCGACGTGTTCGACTTCGTTGTAAACGGCGAGCTTCCCTTGTTCGGTTTTGAGCTCCCTGGCGGCCCAATTGGCGCAGCACTTGGTTACCAATGGCGTAATGATAAGTATACCAACACTCCTTCTGCCGTAGAGCTAGCAGGGGACACGTGGATTGGTAGTTCAGACAAAGAGCAAATCACTACGGGCAGCCGAGAAGTAGACGCGTTCTTTATGGAACTTGCCATGCCATTGCTTTCTAACCTCGAGCTTGAAGTGGCCGTACGCCGCGAAGAGTTCAGCACTGGCCAGCAATCAACAGATCCTAAGTTCGGCTTAACTTATGCGGCCACTGATTGGCTGACTCTTCGAGCCACTCAAGGCGACGCATTCATTGCGCCTACCTTAGAACAGTTACTAGATCCGACTACTTGTGGTCTATCAACAGTGACTGACCGTTTCGGTCCATTCTCCGCTTTCACTACTGCTTGTGGCGGTGGTAACCCAAACCTCCAGAACGAAGAAGCGCAGTCTAAGCAACTAGGCTTTGATGTGAACTACGGCAACTTTGATATGTCGGTCACTTGGAATAAGACCGACTTCCAAAACCGTATCATTCAAATTAACGGCCAGGATCTCATGGAACTGGACTTCGCTAACTTCAAGACAGCCACTGGCTTCTCAGGCAGCGGCCTTGCGGGTGATCGCCCAACCGAAGATCAATTACGCGCTTGGGTAGCAAGCCCACAGTCTAATAAAGACATCGTGCGTGACCCTTCGGATATTTTCACTATCTTGCAGGTGAACAACACGAGTACTACTAACGCGGAATCCGTGTCAGTGGAAGCGTTTGATATCGATGCTAACTATGGTTTCTCCCTCAACAATTGGGGTGATTTCCGCATAGGCTTACAAGCAACGTTCATCGATCACTTCTACTATCAAGGCGATTCTACCCAGCCTGTGAAAGACGGTGCCGGCCTTTATAATGACCCAACTTCAGCCGCTCCTGAGCTTCCAGAATGGAAAGCGAATTTGCGTATGGGTTGGTCAATGGGCAATCACTCGATCAGCTCCACAGTACATTATGTCGATGACATGCCTTATGACGGTCCGTTGTTTACGCACATCGACTTCTTCGCTAACACTAACCGCCCTGTAGGCATCACTACCGTTAACGCTTGGACGGATATGGACATATCCTATACCTACCGTGGTTTTGAAATGTTAGGTGGCGAAAGCTCATTCTCAATAGGTTCACGTAATGTGTTTGATCGACAAGCACAGCGTTCGCCTGAGTTTGCAGGGGTGATGGGTGGTTTGCAGGATCCGATGGGGCGTGTGCTCTACGCTCGTTTCGTTTACGACTTCCAATAAACTCGTCAACGTAACAGGGTTGGCGCTTACATAGGCCAATAAAAAAAGGGGCTCCTAGTGAGCCCCTTTTTTTTGTTCTCAATACCTCAATCTGAGATATGCGGAAAATATTCTTGCAGTTGCTCTCTATTCAACACGCCACTATGGGCTTCAAAACTATGGTCTTGCGCAAAGAAATAACTGCGCGGTAGTTCTCCGTGCCATAGCGGATCGATACTGAATCGAAGCTTCTCTACAAATGCATCGGCAAACATCCAACTCTCGAACTCTGCCAAACCATAGCTGTCCAAAATATCCAACGCTTCTTCACGATCTTCTAACAAATCTGTCGAGATAATCACTAACGAAAAATCTGGATCGTTCTGCTTTATCTCACCCAGCAATTTCAGCTCAACACGACAAGGCGCGCAATCTATAGACCATAGACTAAGCACAAAGGGCTTCCCGGAAAACTCTTCTTTAATCTGCGCAAAACTTTGCCCATCAAATGGGCGTAGATTATCTGCATGAGCATAGCCCACACTTACTGTCGCAATACTTGTAATGCTGAAAATATGAAGCAAAATTCTCTTAACGGGCTTAGTGTGTAACCACATTTTCAATCTCCCTGAAGATATACCCAAACTGCGCTGTCGCCCAACTTAAGTAGACTCCGTCGGCAGTATTAATAAGTAAAGGATGATCACTAGATTGATCAGTGACTAGAAAATCTGATGCTGCACTCCAGGTTTCCCCATCGTCGTGTGAACGCATAATTTTTAGTTGCGTCTGCACTCCATTGAAACCTTTCCATACCATTTTTAGTTCATCATCATATAACGCCAAACTCGGATGCCCCGCACCCGGCGTTGCATCTACTTCGATCAGTTGCGTTGATGTCGCATTGCTCAGATCATAGCGCGCATAGTAGATCCCCTTGTGAATATCTCCCGCACTAAACCAACTCATATGGTATTGATCTTTAGCCCCGGCTAACACCATGCTTGGCCCGTGGTGTGGGCAGGCATCAATATACCAGTCATCAACAGTGGCTCTGTCTAGCCCCGTCACCTCACCATCTGGATTCAATACTGCAATGGCGTGATCACGAATTTGGCTATCATAAATTTGACGCCACAGTATGGCGACATTGTCTGGCCCCTGCGGCGCGATCGCGATACGACAACATTCGCAGCTATTATGGGAAACACGGTAATTTTTGCTAAAGGTCTTGCCATAATCTTGCGAAACAGCGTAGTAAATTGCAGCCCCTGGATACGCTTCTTCACGCGCCAATGTCGCTTCCATGTCGCGCTTATCTATCCAAGTCAAATACAAATTTCCAGATTCGGTAAGAAAAAGACTATCGAATCGATGACCAGTTTTGAGGCCGTCGTCATTGATAGTTTGTGGCACAGTAAAACTCTGACCGCCATCTGTAGAGCGACTAAATCTAATCAAGCCCGTGAAGTTTGACGACGTCTTAGTCGTCCACGACAACAGAATATCTCCTTGGGGGCCTATTACAATTTTCGGTCGATTCTCACCATTGAATTCAGCATCTTCTGGCGTTTCATTCACTTGCACAGGCTCAGAATAAGTAACGCCTTTGTCATCTGATTGAACGACATAGACATGTTCGTTCTGCACAAAAGTCACCCAGAGTCGGCCCTCGGAATCGACAGCCGCGCTAGGGGCACCACCGCAATGCACGCTGACATAGTCGGCACCAAAAGTTTCTTTTAGCTCACTGCAACTTTCAGCTTGAACCAACTGAAAGCTGCCTAATAAACTGATCAGAAAACCTGTTGCAATACTTTTAGAAATCATAGGAAACATTCGCATAGTAGGTGCGGCCTGGCCATGGGTGCGCAACGAACGAGAGCTCATCCGTCACATTGTCCACACCAAATCCGAGCGCAACACCATTAGTAAGATTATAGGTTGTCTTTAGTCCTAGCCGTTTAAAATCATCTTGTGCGCCATAGACCCCATCTTCGTTGTCGGTATTGTCGTTACGACCAAAGCTATCACTTGCGTACTGGAAATTGATCCCAGCATCCCACTGCGAATTAACGTGGTAGGTCATCAGCAAGTTGCCACGCCATTCTGGCATTCTTGGATAGGTATTGCCTTCTATACTCGGGTCGGGATCGTTCTTAACAATCTCTGAATCGGTGTACACCATATTAAATCGCACATCGAGATTACTGATCCCTAGATCGTCAATGTTGGCAATAAATTCGACACCACGTGTTTCGATTTCATCTACAGGAATAAATGTGCGTACAGAGAGACCGCCTGGTAGATTTTCTGATTGCGACTCAACCACATCTTTTATTGTTTCTTGAAATAAGTTTACCCGGACCGTGCCACCTGCAACATCTCGCTCAAGCATGATGTTCTGATGCCAACCATCTTCTGGTTGCAGCTCAGGATTGGCAACACTGATCGCATTATAGGCAGAGTATTGACTGAATAATTCTTCGACAATTGGAAAGCGATACGCTTTGCCCAAAGCGTAAGCGAAGCGCCACTGATCTACAGGCTGGTAGCCTACAGAGAACTTAGGAGACACCTCTTTGCGCGAAGTCTTCGGTACAGCCACCACATCAAATTCCGGGGTCGCTGCATCGTCTTTCGAGAAGTAACCATTATCACTTTCAAATTTCTCCCAACGCGCCCCCAAACCTAGATCCCACTGCGCATTAATGTCCCAATTCATCTGGGCGAACACAGCGTTCATTTGCGTCTCACCGCCACTGCGGCTTGTAAACCCATTGAATTCACCGGCCCTATAATTATCAGAACTGTACACATCCATATTCAGTTCATAGGCGTCGTGCCGAGCGCCCACTATCAAGCCTAAACCGTCCACACCTAGCGAATCAAAAAATAACTTCGCTTCTGCACTACTCCAGCCAGTGTCGCCAAAATCGTTCACTTGACCTGCTAGGCTGTAATCCGAGTCACTAGGATTCGAAAAGGACGAGCGAGTTTCGTCACGCAATACATCGAACTGATTGAGATTGGCCTCAAATACTACGCCTTCGGCCACTGGGCCGCGCAAACGTAAACCTACTGATAGGCTGTCGCGCTCTTGCTCCGAAACACCCAATCGCGATGAAGGTGCGTTGAAAGCGAGACCATTTTGTACAACATCGCCGCTCCAGACTGTGGTGCCAGACGTATCGCGCAAATAGCTATTAGGCGAATTAGCGCCATTCAAGCGATCTTCATAGGCAATATTGAGCAATGCCTGCCATTGCCCGAACTCTTGACCAATCTTGACCTTGTAATTGTCAGTACGAGTGTCCTGCACGCCGGTGTCACCGAAATAGGTGCGCAGGTTAGAACGCTCATCATTCCCTGCAATCCCTCCCGCGACCGTGGTTAAGCTGCTAGCCGAGGTACTGCCTCCGTAGTAGAAAGTTTGCGGCTGCGACTCGCTATCGAGGCGGTTATAAGAGAAGTACACACTAGTGTCGCCAATCTTGTCGCCATAGGAGAAGAATGCTTTGTGCCCGTTAACGGTGTCATCAAAGCCATAGGCATCGAAACTCTGAGAGAAGTAAGAGGTATCGAAGTGAAACTCACGCTCTTGCGGGATCGCAGACTCTATCAGTACGACGCCGCCCATCGAGTTGCCACTAAACTCTGCAGAAAATGGACCGTAAAGCACTTCAACTTGGGCAATTTCGCTTGCTGACACCATTGTCCAACGCGGCGCGCCATTCCAACGAGACTGCAGAAGATAGTGAAGAGGAACCCCGTCGGCAAAGACCATAGAGCGCGAGGTTTGGAACATATTGGAACCGCGCATGCCCATAGTGCCATTTGAGTCGCCGATGAAACGTCGACGAATGACAAGGCTAGGCTCAAATTTCACCACATCTTCTGTAGTCGCGACGTTGATGCTAACAAGATCCTGCTGCGTGAGGAGACTACTAGGATGCGCGCTCGCTGCGCGCTGATTGGATTGCTCTCCCCAAACGACCACTTCCTCTAACGCTTGCTGGTCTGCGGCCAATGCCTGCGTGCAAGCTAACGCACTGACTATTAAGGTAATTTCCAAGCTAAGGGCCTTGCGGTGCCTATCGTTAAGCATATCTCGACTCTCAAATTTTACAGAAGTCGTAATTCTATAGTTCATTCCCAAACGCGCAATGTGACCAAATGTCGCAGGGCCAAACAAAAAGCCAATAAGAAGCTCAGATTGATGGGGTGCGAGTTCACGGTAACTTACGCTAGAATAGCGCTCGACCTGTCATTTACGACGCGCACTTTAGAAGAGGAAAACCCTTGAATAACAGTAAGATTGCCTTTATTGGCGCAGGAAATATGGCGAATAGCCTAATCCATGGACTTATTAATAAGGGTGTGCCAAAAGACAATATCACCGCATGCGACATTGATCAGGACAAATTGCAGGGCTTAGTCGATACTTGTGGCATTCGCACAGCGAGCATTGCCGATGCCGCAAGATCGGCCAACGTCATCGTTCTCGCGGTAAAACCTCAAGTCATGGAGCAAGTGTGCACGAACCTGCACACATTCCTAGCAGAGACCGGCTGCATTATCATTTCTATCGCCGCAGGTGTACCTTTGCGCAGCCTAGAGGAATGGCTCGGACCGCAACAAGCCATAGTGCGCTGTATGCCAAACACACCGGCACTTGTGTCTGAGAGCGCTACTGGTTTATTTTCCAATGCCCACACTAATGATGAACAAGCAAAACTCGCCGAGTCTATTTTGTCTGCAGTGGGCATTTGCAGCTGGCTCGATAGCGAAGCGCAGATCGACATGGTCACCGCGCTTTCTGGCAGCGGCCCCGCTTATTATTTCCTACTCATGGAAGCGATGGAACAAGCGGCTGTGACGATGGGGCTTGATCCAAAGATGGCACGTCAATTTACAATTCAGACAGCACTCGGCGCAGCCAAATTGGCGGCAAGTAGTGACGTGGCTCCCGATGAACTAAGACGCCGAGTGACATCTCCAGGCGGCACCACTGAGGCGGCCATCAAGAGTTTTGAAAATGACGATTTTCGTAGCATTGTCGAACGTGCAATTGCGGCCGCACAAAAACGCTCTATTGAGTTAGCGAGCTAACTGGCACCGAGCGCCATTAGCAACTAAGCAAGACTAAATAAAAGAGAGAGAACGTAATGGGTTCATTAGGAAGTGCAGGATATTTGATTGTCAGTTCTTTGGGAGGGTTGTACATTCTCGCTGTTTTATTGCGATTTATGTTGCAAGTCGCTCGAGCTGATTTTTACAATCCTTTCACACAAGCGATAGTGAAAGTAACAGATCCGACTGTGCGTCTCTTTAGGCGATTTATCCCAGGATTTAAAGGCTTCGATTTCGCCTCATTGTTACTGGCACTAGTTGCCCAATGCATTGCGACTACTTTGCTCATTTATTTTAGCGGCTATGCGCTTCCCAGTATCGGCCTGATCGTGAGTTGGTCTAGCGTAGGCCTTCTGTCATTTATCCTTAATATCTATTTTTGGTCAATGATCATTTCGATCGTGTCTAGCTTCATTGCGCCCTTTAGTCGACACCCAGGACTAGTATTGGTTCGCCAACTAACAGAACCCGTCATGGAGCCTCTGCGACGCTTACTACCTTCTATGGGTGGGCTAGATTTCTCTCCTATATTTTTGTTTCTCGCACTACAAATTATTCGTGTTATTTTCATTGACCCTGTTGGGGTCAATACAAGATTGGTGCTGGGAATATAGGCGAAAGTGTCGGAACAAACAGCAGCGTGTTTTCAATGGCAGGGGCAAGATTTATTGCTCCATTGCCGCTTACAACCCAAAGCGTCCAAAGATGAGTTTGCGCAAGTGCTTGGCGATCAGTTAAAGATTCGCATTACGGCACCTCCTGTTGATGGCAAAGCCAACAAGCACCTCATAAAATTTTTAGCTAAACAATTTAAAGTGACACAAGATAAGGTTTGCATCATAAGCGGCGAAAACTCACGACAGAAGCGAATAAAAATAGTAGGCCCGCAACGCCTTCCTGAAGCGTTGTTACTCCAGCCTCCCGTACTCACTAATTCACACACGGATAGCGCAAAAATATAATATGCCAAAAACCGTCCCAGAAAACTCCGTAGGAATCGTAACGCCTCAGTGCTTACATTTCGACGATCCACTTTTGTTGCGTAGTGGCAAAAGTATTAATAGCTATGACCTCATGATCGAAACCTATGGCCGTTTGAATGCGAAAAAAAGCAACGCCATTCTCATCTGTCATGCACTCAGCGGCGACCACCACGCAGCGGGCTATCATAGCGAAGACGACAGCAAACCAGGTTGGTGGGATCATTGCATTGGGCCCGGCAAGCCTATCGACACAGACAAATTCTTTGTCGTCTGCCTCAATAATCTAGGAGGCTGTGCCGGTAGCACAGGCCCCAGCTCTATCAACCCAGATACCGGTACTTTTTATGGCCCAGATTTCCCCATCGTCACAGTCCGCGACTGGGTGAAAAGCCAAGTAGCGTTAATGGAACGACTCGGCATTGAACAATGGGCCGCCGTAGTAGGCGGAAGCTTAGGCGGCATGCAAGTAATGCGCTGGGCTATCAGTTATCCCGAACGATTAAAGCACGCCATCATGATTGCTGTGGCACCCAAACTTTCGGCGCAAAACATTGCCTTCAATGAAGTAGCACGCCAATCGATCACGGCTGACCCTAATTTCCATAACGGCCGATATTTGGAACATGGCACTCACCCTAAAAAGGGTCTGATGTTAGCGCGCATGGTCGGACACATCACTTACCTTTCCGATAGCGCCATGCGCGGTAAGTTTGGTAAAGACGAAGAGCCTGTCAACAGTGACGCTATCGCAGGAAACTTCGGCCGTGATTTACGCACCGGCCAACTTAGTTTCGGCCTCAATGTGGATTTCCAAGTCGAAAGCTATCTGCATTACCAAGGCGAACGCTTCTCAGAGCAGTTCGATGCGAACACCTATTTGTTAATGACAAAAGCGCTCGATTATTTTGACCCAACAGTTGATTACGATGGCAGCCTTAGCGCCGCATTCGCCAACAGCAACTGCCGCTTCCTATTAATGTCTTTCAGTTCGGACTGGCGTTTCCCGCCAGAACGTTCACGCGAGATAGTCGACGCACTTTTAGAGGCCGGAAAGCAAGTGAGCTATCTTGAGATTGAAGCCGATCAAGGCCACGATGCTTTCCTTCTTCCTGTGCCACGCTATGTCGATGCTTTTTCCACTTATCTCCAACGTGTAAGTGATGAGGTGAATTCATGATGCGCCCTGATCTCGACATTATTCAGCATTGGATCAAGCCCGGAAGTCGCGTCCTCGACCTTGGCTGCGGTGACGGTAGTTTATTGAAATTTCTCAAAACCGAGAAGAACGTTTCCGAAATCGGGCTAGAGATTGCAGAGCAAAATATTAGACTGTGCCTAGAAAAAGGCGTTAACGTAATCGAGCAAGATCTCAATAAAAGCCTAAAGAATTTTAAAGGAAAAAGTTTTGATACCGTCTTGCTGACACAGACATTGCAGGCCGTTAATTATCCCGATGTCATTATCGACGAGATGCTAAGGATTGGGAAAAACTGCATCGTCACGTTTCCGAACTTCGGCAACTGGCGCTCGCGTATGTATTTGTTCTTTAAGGGCAGGATGCCTGTATCCAACTTCATGCCTTATGAATGGTATAACACTCCTAACATCCATTTCTGTACGGTGCGCGATTTTGATGAACTGTGCCGTGATAAGAACATTAAGATTATTACACGCACAGTGGTTGATCACCGCCACCAAGGCAGCTGGATGATACGGTTGTGGCCGAACCTTTTAGGGGAAACCGCCATTTATCATATCAGTCGTTAAGAAGGTCGAGAATTACGATGAAGAAAATTGTATTAGCTACGGGAAACGCAGGAAAGCTACGAGAGTTCCAGCAAATTCTTGGAAGCTCAACTATTGAGTTCGTTACCCAGCGTAGTCTCGGAGTTAGCGACGCTGATGAAACCGGATTGAGTTTTGTCGAGAACGCCATCTTAAAAGCACGACATGCTTGTGCAGTGACAGGGCTGCCTGCACTCGCTGATGATTCCGGCATAGAAGTCGACGCGCTCAATGGCAAGCCTGGCATTTATTCAGCGCGTTATTCCGAGCCGGATGCCACTGATCAACGCAATAACGAGAAGCTTTTAGCAGAATTGGCCGACGTGCCACTCGAAGCCAGAACCGCACGCTTTCAATGTGTGATCGTCTTCATGCGCCATAGCGAAGACCCAATGCCGTTTATTTCGCAGGGCTCTTGGGAAGGACGCATCCTATTCGATGTTAGTGGTGATAACGGCTTTGGTTACGATCCATTGTTCTACGTGCCGACACATCAATGTGCCTCCGCACAGCTGGACCCTGCCATCAAGAACAGTATTAGTCATCGCGGACAAGCCCTGCAAAGTTTGTTACAGCATTGGGCTGCTTTAAGCGGTGCACTCTAGTGTCCAATGACCTCGGCGTCACTCCCACTACATTGTTAGCATTGCCTCCGCTAAGTCTCTACGTGCACATTCCATGGTGTGTGCGAAAGTGTCCTTATTGCGACTTCAATTCTCACGAAAAAACCACTGAGCTCCCGGAGCAAGCGTATATCGATGCCTTGCTGCAAGACTTTGCATCCTCGGCCCCCTTTATCCAAGGCCGTTCACTACACTCTATCTTTTTCGGCGGTGGGACTCCCAGTCTTTTTAGTGCGCAGGGATTTGATAGATTGCTCCGGGGGATTAATCAAAAAATTGATTTCGCTCCGGATATCGAGATCACTATGGAGGCGAACCCTGGTACAGCAGAGCGCCAAAAATTTGCAGACTACAGACGCGTAGGAATCAATCGACTTTCGATTGGCATCCAGAGTTTTGATGATCTGCAATTACAAGCGCTGGGCAGGATTCATGGCAGCGATGACGCCACAAAGGCTGTTGAGTATGCCCGTGCAGCGGGTTTCGATAATTTCAATATCGACATCATGTACGGATTAAAAGGGCAGAACACAGCCGCCGCGATGCGTGACCTGAATACGGCAATTGCCCTTAGTCCCACCCATCTTTCTTGGTACCAACTAACGATTGAACCGAATACTGAATTTTATAAACGTCCCCCCATTCTCCCAGAGGACGATGCCTTAATAGACATTCAAGACAACGGTTTTGCCTTACTCCAATCACATGCTTATTCTCGCTATGAGATTTCGGCGTTTGCACAAGCAGGACGACAGGCGCGACACAATCTTAATTATTGGCGTTTCGGGGATTATATTGGCATAGGGGCAGGTGCTCACGGAAAAATCACATTAAAGGATACGCAGCAAATTGTGCGTACTCGCAAGAAGAAACAACCGGATCACTACTTAGCCGATCCACAGCTAAAACCCGTCAACACGAGCCCTATCGCTTTAGACGAGGTCGCCATCGAGTATTTATTGAATGTACTTAGATTGCCAGAAGGGTTTACAGCGGCCCATTTCGAGAGCTGCACCGGACTAGGTTTCGAGGCTATCGAAAAGCAGGTATCATCATTGCAGAATCAAGGTTTGATGCAGATCGATGGGCCCCTAATACGCCCAACCGAGAAGGGACAACAATTTTTGAATAGTGTTTTAGAAGCATTTCTATGATCTAGAAAACATCAATGAGGGAAACAGCCATGAGTCGAGCGCTATACGAACAGCATTGCCAAGCCTGCACCATCGGCACACGAGCCATGCTCCCCGAAGATTCTAATAAACTTCTTGCCTCTATTGCGCGCTGGAAAAAAGTGAACGTGGACGGAATGGAGCAGATTCGCCGCGAGTTTCATTTCCCTGACTTCAAAGAAGCCGCTGCCTTTACTCACAAAATCGGTTTAATTGCTGAGCGCGAAGATCACCACCCCAGCGTATTGCTGGAATGGGGAAAGGTCACCGTGTCATGGTGGACCCATAAAGCTAATGGCCTACACGATAACGACTTCATCATGGCCGCCAAAACCGATCTTATCGCTAGCCACTCGACGGGCAACAAATGAACCATACGTTTCCTACGTTCATGACGCACCTCGATGCGCTTATAAGCAAACCCAGCATTAGCTCTTCCAACCCTAAGTTTGATGTTAGCAATAGCGCGGTTATCGACTATCTTGCGCAAAGCTATGAAGATTTAGGGTTTCAATGCGAGCGAGTTAGTAGCGCCCCCACCTCGGTGCTCACCGCCAGCAATGAAAAAATCAACCTCATCGCCACACGCGGGAGTGGCCCCGGCGGGCTCGTCTTAGCTGGCCATACCGATACCGTGCCGCTTGATGAAGCCTTGTGGAAAGTGAACCCTTTTCGACTAACCGAGAAAGAGGGGCGCCTATATGGCTTAGGCAGCACCGATATGAAAAGCTTTTTTGCGCTCGTGATGGAAGCACTCAAAGAGTTTAATGGCGTCGTGTTTAAGCAGCCGTTGATCATCCTCGCGACCGCAGACGAAGAAACCTCCATGCAAGGGGCAAGAACTTTAGCGGAACTCGGTCGACCTCGAGCACGCTGCGCAGTGATTGGGGAACCCACAGGGATGCGCCCTATCAATGCTCACAAAGGCATAATGATGGAGTCTATCGATTTACTAGGGCAGAGCGGGCACTCCTCAGACGCCGCTCTTGGGCATAACGCCTTAGACGCCATGCACAGCGTCATTAGTGAGCTTATTGTCTTTAGGCAAGAGCTACAGACGCGCTTCAATAGCCCTGTGTTCACCATCCCTACTCCTACTCTCAACCTTGGCTGCATTCATGGCGGGGACAACCCGAACCGTATTTGCGGACAATGCCGCTTAGAGTTTGATATTCGCTTATTACCGGGAATGGAAATCGAAGCAATGCGCGAAGAAATACGCGCCCGAATCACTCCCATCGCGCTGCGTTTTGGGGTCGTGCCGACTGTCGCTCCCTTGTTTGCAGGACTACCTGCCTTCATGACAGCGCCAGACAATGAACTCGTTAAGACAGCCGAACGGCTGACCGGCCATAGCGCCGCTACCGTCGCCTTTGGCACTGAGGCGCCATTACTGCAACGTCTTGGTATGGACACTATCGTGCTAGGCCCTGGCGACATCGATCAAGCTCACCAACCCGATGAATTTTTAGAGCTAGATAGAGTAGGCCCTTACATAGACACTTTACGAGGCCTTATTCGCCACTATTGTCTGTAGCCGTCTAACACGTCTGCACACATGACAGTTCGATAAAAATATTCATAACATTCAATAAATAGACTATATTCACGCCCATGCAAAATCTCCCCGATTACATAGACTGGTTTCGACACTCTTCCAGTTATATTAACGCCCATCGCAAGAAGGTGTTCGTCGTGCTATTGCCTGGCGAAGCGCTAGAGCACCCTAACTTCAATAATATTGTGCATGACATCAACTTGCTGAACAGCCTGGGCGTTAAGCTCGTGCTGGTCCATGGTGCGCGTCCGCAGATTAACAATGCATTGGACGCCGCACAGATCCAATCGACTTATCACAAGGGTTTACGCATTACGGATGCCGATAGTCTTGTGCATATCAAGCAAGTGATTGGCGCATTAAGCATCGATGTAGAGGCCATGTTCTCCATGGGCCTTGCCAATTCCCCTATGCATGGCGCCGACATTACCGTCAGTCGCGGAAACTACATTACCGCCAAACCTCTTGGCGTACTCGACGGCATTGATCACGCGCTAACAGGCGTCGTACGTAAGGTGAACGCAGAAGCGATTCAGCAACATTTAGATGCTCACAATATTGTCCTGCTGAGCAATCTTGGCTATTCCACTACAGGTGAAGTCTTTAATCTTTCCGCTGAGGATGTGGCCACAGAGGTCGCCATCGCGCTGAACGCAGAAAAACTCATTATGTTTATTCCGCAAACGGGCATTCTCGATGGCAATGGTGACATGGTCAGCACGCTCAGCCCTGCCTCGGCTCAACATGTTTTAGAGGCGGTCAGTGCGAAACAAGAGAACAACGCCAATGGGATCGCCCAAGCACTAACCGCAGCCCTGAAAGCTTGCAGCAAAAATGTCCCACGCAGCCATTTGATCAGCTTTGAACACAATGGCGCTTTGATTGAAGAGCTATTTACACGCAACGGCAGCGGCACACTGGTATCGAAAGAAACATTCGAAGTATTACGCCAAGCTAACATCGAAGATGTGGCAGGGCTTCTAGAGCTTATAACGCCGCTCGAAGACGCCGGCGTGCTTGTACATCGTTCGCGTGAGCTATTAGAAACAGAGATCAATTATTTCTTCGTTATAGAACGTGAAGGCATGATTATCGCCTGTGCGGCATTGTATCCAATGGATGAGTCCTGTGGCGAAATTGCCTGCATCGCGATCCACCGAAATTATCAAGACACTGGCAGGGGCAAAGACTTGCTCATCGCCATTGAGAAACAGGCGAAGAGCGCAGGCATGAACAAAGTCATCGTGCTCACGACGCAAACCACACATTGGTTCTTAGAAAATGGGTTTACCCCAATCACAGTGGAACAGCTTCCCGAGAAGAAGCAAAAACTGTACAACTATCAGCGCAACTCTAAAGCTTTGGTCAAAAATTTGAACTAGAGACTCTCTTTATCAGGTCTTTAGCTTTCGTGTTCTGCAAAAAATCATAAGAAACGCAGCACCGCTTCACGACAATAATAAGGAGAAACACTCATGAAGAAACTCATATTGACCGGTTTGCTCAGCATGGCCGTTAGCGCCAGTATACAAGCTCAGACTTTCACTGCAGGCGGCCCTCTCGGCACTATTAATGAAGCGGGCATCGCAACTCCCATGTCCGCCAACGTCAAAGTGTTCGGCAGTTTTCGCACTGCCGAAAGCTGTACGTTTGACCCCTCACGCAATTTGATTCTTGCCATGAACAATGGCGTATCAAACACGATGCAGCCGAACGATGGCTATGTCTCCTTAATCAATCCCGATGGCAGTGTGCATACTTCTAAATGGATTGGAGCGACCCGAGACGGCTTAGAACTAGATCAGCCTCTGGGCAGCGCCATTAACAATGGTGTGCTTTATGCTGTGGATATCGACCAGGTGCGTATGTTCGACCTTGCCACTGGTCAACCCATGGGATCAGTCACTGTTCCCGGCGCAACCGGATTGAATGGTGTGGGTGTTGCGGCTGACGGAACGGTTTACGCCTCTAACACGAGAGCCGTTGAGCGCATCTATAAAGTCACACCAGACGGCGAGGCATCAGTGTTTGCCGAAGGCGCACCACTTGCCGCCCCCAACGGGGTCGCTATCGACAATAACGGCAACATCGTCGTCGTCAATGTGGGTGACAACGCTGTTATCACTTACAACCCAGCAGGAGAAGTCATCATGACTGAGCACTCAGTAGAGGGTGGCAATGATGGGGTGGTAATTATGGAAGATGACACTAAATACATCAGTAGCGTGCGCTTTGGCAGCGTGTCTCGCATTCGACCAGGCCAAGCGGCCGAAGTCATTGCCTCTGGCATCCCATCGGCGGCGTCGATGTGCTATGACTCCGTTCAGAACCAATTAGTGATTCCAATGAACTCCAACAATGCGTTGGCATTCATTCCGCTAGACTAAGCGGTTTGCTCCGCTGCCGAATTATTTTTCGGTAGCGGGGCGCTCTAATACCACGAAACTATAGTCGTAAGGGTTTGGTCCCGCGGCTAAAAAATCCTCTCTTCCCAACTCTTCCCACTGAGTCAAATCGAATACTGGAAAGTGTGCATCACCTTCTACGTCTGCATGCACCTGAGTCAAATACAATCTATCGGCAATGGGAAATGCTAACGCATAAATCTGCGCGCCGCCGATGATGACGGCCTCGTCGGCACCATCAATCAAAGCAATACTTTGCGCGAGCGAGCGAGCTTCGTCCAAGGAGTGTACGACTTTAATGCCAGGGGCCGTAAAGTCTAGATCTGTAGTGATCACAATGTTCGCGCGCCCAGGCAAAGGTCGACCGATCGACTCCCAGGTTTTACGTCCCATGATGATCGGCTTGCCCATCGTCACACGTTTGAAATACTGCAGGTCTTCAGACAAATGCCATGGCAGCGCATTGTTGCGACCAATAGTTCTGTTGCGGGACATTGCCCAAATCATTGCTAGTCTCATAATGCAGGCTCTTTAAACGGCAACTGGCGCTTTTATATGCGGATGCGCTTCATAGTCAATAAGTTCGAAATCAGAAAACTCATAACTAAAAATATCAGCGGGTTTACGTTTAATGTTTAGACGCGGCAATGACATAGGCTCGCGCGTTAACTGCAATTTTGTTTGTTCGATATGATTACTGTATAGATGAGTATCCCCACCAGTCCAAATGAAGTCGCCGACCTCTAGATCACATTGCTGTGCCACCATATGTGTGAGCAACGCATAAGAGGCAATATTAAATGGGACGCCTAAGAAGGTATCTGCCGAACGCTGGTACAACTGGCATGACAATTTGCCATTCACTACATAAAACTGGAACAAAGAGTGGCAAGGAGGAAGTGCCATTTGATCCACATACGCAGGATTGTAAGCCACCACCATCAAACGTCTAGAATTTGGGTTACTGCGAATTTGCTCGATTAACTTAGTAATCTGATCGACAGACTGACCGTCTGGGCCCGGCCAAGAACGCCACTGGAAACCATAGACTGGCCCAAGATCGCCTTGCTCATCCGCCCATTCGTCCCAAATCGAAACGCCGTTCTCTTTCAGATAGCGGATATTAGTATCGCCACTCAAAAACCATAGCAACTCAACTATGATCGAGCGCAGGTGTAGTTTCTTTGTGGTGAGCACAGGGAAACCTTTTGCGAGATCAAACCGCATCTGATGGCCAAACACCGATCGTGTACCGGTACCTGTGCGGTCCTCTTTGACTTCACCTTCATCGAGGATTCTTTGTAAAAGATCGAGATACTGTTTCATGATTTACTACGCTCTATCGTCAATTCAATTGGTGGTGGTTACTTTTCGCGGTGCTTTGTACGCGATTACCATCAACGCAATGCCCGCGATAATCAATGGCAATGAAAGAATTTGCCCCATCGTCATCCAATCCAAGAAGACAAAGCCTATGCCTTCGTCTGGCTCCCTGTAAAACTCTACGAAGAAACGCTGCACACCATAGCCGATTCCAAACAGGCCTGAGGCGGCGCACATAGGGCGAGGCTTAGAAGTGAACCACCACAGCAAAGAAAACAACACAACTCCCTCTAGGGCGAACTGATATAGCTGTGAGGCATGGCGCGGCAGAGGGTCTACATGGGGGAACACCATCCCCCAGGACACATCGGTATGTCGGCCCCACAATTCACCGCCAATGAAATTACCAATACGCCCTGCGCCTAAACCAAACGGGGCCAAAGGGGCAATGAAATCCAATACTTTGAAATAAGGTTTATTAAGCTTACCGGCATACCAATACAACGCGGCCATGACACCTAGGATTCCGCCATGGAAAGACATGCCACCTTCCCAAACTCTAAGCACCCACAATGGATCGGACAATACTTTGTCAAAATTGTAGAAGAAGGCCGAGCCAATGCGGCCGCCTAACACAGCCCCCAAAGCGCCATAGAAAATTAGGTCGGCAACTTGCTCGTCAGCCCACAGATCTTGGGACTTCTTAGCGCGATACTTTGCCAGTAACCATGCCCCCCCAAAGGCAATAATGTACATGATGCCATACCAATGGACAGTCAGTGGGCCTAGGGAGAATGCGACGGGATCAAATTGCGGGTAAGTGAACATGCGTAGGATCTTGGAAAGGGGTTGGAAATAGCGCTAAGCAAATGCTTGGACTATCTCAAGAGCCATGATGCTCCCCTATGGCCAAAGGCCTGTCAAGATGTAATCGTGCGAATAGGCTTAGCCGAGAAGGGCGAGCAGGGCCTTCTTTTTCTCTAAAGACAAGGCTTGAAACTTCTCAACAACCTGATGGGCCGGCTTGGCCAATGCGGGCTTCAATCCGAAAGTATCCGCCGTAGATTTCAAGCCACGGGCGATTAACTCAGACAAATGTTGCTCAAGTAGCAAGGTAATCTCCGAATTCATGCTCCGGCGATTCATGCGCGAAATTTCTGAGAGGTGTGCGTGGTATTCACACGGTAGACGCAAGATGAACTTGTTCTTTTCTGCCGCCAGCTGCGCTGTGAGAGTGTGATCGCCTGTTTGGCCTACTGACATTTCTCTAACCTTAGAATGTATGTTGAGCAGGACGTCCCCATCCATGGGGGCGTCATTACTCGGCAAATCCCTTTGATGCCTCGACTCCCGAAGCAATCCAAGGGATGCATTATCCTTAAAAAAACTGAAGTTAATGTAGGAATATTGCCTGTTCAACGAAATAACCCGTCACATTAGATGGGAGCACACAATTATCGGATTATTTAATTGGTTCGCGATGAACGCAACAGTCTATCAACACCCGCATTATAAAGGGCCATATCAACGCAACTACGCACCATCTGAGCATCATCCATCGCCATCACTTGCTCTAGTAATTGCTGCGCTGCCGAGAAAGTCATACTGCGAATGACCGCTTTCACTTTTAACAAAGTGGTGGCATTCATTGACAACACATCAAAACCCATCGCCATCAATAATACGGCGCCACCGGGATCTCCTGCCATTTCGCCGCATATACTGACAGATTTATTCTCAAGGTGCGCCTGCTCCACGATGAAGCGCAAAGCCTGCAAGACAGCAGGATGAAATGAGGAATATAGGCTAGCGACTCGCGGGTTGTTACGGTCCACGGCCAGAAGATACTGGGTAAGGTCATTACTGCCCACCGATATAAAGTCCACTAAGCGGCTTAGGGCGCGGGTCTGGTACACCGCGGCAGGCACTTCAATCATGACGCCTATAGGCGGCATTTGCACGTCCAAGCCTTCTTCGCGCAGCTCTCGATAGGCACGTTTTATAATCTGAATAGAACCAGTGACTTCTTGTATATTGGAGATCATCGGCAACATGATCTGCAGATTGTCTAAGCCTTCACTCGCGCGAATCATTGCCCGAACTTGGGCGATAAAAATTTCGGGGTGATCGAGCGTCACACGAATACCACGCCAACCTAAGAAGGGGTTTTCCTCTTCGATCGGGAAATAGGGCAGGGCTTTATCGCCACCGATATCCAATGTCCGCATGGTCACAGGCTTAGGCGCAAACGCACTGAGCTGCTCCCGGTATATGGCCGTTTGCTCCTGCTCACTGGGGAAGCGCTCGCTTAATAAAAAGGGCACCTCTGTTCGAAACAGACCTATCCCCTCAGCCCCATGATCGAGGGAACGCACAACATCGGACATCAACCCTGTATTGACCCAAAGGTTCATACGATGTGCGTCTAAGGTCTCACAGGGGAGGTTAATGATTCCCTCCAAGCCTCGAACCAGCTGCTCTTCTTCTTTGATGACTTCGCGGTAGCGATTACGCAATTGATCGCTAGGACTGCTATACACCTGACCGTTATACCCATCGACGATAAGCTCACGGCCATCCAGTTGTCGATAGGGCAGATCGACCACCCCCATGGTAGTAGGGATCCCCATAGTGCGAGCTAGAATCGCGACGTGAGAGTTGCCCGAACCTTTAACTGACACAAGACCTAACAGCTTTTCCTTTGGCACCTCAGCGAGCATCGCTGCCGTTAACTCTTCGCCAACTAAGATGGTGTCATCAGGGTAATTGGTTTTCGTTACATCGCGGTTCTGCAAATGAAACAATATGCGGCTACACAAGTCTTTGATGTCTGCGGCGCGCTCACGTAAATAAGGGTCTTTCATCGTCTCGAAAGCCCGCACGTGGTCTTTGGCCACCTCGGCAAGCGCCCCTTGGGCCCATTGTCCTAGGCGAATGCGATCGATGACTTCCTTTCCCAAGGCATCGTCATCCAACATGCGCAAATAAACCGCAAACAGCTCTCGCTCCTCGGGCCTTAACCGCGCCTCAAGAGTCACGCCTAACGCACTCATATCCTCACGAACGGACTCTAGCGCCATGTTAAAGAATTCGACTTCTTTTTCGATGTCAGCACAGGCACGCTGAGGGATTAGGTCGAGATCTGCTGGCGGAAACACGACCACAGCATGGCCAATAGCCACGCCGTTGGAGCCTGGAACACCGTTAAAACTAGTATCTGTTTTGCGCTGCCCAGACGGGCTAATGCCTTGTATGGCACCAGTGGCCTCCGCCGCCGCAATCACCCCAGAGAGCTGCGCCGACAAAGTAATAAGGAATGCTTCCTCGCCTTCATCAAAGCTGCGTTTCTCACGATGCTGTACCACCAACACGCCAAGCACCTTGCGATGGTGAATAATTGGAACGCCGAGGAAAGAGCTAAACTCTTCTTCCCCAGTTTCAGAAATATAGTGATAGTTGGGGTGGGCACGGGCATCTTCTAAGTTGACCGGTTCGGCGTTACTCGCCACCAAACCCACTAGGCCCTCACCCAATTGCAGGCCAACATGACCGATGGATGCCTTTTTCAAACCCTCAGAGGCCATTAACACATGACTGTTGATGTCAGGGTCGAGCAGGTAGACGGAGCAGACTTGCGTGTTCATTGCGTCTCGCACCCGAGACACAATTATATCAAGGGCGCTCTGCAAATCCTTTGCAGTGTTCACCTCTTGCACTATTTCTCGCAGCCTTTCTAACATCATCTGGATGTACCGTGTTGACTCTAATTATTGATCTTTGTTGGCACTTACTACTCATGGCGGCAAAAGGCCACGGCCTCAACTAAACGAAGGCAACACAGAGTCTAGGGGTGTCGCTTAAGCGCGAAGATACCTATGTAAGGGCGAAACCAACTCTTTCAATGCCTGCCTATAAACCTCACGCTTAAAGTCGATTACTTGACTCAGCGGATACCAAAAACTTACCCATTGCCAGTCATCGAATTCGGGAGAGCCATTGGTGTTGAGGTTGATCCTTTCCTCATCGGCACGCAGCTTCAGCAAATACCACTTCTGTTTTTGTCCGATGCACACAGGGTTCGAATGTTGACGAATCAGGTTCTTCGGAAGTTCATAATAGAGCCATCCATCTGTTGAGGAGATGATCTCTACATCTTCAGGGGCAAGCCCGACTTCCTCTTCAAGCTCTCGGTACAAGGCATCTTGTAGTGCTTCGCCTTGATGGATACCGCCTTGAGGGAATTGCCAAGCGTCCTGTCCAATCCGCTTAGCCCATAGCAACTGGCCGCGCGAGTTGCAGATGACAATACCTACATTAGGCCTAAAACCCTTCGAATCTATCATCTGCAAGTGTTCCTAATCTAAAAAACATCTCTGGCATTGTTTCACAGGTCTAGGAGAATGTTCAACGGGCGCACAACAACATAGCCCTCCTCTTATAGGTATAATGCGGGTTTTCACTCTTCACAGCGGGTAAGGTATTCCATGGCTTTGGCGATATTTGATCTTGATAACACACTACTAGCAGGCGACAGCGATCACGCCTTCGGTGACTTCTTAATAACTCAGAACTTAGTGGACCCCATACTTCATCGTGAGCAAAACGATGGTTTCTACCAACAGTATAAGAATGGCGGCCTAGATATGGTCGCTTATACTGAGTTCGCGGTTTCTCCACTTAAAGGCATGGCACGAGCTCAGCGCGAGGCTCTGCATGCGCTCTTTATGCAGAACTTTATCGAAGAAATGATGCTCCCCGCCTCAAAAGCGCTTATCGCCGAGCATAAAAGCAAAGGCGATTATTGCCTGATCATGACAGCGACCAACCGGTTCGTCACCGAACCTATCGCCCATTACCTAGGGGTCGATGGACTTATCGCGACAGAGCTGGAAATGATTGACGATCTCTACACTGGCAAGCTGAGCGGCGCACCAAACTTTCAAGATGGGAAGGTACGGCATTTGGAGTTGTGGCTTAAAACTCGCAATGTGACAGGGCAGACACCACTAGACCTCAAAGGCAGCACTTTTTACAGCGACTCATTTAACGATTTGCCATTGCTAGAGTATATCGAAACTGCCATTGCCGTTGACCCAGATGACACCCTTCGCAAGATTGCACAAGAGCGTCAATGGAAGATCATGAGTTTGCGTTGAGCATTATTCGATTGGGGCGAGTGCGATCTCGACAATCAAGTCATCAGCTAAGCGTTCTAACTGAGACTGCAAAGCGTCGATATCTAAGTCTACTGGCACCTTCAGGACTGCCTTTGCGTTAAATAACGCCTCGCCTGACATTGGCGCGCTGCTAATATGTGTACTCAGTTCCTCGACGTTCACATGAGCAGCGGCCAGTGCACGCGCAATTTCTTTGACGATGCCGGGTCGATCATTGCCAACCAACGACAAGCGCAGTGTTCGCTGTTTCGTCGACGCATCGGCTACGCTGACCTTTTCAACTACGAGCTTTAAAATCGACGACAAGTTTTGCAAATCTGCCACTAAAGCATCCGCATGAGACTCTTCCACGCTTACTCGTAAGATACCGGCGAACTTGCCCGCCAAATGCGACATATTACTTTCCAACCAACTACCCGAATGCCGTGCAATAGTCTCGGAAAGTTTCTCGACCAAACCTGGCTTATCATCTCCGATGATTGTCAGTACTAAATATGTCGCCATGACAGCTCCTTTTTTATCGTCGCAGCATTAGCGCTGCTTACGCTTCAATTGTAATGCTACGCGGGAACTGACCAAACTCTTCCCAATAGCTCACGCGCTCTGGAAGTTCATCAGCTGGAAGTTGCACCTTGCCATTCACATCCGTTACTCGAGATACCAAAGTGTGCTCCCCAGGCTGCGCATCGTCCCACTCAAACTGGAACATCTTCCAAGTAAACTGTGAAGCGGCGGGATCTAGGGTTGCGCGCTGCCACTGCCCGTTATCCACTTTTACTTCAACGCTCTCAAGTGGTGTGCCGTCATTAAGCACGAAGCCTGTCACTTTATGGGTAGAGCCCATTTTCGTCACACGGACAATCACGGACTTCAGGTTCATACGCGCAACGGAGTTTTCAACCCAACGCTCCTGCCCCCCAACTTCTTCTTTCTTCAACGTCACATAGTCTCGGCCCATAAAGCGCCCCATGTAACGTGTATCTTGAATATGGATTTGCGTTAACCATTTCACGTTCGCAACACCATACCAACCCGGCACCAATAGACGAACAGGTTTGCCATGATAATGAGGCAAAGGCTCGCCATTCATCTCGAACGCCAGCATATTATTTTCATTCATCGCATCTTCAACAGACATGCTACGGGCAAACGCGGTCTCTACCGTACGGCCTCGCAACTCTTCTTCTCCGATGTCCTTGCCAAAAAACACGATCTCTTTGCCCTCAGGCTTGATCCCGGCTTCCTGTAAAATGTCACGCAAACTAACACCGCGCCATTTGGCGTTGCCTACTAAACCATGAAAAATTCGAGCACCATTACCACCGCACTCAAATCCGACATCCTTTTCAATTGTAGGGCGGCTGCGCAGCTGGTCTAAGGAGAAGCTCAAAGGCTTGTTTACTAAACCCGTGACATTGAGCTCGTAGGTACTATTGTCGATCTCTGGCTGGCCGTAATGTTGCACCAAATAGAAATCGTCATTAGACGTGTAGAAATCGGAAATTTTGTTAGTGTCTAGAAAATGATTCGAACCCGGGCGTACAGGTAGCACTCGGAAGGTATCGGGCACATCAGTAAAGGGGACACTCACCTCACCTTGTGCAAGTGCAGGCATAAGCCAGTTTGGAAACGCTGCCGCGCCAATCGCGAGGGCACTGCCGCCGACCGCTCCTTTTAATAGCTTTCTACGCTCTGGATTTTCCGGGTTCATGGGCTTACCTCATCTTGTTTTTTTAATGTGACGCGCACGTCGGTAAATAGAAAAGCCGACAATAACACAGGGTAGAAATCTTGCCTATATTGGCTCCTTCAGTCGCGCTAGTAACTGCTCTTTGAGCCACCGAGAGCCCATTACTGGACTTCAACCCACAAATTTGGAAAGATCAATCGTGACGCCTGCCCGTATTATAAGGGCTATCGCACTCTAAGACAGGGACGTTCGACTAAGGGGAATAAAAATGAAAAGCCTCATAGCACGTTGTTTTATTGGAACATTATTAATCTGCACTGCCACGATTAGCAGTGCACAAGACCCTATCCGCATTGCCTACATCGACCCACTTACCGGAGCGTTTTCCGCCACCGGTTACAACGGTCTTGTTCAATTTCAATTTGCGGTCGATGAGCTCATCAACTCCAAAGGCGGCCTTCTAGGCGGGCGGCAGGTTGAAATCGTCCCCTACGACAACAAAGCGAGCGCACAAGAGTCACAGATACAATTAAGAAGGGCCATAAGCGAAGGCATTCAATTCATTGCCCAAGGCAATAGCTCCGCCGTGGCTGGCGTACTCACTGATGCCATTCGGCGCCATAATCGGCGCAACCCTGAGCAACCTCTTCTATTCCTGAACTTTGCCGCGGTCGACCCCGCGCTCACTAACGAGAACTGCAATTTCTGGCACTTCCGATTCGATGCTCATGCTGACATCAAGATGCAGGCATTGACCGATATGATTGCCGCCCGTGACGACATAAAACGCCTCTATATTATTGGCCAAGACTATTCGTTTGGCCAAGCCGTGGCCGATTCGGCGGTCGGGCAGCTTTTGGAGAAACGCCCCGACATAGAGATTGTGGGAAATGAACTACACCCAATGGAGACGGTGAAAGACTTCACCCCCTATGTCACTAAGATTGCGCAAGCACGCCCAGACGCGATTATTACCGGAAATTGGGGAGCCGACATGGTGAGTCTTGCTAAAGCGATCAATGATGCGGGCATCACCGTGCCGGTTTACACCTATTACGCAGCGTTCGATGGCATCACCGCCACTCTTGGTGCAGCGGCAAAAAACCAAGTGCGCATCGTACACGAAGGGCATTTTAACCCTGCGCCTACCCCCGAATTTGCGGACTATGTGCGTGCCTTCAAAGCAAAGAACCCAGACCAAGACATCAGCTACCCTCGGGTAATCAATACGGTGCAGATGCTCGCTAAAGCCATCACCGATGCAGGCTCAACCGCGCCACAAGCCGTTGCATTGGCTCTTGAAGGCATGGAGTTCACAAGCTTAGGTGGTGAGCGACTATTCATGCGCGCTGAGGACCATCAGATATTCCAACCCATACAAATCTCAGTGCATACTGATGAGAATATCGAGTTCGACGGGGATAACTCCGGTTTCGGCGTGTACACAGAGGTCAGCATTCCCTTGGAGAACACAATGCTCGATCACAGCTGTCGAATGACCAGACCGTGATACTGTGCCTATTCGTACGCCTAAATAAGCTTATAATTCTCCACTTAATTTACACCTGCCAATGTGACTACTCGTATGACTAATGCCTCAAATGGTGAGGGGATACCGAAGCCCTTATCTGTCTTGCACATCGATCTCAGCGAGCTACGTCGTGGAGTGGATAATTATCATATTGATGTCCGACTAAGCCCAAAGTTCATTAAGGATGTGCGCCAGTTGGCGGACATCCTTTTGCAGAAGCTGATTGCCGCAAACTCCCACGCAAATGACGACACTCTATTCAGCGCCATTCGGGCTAGCTATTTGAACGTGATGACAGGATTGATCCATCGTGTAAAAACGGACCTTAGTGTCGACGGCGTCAAACTCTTAGAGTATGCGTTATCAAAACTCATCCTCAGCACTACTAAACACTTGCTTGATGAAACCATAGACAACTTGAAAGAAATCTCTAATCAATCGCAAGAGCGCTCCTCGGCCAATGCACTGAACACCAATCAACGACTCTTCTGGTTACAACGCAATTACGACTCCATCTTAAGCCGAGTGAACGGTCAGATATTCGCACAACTAGAACGCATAGAGTCCAGGCAATTGCATGATGTTCGTGCGCACCATTTGCCTATACTGGATCATAAGAGCATCGAGCTTTGCGCTAACCCGCTATTATTCACTAACGATCTTAGTAGCAGTGCTTTTCTAATCGAGCATTATCGACTCTGGGGAGGAGACACAGAGGATGCGGGATTCAATCTTCTTAACAATGACATTGAGAAAAAACTTTCAGATCAGCTCCCTGAACTTTCTTCTCCCCCATTTTTCGTGCACGAGAACGGCAACCCCGAAATCCATGATGACCTAGGCGGTTTGTTTCAAACTCAGAAATTTATGGGAATGGCACTCGACACCAAAACACAACTGACCGAATCATTCTCGTGGATGGATTCCCCAGATAATTTAGCGCTACTGTTTGACATCGAACGACAACAAGAAGGCTTGTTGGATATTAGAAAAGCTGAGGGAGTAATGGCTTGGTGGAAAGCACGGAAAAAATGCCGATACCATTCTAAAGTGCTCTCTAGCATCACAAGCTATTTACAGAAAAAACAGGTATTCACGCAACTAGTTGCCTCCAAGCATGTCAAAAAACTTTGGTCCAGTAGCCTAGCAGAGCAGATAGAAGGGAAAATTCTTTGCCAATATTTAAGTGGCCAAATCGATGTTAAGAAACTTCAGAGTCGCTCTCTTTCAGGAAAGCCTTTCACTGATGCTCAACTCAAGCAGTTTCAGTCCAGTATCGCTGAAATAAAACAAGAGACCGGAGCAAGAAAACTAGAAAGCACATTAAGCATACTTCAAGACATAAGCCGTTTCAGACGAGATCTTAAATATTATAGATTAACTCACCGCGCCTTCAATCGCTTGAGAATACTTCGTAAGGACAACGAACTAAAACTCTCAAAAGAGGCTGGCACACTGTACAACTTATTGACGTCAAACGAACAGGAAGATGACGTCGATCGTATTGTTCACCATGCGATTCTTAAGGCAGATGTTCGCGGCTCGACTACGGTGACAGAAGAGCTTCAGAACAAAGACCTCAACCCAGCCTCTTACTTCAGCCTTCGGTTTTTCAGCCCTATCAATCAACTTCTGCCGTTATATGGCGCCAACAAAGTATTCATCGAAGGTGATGCGGTGATCCTCAGCGTGCTCGAGCATGAGAAATCTCCGCAGCAATGGTTCGCTGTGGCAAGAGCATGCGGTTTAGCCAAGGCAATACTCAATGTCGTGCGTAGTAATAATCGACACTCAGAACAAATGGGTCTTCCACAACTTGAGCTAGGAATAGGGCTTTGCTACGCCGACACTCCACCGCTTTATCTCTACGATGAAGACAAACCGATTATGATCTCTGCCGCGATCGGCAAGGCCGATCGGCTTTCCTCTAGCACTTGGAAACTTCGAAAACTTATTGAAGGGGGCGTTTTCAATGTGGAGGTCTTCGCGCTTGCCAAAGGTGAGAATGGACGTGGGGAGAAAGGACAAAATACGATTCGCTATAATGTAAACGGCATCTTGCTTGATGCCCTAGGTTTTGCAAAACTCCAAACAGAAATCACTCTGAAGCGATTAAGCGTGAAGATCAATGGCGAGCAAGTGATTCTGCATACCGGCACCTACCCTGACACATCAGGCAAAAACAACGACCTCGTAATCAGGGAAGCACAAGTGGGGTTATGGAGAGACGAGGCACCAGTTGAAGATCATCAGTCCGATGACCGTTTCTATGAAGTCGTCACTAACCGAAAACTTATTTCACAAATCACTTCTCTGAAATCTTAAACCATCACCGTAATAATGTGCGTGTGTAAAGGCCAAGAATGTTAGAACTTAAACATTTGAAAACTATTGTGGCGATTCAAGAATACGGCAGCCTAGTGCTTGCGGCAGAAAAACTTTTCCTGACCCAATCGGCACTTTCACATCAAGTGAAAGAAATCGAATCTCGTTTAGGGGTCAGCTTGTTCATTCGCAAATCGAGACCTTTACGTTTAACAGCCGCGGGCGAGCGATTACTGGAAACAGCACGCACAGTATTACCAGTGATGAATGCAACAGAACGGGATTTACAACGTTTTGCAGGTGGCCAAACAGGCAGGCTACACATCGCCATCGAATGCCATAGCTGCTTCGACTGGTTGATGCCAGCGATTAATCAATACCGCAATCAGTATAGTGATGTGGAAGTCGACCTAAGTACTGCCTTTAACTTTGTGCCTTTGCCGGCGCTGCAAAAAGGTCGCTTAGATCTCGTCATAACGTCCGAACCGCAAAATATTAACGGCATTCATTATGAACCTTTATTTCAATTCGAGATTCTATTAGCGGTCGCAAACAATCACCCTTTTGCAAAGCTTGATCATGTAGAGGTGCAGTCACTGCGCGAGGAAACCCTGATCACTTATCCCGTTGATCAGAGTCGTCTCGATATTTTTACTCAGTTTTTGTATCCAGCCGATGTCGAGCCCCTTGCCGTGCGAACAGCAGAACTCAGCTTAATGATGGTGCAACTTGTTGCTAGCGGCAGAGGCGTATGCGCCCTGCCAAATTGGGCTCTAGCCCCCTATCTTGAGGGCGGCCACATCAAGGGGATGCGCTTAGGGTGTGAGGGTTTATTCTCCACTCTCTATTTAGCACTGCGCGACGAACAACTAAGCGCCCCCTTCATGAGTGATTTTATCAGTATCGCGAAAGAGACCTGCTTCAAAACCCTAAAAGGGATCAGTACGGCAGATCCTCTGCATTAATGCTGATGAGCCCCTGGTCCGTGAATATGTCGATGCGCCAGCTCTTGCGCATCAGCCTTGCGAACCTCCACGATCTCTACTTGGTAGTGCAATGTGCGACCAGCAAACGGGTGATTAGTGTCTAGATCCACATTGAAGCGACCCACTTTGACGACTAATGCTGTGCGCACGCCTTCACCAGTTTGAACTCCTACTACCATGCCTGGCTTCAAATGCTTCTGCTCAGTGCTTAGGTGCAAGTGTTTGATCGGTACCCGCTGAAACGAGTTTGATTGACGCTCGCCATAGGCCTCTTTTGGCTCCAAGGTGATCTCTATCTTATCGCCAACTTTCTTGCCGGTTAGCGCAAGCTCCAACCCTGGAATAACGTTTTTGTGCCCGTGGAGATACCAAAGTGGGTTATCCCCAGTTGATTGCTCCAACCACTCTCCATGACTGCCATCTTTGGTGACTTCGCATAACTTATAATGGAACGCGACGGCACAATCATCGGCGATAGGCATGGCTTTGACGGGTTTCGTAGCCTCTTTGGCTTTCTTTTCAACTTCTGACATGCGTGTATTTCCTGTAATCATTCGTGCGGCGAGTTTAGCAAACCTAGCGCTAAGAAAGACAGAAGGGGGATTCCTAAGATTGATGTACTTAACAGTATCTTAAGCTTCGGTATGAGATAACCCTTATATCGACGGGTTATCCTGTTTTAAAAATAGGGTTGAACTTTAGATAGCCATTTATGATGTCATGGTGATATTATTGGTGGCTCATGGATTGAATCAAACTAGTCACGCATATGGTCGTAGCGTCCCTATTCCTTGAGAAAGTAGAAACCCAAAACATGTCTGATCAGCAATTGAAATTTTCGCCCCTTACTATTCGCATTAAAGAGCAAGTCCGCCGACTCCGCCTGAACGCAGGCTACTCGATGACGGAAGGCTCCAATATCCTAGGCGTGTCACGAAAACAACTCGAAGACATTGAAACCACTAGAGATTATGGCTGCCATCTAGAAATAGAACTGCTCGCTAAAATCAAAGTTGTCTACAATGTGTCAGTTGACCAGCTATTAGGTGAACTCCCTAGTGACAGCGCATCTGACTACTTCATACGAAAACGTCGCAAGCAAGCCTAAACACAAGCGCTTATCGGATTTACCCTACTTGCAAACATAGAGCAAGGGGGTAATTTTCGATATTGAGCAGTTTCGTGTATAATGGACTCCTTTTGACACGATAGGAATTGCATTGCTATGGCGACTAAATCCAAGAAAGACCCTTCTCTCGACAACCGCGTTAATCTGGCAGAACACGTCAGCGCGTTCCTAAAAGGCGGCGGTGAAGTTAAGCAGATCGCGTCTGGAATTAGCGGTCAAACAACGACAACCGGTCCTCGTCAGATTGTACTCAGTCACAAGAGCAACACGTAGCTCGCTTGAGTCCCTCACTTTCTATTGCATGCCTTTAAAGATGGTCCAAAATGGACACTCAGAATCTTAAAGCGTTTGTCGCAGTTGCGGAAAACTCCTCGTTTTCTATCGCTGCGACTAAATTGCACATTACCCAACCTGCCATTAGTAAACGTATTCATCTGCTCGAAGACCATTTAGGCACTTTGCTTTTTGATCGCATTGGTCGACAGGTCTCTCTTACCGAGGCAGGGCACACGTTACTTCCGCACGCAAAACAAATACTCGACAGTATTGATTTGGCTCGCCAAGCAGTGGCGGACCTTTCCGGTGAAGTGCGCGGGCAATTAAAATTAGTCACCAGCCATCACATTGGCCTGCATCGCCTTCCGCAAATACTGCGCGAATACACTAAGCGCTACCCGCTCGTTGAACTCGACATTAGATTCATGGATTCAGCTGAAGCGTTTTGCGCAGTGCAACGTGGAGATTTCGATCTAGGAATTGTGACAGAGGTGGATGGCGCAGACACACAGGTGCGCTCAAAAACCATCTGGGTTGATCACATGCATTTCGTAACAGCGCGGCAACACCCACTTGCACTACTAGAAAAAGTGACTCTCGAAGATATCAGCCAATACACTGCCTTATTGCCAGAGAAACGGTTTTTCACAACCCAATTAGTTGAAACGATATTCATGCGCGAGAACTTAGACTTAAAAATGAATCTCTCGACGAATTTTCTGGAAACGATCAAGGCATTGATTACCGCAGGCTATGCATGGAGTGTACTGCCCGACTCCATGCTCAATGATGACTCTTTAGCGGTGCTAACAGTGTCGGGCGAGCATGGCCCCGACACTTTGTCACTGTCTCGCAATCTCGACTGCATTTATCATGCTCAACGACAAATGAGCAACGCGTCGACAGCTTTCTTTAACTTATTGTGTTCACAGATTAACACTGACGCTTTACAGCCTATTCAACGCTAGAGATCGTATACCCTTTGCTTTCTAGCATATTCAGTAATCCGTCTTCGCCCACTAAATGCGCCGCTCCCACTAACACAAACTCTGTATCAGCATCTTGGAACATTGACTCTATGATAGGCATCCAAGCCATATTGCGCTCGACCAGAAGCGAGTCATAAAGTGCCGGATGATCTTCTTTCATATCATTAACGAAAAGATCCGCTAAACTTTCGTTGTCTCCTGTGCGCCAAGCAGCCAACATTTGATCCATAGACGTCGCGACATCATCTAATTCTTCAAGAGACAAACGAACGAACTCATTCTCGTTGCCTTCCCCCATCTGTGAAATGTAACCAATCTGCGCATCGATAGGCTCTAACTCACCGACATTCTTACCATCACCCATAGCGCGAGTATTGAAATAAGCGTCCACTCCTTGTGGTGTAAAACCCAGTTTCTGAAACTCAATGATCTGCAAAGTACTCACCAACAAACCTGGTTTGAACTTATCCATCATCCCTACGGGCATACCGGTAGTGTATAAATAGTCGGACAATGCTTCATACGTCGATTTATCCAATACTGTGCTCAAACTGCGCTCGTCCGAATAAGTCAGCTCCCGCATCATTTTTGCCTGCACTGACATATCGCTCAAGCCAGTCACATTGGTTTCGAAGTAAAGCTCATCGGCTTCAGTATAGGCATTCTCAAAGGGGGCCGGCAGCGGGTAATCTGACGGACGAAGAAGATGCACTGTCCCGCCAAGAAAGACTTTTGCCTCCCCTTTAGTGGCCACCCAAACTGAACTCTGCGCCATAGTATTGGCGCTAAGTAATAGCGCCGCTACAACCACAGCGCATCGGCACACTGAAGAGCGTAAAACTGACTGAGAAAAATTGTGCATAGTAAGAACCTTATCGTTTAATTTACATGTCGCTTGTCTTAAAGGTAGCATGCAATCCCAAAAAGGGGAATTTACCCCTAAGAATCACCGTATCAAAGGTTTCACCCATGGCAAAACTATTGTTCCGATTGCGTAATGTGCCGGACGATGAAGCAGACGAAGTCCGGCAACTGCTTGAAGAACACAACATCGAAGTCTATGAAACAGATGCAGGCAACTGGGGTATTTCGCTACCTGCAATTTGGTTAGACAATGATGAATTATATGACGAAGCGATCGAGCTTATTGCGCAGTATCAACAGGAGCGCCGCATTCGTGTTCGCGCCGAACATGACACCCTGCGCGAACAAGGCCAGCTCCCGTCTTTACGTGACAGCTTTAAACTACAACCCTTGCAGTTTATCTTTTATATTGGACTAGTAGCGGCTGTACTTTTTTTGTCTATCAGCAGCTTTTTCAGCTTCTAGGACCGCGAGCTAAGCGACACCCTAAGGGTTTCCAATTGATCGATTTTGCCTTCCATTTTGTCGCCAACCACCACGGCCGAAACTCCCGCCGGAGTGCCTGTGAATATCAAATCTCCAGGGCGCAAACAGTAGTAATTGGACAGCTCCGCTATTAGCTCGGGAATATTCCAAATGAGATCGCTAATGAGGCCTTGCTGACGAAGCTCGCCATTGACGTGCAGGCTGATTCCAGCACTGGCAATATCTGCCACTTGATCTGCACGCGTAAGCGCGGAGACCGGTGCAGAGTGATCGAACCCTTTAGCGGTATCCCAAGGCCGGCCTAGCTCTTTCGCCACGGCTTGTAGGTCGCGACGAGTAAAGTCGATCCCCACTCCATAAGCAAAAACCGCGGCACTGGCCTCGTCTATACTCAAATGCTCTCCTTTCTTGGCAAGCCCTTCGCCTGCCAAAGCCACCACAAGCTCTACCTCATGGTGCAGATCCTTAGTACTTAACGGAAAAGGGATCGCCGTATTATTTTCTGTTAAAGCATTCGCGGGTTTACCGAAGAAAAAAGGAGACTCTCGCTCTGGGTTTGCGCCCATCTCGCGCGCATGTGCCGCATAGTTTCTGGCCACACAATAAATTCTGTTGACTGGATAGCGCTCAGCCGCACCAACAATTGCAAGCGTCGGCGTAGGGATCTCAAATAGATTAGTCATGCTTGTCCTTATAAGTGTATACGCTGCCATTGATCGTAAAATAGTTCAGGGGCCAATATTAACGCAAAGCTTAGCGGGGCACACCAGACCACTTGCACACTTGCTGAGACAAGCGTCCGGCACTTAGATTGACACACGTGCTCACATTCGCCTATTGTCCTTATATGGCCTAACACAAGGAACGCCCCTCCACCATGAAGAAGTACTTCGCCACATTCTGGAAAGAGAATAAACGCTTCATGCTATTGCTGCTGACCATTGTGTTCTTTAAGAGCGCAATAGCAGACTTAAACTCTATTTCTGGTCGCTCAATGCAACCCACTTTGCTTGATGGCGATAAGGTCTGGGTCAATAAGCTCGCCTACGATATCCGTATTCCCTTTACCGATATTTTCCTCGCCTCTCGGGCCGATCCTGTGCGCGGCGATATCATCATTATCGATTCAGAAGCCGCCGACAAACGCTTAGTCAAACGTATTGTAGGAATCCCTGGCGACACCATCTACATGCGTAACAATACGCTCGTTATCAACGGACAACCCGCAGACTATGAGGTTGTTTCTAATGATAATAATTCGATGATTATTCGTGAGCAGCTATTGAATTACTCGCATCAAGCCATGTTGACCGACACGCTGAATTCTCGCACATCTCGTAGCTTCGGCCCCGAAACCGTCCCCGTGGATCAGTTCTTTGTGCTTGGCGATAACCGCGACAACAGTGCCGATAGTCGCGTCTATAGCTTTATCCCACGCGACCAAATCATTGGTCGTTCCAGTTCTGTCGTTTTCTCGCTCGATAGTGAGCGTAACTACTTGCCTAGAGCGGACCGGTTTTTAACCGAACTACAGTAAATCACTGCTAGTTCTGCGCTCTCGCCTTCTTAATATTCCTGCCCCTATTAAACCTCGACACATAGGGTTAGAATGTCGAGCTTATTTTTTCGGCCCTTGACCTGTTGCTTTTAGACAATCTAGGCGCCACTTGATTAGGAAGAATGTGCTGTGGGCTTGCGGACTCCGCTTTACCAAAAACACCTAGACGCCGGTGCTAAATTAGTCGATTTCGGCGGCTGGGACATGCCAATTCAATACAAGTCTCTTATCGAAGAACACCATGCTGTGCGCCAGCATTGCGGGGTTTTCGATGTATCCCATATGACTGTCGTTGATATCGATGGGCCCGATGCCACCGCATGGCTGCGCTATCTTCTAGCAAACGATGTACAGAAGCTCGATCAGGTAGGGCGTGCGCTTTACAGCGGCATGCTCAACGACAACGGCGGCGTCGTTGACGATCTGATCGTGTATCGCAGAGCACAAGGCTACCGCTTGGTAGTTAATTGCGGCACGCGAGAGAAAGACCTCAGCTGGATGAACGCGAAGGCACAAAGCTTTGACGTCAGCATCACTGAACGCCCCGAACTCGCCATTCTTGCCATTCATGGCCCTGAATCCATTTCCAAAGTCTGCGCCTTACTGGCCCCAGAGCTCGCCACAAAGGTTGAAGCCTTGGGCAATTTCCGCGCACTCGAAAGCGAACAATGGTTTATAGCGCGCACTGGCTATACTGGTGAGCGCGGCTTAGAGCTTATTATCCCCAATGAAGATGCCCCAGCACTATGGGATGCATTGATTGCGGCCGAAGTACGCCCAATCGGCCTTGGAGCGCGAGACACCCTGCGCCTTGAAGCCGGGATGAACCTATACGGGCACGATATGGACGAAGAAACCTCGCCAATCGCCGCCAATATGGAGCAAACTATCGCTTGGGAGCCCGAAGACAGGCAGTTTATTGGCCGGGCGGCAGTAGAACAACATAGAATTGATTTAGCCGCAGGCAAACTGAACCTTCTCACAGGGATTGTTCTAGAGGAGCGTGGCGTGCTGCGCGAAGGCTTACGGCTAGTGTGTGAAGTTAACGGCGTAGAGAAAGAGGGCGTAATTACTAGCGGCTCATTCTCACCAACATTGAAGCATTCTATCGCCTTGGCTAGAATCCCCGCTGGCAGCACTAATTGCCGAGTCGATATACGCGGAAAGCTTACTCCTGTACGAATTGTAAAACCTAATTTCGTACGGTTTGGCAAAAAGATTTTCGAATAATTTTATCCATTTTCAGCATGAGGATTGGACAGTGAGCAGCTTTCCAGATGATTTAAAGTATGTAGCAACCCACGAGTGGGTCCGTGTCGAGACTGATGGCACTGTAGTGATGGGTATTTCCGATCACGCACAAGAGCTCTTAGGGGACATCGTATTTATCGAGCTTCCTGAAGAAGGAACTGAAGTCACAGCAGAGCAAGAAATGAGTGTCGTTGAATCGGTTAAAGCCGCTTCTGATATTTATGCGCCTGTGACCGGTACCATCATTGAGGTCAACAAAGCCCTCATCGATGCGCCTGAAACTGTTAACGGGTCCCCTTACGATGAAGGCTGGTTTTGCCGAATTCAGCCCAAGAATGCCGCCGACATCGACGACCTTCTCGATGCTGACGCGTATGCCAAAATCTGCGAGTAGCAAAAAGCCACTCCATAGCCTGTGCTAGTGACAATAATAATGCCGGAATCTCAATTCGCGGCTAGAGCCAGACCATTCGGTGTGGCTCGGTATGTTTCGTTTTTTAACTCCGCTTCATTTTAGGTCCAGGGCACAGATCACTGCGCCCTGGACCATTAGTATTCACTGAGGTTATCCATGGGCAGCAACGCGTCAACTTCCACATCTCCTGCAAACAGAACTCTTGCACACCTACGCAATAGCGATGAATTCGTTGGGCGTCATATCGGCCCTAACGCGGCGGATACGCAAGCGATGCTTGCCGAGCTACAACTCGACTCGCTCGAGCAACTCGTTGATAACACGGTTCCTAACTCCATCGCCCTAAAGCGTCGCCTCGACTTGGGCAAGCCAAGCACTGAGACCGATGTACTTGCGCGCCTTAAAGCGATGGTAAGCGCTGACGTACCTGCACGCTCATTCATTGGCCTAGGCTATTACGATACCATCACGCCAAATGTCATTTTACGCAATGTCTTGGAGAACCCAGGTTGGTATACCGCTTACACGCCTTATCAACCAGAAATCTCTCAAGGTCGACTCGAAAGCCTATTGGCTTATCAGCAGATGGTTTTAGACTTAAGCGGCATGGATCTGGCCAACGCCTCGCTTTTAGATGAGGCCACGGCTGCGGCCGAGGCAATGGCCCTCGCTAAGCGAGTCGCTAAGAATAAGAGCAACCTCTTCTTTGTGGATGAGCAGTGCTTCCCACAAACAATCGACGTGCTAAAAACCCGCGCTAAGAACTTCGGCTTTGAACTGTTCATTGGCGACGCCGCCACGATCGACCAACACGATGTGTTTGGCGCGATCTACCAATATCCCGCGGCCTCCGGGGAACTGAGCGACTTAAGTGCAAGTATTGACGCCTTACATGAGAAAGGCGCTATTGCCGTTGTCGCTGCCGACCTTATGAGCCTTATCATGCTTAAGGCACCAGGGGAGATGGGCGCAGATGTGGTGCTAGGCAGCACGCAGCGTTTTGGCGTACCAATGGGCTACGGCGGTCCACACGCCGCCTATTTTGCAACGAAAGATGGCTTCAAGCGCGCCGTGCCAGGACGCATCATCGGCGTCTCTATCGATGCCCGCGGTAAACAAGCATTCCGCATGTCTCTGCAAACGCGCGAACAACATATCCGCCGCGAGAAGGCCAATAGCAACATCTGTACAGCGCAGGTGCTTCTGGCCAACATCGCCGCGATGTATGCGATGTATCACGGCCCAGAAGGGCTTAAGCTTATCGCTCAGCGCATTCACAGACTCACTGAAATATTCGTGAATGGTCTTCGCGCTCAAGGCCAAAGCGTTAGTAACACGCACTTCTTCGACACAGTGACTATCCAAACCGACGCAGCAAGCCGTGCAGCTATCCTCGCGCGTGCCGAGAAGGCCGGGATTAACTTGCGCATCGACCTTGCTGACAGCCTCGGCATCAGCTTGGATGAATGCACAACAGATGCAGAGATCGAAACTCTCTGGCAGATCGTTTTAGGCGATAAGGCCAGCGGATTGAGCGTCAGCGCCATAGATGAGCAGATTTGTGCACAATCGGTAAGTGCTGCGATTCCTGCTTCCTTGCAACGCGAAAGCGACTTCTTAACGCACCCATTCTTCAATCGCTATCACAGCGAAACGGAAATGCTGCGCTACTTAAAGCGTCTAGAGAACAAAGATTTGTCATTGACCCACGCCATGATCCCGCTTGGCTCTTGCACCATGAAACTCAATGCCACAGCCGAGATGATCCCGATCACGTGGCCTGAGTTCAGCAAGCCGCATCCGTTCGTACCCGTGGCACAGACTCCCGGTTACCGTCAGATGATCCAAGAGCTAGAAGACATGCTCACAGAGATCACCGGTTATGATGCCGTGAGCATGCAACCAAACTCTGGCGCTCAAGGCGAATATGCCGGCTTGCTAGCGATTCGTAATTACTTAGACAGCATTGGTCAGACCCAGCGCAATGTGTGTTTGATTCCTAGCTCCGCGCACGGCACCAACCCTGCCAGCGCGCAAATGATCAGCATGAAAGTGGTCGTGGTCGCCTGCGACAACAAAGGCAATATCGACATAGAAGACCTCAAGGCGAAAGCCGATCTTTACAAGGACACGCTTGCCGCGCTGATGATCACCTATCCTTCAACACACGGCGTGTATGAAGAAGGGGTTAAAGAGATTTGTCAGATCATTCATGATCACGGCGGCCAAGTGTATTTGGACGGCGCGAACCTTAATGCTCAAGTTGGTGTGGCTCGCCCTGGCGACATGGGCGCCGACGTGTCTCATGTAAATCTTCACAAAACATTCTGCATTCCTCATGGCGGTGGTGGCCCAGGCATGGGACCGATCGGCATCAAGAAACACTTGATCCCCTTCGTTGCCAACCACAGCCTTGTTGAGCTCACAGGCCCGAACAAAGGCAACACGGCTGTCTCTGCGGCTCCATGGGGCAGTGCTGGCATTCTGCCTATCTCTTGGACGTATATCGCACTGATGGGCGCTGAAGGCCTAACCAAGGCGACTCAGGTCGCGATCCTTAGTGCCAACTATATTGCCCGCAAACTAGCACCGCATTTCCCAGTGCTGTTTACCGGTCGAAACGGCATGGTGGCCCACGAATGCATTATCGATTTACGCCCGCTCAAAGCCGCCTCTGGCATCTCTGAAGAGGACATTGCCAAGCGCTTGATGGACTATGGTTTCCATGCGCCCACGATGTCCTTCCCAGTGGCAGGCACATTAATGATCGAGCCTACCGAGAGTGAGTCGAAGCAAGAGCTCGATCGCTTCATTGAAGCGATGGTTTGCATACGCAAAGAAATCGCGCGAGTGGAATCAGGCGAGCTAGACGCAGAGAACAACCCTTTGAAACATGCACCCCATACACTGGCCGATATTATGGACAGTGATTGGCAGCGTCCGTATAGCAAAAAAGAAGCGGCGTGGCCCGTACCGGCCTTGCAAGAAAGCAAGTTTTGGCCGACGGTTAATCGTATCGATAACGTCTATGGCGACCGCAATTTATTCTGCGCGTGCCCCGCTATCGAGAGTTATGAATAGAAGCAAAGATCGCCAACCCACAAGCCTTTTTGAGGCTAGTGGGTTATAGCGTTTTGATATTGAGGATGGCGATTAATCCTACTGATAGCCTTGAGCCTGCAAATGGAACAAGCGCGCATATTGCCCTTCAAGCGCCAACAACTCCTCATGCGTGCCTTCTTCTTTTATTTCACCGGCATCCAACACAATGATGTGATCCGCGATACGCACTGTTGAGAAACGGTGCGAAATAATGATCGAAATTTTATTGGCCGTGAGCTCACGGAAATGCTCGAATATTTCTGCTTCGGCTTTTGCATCGATAGCCGCAGTGGGCTCATCAAGAATCAACACATCAGCATGGGTACGCATGAAAGCGCGAGCCAACGCGACCTTCTGCCACTGACCGCCGGATAATTCTTTACCCCCTTTAAACCACGTGCCTAATTGGGTCTCGTAGGCGTCTGGCATATTTTGAATAAACTCTGCCGCCAAGCCATCTTTTGCGGCGCCTTCTATTTGTTCTTTCTCGTCCATATTAGCCACATCGCCGATGCCAATATTATCGCCCACCTTTAACTGGTAACGAGAGAAATCTTGAAAGATCACGCCAATTTTGTACCGCAAGGTTTCGATATCCCACTCTTGCAAATCGAGACCCTCTAACAATATTCGACCTTGCGTTGGCGTATACAAGCGCGTCAGAAGCTTGATCAACGTAGTCTTGCCCGAACCATTCTCTCCCACAATGGCCAGACTCTCACCCGCACGCATATGCAGATTGACATCATTGAGCGCGGGGACATCATTGCCAGGATAGTGAAAGCTGACGTTCTCAAAACGAATGCCGTCTTCAGGAGTAGGCCCTTGCGTCTCACTACCAGTAGTTTCTGCCACCTCGTGATCGAGAAACTCAACCAAGTTGGACAGATAAAGATTGTCTTCATACATTCCGTTAATCGCCGTGAGGCTATTAGTCACAGAACTTTGCCCTTGCCTGAAGACTGCGATATACATTGTCATCTGGCCGATTGTGATAGTCGTGGCAATGGCCGCAAACACGACCCAACCGTAGGCGAAGTAAAACGCACTACTCGCAATCAACCCTAGGGCATAACCCCAGGCACCACGACGCAGCACGAGACTGCGATCTTGCTTATAGATGTTGAGAAAAATATCGACATAACGCTGTAGAAACAGTTTCCCGACTTTAAGCAGCTTCACTTCTTTAACGCCATCCTCACGGGTCAGCACCATCTCTAAGTAAATCTGCATGCGCCGCTCAGCCGAGCGTGAGCGTTGATTGCGAAATGCCTCGCCAGAGAATTTGGCCTCGGCCAAGAAAGCGGGCAGGCCTGCAAAACCCAATAGCAACACCGCCCATGGGGAGAACTGGAATAACAAGAAGCCGTAGCTTACAAGTGAGATAGATTCGCGCACCAAATCAAAGGTGCGCATGACTAAGCTAAGAGGGCGACTCGACGCTTCACGACGGGCCCGTACAAGCTTGTCGTAATATTCGGAATCTTCAAAATGTTGCAGCTCTAGAGTTAAAGATTTCTCTAGAATCATGACGTTGATCTTATTGCCCAATAGAACTCGGAGTATGGACTGGCAAACAGTGTTGATTCTTTGCACACCGGTGATGAGCACTACCAAGCCGGCCTCACACAGCACATAAAAAATAGTGAGATTGGTCGCCGCTTCTTTTTCGCCTGCAGGGGCTTGGATCGCGGTCACAACCGCATCGACGATGAGCTGCCCGACATAGGCGATTGCGGCGGGGAGCAATCCTGCAAATAGCGTCGCAATGCCCATAGCAATTGTCAGAGCAGCACTTGTGCTCCATACAATCTCAATAGCAACGCGGCTGTATTTGAAAACAGAAAAGAACTTACGAACGAGTTGTACCGGAGGGGATTGTTTCAAGAATCTTTCCAACAAAAAGCGGAACTAGAGCAGGGTATAACGCATCCGCCTCCGAAATGGATCATTTCGGAGGCGGAGTTTGTGTCTAAACTCTTAGTTACTTCGTGAGTTTAACAATAAAGCGATCTGTATTACGGTTTAGCGATTCAGCAAATGGCGACAAAGTATGATCGTCATTCATTGAATGCAACACTTTGCTTTCGCTATCAACAATTGTGAAGCCCGCTTGACGTGCAGCAGCAACGGCGTCTTGCGTAGGCATACGGTGCAAGGCAGCGTTATCAGCGCCTGGGTTACCAATATGGTCGATAATCGCCAATGTGCCGCCTGGCTTTAGTACAGCCTTCAGAGAGGCAAGCATGCTTTGTGCCGCTTCAGGACTGCCATTGTAGACATCATGGAAGTTCATATTAGTGATAATCAAGTCTACTGAGTCTGCAGCAACGCCGAGATCATTTAGATCACGGTTAACGCGCTCAACATTATTCAAACGGCCAGATAGACGTGCTGTTACTGTCTCTTCTGTTGTGCCACGGGCCAATGACGCAGGAGCGTTTTGCATCAGCACTTTGCCATTAGGGCCAACAGCCCGTGAAAGTACTTCTGTGAACCAACCGCCACCAGCCATGACGTCCATAGCGGTCATGCCTTCTTCAAGGCCTAGGTAGTCGAGCACTTGCACTGGCTTACGGCCCGCATCTAGCTCTTTATCAGCATCGCTGCGATCAGGTGAAGCAAGCGCTTGTGTTAATTTTGCAGGGTCGATAGCCAACGCATTTGCGCCAACTAACAGGGCTGCAACAGCAACTAAAGAAAGTATCGATTTCATAATGACAAACCTTTTTGTGATTGTTTTTTGTGCGAAAAATCCCATTGTGTCTTGGGGTTACCAAGACCTAGACCGCGACACGGCTTCTTACATTACGCGTGTAAGGCAAATCATTTGAATTTGGCGTGTAACGAGGACACTAGGCGGGCTTAGCATAAACTAAGCATAGAAGGGAGTACACCTTCACATAGGGCTCTAATGGAGGCGGCGAGGGCTCATCAATTCGCTTTCGAAGATTTTTTTGACCCGGAGCAGCTCGCTCACCCCTGAGGTGGATTCCAGCCTTGGAAGGTGGCTTTCGATATCGGTCAATAAATTAGTAATACTGCCAGTATCGAGGCGGCTTAGGTCCATGTCGAATGGCCAAACACTGTTCTTGTTCATCATGGTAAAGGTTCCTGTGGTCGCCGCCCGTATAAACGTTTGTATACGGAACATGAAAGAGGTCCCCTTACTATCGGCTGCTAGGCCTATTGCTTGAACGGCTCCTTCTAAACCTCGTCTTCCACTCCCATGGCAGAGCGCATGATGTGCTGTTTAAGTGTCGCGCTGCGATCTAGGCCGGACATCCCAACATTGCGTAACCAACGAATTGGTAAGGCTTGGGTGGCAAACAGGCGCTTGAATCCTTCCATGGCCCACATCATGCCGAGGTTATGGCCTTTGCGAGCACGCTGGTAGCGCTGCAATATCCGTAGGTCGCCAATAGACAAGCCTTGATCGTGGGCCCTGCGAATCTCCTGCCCTAACACCTTGGCGTCTGAAAACCCTAGATTCACCCCTTGGCCTGCTAATGGGTGAATGGTGTGGGCGGCATCACCGATCAGCGCAATATTGGCTTGCACATAATCCGTCGCATGGCGTTGACGAAGGGGGAAACTGAATCGGGGAGCAACACTTTCAATCTTGCCTAAGCGGCTCTCGATGGCCCCTTGGAGAGCAAGCGCAAACTGCGCGTCGTCTTTGGCCATCATGGCTTCGGCTATGTCGGGTAGAACCGACCATACGATAGAGCAATAATGTTGATCTTCTTGGCTCCCATCCCCTGCACGTAAAGGCAGAAACGCAAGCACGCCCTCATCCATAAAGCGTTGAATGGCGGTACGTTGATGGGGAAGCTGTGTGCGCACGGTGGTGACGATGGCATGGTGCTCGTAGTCCCACTCTTTGGTATTAAACCCAGCCAAAGTGCGCACGCGAGAATTAGCACCGTCCGCGGCCACCAATAGCGTAGCAGTGATATCGCGCTCGCCACTTAATTGCACAGAGACGCCATTAGCCGTTTTCTCGACGCCATCAAGGGTCACTGAGGATAGCAATTGCACGCTGGCACATTGAGCAAGCTGATCATAAAGCGCTGCGAGGAGCACGGCGTTTTCGACAATATGCCCAAGCTCCTCGGCATGGATGTCTTGCGCGGCAAAGTGGATCGAGCCTGTGCCATCGGCATCCCAGACGTGCATATCGGTATAAGGGGAGCAACGTCGAGCACGCACGCCTTCCCAAACCCCGAGGGTATCCAAGAAGATTTGCGAGGCATGGGTGATAGCGCTTACTCGAGGTTCAAATTGCTCAGACTGCGGGGCGAATTCGGCCATCGAGGTTAAATCTTGGCTATCCAGCACCGCAATACGCAATGAAGTGTCGGCCAATGCCAATGCTAGGCTCGCACCCACCATTCCGCCCCCTGCGATGATCAGGTCGTAATGGCGTATATTCGCTTCATCTTCGGGCATCTTTACACTCTTCGCTTTGACTAAACTGACATTGTGTTCGCTGCAGTATAGCGACTGTTGGCATCACAGCACAGAAACCGTGACACATGATAATTGAAGCTTGGCTCGTAATGCTCGATACTGAGCGCTTGTTCTATTTTTTGGATTCAAAACCATAAAGGGCTTACTGTAATGACGACTACTTCTGCACCAGACGCCAACTCCCCCAGACTTGTTAGCATCGAGCAAGCGCAAGAACTCGTCGGAAAAGCACTTGGTAGTTCCGACTGGGTCGAGATCACCCAAGAGAGAGTCAATCAGTTTGCCGAAGCGACTGGAGATTTTCAGTTTATTCATATTGACCCAGAACGGGCGGCGGCAGAAAGCCCCTTCGGTGGCCCCATCGCGCATGGATTTTTGACTCTATCATTGTTGAGCATGTTCAGCGCTCAAGGCAGCACCGTAAAGATCAAAGACTGCTCTGTGTCGATCAACTACGGCCTCGACAAAGTCCGTTTCATCGCTCCCGTGCCTGTGGGCTCACGCATTCGAGTGCATTTCATCCTTGTTAGCGCAGTCCAGAAATCGCCTGGGCACTACTTGCTCAAACACAAAGCCACCGTCGAAATAGAAGGCGTAGATAAGCCCGCCATGATCGCCGAAATGCTTGGCATGTCAGTCGTATAAACTAATTTCCATTCACAAGGCCCGCGACGGAGCCTTTACTGCGAGTAACTATTAAATGAAACATTGGAGTTTACTAATGATCGGACTTTTAACACTCATTGGCTGCGCGGGAGAGAGGCCAACGACTCTCGGTGCGAGCGATGGACAATTGGGCACGTGTCCGGACTCACCCAATTGTATTTCTAGCTTTGAATCACGAGAAAGTCATCAGGTTGCGCCACTACAGACAAGCCTTGCGGACTTAAAGCAAGTGCTCACTACGCTGCCAGAGGCCGCTATCATTACCGATCAGTCTCCGTATCTCTACGCTGAGTTCACTTCACGGTTAATGGGGTATGTCGATGATGTGGAGTTTCTAGAAGATCCCACCTCAGGACTTGTGCACGTGCGCTCTGCATCACGCTTAGGACAAAGCGATCTTGGTGCTAACCGTAAGCGCATAGAGGGCATCCGAGCCACACTAGCGGGCGGCCAATAAGCCAGTTTTTGTGACTAGGCTGAGCGCCTGCCAGGGGTCACTAAACCCATGGCTTGGCGCGCAAAGCCACGCTTGAAGGGCGGCACAAGGTCAATCGAGAACAGACCGAATTTTCGTGCCCACACTAAAACGGGATGATTGTTGGAGAATAGACGCGTCATGTAATGACTAAAACGTGTAGTCGCCAATTGATCGCCCGTTTGCATAGACTCATATTCCTGCAATAGGCTCATCTGCCCGAGCGCCCTCCCATCGGAAGAGGCTTGGGCCAATATCTGTGCAAGCACATCGGCGTCACGCAGCGCTAGGTTCAAGCCCTGGCCCGCGACTGGATGCAGGCTATGAGCCACATTTCCTAATAGCACTAACCCTGGACGCACTTGCTCATTGGCCACGCTTAAGCGTAATGGATAACTGGCTCGTGCTCCCACTTTAGTAAACATCCCCAAGCGATGGCCGAATCGTGACTGCAATGCTTTTAGAAAGTCCGCATCACTCAATGCCATCGTCGTGCTGGCCTCATCTTGCGGGACTGTCCAAACCAATGCCCCTCGGCTTTGCCCTTTCAAGGTTTGCAAAGGCAATACTGCGAGAGGACCGCTATCAGTAAAGCGCTCATAGGCGACATGATCATGATCGCCGCTAAAAGCGACATTCGCGATGATGGCGCTTTGTTCATAATGAGTGACTTGCTGGCTCACACCTAACGAACCACTCAAGGAAGACTTGCCCCCATCGGCCAATACAACCAACGCCGCCTCGACACTCTGCACGTCACCCTCGCGACCTTGCAACTGTAGCTGCATGCCTTCGGGAGTCGGTGTTAGCTGAGTGATTTTAGCAGGGCATAAGTAATCGATAGTCTCAGCTTTTTGCAACGCGTCCGTCAGGACTAATCCCAAATGTTGGTTTTCAGCGACAGAGCCCAGTGCCTCGACGCCCATTTCGGTATGACTTATGCGGACAGCACCAAAACGGCCTCGGTCGGAGACATGAATCTTATGAATGGGAGTGGAATAGGGGGCCAAAGCCTCCCACAAACCAAGCCGCGCAAATAGCTGCTGGCTGCCATAGGACAACGCTGTCGAGCGTGCATCAAAACTGGTTGAGGCTTGAATCGACTCGATCGCCTCCGTAACGAGAATCTTAATGGGCTTGTTTGTCTGTTTGCCTGCCAGCATGCAAGCAAAGCTTGCCCCTACGAGCCCGCCGCCAATTACGACTACATCATATTGTGCCTGTGCGACGGCCACTTTCACGCGCCCGCTCCTTGCTGCGCCATGAGACGTTCGATGCCTTCAATAGTCTTAGGCACCCCGTCACTTAACACTCGATGCCCGGTGCGCGTCACAACCACATCATCTTCGATACGAATGCCAATGCCACGCCATTTCTTATCAACATTGGTATTGTCAGGGGCCACGTAAATACCAGGCTCTATCGTGGTGACCATGCCGGGCTCCATAAGGCGCCACTTGCCTTCTATTTTATAGTCGCCCACATCATGCACATCAATGCCTAGCCAATGGCCGGCGCGGTGCATGTAAAAATCTTTATAGGCTTCACTTTTAATAAGCTCCTGCACATCGCCCGTTAACAGCCCTAATGCGACCAATCCGGTAGTAATGACCTCTACGGTGACGTTGTGTGGAACATCCCATGAGGCTCCGGGTTGTACTGCCGCAATCGCTTGTAGTTGTGCATCAAGGCAAATCTCATAGAGCGCTTTCTGCTCTTTACTGAACACCCCGTTGGCCGGGAATGTGCGAGTGATATCCGCCGCGTAATATTCGTATTCACAACCGGCATCAATGAGCACCAAGTCGCCGTCTTTGATCGTGGAATCGTTTTCGATGTAATGCAAAATACAGGCGTTTTTTCCCGCCGCCACAATATTATTGTAGGCCGGAGCGCGACTGCCCGAGCGCATAAACTCATGCACGATCTCGGCCTCTAACTCGTACTCTTTGAGCCCCGGCTGACAGATCGCCATAGCACGCTTGTGTGCTTCTGCGGATATTTCTCCCGCCCTTTCCATGAGCTTTATTTCGTGCGCGCTTTTAATAAGCCGCATTTCATTCAACAAATGATCTAGTACGAGGAACTCGCCGGGAGGTTGTGCGCCTTGGCGTGCTTTGCCACGCACGATGATCACCCAATCCATGACGCGTTGATCAAAGCGTGGATCTTTGCCCATCGAGTAATAAACCCGCTCGCGGCCTTCTAATAAGCCAGGCAGGATGTCGTCAATATCTCCGATCGGAAAGGCGTCATCGATTTTAAGTTTTTTAATGGCGTTTTCTGGCCCCATCAACACACCGGTCCATAGTTCACGTGTTTTGTCTTTTTCCTGACAGAACAGTACGACCTCGCCTTGCTCACGCCCTGGGATCAGTGCAATGACGGCATCGTGCTCCACAAAGCCGGAAAGGTAGTAAAAATCACTGTTCTGTCGATACAGATATTCGGTGTCGTTGCTGCGGGTAGTCAATGGTGCCGCGCATAGTAGGGCGATGCTGTTCGGCTCCATTTGCTGCATTAATTCTTTGCGGCGCCATGCTGCTTCATCGTATAGAGTAGTCATCGTAAGACATTTCCTTGCGTGGCGATTGACCGGCTTTGGTCTCGCCTCTATAGTAACGGGAAATTTACCAGTGGGTTTATGCGAACCACCTTCGTGGGAATGCATATGGCGACCATCATAATGACAGACGAAAAATTTACCACGCTGGATCAAAAGATTGATGCGCTCATCGAGCTTTGTGCTTCGATGAAGCAGGAAAATCAGCTTTTGCGAGCGAACGAGCATAACTGGCTATCAGAACGCCAGCAACTGCTTGAGAACAATAAACTCGCCAAGAGTCGACTTGAATCTGTGCTCAATCGCCTCAAATCTTTGGAGCAGTCGCAATCTTAGTTGATCCGCGCATGCCACAAAATGCTTCCCCCTATCGATTGAATGAAGAGAATACCCATGAATGCAGAAGATAATACGCCTGGAACAGTAGTCGTTAAGATCCTCGACAGAGAGTATCAAGTCAGCTGCCCGCCCGCTGAGCAAGAGGCGTTATTGAAATCTGCCCGTTATCTTGATGAGAACATGCGTAAGATTAAATCTCGCGGCAATATTCATGGCTTAGAAAAAATCTCTGTAATGGCCGCCCTGAATATCACTCATGACATGCTAGGCAAAAGCCAGCAGCTCAATGAAAGCCGCCATCAGACTCTGCAGAAGTTAAAATTCTTAGAAGATAAAATTGATCGCAGCTTGCAGGTCAATCGTCAGATTGAAATAACCTGAGCTTATTGAAACAAAAAACGCATACCGTCTTGCTCGATAGCCTCCACTAAGTGCTATATACTCGTTTACGAGTTGCCTCGGGCATTAGCCAGTTGAAAATGTTCTTGAGCCGATAACTGTTAAACCGGAGTCTCTTCGCAGGTACTGTTGTGCATGTCCGCTTGACGGAAAGCCTTATGTTCCGCTGGAGGCACCACCTGAACCATTGGGTTCAGGACTATTTTGATAGCGGTGCTCTGGGTAACTTCTACTTCTTAAATTCCCCCACGCCATGAATCAACAAAGCCGTCCATTACGTCAACGTCTGCGCCAATCTCGACGCGCACTCAGCGCTCGTCAACAAACTCTTGCCAGTGCCCGTGTCTTCCACCGCATTAGTGGTCAACGTTATTTCCGTGGCGCCAAACGTATCGCCTTCTATCTCGCCAGTGATGGAGAGATCGATCCGCTCTTACTATTAGCCACGGCCTTGGAGCGAGGGCAGCACTGCTACCTTCCTTGTATTCATCCGTTCAATGCTAATCGTCTATTGTTTGTACGCTACCGTCAGGGTGATCCACTCGTACGCCATCGCTGGGGAATGCTAGAGCCCGTTCTACGCAAAAAGGCGCTCGTATCCGCACGAACGCTCGATCTCGCCTTCGTGCCCCTTGTAGGCTTCGACAAAGAGCGCAATCGCTTAGGAATGGGCAAAGGGTTTTACGATAGATGTTTCGCTTTTCGCACGCGCTCAGCAAAGCAGCGCCCACAGCTTATAGGGCTTGGGCATGAGTGTCAGAGGGTGGAAACGTTAGAAAGCAATTCGTGGGATGTACGAATGGACAAAATCGTGAGTGACTACGAAACCTACCAGCCTTAAAGCGTGATCCGCTTACTGGCCTTTATTGTGATTATGCGTCGTCTCTTAAACAGTCAGTTCAAAGCAAACCGCTTTGAGCAACTCCGCTAGCTAGGACTCCTAGCGCAAAAAGAACCACCACTACCATCAACATATCAGGTCTGTTTTTCATTAATTACTCGGTGTTCCAGTCAATTGTACTTATTATTTAACAAGCCTAGTAAGCTTGTTCGTGTAAGACCATGAAGATTATACCAATAATTACTTTGTGACAATATCTTGAATCAGAAAATCTAATAATTATCCGTAAGTTACGAGTCAGGTCTCCTTTCTGTGACAAAGTGATTGACGGTTTGTTCCCCTAGCCACGAAAAAAGTGTCGCTTGTAGGGCTTAAAAATACTGTTAATATATACAGTATATGCCTACCCCAGACCCAGACAATCGCCTTGCCGCCCTTATTAGCAGCGCTAAGCTGTGGCGCGCCAGCGAACATCACTTAGCCTCGTCCCAAGCCAGTCTTCATGGCATGGGCTTGCCTACTGGGTTTGCCGCCCTTGATGCCAGCCTGCCCTGGCGAGGCTGGCCTGCCAATGCCTTAACCGAAATTATCAGCCCCGTGTGGGGCGCTGGCGAGCTACAGCTGGTATTACCGCTACTGCGCGATATCAGCACACAGGGCCGTTCGGCGTTATGGATCTCCCCTCCCTGCATCCCTTACGCCCCAGCGCTCGCAAACGCCGGCGTCGATATCGCGCGAATGATCATCGTGACACCTCCTACAAGCGAGATTTTATGGGGTATTGAGAAAGCATTGCAGAGCAGTGCCTGCGCTGTCGTATTAGCATGGCCTGGCGCGCTTTCAGGAAAACACATCCGTCGCCTACAACTTGCCTGCATTACAGGGCAGACCCTCGGCTTTCTTTTTCATCAACGCCATATTCGCCACTCCTGCGCCATGCTGCGCTTACGTGCAGAGGCCGATGATGATGCCCTTACATTGACGGTGCTTAAAGCACGCGGCAGCTACCGTCATGACCACATTCGCCTGCCCTTGGAATCCCTATGAGCAGCCGCCCCTCACAAGCCAGCTTTACGCTGCATGCATTGCAAGAAGTCCCGGTAGCCAAAAACTTAGAGAAAAACGAGTACCGTGCTCGTAAGCGCCAAAAGCATGAGACTCTTTGGTACGCCCTGTGGTTTCCGCAATTGACGCAAGCCGATGCCCAAAGTCCTGCGCATCTTGCACGGCAGCAACAAATCGCTGAAGCGTTGACATCGCTAAGCGCGACGGTAAGCATCGCCAGCACTGACAGCTTCTTGTTCGAAGTCGCCAGCACCTTAAACTATTTCGGGGGCATCAAAAGCATAAGGGCACGCCTTGTCACTTTGTTAACGCCCCTGCTATTGCAATGGCAGCTGCCTACACACTTTCATCACGCCGCCAGCCCGACGCCTGCCGCAAGTCTTTTGATGGCAAGGGCCGAATGTAACTTATTAATTTATCGCAAAGAGAACCTTCGTGCAGCCCTTGGGCGCTTACCCTTGCACACCCTGTCATTGCCCAAAAATAAGCAGCGGCAATTCCATAATAGCGGCCTGAGCATTTTAAGAGATGTTTGGCGACTTCCTCCTGCGCAACTCGCCCAGCGTTTTGGTTATGATTTTTTAAAACAACTGGATCAATGTCTTGGCCACATTGCTAGCCCAGTACAGAACTACAGCAGTCCTGCACAGTTCTCTAGCGAACTAGAGTGGGATTTTAATATCGAAAACAAACAGGCGCTTGTGCCAGGAATAGAAGAACTACTAGATCGGCTTTGCGCCTTCTTGCAAACCCGCGAGCTTGCCGCCACGCATCTATGCCTCAGCATTTTGCATGAATACCAGGACGCCACTGTATTGCATTTGCACCTACGCCAAGCCAGTCGTCAACATGCTCACTTAATGCTGTTACTAGAGACACGCCTCAACGCCATTAACTTAGATGCCGCGAGCATCGGAATGCGCTTAGACGTCTCTCACTTTCAAGCGGTGTCACTTACCAGTGGGGGGCTCAAAGGCATTACGGCAGCAGAGGGTGCAGGCGATGATCACGACATTCTGCCTCTACTAGAAGAGCTGCAAGCGCGACTTGGCAACGAGGCAGTACGAAGCATTCACATTCGTGACGCACACTGCCCAGAACAGGCAGGCAACGACATGCCCATTGGGGAGGAGCGCAGCCCTCACATCACGAGCACTGCGAGCAACACCGCACGCCCGGTTTGGCTTCTCGCCTCTCCTGTGCATTTACAACAAACACAAGGCCGGCTTTTCTATCACAGCAGTTTGCAATTACTCAGCGGCCCTGAGCGCATAGAGACACTGTGGTGGACAAAGCAAGAATTGAAGCGCGACTATTATATCGCTCGTAATCGACAAGGCATGCGACTCTGGATATTTCATGAGCGCACAGACGCTCAGCAATCCTCACCGCAAGGTTGGTATTTGCATGGTATTTTTTCCTAACAAAAATCTCGAGACTTCAATGTCATAGAGGATAGAAAGTGGCTAAGATCAACGAGGTTTGTGGCAATCACATGCACAACACCTTCGCTAACTTGCAGCGTCCCTGAGACACCAAGCATACTAGAATCACGCACCACATCTGGCGATTTTTCTGCCACCGTAGGCCACACCACGACATTAAGAAACCCTGTCTCGTCTTCTAATGTTATAAAAGTGACTCCAGACGCTGTTTGCGGTCTCTGTCGAGAAGTCACGATTCCTGCTACTTTAATTCTCGCACCGTCACCCAAGGCCATTAGCTGCTCGGCAGGCACTACAAAATAGGATTCGAAATGCTTACGCAATAACGCTACAGGATGGCGTCGCAACGTTAAGCCGGTACTATTGTAATCGGCCATGATGTTTTGGGCTTCCGAGGGCTTAGGCAATAGTATCGGCAAATCGTCATGAGCCTCAGGCCACTGCTGCGCACGCGAGAATAGAGGCAATTTTTCTTCATAGCCTGCCACATCCCAGAACGCGCGATAACGATCTTTCGACAAAGCCTGCAGCGCATCGGCCGCGGCCAAACTTTCTCTGTCTCCCCGATTGATACCTGTACGCTCGACCAACGATTGCACGCTGACGAAAAGCACCGCACCGCGCGCCGCACACAGACGCTGCCCCCCAGCGAACGACAAACCCTTCACCATTCGCAGCCCGAGACGCAGCACTGGTGTTGCAGCCGTTGGCTCAGGATAGGACAGCTCACAATCCCATTCACTGTGGTTCACATCTACAGGCAAGACCGTCACGCCATGTCGACGCGCATCTTGCACTAATTGCGAGGGAGCATAAAACCCCATAGGTTGACTGTTAAGCAACCCACACACAAACACCGCCGGGTGATAGCATTTAAGCCAAGAAGACACATAGGCTAGAAGGGCAAAACTTGCCGAGTGCGACTCAGGGAATCCATAGTCGGCAAAGCCTTTAATTTGGCTGTAAATTTGTTGTGAGAAAGACTCTTCATAGCCGCGCTCTCGCATCCCCTGCAGCAGTTTTTCTTGAAAGGGTTCAAGCCCGCCTTTTTTCTTCCACGCCGCCATAGCACGACGCAACTGATCTGCCTCGCCGCCACTAAACCCTGCCGCAACGATAGCGATCTTCATCACTTGCTCCTGAAAAATAGGTACTCCCAAGGTACGCTCTAGCACTTCTCTAATTTGTTCACTGGGATAAACCACGGGCTCTTTACCGCTGCGCCGAGCCAAATAGGGATGCACCATATTGCCCTGAATGGGGCCAGGGCGCACGATCGCAATTTGCACCACAAGGTCATAGTAATTGCGCGGTTTAAGACGCGGCAACATACTCATCTGTGCCCGCGACTCGATCTGAAAAATTCCGACGGTATCGGCCGCACAAATCATGTCATAGACGCCCGCATCCTCCTTGGGGACACTTTGCAATGTCAGCGCCTCGACATGTTTCATCCTAGGGGCGGCGTTGATCAAATCAATGGATTTGCGGATAGCGGTCAACATGCCTAACGCCAACACATCGACCTTTAACAAACCCAGCGCCTCTAAGTCATCTTTCTCCCATTGAATGACAGTCCTGTCAGCCATTGCGGCATTCTCAACCGGGACCAACTCCGATAACGGGCCTTGGCTAATCACAAAGCCTCCCACATGCTGAGACAGGTGACGGGGAAACCCTAGTAGCGTGCGCACCAAATAGAAAAGTTGCTGTAGTTTGTCGGCATCCACTTCTAAACCTGGCACGAAGGTGTTCTCGTCTAGGGTTTGCCCATACCAATCGATGCCCTTGCTCAACAATGCTGTTTGCTCTGGCGTGAATTCCAACACGGCGGCCACATCACGCACGGCACTACGGGCACGATAGCAAATCACTGTCGCAGCCAAAGCCGCACGATGTCGGCCGTATTTGGAATAGATATACTGAATGACTTCTTCGCGCCGCTCGTGTTCGAAATCGACATCGATATCCGGCGGCTCATCGCGCTCTTTCGATAAAAAGCGTTCGAACAATAATTGCATCCGCGCTGGGTCCACCGCCGTGATTCCCAAGCAATAACAAATCACCGAGTTAGCCGCGGAGCCTCTGCCTTGACACAATATTTTTTGACTACGAGCAAATACAACGATGTCGTGGACTGTTAGGAAAAAGTGTTCATAGCCTAGCTCTGCCACTAATGTCAGCTCTTTCTCTAGCAGCGCTAACACTCGTGCGGATGGACCCTCGGGCCAACGCTCGGCAAGGCCACGCATACTGAGCTCGCGCAGCCAACTACTCGCGGTGTGCTCTGCGGGCACTAACTCATGAGGGTATTCATAGCGCAGCTCATCTAAGGAAAAATGGCATTGTTCGGCGATTGTCAGTGTGGCTTGCAGCAAGGCAGGGGGATACAGTTTTGCAAGACGCTCACGCAGCCGCAGGTGTTGCTCACTGTTCGGGGCTGCCGATCGCCCTAAACTTGTTAATGTTTTGCCAAGACGAATAGCGGTTAAGGTGTCACGCAGCATGCGCCTGTCCGGATGGTGCATATACACCGCACCACCGGCTACAAGCGGCAAATCGAGGGTGTGCCCTAGCGCCTGTAAACGCTCAAGGCGATGACGATCACGGCCATCTAAGCGCATTTCCACCGCTATCCATACCCGCCCCGGAAGCTGCTTTTGCAGCCACTGGGCCTCGCGCGCATCAGGGGCTTGCGCGGCAGGAAGCCACAAGCCAAGACACTCACTCAGGTCATGAATCTCCATTAGCGCTTTATCAAGCTTATAGCAGCCTTTTGCGGCGCCTCTGCGGGCTAGCGTGATCAACGCAGACAACTGAGCATAACCACGCCGACTACGGGCAATCAGCACGAAGCCAAGCCCCTCTTCGAGAACAAACCGACTGCCTATCAATAGCGACAATCCGCAGTCTTTGGCCGCGACATGGGCACGCACCACACCGCTTAGCGTGCATTCATCCGTAATCGCCAAGGCGCTATACCCTAAACGCTGAGCTTCTCGCACTAGCTCCTCTGGTGAAGAGGCTCCTTGGAGGAATGTAAAATGGCTGAGGCAATGCAGCTCAGCATAGGCAGGAATCGACATAAGGCACACATTAATACTGTTTATATATACAGTATATTTCACGCGCTTTACAGTCAATCGCAGGCTGAAAAATAATTCCCTCTTACCCAGGAGAAGAGAAAGTAATCAGGCAATTTGCGATAGCCCTCAAGAGAATGAAAAAGACTCGCTATACACATAGCAGCGGCATGAGGGCCAGTGTCATAATGCTCCTCTATGCCAAAAAATAAGCCTACAACTGCCCACACTCCACGCTCCAAATGGTGGTACTTCAAACGCCTCGTATTAACGACCGGCGTCATTGCACTGCTTTGGTGCGTCTGGATAGACTTTGAAATCCGTCGTGACTTCGAGGCTTTGCAGTGGGCACTCCCCGCAAGACTCTATGCGCGCCCAGTGGAGCTTTACGTAGACGCCAATGTCAGCCAAGCACAATTGGAGCAGACGCTTAAGCGTCTCGGTTACTCCGAACGCCAAGAGATCAACGGGCCAGGGGAGTATCAGATCACTTCTTCTCGAATCCGCCTGTGGACACGGGGTTTTGAGTTTTGGGATGGCACTGAGCCTAGCGTTTACCTCAACGTCGAGTTCGACGGCTCCTCGGTGCGCAATTTGTGGGGCGATCAAAATACTGGCGACTTAGCGCTGGTACGTTTAGAGCCAGTAGAGATTGCGCAGATCAACCCAGAGACGGGAGAGGACAGACTCCCCATCATCATGAGTGATGTCCCCCAGCATTTAGTCGACGCCATTATCTCCGTGGAAGACCAACGCTTTTACTCTCACTACGGGGTAGACCCGACGGGGATCGCACGCGCGATGCTCGCGAATATCCGCGCCGGCAGCATTGTGCAAGGCGGCAGCACCCTAACCCAGCAATTGATCAAGAACCTGTACCTTGATCGACGCCAAACGCTGCGGCGCAAAATAGAAGAAGCCTTGATGGCCGTCATGCTGGAGTTGCACTTCAGCAAAGAAACTATCTTGACCGCCTATTTGAACGAAATTTTTCTGGGCCAACAAGGCAACAGGGCCATCCATGGCTTCGCCTTGGCTTCAGAGTATTATTTTTCTCGGCCGCTAAAAGAGCTAAGCCTTTCGGAGCTAGCCATGCTTGCCGGCCTGCCCAGAGGCGCCTCCTATTACAACCCTTTGCGCTACCCAGAACGCGCCACTGCCCGGCGCGATATAGTGTTACAACGGATGCAGAGCCAAGGGTTCATCAGCGAGGAACAACAGCGCGAAGCACAAAACCAGAACCTGCGCCTAGCTACACGCACATTAAGCCAGCATGGACGCTACCCTGCTTTCATGGAGTTGGTCCGTGAGGACCTCGCAAGAGATTATGATAGCGAGGCATTGCGTACAGAAGGCCTGCGTATCTTCACCACTTTAGATTTACGCGTACAGGACACTGTCGATGACAAGCTCGAGAATGCGGTTAAGTCCGTTGAGCGTGCCGTCGCCAGTGGCGACGATGGCCAACTTGAAGCCGCGGTCGTTATTACCGATGCCATTAGCGGAGAAGTGCGGGCAATCGCTGGCGGAAGGCAACGCGGTTATGCAGGCTTTAACCGAGCACTGAATGCGAACAGGCAGATAGGCTCCTTAGTTAAACCGGCTGTCTATTTAGCGGCTTTAGAGACTGGCGACTATTCCCTGGCCTCGGTGCTATCGGACAACCCAATCACTATATCGCTATCAGGCGATCAAGAATGGTCGCCTAAAAATTACGGCGATAAACTCTATGGCGATGTGTACCTATTCGATGCACTAGAGCGTTCGATGAACCTTGCCACCGTAGATCTAGGCATGAAGATTGGTGTCGATAAAGTGGCGCAAATGCTAAAACGCCTAGGGGTCGAAAAAGACATCCCCCTGTATCCCTCCTTGTTGCTTGGAGCGATTGATATGGCCCCTATCGACGTAGCACAGATGTACCAGACTCTCGCGAGCAATGGTTTTCATTCTCCACTACGTGCAGTAGAGGCCGTCACCACAGGGCAGGGCGCTCGCCTCGAACGCTATGGCATCGCCACAGAACAAGTAGCCGACGCGCACTCGATGTACTTACTCGAATACGCGTTGCAAGGGGTGTTCCGACGAGGGACGGCTGAGACCATGGCGGCGCGGCTCGGCCCTCACTTACCTCTAGCGGGGAAAACCGGCACTACAAATGATTTACGCGATAGTTGGTTTGCAGGCTATGGCGACGACTTGGTCGGCGTGGTGTGGCTCGGCTACGATGACAATCGAGATACGGGATTAACAGGGGCAAGCGGCGCCTTACGTGTGTGGACTGAATTAATGGACAGCCTAGACATTCGACCACGCGAGAACTTCGAACGCTCTGGCATTGAATGGAAGAAAGTCTCCATTGACGCGACGACACAAGTGCGACAACGTAATTGCAGCAGCACCTTGTCTTTGCCCTTTGCGCCCAATCAGTTTGCCGACACCGCTGTAGATTGCGAAGACGACTCATTGTTTCAAAATATTATTGATCGAGTAAGAGGGTTAGGAAGATGATAGTGCGCGCTTCATTACTACTTTCACTGAGCCTTTTAACGGCTTGTGCAAGCTATAGCACTGGTCGTGGGATTCCTGCGCCAGTCGAATCTCGCGACAACTCCACAACGGTCATTACGCCCCCAAGCGCTCAGCCCTCTGGCGGCACAATCAATACGCCTATCCAACGCCGGGAACTGCCTTCAGCACAACCCATCGATCCGCGCCCAGGCACTGCAATCCCCCCGACTGAGAATGATCAACCTGCGACCGCTTCGTCTACTTTATTACAAGGGGTTGATGCGGCGATTGCGCAAGGTGATCTAGAACGAGCGGCGGCATTGTGTGAACGCGCCTTACGCATTAGCCCTCGTGACGCTCTGCTCTGGTATCGACTCGCGAGCGTACGCGCTCAACAAGGACGTCGAAACGAGGCCGAAGGCTTTGCTCAAAGAGCGCTGAGCTTTAGCAGTACCGACAGGGCATTGGAAGCGCAAATCCAGGCGCTATTGCGCTCGCTTTAGTCGCGTCCGATTCTCTTTACGCTATTTAGGATAGAGAATCATTTGGGTGCAGCGAAACAAGGCGATGGTTTTGCCAGTGTCTACATGGGTGACAACCGCATCCCACACTTGCGTCGATCGTCCTAAGTGCACGGGTGTCGCGACTGACTCCACTATCCCTGATCTGGCCGTGCCGAGATGATTCGATTTCAACTCGACAGTGGTAAACCCGATAGCCTCACTAGGCAGATTGGCGACACAGCCATAGCCCGTGGTGGTATCGGCTAGCGTCACCACAGCCCCCGCATGCATGAAGCCATTAGGGGCCATGTGAATTTTCTCTACATCTATGCGCGCTACCACTTCTTCTGCAGACACTTTCACAACGTTAATATTGAGATGCCCCGGTAGTTTGTCTTCACCACTGCGCATGAAATCTTCTGGCTTATGCATGAACAATCTTCCTAGTTCGTCATTATTGGAGTTTCAACTTTAGTGGAGTGTAGTTTTTTATCCCCTAAACTTAAACGACAAACGGCCGGAATCACCAAAAGAGTGAGCGCCGTTGAGGCAATCAAACCAGAGATAATTGCCCAGGCCATGGGCGGCCATAACGTAGACGAAGACAAGGCCAAGGGCAGCAAGCCCGTCACAGTCGTTGCACTAGTCAGCAGGATAGGGCGCGCACGACGTGCGACTGCATCATCCACTGCGATACTCAGCGTGGCCCCTTCACGCAAACGCTGATCAATATAGTCGATCAATACGATGGCATTATTCACGACGATCCCCACAAGTGCGATAACCCCTAACAACGGTTGGAAACCAAAAGGGGAGTCCGTCAATACCAAGCCGGGAAAAATACCGGCGGCGGCGAGCGGCACGGTGAGCAACACGATGCCAACACGTTTGTAAGAATTGAACTGCAGCAGCAAGAAGAATAGTAAAAGCAAAATGCCAATAGGGGCTACGGCAAAGATTGCTTGATTCGCCTCGCCGGCACTTTCCAAATCTCCCCCGAACTCTAATCGAGTACCCGCTGGCAGTGGCGTCTGCTCTAGATGCCCATTGAGTTCGTTGACGATCTGACTGAAGCTAGCGCCTTGTGCAAGACCACTCGTAATACTCAATATCCGCACGCCGTTGCGATGATGAATACTCGCGACCTGCCAATCCGGTACCGTATGGCTTATAAGGCTCAAGGGGATCGCTTGGTTCTGTGCATTAAACACATAACTCGATAGCAGAGCGTTAATGCTTAGCCTCGTGCCCTGTTCGGAGCGCAGGACAATAGGCAAAGGGTCGAGCTCTTGACGGTATTGTTCTATGGGCAAGCCAAGGCTTCTCGCGAACAGCGTTTGCGCCACATCATTACGGTTCAAACCATAGCGCTGGGCACTCGCATCATCTACCTCAACTTTTAACACTGGGATGCCCGTATCGATATCATGGCGCACATCCACAGCCCCCGGAATCGTTTTGAGCAGACTGAAGACTTGCTCAGCGGCTTCCAGTCGCGCTTGCTCATTACTATTATACAAACGCACTTCCACTGGTGCGGCGCGCGGCGGACCTTGGGCAAGAGTCCCCGCCACTATTTCCACTTCTGGGTATGTCGTGGCGGCGCGCATTCGCACCCATTCGATCAAGGCGGCTGTTTGTTCTAGGCGTTGCATGTTCACCACTAAGCGAGCTCGATTTGGCGCTTGGGTGGCATTGGGCAAGTTGTAGTAAAAACCAGGCCCGGTATCGCCAACAAAGCGATGAATAGTTTCAACGCCTTCTCGCGCTCTCAACTCTCGTTCGAACACTTGCGCGAGATCATTGGTGCGAGCAATGTCAGTACCCTCTGGTAAAAACATTTCCACGACCACTTGCGGTCTATCGGCATTGGGGAAAAATTGAAAACTTAGTAGCGGCATTAGAAAAATGCTGAGCACGGGAAGGGTGAGCCCGCTAATGGCAATAAGCTTAGGGTAGCGTTTGCTGACACTCGCTAATCTAAGCCCTAGTCGTTCCACCCACGCCGTTCTAGTATCAGTACTGGGTTTTAGGAATCGGGCGGCTAGTAGGGGCGCCAGACTAATCGCCAGTAAATAACTAATCGTCAGGGTCAGCATAATCATCACAGGAATGCCCCGTGTGAAATCGGCAGTGCCACCACTGGAAAGGAGCAGTGGGGTGAACGCCGCCAGCGTTGTCGCCGTGGAAGCACCTAATGGACCGGCTAATTCTTTTACCGCATCGATCAACGCTTGTTGACGGCTTGCTCCCTCGTTTAATCGATGCTGAATGTTCTCCACCATCACAATGGCGTTATCAATCAAAATGCCTAGAGAAATGACCAAGCCAATGACTGCAATTTGATGCAACACCCCGCCACCAAAATCATAAACGCCTAAACTTATTAGCGTCACCAATGGCAGCATACTCGCCACCAACACGCCCATTCGCCAACCCATCCCGTAGAATAGGATCAACGTGATAATCCCCATACTGACAAGCAAGTTGTTGCCTAGATCCGAAAGTCTTTTATCGACCTGCTCGGGTTGGAAGAACAACTCTTGAATCGTTAAGGGAGAAAAATCATCGGATATAAGCGCGATACGCTCGCGCACGTTCTCGCCAAACGCGACCGCGTCGACTTGATTATTTTGGGCAAAGATACTGATAGCGACAACTTGTTCGCCATCTTGCCAAACACTCGGGGCTGGAGGCTCAACGGCAGCACGATCAACTTGCGCCAACACCTCCAGCGCAACGCTTGAGCCTCCTGCTATTGGTATCTGCGTATTTCTAAGTGAGTCCAAGCTTTCAAACTCACTGTTCGATAGGAGATTAATCCGACGCTCATTGGCAATGAGAAATCCACCTGGCGCTACTTGATTGCGCTGCGCAATCAGCGTGGCGATAGTACTCGGGCTTACCCCTAGTCGTGCCATCTCCGCATCACGCAAGGTGATATTAATTTGCTCGCCTGTGTCGCCGTCGAGCTCAATACGCGACACACCCGGTAAATCCATCAATCGACGTTTTAATTGTTCCGCCGCCAAACTCAAGGTGACAGTAGACGGGTCTCCTGCCATGGCCAACACAACCGCCGGCAAGCCCGTCAGCCTATCTTCGAGGGTCATATCACCAACGCCATCGGGAAACTGCGTCACCGCGCGATTCATCGCAATACGCACGCGGTCCCATGCGGCATCGGTCGCATAAATTGAATCCAATAAGACTACTGATACAAGGGCGACACCGGTACGTGCAGTGGCGGTGTACTCGAGAACTTCTTCGACTTGTGATATCTCATCCTGCAAGGGTTCCAGAATAAGGCGTTCCATCGTTTCCGCGGGAGCCCCTGGATACAGCACAGTAATGAGCCCGCTACGGGCAGGGAAGAATGGGTCTTCTTGTCGCGCCATTCCCCCAAACGAAGCGAGCCCAGCCAAGAACAGCATCGCGACAATCAAAAGTACAAGACGAGGCTTTGCTATAAAACTGAGCAATAGATTATTGGGATTCATTGCAGCACATCCAGCGCGTCACCTTCGGCAAGACGCGAGATTCCGGCATAGACGACTTGGTCCCCTTCCAACAATGCACCGGGAAGGATAAAGGCTCGTTCTCCTAGAATTTTATCAACCTCGATCAATACTCGAGCGGCGCGTCCATCCTCTACTTTAAACACACTAAGGCCTTGGGCGGAGCGCATGACGGCCCCTAACGGAATGCTCAGCTGTTCCTCACCTTCACGGGCGATACCCACTTCAAGCGCTTCAGCGTTGCGAACTTGTGTGTCATTAAGCGCAATCACTACGGCTAACAATGCTTCATTGCCAGTGCTTGATGCGCTTATTTCTGACACCACTCCAGTGAGGACCGCGTCGGAAAGACTCGCGCTTACAGGCACAGTATCTCCGACACTTAAGGTGTCGAGCATGTGCGGCGGCACTCGTATCTCCACCTCGGTAGTGCCTTGTCCGGTTAGGCGCATGACTGCTTGTCCTGGCTGGGCGTACTCACCGGCTTCCAGTAGCACCGCTTCTATCGTGCCAGCAAAGGGAGCGCGCAAGACACTTTCTTTATTAAGCCCTTCGGATTGCTGCAAACTGGCCATCGCATTATCTATGGCGGCACTTTGGCTTTCGATAAGCGCTTGCTGCTGCTCAACGCTCTGAATGGAGATCAGGTCTCGTGTAGAGAGTCGTTCTAGACGCACTAGTTCGCGCTGTGATTGATCAAAATCGGACTGCAACTGCATTAGCCGCGCCTGAGCTGCCGCTTCGGCCGGTGCTAACTGAGGATTGTAGAGTGTGGCTAGCAATTGATCCTGACTCACTTGCTGCCCAATCTGCACAGGGCGATTCGAAACGACGCCGCCCACCTGAAAACTTAATGTCGCCCGTTGACGAGAACGCGCGACGCCAGCGAAATAAAGCATCGCGCCGTCATCTTGCAGGGAGACTGCGGATACTCGCACTGGCACGCCCGCAGAAGGCGGCTCTTGTTCGTCTATACTGCTAGACTCCGAGCACGCCGTGTATACGAGCATCGCACAAGCTAATGCGCTCGCTTTGAGAATGACATTGAATTGCATGGCGTGACCTCTTGGAATTTTTGACATTGTGTCATCTATTGACACTATGTCAAGATAGCGCCCAAGAAAGAAGCATTGATCAAAAAAGGAAGTACACGATGGACACCCCCAATAGACGCAGCCGTGAAAAACAGCAACGCCATGAAGAGATACTCAACGCGGCGGAAAGCATTTTCTTTAGCAAGGGCTTTGCCAATAGCTCTATGGACGAAATAGGCAAGCAAGCACAGCTTAGCCGGGCCTTGCTGTATGTGTATTTCAAAGACAAAGCCGCGATCATGCGCGGCATCATGCTGCGCGCCGACAATTGCCTAGAAGCCTATTTTCACAAAGCGATAGAGCTTGGCGGCAATGGCAGAGAGCAGATCGAACGTATTGGACACGCGTACTATGAGTTCTCCAAAGAACAAAGCCACTACTTTAACGTCCTAACCCAGCTCAACACCTTCCCTAGCGACGACAGTGATCACCCCCAAGAAAAAGCACTATCCGATTGCAATGCCCGGATCACCCAGTTGATGGAAGACGCCCTCATAAAAGGGGTCCGCGATGGCTCGTTGGACTCTAAGAACGTCGATAAGCCCATGCGTACGGCCTACTTCCTGCAAGGCGCCTTACACGGTGTCATCATGGCCGCGCGCACTCGACACAATCACCCGACGACACGCCAAGACGGCGAAGAGTTGGTGCTGTATACGATTGCAATGCTAACGGAAGCGATGCGGACTCGAGGCGGGGATTTAGAGCCGAAATAAAAAACGGGCTGATCGATTTATAGTCGATCAGCCCGTCTGACGTTCCTTGTCTATTCAGTAGCGAGGACTCATTCCTTAAGTCACTCGTTGCCGATTAAGCTCGATCCATGAGCTCTTTTAGTACTACGACAATCTCTTGATACTCAGCTTGGCCAACGGCACTTTCGTCGTCGCCTTCAAATTTGATTTCAGGCAATACTTTCTTAACATCGCTTTTGCTGATCACGCCATCTTGATTGGAGTCATTTAGACCCAGTGCAGGCAATGCTTGATCGGCTTCTTGCTTGTTAAGAACGCCATCTTGATTCATATCAACTGCAGAGAACTCTGGAGTCTCTTGAGCGAATGTCATACCAGAGACTGTTAGCAAAACACCTGCTGCTGCGATTAGTGATTTTTTCATGATTGAACTCCTGTTATACCCATTGTGAATTTTTTTTGATCTTACACTTAGGGTATTGCAACCCGTGTGCCAACTACACAATATTCAATATAAACAATAAGATAGAAAATTATGGCCGTTTTCGAGACCCTACGAACTGTTGTGCTTGCGGGACGGTTCTGAAGCCAATTCCCTAAGACCCTGTTTTAAATACCTTTAACTGTTGGCCTAGCACGACACCCTTAAAATTCTTAAAAAACCAATAAAAAAAAGGCCCCAAAACAAGGGGCCTAAAAGGTGGGGCTGAATGCTGATTAGTCGTGCATAAATTACTTAAAGGATGAACGTCCACCGGATCGGCGGCCGCATTTCTTTACACATAAGTTGCGCAAAGATTGCAAAAGAAAATGGGGCTCGCTGCGGCCAGGAGATTTCACTTCTTGCGCGCTGAGAGGAAGTAGCGGAAATCTATCTGTTAATTCCATGCCCATAACAAAGGCGGATACAGTGGCATTTGGGACAGTTTTATTAGACATCTACGTTCTCCTTGATTCTGATTGTTGCTTCCACGCCGTCTTAACGGCCTTTGCTATAGAAGGAGCAATCTTCGTACCAAGTAGAATATAGTGATAATAATCAATTAGTTATAGAATTTAGAGCGTTTCAAACCCGTTTAAAGTGTTGGGTAATCACGACATATCCCTGCGTCAAATCTTAACTCATTGTTTTTATTGTCTTTATTTGTTGGGCTAGCACGACACTAGGCCGCAGAGGTGCTAATCCTCTGGGTTACGGAACTGCGCAGGATCTAAACCGTGTCGTTTAAGCAGGTTGTAGAACTCGCTGCGATTGCGCTCAGATAGCCGCGCCGCGAGAGCAATATTCCCTTCCGTGAGATTGAGCAGGCGCAGCAAGTAGTCATGTTCAAATTGCTCTTTCGCCTCATTGAGCCCTAATAAGCGGCTAGATTTAAACCGTAGCGCGCGCTCCACCAAGGGTTTTGCAATGAGCGGCGTGGACGTTAACACCACGCACTGCTCCACGATATTGAGTAGCTGCCTGACGTTGCCTGGCCATGGCGCCCCTAGCAATATTTCCATGGCCTCTGGCGAGAAACGTACCTCGCCCTTATTGTGTCGCTCGGACAATGATTTACAAAAATGCTTCGCGAGTAACGCGATATCCTCTCGCCGCTCTGACAACGGTGGCAGCTCTAAGGTAATCACATTCAAGCGATAGAATAGATCTTCTCTAAAAGTGCCTTGTGCCACCTTTTCATTAAGATCCTGATGCGTCGCGGCAATAATACGCACATCCACGGCAGTGGTCTGGGTGGACCCCACTGGGCGCACCTCGTGCTGCTCGAGCACTCGCAAAAGCTTCGCCTGAGCCGCGATAGGCATATCGCCAATCTCGTCTAGAAACACAGTCCCTTCATTCGCGGCGAGAAACAAACCTGCATGGGCCTTGCTCGCCCCGGTGAATGAGCCTGCTACGTGACCAAACAATTCTGATTCGAGCAAAGCCTCTGGGAGCGCGGCGCAATTGAGCGCCATAAAGGGTTTATCGCGTCGCGCGCTAGCTTTGTGTATCGCCGCTGCTAGAAGCTCTTTACCTGTGCCTGTTAGGCTCTGCACTAGCACACTGACATCTGTTACGGCAGCTGCTTTAGTTTGCGCAAGGAGGTTCTCCATCACTTGGCTGCAACTGACAATCTCGGAGCGCCACGCGGTGTCTTCGCCATCCTGCGCAGGGGTATCCATCTCTCCACTTTGCTCTAAGGCTTTCTCAATATGAGAGAGCAAGGTTTGCGCATCAAATGGTTTCACAAGATAACTAAAGACTCCTTTCTGCGTCGCGGCAACCGCTTCAGGAATTGTGCCATGGGCCGTCAACATAATCACAGGCAGACGCAGATCACGCTGCTGCAAGCGCTCAAATAATTCCATGCCATCCATGCCAGGCATGCGCAAATCCGTTACCAATACATGGGGCCGAAACGAACCCAGTTTCACCAACGCATCTTCAGCACTACTTACAGCAACCACTTCGTAATCATTGGCACTGAGGCGCACACTAATTAATCGCAATAAATCGGCATCATCATCGACTAATAGAATTCGGTGCTTATTTGGCATACAGAGGGATTTCCTTAATGATGTTGCTAACGCGCTTATAGACCTTGCAATGATTCACGGCTATTGAGTTGTTGTTCGATAGAGGTCAGTGCATCGATCTGAGTTTGTAATAATGCTTTCTCTTGTTCTAGAGTTAAAATCAATCCCTGACTGTCTTTCGCGAGTTGTCGAGCATTGAGAACATCACGCCACAATACCGCAAAGGCTTGATAGTCCGCTGGGAGCGAGTCCATATCGACGCTGGATATAATCGTTAACGCCTCTAACTCACTCGGAGTGTCGCTTTCATGGCGAGCGCTGAGCAAGATTGCATGACGGATGCTTCCTACTGCGGTTTTCTCACTGATCGGCATCGTTGCGAATCGTATACGCTCTTCTTGCAAGCTAATATCCTCGGCTAACAATACCCACTGGTAATAGTTCAGTGGATCAACTCTCGAAAGCCTATCGAGGCCGAAGGGTGTAGTTGTACAAGCGGAAAGGGTAAAAAGGCCAAGGGCCAGCAGGCAAAGATTGAACCGGTTCACAGAAATATCCTTATCGTATGGTTTTTGGCACGCATCGTTTGCATTAACGACATTATGAAGAAACAGGCATAACCAGCTTGAAACACGCCCCTGTATCGCTTTCAACGAGCGTCAATGTGGCCCCAATAGCCGTGGCATAATCACTGGCAATGGCAAGCCCTAGCCCAGTGCCGCTATATTGCTTATTGGCTTGAACGGAGCCTTGAAAGAACGCATCGAATATTTTGCCTTGTTCCTCAAGAGGGATTCCCGGCCCTTGGTCTTGAATGGTCAGGGTCACTTGCTCCTTCTCAGCGCGTAGCACTATGCTTATGACAGCGTTTACGGGCGAGAATTTCACAGCATTGGTAAATAAATTATCAACGATGACTCTTAGGCGCTCAGGGTCCACGGTCACTCTTGCTTTCACTAAACTTAGCGCCACTTCTAATTGACCAGACTGCACGGCTAATTCGTGTGCAGCGACAACGCCTTCTAGAATTTTATCGAAGCGCACACTCACCGGCATGGCATTGAGCACATCAAAATTCTGCGCATTATGCCGTAGCAACTCCTCAATGAGGCCCTGCAAGCGCTGACAATTACTGGCAATGATTTGACTGATCTCGCGCTGCTCCGCAGTCAAAGTCCCCACTACACCATCATTGAGCAACGAAGCCCCTTCCTGCATGGAGGCAAGGGGTGTTTTAAGCTCGTGGGACACGTGACGCAGAAACGAGGTACGCTGTTGCTCAAGCTCTTCGAGCCGCCCGCGCAACCAATCTAAGCGCGTTCCTAGGGCTTGCAGGTCTAACGGTCCCTTAATACTGATACTTTGAGAGTACTCACCACTGCCTATCTTGTTGATGGCCCGATCAATCTGTTTCAATGGCCGCGTGATCAATAAGACAAACACCGCCGCCAATCCGGACGCGGCAGCAATGAAGAGCAGGGCTTGTAGGGTTAGTGATTGCTGAGTGCTCGCACTTCGCTCTTGCAATTGTGCTTGCTGTTGGTCAATCCATTGCTCGATAGCCGTGGCGATTTCATAGGCTAAGCGAGACAGCTCAGGGAATGCCGTGGCCGAATCACTACTCGTCTGCCCTTGCCCAACATTTTCAAAGGCACTGCTTTCAAGTGCGAGCAGCTCATCGACAAGAGGCACGACTCCCTGCCCAATCCCTAATTGGGAAATCTCACCGAGTGTTTCAAAGTACTCCGCTCGCCGATTGAGATAGAGCTGGTAAAGATCTTCTTCACCCAAGATAGCGTACTGGCGAGCGTTACGCTCCATGGCGATAGTTTGTTGAATCAACTGCCGACTAGCACTCATGCCAGTGGCCACTACCGTTACAGTATTTTGACTCTGTTGACTAAGGCGTTCGAGTTGCTGCGCAGTGACTAATAAGGCCACAATTAACAATGCCGCGACTGCAGAGAAACCAATAATCACTAGCTGTCTGATTGATCGAGTGGTAAATGATTGCATGGTTTTTAGTCGCTCGTCCGCGTTGAGTTTACTGAGTTTCGAAGCGCTTCAATATTAGATTTTTTTTCGTTTTGCTCGGATCGAATACGCGCCCATTAATGACGATATAGACCCCTGCCGGGAGAGTTTGCACAGCCATAGTCGCACAGCCCAGATTGAAGACGGCGTCACTGTCTTTAAATAATGCGGGGAGCATAGACCCTGTCAATACGATCGTTTTATCGGCGATGCCTGCTAGAAGCTGTGCCGTTTGTACCATTGTGTCGGTGCCGTGGGTAATTATGATTCGATCGGCTGCGTCAGACTCGACTCTATCACGAATCATCTTGCGGTCATCTTCAGTAAAATCAATGCTGTCTTTCTTAAGAATAGATTCCACAGAGTAATCGATATCCACATTGGACGCGCCAAGGATAACGGCGGCCTGGGGCTCACCCACTTCAAAATCGCTGTTCTTATCGAAATACACCTTATCGATGGTTCCGCCGGTGGCAAAAATCTTAATCTGCATCGTAAACCTCTAGGGTCAATAGGAAGGGATGCAGTTTACCCTTAGCGTAGGCTAAGGTCACTGATAATGGGGAGGGGGGGGGGTTACGGTAAGTTCTGGGATTAGAAAGTGCGCCCGATCGAGCGCACTTTCGTTTTCTTTTTACTAAAACGCTTAATGGCGTCTATAGCTTTCGCCAAACAGAGACCTGGCTCACGACATATTCATACTTGCGTCGATGCTCGCGAATCATGAAAGGCAAATCATCCTCGTGTACAAGCTCAAATCCATCCAGAATTTTGGCTAATTTAGCCAGCGCTCCGCCGTTGGTGTCGGCGTCGATAAAGTGCTCGGCCTCGGTGTACGGTTCCATCCAACTATTGGGAGAAATAATAACGAGCACGCCACCCTTCGTAAGGACCGTATCGTCTTTCACAAACTGATCCAAACACGCTTTCGGGTCAGGAAGTCGGCAAAGCAGATTGCTCAACAATACTGCATCGAAACCTTGCATCGAAATTGACGCACTCGCTGCTGCGTTGATTTCACCCGCATCGCCTTGCACAAATTGCACGCGCTCGCGCTTAACATCGGCATCAAGTTCAGCGGTAAGTTGCGTATAATGACGCCCAGATTCGTGGCGTCTGTACTCCACTCGGTTTTGTTCTTTCATGCGCATAGACGCATCGACAAATGACTGACTGTAGTCCAAGCCGATGACTTCGGAAAAATGTTTACTTAGCTCAAAACTTGCGCGACCTACTGCACAACCTAGATCAAGCACTCGTCCATATTGCTGAGTATATTTCTCGACCAGTGCCACTGTTGCCGGAATAAACTCCTGCACAGTAGGGTGCCCAACTCGGCCGCTAATTTCAGCGTCTCTGTTCTCAAGTGCACTGCCATAATGGAACAACATGTACTGGTTCAGCAGAGCATCAGTTTCGTAACGGTCTTGCTCTTTTTGCCGATCATCTTCGCTTTGCACAATTCTAAAACCAGCATGCTGAAAGAAATGCGGCCTAAAATGGAAACGTGACCACATACTCGCCTCGTCACCCGTACTGATAAAAGATCCCCCAAGGATCATTTGATGTTTGTCATCAAAACACGGGGCACTGAAATCGACATAGTAGGGATGAATCTGAAATTCAGGGAGCGGATGGAAAGCATCTTCACACCATTGCCAGAGATTGCCGAAGACATCATTGAACCCATGTGCATTAGGGGCAAACTTATCAACCGGGCCTTCACTGCCGAAATGAAGATTATTGTTCACTTCATAGTCGCTAGCTAACTCTGCCTCATCGGCCATCACTCGATCAATATTGATCGTATCGGCTGAGCGAGAACTCCACAGTTTGGCATCTTGCATTGATGGATCACGCATTGCCAAATGCTCACTTTCTTTAAGAAGGCGATAGGGCACCTCTACGTCATCGCGCTCACTACGCCAAGCGCAGTAAGCTTTGGCTTCGTAGAAATTAGCGACAACAGGCCAAGCCCATTGCATCTCTTCTATGCTGAAAGTAGTCCGTAGCTTGAACCGATGCGAGCCCACTGGGCCGTCTTGCACCCAAAAACTCGGCCATCGCGTATTGCGATAACGTCGCCAGGCCAAACCGTCTTCGCTCCAGTGCTGATCCTCCAAGTAACCGCCACTGGCGACAAACTCATAGAACTCGCCATTACTAATGAGCCGCTGGCTCGCACTAAAGGCGGCACATTCGCGACGATCCTCGCCGTATTCGTTGTCCCAACCAAAGCTTGGCCAGTCTCTGGGCTTTCCTAATCTAACGTGACTCGACTCAACACTCAGCATAGGGTTGCTCGCGGGGTAGTGCACACCCGCCTCGGGCTGCGTGTGAGGCTGGGAGGCGTCGCTAAGTAGAACCTTTGGCCAATTATCAGGGGTGCGCAGATGTTCTGCCGGCATCTCTCGCATTAGGACGCTGGAAGTCTCAAGATGGATGCGCTCATGCTCGAAACACATAACAAGAGCCCATGCGGGGCTATCAATCGTAATGGGTTCAGCAAAAGCAGGGTGTGTCTGTATAAGGGTTTTAACGATGCCATAGACCGTCTTACGATACGCGATAACCTCCTGCAGCGAAGGCCATACGGTCTGGTCTTCTTCATGAAGATCATCCCAGCTCATTTCATCGACGCCGGTTTCAAACAAGACTTCAAAATGCGGATTCACCGGCTCTGAGATGAGGCCAGCCACAAGAAGTTTATTGATATAGAAGGTCACAGGGTGAGTGTAATAGAACACTAGAGGATGACGAGACTTGTGGTAGGGCCGCAGGAAATAGGCCTCTTCGCTGACAAGCGCGGAGAACAGGCTCTCTGTTAGCCCCCAAGTGTTGTCGAAATAATGCTCGATGGCGTCACGCCCAGCCTCAAGGTTCAGTAATCTCAGCGAGGATGTGGGTTTAGGGGCCAATCTTGCCGTGCTTATCACTGGGGTCATCTGTGTTTCGCCCCCTATCGCGCTAATCTTATTGAGTGTTTTTTTCATCGGATTCCATCGTACTGTCAAATTGAGTCAGTATGTCTATAAGCTAATGACTAGGGCGGCGCGGCATCGTTACACTTTAGTCGTGCTCTATTAGCCTTTAGTAAGCGCGCCGCTTGAGTTGACTATCGGTTGCGGTAAACTGACTGCCACATTCTTATCGCTTATGAAATGAGGCAAATCCTTGCGCAGCAAACTTCCCGATATCGGCACCACTATATTTACTGTTATGTCGAGAATGGCACATGACCATGGGGCCATCAACCTCTCACAAGGGTTTCCTGACTTCGATTGCCCGGACCGTTTACGCGAGTTAGTGGCACATTATCTCAACGATCAAAAGAATCAGTACCCTCCTATGACTGGGATACCTGTCTTACGGGCCGCTATCGCTGCGAAAGTTAAAGATCTATACGGGTTCAATGCCGACATGGATCATGAGATAACCGTGACATCAGGTGCCACAGAGGCTTTGTTTGATGCGATTCATGCCAGCGTCAGCGTAGGGGACGAAGTAATCGTCTTCGATCCCGCTTATGACAGCTATGACCCGGCCATCACACTCGCCGGCGCAAAGGCGATTCACATTGCATTGCAGCTTCCCCATTTCAGTATTGATTGGAATCTTGTGCAAGAAGCGCTTTCGCCGCGCACTCGCATGATTATCATCAACACCCCACACAATCCAAGCGGAGCGATTTTAGGCAAAGATGATATCGACATGCTTGCCCAGATCACTCGCAACACCGATATTTTAGTACTGTCTGATGAAGTCTATGAGCACATGGTATTTGATGGCGCGCAACACGAAAGCGTATTGCGTCACGAAGAGCTGAGACAAAGAAGCTTTGCTGTTTTCTCATTTGGGAAAACCTATCACGCCACAGGCTGGAAACTCGCCTACTGCGTCGCGCCAGCGGCAATGACCACCGAGTTTCGCAAAGTTCATCAATTTGTCACCTTTACCTCGCCTAGCTTCATTCAGTACGCTATTGCCGATTTCATGCAAGAGTGCCCTGAGCACGCGATTGATTTGCCGGTTTTTTATCAAGAAAAACGCGACACTTTTAGTCGTCTGCTGGAACCGTCTCGCTTTCAATTCACTCCATCAAGTGGGACTTATTTTCAACTAGTGGACTACAGTGCGATTAGCTCCATGAAAGATACTGAGTTTGCTAATTACCTTACGCAAGAAAAAGGGGTTGCCGCGATACCGCTATCCCCATTCTACCAACAAGCGCCAGACGCCACTTTATTACGCTTTTGTTTTTGCAAAGACGAATCCACCCTAAAAGCGGCGGCAGATATCCTCTGCACGCTTTAGAGAATTATAATGTCCGCTATTGATTTAAATAAACTCGCCGCCGATATAAAAGTCTGGGGAGTTGAGCTAGGGTTTCAAGAGGTGTGCATCGCCGATATCGATATGTCGGAGTACCGCCCACATCTGGAGAAATGGCTCGACAATCAATACCACGGCGACATGAGTTATATGGAGCGTCACGCCGAGCTGCGCCTTGCACCAGAATTGCTCGTGCCAGAAACACTGCGTGCGATTTGTGTACGCATGGATTACGCGCTTACCTCTAGCAATTCCATTGCAGAGCTGAAGACACCTGATAAAGCCTACATCTCTCGCTACGCGCGTGGGCGTGACTATCACAAACTCATTCGTAAGCGTCTGCAACGCCTAGCCACTAAAGTATCAGAGGCCGCAGGTCCTTTTGGCTATAGAGCTTTTGTTGATAGCGCCCCCATTTTAGAACGCGCACTTGCAGAGAAATCGGGAATGGGATGGATCGGAAAAAACACGATGCTGATCAATCGCAAAGCCGGCTCGTGGTTTTTTCTTGCGGAGTTATTCACCGATCTACCACTCCCAGTGGACACTCCCACCACGGGTCATTGTGGCACTTGCACTGCGTGCCTGGACATTTGCCCGACCAAGGCCTTTGTCGGGCCCAATGTGTTGGACGCGCGTCGGTGTATTTCCTATCTCACGATTGAACTGCGCACATCGATTCCTGAGGAGTTGCGCCCTATGATGGGCAATCGCATATTCGGCTGCGATGACTGCCAACTGATTTGTCCTTGGAACAAATTCACGCGCATCAGCCAGGAGGAAGACTTTGCTCCTCGTCATGGCCTCGATGACACGTCATTAGTGAATTTATTCAAGTGGACTGAGGAGGAGTTTTTGCAACGTACCGAGGGTTCGGCTATCCGCCGCATCGGACATGAGTGTTGGCTGCGCAATATCGCTGTCGCATTAGGCAACGCCAAATCTACACCTGAGATTATCGCGGCGCTGCAAACACGAAGCCATCATGATTCGGCCCTAGTGCGCGAGCATACCCAGTGGGCTCTACAGCGCCATGCGATTACTTGATGAAATGTTCGCGGTAGTGTTCTAGCTCCGCAATCGAATCCTTAATGTCTTCCATCGCTTGATGAGTGGCACGTTTTTTAAGACTCGTGAGCACTTCAGGTGACCAACGCTTCGCGAGTTCTTTTAACGTACTCACATCAAGATTGCGGTAATGGAAAAAGGCTTCTAGGTCGGGCATATAGCGGGCCAAAAATCGACGATCTTGGCAAATACTATTGCCGCACATCGGAGAGGCGCCTTGCTCCACATACTCACTCAAGAAGGCAATTGTTTGGGCTTGGGCATCGGCTTCACTCACGTCGCTCTTCTGCACTCTTTCTATGAGCCCTGAGCGGCCGTGTGTGCGCTGATTCCATTCATCCATGCCAGCCAAGGCTTCATCCGATTGCTTGACTGCCAACACGGGACCTTCGGCTAATACGTTTAATTCACTGTCTGTAATAAGCGTGGCGATCTCAATGATGCGATCTGTTTCAGGCACTAGACCCGTCATTTCTAAGTCGAGCCAAATTAAATTTTGTTTCTTGTTGGTCTGTGACATATAGATTCCTAAGCGCTGAGTTCGACAGCCTATTGATGATGCATCGAATGATGAATATTTCTCGTTGGGCTAATTGTAGCAGAGCGCAGTCATTCCGGCAGTCCCCGCCCACGACGCTTTTACTGTACACTGCGCGACTGAAATGGGCAGGTTTACTGTTCATCAAAGGTACGATAAAAGGCATGAGTAAACGGCGACTCACACAACAGCAACGTGTTCGAATAGATCGAAATCAAGCCCAACGCGGCAAACAAACAAAAACCGCGCCCGGTGATTCCATCGATACAGAAAGCCTTGGCCCACAGTTAAGCGGCATAGTCATTTGCCATTACGGCCAACAACTAGAGATAGAGAGTACAGCGCCCGAAAGCCTCGGCCAGCTGTTTCGCTGCTTTCAACGTACCAATCTGCCGGCATTAGCCACGGGTGACCGAGTTGTTTTTCAAACGGACAGTGACAGCTCTGGGGTGGTGGTCGCATTACAAGAACGCACCTCCCTAATGTCCCGCCCTAATCAACAGGCGAACCTGCGCCCCATTGCGGCCAACGTGAGCACCGTGGCCATTACCATTGCGCCATTGCCTGAACCCTTTCCCAATCTTATCGATCGCTATCTCGTCATGGCCGAATACTTAGGGCTAAAGGCGATTATTGTTCTGAATAAGATCGATCTGCTCGACCCAGAGCGCGATGCAGATCTCGAACGTGCATTGGCCGGTTATATCCGCATAGGCTATGCCGTCATCCGTGTTTCAAGCCAGACAAGCCTAGGGCTCGACGATCTAAAAGAACAGCTAAGCACCGAGACAGTCGTATTTGTAGGGCAGTCTGGGGTTGGTAAGTCTTCGCTAGTCAATTCTTTGCGCGGAGACATCGAACACGAGGAGCTTGCGGCAGTAGGGGGTTTGTCAGTCTCGCGCGACAAAGGCACTCACACCACAACCGCGGCGCGCCTGTATCACATACCCGGCAGTGGCGACTTGATCGACTCACCGGGGATTCGTGAATTTGGCCTTTGGCATATGAGCCCGCAAATGATATTCGATGGTTTCGTCGAGTTTGGCCCTTTCCGCGGGGCCTGTCGCTTTCGTGACTGCAAACATCAAAGCGAGCCGGGCTGTGCACTGAAAGCAGCGGTGGAAGCAGGGGAAGTGAGCGAGCAACGTCTCAATAGTTATTTCTTTTTGCTCACTTCACTAGAGGCCTAGAAAATTTCGACTGTCGGAGTAGGCGGCAACAACTCTTCATTGGGCGTTGGAGCAGCCAAACCATAGTTGGACTGGGCCTCGACTCGCGCTTCGGCCACTGAGTTGAGGACCATAATGACTATGCGCCGATTCGTTTCACTGGCAGGGTCTTCCTCATTCAAAAGCACAGAATCGGCCATGCCAATGACTTGCGAGATTTGGCTAGGGTCCAAGCCGCCATCCACTAAGGCCCGTCGTGCCGAATTCGCTCTATCTGATGAAAGCTCCCAGTTACTGTAACCATCTTCAGTGGTAAATGGCGCCCCATCTGTGTGGCCAAGCACGGTAATTTTATTGGGAACATTGCCAAAGATTCGGCCTATCGCCCAAAGGATCTCTAGTGCATAAGGCCTTAGTCGCGACTGCCCACTGTCAAACAGTGGCCGGCCAGCACGGTCAATAATCTGCACCATCAAGCCATCTTCTGTCACCGCAAAGGTCACGCTATCTTGGAACCATTCGAACTGCTGGTTCAAGTTGATCTCTGCCTCTACATCACCGCGTAGACGTTCGAGCGTTTCCATCTGGCGTAAGCGAGCAAGCTCAACGTATTCTGGGTTCTCCAATTCCTGATCGGAATCTACCACTGGCTCCTCGTCTTGACGGACTAGGGATAAGTTCAAGCCCTGGTTGTTCACGTTCAAGGGGCGCCCCTGTAAGTCGAGGACGTATGGCGTTCCGCCGTCTCCTACTGCGCCTAGGTTTGTGGGGTCAGCGAAATAACCGGCAATGGCCATTTTCTCGAGATTTGTTGTGGATTCGATCAACCAAAGCACCAAAAAGAACGCCATTAAGGCCAACGCAAAGTCAGCGAAAGCGATTTTCCACGCACCCCCGTGCGCGCCGCCAGCGACCTTTTTAACGCGTTTAATGACAATGCTTTGTTCGGTTTTTTCCACAATCCTACTCAGAACATAACTTATTCAATGAAGTTCGCGGAGTCGTTAACGACTACGAACGTGGGTCTCTAGTTCGGAGAAACTAGGACGGTCTGCCGAGAACAGGGTTTTACGAGCAAACTCGACAGCCATTTGAGGTGGCAAACCATTAGAGGTGGCAACAATAGCCGCCTTCACGCACTCAAACATTTTGATGTCTTCGTCGGCTACCGATTCTAGCCGCGTACTCATCGGCCCAATAAACCCGTAGGCGAGGAAAATCCCCAAGAAGGTTCCTACCAGTGCCGCCGCTACACTCTGCCCCAGTGCTTCGGGTGGGCCACCGAGTTTTTGCATCGTAATCACGATCCCGAGTACCGCTGCCACGATACCAAAACCAGGCAAACCATCCGCAATACGGTGAATCGCGTGTGAAGGCTCCAGCATTTCATGGTGCTCGGTTTCAATCTCCACTTCCATCATGGCTTCGATTTCGTGGGGCGCAAGGTTACTAGTGGTGAGAATTCGCAGATTGTCGGCGATAAACTCCACCATGCGCTTGTCTTTGAGTAGCTTGGGGTAGCGTGTGAAGATGCCGCTCTCAGAAGGTGATTCGATGTCGCCTTCGACCGCCATCATGCCTTCGCGGCGAGCTTTATTGAAAATATCGTAGAGCAAACCCAGCAGATCTAGATACAGTGCTGAGTTCTTGTTAGAACCGAAAATTGCACTCGGAAGCTGCTTACCTGTGTGAATCACAAGGTGCATGCTATTAGAAATCAAGAACGCGCCAGCGGCTGCCCCGACAATAATGATGACCTCTGTTGGCTGCCACAGAACACCCAAAATGCCGCCGTGCATGACGTATCCACCGGCGACACTTCCCACTACGACGATGAATCCTATGAAAAACAGCATTGTTTTTTCCTTTAACTGATTTAGGTGCCTGTATCAGCTCTGCGACAGGCTGTGTGAGACGGATACTCGGGCGAATGTCCCCGCGTCTCAAAAATGGTTCTAGTTCTATATAGATCGGACAAAATCGGGATTTCATTAGCGTTATGACGAGATTATAACCATTTTTCTTTTAAACTTGTTTCACTTACGACGCTTGATTAAGCTGTGCTTCTCTTACGGCCTAGACCATTGACTCAGATCATATGAACGATAAATTGTTTCTTTACTTTCAACACCTTGCCCCACAGCACTTACTATCACGCTGCGTGGGGGCGCTAGCCCAGTCACAATGGCGTTTTCTCAAAAACCCGTTTATTTCTTGGTTTGCTAAACGCTATGCCGTGAATATGGAAGAAGCTGCCTGCTCCAATCCTTTAGAGTTTGCCAGCTTCAATGAGTTTTTCACTCGCGAGCTCAAACCGGGCATGCGGCCGATCGACTCTAACGACAATGCGATCGTCAGCCCCGCGGACGGTGTCGTCAGCCAATTCGGCGATATCGACAACGGTACGCTGTTACAGGCCAAGGGCAAACACTTTAGCCTTACAAACTTGCTTGGCGGAGACGAAACAGCCGCGCAGGCCTTCCAAGAAGGAAGTTTCTGTACTGTTTACCTCTCACCCAAAGACTACCACCGGGTGCACATGCCTCTTGCCGGGAAACTAACGCGCATGGTCCACGTGCCCGGTAAATTATTTTCAGTCAACCAAGTCACTAGCGAAAATGTCGATGGCCTGTTCGCTCGCAATGAACGAGTGGTCTGCTTTTTTGACACTGAGTCCGGCCCGATGGCACTGGTATTAGTCGGAGCGATGATTGTCGCCAGTGTCGATACAGTATGGGCAGGACAAGTATGTCCTGGGCGAGTCGACCGAGTGGATGTCGACTACACAAACCATGTACCCGCCATTCAGATTGCGAAGGGCGAGGAGATGGGACGTTTTAAATTAGGCTCAACGGTTGTGGCGGTTTTCGGCCCTGGTGTGGCCAATTTTGCGGAGTCGCTCGAAGCAGGAGACACCGTCAAAATGGGAGAAAATCTAGGGCAGCGGGTAGGGTAGTGCTTACTCGGATCAATTCGATGTAAGCACTCGCATACCCAGTGATCTAATCTATATAAGAACAGCAGTAATCAGTCACTTCAATCACTTTGATATCAAACGCGGCATTCGCTTCAACCTCAAAGCTCTCACCTCCGACTATCGTTACCCACGCCTGTGAGCCCGGCAACTTAATCTCAACGGTGCCAGACAAGATCTCCATGATCTCTTTCTTATCAGTGCCGAAATGGTAGTCACCTGGCATCATAATGCCCAAGGTTTTGACTTCACCACTTTCGAATTCTACGACTCTACTGGTGACATTCCCGTCGAAATATATGTTGGCGGCCTTTACGACGGTGACATTCTTAAATTTACTCATGGGGCTATCTCTGTTAGAAAGGTTCAAACGGGCGCCGATTCTAACATGCAGTATTTAACGGCGTTAAGTGGATTTACACTGCCAACATTAGGAGGCTACGAAATGTGTAAAGGATTAGAGCTAGAGGGACCCCAAAAAGAGACCCTCAAACACTGTATTGAAGAGGCCGAAAATAAACAGCTATCGAGATGGGCAAAGTTCCGCAATGGCTTAACCATGGTGGTCGTAGGCATGCATAGCGCGACTAGCCCCATTCCCGACCACTATGACGAAAACAACAAGCTTTTCTAACAGCCCTACTTAGCCAATAGAAACGCTTGATAAGCCTCATTATGGGTTTCATCCCAACACGGATAGCCTATTTGCTTCATGAACTCTTCACACTGCGCGACCTCCTTAGGAGGAACCTGCATGCCACAAAGCACACGCCCGTAAGCGGCACCGTGATTGCGATAATGAAACATCGAGATATTCCAACGCCCCCCTAAGAGATCGAGAAACTTAGTGAACGCTCCCGGGCGCTCGGGAAACTCGAAGCGATACACGCGCTCGTTATTGATAGCATCGTTACGTCCACCCACCATGTAGCGGATATGCAATTTGGCCGCTTCATTGTCAGACATATCGACGACGTCGATCCCTTTGCGCGCCAAGGTGTCTAGTAATTTGTCTCTGCCTGTCTCCGAGTCTGCCAAACGCACCCCGACGAATATTTTTGCGTGCCCTGGGTCTCCGTAGCGGTAGTTAAACTCTGTGATGTAGCGCTTACCCAGTGCTCGGGCAAAACGTCGAAAGCTACCCGGTTTCTCATCCAACGTAACCGCCAATATGGCCTCTCGATTTTCACCGAGCTCGGTGCGTTCGGATATATGTCGAAGCCTGTCGAAGTTAACATTCGAACCAGACACGACAGCAACAAGCGTCTGCTGCGTTAGTGAATGCTCCCTTACATACTTTTTCAGACCGGCAACGGCTAATGCACCGGCGGGCTCTGTCATCGCTCTCGTGTCTTCGAACACATCTTTTACGGCGGCACAGATTTCATCAGTGGTGACCGTCACTACCTCATCTACTAATTTACGTAATACACGAAACGGCTCTTTACCGATCTGCGCAACAGCCACGCCATCAGCAAACAAACCCACTTGCGGCAAAGTCACTCGTCGCTTAGCGCGCAACGCGGCCGCTAAACACGCCGAATCCTCGGCTTCAACGGCGACCAATTTGATCTCCGGACGTATGTATTTCACATAGGCGGCGATGCCTGCCATCGATCCCCCCCCCCCCCCTGGCAAAAACACCCCGCCACCCTGGGCCCTTTCCTGCCAAACTACCCCCAAACCCCCATGCCCTTGTCCTCCACACCCCCCCCCCCCACTGGCACAAACAGCACATCAATCTTGGCGCTGTACTGGCGAACTATCTCCAAGCCTACGGTGCCTTGTCCTGCAATAACTTCTGGGTCATCGAAGGCGTGCACGAAGGTGTAGCCATTTTTCTCGACCAGCGATTTTGCATAGTCCGAGGCCTCGTCATAAGTGACACCTTCCAATACCACCTTGCCACCCAGTGCTTTGACGGCATTAATCTTAATCATAGGAGTGGTCACTGGCATCACGATAATCGTGCGGATCCCAAGTCGGGTCCCTGCCATCGCCACGCCCTGGGCATGATTACCCGCAGAGGCGGCGATCACCCCTTTCTTTGCAGCCTCCGGCGATAAGCTCGCCATTTTGTTATAGGCCCCACGCAGCTTAAAGCTATGCACCGGCTGCATGTCCTCGCGTTTGAGAAGCACCGTGTTCTGCAGGCGCAGCGATAGAGCGGCGGCTTGCTCTAGAGGAGTTTCTACGGCAACGTCGTAGACCTTCGCTGAAAGAATGTCTTTTACGTACTTATCCATGGGTGACCTTAAGCAGGAAAGCTTTCAATTAGAAATAGCGGGCGCTGACATCGACAATGTCCGTTATAATTCACGCTTACCGACAATCAAGCTGGGAAATTAGCATGGATCAGAATGAATTGAAAAAGGCAGTCGCAGAAGCGGCGGCGCAGCATGTGCAAGAACGCTTACACGATAAGATGGTGCTGGGAGTCGGAACCGGCTCGACTGCAAATGCTTTCATTGAATGTTTACGACCATTCAAAGATCAGATTCACAGCACGGTGGCCAGTTCCGAAGAGACCAAGCGTCGACTTCTAGCCTTAGGCTTAGAAGTGCTCGACTTAAACAGCGTCGACGAAGTGTCTATCTATGTCGATGGCGCAGACGAAAGCAATGAGCAACTGCATCTAATCAAGGGTGGCGGCGGAGCGCTGACCCGAGAGAAGATTATTGCAGCTGTCGCAAAAGAGTTTGTCTGTATCGCAGACCAAAGCAAGTACGTCCCAGTCTTAGGCCGATTTCCACTACCAGTAGAAGTCATCCCAATGGCTAGGAGCCACGTTGCTCGAGCTATTGTGAATCTAGGCGGGGACCCTGTGTATCGAGAAGGGTTTATCACGGACAATGGCAATCATATCCTTGACATCCATCACATGGAAATCAAAGACGCCATTGAGCTAGAAACTCAACTCAATCAAATAACAGGTGTCGTAACGAATGGACTATTTGCAATACGGCCAGCAGATCTACTGATCTTAGGGACAAGTGAAGGCATCAGAAAATACACTGCCTGATAACAACGCTTGAGCTCAGCTTTACGTAAAAATGATCCAACGCTTAGATCGTAAGATCCAAGCCTAGTCTGTAAATATAAAAACGCAGAGCGTTGTTTTAGCGCTCTGCGTTTTTGCTTTACAGAGGAGTCACGTTCTCTGCTTGCGGGCCTTTTTGACCTTGAGTCACATCCATAGTGACTTTTTGGCCTTCGTGAAGAGTTTTTCTTCCAGAACCGTTAATTGCGCTAAAGTGAACGAATACGTCCTTCCCACCTTCCTGCTCAATGAAACCGAAACCTTTCTCATCATTGAACCACTTAACAGTACCTTCTACTTGCTCTGACATATTTCTCTCTTGTTCTTAAAAATTAAATACATGGTTCGCATCTATGCCAACCCTTGAATCCATTAGGGATTCCATCGAAGTGTAACTCTATATAAGAGCGGATGGAATATAGTTTTGGCACATATTCACAACAAACTTGCTTTTGTTTTCCAAATTTGCTGCAAAGGCCCACCAGCCGTGCTTTCTCAGTCGAATATCTTTCCAGGGTTGAGGACACCTTTTGGGTCAAATATTTGTTTTATCGCCCTAAAGTGCTCGATTTCAGCTGGTTGACGGCTGTAATGGAGGTAGGGTTTTTTCAATAATCCGACCCCGTGCTCGGCAGAAACACTGCCCCCAAAACGCTGCACGCACTCAAAAATATCCTCACTCACCTGCGCACACTGCTTAAAGAACACAGCCTTGTCGAGCGCATCGGGCTTAAGGATATTAAGGTGCACATTGCCATCGCCAATATGCCCGAACCAAATAATCTCGAAATCCGGGTATTGCTCAGTCACGATGGCGTCAACCTCACGCAGGAACGCAGGCACTTTTGAGACTTTCACGGAGATGTCGTTTTTGTAAGGCGTGAAGCGCGATATGGTCTCGGAGATATCTTCTCTTAGACGCCAAAGATCGCGCGCCTGGGAGCTTGTCTGGCTGATGGTGCCATCTAGCGCCCACTCTTGCTCAACGCAGTGCTCAAAGGCCGCCATCGCTTCGTCTAAGGTGTTCTCACTGACATTCTCGAACTCTATAAGGGCATAGAACTCTCCAACTGTCTCACACGGACGCTGCAAGCCTTTCTCGGCGATGACATGCGCCAAGGCCTTCTCAGAGAAGAACTCAAACGCAGTGAGAGGCAACTTCGCTTGGAAGCTCTTTAAGACGTTCATGGCCGATTCCATAGAATCCACGGCCAACACCAAGACCGTAGGGTCTTGTGGAGGCGTTGCCAGCTTCATCGTCAACTCGACGATCAAACCAAGCGTGCCTTCGGAACCAATAAAGAGATGACGCAAATCGTAGCCTGTCGCGTTCTTTATGAGGCCTTGATTGAGATTAAGCACCTCTCCTGCGCCAGTGACGACTTTCATGCCCACCACCCAATCACGGGTCAGGCCGTATTTAATCACCTTGATGCCACCGGCATTGGTCGCGACGTTGCCGCCGATTTGACTAGAGCCTGATGAGGCGAAATCGACTGGGTAGAATAACTGCTGCTCTTCTGCAAATGCTTGCAGGGCCTCGGTCACCAAACCAGGCTGACATACGACTTGTCTGTCCACCGGATCGAAATCGAGGATCTTATTCATCTTATCGAAAGAGACGACGATCTCGCCTTGGGTTGCCATCGCCCCCCCACTTAACCCTGTGCGTCCGCCAGAGGGCACAATGGCGAGCTGATGCTCATTGGCCAATCGCACTACAGCTTGTACATGCTCAACACTGGAGGGGAACACAACGACACTTGGGGCGGGTTCATAGACCTTCGTCCAATCCTTCCCATATAAAGAAAGCGAGTCTGGGTCCGCTTTCACTCTTTCTGATCCAAGGATTTGCCCAAGGGCGTCGACTAGTTGTTCTGGGGATAGGCTCATTTATAAGGCAACCATAATAAAAGATTGGTGAATTCTAATGGCATTGGCGCTAGAGGAGGGTGAATTATTTTCACCTTGTTCACAAAGACTTTTCATCCGCGTGCTAGCGGCGCTTATGGTAACATAGGCATCTTATCTACTCGGCCCACTTGTTAAGAGAAATCGCAGAAAATGAATCCCACATCGCTGGAAAAGAGCAAGATCAAGTTTTTACTTCTCGAAGGACTTCACCAAAGCGCTGTCGATACGCTGCACAAAGCAGGTTATACCAATATTGAATATTTGAAGACCTCGCTTCCTGAAGATCAACTGATCGAAAAAATTCGTGACGCCCATTTTGTGGGTTTACGCTCGCGCACGCAGCTTACGAAGAACGTATTCGAGGCGGCGGAGAAACTCCAAGCGGTCGGGTGCTTTTGTATCGGAACGAACCAGGTAGACCTTGATGCGGCTCTTGAGCACGGCATTCCAGTGTTTAACGCGCCTTTCTCCAACACGCGCAGCGTCGCTGAACTGGTTATTGCACAATCGATCTTATTGCTTCGCGGAATCCCCGAGAAGAACGCTAAGGCCCACGCTGGTGTTTGGCAGAAAGTCGCCAAAGGCTCTTTCGAGACTCGCGGCAAAAAGCTAGGCCTTATCGGCTATGGCAACATCGGCTCCCAGCTAAGTGTACTGGCCGAATCGATGGGTATGAAAGTCTATCTCTTTGATATTATTAGCAAGCTTCCTCTTGGCAATGCAGAGCAACTCGGCAGCCTCAAGGCTCTCATGGAAACTTGCGATGTCGTCAGCTTGCACGTACCTGAAACACGCCAGACAGCCAATATGATCGGCGCCGAACAATTGAGCTGGATGAAAAAAGGCAGCATCTTGATCAACGCATCGCGCGGGACAGTGGTTGATATCGACGCCCTTGCTGCCGCACTGAAGAGTGGCCAATTAGCAGGTGCGGCCATCGACGTGTTCCCAACAGAGCCGCGTTCAAACGATGACGAGTTTATTTCACCATTGCGTGAATTCGACAACTGCATCCTGACTCCGCATATCGGCGGCAGCACGATGGAAGCTCAAGAAAACATCGGTTTTGAAGTGGCCGAAAAACTCATTAAGTACAGCGATAATGGCTCGTCCTTTACCTCTGTTAACTTTCCTGAGGTTGCCCTACCGGCTCACCCTGGCAAGCACCGCCTCCTGCATATTCACCACAATATTCCTGGCGTGCTTTCTGAAATCAACAACATCTTTTCAGAAACAGGCGTTAATATTCGCTCACAGTTCCTGCAAACCAATGACGAAATTGGCTATGTAGTCACTGACATCGATGTGGAATATAGCGATATAGCGCTAGAGAAATTGCATAAGGTGAAAGGCACTGTTCGTTGCCGCGTATTGTTTTAAGCAATAGCAGTGTTAGAGCGCGCTATCGAGGAGACTCGTTAGCTGCGCTCGTATCTCTGGGCTTTCATTGGCCAAATGGTGTCGCGCCTCAGGCAGCATAAACACTTTTGTATTAGGCAGTTTGGCCTTAATTTTAATGAGGTTGTAGCGCCAGTCGACGGTAGTATCCTCTCCGCCTTGAATAATCGTCACCGCAATATCACAGCTTTTATATCCCTCGAAAACTTTCAACCATCGCTTTAACGCACTTACCCAAGCACTGACCAAACGAGCACATTGCAACGGGTCCTCTTCGCGCAGGAACTTTAAAAACGCATCGTCGTGACTGTTCGTGGCGAAATTGCGCCCAATGCTTTTAACAAACACATTAGCCACCGAGTGCAGCAATGAGCCACGCGCCCAATCGTGAGGACGCACCAAGGGCGCCAACAACACAATATGCTCAAATTGCTTTTTGCTTTGCTCACAGCGGTTCAAACAGTAGTCCATGACTATTGATCCGCCTGTGCTCTGCGCGAGCACATGAAAGGGGCCTTGTAGATTTTGCGTCTGGGCCATCTCCACACAGTCGTCAAACACACGAGTGTATTGAGAGAACGATTCGATACTCGCCGCAAGGCCCGTTGATAAGCCATGACCGGGCAGATCAAACGCAATCACCGCCAAATTACGCGCCAAGCAATAGCGAATAATATGCGCGAACAGGCCGACATGGTCGTAGTAACCATGCACAATAAAAACCGTTCCGTGTGCTTGCTCAGGACAATAGTAGTGACAGGCGATTCTAAAATTCGCACTCGAAAAAAAACCCATGGCATGATGAATGCCACGGGTTTTATCTTCGTTCAAGGCGTCAACGCTAAGACCATAGTGTTGCAGGTAGCGTGACAGTAGCGGGCTATCGGCAATGCTTTCGTGAAAATCAAACTCGGGCAAACTGGCCCTTAGTGGTTCGACATCACTGGCATTGAACATATAACCGCCTTATCAATTAATAACGTCCAGACATCTCTTCTAGCGAATACACTTTACCCATACGAGAGATCTGACCGGCAGTCCCAAATGCCTCAAGGCGCTGCACAACTACTGACTTCATTGCAGTCATTGTAGGGATCAAGAATTTACGTGGATCAAACTCAGACTTGTTCTCTGCAAGGAACTTACGAACCGCACCAGTCGATGCCAAACGTAGATCCGTGTCGATGTTCACTTTGCGCACGCCATGACGAATGCCTTCTTGGATTTCCTCTACTGGCACGCCGTAAGTCTCAGGAATCTCACCACCAAACTGATTAATCACCGCCAACCATTCTTGCGGTACTGAAGAGGAGCCATGCATCACAAGGTGTGTATTAGGAATGCGACGGTGAATCTCTTTAATGCGCGCGATGGCCAAGATGTCACCAGTAGGAGGACGGCTAAACTTGTACGCGCCGTGGCTTGTTCCCACTGCGATGGCCAAAGCATCAACACCCGTGTCTTTAACAAAGCTTGCGGCTTCTTCTGGGTCAGTGAGCATCTGCGCCATTGAAAGCACGCCCTCAGCGCCAACACCGTCTTCTTCGCCAGCCATGCCAGTCTCAAGCGAACCTAGGCAACCGATCTCGCCCTCTACCGATACGCCACACGCGTGCGCCATATCAACGGTGAGTTTAGTCACGGCGACATTGTAGTCATAGTCCATTGGCGTTTTGCCGTCTTCGCCTAGCGAGCCATCCATCATTACCGAGGAGAAACCCAGCTGAATAGATCGCTGACATATCGCAGGAGACATCCCATGGTCCTGATGCATCACGATTGGAATATGCGGAAACTCTTCAATAGCGGCTTGAATCAAATGCTTCAAGAAATTGGAACCCGCATATTTGCGAGCACCAGCGGAGGCTTGCAGAATAACGGGACTATTCGTCTCGTCTGCCGCTTCCATAATGGCACGCACTTGCTCCAAGTTGTTTACATTGAATGCTGGCACGCCATAGGAGTGCTCTGCCGCATGGTCTAGAAGCTGTCGTAAACTAATTAACGCCATTTGCTACCTCGTAAAATATTTCTCTGAAAGTTTTAAAGAAACTCTATTTGCCCATTTCATCAAGAATTTGCACTGCAGGCAATGTCTCGCCCTGCACAAACTCTAAGAACGCTCCGCCACCTGTCGAGATGTAAGAGATGTCTTTGGTGACGCCAAACTTATCGATAGCCGATATAGTTTCGCCACCGCCTGCGATGGAGAAGCCTTTATTACTCGCCACCGCTTTGGCCGCTGCGCGCGTACCGTGTTCAAACTGCTCGAACTCGAACACACCGACAGGGCCATTCCAAATAATCGTTTTCATTCCGGCAATGATGTCAGTGAACATGGCCTCTGTTTGCGGACCAACATCCAAAATCATATCGTCATCACTGACCTCGCTCACTAGTTTAATAGTGGCTTGGGCGTCCGCGGAAAATGATTTAGCGACACGCACATCGATTGGCATCGGGATATTCGTTTTCGCCATTAGTGATTTAGCGGTATCGAGCAAGTCTTTCTCCACTAGAGACAAACCCACGTTGTACCCTGCGGCCAACAAGAACGTATTCGCGATACCCCCGCCAACAATCAGTTGATCAACGATATTCGCAAGGCTTTCGAGTACCTGCAATTTACTGGACACTTTGGCGCCACCGACAATCGCGAGCATAGGACGCTCTGGCTTTTTCAATGCCAACTCAAGCGCATCGAGTTCTTGCGCGAGCAACGGGCCGGCACAACACTGTGCTGCAAATTTTGCGACACCGTGGGTAGACGCTTGGGCACGATGAGCCGTACCAAACGCATCCATCACAAACACGTCACACAACGCCGCATAGTGTTTCGCTAATTCGTCATCGTTACTTTTTTCGCCAGCATTAATACGAATATTTTCTAATAAAACTATTTCGCCTTCGCCAGGATTTACTTGTGCTGGGTTATTGTAATAGTTCGTTGATAAATTCACGTCAACGCCCAATAGCTTCGCGAGATGTTTTGCCACAGGCGCTAGCGAGGCCTCTGGTTGCTCACTGATCGGTACGCCTTCAGTAGGTCGGCCGAGATGGGACATGACAATGACTTTGGCGCCAGCTTGTAAGGCCATCTCAATACTAGGGATAGCGGCACGAATGCGCGTGTCATTGACGATTTCGCCGTCTTTGATTGGGACATTCAAGTCTTCGCGAATTAACACGCGTTTGCTGCGCAGATTTAAGTCCTGCATTCTTAATATAGCCATTACTCGGACTTACCCTCGTTCTCTAGTGTTTGCATTACTTGTGCTACGTCGAGCATTCTATTGGCGAATGCCCACTCATTATCAAACCACGTTAATACTTTGACTAAGCGCTTACCGCTGACACGGGTTTGACTTAAATCCACAATGGCGGACCTAGGGTCATGATTAAAATCACAGGAAGCCAAAGGCTCATCTGTGCACGCCAACACTTGTGGCATGGAATTCTTTGCGCCCTCACGGATCGCCGCATTGATCGACTCCATGGTCACATCGGCATTGAGTACAACCGTGAGATCAATGGCCGAGACATTCACCGTCGGAACACGCATCGCTTGCGCAGAGAAACGGCCCTCCAAATGCGGCAAGATGCGCCCAATGCCTTTATCGATTTCTGTGTTAACAGGAATGATGGATTGCACGGCGCTGCGGGTTTTACGCAAGTCATGATTGTGAAACGCATCAATCACTGGCTGGTCATTCATCGCCGAATGAATCGTTGTGATCACACCGTTTTCAATACCAAAGCTGTCATCCAGACACTGTATGACAGGAACAATACAGTTAGTCGTGCATGACGCATTGGAAATAATTTTATGTTCTGGGCGCAAACTGGTGTGATTAACACCGTAGATTACTGTGGCATCGACGTCGCTCTGCGCGGGCTGGGAAAACAACACTCGTTTTGCCCCGCTTTGCAGATGACGCGCCGCTGTAGGGCGATCCGTAAAGGTGCCCGTGCACTCCATTACTAAATCTATCCCTAGCGCTTCCCAAGGCAAGTTCGCGATGTCCGGTTCTGAGTACACCGCGATCTCGTGCCCATCGACAATCAATGTGTCTTCGGTATTTTCGATGAGCCCCGGAAATCGACCGTGCGTACTGTCGTATCGCGTGAGGTAGGCCAGCGAATGCGTATCCGCTAGATCATTGATGGCAACGATACTGATATCGTTATGTGCACTCGATTCATACAGGGCGCGCAATACACAACGCCCAATACGACCATACCCGTTTATGGCAATTCGGTAAGCCATATCCCTCTCACTTGCACAGGCGTTTGCCCGAGTAATGTATTACTTCGCACACAGCTCGCTGACAGTCGCCACGATATTCTCTGCGGTGAAACCAAACTCTTGCATTAGCGTGCCACCAGGGGCTGACTCCCCAAAGGTCGTCATACCGATCACGCGGCCATCAAGACCGACGTACTTATACCAGTAGTCAGCGGCGGCCGCTTCGACGGCAACACGTGCTCGTACTGCCGCTGGCAATACGCTTTCTTTGTACGCGGCATCTTGTGCTTCAAACACATCAGTCGATGGCATAGACACTAGTCGCACGCGCAGCCCTTTGCTTTGCAATTGCGTCACCGCATCACGGCTGATTTCCATTTCGGAACCCGTCGCAATAACAATCGCTTCTGGCTCGCCATCACAGTCTTGCAGCACATAGGCGCCACGCGCAATCGCTGAGACTTGTTCTGGCGTACGGTCTTGATGAGCAAGACCTTGGCGTGAGAATACTAATGAAGTTGGGCCAGTGTTGTGCTCAAGCGCCGCCTTCCAAGACACCGCTGTCTCGACAGCATCACAAGGACGCCATACTGACATATTCGGTGTTACTCGTAGATTCGCCAACTGCTCGATTGGCTGGTGAGTTGGGCCGTCTTCGCCTTGACCGATAGAGTCATGGGTATAAACAAACACACAATGCTGCTTCATCAATGCAGACATGCGCACAGCGTTGCGCGCGTACTCCATAAAGATTAAGAACGTGCCACCGTAAGGAATAAAGCCGCCGTGCAGCGCGATCCCGTTCATGATGGCGCTCATACCAAATTCACGCACACCGTAATTGATGTAGTTGCCGTCAGCACTATCCGTAATAGGACGAGTACCAGACCATACAGTCAAATTAGAGCCGGCTAGATCCGCAGAGCCACCGATTAGTTCTGGTAGCAATTGTCCGAACTCGCCCAAGCAATTCTGTGAGGCTTTGCGGCTTGCAACTTTCTCGCCCTTCGCTTGGCAGGCTTGCACATACGCTTCAGCATTGGCGCTGAAATCGCTTGGCAACTGGCCTTTTAGACGACGAATCAACTCCATGGCTAATACAGGGTGCTCTTCTTCGTAGCGCACCATTGTTTCTTTCCATGAGGACTCTGCAGCGAAACCTTTTTCGCGAGCATCCCACACACTCTTAATAGTCTCTGGTACTTCGAAAGGCCCATAAGCCCAGCCTAACGCTTCACGCGTGGCCACAATCTCGGCATCACCCAGTGGCGAACCATGAATACCCGAAGTGCCTTGCTTGGCTGGCGAACCAAAACCAATGACTGTTTTACAACGAATAATAGTAGGACGTTTCGTGTCAGCTTTAGCTTCAGTGACGGCCTTAGCAATCTGCTCGGCATCGTGACCATCAACCGCTAGCACTTGCCAACCGTAGGATTCAAAACGCTTGGTCGTATCGTCTGTAAACCAGCCTTCGATGTCGCCATCGATTGAGATGCCGTTGTCATCATAGAACAGGACCAGTTTTGACAACCCCAATGTACCCGCTAACGAGCACACTTCATGAGAGATGCCTTCCATCAAACAGCCGTCACCGGCGAATACGTAGGTGTGGTGATCAATGACTTCTAAACCAGGACGGTTGAACTGCGCCGCGAGTGTTTTCTCCGCGATGGCCATACCAACACCATTAGCAAGACCTTGCCCAAGCGGACCAGTCGTCGTCTCTACCCCAGGGGTATAACCGAATTCAGGGTGCCCCGGTGTCTTGGAGTGCAGCTGGCGGAAATTTTTGACATCATCGATTGAGACATCGTAGCCACTTAAATGCAGCAAGGAGTACACCAGCATCGAGCCATGTCCATTGGACATCACAAAACGGTCGCGGTTAATCCAGTTAGGGTTAACGGGGCTATGACTCAGGAAATCGTTCCATAGTACTTCGGCAATATCAGCCATACCCATGGGCGCGCCGGGGTGCCCGGAGTTGGCTTTTTGGACCGCATCCATACTGAGGGCTCTAATAGCGTTGGCACATTCTCTGCGCGAAGGGACACTGCTGGACATACTGAGTTAGCTCCTGTCTTGGGCTGTGGTGTTTACAAGGCCGTCATTTTCCCGCACCTAGGCACAATATGCTACTTAAGCATCCTGTTATTTTGCCTCTTATGCCTACAAAGGAGTGTTTTAGGGCGAAGTCGAAAGGGCGGAATCCCGCGCTTAGCGCAACTATATCAACTTATTTTGATATAGATATATATTGCTGATATAGTCCTGCGTCTTGATGACTCATTAATAGGGCAAACCATTGACGCTTAGTGCGATCTCTACAAGCAACACCCCTGCACAAGACGAAGCAGAAGAGCTCACGGCTCTGTGCAAAGCCTTGGCCGATGCGTTGCGCCTAGAAATCCTGCGTCTGCTGCGCATTAGCTCCTTTGGTGTCCTCGAAATCTCGCAAATATTGCAGATCCGCCAATCAGCCCTTAGCCATCATCTCAAGATTCTAGCGACCGCAGGTCTGGCCAGCACACGCCGCGAAGGCAATAGCATCTTCTATAGACGGCGACTGCTAACGGCAGATGACCCACACTACGGATTCAAAAAGAGTGCGTTTGAGGCCATCGACAAGATTCCCCTCAGTGTCGAACTTATTGCGCGACTTAATGTCGTACAACAAGAACGCTCAGAACAGTCTTTGCAGTTTTTTACGCGTCACGCCGATAAATTCAGAGAAAAACAAGGTTTAGTGGCTGAGCACACTCAGTATATGAGTAGCTTGCTCGACCTCATGCGCAGCCTTGAACTCAATGCGCAACATCGCGTTATGGAGGTTGGCCCAGGCCAAGGCGAGCTGCTTGCAGAGCTGGCCCATCGTTTTGACAATGTCATAGCGCTGGATAACGCACTGGAAATGCTCAACCTTGCTAAGCAGACCGTGACTAACGAAGGGCTTACCAACGTCGCCTTCATCCACGGGGATACGCACAAGGCCTTAGAGCAACGAGTTAATTGCGATCTAGTCCTCTTTGACATGGTGTTACACCACCTGCCATCGCCACATGAAGCATTCCAACACGCCCACAGCCTGCTTAACGACGACGGGCTTTTGTTGATCGTCGATCTTTGCCCTCACGATCAAGACTGGGTGAAAGAATCCTGCGGCGACATTTGGCTTGGTTTCGATATTGACGAGATGAACGACTGGGCAGAACAAGCAGGGCTTGAATCCGCACAAACGGTATTCCTTGGTTTGCGTAACGGCTTTCAGATTCAGATGTGTGTATTCAAAAAGATTAAGCAAGACTCGTTTTAGAACATATTGATATTAATTACTTATAAAATGAAAGGGACATAACTATGGCTACTTCACTATTTACCTCAGAATCCGTTTCCGAGGGTCATCCAGATAAAATGGCCGATCAGATATCTGATGCGGTTCTTGATGCCATCCTCACAGCAGACCCGAAAGCGCGAGTTGCCTGTGAAACGTTAATCAAGACTGGCATGGTGTTGGTTGCAGGCGAGGTAACAACAGAGGCCTACGTCGATATCGAAGATATCACTCGCAAAATCGTTTGCGACATTGGCTATGATTCTTCCGACAAAGGTTTTGATGGCCACTCTTGCGCAATACTCAATGCCCTTGGCAAGCAGTCTCCTGACATTTCACAAGGGGTTGATGACTCGCCTGATCACGAACAAGGCGCCGGCGACCAAGGACTCATGTTCGGATACGCCACGAATGAGACCGATGTGCTGATGCCTGCACCGATCACTTATTCGCACCGTCTTGTGCAGCGCCAAGCTGAAGTCCGTAAAAATGGCTCGCTGCCTTGGTTGCGTCCAGACGCCAAAAGCCAGATCACTTTCCGTTATGACAACGGCAAGCCTGTGGCTATTGATGCAGTGGTTCTTTCCACTCAGCATAGCGAAGACATCAGCCAAGCGGATTTGAAAGAAGCCGTAATGGAAGAGATCATCAAGAAAGTACTTCCTGAGCAATGGCTCAACAAAGACACCAAGTACTTCATAAACCCGACGGGTCGTTTCGTTATTGGCGGGCCACACGGTGACTGCGGACTCACTGGTCGAAAGATCATTGTCGATACTTATGGCGGCATGGCTCGTCATGGCGGCGGCGCATTCTCAGGAAAAGATCCATCGAAGGTTGACCGTTCCGCAGCGTATGTTGCCCGTTATGTTGCTAAGAATCTTGTAGCCGCTGGCATTGCCGATCGCTGTGAGATTCAACTGTCTTACGCCATTGGTGTTGCAGAGCCTACCTCTATTAGCGTTGACACTTTCGGTACTGGCAGAGTTTCAGAAGATCGCATTGTTGAAATCATTCGAGATAATTTCGAATTGCGCCCTAAAGGCTTGATCAGCATGCTCGACCTCTTGCGTCCTATCTATCTTGATACTGCCGCTTACGGACATTTTGGCCGCGAAGAGCCGAACTTCACTTGGGAAAAAACTGACAGAGCTCCTGCCTTACGCGCAGCAGCAGGACTCTAATCACACACTGATTCATTCGACTAACAACAGGATTTTTTAAATGAGCACTATCGATTACAAAGTAGCAGACATCAGCCTTGCCGAGTACGGCAGAAAAGAAGTGATCCTAGCCGAGGCAGAAATGCCAGCGCTTATGTCACTGCGTACACGATACAAAGCTGAACAGCCTCTAGCCAATGCAAAGATTCTTGGCTGCATTCACATGACTGTACAAACAGCTGTTCTGATTGAGACACTTGTAGAGCTCGGCGCGGAAGTGCGCTGGTCTTCGTGCAACATCTTCTCAACTCAGGATCACGCCGCGGCCTATATCGCCTCTAAGGGTGTGGCTGTATATGCATGGAAAGGACAAACAGAAGCCGAAGGCGAGTGGTGTATCGAGCAGACAATCCTAAAGGACGGAACTCCTTGGGATGCCAACATGATTCTAGATGACGGCGGCGACCTCACTGGCATGGTGCACGATAAATACCCGCAACTACTAGACAACATCAGCGGCATCACAGAAGAAACCACTACTGGTGTGCACCGTTTGATCGAGATGATGGAAGAGGGCTCTTTGAAAGTCCCAGCCATTAACGTCAACGATTCGGTTACTAAATCTAAGAACGACAATAAGTACGGCTGTCGTCATAGCTTGAACGACGGTATTAAGCGCGGCACTGACATGCTGCTATCTAGCAAGCACGCATTGGTTGTGGGTTATGGCGATGTGGGCAAAGGCTCTGCGCAAAGCTTACGCCAAGAAGGCATGATCGTTAAGATCTCTGAGATCGATCCTATCTGTGCGATGCAAGCGTGCATGGATGGCTACGAAGTGGTTTCTCCCTACCAAGACGGCAACAACACTGGCCGCATCGAAGACATCGACCGTTCTATTCTAGGCAAAATGGACTTAATCGTTACGACTACTGGCAACATTGATGTATGCGATAAGAACATGCTGCAAACTGTTAAGTCAGGCGCCATCATTTGTAACATCGGTCATTTCGATAATGAAATCGATACAGCCTTTATGCGCAAGAACTGGGCGTGGGAAGAGATCAAACCACAAGTACATAAGATCTACCGTGGCAACCAAGAAACTGAAAGCGGCAACTATTTGATTCTGCTTTCTGAAGGTCGTTTGATCAATCTAGGCAACGCGACTGGTCACCCATCGCGCATCATGGACGGCTCTTTTGCTAACCAAGTCATTGCACAGATTTACTTGTACGAGAAAAACTTCGCGTCGTTGTCTCCTGAGTTCAAGAAAGACAATATTACGGTAGAAGTATTGCCTAAGCATTTGGACGAGCAAGTAGCGGCGTTAATGGTTGGCGGTTTTGGTGGCGTACTGACTAAACTGACTGAGCAACAAGCTAAGTATATCCACGTAGCAGCGGAAGGCCCATTCAAGTCTGATAGCTACAAGTACTAAGCTACTCTTGATCGCGACTCTCGCGGCCTAATCGCCGCGAGGATCGCAATCAATAATTGATTACAACATTTAAAAGTAAGAGAACAACAAGATGAGTACGACACCGGTAAGCGGCGCGAACAATCCGCGCTTTAGCTTTGAATTTTTTCCGCCTAAGACAGAAGTAGGTGAGCAGAAGCTTGCGCATGTGCACAAGCAATTAGCATTACTGAACCCTGACTTTTTCTCTGTGACTTATGGCGCTGGTGGCTCGACAAGAGACGGCACTCGGCAAGCGGTCATGAACATTCACAACGCAGGCTCTAATGCTGCACCGCATTTGTCATTCGGCGGTTCCTCTGAAGAGGAGATTGTGGCACTCATCCAGTCTTATAAAGAGGCAGGCATCAGCCGGATTGTGGCGCTGCGCGGAGACATTCCTTCGGGCACAGGCGGCACCAATAGTTTTTTCTACGCGAATGAATTGATCGAATTGATTCGTCGTCACACTGGCGAACACTTCCATATCGATGTGGCGTGTTACCCAGAGATCCACCCTAAGTCTGATGACTTTGATAGCGACCTTCACTATTTCAAAAAGAAAGTGGACTCGGGCGCTAACAGTGCGATCACTCAGTATTTTTATAATCCCGAGGCGTATTTCTATTACCTAGAAAGTGCACACGCTGCCGGTATTGATATTCCTATTGTGCCTGGCATCATGCCCATCACAAATTACACCAACCTCGCTCGCTTCAGCACTAATTGCGGCGCAGAGATTCCACGCTGGATGCGTCAACGTTTGCAAAGCTACGGGGATGACACTCAGAGCATTAAGGCCTTTGGCATCGAAGTGGTGACTCAGCTGTGCGAGAAGTTATTAGAGGGCGGCGCCCCTGGCCTGCATTTCTACACCATGAACCAAGATGGTCCTGTTAGTGAAATCTGGAACAATCTTAAACTAAGCGACAGATAATATGCGTCTATCCCGCATCTATACCTCCCAAGCGCTTGGGGCTGAAAAAGAGTTAATCCTCGAAGACAGCGTGGCACATTACGTCGGTAAAGTTTTGCGCCTGCGCGTCAAAGACCAGATCAGCTTATTCAATGAACGCGATGGTGAATATCTTTTCACCATTAGCGACATTGCGAAGAAATCGGTCACTGCTTTGTTAGAGAATAGAATTGAGTCAGAGGCTGAATCGCCATTGGCGGTCCATCTAGGCCTTGGCATATCTCGTGGCGAACGAATGGATTACGCCATTCAAAAAGCCACCGAGCTTGGCGTCACCAGTATTATTCCCCTGTTTACCGAACGCTGCGAAGTGAAGATCAAAGCGGACCGCTTAGAAAACCGCATGACCCATTGGGAACGCATCGCGATAAGCGCGTGCGAGCAATCTGGTCGCTGCGCCGTGCCAAAGATCCTCGAACCAGTGCAACTCGATGAATGGCTACGCCAGGATCAAACCGGCGACTGTTTCGTCTTGGATCATCGCGGCGACAATGGTTTGCCAGCGGGTCGATCACCCAGTGCTGTCACTTTTCTTATTGGGCCAGAAGGCGGCTTATCAGAATCTGAGATCGCCAATGCCAATACTGCACAATTTACCTCCTTGCGTTTAGGGCCTCGCGTCCTGCGTACCGAAACTGCCCCAGTCGTTGCCATTAGTTTAGCGCAGCAATTGTGGGGAGACTTTTAGTCCCTAACTCTCGTTTCTTTGAAGCAAAAAAAAAGCGCCCCGAAGGGCGCTTACGTCAATGTGTACGTTATTAGAGAGTAAAACTTTACTTCCTTTCCTGCGGGATTACTTTGTGAATTCTGGGTAAGCCTCTAGGCCACACTCAGAGATATCCACACCTTCGTCTTCTTCCTCTTCAGAGACTCGGATACCCATCACCATCTTGATAGCGCCCCAAACTACGAAGCTTGCTACGAATACCCAGATGAAGATTGTTAGCGCACCGATGATCTGACCAGAGAAAGTAGATGCATCATTAGTGATTGGAACAAGTAGTAGACCAAGAAGACCACAGCTACCGTGAACAGAGATTGCACCGACAGGGTCATCAATCTTCATCTTGTCTAAGAAGATAATGCTGAAGACTACTAACACACCGCCCAGAGCACCGAAGATTGTTGCTTGTAACGCTGTTGGCGTTGAAGGCTCTGCTGTAATTGCGACAAGACCTGCTAGCGCACCGTTAAGTGCCATCGTTAAGTCAGCCTTGCCGAACAGGGCACGAGCGACTACAAGTGCTGCAACCAATCCACCGGCTGCTGCTGCGTTAGTGTTCAAGAACACCATGGCTACCGCATTCGCATTGCCGATATCAGCAAGCTTCAATACTGAACCACCGTTGAAACCGAACCAACCCATCCAAAGGATGAATGTGCCAAGTGTCGCTAATGGAAGGTTCGCACCAGGGATCGCCTTAATGCTGCCGTCTTTACCATATTTGCCTTTACGTGCGCCAAGCATAAGTACGCCAGCTAACGCCGCTGATGCACCGGCCATGTGGACAATGCCCGAGCCTGCAAAGTCAGAGAAACCAAGGTCGCCCAAAGTGAACATGCCGAAGACCGCGTTGCCGCCCCAAGTCCATGAACCCTCAAGTGGGTAGATCACACCAGTCATAACAACTGCGAAAAGTAGGAAAGCCCAGAGCTTCATACGCTCAGCCACTGCACCTGAAACAATCGACATCGCCGTTGCTACAAACACAACCTGGAAGAAGAAGTCAGAAGCGCCGGAGTAAACCGAACCGCCGTCGAAGCCTTCGTCAGCTTTTGCAGCCAGAGCATCAGCAACAAGTGTGTCGCCGCCTTCAATGCCTGTAAGGAATATTGTGCCACCGTACATGATTGCGTAACCGCAGATCAGATACATGATGCATGAGATCGCATAAAGCGCGACGTTTTTAGTAAGAATTTCTGTCGTGTTCTTTGAGCGAACAAGACCGGCTTCTAACATTGAGAAACCTGCCGCCATCCACATCACAAGTGCGCCACATACTAGAAAATAGAATGTGTCCATTGCGTACTGCAGTTGAAAAATTTGGTCTTCCACCTTTACCTCCAAACCAGGATTGTTGATTGTGCTACCTGGTTAATTTTAGTAGTCGTTGTAAGTGATCTTATCGATCTATTCGTATTGTTCTTTAAACTGCTTCTTCGCCTGTCTCGCCCGTACGGATACGAATTACTTGCGACAAGTCAGAAACAAAAATTTTGCCGTCACCGATTTTTCCAGTGTTAGCTGCTTTCGTAATGGCTTCCAATGTTTGGTCAAGAAGATCATCCCCGATCGCTACTTCGATTTTTACCTTAGGTAGAAAATCAACTACGTACTCAGCACCACGATACAATTCTGTGTGCCCTTTCTGTCTACCGAACCCTTTCACTTCCGTTACTGTGATCCCTTGCACACCAATTTCTGATAACGCTTCGCGGGCATCGTCCAATTTGAAAGGCTTAATAATTGCTGTCACTAATTTCATACAACTGCTCCTTACCAATTTATATCTGCTCTGCCTATTCAGTACAGATACACCTGTTAGTGCTTAATGCACGGGTCGTGCCAGAATCAAAAACAATCGTTAAAACAATCAGTTAGGAAGTTTACTGCTGAAATACAGCCCCAGCTGCTGTTCCTACTCTGCCAAAACGCACCATATTGGTGCTTTGCTTTATTTCATGCACCAATGCATCTCACACTGGTTTTTTGCTCTATCCGCCGCCTGCATTTTTAGCTATGAAAAAGGCCCGTTAGCGAGCGCTGGCGGGCCTTTTAGGATTCGCTAACTCACGCACTGAATGTGCGCAGTGAATCGATTAGAACGATTTACCTACTGCAAAAACGACAGTGCTATCGCAAGCAGATGAGTCACCACAATTGGCATCGCTCAAGTCAGTATCTGTAAGCATCAATGAGAAATCTAAACCAGAGTAAGATTTAGACAAAGACACATTGTATTCGGAGTAGCTATCTTCAGTGCCCCAAACGTCTTGATCGTAAGTCTGTAGGCCGTAATGCAAACCAAGCGCAAAATCGTTGCCTAGGTCAAAGCCATAATCGACTGTGTAGTACAAAGTTGAACCAACACCGGCATAGAAATCGTCAGAGTAGTTAATCGAGGCAGACAGACCGCCGTAGCTCAAAACGCCATAAAATTCTAGAAAGTCATCACTGCTCATGCCTGGGTAGTCGTAGTAAATGAAACCAACGTCATAGCCGACTTCGTCAGTCAAACTTCCAGAAAAACCACCGTAGTAATCGATTTCGATGTAGTCATCATAGGAAATGTTTGATGCCCAAGTACCTACATAAAAACCTGACTCACTGGCATAGTCAAAGCCACCTTGTATTGCAGCGGCGCCACTAGTTTGCGAAATACCACGGTAGATGTAGTCGCTCGCTAGCGTAACATTGGCACTGATTGGGCCTTCTTGTGCTTGAACAGCGAAAGTGGCGCTTAGTAATCCTGTAGCAAGCAATGCCTTAGTAAGTTTGTTCATTTGGTGTTTCTCCTAGACGTTGTAGTAAAAATTATTTTTTGTGGGTCTTATTCCGTCGGAGCAAATTTATATTTGGATTAAATTTACGCTCCAAAACTGGACAATGGGTACTAAGCATTTACCGTGCCCATTTTTTAAACAACGTCTATTAACTTTAAAAACCCAATAAAACCATTGGGTTAAGAACTCGAAAAAGTTTTTGGCTCTGTATCGCCATAATAGGGCAGCGTGGCTAGATAACCGCGCACGCACTCTTTTGGGTCAATATATTTTGACTGCCTCTTTATCGCGCACTTAAAATTGCGCTAGTTTTTTCCAATCTCAGTGACGGGATTGATTCCATGCTTCGCCCGCTACGTTACAATGAGCGTCATTGCTTTAAATTATTTACGGACTACTACTTATGATTGATAAACGCATATTCGAAGAGATAAGCCAGCAGATTTCAAAGCTGTTGCCGCAAGCAGAAGCGGCAGGGGATGACATGAAAAAGTCCGTAGCCGCCGCCTTACAGAAAGGCTTTTCACGACTAGACCTATTAACAAGAGAAGAGTTTGATAGCCAGCTGGCCGCGCTTGCTCGTGCAGAGGAGCGCATCATCGCGCTAGAAATGCAGATCACGCAATTAGAAGAGCGTATCAAGCTTGTGGGTTCAACACCTGCAGGTAGCGCCGATAACTAATAGCCTCGGCTAAGTCTTCTACCTCTATAGTGGCGCGCCTGTCTAAGTCCGCTATTGTGCGCGCTAACTTTAGAATCCTGTGACTAGAGCGCGCCGAGAGCGATAGCTTTTGCGTGGCTTGTTTTAGCAAGGCCTCGCAGGGCGCGCTCAATCCACAATAGGTTTCCAACTCATTGTTCGTGAGATCCTTGTTCAGCTTTGCCCCACGCTGATATTGAAAGTCTCGACAGGCCACTATTTCACTCTGCCGTTTTTCCTGCGCGCTTGCGTATTCCTCACCCGTATTAATGCCACTGCGCAGATCCTCAAATGAGATGCGCGGCACTTCTATTATCAAATCGATTCTATCGAGTAACGGCCCCGAGATTTTGTCCAAGTAATGCTGCACTCGCTCTGGGGTGCAAAGACAGCGCCCTTGTGGATCGGCGTAGTATCCACAAGGGCAGGGGTTCATTGCCGCGATCAATTGAAACCTGGCGGGCAGCTCTAAGCGATATCGAGCACGGCTTATTGTGATGACCCCCGACTCCATTGGTTCTCTTAGGCTTTCAAGAACGCCGCGCTTGAACTGGGTTAGCTCATCAAGAAAAAGCACTCCTTGGTGAGCCAGGCTCACTTCTCCGGGATAGGCACTGGCGCCCCCACCCACGAGCGCCACATTGGTCGCGGTATGATGAGGCGTTCGAAAGGGCGCCTGTAACCAACGCTCTGGATCAATGTCTTGCTTGGAGATCGAGCGCACGGCGGCGGCCTCTAATGCCTCGGACTCACTCAACGGCGGCAGTAAAGATTCGAGACTGCGTGCGAGCAATGTTTTACCGGTACCCGGTGGGCCTATCAGTAAAATATTGTGCGAACCGGCTGCCGCTACCATCAGCGCGCGTTTCGCCGCCGTTTGTCCGCGTATATTATTGAACTCCTCGTTGGGGATGCGCGGCTGCTTATAAAGAGGACGTCTGCTGCAGGGCGTCATGCCGGCGCCTGTGATTAATTGTTTACAAACATCGAGAAGGTGATTGCCTGCAAAGGCCTGCACATTGGGAACAAGCTCCGCTTCCTGCTTGTTCGCCATCGGAATCAATAAGGCATGGCCAACCCGACGTGCACCAATCAACGCAGGGAGCACTCCCGATACTGCGCGCAGCTCTCCGGTTAGTGCCAGTTCGCCCAGTAATTCGAAACTCTCAAGCACTTGCACCGGGATTTGCCCAGAGGCAGCCAGAATGCTGATAGCGATGGCGAGATCAAAACGGCCACCACTTTTGGGTAAGTCGGCAGGGGCTAAGTTGATAGTGATGCGGCGGGTAGGGAACTCAAGTTGAGCATTGATGATGGCACAACGGACTCGTTCGCGGCTTTCGCGGACGGCGGTCTCGGGCAAACCGACAATCGTAAAACTAGGCAGCCCGTTGGAGAGATGAGTCTCAACGGTGACTAACGGCGCATCAATGCCAATATTGGCGCGAGTATAAACAATAGCAAGAGACACGAACCATTCCTTGGTAATCGCGGAGCAGTACTATTAATAAATAGACTATGTCTGGGGATTTTGCCAACACTTAGGGGAAATTAGTGGGCTAGACTCGTATTCGTGTTGTTGCTTAATAACTCGGCGTGAGCAATAAGGTTTTTCGCGACGGAAAAACTAACGGGCTTACTATAGTAGTAGCCTTGCACTTGGTTGCAGTGATTCTCAGTTAAGAACGCCACTTGTTCGGCTGTCTCGGCCCCTTCGGCGATCACTTGCATGTTCAAGCTATGGGCAAGGCTAATGATGGCCTTTACGATAGTGGCGTCATCTTCGTTGGAGGTGACACTGCCAACAAAAGAGCGGTCAATCTTCAATACCGAAATAGGCAGACGCTGAATATGCGCGAACGAGGAATACCCTGTGCCGAAGTCATCCAAGGAGATGGCGATTCCTAACTCGTTAAGCCTGCGTAAGCTCTGATCGACGGCATGGCCTTCAATCATCATGGTGGTTTCGGTTAGCTCAAACTCCAAACGCCCTTCCGTGATGCCCTGGTTGCCTAAGATATTGGCAACCGTTTGCACGAAGTTTCTGTCTTGGAACTGCCTAAAGGACACATTTACCGCGAGTTGGATCTCATGATGGCCTAGCTCTGACAGCACATTGAGGTCTTTGCATGCCTGATGAATGACCCAATAGCCCAAGGGCACAATGAGCCCGCTTTCTTCGGCAACCGAAATAAACTCCGAGGGCTGTAATAATCCTCGAGTTGGATGGTTCCAGCGCACGAGTCCTTCAGCCCCAACAATTTCGTTGCGCGCCAAATCGATTCGCGGTTGGTAATACAATTCGAATTCTTCGTTGCGAATGCCACGCCTAATCTCAGATTCTAGCTTGAGTATTTTCTGCGCCGCCTTCGTCATGCTCTGCGTATAAAACTGGTAGTTATTGCCTTTCTCATTTTTGGCAATGCGCATCGCCATATCTGCGTTGGCTAAAAGCACATCCACGGTCAGCTCTACTTCTTTATTCAGTGCGATGCCAATACTCACATGCATTCGAATCGCATGCTGAGCTACGGGGAAAGGTTTGGCCATGGCTTGAATGATTTTTTCTACACAGGCGCGACACTGGGAGTCCACCGATTCAGTGTCACTCTTAAAGACTACGGCGAACTCGTTGCCGCCAATTCGTGCCGCGTGTTGATCATGGGATAAACAACTGCGGATTCGCGCCGCAATTAGTTGGATCAAGGCATCGCCTGCGCCTTGGCCATAGGAAGCGTTCACTTTTTTGAATTGATCGACATCGACAAGTAATAAGCCCACGGATTCTGGTGAGCTTGCATCGGCTAATATACGGGCAAGTTTGTCGCGGAACTCCTGGCGATTGCTGAGGCCAGTAAGCGGGTCGGCATTGAGAGCTTCAATGTTTTTAAGCAGTGGGGTGCCTCTAGAGCACACATAGGCGATAGCGTGACTAAGCACTTGCGCTGTCAAAGTGGAGCGCAGCAGGATGTCGGATTCGCCACGTTTAATCGCATCGCGATCGGCACCGGGAGGGTATTGGTCACTGATGGCGATAACAGGAACAGCGGCTTGCTGACGCTTTAGTTCGCTAAGTAAAGCTTTGGAGATGTTCGGGTCCGATAGTCGCCCCCAAATAATAGCCTTATAGCCTGACACCTGCGTGGCGGCTAACGCCTGAACGTCTGCCTGACACCAAGTCAGTAGGTAGGGCGTTTGTTCAACATTTTTAAGCAAGCGCTCAATCTGTCGAAACTCCGCATCATGTTCAGCGATAAGCAGTATTTGCACTGCATGGCTCCACGTTATAACAATCCATTAGATATTGTTATCGGCAGGTTAAGTGGTTTTCTTCAGTCTTGTTTGCAATATAAGTTCACTACAGCGATTGTGTAACATAACCGAATGAACCCAAGGCTTAAAGCTTTGGCTCGTATATAATACGAGAGACACTCTAACTCATTGCTAGCAAAGACGAAAACCGAAACTCTGTGAAAAAACTTAATACTCGCCAACTCGAGGCGGTCAAATATATTAGTTCGCCTTTGTTAGTCCTTGCGGGGGCCGGTAGTGGTAAAACCAGCGTCATCACGCAAAAAATAAGCTATCTCATCAACGAATGTGGCTATCCAGCGCATAAGATCGCTGCGGTGACTTTTACCAACAAAGCCGCGCGTGAAATGAAAGAGCGCGTTAGCCAACTTGGTCGCCAAAACAGCGAGGGCAAAAGTGCTCGTGGTTTAACCATCTCCACTTTTCATCACCTCGGCCTCACAATCATTCGCCGGGAACATGCAAAACTTGGGTTTAAATCCGGGTTCTCCATTTTTGATAGTCAGGATAGCCTCGGGCTTTTGAAGAGCCTACTACACAAAGAAGGCGAAATTAGTGACGAACAACTCAAAAGCATACAAAATTCGATTTCTTCGTGGAAAAACCAGTTGCTATCTCCCGCGCAGGCCGAACTGGTCACTCAAGATGCCGAAGAAGTGTTCGCCGCGCGAGTGTATACCGAGTATCAGCGCCACTTAAGCGCCTTCAATGCCGTTGATTTCGATGACTTGATCCGACTGCCGGTGACGCTTTTCCAAGAGCAGCCGGACGTGCTTGAGCGTTGGCAGAACCGCATCCACTATTTACTCGTCGATGAGTATCAAGACACCAACACCGGTCAGTATCTGCTGGTGAAGTTACTTGTAGGCGCACGCAATGGCCTCACTGTGGTCGGGGACGACGACCAATCGATCTATTCTTGGCGCGGTGCACGCCCCGAGAACATGGTTCAGCTCGAGAAAGACTATCCTAAGATGCGACTCATTAAGTTGGAGCAAAACTATCGCTCCAATAACAATATTCTTAGGGCCGCCAATACGCTCATTGCCAACAACCCCCATATCTATGAGAAACAATTATGGAGTGAGCTTGGGCTAGGCAACCAGATCCGAGTGATCACTTGCGCTAACCAGGACGGCGAGGTCGAACGCATCGCTCTAGAGATTCTTAGCTTGTGCATTAATAAGGGGCTTAAGTTCCGAGATTTCGCGGTGCTCTATCGCGGCAATCATCAGGCCCGTGCACTAGAGATTCAACTGCAAGCCAATCAAATCCCGTATCAAATCACCGGTGGCACTTCGTTCTTCTCTAAACCCGAGATTAAAGACGTGATGGCGTATCTGCGCCTGCTCGTAAACCCTGATGATGACAACGCCTTCCTACGTGCGATCAACACACCACGCCGTAAGATTGGGCCTGGCACCTTAGAAGGGCTTAGTGGTTATTCAGGTGATCGCGAAATCAGCCTGTTAAGCGCCTGCAATGAACTAGGCTTAGGACAGTTTCTAGAAGAGAAACGCATCGATCGACTGACAAGATTCTCCTCATGGCTCAATGGCATTCGCGAGCAAACCCAACGCGGGGAGAGCATCGCGGCCATACGAGAAATGTTAAGCGATATGGATTACGAAGGTTGGCTGCACCAGAACGCTAAGACGCCACCGGCGGCCGAACGCGCCATTGCCAATGTCGAGGTGCTCATCACTTCCTTGCAAAAAAGCCTCGCCAAGAGTGAGGAAGAAGACGGCGATGAAGACATAGAAGCGGCCATCAACAAATTGATTCTGCGTGACATGATGGAGCGGCAAGAAGAGGAAGAGATCGACAGCCAAGTGCAGCTGATGACCTTGCACGCCGCCAAAGGACTGGAGTTTCCCTATGTGTTCATTATGGGCATGGAAGAGGAGCTGCTGCCCCATCGTAATAGCATCGAGAACGATGATATCGAAGAAGAGCGTCGCCTCGCCTATGTGGGCGTGACGCGTGCGCAACAAAGTCTGACCTTCACCTTAGCGCGCAAACGCAAACAGTTTGGCGAGATCATCAGCACCACCCCTAGTCGTTTTCTCGATGAGCTTCCGCAAGATCTATTGGATTGGGAAGGGCGCTCCGATGCCACGCCAGAGCAAAAACAAGAGAAAGGCGCCGAGGCTATCGCAGGGCTCAAAAACCTTTTCAACTGACCAAAAAAAAGGGCTCCGAAGAGCCCTTTTTTTATCAGTGACATCACATCACTTACTGGCTGCTATCAACCATATACTGGACTAGAGCTTTTAGATCGTCGTCAGTACAAGTGAAACACAAACCTTTAGCTGGCATCGCATTAAAACCATTGATGGCATTGGTAAGAAGTGTATCCATACCTTTTTCAATGCGTGGCGCCCAATCTGCTGCAGTACCTACTTTAGGAGCTCCGGCCGCACCACTGTTGTGGCATGCCCAGCAGCTTTGCATGTAAACACGCTCCACTTCAAAACCGTCTGAATTTTGTGCCAACTGCATAACGCCCGAAGTTGGGGTATCAGCAGATGTTGCACCAGACATTACGATTAGCGCAGCGATAGCACTAAATTGAACTAAACGAGATTTCAAAATATTGATCAATTTCACGACGTCTTGCTCCTATTACGGTTATCGGTATAAAACCGTTACAAATTAAGAATAACTAACCCAAGCTTAACCAGTAATGAACAAACTTACTGACCGTGTCCTGCTATGTACTCAACTAGCTCTGCAATGTTTTCATCACTACAGGTCATGCACATTCCTTTTGCAGGCATTGCATTGATGCCACTAATCGCATTGGCGACCAATGTATCCATGCCTTTGTCTGCCAAACGCGCTGCCCACTCTGCAGCGTCATCAAACTTCGGTGCACCAGCCATACCTGAGGCATGACACACATTACAGTTAGCTTGGTATGTTTGCTCAACGTCAAACGCACCGCCTGCCGCTGCTCCGGCAGCCGCCATAGGGGCAGCACCGGCACGTGCACAGGACTCACCAGCTAAACATACTTCACCCACTGGCGTGAGTCGCTCAGCGACCCCCTCGTCATAAGACTGAGCTACAAGTGAGCCCATGAATACAACGCTCAATGCCAGCACGCTCATTTGAGCGACGCGTATAACGATATTGCTGTTGAAAACTGTCACGCTAAAATCCTCTTAAAATTAAGGCTAATTAAATTCTCGTACGCTTGCAAGCCAATAGCGACAACATGCTGCCACTCTTAGTGTTTTTTACGAGATGCGCGCGATTATACAGCTACGCGGGCCTCCGAGTAAATTTACAATCACGTCTGTTGCCCTAAGGACTCACCAATAAGTTAATTGGCGCCCCGTGAAAATAGAGCTCATTGGGATTACTGTCGAGCCCATAACCGATGAGAAACTCGACCTCGATATTGGACAAGCCCAATTGGGCAGGCACAGTATTACTAAGCACATCAACGGCTTCCACGGCTGACAATTGCTTAGACTTAAACTTTGGGATAACGCCCGAGGCTGGATCATAGGGCAATAACTGCCCAATAGAGTCGCGCAAGAGTATTTCTCCGTCATCAAGCAAAGCCGCCACCACAATAAAGCCCGGCCTTCCTCGATGGGCGGGATCGACGGTGATCTGACCTTTTACATTCACCGTTTGCGAAGAACGAACAAGATTGCTGTAGCTTTGCCCGTTATTAACGGTGACGCCACCGGCGAAACCGGCATCGGCACCGCCTCCGAGTAAGCTGACGTTTCCTGGTAGGCCCAGAAGGCCGCTGCTTTGATAAGACATCGTGATCTCGTAAGGCCCAGTGGTGTTGCCACAAGCGGATACACCCGCAAAGGTGTTAGCTAGGATGGCGTAGTCCCCCGCTGGCAATGTGCGGCTAATCCGAGAGTTGCAACCGCCGGCACTGTCGTCGTCGATTTCAATGACTTCCGACTTCCCGCTCATTAATACCAAGACCGAATCCAAAGAAGGGGAGGTCATATCGATCGTCACGGCTGTCGCCTGAGCCAGCGTAAATTGATAGGCATCCACTAGGCTCGGGTCATCGCCGCCGCCCATGAGTTGCTGCACCGTGCAGTCGCCATTGCTTAACGCGCCACTTTGTCGACCAAACCCTAAGTCTGAGAACGGGCAATTCTTGTAGCCCGTATAGAGCGTGGTGGCCCCTGCAATATCATCGTCTTGCAAGGTGAATAAATTGCCAATAGTGGAGCGCATGATGGAGGATTGCGACGCCTCATGGCTCATGCCAATCACATGCCCAAACTCATGCAGGGCCACGCGCTCGAAGTCTGTCCCGCGTGACTGACTGGACATGGGACCATCATAGATATCGAAGCGTGAGCTGACATTGAAGGTGACGTCTGCCTCTACAATATCGAAGGCGCCTAACTGATTGGATTGCGTGAACACCAAGGTCACAGCGAGGACATTCGTCCCGTAGTCATTGCCACACACGGTCGAGGTGAAATCGGCCCCGTTCAGGCCGTCGCCTTGGCCATCGGGAAAGCCACTGGCGGCACTATTGGCTCGGTAGCCCTTACAAGGGCTGAGATAACTGGGGATGGTCGTAAACGTGAAAGGCGTGTTGGCGGTCCAGTCTAGCGCTGAGCGTCGTAACGCCTCGCTCCACCTGACCCCGCTTGCTGCCGTGCCGGGCATCCCAATATAGAGATGGGTTTCTGCACCGGGCCATTTAGTGCCCGAAATATTGAAGGCATAGCCAGTGGCACAGCTCAAGCCCAGGGCCGCGATCAGCAGCGCTTTTTTGTTTAAGCGTAAGGGAAGTTTCATAGCGCAGCGTCCGCCATATCACGCACGGCCGTTTTGAAGTCTTCCACATTAAGCGCTTGGCTTAAGGGCGACAACAGGCTTTGCTCTTTGATTAGCACGCCCTTGGCTTTGCCTTTGCTAAAACTGTTCAGAGCACTGCTTTGCGGGGCTTGTGTGGCCGCATCCTCTAAAGAGACCACCACCTCATGGGCTAGGGTCGTCACGATGCGACTGCCATCGGCCAAGGTCTCAATCAAATAATGCCCCTGGGCCCAGCCCACTAACGGACTCACCTGTGATTGCTGCAGGGTTTCTACAAAATACAGGCCGGTTTCACCCACTTGTGGGATCTGCATATCCGTGACATGCATGGCTTTGCCGTCGATCTCTCCGCCTAGAAAGTTCAACTCAAGACTAGTGTCGGAATAATCGCCTTTTACGACATCTGTAACTTCAAAGCGCACGAAGGTGTGGATGTAGCCATCATTCATGTGCCGCGGTTCTACAGAGAGCACTTGCCCCTCAAACACTAGCTGCGAATGCTCAACGACTTGTGCAAAACTCATTTCAAGCACAGTGCTGGCACTGGCTGGGACCACGAACAAACTGCTCAAAGCACCCACTAGGGCAATCGCTTTGATTACAGGGCTTAGAAACCTCAACATTGCAGGGTCGCTCCTAGTAGAATCACCTATTGATTACAGGGCCAAGTATGTCACAGAAACGAGAAATTCTCGTGAGCCAGACAGCAAAACCCGTTATGCTTTTAGCCCTTACAGTATTCAAGATTTCTCGGTTTCGGCCGTTGATATAAGAATGTTTAACCCTTATTCGCACCACCACTTTATGGCAAGACTTATGACTATGTTGACTCGCAGCGCTTTCATCTTCGCACTTTTGTTCGCCTGCGCCTCCGTGCAAGCTGGCTCCATCGAGTTCTCCTCAGCAACCTATACTGTTTCTGAGGCCGCATCTCCTGCTACCGCCACCATCACGCTTAAACGCACGGGTGGCGTTGCGGCTGGCGCCACAGTATTAGTCACTAGTGCCAATGGCACAGCCACTGCTGGCGCGCTCGCCGATGGCGGCGACTACACGGCACTATCGGCGACTGTCACTTGGGCCGCAGGCGATGCTGCCGACAAGACGGTTTCTGTCACTATTGTTGATGACGCTCTAGTGGAAGGAACAGAAACGGTTGCCTTGTCGTTGTCGACGCCAACCGGCGACACCATCGGCGCCGTCTCAACCGCCACCTTAAGCATTACCGATTTCGAAGCCGGCAAACTGGCGTTCTCCGCTGCGACTTACAGCGTTAACGAAAATGCCGGCACCGCGACGATTACGGTGTCTAGAACTAGCGGCAGCGATGGCAGCGCCACAGTGAAATACGCCACGGTCAATGGCACCGCCACTGCCCCCGATTTCTATTCGGCGGCAACTGGCACCCTTACGTTTGCTGCAGGCATAGTGAGCCAAACTTTCACCGTCACTATTGTCGACAACTCCACAGGTCAAGCCGACAGAAACTTAACGATCACTCTTTCAGCCCCCACCTTAGCGACCCTAGGATCACAGGTCAGCGCCACACTCACGATCGTGAATGACGATGTGGATTTCACCCCAAACCTGACCAAGCTAACCCCAGTTGTTGAAGGTATCACCCAAGGCGAAGTCATCAATCTTTCTCAAGCCTCTCCATTCAATAGCACCAATACGATTCTAGCCACCATCAATCGCATCCCTGAGTTATCGATCACGGCTTTAGAAGCCAATCAAACTACAGCAACAGGCATCGTCAATATTCCTGTAGGGGACAACACGTTTCACATATTTCCTTATACCGCGGGTCAAGCCACTTCGGGTAGCAGCGCCGCCATATTCCTAAGCCAAGATCAAAGCGGACGCATGATCACGGACGAAGGTTTGCAAGTTAACTTCCAACCCGCGCTAGCCAATACCAGTGTGTTGCAGTTTGCCCTGAACGCGATGTCACTGCCTAAAATGGTCATCACGAAATACGGCAACCTCACTGTACAGCGCGATCAAGGACCACCCCCATTAGACTTGAATAGCGATGGCAAACTAGTGATCAATAACTCGTTCTATGATCGTTATAATCTGCGTCCGTCTATTACTTCGAGCGTGGCACCTGCCGGCTCAGTAGTCGGTGTGTATCTACACCCGCACCCTAATGCCGCATTGCCTGGCCAAGATTTCATGCAGGTAATTTATACTAGCGCTGACGGCGTTGTGCGTGAACAAGTCTTCACCACAGCTCCTTCAGTCGGAACAGAATATATCAATGCCGTGCTCGCCTTTAACGATGTGAGCGATGTGCGTTTTGAACCCTTTGGCATTAGCTCGTTTAAGTACAACGGTCGCACGATTCGCTTGTACGCCGACTTTATTGTGCGACGCGTCAACCCCACAACTTATGCAGGGCAGACTTTAAAGACAGGTTTGTTTTCGGCGGGGGATCTTAACGCGGATGGCGTAGAGGATTTCAGAATGGTGTATAGCACTGGCGACGAGCAATACTTTTACATATTGCCATAACATAAGTAATCAAACGGCTTCATTAGAAGCCGTTTTTATAAGACCCGTCTTGAATTTGTTCCCACCATTGCTGGTTGTCTAAATACCATTGCACTGTGCGTGTTAGGCCATCAGCAAATCCTACTTTAGGCTCATAGCCTAACTGCGACATGATCTTCTCGGCGTTGATCGCATAGCGCGTGTCATGGCCTGGGCGATCGGTCACGTAGGAGATCAAACTCGTGCTGGCATTGCCTTTGGTCGCCGGGCATTGCGGAAACCGCACTCGCAACTCTTCATCAGTGGCAAAGAAACCATCGACCAACTGGCAAAGTAATTTCACCACATCGATGTTCGTCCACTCGTTATTGCCGCCCACATTATACGTCTCACCCGGCTCGCCTTTATTGATCACCAGATCAATGCCACGCGAGTGATCATCGACATAGAGCCAATCGCGAATCTGTAAACCATTGCCATAAATTGGCAGCGGCTTGCCGTGCAGAATATTCAGCAAGCACAGGGGAATTAGTTTCTCAGGAAAATGATAAGGCCCGTAATTATTAGAGCAATTACTCGTCGTCACTCGCAGCCCGTAGGTGTGGTGATAAGAGCGCACCAGATGATCCGATGCGGCTTTACTGGCCGCATAAGGGGAGTTGGGCGCATAGGGGGTTAGCTCTGAGAACGCAGGGTCTTCTGGCTCTAGTGTGCCATACACTTCATCGGTCGACACATGATGAAAATGATGCTCAACAGCTTCGTCTTTATCCAACCAACATTTCTTAGCGGCCTTGAGCAAACTATGCGTGCCAATGATATTGGTGTTAATAAAGGCATCTGGCCCCGTGATGGATCTGTCCACATGACTCTCGGCAGCAAAATGCACGATGGTGTCGATGGCATGATCGGTGAGCAATTTCTCGACCAAGTCTTGATCGCAGATATCGCCTTTAACGAAGGTCAGCGCTGGCGAGTTCCAGACGTCATGAAGATTCCACGTGTTGCCCGCATAGGTCAACACATCTAATGCGACGATCTTGTCTTCGGGGTATTTCTTTAACCAATAGTGAGTAAAGTTTGCCCCGATGAATCCGGCTGCTCCGGTGATTAAGACTGTTCGCATTTTTTTGTCTCTTTTTTGGATTGTCGTTATCGTCAGTTTTCGCCTGCAGGCAGGCTCCTACGGGGATTCTATTTTTCGCTGAGTGTGCGAAGTGTATCTCTTAGGGCTTCTCGCCAATGTGATTGCGGGCACTCTAGCTCTAACAACGCTTTTGATTTATCGAGCACGCTATAGGGCGGGCGCACGGCAGCGGTTTTATACTTCTCAGTGGATATCGGCCGAATCGGAATGGCGTTCTCTAGTAGTGACATGGCCAGTGCTTCTTCTTGGATCGCCACCGCAAAATCATACCAGCTCGCCGCACCCGCATCGGTCCAATGATAAAGACTGGCAGGTTTTTTGGCCTCTACGATGGCATGCAAACACGCGGTCAGGCTTGCCGTAGAACAAGGCGTGCCGATCTGATCATCCACCACATTGAGCTCATCACGCTCGCGCATTAGGCGCAGCATGGTCTTCATGAAATTAGTGTTATAAGGGGAGTACAGCCACGCGGTACGCACGATAGTCGACTGAGTAGGCAGCAAGGTTGTGAGCATTTTCTCGCCAGCCAATTTGCTTTGGCCGTAGATGCTCAAAGGAGCCGTTGCGTCATCAACGCGATAGGGGCGATTTTTATCACCCGCAAACACAAAGTCGGTCGATACTTGAATCAGGTGCGTCGACTTGCCTTTGCACCAACGCGCCAAATGCTTAACGCCTTGCTCATTAATATTGTAGGCCTCTTCTGCGTGAGTCTCGGCGGCATCGACGGCGGTGTAGGCGGCGGCATTGATAATCACATCGGGTTTCAACGCATCGAGTGTCGCGGAGACATCCGCCTGGCTCGTGATGTTCATCTCTTCGCGCCCTAGGGGCAGCAAGATATGCCCTTCAAACAACGGCGACCGCACGATTGTTTGACCTAGCTGTCCATTGGCGCCAGTAATGACAATTCGTTTACCCATGACTCTCACTCTACTCGTTACTGCTATTTAAAGGGATTCATACACCGTGGCATCGGCGAACAACTTGCCGTTGCGATCTTTGTCCGAAAGCACAGGCTCGTCCATTCCCAACTCAGTGATAGGCCAAGGGATCGCGAGCGCAGGGTCGCTCCACAGCAGCGAATGCTCATCACCGGGGGCGTAATAATCCGTGCACTTGTACACCATCTCGGCGCTGTCGCTGGTGACGATAAAGCCGTGGGCAAAACCAGGTGGCACCCACAATTGACGATGATTATCCGCCGACAATATCACGCCAACCCATTGCCCAAAGGTAGGGGAGGTGCGGCGCATATCGACTGCTACGTCGTAGATCTCACCGGCGATGACTCGCACCAGTTTGCCCTGAGGCTGTTCTAGCTGATAGTGCAGGCCACGCAGAATGCCTTTGCTCGATTTGCTGTGATTGTCTTGGACAAACTTCAGGCCCGGCGCAATGATGTCGAACAAGCTCTCGCGCCAGGTTTCTAAGAAAAACCCTCGATGATCACCGTGCAGGGTGGGTTCGAGGATGATGACATCAGGAAGACTACTTGGAGTGATTTTCACGCTGGGCCTATTTACGCCGATCAATGGCTATTTGTTGCAGGATTTCAGGGAGTTCGCTGGTCAATGAACTGGCAGGATTATAGCCCAGTTCGGCCTGTATTTTCTCGCTTGAGACCACAGTATCGTGGCTTAGTACGCGATAGGAACGTAATCCAGGGGCATTGCGCAAACGCAGCACCTTGCCTAGTAACTCCAGAGTGGCGAAGCCCAAGTAGAACGCCTCTAATGGCAGGCTCCAGCGATGAGGTTCGCGTTTCAGCACTTTGCGCGCGGAGGACTCGATGCCCTTCATGGAGTAAGTCTTGCCATCGGTCACCGCATACACTTGGCGGTTAGCCGCTTTGCTATCACCAGCCAATAAGGCCGCCTCGCATAGGTCACGAGCCCCCACCAAGCAGAGGCTGGCGCTAGGCACTGGCAATGGAGGCAGCCAGCCACGGTGAATCAGTTTTAAAAGACTCAACAGATTGCCCTTCATCCCTAAGCCATAAACATTGGCAGGGCGCAGACAGCACACCTCAATATCGCCCGCTTGTGCGGCGGCCAATAGCAGGGCCTCGGCATCGCGCTTGGCCTGACCATAGGCGGTTAATTCTGGGTACAAATCCGCATCCGCCAATATGCTGCTGAAATACACAATGCGGCGCACGCCTGCTTTTGTGGCCGCGGCTAACAACTGGCGAGTGCCCTCCACATTCACGGCGCGCATGGCTGCCGTGTCATGCTGATTCACATGGGCGTAGGCGGCAAGGTGATAGATGGTGTCCACCCCCGCACAGGCCTTCGCTAACACCGCGTCATCATTGATGTCGCCTTGAAAATAGACGCTGTCGTCCATGTCTTCGTTCACGCTGGGGGCCGAACGAACCAATAGGTGCAAGCGATATTGTCGCTCTAATAAACGCTGGCAAAGTGAGCGCCCGACAAAGCCTGTGCCACCGGTGACCAATACAGTTTTTTTACTCATAGTAGTCGCCAGCCGTGAGTATTGTAGAAACGCACGCCAGAACGGGCGAACATGGCGATGTGTTTAGCCCCTTTCTTGGCACTATTGCCCCCAAGATGCACGATCTTCATGGTGGGCAGGTAGGCTAAGGCGCCGACCTCGTGTGCTCGTAATGACAAATCGAAGTCCTCAAAATAAAGAAAGTAGCGCTCATCGAAGCCTTTTACAGCCTTGAGAGCCGGGGTTCTAAATAACATGAAACAGCCACTAATAATGGGGACGTCCGTGCTTGCTGCATCCTCGGGAAGATCTTGCATCTCGTAGTGGGCCAAGCGCTTGGCAAACCTCTGTTTGATCGACTGCGGCGCAAAGCCGCGTAGAAGAAAGTCGAGCACTGAAGGGAAGCGCTTGCAGCCATACTGCTTACTACCATCCTCTTCAAACACCGCTGGGCTAAGCGCCACTATCTCTTGATTGGCCGCCATGAAACGCAGCCCTTGCTGCAAGGCCTCTTGAGACATCATCACATCGGGGTTGAGGATAAGATGGTAGTGGCTGCTGCTTTGCAGCAAGGCAAGATTATGCCCACGCCCATAGCCTACATTCCCATGGCCTTCGATCACGCTGACGGTGACTCCAACTTGGGCGGCTTGCTCAATGTAGTCTTGCAGAAAGGCTGTTAGCTCTGGGTTTGGGGAATCGTTATGCACGATATCGATTGCAGCGCCTGACAAGTCAGCGCTATCACGGGCATAGACGATAGAGGCGAGCAGCGTTGCAAGGGTTTGGTCCAGGACCTCTAAGCTTGATCGATAGATGACGATCGAGATCGAGATAGTAGGGCTTGGCAGGGAATTAGGTGTGCTCACAATAGGGCTGATTATAGATCCACGAGACGATCACCAAAGGGAGTGCGCACAACACGCATGCCCTCGGGGATGTCTTCTGGCGCTATGCGCCGAACTTCGAAACGCTCATTGATCGCGCGGCCACCGCGCCCTCTGGTGGCTGATTCGTTCTGCGCTGCGGCACGCAAGGCGGCTGCGAAGGGGTTATCTGGCCCTTCTTCACCATTGGCAGCAGCGATCTCGTCGTTTGAGTCTGCTGAGGCAACTGCTGTTGGAGCTACTGCGATAGGGGCCGCGGTGGTCAGCGACAATTGTGCTAGACCGTCTGAACTGCACTCCACGCCTTTATCAGAAGCCGCCACACAGGGAGTGTTTGTTGGCTGGCTAATGGCCACACTGCGCGAATCTACTCGTATTAAGTTATAACCCGCATAACCTGGGATAGGGGTGGACTCTTCATCACCCATTATCACGCGCACTACCTCGCCATTATTATCGACTAAGCTTGCCCTTAGTGTGCTACCAATACGGCTGGTGCCTAGTAGGGTGAAAGCCGGGACGTTGGGGAGGTTGCGTTGTTCTCTAATTTGCTCAGCGCTAGAAGTGGTGCCACTAGACGGAACCTCTACTGCCTCGAACAACGTTAATTCTTGTGCCAAGCTAATGCTACTCAGTAAAAACAAAGGCACAATAGACAATAGAGTATATAGACGAGATTCATTCATAATCAGCACTCAGACGAGTTTTCCTCAATGGTACGCGTTTGACTCCACTGCTTCAAAATTAGTTTTACTCGGCATGCTTTTTCTTACTTTCATAGTCCGCCTTGTTTTTATTGAAGTTGATCCCACATTTGAAGATATTAACCCGCCACTCCTCTCTACGAACTTGAAGTACTTATGAATACCTTTAAAAAAATTACAACTCAGTACAGTGAAACCGAAGATCGAATAATGCTTTCAGGAGAAGTCAGTTCAGATGAATCGGTTACTTTATGGATAAATCAACGCTTACTGATAAGGCTACTTCCTCATTTTTTTTCTTGGCTAGAGAAGCAGGACACTAGCTCTATTCCTAAAGAAATATCACAAAATTTTGCACAGCAAGCAGCAAAAGCGGAATTAACACCCGATTCGCCTGTAACAGCAAATGAGCAATCAAAAGAATGCTTGATTGTCGCTGTTGACGTTACTCCCGTAAATGGAGCTCTGAAATTAGTTTTTCGCTCTAAAGACAACCACGAAACTCACCTCGTTCTGCCCGGAATCGTATTGCGGCAATGGTTATCTATTCTATATTCTCTTTGGCATACAGCCGAATGGCCTACCGATATTTGGCCAGAATGGATGCAAAGTACAACTTCAGAAGAAATGGGCGAACTAACGGAAATATTCCACTGACCTCTATTTTGTTGATGATTGCATTGTCTAATTCGCCATTGCTATCATTAACATTTAAGCGCCTTTGAGGTTCGAATCGAGATAGCAATGCTTCCCATATGCGCCGAACAGCATTTGAACCTTACCACCTTTCACTAGCACTCAATTAGACGGAATCACTTGTGGCAAATATAGAAGCAATCACTTTTCAAAATCATTCAAGTAAATTTTGGCGACGCAACGATAACCTCAAGTTTGCAAGCAAAGACAGCCTGTCTCGTATTACGCTCGCAGAGTTGCCTCAAGCCATAATGAGCTTACCTGTTTGTTTTGTTATGGTGGAAGATCAGCCCCAACTTGTGATGCTTCAAGGACTAGAATCAGGATCTAATTTGGCGGTTAACGAACACGGGGGCTGGCTCTTCGATTATATTCCAGCAGTTTACAGAGCCTATCCGTTCCTCTTAGCCGACGGTGCTGAGGATAATAAGATCCTATGCATAAATACCGATAGTGGGCTTATCCTAGACGACAATACTGAGGAAGCTTTTTTCGAAGATGACGGTACTCCAACGAAAAATGTAAGCGAATTATTAGATTTTCTTTCGAAGCTATACATCAATGGTTTAGCCACTCAGAACGCATGCAATTTGTTACAAAAGCACGACCTTATCGAGCCTTGGCCGATTTCTATTCACGACGGTGAGGAAGAACAGAAGATTAATGGCCTGTTTAGAATTCAAGAGGAGTCGCTGGCACAACTCACGCCAGAGGTCCTAGTGCAGCTTCGTGATGCCGGAGCATTGTCTCTAGCCTATGCCCAGCTATTTTCAATGCAACGCATTGGTCGACTAAAAACAAAAATGGAAAATCGGGGCACGAACAATGGCTCTGCAGATCTTGAAGGGTTGAATATAGATTTCGACTCTATTCAAGACAATGGCAGCATCAGTTTTGATAACCTTTAAGCAAAGAGAATATAATTCTCTCAGACCTGCGCCTTGACCCAAGAGCTCTCTCACGGGTTGATTCTCTACCACACCTCTTAAGATCTCCTGAAACAAAACTATAACGCATCATATGCTACTTCACGTTAAGTATTTGGTGCGATGTTCCCTCCTTTACAATAAGGCTATCGCCAAGCTGATCTATTGTTAGGACAACCTCTTTCAGACACTTATTTGTACATAAAAAAACCCCCACAACCTTTGGAGTTGTGGGGGTTTTAGTTTTCAGCCTAGTACTGTGAGCCCGACCTTACGGGCGAACTCATCGGACTAGGTATCGTTACAAATTAAACAGTAACGATTGTAGTCGCACCAGCAGCGATAGACGCAGCAGTAATACCAACTAGGTGAACGATTTGATCGTCAGCGTTACCGATAGCAGCACCAGCGTAATATACATACGCATCACTACCATCATTAAATACTGCAACAGAACCTGCAGCATCAAGCTGCGCATCTGCTTGAATTGCAGCAATTTTCAACGCTAAAGTACTGTCTGCCGCAGCAAATGTAATCAAACCACCAGCAGATTGCTGTACGTTTGATCCAGCGACTAAGCCCGTTGCATCAGCAGCAAGAAGAGTAGTGGCCGCACCGAAAGTCAAGATATCAACAGCACTACCGTAGCCAGAGATGCTGTCTTGAGCTGCAACCGTTGAACCGTCAGTACCCATTGCAAAAGTGTCAACACCCGCGCCTGCAGTAAATGTGTCAGCACCTTTACCACCAGTATAAGTACCGTCGATGCCAGCAGCTTTGATCACGTCAGCGCCTGCACCAGTAGTAACAGCAATTGCGCCAGCACCAGCAGTTATTCCAGACAAATCGATCGTCTTCACTGTTGTTGCAGCCAACGCATCAACTCCACCACTAATAGTTAGAGTATCTGAGTTCGTTGCATCAGTTGCAGTGTACTTGACCACATCAGCGCCTCTAGACAATGTAATTGTTGTCGCAGTAGCGTTAGCTGCAGTTTCTGCACTAGTCAAAGTTAGCTTAAGTGCATTTGAAGCAGACAAACCAGTTCCGTCGATTGATACGGCACCAGTAAGGGCTGCTGCAGTAATATCTAAAACATTAGCATTTGCAGTTGCAAGGCCATTTGCATAGCCGCCAACAGCGAATGTTAGGCCAGTTGCCGCTGAGAACGATAGCTTCTCGATTCCAACTACGTTTGCAAACGTGTTGTCATTAACAGTTACAGCAGCCGCATCAGTAATATCTAAAGTATCAGTGCCGGCACCGCCATCGATAGTAGAACCTAGTGCGATAGTTTGTGTCGCTTTAACTGTATCGTTACCCGCACCTGTGTTGTAGGTAGAAGTAATCGCGCCAATAGTTACTGTGTCAGCAAAAGCTGAACCAGTTACTGTTGAACCCGCAACCAAAACACCAGCAAGAGTTAAACCCTTAGAACCAGTCGCTGTGCCATCACCAGTCAACGCAGATGCGTCAATAGTAGTAGCCTTAGTAGTTGCAGCGTTAGTGATGTCTACCGCAGTACCAGTCAGATTGATCTTAGTGAGCTTGTCTGCAGTGATAGAAGCGATTGTAGACGTTCGGTTTGCGCCAACAGTCGCAGACGCGCCAGCGTTAGCTGCAATGTTCAACGTCTCTACGCCATTCACTACAAGTGCACCAGCAATGCTAGTTGCGGCAGAAGTAGACGCTGCAGCAGCACCCATCTTCAAGCCCAACACATCAGTTGTGCCAGTATCAGTAGTCAGCGCATAAGTTACGCCGCCCGTTTGTGCAGTGCTAACTACGATGCTTGCTGCCTGAGCTGCACTCAACTTTGTAAAACCACCACCATCGGAAGAAGTGACAACAGAAGTGATACCAGTAAAGCCATCAGCCGCGATTGAAGCTGATGCGCCGTTTGATAGAACTTCAAAGCCAGTGTATACAGCGCGTTCCGCAGCAGTATCTACATCTGTAGTTGCCGCAACAACTAGCGTATCAGTACCAGTACCGCCATCGATAATTCCGGCAGTCGTAGTAGTTGCTATCGCAGCAGAAGTGATCGTGTCGGCAGCAGTTGAACCCTTGAACGATGTAGTAACCGTATCAAGAGTCATTGTTAGGCCACCAGTGTTAGCTGAAGCATCAACAGTCTTGAAAGTTCCAAGAGCACCAATGTTTACTTTACCAGCGCCAGTCACTGTCAATGCAGCACCAGTTGCGACGTAATCGTCCGCCACCAATACAGCAGTAAGGCCTGTAGTTGCGTTGATAGTTAAAGACGCGAGGTCGGCAGCTGTGTTGCCATCAAGATCAAGTGCACCAATTGAGTTGGTCGCGCCTGTGGAATTGATTGTCGCTGTTGTAGTCGCAGTACCAGCAATCGCACCGTTAGTAACAGTTGTTCCGGCCTTAGTACCGCCAGCTAGGTTCAGAGTGACGGCGCTAGCAGCAGTGGCATAAGCGAACGTAACAGCACCGTTAACAACTGTGCCATTACCAATAACGCCAATTGAAGCGCCAGTAGCAAGGTTTGTTACACCAACTGTACCAGTGCCTAGGTTTGCGTTTACTGCAGTCAAACCAGCGATCTGGCTTGCATCAAGTGTATTTGCAGTAGTAGCACGAATGTTTACTGTTTCAATATTTGAAACTAGCGCACCACCCAATACATCTAGAGTTGTACCAACACCTGTAACGCTCAATACGTCAGCGCCTGCGCCACCATCAATGCTATCAGCCGCAGAAATAGTGCTGTTCGCTGGTGTTGCTTGGTCAATAACTGCGTTAAAAGTATCAATGCCGGCGCTGCCAGTAAGGACGTTAGCAGCAGTAGTTAGTGTGAAACTTTCACCAACATCAGCAGTGCCATCTGATACTGCATTAGCTGCAGTGACTGATGCCGCAGTGTTATCAACACTTGCGATTACAGCTTGAAGCGCTGCAAGGCTAGAGCCGCTCAATTGCTTATCAACTGAGTAATAAACGGCAACTGCAACTTTGTTATCAAACGCTACTGCAGCGTTGCCCCAGTTAGTGTTAGTAGACGCAAGCGCGTCAACTGCAATGATCGCGTCAACAAAAACGTCTGTGCGGCTTTGGCCACTTTGTAGACGTGAAGTTAACTCAGTGATAGCCAAATCTTTTTCAGATTGGATTACTGTAGTACCAACAAGCTGGTTAACAACTTTAGTTGCGAACTCACCGTCAGTTAGAAAAGTTGGGAAAAGGCTTACAAATTCAGTAGTGCCCGCAACGTTAGCTGCGATCTGCTTTAGAGTTGAGCCAGCTTCAAAAGATGCCACTAGGTCAGACAAAACACTTGCACCTGGTGCAGCACCGAACATGCCTACAACTAGGCCTACTAGGTTAGTACGATCTACGACGGAAATCGCCATGGTAAAGCTCCTTAAATTAATTCCAATTTGTTTTATCCGATTGTGACACGCCTACAACAGCGGATGACCCCATTCGGTTGTGCCAAGGATACGCAGTTCGCTTTCACATCCCTGTGACTACAGTCACATAGACGAAAACTTACCGAGCATTCCCAGTTAAACCCACTTGATTGGCATAAGCATGCCTGACCACAAGCGGACATGGGCAAGGATACTACTAGGAGTGTGTTTTAATTACAAGCGGTTTGTTTCATTAAGAGGTGGCCGTAAGCTGCTATTTTTAAACAATTTAGTTTGTTTTTAGAAGCTAGCGCTTATGCCAAGTTCGAGGGTGCTATCCACACTGTCAAAAAGTTCGATATTACTGTGTTGATTTTGGTGATACACATTAAACATTAGCGCCATATTAGGGCGTAGCATTTGCCTATATTGCAGCAACACAAAGCTTCGTTTTACCCAACGCTCAGCACCGTTATCCAGCAAAGTGCTATAGCCATCTTGATCGTCCAAATAGGTATGGCTTAGCTGACTCGTCAACAAGCCTTTAAGCATTGGCACCTGCCAGGCAAGACTCGCCTGCCAACCCGCTCTATTTCCCCCCGGGCGCCCTTCATTCATTGCTGTATTTTGTATAGCGGCTAGCTCAATACCCAATAAACTCGTGGTGCCGCGAACCTGTACTGGGCAATCAATTCCAGCACTTAGCTTACTTTCAACAGAGTTTAAATGGCTCTGGCCTTTATAAAACTGATATTGCCCAGCCAAGTCATAACGGCGCGTGCATTTGTTTGTCATGACTGCCTGATAACGCACATTGCTATCAACGGCGGTATACAAGGGGTTACCACCAAAAAACAGGTGGTTCAGACCTGTACCAAACTGCCAGGCATGGTCACGCTTAGGAAGCAGATAATTATAGTGCACCGACGCTTGTATTAGATCAGACGCGGCGTCCTCACTAGTACGACTGCGGATCTCCGTGCTGACATTATGCTGGTGATCCGAAGCTAATTGCTGAAACTGCCCACCAACGCGCAGATTCAAATAGGGGCCGCTAATGGCTTGAAACTCTGGGTTAAGGGTCAAGATCACCGGCTCGCCCGACAGGGTTAACGTTATTTGATTAGGGTCCGGCGCGCCGTTAAGATTGTTGTCATATCCGGCCAGCACATCCACTTGCCCACCATAGCTGCGCGTATCTCGACGCCATTGTTTTGCGCGGCTCGACACCAAACTTTCAACATTCGCTGGCAACTCTGGACGCTGACTTAGCTGATTATTGAGATCGATCGCAGAGAACAATTGACCACGTAGGTATAGGGCTTGCGCATAATCGATCAGCGCGGAGCCATTCTCAGGATCAAGCAGCAAAGCACGCTCTAACATCTCTAGTGCTTCGGCTAGTTTTCCTGTTTCCATCAAGGCCGCGCCATAAAGCGCAAAGAACTCTGGACTACGAAGACACTCGCTCATCAAGGGGGCTAATGCGGCCTCCAAAGCGATTTGCGATTCTACGTCGTCATCGTATTGATAAAAGGGCTGGAGGTTCGGACACGCGTGGGCAGTCAAAGGAAGGAAAAGGCTTAAAGTGAGAATTGACCAGCGCATATTGTCTGTGAATCCGACTAGGCAACAGACATAACGGAGCGTATGCCATTTAAATTTATTTGCTCAATTATCGTCAAACCGGCAGTCACAAGCAACACAAATGACCCCATCAATAGAGCGGGACGACAATACTGTGACACAGGGCCGGAAATCAGCGCTTACCGCCAGACAAAACAGTGAGCGTGACAGGTTCTGCCGGTGCTCGACGTATAGTAAGGCCATCCAACGATGGGGAGAACAAAACGTGAGGCTTGCTCAAGCCTGCCAGTAAATAACTGCCTTGAGATTCTAGCTTCTGCTCATGCAAATTGCGCGCAGCAGTCTCTCCGACCAATATCGGCAAAGCTAGCTCTGCGGTCATTTCTTGAATGCGTAATGCGATAGTCACGGTGTCGCCCAACAAGGTGTGTGTGCGGCGTTGTGCTGGACCAATAGACCCAATCAAAACCGGCCCCTGCTCAATACCGATACCTAATGCTAAAGGCTCCAAACCTTCTGGCGGGGTTTGCGGCATGTCGCGGTCAATCGAGTTTTGCATATTCAGCGCGGCTTTTAAGGCCTGCTGTGCTGCGTGGGCATCGTGGCCATCCCAAATCGCGAGCAAACTATCGCCTTTGAATTCGTGAATGCGGCCGCCATGTTGTTCGACGATCTCGGCTGCGCGCACAAAGAAATAATGCAATAGGGCGGCAGATTCCTCAGGAGGTCGAGCCTCGCTGAAGGCAGAGAAGTTGCGCAGATCCGCACTTAGCAAAGTAACCTCTGCTCGGCGCGCATTAATGCTAGAGCTAGGCAAGCTGAAGGCGATCTCTTTAGCCACATCACTTGGCAGATAGGCATTCAAATTGCCGAACACTCGGCTGCGCTCGTTACGCACACGCGCTTGTTCTAACAACATCAAGGCACTAGCCGCGCACATACTAAACAGAGCAGGGGAGACCCAGCCAAGCCAAATATTGTTCAAGCTAAGCAGTTCGATATGAAGACCGAGTGCGAACAAAGGTAGCAAGGCGCCAGCAATAGGCAGCCCGTAACTGGCATAACGCTCACGAGCGCCAGCCAAGGCAAAGAGGATTACCGCACTTAACACGCACAGCGCGAGCATAAAAATAAAGGCGCCGCTTGGCGTATAGGGCACGTTGGTATCGAGCAAGCTGCCTAGAATACGCGCTTGCAACTCCACCCCCGGCGTTACACCGCTATAAGGGGTCGGCACAATGTCGCCAATCCCAAACGCCGTTGCGCCAACCAATACCCAGCTATTATCCAGCATAGCGCGGTCGATATCGCCGTTAAGCACGTCAGCAGCCGAGAATGCACGATAGACCTCAGGACTGTTGCGATAAGAAATTCTTAGATTACCCTCGGCATCCAATGGGATGCGCAAGCCAGGGTAGGCATCCAATTGCATCACTTGCGCTGGCGCAAACAATGAATCGCCAGGGCGAACGGTGGCGGCCCACACTTGGGTGTTCAATGCTTGTAAAAAGGCAGTCACTGGCAAAGCAGGGTAGGCCTGCCCGTCCACACAAATTAAGCCTGGCACCTTACGAATAGCGCCATCGGCGGAAACGATAGGAGTGATATGGCCTTTAGGGATGCTCGCAAAGCTAGCGTTATTGGCTAAATAATTAGAGGTAGAGGCCAAGCCGCTTTCACAGCTGACACCAGAAACTGCATGGCTTAATGTGCCTGTACGTAAGACTTGTTCGGAATTGAGCACGGGAACTTGTGCAAGCACAGCACCTGGGGCCGCTAGCAAAGCGCTAGCCAAGGCATCATCGCCAGGGGCAGATTCGGGGAAAACGATGTCGTGTAATTGCAGTGCCACACCGGCATCGTTTAGAGAAGTAACAAGGCGCGCCATTGTGTCACGCGGCCAAGGCCATGGTCCTTCTTGGGCAACACTTTTCTCGTCTATCGCAATAATACTAAGGCGCTGTTCTAAGGCCGTATCGGCATTGAGCGTCCAGCCTAATGCGCCTAGGTTTTCTTGCAGCACTTCAAGGCTGTCATCGAATACCGTCACAATCAATGCCGTCAATGCTCCCGCCAACGTGAGCATCAAAAGACGCGCGTTCATCGGGACAAGGCGTAATAAAAACGCCAAACCACGACTAACAGGATTGAGACGACGAATTGAGTTCATGGTTACGGCGTGCCCCAAAGAGTGATGCCTTCAACACTGGTGCCAGTGCCTAATTGCTTTTCAAAGACATAACCTGCCTCAGTGCCATCTAAGCTGACCGCACCACGAATAATTTGCGTATCGGAGTTATTGTAAAAAAAACCGGCGTTCTGAATTTTGCCCGAGGAAGTGAAATCGACATTTCCTGTCGCAGTTGAACTTAGGCCCAACTGCGTCGCAAAACTCTTTTTACCGAAATCGACTTGCAGCGAGCCACCGTTAACTTCCATAGCCATAACGCCAGAACCGGAGTGATAAAAAGCTTGCGCACTATTAAGCGCAAAACTCACCAAACCGAGGTCTGGCTGAACCAGCTCGCTGCCACCACTATCTCGAAACAAGACATAAGTATCATTACCGTTCATAACATCACGGTTAGCACTGGCAATACTATAGGTCACGCTAATACGCTCTTGCGCACCTTGCCCATCGAGCCCAGTCCAACGCCCCCAAATAAGATTATTGCTAGTTAGCACTGCGCTAGAGACCGCAACCTCTGGCGTGAAATCAGGCAATACCGCAACTGGAGGAGTCACCACTGGAGGCTTAGGCTTAGTCGCCGCAATATTGGCCTCTTCCGCTACTCGGCGAGACGTGACGTTCTCTAAATAGACTTCTGACCCTACCGCCTTATCATCTGACCGCGCTTCGGTTTGAGCGACTTCAACCTCACCAACATTAGCAAGATCGCCACGCTCATCAGTAGCAGGCAATAGTCTAGGCAGCGCGACGCCACCCTCGATTGCCAACATCTGCAAGGAATCTTGCGAAAGCTCAACCGCGTTCGTGGCACATGGCCCAAACGATGCCGCCAAACAATCTAAGGAGAAAGGCGCCATAACGATTGCGCCTTCATTAACCAATGCCCGCACAGATTGCTCCGATGCGCTCACAACAAAATCAGTGCCGCGCACCCCGATGGCCGCGATCGGCGTGTTCAAGCGGAAACGATCACGGGCCGCATGGGCGCCGTCACCGGAAATAGACCGCGTGATGCCTTCAAGCAGATTAAGCTTAATAGACGAATCAGAAGGGTTGGCCGCGTCAAAGTCGTAACGTTGAATTTCTAGCTTACTGTCTGGGCGCACACTCACTAAGGCGTCATCCACAAAGCGGACATGCACGTGGCCATTGGCCTCCGTGATGATTTGATCGCTTACCTTAACCTTAGTGCCGGCGTGAACGCGCTCTTGCTTGCTGCCCGTCTTAATATAGGCCTTGCCAAGCACGAGGCTTACCTCGCCCACTGTCGCGCCTGTTTCCGCATAGGCAGTATTAAGCGCCACCAACAAAGGGAGTAGCGCAATACGCAATACGGCTGAACGAGCTAAAGGTAATGTAATTTTCATATTCTCTTCCCCCGCTTGGGAGTAAGTGGGCAGTAAAACGCAACTGACCTAGATTGACTTTGACAAGGATACGGCAAGTTAATTTACCCTTGGGTGATTACAGTCACACGGCACGCATTTACTGGCGTTTGCTATTCATCTTCAAGCTTCTATAATGCCCGAGCGTTGCGAAATCCAGCCATCAGGGACAAAAACAATATCGTGGTAACCCCAGAGTTGCTCAGCACTTTCCCTATATTGAAGCCTTTGCCTCACGAAATATTGAGCGAGCTTGCAGCGCTGTGTAATCTGCGTAAATTTGCTCGCCGCGGCATTGTGTTGAATGCCGGAATACACGAAGAAGCTGTTTGCTTTTTATTTGAGGGCCGCTTGCAGGGGGTAGATTTTACCATTGATGGTCGCGAAGTGGGCCTTTATTTTGTCGAACCGGGTGACTTCTGCGGCGAACTCGGGCTTTTCGATCACGGCACACAACCCGAATATGTTATCGCGCTAACAGCGGCCGTCACCGTCTTCATACCTATGGACTGTCTGCGCGACATCATGTTGAAGCACCCTAATATCTTCAAGGTATTAGGGGAGAGGTTAGCGGCGCGGCTTAGGCAGATGACACGGCAACGTTCGCTGCTAGGCTTGCCTAATATAAGCCAACGCGTGTGCTGCCAACTTGGATGCTGTTAAGCGCGCAAGAAAAGAACGGCCAAGTGCCCTCGATGATCAGCAATCCCCCAACACACATGGAGATCGCCATCATGCTTAATTTGAGCCGAGAAACAGTGACCCGCGTGTTTCAATCGCTGCAAGCCAAGCAAATAGTCAAACGCGACGGCCCAGGCTGTTTACTGATTAATGACGCTGAAACCTTGCAGGCATTAGCCGAGGGAAAACAGGAATTATAGACGCACAGCAACCCTAACGGAGAAGGCGACTAAGGTGTACAATCGCGCCTTTATTGCAGCAAAAGCTTGAAAAGGCACAGATTGTGCCCCAAATAGCTGACTCATAAATTAAAACTTAAAGTATAAGAAGCCTCAATGAACGATCCAAAAAACAAAGTCCGCTACCAAGAGCTTTTCGAGTCTTTCAAGGCCGTTAAGCATTATTTCATCTATGCGGGCGCGTTTAGTGCCGCCATCAATATTCTGATGCTGGTACCTGTGCTCTATATGTTGCAGGTCTACGACCGCGTTATGTCCAGCGGCAGTCTATCGACACTCGCGATGCTAACCATCATCATGGTCTTCCTACTTATGGCAATGGGGGGGTTCGAATGGGTACGCACCATGATCCTTACCAGCGCCAGCAATAAGATCGAGACTGGGCTGCGCGATCGCGTCTTCGACGCCAGTTTCAAACAAAACCTTTATAGCGGTGGTGCGGGTGCCGGCTCACAACCCAGCAGTGATCTTTCGCAGTTACGCCAATTCATGACCGGCAATGGTTTGTTCGCCTTTTTCGATGCGCCGTGGTTCCCTATCTATATTGCCGTCATGTTCATGTTTCACCCTTGGTTTGGCATCGTAGGCGTTATTTCAGGGATAGTGATGGTAGCTTTCGCCTTCGCGACCGAGAAGGCCACAAACGAAAAACTAAAAGAAGCCAACATCGAAGCTAACTGGGTCAACAACCAGATCAATGGCAGCATGCGCAACTCCGAGGTCATTGCGGCCATGGGCATGATCGAAGGCATCCGCCATCGTCAACAGGAACGCGCCGACAAAGTCCTGCTGCTGCAAACTGAAGCTAGCCGTCGTGCCGGCCTTCTGGGCAACCTCTCTAAATCTTTCCGTCTTATCACCCAGTCTCTGATCCTAGGGCTCGGCGCCTTGTTGGCGTTGGAGCAAGAAATCTCCCCCGGCATGGTCATCGCGGGTTCGTTGTTGCTAGGCCGCGCATTGGCGCCAATCGACCTACTAGTGGGCACATGGAAGGGCTTCGCTGTTGCACGTGCGCAGTACGAACGTCTCGGCCAATTATTAGAGCGCATCCCCGAAGACCAAGACACCATGTCACTGCCAGCCCCTACTGGGCAGATCAGCGTAGAAGGCGTTTATGTAACACCACCAGGAGCCAAAGCACCGGTTGTTGCAGGCGTCGGCTTTGAGCTAGATGCAGGCGAGATCTTAGGAATAGTAGGCCCAAGCGCCTCTGGAAAATCTTCCCTTGCCCGTGCCTTGCTAGGCATTTGGCCTACTGGTGGCGGAAAGGTACGCTTAGACGGTGCCGACATATTCTCGTGGAATCGTCGCGAACTTGGCCCTTACTTAGGGTATTTGCCCCAAGACATTGAGCTTTTCGATGGCTCGATCTCGGAGAACATCAGTCGCTTTGGTGAGCTGGACTCCGAGAAAGTAGTAGAGGCCGCACAACTGGCCGGCGTACACGATCTTATTCTGCGCCTGCCCAATGGCTATGACACTATTATTGGCGGCAACGGCGGCATTCTCTCCGGCGGCCAGCGTCAGCGCATTGGCTTAGCCCGTGCTGTGTATGGCAACCCTAAGCTATTGGTGTTAGACGAGCCAAACTCCAACCTAGACGATCAAGGCGAACGCGAACTCGTGCTAGCGCTACAGCGTGTTAAGGAACAAGGCTGCACGGTGATTGTCATCACCCATCGCACTATGGTGCTGATGGTCACAGACAAAATCTTAGTGATGAAAGACGGCGCGGCCAAGAGCTTTGGTCCGAGCGATCAGGTCCTCTCTAAACTCATGCCGCAAGGCAAACCAGCACAAGCATGATCCGCTTACAGTATTCACCAGTTTGGGACATTAACAGTGACAGAAATTAAGAAGGCTAAAGATAACTTTCCCGCAGTGACGGCCGATAAAACTCGCCCGCCGGCTAGTGCGACTAGAACAATCGACGTGGAGACCAATATGGACTCACCACGTCGTATCGGCCTCATTATTGTATTCCTAGTGTTTGGCGTGTTTGGCGTTTGGGCCTCGGTGGCGCCAATCGAAGGGGCGGCCCATGCTCCAGGGTCTGTGACTGTTCGTTCCTATAAAAAAGTGCTGCAACATCTTGAAGGCGGCATGATCAATCACATCTACGCACGTGATGGCGATTATGTTGAAGCAGGGGCCCCATTGATCGAGCTCGACAATACTCAATCACAGGCTCAACTCGAGATCGCAAGCGCACAGTTTGTAGCGCTTACCGCATTAGAGGCACGCTTGATCGCCGAACGCGATGATGCCGAGAGCGTTAGCTTTCCTGCCACGCTTTCTGCCAGTGACGACGACGCCCGCGCCGAAATGACTGCGCAGAACCAGATATTTTCTGCACGCAAAAGGTCGCGCGAAGGCAGTGTTGCAGTACTAGAGCAACGTATAGAGCAGTTGCACTCCCGTGTGACCGGCCTAGAGGCCATGAAGGCGAGCAAAGACACGCTGGCAGCTTCGTTTGGTGACGAGCTTGCCGACACTCGCATCCTATTAGAACAAGGGTTTTCCGATAAGTTACGCCTACGCGGCTTAGAGCGTAACTATGCGACTTACTCTGGTGAGGCCGCCGAATTAGTGGCGACTATTTCCTCCACTCAGATGCAAGTGGGCGAAACCCAATTGCAAATTTTGCAGACCGAGAACGAATTCCAGTCTGACGTGGTAACACAGCTAAGCGATACACAAACCCGCCTTAAAGATATTCGCGAACGCATGATTGCCTTAACCGATGTGGTAAACCGCACGATCATCCGCGCGCCTGAGTCCGGCATCGTCAGCGGCATGCAGTATCACAACGAAGGCGGCGTAATAGCGCCGGGTGCCCCAATTGGCGAAGTAGTGCCACAAAGTGACGAACTGATCATCGAGGCACGCGTGTCTTTAGGAGACATCGATCGCGTCCAAGCAGGTCAAGAAGCCACCATCCGCTTCTCTAGTTTTGGCAGCTCTGTACCTACCATTGTCGGCAATGTTATTTCGATTTCCGCTGACACCATGACAGATAAAATCACAGGCCAACCATACTATCTTGCTCGCGTTACTGTTTCGCCAGAAGGCATGGAAGAGTTAGGCGACCTCATCTTAGTGCCGGGTATGCCTGCCGAAGTATTTATCACCTCGGGATCGCGCACATTTGTGCAGTATGTGATGAAGCCTTTCTCTAATGCGTTAGCCCGCGCCATGCGAGAAGATTGATGACTATGAAGCGATTACTTATTCCTGCGCTCGTACTTTCTTTGAGCACCTTGCCATCCATCACAGCCCATGCGGCTGACGTCGAAGATCAATCTGTCACCCGCATCATTGTGCAAGGCAGCACGCTCGAAGACTTCTTTACAGCTGCTTTGGATTATAGCCCCGAGCTGCGGATCTCCCGTGAACGCTTGAACATTAGCTCTGCACGAAAGCGCGCGGCCAATGGGCAACTTCTGCCACAGCTTAACGCCAACGCTAGTATCTCTGACAATACGCAGACCAAGGAGCTCATTAACGAAACTACAAAATACCGTGGCGAACGTTATTCACTGCAGCTTACGCAGGTGCTGTTCAACTGGCAGGCCTTCAGCGCCCGCAGCCAAGCCTACATATTAGAAGACCAATCAGAAGCCGAATACTACGGTCAACTTGCCTATGTTTTGACGGACGTTGCCGAAAAATATTTTGCGGTGCTGCAGGCGCAAGATGCCACCACATCAGCGCAAGCCGAATTAGATGCGGTCAATCGGCAGCTTGCCCAAGTTGAGAGCTTGTATAATTTGCAGTCTGTGCAGATTACCGACCTTTATGAAGCACAAGCGCGGCAGGCCAGCGTGCAAGCCGAGCAGCTGAACTTAGAAAGCGAATTGGCGATTGCTAAAGAGCAACTACGTGCCGTGTCTGGCGTCAATGTGGGTGAACTCTTCCGTCTTGATGAAGAAGTAGATATTCCCGTACTAGAGGGTAGTGTAGATGCCTGGCTGAAACTCGCACGCAATGACAATAAACAGATTATTGCGCGAGAGCTTGCGGTACGCGCGGCGAACAAAAATATCTCCCAACGCAAAGGCGCCTATATGCCGACTGTTTCGCTTATTGCGCAAAAGCAGGATTCTAACATCGGCTACGACAATACTTTGCAGGATTATCCCATCACCTCCGACTACATCGGCATCGATGTATCGATCCCATTGTTCGCAGGCGGTCGCAGCAAAGCAGGTGTAAGCGAAGCTCGCAGTCAACACCGCATCGCGCAGAATGAATTACGCCAAGTAGAGCTAGAAATCGTCGAGCGTACTCGCACGGCCTTCCTACAAGTCAAATCCAGTGAGTTACGAGTACGGGCAGCCGAACGTGTAGCAGAATCCTCAGCGCTTTCTTACACCGCCCAGCAACGAGGTTTTGAACTCGGAACTGTGAACAGCGTCGATGTTTTGAATGCTTTAGGCAATCGTTTTAATGCAGAACGTGATTTACAACGCGCACGCTACGACCACATTCGTTACAATCTCATTCTTAAGCGCGAAGCGGGCGCACTCAGTGCTGATGATCTTTCCGAGGTCGGCACTTGGTTAGTTGCCCCGTAAAAATTCGCTGCTACTCTCAACAGATAGCTTGGACTAAGAATGTTTAATCTGCTTCGCCAGTGGCTGTTCGCCCCTATTGTGCATTACCGCCTCTTTCACAATTTTGTTCGTCAGGATTTTACCGGCCAATTCGCCGGCTCCTTCGGCGGCATGGTGTGGTTGTTCATCACGCCTATCGTCAATATTCTCATCTACTCCTTTGTGTTCAGCGTGGTGTTTCGTGCACCGATGCCTGTGGAGTACGGCAATACTCCCTTTGTCGTGTTTATGATGATGGGCTATTTGCCTTGGTTTGCTTTTGGCGACGCCATGGGCCGTGCCAGTGGTTTGCTAATCGAGAAAGCGCCACTTATCACTAAAGTGATGTTTCCCGTGCAGATCATCCCTGGTGTCGGCACCATCGTGCCCTATATGGTCCATGGCATTGCCTTGTCTCTGTTCCTTGTCTATTTGAGCACCCAAGGTTATTTCAATTTAATGTGGGTCTTTGTGCCTATCGTGTTTGCGTTCCAGTTTTTATTCACGATGGGCCTAGTCGCCATCCTATCGGCCTTCTGTGTGTTTCTAAGAGACATCCAACAGATCGTGGCGCTAACACTAACCTCATGGTTTTTCTTAACACCCATCGTCTACCCGATCTCATTGATTCCCGTTGAGTATCAGCCATGGCTATTGTTTAACCCCATGCACAACTTTGTTGAGATGTACCGAGGCCTAGTGCTTCTAGGCACATTCGACATGACCAGTTTTCAGATCATAGTGCCCGTGTCACTTTTCACCTATTGCTTCGGTGGCTGGGTCTTTATGCGGATCAAGCATGCCTTCGGGGATGTCTTGTAAATGCGAGAGATATAGATAGATGCACAGCATATCAGTAGAGAATGTTAGCAAAGATTTTAGAATGTATGACCGTCCTCAGGATCGGTTATTAGAGCTATTGCTGCGCAAGCCCCGCCATAAGAACTTCCATGTGCTTCAGGATATTTCCTTCTCCGTGTTAGAAGGAAGCAGCCTTGGCATCATCGGGGACAACGGCGCAGGCAAATCAACGCTGATGAAGCTATTGGTAGGTACGCTACAACCCTCTGTCGGCAACATCTTTATAAAGGGCCAAGTGGCTGCTTTGTTGGAATTGGGCGCGGGCTTTCATCCTGAGTTCACGGGGCGGCGCAATATTTATCTCAACGCCGCACTACTCGGCGTGCCCGATGCGAATATCGCCGACATCGAAAAACAGATCATCGAGTTTTCCGAGCTTGGCGACTTCATCGATCGCCCGGTTAAAACTTACTCCTCTGGCATGTATGTTCGCCTAGCATTCTCTATCGCCACCATGGTGAACCCAGACGTGCTAGTGATCGACGAAGCGCTTTCCGTAGGCGACATCGCCTTTCAGAAAAAATGCGTTGAGCGCATGAACGAGTTCCGCAGACAAAAGAAAACCATGATCTTCTGTAGCCACTCGATGTATCACGTACAAGAGTTATGTGACACGGCGATCTGGTTAGAGAAGGGCAAGATCCGTGAGATCGGCGAAAGCCATCATGTCGTGGCGCTGTACGAAGACCATTGCAATAGCAAGAACGTCGAGCTGCACGAAGCGGCTGACATCAACACGGTCGACGATCGTAATGTGAAAGACTGCCGCGTGCTCTACACCACAGTGAAGGACTTGGACGGGCGAGAGATCGAGGAAGTGGAGCCACTCAGCGACATTATTCTCGAATCTAAAATTGAGGTTCGCAAAGAGGGACTAGTGTGCAATTTTGGTTTTGCCATCATGCGTACCCTAGACGAGATTCAATCGGCCTACCTGACCACCGACCGTAACGATGTGCCTAAGGGGCCGTTTAAGAAAGGCGAAGTGCTGACGGTGCGCATCCGCGTCAATGCGATATCAATGCGCGTGGGCGAGTTCTATGTGATCGGCGGTGTGGCAGAGGAAAGCGGATTGCTGTGGTATGAAACCAAGCTCAGCAAGCTCATTAAGATTAGACCTACTAAAGGGGTCGGCTCGCTTATTATGCGTGCAGAGTGGGATATCCAGCGCCCTTAGTCGTCCACTTGTGGGGGCGAGGTGTCCGGCAGGCGGCCGTAAGGGTCAACCTTATAGACCCGCGCACGCTCTCTTGGGCCTCTTACCTCAATGATCTCCATATAAGCCTGAGTAACCTCTACTTCAGGCGCCGCCTTGGGGTAGGCGAACACTGAGTAGAAACTCGACGTGTTGCTGCCTATCCAATCCGACAACAGCACGAAATCATCTAACGGCACTATATTGGCCACGTCCGGTTTATTGCGAAAGTCCTTTCGTTCTCGATAAGTAATAATCTCTTCTATCAGCTCATCATTAAGCCCTGGCAGCAACTGCATTGCCTCTCGGGTGGCAAAATTCATATTCACTGTGGAAGTGCTGCCATAGATGGTAAAGGCTGCATCCAAGTTCACATCCTTGAACAAATCATCGAAACCGCGAATCAAGCGAATCTCTTCGACGCTATCCAGCTCCGAGAAATTACGCGGAGTGTAGGGCGGATCAAGGGACTCATAGTAGTCTTTGTCCGCACCGTTAATCCCCGCGGCATCATTGAGGTCCGCCCAATCGTTCCAGGCTGTTAGCAGGTCTTGAACCTCACTGGGGTCGGCGTCCTCGCCCAGTAAGTGTTCGATCAGCAAGCGCAGTTGTTGCTGATTCAAGGCGCCAATATTGATCTTGCCCGCATGGTCAAAGATACGCACAACCATATCTTCCCCAGCAGGGTAGTTAAGCGTTAGGGCTTGGCCGTTAAAGCGATTGTCTTTTTCCCTTGAGTTGCCGTCCTCGTCCACTTCAATGACTTCATCGATGGGGTTGGTCATTCTTTCCATGATCAATTCCATCTCGGCTTTGTTCATCGCGGAATTAACATCGGCCATGTCGGTCACCGCGGAGGCATTGTGAAAGGCGGTTTTGGCAGATAATTGCACCTTGCCAGCCATCACGGTGACTAACACCGTGAGCAACACCGAAGTCCAAAGCACAATAATAATCACGGAGCCTTTTTGTCTGCGCATATTATTGCCCTCCAAGTTGCGGAGTTGTAGAGAACCCCGTTCCCACTGAAGGGCTGCCGCCAAACGCAGGGCGCAAAGAACGATGGGTGTTCGCTCTAATCCTAGCGATAATATCGAGTTCATCCTCGCGATCAGCATCGGGGTCTATGGGGGTAAGGCGTACGTGCACCGCTAAAGGCAGAGTGAACAAGGTGCGCCCAGACCAATCGTCGCTCCACTGTTTACTAAAATCGAGTTCTTCATAAAGATAGGAGAACGTGGCGGTGTAATTGGGGAGCAATATGCGCGGTTCTGCATTCTCCAAACGTGATGTGGGGTCGTCACTCATCGCGCCTGCTAATCGTAGTGACACGCCGTCTTGGTTATCGGATTCTAAATACCACGCGGTTAAGCCGCCGCTACGCTGAGGTGACACCGTCGACACCCAAGTCAGCACTTCGCTATCGCCTTCGAAGTACACGAAGCGCGACAGGGATTCTTCGTCTCTAAAACTGTGAGGAAAGGCCCCTTGTAGGGCACGCTCTAATTGCAGAATCGCCACAGTTTCGTCGAGGGTTTCATCCAGCGCCTTCGTATCGTTTTCCCAATCGTTCATCACACTGTACATGCCAGTGCTAAGCAGGCTTAACAGCATCGCTGTCAACGCCAGGGAGAGAATTACCTCGATGAGTGTAAAGCCAGATTGTCTCTTCATTCCGCCAGCTCAAGACGCAGCCAGCGCGTCCCCTCTATGCGCTCATCGTTACGTTCATCAATGACGGCGTAGTCCTGAAGCTTATAGGCGAGGGCCTCTGTTTTTCGAGACACCGGGTCTAGGGGTTGCTCGGCGCGAATACTGAATCGGTCGTTATCGATGGCTTGCTCGACCTCGGAGTATTCGTCTTCTAGTAAGGCAAAATTGACGACGGCTCGGGCCTGAATGGCGCGGTGCAAACTTTGATCAGAACGAAAGGCGAGCTGTTTGCTGCCGGCGGCTAAGGAGAACAGGCTGCCGAGCACCATCGCGGTAATCGTCAAGGCGACGATGACTTCGAGTAGCGTAAAGCCGCTTTGTCGATGGGGTATGGCTATGAAATTGCGCGGCTTAATCATCTGCGATTTGCGTCTCTACTTTGCCAGAGAATGGATCGATACTGATGATAGCCTCGCGATCTTCTAGACTTAATACTAAGGCTCCGCCGGTGCTTCCGCCTTCCGGGAAGAACGTAATCGCAATGCTCTCTTCGACTTCTACGGTTTGATCGGTGCTATCGCGATAAGACAAGGTGAGACTCCTTGCTCGCCAACTCTCATCGCGGCCAAGATCAGAACGTGCCGTGTCAGTTGCTGACTCATCATCGTCTTCACTTGCACTGAAGAAGCTCGCCGTTGCTGGCTGACCAGTGACCACGGCAATGCGACGAGTGTAGTTAAGCAAGGCATTGGCCTCGCGCACCTGCGCATTGAATGTGCGACCACTCATATTGCCGATATTTGGAATTAGCAGCACACTGCCCATCGCCAAAATGGCGAGGACAATCATTAACTCCAGCAGGGTAAAGCCCCTAAGGTTTTTTCTAACTACTGACGTCGGCGTCATTGCCCTCACCGCCAGCACGCCCATCGGCACCGAAAGAGGTCAGCGTGTAAGTGCTGCCATTGGAGCTGTATTGGTAGTCGTTGCCCCAGGGGTCCTTAGGAGCGTCTTTATTAAGATAGGGGCCATCCCAAGTCGATCGACCTGTCGTGTTCTCCATAAGCCCTTCCAGCTCGTCTGGGTACTGCCCAACATCAAGTCGGTGAGTGGCAAGTGCAGAGCCAATCGCCGAGATCTGTGACAGTGCCGCATCATGGCGCGCGCCATCGGCTTTGTTAAATAAGTTTGGCGCTACCATCACGGCTAGCATCCCCAGAATCGCCATCACGATTAGCAATTCGATGATGGTGAAACCACGTTGTGTGCGTGCTCGTTGTACTGTGTTCATATTCACTCCTTACTGTGTCTTTAAACTTTAATTCGCTAAAGCCCTGCCTCTTGAAACAATTCAATGGCTAGCTCAAATCGACTGAGGATATCTTGGTATTGAATGCTATTGGTGTCATTCAAATCGATAATCTCTGGGCGCAGTATAATAAACAACTCTTTACGCTCTTCGGTATCTTGTTGGTATGAGAATAAGTTTCCAAGCACCGGAATACGGTTGAGCCCCGGCACGCCTGTGTTCAAATCCGAATTCGAAGTTTGAATCAAACCGCCTAGCACCACGTTCTCACCATCACGCACGACGATGCTAGTGGTGATCTCTTGGTTATCAAAAATCGGATTACCTTCGATCCCCGAAGACTCTTGAATAGAAGAGAGCCCCTGAGAGATCGTCATATTCACAACGCCATCATCGTTGATGCGGGGGGTGATGAGAAGCTCGATCCCCGTGTCCACATATTGAATACTGCTAATAATATTGTCACCTAGCGTCGACGTGGAGCCTGAGCTAACGGGCACTCGCGAACCGATTTTTATCTCGCCTTCCATATTATTGATCACAGTTAGGGAAGGTCGCGCTAATAGGTGAACTTCGTTGTTCGTGGCGATTGCCTCTAAGGTTGACTCGACACGGGCCGCCCCATCGACGAATGACTTAGTGAACAGCAATCCCCCTAGGCCAGCACTAGGAAGAAAACTCGTACCGGTAGTCGTAGAGATATCGTTGGTAACGGCATCGTTAGCGATACGAGACCAATCCACGCCAAAGCGCGTCTCCTCTGTCAGTGTCACTTGCGCGATGACCGCGTTGATCATCACTTGCAGCGGCACGGCGTCTAGCTGACTAATGGTGGCAAGCAGCTGTCGATAGTCCCGTGGGTTTGCACGAATAAGCAGGCTGTTGGTGGCCTCGTCCGCGACGATATTCACACGCAAATCTGCAGAGACTGCCTGCGGGTTTGCGTTGCGGCTAACTGGGGCTTCGTCCGGCGCGACAGCATCAATCGCTTCAGCCTCATCACCTGGTCTTAGTCGACGCGTGCTTTCTTCGTCATCATCAAGTTCGAAAACACTGGTTAGTGTAGCGGCCAGATCGACCGCCGTGAGATTCTTAACGCGATAGTGAAAGAGTTGTTCGGCCTGCTCTTGGCTGTCGGCATCAAGCAGACGCACCCAACGCGAGATTTCTTCAAATCCTCGATTGGCAGGGGCTGTGACTAAGAGAGCATTGATGCGCTCTAAGCCCTTCACTTGGTAAGCAGGGTTTTGGCCTTCGATAAGCTGTAAGATTTCTGTGAGCTCTGTGGCCAGGTCCGCGGCACTAGCATAGGTTAAGGGATAAAGATGAAGCCCTTGGTTTTGGAAAGGGTCTGCATCGACTACCTCAAGAAGCTCATTGATTCGGCTAAGCTGTGACGATGTCGCGGTGATGGCCAAGGTATTATTGTTAGACACTCTCACTACCGTGCCATCGGGGCTGACCAACGGGCTCAGTAGTTCAATCGCAGACGCGATAGACACATAGGTCAGCGGAGTGATCTGCATAATCACATTGGCGGTGGAGCTGGCGGTAGTGCCCGGAGTCGTTATCTCAACAGGCAAGTTGCTTTGTTGGCGGCGCGCATAATACACATTGCCCGAGCGCTCAAGACTGACGCCTGCTTGTCGCGTCAACAATCGCACTAAAGGCCAGATGTCGCTCTGGGTTAAAGGGCGATTAGCCGATGTGCGAATACTCACGCGATCATCGATACTCGGGTCGATAATGATACTGAGGTCTAAGGCATCAGCCAGCTCTTCAAGAATGACACGCAGATCGGCTTGCTCGTAATTAAGCTCCACGACATCGTTTGTTAATCCGCTCACAGGGGCAGGGGAGGTATCGCTAAACGATGGCACTTCGTTTGTACCGCCGTTGCGATTAATCTGAGCAATCAAACGATTCTGCTCGTCGCGTTGCGCAGCATCGGTAGCCGTCGTTGAGGCACTTTCAGAGACACTACCGGAGTTAATCCCAGCACGACTCACGCCGGACGCAGTGCTCGCCGCAGTGCCGGGTTTGTTGTCGGCTTGCATATTGACGCATGAGGCTAAGCTGATCGCCAAGCTAAGAAGTGCCAATGGTCTTATTAAATTCACAGTGTAACTCCAGTGCTGTTATCTAAAAGTCGACGGCGTTCATACTGAACACTGCCGAAAGCATGGTGATGGTGATTCCGCCCACCGCAATGCCAAGAAAAAGGATTAAAGCTGGCTGCAATGCAGAGACGAGGCTCGACATTTGATTCTTTACATAGGTATCGAAACTCGCCGCTGTCTTTAACAAAATATTACCAGTACGCCCCGATTCTTCACCGACGGTGACTAGCTGATGCAGCAGGGTAGGGAAGCGGTTGGTTTTCTCTAATGAGATCCCAAGGCCTGCACCCGATCTTACGTCGTCTTCTACCTGCATCAAGTGTCGCGCGATATCGGTATTGCTGACGACTTCTCTGGAGACTCGCAATGCCCTAATCAACGGAATACCGGCCTCTAACAATGCGCCCAACGTTCGCGAGAACACCGCGCAATCTTGATACAGCAATAGAGCGCCCAACAACGGCACTCGCAGTAAAAATTCATCTTTTTGCAGCTTGCGCTGAACATCGTGATCTAACCATTTCCACCAAGCCACCACGCCCACCACAAACACAATGAACAGATAGCCGTAACTCTGAATGCCTTCGCTTACCGCAAGTAGAAACGCGGCGGAGGCTGGGATCGCTGTGCCGGCGTCTTCGAACATAATGGCGAACTGCGGAACCACAAACGCGAGCAATAAAAACACGGAGATAATCCCCGTTACTAATAATACGATCGGGTAGATCATGGCGGAGACAATGGCCTGTTTATTCTTGGCGTTAGTCTCTAGAAACTCGGCGAGATCGGGGAGCAGCTGATGCAGGATGCCGCCTTCTTCTCCAGCCCTTACGATATTGATATACATCTTGGAGAACACATCGGGCCTTGTCTCCATGGCTTCGGCCAGGCTCTTGCCCTCTTTCACATCCCGGCGCATGGTAATGACCAATTGACGCATTCCCGCGGACTCGGTAATGCCCTCAAGCAAACGCAGGGATTTATCTAGTGGCACGCGTGCCTCTACTAAGGTGCATAGGCCAGTGGTGAAATCGAGCAAGTCGCTACTCTTGATGCGTTTCTTGCCGACGCCTTTATTGCCTTCCTGCCCCGCACGGGAGATCTTCACGGGAATGAGTTTCTTCCCCTGTAGGATCTTTAATGCCTCGCGCTCGGACTCTGCATTGACTTGACCGGTCTGCACATTGCCCTGAGCATCGTAAGCTTGATATTGATAGTAAGCAGCACTCATATTGCGCGCGTCACCCTCACAACTTCTTCCGGCGTAGTGAGACCTGCGGCAAGTTTTTCTAATGCATCTTGTCGCAGCGTTTTCATGCCTTCTTTAATCGCTTGTTCGCGAATCACATTGGCGTCGGCACCCGAGGCCACGTGATGGCGAATGGCATCTGACATCACTAGTAGTTCATAAAGACCAATACGCCCACGGTAGCCGCTTCCGCCACAGCGCTCACAACCAGTGCCCCTAGTCAGAACGGGATAGTCTTTGGCGTCGACATCCAGCACATTGGCTTCATCGCTAGTCATCGCGTGCTCGACTTTACAATCGACGCAGACGCGGCGCACCAAGCGCTGGGCTTGAATGGCCAACATACTCGAACTAATCAAATAGCCTTCAACGCCCATATCTTGCATACGCGTTACGGCGCCGGCGGCGTCATTGGTGTGTAAAGTGGAGAACACCAAGTGTCCGGTTAGGGCGGATTCAATCGCGATCTCTGCCGTCTCATGGTCGCGAATCTCACCGACCATCAACACGTCGGGGTCTTGTCGCACTATCGAGCGCAAACCGGCCGCGAAGCTCAAGCCGATACTCGCATTCGCCTGAATTTGCGTAATGCCTTCGAGCTGATACTCCACTGGGTCTTCTACCGTAATGATCTTTTGCTTTTCGCTGTTTATTTTCTCAAGCGTGGCGTACAAGGTGGTGGTCTTACCACTGCCTGTTGGGCCGGTGATCAAAATCATTCCGTGAGGTTGGGTGATCAGCTCTTGATACTTGCCAAGGATTTCTTCGGGCATTCCTAATTGTTGCAAGCTTACCGCGGTATCACTGCGATCAAGAATACGCAGCACGATGGATTCGCCGTGCACGCCAGGCAGAGTCGACACACGCATATCTAATTGTTTATTGCCGATGCGTGAATCGATGCGCCCATCTTGTGGGAGTCGTTTCTCACCGATGTCCAAACGCGCCATCAGTTTCAATCGCGACGCTACCGCCGTATGAATCTTGATAGGCAGACGCTCAATGCGCGTCATAATGCCATCGACACGGCAACGCACGTCGAGGTGATTCTCGTTGGGCTCAAAGTGAATATCACTGGCGTTTAAATCTAACGCCCGTGCAAACAGGTGATTGACCAGGCGAATAATCGGCGCTTCCGAGGCGAGGTCTTTTAGCTCTTCGTCGTCTTCGAAACCCGATACAAACACATCATCACTTTGTTCGATTTGGGGAGACAATTCGGCGCGCCAGTATTTCATAAGACGCGAGACTTCATCGCCTTGGCCACGACGGAATTTAACGACGGCTCCCATGATAAAACGAATCTTTGCCCGTAGCTCAATGCTCGGCAGGGTATCGCACACCAATTCGTTTGAGCTGCCGAAATTTTGCGCGGGCGCGATGCCTTCTGGCTCAAGAAGCTGACCGAACATAGGGAGGCTGATAGTGGCTTCTGTCATAGTGTTAATCCGCCGCTCCGCTTGTATTGTTCGCCCTACTGAATCCGACCACTGTTATGGTGCCGGTATATTGATTGCGGTTACGACGTATGCTGAAAGTGCTGACTCCCAACAAAGGGTCAGATGTCTCTATACTGTTTAGTAGCGCCATTATTTTCGTCTGGCTGTCAGTCAATATCGAGAGCTCTTGCTCTACTAGTAGCCAGCCATCAGCCGCCATAGACTCGGCCAACTTCGTAGAGGTGATATTAACCTCCGCTTCGTTTGCGTATTCGCGCACGAGTCGTTGAATATTGGCGCTGATCAAGGGGATAGACGTCTCTTGAAATAGTCTTTCGCCCAGATCGCTTCCGCGCAGCTCTGCCTCTACTCTTCTTTCACTCCAAAGCTGCGCATCTTCTATTAGGCTTTGCTCGCGCTGGATATCAGTCTGTAACTGACTAATGGCTTCGCTGCGTGAACCATAAATATTTTTGAGGCTCGGCAAACCTTGGGTCAGCAAAAACACTACGCCAACCACGCCCGCAAGCAGCACTATATTCTTTTCGCGTTTTGTCATTGCTCTTAGCGCCTCACGTCTGGGAAATACCACTGTCGATAGGCATCATAGTCCACAGTACTTAAACGCAGCTCAATGTAATATCGGTTGTTATTGGTGGCTCTGGCGAAATCCACCCCCGTGAACATCGCGTTTTGCTCCAATAATTGTAAGAGACTTTGCGGGTCTGCACTCTCGCCTTCAATCTCAACGCTGCCTTCGTCTATCTCCATTGAGGTTAAGACATTGGGGCTCAATACGGTTTGAAGTTGTAGAAGAACCTCTGGGATATGTTGGCGAGGAAACTCATTGAGGACTCCCCAACTAATCTCGAACTCTCTTACGATGGCTTGGTCTTCTCGGGCTTGCACGGCTTCGTCTTTAAGCGCCGTCAATTGCGAATCCAAACGCATGATCTGAATGGTTTGGAGCAGGAAGGGCGAGCTGGCGAGCAACACCACAATGACTGCCGCCACTGCGCCATAGATGAGGCGCTTGCCTTTGTTTTCTTGTCGCAAGGCGTCTTGAGTGCCCTTGGGAATAAAACAGTATTCACTCGTCAGAGCGTCAATGGCGCCGTCGCAGTAGTCTTGGGCACTTAGAAAGTTCACACGGGTGGCGGTGTTTGATTCTAGGTCGGCGTTGGTTTCTTGCCATTGCCGAGCGAACTCTGGCTCGTCTAGATCTGTGCGGGTGACTTGCAGGTATTCTCGAACGACGGAATCTTCATAGACAACAGTGGTAACCGTGTCGGCATCTTCATCTGTTATTAGCACAGCGGTGGAGGTGCCATGCAAGGCAGCCCCAGCGATTGTGCGTGGCATCGCGCCGACTAGGAACAAGCCTTGCGCGGCGAACTCGGAGTAGAGCAAATCTATCTTGGCTTCATCGCTCCATATAACAACGTCATGGCCACCATCAGAATCTGTACGGGCGTTAACGGTAAAGACTAGGGGAGAGTCGTAACTAGGCAATAACACCGATGACTGTAGCGCTAACGCCGAACGTAGGCTTTCTTTCGTCACTCCGGGCATATTCACGTGAGTGGCGATAAAAGCCTTAGGAGGCAGCAGCAATAGTACGGAGGGCTTCTCGTCTCTGTCGGCTAATAGCTCGTGAGCCGCCTCGGCCACGACTGCCTCAAACCCTTTCGCATCATCGACTAGCAGCGAGCGCCAGGCGCCATTGTTCAAGTCATAGAGCTTGTCATCAAAAACCATTAACACAGCATCGACTTGCTTCAGCAATCTCGCTGCCGAGTTGCCTTGTAGCAAGCCGCTCACACTGGCTGGGAGTTTATCCCGCAATGTTTGGGCGTACTTAAGGATGTCTGATGAAAATGTGCTCATGTGTTCCAACGCATAGTGGCTTTGTTCCCGAAACGAGACTAAGACTGCTTTATATGAAAAATAGTTTGGTTTCCGAGGATGCTAGGCGTGTTTTTCTAGCCTTTTGGGGCTGCTTCGGCAGGACTTGCTAGGCAAACCTGATTACGCCCACCTTCTTTAGCCCTGTAGAGGGCCTTATCGGCGCGCTCGAACACAGCATCTGGCGTGTCATCGTTCGCAAAAATAGAGAGCCCGAAAGACATCGTGATCTGCACTTGCTCCTCTTTGAAATGGAAAGGACAACGCTCGATCTTCTGTCGGACTTTGTTGAGTAACTCTTCCGCTTCGCTTAATGAGAGATTAGGCATCAGGAGCGTAAACTCTTCGCCGCCATAGCGGGCGACAAAGTTCTCCTCGCCCAACGAGGTGGAGATCTCTTTCGCGAGTATTTTCAATACTTTATCGCCAGCCAGGTGCCCGTAGGTGTCGTTGATCCGCTTAAAATGATCGACATCGCAGACACCAAGACACAGTGTTTGGGCGCTATTCTGCGCAAGGCCATCACGCCACGTCGCTGCTTCTTCTTTAACCCGTCGATCGTAATTCGCTCGGTTAGGCAGCTCTGTGAGTGCATCGCGACTCGCGAGTTTCTCTTGTTGGGCTAGGTGTAGGCGCAGCTCTTTAGACTCTTGCTCTAATGTGGCCAACCGCGCTTCAAGTTGCTGGCTGTGCTCATTGGCATTTTCTTGCTGCTGGCGCTTCATGTCCTTGAATGTGTCCATAGACGACAAGATAGTGCTGAGCTGGCCTTGGACTGCCGTTTTCAATTCGCCGATGTCTTCGGCGACATGCACTGAATCGCTGATCTCACTTATCTGTGTGCGCACGGCGTCATCGAGGGCGCGCTCTGATTCTCGCGAGGCGCCTTCTTGTTCTTTCGAGAAATGCACATATTCCTGCACTTGCCCTAAGCTTTGGTTGAGCTCGTTTAAGAAGCGCTGAAACTCCGTGCGTTCTTGTTCTAACGCCGCATTGATAAGTGCGTAGATATCTTCAAGGACCGAGACGAACTCGTACCAGTTCAGGCCTTTCTCAATTCGCGAGCGTATTCTTGTGGCCAGCGCGATGGACTGCTCTGGCACGTGGATATTATCGACAATTCGCAGAAGCGCAGGCTCGGCATGATCGGCAATAGCGGAGAACCCTGGCTCGGGCTCCGTATTTTTTGCACTACGGGGGGCATCTTCACTCCGTGTCTCTGCAGCTACACTGTTACGGTTTTGCTCTGAAGACTGATCCTCTGCTAGATCTGGGGCAATATCATTGCTGGCAGGGCTTAGCTCAGCTGCCGTTTTCGTCTCTGGCCCACTAGCCGTATTGGTGGCATTAGCGACACTCGGGGCGGCGCCTAAGACATCAGCTGCAAATAGCTCGGGTTCAGGCTCGCTCTTACTCTCCGGCGCTGCCTTTGGCGCTTCCTTACTCTGGACCGGCGCGCTGATAGGCGCAGGAGCAACTTCTGCTGCGGCCACCGTTGGCGCAACGGGAGCTTCCGACTTATCTGCACTGCCAGAGAACAAGCGTGCCCAAAACCCTGACTCCGCCTGAACAGGTTCCGAACCGGCTGTGGCAGTCAGTTCTCTGACGACCATGCGCAGTAGCTCGAGAAAATCGACGACTAAGGCTGAATGGTTTTGGGGGTCTTTGACTTTTGTTTGGAGATTCTTGGCGTATTGTTTTACCCCACGTTTTAGCTCTCTTGAAAGCTGTAGCTCTTGGAGTTGTTTAACGCTCAGGTTCAGTGCGTTTTTGATCGAGGAGATGCTGTCTTCTTTGCGAGTGTCTAGGCGTAGTACGGACTTTTCAATACGCTCTAGCAGCGGCTCTATGCCGGCTTCGGAGTCTTGCGCTCGTAAGGTGGCGCGTAAAGAGGCTAGCTCACGGTCAAGAGCAGCATCCAAACCATCGCCCGCTAAGCTGACGCCAACAAGGCCTCTTCTAAGCAGTTTGATACGATTTTTGAAGGATTTTTCATGGGTGTCGTTCACTTCTAGAGAATCTAGAAATTTCTTTTTCCAACGGGCAACTTCTACGCTTTCGTTATCCCTGAGGCTCATTGATTGCGGCTCTTATTTGGACGTCCTTGAACTTCAATGCAACCGTAACCCTAGCGTCTGGGCTTACCAGACACTAGGGTTCAATCGATATTAGCTAGAGCTTCTTTCTTTATTCACTAGGAAATTTACAACTTCTAGCATTTCTTGCTGGGTGCGTACCGCATCACCAGTAGAGATGAGGTATTTGCCGTTCACAAGCATATTAGGAGTGCTGCGAACTTGATACTCACGCATTCTCGCTTCAGCTTGATTCACTTTCGTGCGGACTGAGAAAGAGTTAAACGCTTTACTGAACTCTTCAGCGTCTACACCGTGCTTCACAAACAATGCAGAGATCTGCTGTTCGTTCTGCAGACGGTTGCCTTCAACGTTAATGGCCGCAAACATTGGGTTATGCAAAGTTTCGATCTGGCCTAGTGCTTCAGCGGCGTAAAACGCTTGTGCGTGCACCTTCATCAGCTCGTTCCACATACCTGGGAAACGTACAAAGTCGACATCAGCTTGCAAGTTAGATTCCCAATCTTCGATTAGCGGCTCAAAGCGGAAGCAATGTGCACAGCCATACCAGAAGACTTCGACCACTTCGATCTTGCTTGGGTCATTGGTTTTAACTTGTGCAGGCAACACAGTGTAATGCGTGCCAGCTGTGTACTTCTCAGGCTGAGCCAACGCAGAAAACGCCAATGGGCTTAACAGTAAAACGACTAAAAATTGCTTTATAAATTTATGCATATTCTTGCTCCCTCGGATTCATGTCTTGTATCGATTCTATACAACTGATCTGAGAAGACCGCATCAGCGAGGATAAAATTACCTCGCTTGTGACACAGATCTTAATTAAGTCCAGAAATGTAACTGGCCAACGCATCAATTTCACGATCAGTTAAACGCTCAGAGATAATACGCATCGGCATCGCTCTTCCGTCGTTAGCGCGATCGCCAGAGCGGAACGCTTTTAACTGAGTCGCTGTGTATTCAGCGTGTTGACCACTCAAGGCTGGGAAGCCCGCTTGTGGGTTGCCCTTACCAGTAGGTGAGTGACATGCCGAACAAGCCGCTACATTCAATGAAGCGATACCTGAGCGGTAAATGCTCTCGCCAAGCTCAACTAGCTCTGCGTCAGCGCCTTCCAATGTCACTTCTTGCTCGGCGTAATACGCCGCTATGTCAGCGATATCTTGCTCATTGGAGCCGTTCAACAAACCCGTCATCAAGGCAACAGTGCGCTCACCAGACTTGATGTCGCTCATCTGTTTGATCAGATAACTTGCGCTTTGACCTGCAAGTTTAGGGTTTGCACCAATAGTGCTTTGGCCAGCAACCCCGTGGCAGGCTCCACATACCGCTACTTTGCTTTCGCCAGCAGCAGCGTTGCCCTGTGCGTGGCCGAAGCTCGCAAAGGCTACAAATATGAGACTAGATACCAGGGTCAGTGCATTCTTCGTGGCTAGATTTTTCATGAATAGTCCAACTTTCCTATAGTTCACAGAGTGCTTGTGTTGTCAGTACGTACAACCGCCGTCACACCACTTTCGCACCCAGTTAAGAGGCCGCGCATAGACATGACGGGCGAAATTAATCAGACGAACGGGCGCGAATTATAGCGCATCGCATTCGATTACTCTATTAATCACCGCTACTTGAAGCGTATTTTGTGCCTCAAATGGAGGCAAATAATGAAATAACTTAGGCCAACAGCCTAGAAGGGCGCTTGCGCAAATGTGATTCTTCCTGTATCTAGTGCGCCCATGAACTATAAATTAGCCAGTTTTATCACCAGTGCCGTCGGCCTAAACGATTGCCCCAACGACAGTTTGCGCGAAGTCGCGTTCGCTGGGCGCTCTAATGCCGGTAAATCCAGCGCTATTAATGTGCTGACTAATCAGAACCGCCTAGCCCGGACGAGTAAAACCCCAGGACGAACGCAGCTGATTAATTTCTTTGGCATCGCAGAAGGGCGTTACCTCGTGGATCTTCCAGGCTACGGCTATGCGAAAGTCCCGCTGAATGTCAAAAATCAATGGCAAGAACACCTAGAACTATATTTAAATCAAAGAGATGCGCTATCAGGCTTGATCCTGCTAACCGATGTGCGGCACGCCTTTAAAGACTTCGATCTAATGATGATCAACTGGTCGCATAAGTCGAATCTGCCAATTCATATCTTGTTAACGAAGTCGGATAAACTCAAACGCGGCGCGGCTCAAAACGCCTTATTGGCGGCACGTAAACAGCTAGAGGAGTTTCCAAACGCCTCGATCCAGCTGTTCTCGTCCCTGAAGAAGACTGGTGTCGAAGGTCTCGAAGCCAAGCTCAACGCCTGGCTAGAAGAAGCTCCCGCAGTAGAACCGCCAGCAGCGACGATTCCTAGCGAAAGCTAATTGTTAATGCGCTTCGTCCCAATTGTGTCCCACACCCACGTCGACGACTAGTGGGACACTTAGGGCGGCCGCGCTCACCATTCTAAAGCGCACTCCCTCAATTAACGCGTCCATATCAGACTCGGCCACTTCAAAGACCAATTCATCGTGTACCTGCAGCACCATGCGCGCATCCAATACACCGGAGGCGAGCCAATGCTCAATGTCGATCATCGCCTGCTTGATGATGTCCGCGGCACTGCCTTGCATGGGCGCATTGATCGCGGTGCGTTGAGCCGCTTTGCGCAACATGCCATTGCCGGCATGAATATCAGGCAAATACAGGCGACGGCCAAAGATGGTTTCGACAAACCCATGCTCATCGGCATAGGCCTGCGTTTGCTCCATATAAGTCAGCACCCCAGGGTACTTCTGAAAATACAGGTCCACATAATGCTGCGCGCTTTGGCGATCGATGCCGAGTTGTTTCGCCAAGCCAAAGGCTGACATGCCATAGATAAGGCCAAAGTTAATCGCCTTGGCGCGTCGACGCTGCTCCGGCGTGACCTCTTCAATAGGCGTTGAAAATACATCTGCTGCTGTCGCTTTATGCACGTCTTGGGCATTGGAAAACGCATTAACCAGACCAGGGTCACTAGAGAGATGCGCCATGATCCTCAGCTCGACTTGAGAATAATCCGCGGCCATTAAGCGATACCCTTTTGAGGCGACAAATGCCTGGCGCACTTTTCTGCCCTCGGCAGTGCGGATAGGAATATTTTGCAAATTAGGATCAGTGGAAGAAAGACGACCAGTGGCAGCAACCGCTTGCTGAAAGCTTGAGTGAATTCGGCCAGTACGCTTGTTGATATCCAACGGCAGTCTATCGGTATAGGTCGACTTCAATTTACTCAGACCACGGTGATCCATGATTAACTTTGGCAGTTCATATTCAAGCGCGAGTTCTTGCAAGACTGGCTCTGCAGTAGAGGGCTGACCCTTAGGCGTTTTCTTCAATATGGGCAGCTCTAGTTTTTCATAGAAAATGCGCTGCAATTGTTTTGGCGAACTTAGGTTGAACTCTTCTCCTGCCATTTCGAATGCTGCACGCTCTACTTCTACTAACCGCGCGCCAATGGCTTGGCTTTGCTTTCCTAATATTTCCGCGTCGACCAAGATTCCACAGCGTTCCATTTTTTGCAGCACGGGGATCAAGGCCAATTCATAATATTTATACAGGCCGGCAAGCTCGCCAGTATTTTTAAGCGCCACACTAAGGTGCTGGCGAAGGCGTAAAATGAGATCGGCTTTTCTTCCTGCGTAAGCACGAGACGTATCCAAATCGAGTTGACTGAAAGCCAGTTTCGATTTGCCTTTGCCCAGCAATTCTTCAGGGGACTGCAAGCCAAGGTTCAAGTAATGCTCTGAAATTTTATATAACTTGTGATCCAACACTACCGAGTTCAAAACATAGGAAGCGGTTAGCGTATCGAATCGATAGCCTTCTAGCGTGATGCTGTAATTGGCCAAGAAATGTGTGAGTGTTTTTCCGTCATGAGAGACCTTAGTGATCGCGCCATTTTGCAAAAGAGGGCGCAATGCATCCAGCACCAATTGTCGATCAAGTTGTGCAGGGAAATCCAAAGAGTCATGGGCTACAGGGATATAAAGCGCTGTTCCGGTTTTGATAGAAACTGCAATGCCAATAATGGCCGCTTCCATATAATGCGCGCCATCAGTTTCTATCGAAATCGCGAACTCCGAGGAGGTCGCCAATTGCTCGCAGCACGCCGTCAATTGCTCCTGCGTTAATACCGCGTCAACTATCGTTTCCGGTGACGCGTCGTCCTGCACTTGCTCTATGTCGCTTTGGTTCTTAGGCGTTACGGGCTCGGCGGGGGCTGTACCCACGGCGCCCTTGTTTTCAACTTCTTTGACCCACCCTCGGAACTCGAACGTGGAATACAAATCATGCAGCGCTTCACTGTCTTCTTCGGCATGAACTAATTGGTCAATCTCTACCTCAAGTGCCACGTCTCGCTTTATCGTGGCAAGCTCATGGGAGAGCCAAAGCTGATCGATGTTTTCTCGTAAGCGCTCACCGATTTTGCCTTTCACTTTTTCGGCGTTTTCTAACAAACCTTCTAGAGAGCCGTATTCCTGCAACCATTTAACAGCCGTCTTCGGACCCACCCCTGGCACGCCGGGAATATTATCCACTTTGTCGCCCATCAGCGCTAAATACTCAACAATGCGCTCTGGCCCTATGCCGAATTTACTGACCACGCCTTCTGGGTCAAGAGATTCATTGTTCATGGTATTGAGCAAGGTGACATTGTTAGTGACTAGCTGGGCAAGATCTTTATCGCCGGTGGAAATAAGCGTGCGGATATTCGCAGCATTTGCGCGAGTGGATAGCGTCCCAATCACATCATCGGCCTCTACGCCTGTGATCACCAACATCGGCAAGCCCATGGCTTTGATGATGGCGTGGATAGGTTCTATCTGGCTACGCAGCTCATCAGGCATTGGCGGGCGGTGCATTTTATATTCGGGGTAGATATCGTTACGGAAGGTCTTGCCCTTGGCATCGAACACTACCGCTATTCGACTATCAGGATATTTCTTCACAAGACTGCGAATCATATTAATGACGCCTTTGATCGCGCCGGTATGCTGCTGCTTGCTCGTGATTAATGGCGGCAGTGCATGAAAGGCACGAAACAAATAAGACGAGCCATCGACTAAGATTAAATCGATAGCGGTTTCCGGATTAGTATCCATAAAATAATCAATTCCTTAATGTGCCCGAGGGCGCAGGGTGCACTATTATCGAAGGCTAAGGCACTGCTGCATGGTGTGCGCGAGAGTTTCAATCAAGCGCTGATAGCCATCGCGCGTTACGGCAATGCCGTCACCCAATGAATCGACTGTCGCCTGATTAACGCGCTGATTCTGAAAAACTGTGTTGATGGTGGCCTCATTGCTATTAACGTCGTTGAGTAGACAGCTTGGTTGTAAGGCCTCTACTTGTCCGCGAACCTCTAGCAAATGCCGAATACCAGGCTGCTGTTCGTGCTCAGGCACAATGACAAACTGATGCGCCAAACCAAACTGTTGCTCGAAGTAGTGAATGCCATTGTGGTACACGGCATATCGACTGTCAGCAAACGGATCGAAACTCGTTAGCAGCTGCAACTCTAAAGCCTGCATATCACTTTCAAACATAGCAAGATTGCGTTGGTAGGCGGAGGCGTTAGCCGGGTCAACACCGACAAGACGCGCAACCAAGGCCTTGGCCAAGACTACGGCATTGCGAGTGTTAAGCCAGAGATGAGGGTCATAGTGGCTGTCTTCGGCATGACCATGGTCATGCTCGGGGGCGTCCTCTTGCAAATCTAGCAGGAACACTCCCTCAAGAGTCGCCGCTTCAAGCACTTGTGCTGCTCGATTATCTTGGCCAATCACTCGTGCGAGATAAGTCTCAAGCCCTGGCCCAACCCACATCACAACATCGGCATCGGCGATGCGACGCACGTCAGAGGGGCGCAGACTAAAATGATGGGGAGATTGATTCGCCGGAATCAGCACAGACGGAGTCGAAACCCCATCGGCAATAGCGGCCGCAATGAGCTGTAGAGGCTTTATGCTTGTTACGATATTCGCTTGCGCATACACGCAGGCGGGCAACAACATGAAAATAAAAGCCATTAATGGCGGTAATCTGGAGAGTAATAACATGCACTATATCTTACGCTGAGCGGTGGAAAGTAATGGTATGATATACCACTTATCGAATTCCAGTGTTCTCCTGCGTTATTCCGCGGAGCCGAAGGACCATCCGCATGGATAATCTATGCCTTGTAAAGGCAGATGACATCAGTATTCAGTTTGGCGATCGCCAAGTTCTGCAAAATGTCAGTCTCACAGTCAAGCAAGGGCAAGTGCTCACATTGATCGGCCCAAATGGTGCCGGCAAAACTACTCTTGTGCGCATCATCCTTGGATTAGTGAAACCACAATCTGGGCGCATCGAGAAACCTAAGAATCTGCGTATTGGCTATATGCCACAGAAACTGCACGTTGAGGCCACAATGCCTATCACCGTGCGCCGGTTTCTAGAGCTCGCTCGCCACAAAATGGGCGCGCCAATCGATGCCATCTTAGAAGAAGTGCAGATCACCCATTTGATGAATCATCAGCTGCGCTCTATCTCAGGCGGCGAGATGCAGCGTGTGTTATTGGCACGGGCACTTTCGCAGCAACCCCAGCTGCTGGTATTAGATGAACCAGCACAGGGAGTGGATGTTGCAGGGCAAGCCGAACTCTACCAACTGATCAACGATATCAGGGCACGACACAATTGCGGCGTCCTTATGATCTCCCATGATTTGCACCTGGTCATGGCAAAAACCGATGAGGTGGTGTGCCTTAACCATCATATCTGCTGCCATGGTCGCCCAGAACAAGTAAGCATCGACCCTTCGTATCTAGCGCTTTTTGGCAAAAAAGAAGCCAAGAACCTAGCGGTGTATACGCATAACCACAATCATCACCATGATCTGACCGGAGACGTAGTAGAGCACCGCCATGAGTGATTTTATTCTTTACGCCTTAATCGCGGGGCTTTGTATCGCTCTTGTCGCCGGTCCGCTTGGCGCCTTCGTTGTTTGGCGTCGCATGTCTTACTTTGGCGACACGCTTGCACATTCATCATTGCTTGGGATTGCCATCGGCATCTTGCTCGATATGAACCTGCAGATTGCCGTGATCGCCAGCTCTCTATTTTTCGCCGGCCTGCTCATCACACTGGAAAAGAATAAGACTTTATCCACCGATACGCTGCTGGGCATTCTGGCTCATGGCACGCTCGCCTTTGGCATGTTGATACTCTCACTCTCTGGCACCGTGCAAATCAATTTAGTCGGCTATTTGTTTGGCGATCTATTGACGATTGCACCGCAAGATTTGTGGTGGATTGGCGGATGCTCTGCGCTTATCGCCATATTACTATTGAAATATTGGAACGGCTTATTGGCCGTTACTGTGCACGAAGAGCTCGCGAAGGTAGAAGGGGTTCCAGTCGGAAAACTGCACGCATTAATGGTGCTGATGGTGGCACTGCTTATTGCGGTTTCAATGAAGATTATCGGCGTGCTTTTAATTACGTCGCTGCTAATCATTCCGCCAGCGGCCGCACGCAGGCTAGCCGAGACGCCAGAACAAATGGCGTTAGGGGCTAGTATAGTCGGGGGGCTTTCTGTCTGTGGCGGGCTGCTACTGTCGTATTTTTGGGATACTCCAGCAGGGCCTTCGATCGTCGCCACAGCGTGTGGGTTTTTCTTACTCTCTTACTTGGCGCCAACATTGTTGCGCCGCAAGACTCAGTAATCCGCGCGGATCGATTGGTACGCCGCCAATAACTCATCATCTTGAATTGCTGTATCAAAGAACCCTTGATACAAACCCTCTGGGTTGATGATCAAAATATTACCACTGTGATCAATCAAGTAGTCGTCTGCCGCCATGCCATCATGACCTGCATGCGCGTCTGTCATTGTCTCCGTTCCAGGAGGCGGCGTATGCGCAATGTAGAGCTCTTTAGCGAGGCTCGCTATGACGTTGTAATCTCCGTTAAGCCCTATGAAATCCGGGTGAAACGATGTCATATATTCTTTAAGGCGCTCGGTCGTATCTCGCTCTGGGTCTACGCTTACCATCACAACTTGAGTGTCGAGGTTCGCACCAGAGGCTTCAAGGCCGCGATAAAACTGGCTTAGTTCGGTCAAAGTTAGCGGGCAGATATCTGGGCAGTTAGTAAAACCGAAAAAGAAAAGCGTCCAGCCCCCTTTTAGTTTCTCTTGATCAAAGGCTTCGCCATTTTGATCGAGCAAACTGAACTCGGACAAGCTCACTGGCTTGTCGTAGACCAAGGCCCCTAACTCACGCAAATCTTCTGCGTTGTATGTCTGTACGGCATTGTTGCCCGTTATACGAAAATACGTCATAACAAAGACTAACGCGACGAAGAGAACACAAACGATAACTGTGAGCTTAATATTTCGATTCATGGAAATAGACTGCCGTAGAAAAAGTGGTGATGCTACAAGTAGTGATCAGTCAGTAGCACAATAAATAACACCATCAAATACACAATGGAGTAGCGGAAAGTGTCCATCGCTGTGCTTGCCTTTGGCTTGTACATTAATAGCAACGACCAGGCGAGAAAACCTAAGCCCAAGATAACAGCAGCTAACAGATAGATCGGCCCACTCATACCAGTGAGATAAGGCAGCAGAGTGATCAAGAACATGATCACGGTATACAGAATAATATGGATTTTAGTGATGTGCTCGCCGTGCGTGACCGGAAGCATCGGGATGCCGGTTTTTGCATACTCTTCTTTGCGATGAATTGCCAAAGCCCAGAAGTGCGGAGGCGTCCATGCAAAAATGATCAACACTAATATTAAAGCGCCTGGCTCAATAGTGCCGGTTACCGCTGCCCAACCCAGTAGGGGAGGCATGGCGCCGGACAAACCGCCAATCACAATATTTTGTGGAGTGGCACGCTTTAGATAGCCCGTATAGATAAAGGCATAGCCGATAAATGAGGCAAGGGTTAACCACGCGCAAAGAGGGTTAACTAGAAACAGAAGGATGAGTAAGCCGGCAATGCCAATGGCGGCTGCAAAAATCGCGGCCTGCTTAGGGTCGACTCGGCCTTGAGGAATCGGGCGATTGTGAGTCCGCTTCATTAGCGAATCCACTTTATGGTCGATAAGGTGATTAACGACGGCTCCGGAACCGGCAACCAGTGCGATACCGATGTTTCCGAAGATCAAGATATCCAGTGGCACCATGCCAGGAACGGCGAGGAACATCCCAACGAGAGAGGTCAGTATCATCAACATGACAACGCGGGGCTTACACATTTCGTAAAAGTCGCGCCAGCTAACTTCTTGTTTATTAACCAGTTCTGTCACCAATCGCCTCTCTTCTCTACAAAACGCTCACTCTTTATCATGGAATTACGTTAATTCCGAGTAGCCTACACCTATGGGATGTTCAATTGTACTAAATTTAAGACCAAGAAACCTCTCGAAAATTTAGCAGTGGTATTTCACGTTAGCACGCAAAATCGAGCGCTTGTCCGAAACAGTCTTGAAAAGCTTACGATTAACCTCCAAGTCATTACTAAGAAGCCGCCTCTAGTCTTCGTGGATTGGCCCTATAATGCCGCCCCGTAGGCTTAAGACACGCTAAAAAGGTGGCGACTTTCAAAATTGTACGATGTAAAGTATTTTTAAAGGGCGCAAGATGTCTGCGTCTTAGCTCAAAATAGGCAATTGTTACATCAATAAGAAGTAGGAGAAGTTCTATGAAATGCGTTTACTATCTATCACCTACCCTAAAAAGCACACAGCAGATTTCAGATGATTTACACGATATAGGGGTAGATGACTGGTTTTTACATGTTGTAAGCAAGGATGAGTACGGTCTCAGCAAAGAAAAGCTGCATTCCAGCAACTATATTGAAACCCTCGACGTCATTCGCAACGGGCTCATCGGAGCTGCACTTGGTTTTTCGGCAGGCATCCTGGCCGCATTGGCCACAGCCGCTATTGAACCATTTGGTCCAGACATGCATTGGTTCGGGTATGTCGGCATTGTGTTTGTCTTAAGTTGTTTTGGTGCCTGGGTCGGCGGACTAGTCGGCATCGCAAGCGAAAACAAGAAGCTTGCCAATTTCAGCGCTGAAATCGAGTCGGGTAAATACCTCGTGTTGATTTACGCCAAGCGCCATCAAGAAGCTAAAGTACAAGAGATGATGAGTACCAAGCATAGCGAAGCGACGTTAGCCGCTGTTGATCCGAGTTTCTTAAACCCGTTTGCACAGCTGCAAGTAATGCAAAAAACGGCCTAAGCTTTACAGCTCCAATCACGCAAGCCCTTGCTTAGAGGAAGCAAACCCCTCTAAGCAAGCGGATTTTATTCCCCAAATTCCTCTGCACAACCCCTTGCACGCTCCACAGTAAAAGAGCTTGCGGACATTTTGACAATCAGATAGGATCGAAAAAGTTAAAATTTTCCTAGCCGAAATTTTTACTTCGACGATATAAGTATGACGTTGAGTTACCCATCCATTTAATAATAATAAAGGAGGGAACGACGTTGTGAACGCGATTTTTCGTACCGTTCGTAGTCAACTGCGTGACTTTAGTCTAGGCAAACATCACCAATACTGGAATTTTGCTGGCAGTATCTCAAAGAGATCGTTAGGCCGTCCTCAAGGGCGGGAATAACGATGACAAATCTAATTCCTAATTTCCGGAAATACCCATTCCGGTTCTTAACTGCGTTTTTTAACGCTCGGCATAGTATTGCCTCTCAATACTGTGCGACACACTCCCGTTCCAAATATCCCGCACAGTTCTCTCCACTGTCGCCTGTCTTATACCCATTTATCACAAGGATTATCAGCGTATGGCTATAGCAGTTGCTTTGGTTTTATTAGTCGTTGGTTCAGTTGTATTCCACCTAATCAGTCCTTGGTGGTTTACGGATATCGCATCCAACTGGGGCAGCATCGACTTCACGATAGACCTAACGTTCTGGGTAACCGGTGCAGTGTTTGTCATAGTGAATCTCTTTATGGCGTATTGCGTTTATCGCTTCCGTCACAAAGCCGGTCAGAAAGCTGTGTACGAACCTGAAAACCACAAGCTCGAAGTAGGGCTGTCTGTGGTAACCGCCGTCGGCGTCATGGCCATGCTGGCCCCAGGCCTTTTTGTCTGGGCGCAGTTTGTCACGGTACCCGACGAGGCCACCGAATACGAAGTGGTAGGGCAGCAGTGGCAATGGAGCTTCCGTTACCCAGGCAACGATGGCCAATTAGGCACAGTCGATACGCGCTTTATCAGCGAGCGGAATCCTTTCGGGATGAATCCTGAAGATCCTAACGGACAAGACGATGTGCTCGTGAAAGATCCAGAGATGTACCTTCCGATCGGCAAGCCCGTCAAAGCATTGCTTCGTTCAAAAGATGTTTTGCACAACTATACCGTTCCACAGTTCCGCGTAAAAATGGACTTGGTCCCGGGCATGGTGACGTATCTTTGGTTCACACCAGAGAAGCTCGGCAGCTACGATATTCTTTGCCAAGAACTTTGCGGCATTGGCCATCACGTTATGCGCGGACGCATAGTGGTAGCAGAGCAAGCAGAGTACGACACGTGGTTAGCTAAGCAGCCAACGTTTGCACAATTGAATGCGCAACTCGATGCAGTACCTGCGTCAGGTCAACAGCAATTCGCCGTATGCGCTAGCTGTCATGGACAAGAAGGCGAGGGCAACCCAGCCTTGAACGCGCCTAAGTTGAACGGCTTGCAGGCTTGGTATGTCGAACGGCAACTGAAGTATTACCAGACAGGCATTCGCGGCGCTGAAGAAGGCGATACTTTCGGACGGCAAATGGCACCAATGGCGGCGATGTTAAGCAGCGATGAAGCCGTGCGCAACATGGCCGCTTATATCAGTTCGCTTCCCGTCACAGATTCTCCTAGCACCCTAAGCGGCGATGTCGCTAACGGCATGAGCATTTACAACGCCAATTGTGCGGCTTGTCATAGTCCCGATGGTTCTGGTAGTTGGGCGACCGACGCACCAAGACTAGCAGGGATGAATGATTGGTATATGGCTACTCAGCTGAAAAACTTTAAAGCCAAGATTCGTGGCGCCCATGCCGACGATGATTACGGCGAGCAGATGGTGTCGTTTTCTACTGCTATGAGAAACGAGCAGCAAGTGAATGATGTGATGGCCTATTTGAACACTTTATAAAAACAGCACACACGAGAGAGGGGTTTTCCTCTTTCGTGTGTATAGCAGCACGCGTGTCAGGAGGAATTACTAATGGCTTACGTCCCCTTAGCCGATCAAGACAATGAGCATGAGCTTCACGATCCAGATACCTTCATTACGAAATATGTTTGGAGTCAAGATCACAAGGTGATTGCGATTCAGTACGGAAGCGTGGCCATTCTCGTCGGCCTCGTAGCGCTGTTCCTTTCCGCGATGATGCGTTTGCAACTCGGGTTTCCAGATACGTTCACACTGATTGATCCAAGCTCTTATTATCAAGCCGTCACTATGCACGGCATGATCATGGTGGTGTACCTACTAACGGCATTGTTCCTAGGCGGGTTTGGTAACTATCTCATTCCCCTGATGTGTGGCGCTCGGGACATGGTGTTCCCATTCCTCAATATGCTTAGCTTTTGGGTTTATCTACTCTCCGTGCTTATCTTGATGTCGAGTTTCTTTGTAACCGGCGGGCCCACCGGCGCCGGCTGGACACTGTACCCTCCACAAACGATTACTCCCGGAACACCCGGTCATGACACCGGTATCTTATTGATGCTGATCTCTCTCGGGGTTTTTATTATTGCCTTTACGATGGGCGGCCTTAATTACGTCACCACGGTTCTGCAAGCGCGCGCACGCGGCTTAACAATGATGCGCTTACCCTTATCGATATGGGGAATCTTGGTCGCGACAATTCTCGGACTTTTTGCTTTCCCCGCGTTGCTTGTTAGCGCCATCATGATGACTTTCGATTTAACCCTGGGTACCAGCTTCTTTATGCCGGCCATCATGGCCGCGGGTGAACAACTCGACTATAACGGCGGCAGCCCAATTCTGTTCCAACACTTATTCTGGTTCTTTGGTCACCCTGAAGTGTACATCGTGGCACTACCAGCATTTGGTTTGGTCTCTGATGTTCTAAGCACCCATGCACGGAAAAACATTTTCGGTTACCGCATGATGGTGTGGGCGATTATCGCCATTGGCGGACTAAGCTTTGTGGTTTGGGCACACCATATGTATGTCAGTGGGATGAATCCTTATTTCGGTTTCTTCTTTGCCACAACGACACTCATTATCGCCGTGCCTACGGCAATGAAAGTCTATAACTGGGTGTTAACACTGTGGGAAGGGGATCTGCGTCTCAACACCCCGATGTTGTTTGCGATTGGGTTCGTCTTCACCTTTATTCACGGCGGGCTTACCGGGCTCTTCCTTGGGAACGTGGTGATCGATCTTCCACTGTCTGACACTTACTTCGTTGTTGCTCACTTCCATATGGTGATGGGCGTGTCTCCAGTGCTGGTTCTGTTTGCATCGCTCTATCATTGGTACCCAAAAATTACTGGGCGCATGATGAACGAGACATTAGGCAAAGTGCATTTCTGGTGTACCTTCCTTGGCACCTACGCCATCTATTTACCAATGCACTATCTCGGCTTCCTTGGGGTACCACGACGTTACTACGCCATGGGCAGCACTGATTTCATTCCCGAGTCTGCGCAAGCATTGAATGCCAATATTACGATTGCGGCTATATTTGTGGCGCTTGCTCAAATCCTCTTCTTTGTGAATGTGTTCTGGAGCCTGCGCAACGGTAAGCCATCGGGCAATAATCCTTGGGGCGCCACCACTCTAGAATGGCAAACGCCTGAAACTCCGCCAAAGCACGGCAACTGGGGCCCTAATGTTCCCGTCGTTCATCGCTGGGCTTATGACTACAGCGTTCCTGGATACCATCAAGATTTTATTCCGCAGAATGTCGCGGGAGACTTCGGTGTTTCCGATGACCATGATCACGAACCTGAAGAAAAAAATCCAAACGCGGTTTAAGCGCTAATCGTATTGATTGAGGTATTAGCTTATGAGTTTCTACAAGAATGTGACGTCTAAGCCTTGGGAGTATCAAGGCCCAACGTTAGGGACAGGACCAGAGACAGCGTTTGAGTCACCCAGCGAAAGAATTGCATTGACCCTTTTCTTAGTGGTCGTCAGCGTAATCTTTTCGTTGTTAGCGGTAACCTATTATCTTCGGATGGACTTAGGCGATTGGGTGCCCATGAATGACCCGACGCTTCTTTGGGTCAACACTGGCGTCCTCATTGTCAGTAGTGTGTTTTTACAGTTCTCACGTAATACCGCACAGGGTGAAGATCACAGCAAAGCGCGTAATCTTTTTATTGTGGGCGGCATATTCGCGGCGGCATTTGTCATAGGCCAGTTCGCCGTTTGGCAGCAACTCTCCGCCAATGGTTCTGGCATTTCAGCCTCTGCAGCAAGCTCGTTTTTCTTTCTACTAACAGGCATGCACGTCGTACATATCATCGGCGGGCTTTGGGTCTGGACACGCACAACGTTTCGGATCTTTAACGGCACGCAGTGGCCTGCTGTTAAGTTGAGTATCGAGCTGTGCACAACCTATTGGCATTTCCTTCTAGTGCTATGGGTATTTATCTTTGCCGCATTAACGAACACCTAATTTGATAGACCGTAAAAGATTCGATTCATTTAAATGGGAACTTCGGTATGAGTGAAACTGTAGCAAGTAATCTCGCAGCGCCCAGGTCTGGCTTACCGGGGCTAGTCGACGACTGGTCCATAGATAAACAGACCTATCATGTGCCTTGGGGCAAGGCGATGATGTGGATATTTTTGGTGAGTGACACCTTCATATTCTCCTGCTTCCTAGTAGGGTATATGACAGTGCGTATGACCACGGCAGAACCGTGGCCTCTGCCTACAGACGTGTTTGCCTTGTCTTTGTTCGGCAGCGATCCAATACCGCTCATTTTGATTGCCATCATGACATTCATTCTTATCACCAGTAGCGGCACGATGGCGCTCGCGGTGAACTACGGGTACCGCGGAGATAAACGCAAAGCCGCGATACTGATGATTGCCACTGCGGCGCTCGGTGCTTCGTTTGTAGGCATGCAAGTGTTCGAGTGGAGCAAGCTTATATCAGAGGGCGTTCGTCCTTGGGAGAACCCCTGGGGCGCTCCTCAGTTCGGCTCTGTGTTCTTTATGGTGACAGGCTTCCACGGATTACACGTGACGGGCGGCGTCATCTACTTGGCCATCGTGGCGCGCAAGGTGGCTAAAGGGCACTACGAGAAGAAAGGCTATGAGATCGTCGAGATCGCCGGCCTTTACTGGCACTTCGTCGACCTAGTCTGGGTTTTCATTTTTGCATTTTTCTATCTTTGGTAAGGAGGAGAGCGTATGTCGGCTGAAGCGGGTCAACAACATCCCCTAGGGATATACCTCAAGATTTGGATACTACTCTTCGTCCTAAGCACGTTGAGTTACTTAGTAGATTATATTGGGTTTCAAGGGTACTTACGTTGGACACTAATCTTAGTGTTCATGTTTTTAAAAGCAGGCTTTATCATTGCCATCTTTATGCACGTTATGTGGGAGCGAATGGCGCTAGTGTTGACGATACTCGGCCCACCAGTGGCGATATTGTTTTTGATTGGCTTTATGGCAATCGAAGGACGGCATACGTTTAATGCGCGGGTCGAGTATTTCGGTGCCGATCCACATGCTGAGCCTCTGCCCGTGACTCATGTAGGAGCCCACGACGACGAAGAGCATTAGACAAAAAAAGTAAGTTTAAAAAAAAGGCCGGTGATTTTAGTCACCGGCCTTTTTTTTAGCCTAAGCTAGAATATTTTAGAAGGGTCTCGAGATCCGACATGATGTCTTCGGCTTCTTGATCGTCCGTGTAATACATCATCACATTGCCTACTGGATCAATCAGAATAACGTAAGCCTGTGTTGATAAATCGATGTCTGTCCCTGCCTCAATAAGGTTTGCACTCAATAAGGCATTGTCACTCTGCGCAACTCCCATACTTGGGTATTCATTGCGGAAAAGCTCTGCGATGTCTGGCGCAATCGCGCGGTCGCTAGCATTCAAATAGTAACGTCTAACGCGTTGAGTATTTTTACCTAGGGCAATATGCAATTGCTTCAGGATATGGATTCGCTCTTTGCATACGTCAGCACACTCGTTTGCATTAACGTAAACCATTAGCCAAGGCTGAATCACATATTCTTCATCGTCGGGCAGTGCTGCAATCACTTCTTCGAAAGTTTGGAATACAGGATTATTGTCGACGTCATGCATGGCCAAGGCGCTGATATCCGCAGGCGGGTTAATCAATGTGCCTTTATTAGAGGTCGCACTTGATCCATCATTGTTGTCGGCAGAGTTGAATGACAACGTCGCCATGGTTACAGGCAGAGCCGTAATCAACAATAAGAAAGTAAGTTTGAGTTTGCTTTTAAGTTCTGGAGTCATTGCTATTCTCTGTCTCGCTGTAATCGGGGGTTCTTAAACCCAAAGTAAATATACATCCCTACTAGTGCAAACAACATCGCGAACCATTGCACTGCGTAACCACGGTGTTTCTCAGGCGCCATATTGATGGCCTGCCAATTGGCTTGTTCTAAACCAGGACTTCTTGCAGATAAGCGGACCGTGTAAGGCAAAAGTTTCTTCGCTAACACATCGCTTAAATGATCGATCTCGATGCTCTGTACGACCGTTGGGCCAGAGGCTTGTTCGGTTTCTTGGACGCCACTTAAAAGAAAGGCGTCCTCGATAGGCACATAAATGGAGCCTGTAATGTCTAGCGCTGTATCGATCAAGTCTAGTTCTGGCAATTGCTGACGACTCGGCCCTTGCGCAATCCACCCTCGATTAATGAGCAATGTCGAACCATCGCTCAATTCGAATGGGTTCAGTAGCTCATAGCCCACTTGTCCTTCGTGTATTTTATTGTCCAGCAAGAATACTTTTTCGTTGAGAAAACGACCACTGGCTTTAACTTTTAGAAAGGCCAAGTCGTCGCGACTCCAATCTACACTCGCTATCTCCACTTCACTGGCTCGAGTTCTTAGATCGTACTCTGCTTGTAGTTGGATTTTTTCCTGTTCACGATCCAGTTGCCATTGCCCAAGCATAAATAGAAAAGGGCTTAGCACTAAGGCAAACACTGTCATTTTCCAGCCGGGTTTAAACATCGCTCTCACATTTTTATGTTGGGGACAATTTTGTGCTGTTAGTGGGTGTGTTTGCTATCATAGAGCGTCTTTTCAATACTAGGAATTACCATGCTTAAGACCATCATTGTCCTATTACTTATAGGAATCCTAATTAGTCTCGTATTTGGTTTTGTATTTTTTTATAAAGACAAAGGCAGGTCGAAACGCGTGCTTTACGCGCTGGGTGTTCGTGTGACGCTAGCAGTGATTCTAATCTCTTGCGTATTCTATGGTCTGACTACTGGCGAGTTGGCGTTAAATGCGCCGTGGCTATAAGAGTGCAGATTGTGGCCTCTGCATGAGTAAGCACCACGCTTACTCATGCAGTCTAGCTGCCGCGTATTCCTTAAACTAGGTATACGAATATAAATAGACCAACCCAAACGACGTCAACAAAGTGCCAGTACCAAGAAGCCGCTTCGAAGCCGAAGTGATCATCAGGCTTAAAGTGGCCTTTGATTGCACGTATCAACATTACCGCTAGGATGAATGTACCAAGCGTTACGTGGAAGCCGTGGAATCCAGTCAACAAGAAGAACGTTGAACCGTAGATACCAGAATCTAGTGTTAGTCCGTAGTGTCCATAAGCTTCGACATATTCGAACGCTTGTAGGAATAAGAAGATAACACCCAGCGCTACAGTGATTCCCAACCAGCGAATCAAACCTTTGCGGTTTTCAGCTTTAAGAGCAGTATGGGCAAAGTGTACGGTCACACTCGAAGTGATCAGAATCAATGTGTTCCAGAAAGGTAGGAACTTGGCAAAGAAACCGATTGTCCACTCGTGAACATTCATCGCTTCGTGTGGGTTTGTGAACAATGCTTCGTTTGGATTCACAACCACTGGCCATGTCGGCACGAAATCAGGCCATAGCATTTCACCAGCGAGACCTTTATCGCCTTCGCCGCCCAACCAGGGTACTGCGAAGCTTCTCACGTAGAAGAGGGCGCCAAAGAAAGCCGCGAAGAACATGACTTCAGAGAAAATGAACCAACCCATTCCCCAAACATAAGAACGCTTAAGTTGGTCGCTGTTCATTCCAGCATGGTTCTCACGAATAACAGTGCTGAACCATTGGAAAAGAACAAATGACAATAGTGTAAAGCCCAACAAAGATATCCAAGTGGAGACTGTCGCGCTGTCAGCAGCCTTCATATCGTTTAGGGCAGAGCCTAAACCAAATACCGTAAGTGCCAATCCAATTGACGCGAAGAACGGTAATTTGGTTTGTTCGGGTACGTAATAACTTTCGGGGGAGCCTACGCTGGCCATTTTTCAATCTCCAATGGTGATCAATTCAGTCACTACTATCTAGAAGTCACCGCGTTAGCAGATGACGCACTCTCTGTAATATCAAACAGTGAGTAAGATAGGGTTAGTTTACTTATATGCTCAGGGATCGATTCATCAATAAAAAATCTGATTCCCATATCAACTTTCTCTCCAGCCTCGAGGGGCTGCTCTTGAAAGCAGAAGCATTCTAATTTTTTCAAATACTGTGCTGCTTCGTTTGGAGCAACACTTGGAATTGCTTGTCCTACCATTGCATAGCTATGAGGGTTCTCGGCGTGATAACTCACGACTTTGACCTCACCTGGATGCACCTTGACCTGAGTATCGTTCGCTGAAAATATCCAGTCCATCCCTGCGGCATTTTGCCCGAGGAACTGCACTGTTATCAGACGATCGCTCACTTCACTGTTGCCACTCGGTTCTACTGCTACGACTTGATCACCGGTTTTACCGTTCAAACCGGTGATGTCGCAGATCACGTCATAGAGGGGCACCAAAGCAAAACCAAAACCAAACATACCCACTACAGCGAACGCTAATCGTTTTACTAAGCGCTTAGTATTGTTCTTATTAGTCTGACTCATGATACCTACCTCCAATTACTCAAATTACTGAGCGTGAATTAACTTAGGATCCGGTGGTGTTGTAAACGTGTGGTATGGAGCAGGAGACGCAACAGTCCATTCAAGACCTTGCGCACCTTCCCAAACCTGAGCTGTCGCTTTCTTGCCGCCTTTGATGCACTTAATGACAACAAACAACAAGATCAACTGTGAAGCACCGAATAGGAAACCACCGATACTAGAGATCCAGTTAAAGTCAGCGAACTGCAATGCGTAGTCAGGAACACGACGTGGCATACCCGCAAGTCCTAGGAAGTGTTGTGGGAAGAACAATACGTTCACCCCTATAAACGACAACCAGAAATGCAGCTTACCTAGACGTTCGTCATACATGTAGCCAGTCCATTTTGGCAACCAGTAATAAGCGGCGGCCATGATGGAGAACACTGCACCTGGAACTAACACGTAGTGGAAATGCGCGACCACGAAGTAGGTGTCGTGATACTGGAAGTCAGCAGGCGTAATCGCCAACATCAAACCAGTGAAACCACCCATCGTGAACAACACTACGAATGCAATCGCGAACAACATTGGCGTTTCGAAAGTCATAGAGCCGCGGAACATCGTTGCGACCCAGTTAAAGACTTTCACACCTGTTGGTACGGCGATAAGCATCGTGGCGTACATGAAGAACAACTCACCAGCGATCGGCATACCTACTGTAAACATATGGTGAGCCCATACGATGAACGATAGGAAAGCGATAGACGCTGTGGCGTAAACCATTGAGTCGTAACCGAACAGACGCTTTCTTGCGAACGTTGGGATAATCGCAGAGACGATACCAAATGCTGGCAGAATCATAATGTACACTTCTGGGTGACCGAAGAACCAGAATACGTGCTGGAACAATACGGGGTCACCACCACCAGCAGCGTTAAAGAAGCTGGTACCGAAGTGGATATCAAATAGCATCATCGTAACGGCGCCAGCGAGTACCGGCATTACGGCAATCAATAGGTACGCTGTGATCAACCATGTCCATACGAACAGAGGCATCTTCATAAGCGTCATGCCAGGGGCACGCATATTCAACACGGTCGCGATAATATTAATCGAACCCATGATGGAGGAGGCCCCCATTATGTGCACCGCGAATATGAAGAATGTCACCGAACTCGGAGCATAGGTCGTCGATAGCGGGGCATAGAATGTCCAGCCGAAGTTTGGTGCTCCTGACTCCATAAACAATGTTGAAGTCAACATTGCGAATGCGAAAGGAAGAATCCAGAAGCTCCAGTTGTTCATACGTGGCAATGCCATATCTGGCGCCCCGATCATCAACGGAATCATCCAGTTGGCCAAACCAACGAATGCAGGCATTACTGCCCCGAACACCATAATCAAACCGTGCATGGTGGTCATCTGATTGAAAAAGTTAGGATCAACTAACTGTAATCCAGGCTGAAATAGCTCAGCGCGGATAACCATGGCGAAAGTACCGCCAAGGAGGAACATGGCAAAACTGAACCACAGGTATAAGGTGCCAATATCTTTATGGTTGGTAGTAAACAACCATCGCGATATTCCCTTTGCTGGACCGTGATGATGATCGTCGTGTGCTGCGCTCATTGTGTCTACTGTCCTCTACTGTGCTTCTTGTAAAAGTGCGTTAACGTCGGCAGGTTGTACGAGATCACCCGTGCTGTTGCCGAAAGAGTTTCTGATATAAGTAACGATTGATGCCAACTCCACAGGGTTAAGCATACGGCTATAAGACGCCATCGCTGTACCAGGGACACCATTTAGAACTAGGTGCAAGTTGTCTGTAAGGTCGCCATTCACGACACTACTACCAGCCAATGCTGGGAACGCTGGCGGTAAACCAGTTCCGCCGGCTTGGTGACAAGCTGCACAAGTACGGTTATAGATCGCTTCGCCATCGGCCATTGCAGCGTCCATAGTAATGGTGTTGTTTGCTGCCGCACGAGTCGCAATTGCTTGCTCTTGTCGGCCGGCATACCAAGCGTCATATTCGTCTTGTGGTAGGGCATGCACCACGATCGGCATGAACCCGTGGTCAATACCACAAAGCTCTGCACATTGGCCGCGGTAAACGCCAGGCTCTTCCACAATCGTCCACATCTCATTGATGAAGCCTGGAATCGCATCTTTCTTGATTGCGAAATCAGGTACCCACCAAGCGTGAATCACATCATTAGAGGTGAGGAGGAAACGCACCTTCTTATTGATTGGAATAACGAGAGGGTTATCAACCTCAAGCAAATACGTATCTTTCTTAGGGATTAGATTGTTGATCTCTTCACGCGATGTCGAAAGATTACTAAAGAAGCTAACTTCTTCTTCGTTCGCATCGTCACGGAGATAACGATATTCCCAGCGCCACTGATACCCAGTGATCTGGATATCGAGTTCAGACTCAGACGCATCGTACGCTTGTGTTAGAACACGGGTTGCTGGAATCGCCATAAACACCAAGATGACGAAAGGAATGATCGTCCATACAATCTCTACTTTGGTGCTTTCGTGGAAAGTACCAGAGACCGCACCTTTTGATTTGCGGTGATTGATGATCGACCAGAGCATGACACCGAATACAACTACCCCGATGGCTACACACCACCAAAGGATCTGCATATGCAGGTCATACGTATCGCGACTGATTTGGGTAACACCTTGGGGCATATTTAAGTCCCAGGCGGCCTGGAGGCTAGTACTGAGCATTGAAGTCAATGCAGCAATTGTCAGTGCTAACCACAGCTTTGCTTTAGGCAACATTCGCCGTGTCTCCATAAGATTAGAAAAAGGCTGAGTTAATATTAAGTCTTTATTGTTACGGCTTCTATGTACCGAGGCCATTGGCTTAAATTACAACTACGATCTGATTGAACCCTGAAGATCTTTAAACCTAAAAGACCCTGCGTCCATCTATGTGGATTTGTGTGACAGGAACCCCAACCGAAACCGCATACAACAAAAAGATCGTTACCCTAGAAATAGTTAGGGAGAATCAAAATCTTCTCAAAATCACGCGGGCGCAATAAAAGCGCGGGGATTATAGCAAAATCTCTTTTAAAATTACCATCCTACAATGGCCGATTTATCACCAAAAAGCGCCGGTAATGCCAACAAGTTGTCATCATCGGCACTTTTAATGACCTAGCTCAACAGTCCGTCCTGCCTTAATAGGGAATCGAGCGATGGTTCGCGACCCATGAAGTTTTTAAATAACTCCAGGGGCTCATCGGCTCCGCCTTTAGACAATACGCTCTGTAAGAACTTCTGCCCAGTCTCTTGATTGAAGACACCCGTTTTAGCAAAAACAGAGAACACATCGGCCGACAATACTTCGGCCCATTTGTAGCTGTAATAGCCGGCAGCATACCCTCCAGCGAAGATATGCGAAAAGCCATTCTGGAAGCGATTGAACGGCGGCACCGAAAACACCGAAGTGAGCGCTCGCACATCTGCCATCGTCTTAGTGACGTCAGCTTCGGTGAACGGACCTTCAAGTTGGTGTAGCTTGAAATCGAAACTCGAGAACTCCAATTGACGCACTGTTTTCATGCCTGACTGGAAGTTCTTGGCGAGCAATAGCTTGTTCAACATGGCCTCAGGCAATGAGGCTTGCGTCTGGTAATGCCCCGAGATCAACGCGATCGCTTCTTTGTCCCAACACCAGTTTTCCATTAGCTGACTAGGGAGCTCAACAGCGTCCCAAGCGACGCCATTTATCCCTGAACAACGCAGGTCGACTTCTTCGGTTAGCATGTGGTGCAAGCCGTGGCCAAACTCATGGAATAGGGTGGTCACTTCGTTGTGTGATAACAATGCGGGTGCGTCTTTACTGCCTTTAGAAAAATTACACACGAGATAGGCGACTGGGGTTTGAATCTTCCCGTTTGCTAATAATCGCCGTGATCGACACTCCGCCATCCACGCGCCAGAACGTTTGCCCTCGCGGGTAAAGACATCAAAATAGAACCGCGCAAGCAACTCGCCTTCTCGCAGCACATCATAGGCCTGGACTTGCTCATCCCATCGGCTCATCTCGCTATTAGGGCGAATCTCGATGCCATAAATCTTGCTCGCGATAGTGAACAGGCCGTCCTGCACCTTGGGCAATGGGAAATAAGGTCGCAACTCCTCTTGAGAGATGTCAAAACTGCTTTTACGCAATTTCTCACTGTAATAGGCCACATCCCAAGCCTCTAGTTGCTCAATACCATGATCTTTGTGAGCAAACTGGCTTAGTTCTTCGTATTCTCGCTTGGCCGCGGGGACCGCCAATACGATGAGATCCTCTAGGAACGCATTCACACGCTGCACCGATTTGGCCATTTTTCGAGCCACCGAGATTTCTGCATAGCTGTTATAGCCCAGCAATTGCGCTAACTGCGCTCGGCAGTTCAAGATCTCGACGATGATTTGGCTATTATCAAACTTTGAGTCATGACCGCCTTGGTCCGAAGCTCGGGTTTGATACCCCGTGTACATCTCCTTACGCAGCAAACGATTGTCCGCATTCGTGGATACCGCGATATAGCAGGGCGCATCGAGTGTTAACCAATAACCTGTGAGACCTTTGCTCTGCGCTAGCTCGGCAGCCGTATTAAGCGTCGCTTCCGGCAAGCCAGCCAAGGTCTCTACATCTTCCACATGCTTAGACCAAGCCATCGTGGAGTCGAGGACGTTATTGCTAAACTTTGTCGTTAAATCACTTAACTTTGCTTCTAACGTGGCAAACATCTTCTTTTTATCATCTTCTAGATCCACACCAGCAAGACGGAACTCTAAAAGATAATCTTTCAGGACTTTGCGTTTCGCACCGCTCAAGTTAAGAGTCTCTGAAAGCGATTCTAGTTTCTCGATGCAATCAAATAGGGCGCGATTCTGACCGAGCTCCGTGTAGTACGCGGTAATCAACGGTTGGCACTTATTATAGGCCTCACGGATTTGCGCGGTATTGTTCACCGAGTTCAAGTGACTGACGGTAGACCACACCTTGCTCAATCGATCTTCCATATCATCGAGAGGACCCATCAGTGTTTGCCATTGCGGGTTTTGCTTTACCGACTCATCTACGATTAAGCCCGCAAGTACTTGCTTGTTCTGGGCAAGGACACTCAATACGGCAGGCTCGATGTGCTCTGCTTTGATGGCGGGAAAGTCTGGTAGGACATCAAACTGAAGTAGGGGGTTGTTGCTCATTCTTGCCTCTTAAGATTCAAAAAAGGGGTCACCACTTAAACACCTAAGTGTTCTTGGCATCTTCGCTGTCTGTATACTACGCCAACGCGAGACCAAATTACCAAACTAGCGCAACAAGCGAGAAGACTCACTATGACAATACGCACTTTTTCAGGGCACACACCAGAAATTCACGACACTGTGTTTGTTGATCCCATGGCTCTGGTCATTGGCAAGGTAACGATAGGGCAAGATTCTTCCGTATGGCCATTCGTCCTCATTAGAGGGGATGTGAATACTATTTCAATTGGCGAGCGCTGCAGCGTGCAAGACGGAACTGTCATCCATGTGACACACGATGGCCCAATGAATCCCGGTGGTTTTCCAACCCGCATAGGCAACGAAGTCACCATTGGTCATAAGGTGATGCTGCACGGCTGCACCATTCATGACCGAGTGCTTGTGGGCATGGGAGCGATCGTGATGGATGGGGTGACAATTGAATCAGATGTGGTCGTGGGCGGCGGGAGTCTTGTCCCACCAGGCAAAACCCTTGAGCAAGGGCATCTCTATGTGGGCTCTCCAGTCAAAAAGGTCCGCAAATTAGGCGCCGATGAACTGGCCTTTTTTCAATACACATCAGGGAAGTACGTAGACTTGAAAGACGAACACAAGCGCTCTTTAGAGAGCAGCCTCTAAGCCACTGGACTATTAAGCCTGCGCCAACATCCGGCGCAGCTCGCTAATCACGGTGCCCGTTTCAGGCTCACATTGGCGCCATATCTTAAACGCCTGTGCCGCTTGCTCTACCAACATGCCCAAGCCATCAAATGCCTGTGCAGCCCCTTGCTCATTAGCCCATTGCTGGAACACGGTATCGCCTTGGCCATACACCATGTCGTAGCACTGTGTGCTAGCACTTACTATCCCAGAAGGCAGCGGAGGAAGGTCACCTTGCAATCCAGCAGAGGTGCCATTAATGATAAAGTCGTAGGGCTGAATCGCTATATCTTGGTAGTGGCAAGCCGTGATCTGATGCGTGGCAGAGTAGGTCGCGGCGATCGCCAACGCCTTCTCCAGAGTCCTATTGGCAATCGTCATCGTCGCGGGGTTTTCGGCTAACAGGGCCGGCATCACGCCTTTGCTGGCACCCCCTGCACCCAATAACAATACCGACTTACCTGCCAGGCTAGCGCCATGATTATTCTTGAGATCGCGCAGCAGCCCACTGCCATCGGTGTTATCACCACACAAACGCCCTTGCTCATCTAAGTAGAGCGTATTCACAGCACCTGAGTGTTTGGCTGTATCACTTAGCACTTCTGCTAGCGCCCACGCGCGCTCTTTAAAAGGCACAGTGACGTTAAGACCAGACCCGCCGTCTGCAAAAAAGATCTGCACCTGCTCTTCAAAACTATTGAGTTCTACGAGCTGGGCGTTGTACTGAAGGGATTGCTGAGTTTGCTGTGCAAATTGCCCGTGAATCCACGGAGATTTACTATGCTCGATCGGGTTTCCGAAGACGGCGTATTGATCCATTATTGACCTCTAATGGCTATGCTTTAAGCCCAATCACGAAAACGAAGGTAGTCGGTGTATAGCGTCGCCTCTGGAGTATCTGGCTCTGGGTGCCAGTTATAATCCCAATGCACGACAGGGGGCAGAGACATCAAGATCGACTCGATACGCCCAACGCCGGACTGAAGGCCAAACAATGTGCCACGGTCAAATACCAGATTGAACTCCACATAGCGGCCACGTCGATAACACTGGAAATCTTTGTTCACCGGCGTGAACGGCAAGTCTTTGCGGCGCTCAACGATTGGCGCGTAAGCCTCAAGATAACTATCACCTAGCTTTTTAACCAACTCGAAACACTGAGCAAAGCCGCCCTCATTGAAATCGTCGAAGAAGATTCCGCCGATGCCGCGAGGCTCGTTTCGGTGTTTTAAGTAGAAGTATTCGTCACAGGTCTTTTTAAACTGTGGGTATAGCGATTCGTCGATGCTGTCACATGCCGTTTTTGCCGTGCGATGCCAATGCTGGCAGTCTTCATCAAATCCATAATAGGGCGTAAGGTCATACCCGCCGCCAAACCACCAAACCGGCGCCTCGCCTTCTTTCTCTGCAATAAAGAAACGGAAATTGGCGTGTGACGTAGGAATCATTGGGTTATCTGGATGCATCACTAGGGATACGCCCATGGCTTGAAACGAACGACCGGCTAGCTCGGGACGAGTTGCGGACGCGGAGGGTGGTAACTTATCGCCAAAGACATGAGAGAAATTAACCCCGCCTTTCTCGAAAACGCCACCCTTGCTAATGACCCGACTACGACCACTGCCACCTTTAGCGCGTTCCCAAGTATCCGTATGAAAAGTAGCGACTTGGTCGATACGTTCGAGCTCATCACAAATGCGCTCTTGAAGGTCTAAGAGATAGTCCCTCACCAACGCAATTTGCTGCGCATCGATAACGTTATCGCTCAAGTCGCTATTACTCACGACTTACGAGACTCTTGAAGTGCGCGATCTTGCGCTTGCACGTTGTCTGATTTTTGCTGACGCTCTGCTTTAACGCGTGAGGCGAGTTCAGGGTCCGCAAGTGCAAGAATCTGTGCTGCTAGGTATCCAGCATTCTTTGCGCCTGTTTTGCCAATGGCAACTGTTCCTACAGGAATCCCCGCAGGCATTTGCACAGTAGAGAGCAATGAATCCATGCCCTGCATAGGGCCCGAATCAATTGGCACACCAATCACTGGCTTTAGCGTATGCGCAGCAACGGCACCAGCAAGGTGAGCCGCGAGGCCAGCACCCGCTATAAAGACTTGGCATCCACGCGATTCTGCATCTGCCAAATATTCCTTCGTCGCCGCTGGTGTTCGATGCGCTGAAGTAATCTTCATTTCACAACGCACACCAAGACTAGTCAGCACGTCATCAGCGCCTTGCATAACAGGAAGGTCCGATTCAGAACCCATCAATATTGCTACAAACGGCTTGTTCATTGTCTATCCTCTAAACGGTTGGGAGGGGGATAAAAGTGGAGCGCAGAAATTACAGCAGTATCAACCACCTTTCAAGTCTGACACTCAGTTCAAACTGTATCTGCCCCTATAATTGTGAATATGTCCGTCAAGCTCAAGGCGTAATAGATGAGTCTGCACGCGGCTCAAGGGTAAACCTGAGCGCTCAACTATAATCTCTAAAGGCATCGGATCATAGCCTATTGCCTTGATCAGCTCTTGCGCCTCTGCGCCTAAATTGGGCGCCAAAACCTCCTCTGCGTTCTGATCACAAACCTTGCGACCGGCTTCGTGCAATAAAGATATTTGACTGCCCAGTACACTGTCTAACTGTTCTACTATCTGCTCTGGAGAATCGATCAGTTGCGCGCCTTGTTGAATTAAACGATGCGCCCCAACAGACAGCGGATTGCGTATCGAGCCCGGCACCGCAAAAAGCTCCCGGTTATGCTCTATCGCAAGTCGCGCCGTAATGAGGGAACCACTTTTCATGGCGGCCTCTATCACGATAACTCCAGCGCTCATGCCACTAATAATCCGGTTTCGCCTAGGAAAGTGCGACGCGATGGCCTTACTTCCCAGCGGCAACTCCGACACTAGTGCCCCTCGTTCAATAATTTTTGCAGCGAGCGCACGATTGCTCCGTGGATAGACCACATCGGCCCCCGTGCCAAGGACCGCCACAGTGACACCGTCAACCGCAAGCGCGCCTTCGTGTGCGCAGGTATCGATCCCTTGCGCCATCCCGCTGCAAATAGACAAATGTTGCCCAGCCAGGTATTGAGAGAACTGTGCCGCATTTGCCATTCCATCTACGCTGCATCTTCGACTTCCGATCATCGCTATTTGCGGCAGAAGCAATGCTTGTGCCTGCCCCAGGACAAAAATCAAAGGGGGAGGGTCATGAATTTCACGTAAAAGAGGAGGGTATAAAGGGTCGGACTTTAGCAGGATATGGCGATTGGCTTCGGCCTCACACCAAGTGATGGCTTGCTCTACCTGGCGCTGCAATGCCGAGTCCGCCGCACAGCCATGGATCGCGGCTATTTGAACATCTTTAAGCCCTTGGGTACGCAGCACCGAGCTATCGGCCTGGATAATGTGAGCAGGAGAGCCGAGCTCATCCAATAGACGCGAAAATCGCGCCCACGGCAGAGCATCGAGAAAGAACAGCAATAGGGCTTGCTGGATAGACGTGTTTGGCATTGTCATGATCATCCGTGATCAATAGGAATCCTTTAAGGAGTACTCAATATATCTCCTGCCGCCGCGGGCTCTATCAACGACAAAATAACGCCGTAACTGAGCTTCGCAAATGTTTTATACGTCAGCACAATGCCGATCTCGCTAGTGGGCAATGAAACCCATTTATTGGTGATGGGATCGCGCACAAGGGCACCGCTTTTTTCAATAGTGAGAATATCGCCTACTCGCAACCCTTCTGCTTCGCCAATATTGAACACGATCGATTCGAACTGTGCGGCCTTACTCTTATTGTCTAGCAGACCAATGATCTCGCCACTTAGAGCCTGTTCGGGTGTAGTAGGGAAGAAGCGTGAATCAATGACGCTCGCTTGCAGCGGCAATAACCTATCGCCTGCCTTGAGCTCTTCTTTGCTGCTTAGAACAAGGGCTTTTTTCAAACCTTCGCCTTCATCTGACAAGATGCGAAGAGAGCCCAAATTGATCACCTCTTGGCCTAGCAACTCTTTTGTTTCCTTATCAACATAGGCGGCTCCTAATCGAAACACCTCGTATTGACTAACACCCTCTACCCATTCGCCTTTTGCATACAGTTCATGACCCGCGCCCATAAGGAGATTGCCGCTAAGGCTTGAGAGAATATAGGGGGCACTTTCGAAGGTGCCTTTATCAACAATCCGGTTTCTGGCCAGAAAGCCATCGATCGCGGCGCGTGGAATAACAGCGATAGGACTTAAAAGAGGGCTTTCACGCACTTGTGGGCTGAGGCGCACAGCTTGACGACTGCCGCGTTCCATTACGATACGGGGGCTGCCATCGATATACACAAGATTTAGAACATCTCCTGGATAGATGAGGTCGGGGTCTGCAACATTGGGATTTTGTTGCCAGATCTCTGGCCAGCGCCATGGCTCCTCTAAAAACGTCGTCGATATATCCCAGAGAGTATCGCCCTCTTTGACAACATAGGTATCAGGGGAGTTAGCGGATAAAGACAGCGTTTGGGCAGAAGCACTTAAAACGGTGCAAAGGAAAACGGCGCCAATAAGGCATTTCTGGAGCAAGCACTTTAGTCTTGGCACGATCATCATTACAATCCAAGCTCCTGACAGGGTTAGTTATCTTAGCAATAAGGTATACTGAGCACTAGAAGCAGTTCACAGTCCAGAAATTAATTTCAAAGACACAGACATTTGGCACTACCACTATGGCAATACTAGATATCTTGGAGTTCCCAGACTTGCGCTTACGCAAGAAGGCCACTCCTATAACAGAGTTCAACGATGCGTTAAGTAAAACCATCGATGACATGTTTGAAACCATGTACGAAGCACCGGGCATTGGTTTGGCTGCCACGCAGATAAACCTGCACAAGCAGCTCATCGTGATCGACATTTCAGAAAACAACGACGAACCCTTAGTCTTAATCAATCCTGAGATTGAAATTATAGACCAGACTCGCGAAGAGTATGACGAAGGCTGTTTGTCGGTACCTGGTTATTATGAAACTGTCGCAAGACCCCGCATGGTGCGGGTAAAAGCCTTAGATCGCAATGGCACTCCCTTCGAGATCGAAGCGGACGGCCTGCTTGCTACCTGCATTCAACACGAAAATGATCATTTGAATGGAAAGCTTTTTGTCGACTACTTGAGCTCGCTCAAGCGTCAGCGTATTCGCGCTAAACTAGAGAAAGCTCACAAAGAATCCGCCTAAGCGGTCAACTCAAACGAGGCCTCATAAGTCCATGGCGCCTCGTGTCCGGATAAATCATGCACGCTTTAAATATTGTATTCGCCGGCACGCCTGAATTTGCGGCCCAGCACCTAGGGGCGTTACTCGATTCCCCCCATAATGTCGTGGCAGTCTACACGCAGCCAGACCGAGCCGCAGGCCGAGGCAAGCAATTACAGGCTAGCCCCGTGAAGAAAACGGCCTTGGCCAATGATGTTCCTGTCTATCAACCCCTTAATTTTAAAGACGTAGCCGATCAGCAAGTACTCGCTTCGCACAATGCCGACGTGATGATTGTGGTGGCTTATGGGCTCATTCTTCCGCAGTCTGTTTTAGATATTCCCCGCCTTGGTTGTATCAATGTGCACGCCTCAATTCTGCCACGCTGGCGCGGCGCCGCACCTATCGAGCGCGCACTTCTAGCCGGGGACTCCGAAACCGGTGTCACCATTATGCAGATGGACAAAGGGCTTGATACCGGCGACATGCTGATCACAGCCACGACGCCCATTAATGATGACGATGACCGACAGAACCTAGAAGAGCGCCTAGCCTGTGTGGGAACCAAAGCCCTGTTGTCAGCCCTAAGCCAAATTGACGCTTTACGCGCCAAGGCCGAAAAACAAGATGACAGCCTTAGTACCTATGCCAGCAAGCTCATGAAACAAGAAGCCTTGATCGATTGGGAAGCAAGCGCACAGGAGATCAACCGGACCGTGCGCTGCGGAATTGGACGCACCCCCGCTTATTGTTTTCTCAATGGAGAGCGAGTGAGGATACTCAAAGCCAAGGCGCTCGCCGAACATACTGACGCACGCCACGGGGAAATCACTGATATTCAGCGCGACACTTTGCACATTGCCTGTAAAGACTCGACGCTCGAAGTCAGCATCATGCAGTTTCCTGGCAAAAATGCGCTCTCTATTCGAGACCTGCTTAATTCCAAACGCGACGCTCTCGCCGTGGGTAATCTTTTCACAACCGTTGAAGTCGGGAGCTCATGAAACCGGGTCAACTACGAGCAAAAGCGGCCAAAACGCTGAGTCGATTACTTAAACAAGAAGGCTCTCTCGCCAGCCTCTTACAGCGCGGTGACAACCCTGACGATCAACAGAGCTTTCCTTTGTTGCAAGAAATCATCTTTGGCACCTGCCGATGGTATTTCCAACTCGATGCCATTCTTGAGCAGCTCCTAAGCAAGCCTTTGAAGGCCAAGGACAACGATGTTCGCTGCCTCTTATTGATCGGCATCTATCAGCTTCATCACTTACGCGTCCCCGAATACGCCGTCGTAAACGAAACCGTTGGCGCCACGAAGATTCTTAAGAAAGACTGGGCGAAAGGGCTCACTAACGCCATTTTGCGCGGTTTTATACGCGAACAAGACACCTTAGTGGCCAATGCCCTTAAAAAACCACAGGGGCAATATTCACATCCCAAGTGGTTGATCAAACGCTTACAGGCCGCATGGCCCAAACAGTGGCAGCAGACACTCGAGAACAACAATCTGCGTCCGCCCATGACCTTAAGGGTCAATACACTCAAGATCTCGCGTGAGCAATTCCTCGCCTCCTTGGCTGACGTCCACATTATTGCCGCAGCAGGGACCTTAGCCGACACCAGCGTTTATCTTGAGCACGCCTGTCCTGTCCATGAGATTCCTGGATTTGATGACGGCCTATTTAGTGTTCAGGATGAGGCTTCGCAGTTGATACCTCCATTAATGGACTTGGCCTCTGGCCAGCGTTTACTTGATGCCTGCGCCGCTCCGGGCGGTAAAACCTGTCATATTCTAGAGAGTGGTTTTGAGTTCAGCTCCGTGTTGGCTCTCGATAACGATGCTCGACGGTTAGAGCGACTCCACGAAAACCTCGAACGCTTGCAGCTCACCGCCGATGTGAAAACAGGCGATGCCGGTGAGACCGCGCAATGGTGGGATGGCCAAGATTTCGACCGCATCTTATTAGATGCTCCTTGCTCAGCCACCGGCATTATTCGACGCCACCCCGATATCAAACTACTGCGTCACGACTCCGACATTCCTAAGCTGCAACTAATACAGGCGCATCTGCTAGAAACCCTTTGGGGCTGCTTAGCCCCTGGCGGCTTATTGTTGTATTCCACCTGTTCGGTTTTGCCGGAGGAAAACACTTATATTGTTGAGCAGTTCTTGCAAGAACACCCCGATGCGAAAGTGGAGGGAATTCAGGCGCAATGGGGAGTAGAATGCCCAACAGGCAGGCAATTGCTTCCCCAAGAAGGCGGCAACGACGGCTTTTTCTTTGCTCGACTAAGAAAACCGGCACTCGCTTCTACGGCAAAACCTGTCGAATCGAGCTCGGCATTGGAGAACGCGCAGTAAATGAAGATTATTATCTTGGGTGCTAATCACGTTTCTATTTCTTTGGCTGAGAATCTCGCGAGTGAGGCCAACGATATTACAATCGTCGATCCCGATGCAGAGCTTCTCCGAGAAGTAAAAGATCGCATTGATATAGGAACCGCCGTTGGTCAACCTTCCTATCCCGATGTCCTGCGTTTTGCCGGTGCGGAAGACGCCGACATGCTGCTTGCTGTGACAGAGAACGACGAGGTCAATCTCGTTGCCTGCCAAATCGCGCAAGCCCTATTTAAGACTCCCAAGAAAATTTGCCGTCTGCGCTCCGCCTCTTATATGGAGACCGAAGGCTTGTTCGGCCCTGGCGCATTAGCCCCCGATGTTGTGATAAGCCCCGAGCAATTAGTCTCTCATTATATTGAACGCCTAATAGATCTGCCCGGTGCCTTGCAGGTGCTAGATTTTGCTGAAGGCAAAGCTCAACTCGTAGCCGTGAAAGCCTATTACGGTGGCCCTTTAGTAGGGCAAGAGATTCGCTTCCTGCGCGAACACATGCCATCGGTAGACACTCGTGTGGCCGCTATCTTTCGGCGCGACACCGCCATCATGCCCGAAGGCTCCACCGTCATCGAAGCGGACGACGAAGTATTCTTTATCGCCGCGCAGAAAAATATTCGCGCTGTCATGGGCGAACTGCGCCGACTAGACAAACCCTATAAACGCATCATTATTGCGGGCGGCGGCAACATCGGTTCACGTCTTGCCGAGGCCATTGAGAAACGCTACCAAACAAAAATTATCGAACACAATCTAGAGCGCTGCGAGTATCTCTCTGAAAAACTAGACCGCGCTATTGTGCTCAATGGCGAAGCGTCTGACCAAGAGTTATTGATTGAAGAAAGCATTGCCGACACTGATGTGTTTCTTGCGCTTACCAATGACGATGAGGCCAATATTATGTCCTCCATGCTCGCCAAGCGATTAGGCGCGCGCAAGGTCATGACGCTTATCAACAATCCAGCCTATGTCGATTTGGTGCAGGGCGGCGAGATCGATATCGCCATCTCTCCTCAACAAGCTACGATCGGCAGTTTGCTCACTCACGTGCGGCGCGGCGACATCGTCAACGTGCACTCCTTACGAAGAGGGGCCGCAGAGGCATTAGAGGCGATTGCTCACGGCGACAAACATTCTTCTAAAGTAGTAGGCCGAGCCATTGAAGATGTAGAACTGCCCAGCGGCACAACCATCGGTGCAATTGTCCGCGATGATGAAGTCCTCATTGCTCATGACAATCTTGTCGTGCAATCGGGCGACCACGTGATTCTATTCTTAGTTGATAAGAAACGAATTCCGGAAGTAGAACGTCTATTCCAAGTTGGCCTCACCTTCTTCTGAGAGAGTTATGCATTTTTCGATTGTTTTCAGGATACTCGGCGTACTCTTGATGCTTTTTAGCATTCTCGCCAACCTCCCTTCGATTGTGATTTCAATCATCTATAACGACGGTGAAATTGCGTCGTTTGTGACCTCCTTGCTCATCACTTTCTTCACGGGCTTGATGCTATGGTTTTTCACCCTCGGCTCAAAAAAGGAACTAAGAACCCGCGATGGCTTCTTGGTCGTCACCTTGTTTTGGACGGTCCTTGGTGTGTTCGGGGCGCTGCCATTCTTCCTGTCGTTTGATTTGCCTTTGTCTATTACGGATGCGGTTTTCGAATCGATTTCCGGCCTGAGCACAACCGGAGCGACGGTGATTGTCGGGCTCGACATTCTTCCCAAATCGATTTTGTTTTATCGCCAACAATTACAATGGCTAGGCGGAATGGGTATCGTCGCACTCGCCGTTGCCGTATTACCAATGTTGGGAATCGGGGGCATGCAGCTATATCGAGCCGAAAGCCCAGGCCCTGTTAAGAACGATAACCTCGTCCCACGTTTGGCCGAAACGGCAAAAGCACTTTGGTATATTTATCTCGCACTCACCTTAGCCTGCACACTTTTTTATTGGGCTGCAGGCATGACGCTTTTCGACGCGATCTGTCATAGCTTTACGACTGTGGCGATTGGCGGTTTTTCAACGCACGACGCGAGCCTTGCCTACTTCGACAGCTCAGCAATCAACATCATCGCCACCGTCTTTATGTTTTTGGCGGGCATCAACTTTGCGCTGCACTTTACCGCCTGGCGCGCTAAGAGTATTAACCAATACTTTAAAGACCCAGAGCTGCGCTTCTATGCAGTGATGATGTTAGTGCTCAGCGTCGTCACAATGACCGTGTTGTACTTTTCAAATACTCACACGCTTCTTGATTCCATCGTGCACGGCGCTTTTCAAAGTGTGTCTATTGCGACCACAACCGGTTTTACTACTGACGATTTCAGCACCTGGCCATCCATGCTTCCCTATATGTTGATCTACGCGTCGATCATTGGCGCTTGCGCTGGGTCTACCGGCGGCGGCATGAAAGTGATCCGTATCTTATTGATTTTGAAACAGGGCCTGCGTGAGATTCAACGACTGATTCACCCCAACGCCGTTATCCCGATTAAGCTGGGCAACACCTTAGTTCCTGACCGAGTAATCGATTCGGTTTGGGGTTTCTTCGCGATGTATGTGATGGTGTTTCTGGCTCTGCTATTGGCCATGCTTGCGACAGGGTTAGATGTTGTCACAGCATTCAGTGCTGTCGGCGCCGCCATTAATAATCTAGGGCCTGGGCTGGAAGGGGTCGCTAAGAACTATGCGAGCGTCACTGACGCTGGAAAATGGATCCTGTGCTTCGCGATGCTTTTAGGACGACTTGAGATCTTCACGCTGTTGGTTCTATTCTTACCTATGTTCTGGCGCCGTTAACGGTACAGAGCATTTTTAGAGCGATCTGCCTGGCGCTTGAAGCGTCGGTATTCCCACTGGTATTGCTCAGGCGCCAAACGAACACAATCCTCTACCGTCGCGTTTAGCGCTGTCGCCGCGGCGACACCATCTTCGCTAGCAACGCCTGCACGTGCGGGCTGGATAACAATCTCAAACCCTGCGCTTTTATCGAGTCTTCTGGCAAAGATACTCAATACCGTGGCCTGCGTTCGATTCGCTAATTTGGCAACGAGGGTCATCGTCAGTGCGTCATTGCCAAAGAATGGCGCAAACACACCACTGTCCCAGTTTGGCTCCTGATCAGGCAATATCCCCACCAGTTCGCCGCGTGATAGCGCTTTTAGCAACATGGCGACCCCTTTTGCTGAAGTGGGTGCCAGCTTAGCCCCGAGTCTTCCTCTGTAGTGCAGGATCTTTGGCTCGAAGGCGGTTAACTTAGGCGGCTTGTAGAGATAAGTGCTCGGCCCACAACTGTCTAGAAACAGGCCGCACAGCTCCCAATTGCCAAGATGCGGAGCCAGAATAATGATGCCCGCTCCCTTAGCGATCGCCGCCTCTAAATGCTGTTTACCACTAGTCTTGATGATCTTACGAAGGGAAACCTCTGGGGGGAGTATCCAGACCTGGCCTAACTCACAGGCTGTTTTCGCCGTTTCGATAAGACTCTTCTTACTTAAGGCCTCGCGCTCACTGACACTTAACGCCTCGAAACAAAGATCGATATTGCGCCGTGTCGTGCGACAAGACTCTGTCTTCGACAGCCAGGCAAGATGACCAATCAGCGTGCCCAATCCATGAGCCAAACGTAGGGGCAGCCAACTGCAGAACCGCAATAGGGCATTAAGCAGGGCGACTTTGACAGTTTGAATGGAAAATACCCCCTTAAAATGATGCCGATTTCGGCAAGTGCAGACTCCACCTTACGCGTTGTGCACGGGGCGAATTCTATAGTACGCGAGCCAGAGCGGCAAAAGCGATTCACGCCCCTTGTCACAAGGCGGCTTGAGTATGGATATTGGCTTTAGAATCAAGGATAATCGCCCATTCTTTAAAATGAACTCCGGAGTGATTCTTGTCTGCCACAACACAGCAGCCCGACCTTGCGACTTTCCAAGGTCTAATTCTAGCGCTACAACAATTTTGGGCGAATAAAGGCTGCGTCCTTATGCAGCCTCTCGATCTCGAGGTAGGGGCAGGGACATTTCACCCAGCCACATTCCTCAAAGCGATCGGCCCAGAGTCTTGGAACACCGCTTATGTGCAGCCTAGTCGACGCCCAACCGATGGACGTTATGGGGAAAACCCCAACCGGCTTCAACATTATTACCAGTTTCAGGTCATCCTGAAGCCATCTCCGCCTAATATTCAAGAGCTCTACCTCGAATCATTAGTGAGCCTAGGCATCGACACCAAGGTCCACGATATTCGCTTTGTAGAGGATAACTGGGAATCTCCTACTCTCGGTGCTTGGGGTTTGGGCTGGGAAGTCTGGCTCAACGGCATGGAAGTCACGCAGTTTACCTATTTCCAACAGGTCGGCGGCTTGGAGTGTTTCCCTGTTAGTGGCGAGATCACTTATGGGATCGAACGTATTGCGATGTATTTGCAGGGCGTGGACAGTATCTACGACATCGTATGGACTAACGGCCCTGAAGGCGTAGTGACATACGGAGACGTGTTCCTGCAGAACGAAATCGAAATGTCTGCTTACAATTTCGAACACGCCAACGTAGAGAACCTCTTCCGCTATTTTGATGAGTGCGAACAACAATGCGAGCAACTCATCGTGAAAGGCCTGGCATTGCCAGCCTACGAGCAAGTGCTAAAGGCTTCGCATTATTTCAATTTGCTCGATGCACGCCACGCCATTTCGGTAACGGAGAGACAGCGCTTTATTTTGCGAGTTCGTGCGCTTTCGCGACAAGTCGCTGAAGCCTATTACGAAAGCCGCAAAGCACTTGGTTTTCCATTGGCACCAAAAGCGCTACGAGAACAGTACCTCGACAAATAAACAGATCGGTAACCATTGAGCCGCGCTGCTAGTAAATGCACGTAGCGAATAATCGCCGCACAATTTGATGCAATCATCGCAGGACACCATGGCAACTAAAGATTTTTTGGTAGAGATAGGGACGGGTGAACTCCCCCCCAAAGCCCTCCGACAACTTTCCGAGGCATTCACCCGCAGCATTCAAGCCGCGATCGAATCCGCAGGGCTTGGTTTTGAGCACATCAAATCCTTTGCGACCCCACGTCGCTTAGCCGTTTTGGTGACCGCGCTTGAAGAGAATCAAGCAGACAAAGCAGTCGAGCGTCTCGGCCCAGCCGTCGCGGCAGCCTACGATAAAGAAGGCAACCCGACCCCTGCAGCCAATGGTTTTGCACGCTCGTGCGGTGTAGAACTCGACGCCTTAGAGCAAATCGATAAAGACGGTGTGATCAAACTTTGCTTTCGTTCAATCACGAAAGGAAGCGAGACAAAAGCGCTTATGCCTAAGATGGTTAGCAATGCTATCTCATCACTGCCTATTCCTAAGAAGATGCGTTGGGGCAGTAGCCGCGACGAATTCGTTCGCCCAGTGCATTGGGTGGTCATGTTGTTCGGTGAAGAAGTTCTTCCTAGCACCCTTTTAGGCATCGAATCTAACAAGCTCTCTCGTGGTCACCGCTTCATGTCTAGCGGCGACATCCAAATTGATTTGCCCGCGCAATACGAAGGCTTGCTCAAAGACGCTTTCGTAGTAGCTGACTTTGACACGCGCAAAGAAACCATTCGCACGCTCATAATGGCAGAGAGTAAAAAGCTTAATGCCAATGTAGTGATTGACGAAGATCTTCTCGAAGAGGTCACCGCGTTAGTGGAATGGCCAGTGGCCCTTACTGGTCGCTTTGATGAGCACTTCCTGTCGGTACCCAAAGAAGCGCTAGTGTCTTCGATGAAAGTGCACCAAAAGTGTTTCTATGTCGTCGATAAAGACGAGCAGATTCTGCCTTACTTCGTGACAATCAGTAATATCGAAAGCACTGATCCGGCACAAGTAATCGCCGGAAACGAGCGCGTCATACGCCCTAGACTTTCCGATGCGAAGTTTTTCTTCGACACCGATCGCAAGCAAACATTAGAGTCACGACAGGCTCAACTGCAAACGATCGTGTTTCAAAAAGAGCTCGGCACTGTATTCGAAAAATCTCAACGCGTTTCCAAACTCGCTGGGTTTATAGCGTCAGAATTATCCGTCAACGCCCCATGGTGTGAGCGTGCCGCGTTATTATCAAAATGCGATCTCGTAACAGACCTAGTCTCTGAGTTTCCAGAGCTGCAAGGTTTAGCCGGTTATCACTACGCACTTAACGACAAAGAACCTGAAGAAATCGCGATAGCGCTCAATGAGCAGTACATGCCGCGTTTTTCTGGCGACCAATTGCCAGCGACTAATACAGGGGCTGTTCTGGCTATCTCTGACAAGCTCGACACGATTGTCGGTCTTTTCGCTATTGGACAGCCACCAACGGGCTCTAAAGATCCTTTCGCGCTTCGTCGCGCGGCACTGGGCGTCCTGCGTATTATTGTCGAGAAGAAACTAGACCTCGACTTGCTGCGCTGCATTCAATTCTCGTGCAGTAATTTTGAAGAACTCAAAATGCCTGAAGGGCTCGATACTCAGGTGTTTGATTTCCTTCTCGATCGATTCCGCGCTTGGTATCAAGCCGAAGGGATCAGCGCTGAAGTGTTCCAGTCCGTGTTTCACCTAAAGCCGACCAAACCTTTAGACTTTGCACTGCGAATCAATGCGGTCAACCAGTTCAGTCAGCTTTCGCAGGCGCAATCTTTGGCCTCCGCCAATAAACGCGTTTCGAATATCCTGCAGAAACAAGCCGGCGATGGCACGGTAGGAAAAGTACGCACAGACTTGCTAGTCGAGCCTGCGGAGAAAGAACTCGTTCGCGTGCTAGAACAATGTAGACTGAAGGCGGAACCTCTGTTCAAGAATAGAGAGTACACGCAAGGCTTAGACTCACTGGCCACCATGAAAGAGGCCATTGACGAGTTCTTCGACAAGGTACTCGTGATGGACGAAAACCCTGAGCTGAAAGAAAATCGAATTAATTTACTGGGCGAGCTAAGGACTTTATTCCTTCAGGTCGCAGACATTTCTTATCTCCACCGCAGTTAACGCGGTAGGCGAGGCACAATTGAAACTGATCGTTCTCGATCGAGACGGCGTCATTAATGTTGACTCCGATGACTATGTAAAATCCGTAGAAGAATGGGAGCCAATACCTGGAAGCATTGCCGCGATCGCCCGCCTCAGTAAAGCGGGCTACACCGTTGCAGTCGCTACGAACCAATCCGGCATCGCCAGAGGCTATTTCGATGAATATGAATTAGCGGCAATGCATCAAAAGCTGTGCACATTAGTGGAACAAGAAGGCGGTGAAGTCGACGGCGTGTTTTTCTGCCCACATAGTCCCGACGATAATTGTGATTGCCGAAAACCCAAAACGGGGTTACTCGAACAGATCGAATGCGAGTTCGGAACCAGCGTTGATAAGGTGCCATTCGTAGGGGACAGCCCAAAGGATCTGCTTTGCGCCAAACTGGCAGGCTGCACTCCCGTATTAGTGCGGACAGGCAAGGGCGAGAGAACTTTCATCGAATCCACTGAAAACGAGCTCGACGGGGTATTGGTACACAATAACCTGCAAGAGTTTGTTGATTCCTACTTAAGCTCACAACCTCATTAGTGATAAACACCCATGTTTAGCCGTGCCGCTACAACTCTTCGCTCGCTAGTCTTTTATGCCGGCTATTCTGTGGCGACAGTTTTAATCTCGCTTATCTGCATAACAGTGTTTTGGTTTATCCCTCTAAAACGCCGGTTTTTCATCTATTCACTCTGGTGCAAATTTGTCCTGTTCTGGCTGCGCGTAACCTGCAATGTGCGTTATGACATACAAGGGCTAGAGCATATCCCGAATAGGCCCGTTGTAGCCTTAAGCACCCATCAAAGCGCCTGGGAGACCATCTTCCTCTATGGAGCGCTCTCTCCTGTGTGCCCTATTCTGAAAAAAGAGCTGTTAAAGATCCCTTTCTGGGGTTGGGCGATGTATTTGCAAAAACCCATCGCCATCGACAGAAGTAAGCCACGAGAAGCGGGACGCTCCTTATTGATTCAGGGCAAGCAACGCTTAGGGGATGGGATGTCTGTGGTGATATTCCCAGAAGGGACGCGCAGCCCCGCAGGCACCATAAAGGCCTTCTCTCGTGGCGGCGCAAAACTTGCGGTGTATGCCAATGCGCCTGCGTTACCTGTTATCCATAATGCTGGTGCGTGCTGGCCAGCACGCACGATTATGAAGAAATCCGGCGTGATTCGCGTACGCTTTGGTCCAGTGATAGAGACCGAAGGAAAGACAGCCACCGAAGTGGCGGATATTTATACCGAGTGGGTCGACAAAAACAAAGATGTTGTCTCTGGAGCCCCTCAATAACGCTGTAGGGGTTAATCGCTTGACCCTTACAATGAGTTTGACTATTGTTACGCCCCCTGCGTCAGGTGCCAATTTCGGAAGTAATTCCACTTTGGGTAAACGGGAAGTTCGGTGAGAAACCGACACTGCCCCCGCAACGGTAAGCTTGTTCGAGAACGTTTTCAGAACAAGTGAGTCCGACACCGGCCTGAAGCAGACTACGTCATTGCTATGCGATGACAAAAACGATGCAGCGGAGGGCTCATCGGTAGTCGGTTACTTGCCTTCGCATTCTGCCCTCTACTTCTTGTCTCTCCCTCATGAAAAATAATTTTCATTGAGGACTTAAAATGAAAACCCTAACAAACTCATCAATCCTGGTGGGCGTTTGTCTAAGCGCATCTGTAATGCAGCTACAGGCACAAACTCCAAGCAATACCTCCCCTGAAGAAATAATCGTCACGGCTAATCGAATTGAACAAACCCTCAGTACCGTTTTGGCGGCCACGACCGTTATAGACAAAGAAACCATTCGTCAGTCTTCTGCACAGAACCTTGCGGGTTTGCTTGCCGGCGTGCCTGGCATGCAGTTTTCGTCATCGGGCGGGCAGGGCGCACAGACAAGTCTATTCATGCGCGGCACAGAGTCAGACCATACCTTGATTCTAGTCGACGGCGTGCAGATGACGACCAACAGCGGACCGGCCGGAAGATTGGAGTTCATTCCTCTAGATCAGATTGAGCGCATCGAGATTGTGCGAGGCCCTCGCTCCAGCGTGTACGGGTCCGAAGCTATCGGCGGCGTAATCAACATTATTACTCAACCCAATATTCAAGAAGACTTTAGTGGCTCCGTTAAGTTGATGGCGGGGACTGAAAATAGCAGCGACACTAATATCGGGCTGCAGGGTCGAGTCGGCAAAACAAGCTTATCGCTTGATGCCTCACACTCTCAAACCGATGGCATTGATAATAGCGAACGTGGCAGTTCAGATGACGACGGTTACGAAAATGATTCGTTCTCTCTATCATTGGGCCACCAGTTCAGCGAAATGTTTAATTTTTCCTCTACCTATTCTAGTTACGATGCGGAATCGGACTACGATGATGGCGTCGTCAACACAGACAGCCAGCAATTGAGTACTACTCTTTCCGCATCGTTTACCGAGCAATGGGATTCAAACCTTATTCTCGAGAAATTCAAAGAGGACAATGAGGATGCTGGCGCTTATGGTCTCACCAATAGCGCCACCGAGAACAATAAGCTTAGCTGGCAGAACACTTATACGTTCGATGCTAGCAACCTAGTATCTTTCGGCATCGATCACCAAGAACAAGAGTTACGCTACGCCACTTTTGGTGCCCTGCAAACAGACACCTCGCGGGACAACGACGGTGTGTATGCTGTCTATATCCGTGAGAGTGGCCCCATGGATTTTACGCTTTCAATGCGTAATGACGACAACGAACGCTTTGGTAATCACAGCACGGGCAGTATCGCGATCGGTCGCGACTTTAGTGACACTGTGCGCGGCTGGGTGAGTTATGGCACGGCTTTTAAGGCGCCGAATCTCATCGACCTGTATGTGGATTTCCCTTCCTTCTTTTTCTTTTCTAACCCGAACCTCAAACCAGAAACCGCTGAAAGCCTCGAGTTAAGTTTACAAGCTCAAGGCTTTGGGGCGACCTGGCAGTTGAACGTGTTTCGCAACGACATCGATGATTTGATTACGACTGATGCGACGTTCTCCTCTTTGGCGAATATCCAGAAAGCGCGAATCGATGGCTTAGAAGCGACAGTTAGTTCAACAGTGGCAGGCTGGAACTTAGATGCGGCTCTCACCTTATTGGATCACGAAAACCGAAACACAGGGGCCGATTTATTACGCCGCTCTGGGCAAACGTTTTCACTGAATGTCGGTAGAAACTTCGGCGCGTTCGATCTCACTGTGAATCTGTTAGCACAGAATGAGCACCAAGACATCGACCCCATTAACTATGGCACTTCAACCGTTGCAGGCTACGGTGTTGTTAATCTGATTGGTGGTTACCGATTCAACGAAGCATTTGATTTACGACTTCGAGTGGGTAATTTGCTAGACAAGGATTATCAGATTGTAGATGGCTTCAATACCCAGGGTCGTACAGCGCAGCTTTCACTGAACTACTTGTTCTAAAACAACTGACCGTTTAACGATTCAAGGAGTCCTTTATGACGAAATATTTAACAGAACACAAAGAAGTTCTTTTCCTACTACTATTAGTGGTGATCAGTGCGGTATTGCCGCATCCCGCGAATGTGACGCCCATTGGGGCTCTTGGTCTGTTCGCAGGCACTTATACTAGAAAGTCAGCCTTTCTGTTGTTACCAGTTGCCGCGGCGATGTTTGCCGATCTAGCGACGGTAGGAGTCTACAGTGTACTAGTCATGTTTTTCGTCTATACAGGGCACCTTGTGTCGGCGCTTTGCGGTCGCTACCTTGTGCGTGATAAAGCATTGACTACGCGTCTGCCTGTGGCAGTGATCGCCGCTTCCGTTGGTTTCTATCTGGTATCCAACCTTGGAAACTGGTGGGCGTTTCAACCACACACTTGGGCGGGACTAGTCGAGTGCTATACCTTAGGGCTGCCCTATTTGGCGCGAACACTTTTCGGTAACGCGCTCTATAGCGTTCTATTCTTTGGAGCATTTATATTAATACAACAGGCACTATCGAGAAAGTATGTCCCAGACACAGTCTGATATTCGTATAGTCTCACTGCTTCCCAGCGCTACAGAAATTGTCTGTGCGCTGGGCTTGCAGAAGTATCTGGTAGGTGTCAGTCACGAATGTGATCATCCTGCTGGAGTAGCCGACTTGCCTATTGTCACCAACACAGCAATTCCGAAGGGCTTAGACAGCAAAGCCATCGATGAGAAAGTGCGTGAACTATTACTAACCGATGCCGCACTTTATCACTTAGACATGGAGACTTTGCTGGCACTTAAGCCAACGCATATTGTGACCCAGGCCATTTGCGATGTGTGTGCAGTGTCCGCAGTTGAGGTGGAGGCTGTGGTTTGTCAGTTGCCAGGCAATCCACAAATTGTGAACCTAGAGCCCATGAGCCTTCAACAGGTGTTGGATACGTTTACGTTAATTGGTCAGGCGACACAATTTGAGTCAGAAGCCTCTAATGTAGTCCAAGCTCTGCAAACTCGAGTGGATAATGTCGCAAAACGCTCGGCCGCGATTGCACTCAAAGATAAGCCACGCGTGGCCATGCTGGAATGGATCGATCCGTTGTTCAATGCGGGCCATTGGACTCCTGAGCTCGTTGCAATGGCCGGCGGCATAGATTGTCTTGGTAATCTCAATAAGCCCTCAGTAGGGCTTGCAGATGAAGCCCTACGCGAAGCGCAGCCTGATGTCTTATTCGTGGCTCTGTGCGGTTTTGATGTTGCCCGTACAGAACAAGATCTGCCGTTACTGGAGCGCTTGCCCGGCTGGGCTGATCTTCCCTGTGTGCAAGCGGGACGTGTCTACTATACCGACGGCAATGCCTATTTCAGTAGAGCAGGGCCACGACTAGTAGAAAGCTTAGAAATTCTCGCTCACGCGCTACACCCAGAGATACATCCGGTTTCGCCCTGTGGAGACATTGCTAAGATTTGGTAGAGGGTGTGCTCAATATTCCATATTGAATAGGATAGTGATCATGAGTCCTACCCACAGCAGTAAGTATGGCGCGAACAACGCCATTGCCAAGCCGCGGCGTTGTTTCTTAATGCAAACGGCTCCTGCCAAAATGGCTATGGGGAATACGAGAGGAATATAGTAAAGGCCAGGGTAGCCCGCGACAAAGAAACAGATAGGCGTGGCAAAAGCGGCAGACACATAAGCCCAGCCATATTTTCCAGAGCGTAGGGCGTGCACCAACATAAACGCGCTAGAGATCGCCACGAAGTAAATGATAAATAATATGAGTAGTTGCACTGGTACCTATATCAGGATTTATCGTTTGAAAAGAAGACTAAGATTGCGACTAAGGTATAAAAACCTGAGCCGCAATCTTTGATTGAGGTCTACTTACAAACTCAAAACACTGTAAGTCTTTGTTATATATCGAGATTTTGCGCAGCTAGCGCATTGCTCTCGATGAATTCACGACGCGGATCAACCTGATCCCCCATCAAAGTCGTGAACAATTGGTCGGCACCAATCGCATCTTCAATAGTCACCTGCAGCATTCGTCGGCTTTCTGGGTCCATTGTCGTTTCCCACAACTGGCTTGGGTTCATTTCTCCCAGACCTTTATAACGCTGCAGATAATGGCCCTTCATAGCATCAGCGGTTAACCAGGCTAATGCCTCAGCGAAAGTCTTCACTTCTTGCTTACGCTCACCACGTTGTACGAAGGCACTTTCTTCGATCAAGCCTTCGAGAGTCGCGCCCAATTTTACAATGGCCTTATACTCACCCGATTTGAAGAAGTCAGTATTGAAGTGATATTCCTTCGTCAGACCGTGGAACGACTGGACGATATGAGGCAAATAGACGTTTCGCTCCTCATCTTTAACAGCCGTGAAATGGTAGCCTGCAGCCGTTTTAGGATGCAGTTTTGACATGCTTTCCCAAAGTTCTGTGCACCATTGGCTAACAACGGGCTCAGTAAGGTCAGTTTGGCCAAGTTCGCGAGTAAATATCATCGCCTCAAGCACTTCTGAAGGGTAAAGCCTGTTCAGACGCTTAACGATAGAGTAGGTGCTGTTGTACTGCTCGACCATTGCATCTAAGGCATCACCAGAGATAGCAGGGGCCTCGGAGTTAACAAACAAACTCGCGCCTTCCAGTGCATTTCTTGTCTGATACTTTGCCAGCGCATCGTCATCTTTCAAATACTGTTCATGCTTACCTTTTCTGATTTTATACAGAGGAGGCTGTGCAATGAAGATGTGGCCACGGTCTACCAGTTCGCGCATTTGACGGAAGAAGAAGGTCAAAAGCAATGTTCGAATATGAGAACCATCGACGTCCGCATCGGTCATGATGATGATGCTGTGATAGCGTAAGTTTTCCGGCGTAAACTCTTCATTACCAATGCCACAGCCTAACGCTTTAATCAAAGTACCGATTTCCGCAGAGCTAAGCATCTTATCGAAACGGGCCTTTTCAACGTTAAGGATCTTACCTTTGAGGGGTAGAATCGCTTGGTTCTTACGGTTTCGACCTTGTTTGGCAGATCCACCAGCCGAATCACCCTCCACTATGTAAATTTCGGAGAGAGCAGGGTCTTTCTCTTGGCAATCCGCAAGCTTGCCAGGTAAGCCAGCAATATCCAAAGCCCCTTTACGTCGAGTCATTTCGCGGGCTTTACGCGCTGCTTCTCGTGCACGAGCCGCATCGATCATCTTGCTAACGATCGCTTTTGCCTCAAGTGGGTTTTCCATTAGATAGTCAGTGAAATGACGTGTCATCTCTTGCTCTACAACGGTTTTAACCTCAGAAGAAACGAGCTTATCTTTAGTCTGTGAAGAGAACTTAGGATCTGGAACCTTAACAGAGATGATCGCCGTTAAACCTTCTCGAGCATCATCACCAGTAGTGGCGACTTCTTTGCCTTTCTTCGCAGATGTTTCTTTATCAATATAAGAGTTCAAAACACGTGTAAGCGCCGCGCGGAAGCCAGCGATATGAGTACCACCATCTTTCTGAGGGATATTGTTCGTGTAAGGATAGATGTTCTCTTGGTAGCTGTCGTTCCACTGCATGGCGACTTCTACTGATATTCCGTCTTCTTCGCGTTCTGCGGTAAAGTGAAATATCTTATTAACAGTAGGCTTATTGGTATTGAGGTAGCTAACAAAGGCCTGTAATCCGCCTTCGTATTTGAACAGGTCAGTCTTGCCAGAGCGCTCGTCCTTCAACTCAATCGATACACCCGCGTTCAAGAAGGCGAGTTCTCGTAACTTCTTGGCTAGAATATCGTAGTGAAACTCGATGGTAGAGAATGTAAGTGGAGATGGCTTGAAGTGACAGGAGGTACCCGATTTCTCAGTTTCACCAACAACGGCTAATGGTGCCTGAGGCACGCCGTGTACGTAGTTCTGTTCGAACACTTGGCCTTGACGACGGATAGTCAGTTTAAGCTCTTCCGATAGGGCGTTTACAACTGACACCCCTACGCCGTGAAGTCCGCCGGATACTTTATAACTGTTGTCATCAAACTTTCCGCCAGCATGGAGTACTGTCATGATTACTTCAGCAGCAGACACGCCTTCAGCATGCATCTCTGTTGGAATACCGCGACCATTGTCTGAAACAGTGATAGTTTCGCCAGGATGGATGATGACTCGGATATCATCACAATGACCCGCTAAGGCTTCATCTATTGAGTTATCGACAAGCTCGAAAACCATGTGATGAAGACCAGTGCCATCGTCTGTGTCACCAATATACATTCCAGGTCTTTTTCTTACTGCGTCGAGACCCTTTAGTACCTTAATACTCGACGAGTTATATGTAGAGTCCTGAGCCATGCGTGTTCTCCTGTTAAAGCAATTTCTCTGCTAATTCCAAACCCTTCGGCATTTTCGCCATCAGGGCGTTCCAGCTTTGTTATAGAGCTACTATTTTACCATGTTCCACGTGGAACTTTCCGGTACTTACGCCTGTAGACCAACATTTTTCTATCTCTGTTGCGTCAACACAGGTAATAAAGATCTGACAGCCTAGCTCTTCAAGCAGGCGGCAAATTAGAATTCTGTTATCACTGTCTAGCTCAGAGGGCAGGTCGTCGATCAAGTAGACGCCTTTTTCCTCAGTTAGGGCATAGAGGAGTTGGCTCTGAGCGACTTTCATCGCGCTAACCAATAACTTCTGCTGTCCTCTCGAAAGTACATCCGCAGCGGCATTACGACCAATCTTGATTGAAATATCAGCGCGATGAGGGCCAACTTGGGTGGCACCGTAGCGCACATCTCGCTCTAAACTATTTTTAAGAGCATCGGCTAGTTCCGTATTTGCGTCCCAACCTCTTTCGTAACTTACACTCAACCCTGGTATATCAATTAAACGGGGAAGGGCGGTATTCAATATCGGTAGGTATTGTTCGATATAGCGTCTTCGCAACTTATCGATCTGCGTTCCTAGTTGCGCTAACTCAGTGTCCCACGCCTCCAGCTGTTCTTTATCGAGACGCCGTTGCTTTAGCAGCAAATTACGCTGTGTTAGACACTTAGTCGCTTTACGCCACACTGACGCAAACTCATGTTCCACGTGGAACACTCCCCAATCCAAAAACCGTCTTCGTATCTTAGGGCTGCCTTCAAGAAGCGAGAAGCTATCAGAGTTGATGATCTGCATCGGAAGATGGCGTGCAGTCTCAACCCAACTCTTCTGACGCTCACCCAAAAGCTTGAGAACCTGTCCTTGCTTACGACTTTTGTTTAAACCAATACTAACGCCGGCTTCGAGTTCCGCGAAAATAACACAATCTTCAGCCTCAGTATCGATCACTGGCTCTAGCTTAGGACTACGAAAGGAGCGCCCGAGACCGAGCATATAGATGGATTCAAGAAGGCTAGTCTTACCACTGCCATTCTTGCCATAGATGATATTGACTCCATCCGCGGGTCGAATCTGTACTTCAGAAAGATTCCTGACCCGTAAAACATCCAACCTGCGGATAGTAGCCATACTAGTTTTGTATCAAACCCACTTAAAGACGCATTGGCATAACAACGTATACTGCTTCACCAGCGCCGTCCGCCGACTCAAGAAGGGCACTAGAGTTAGAATCTAACAAAGTCATCTTCACTTTTTCCGAAGAGAGCACCGTAAGTACATCGACAAGATAACTAACGTTGAAGCCAATCTCTAAAGATTCGCCCTGATAGTCGACGGATACAGATTCTTCCGCCTCTTCTTGGTCAGGGTTATTAGCCAAAATTCGCATTTCCGCATTAGTCAGTAGTACTCGAATCCCGCGATATTTCTCGTTAGATAGAATAGAGGTACGCGCGAATGCCTGTTTAAGCTCCAAGCGATCGCCAATAACGAGCTTGTCGCCGCCCTTTGGAAGCACTCGGTTATAGTCAGGGAACTTACCATCAACAAGTTTAGATGTGAAAGTAGTGTCTTTCGTACGTGCACGAACATGATTTCTGCCGAACACGATTGATATATCTGCCTCGTCACCGGTCAATAAGCGACCCAACTCAACAACCCCTTTACGAGGAAGAATGAGTTGAACGGGCTCAGCGACGTCGTTATTCATCGCAACTGTTTGCATCGCGAGACGATGACCATCAGTAGCGACAACCCGAAGATAATCAGCGGCCAACTCAAATAACATGCCGTTTAGATAGTAGCGTACGTCTTGTTGCGCCATGGCGAAACTCGTACCGTCCAGCAAAGATTTCAATGCTAACTGAGGCAGCACTAACTCAATAGTACCGGGCTCATCTTCTGTATTTGGAAACTCTCCAGCAGGCAAGGTAGCCAGACTGAAGCGGCTACGGCCAGACTTGATGATCATTTTATTGTCATCAACAGTTAACTCTAATATCGCATCGTCTGAAAGCGACTTGCAAATATCTAACAATTTACGTGCCGGTACGGTGATTTCACCTGGCTTTGTATTGCCCTCTACCTGCACACGACCGACAAGCTCGACCTCCAAATCCGTACCCGTGATTGAAAGCTCACCATTAGGGTCCAAAGACAGCAACACATTTGAAAGTACTGGCAATGTTTGTCGTCGCTCTACGACCCCAGATACCAATTGCAAAGGTTTAAGAATGGCTTCTCTAGAGATTACAAAATACATAGCTATGTCACTCAGTCAGTTTTATTTATATGGCAATGCGTTGATTATCGCACGAAGCGCCCACTCAGGTAGCTAACGCTCTAAGCAAATTGTTGTAATCTTCCGAAAAATCCGAAGATGTCGACCTTAAATGCTTTACCTGCTTACAGGCATGCAACACGGTCGTATGATCTCTACCACCATAGGCGTCGCCAATTTCAGGCAAGCTATGATTTGTAAGCTCTTTAGAAAGACTCATCGCCATTTGACGTGGCCTTGCTACTGATCGATTACGACGCTTTGACAGCATGTCCGACATTTTAATTTTATAGTATTCAGCCACTATTCTCTGAATATTATCGATTGTCACCATTTTATCGTGCAGGGCAAATAAGTCCTTCAGGGCTTCTTTGACTAGCTCCAGATCGATAGGGCGGCCCACAAAGTTAGCGTGCACAATAACCTTCTTCAACGCGCCCTCTAGTTCACGTACATGAGACCTTAGTCTCTGCGCAATAAACATGGCGGCATCCCCTGGCAGTTCAACATTACTCTGTTCTGCCTTATTGATCAGAATTGCTGCACGAGTCTCTAACTCTGGTGGTTCAACACCCACAGACAAACCCCATCCGAATCTAGACTTGAGGCGCTCCTCTAAGCCATTGATTTCCTTATGATATCTGTCGCTTGTTAGGATAATCTGCTGACCACCTTCTAACAAGGCGTTAAACGTATGGAAGAACTCTTCTTGTGATCGCTCTTTGCCAGCGAAAAACTGGATATCATCAATCAAAAGCGCATCCACACCACGATAATAACGCTTAAACTCGTTAATCGCGTTGAGTTGTAATGCGGTCACCATAGTCGCCACAAAAGTCTCCGAGTGGAGATAGACGACTTTAGCGTCAGGCTTTCTGGCTACTAGGTAATTGCCAATCGCGTGCATCAAGTGAGTTTTACCTAGACCCACCCCCCCGTATATAAATAGAGGGTTATAAGCACCTCCGGGGTTTTCCGCCACTTGCATGGCTGCCGCACGCGCCAGCTGGTTCGATTTTCCTTCAATGAAGTTATCGAAGGTGTTTTCTGGATTGAGGCTACCTTTATGACGTAGCTTCCCATCGATAATCACCTCCATGTTTCTGGAGCTGCGCTTGATGAGGCTTGTTCCGCGCGGAGCTTGTATGATGGCACCGCGACTTGGTGTCTCAATCACATTATCTTGCACAGCATTACGAGAGAGCGTGCTCTCGAGTTTAGTGACAGCCTCTGGAGTTTCCTGCCTTACCTCAACCTTACTTGCTCTTTGACTCTGCGAGCCGATCTCAAAGACCAGATCCACATTGTCATTATCAGAGTGTTCTTTAAGGAGTTCGCGGATTCTGCCCAGGAATTTCTCTTTTACCCAATCTAATACGAACCGATTTGGGGCATACAAGCGAATTTCATTTGGAGCAGTTTCAGCATGCAGGGGTCTTATCCAAGTATTAAACTGTTGGGAGGGCAATTCATTTTTTAGACTACTTACACAATTTTGCCAGTTCAGCGAGTTCACTCTTCTTATTACCTTCGGATATCATTTGGAGTTTTATTGAGAAGGGATTTTAGCGTGGCTGACAATAGTTATCCACACACAATACATGCAAAAGCATAAACTTAAACACTTTTTATATTGTTTTATTTCAACAACTTACAATGATACCCCCTGTAAAACACGGCACTAACGAACGGCATAAAACATTAAAGCTCATAAAACATAAGCTGTGGATAACATGTTACTAACACCGTATAATTCGTAACTTGCTGTATTTTTTAAAAATTACTGTTTCTAAACTAATTTCAATGTTTTTCTTCTCGAATCAATTGCAATAAGCGCTTGAAACATCTAGAATTCGCGCTCGGTTTAAATCCGGCAAATACACTTTTAAGTAACACTCTGGACATCATCATGAAAAGAACCTTTCAGCCAAGCAGAATCAAGCGCGCTCGTACACACGGTTTCCGTGCACGTATGGCCACTAAAGGCGGCCGTCTTGTAATTAAGCGTCGTCGTGCATGCGGTCGAGCAAAGTTGTCAGCCTAAGGCTCTCTCTTCCATCTGCGGTACTCAAGAAAGAAGAACCTGTGTCTGACTTCAGCTTTAACAAGAAGCTGCGTCTACTGGGTGCCGCAGATTTCCAACCTGTCTTTAAGCACACCCGTTACAAAGTCTCCTGTCAGCAGCTTCTTGTACTTGCTACCGACAGTGGCACCCCGTTCCCTCGCCTCGGCCTTGTTATTGCTAAAAAGAACATCCCGAAGGCTGTGCAAAGAAATCGTGTTAAACGTATCTTGCGCGAGTCGTTCAGACACAATCAAAGTTTGCTCCCTACACTAGACATCGTTATTCTAGCTCGTAGTGGCTTAGGCACACTTAACAATGAGCAGATAAGAAGAAAGATTGAACGGCACTGGGTGGATCTCATCCAAAAATCACGCAAAAAATCCGACACACGAGAATCCGAGCATGCTGGATAAACTTGCAATTGGGCTAATCACTATCTATCAGCACACGTTAAGTCTGCTGATTGGCCAACAATGCCGTTTTTACCCTACCTGCTCACATTACACCCAAGAAGCTATTGAAAAACACGGCCTAGTCCGTGGTATTGGTCTTGGTACTAAACGAATCTTGCGCTGCCATCCGTGGCATCCAGGGGGAGTCGATTTAGTCCCAGAGCCAAAAATCTCCATTGAACCCTCAAAGTCATCAACTCTGTAGTAGATAAACATGGACTCAATTAAATACCTTATTTTTGGTGGCTTGGCCGTCGTTTCATACTTGCTCCTTCTTGCTTGGCAGGAAGATTACCCGCAAGTGCCCGTTGCAGACACCGTGCAGCAAGTTATCCCCACTATTGATAACCAAGTGCAAAGTGATTTGCCCACGGTATCTGCTGTGAATAACTCCTCGTCTGATGTTCCTGTCGTAACGAGTATCCCAACGGCTTCAATTTCTCAAACAGACACTCAGATTACAGTGCGTACCGATGTCCTCAATGTGATTTTAGATCGCAATGGCGGTGATATCGTTGAAGTCTCTTTGCCTCAGTTCAAAAAGAACATCGATGTTGAGGATGACCCCTTTGTATTGCTTGAGAACAATGCACAACGCTTGTATGTCGCCAAGAGCGGCTTAGTAGGGCGCAACGGGATCGATTCAACACGCAGAGCCTTATACGAGACTCAAGCCACTACTTATACACTTGAGCAAAACGCCGATACTTTAGAAGTGGCCATGCGCTTCACCGATGCCAGTGGCGTTGCCATCACCAAACGTTTTTCGTTTGAGCGTGCAAGTTATCTAATCGATATTACTTATGAGATCAACAACACGACGAATGCGGCGTGGAGTGCGAATCTGTTTGGGCAAATCAATCGCACGAACTACGCAGATCCAAGTGTGGCTGGCGGCATTGGTCGATCATCTTTCTTAGGCTTCGCAATCACTGCTGAAGACGATCCCTATTCTAAAGTGGCTTTCGATGATGTTGATGATGGTTTAGACCCATACCAAATGACCGGTGGCTGGATTGCCATGAGCCAACATTATTTCCTTTCAGCCTGGATTCCTGCTGAAAACTCAAATAACACTTTCTCAATGCGCAAAAACCCACAGAACAGCAATGAGTACATTGGTGGTTTTACTGGCAGCGAATTCACAGTGGCCCCAGGCCAGAGCAGCACTCAGAATCTTGAATTCTATGCCGGTCCTAAAGACCAATATTCATTAAGAGAAGTCTCTCCAAACCTTGATCTTACAATCGATTATGGTTGGCTTTATTTCGCAGCCTCTCCAATCTATTGGTTGCTACGCCAAATCAATTCAATCGTGGGCAACTATGGTTGGTCCATCTTATTGTTGACGCTTACTGTTAAAGGAATCTTCTATAAGCTTTCTGCAACAAGTTATCGCTCTATGGCGAATATGCGTCGAGTCATGCCTAAAATGGCACAGCTAAAAGAGCGTTATGGCGATGACCGAGTCAAGATGCAAAAAGCCACGATGGATCTTTATAAGAAAGAAAAAATTAATCCCTTCGGTGGTTGTCTACCGATGTTAGTGCAGATGCCTGTCTTTATCGCCCTGTATTGGGTGTTAATGGAAAGTGTAGAATTACGTCAGGCACCTTTCATGTTATGGATACACGATCTATCAATAATGGATCCTTACTTTGTATTGCCATTATTAATGGGTGCATCAATGTATGCGCAATCATTATTAAGCCCTGCACCTGCAGACCCAATGCAAGCAAAAGTCATGCGCTTTATGCCTGTTATGATGACAATCTTTTTCCTCTGGTTCCCAGCAGGACTTGTTCTTTACTGGTTAGCTAACAGCGTTCTAGGTATTGCTCAGCAGTACTATATTACGAAGAAGATCGAGAAAGAGTACGAGTCAAAAAGCGCTTAATTCGGAGCGCCCTGCGCGCAATATTAATGTCTTTATATACCGACAGCGATACTATCTGCGCAATCGCGACACCACCTGGACGGGGTGGTGTCGGCGTCGTACGAATTTCAGGCCCACTCGCGACACACGTTGCTAGCACTCTTCTGCATTTCTCTCCAAGTCCACGCCACGCCCATTACAGTAAATTCTATGACGCTAATTCTGAGCTTATAGACCAAGGCATCGTCATCTCCTTTCCAGGCCCTCATTCATTTACGGGCGAAGATGTCTTAGAACTACAAGGTCATGGCGGCTCCTATATTCTCGATCGTTTACTCAAAGAAGTGCTGCTATTAGGTCCGCGCCTTGCTCGCCCAGGTGAGTTCTCTGAACGCGCTTTCATAAACGGCAAGATGGACTTAACCCAAGCGGAAGCCATTGCTGACCTTATTGAATCCAGTAGTGATGAAGCTGCACGCAGTGCTATGCGCACCTTGCAGGGTGATTTCTCAAAACTCATCAGCGCATTAAGCGATTCGATCATTAACCTCAGAGTGTATATCGAGGCCTCTATTGATTTTACAGAGGAAGAAATAGACTTTCTGACAGAAGGTAAAACTTCTGAGACCCTCGATAAAATTTTGGCCGATACCAACTCTATTCTCGCGCAAGCAAAGCAGGGCGCCATCCTAAGAGAAGGAATGTCTGTCGTGATTGCAGGCAAACCCAATGCGGGCAAATCAAGTTTACTTAATGCGCTTGCCGGAAAAGACACAGCCATCGTCACCGACATAGCAGGAACAACCCGTGACACCCTTGTAGAGCAAATTAACATTGATGGAATGCCAGTACACATCACGGACACGGCAGGCCTTAGACAGAGCCAGGACGTTGTAGAGAAAGAGGGAATACGGAGAGCAATTAAAGCCATCAGTGACGCCGACCGCGTAATGCTTGTGGTGGACTCATCCGAAGACGACGTACAAGTGAACAACTTATCGACGTTTCTTAAAACCCTGGGGATAGATGATTTGCTCACGAACGCCAATATCAACCGGCTGAGCATCGTAAAGAACAAGATCGATCTAATTGGTGAACAATGCACCGTACGAACTCTGCAGTTCGAATCCATTATCGTCACTGAAATAGCGCTCTCAGCAAAATCTCAAGAAGGCATAGAACTCCTTCGTCAACACCTTAAAGACTGTATGGGCTTCTCTCCAAGCGGAGAGGGGGGCTTTATAGCCAGACGACGACATCTCGATGCTTTACTACGAACAAAAGCGTTCTTAGAACAAGCAAAACTCCAACTCGAAGGAAGCCGAGAAGGCGAAATAGTCGCTGAAGATCTCAAACAAGCACACCGATGCTTGGGCGAAATCACCGGAGAATTCACCACAGACGACTTATTAGGCAAGATTTTCTCTAGTTTTTGCGTCGGTAAATAATTATTTTGCTCTGTATAACCTTGTAGGAAGCTGTGAATAAGCCATTGTAAAAACACTAACAAACAGTGGATGAAATTTAGGGCTAAATTGGCCTATGTATAAGTCGGTGCTTTCTCCACAGATTACACAAGCCTTGTGAATAGCTTAAACATGATTCGCACACTGACTTATGTAGAGGCTAACTAATTGTAATTAGTAATAAATAATGGCTTCTCCACAGAAAACGGCGTTACCATCATTAACATCAGTATTAGTATCTTTAAGGTTTTATTAACTATTTATAACTAACTAATAATTTAATTCTTTAAAACCGATTTACGTTTTCTTCAATTAAATTAATTACTTCAAATTTCGATTCTAAGGCTTATACTTATCGGCCCTTGGTATTTGGCCCTTGCAGGTGTTTCATGGATTTTTCAAAAAAGTACGATGTGATCGTCGTTGGCGGAGGCCATGCTGGCACCGAAGCGGCGTTGGCAGCAGCCCGTATGGGCTCGAGTACGCTTTTGATTACTCACAATATCGAAACACTCGGTCAAATGTCGTGTAATCCAGCGATTGGCGGCATTGGTAAAACCCACCTCGTCAAAGAAATTGACGCTTTGGGCGGGGCTATGGCACGAGCTACCGATCAGGCTGGCATCCAATTTCGTGTTTTGAATAGCAGCAAAGGCCCTGCGGTACGGGCTACGAGAGCACAAGCTGATCGCGTTTTGTACAAAGCGGCTATTCGAAAAATACTCGAAAACCAAGAGAATCTAGACCTATTCCAGCAAGGCGTCGATGACCTCATCGTTGAGGCGGAAACCGTTACTGGCGTTGTCACCCAAATGGGACTTCGCTTTTTTGCCTCGACGGTCGTGTTAACCACAGGAACCTTCCTCGGTGGCAAAATTCATATCGGAATGGAAAATAGCGCCGGCGGCAGAGCAGGGGATCCTCCCTCGACCATATTGGCCCAGCGCTTACGAGCACTTCCTTTCCGAGTAGCGCGCCTAAAAACAGGGACGCCTCCTCGAATTGATGCACGCTCAGTTGATTTTTCAGTGATGCAAGCACAGGCTGGCGACACGCCTATTCCTGTGATGTCGTACATCGGCAGTGCAGATGAGCATCCAGAGCAAGTTAATTGCTATATCACCTCCACAAACGAGGAATGCCACGAAGTAATTCGCGGCGGTTTAGATCGCTCCCCCATGTATACCGGGGTTATTGAGGGCTTAGGTCCACGCTATTGTCCTTCGATCGAAGACAAAGTCATGCGTTTTGCGGATAAAACCTCGCATCAAATCTTTGTTGAGCCTGAAGGTTTAAATACTCACGAACTCTACCCTAACGGTATTTCTACGAGTCTGCCTTTTGATGTGCAGATCGAGCTTGTTCGTAAAATCAAAGGCTTCGAAAACGCGCACATTACCCGTCCAGGATATGCCATTGAGTATGATTTCTTTGATCCACGAGATCTAAACTACTCGTTGGAAACCAAATTTATCAAAGGGCTTTATTTTGCAGGCCAAATCAACGGCACTACCGGCTATGAAGAGGCGGCGGCACAAGGCTTGCTCGCTGGCTTGAATGCGGCGTTATCGGCACAGGGCAAGCCGAGTTGGTGTCCGCGCCGTGACCAGGCGTACATCGGTGTTTTGGTAGACGATCTAATCACTCTTGGTACCAATGAGCCTTACCGTATGTTCACCAGTCGCGCTGAGTATCGATTGTTGCTACGTGAGGACAACGCTGATTTACGCCTTACAGCCATTGGTCGTGAGCTAGGCCTAGTGGACGATGTTCGTTGGGCGTTGTTCTGCGATAAGAGCCAAAAAATAGACGCTGAAATGGCGAGACTGAAGAAGGTGTGGATTCATGCCGATTCTGAGAAAGCCGAAAAAGTGAACGCGTTGCTAGAAAAGCCGATTTCTCGCGAATATAGCTTAGCGGATCTGCTGACTCGCCCCGAGATCACTTATGACGCTTTGCAGTTAGCTGTGGCGGATGAAAACACCGACAGTGAACCGTTGCCGGCGGCCGTGCGCGAACAAGTTGAGATCCAAATAAAGTACAAAGGGTATATCGACAGACAAGAAGAGGATATTCAGAAGTTGCGCCGTCAGGAGAATACTCCTTTGCCGGTAGATTTCGATTATCAACAAATGCAGGGGCTCTCCAATGAGCTTAAACAGAAATTAGAGAGTGTGCGGCCTGATAATATTGCTCGCGCCTCACGTATTCCTGGAATGACGCCTGCCGCGATTTCCCTGATGTTGATTTACCTGAAGAAGTATCAAGCCGTGCGTGCAAAATCCGCATGATAAAAGGCAAGGAAGAAACTGTTATCACCGCCGCCATCGAAAGCCAACTAGCCTCCGGGTTAAAAGAGTTGGGTCTTTCTTTGTCCGCAGAGCAGCAAGGAAAATTGCTCGATTACCTTGCGCTGCTAATGAAGTGGAATAAGGCGTTCAATCTTTCAGGAGTCCGTGACGCAGAGCAAATGCTGTCTCGACACATTCTGGATAGCCTGACCTTAGTAAGTTATATGCAAGGCACGCGAATACTGGATGTAGGTACGGGCCCTGGCTTACCAGGCATTCCCTTAGCTATTTGTTATCCCGATAAACAGTTTGGCTTGCTCGATAGCAACGGTAAAAAGTCTCGATTCGTGTTTCAAGCTAAGCTGCAATTAGGGCTTAGTAATATCGAAGCCATTAACGCTAGAGTAGAAAGCTTCCAAGACGATCAGCCTTTGGACATTATTGTCAGTAGGGCGTTTGCCACATTGGAAGACATGATTACTGTCACACGACATCTCGTCGTTCCGGGACATACGCGTCTCGTTGCCATGAAGGGCCTGTATCCTAGTGAGGAGCTTGCCGCCATCCCTGATGGCTTTGTGATGACAAAAGCAGAGCGGGTGTCTGTCCCAGGCTACACTGGTGAAAGGCACATCATAGAATTAGAAGCCAAAAAGGCGGAGTAGTATTCGTGTCTAGAGTATTAGCAATCGCGAATCAGAAAGGCGGAGTCGGTAAAACGACTACTTCCGTCAATTTAGCTGCCTCATTGCAGGCCACTAAACGCCGTGTCTTATTAATCGACTTAGACCCTCAGGGCAATGCCACGATGGGGATTGGTGTCGACAAATCAGATTTAGAGCTTTCAATCTACGATGTGCTGATGAAAGAGTGCACGGCCAAAGACGCCATTGTTGAGACGCCTAGCGGATGTCATCTTATTCCTGCGAATGGCGATCTTACCGCCGCCGAGATTGCATTATTGAATGTGGATGCTCGTGAGCAACGCTTAAAAGAAGTGATTGCCAGCATTGGGGATCAGTACGACTACATTGTTATAGACTGCCCACCCTCGTTAAACATGTTAACGATCAATGCCTTAGTAGCCGCTGATGGTGTCATTATTCCGATGCAGTGTGAGTACTATGCCCTTGAAGGACTTTCAGCCCTTATGGACACCATTGGGGCTATTAGCGCGACGGCGAATCCGAAATTACAGGTAGAGGGCATACTTAGAACGATGTTCGATCCTCGTAGCAAGTTGACTCTAGAAGTATCAGGACAATTATTCACACATTTCGGTGATAAGGTTTACCGCACAGTGGTTCCCCGCAATATTCGTTTAGCAGAAGCGCCTAGTTATGGGATGCCGGTATTGCAGTACGATAAGCAATCTAGAGGGGCTGTTGCCTATCTGGCGCTTGCAGGTGAAATGTTACGCCGAAATGAACAATTGCTAGCGAAGCAACAAGCTTAACGCTTGCGGCTCAATCAAATACGGAAATAACGATGACGTCGAAGAAAAAACTGGGAAGAGGCTTAGATGCGCTATTGGGCGGCAACAAGCCAAAGACTACGGCTAGCCTAGCTGATATTCCAGCATTAGGAACGCAAGCTAAAGCCAAAGATGGCGAGCTACGCAATATCCCAGTGGATTTGATTCAACGTGGAAAGTACCAGCCGCGCACCGATATGCATGAAGAGGCGCTACAGAATCTTGCTGCCTCTATTAAGGCACAAGGCGTCATGCAGCCAATCGTATTGCGTCCTATATCTGACACTCGCTATGAAATTATCGCCGGTGAGCGCCGATGGCGTGCGACCCAAATAGCAGGTTTGGACACTATTCCCGCTATTATCAAGCCGGTATCAGATGAGTCTGCTATCGCCATGTCGTTGATTGAGAACATTCAGCGCGAGAACCTCAATCCGATCGAAGAGGCAATGGCCCTAAAACGATTACAAGAAGAATTCGAGCTCACCCAGCAGGAAGTGGCCGATGCCGTGGGACGTTCTCGCGCATCCGTGACTAACCTAATGCGCCTTATTTCTTTGAGCCCAGATGTACGCTTAATGCTCGAGCGCGGCGACCTAGAGATGGGCCATGCCCGTGCATTACTGGCTCTTTCAGACGCACAACAGAGTGAAGCGGCTAAGTTGGTTGTCGGTAAAGGCTTGTCGGTGCGCCAAACAGAAGCGCTTGCCAGACAACTACTGACGGAGAAGAACAGCCCTAAAAAGCCTACAACTGTAAGTGATCCAGACATTCGCAAACTCGAAGAAAGCCTGTCTGAAACATTGGGTGCCAAGGTGCAAATCCTGCATACAGAAAAGGGTGCGGGCAAGCTAACACTGAAGTACAACTCCTTAGATGAACTCGATGGCATCCTTGCGCATATAAAATGAGCGTAAGGGCTGTTGATTAGGATCACCAAACTCCCTATAATGCGACCCTTTGGATGGCAGCGAAGGCGCCGTTAAAGAGCGCGTTAATCAAAATTAACTACATCGTGTCGACCATTAAAGCTCCTCCCATCTATAAGATTATAGCCAGCCAGCTAATCGCTGTTGGTTTCATAACAACGGTCGGGTATACGACGTTGGGCTGGATAAATGCTTATTCTTTGCTGTTAGGTGGCATGATTTGCGCAGTACCGAATGCTTATTTTACATTTAAAGCGTTCAGATATAGGGGCGCGCGAGCAGCACAGAAAATCGTCAGAGCGTTTTATGTAGGTGAGGCCGTCAAGATTTCATTGATGTGTGCCGGTTTTGCTTTGACCTTTGTTTATGTAGAGCCTTTAAGCTCCGGAGCGCTGTTCGCAGGGTTCATATTAGTATACTTAACTGGTTTGCTGGCAACGTCCCGGCTGATCGACCAACGATAATTAACACAGTGAATTTAAAAGACTAAGTCATGGCAACTTCACACGAAACAGTTGAAACAGCGCAAACCGCAACGGAATACGTCCAGCATCACCTTGGGTTTTTAACCTTTGGCGAACGCCTTGATGGCAGTTATGGTTTTGCACAATCAACCCAAGAAGCCGCAAGCATGGGTTTTTGGTCCATCAATGTCGACTCGATGCTAATGTCCGTTTTGCTGGGAGTGCTATTTCTTGGCATGTTCCGCTTTGGCATCAAGAACGCTACTAGTGGCAAGCCTGGAGGTTTCCAAAACTTCCTAGAAATCCTAGTAGAGTTTGTACAGTCGAACGTTAAGACTAGCTTCTACGCCAAAAGCGATCTCATCGGCCCGCTCGCTCTGACTATCTTTTGTTGGATCTTCTTGATGAACGCCATGGACTTGGTCCCAGTAGACTGGATTCCATTGTTGGCGCAGACCATTGCCGGCGACCCACACCTCTATTTCAAAGCAGTACCCACGACCGATCTGAATATCACTCTGGGTTTTGCGATTAGCGTATTCTTCCTAATCATTTTCTACAGCATTAAAGTCAAAGGGCTTGGCGGCTTTTTGGGTGAATTCGCATTCCACCCATTCGGTAAATGGGCCATGCCTCTTAACCTCATTCTCGAGCTGCCTGGTTTCCTTGCGAAACCTGTATCCCTAGCACTGCGACTCTACGGAAACTTCTTCGCTGGCGAAGTAATTTTCTTAGTGATTGGTTTGGTAGGCTATTGGCAGTTGCCACTACATTTTGGCTGGGCAGTGTTCCATATTCTTATAGTTACCCTACAAGCGTATTTGTTCATGATGCTAACCATTGTGTACCTAAATCAGGCACACACGACTCACTAAACCCTTTAATCACAACTGTAAAATCTTAGTAAAACTTGGAGATATAAATGGAAACTGTACAGGCTTTTTCTTTGATCGCTGCTGCAATTATTTTTGGCATCTGTGGTGCTGGCACCGCTGTAGCGTTCGGTAACCTTGGTGGCAAACTGATTGAGAGCTCCGCTCGTCAGCCAGAACTGGCCCCTAAACTGCAAACTCAGTTCTTCTTGGTTGCAGCATTCGTAGACGTAATCTCTATCATTGGTGTGGGCATGGCGTTCTTGTTCATTTTCGCGAACCCATTCGTTTAAGATCGAACGGATAGTCGGGCTGTTAACGCTTAAGTTAACGACAACTATTTTTTTTGAGGTACCTGCATGAATCTCAACGCAACCATAATCGGACAATCGATTGCTTTCTTCGTATTCGTCTGGTTTTGCATGAAATATGTCTGGCCTCCGATCACTGCCATATTGGAAGAGCGCCAAACAAAAATCGCCGAAGGTCTTGAGGCAGCTGATCGAGCCCAACGTGATTTGAACTTAGCGCAAAACAAAGCGGCAGAAGAATTGCGTGAAGCCAAGCTGCAAGGTGCAGCATTAATCGAACAAGCTAATAAGCGTTCCAATCAAATCGTCGATGAGGCGAAAGATAAAGCACGTGAAGAAGGCCAACGATTAATCGCCGGCGCCAAAGCTGAAATAGAAATGGAGCTACAACGAGCGAAGGAAGATCTCCGCGCACAAGTAGCAGCAATTGCTGTAGCTGGTGCTGAGAAGATTCTAGAGTCCTCGATCGATCAGGCGGCTAACGAAGAGCTAATGAAGAAGCTCGCATCTGAGCTATAAAAGGCGATAAGTAATGGCAGAGTCAATTACATTAGCCAGACCGTATGCCAAAGCAGCCTTTGAGGTTGCATTGGCTGCAAACGAACTGGGTGCCTGGTCACAGGCACTGAAGTTGCTGGCAAGCGTGGCAAAGAGCGAGAAAGTGAGTAGGTTTTTACTCTCACCGGAACTCACTGCCAAGCAACAAGCAGACGCGCTCGTCGATATTTGCAGTGAAGAGCTTTCGCCTAAGACGCATAAGCTTGTTCAAGTACTCGCTGAAAACAAGCGCCTCATTTTGCTTTCAGAAATATCTGAGCTATTTGACGCATTGAAAGCGAATCAAGAGCAGACAGTGGACGTTGAACTGTCTACTGCGTTTGAACTGAACCAAGAAGTTGTGAACAAAATTACCCAGGCACTCAAGACTCGCTTGAACAGAGAGATCAATTTGCAAACGCGAGTTGATCAATATCTGATCGGTGGCGCAGTCATACGCGCAGGCGATACCGTTATCGATAGCTCTGTCCGGGGAAAATTGACCAAATTAGCCGAAGCAATGAATTCCTAGAAGAACTGGGAATGAGGGAAAAAGCATGCAACAACTGAATCCATCAGAAATCAGTGAAATCATTAAGCAGCGTATCGACAATCTCGATGTTTCCGTGCAAGCGAAAAACGAAGGCACGATCGTCAGCGTTTCGGACGGTATTATCCGCATCCACGGCCTAGCTGACGTGATGTATGGTGAGATGATCGAGTTCGACGGCGGCATCTTCGGGATGGCATTGAACCTAGAGCGAGATTCTGTCGGCGCAGTTGTTCTAGGCGATTACAAATCTTTAGCAGAAGGGCAAACAGCTCGCTGTACTAAGCGTATTCTTGAAGTACCGGTTGGTCCTGAACTGGAAGGCCGAGTAGTAGATGCACTTGGTAAGCCAATAGACGGTAAGGGCGCTGTAAACGCAAAGCTCAGCTCACCAGTTGAAAAAGTAGCGCCAGGCGTTATTGCTCGTCAATCAGTTGATCAGCCAGTGCAAACTGGTTTGAAAGCAATTGATGCGATGGTACCGATTGGTCGCGGCCAACGTGAGTTGATCATTGGTGACCGTCAAGTCGGTAAAACGGCTGTGGCCATCGATGCGATCATCAACCAAAAAGGTAAGAACGTTAAGTGTGTCTACGTCGCTATCGGTCAGAAGCAATCTTCTATCGCTAACGTAGTACGCAAGTTGGAAGAGCACGGCGCGATGGAATACACCATTGTTGTTGCTGCCGGCGCATCTGATCCAGCCTCTATGCAGTTCATCGCTCCTTACGCGGGTTGCTCAATGGGTGAGTACTACCGTGACCGTGGCGAAGATGCATTGATCATTTATGATGATTTGACTAAACAAGCTTGGGCTTACCGTCAGATCTCCTTGTTGCTACGTCGACCACCAGGTCGTGAAGCATATCCTGGCGACGTGTTCTATTTGCACTCACGTCTTCTAGAGCGCGCATCACGAGTAAGTGCAGCGTACGTAGAAAAGTTCACTAACGGTGAAGTGAAAGGTAGAACAGGCTCTTTGACTGCACTACCAATCATCGAAACCCAAGCGGGCGACGTATCGGCATTCGTACCAACAAACGTTATTTCGATTACAGATGGTCAGATCTTCCTAGAATCGGATCTGTTCAACGCTGGTATTCGTCCTGCGATTAACGCTGGTTTGTCTGTATCGCGTGTTGGTGGTGCGGCTCAAACTAAGATCATCAAGAAGTTGGGTGGCGGTATTCGTATCGCACTGGCGCAATACCGTGAGCTTGCAGCATTTGCTCAGTTTGCCTCAGACCTAGATGACTCTACTCGCGCACAGCTTGAGCACGGTCAACGTGTAACAGAGCTAATGAAGCAAGCTCAATACTCTCCGCAATCAGTTGCTGAGATGGGTCTTGTTTTGTACGCAGCGAACGAAGGCTTCTTGAAAGACGTTGAGCTAGACAAGATCGTAGCGTTTGAAAAAGCGTTGTTGTCTTACGCGAACAGTGAGCATTCTGCACTACTAGCGTCTATCAACGAGAAGGGCGATTTTAACGACGATATCGCAGCACAATTGAAAGCGACTATTGAGAAGTTTAAGTCTACCCAGACCTGGTAATTGATATTTAAGCGGTGAGATATGGCTGTTGGCAAAGAGATTCGAACAAAGATCTCCAGCATTAAGAACACACAGAAAATTACCAGTGCAATGGAGATGGTGGCTGCGAGTAAGATGCGCAAGGCACAAGAACGTATGCAGCTTGGTAAACCCTATGCGGCGCGAATTCGCGACGTTATAGGGCATGTGGCAAATGCGACACCTGAATACCACCACGTTTATTTCAATGAGCGTGAAGTCAAGAACGTGGGATACATCGTTGTATCCTCCGATCGTGGACTATGTGGTGGCCTAAACATTAACGCCTTTAAGGCGACAGTGAAGGCCATGTCAGAGTGGAAGAAACAAAACGTTGGCATAGAGTTTTGTGCCATCGGCGCGAAAGCGACGTCATTCTTCAATAACTACGGTGGCAAAGTTGTTGCGACTATTCGTGGTATCGGTGAAGCACCGAAAGTTGAAGATGTCATTGGCGCAGTGAAAGTCATGTTAGATAAGTTTGCGAGTGGCGAGATCGATAAGCTCTATGTCGTCAGCAACAACTTTGTAAACACGATGACACAAAAACCAGTGGTTGCTCAGTTACTACCGCTAGAGGCGTCGAAAGACAAAGCCCTCAAGCATCACTGGGATTACATCTACGAGCCTGAACCACAAGAGTTGTTGGATGCCCTTTTAGGGCGTTACGTTGAGGCGCAGGTTTATCAAGCAGTCGTTGAAAACAACGCTTGTGAACAAGCCGCTCGAATGATGGCAATGAAAAACGCCACAGACAACGCTGGCGACATAATCGAAGACCTTGGTTTGATTTACAACAAGGCTCGACAAGCATCAATTACGCAGGAGCTTTCTGAGATTGTTAGTGGTGCTGCAGCGGTTTAACGCGGCGCAACGCAATCGGAAAGCAAACATTTAGTAAAAAAGAATTCAGCAAGATCTTGGATTTAGACCTTAAGAGGAACCGAACATGAGTAGCGGTCGTATCGTTCAAATTATTGGTGCTGTTATCGACGTACAGTTTCCACGGGAATCAGTCCCCAAGGTATATGACGCTCTGTTGGTAGAGGGTAAAGAGACAACACTAGAAGTTCAGCAGCAGCTGGGTGACGGCGTTGTACGTACCATTGCCATGGGCAGTACCGAAGGTCTGTCTCGCGGACTAAACGTTAATGACACTGGTAACCCAATCTCTGTACCAGTGGGCATAGAAACACTAGGCCGTATCATGGACGTCTTGGGTAACCCAATCGACGAACGTGGTGCAATCGGTGAGAAAGACCGTATGCCTATTCACCGTGACGCACCTGCGTACGATGAACTCGCTGCCTCTAACGATCTACTCGAAACTGGCATCAAAGTTATCGACTTGATCTGTCCTTTCGCCAAAGGCGGCAAGGTTGGTCTATTCGGTGGTGCGGGTGTTGGTAAGACCGTTAACATGATGGAGCTAATCAACAACATCGCGAAGGCCCACAGTGGTCTATCTGTATTCGCAGGGGTTGGTGAGCGTACTCGTGAAGGTAACGACTTCTACCACGAAATGTCTGAGTCTAAAGTTATCGATCTCGATAACCTAGAAAACTCAAAAGTGGCCATGGTTTACGGTCAGATGAATGAGCCCCCCGGTAACCGTCTACGTGTTGCATTGACTGGTTTGACGATGGCTGAGAAGTTCCGTGACGAAGGCCGTGACGTACTTTTCTTTGTTGATAACATCTACCGTTACACACTAGCGGGAACAGAAGTATCAGCATTGCTTGGTCGTATGCCATCAGCGGTAGGTTATCAGCCAACTTTGGCAGAAGAGATGGGTGTTCTTCAGGAACGTATCACCTCTACTAAGACTGGTTCGATTACTTCTATCCAAGCGGTATACGTACCTGCGGACGATTTGACTGACCCTTCACCTGCGACGACGTTTGCTCACCTTGATGCAACGGTTGTATTGTCACGAGCTATTGCTGAGCAAGGTATCTACCCTGCGATCGATCCTCTCGACTCTACTTCTCGTCAACTTGATCCGCTAGTTATCGGACAAGACCATTATGACGTGGCACGTGGCGTACAGACTGTATTGCAGCGCTTCAAAGAACTGAAAGACATTATTGCGATTCTAGGTATGGATGAATTGTCAGAAGAAGACAAACTTATCGTATCGCGCGCTCGTAAAATTCAACGCTTCCTTTCTCAGCCATTCTTTGTGGCAGAGGTGTTTACGAACACTCCAGGAAAGTATGTGCCATTGAAAGATACAATTGCAGGGTTTAAAGGCATTCTTGCGGGTGATTATGACAACATCCCAGAGCAGGCCTTTAACATGGTCGGCAGCATCGACGAAGCTTTGGCAAAAGCTAAGACACTGTAACTGTATTAACCGCCAACAGAGAGCTATGAAATGGCTATGACTATGCACTGCGACATCGTAAGCGCTGAAGAAAATATTTTCAGCGGACTAGTCGAGATACTGGTCGCAACAGGCACGTTGGGTGACTTGGGTGTAGCGCCCGGTCACGCACCACTTTTGACTGCCCTTATCCCAGGACCAGTACGAGTAGTGTTACAAGACGGTTCTGAGCAAATCTACTACGTTTCTGGTGGTTTTCTTGAAGTGCAAAGTGGTGTTGTCACTGTATTGGCTGATACTGCATTGCGTGCAGATGACGTCAATGAAGCGGCAGCGTTGCAAGCGATTGAAGATGCCAATGAAGCGATAGCGAATAAAGATTCTGAATTTGAATATTCGCGTGCTGCTGTGCAGCTAGCTGAAGCGGCCGCACAATTGCGTGCGTTGCGACAACTACGTAAATAAGCCGTCCGTTAGGCTTTAAAAGAGAAGGGTAGCAATCGCTACCCTTTTTTTATGCCTGATAAAAAGCAAGCCAACAGCGACAAGCAAACTCGGTTAAACTACGGACATTATTGGGAAAAAGAAGCGTGAGCGATATGAGCGATAATCCAGTCCAAGCCCTAGAAGTTGTCATCCTCGCGGCCGGAAAAGGCACTAGGATGTACTCCAGCACGCCCAAAGTCTTGCATGCAATTGGCGGTGAGACGCTCTTAGGCCATGTCATAAAATCCGCTCAGGACCTAAACCCAACGACCATTCATATCGTCGTGGGTTTTGAGGGCGAACAAGTCAAAGAGCGCTTCGCCACCCACAATATTTCTTGGGCCGAGCAGACGGAACAACTAGGGACTGGTCATGCTGTGGCCCAGGCGCTGCCCAATATCGATCTAGATAGTATGGTGCTGGTGCTTTATGGGGATGTTCCTCTTATTACAACTGACACACTTAGTAAGCTTACCGAACTATGTCGCCCTGATGCTGTTTCTCTTCTTACGGTTAATAGCACTGATCCTAGCGGTTTAGGCCGAATAATCCGTGACGCCCAACAGTGCGCCATTGCGATAGTGGAAGAGAAAGATGCTACTGCTACTCAGAAAGGCATCCATGAAACTAATAGTGGAATCTTAGCGGCACCTGCCAAGAAACTAAAACAATGGCTAGCGGCACTTAGCCCTAAAAATGCACAGGGCGAATACTACTTAACAGATATTATTGCTATGGCGGTACAGGATCACTGCACGGTCGCAACGCTATCAGTCGATGACGAGTTAGAAGTGTTAGGTGTGAACAATAAAGTGCAGTTGTCTCAGCTCGAAAGACACTACCAAAAGCGAAAAGCACAGGAGTTACTACTTGCCGGGGTGACCTTGTTTGACCCTGCTAGAGTGGATGTACGCGGAACCCTGCAATGTGGCCGTGATGTGGAAATCGACATCAACACTATCTTCGAAGGGGATGTACAGCTCGGCAACAATGTAAAAATTGGCTCTAATGTTGTGATCAAAAATTCTCGTATCGGAGATAATACGCAAGTACTTGCCAATAGCCATATAGAGGAAAGCCAGATAGCCGACTCTTGCACCATTGGACCTTACGCTCGACTTCGAACAGGCACACACTTAGACAATAATTCCAAAATCGGCAATTTTGTTGAAACAAAAAAAGCGCGTATAGGCGAAGGCAGTAAAGTGAACCACCTAAGCTACATCGGTGACGCAGAAGTAGGTAAGAACGTTAACATCGGTGCAGGTACTATCACCTGTAATTACGATGGCAGGAACAAATTTTTAACGCGCATACAAGACGGGGTCTTTGTTGGCTCCAATACAGCATTAGTAGCTCCCGTCGAGATTGGAAAATACGCATCGATTGGTGCCGGTTCGACAATAACGAAAAGTGTTGGCGATAACGAACTAGCGGTAGCAAGAGCGCGGCAACGTAATATCGATGGCTGGAAACGGCCCGAGAAAAAGTAAGAGTTTGTGGAGAAAAATATGTGTGGAATTGTAGGCGCAGTGGCGCAAAGGGATGTATCCGGTATTCTGCTAGAAGGTCTGAAACGACTAGAATATAGAGGCTATGACTCCGCAGGGATGGCGTTGATCAATCCCGAACATGATGCCGTGGATTGTATAAAAGCGGTTGGCAAAGTAGAGAAACTTGAAGAGTCGATGTCCAAACGTCCTTTCTCAGGGAGTATCGGTATTGCGCACACTCGATGGGCCACTCATGGCGAGCCTAGCGAGAAGAATGCGCATCCCCATTTATCAGATGACGATATTGCTTTAGTCCACAACGGCATCATTGAGAATTTTTCACCTTTGCGTGAGCAGCTTATTAAGGACGGTTACACCTTTAAGTCGGACACTGACACCGAAGTGGTTGTTCATTTGATTAAACAGCAGATCAAAGACAACGGCCATAATCTTCTCGATGCCGTAAAAGCGACAATCAAGAAATTACATGGTGCCTACGGCCTGTGTGTTATTTATCACAATGAACCCAGTAAGATTATTGTCGCGCGTAGCGGTAGTCCTTTGGTGATTGGTGTAGGCATTGGTGAAAACTTTATCGCCTCCGATGCGCTAGCGCTTGGCCAAGTTACGGATAGATTTATTTATCTAGAGGAAGGCGACGTTGCGGAGCTAAGCCTCAAAACTATTCGTATATGGAATGGCGACAAGAAAGTTACACGCCCTACAACGCATATTGCGAGCGAAGTGGCAGAAGTAGAAAAAGGCGAGTATGGGCATTTCATGCTCAAAGAAATATTTGAGCAACCGAAAGTAATTCGCGACACACTAAGTGGAAGAGTCAGCGATACTCATGTGCTAGAAGAGGCCTTTGGCGTTAAGGCAAAAGCCATATTCGATCAAGTGAAAAGCGTCCAAATTGTCGCATGCGGTACCAGTTTCCATGCAGCGATGATCACTAAATATTGGTTGGAAAACATCGCAAAAATTTCCTGTTCTGTCGACATCGCTAGCGATTATCGTTATCGCAATATCATAGCGACACCTGGCACTTTATTTGTAACCATCTCGCAATCTGGTGAAACGGCCGACACCTTAGCTGCACTAAGATACTCACGGGAATTAGACTATGTCGGTAGGCTTGCTATATGTAATGTTGCCACTAGTTCTCTAGTACGCGAATCGGATTTTTGTTTGTTAACAACAGCAGGTCGTGAGATTGGTGTGGCTTCTACCAAAGCGTTTACCACACAGCTCTGTGTTCTTTTGTTAATGACATTAGTGATCGCCCGACGTCATGGCATGATTGAAGAGGTTGAGTTAGGACATGTAAAAGCCCTCAATGCGCTTCCTGATCTTGTGGCTAAAACATTAGAGCTCGATAACGAAATCAAAGAGATGTCGAGAAACTTGATCGACAAGAATCATGCATTGTTTCTTGGACGCGGCATTCAGTATCCTGTAGCAAAAGAGGGTGCTTTGAAACTAAAAGAAATTTCTTATATTCATGCCGAGGCTTATCCTGCTGGCGAATTGAAGCATGGGCCTTTAGCGTTGGTAGATGAAAAAATGCCAATTATAGCAGTTGCTCCCAATGATGAATTGTTAGGAAAATTACGTGGCAACCTAGCAGAGGTTAGTGCACGAGGCGGTAAACTTTTTGTTTTCGCTGATGTAGAGGCAGGCTTTAAAAACGAGAATAATTTCAAAGTTATTAATGTGCCTTCTATACCTGACATCTTGGCGCCAATTATCTATACGATTCCGCTGCAACTTTTGTCGTATCACGTTGCCATCTTCAAAGGCACCGATGTTGATCATCCGCGTAATTTGGCTAAATCGGTCACGGTTGAATAACGAGTGCAAGCGTCATTGTTAAAGTTGTCGGAGTACAACATAGTTTTAAAATGAGCATTAAAGTTGCAATAAATTTCAGCTAGGAGGGCGTGCTTGGCAAAAGCATTGGAACAAAAGACCCCTCCTTTGGCGGCATCGAAGCCGTTATGTCTTCTTACTTTTTCGTTGATTGTGATTGCAATGACCGCCGCCAGCTTGTCCTTCAAGTTAAGTGTTCGGAAGCACTCCAGGACCCCTCGAGCTATCTAGAAACTGGAAATTGAACACAGGTACTGGATAGTAAAAGGAATCCCCTGGTGTCTGAGCGTTAGAATACTTCCGCCCGGCTATCCTTATCTGAGAAAGCGTTCAATTAATGCTACTACGTAGCAAGGTCTAGGTTTGCCTGTGCTACTATGCCGCGCTCTTAAGAGTGGACGAGAGACCAACTTAACCCTCCGCCAGCGCCTTAAGGCATCAATTTGTAGTAATCGTTCTCTAATGAGCCTACCTTGACCGCTAGATTTATATTCGCATAAATTTCTAACGTCCTTCGGACAAGACTTGCGGCTGCATGCCGTTTAAGTCGCTACGCAGATCTGATAATCAAAAGGGAAAACCCCATCGCCTCTCTTAAAGATCAAACCGCTGAGAATCAGATTCTTATCAAGCTTTTGACTGGCATGTTCGATGCCGCACCCAGCATAGAAGTCCTCAACATGCTCAAGCAGACAGTTGCTAGCGGCACGAGCTGGGATGAACTTGCGATTGAGCTCGGGAATACAATACAGTTTCAAGGGCTATATTCACCATCATTGAGCGATGATGTCTTTGCCAGCAAATATCTGGGATCGATGATCCCAGGCTATAACGCCAACATTGCCGCGCATCAAAGCGCTCACGATGAAATGGTTGCACTGCTAGAAAGCGGGATGCCTGCCGGCCAGGTTATCTTCAAGTTACTGGTCGTGCTGCATAGCGTATCCACTACTGACCCTATCTGGGGCGCTGCCCTCAGGCAGTGGGAAAACAGTTCGGAAGCGGCCAGCCACTATGCCATCGATAAGGCACAAAGCAGCGACTCCTTCGCCACGATGCAAGATGTCATCAAGGGCGTCTATGCCGATACCGCATCACTAGCCACAGTAATTGAACGCATTGATCAAATCGCCGCTACCGGCAAGTTCACGCTAAAAGGCAAGGTGCAGGATGGCTACCTAAGTGGCGCCACCGTGTTTATCGACACCAACGGGGATGGCAAGCCCAACCCTTTTGAGGTCAGCACCACTACAGATGCCAAGGGCGACTTCACGCTGCCAGGCAGCGATTTCGGAACTATCGTCATCACCGGCGGCACAGACATCACCACCAAATTACCGTTCACCGGCGTAATGACCGCTCCCGCTGGATCCACAGTCATCAATCCACTAACCACTTTGCAGCAAGCGTTTATCGCCAAGGGCTACAGCGCAGATGAAGCAGAAGCCAAGGTGGGGCAAGCACTGGGGATAGACGTCGGCAATATCGACCTAACGACCTATGACCCACTCGCTGCAGCACTCGACATCAACGCGAATGGAAACGACCGGGCATTCGCTAGCGCAGTGCACGCCCAAGCCACGAAGGTATTGAATTTGGTCGCTGCCGGCGCCGGGCTACTGATAGGCGCAGCGGGAGGCCCCGAGAAATTCTCTCAAGCCAAAGCCATGGACGCACTGTATCAATCGTTGGTCCGTTACATCGAGCAGGAGACTAATGGAGCCATTAGTCTTAGCGACACTAGTGTTATTAAAAATGTTGTGGGTGGAAGTATTGCGGCTGCAGACGACGCCGATTTGACGGCAGCTGCTTCCAATCTCGGGAGCATGACAGACAATTTCGCCACCATACTGGCGGACAGTGCAGGGAAGATCGATGCCGTCATAGCCAAGGGAGAGGACGGCACCTTGTCACTAGCTAAGGTCGGCCAAATAGCGGCACTTGCTCAAGGCGATATGACTAACAAGATTCAAATCGCGGCGAGCAACGGAAGTATTGAATCTGCTCTGGTTCGAAGTTTCACGGGTGCTGCGGCAGACGCTGCCGCGGCGAAGATAGTAATTGGTGACTTGGATCCGAATAGCACCACGGATGATGCAGCAATTGCGGCAGTTAACCCACCCGAGGATGTTGGCGACACCACCGCACCCACGCTGGTTATCAACAGTAATGTCACCGCGGTTAAGGTGGGCGAGACCGCAGTCATCACCTTTGCGTTTAGTGAAGACCCGGGCAGCACCTTCGCCTGGGACGGCAGCACCGGCGATGTTGTGGTCGCCGGCGGCACGTTGGGGGCCATAAGCGGTAGCGGTCTGACCCGCACCTCCACCTTCACACCGACCGCCGGAACGGCCTCGGGCGCTGCCAGCATTACGGTGGCAGGCGGACTCTATACAGATCCCGCCGGCAATACCGGCGGGGGAGGCACTACGCCTGCCATCAGCATCGACACGCTGGCGCCGACGCTGGCTATCACCAGCAATGTCGCCGCCGTCAAAGGAGGCGAGACCGCGGCGATCACCTTCACTTTTAGCGAAGATCCAAGCGGCACCTTCGCTTGGGACGGCAGCACCGGCGACATCGTAGTCGCCGGCGGCACTTTAGGAGCGATAGGTGGCAGCGGTCTGACCCGCAGCGCCACCTTCACCCCGACTGCCGGAACGGCTTCCGGCGCTGCTAGCATTACGGTCGCTGGCAGTCTTTACACAGATGCCGCCGGCAATATTGGAGGCGGTGCCACCACGCCTGCCATCAGCATCGACACATTGGCGCCGACGCTGACCATCACCAGCAATGTCGCCGCCCTCAAGGCGGGCGAGACCGCGGCCATCACCTTCACCTTTAGCGAGGATCCAGACAGCACCTTCGCTTGGGACGGCAGCACCGGCGATGTCGTGCTCGTCGGCGGCACGTTGGGAGCCATAAGCGGTAGCGGTCTGACCCGCAGCGCCACATTCACGCCGACGCCCAACATGGCTTCCAGCAATGCCAGCATCACGGTTGCAGGAAGCGGCTACGCTGATGCCGCCGGCAATAGTGGAGGCAATGGCAGTACGCCGGCCATTAGTATCGACACACTGGCGCCGACGCTGGCCATCACTAGCAACGTCGCCGCCCTCAAGGCGGGCGAGACCGCGGCCATCACCTTCACCTTTAGCGAGGATCCAGACAGCACCTTCGCTTGGGACGGCAGCACCGGCGACATCGTGGTCGCCGGCGGCACGTTGGGAGCCATAAGCGGTAGTGGTCTGACCCGCACCGCCACCTTCACCCCGACTGCCGAAACGGCCTCCGGCGCTGGCAGTATTACAGTGGCGAGCGGTCTTTACACAGATCTCGCCGGCAATACCGGCGGCAATGGCACTACGCCTACCATTAGCATCGACACACTGGCGCCGACGCTGGCCATCACCAGCAACGTTGCCGCCGTCAAGGCGGGCGAGACCGCAGCGATCACCTTCACCTTTAGCGAAGATCCAGGCAGCACCTTCGCCTGGGACGGCAGCACCGGCGATGTCGTGGTCGCCGGCGGCACTTTAGGAGCGATAGGTGGCAGCGGTCTGACCCGCAGCGCCACCTTCACACCGACCGCCGGAACGGCCTCGGGCACCGCCAGCATCACCGTTGCAGGAAGCGGGTACGCTGATCCCGCGGGCAATACCGGCGGCGACGGCACCACACCAGCCATCAGTATCGACACATTGGCGCCGACGGCGGCCAACGCTGCTGCGAGTGCGGCAGCAGGCCCGTTGATCAATGCCGGGGAAGAAGCAGCAGGCGTGATCGTCATCGCTACTCTGGCAGGGACCGGTGCAGTAGCTGGTGACAGCATCAACTTATTGTTGGGCGGAGCCCCCTTTTCGACACCGCTCACCCATGTATTAACCCCTGGCGAAGTGACCTCCGGTAGCTACAGTTTCGACATCGCTACCGGCACCCTAGGCGCCAACGGCGCTAAGTCGCTGAGCACGGTAGTGACCGACGTCGCAGGCAACGTCGGCACAGCGAGTCCGGCATTGGCATTGACGCTGGACCTTACCGCACCGACAGCGGCCAGCACTGCCGCAACAGCGGCAGCAGGACCACTGATCAATTCCGCCGAAGAGGCGGCAGGCGTGATCGTCATCGCCACCTTGACAGGAACCGGTGCAGTGGCTGGCGACACCATCAACTTACTGTTGGGTGGAGCGCCTTTCACGACACCGCTCACCCATGTATTAACGGCCGGCGAGATAGACACCGGCAGTTACAGTTTCAACATCGCTACGGGCACACTAGGCGCGAACGGCGCTAAGTCATTGACCACGGTGGTGACCGACGCCGCAGGCAATGTCGGAGCAGCAAGTCCGGCACTAGCTTTAACGTTAGACCTTACCGCTCCCACTCTCTCAATCACCAGCGACGTCGCCGCCCTCAAGGCGGGCGAGACCGCAGCCATCACTTTCGCCTTTAGCGAAGACCCAGGCAGCACCTTCGCCTGGGACGGCAACACCGGAGACCTCGTGGTCACCGGCGGCACGTTGGGAGCCATAAGCGGTAGCGGTCTGACCCGCAGCGCCACCTTCACCCCAACCGCCGGAACGGCCTCCGGCGCTGCCAGCATTACGGTGGCGAGCGGTCTTTACACAGATGCCGCCGGCAATACCGGCGGGGGAGGCACTACGCCTGCCATCAGCATCGACACACTTGCTCCAACGGCTGCCAGCGCTGCTGCAACTGCAGCAGCGGGCCCCTTGATTGATGATGCAGAAGAAGCGGCAGGCGTAGACGTAGTAGCGACACTCGCTGGAACCGGTGCAGTGATAGGCGACACCATCGAATTACTATTAGGCGGAACATCCTTTACGGTCGCACTCACGCACATACTGACGACTGACGAGGTAAATGGAGGCAGCTATAGTTTCAACCTCGCAGCCGGCACTCTAGGTGAGAACGGGGTCAAGTCGCTGACCACTATCGTGACCGACGAAGCAGGCAATATCGGGGCGGCGAGCCCGGCATTGGAGTTAACGCTCGATACTACGGGGGATACGTTCACACTCACTGCGGGTGCGGATACAGGTGCCTCCTTCATTGGTACCAACGGCACTGACACGTATGTCGGAACCTATAATGATGCTGGGACTGGTACGTGGAATATCGCGGATGAAATCGATGGTGCCGGTGCCAGCGATACGCTCAATATCACCCCTCTTGGAGAAGCTGCTATCACACTGGCCGACACCTATTGGAGTGGTATTAGCAATATAGAGAAAATTGTAATCAACACCACAGGTGCTGGCGCACAAACCATTACCGCCGGTGCCAATTTCCAAGCGGCATTCGCTGCGGCAGGCGTTTCCCTAGAGACAACTTCCACTGCAGGTGCGATTAGTCTTGATCTGGGAGCATTTAATGGGGCCGCAACACTCGCAATCACAACCAATGCTGGTGCGCAGACGATCATTAGCACAGGTGCAAGTGCGGTCACTGTAGTCTCAACATCCGGCGCAGGGGTCACGACTATTACCACGGGTGCCGGCAACGATACTATTACCCTGCTGGCCACTGCTGCGGCCGATGCTAACGTGATTACAGCAAACGTGGGTGCCGACATAATCACCCTTGTGACTGGCGCCTTTGCCGCGTCGGAAACTATCGTGATTGGCGACAACCACTCTGGCACTGGAACTCTTAGCTCAGCGGATACAATCAATAATTTTAACTCTACGATTGATAAACTGCAGATGGGAACAGCGGGCAGTAATACAAACTATTTGGAAGCAGTCCAGTTTGCGGATTTTGCAACGGCATCAGCTGCTGCGAATAGCGCGATGAACAGTACGATCATGTATTACATGACCAGCACCGCTGCTGATGGCGGACTATTATTCGTAGACAATAACCTTGACGGAACCGTCGATTCCCTCATTAAGTTGACCGGTCTATCGGATACAAGCTTTGCGTTCGGCGATATCATTGGCTAATGGATTAGCGTACCGCTAGCCTTAGCAAAACTAGGTGAAGCCGAGGGTAATCATCCCTTTTATTCGCACATGTCCTTTGTCTGACCCTCGGGCGAGTCATGGGTTGATACACCGATAAGACCTTGTGCTATCTTCTGCCCCTACTATGCCTACTAATAAACTTAATCAATTAAATCCTTTGCGGTCTATGGAACCCAATCAAGCCGCGATTGTATTCATGGTCACATTGAATGCCTTCAGCACCCCCATGATGCTATCGGCGACCAATGTCGCACTGCCGGCGATAAGTGAGAACTTTTCCCTGTCTGCAGTGACACTAAGCTGGGTTCCGATGGCTTATCTCATGGCCAGCGCCATGTTTATTCTAATCTTCGGTCGAGTCGCAGATCTGTTCGGACGCACGCGCCTATTCCTACTAGGCACCGGTGCTGTAGTTGTGACCTCAATTTTTACAGCGCTTTCAATCAGCCAAGAGATGCTGCTATTGGGCAGATTTTTGCAGGGCATAAGTGCTGCAATGCTTTATGCCACGCAAATGGCCATTGTCTCCTCGGTATTCCCCCCAGAGCGACGTGGGAGGGCCATCGGCATTGTGGTGTCTGCGGTATATGTTGGCCTCGCTGCAGGCCCTCTTCTAGGAGGAGTCGCGACGGACTTGTTCGGCTGGCGTGCAAACTTCCTCTTACACATCCCACTGGCGCTAGTTGTAATACATATTGGACTACACAAAGTGAAAGGCGAGTGCTCCGGTAAAAAGGGTGATCTAGATTTCATCGGTGCGGCACTGTTTGCCCTGACGATCCTACTACTGTGCTTGGCTATAACCAGCTTTCCGGGAAAGTGGAGCATGGCATTGCTTGCACTCTGTCTAGTGATCCTGACTATCTTTATTCGTCACGTCAAAACTGTTGAGAATCCAATATGGGACATTAGGCTTTTTTGGGGTAATGCAATATTCACCCGTTCCTGTGGCGCATCGTTGATCATGTACACAGCCATCTATGCCAACGTCGTGTTGATGAGCCTTTATCTTCAACAGATTAAATTACTTAGTGCCACAGAGACTGGATTGTTCCTAATGATTCAGCCCATCAGCATGGCGGCACTCTCGCCGGTCTTTGGTAGACTTTCGGATCGCATTGAGCCACGCATTCTCGCGTCAGCGGGCATGGCAGTCACTGCACTGGGATTGTTTTTTCTAAGCTCTTTAACCGCACACAGCCTATTACTGAATATAGGATTGGCATTAGCGTTAACCGGTGTGGGTTTTAGCCTGTTCTCCTCACCCAATACGAATGCCATTATGGGGTCGGTAGATAAAAAGGATTATGGCAGCGCATCCGGGACGGCGGCCACAACCCGTGTTTTGGGGCAACTCAGCAGCATGATGCTGGTGGCATTTGCGATGTCATTAATTGTTGGTGACAATGTCATCGACGCTAACAACTTGCCAGCTCTTGAGCAATCGATTCAATTGAGCTTTAGCATTGCCGCAGCGATCTGTCTGCCAGGCATCCTCTTATCGATATCGCGCGGCAAATTACGGCCACTTTCGACCTAGTGCTTGCTCTTAACTCCGACAACAATAGAAAGGTTCCAAAATGATCGAGAAAAAAATAGCCGAGTTTGGCAATTGGCAATCTCCTATCTCGGCGTCTCTAATATTTGGAGGCCGGCAGACTGCGAGCAATCCGATCCCTTGGCGCGATGGAGTGCTACATCTGCTGACCATGCCGGAAGAGGACAACGCGCTAGCCCTTATGTACACCTCTGGTACAGACGCGTCGATACGTGTCTCTCCGCCGGGCTTCTCCCTACGCAGCCGCGTCCACGAATACGGTGGTCTGCCGTTCGGCTGTAGCGATCAAGATATATATTTCTGCAATTTCAAAGATCAGCAAATCTATCGTCAAGGCTTCAATTCGGAGACAGAGGGCTTCGATGCTCCAGTGCAAATTACTGCCTTCGCGTCGAACGAAGTGCGTTATGCAGAACTCATCGTTGACGAGCTACGACACAGGTTGATCTGTGTCAGAGAGGATCATCGGCAGGCGAACGGCAGCGCCAGCGAAGTGAAGAACACTTTAGTTGCTATCCCTCTAGCAGGCCGGTCATTACCTGTGGCTGTGGACGCGCAGATCGTTCTGTTTGAAAATTCTGACTTCGTAACGAGCCCGACATTGTCTCACGACTCTAAGAGCATTGGCTTTGTTACATGGTCACATCCCAATATGCCTTGGGACAATACTCAGATGCGAGTAGCACTGTTTGCAGAGTCGGGAGAGCTGGAACGGTTGATCGAGATTGATGCCGAACAAGCTAGCTCTAAAGTACAGCCTAGTTTCGATACTGACAATACGCTCTACTTTCTCTCCGACTTTGGAGACTATTGGAATTTGGTGAAGGCGCAGATCGAGACCAAAAGGTCGAATCTCGTCAGCTCCCCGGTATACAAAATAGACGCCGATTGCTGCGGGGCTCAGTGGGAGACGGGTAAATACAATTACGCGATAACAAGCAAGCGAGTCCTGCTTATAAGTGTCGTGCGAGAGTCTCACTGGCAATTGCACAGAGTGAACCTCGCTGATCATCGGGTCGAGGTTCTGAAACGCGATCTCGGGCTACTAGAACAGATTCGAATAGGAAGCCAAGACAGGGTGACGTATCTCGCCGCCGCCTCCGATGAATACCCAAGTATTTACAGAATTGCTCCCCCCATGAACGAGACTGAGGAAGAAATCTCCGTACTTTTTAGGGCGGCTGTACCGGCGGAGCTAAACGCTTCTCTGATCTCCCGGCCACGGCATTTTCAGTTCGATAGCCATGACGGCGCAATTGCTTTTGCACTCTTGTACCCCCCCAAAAATCCTGAGTTTACGGGCCCACTAGGAGAGCTACCGCCACTGTTGGTAAATGTGCACGGCGGTCCCACTGGTACTGCCCGAGCGGCGCTCAACCCCATGCATCAATTCTGGACTTCTAGAGGTTTTGCCGTCCTAGACCTAAACCACCGTGGGTCCACCGGCTATGGACGCAGGTTCCGCCAGTTGCTTAACGGCCAATGGGGAGTTGTGGATATAGAGGACGTTGTGGCAGCAGTGAAGTACTTGATCGCCAACGAGCAAGTGGCCCCCGAAAAGATTGCGATTCGCGGCGGTAGCGCCGGAGGCTATGCGGTACTCGCGAGCCTTGCCTCATGTGACTTGTTCGCAGCGGGCGCGAATTACTACGGTGTCAGCGATTTGGAGTTACTAGCGAGGGACACTCACAAGTTCGAATCGCGCTACCTCGATCAACTCATTGGTCCCTATCCGGCCACTCAAGAGCGTTATAAGGCGCGCTCCCCGATCAATAAGCTGGATAAGATAACGGCGCCGGTCCTCATCTTACAAGGCGCGCAAGATAAAGTGGTGCCGCCCAACCAAGCAGAGTTGATCAATGAGAGACTAAGCGCACAGAACCCAGCAACAGAGTTCATTCTCTTCGAAGGCGAAGGTCATGGGTTTAGGCTGCCAGCTAATCAGGTGCGAGCATTGAATACCGAGCTACGCTTCTATCAACGCAATCTGCTGGGCTTGAGTGACTCTTGATGTGCAAATACCTATTAGTTATTAGGTAATTCCCGTTTTATCGCCTCAATGAAAACATGTAATTATGTATAAATTTCAATTGGTTGGCTGCCTCTCCACACACTGTTACAAAAGAATTGCTATTTTACGCTTGGAAATTAGATATTCGGGGAAAAGTTTGTTAGATTCAGAGTTGCTAGGCGCCTAAACCGCGCACCAAGAAACTTTTAATAATCTTAAATAAATATATATATTGGAGTTTAATATGTGGACTAAGCCTACCTATGAGAATATCCGTCTTGGTTTTGAAATCACTATGTATTTCAGCAACCGCTAGGAATGCTTTGTGTTTTAGCAGTGGCCTAGGCCGGACGCTCCGAACTAGGCTAGCCTGCAAAAACGCTAAGAATTTCCGATATAAAAAGCGCCAGCAGTAGGGGCGCTTTTTTTTGTCGCGAAATACCCGAAACACAGAGCAGCAGTGCATGCGATGCGCTTGCTCCACTCACTAATTGAGAAGTGCTAACAATGTATGTTCACATATTAGGTTCGGCTGCCGGCGGTGGCTTCCCACAATGGAACTGTAATTGCCCGATGTGCCATGGGGTCCGCACTGGATCGATCAATGCTAAATCCCGCACGCAATCCTCTCTGGCCCTAAGTGGGGACGGCGAAAACTGGGTACTTTTTAATACTTCGCCCGACCTGCTAGTGCAGTTGGCAGCGTTCCCAAAGCTCCAGCCTGCCCGCGGTCTGCGCGACACTGCGATCAAGGCGATTGTGTTTATGGATTCGCAGATCGATCATACCACTGGCTTGCTCATGCTCCGAGAGGGTTGCCCCCATGAGGTATATTGCAGCGACACGGTGAATGAAGATCTCAGCACCGGGTTTCCCCTTTTCACGATGCTGAAACATTGGAACGGAGGCATCAACCGACACCCCATTCCTCTGGACAACAGTGCGTTCACCATTGACGGCATCGACGGCCTAAAGTTCACGGCAATTCCAGTGCAGGGCAAGGCGCCTCCCTATTCGCCTAATCGTCACAACCCGCACATCGGCGATAATATAGGCATCCAGGTAACCGATACTAATTCGGGCAAGACCTTGTTCTATGCGCCTGGTCTCGGCGACCTAACTGACGAGACACGCGCGTTAATGACGGCTTCAGACTGTCTGTTAGTAGATGGCACTTTCTGGCGTGAGGACGAGATGGAAACGGTAGGGTTAGGAGAAAAGAAGGCGGCCGATATGGGTCATCTTCCCCAATCTGGAGAGAATGGTATGATCGAAGTGTTGCGGCCAATGGTCAAGCCACGAAAGATTCTCATCCATATAAATAATACCAATCCAATTCTCGACGAAGACTCAGAGCAGCGCAAAATACTTACGGACGAAGGCATCGAAATCGCCTTCGATGGCATGGACATTACGTTGTAATATTCCAAAACAGGCAAGAGTAATACGGTATGTTTGATCACAATACAGACAAATTCCAGCTCAACCCGAACTATCGGCTACAGTACGAAGAGGCGCAACAGTGCCATGTCCTTCTATATCCCGAAGGACTAGTAAAGCTAAGTGATACCGCCGTCGAAATTTTGCGCCGCTGCACTGACCCAATTACAAGCAATGAATTGATAGGGGCTCTGCAACGCGACTATCCCGATGCGGAGTCGTTAGAGGGAGATGTTAAGAGCTTTTTAACGGACGCACAATCTCAGGACTGGATTGTGGCAACGGAGAGTCTCTAGTGGCGACTGAAGCTAACAATAGTTATATCCCAATGTGGCTGTTAGCCGAGCTAACTTATGCCTGTCCACTGCAGTGCCCTTATTGTTCGAATCCGCTACAACTACCCGCTAACCGCAAGAATGAGTTGAGCACTGAGCAATGGCTACGTGTCATGCGTGAGGCTCGCAAGCTAGGCGCAGTGCAACTCGGGTTTTCTGGCGGAGAACCTCTTGTTCGCCCGGATCTCGAAGAGCTTATTGATGCGGCCGACAAGATGGGTTTCTACTGCAATCTTATTACATCGGCCGTAGGGCTAACTGCCGAGAAAATTGGCCGCTTCAAAAAGGCAGGCATTAAGCATATTCAGATCAGTTTTCAGGGCAGCGATAGAGAAACCAATGCCCAATTCGGAGGTTCGGACAGTTTCGAGCACAAGATGGCAATGACGAAAGAGGTTATCGCCCATGGCATCCCGCTAGGCCTGAACTTCGTATTGCACCGCCGAAATATTCACCAAGTCACCGATTTCCTACACATGGCAGAAGAGCTTGGCGCAGAATTCGTCGAACTCGCGAATACACAATACTACGCTTGGGCGCTGCACAATCGAGACTTGCTGTTGCCAAGTTCCGAGCAGTTAGAAGAGGCGGAGGCAGCCACCAATCGATTTCGTGATCAGCATAAAGGCCGCATGAATGTTCTATTTGTTGCACCGGACTATTACGAGAAACGCCCCAAAAAGTGCAGTAATGGCTGGGGGACCACATTCATCACGGTGACCCCGGAAGGCGATGTGCTTCCTTGCCAAAGTGCCAAGATTATCGAAGGACTGAAATTCCCAAATGTACGTGAGGATTCTTTAGTAGATATCTGGCGCCAATCCGATCTTTTCAATCGCTTCCGCGGCACTGACTGGATGGAAGAGCCCTGTGCGAGTTGTCCGGAGAAAGAGCTGGATTTAGGAGGGTGCCGGTGTCAGGCCTATATGCTAACGGGAAATGCCTATGCCACGGACCCGATCTGCGAGCTTTCGCCAGAGCATCAACTCGTCACAACCGCGATCGCCGCTGCGGAAGAACAAAACAGTCCCGAGGATGAGACTGCGCCGTTGTTATTTCGCAATACATCGAACGCCAAAAAACTTGCACAGAAGGGGCGCTAGAGCATCATGACTACTAAAGCCTGGAGCCGGGAAGAATTTGAAGCGAAGCTGCGCGATAAGGGCCGTTTCTACCATATCCATCATCCCTATCATATCGCCATGAACACTGGGAAAAGCACGCCGGAGCAAATACGCGGCTGGGTTGCCAACCGCTTTTATTATCAGACCACAATCCCGGTAAAAGATGCCGCGATCATCGCCAATTGCGCAGATCGCGATGTGCGCAGAGAGTGGGTGCAACGCATTCTCGACCACGATGGTTACGGCGCAGAGGAAGGCGGGATCGAAGCCTGGCTGCGTCTTGCTGAAGCGGTGGGCTTAAGCAGGGAAGAGGTAAGCTCTGAGCAACACGTAGTGCCCGGCGTGCGTTTCGCCTGCGATGCGTATGTCAATTTTGCGCGACGCGCGAGCTGGCAAGAGGCCGCCTGCTCATCTCTTACTGAACTATTCGCACCCGAGATTCATCAGCGCCGCCTAGAGAGCTGGCCGCAGCATTACCCATGGATTGATGCGGAAGGTTATTTGTATTTTCGAAAGCGCCTGAACGAGGCGCGCCGCGATGTGAGCCACGGGCTCAAAATCACCTTAGACCATTTTAAGACGCGAGAGCAGCAAGAACACGCGTTGACTATTTTACAGTTTAAGTTGGACATCTTGTGGAGCATGCTCGATGCCATGCAGATGGCCTACGAACTAAACAGGCCGCCGTTTCATAGTTGTGAAGTGGACAACTAGAGGGCTGTAAAACAGGGGATAACGAATTTGATCTACTAAAAAACGTATAAAAATATCCCCCGCTAAAATCTACTTATCAATTACAATTGAGTCTCGTAGCTGCCAGAGTTGCCAAACAAAATAGACCGCTGGCAACACCAGAAGGGTTAGCACCAACGTGCTGATCATGCCTCCAATCATCGGAGCCGCAATGCGTTGCATGACCTCTGAGCCAGTACCGTGACTCAACATTATTGGCAGTAAACCCGCAACGATGGCAGTCATAGTCATCACAATTGGGCGTAGACGTCGAAGCGCACCTTGACTGATCGCATCTCGTAAGCCTTTCTTTGTGATGTTCTCTTTTGCTGAGCCTAAATAGTCGTCGCGATGCTGTTTGAGGTACACCAACATAATCACCCCGATCTCTACTGCTATCCCCGCAAGAGCTATCAATCCTACGGCTACAGCAACCGATAAATTGAAGTCTAAAAACCACAGTAACCAACTGCTTCCGGCAATAGACATGGGTAGCGTCACGAGAACAATCAACACTTCACCCACTCGATTAAATGCGAGATAAAGCAAAAACGCTATTATCGCAATAGTTAGGGGGACCACGATCTTGAGACGTTCTAACGCACGTTCCATGTACTCGTACTGACCGGACCAAGATAAAGTATAACCAGCAGGCAAAGTGACGTTCTCTCGCAAATATTCGCGCGCATCTGCTACATAAGTGCCAACATCTATATTCTCAATATCCACATAGACCCAACCTGTGGGTCGTGCATTTTCGCTCTTGATCATCGGTGGCCCGTCCTCGACTGTGATACTAGCGACGTCGCTAAGCGCAATACGTGCCCCTGATGGGGTTAGCACGGGAAGGTTCCGAATATTCTCTAATGAGTCTCGTGTTGATCGAGGGTAGCGCAAATTAATGGGAAAGCGTTGCAAGCCTTCGATGGTTTCAGCGACATTGAGTCCGCCAATGGCGCCAGCGACTACAGCTTGTACATCGTCAATATTGAGACCTAATCGGGCCGCTTTTAGTCGATCGATATCTACAACGACATATCGCCCTCCGACAACACGTTCAGCGTACACACTAGCAGTCCCAGGAAAATTGGTGAGGAGCGTTTCAATTTCTCGACCAATTAATTGCACCTCATTTAGATCTGCTCCGCCTATCTTGATGCCCACGGGGGTTTTAATCCCAGTGGCTAGCATATCGATACGAGTCTTAATCGGCATGACCCATACATTAGTGACGCCGGGCAGCTGCACTTTCTGTTGAATCTCTTCACGAATAGACTCCATCGTCATCCCATCGCGCCACTCGGACTCCGGTTTCATGTGAATTAGCGTTTCGATCATCGTGAGTGGGGCTGGGTCTGTCGCTGTCTCAGCTCGTCCGATTTTGCCGAAGACAGTGTCTACCTCTGGAACGGATTTAATCAGTCTATCGGTTTGTTGGAGCAGTTGACTTGCCTCACCGATGGGCAGACCCGGACGCATGGTCGGCATATACATCCAGTCGCCTTCGTCCAAAGGCGGCATAAACTCAGTCCCTAACTTTGATAAAGGCCATGCTGCCGACAGCATCACCAACAGGCTCAAAGAAATCACTAACCAAGGTTGCCGCGTTACAAAGTTAATGAGAGGTCTATAGCACCAAGTTAAGAAGCGATTAAGTGGATTACGCTGCTCAGCGATAATTTTTCCACGAATAAGATAGCCCATGAGTACCGGCACTAGTGTAATGGACAGAAACGCTGCGACCGCCATTGACCATGTTTTCGTGAACGCTAGAGGTGAAAACATTCGACCTTCTTGTGCTTCCAAACTGAACACGGGGAGAAAACTAAGCGTGATGATTAACAATGAGAAAAAAAGAGGCGAGCCTACTTGTATGGTGGCTTTAGTAACGAGTAGCCAACGTGCCGCATCATTTTCTGGAGGATTCTCCTCTAATTGCTTATGTACGTTCTCAATCATCACGATAGCCCCATCGACCATCGCACCAATAGCAATCGCGATACCACCGAGCGACATGATGTTCGCATTGATACCCTGGAAACGCATGATGAGCAGCGCACCTATAATGCCGATAGGCAGCATGAAAACCACAACTAATGCAGAACGAATATGGAATAGAAATAACAGACACACCAGTGCAACTATTAAAAACTCCTCAAAAAGGGTGCCATAAAGATTGTCAATCGCACTGTAAATCAAATGGGAACGATCGTAAGTTGTCACTATTTCTACCCCCGCAGGTAATCCACTGCGCAGCTGCTCTAGCTTTGACTCTACAGCGGCGATAGTGGCTAAGGGGTTTTCCCCACTGCGCATTATGACAACGCCGCCCACGACTTCTCCCTCGCCATTTAGGTCTGCGACGCCACGCCGCAATTGTGGGCCGAGTACGATGTCGGCTACATCACCTAAAAGTATGGGAGTGCCATGTACACTTACTTTGATGGGAATTTGTTGCAGATCTTCAATACTCTGAATATACCCTGTCGCTCGCACCATGAATTCGGTCTCGGCCATTTCGAGCACAGAACCGCCCACCTCTAGATTGCCTCGACGAATGGCCTCTCCTATCTGCGTTAACGTCAAGCCAAGTGCGTGAAGTTGATCGGGGTCCACAACTACTTGATATTGCTTTACCATGCCGCCAATGCTCGCGACTTCCGAAACACCGCTGACAGTTTGTAGCTCAAACTTTAAGAACCAATCTTGAATAGAGCGTAGCTGAGCGATGTCATGCTGCCCACTGCGATCGACAAGTGCATACTCATAAACCCAACCGACTCCGGACGCATCTGGTCCTAACGCGGGCGTAACACTACTAGGAAGTGAAGCGCCGACCTGATTCAAATACTCAAGCACACGGCTGCGTGCCCAATACTGATCGGTGCCATCGGCAAAAATAATATAAACATAGGAGTCACCAAAGAAAGAATAGCCACGCACTGTCTCGGCACCTGGCACCGATAACATGGCCGTAGTAAGTGGGTAGGTAACTTGGTCCTCCACCACTTGCGGCGCCTGTCCAGGAAACGGTGTGTGAATGATCACTTGCACATCGGAAAGATCGGGAATTGCATCGACGGGCATATCACGAAAACTTTGCGCACCAATGACGGCAAGTATTAGGGCTAAAGAAATGACCAGACCGCGCTGAGCGATAGATAAGCGGATAATGAAAGCGATCATAAATTAGCTTCCTGTTTAACTATGTTTACTATTTCATAACGGCCTTGGTCGGTTCGTCGAAACGAGAAATCAACTAAGTCTCCCACAATCAGTTGGTCGCTAGAGCTTTGCGCCGGAACTTGGAAACTCATTATCATGGGTGGCCACGAAAGCGCTTCTACGGCTTGGTGAGAAAGGGTGATTGAAACACCTGCGGTAATTTCAGTGATCTCTCCAGTGGTTTCGAAAACTGCAACGTCTGCTGTTGGCATTTCCATCGCGCTGTCCATGGGCATATCGGAAGACATCGCTGAAGAGTTCGAATCCGCTGAGTTTAAGCGTGCAAATGCCTGCTCTCCATTGGCCTCTGAATCTAGGAGAAACTGACCAGAAGTCACGACAACATCGCCTTCCTCAAGGCCGCTGATGATCTCTAGTCGAGTACCACTGGCTATGCCTGTTCGCACCACAACGGGTTCGAATCGTCCTTCCCCTAAGGCACGTATCACGCGATCGCCGTCGCCAGAACGAATGACGGCCTCACGCGGCACTGATAGAACATCTAGTTTTGGTACTCCCTCGATGCTGACTTTTGCGAACATGTCGGGTAAAAGTCGCGCATCGCTGTTCTCGACTATCAGTCGTACCCGCAAACTACGAGTGGTGGCATCCAGACTTGGATAAATATAGTCAACTGTAGAGTTCCAGACTTCACCGGGAAAGGCTGCAAAAGTTATCTGTGCTGCTTGTCCCGGCGCAATCCAGGCCGCCAGGGATTCGAATAACTGGGCTTCAACCCAAACAGAATCCAATGACGCGAAAGTCGCTAAGACTGTTTCAGGGCGAACATAACTTCCTTCTCGTACGCTAATCCCTGTAACGATCGCGTCTTTTGTGGCGCGTACAGGCAATCGATTACTAATCTGTCTTGTTGTATCCAAAGTCGATATTTGTTCGTTTGTAAAACCGAGCGATAGTAAACGGTCGTTTGCCACGGCCCCTAAGGAAGCGTTATTAGAGATTACAGCCGACAAATATTCGCGCTGGGCGCTCACCAATGCTGGTGAGTACAATTCGTAAAGCACATCACCCGCAAGTACAGAGTCACCCTCGCTGGCGAGATTAAAGATCTCTACCCAACCATCAGCACGTGTGTGCAGTATTTCAATTGTGGATTGATCCCAATTTGTATAAGCCACTGCTTGGATGTTTGGGGCAAAATTACCGCGTAGTACAGTGTCTGTACGTAAACCTAAGTTTTGTTGAATAGAAGGTGACACCGTAATTGTGTTAGATGACTCATAGACAGGAATTAATGCCATTCCCATTGGTGAAAGGCCTGGCTCATCACGTCTGTAGTTGGCATCCATCGGGGCAACCCAGTAAAGGGGTTTGCCAGAGCTATCGTCCGATACGACTGGCGCTACCATGTTCATATCATTGCTAGATGAAACCCAGAGGCCGAGTAGGGCAACTAGCACGACGAGAATCACTAACGACCAGGAAATTTTAGATTTCATTGTTATCTCCAATTGGCCAGAAACGACCGCCCGTTAATTTGTCGATTTGTGCCAGCGCCATAAATTTCTCGGCATATGTGCTGCGTAGAAGTAATTGCGTATTAAGCAATTCTTCTTGAGCATCCACGAGTTCATTGAAATCACCCCTTCCACTTTCGTAGTCAGCGAGGCTCGCCGCTATTAATCGTGTAGAGCTTGGCAAAAGTTCGGTTTCGATGAGAAGAATTTTGTGTGCGGTTTGTGCATAACTCGAAAGCTGAGATTCAAGTAGGGATAAAAGCTCGTTGCGTTTATTTTGAACTTCCAATTTGACGCTATGTAGAGAGTAATCCGCTGAAGATTTACGTGCGGTTCGCTTCCCGAAATCCAATGGAATGTTGACACTAACGCCCACTTGCAGTCTTTGCGAGGGATCGTTCCATAACTCATTGTAACCAAGACTGAACTGCATATCGGGGTAGTCGTCTTTCTCAGTCAAGCGTTTCTCTATTTGAGCCGATTGAACGTTTGCTTGCAGCTCGAGCAAAGAAGGTTGACCCTCCAATAACCACGTTTCTAGCTGCTTACGTGGTGCTAGTTCTGGGCCGGCTAATGTGGCAACTGGTCGCGGCAATGGTGTAGAAGAGGATTGGTCTAGCAGATAGTTTAACTGGGATTGCAGCTGCATACGTTCTTGTTCCAACACGAGGTGTTGATGTTGCAATTGAAGATCGAAGGTTTGTATTTTCAGAAGATCTTGCTGCAGGCCGAGTCCGTTAGCATAGCGAGTTTGCGCGACAACATGCTGTTCAGAAATAAGTTGTTGAAGCGAATCATTGCTATCTAATGCGGAGTGGACATACCACCACTGGGCCCAAACTGAGCGTACTTGCGCAATAAGCGCATTGCGCGAACCCTCATAACGTCTATCCAACGCTGAGGTGTCTGCCACCATTTTCTCAACACGTAGCTGACGTTTTCCTGGCCATGGCATCGATTGGCTGAGTTGAAAGTTCTGTCGGACTCCCACAGCATTGCCGAACCCACTTGGTATCGTGTCGCCAAATGATGAGGGTGCGATAGAGTAAGTCACACGAGGATCTTCGAGTGCGCCTGCGCTCTCAACTAGCGCTTCACTGGCGCTAGCACGTAAGCGTAGGGATAATAAACTCGGGTTTCGCGCCACAAGTATAGTGACTATCTTTTCGAGATTGGACGACTGGACTGGATTCTCTGCAGCCATTAACTGCGTAGGGGCTAGGTTTATGTTGATCAATATCAGCAAACAAACCCAGCGCGAACGGCCTTTAAAACTATTGAACATAGCAATACTCCCATTAGTAAACTGGCGCTTTTGCACAACGAGGCAAAGCGCTCTTCGTAGAACTAAATTAGGGGAGGTTTAAATTCGAACACGTTCCGTTTTTAAATATAACGGAGTATCCGCGACAAGGACTGTCGGGTCGGAAGGGATATCGATGTAATAGAATTTGTTGCGAACCACAATATCGTTTTTGAGGGTGAGACCCCAGGTCAACGTAGGATCGTCAAAAATTTTGACTATGGAAAGTTGGGATTTTATTGTTGTGCTATTGCTAACGATAGGGTCATGGTCGACCCCATCATCTAGATTTAGAGTGACCTCGACCTTGCAGCAATTTCTTAAAGTGTCGCCACAATCAGGGCCATGGTTAATATCGTTACTTTTACTGCCTTCTTGATTTGCAATTTTTCCGTCTTGCATACGATGAGTAGAACCGCAGCAGCATTCGTTCTGCTCGGTATCCATGTCCATCATCATGCACGCATAGCTGGCCTGGACGTTAAACAATACGCCAAAAAAGGAGAGTAAAACGACCCATTTTCGTAGTCCGCTAAGGATTTTTCTATTCGCCATTCGAATTTACTTTTGCAAGTTTTGTGGTTTTTACAATGAAACTGCTAATGCAGTGGATATTCAGGTTACACAATATCGACGCATTTGAACAATAAATTAGTAATACTTACTATTGCCCTACAGATCTCTTTCGTGTCAGTTTCCCATGCTTTAAGAGTAATTCAGGTAAAAATATCTTGTCCTCCCACATGAAGAAAAAACTGATTAGACTGCTTTCAGATATTTTCCCTGAAACATTTACTAATATCGCTTATGACAAGCTCGCCAACCCGCAGTTTTTGAAGCTGCGGGATAACGAGCTTCATGTTCTAGAAAAATCCTTACAAACAGATATTCCCTTTAAGCAGTTTCGTATTCGTACCTATGAATGGGCCAATACTGGAGAAGCCGTATTATTGGTTCATGGCTGGGAAGGTCAGGCCGGCAACTTTAGTGATCTGGTCGAGAAGCTTCTGGCGAAGGGGTATCGAGTGCATGCATTCGATGCGCCGGCTCATGGCTATAGCAGTAAGGGTGAAACCAGTCCTTTAGAATTCGCAGAACTTGTTGGGCAGCTTTTGCAGACGTTAAACGTAAAACGGTGTATTGCCCATTCTTTTGGTGGGGTTGCCGTGACCTATGCGCTCTTTCACCACCAAGAGATTACATTGGAGCGTTTGGTGTTGATTACGACACCCGATCGTTTTTCAGAGCGAATCAGTGACGTCGCGGACCGCGTGGGAGTCTCCAAGAAGGTACAGCAGAGACTCATTAGACGTTTAGCTAAGCAGAATATCGATGTGTCGGCTTTCAATGTGAGCGATTTTGTTCAACAGATAAATGTTGATAAGGCGTTGATATTGCATGATATAAATGACAAGGTGCTGCCAATTGAACAGTCTCGTAATGTGCATCGACATTGGCCGCAATCTCGTTTGGTGGAGGTGGAAGGGACTGGCCACTTTCGCATACTGAGAACGGAATCAGTGCTCGACCAAGTGCTTGAGTTCATTGCCTAAGAACGTCCTTGGGCCCGCTGTCTTTCAAAGAAGTTGAGGGGGTCTCGGGCGATGGTGTAGTATTGGTCTCCCTGATTTCTGGAGCTCTTCGCCCCCCTGTATGAGTTTGCTCATCGCATTTGTTTTAATTTCTGTTTTTGTTTCTTTTGCATGCTCCCTATTAGAGGCTGCACTTCTGAGCGTAACGCCAAGTTACGTCGCGCAATTGAAGAATGACGGAGCTCCTAGCTATCCTGTCTTTAGACAACTTAAAGACAAAATAGACCAACCTTTGGCTGCTATCCTAACGCTTAACACCATTGCCCACACGGGCGGTGCCGCGGGTGTGGGCGCCCAGGTCACTGTGCTTTTTGGAGACGGTTATCTTGGTATCGCCTCGGCGGTCATGACTATGATTATTCTCGTCTTCTCTGAAATCATCCCCAAAACCTTAGGGGCGCGATACTGGCGTAGCTTTGCACCGTTTTTACCGTCGATTTTGAGCTTCCTAATTATCCTATTGCGTCCGTTTATATGGATGTCTGATCACATTACCTCTTGGATGGGTGATAGCCACCAAGCGCTTGATCTGCGCTCTGAGATCAAGGCGATGACGAGCCTAGGTCGTGAGCTTGATGAGTTGGACGAAGATGAACAGCGAGTAATCGCCAATATTCTTGATCTCCACGACATCAAAGCGCGAGACATCATGACACCCCGAACAGTCTGTGAGTACGTGTCGACCACTACTACAGTGACTGAAATGATCGCCCAGTCGCGTAAGGATCACTTTTCGCGATACCCGGTTCTCGATGAAGAAGGCCATCCTCATGGCGTAGTGTTCCGTTCTGATTTAGTTGAAGCGGCACCAGAGCAGTCAGTGAGTGAGCTGATGAAACCCGTCAAGGTGATCACAGACAACGAAAGCGCAGAAAGCGTGCTAACGAGTCTGCTCAAAGAACATCAGCACATGTGCTTGGTGTATGACGATTATGGGACTTGGTTGGGTTTGCTGACCATGGAAGACATCATTGAGACGATTCTAGGTCAGGCCATCATGGACGAGACTGACGATATCCCGAATATGCGCCGTTTCGCTCGACGTCGATGGGAACACCGCAAAAAGAATATGTAGGGCTTAGCTCTTATAAGTTCGAAGGGTACGCAGATTCTTGTTCATGCGTTTCAGGTGATCTTTCAGCATCGTCTTGCGAAAGCGTGCTACACCCATTGCCAATACGTCGATGACTAGCAAGTGTGCAATTCGCGAGGAGACTGGAGTAAACTCGTGTTGGTCCTCCTCAACATTCACATGAATCGAAATACTGCATAGCTCGCTTAACGGCGTGTTAGCTGGCGCTAGTCCAATGACCGTCGCCCCAGCCTCTAGTGCTAGGTTAACACTCTGAATTAGGGCCTTTGTGCGTCCAGACTGCGATATCGCGACGACGACATCCTTCTCTGACAATGAAATAGCCGACATCAACTGAATATGCGGGTCGGTGTAGGCCGCGGTAGAGACCTGAAGACGGAAAAACTTATGTTGAGCGTCAGCCGCCACAGACCCTGATGCGCCAAAACCATAGAACTCAACGCGTCCCGCATGGCTTAACTTATTGATCGCTGTCTCTAAGATAGTAGAATCGAGTTGATCTCGGACGGTGAGCAAAGAGCCGATCGTTGAATCGAACACCTTATTACATAGGTCCGATGCCGTATCATTGTCATCGACTGAAAATTGCGAAAAACTGCCGTTGGCGCCTAAATGCTGCGCTAGCTGCAGTTTAAAGGACTGGAAACCGTCATAGCCGATGGCATGACAAAAACGCACGACAGTAGGCTCGCTAACCTGCGCCTTAGACGCAACGTCAACGATGCGCATATTGATCAACGCTGCACTGTTGTCCAGAATGAAGTCCGCGACCTTGCGCTCAGACTTGCGCAAGCTTTCACGATGTTCCTTGATTTTGGTAATCGGGTTGAGCGATTCCACGCAATTTCCTTTGGCACGTTTAGGGTCGCAATATAGCAGGAAATACAGGCATTTAACTACCACGAAGCCACTACTTCACCAGATACGAGACTCGCTTTGACGGCAAAAATAGAATTTAGTTTCCACTCTCGCATTGCGAAGATACCCGCAGAGACTTGGAACGCACTAGCAGGACACAGCGGGCCTTTCTTAAGACACGAGTTCTTAGAGGCGTTAGAGGCCAGTGGAAGCGTTTGTGCCGACACCGGATGGCAGCCGCACCACTTGGCGTTAAGCAAAGATGGTCGAGTTGTGGCCGTTATGCCCCTGTATATCAAAACGCATTCCTATGGTGAATATGTGTTTGATTGGTCCTGGGCCGATGCTTACAGGCAACACGGTTATAACTACTACCCCAAACTCCTAACGGCCATTCCCTACACCCCGAGTCAGGCACCACGCTTGTTGATTGCCAGCGATGAGGATGCCGATGCGATCATCGCCGCGATTTCCAAGCGAGTGATTCAGGAGGCGCAAACATTAGGGGCGAGTAGTTGGCATGTCCTGTTTCCTACCCAGCAGCAGAGCGAGCGTTTAGATCAATTGGGTGTCCATCAACGCATGGCGACTCAGTTCCATTGGTTCAACAAGGATTACGAGTCCTTCGATCACTACTTGGAAAGTTTCAACTCCCGCAAACGGAAGAATCTGCGCAAGGAGCGAGCGGCAGTGCTTAACGCCGGGATACTATTTGAGCACTTCTCTGGCGAAAACATTAGCGAACAGATGTGGGACGCTTTCTATCAGTTCTATGAGAATACCTATCACGTACGAGGCCAACAGGCGTACCTTACAAAAGGGTTCTTTAAGGGGCTAGGCAGCACAATGCCGGAAACACTTCTGCTTGTGTTCGCAATAAAAGATGGAACCCCTATTGCTGCTGCATTGAGCTTTCACGATGAAAATACTTTGTATGGTCGGTACTGGGGAAGCCTTGAGGAATATCAGTTCTTACATTTTGAGACTTGTTATTATCAAGGTATCGAGTATTGCATCGAAAACAAATTAAGCTCTTTTGATTCCGGTGCTCAAGGCGAGCACAAAATACAAAGAGGTTTTGAACCTATCAGTACGTATTCCAATCATTGGATCGCTAACGCACAGTTTTCAGCGGCGATCGTTGATTTCCTTAACGAGGAGCGTAAGCATGTTGAGCAATACAAAGAGAGTGCGGCTGAGTTTCTTCCATTCAAATTCGATGAAACGCTAATAAGTAGAGATCGCTAATGATATCGGCACTGCTATTAGATCTTGATGACACGCTTATAGATGATCGTGGTGCAATGGCCAGGGCTGTCCTTGCTTTTCGAGCACAACATCAATTATCGATAGAGTTAGATGACATAGAGATAAGCCTGCGCTGGGACAGCATTGGTCGCGCCTTATGGCGGCAGTTAGACTTGGGTGAAGTAGGGTTTGATGAACAACGCCGGCTTAGAATAAAGCAAACGTTTGCACTGGATATCTCCGATACAGAAGCAGACCGACTATTTTCTGACTATCTACATTGCTATGAACAAAACTGGGTCAATTACTCTTATACCCAGGCGTTTCTTGATGCTAGTGCTCATCTGCCAAGAGCGATCATCACGAATGGCCACCGACCACAAGCACACAAAAAACTCTCTCAATTAGGCTTGGACAAACACTTTGATATTATCGTGACGCCGGATGATTGTGGCGCGCGCAAGCCAAATCCAAAAATATTCTTGCACACATTGGCGCAATTGAATGTGGCGCCAGAGAACGCCTTAATGATTGGTGATAATCTAGAGGCAGACATTGTGCCAGCGCAAGCTTTAGGCCTAAGAGTATTTCATATTGACCACACGCAATCAGGACGAACAGTGCTAGATGTTATTGAGCACCTCTAAACGAATGATAAACGTTTATTGAACAGCAGGAGACATACGATGCCAAAGGTAGTCATGATAACCGGAGCTTCCTCAGGGTTTGGAGAAGCGGCGGCGAAAAAATTCGCAAAAGAAGGGTGCACCTTAGTGCTTGCCGCCAGAAGTATCGACAAGCTGGAACTTCTAGCAGACCAACTGAAAGATCAGTGCAAGGTGTACGCTGCCGCGCTGGATGTCACTCAGGCGGACAGCGTACAAAGCTTCTTTGCGCAGCTTCCCGAAGCCTTCAAAGAAATCGATGTGTTAGTCAATAGCGCTGGATTAGCGCTGGGCGTGGCACCCGCGCATTTAGTGGATTTTGCGGATTGGGAAACAATGATCGACACGAATATAAAAGGATTGTTGCGGGTCACTCGAGCCGTACTTCCTTCTATGGTTGAACGCGATACCGGGCATATTATCAATATTGGCTCCACAGCGGGAAACTGGCCCTATCCGGGTGGTAATACCTATGGTGCCACTAAAGCTTTCGTGCAAAATTTTTCGCGCGCACTGCGTGCGGATTTACTCGGCAAGCATGTGCGTGTCACCAATATTGAACCAGGCATGGCCGAAACGAATTTTTCTAATGTCCGTTTCAACGGTGACGCAGAAAAAGCTGACAAGGTTTATGCGGGCACTAAACCACTGACTGCCGAGGACATCGCTGAGATCATACATTGGGTCAATGCAATGCCCGCCCACGTCAATGTGAATACCTTGGAAGTCATGCCGACGTGTCAGGCATGGAGCGCACTGACAGTTAATAGGGAGATGGACTAATGCGTGAGCATGGCTATGGAATAGGTGACAACTCCTATCGAGCCGCCGGCGAGTTAGAAGGTTTGACTAACTTAGTGGAAGAATTTTACCGCAATATGCAGGAGCTTCCCAAAGTCGCTATTGTGCGCGCTATGTATCCTTTGGATCTCAGTGTCTCAAAAAAGAAGCTTCTCTATTTCTTGAGTGGTTGGTTAGGTGGCCCAAAATTGTACGCTGAGAACTTTGGCGGGATTAATATTCCCAGTTTCCATAAGAGCTTCCCTATAGAAGGGAAAGGGCGAGATGCATGGATGTTGTGTATGGAGACGGCCATCAGGGAGCAGCCGTATGCCGAAGAATTTAAAGAGTATCTAGTGGCACAGTTCTGGGTGCCGGCACGACGCATAGAACAAGTAAATGACCAGAGATAAAGGGGCAGATCGTGTTACTTCCGTTTGAGGTGCTTACTGCCTTTGTGTTTGCGTCAGCTGTATTGTGTCTTATGCCAGGGCCCGATAATCTTTTTGTGCTATCGCAATCTGCACTTTACGGCAAAAAATCTGGGTTATTTGTCACCCTAGGCTTGTGTACAGGATTGATCGTGCATACGGTCGTTGTAGCGCTTGGTTTGGCTGTAGTGATTCAAAATGCTAGCGGCGTCTTAATCGCGATCAAGTTGGCAGGGGCGGCGTACCTGCTCTATTTGGCGTGGCTAGCCTTTACGGCGAAAGCGATTAGTGGAAGCAACGAAGCGGCGTTACAGGTGAGCAGTGCAGCGATGTATCGCCGCGGCATCATCATGAACATTAGCAATCCTAAAGTAAGTATTTTCTTTCTGGCATTCTTACCGCAATTTGCCTCAACAGATTATGGGCCCCTGACTTCGCAAATGATCTTTTTGGGAGGAGTCTTCATCCTAGTGACATTCGCTATATTTAGCCTCTTCGCGTTGATGTCAGGAATGCTTGGTAATATTTTGCGAACAAGAAAAAACGCGCAACTGTATATCAATCGAGTCGCAGGGGTAGTGTTAACAGTGCTCGCTATCGGACTCATAAGCACAAACGTCTAAGAAAAAATCACAACGAATACCAAAAGGAATGGCAATGCATTTTGAATCGCTCGAATATCTTATACCGTTTTTATTCGCTGCCATTGTCCTGGCCTATTTGCCGGGGCCTAGCCTTCTTTATGTGATGGCGCGAACCGTTAGTGGTGGCAGAGAAGCTGGCATCGCCTCCACTGCCGGAACTGCAGCCGGCGGCATGGTGCATGTGCTGATCGCCGCTGTGGGGCTTTCCGCATTGCTAACGAGTTCCGTGGCTGTGTTCTCTGCCGTGAAGTTTATTGGTGCCTTCTATTTAATATACCTAGGCCTACGCACAATATTCGGCGAGAAAGGCACCTTAGAGTATTCACCTAAGCCTAAATCCAAAGGCAATATTTTTTATGAAGGGGCATTGATTGAGGTGCTCAACATTAAAACAGGGCTGTTTTTTCTGGCCTTCATCCCACAGTTTGTAGACCCTTCGACGGCCGCCGCACCGCAGTTTCTAGCACTTGGCATGGTGTGTATCCTTTTCAATTCGATAGCCGATCTCACTGTTGTATTTTTTGCTGCTAGGCTAAGCACTTATTTTGAAGGACACTCAAATTCGCCTAATCGCCTTGCGTATGGTTCCGGTGGCATTCTTGTTGCTCTTGGAATCTACACCGCGCTTGTAGATGTTCGTCAGTAGCCAACGGCAATGGAGCCCCAATGAAATCAAAGTACACAGCCTTACTGAACAAATTACACAAGATCAATGACGTTGAGAAAGCCATTGCGGTTCTACATTGGGATAGCGAGACCAATATGCCGGCCTTAGGCGCTAATCGTCGTGTTCAGCAAGTCACAAGCTTGAACGAGATTGCTCATAGCATGTTCGCGAGTACGGAGATGGGTGATCTCATTGCCGCCGCGCAAGAGGAGCAAGCAGGCGAGGCTTATGACAGCACGAAAGCGAGCATGCTGCGAGTGGTGCAACGGGAATACAAAGAACAAATGTTGTTCAGTGCAGAATTCGTGCGTCGTCGCAGCGATGTGACGGGCACTGGTGGTGCGGCGTGGGCGCAGATGCGTGAAGAGAATAATTTCGCAGGATTCAGCAGTCACCTCGCGGCCGCCGTGGCAATTGCACAAGAGACTGCAGAGATTAGAGGTTATGAGTCAGAGCCCTATGATGGTTTGTTAAGCCAATATGAGCGAGGAATGACCAGCGCGCAGTTACGTAAGGTGTTTGCTGAAGTTAAAAAGGAAACGGTGCCTTTGCTGCAGGCAATCGCACAGCGTAGCGATAAAGTCGACGACAAAATGTTGCAACAAACATTTCCGGTGGCCACGCAAGAGGCCATGTGTCGCTATGGGGCGGAATCTATTGGATACGACTTTAAACGCGGTCATCTAGGGGAAGTGCACCATCCATTCAGCACGAGCTTTGGTCGCGATGATGTTCGAATTACTACGCGTTACTCCCCTGAGTACGCGATGTCGTCTCTATTCGGAACGATGCACGAGGCAGGACATGCCATGTATGAACAGGGCATTGCGCAAGAGCTGGACAGGAGTCCACTGGGTCAAGGCGCCTCGCTGGGCATTCACGAAAGCCAATCACGACTATTTGAGAATCAAGTAGGGCGCAGTTTGGGATACTGGCAAGCCCATTTTGGCAAGCTCCAGACTTTCTTCCCAGAACAACTTTCTGGAGTTAAAGTCGAAGACTTCTACAGAGCGATCAATAAAGTGCAGCCCTCTCTTATTAGAGTGGAGGCCGACGAACTGACTTATAATATGCACATTATTGTGCGCTTTGAGTTAGAGCAGGCACTGATCAATAATGAGATCAAAGTGAAAGACTTGCCTGCCGCCTGGAATGACAAGATGAAATCCCTATTAGGAATTGTCCCCGATTCAGATAAACAAGGCGTTCTGCAAGATGTGCATTGGTCACAAGCGGCATTTGGCTATTTTCCTACCTATACGCTTGGAAATTTATACTCGGCGCAATTTATGGCGAGTGCGAAGGGTCAAGATGCACAGATAGAGAAAGAGCTATCCGAAGGCAAGAATACGCGTCTTTTGGCGTGGCTTAGAAACAATATCCATCAACATGGCAACAAATATGATGCGGCAGAACTCTGCGTGAAGGCCACAGGACAAGCGTTGTCTCCAGAGCCTTTTCTGCAATATGTTCGCGAAAAATACGGCGCAATCTATGAGCTCTAAGTCTTACCCTGTGACTCCTTTTGAAGCGCTCGTTTGCCCGCTAGATGGAGAACCTTTACAAAGAGAAGATTCAATGTGGCGTTGTAGTAACGGGCATTGTTTTGATATTGCGCGTGAGGGTTATGTCAATTTATTGCCCGTGCAAAATAAGCGTTCTCGTGATCCCGGTGATAGCAAGGAGATGATTCTTGCAAGAAGGCGGTATCTAAATGCTGGGTATTATGAACCGATTGCCAAAGCGGTTAGCCAGACAGTCATGCAAAATACTGACTCAGAGGCCGTATTGCATTGCCTCGATGCAGGGTGTGGAGAAGGGTACTATTTACGGGAACTCAGCCGCAATTTGAGTACGTACTGTGCGATGTCTCTTATCGGTTTAGATATCTCAAAATGGGCGGTGCTCTCTGCGGCAAAACAAGACGCACAGTGTTCTTGGGTGGTAGGTAGCAATGCCAATTTGCCCATGTCTTCGCAAAGCGTAGACATTATATTGTGTATGTTTGGCTTCCCAGTTTATGGCGAGTTCGCTCGCGTCTTAAAGCCTGGGGGGAGTCTTGTGTTGGTTGAGTCGGGAGTCGATCACCTACGTGAGTTAAGAGAAATCATCTATCCGGAAATAAAAACGCCGATTGAATCTGAGCCTCCAGTAATACCAGGGTTTGGCGCTCGGACTGAGCAGTCGGTAAAGTTTAAGTTGAATCTTGATACTCAAGAGAAAATCGCCGACCTCCTAGTCATGACTCCGCACTTGTATCGGGCTAGCGCGCAAGGGCGCGAAAAGGCTGCTCAACTCACTCAGTTATCGTTAACAATTGATGCGTGCATCACCGTCATTCATCGAGATGCCTAGCGTAGACATAGATCTTCTTCTAAGGGTTCAAGACTCGCTTCTTTAATTGCTCGGTGGCATCGTTCATTAGTATTTGATCGCGAAGTTTTCGCGTACGGGCATTTCCTGAAGTGTTTAAATCCTGTTTATCGATATCGATCGCTTGCAGAAGCGACTCAATCTCACTGTCGTCTAACCCTGTATCGCTTAGTCTTCCTGCAATCTGTCGCATTGTGGTTACTCTTTGTTCTCGCAGTGCGGCCGCGCGCGAGTCGCGGTTGAATAAGTCGGCGGTTGGGTTTGTGGGTGCATCATAGCCGCGGATAAGGGTATTGTTTGGGCAATCGAAAAACTCGCTGCGCTGCTGCTGTGGAGTGCAAACGATGCCTTCGGGGTGTGATTCCTGAGCGTAGCGATTGCTCTCAACAATACTGCGAAGCTGTAGAGTCGTGAGCGCTTGGGGCCCTTCATCAGCTTGCCTAGGAAGAGGAGCGCTGAAATCGATAGAAGGAATGTTTGTAGGAACCTCTACAAGACTTTGCCGACTTGTTTCGACCTCAGTGACTGGGAATGGCTCCGCAGCGACAGGGTCCTCAGAGGGGGCTGGTGCAGTTGCAATGTCGGGAACACTTATGGATTGGCGTTCAGGGATAAGAGTAGGCACTAGCCGTAGACGCACGGTTTCGTTTTTATCTTGTAAGGGGGCCGGTGGGTCAATCCGCGCTGACAGTAGTAACGCAAATACGATGCAATGAAGTAGTGCGCTGACCCCGAGTGCGAGTCCGTATTTGGATCGCACAAGCTTGTCTTGGCTATTGAACTCTTGTTCGTGCAACGTCAGGTTCAGCAACGTAGGCTCTAAACGCTTATCGCCGTACTCGTTGCTGATATCCTCAATCACCCACATGTGCAGGGCCTAAGTCAAAGTAAGAAGGTGTAGCATTTGACCGCTATTAAGGCTCACAGTTCCATAATTTCCTGCAATAAATCACTCGTTAATTTTTTGCCATACAAGCAATTGATTATTGGCTGGCATGGCATTGTCTTCTAACAATTTCAATCCAGCAGTAGCGGCCAGTGCGTTGACCGCCTCAAAGTCGCGAATACCACTAAGGGGATTATTGCCTTTGAGCCATAAATCAAAATTAGCATTGCTAGGGCTCGTAAACTCTTCGTCGTACTTAAAGGGGCCATAGACACACAAAAGGCCGTTTACTTTGAGAAGAGATTTTACATGCCGAAAAAAATGGACCACAGCACTGGCCGGCATGATGTGAAGGCTGTTGGCAGAGAACATATAGTCAACGGCATCGTGCGCGAGGCTGGTTTGAGTGACGTCGAACTCAAGCGCCAAGGGAAGATTGGATAATTTCGCCAAGGACAAGCGCTGGTTTAAGTTTTCAACATTGCTGGGAATATCGGTGCTTTGCCAATGTAGATGAGGAAGGTGTTCTGCGAAAAATTCTGCATGTTGACCAGTACCCCCAGCGATCTCAAGCACCTTGCCAGTATCTTTAAAATGCCGTGTCAGAATTTCCAAAATGACATTCTTATTGTTCTCGCAAGCTTGGCTAATAGGGAGAGTCATCGTCTATACCGCCTTGCGTAAGAACACAGGGGCATTCGGCTTGGAATCTTCTTCGCTAAAACGATAACCATCGCTATCAAAATTCAAAATATCTTCGGCACGTTCGAGGCGATTTTTAATGATATAGGCACTCATTAATCCGCGCGCTTTCTTCGCAAAAAAACTGATGATCTTGTACTGACCATTTTTATAATCTTTAAAAACCGGGCTAATGATATCGGCATCTAACTGTTTTATTTTGACTGATCTAAAGTACTCATTAGAAGCAAGATTGATTAGTACGGGATGTTTCTGCGTTGCAAGCTGTGCGTTCAACGCTTGCGTAATTTTTTCGCCCCAGAAGTCATACAGTGAATTGCCCTTGGCATTTTTCAGGCTGGTCCCCATCTCTAGGCGATAGGCTTGCATTAAATCAAGAGGGCGCAATAAACCATACAGCCCAGACAGGATTCGTAAATGCTCCTGGGCAAAACGGATGTCATCACTTGTTAGTGCGTAGGCATCTAAACCGATATAGACATCGCCCTTGAATGCGAACAAGGCTTGGCGAGCATTGTTGGTGTCGAACGGTAGAGACCAGCTATTGAAACGGTCATGATTCAACGAGCCAAGTGCAGGGCTTATCGACATCAAGCTCGACACCTGTGCTGGCGAAAAATCCCGTAATTGTTCGATCAATTGCGTGGAGTCGTCTAGAAACTCGGCTTGAGTAAACTTACGAATCTTAAAAGGAGTTTCGTAGTCGAGTGATTTAGCAGGGGAGATCACTACTAACATTTATAGCCTCAATCAGTGGAATGACAAATACTTATACTGGGGCAAGGAATTCTTGCCACCAATCCAAAGGGCTTACGCCGTCTTTCGGGTCATAGACATTACCATAGACCCAAAGCGTTCCCATGAACTGTCCGCTAACTCTATCCAATACCTGTTCTATTGCTTGAAATCCGATGGACACGTGAATGCTATAGACGAGTATGCGTGGCGACTCGAGATCCAAGACGCCATCAAGAAGCTCGATCTCTGGTGTCAGATTTTGTAGAACAACGTCTATGTTATCTTTACGCATCACTTTAATGGATAGATTACCGCTGCGTTTTACGAGTTCGTAGCCTTGCTTGCTTTCACTGGGAAAGAGAATACGGTCGCCAGAGGCCAGTCCGCGCACAAAGGCCGGTGAGGCAAGCAATCGGTATTGTTTGCTCGCAGAGGCGCTGTGTTGAGCGTTATCGGGCTCTTGCACCTGCGTAACAGTGACTTGCTCGACAATGGCTTCGCCATCAGGACGATAACCTGCAATGATTGGTATTTGCAGTGGCGTCTCAACGGCATTGTCCTGGGTCGCTTTTGGCTCATCAGGAGGGAGAATGTTCATATGTCGGCCCAAATTGGTGGTGAAAGACGTTTATTTTACCCTGCTTTAGGGTGGCAAGGCTAAACTCCAGTGAGGAAGAAATGCTCGAAAGACTGAATCGCATCGCGATTAACTTACAAGGCTTGAAGCCTTATCTATTGATTTTGGCCGTGCTCAGCCTAGGGGCGGGTGTGTATGTCATGCTGTCCTCTGCTAATCAATCGGATGATCGCTATCTAATTCCTGCGTTCATTCTCTTCACTTGGGCTGTCATGGCGCGCTCCTTCATTATCTTATTTTTCCATGTGCCTTCTAAAGCCGAAGCAACGGATGGGCTGTGGGCGCGAGGCAAAGTCGCGTGTAAGCGAGGAGTCTACTACGGATTTTTCGCATTATTTGCGGTTTCTAGCCTCTTCTTGGTCTTTGGTAGCTGGCAACTAAGCAGTGTATGGCGAATGATGTATTGAGCGGATTCAGCTGTGCTAACCTAGGGCCCACTCAACTAGTTTAATGTAAATAAGGAAGTCTGAAATGGCATTACGAAATCAAGATGCAGATGCAGCTCCTAAACCGATTGGGGAGCTGGCCTTACAAACTCTCGCAATGCCCAAAGACACCAACGCTAATGGCGATATCTTCGGTGGTTGGCTGGTGTCGCAAATGGACTTGGCCGCTGGGATATCAACGAAGCAAGTCACTCATGGTAGAAGTGCCACCGTAGCGATTAAGAATGTCTCTTTCCTATACCCAGTAAGTGTTGGCTCTATAGTGAGTTGTTATGCGGACATTGTGGAGATAGGGCGAAGTTCAATGCTGATCAATATCGAAGTGTGGATTTCTAACTCTATTACCCAGCATGGGTTGCGAAAAGTGGCCGAAGGGCAGTTTGTGTTCGTGGCCATCGATGAGAACGGGCGCACTCGGCGCATCGAGCTGCCTAATGAAAACACCGACTAAACCGTAATGCTTTAATCGTCTATTGAGTTTCGTAGGGCTTTGACACGGCCGCGTTTCACTTTTCCTTCGATACGTTTGCGCTGCGAGGATTTCGTAGGTTTTGTCGGCCTGCGAGATTTTTGGACGACAGAGACTTTTCGGATTAGTTCTTGTAAACGACTCAAGGCATCGGCACGATTTTTCTCTTGGGTGCGAAACTTCTGCCCCTTTATAACCAGTACGCCTTCCTTCGTGATTCGTGAATCGCGAGCACCCAGCAGACTCTGCTTATAAAATTCAGGTAAAGATGAGGCGTGAATATCGAAACGCAAATGAATGGCTGAGGACACTTTGTTAACGTTCTGGCCGCCAGCGCCTTGCGCACGGATCGCGGTGAGCTCGATCTCCTCATCAGGTATGGAAACAGTTGAAGAGATCTCTAACACGTTAGAATCCTTGTGCAGTTAGTAGCGATTAAACGACTTCCAATTTTGCGTAGGATAGCACTAACCACTTGCTACCACTGTCGTGGAAATTGACTTGCACGCGCGCATTAGCGCCATGACCCTCACAATTGAGCACCACCCCTTCTCCGAACTTGCCGTGCCGCACTCGCGAACCCAATGCGATGCCAGAGTCTGGAATATCTTCTTGTACCAAGTTGCTGGCAGGCCTGCCATAGTAAGCACTAGGACGAGAGATGGAAGATTTGATTCTTACATGCTCTATTAGCTCGGCTGGAACTTCGCGTATAAATCGCGACGGCCGAGTGATATTCACCTCGCCATGCAAGCGACGCGATTCAGCATGAGTAAAATACAGCTTAGTCATAGCGCGAGTAATGCCTACATAGCAAAGCCTGCGCTCTTCCTCTAAACCAGCTATACCATCCATAGACATCTTATGGGGGAATAAGCCTTCTTCCATGCCAGCGAGGAACACGAGCTTAAACTCTAGCCCTTTAGCGGAATGTAAGGTCATTAATTGCACAGCATCTTCTGACTCACTGGCCTGTGCATCGCCCGCATCTAACGAGGCTTTGTCTAGGAAGGCGGCAAGGAACTCGCGTGACTCAATATCCATCGCCTCGGCGTCGGGGTCTAACTCATCAAAGCTACCCGCGGCGTTCACAAGTTCTTGCAAGTTCTCGATACGTGCGGCGGCTTTCTCTCCGCCTTCTTTTTCGTGATGCGCAATCAGTCCGCTATGAGTCACGATGTGTTCTACTTTTTTCGCTAACGCCAGTGATCCACACTCTTCATCGAAACTGTCGATAAGTTCGATAAAGCGCGCTACTGCGGTGGCTGCACGGGACGCCATCAAGCCGTGTGAAAGACACTTTTGCGCGGCAGCCCATAGCGATAGAGCTTCGGTTCGAGCTACAGTGCGTAAAATTTCTATGGTTTGACCACCAATGCCACGAGTTGGCACATTGATAATACGCTCAATAGCGGTGTCGTCGTGCCGGTTAACGAGGAGACGTAAATACGAAAGCGCATTCTTAATCTCTAGGCGTTCGTAGAAGCGGTGCCCACCATAGATTCGGTAGCCCATTCCTACTCGCAACAACGCATCCTCAAGTTCACGAGACTGTGCGTTGGAGCGATAGAGGATGGCGGCATCTTGTAAGCGATTGCCTGTCTGTAACCAGTTATTAAGTCGTTCGACGATAAAGCGTGCTTCGTCCTGTTCGTTGAAGGCTTCGTATAAGGAGATCAGTTCGCCTTCACCATCGTCTGTCCAAAGCTCTTTACCAAGGCGGCCTTGGTTATTGGAGATCAATTTATTAGCCGCTTTCAAAATAGTCGAAGTAGAGCGATAGTTCTGCTCCAGTTTCACCATCTGGGCGCCTGGGAAATCTTCATTGAAGAGTTGGATGTTCTCGATTTTGGCACCGCGCCAACCATAAATTGACTGGTCATCGTCACCCACTACCATCAAGTGGTTGTTGGCGCCTGCCAATACTCGTAGCCATGCATACTGCACGGTGTTGGTGTCTTGAAACTCGTCGACAAGAATATGCGCGAAGCGGCTTTGGTAATGCGCGAGAATCTGCGGGTTGTTGAGCCAAAGCTCATGAGCACGCAACAGTATTTCGCCAAAATCCACCATGCCGCCACGATTACAGGCCTCTTCATAGGCGCTGTACAGGGCAACCATATTGCGAGTGTACTCATCGCCAAAATGCTCAATATTGTGCGCACGCAGGCCTTCGTCTTTCTGCGAGTTGATATACCACTGGCATTGTCTAGGGGGCCAACGTTCTTCGTCTAAGCCGAGGGTCTTGCACAGGCGTTTAATCAGGCGCAGTTGATCGTCGCTATCGAGGATGTGGAAGTTCTCTGGCAAATTGGCTTCGCGCCAATGGGTCCGCAATAGGCGGTGTGCCAATCCATGAAACGTGCCTACCCACATGCCGCCAATGGGCTGTTCGAGTAAGGATTCAATGCGGTGGCGCATTTCACGCGCGGCCTTATTGGTAAAGGTTACGGCGAGAATGCTAAAAGGTGAGACAGATTCAATCTGCATCAACCAAGCGATGCGGTGCACGAGCACGCGAGTTTTCCCGCTACCTGCGCCTGCTAGCACTAAGAGGTTGTTGGCTGGTGCGGCAACGGCTTGTCGCTGCGGTTCATTCAAAGAGTCGAGTAGATGTGATACGTCCATGGCGCGCTATTCTAGCCTGAATAAATAACCAGTACACCCTCAAATCATCCTTGTTTTGTAGAAGCTAGGCGAATCGCTTCTTTTTAAAAACATGGCTTATTGATAATATACAAAGGTATCCTGAACGCTCGCTCTATACCGCGTTCTAGGCCTAATTAGTAAAAACCAAGGAGTTCCCTATGTCTGCAAGTTCAGATGCTGCCAAATTTAGTTGGCAGGACCCGTTCCTCATGAACGAAATGTTGACAGAGGAAGAGCGTCTCGTACGCGACACAGCACATCAATACGCTCAAGAGAAACTCCTGCCCAGGGTACGTGACGCCTATCGTCGGGAATACACCGACCCAGAGATATTCAGAGAGATGGGCGCGCTTGGCCTTCTAGGCTCCACTATCGAGGGCTATGGCTGCGCTGGTGTGAACTATGTCTGTTACGGGTTGGCTGCACGTGAGGTAGAGGCTGTCGATTCGGGCTATCGTTCGATGATGAGTGTCCAATCGAGCTTAGTGATGCACCCTATCTATAGTTTCGGCTCAGAAGCCCAGAAAGAAAAATACCTGCCTAAGTTAGCCACCGGCGAGTGGATCGGCTGTTTTGGCCTTACCGAACCAGACCATGGTTCTGACCCAGGCGGCATGGTGACCCGTGCCCGTACAGTTGAGGGTGGCTATAGCATGAGTGGCGCCAAGAACTGGATCAGTAATTCACCCATCGCTGATGTGTTTGTCGTTTGGGCCAAAGATGATCAAGGCATCATCCGTGGCTTTATTCTAGATAAAGGCATGAAGGGACTGACGGCTCCAAAAATCGAAGGCAAGCTGGCGTTACGCGCGTCTATTACCGGTGAGATTGTCATGGACAATGTCTTTGTCCCAGAAGAGAACCTTCTACCTCATGTACAAGGATTAAAAGGTCCGTTCAGCTGTCTGAACTCTGCACGACTAGGAATTGCGTGGGGGGCTTTAGGTGCCGCCGAGACTTGTTGGAAGACAGCACTGCAATACACCTTGGATCGTAAGCAGTTCAACCGTCCTTTGGCGGCGAATCAAATCATCCAGAAAAAACTGGCGATCATGCAAACCGATATCTCTATTGGTCTGCTAGGTTGTTTACAAGGTTCTCGTTTGCGCGATGAAAACAAATTGTCGCCACCCTTGATCTCACTGCTCAAGCGTAACTCTTGTCTTAAAGCATTAGACACAGCGCGAGAGGCGAGGGATATGTTGGGGGGTAATGGTATTTCCGACGAGTTCCCAGTGATGCGTCATTTGCAGAACTTGGAAGTGGTCAATACTTATGAAGGGACACAAGATATACACGCGCTAATTCTTGGGCGTGCTCAAACAGGGATTCAAGCGTTTAGTTAAAAAGATAATGTAAAAATATGCCAGCAAAAACGGCGGCCCCAACACGATGGTTGTTTAGAAAGGCTTTAAAACAACCTTCGGGGCTGCGAGTTTTTGTAAGCTGCCATTGTTGGTAAAATAATGCGATTGCCACAGCAAGCCCTAAGTAAAAGAACACGCCTAAATTAAATTGCGCGGCTGACAAAAGTAACGCTAATACGAACATGCCTTGCAACATAGCAATAATGACACGGTCCGCATCGCCAAAAAGAATGGCCGTAGATTTGACCCCAATCTTAAGATCGTATTCACGATCAACCATTGCATACTGAGTGTCGTAAGCAACAGTCCAAAGACAATTGGCTACAAATAAAAGCCATGCTTGAGCGGGCAGTTCTGCTTGTGTGGCCGTAAAAGCCATTAAGATCCCAAACGAAAAGGCAACACCTAGCACCAGTTGTGGTAAGTGAGTAAAACGTTTCATAAAGGGGTATAGCGCCGCTACCGCCACCGCAAAGAACGAAGCTTGTATCGTCAACGTGTTGGTAAACAATAGCAGGACAAATCCTAGCAGGCTTAGAACAACAAAGGTGAGAAGGGCTTCTTTGCGTGTGACTTTTCCCGTAATGATTGGGCGCTGCTCCGTGCGCAAGACGTCGCCGTCGATATCTGCATCGGCATAGTCATTGATCGCGCAGCCTGCTGATCTCATCAGCCAAGTGCCTAAACAAAAAATAAACAACAGCTTTAGATCAGGAATGCCCTGCGCCGAAATCCATAAAGCGCCTAAAGTAGGCCATAGCAATAAGAGCGTGCCGATGGGTTTGTCGACACGCGCTAATTGAATAAAACCCGGAAGGCGTTGTGATACTTTCGGAAAGTGTGCGCAAAACCAAGCGCGACTATTTCCTAAAAGTGCGTTGAAAGGATTCACTATATTCTCAGTTTTTGAAGTTGGCAGCGATTTGTTTTAGTTCTGCATCGGAAGCCACGACTTTTTGAACGGCGGCAAGTACTTCCTCCGGATCAAGATCAAACTGCTCGTACATCGATAGTGGAATTTCCTCTGAAGGTGCATCACCAATGCCATGTAAACGAAGAAGGCGCATGGCGATAAAGATCAGGTTCGCATATTCTTGGTGTTCACCTTTGTATTCAACTTCGTGCTGAAAGCGGATCGCCACATAAACTTCTTTTGGCATTCCCCAAAGCTGCAATAACCATGCACTAATCTGCTCTCGTGTAACTCCAAGCAAATGGTGATCGATTGCAACATGGCTGATTGAAGGGTTCGCTTCAACGTGACGGCAGATGGCAGAAAAATGCGGTGGGAAAATATGCGCTAAAACTAAGTAACCAAAGTTATGTAGCAAACCAGATAAACACGCAAATCCTTGTGCCGGACGTTTGTCCGCCGGAATCAATTTTACAATCGCTTCAATTGCAGTAGAGCAATACACCGATTGTAACCAGTAAGGTGTAAAGCCGTCTGGAAAATCCTTTGGTAAAGAGAGCGTATTTCCTAAGGCCATTCCGACAGCAAGATTGCTGACCAAATCAAATCCGAGGACTCTTGATATCGCATCTTGCACAGAGCGAATTTTACTTGGAGCAGCATAATAAGGGGACGATGCCCAGCTTACAATTTGCGCGGCTAAGCTGGCATCTGTTTCTACGATTTCTGAAAGATCACTAACGTTGGCATTAGGGTTCGATCGTAATTCTAAAATACGCTGCGCCGATTGTGGAAGTGGTGGAATCTCAAGCGTTTCTTCCAAGCGTTGTTTAATGCGCAAAGTAGTGAAGTTGCGAATAGAGTTGAAAATTAAATCTAGGTCGCTGCTGTCATTCGGCGCGCCGTGATAAAGTTTATCGGCAGGAATTGTGCAGTTTATGGCACGCACACGATAATTAGATTCACGCAGAGCAAAACGTAATTCGCTGAGCGGCACTCGCTGCACTTCCGAACCATCGACATCAAAAATCTCGAAGTCACAAAACTCCGACGAGGCAATGCTCTCGTCAATGATCGTGGGCAGTAGAAATACGGCTGGCGCAAACTCTATCTGCACGAGTTTATCTGAGCTGGTGAGATCAGTGATCTCTGATTGTGGGATAGGGCTGAGGTTGCGCTCGACAAGGCTATTAAGCGCTTTCAAGTCTAAGAGTGAGTCATTGGGAAGGATTATTTGTCCCTTGCCTTTGCCATCTTGTAATAGAACGACTCTAACGAGTTGCGAGCTTGACGAAGAATTTTGCGCTGTACCGGCTGTTTGCATTGGGATCCTGCAATGGCGCGCACCTTTTTGGTGCTTCTAAATGAATTTCAAAAAACCAAATTTGATTTAGTGGTGAACTTATTATAACGGTAACGACCGTTCACGCCTATCATTCAAATGGTCGTTACACATTGCCATAGAGTGATTTAGTGCCTAGCCATCGTTTGATGAGCGGATCGATACACTCCGGATATTGCTGGGTAATGATGTCTGCTTGCTCTTTCACTTGATCTAACATGCCTGCATCGCGGCTTAAATCGGCAATGCGGAAACTCATTAAGCCAGTTTGTTGGGTTCCCAATACCTGGCCGGGTCCTCGTATTGCGAGGTCTTTTTCGGCAATCAAGAAACCGTCATTACTATCACGCATGATGCCAAGGCGTTCTTGCGCCAGTTTCGACAGTGGGCCTTGGTATAGCAGCACGCAGTGGCTTGCCTTGGCACCACGACCGACTCGCCCTCTTAATTGATGCAATTGGGCGAGGCCTAGTCTTTCTGGGTTTTCGATGACCATCAAGCTGGCATTCGGGACATCGACTCCCACTTCTATGACGGTAGTCGCGACCAACAACTGTAGTTCACCACGCTTAAATGCATCCATGACGGAGGATTTTTCCGCGGGCTTCATTCGGCCATGGATAAGCCCAATGGCTAAGTCTGGTAGTTGATTGCGTAGAGCTTCGGCCGTCACTTCCGCCGCTTGGCATTGCAATGCCTCTGACTCCTCAATGAGGGTACAGACCCAGTAGGCTTGGCTGCCATTGGCACAGGCATTATGAATTCGGCTTATGACATCTTCGCGACGGTTGTTGGAAATCACTAGAGTGCTAACGGCCGTGCGTCCAGGGGGAAGCTCGTCGATTACGCTGCAATCGAGATCGGCATAAGCGCTCATCGCGAGTGTGCGTGGAATAGGCGTTGCCGTCATGACAAGTTGGTGTGGTAGGTGTGTTTTGCTCGCGCCCTTTTCACGCAAGGCGAGCCTTTGGTGCACGCCGAAACGGTGTTGTTCATCAATGATAATTAAACCGAGTTTAGCAAAGTGCACTCCCTCTTGAAAAAGCGCGTGGGTCCCGACGATCACCTTGGCACTACCATCGCCAAAACTTAGTAGCTGCGCTTCGCGCTTTTTCCCCTTGAGCTTGCCACTGAGCCAGCCAACGGTAAGCCCCAGTGGTTCCAACCAGTTTGTAAAATTCAAAAAATGTTGTTCCGCGAGAAGCTCGGTGGGTGCCATAACAACGGCTTGATAGCCATTCTCTACGGCCTGCAATGCAGCCAGGGCGGCAACAATTGTTTTACCTGAACCGACATCACCTTGTAGCAAGCGAAGCATGGGAGTGCCAAGTTGGAGATCGGCATCAATCTCATTGGCGACACGTTGCTGCGCTTGGGTGAGTGCGAACGGTAACTGGGATTTAAACTGGCGACGTAACTTGTCAGGTTTGATCAGCAGAGGGGCATTGAGTTTCTCTGCCTGTTCACGCAATTGGCGTAGGCAAAGCCTGTGGCTTAATAACTCTTCAAACGCTAGGCGACGCTGACACGGATGTTGCCCGAGTGCGAGGGCCTGCAAGTTACTGTACAGGGCGTCGCTGGCCGGAGGGTTGTGAAGAAAAACAATGGCCTCAGCCAAGGTCGTAAACCCGAGGTGTTCGCGAATACTGGTGGGGATCCAGTCTTTAAGGCTTAACGACACATTCAGCATCGCTAAGGCTTGTCCGATGAGCCCCCGCAATCGTGTTTGCTGTAACCCTTCGGTGGTGGGGTATACGGGCGTAAGAAACTTGGGCATTTCGCCGGCATCGGAAGATTGCACAAATTGATATTCTGGGTGATAGAGCTCCAGCCCGGTTTTGCCTCCCCGGACTTCGCCATAGCAGCGCACGCGAGTGCCAGGGCTTAGGCCATTTTTTTGCGCGGCGCTGAAATGAAAAAACCGAAGGCTGATGATGCCGCTGTGATCTTTGATTCGGCATAGCATGCTACGGCGGCGGCCGAAGGTGACTTCTGTGGCTAACACCTCACCCTCAACTAAGGCCTCGGTGCCAATGCGGCATGAAGCGATAGGGCACAAACGGGTGCGGTCTTGGTAGCGTAGCGGGAGATGAAAAAAGAGGTCTTGTACCGTATGCAGGTGCAAAGCCTCTAACCGGGCGGCGATACTAGGGCCGACACCTTTAAGTACGGTCAGGGGCGTTTGCTCTGGAAGCATATTGCAGATCAGCCCGCAGTGGGCAAAGCCATAATGGCCTCAATCTCAATGTTCACTCCTTTGGGGAGCGCAGAGACTTGCACAGTTGAGCGTGCAGGATAGGGCTCGCTGAAATAGCCCTTCATAGTTTCGTTTACTACCGCAAAGTCCGCTAGATCTGTAAGGAAAATCGTTAGCTTCACGATATCTTGAAGCTGTCCGCCTGATGCGCTCGCCACCGCTTTCATATTGTCGAGAACGCGAATGGCTTGAACTTCGATACAGCCAGTCACTACTTCCATTGACTGAGGGTCCAGTGGAATCTGGCCGGATAGGAAAACCAAATCTCCCACTTGCACAGCTTGGGAATAAGGGCCAATAGCGGCGGGAGCGGAAGTCGTGCTTATGATTTTTTTCTGGGTCACGGAGATGTCCTCAAATGCGTCAGCATTCAGCAGTGTGGCGTTAGACCTTGAGCGGTTTTGGGGGCTTTATAATTTTACGACTCTTAACTCGAGTCACCTTGCTAACAGGTTTGATTATTCTGATACGTTTCATGACGCGGGCAAGGTGAATACGATTGCGCACGTTGAGCGATAGATTCACGATGCTAAAGCGGGCATCGCGTTCAACGGTGCTGATTTTCTCGATGTTTGCTTCTGTTCCTGTGATAGTCGTAGCGAGTTTGGCGATAATGCCGCGCTCGTTTTCGATTTCAACACGAATTTCCACTGAGAATTCGCCTTCGACATGAGGATCCCAGCGCACCGAAATACACTTATCAGGGTTGTCGCGGATCTCGGCAATATTGTTGCAGCTCTCTGTGTGAATCACCATGCCGCGGCCACTGCTGATATGCCCAATGATGGGGTCCCCAGGGATAGGGTGGCAGCAACGCGCGAAATTCATCACCATGCCTTCAGAGCCACGAATCGCTAAAGAGGAGTTTTTGCTTTCTTTGCCGACTTCAAGCTGCAAGTCGATATCGTCTTGCTCGGGCACCATAAGTCGCGCTACGACATGAGACATGCGATTCCCAAGGCCGATGTCCTCGAGTACGTTGTCCATCTCTGGGCTGTTTAAGTGTTGCAGGGCTAGCTGGATTTGCGCCGGTTCGATTTTTTCTAGTTGTGTGCCAAAGCTGCCTAAGACTTTATTGAGCAAGCGACGACCTAGTGCTACAGATTCGGAGTGGCGCTGATTCTTCAGGAAGTGGCGAATATTACTGCGAGCTTTGCCGGTTACTGCAAAGCCTAGCCACGCAGGGTTCGGTTGGGTGCCGGGCGCTGTAATAATTTCAACAGTTTGCCCGCTCTCTAAGGGTTCACTTAGGGGGGCTAAGCGTCGACTGATGCGACAGGCGACACAGGAATTACCAACATCTGTATGCACGGCATAGGCGAAATCCACGGCTGTCGATCCGGCGGGTAGCTCCATGATCGTCCCTTTGGGGGTGAACACGTAGATTTCGTCTGGAAATAGGTCAATTTTTACGTTCTCAATGAACTCGAGAGAGTTCCCCGCGTGTTGCTGCATTTCAAGCAGGCCGTTGACCCACTGTCGTGCGCGGACATGAGCGTTGCTTGGGGTGTCGTCATGGGATTTATATAACCAATGCGCCGCAATGCCATTATTGGCCATCGCTTCCATTTCTTCAGTGCGGATCTGAATCTCAATGGGTACGCCATGCATGCCGAACAAGGTGGTGTGCAGCGACTGATAGCCGTTGGCCTTAGGGATGGCGATGTAGTCTTTGAAGCGGCCAGGCACTGGCTTATAGAGATTATGCACGGCGCCGAGCACGCGATAACAAGTATCGACCTTGTCTACGACTATGCGGAACGCGTAAACGTCCATAATTTCAGAAAAAGAGCGGCGTTTTGTGCGCATCTTCTCGTAAATACTATAAAGGTGTTTCTCGCGGCCAAAAATACGGCCAGGCATGCCTTCGCGATCAAGACACGCTTCTAGCGCGCCCTGAATCTGCTTAACGATCTCTTTACGATTGCCGCGGATGCTTTTCACGGCGGCATTGATGCGGCGTGCGCGCATTGGGTACAGCGCATCGAAGCCGAGTTCTTCGAACTCGATACGGATGGCGTTCATGCCAAGTCGGTTCGCAATAGGGGCGTAGATGTCGAGGGTTTCGCGGGCTACGCGTCGACGTTTCTCGGGGCTCAATACATCGAGAGTGCGCATATTGTGCAGGCGGTCGGCTAGCTTCACGAGAATAACGCGAATGTCCTTGGCCATGGCCAAAGCCATTTTCTGAAAGTTTTCGGCTTGCGCTTCTGCGTGGCTGCTAAAAGCAATTTTATTGAGCTTGCTGACGCCATCGACCATCTCGGCGATGGTTTCGCCAAATTGGCTTTTCACGGCGCTTTTGCTGATCCCGGTGTCTTCAATGACGTCATGAAGCATGGCCGCCACGAGTGACTGTGGGTCCATGTGCATTTCACTGAGAATGCCGGCAACGGCTAGGGGATGTGTGACGTAAGGGTCACCACTGCGTCGGAACTGACCATCATGGGCCTGTTCCGCGTAGTAGTAAGCACGGCGAACAAGATTGATCTGCTCGCCTTCCAAGTAATCGGATAGGCTAGTCGCCAGAGAGTCGATTGTGGACAAGCCGACTCCTTCCTCGATTAGAGGTCTTCGCTGAGAGATTCGTCTTCACCGCGCTGAGGAGGTGGAGTTTTAAGCTCATCACGTGACAGCATTGCTACTGGGTTTGCGCTTTTTATCGCAAGAATCGAGGAGTCTACTAAACCTTCTGCAATTTCGCGCAAGGCGATAACGGTAGGCTTGTCATTATCGATTGGGACGAGTGGGTCTTTGCCGCCAGTCTGAATTTGACGTGCGCGCTTGCTGGAGATCATCACCAACTGGAAGCGATTGTCTACTTTGTCCAAACAATCTTCGACGGTAATACGGGCCATAAAAACACCTGTTAATCAATCTGTACTATTAAGGAGACCGACAATTCTACTAAATACGCGCCCTAATGACTAACTTATTCTCACTTACGCCTTGATTTATGGGCAGTTAGGGGCAGATTCAAGGCTTTTCGAGCAATGCAGCCAGCAACTCTTCATTGTTCTGGTGCTGTTGTTGTCGCTCTAAGCGCGCTGCGCGGATAATCGCACGCAAGTCTTCTAGCGCGGAATCGAATTGATCGTTGATAACCAGATAGTCTGCCGCGTCGTAGTGGGAGATCTCATCTTTGGCCTCACGCATGCGGCTGCTAATGGTGGCCTCGTCGTCTTGTCCGCGATTGGTAAGGCGTTCAAGCAGGCAATCTAGAGACGGCGGCAGAATAAAGATGCTCTTATTGTCGGCAATGCGTTCGCGCACTTGGGCGGCACCTTGCCAGTCAATTTCAAGGATGACATCAATCCCTTGGTCGAGCTGAGTTTGTACCCATTGCTGCGAGGTTCCGTAAAAATTGCCAAAGACCTCGGCGGACTCTAAGAAAGCGTCTTGATCGCGCATCCCGAGAAACAGCTCTTTGCTGACAAAATGGTAATTAATGCCGTCGACTTCACCTGGGCGTTTAGCGCGGGTGGTGTGCGAGACAGAAACACACAAAAGAGGGTCTTGTTGATCTAGCAGTAATGCGTTGACGAGGCTGGTCTTGCCAGCACCCGAAGGCGCGGAAATTGTGTAGAGGGTCCCTCTGGCCATGGTGCTTATCCTAAATCTGAAACTAACATTACTATATCACCAACCAAGGCTTTGTCGCTTTAGTCTCTGGCGTTATGTGCCTTTTTTCTTTGCCCTTGCTGTGGCCTGCGCTTGCAGTGGATCGTCTGGCCATGGGTGCCGCGGGTATCGACCCTTGAGGTCTTTGCGCACCTCAAAGTAACCGCTTTTCCAGAACCCCGCCAGGTCCCGAGTAACTTGTACTGGCCGCCGTGCGGGGGAAAGCAGGTGCAGAAGTACAGGTAGCTGACCGTCGAGAACTAGAGGGGTGTTCGTCTGTCCGAACATCTCTTGCAGCTTAACGGCTAATACTGGTTCATCGCCCGAATAGTCCAGCGCTATTCTATTCCCACTAGGGGCCTGTATATGGGTTGGTGCTAACTTCGATAATGCTTGCTGTTGTTTCCAATCCAGAGACTCTAAGACATAACGCGCCAGTGGCAGGCGATCGACGTGCTCTAACCGTGTTAGGCCAGTAAGGTGCGGCGCCAACCAGTCCTCAAGGGATTCTAGTAGCGCTTTATCGCCGACATCGGGCCATGCATCGCCTAGCTGTCGATGAAGAAGTCTTAGGCGTCCAAGCAATTGTTGATCATCTTTTGACCAGTTCAAAGCGACGCGTTGCCTCAATGCCGTTAATAGCGCGAGTTGAATGGACTCTGGTGCGAGCTTGGCGAGCGCTCTTCGCTCTAGGACAAGCGAGCCAAGCCGGCGTTGTTCTTCTCCTAGTAACCGGCCAGAACCTGCGTCCCAGCGGACATCCTGTTGCCATTGTCGAGTGCTGGGTATTAGCGACTCAATCTGAGCCTTAGTGATGGCGCAGGCGTGATAAACCTTAGCGCCTTTGCTCATGCCGTCTAGGTTCACCGCAAGCAGATAGTCTTGCTGGCTTAGCCGATGTTGTGACGCGATAAGGGCTTGTCCGCCGCTCACGAGCTTGAATCGCACTTGTGAGTGTTCGTTCTCTTGGCCTTGGTTTTGAGCGATGCGATCGGGGTAGGCGGAGGCTAAAAGAATGGGAAGAACGTCAACGTCCGCGTCATCGAGGGTGCACTTGAGGCGACTCGCCCATTGTTTTGCCGCTCTCCACCATGCGCCTCCAGCGCCTTTGCCGTTACCTCGTGGGTGCTGAGAAAGCGCGATGGCGATGTCTATTTCGGTGCCTTGGACGTTCTCTTCGAGCCACGCCACTATCCAGCAAGCAAGTGCTAGCGCGTTAAGCTCTGTAGCTTTTTCGATCAAGACGGCTAGGCGGGGATGGGTTGGCCAGCGAGCACAACGTCGTCCAAGTGCGCTGAATCCTCCGCTATCGTTCAGCAAGCCCAGCGTCTTTAGTAGCTGACGCCCTGCGGAGAAGGCCGCCGCTGGTGGAGGGGACACCCATGCAAGTTGCAGCGGGTCCTCAGCGCCCCAACGAGTAAGCTCAAATGCGAGAACTGACAAATCGGCTTGTTCGATCTCCGCCTCTCGGTGTGCGGCTAGAACGCTCTCTTCTGACCATAGTCGATAACAGGCCCCTTTTGCCTCTCGACCAGCTCGGCCTCGGCGTTGATCGGCACTGGCGCGATTGACTCGACGCGTCTCGAGTTTGCTCAGCCCAGAGCGCACCTGAAACACTGGCACGCGCTCCAGTCCCGCGTCGACCACAATCCGCACTCCAGGGACAGTAATGCTGGATTCGGCGACAGCGGTCGAGAGAATCACCCGCCGCTCGCCGGCGCTATGACTACGCAAGACGTCTTGTTGTTGAGCGAGAGGGAGCTGACCGTGGAGGTCGAGAATAGTGATGTCGGAGGCAAGAGTTTCATTCAAGCGTGAGTGCAGTCGTCGGATCTCTCCTTGTCCTGGCAGAAACACTAATACGTCACCCTCATGGTCCAGCAAGGCTTCGCCGACGACAGCGGCTTGATGGTGATCGTTATATTCTCGTGGGGCAGGAGAGCGATAATAGGTCTCTACTGGCCACGCACGCCCCTCACAATTGATCAGCGGAGTGTGATCCCCAAGCATTGTGAGTAATGAGGCTGTATCCAGTGTGGCCGACATGATTAGGATTCGAAGGTCTTCGCGCAGGGCGCTCTGCGCCTCTAATGCAAACGCCAAGCCTAAGTCTGCGTCTAAGCTACGTTCGTGGAATTCGTCAAAGATAATCCCTGCGAACCCGTCCAGCGAAGGGTCATCCTGTAGCATCCGAGTCAGGATGCCTTGGGTCACAACTTCTAGGCGAGTGCGTGAACTAATCTTGGATTCGCCGCGTACACGGTAACCAACGGTTTCCCCTAGCGCTTCCCCGAGGCTCTGGGCCATAAATCCCGCCGCCAAGCGAGCGGCGACTCTTCTGGGTTCTAACAATAGCCAGCGACCTGCTTTTGCAGGAAACGCATCGAGTAACGCTAATGGCACACGCGTCGTTTTGCCGGCACCAGGTTGCGCGACCAATAACGCCTTATTCTGGTCTTGCAGTGCTTTGACGAGTTCAGGCAACACGCTGTCTATTGGCAGCTTTTCGGGTGATATAAGAGGGGCAGAGGACAAAGGCGGTTCTCAAAACAAGTCGATATAGGGTTTTGCAATGGTGACAAAACCGCTTAAAGTAAGCAAAAGGAATCGAAGATGCCCATAAATTTCGTTATTTAGGGTTAATCTACATCAAAACTGGAGATCGTTAGTGCGATACGTCATAGCTATATTTGCACCCCCTATAGCGGTATTCCTGTGCGGAAAACCGTTTCAAGCAATATTGAACATACTCTTTACCTGTATGTTTTGGGTGCCAGGTGTAATACATGCGCTCTTTATCGTAAACAATCATATAGCCGATAAGCGCACTGACCGCATTGTTAGTGCCATCGAAAGGAAAAACAGATGAAATTACGAATAGTGATTATAGCGTTCACAATGCTTTTCTTAACGGCTTGTGAATCCGCCTATTATGGCACTATGGAACAATTTGGTGTTCACAAGCGTGATATTTTAGTTGACCGTATTGGCGAAGCTCAAAGCGCCCAAGAAGAAGGGCAGGAGCAGTTTCGCGATGCCTTAGAGCAGTTTCGCAGTGTCGTAAATTTTGATGGGGGCGAGTTACAACAAATTTATGATCGCTTGAATGGCGAGTTCGAAGACACTGAAGAGGCCGCTGATCTTATTCGTGAACGCATACAGGCCGTAGAAGCCGTGGCCGATGCCTTGTTTGATGAATGGGATGATGAGTTAGCGCTTTATACGAACCAGAATTTGCGTCGTGATAGTGAGCAGCAATTAAGAGACACCCGTACTCGATATGCGCGCCTTATTGCCGCCATGCATCGCGCAGAAGTAACCCTAGACCCAGTCCTTGATAGCCTGCGTGATAATGTGTTGTACCTGAAGCATAACCTCAACGCCCGCGCGATAGCATCGCTGCGAGGAGAGCTCGATACCATTAACACTGACGTTGATCGCCTCATTAACGCAATGGAGCTAGCAATCGAAGAGTCCGATCGTTTCATCGCAGAAATGCGTCTGTAAAATCCCTCCTACTAGCTGAGACGCGCATGCGTCTCAGCTGTCATAAAAAGTAAGCAAGTCGAACTCCTTTTCTATAAGCAATGGGAATTGCAACTCAAAATTATTGTTGTGAGTATGCGATAGCTATCACATTTCGAATGGGAAGAGGCTATGGACTAGTCTTTGCTCACTAGCATCTTGATCGAAGCTATGTGATAACAGTGGCCGAGATTGCAGCCTAGGTTGTAATTCAAATTGTTGCCCACATGTAGAAATAGGGAGTTAATAGAACGCTTCCGAAATAATTAATGGAGATATTGCTATGAAACAAGGAAAATTTTTCAAAAAATCGCTACTTGCCTGCGCTATTTTAATGCCTGCATCTGCCTTTGCGGCGGAAGGGATCAGCTACACTTACATCGAAGCGGATTACCTCATTCAGGATATCGATTATTACGAAGACAATGATTTCTTCGACAATTTTTCAGATGACATCGATGATGGCGACGGCTATAACATCCGTGCATCCTTTGCATTGACCGATAACATTTTCACGTTTGGTTCCTATTCGACTACAGACGCGGATTTTTCGTATATTGACGATGGTGGTGGTTTCGTTAACCGAAGTGAGGATGTCAACACATTAAAGTTGGGCTTAGGCTTTAACACGCCGATTTCCGATACCCTAGATTTTGTTGCTACTGGTGGTTATACAGATGTTGACCTAGGTGACTTTAGCTTGGGTAGAAACAAAAACGATGATCTGAATAGCACCGATGATATTCAAGATGCCTTCGATGACTTAAACGAAGATGACAGCGATGGTTACTTTGTCGATGTTGGTGGCCGAGCACAGCTCGCTAACTGGTTAGAATTCGGTGCAGGCGTGCGGTATACCGATCTTGATTACGGTGACAGCACATCGGTATTCGGTAACTTCCTATTTGAAGTGTCCGACAACTTAGGGATTAACTTAGGCGGAGATTTCGGCGATGACGTGAACACCTATTCATTGGGTCTTCGTTACTCGTTTAATTAAGAACGTATAGTTAGTTATATAAATTACGCAAGCGCAGTAATACAAAATATTATTGCGCTTGCGTTTTTATTTTGGCGTTAGCTTAAAGTTTTTCTGTATGTGTACAAAATGAGCTTGAACGGCCTCCCATAGGGCAGGTGGATGTTGGATCGAAATTTCAAATGGCATTTGCATTAACCAGCGCGAAAACCACTCCAGGCTATCAGTACTGGTTTGCATTAAGAGACCATCTTGCGTCGATTGCATGACGCCCTCCAAGCCGTAAAGATAATACGAAGCTGAAGCCATATCCGTGTGCATCAAAACACTAACCGCGTGCTGACGCGGCACGTTCTGCATACTTTCGTGAAGATGCTTGGCTGTATCGAAATCTGCGGGTCGAAGAAAACTATGTTTAAGCCCTTCAGCGCAGGTAAGGCGATCTAATCGAAACGTTCGCAGAGCTTTCCTTAAATGGCAGTGCCCGACCATATACCAATGGCCGCGGCGGAACACGATGCCGTAAGGGTCAACATCGCGCAATCCTGTACTGCCATTATCCGCCTCGTAGTGAAAGCGAACTCTTTGCTGATCATGAGCGGCCTGGGCAAGTAACAGCAAATCCTCTTTGTTCTCTGTCCCGTGGGCTTTAGGTAAAATCAGGCTCGTGCTATTGCTGATGGCACGCACGCGACGTTTCAAATTATTTGGCATTACCCGTTCCAGTTTTGCTTGCACACTAGCAATGGAAGGCGCGGACTCCGAAAGCCCAAGCTGATTGGCTGCCAGCAGGCCTAATGAAATCGCCAAAGTCTCCTCGTCGGTAAACATCATCGGCGGTAATTTGAATCCCGCCACTAGACGTTATCCCCCATAACGTCCTTGCTCTGTCATCACCGGAATACCCAGTTCCTCAAGTGCGGAGATATAACGGCGCACCGTGCGCACATCCACCTCTAAACGCTTGGCTATTTGTGCGCCGGTGAGCAAGCCGTGAGTCTGAAGGAGCTCTAACAGTGTCAGTACACGTGTCACTGGTTTAGACATAAAGTGCCTTTAAGATGGAGGCTAACTCCGCCGTGGGGATTAGTTTGTATAGTAAAAACTAAACAGGACATAAAATGACCTATATGTTTTGTATTGTGCCTTCGACAAATCAATCTCTCCACAACAAAGACGCGATTAAAGGAAATAGTAATGAAAAAACTGACGCTATACACCAACCCTCAATCACGTGGCCGTATCGTGCGCTGGATACTAGAGGAAATCGGCACGCCTTATGAGCTAGAAGTGATGGAATACGGTGGCAGCATAAAATCGCCGGAGTACTTAGCGATAAATCCAATGGGCAAAGTGCCCGCTATTAAGCATGGCGAACAAATAGTGACGGAGGTCGCTGCGATCTGCGCGTACCTGGCTGATCAATTCCCTGATGAAAACCTCGCCCCGGCACAACTTGAAGCTCAGCGCGGAGACTATTATCGATGGTTATTCTTTGCAGCCGGCCCGCTTGAAATGGCATTAACTGCGAAAGCGTATCAATGGAATATTGATGCGGAGAACGCCATGTCTATAGGCTGCGGCCTTGTTGAGGATACCATCAACACGATCGAGGAAGCGTTAAAGAAGAGCCCCTATATTTGCGGCGATAACTTCACCGCTGCGGATATAGTATTGGCGAGCACCTTGGGTTGGGCCATGCTCATGAAAAACCTTGAGCCGAGCCCTGTGCTTACTGAATACGTCAACCGGTGCGACGCCAGGCCCGCAGCACAAAGAGCGAATGAGCTGGACGATGCGTTGATGAAATAAACTGCATAGCCAACGGCAGGAGCATGAGTGGGCGAGGGGCCCACTCCGAATCGCTATTGAAGAAACCGATTAGCAAACAATGAGTGTAGGTGTTGTATTGTGATCATTCTCACGGTTGTGACGGGGTGAGTAATGTTAGCTTGGATATCTCACCAACTGAGCAATGTCTTATCGCTTAGCGTGATTTCCAGACAAAGAGAGCTTGTATGAAGGACCTAGACGATCACAAAAAGATAGCCGTTCTAATCGATGCAGACAATGCACAGCTTAAGAAAATTAAAGTGGTGTTAGATGAAATAGCCGCCCATGGTCACATTGTGATTAAGCGGGCCTATGGAGACTGGTCCAGTGATTGTTTAAAGAACTGGAAGAAAAGCCTCAATGAACTCGCTATTCAACCCATTCAACAGTTTGCCTACACCACAGGCAAAAACTCCACGGATGCATCGATGATCATCGATGCGATGGATCTACTCTATTCCCATAAGTTTGATGCGTTTGCATTGGTATCCAGTGACAGTGATTTCACTAAACTTGCTTCTAGATTGCGCGAATCGGAAATCTTCGTGTTTGGTGTGGGGGAGCAAAAAACCCCTATTTCATTTAGAAATGCCTGCGATGACTTTATCATTACTGAGAACTTAGGATTACCTGACCCCGCAACGTCGAATGCCTCGCGCTCTAGTAAAGCTAGAATAAAGAAGAACGAAATCCCTAAAGCGAAAGAGTTGGTGCCCGTACTGAAAAAGGCATGGGAGCAATTTCAAGATGATGAAGGCTGGGCGACAGTGTCGGTAGCTGGAAGCTTTTTGAAACGATCTAAGCCAGATTTTGATCCACGCTCTTATGGTGCAACGAAACTCACAGAAGTAATCGCTTCTTTAAGTGAGGACTTTGAGATGACAAAACTTAAAGGCAAAGGAATCATCAATGCCTACAAGCCAAAAAAGCACCCTTAATAAGTCGAAAGATAGGACTGTAATCCTATAATAAGAGATAAATAGGGAATATAGTCCAATAATCCGTGTTTCTCTTGTGCCTAATTGACAATAGGACTATATTCCCAATATTGAGTAGAAAGTAGGAATATAGTCCTAGGGTCCGCAGGGTTATGGCAAAAAGAGATTTACACAAAGTGTTGTACCCCAAACAGCTAAAAGTGCTGAGAACATTTGGGGAAGACTTGCTGCTGGCGATGAAAAGGCGTGGATATACTAAAAAACTCATCTGTGACAGAACAGGCTTCGATAACAAAACTGTAAACAAGGTGTTTGTTGGCGACCCAGGGGTCGCGATCGGTACTTATGTAAAAATAATGGCTGTGCTCGGGATGGAGGAGAACTTCTCAAAACTTGCCGCCCATGATGATGTAGGGATTAAGCTACAAAACATCAAATTGCTGGAAGGTGAAAAGTGAGCCGGCAGATGGTGGATGTTTATGCTTCTTGGATGCCCATTGAGAGGCCTTTATTAATAGGGCGGCTGACCTTTAGCGACACTAATCGTGGTGGAGTTTTTAGTTTTGCTTACGACAAAGCATTTTTAAGCTCTAGCTACCGCCTGCAAATAGATCCGCTGCTATCGCTGCATAGTGGTGAGCTATACAACGATTCCTCCGATAAAAACTTTCGAGCATTTCTAGACTCCTCCCCTGACCGATGGGGGCGTGTATTGATGCAACGTCGTGCAGCCATTGAGTATCGGAAAGGGCTACGCCATAGCGCTCAACTAAACGAGCTAGATTATTTATTGGGCGTGCATGATTCATACCGAATGGGTGGTATTAGATTCAAAACTGATGTTAGTGATGAATTTCTAGACAACAACGCTGACTTTGGAGCCCCTCCAATGACGTCACTGCGTGAACTGGAGTTTGCAGCACTCCAAATAGAAAGTGATGAAAACATAGATAGTAATGAGTACTACCGTTGGTTGAGCATGTTGATCTCACCAGGCTCATCTTTAGGCGGGGCAAGGCCCAAAGCCTGCGTATATGACGAACATAATCAACTCTGGATTGCGAAATTTCCTAACCAAAACGACACCTATGATGTGGGCGCGTGGGAGATGGTTTGTTACGAACTAGCTATCGCTTCTGGTATCGAGATGTGTACAAGTAGAATTCAAAAGTACTCTTCACAGCACAATACGTTTCTGACAAAACGCTTTGACCGAGACAATGGCAGGCGGATTCATTTTTCATCGGCAATGACACAGTTGCAGTACTATGATGGCGAGCATTCGGAAGGGGCAAGCTATTTAGAGATAGCAGAGTTTCTTGTTAACCAAGGTTCGCAAACCAAGAAAGACCTTGAACAGCTGTGGCGAAGAATCATCTTTAACATAGCCGTTTCTAATACCGACGACCACCTCCGCAACCATGGTTTCTTGCTCTCGCACAAAGGTTGGAGGTTATCACCAGCCTATGACATCAATCCTATTGTAGGCAGGCAGGGGCTACACCTCAACATAACCGACAACTCCAATGCCTTAGACTATAGTTTAGCCTTTGAAGTCATAGGCTTTTTTAGACTAAGCAAAGAAGAGGCGACGAAAATATATGATCAGGTTTTAGCAGCAGTAAAGACATGGCAGAGTACGGCAACAAAACTAGGTGTTAATCGAGCTGAGCAGTTGCTAAAGCAGGAGGCGTTTAACGTTTAGTGCAACAGCATTGAGCTCGTTAAAACAAACTGCAGGAATGCTTAGCAACTGCCATCTTCTGAACTTCTGAGGATATGTTGATTATGTCTACAGAACCAAGTTATTGTGTCGAGCTAGGCAAGTTTTCACTTGTATTGGCGCGGCGTTCCTAGTTTATGAGAAAACGTTAGAGCATGGAGTCTGGCTACTACAAAAAGCCTACTTTTTATTGAATTTAATATAGTTGTAAATAATGAAAAATGAAGAAGTAATTCAGAAAATTGAAGAGCTAATAACGCCAATTGCGATACAGCATACGCCTGAGGGATCAGAAGTTAGAGCCGTGATTGATCAATGGTTACATGCGATTGCCACAGATAGCGATTTCTACTGCAACACTAACAAGATTAGCAGGGCAGATTTACAGGAGTCTGTAGTTTCGTTGCTGAAGGTGAATAAACTCTTCAAAAATAGAACAGCGTTCTTCGAAATAATATTTGGAAGCCTGAAACTTAAACCGAAAAAAAATTCGTCTTTTCGATTTATAGATCTATTTGCGGGGATAGGAGGTGTAAGGCTTGGCTTTCAGAATGTAGGTGGCACATGTGTGTTCTCGTCTGAGTACGATAAAGCAGCTCAAAAAACGTATGAAATAAATCATGGTGAGTTCCCATTCGGGGATATAACCAAAATAGATGAAAGAGCAATTCCCGATCATGATATTCTTCTAGCTGGATTTCCTTGTCAGCCTTTCTCAAATGCTGGAGTTTCTGCAAGAAATGCTGTTGGGAAAAAACATGGCTTTCTATGTGACACCGAAGGAACATTATTTTTTGATGTAATGCGTATAGTCGATGCAAAGAAACCGAAAATAGTTTTTCTTGAAAATGTAAGAAATTTAGAGAGGCATGATGGAGGAAAGACTTTTGAAACAATTAGAAATGCAATAGATCGAAGTGGCTATAATTTTTCATACAGCGTTATTGATTCTAGTTCTGTTGTTCCGCAACGTAGAATACGTTGTTATATTGTGGCTATTCGAAAAGATTTCGATACTGCATTCGTATTTCCTGAGTTCAAAGGAGCTCCGCTAGCGCTCAGAACCATTTTGGAAGATGACGTAGACAAAATTTATACAATTTCCGCCAAGCTTTGGCAGGGGCATATCAATAGAACAAAACGAAACGTAGAAAGAGGTACGGGATTTACTGCATATACTGCTGACTTAGAAAAACCGTCAAATACAATCGTTGCGAGGTATGGGAAAGATGGTAAAGAGTGTCTAATACCACAGGCTGGTAATAATCCACGGATGCTTACACAAAGAGAGTGTGCTCGGCTGCAAGGTTTTCCAGAAGAGTTTGTTTATCCAGCATCTAGGACTCCTGCTTACCGGCAGTTTGGAAATTCTGTTGTTGTACCTGTGATCACGAAAATTGCAAATAAAATAAAAATGGAAAAATTATGAGATTTCAAGACTATTGCGATTCGATAGATGACATGCAAATAGTTACAGCAGAAAAAGCTCTAATACTAACTTATACGAATTCTAAGAATGAAGCCTTTACTATTTCACCAGAAAGTATAAGGCGTTTTATAAAGTTCTTCGTATCTAACTATGAATCAATATATAGAAAATGGGAAAACACTCCTACCAAAAAGAAAGAAATATTTCAATATGAAGAAAAATCGTATAGAGAAATATATAAAGCAGCAGATATTGACGAACTAAAAATCATCTCGTCGGCTGGGAAAAGTCAAACCAAAGCACTAACAAAATTAATTACAAAAATCATCGCATTTTTGACAGGACAGAAGTACACCAGTCCAGAAGAGAATACATTCTTCATCCAAGAAAAATTCATCGCTGCTTTAGACGTATGGGATGATGAAAATGGGGAGACCCTAACAACAATTACTACTATTGCTGTTAGGCCTGATATAGAGCGAGAGTTTCGAGAGTGGATGCTGAAGAATGGGCTTTCCGAAAGAACGGCAAATTCCTATTCAGTCTCTGCAATAAAATACTGCGATAAATATGCGGAGCAAATTAATAACAAAAACTCCACATTATACAATCTATCCTCTGCGGAAGTGTTGAGTGCTCTAGTTTTGTTGCAGCAAGTTCCTGAGTGGAAAAAAGCAGATAGTGCGGGTAACTCGATGTATAGCGCTGCCTGTAAGAAGCTAGCTAAGTTTCTATCAGAGCGGGAAGAAGACAATGAACAATCAGTTAATCACATCTCAAAAGCATTTATTCTACTGGCTGGCGTTTCTGGAACAGGAAAAACTCGTTTCGTTCGCAAACAAGCGGGAGTAAATAAAAATCTCACAGAAACTTACTGCCTAACCTCCGTTCGTCCAGATTGGCATGAGCCAAGCGACTTGCTAGGTTATATTTCACGTCTAAATGGAGATGCGGAATATGTCACCACTGACGTACTACAATTCATCGCTAAGGCTTGGCGGGGAATTTTATCTTCAGAATTGGTTGCTGATGAAGTAGAGATTCCTGATCAGGGTAAGCGCCTAGCCATCTCTGGAGAGAGAGAAGCGCTGCGCAATGTGTTGCCATACTGGTTGTGTTTAGATGAAATGAACTTGGCGCCGGTCGAGCAATATTTTTCTGACTATCTTTCAGTATTAGAGACTAGGGAATGGCGATGGGATGAAAATAGATTCAAGTATTTGTCCGATCCGTTGTTAAAGGCCGCAACCATAGATCAGGTAAAAGATAAGGCCGCCTTACGCAAAGGCCTTGGGTTTGAAGATGTTCAATTCGATGAGATTTGGGAGCATTTCTGTAAACACGGCTTAGGTATCCCGTTCAACCTAATAGTGGCCGGCACAGTGAATATGGATGAAACCACCCATGGGTTCTCGCGTAAAGTGATAGACCGCGCGCTTAGTTTTGATTTCGGTGCGTTTTTCCCGAACGACTTCGACCAATTTTTTTATCCCAGAACTGTAAACAAAACCTTAAGCTACCCGGTGCTGTCTCAAGCGGATCCTAAATGTCTTTCCGATACTCATGATCGTGATGGTAGTAAGAGCATAGCGTTTCTAAAGGTAGTGAATGGGATTCTAGACAATACTCCATTTCAATTGGCCTATCGTGCGTTAAATGAGTTGTTATTGGCTGTTGCTAGTCACAACCCAAAAGACGAGCTCTCTCTTAAGGCGGTTTGGGATGATTTTCTAATGTGTAAAGTGTTACCGAGAATTGAGGGCGATGCAGATAAGCTAGGGAGTGCCCCTTCGGTGTTGGAGCTGCTTAATATAGAATTAGAGAAGCAGTTTTCCGAGTTTTGGGACAAGCAAGATGACGAACCTAATGCGCGCCCTGATCTGTTTCGAGAGGCAACAGAAGGCGAAGACAGAGTGGTGCGCGTTGCCTGTCGCAGCAAAGCAAAGTTAGAGTGGATGCAAGTGCGACTTGTAAACTCTAGTTTTACTAGTTTCTGGCCGTAAGGACTTGCGTAATAAGGAGTCTAATGATGCCAGAGCTAATACAGTTTAGTACTGAACATTTCGAACTTACAGTGTGGTGCGTTGATATAATTCAACGCCAAAAGGTATTTCAAGCCACAGCGGAAAAGCGCAAGCTAATTAGTGGAAACGCTGATGCAGTGGCTCAGCAACCACTTATACGAATTTCCCCTTCTTTAAAGATACAGCAACTCTCTGTGCTAGGCGTGCCAAATAAAGAGTTTGGTAATGATCCGATTAATAAGCTGCTTCCTCCGCAATGGCTCTTCTTTGAGAATACGCAGTATCACTTCGAGTGGGAGCTTTCATTAGATGTAGATAGTGCCCGCCTTTGTCACCGTAGCCAGCGAGTGAACGATAGTTTCCGCTTTTCAAAAAAGCGGGGTGACAGGCCTGCAAGGCTTACGGGCACGATCAATACGGGGAATGATGTTGGATGGATGTGCCTACCGTTTGAATACGAGATCGGCGGGGAAAGGGTTCGTAGCGATATTGCTTTTGAAGTGTTGCCCACAAAAATGAACCTTCATCAAGACTTGCCATCGATGTACCAAGACATCGACAAGATATTTCCACTTTGGCGATTTAGTTTAGTTGAAAAAACGGAGCAAGATGCTGACAGGAGCAAGCAGCGAGGACATTTTCCACTTATGTGGCTTGCTAACTTTGGACACTTACGTCAGCGTTTTGAAAAAGGACTTAAGATAATTACGCAAGCGCCCCATAGCCAGTTACAGGCACATGTCACTCATAACAAAGCGTCGCGCCTTAAAGGGAAAATACCCTACAAGCTCAGTATGAAAATCAAAGAGGATATTGCCAATGGGCAAACGGATAAGCGCTATAGAGTAGAAAAGAAGAAACTTAGCGTTGACACGCCGGAAAACCAGTTTATTAAGATGGTAGTGAAACATAGCAAACAGCGGTTGGAAGAATTTGAGCAAAAGCTTCGTATCAGCAATCAAGTGCCCGACAAACAACGACTATCTGAATCTTTCTTGGATGAACTACATCTGTGGCAACAGCCGATGCGGAAAATGTTAAACCAAAGTTTTATAAAGGACGTTGGGGGTTATTCTGGGCGCAACAGTGAATCATTAGTGCTTCAGCAAAAAACGGGTTACAGCGCTGTTTATAGAGTTTGGCAAGAGCTTAAATTCTACCTTGATGTGTTTGCCAATCAAACAAGTATTTCTATGAAATCCGTAGCAGAAATCTATGAGGTATGGTGTTTTTTGGCGATAAAAAATATTTTGCAGAATCAGCTAGGCTTCGAGGAATTACCTAACAAGAAAGTAATTTTGGAATTGAATGAATTCTCGGAGTTTCAACTGAAAGATGGTTTTGCAGGAGCTTTCAGTTTTAAGCGTTCGGATGGCGTGGTTGCACGCCTTGCTCACGAGCCTAGATTCGGCAAGCAAGGAAATCCGATACGTTCTTATGTGGTGAGTCAAGAGCCGGACATTGTATTAGAGGTGACGTTTCCGTCTCCTAGCAAGAAACGTTACATTTGGTTGTTCGACGCAAAATACCGTATTAAATCTGAGCAAAACCGGTATGACGAAGAAAACATTGACGCAATGGACTACGTACCAGACGACGCAATCAATCAGATGCACCGGTACCGAGACGCCCTAATTCGCATAACCGATGGTTCACAAAAAAGCCGGCCAGTATTTGGGGCCTTTGCCCTTTACCCAGGTTACTTCGATCAAACGACTGAGTTGAATCCGTATGCCGATGCTATCGCAAATATCGGTATTGGTGCCTTTGCGCTTTTGCCAACAGTGAAATCGAATAACGAAGAAAGCAATGAGGGGCAGGTGTGGCTATCTCAGTTTTTAAAAGAACAAATTGGCCCACAAACTGAAGGCACGGTAGTCTACCAACCTAGCCAAACCGAAGAACATCTTTATCTGCAAGATGCCGCTAGGATCCCGTATTCCGGTATGAGTCAGGTTTTGTACCCAAATCTAATCATGACGGTTGCGGTGGGCGGGAAAATCAACAGAGAAAGTTCTTATCTAGCGGCTTTTGAAAATGGTACTGCTAATTGGTACCACACAAAAGAATCGACCTTTAATGACAAGTTCAAAGAGCATGTCATCCGTGAGATTAGATATCTTGCCTTAGCTACGACGTCGAAGCAAAACCCAAGCACTAAACAAATCGACAAATTATGGCCTGTGGTAAGTGTGGCGAATGTGCCACGAGCTAGAATCACGGTAGAGCAAGCAGGCAAAGCATCGGATTCCATTGAGCCTTATTATTTGTTTGAACTGGGCAAGCCTTTAACCTTGAAAGATGCCGTAGTCGGTGTTCCGCATCAACCTATCAAGAACACAATGAAATTGACGGACTTATCTCAGATGGAGAAAGCGCAGGTATTCGCAGATCTAGAAACCGTGTACCAAGATGCCTTGGTGTAATGTGGGGAACTACTCAATATTCTGAATCTGCTCCCGCATCTGCTCAATCAGCACCTTCAAATCCACCGCGTTATGGGTTGTTTCTGACACGATTGATTTAGACGAAAGCGTATTGGCTTCGCGGTTCAACTCTTGCATCAGGAAGTCCAGGCGGCGACCAGAGGGCTCCTTCAAACCTAGTACGCGTTCTACTTCATTCAAGTGCGCCTCAAGACGGTCTAACTCTTCGTCGATATCCCATTTTTGTGCAAATACTACAATCTCTTGCTCTAGGCGGGTTTCGTCTAGTTCGATCTTGAGTGCCTCTAGCCGATCACGCAGTGCTTGTTGCTGTGCGGCGAGTATCTCGGGCATGCGAGTTCTAACGGTAGTGACGATTTCACGGATAGCTTGTTGGCGCTTGTTCACAAAGCCGTAGAGTTCTTCGCCTTCGCGCTTGCGAGTGTCGACAAGTTCCGCGAGGGTTTCTTTGAACAGGGCAAGGGCTTGAGTTTCAAGATCCTCTGGCAAGGCTTTGCTCTCTTTCAAGACGCCTGGCCATTTAAGAATTTCATTGACGCTGAGGGCTTGACCGCCACCGGTAAGATGGAGGACTTCGCCGCTGACGTTGTTGAGATGCACTACGAGGGCTTCGTCTATCTGCAAGGTACTGTCTTGGCTGCCTTCTGTCTCTATACGCAATTGGCAGTCTATTTTTCCGCGCGCTAAAGTTTTGCGTAAGGCATCGCGTACGGCGGGCTCGAGGGAGCGCAAGGCTTCGGGGAAGCGGAAGCCAGTCTCTAAATAGCGGTGATTGACGGAGCGGATTTCCCAAATGAGGAGTGTTTGTCCAATACTGCTTTGCTTTCTTGCGAAAGCGGTCATGCTCAACACCATAAGGCACCCTGCTTAAAAACATTAAGAATTACAACAGCTTCACTTCAAGGCTGTTAGCTTATATCCGTATCTTACTCCAATATTGCGCTTGTGACTCGCCATCAATGGACAGATCAAGGATAATCGCGGGTCAAATCTTAACGACCCCGAGTGAGGCAACATGCAAGATACGATTAGACCTAGTAAACGCCAACCAGATCAACTGCGCGATGTCCGTATTACCCGCCATTATACAAAGCACGCTGAAGGCTCTGTATTAGTGGAGTTTGGTGATACTAAGGTGATCTGTACCGCTAGCGTCGAAGAGTCCGTACCGCGTTTCTTGAAAGGCAAAGGCACGGGTTGGGTCACAGCGGAATACGGCATGTTGCCGCGCTCCACTGGCTCACGCATGGATCGCGAATCGGTCCGTGGTAAGCAGGGTGGCCGTACGATGGAAATCTCTCGTCTAATCGGTCGCTCATTGCGCGCGGCGCTAGACATGAAATTGCTAGGCGAAAACACTATCAAAATCGACTGTGATGTTATCCAAGCTGACGGTGGCACGCGCACAGCTTCAATCACGGGTGCCTGTGTAGCCTTGCACGATGCGATTAGCGTATTGATCAAAAACGGTCGTGTGAAGCAAAACCCAATGAAGCAGCTGATCGCTTCTGTTTCTGTTGGCATCTACAAAGGTGTGCCAGTACTCGACTTGGATTATGCAGAAGACTCCAATGCAGAGACCGATATGAACATCGTGATGACTGACAAATTGCGCTTTATTGAGCTGCAAGGCACCGGCGAAGAGAGTGACTTCGATACAGATGAGCTACAAGCGATGATCGCGATTGCCCAAAAAGGCATAAGTGAATTGCTCGTTTTGCAAAAAGAAGCTTTGGGCATTTAACTAATATTAGGCGAGGAGGGTGTGATGCAGGATTTTCAAAAAGCATTTATCGAGTTTGTAATTGAACACGAGATTTTACGCTTTGGCAGTTTCACTTTGAAATCCGGTCGCACCAGCCCCTATTTCTTCAACGCGGGATTGTTTAACACAGGTGCCGCGTTGAACTTTATTGGTAGCTCCTATGCCACGGCATTAGCGAATGCGAATGTCGAATATGATTTGTTGTTTGGTCCGGCTTACAAAGGTATCCCTCTGGTGTCGGTGACGGCCGCCGCGCTTGCGCAGCAGCACGGAATCGACAAGCCTTATTGCTTTAACCGCAAAGAGGCGAAAGATCATGGTGAGGGTGGGTTGACCGTAGGTGCGCCTTTACAAGGGCGCGCATTGATTGTCGATGATGTGATTACCGCGGGGACGGCGGTGCGTGAAGTGATGGATTTATTCGAGCGCACTGGTACAACGCCTGCTGGAATTCTCGTTGCCTTAGATCGACAGGAACGTGGTACTGGTACTAAGTCTGCGATTCAAGAAATCGAAGAAGAGTATAAAATTCCTGTGCTGAGCATTATTTCGCTAGATCAAATCGTGAACTATTTGCGCGATCAGAAAGATCCTGCGTTGGCCTCCAATTTGGAAGCCGTGCAGAAATACCGCGAAGAATTTGGGGTTTAAACGCCGAAGGGAACGAGCATGTCACGGGAAAGATAAGCCCATTGCTCTTCCCACGCCTCAGTCGGGCGCTTCTTAAATTCACTGCGCACAAACTGCATTAAACGACCCTCTACGCTGGCCATCAGTAAATTCGATAGAATGCTAGGGGATACTACGCAGCGTAAGTTCTCTCGAATCTGTGCTTCTCGTAAAATTTGCTTCACTTGCGCTTCCAGCCGATCGAAAAGCTGGCTTATGCGCACTCTTAAGCGTTCTGTTTCTCCTGCCAATGCATCCCCCGTCATGAGACGCGTCATCCCAGGATTTTTCTCCGCAAAGGTTAGCACCAGCGTCAAGATTTTTTCGCAGCGTCGATGTGCGGAAGGCTCGTCTTCCAAAATACGCGTAATGCGAGAAAACAAAGTCTCTTCGATAAACACGATCAAGCCTTCAAACATTTTTGCTTTGCTAGGAAAGTGGCGGTAGAGCGCCGCTTCGGAAACACCGACCTCTTTGGCAAGTGCAGCCGTAGTGATGCGCTCGCCAGGGCCGTTCTCCAGCATGCGAGCAAGGCTTTGTAGGATGTGTTCTTTGCGTGATATTTTAATTTCGGACGGCATTTTGTGTTGAGTGTTCCTTAAAATAGAATAACGACTTATTCGGCGTCAAAATTACGGGTGTTACTAATTAAAGTGCCCACGCCGGTGTTAGTGAAAATTTCCAGAAGCACAGCGTGCTCCACTCGGCCATCGATAATATGCGCGCTTCTAACGCCTGCATTGACGGCGTCTAATGCACATTCAATCTTTGGCAGCATGCCTCCGTGAATGGTGCCATCTGCAATCATTTCGTCTACTTGCTTGGTGGTCAGCCCTGTGACGACCTTGCCGGATTTGTCCATAACGCCCGCTATATTGGTTAGCAGCATTAGTTTCTCAGCATCGAGAACTTTTGCGATCTCGCCAGCCACTGTGTCAGCGTTAATATTAAAAGTAGCGCCAAATCGGTCAGTACCGATGGGAGCGATCACTGGGATAAAATTACTTTCTTTGAATGTGTCTAGAACTTCGCGATTGATTTTCTCAATACTGCCGACTTGCCCCATGTCCATCATTTTGGTGCCAATGGCACTTTTCTTAAGCAGTTTTTTTGCTTGAATTAAGTTGCCGTCTTTGCCGGTAATGCCGATGGCCTTGCCTTGGTTTTTGTTGAGCAGGCTTACGATCTCTTTATTAACTAATCCACCGAGTACCATCTCCACAACATCCATTGTCTTGCTGTCGGTTACACGAATGCCATCGATGAACTCGGACTGGATATTTAGTTGTGCGAGCAAGGAGCCGATTTGTGGGCCGCCACCATGGACGACAACAGGGTTCATGCCGACCAGTTTCATCAACACGATGTCTCTGGCAAAGCTGTTCTTCAGCACTTCGTCGGTCATGGCGTTGCCGCCATATTTCACAACAATAGTGCTGCCGGTGAACTGTTGAATATAGGGCAATGCTTCTGTCAGGACGTTCGCAATGTTTTTAGCAGCGTCTAAATCTAAGGGCATAGGTAATCCGGTAAATCGTCTAAGGGGCTAGGGCAGCGGTTTGTTATTCCAAAGGCTGCTTCTCAATGGCGCAAAGTATACAGCCTGCTGCGCATTTTTCATAAAAGCAGTTGGAAAAAGGCTTAGGTTTAGAAGTTCAATACAAGTTGATGATCGACTTCCATGAGCAGTTCGCGAAAGCGTTTCTGAATAAGCTGCAGTGATTGGCGACTTTGGGCCTCAAAGCGCAGTAGTAGGGCGGGTGTGGTATTAGAGGCCCGAATCAGACCCCAGCCATCCTCAAAGTCAACGCGAATGCCATCGAGCAGACTAATGGATCCTTGGGGAAAGCGAGCGAGAGATTTAATACGCTCCATGAGCGCAAACTTACGTTCGTCGCTGACCTCAATGCGTAGTTCGGGGGTGACTATGCTGCTTGGCAGGCTTAGCAAAAGGGTTTCGGCACTGTCAGGCTGTGAGCTAAGGAGCTCCATAAAACGGGCCGCTACGTACAGCCCATCATCGTAACCAAACCAACGATCCTTGATAAAGACATGAGCTGAGAACTCCGCACCGACCACGGCATTAGACTCTTGCATGCATTGCTTCATGAATGAGTGCCCGCTGCGGCTCATGATCGGCTTGCCTCCGCGCTCTTGAATTAGCTGTTTCAGCAATGTGCTGCATTTAACGTCGAAGACAACACTGGGATGATCGTAACGAGGCAGAATATCGTTGATGAACAGCATTAAGAGTCGATCTGTATCGATGATGCTGCCCTGGTTAGTGACAACCACTACGCGATCGCCGTCACCGTCTAGGGCCACGCCGAGATCAGCCTTAGTGGCTTTGACCTGTTCGATCAGATCGCACAGGTTCGCAGCGACGGTTGGATCAGGGTGATGGTTGGGGAAGTGGCCATCGATATCGCAATACATCGCTGTGACCTCACACCCTAGTGCTTTGAAGAGCGAAGGGGCGATAAGTCCGGGGACTGCATTGGCGCAGTCGACAACGATCTTTAGCGGTCGTTTGATTTGAATATCGTTTTGTAGCTTCGCAATATACTCGGGCACCATGTCATTTTCTTGCAGGGTGCCGCTGCCCTGCGCAAACTCTCCGCGCAGGGCTCGTGCGTAGATTGTTTGTATTTGCTCTGGAGTAAGGCAGGTGCGTTGGCGAATGATCTTAATGCCATTGTAATCGGCAGGGTTATGGCTTGCCGTAAGCATGAGGCCTGACGCCCAAGGGCTGGTGTGTGCTGCGAAATACAATAAGGGAGTTGGGATAGTCCCTAGGTCAACGACGTTCAATCCGGTGGATAGCACTCCTCGAAGTAAGGGAGCGCGCAGTCCTGGGCTAGAAAGGCGTGCGTCGCAGCCGAAAAGCACGGTTGTTTCGCCAGCTTCGAGTGCAATGCTGGCCAAGGACTTGCCGATGAGCTCGATAGAGTGCTCATTTAGCTGAGTCCCCGCGATGCCACGAATATCATAGGCTCGAAAGATAGCTGGATCTAAGATCGGGTTAGACTCGGTAGTGGTGTCTTGCTTTTTGTTTGTCATGTACCGGTCACTTTCTTGTGGTTTTGCACAGGGAGTATCCAATACCCCCCTTGTTTTGGCTAATTTTTATTTGCTGGCAATAGTCTTTGCGTGTTGTGCGTGAATGAGCTCCAACATTTGCAATGCGACTCGGCGTTTTGAGGCGGGGCCAAGTGCTTGGGTGCCGTTGGGCCAAAGGGCCGTTGCACTAATGCTGTCGCTGCCTAATGTGGCGTTGGCATCGTTAGCAAACAGTAAATCTAGTTTTTTGCGGCTTAGTTTTTCGGCGCCGTGGCGCTCGACGTCGATTGTTTCAGCGGCAAAACCCACTGTAAACGGACGCTTATCGAGCGCTGCAATGGTGCTGATAATGTCAGGATTCTTCACTAACTCTAGCTGCATCGTATCGCTCGTTTTCTTGATTTTTTGCTCGGCAAGTTGGGCCGGACGGTAATCAGCGACAGCGGCTACCCCTATAAAAATATCGCATTGCTCCGCGTGGGTGAGGCTGGCATCTAACATTTCTTTGGCGCTAATGACGTCAACACGGCGCACTCGCTCTGGGGTCGCTAATGCTACAGGGCCGCTGATCAAAGTCACTTGCGCCCCGGCGAGAGCTGCCTCGGTGGCAAGCGCATAGGCCATTTTTCCAGAGCTGCGATTGCTGAGGAAACGCACAGGGTCTATGGCTTCTTGAGTTGGCCCAGCGGTTATGGTGATGTGTAACCCAGAGAGCAAGCCTTCATCAAATAAGCCCGCGCTGAGCTGAAATAGCTGTTCGGGCTCCAGCATCCGCCCAAAGCCGACATCGCCACAGGCTTGCTCTCCTGAGGCGGGACCAAAGACTGTGATACCGCGTTCTTGTAGGGTTTTTAGATTCTGTTGGGTTGCCTCGTTCGACCACATGGCCTGATTCATGGCTGGAGCAATGGCAATAGGCGCTTTGGTGGCGAGCAGAAGAGTGCTGAGAATATCGTCTGCTTTGCCCTCAGCCATTTTCGCTATGAAATTGGCACTAGTCGGCGCGATCAGCACTAGATCGGGCCAGCGCGCCAATTCTATATGCCCCATGCCCGCTTCCGCCTCGGTATCGAGCAAAGTGGTATGCACGCGGTTGCCAGACAAGGCTTGTAAGGTGAGGGGGGTAATAAATTCGGTGGCGGCATTGGTCATGACGACGCGTACTTCGGCACCGGCCTTGCTGAGCAGGCGAGTGAGCTCTGCGCTTTTATAGGCAGCGATTCCGCCAGTAATGCCTAGAAGGACACGTCGATTGCTAAGGCTATTCATTGTGGGCCTGGGACGCAGTTCGCGTCGGATTGTAAGTAGGTGGCAAAGACTAGCAGCAAGACTGCGGCTATTCAATTTGTGCGCATAAGCTGCTTTGCGAAAGCTTTGCTACTATCAATGCTATAGCCAAAGAGCCAAGGAGGCGACATGAGCATCAAGGATTGGCCGAAAACCGAACGTCCCCGTGAGAAATTAATTAAATTAGGAGCAGTGCAGCTTTCAGACGCAGAGCTTCTCGCTCTAGTCGTTCGCTCTGGCGGCAGGGGGCGAAGTGCTATTGATGTTGCGCGAGCGTTGCTAAACCAATATGGCTCTCTGACACAGATCTTTCTCGCCAACAAAGAAGAGTTTTGCCGAAGTGATGGCTTGGGCTTGGTGGCATTTATCCAGCTTCAGGCGATGTTAGAGCTATCTAAGCGGCATTTGCATGAGCAACTTGAGGAAAGGGACGCGTTAACGAGCTCTGAGCTTACACGGCAGTACCTGCGGGCGCGGCTGCGTCACTATGAGCACGAAGTGTTCGCTTGTCTGTATCTGGACAATCAGCATCGCGTCGTCAAGCTAGAGGAGTTGTTTACGGGCACGATAGACGGAGCGGCGGTGTACCCGCGAGAAGTCGTTAAGCGGTGTTTGCATAATAACGCTGCGGCCGTCATTTTTGCGCATAATCATCCATCGGGGGTGGCCGAGCCAAGCCAGGCAGATATAGCCATAACGGCCCGTTTAACCTCGGCGCTCAACACAATTGATGTTCGGGTTCTTGATCATGTTGTTGTCGGGCGCAACGAAGCAGTGAGTTTCGCAGAGAGAGGTCTGTTATGATGCTTGACTACGACTCAGGGCTGCTGAGGGGACAATTTAGCAAAGTAAGCTTTTTTGTTGCTATTGGCACAGCGTTTTGGTATAAAACGCAGCTCTTTTTTTGGCAAGACAGAAGCAATAGTCAGGTTGAAGTCCCGAATGTGGTCTTTCACCAGATAATTCGGGCTCTGTAACGAGGCAAGGCAATGGCTAACGTATGTATCGTAACCGGTAAAAAACCGATTACAGGCAATAATGTTTCTCACGCAAACAACAGAACCAGACGTCGTTTTTCACCGAACATCCATACACATCGTTTTTGGGTGGAATCTGAAAATCGTTTTGTGAAACTTAAAGTTTCTACAAAAGGTATGCGTATTATTGATAAGAACGGCATCGATGCCGTATTGTCTGATATCCGCGCCAATGGCGGTAAAGTTTAATATTTAAATCCTGATTCAGGTGGTGAGCAGCAATGCGCGATAAAATTAAATTAGTGTCTTCAGCAGCAACTGGACATTTCTACACGACTGATAAGAACAAGCGAACGATGCCTGACAAAATGGAGATCAAGAAATTTGATCCTGTTGTTCGTAAGCACGTCATCTATAAAGAAGCTAAGATTAAGTAATTTGTTGGGCCTTTAGGTCCACGCTTGCCTCGATCTGCCTGATTAGATAATGCAAAACGCCGCCCCTAAGTGAAAGCTTAGGGGCGGCGTTTTTATGCTTTGGAAAAAAGCGCTTTTTACTTTTCTTTGCTAAGCGCTTTCATCAAGCGGGTAGTGGCATTGAGCAACTTCGCGTCTTCTGTGAACTCTTTCTTAAGCTTACCGACAGTCGTCGAAACTGTGCCGTAGCGCTTGAGTTTGAACAGTTTGGCGATGGCCTGTAAGGTCACGGCCGATAGCTCTTGGCATAAATACATGGCTACCCAGCGCGGGACATTCTTGGAGCCTGGGCCGCGAGCCGCTGTATAGATACTGTCTTCGCTTACTTTAAACTGTTTAGCCACGGCGCTGATGATGTCCTTACAAGAAGGACGCCATTTCGCATGGGCTCCGCGTGACACCCCTCGAGCTTTAGACGCATTGCGTTTGCTCTTAGCTGACTTCTTAAATTTTTCGTCGCCCATAATGGATGACAAATTCTTTTTACCGTAGAAATGCGCTAACTCTTCGTCCACGCCTTCAGCTAAGTATTGCTTCAAGGCAGCGGTGCGTTTTGCGCCAGTCCCGCCAATCTGCTCAAAAATTTCGTCTCGAGTTAACCAAGTCGGTGCTTTTGCTTTATTGATGTACGCAGGGTAGCTAGACCATTGGTAGGTTTCTAGATCTGCCTTGCGAACGCCGAGATGGATGAACCGGGATAGAGGCAGAAGGTATTTGTCTGCCTGAACTAGGACAGCCTTATAGCGGCCTTTGAACAAAGAGCCTTCCGACTTCTTGATGCGCTGGTAATGCTGAGTATAAAGACCGTCAACCTGACGCATAAAGCGGCTAAGGTTCGCTTCTGGGGTTTTGATCAAAAGGTGGTATTGGTCTTTGAGGAGGCAGTAGGAGTGCACTTCGACATTCAGTCGAAAACAAGTCTCTTCTAAGCCTGCTATAAATGCTTCGTAGTATTTCTGCGAGGGAAAGATCTTCTGTTTATCTACACCTACATTTGAGACGTGATAATACGCGTCTGGGTATTCTATTCGTAATGGTCTGGCCATTGGCATGTTCCCGGGTTGTGTTTTTAATATTTATTATGCAACTGGTATCGAGTTAGAGATGACCCTAAAATCGGTAGCATAGTGATAACTGAAATCGCAGTGCTCGTCAACAAAAAAAGGATAACCGCTTTAGTAAAAAGGCGCTAAAAAGTGACATTGCCACAAATTCTGGGGTGCAAGGAAGCAAAGGGGGGATTCGAGGGTACGTCTAGTGGTTCTAGGGCGGAGATAGGCGATATTGTAAACTGCTTATTCCACTGGCTAGCTTAAAGCTAGCCAAGGCACCTTTGATGCAAGGTGCCATATCGCAAGAACTGAGCGGCTAGAGTTTGGTCGCAACAAATACAGCACGTTTAGGGGCGGGTAGCCCTTCTACGGTTAAGCTATGATCATCAGGGTCTAGACTGTCGACAAGCGACTCGAAGCGCATCCAGTCCGTCGTTCTTTGCTCGTCCAAGCTGGTGAAGCCCGTATCTATTACTTTGCAATCTTTAAACCCGCAGCGAGTTAGCCAACTAAGGATTGTTGCGCAAGAAGGGATAAACCAAACATTGCGCATACGACTATAGCGGTCATCTGGGGTTAGGGAGTATCCCCGTTCGCCGTCCACGACTAAAGTCTCCAATATCAGTTCGCCACCTGGCTTCAAACAGCTCTTTAATTGTAGCAAGTGATCTATGGGGGAGCGGCGATGATAAAGCACCCCCATCGAGAAGACAGAATCAAAGGCCGCCGGCTCATCACCTAGCAATGCGAGTGCTTGTTCGAACGTAGTAGGCAAGACAAAGACTGGCGCTTGTGGAGCGTAGCGTTTGACCGCCTGAAACTGCATGGAATAGGCTAGTTGAGAGTCTACCCCTATCGCAAGCCGCGCTCCTTCACCCGCCATGCGGAAACAATGATAGCCATTGCCGCAACCTACATCGAGAATCGTACGCTCAGCAAGAGGGCTAATATGTGGCAGTACCCGGTCCCATTTCCAGTCGGATCGCCACTCGGTATCGATATCAACACCAAATAGAGAGAATGGCCCTTTTCGCCAAGGGATCAGCACCTGTAGGGCTTCACGTAATTGCTGCTGGGTCTCCTCACTGCAATCGCTCCCATCACCTATGCTGACAGATTTGCTGAGATCAGTGTGGCTCGTGGAAATGGCGGGTAGAGTGTCTAGGGCGTCACGCCATTTGGGATAGTCGCCATTGTTACGACTATCAAACCAAGACTGGCTACAGAACTGCTTGAGAGGTTCAAGCGCGGTGCCTGCTATTAACGTAGAAAGATTGGAGTAAGGCATAGAGCTCTTTATTTGAAAGCGATCATGGAGGCGAAGTTAAAACACTGAAACCAAGAGTCAACGCTATGAAAGCCCGCATTGTGTAATCGTGTTTTATGTTCGGCTAAGGTTTCTGGGATGAGCACGTTCTCCAGTGCGGAGCGTTTTTGGCTTATCTCCAACTTGGAATACCCTTGTGCTTCTTTAAATTGATGATACATATCGATCAGTAGGGTATTGAGGTCTTCGTCGGCGAGTCTGATCTTTTCAGAAAGAATCAGAATCCCCCCTTCTCGCATCCCGGAGTAAATCTTTCCCATGAGCGCTTCGCGTTGTGCCGGTGCAATAAACTGCAGAGTAAAGTTCAACACGACGACAGAGGCATCACGAATTTCTATGTTTGTTATATCTGCCTGTGATAACACTATAGGGTAGCGCTCTTCGCTCTTATCTAGGGTGCTGCGCAAGCGCGAGATCATCGCCTCTGAGTTGTCCACAGCCATCAACTGATAATCTTGATGGTTGATGTGATGGGCCATGGCAAGTGTGGCGCCTCCCAAAGAGCACCCAAGGTCATAAAGATTAGAACCCTTAGTGCAATAGCGATTGGCCAGCACCCCGATCATTGAAATGATGGTGGCATAACCTGGCACGGAGCGCCCGATCATATCGGTAAACACGGCAGCCACTTTCTCATCAAACACAAAGTCTTCCCGAGGGCGCTCTGTTGCGTAAATACTGTCGTGCTTATTTTTGCTCATATAATAGGGAGGCAATTATCAATGTGGCGGTGAACGAAGGCTTGCGAAGGTTTCGGACAGATCAGCTTTTGCGTATTATGCGTTAATTCATGACACATTCAAATAACGTCCTTATCGCACTCACCTCGAACACTCAGGCGCCAAGCTCAAAAGCAGAGCGCTCGCTGGTGCCGTTGAGCTATCAAATAGTGCGTAGCAAGCGTAAAACGATGGTAGTCCATGTGCAGCATGAGCGCGTGGAAGTGCGTGCCCCTGCTTTCGTCACCGACGCGCAAATCCAAGAGTTTGTAAGTAAGCACACCCAATGGATCACTCGTAAACTCGCCGAAAAAGCCCAGCACAATGGTCAACGCTTGTCGTTGCAAGATGGCGGCACAATTTTCTTTAAAGGCAAATCTCTTCACATCCGACTTTTCCAATGTAAGCTTGAGGCTGTGAAAGCGACCGACACAGAGTTTCACATCTATGCAAAGCGCACCGATGAAAAATCAGTCAATGCGGTTTTACAGCGGTGGCTGATTGCGCAAGCCAAAGCAATTTTGCCTGAGAGGACTCGTGCCTTGGCAGAACACCTTCAGGCCGGATCGAAGTTGAAAGAGGTGGTGTTTCGCAAGACCAAAACGAAGTGGGGGCATTGCACTTCAGCAGGTCGAATCCAATACAATTGGCTGATCATGTTAGCGCCGGATGCCATAATTGATTATATGATCTGTCATGAAGTGAGCCATTTGCTGGTCATGAATCATTCAGCGAAGTTTTGGTCGTTAGTGGAGTCAGTTTGCCCGGAATATCGGGCCTATGTCCGGTGGTTGCGCAAACACGAGCATCGGTTCTGGCTATAGCCTCATTATAATAAAAGGATTAATCCCATGCGTTTTATTACCCCTCTAGCAAATGCCCTTCTGTGTCTGGCCAGTGTTGGCAGCATCGCTCAAGACCTTCCTAAGGCTAGCCCGGAATCCGTGGGTTTATCTAGCGTGGCGTTGGCGCAAGTGACGCAAAATCTGCAAGCGCATGTAGATGCAGGGCATATAGCGGGAGTCGTGGCTGCAGTCTTGAAGGATGGCAAGTTAGTCTATCTGGAATCTTTAGGGCAACGAGACCTAGCGTCCGCAAGCCCAATGTCTGATGACGCGTTGTTTCGTGTTTATTCGATGACTCGACCAGTCACCAGTCTCGCCGCGATGATTCTGTGGGAAGAGGGACATTTTCAGCTGGATGACCCTATTTCAAAATATTTGCCCGAGTTTGAAAATCAGCGGGTGTTTAGTGATCCGAGTACTCCCGATATGACGCAGACTCGTGCCCGTGTTGGGGATATAAAAGTGGCGGACCTCATGCGCCACACATCGGGCTTAGGAAGTCGTAGCTCCTCAATCTATGTTGAGCAAGGCGTACGATTACGTTCGTTAACATTGGAGCAAGTCGTGAGTAATGCGGCGCGTGTCCCTTTATTTTCGGATCCGGGAACTCAGTTTGGCTACGGTCTTTCGGCAACGATTCTAGGGCGATTGATTGAGGTGTGGTCAGGGCAGACATTGGATACGTTCTTTGCTCAGAGAGTGTTTGCACCATTGCAGATGCAGGACACGGTGTTCTATGTCGACCCCGAGCGACAGAAACGCCTCGCCACAGTTTATCGCCCTGCAGCCGATGGGCAGTTACGCCCGCATGAAATGGAAGACATTCCTTTCACACAGCAAGTTCCCTTGCTTGAAGGCGGTGTCGGTTTAGTCTCATCGACCTTAGACTTTGCGAAGTTCTCACAACTGTATCTGAACAAGGGGGAGCTGTTTGGGCAGCGCCTGTTAAGGCCAGAGACGGTCGCATTGATGATGGACAATAGTATTGCTGATGCCTTATTGCCGATTGGCAATGGTGGCTATATGGCCGCATCAGGGTGGACTATCGGTGGGTTTGCTTATGCGTTAGCGCCAGAGCGTTATCCCTTCACGGCAAGTCCTGGTGAAGTGTGGTGGGACGGGTCGGCTGGGACAAGGTTCTCAATTGATCCGGTTGAAGGCATCGTGACGGTGATCATGGCGCAAGTGTCACCCTCTAGCGGACAAGGCTTTCGCGAAGAGTTTAAGGACGGCGTATATGAAGCGATCATAGACCGCCCTTAAACCTATCTGTCAGGCGGTTGCGCTCTGCTTTCGACGTAGGGCCGCCGCTAGCCCTAAGCCGCAGGCCGCGATCACACAGGCGCTTATCGCTAGTATAAGCTGGTTGAGGCCTAACAGGCCCCCGCCAGGAATCGCAAAGACTAGACCCGCAATGGCGATTATTGCACGCACAAGCAAGCCGCTTACTCCTTGACCCAGCAGTCCAAAGCCCACCAGATATCCTTGTAAGGCCCCTGACACGAGAGTCACCCCTATCACTGCCGTAACCAGTACCGGCACAATTTCAATGACAGTGCCCTGCAATAACATGGCGGGATTGAACACAAAGAAGAAAGGAATGAAGTAAATAATGGCCCCGAGTCGCATGGACTCAAATCCCACTCGCATGGGGGAGGTCTGTGCTACGGATGCGGCAGCGAAAGCGGACAAGGCGACAGGTGGAGTAATAAAGCTCAGCATGCCCCAGTACATAATAAACATATGCGAGGCTAATGGATCGAGCCCCGCATTGATTAACGCTGGCGCTAGAATGATGGCGAGAAAAATATAGGCCGCAGTCACCGTCATGCCGATGCCAAGAACGAAACTGGTAATAGCGCCCATGAGTAACAACACGACGACGTTATCGCCCGCAATATAAACGAGATCATTGGCGAGAGTTCCCGCCATGCCTGTCACAGCTAGCGCGCCGACAATCAGACCAATCGCTGCGAGTATTCCCGCCAACTCCGCCATTAATTGCCCAGCTGCCGCCGTCATGCGCATAAACTTTTCTCGCGTCATACGATGAGACGTAAACTGATTTATGACCAATAGAATCGCGGTGGCATAAAAAGGTGCCGTGGCTTCTTGTTGCAAGTAAACCAACATCCATACCAGAAGGATAAAAACGGCAAGAAAATACCAGCCTTCTTTGAACACTTGTTTGGTGGAAGGCAGTTCTTCTTTCGGTAATCCCTGTAGATTATGTTTTGCTGCATAGGCATCGATCTGCACGAACAGTCCAAAGAAATAAAGTAACGAGGGCACGATGGCCGCCACCGCGACAGTGACATAACTCACCCCCAAAAAACTGGCCATGACAAATGCTGTGGCACCCATGATAGGAGGCATTAACACACCGCCGGTGGACGCACAGGCTTCGACTCCTGCCGCATAGTGCCGACTAAATCCGGTACGCCGCATTGCCGGAATGGTAAGGGGCCCTGTGGTCAACACGTTGGTGACTGGCCCGCCGCTCATGGAGCCCAATAGCCCGCTAGAAAAAATCGCCACCTTGGCTGGCCCGCCGCGCATATGCCCAAGAAGCGCGAATGCAAAATTGATAAAAAATGGTCCGCCGCCTGTGTACTGCAAAGCGATACCAAACAATAAGAACCCGAACACCAGCAGCGCAAATGCTTGCATTGGTAATCCGAATAAACTCTCTTCGCCTAGTATGTGAAAGATCGCGACATCATCAATCGGGATACCGATTCCGGCGACTACATCGGGAAGCAAGTGCGAGTACATGGGGTAAAAGGAAAACACAGTGACGATGATGAAAATCGGTAATCCACCCGCACGGCGACCTGCCTCCAAAATAATAGGCCATGTGATTAGTGCTAGGGCTACACCAACGGGAGGTGCTACGAACTCCCACGCCTCTAAGACAATACGTTCGGCATTCCATGCGAAATAAGAAAAAATAGCGGTAATTATGAGAATGATGGCTATGTCATACCATGGGACTGTGTCCCTACTGGCGCGAGTAGCAGGAAAGGTAATGAAGACCATCGACAGCATGATGCCAGTAATTAAATACAAGTAGCGGCTATCAAGCATGACGCTATTAACAAAAAAACCTAGCGCGAATATTTGGTTAATGGCGAGACAGGTCGCCGCCGTAGTAAGAACTGCCATGGTTGTGCGCCAACGTGGAGAAAGGTCTCGGTAGCGTCCGAGAATTGGTGCGTCGTCATCGTTTTCTGGCAGTGCAATTTGTATCGCTTCTTTCATGAGCGGCTCTTTTTTTTATGTGATGACACTATGGAAAATTAAATGTTATCAGCTAGTGTTAGTAGGCCTTCATCTGCGAGTGCTTTTGCTCTAGCGGCAAACCACCCTTGTTCATATTCACCAGGAGTATTTGGCGCTGTAGCTTTGTATGTTTCCCAGGCGTCGTGCAATATTTGCTGTCGGAATAGGTTGGCTTCTTGGTTTGCTTGAGCCGCATCGTCCCACACGCCGATCTCGCGGAAGTAGCGAATTGCCGATGGGTGATAGGGAATAAACGCCGACTCAAATTTTTGACGTTCCATTAACCAGCCGCCAGCGCCAGGCGCGGCATCCTTATAGTCATCAAATTGCTCGTGCATGACTTTAACGAGGTTATAGACCAATGTGTCATCAGCCGTATCTAAGCCCACTAATAAAGGATAGGCCGAGGTGAAAACTTGTATCCCCTCAGGGGGCAGAGTTGGGCCTTCTGTTGCGATATGGGTGACATACCAAGGAAGCAGAGATCGAGTGCGTTGGACTGCCTCAAGATCATCATGGGGAAAGGAAATAAACTTCAACCCTCGTGGAGAGGCTTCTAGGCGAAGAAAAGGAGGAGAGTTGCAGGCGCCTCCGACCACATCGGCGCGATTATTGATGACCGCTTCTATGGAGGCGTTATAACCCCCAACTTCGACGCGTTCTACATCATCCCAAGTAAGATTTCCGTAAGCGAGAAGGGCGGTCAAGGCATTGTTTAGTGATGGTGAGCCTTGCACCCAGGTGACGCGCTTGCCTTTAATGTCAGCGATGCTATCAATGTTTGCATCATCAGCGGCGGCCAGAGTGAAAGAGCAGCTAGCGGAGAAATTAGACATTAGCGCACGAAGTGGTTGGGGGCCCCAGATTCTCGAAGCAAAATTCAATACGCCTTCTTGGGCATAAACGGCTTCTGAGCCACCGGCAGAAAAGTGGACTCGTTCGGCGAGCAACATCGCGAGTCTAGAGACATCGTTACGGCCAGGAATCACGCGAAGATTAACACCGTATTCGCGTCGAAGAATGCTGCCAATGGCAACAGCTTGGCTGTAGCCGCCGGTGCCAGTAGGGTAGGCGGACCAAGCGATGGTGCGCGGTAGGCCAGGGTTTTCTGCGGCGATTAGGCTAAAACTAAAGCTTAATGCGATGGCAATTGTACTGATCGGCTGTAGCAGCCTAAGGCCAAGAGCCCTAATACGTAACATCATGTTTCCCCCCGAAGCAAGATATGCGTCTAGGGAGCATAACCCAGCTACTGAGGCAAAGCTAATGAGACGAGACGGGGTGTGTTTACCGTACTATAGAAGGCTCAAGCGTCTCTTACGAATACTAAATCGTTCACAACATGGCCTAAACGTTGGCCACGTTTTTCGAATTTAGTGAGTGGTCGATCTGTGCCAATACTGTATTGATCTGCGCCCGCGGCATTATGGAAATGCTCTGCAACGCCCATGACTTCCATCATGTGCTCGGCGTAAGGCACCCAGTCGGTTGCCATGTGCACAGTGCCGCCAATCTTGAGTTTAGGGCGCAATGCTTGAATGAAAGGTAACTGTACTAGACGACGCTTATTATGTTTTTTCTTATGCCAAGGGTCTGGAAAGAATATCTGCACACAATCTAAGCTTTGTTCATCGATGCAGTCTCTTAGCACTTCTTTTGCGTCGTGGCAGTAGATGCGAAGATTAGAAATTTGGTTCTCGGCGATTTCGTGCAACAGTCGTCCTACGCCTGGTTTATGCACCTCTATACCGATGAAGTCTTTTTCTGGGTTCGCTCGGGCCATTTGCAATAATGAATCGCCCATCCCAAAACCAATTTCCATGACTAATGGAGCATTACGGCCAAAGATCTTTTCTTGATCGATGCTTCCCGCGGATACTTCTAGGCCAAACAGCGGCCAAAGTTTTTCCAACGCATTTTGCTGTGAAGGGGTAAGTCTACCGCCGCGGATAACATAGCTACGGATAGTGCGCAGATGAGGGGCGTCAGGCGATTCGCCATTGTTCTCATTGGTGTTGTTAGAGTCAGACATAGAAAATGCGATTGCCTTAATAATTTAGAAAAAAGTGCCATCGATTGGCGAAGAAGCGCTAGCGTATAGTCGGCGAGGCATGCGTCCAGCCAAGTAAGCTTCGCGACCAGACTCTACTGCTTTGCGCATGGCAGAAGCCATCAAAATGGGATTTTTAGCTTCGGCAATTGCCGTGTTCATCAATACGCCTTCGCAGCCTAGCTCCATTGCTATGGCGGCATCGGATGCGGTGCCAACGCCGGCATCGACAATAATAGGCACCTTGGCATTTTCAAGAATCATACGGATATTGTACGGGTTGCGAATACCAAGACCAGAGCCTATAGGCGCGCCAAGGGGCATAACGGCCACAAGCCCATCTCTTCTAAGCGCTTCGCAATCAATGGATCATCGCTGGTATACACCATGACGTCGAAGCCATCGTTAACAAGTTCTTGCGCGGCAATCAGTGTTTCGGTGACATTAGGGTAGAGCGTTTTTTGATCCCCTAGCACTTCTAGTTTAACCAGTTTGTGCCCGTCCAATAATTCACGGGCCATACGGCAAGTTCTTACAGCATCTGCCGCGGTATAACAGCCCGCTGTGTTCGGCAGTATCGTGTACTTAGAAGGGGAGATCACTTCAAGCAAGCTGGGCTCATCTTTGTTCTGACCGAGATTCACGCGCCGAATAGCCACGGTGATCATCTCTGCACCGCTAGCAACAAGCGCGTCTAAGTTCTGCTGGAAGCTTTGGTATTTCCCACTGCCTACGATTAAGCGTGATTGGTATTGTTTGCCAGCTATGGATAAAGGGGAGTCAACGGATGTCATGGGCTACCTATAAAGCGAAGTGGGGGTGTTGATATTAGCCACCGCCGATGGCGTGCACGATCTCTAATTGATCGTTGTCCTTCAGGGCTTGGTCACGGTATTGGCTGCGCGACACTATGGCGTGATTGAGTTCAACGGCAATTTTAGCATCAGCGAGTTGCAGCTGGGTTAGCAGATCGATAAGGGAGGCGCTGTCGTCCAATTGCACTACGTCGCCGTTAACAGTCACTTGCACTGGTATTTCTCCTTATGCGCGCAGCATAGACCACGCTAGTAATGCCCAGCCACCGAGGAAGGCGAGTCCGCCTAATGGCGTAATAGCCCCGAGCCATCGAATACCGCTAAGGGCCAAAACGTAGAGGCTACCGGAGAATAGTAAAATGCCTATTAAAAAAAGATAACCGGCGATTTTTAGCAAAGACTGAGTAGGAAAAGACAGGGTCAACAAGCCGATCCCGAACAGGGCAAGCGTGTGGTACATGTGATATTGCACGCCTGTTTGAAAGGTGACCAGAAGTTCGGGGCTTAAGCTATTTTTAAGGCCGTGAGCAGCAAAAGCTCCTAGCCCTACAGCGATGAAGCCGTTTATCCCGGCCATAAACAAAAACAGGTGTTGCATGGGGCGGCTCTCCTGCCTTCAAAGCAAACGGCAAAGGGTGTTCGCTTAGTGCTGCAATAAAAAAGCCGCCAAAGTGATGCACTTAGCGGCTTGTTCTTACAAGGATGTTTTACGCTTGGATAAGATTTTTAACCTTTTCCATCGCGTTCTTTTCAAGCTGACGAATGCGCTCGGCTGATACTGAGTACTTTGCAGCCAGCTCGTGCAATGTCGCTTTCTGCTCGCTTAACCAGCGGCTCATAATAATATCTTTGCTGCGCTCGTCTAGCCCATCCATTGCGTGGTAGAGACTGTTGTTCTTGTTCTCTTCCCATTCTTGCGCTTCGATAGACGCTGCCATGTCCGAATCAGTGTCTTGCAAGTAATTGGCCGGAGAACGGTAAGCGATGTCGTCGTCAGCATCGGCATCAGCGTCAAAAGCCATGTCGTAGGAGCTCATGCGCCCTTCCATCTGCTTGACGACTTTTGCATCGACCCCTAGATCGTCTGCCATTGCCTGAGCTTCAGCATTTGAAAGCCAACCAAGGGCCTTCTTTTTGCTGCGCAGGTTAAAGAATAATTTGCGCTGGGCTTTCGTAGTCGCGATTTTCACGATGCGCCAGTTACGCAGAATGAATTCGTGCATTTCCGCTTTAATCCAATGCACAGCAAAGGAGACGAGGCGTACACCTACTTCAGGGTTGAAGCGTTTAACCGCTTTCATCAAGCCTACGTTACCTTCTTGTATAAGGTCAGCTTGTGATAGGCCGTAACCCGAGTAGCTTTTCGCTAGATGCACAACGAAACGTAAATGCGCCAGCACCAATTGGCGTGCGGCATCTACGTTGTCGTCATAATAATACTGGTTAGCCAATTCCTTCTCTTGCTCCGGAGTTAACACAGCAATGCTGTTGACCGACGATATATACGCCGTCAAATCACGACCCGGAACGATGGGGCCCATAACTTGTAAACTTTGTCCGATACTCATAATTAGCCTTTAATACTTATAAAAACTTGCTGGTTGATAGGTCTGCGGTAATCGCGTTAACAACGCTAATACTCACCTTTCAAGCTAGACCACTCTATTCTAGCACTGCTTATGGAATTCTGGCTATGCGTCGAAAGTGCCGATTCTTCTAGGCAGCTGTACTTCTATTGAGGTCGTAAACTAGAATTTCAAGAGATAATCTGCGCTTTTTTACTATTTCTTGCTAGTTGTTTAAATGAATCGCCATCATTCAATTTATCTATCCTTACTTTGGCTCGATGGCCGAGAGGTGTTGTCGCACTGATATCCAGGCCCCGAACCACCCAAGCGCAGTGCCAAGCGCTAGTAATAAGAGTGTAGAGCTGATGCCTAGTACCTGTAACTGAAAATCGCTGTCATAGAGCGCTAGCAATGCCATTGCAGGGCCTCGGATGGCCCACATCATCAGGTTTAGCAATAAACATGCAAGCAAACTACCGGCAAAACCATAGTAAGCCCCTGCGTAAAGGAATGGTCTTGCCACATAGCGATTAGTGCCGCCGACGAGTTTCACCACTACGATCTCTGCACGCCGGCCTTCGATGGCGAGACGAATGGTATTGCCCACAATAAACAAGACCGCGAGGGCGAGTATGGCCATCAGGCCAGTAGAGGCGCGCTGTGCCAGTTGCAGAAACCGCTGCAGTCGTTCAACCCATTGAAGGTCGACCTGTGTCGTGCTCACAATGCTAAGGCCGCCGAGTTCTTCAGCCAAAAGTGCTGCAGCATCGGCATCCAAGATGGCAGGTGTGACGACAATGGCGCCGGGCAGTGGGTTCTCATCTAGGGCGTCAATAACATCTCCTAGGCCCGAATAGGCGCTGAACTCAATAGCCGCTTGGCTGGGTGAGATGTAGAGTGATTGGATGACGTCCTCTCTACTAAGTATCTGCTCACTAACCCCGATAGCCTCTTCTTCAGAAGTGTCACTTTGTAAATAGAGTGTGATTTTGCTAGCGCTAGTCACGCCGCTGCTAAGCGCGTTGAGATTATTCATGGTGACAAACAGGGCGCTAGGAAGTAATAAAGCAATTCCTATCACGGCAATTGTCATCAGTGAGGCGCTAGGTTGACGCCGCAAACGTGCAAGGCTGTCCTTGGCGGTTTGCAGATGTTGCTGCCAATGGGACTGCAATGTGCCACGTGCGGTTTGTTTTCTCGTGTTAGCCCCTGACTCGCGTTTACGCGTGCTCATGGTCTTGGCCCACGAAGTTGAGAGGCATTCGCCGTGTGATAAGCGTCCAGAATTAAGCGGCCACTGTCTAGCGTTAGAATTCGATGCTTAAGGCGGGTAATTAGTGACAGGTCATGGCTAGCGATGAGCATACTGACCCCTACTTGATTGAACTGCTCGAAAAGCTTCATGATCTCGGCGGCGAGCTCTGGATCTAAGTTGCCTGTGGGTTCGTCGGCCAACAAAATTTGTGGCCGATTGACGACAGCTCTCGCGATGCCAATGCGTTGTTGTTCGCCGCCAGACAGAGTGATGGGCATCATCTTCTCTTTTTTGAGCAATCCTACTTTATCGAGTGCGGCGCGAACTCGGCGATCGGCCTCGTGTTTTGGATATCCTTCAATTTGCAGCGGGAGTGCTACGTTTTCGTAGACGTTGCGATCAAATAGCAGCTGGTGGTCTTGAAAAACCACCCCGATCCGCCGCCTATAATAGGGGATTCGATTGCTTGCCATGCGCCCAAGATTCTTGTTGTTTACAAAAATTTGGCCTTGATCAGAGGTTTCCATGAGCATGATTAATTTGAGCAGGGTGCTTTTGCCTGCACCGGAGCGACCAGTCAAGAAGGCCATCTCTCCGTCTGCTAGTTCAAAATTAACTTGCGACAAGGCTTGATGCCCGCCAGGGTAACGCTTGCTGACATTGTCGAATTTAATCATCGCGCAGCCTCAAAGAGATGATTGGAGCCTTATTGTTCAGCAAAAAGCGCGTCAACAAACTCTTGCGCGGCAAAAGGGCGGAGATCATCTACTTGTTCGCCAACGCCAATAAAGCGAATGGGCAGTTGCAGCTCTTTGGCAATGGCAAACACCATCCCGCCTTTAGCGGTGCCATCGAGCTTTGTAAGTGCTATGCCACTAACGTCGACTGATTTGTGAAAGCTGCGTGCCTGATTTAGCGAATTCTGCCCAGTTGTGGAATCTAAGACTAGCAGTGTTTCATGAGGCAGGTTTGCGTCCAGTTTCTTAAGGACTCGTACTATTTTCTCCAGCTCCTGCATCAAGTTGTCTTTTGTGTGCAGGCGACCGGCTGTGTCAGCGATCAAGACATCCATTCCGCGCGCTTTCGCTGATTGATAGGCATCAAAAATGACGGAGGCACTATCAGAACCGGTGGGTTGTGCGATGACAGGGACTTTATTGCGATCACCCCACACCTGAAGTTGTTCGACCGCCGCCGCTCGGAAGGTATCGCCGGCGGCTAACATCACTTTATGGCCTTGTAGTTGAAAACGTTTAGCGAGCTTACCGATAGTCGTTGTTTTGCCGGCGCCGTTCACGCCGACCACTAAGATGACATAAGGCTTTACGCTGGTATCGATCGCAAAGGGAGCGTCACACGGAGCAAGAAGCGCGGCGAGCTCGTCCTTCAAACTATCCAATAAGGCTTGTGGGTTGGCTAACTGCTTACGCCCTAATTTTTGTGTCAGGCCCTGAATAATATGGTCTGTCGCGGCAATGCCGAGGTCCGCGCTAAGCAATTGTGTCTCGATTTCTTCTAAAAGGTCGTCATCAATCGTTTTACGCCCTAGAATCAGGGTACTAAGAGAATCGCTGAGAGCGCTTCGGGTTTTGCTCAAGCTTTGACGAAGGCGAGAGAATAAGCCCTGACGGCTCGGTTCTTCCTCAACAGGCGCCTGGACTGGCTCGGCGATAGCTTCTACGGTCTCTTCCACGGGCTCTTGGGGTGACTGTTCTGGTTTTTCTGAAGGTTTCTTCTTGATGAAACTGAACATGAGGGGACTCTTCCGGCGCGCTGTCTTGGGGGTGTTATGTTAACATTTCCCGCGATCTTAAAACAGAAAACACGGCGAGCAAGATTAAGCCGGTTCTTGGAATGACTAAATGACAACATCGAAGGCCAAGGCAAGTAATAGCCTTAGGGTCATTGCAGGAAAGTGGCGCAGTCGTAAACTTCAATTTCCAGACATCGAAGGGCTTCGACCAACAGCGGACCGAGTTCGTGAGACCTTATTCAATTGGCTGCAAGACCGTATTCCCTACGCTAGATGCTTAGATCTATTCGCTGGCAGTGGCGCTTGTGGCATCGAAGCGCTTTCCAGAGGCGCGCGTTTTGTCAGCTTTGTCGATATCTCCTCATTAGCAACGTCTTCGATTAAGCGCAATTTGACCTTGTTAAGTGCTAGTGATTATGAGGTGGTGTGTGAAGACTCGCTAACTTGGATTGCCAAGCATAATGAAGAGTCCTCGCCTCTCTACGACGTGGTGTTTCTAGACCCTCCGTTTGCCAGTGCGTTGCTAGAAAAGTCGATCGCTAGCCTTGAACAAAGTAAGGTTTTGGCGGCCGACGCCTATATTTATATAGAGAGTGCGCAAGAGGTTTCCAACGCGGGAATGCCGCAGAGTTGGCAGATGCTGAAATCAAAAAAAGCCGGTATGGTTCACTTTTATCTTTATCAACGTCGAAACGAGGTAGGTAGACCGGAATGAACGGATACGAGCTACACGCCTCAAGTACTAAGTTTCGCTCGCCCTGGTGGTTGCCAGAAGGGCATACACAAACCTTGTGGCGTCGATTCACCCCTCAGGCAAAAGCCCAGCAAAGACGTCAGCGGATAGAGCTTGCCGATGGCGATTTCATTGACGTCGATTGGGTAGATGCTGACAAAAGTTTGGCCAACAGAGGCCGCCCTATTGTCATGTTATTGCATGGACTTAGTGGGTGCTCACAATCCTCATACATCCTATCATTGCAGCGTTTGTTGCAAATTCGTGGCTATACAAGTGTCGCGATGAATTTCCGCGGATGCAGTGGTGAGATGAACCGTAAGGCGCGTGCCTATCATTCGGGTTGTACCGAAGATGTCGATGAGGTGTTTCGTGCACTTCGCGCAGAATTCCCAGAACACTCTTTTGCGTTTGCGGGTTTCTCCTTGGGTGCAAACGTTCTATTAAAATGGCTGTCCGAAATTGGCGATGAACCTGGTGTGCTAGGCGCGGTGGCCGTATCTACGCCATTTTCCTTAGTCAGCTGTGCCCAAGCCTTGACCTTCGGCGGCGGCAGGCTATACGGAGAGTATTTTCGTCGTCGATTGGTTAGCGATCTTGAGCGAAAACGTCGCCATTTTCGTAAAAATATGCGTAATGATGGATGGCAGCAGGAGCTCGAGCGTCTTGAAGCTTTGGGTGATTTACGTCGCCTTCGTACGTTGTGGGATTTCGATGATCAGATCACGGCGCCTTTGCACGGATTTGAGGGCGCTGACGATTACTATGCGCGCTGTAGTAGCGGGCCGAACCTACATGCGATTGTAAAACCGGTTCGCTTAATTCAGAGTGCCAATGATCCTATTATTCCGGTGGCAACGCTGCCCTCTGCGGCTCAACTTGCTGCAAAAACACAAATGCAACTCACCAAAGAAGGTGGGCATGTAGGGTTTATTTGCGTGGGGTCACCGCTGTGGCTTGAAGAGCAAGTTTTCGAATCATTGAGTCAGATGAGCGCACAAGCACAAGTCATTGATTGAGCTAGGCAGGCGCATTGATTAGAATGGCCGCGACTACAGAGTCTCGCAGTATCGGTGCTTATCACTGGCGTTACTTGAATAAGCCAATTTCCCATCATATTGATGGCCACGGGGAAAGCACATGAGAATCGCGGTATACCCAGGGACTTTCAATCCTATAACCAATGGCCATACAGATTTGGTCGAGCGTGCATCGGGTCTTTTTGATCATATCGTTGTCGCTGTGGGTATTAATGGACAGAAATCGACGACCCTATCGGCACAAACCCGAGTAGAGCTTGCATCAAAGGTGCTGGCGCATTTGCCCAATGTGGAAGTGTGTGCGTTCGATACCTTGCTGACAGAGTTCGTTAAGCAGCGCGGAGCCAATATCATCCTACGTGGGCTGCGCACCGTTGCCGACTTTGAATATGAGTTTCAGCTTGTGGGCATGAACCGGGTTCTCGAGCCAAATATTGAGACAGTCTTCTTGGCGCCAGCAGAGCACCTTTCGTATATTTCCTCGACGTTAGTGCGAGAAATTGCCTCATACGGTGGGGATATCTCGAAGTTCGTTCACCCTGTGGTGGCTAAAGCGATGATGAAAGGCGGTAACGCTAGCGAATAATACGAGGCGCGTTTCTCGTTATTTTTGGCATTGTGGGCAGTAGACGCTACTTCGCCCTGCTATTCGCAGCTCTTTTAGTACGGTTTGGCACTTGCTGCATGGTTGTCCTGCGCGACCATATACCAGTAGCGATTGTTTGAAATATCCAGGCTTTCCATCACCTCCCACAAAATCCTTTAATGTGGTGCCTCCTTGGTTGATCGCTCTTTGTAGAATTTCCTTCACTGCCAATACTAAGCGCTCGTATTTTTGTTTAGACACTTTCCCCGCGCTGCGATCTGGTTTGATGCCCGCTACAAACAACGCTTCATTCGCGTAGATATTGCCAACACCGACAACAACATGGCTATCCATAACGAAAGTCTTCACCGGCATGCGACGATTTCGCGAACGAGCGTACAAAAGTTGAGTGTTGAAATCTTCCGTGAGGGGTTCAGGTCCGAGGTGCTTTAACAAGGGGTGTTGTTCAGGGGCTTCTTTAAACCACAGAAAACAACCAAAGCGCCTAGGGTCACAATAGCGGAGAATAATGCCATTATCGAGCACGATGTCCACGTGATCGTGCTTTAAGAGAGCATCATTGGCATTGGTAATGCGCAAGCTTCCAGACATGCCTAGGTGGATCAGAAGGCAGGCATCGCCGGCATAGATTAAAAGGTATTTTCCTCGCCTTTCGATGCGGTTGAAGCGGCGTTTGGGTAGCTCGTCTACTAGCGTTTGCGGAATTGGCCATCGTAATTGGAAATTGCGCACCGTTACGGATCGAACAGTCTGGTCGATAATGTGCTTTTCAATGCCGCGACGGGTAGTTTCAACTTCTGGTAGTTCTGGCATTTTAGTACGCTCAAAGTTCGTGGAAAATATCCATAATTACTGATGTTTTCAGTCAGTTACAATTGTTTACAGTGTGCTAAGCCCAGTGTATAAGAGTTAAGGCGACATGGAACATACGGGTACACAAGGTTGCGTAATACTAAAGAAGCTCGACACTGTTTTATAGTTACCATTAGTAAATTTGGAGTTTCTAATGGCAGAACAAGCCTAGATTGGCAAACTAATTGCATTGAATTAAGCGTAACTTAGGGAAGCAGGACTATCGAGAACCAGTAATTTTCAATTGAAACTTCGGGATCGATTCGTGAAATTTTCAAATAGAGACAAAACCTTATTTATTCTCAGCCTATTTTGCGTTGCTCAATTTAGCTATGCGCAAAACCTAACCAACAATTACGCTCCCGTTGGCGGAGTCGCCCCAAGCTTCGACCTCAAAGAGCCTGAGCCGCCGCGAGAGTCTGTCCAAGTTGTGCACATCGAACGACCCATTGCATTGGCGCTTATTGAAAGCGCAAGACCAGAGAGTTTTAGTGAACAATTTGCGACTGCTACTCAAGCCCCTTTGCAGATCAACGCTCCTACAGGCACGCAATTAACTCCCGAGCAACAAAGTTATCTAGGGCGCCTCAAGGATATCGAGAATTTCGATCAAGTCCTTGAAGACTTAGAGATCCAAGGGGATGCGTGGAGCCTCCAAATAGCCGAAGAGCTCACCACACTTGGCGATCTATTGCAGGCACAAGGGCAGTTTGAGCAGTCGATTGAAATTTACGATCGAGCGCTGCATGTCAATCGTGTTAATAACGGCTTGTTCAGCGCTAGCCAAGTCCCTCTCGTGGAAAAAATTGTGCAGGGCCATGTCGCGCAGGGTCAGTGGCGGGAAGCCGATGAGAGAAAACAATATGCTTTCTATGTGCAAACGAGGGCCTTCAGTATTGATGACCCTAGAATGATCGATGTTTTCGACAATCTAGGGCGTTGGAATATGGCGACTTTCTATAGAGGAATCGATGAAGACTTAAGTCCGCGCTTGCTGCAGACCTACTTGCTTTATCTAACCGCCTCTGAGTCCGTGGCAACCCATTTTGGCAAACATGATCCGCGGTATATCCCATTCTTGCGCCGAGAGGCCAACGCGGCAGACATGTTACGTCGTTACTCCTCGCCAGATGAGTCGATTGGGGCTCAAATGGATCCCGAGTTGCGGTTATCGTCAGAGTTCATTGGCGAACCAATGGGCCCCGTAGGCCGAAATAATGCCGGAGCTGAAGCGTTAGAGAAGATTGTCGAGTTCTATTCCGATCCAAGCCTGCCCCCTACGCAGGCCAATAGAGTGGCTCAGGCCCAAGCGATAGCGGAATTAGCAGATTGGTATCTCATAAATAATCGACGGCAAGCGGCGATGCGTACGTATGAGGAAGCATACGAATTAATTGCGAGTGAAGAAAATAGTACTGAGCTGTTGCAACAAACCTTCGGAGGAATCGTCTTTCTGCCTACGTTTTCGAGTTTTAACGAACAAAAAAAGGAAGCTTTTGGTATAGGGGCAGACTCGGGATGGCGGATGGGCCATGTCGATATCGCCTTTGATGTGAACCAATATGGGCGGTTAAGCAATTTCGAAATTCTCGATTTGGTTCCGAACAATATCGTGAGGGCAGATATACAGGTCCTCAATTCAATCCGCACCACTTTGGTGCGCCCGAAGATTCGAGATGGCGAAACAGTGAGTTCTGACCTCGAGCGTTATAGATTTAATTTTTGGTACTAATAAATCTTTAGATTACGCGGTCTAACATACATACTAATCGTACCGTTTGCTTGGTGCAGACGACAGTAATAGGACACAGTGAATGAACAGTACACCCGTCAAAAAAATACTCTTGATCGGTGCGGCATCTCTGCTGTTAGCAGCGTGTGAGTCAACGAGTCAGCAGTCTTCGCAGAGCTCAATGCCCTCCACGCCTTCGAGCTCCTCATCATCGAGCTCCTCTAGTTCGTCTAGCTCTTCGTCGTCTAGCTCTTCGTCGTCTAGTTCGGCATCGTCGAGCTCAAGCTCATCATCAAGTGCTCAGCCTTCAATGCCCTCAGGGTCCACAGGGTCCAGTTCGGCATCTGCAAGTACCTCGAGCTCCTCTAGCGCTTCAGGAAGCCAGTCCTCTGCATCGGCAAGTGGAGACCGAAGCGCTTCAAGCCCTTCCTCTGGATCCCCTGACTCAGGACGCGAAAGCGGCTCAACAAGCCAGTCATCTGGAAGTGTTAGTGCAAGTACAGGCAGTACGGCGGGAATCACTGGCAGTTTGCCTGGGCTTGATGGTGCGGCGTCCGGAAGTGACGGCAGTGCATCTGGTCAGGCTGGGAGTGGTGCGTCTGGGAATTACAGTCTAGATAATCTTCCGGGTAGTTTGGGAGATAGCGCCGGTGGTCCCCAAACAGCCGCAGAGCGTGCACAAGTGCTTACGGGCGAGTTGAATCGTGGTTACGAAGACTTCGACGGGGTCATCCTTGCGGAGCGTGCACGAGCACAGGCTCAGGCTGCCGCGGCTAGAAATACAGAAATCCCAGGGGATTCTGGTGGCGCTGGCTCTAGCGGGACCGGTACTGGAGGCTCGCCGATAATTGTGTCCAGAGACAATACGATGCCTAGCGGAACGCAAGGTTCGCGTGGCGTGGGCGGTGGCGCTACAAGTGGCGACCAAGCACAATCATTTCCGCCTCCCGAAGATATCCCTAGCGGCAGAGACGATGACATTGTCGCGCGGCAGTTACGTGAGGCCGCTATGACAGAGGCAGATCCAGAACTTCGCGAAGCGCTCTGGGACGAATATCGTAAATACACAGGTATAGGCAATTAAGTATGCATTTTAGAGTAGTCAAAATATCAGTGTTCGCCCTGTTGAGTCTGGCGTTGATAGCGTGCTCAACGACGTCCGTCAAATCGACACAGTATGTACAAATTGTGCAAGACACGACGCCCATTGCAGAAGAGCTGCTTATGGATGTTGGTGTGACGGTATTCGATTCGGGCATTGACGAGTTGGATCGCGATGAAGAGGAGCGCGTCAGTCCTGAGATTCGCAACGCTGAAGCCCGTTACGCTCCATTCCTATTAGCGGAAACATTACAGCGCTCCGGAAATTGGGGCGTCGTGCGAGTGCTGCCGAACGAAACCAGCACAATGGACATTTACTTGCATGGTCAAATCTTGCAATCGGACGGCGAAGGAATGGTCGTTAAGATCACTGCGCGCGATTCAACTGGTTTGATTTGGTACACCAAAGAATACGAAGAACATATAAGCCAGTTCAGTTATGAAGCAACTCAGCGACAAGCCAATGATCCATTTCAGGTCATTTACAATAATATTGCCAATGACCTATTGGCATGGCGGAAAGCGAATTTGACTGACGCTCGGATAGCGCGCATACGCACTATTTCTGAACTGCAGTTTGCGCGTAATTTTACGCCAGAAATTTTCAATGAATATTTACGAGTGACTAACCGTGGTATTACCGAAATTGTAAGACTACCTGCGGATAATGACCCCTCGTTGGAACGTATTAGAGACATTAGACAGCGAGACAATTTGTATGTCGACACTGTGCAAGATTACTACGCTAACTACGCACGTCAGATGCGTGTGCCTTATGATTCATGGCGAGAACAAAGCTACCACGCCACGATGGCCTTGGATGAGTTAGAGGCATCAGCACGACGCCGGTTTGTAGCGGGCACCTTGGCCATAGTCGGAGGCATTGCTGCTGCGACAAGCAGTAATGCGGGCGTTCGGACAGGAAGCTTAGTCGGAGTTGGCGCGGGCGCCTATATGATTAAGAGTGGGTTCGATAAAAGCGCTGAAGCACAGATTCATATTGCAGCTTTGCAAGAGCTAGGCGAATCTCTTGAGTCGGAAGTGGCCCCGAAGATGATTGATCTAGATGATCGAACAGTGATGCTGACTGGGACTGTCGAGGAACAATACGATCAATGGCGTGACATTCTCGTTGAAATTTACAATGCGGAAACCGGAGGCCTCTGAATCAGAGCCAGTCCTCATCCTTTGAGAAAAGCTAATGCATCTGATACATAGAATTGAAATATGAACGAAAAAGTAGTGAATCAAAACGATGAATCTAAAAAGGATTCTTGGTCGTCTCAAGACACAAGCACGGCCAAGAATGTAAGAGCTCAGAACGGTCCGAGCCCAATCGTATGGGGGGCGCTTGGTGTACTAAGTCTCCTAGCTTTGGGTGTCATATTTGTCTTGCCTGGCATAGTGGAGGATTACGAGCTTCCCTTTACCCCGCGTGCCCAAATAACCGAGCCCGAAAACTCGAGTGTTAGCGCTCGCATAAGCTCACCGGCACTATCTCCCTTCGACGAGGCGCAACGCGCCAAACAGCGCCAAGCGGCCCAAGAAATACTGGCGAGCCTGCTTGAGCGCCAAGGAGAGCTGGAGAGTTTAGAGGTCTCTGTTTGGGCGAGTGAACAATACGATGCGGCCATTGAGATGGCACGGCTAGGGGATGAGTCGTATCGCACGCAAGCATTTCAAGAAGCCGCAATACAGTACCAGCGCGCAGATGATGCGCTAGCTAACTTACAAACTTCCGCGCCAATAGTTCTTGCACAAGCAATTGAAGATGGGCAGCTAGCACTGGCTGCAGGAGATTCGGAAGTCGCGACAGAGCAGTTCAACTTAGCCTTAGTGTTAGCCCCAGAGAATAGTGTCGCACAGGCTGGCCTTCGGCGAGCGCAAACCCTCGAACAGGTTGAAGCGCTAATAGAGGAAGCACGAGACCTGCGTGCAACATTAGCACTAGAGTCCGCAATGCAGCGCGTGGAAGAAGCCATCGTCTTAGACGGGGCTCATGTGGCTGCGCGAACACTTGCCAGTGATTTGCGAGCGCAAATAGCTGACCGCACTTTCAATAGAATAATGTCTGAAGGTTTTTCGGCCTTGCAAAGTGAAAACCCTGATTCGGCAATCGCCGCTTTTGAACGCGCTTTAGCAATGAGACCCGGCTCGTCACAAGCCCAAGAGGCGATCATCCAAACACAAGATCAAATTGCGGTGGCGCAGATCACAGCCAACAGAGTGGCCGCCGAAGCTTTCCAAGAACAAGAGCGCTGGGCAGATGCCGTGCAGGAATATGAGGCCGCGTTAGCGATCGATGCCAACATAATTTTTGCTGTTCAGGGAAAAGACTACGCGACTAAGCGTCAGCAGCTAGATCAACTTTTACAAAATGCGCTTGATCAACCGGAACGATTGGCGGACACGGCTGTCTATGAACAAGCCGTACAAGTGTATTACACCGGTCGTAATATCGAACCCGCTGGTGAACGCTTAGAAGCGCAACTGCAAGCGCTAGAGGTTTTGCTAAGCAAAGCGCAAGTGCCCGTAGAATTTCAATTAGTCTCAGACAACTCGACACTAGTCACTGTGTATCAAGTTGGCGAGTTAGGAATGTTTGAATCACGTGTTCTAAATTTAAAACCTGGTAAATATGTGGCAGTCGGCACAAGGGCTGGTTATCGCGATGTACGCCAAGAGTTTGAAGTTGGATTTGATAATAGCAGCGCTCCCGTGACGGTCGCGTGTACGGAAGAAATAGTAGCAGTTAATAGGCGCTGATCTCATGCAGGATAATACTGACCAAAATAAACCAGAGAATGGCGATTCAATTGATGCTCATTCATTCTCGGATCCTATCGTTCCTATTGATTTTACGCCGCCGAGTGCAAGTGAAAAACGGGCGGAGTTGAAATTACGCTGGCCACATTTCTTGGTTGCAGGGTTTTTGTTGGTAGCAGGAAGCGCAGGTTGGTTTGTGCTTACCGCTAAATCTGTTTCTATTCAAGCAACCCCTATTACAGCAAGTGTCGAAGTGCTTTCAGGCTTTCATGTGCAGCTAGGTCAGCGTTATTTAATGCGACCAGGCGCGTATGAAGTGCTAGTGACGAACGAAGGCTATCACCCAGAAAATATTGAACTAGAGGTAGGCGAGCAATCGGCTCAGAATTATCCGGTCTCAATGCGTGAGCTGCCAGGAATTGTCAGTGTCAACGTTGACGGCGTTAATGGCCCCCTAAGCGGCGCTAACGTCCTTTTAAACGGTGAGCTAATAGGTCGAACCCCGCTGCGCAATATTGATATCGAGCCAGGTGAGTATGCGCTAAGTATTGAGGCTGCGCGCTATCAAACGAATGTTGTGGATATTCGTGTGCTGGGGCAGCAACAAGAAAATGAGTTTGCAGTAACACTAGATCAAGCGTGGGCAGATGTGACGTTTTCTACGAACCCCGCTGGAGCAGAAGTGCAGCTCGATGGACAGGCGCTTGGTATGACCCCTTATACAGCGGAGATTCTGGAAGGGGAGCACGAAGTGACTCTTAAACTTTCTGGGCATAAAGCATGGCAAGATGTACTAGAAATTGTCGCTGGCCAAGATATACAGCTGGCTAATATTGTATTGGAGAGAGCGGACGGCTTAGTGTTTATTCGCTCCGAGCCTACCGGTGCGAATGTCACAATAAACGGCGAGTTTAGAGGCCAAACGCCTTTAGAAGTAGCGCTTGCCCCAGGGCGCGCGCATGAGCTGAATTTTTTCCGTAGCGGATTCACTGCGGCGAACAGAACGTTAGAAACTCGGCCTAATGAAGAGCAGGATATTACGGTAGCGTTAGTGCCTATTACTTCCACTGTTCAAGTCATTACCGTGCCTCAAGAAGCAGAGCTGTATGTCGATGGAGTCTTCAAAGGTGCCGCTAACCAAACACTAGAATTGCTAGCCGCGAGCCAGGTGATCGAAGTGCGTAAGGAAGGTTATGTGCCCTATACCGGAAGCTTCACATCGAGGCCCGGTTTAGAGCAAGAGTTGCGCGTGACTCTAAAGTCACTTGAACAGGCGCGCTTAGAATCTATTAAACCAATTATTACTACCGTAGCAGGGCAGACCCTGACGCTACTCTATCCTGGTCAGTTTACGATGGGTGCTTCACGACGCGAGCCGGGACGACGCGCCAATGAAGATTTGCGTGAGGTCCGTTTAGAGAGAGCTTTCTATCTTTCCCCGCATGAGGTGAGTAACGCACAATTTAAGCGTTTTAGAGCTGGGCATTCCTCAGGAGTAATACAGGGGCGTACGCTTGATCTCGACAATCAGCCCGTGCTGCAAGTGACTTGGTTAGATGCCGTGCTGTACTGCAATTGGTTAAGTGACCAAGAAGGTTTGCCTGTTTTCTATACTATTCAAGGTGACGAAGTCACAGGGTTTAATGCTGACTCTTCTGGATATCGCTTGCCGACAGAGGCCGAGTGGGAGTGGGCCGCGCGCACTGATGGGAGTAACAACACTTTGCGTTACCCATGGGGAGACCAAATGCCACCTCCAGAACGTGCTGGCAACTTTGCCGATAATTCTGTGCGCAGCTTTATGGGTGCCTTCATCTCTGGTTACGATGATACATTTTTAGGAACGGCGCCAGTCGGACAGTTCCCTGTGAATAGCCACGGCATGTACGACATGGCTGGAAATGTCTCCGAGTGGGTGCATGATTACTATGGCACCACTATTTCACTTGGCTTAGAAGTAGAGGTTGATCCTGTTGGTCCAACTGAAGGGGTGTACCACACGATCAAAGGGTCGAGTTGGGCCCATAGTGGCGTGACAGAGCTTCGCCTATCTTTTAGAGACTTCGGTGACGTCGCTCGTAATGACCTTGGTTTCCGAATAGCGCGTTATCTAGAGGATTGAGATGGTGAGCAAACGATACGCAAGTAAATTGTGGCAGCTAATGGGTTTCTTGGCGCTTTCAGTGTTCGCGCAAACCAGTTTTTCGCAAACAGGCAGCACTAGCGATGAGGTGCAAGGCAGTGTCGTCGCCGAGGCCGATGCGGTTCTTGAAGAGGCCAGTGAGGAAGATCCAACAGCACAAGAGCCAGACGCAGACATCGCACAAGTTGAAGACGAAGAAGAGGAAGCTTCAGGACGGTTTATTCCTACCGAGCAACTATCACAAGATTTAGGCGCCTCTTTCCCAGTTGATATTTAGGCCGGCGCCTGCGACTCCATTACTATCGAATTACATAAGGGTTAATGCATGAAGCAGAATTATCTTTCCGAAGTCATTTACCAAGTCTTTGCCTTGATCGTTGTGGTGATAATGGTGCATGCCGTTTACGTCGCAGTAATTAGACCGAACGCTGATTATATTCAAGAGCAGCAAACGCTGTTACAAGATGCTGACGAGAGCTATGTGGCCGAACGTTCCCTGTATATTATTTTAAGAGACGTCGAACAAGAGACTTGTATCATTCTCTTACTTTGGGCATTGACGCTCATTGGCATGAAGACTCGGCGCACCCTTCAAGAGCGCGGCCTGTTAGATCGAGAGCTTCTGCAAGTCTCTGAGGGGATAAGTATATTGCCTGAGGACGCCAGGCAGTTTGCGCGCCCGGTACAGGCATTGCCCGAAAACGAAAAGAGTTACTTACTGCCACGTGCATTATTAGCGGGTCTGCACCGGTTCGGCAGTACACGCAGTATTCAAGATGCGTCCGATACCATTAAGGATATTTGCAATAGCGAATCTGACCGTTTAGACAGTGAGTTAAGTATTGTTCGTTATATCGCCTGGGCGATTCCATCAATCGGCTTTATTGGCACTGTACGTGGGATCGGCTCGGCATTGAGCCAAGCTCACCAAGCTGTCAGTGGCGATATCTTAGGGGTGACAACAAGTTTGGGTGTGGCGTTTAACTCGACGTTTGTGGCGTTGGTGACAAGCATATTGCTCATGTTCCTATTGCATCAGTTGCTCTTGTTACAAGACCGGCTCGTGCTCGACACGCAAGCTTATTGTGATGAGCATTTATTGCGCTACTTACAAGTCCCCGATAAGGATGCTTTGGAATGACACTGAGGGTTCTTGAACTCAATGACACGGGGCTGCGACTAAGTGATGACACTGGCGTTGTGCACAGTAGCCCGGGTTACGCGCTCGTTTTGCCGCAGTCGGTAGAATTTGGCGAAAGTGCTCGTGCTCAATCGCGCCTAAATCCACTCAACAGTCATAACCAATTTTGGCATAAGTTGAGTGTCGAGCCTTTCTCAAAGCCGCTTGGTCACTATCGACATAATGCCGATATTGCGTTCTCGCATATTCAACATTTCGCGGAGCAAGCGCAAATAGAGGGAGACGTGCTGCTTGCCTTGCCTGGCAGTTTTAGCCGGCAACAAATGGCGATCCTTTTAGGGTTGATGAAACAAAGCCCACTGAATGCCGTGGGGATAGTCGATGCAGGACTGGCCGCCACTATAGACCGGTATCAGGGAGAGTCCATCCTGCACGCTGACTTGGAACTGCATCAAGTCGTTCTATCCAAACTGCGAAAAGTGGGGACAAACTGGAAAAGAGAAGCCGTGCTTTTAGTGCCAAGCACTGGTTGGATCAATATAAGTGACAACTTAATGCAGTTGTTCACGACGGCTTTTATTCAGCAGTGCCGATTCAACCCTGAGCACAATGCAGCGTCAGAGCAAATGCTACTCGATGCTTTGCCGGGGTATTTGCGCGAAGACTTTGGCGATAAGGAGCACGCGGAATCCCAGCGTAGCTTGCAGATAAGCCTGCGTCATAATGACAATGTCCATGAAGTCAGTTTGCCTAGAAGTAGCGTGCATGGACGACTCGATGCATTCTATTCAAAAATACAGCAGCAACTTGTTAGCCTTGATGGTGCGGAAGAAAGCCCCTTGTTTATCTCGGACCGCTTAGGTCAATTGCCACAAGTGCTTGAGGTGTTTTCTCGTAATGCGGGGCAGCGGCGAGAAGTGAGAGTATTGCCAGAAGACGCGGTGGCCATGGCCTGTTTCCGGCATCGCACTGCATTAACAGGGGCTGTTGAAGCCGTGCGGTTTGTTAGTGAACTAGAAAGCAAGCAACAAGCACCCGCAACGCCGCAAGCGACAGGCACCCGCGTGCAAGCGACGCACTTATTATTTGGGCATATAGCGTTACCACTACGCGATGGGCTATTAGTGTGCCGAATGGACAGCCGCGGCGCGGGCGAGCCGAGCTTGGAAATATTGGGGGGTGCAAATGCAGAGCTCCCCGAGGGCGCTGTCTTTATTGCGCAGTTGCGCCATGACAACGGGCTATATTCAGTGACAGACGGCAATGCTTTGCAGATCAACGGGCAGGATATTAGAGAGCCGCACACGCTGACCCTTGGCGACAGTGTGCAGTTTTCTTCTTTAAGCCAATCAATCGAACTCATTGCAGTGCAGGAGTCCGATGTCTAAGAAACGCCGCAATGCAGCCAACCCTATGGGTCTCGCCTTTCTAGACGTTATGTCTTGTGGCTTTGGTGCCGTGGTGCTTATTTTCCTAATACTCGATCATCAGGTTTCTGTACGCAATGAGGTAACAGACCCTAATGTGCAAGGCGAGGTTCGTTTACTTGAGGAAGAGATTCTAGAAGGCCAGCAAAACCTAGTGCGCATTCGCAATACCCGTGATGACGTGAGTTTGGAAGTAGTAGAGGCGCAGGGTCTCGCGACACAAATTCAAGAACAAATTAATAGCTTCCTCGATCAATTAGCGGCATTAGAGAACACGACAGTCGCCAGTGATGAAAGCTTGGAACAGTTACGCTCGGATATTGAATCTTTAGAAGAGGATCTGTTGCGTTTGCAGTCTAGTGCACTTGAGCAGACGGGTTCGGATGCGCGTGCTTTCGTAGGTGAGGGCGATCGACAATATTTGACGGGAATGTTTCTAGGCGGTAATCGGGTCTTAATTTTGGTGGATACTTCGGCCAGCATGCTTGATGAAACCCTCGTCAATATTATTCGAACACGCAATACATCAGATGAAAACAAACGCGCCGCGCAAAAGTGGCAAAGAGCCGTGCGAACAGTGGAATGGATCAGCAGCCAACTGCCAGTGGCTAGTCAATATCAAATCTACGGATTCAACAGTGAGGTGAGTGCCGCTATTGATGGAACGTCAGGCTCATGGCTGGAAGTCGCGGATCGCGAGCAGCTCAATGAAGGCTTAGAAAGCATAAAGCGCATGATTCCCGAAAATGGGACAAATCTAGCTGAAGTGTTTAAGGCCGCCGCGCAGCTCTCACCGCCTCCGGATAATATCTATTTAATTACAGATGGCCTGCCGACTCTGTCCAGCGTGAGCTCTAATGATAGGCTAGTCACCCCGGCGAAAAGGCTTGAACTCTTTGATGATGCGGTGGAGTATCTTCCTAGCCGCACACCTGTGAATATCGTTTTATTCCCGTTAGAAGGCGATCCCGATGCGTCTGCCGCATTTTGGCAATTGGCGCAAATTACACGGGGTTCGCTTCTTAGCCCAGCACGAGATTGGCCGTAATGCGTAAACGACGTAACGATTCCGAATCCTCAAGCATCGCGTTTCTCGACGTGATTTCTTGCGGCTTTGGCGCCATGATTTTACTATTGTTGATCACCGATAGTTCGCCACCGGTAACATTGGAGGCCGCGCTGGCACCCCAAGATGCCCCCATTGTCGATCTACAAGCGCAGTTGTTTGAAATACGGGGTGAGACGCGTATTGTTAATCAAGATATGAACGCTAAGCGCGAACAGCTGTCGGCCTTTCAGGAACGAATCGCCAACCTGCGTCGTGAGCTCTATTCTGTACAAGGGCGTTTCAATAGCTCTGATAGCGTGGCGGATGAACGGATCGTCGAAGCTCAAAATTTAGCGAGCGCTAAACAGTCTCTTACTGCTGAAATGGAGCGTTTACTAGGACAGGAGTTCACGCGGCAAAATAATCTAGTCGGCGGTATTCCGGTGGACAGTGAATACATTATTTTCGTGATCGATACCTCCGGCAGTATGTTTCAAAATGCCTGGCCACGATTGATCGATGTCATTGTGGATACATTAGATGTGTACCCGAATGTGAAGGGCATACAGATCATGAACGATATGGGCGACTATATGTTCGACTCATTTCGAGGCCAATGGATCCCAGATACCCCCGCGCGGCGTAATACTATTATCAATACATTGCGTAATTGGAGCCCGTTTAGTAATAGTAGTCCTGTAGAAGGGGTCACAGCGGCGATCAATACTTACTATGCGCCAGATCGTAAGATCAGTATTTATGTAATGGGAGACGACTTTCAACCCGGAGGCTCAATTACTCAGGTGTTGCGGACGATCGATCGCCTGAATGCGAAGGATGAAAATGGCAATCCTATGGTACGAATTCATGCTATTGGATTCCCCGTGATATTTGCCTTAGAGCCACGGTACCGACAATCGGCTTACCGATTTGCAAACCTGATGAGAGAGCTTACCCAGCGCAATGGGGGCACTTTCGTTGGCCTCAACAGTTTCGATTAAAACAGTGTATCGTTAGGGCAAGGAATTGATGCCTACGAAGGCACTAGGAAGTTCTTGGAGAACTAAAGTGGGATACAGGAAAACGCTGAAAAATCTTGCATTATTTGGCCTCGTTGTCACTTTAAGTGCCTGCGGCGTCAGTTCATTAGAGGTGTCTGGCAGTTATCCAACCCCGAATGTTCGTCAAATTCCCTTAACACTTGGCGTGTATTATGACGAAGCGCTCCGTAATTTTACCTATATTGAATATAGTGAGACAGGCAAGGAAGAGTATCAAATAGCCAGTGGTCAAACCCATATGCAATTGTTTGATTCTGTACTGCCTGCGATGTTTGAAAACGTCATCATATTGAATAATTTAACAGCCGCTCAAACCGAACAGGTGGATGCGGTTTTTGCCCCTACTATCGAAGAGTTTCAACTTGCCTTGCCACAGAAGACACGGCTCGACTCCTATGAGGTCTGGGTGAAATACAATATGCGTCTGCAAGGCCCGCAAGGCGAATACATTGCAGATTGGGTCATCACCTCTTATGGTAAAACAGCCGTAGCGACGTTTCGTTCGGTAGAAGCCGGCATCAATGATGCCACTGTGGGAGCCCTTCGGGATTTAGGGTCCAGTTTCACCTTGAGCTTTAGTTCTGTGCCCGAGGTACGGGAGTGGTTGGACGCGCAGCAATAGCATTGATAATACCCCTCGTTTGAAAGGGGAACTGAGCACATGAGGCTTTTATGAGTTCCGAATACAGATCATCGATAGGTATGGGACGAACCGGCATACAGACGGGTATGGCGTTACTCTGTATTTTATTGCTGGCCTCTTGCACGACTACAACTGTTGATGAGTTCCGGCAAGGCGAAACGGGCATCGAGTCACACGAATCTATCGTTATCCTTGGACGGCGACAGGGGAGTAGTTACGAAACTCGCGAGGAGTTTGTCGACTGCGTAGGGGATAGAGTCGCGCGTGGTAACCGCGCCATTCGCGTCATTCCAGAGAAAGAATTTATCGATTCCATGTTTCCATGGTTCGAACCGCGCACAGCCCCCTTGCGTACCACCGACCTGCAAACTCTGATGGAAGAACAACTGGTTGCCGATAAAATCCAAGATTACGGCATCCGTTATATTGTGTGGTTGGATGGGCAAACAGAAACAAGCAATCGGGAGGGGTCGATATCTTGTGCGGTTGGTCCAGGCGGCGGTGGATGTTTTGGCTTCGGTTCATGGGAGGACGATTCAAACTTCGATGCGAGAGTCTGGGATGTCTCCTCTTTCGTTAATGTTGGCACGATTAGCACTGACGCTACCGGACAGTCCTATGTCCCAGCGGTCGTAATCCCCATACCATTGATTGCACGGGTAGAGGCTAATGCCTGTAGCAGTCTTGCTAGCCAACTTCAGCAATTTGTTAATGGCGATTAAAGTGATGTGGAGTTATGAGTAGCATTAATCAATTCAAATTGTCCTTCAGTTTTAATAATTCTCTCCTTGTGCGCATTAGGCAAAAAACGCTATTGCTGGCCTTATTAGCCTGCGCCATGTTGTTGAGTGCCTGTGCGATAAATCCAGCTACTGGCCAAGGCAATCTCGTCACAATGTCAGAAAAGCGTGAACTAGAAATTGGCGCGGAGGAGCATGAAAAAGTCCTCCAAACAATGACGGTGCTTCAAGACGAAAAGCTTAATACTTATGTCAATGAAGTGGGTCAACGCCTTGCGGCGGTGAGTCATCGACCCGACTTAAAATTTACCTTTACCGTGATAGATAGTCCTGAGATAAATGCCTTTGCCCTTCCTGGCGGATACGTTTATATCAATCGCGGATTACTAGCCTATCTAAACTCCGAGGCAGAGTTAGCCGCTGTGCTGGGACACGAGATCGGCCATATTACGGCGCGTCATGCTGTGCAGCAGCAATCAAGAGGAAGTTTTGCCCGAGTAGCGGCCGGCGTAGGCGGAGTAGTGGCAGCAGTGGCTACTGGAAGTGGTTATATCGGCTCGCAGATTATGGATGTAGGTTCGCTTTGGGCGCAAGCGGGATTAAGTGGTTTTGGTCGAGAGCATGAGTTAGAGGCTGACACCTTGGGGGCCGAATACCTGCTTAATGCAAGCTATGATCCGCAAGCAGTCATTAAGGTTGTCACGGTACTCAAAAACCAAGAAGACTTTAATACCAAGGTCGCCAATCAGCAGCCAAGTTATCATGGATTGTTTGCGACCCACCCCCGTAACGACACTCGACTACAGCAAGCCATTGCCAGCGTGGGTGCCTTGCCATCGGGCCAAGCGACCTTGGTAGACAATCAAAATTTTCGAGATCACATGGAAGGGCTCGTAGTGGGCGAAAGTCAGCGCACCTCTGGCACGCAAGCGCGTAATCGCTATTACCAAACGCTACTTGGCTACACCATGGTGTTTCCTGATAATTGGACAGTGACAGAGACTCCTACAACGGTCGAGGCGCTCAGTGCGGAGGATGACACCCGCTTGCGAGTAGAGGTGCAACGCATGCAAGAAAGCATCGAGCCGCGTCTGTTTATTAGAGATAAACTTGGCATCACCAACTTGCAAAAATCAGAAGCCTTGCAGCAGTTTCGCTTACTGGGATACACAGGGGTTGTGAGCACTGATGGGCAGGAGCAACGAATTGCCGTTATATATTTGGGGCCGCGTGTCTTTATATTTACAGGCGATATAGCCAGCGGTGATGCCGCTAAGTCTGATCAATTCCTGTTGAGCTCTATTCGCACGTTTAGATCGATTCAAGCGAACGAGCGCTTTGCTGGCAATGAGAGCCGGCTACGCTACGTGCAAGTTGCAGAAGGATTTACTTTTGCGGAGCTTGCACGTATTAGCCCTGTGGGTAATTACCCAGAAGAGACGCTGCGCTTGATCAACGGCTATTATCCCACAGGCACACCCCAACCAGGTGAGTGGATAAAAATAGTCGAATGACTCTAAAGCAGGAGTTCCTCCCAACGGGCATAAAGATCGTCTAATGCCTTCTGTTTCTTTGCGAGCTCCGCAAGAGTCTTATCGATTGTTTCTTGCGACTGTTGATAGAAAACAGGCTCTGCGACTTTCTCATTTACTTTTGCGATTTCGTTTTCAAATTTTTCGATTTGCTTAGGTAATTGGTCTAGCTCGCGTTGTTCTTTATGCGGCAGTTTTTTCTCGACTTTCTTTGCAGGCGCGCTCACTTTCTTCGCCGCTTTTTCTAGCGCTAGGGCCTCTGCCTTATTCTCTTTTTCTTGATCTGCAAACGAGACGAGTTTGCCACCATGGGCAATCCAGTCCTTATACCCGCCGACATATTCTTTTACTTCCCCATTGCCTTCGAAGACGATGCTGCTTGTTACTACATTGTCGAGGAAACGACGATCGTGACTCACTAGCAATATGGTGCCAGAAAATTCTAAAAGAATTTCTTCGAGCAACTCTAGGGTTTCCATATCCAGATCGTTGGTCGGCTCATCGAGTACGATGAGGTTGGCAGGCTTGCTAAATAAGCGCGCAAGAATCAGACGATTCTGTTCTCCACCAGAAAGAGATTTCACTGGCTGTCGTGTACGCGATGGCGAAAACAGGAAGTCTTGTAGATAACTAATGACGTGTCGTTGCTTGCCGTTGATTTCGATAAAATCACTACCTTCGGCGAGGTTTTCGATCACGGTCTTATTAAGATCAAGCTGATTGCGAAGTTGATCAAAATATAGAAGCTCAAGATTAGTGCCGACTTTGACTTCGCCGGAGTCAGGCTGCAAGGTTTCAAGCAATATGCGTAACAAAGTTGTCTTGCCACTTCCGTTAACACCAATGAAACCTATTCGATCGCCGCGCATAATTTTGGTGGAGAAATCGCGTATTAAGGTTTTGCCGTCATAACCATGATTGATGTGATTTGCTTCGATAACAATTTTTCCAGAAGCATTTGCAGATTCAAGCTCGAAGCGGGCCTTGCCAGAAAGCTCACGACGCTGATTGCGATCTTCACGCATCTTCTCTAGAGCGCGCACTCGGCCTTCGTTACGTGTACGTCGTGCTTTGATCCCTTGGCGAATCCACACTTCTTCTTCCGCGAGGCGTTTATCAAACTCGCTGTTAAACTTCTCTTCGGCCTCTAGCTGTTGATCTCTAAAGACTAGAAAGCTTTCATAGTCGTAGTCCCAGCAACGCAAATTGCCACGATCAACCTCAATAATGCGATTGGTAATACGTTGCAAAAATTGTCTATCGTGACTGATGACCAAGACAGCCCCCACGAATGTGTTGAGAAATTTCTCCAGCCATTCAATGGTAGGGATGTCCAAATGGTTGGTAGGCTCATCGAGAAGCAGCATGTCAGGCTCGCAGACCAACGCGCGACCCAAAGCGGCACGTCGACGACTACCACCGGACAAATTGGCCATTAGCGTTTCTGCAGGCAGTTTTAGACTGTCGATAATACTGTCGATACGGTGTTGAAACGCCCAACCATCACGGGCTTCAATTTCTTTTTGGAGCCGGCCCATCTCATCTAACTGCTTTGGGTCAGCCCAGTCGACTTTGCTATCGACGTGAGTCATCGCATGATAATGTCTGAGGAGTTCCCCTAGGTCTTCTAGGCCACCCGCAACGTAGTCATAGACTGTTTCTTCGCTTAGTTCGGGTAGGTTTTGGTCGAGATAAGCCACTCGTAGATCGCCTGCACGCCAAAGATCCCCTGTGTCGGGAAGTGCTTGGCCGCACAGTAGCTTCATAAAAGTAGACTTTCCGGCACCGTTTTGACCAAGTATCCCGATTCGCTCTCCTTTATGAATAGTGAGATCGACCTTGTCGAGTAGAGGCTTGTCACCGTAGGCGAGAGAAACATTAGAGAGTCTGTAAAGCAGCATATAAAATCCGAGTTGAGACAATAGCAGGGAAGAGCAATCAATCCGCTAAGTCGTTGTATTTAGTGGCGCGCAGTATAAACTTGTTGGCATTCAGAGGACAGCGACTTGCCTGTGAGAAGGAGATAGACAATGAACACGGCAAAAGGCCCCATTCATAGCGCTCAAATGAGCGGGAACCCAGTAGAACTAGGGAGTTTCGTACAATCTCTAGTCCAAGCGGGTCGTATTGGCGAGGCCGATGCGCAGGGACTACTGTCTCGCCGCAGGGATCGCGACGAGCTTAAAAAGCCTTTGTTGGCCTGGATAGCTGAGCAAAATCTAGTCGATCAGGCTCCTCCGCATAGAAGTTTGGACATCGAAACGCTCAGTAAATGCCTAGCGGACCTCTCAGAACAAGATTACTACCGCATTGACCCCCTCAAAATCGACGTCGCTCAAGTCACCCAAGTCATGTCTTATGCGTTTACTCAAAGACACAATATTCTTGCTGTTGAGGTACGTCCACTAGAAGTGCTGATTGCCAGCACCGAACCCTATATTAGTTCATGGGAGGTGGACCTTGAGCACGTGCTGCAGAAGAAAATCCGTCGAGTGGTCGCCAACCCCTTAGAGATTAAACGTCTCACGACAGAGTTCTATAGCCTTGCTAGCTCGATCAGCCATGCCAACAAAAATAATGCCCGTACGATGCCTGGCCTTAGCAACCTAGAGCAGATGCTTGAGCTGGGCAATATGAAAGACCCAGAAGCAAACGATCAACACATCGTAAGTATTGTCGATTGGCTTCTGCAGTATGCATTTGATCAACGTGCGAGTGACATACACATCGAGCCGCGTCGTGAAAAAGGCAATGTGCGGTTTCGAATTGATGGTGTGTTGTACACCGTTTACGCCTTGCCGATGCAAGTGATGAACGCAGTTACCAGCCGTATCAAGATACTCGGAAGAATGAATGTCGCGGAGAAACGACGTCCGCAAGATGGCCGCTTAAAGACAAAAAGCCCCAGCGGTGAGGAAATAGAATTAAGGCTATCGACCTTGCCGACAGCGTTTGGTGAAAAGTTAGTGATGCGGATCTTTGATCCGGAAGTGTTGTTACGTCCTTTTGAATCTTTGGGATTGCTTGGCGAAGACCTAGAGCGCTGGAAAAAAATCATTGGTCATAACCACGGCATTGTTATTATCACAGGCCCTACAGGTAGTGGCAAAACCACGACTCTGTATTCCACATTAAAAATGTTAGCTACCGATGAAGTGAATGTCTGCACGATCGAAGATCCGATAGAGATGGTGGAGCCACGTTTCAATCAGATGCAAGTGCAAGATAACATCGACCTCGATTTTGCCAGTGGCGTGAAAGCGTTATTACGGCAAGACCCAGACATTATTATGATCGGCGAGGTGCGAGACCTCGACACGGCGCAGATGGCAGTTCAGGCCGCATTAACCGGGCACCTTGTCTTTACGACTCTGCATACTAATGATGCTCCTTCCGCTATTACCAGATTGTTAGAATTAGGAGTGGCACCTTATCTTATTAAAGCCACTGTGGTGGGCGTGGTAGCGCAACGCTTAGTGCGAGTGCTTTGCCCGCATTGTAAAGCGGAGTCAGAGATCAGTGAGAGTGAGTGGAAAGTTCTCAGTAGCCCTTGGAAGGTGCGTACCCCCAATGCCGTATCGCACAGTGTTGGATGCCTTGAATGTCGAGAAACGGGATTTAAAGGTCGACAAGGGATCTACGAAGTACTTCCTATCAGCGAAAACTTACAACAGTTTATTGGTGAGAAATCGGACCTGCCGAAGCTGCGTCAAGAAGCTTATAAAGAAGGTATGCGCAGTTTACGTTTAAGCGGAGCGCTTAAGGTAGCCTCCGGTATTACCACTGTGCATGAAGTCCTTCGTGTGACGCCAGAACAAACAAAGTGAAACCAACAAAAAATTACAGCCGCTATAAGCTATGAGACAAACATGTTAGAGACAGCCGAGTTAACAATTGAAGTTGATAAAATACTTGCCCTATATCACGAGCGTCTATTGGAAGGAGAGTCTTCTAGTAATCTACCGGAGCAGGAGTGTTTAAGTACTTTGCTGGCCAGCGATCCGAAGTTCGCGAGTGAGTTGCAAGCGGTATGGAGCGCGAGTGACTATGTTGCGGAAATATGCGTGCAGTCTCCAGCGCTTGTTGTTGAACTAAAGAAAGCGGGCGAGCTCGACCGAGATCATAAACGTGATTTTGCCGAAGAACTAGCGTTGCGCATTAGCGAGATTAAAACGCTAGATGCTGCTGAACAAGATGCTGGATTAAAAAGAATTTTACGAACGTATCATCGACGTCAAATGCTTCGTATTATCTGGCGGGATGTTTGTCAAAAGGCAGATGTGGCAGAAATATGCGCGGATATTTCTGCGCTCGCCGATGCGGCTCTCGATGCAGCACTTAATGTATTGCATGAAAAGTGTGTAGAGCAATGGGGTGTGCCTATTGGTCGGCGGACAGAGACAGAGCAACACCTTGTTATTTTGGGCATGGGCAAGCTTGGCGCTAATGAGCTGAACTTATCATCCGACATCGATCTCATGTTCGCTTACCCAGAGGGCGGCGACACTGTCAATGAGAACGGCGAGTCGATTACCAATCAGCAGTTTTTTACTCGTTTAGGGCAGAGCCTTATCGATGCGATCGACACTGTCACCAGTGAAGGGTTTGTGTTTCGCGTGGATATGCGCCTACGTCCCTATGGCAGTGAAGGCGCGTTGGTGTGCAGCTTTGATGCCATGGAAAATTACTATCAAAGCCAAGGGCGAGACTGGGAACGATACGCGTTGATCAAAGGGCGCATCGTGGCCGGCGATCGCAAACGCGGAGCAGGTCTTCTAGAACAATTACGACCTTTTGTTTATCGGCGGTATCTGGACTTTTCGGCGTTTGAAGCACTACGTAGCATGAAGATGCAGATCAACAAACAAGTGCGTCGTAAGAAAGGACTAAATGAGGATATCAAGCTAGGCCAAGGGGGGATACGAGAAGTCGAGTTTATCGTGCAAGCGTTACAGCTGGTGCACGGCGGGCGGGACAAACGTTTGCAAGAGCCCTCTTTGTATAAAGCGATGACGGTGCTAGTGGATAACGACTATCTTCCCGAACAAACTGTCTCACAGCTCACAGACGCCTATGCGTTTCTACGAAGTCTCGAACATAAGCTGCAAGGTCTGGCAAATAAACAAACGCAGATGTTAGTGAAGGGTGAGATTGAGCAGCAACGCGTGGCAATGGCTATGGGCTTTGAAAATTGGGACGGCCTATTAGTAGAGCTCAATGCGCACCGTGAGCGTGTGCGAGAACATTTCTCTGAAGTGATACGCACAGATAACGATGAACAAGAAGAGAACGGGTCGTTAGAAGAGGCTCAGTGGAGTGCGTTGTGGCGTCAAGAGATGAGCGAAAGCAAAGCGCAAGAAATTCTCACGGCCAATGGATTTGAAGATGCAGCCGACACGACAAAGTTGTTAGAAGAGTTTCGTAAAGACAGAACGTTTAGAATGCTGCAAGGAGAAGGGCGCCTGCGTTTTAATCGATTTATGCCAGTGTTATTGGATGCGCTCACAAAAATCGAAACACCGAGTTTAGGGTTTCGAAGAGTCATGACATTGATTGATGCTGTTAGCCGTCGTACGGCCTATCTTGTGCTGATGTTAGAAAATCGACATGCCTTGCGTGAAGTGGTGCAGTTGTGTACCGCGAGTCCGTTCGTAACAGAGTTTCTGAGCAAACATCCGGTCTTACTTGATGAGCTATTAGATGGCATTGACGAGCCTCCGGTAAAAAGTGTTTTACAAGAAGAGCTCGCGCAACAATTGTTACGCATCGATCCTGAGAACTTTGAAGAACAAATGGAAACGCTGCGCTATTTCAAATTGTCTCATACCTTACAAGTGGCGGCGGCGCAGATCACCGGCCGGCTGACAGTAATGAAGGTAAGTGATTATCTTACTTTCACCGCAGAGGCCGTCTTGGAACAAGTGCTGGCCTTAGGGTGGGATTTCTTGGTGCGCAAACATGGCTACCCTGTGAACGCATTAGGCCAGCATGGCAGTATGGATTTTGTTGTGTTGGGATTCGGGAAACTAGGAGGATTGGAGCTAAGTTATGTGTCCGATCTGGACTTAGTGTTCTTGCATAAAGGCGCGTTAGACGAAGACACCGTTGTCATTGAAGGGCAGCGTTCCATTAATAGCCGAGAATTTTACACGCGATTAGCTCAACGCGTGATCATGATGTTGAGCACCTATACAGTCTCTGGGAAGCTCTATGAAGTGGACATGCGTCTGCGGCCTTCAGGCGAGTCAGGGTTGCTCGTGAGCTCTATAGAGGCATTTGACTCCTATGAGCGTGCAGAGGCTTGGACTTGGGAGCATCAGGCTCTAGTGCGGGCGCGGGCTGTTGCAGGCAGTCATGAGTTGCATCAAGAGTTTGATCGCCTTCGTGCGGATATACTTGGGAAAGAGCGAGACATTAAAAGTCTAGGAAAAGACGTCGTTTCGATGCGCCGACGTATGCGTGATGAGTTTGCTAAGAGGCCGGTCACTGAGCGCTCCAAACGCTCATTCATCATCAAGCATTCCCAAGGCGGGATCGTCGATATCGAATTCATGGTGCAGTTTCTTGTTTTGGCCAATAGCGACAAGCACGCCGCTTTGCTGAAATACCCCGATAACGTCCGGATACTTGAAGCGGCTTTGCAGTGCGAACTGATAAGCGATAAAGAGTTCGCCGTACTGACAGAGGCTTATCTGGCGTTGCGTTCGGCTTTACATCAATTTGCTCTCGCGCAACTGGAAGTGGGAGAGCTGCCCGAGACCTTGCTCAAAAGCCAGACCGAAGTCGCGCAGATTTGGGAGCGCTTGTTTAAAGGCATGGAATCAACATGAGAAAAATACTAATTATAGGGCCTTCGTGGGTCGGCGATATGGTGATGGCGCAAGCTCTCTTCATGACCCTGCAAAACGATGCGCACGCTGCGGGGGAATCGATTGAGATAGATGTTTTGGCCCCTGCCTGGAGTCGTCCATTGTTGGAGCGGATGCCAGAGGTTCGTCGGGCTATAGACTTACCTTTTGCCCATGGCGAGTTAAACCTCATGGAGCGATATCGACTTGGGAAATCACTGCGTCAGGAATGCTATGCGCAGGTCATTTTGCTGCCTAACTCCTTTAAGTCAGCCTTAATTCCGCTTTTTTCGAAGATCCCGAAACGTACGGGGTGGCGAGGCGAGGCCAGAGGCTACATTTTGAATGATATGCGGCGCCTAGTGCCTGAGGCTTTGCCGCTCATGGTGCAACGTTTTGTGGCATTGGCGAGAGCAGAATCTCAACCGCTTCCAGACCCGATGCCCACACCAAGACTAGTGACTGAGGCCCACAACGTTGAAGAAGCACTAAACACGCTGTCTTTGAGTACCCAAATCCCTGTCTTGGTGATATGTCCTGGCGCCGAATTCGGTGATGCAAAGCAATGGCCAGCGCAGCACTACGCGGCGTTAAGTGCGCAGAGAATCAAACAAGGCTGGCAAGTATGGATACTGGGCTCCGCTAAAGACAACGCGGTTGCATTGGAGATACAAGGCTTATTGACTGAGGATCTGCGTCAGCGCTGTGAAATCCTTACTGGGCGCACATCGTTGGCACAGGCCATTGATTTGATGTCTGTGGCTAGCGCCGTAGTGAGCAACGACTCAGGATTAATGCATGTTGCCGCGGCCTTAGCGAAGCCCATTGTGGCGTTATATGGCTCGACCTCAGCGGATTTTACTCCTCCGCTGGCAGATCAAGTACAATTGCTCTCAATTGATATTGACTGTCGCCCGTGTTTCGAGAGGGTTTGCCCCCTAGGCCACAAGCGTTGCCTGGTGGATTTGACCCCGGCTATTGCTTTACAGGCATTAGAAACAATAGCGCCGACGGCCAGTCAAACCATTTCATTAGTTGAGGAAAGTTCGCCAAACAGCGGTGAGCAATCTGCAGGGGAGCGCAGCACGTTTTGCGAGTCTTAATAGTTAAGGTTTCATCGCTTGGGGATGTCATTCACACATTGCCAGCCGTAACGGATGCAAAGAGAGCGAATCGACGAATACAGTTTGACTGGGTAGTCGAAGAGAATTTTGTTGAAATCCCTTCATGGCATCCAGCGATCGATAGAGTTATTCCTGTGGCCTTTCGGCGCTGGAAAAAAAATATCGTCAAAACATTGCGCAATGGCGAATTCAAAGCGTTTAAAAAAGACCTCAAACAAGAGCACTACGATTTAGTCATAGATGCACAAGGTTTGATTAAAAGCGGGATTATTAGCCGTTTATCCAAAGGACTAACAATTGGTCTTAGTGATAGCACGATCAAGGAGCCTTTGGCGACTTTGTTCTACAATAAGATGTTTTCTATCCCGCGCGATAAACATGCTGTGCAACGGGTGCGCGAGTTATTTTCACGCGCGCTGAACTACGAGCTAGATTCAGAAGAGCTTCAAACGATCGATTATGGCATTGACCTTAAACGCATTGGGCTCAAAACTAAGAGTTCAGCAAGCGGCGTGTTGATATTTTTACACGGCACCACTTGGGATACTAAACATTGGCCGGTACCTTTTTGGCGTGAGTTAGCAAAATTAGCTTCTGCGAAGGGTTATAGCATTCGATTGCCTTGGGGTACGGATGCGGAGCGAATACAAGCATCGGCAATCGCCGAGGCAATCCCTGCGGTGAGTATATTAGAAAGACAAACTCTAACAGGAATGGCAAGACAGATCGCACAAGCAGATGGAGTTGTCGCTGTCGATACTGGGCTAGGGCATTTAGCTGCGGCGCTATCAACACCGACTGTCTCGCTCTATGGGCCGACCAATCCTGGGCTCTCAGGAACGTTTGGGCATAAGCAGGTGCAACTGTCTTCGGATTTCTCATGTGCGCCCTGTATGAGTAAGATATGCCACTATCAAGGTGAGGCCGTAAGCATTGAAGCCGAAGGCCAGCACGTCAATCTGACACCTCCGTGTTTTTCAACGCACACACCAGCGAAAGTGTTGCAATCGTTAGAGCAGCTTATTGCGCATACAACAGTGAGCTTAGAAGCTTCATGACTTTGGCATTTCTCATCTATAGCTATTTTCCCTATGGAGGTCAGCAACGTGACTTTCTACGAATTGCTAATGCATGTGCTGAACGAGGCCACAAAATTATTGTATACACAATGAAGTGGCAGGGAGATATTCCTGAACAATTTGAGGTCGTCAAGATCCAAGGAAAAGCTTGGAGTCGCCACGGTCTTTATCAAGAATTTTCAGCGAAAGTTAGCGTGCTATTGGGTGAGCGTAAAATAGATTGCGTTATAGGCTTCAACAAAATGCCTGGCCTAGATGTTTATTTTGCGGCGGATCCATGCTTTGCGGAACGGGCGCAAACGCAACGCGGATTCTATTACCGTTTTACCCCACGGTATCGCCACTTCATGGCTTACGAGGCGGCAGTGTTTGGCGAGACTAGCAAAACGGAGACGCTTTTGCTGTCGCCATTACAGCGAGAACAATTTGAGAAGCATTACCCCGATAGTGCTAAGCGATTACACGACGTACCTCCTGGTATTGCACGAGATAGAATGGCCCCTGACAATGCTGCGCAAATACGACAAGATTTTCGTCAAGAGTTCTCGATTAGCGATGAGCAACTGTTGATAGTGACGATTGGATCAGGTTTTGTGGTAAAGGGAATCGACCGTGCTTTGCGTGCAATCGCTGCATTGCCCGATAACGTGCGAGAGAAAGTCCGGTATTTTATTGTAGGCCAAGATAAAGCGATGCGGTTCAAACGGCTCGCTGAAAAACTGAATATCGCCAAGCAATGCGAGTTTCTAGGTGGTCGCGATGATGTTCCGCGTTTTCTCCTTGGCGCCGACCTGCTTTTGCATCCCGCCTATAGTGAGAGTGCAGGGTATGTGTTGTTAGAAGCCACCATCGCAGGGCTGCCAGTATTAACGACTGATACTTGTGGATATGCTTTCCATATTGAGAAAGCCGGCGCGGGAATAGTCTGTAAGTCACCCTTTGAGCAGCAAGCCCTTAACTCTCATCTAGAGTTCATGTTGAGAAGTGAGCAGCGCCCACAATGGCGCGCCAATGGAATAGCCTACGGGAAAACAGAAGACCTTTATCACATGCCCGAAAGAGTGGCGGTAATGATTGAGACATTCACAGCGAAGCAGCTTAACAATGGAGCTGTGCAATGACAGTAAATCTAAGACATGACTTTGACAAAGCCTGGCAGGGCAGAGATCCTTTTTCTGAAGTGAAGGCCTTAGACGGAGAGATATTCCGAGATGTGGCAGGGCGTCGCACACTACGTTTCGAATTTGAGGGCAATAGGTACTTCGCTAAGATTCATCAAGGGGTGGGTTGGCAGGAAATCTTCAAAAATTTTCTGGTAGGAAAGATGCCGATCTTGGGAGCAGAGAACGAATGGTGTGCAGTCGCCAAGCTACAAGAATGTGCCATTGATACGATGACTACCGTAGGGTTTGGTAGCCGCGGCTGGAATCCGGCAAAGCGAGAGTCCTTTATTCTTACGGAAGCACTCGAAGATACCGTTAGTCTCGAAGATTATTGTGCCGACTGGGTGCAGCACCCGCCGTCCGTGCAGATCAAACGGCAATTAATAGAGCAGTTGGCGAGAATCAGCCGAAGAATGCACGGCAACGGCGTTTGCCACCGTGACTATTATATCTGTCATTTTTTATTGCATGATGTCGACGCCTTTACTAATGGCGAGCACACTATTCCAAAGCTTTCGTTAATCGATTTACACCGCGCACTGAATCGTCGCAATTTGTCCCAACGTTGGATTGTCAAAGATGTAGCGGGGTTGTATTTTTCGGCGCTGCATATTGGCCTAACGCAACGCGATTTTCTGCGTTTCCTGCAAGCGTATTCGGGAAAGTCGCTGCGCAGCGCATTAGAAGAAGATGGCGATTTCTGGAAAAAAGTTAATCATCGCGCATTGCAGATGGACAAGAAGCACAATCAGTCCTAATGGAAGCTATGACCTTAATTAATACTACAACACTCATTACCAGCGGACGCGCGTTGCAATTGCCCGCGACCATCGAATGCATCGTTGATGGAATATTGGCTCCTATAGAGTTGCTACAATTGTTCCGTGTACTGCCAATGAAACGCGTTGTGTGCCTAGCGCGGTGGCAAGGAAAACTGGTGGTGGCCAAGTTGTTTTTTGCTCGTGGTCGCTGGGAGCAGCATATCGCGCGTGAAGAACAAGGCATTACAGCGTTAATGACGGCCGGTGTGAAAACAGCGAACCTGCTTGGAAAGGGCGAAACGGCTGATAAAAGTTGCGGTTTATTGCTTCTGGAGTACCTTGATAAAAGTGAAAGCCTTGGCGCCCGATGTGAGCATTTGCATATTGAAGATCAACAACTATTATTGGCTAGAGTTATCTCACTGATTGCGAAAAGCCACGCTCTTGGCTTTCTCCAAAAGGATATTCATCTCAATAATTTCTTGCTACAGAACGAGAAAATTTACGTGCTAGATGCAGGAGAGCTAGAGCAACACGACGGGGGTGTCGATAGCGTTAACTCTATGCGTAATGTCGCATTGTTTTTAGCGCAGTTCCCCGTAAGCAACGATGCCTTGGTGCCATTTCTGTACGAACACTACCGCCAACAACGCCCGTCTGTAGATTGGAGCACCGACATAGCCGTTTTTTGCGCGCTACTACGCAAAAAAAGAGCACAGCGTTTAAAAACAGTCCTCAAAAAACTGTATCGCGAAACAAGCGCGAATGCGTTCAAACGAGATTGGAATCATTATATTGTCTATGAGCGCTCCCTTGAGTCCGAATCACTGCAAGCTTTCTTGAAAGACCCAGACAGCTTCGTCGAGCAAGGCAAGATTATTAAGGATGGGCGAAGTGCGACAGTCGCGCTAATTGAAATCGCCAATACCCAATATGTGCTGAAGCGATACAACATAAAGAATTTTTGGCATCGCATTCGACGTCAATTCCGTCCAAGTCGTGCCTGGGTGTGTTGGCGCAATGCCCATATATTGGACATGCTTGGTATCGCAACGGCTAGGCCATTATTGATGATGGAGTGGCGTTTTGGCTCTTTGCGTCGTGAAGCGTATTTTCTGTGTGAATACGTACCAGGGGAAGATGCCTTGCACTTCCTAAAAAAAGCGCCTAAAAATTCGCCCGCAGTAGCGCAGGCGTTGGAGCAGTTCAAAGCCTTGTTTAGCACAATGCGTGATTACGCCATTGTGCATGGCGACATGAAGGCAACGAACTTTCATGTTAATGAACGAGAAATTACGGTATTGGATCTAGACGGAATGTATCAAGAGCCAGATCAACGACGCTTTGAAAAAGCCAGAGCAAAAGATTTACAACGATTCGCCAAAAACTGGGAAGACTCCCCTGAGCTCGCACTGCAAGTAGACAATATGCTGCAGCGACTAAAGGAAGACTCCGATTACTTTACGAAAGGGTCATAATGTCATTTATCACGCTGGGCCTTTCTGGGGCGCTTGGGCATGATGCTGCTGCGGCACTGTTCATCGATGGCGAACTTGTTGCCGCGGTTGAAGAGGAACGCCTCGTTAGACGTAAACACGCCAAAGGTTGCATGCCTAGCGAAGCGGCAAAGTTCTGCATTCGCTCTGCCAAAATAAAACCTCGAGATATTGATTGTGTGGCCGTGTCCTACGCGCCCATATCTTTGTTTAGCCCTGCCCGATGGCATTATGCCAAACGGTACTGGTATGCGCCGGAACGTGGCGTTGACGCCATATTTAATGGCAATCGTCGCTACCGTCGCTATCTATCAGAGGTTAAACAATTACTAGATGACCTAAAGATTCCTTGGCACAAAGTGAAGTTCGTGCCCGTGCAGAAACAGCTCTCTCATGCGAGTAGTGCCTACTATATGAGCGGGTTTAAAGAGAAAACCGCCATACTGACAATCGACGTGAAAGGCGAATATGCCTCGATGTTTCTAGGTTATGGAGAGAACGGAAAGATACATAAAATAAAAGAATTCTATGACCCGGACTCCTTGTCAGGGATGTTTGGTGCTATCACTGACTATCTTGGTTTCGATATGTTAGATGGTGACTCTAAGGTCATGGGGATGGCGACTTATGGCGATCCAGACAAATATGATCTTTCTGCCTTAACTCAATGTGATGGCAAGGGCTTCAAGGTTAATACGAAGCTAATTGGCACTGTGGGGTTACGACGTTTCAAAGAGAAATCTCGCGGGCACTTTTTCAGCAAAAAATTAGTCGAGCTTTTAGGCCCACGTCGAGCGGGTGAGCTGTTCCAAGACCCTTATGTGCATTATGCGGCCAGTATTCAAAAATTATTTGAAGATGCCGCCGTTGCATTAGTGAATCATTACCTGACTGATGTACTGAAAGGTTCCGGGAAACTAGTGTTCGCGGGCACGGGGGCGTTGAATGTGAAACTTAATCAACGACTAGCCGCCATGCCCTTGATACAAGAGCTCTTTGTACCTCCTGCAGCGGGTGAAGCTGGCACAGCAATTGGTGCGGCAGCCTATGCGATAGCGGGCGAGAAGATCGCCATTGAACCGCATAAGAACGCATTTCTCGGCCCACGGTACACAACGGAACGATGCGTGAAAGCCTGTGAATCTCATCGCGAAAAGCCCGTTTTTGAAGTGTTGCAAAATCCTACACGCAAAGCGGCGGAACTCATCAATGAAGGTCACTTATTGGGTTGGTTTCAAAGTCGAATGGAGTTCGGATCGCGCTCATTAGGCAACCGTTGTATTCTTGCAAACCCGATGTCTGCAGAGTGTGTTGATTCGGTCAACAAAAAGATTAAGTTTCGCGAAGGGTGGCGTTCGTTCTCTCCGAGTATGTTGGACAGCATGGCGGATGAAGTGCTGACGTCAAAACACCCTGCAGATTATATGACGATGACATTTGATATTTCGGAGAAGTGGCGTTCGCAACTGCCGGGGCTTGTGTATCAAGATGGGACCTCTCGTGCCCACGTTGTTAGGCGCGTTGCTAATCCACGTTTTTATCGATTATTGAAAGAACTCGAAACACTTAATGGCCACGGCATTGTTTTGAACTCTTCTTTGAATCGACCTGGCGAGGCGATGGTTTGCTCTCCAGAGGATGCTTTGAACTTATTTTTTGGTTCAGATTTAGAGTATATGATTATGCAAGACGTGTTGGTGACGAAACGGCCGGAACCGAACTGGGAGAATTAATTTCCTAAGCGGCGATAGATAAGCACTTCTGGGTCTTGTTCATTAGGGAACGCAGCGAGTGCTTCAAGCTGTTGAAACTCGATATTGTGTTGAAGTTGTTGTTCGATACTGCTGCTCATCATGAGCGCTATTACAGTGCCATATTGTGCGTTCTCGATCGTATGCTCGGTGATGTACCGTGATACCTCATCGTAGTTTTCGACGCGACCACTATAGTAGGCAATGTAGCTACTGTTTGTAAAAATCGCATCGCCTTCCTGAGTGTTGGCCAATAACCAATCACTTGCTTCTTGCAAAGAATCGCGGGAATCTCCGAAACTAATATGTGCGTCAATAGCAGAGAATAATAGAAAGAAAACGAGCGCTCCCTTAGCCCAGTTCCTACGTTTCAGCGTTTCTATTTGTACGAGCATATTGTCGATCACTACTGGCAAAATTGCCAAAAGTGAAAGACTGAAAAGCATGGTGTAGCGCGTCGAAATGAAGCGCGTAAGGCCAAGAAAGACCAAAAGTATAGCGAAGGAAATCAAAGCGAACACAAGAAGAGTGCGGATGTTGTTTTGTGAAAATTCTCGACGTTGCTGCGCAAGGCCATAAATCACAAGCAAGAGGGTCGGAACGCCAAGACCGCTTAAGAGTTGCGCTAAAAGTACTGCGCTTAAACCGGCGAACATGAATAACCAAATATATTTTCCTGAAAAATTGGCGGCATATTCCCCAAACACCGCGATGCTCAGAGGAGAATTTTTGTCACTGAATGCTATCAACGCATCGTGTAAAAATGGCCAATAGACAGTTAGGACCCTTTGTAAAATTTCAATGACATCGATATTCAAAACAAAGAAAACCGCAAGTGCGCTAACCCCAATCCCCAATAGAAACAATTCCACTTTCAAGAAGGCTCGCCATTGCCTTTGCGGGCCAGCTAATAGCGCTAGTGGGGCAAGGGGTAAATAGGCAAGCGCTTCTGTGCGGAGCAATGTGGCGGAAAATACCAGCGCTATAAACGCGCATGCATGACGACTATGGGCTTGCTTGTAGTAACGCATTAGCTGTAGTGCCGCGAGCAACATAAACGCCAGGAAGCCAATGTCTCGAATCAAGTAATAGCGATATTCATTGAGGGTAGGGAAGACGAGTATCAGAGCGGCAGAAATAAGTGCGATTCGGCGAGTATTTCGAACCTCCAATGCAATCGACATAAAGGCGTAAATGATCAACCCGTAGAATACAGCGTTGATGAACTGTCCTGCAGCAAATAGGTTGAGGCCTGTGACTTGATGCACCATGCCCATCACAACGGGATAGGTGGCGGTTGGGTCCCAGCTAAATGCCGCAGCGATGCCAGAGTCGAGGTATACCGTCGCCGTGCGGACATAATCGAACGCATCAGAATTCGGGATAGGGTTGGCCAACACGTGCCAAGCAGAAAGCACGAAGCTCACAAGAATCGCTATTGCGAAGATGTCGATGTCACGCCGCTGTCTATTCATCTGCATTCTCAATACACCTTGGCTACAACTGGTTTTTATAAGGGCTTAGGCCCTGTGCTTGTGTTTTGAAGCGCTTATGTAACCAAAGATATTGTTCAGGGTGTTTACGGATTGCCGTTTCTATTATGTCATTGATGCGTTGCGCATCTTCGTTCTCGTCTCCGCAGGGGTAATCGCTTAGCGGTTCACTGAAATCTAAGTGGTATCCCGAGTCATCGGCGTTTCGGTAGTGGCTGAAAAAAACAACGGCAGAATCATTAAACGATGCAAAGCGGCTAGTTGCAGTAATCGTTGCGGCTTCAACGCCAAAGAATTTTACAAAGACAGAGTGCTTGCGTCCGTAGTCTTGATCGGGAGCATACCAGACTGTGTGACCTTGTTTTAAGCTGCGCAGCGCTTGTCGGACATCTCCACGTTCGATGACAGCACCATATAAGCGCTGACGAGCACGAAACATCAAAGTCTCAAACAAAGGGTTTTTATGAGGCCTGTAGGTGACGTCCATCGGGTGGTGAAGGCTCAAAAGGCTGCCTGCAAACTCAAGAGTGGTGAAGTGAGCACAGACGAGCAAAACCCCTTTGCCTTGGGCTGACGCTTTTTCAAGAGTGTCTAAGCCGCTCACGCTTACGCGGCTCTTAAACGACTGGGGTGATCGACACCAGGCCAGGCCTACCTCCATGACACCAATACCATTAGAGATAAAAGTATCGCGTACTAGGCGAGCTTGTTCTACTTTGCTTAGTGTGGGGAAACACAAAGCAATATTGATCTCACAAATGCGGCGACGCTCACGTGCAAACCTAAAGCTTAGAAGGCCTAAACCACGCCCAACCGTCATTTGCATAGAAAATGGCAGCTGCGCGATTAGCCAAATAAAGCCAAAGGCCATCCAAGTGGGCCAGTATCGTGGGCTAAGGAAGTCGCTTAGTTGTTCTGATTTTTGAGATTTCTTACTCACAGGATTCCGGCAATTGGCGGCGAAAGAGGGGATTGTAGCAAACCTTCGTGAAATCATTCATCGGGATCAACATCATCGTCCTCTTGTCTTACTTTATTGAGCGCGGATGCCAACAAACCGGCGGGGATAGCCACAATACCCAGACCTAATATCAAAATAGAGAACGTAAAGATTCGTCCGCCAGCCGTAATAGGGTACATGTCGCCGTAACCGACCGTAGTTAAAGTCGTGACGGCCCACCACATGCTATGAAATATGCTCGCGAAGACCTCCGGCTGAGCTTCGTGCTCAAAGTAATAGATTCCAATGGCCGATAAATAGAGAAGAATGATGGTGACCATGGCAAACACAATGATTTCTTCGCGAGCGATCGAGAAGGCCCTGACAAAGCGCTCGATCGCATTGTTGTACCTAACCAGTTTGAACAGACGGAACAAGCGCAATAAACGCATGGCGCGCAAGGAACGCAAATCGACACCAAGTGCTAGGTAAAATGGCACTATGGCGAGCAGATCGACAATGCCATAAAAACTGAATATATAGGACAGTCGACGGTCTGCGACATAGACGCGCAGCGCGTATTCGATAGTAAACAAGATGACGGTGATTGCTTCGAAATAGGCCAAAGCGTGGCGCACTTTCGGGTCAAGGTTCGGCAAGGTCTCCATAGAGAAGGTAAACAGCGACAAGATAATCAGTGCTTGAATGCTGAGATCAAATGCCTTGCCTGCAGGGGTATCGTGTCGCTCTACTAGCGTTTTTAAGTCCATTGGTTCTTCTTCTTGAGCGCTGAGTAAGCCGTTTTCGACGGGGTTGATGCGTTAAGCCTAATTCACCTGCTAGGCCTCAATCAACTTCATCTAAGCCATGTGCTATTATTCCGGTCTCTTTTAAAGACATTAGGATAAGCAATGAAGCTCGAAATGCCCCCTTTTCAACAGGCTCGTGTACTGGTGGTTGGAGATGTAATGCTAGACCGTTATTGGCACGGAAAAGCAACGCGGATCTCCCCTGAAGCCCCCGTACCTGTAGTGCGTGTTGGCAATAGTGAGGATCGGCCAGGTGGCGCAGGCAATGTAGCACTAAATATCTCTGCATTGGGAGCCGCGGCATCATTGGCAGGGATTATTGGCAAAGATGAGGCTGGCGCTGAGCTTCGCTCAGGATTGGAGGCAGCAGGCGTTTATTGTGAGTTTGCCCAATGTTCAAGCGCTCCTACCATCACTAAGTTGCGAGTGATCAGTCAACATCAGCAATTATTGCGAGTGGATTTCGAAGAAGGCTTTACGGCCAATGCAGTCGCTGAGTTTCAAGCGCATGCATTGAAACTAGTCGAGAATGCCCAGGTCTTGGTGCTGTCGGACTATAGCAAAGGCGCATTGGAGAACACGCAGTCGCTGATTCAGGCGGCAAAAGCGTTGGGAATTCCCGTCGTAGTGGATCCAAAAGGGGATGATTTCTCTAAATATCGCGGCGCGACCGTGATCACACCGAATTTGAATGAATTTGAAGCGATTGTTGGCCGTTGTGAGAGTGAAGAAATTCTAGCGGCTCGTGGCTTGCAGTTATTGGCAGATCTAGAATTAGAGGCGCTTTTGATTACGCGTGGCGAGAGTGGCATGACGCTACTGCGCTCGGGCCATCCGGAGTTGCATATGCCAACCCGCGCGCAGGAAGTGTTTGATGTCACGGGTGCAGGCGATACCGTGGTTGCCGTGTTGTCGGCGGCCTTGGCCGCAGGTAGCTCGTTCGATGATGCAACTGCACTTGCCAATCTTGCTGCAGGTCTTGCCGTAGGCAAACTGGGTACAGCCGCCATCAGCGGACCAGAGCTGCGCCGCGCGATCGCTCGAGAAGAAGGCACGGGTCGTGGAGTCATGACCGCTGATCAGCTCGTTCTCGCTGTGGAAGACGCCAAAGCGCAAGGTGAGCAGATAGTGTTCACGAACGGTTGCTTCGATATCATCCATGCGGGGCATGTGGGTTATCTAGCTGAGGCACGAAAGCTGGGCCAACGCCTGATTGTCGCTATCAATGATGATAGCTCTGTAAAGCGCCTCAAAGGCTCTGGGCGTCCTATCAACTCGGTAGAAAGGCGCATGACTGTCTTGGCAGGATTAGAGGCTGTGGACTGGGTGGTGTCCTTCTCTCAAGACACCCCAGAAGCTCTGTTAGAAATCATTCAGCCCGACATCTTGGTAAAAGGCGGCGACTACTCAGTCGAACAAGTAGTGGGGGGAGAGTTTGTCCTTGGATACGGAGGACGCGTTGAAGTGTTGGCCTTTCTCGATAATTGTTCCACGTCAGCCATTGTCGAAAAACTGAAAGGCTGAGCGGTATTGTGAGTGAAATTAGTCTGCGCGAGGCCATTGCCATCTGGTGGCGTATCGGGGTGATGAGTTTCGGTGGGCCGGCAGGGCAAATCGCACTGATGCATCGAATTGTGGTTGAAGAAAAGCGCTGGTTAGACGAGGCGCGCTTTCTCCACGCTTTGAACTATTGCATGTTGCTCCCTGGTCCAGAAGCGCAGCAACTTGCCACCTATATTGGCTGGCTATTGCATGGCGTGCGTGGCGGCCTAGTGGCCGGGATTCTATTCATATTGCCCGGCGCTTTTGCCATCATGGCCTTGTCGTGGCTTTATGTGTTGTTCGCTGACCTTAGCGCTGTCGAAGGTCTATTCTTTGGTATGAAAGCCGCTGTGCTTGCGATCGTTTGTCAGGCGTTGATACGGATTGCCAAGCGCGCATTGCGTGGCCGACTTAAGTTAATGCTAGCCGTCGCAGGGTTTGTGGCACTCTTTGTTTTTGCGATTCCTTTCCCTTTTGTTGTTCTCAGTGCTGGAGTGATTGCCTTTGTTGCGGCGAAGGCTGGGCCCAGTCAAGGAGAGCCTGCCACCTCTGCAGATGAGGCTGCACTCTTTGCGTCCGTGCAACATACCGGCACTATGCGCGCCGCGCTCATCTGCTTGCTGCTTTGGTTCGCCACACTTTTTGGCTTGCACGCTTTGCTTGGCAGTGAAAATACCTTTACCCAAATAGCAGATTTTTTCTCTCGCATGGCGGTGGTGAGTTTCGGGGGAGCGTATGCGGTATTGTCGTATGTCGCTCAGCAAGCGGTCGAACAATATCAATGGTTAGCGCCAGGTGAAATGCTTGATGGCTTAGGGTTGGCAGAAACGACCCCCGGACCGTTAATCCTGGTGACACAATTCGTAGGGTTTCTAGGGGCATGGCGGCAAGCGGGTGTTGAGCCTTCTTTGTGGTTGGCAAGCATCGGAGCGTTGCTCACTACTTGGGTCACTTTCTTACCCTGCTTTTTATGGATCTTCGCTGGGGCTCCCTATGTTGAGAAGTTGCGTGAACATAAAGCGTTAGCGCAAGCGCTAGCGGGAATCACTGCTGTCGTTGTGGGGGTTATCGCGAACCTTGCACTTTGGTTCGCGTTGAACTTTCTCTTTGCCAGTACTGTGCAGATAAACAACGCTTACATCGATATGCAATTGCCAGTAGTCAGCACCATCAATATTCCGAACCTCGTATTGAGTGCTATAGCGTTTGTACTTTTATTTGTATTGCGCCTGAACATGCTGGCAATGCTGGGAACATGTGCTTTACTTGGAATGATGTGGACACTCTTTTAACTTAGTCACTAGGAACACTATGTCGCAACGTTCGTTTGTTGGTCGAATTTTCAATTTCATTGGTCGCAGTATCGATGCGGTAAGGACTTTCCTTGGGCGACTTATTTTTGTCCTCATTGTGGTGTTAGTTATTGGCTGGATTTTTAGTGGGCCAAGCGCCATTGATGTTCCCCGCAATAGCTTGGTGGTGCTCGCGCCACAAGGTGCCATTGTGGAGCAACCTAGCCTTATGTCTGCAAGTGACTTACTGCTTGGCAATGGCGAATTTGTTGACACACCGTTACAAGATATCCTCGACACTTTAGCGCGCGCACAGAATGATGAGCGAGTACAAGGGGTTGTGCTTGATCTTGATGAGATGATCGGCGCAAGCCCCGCGAATCTAGAGCGCATTGGCCGTGCCCTCGATGCGTTTAAAGTAAGTGGCAAAGCATTGCTTGCACACGGGCAGTTTTACACTCAAGCACAATATTATCTCGCCTCGTTTGCTGATTCGGTGTACCTACATCCTATGGGGCAGTTGATGTTGCAAGGTTACGGTGGCAGTCAGCTGTACTTCTCCGAACTGTTAGAGAAGTTAGGCGTCACGATGCACATTTTTAGAGTAGGCACTCACAAAGCCGCTGTTGAGCCCTATACATTAACGGGCATGTCAGCAGAATCAAGACAAAACAATCAGCAGCTAGTAGATGAATTGTGGCAAAGATACACTAATCAAGTTGCTCAAAATCGAGCCCTTAACGTAGAGCAAGTGCAAGACTACGCACAGAGTTACCCCGCCTTATTAGTCGCTGCAGAGGGCGACACTGCACGCGTCGCGCTAGATAATTTCCTCGTGGACGAGCTTGTCACCACATCGCAGTTGCGAGAGCGCCTCAACAGCGTTGTAGGTGGACAAAGGGAGCCAGCGCGCACAATTTCTCATGAACGCTATCTGTTAGCGACTGATCGAATTGAGCTGCCGAGTCAATCGGAGATTGGCATCATTGTCGCTCAGGGGGCCATTAATATTGGCGATCAACCTCGTGGGGCTATCGGTGCAGATACGATTAACAAATTAATTGTTCAAGCAAGGCTTGATCCCGCAATAAAGGCGCTAGTGCTTCGAGTTGATTCTCCCGGGGGTTCCGCATTTGCCTCTGAGTTAATACGACAAGAATTGGTAGAGCTACAAAGAGCAGGCAAGCCAGTCATTATCTCTATGGCGGGCACGGCCGCATCCGGTGGGTATTGGATAGCCGCGACTGCCGATGAAATATGGGCATCTCCTGCAACGATTACAGGGTCCATTGGCGTATTCAGTATGATTCCTACTTTCGAAGGGAGTTTGGAAAAATTAGGAGTTTATGCTGACGGGGTAGGGACGACGCCATTGAGTCGAGCAGACGTGCTTACTGGCCTTAATGAAGAACTGGAAACGGTCTTGCAATCGAGCGTCGAAAAACAATACCGTAGTTTTTTACAGCTCGTCGCCGATGGGCGTGGGTTAGAGATCGAAGCAGTAGATGCGGTAGCGCAAGGGCAGGTTTGGACTGGGGCGCAAGCACTGGACTTTGGCTTAGTCGATAATCTTGGGGATCTAGATGATGCCATTCTTGCAGCAGCGCGACTTGCAGAAGTTGAAGATTATACTTGGCGCTATATAGAAAAACCTCTTAGTCCGGGTGAGCAATTCGCACAAGGATTGATTGATAATTTCTCGTCGCAATCCAGTGTTCGTGCAGTAACGCAGTCGTTGATAGCGCCACTTGAGCAAAAACTGTATTTAGGATTTGGGGTGAAGGCGCTGCAACAGACCTTGAGCGAGGCCGGTCAATTTCTCAATATTCAAGACCCTAATGACACCTTTGCCGTATGTGAATTCTGCGTATCGTTGCCTCAATAAATAGAGGCGGCCGCAATCGCATTGGCAATATTTTGGCGTAAATGTGCAGGAGTAATGCTACCGATAATAATCGCACCTACGCCAGGGTGCGCATAAATAAAATCCATACTCGCACGCACGGGGTCGACTTTAAAATTGCTTGCTTGAGTGGAAGCTGCAAGATGGCCGCTATTAAGGGCCTTTTTTATGAGTACCCCTTTGTGATTCTCGTAGGCTGTGTCGATCACTACTTTGTCGTCAGTGGCACCAGGGTGATAAGTTACCATCACGATGTCTGCATGCTCAAGCGCGAGCAATCCTCCCGATACCGTTTTAGTCGACATTCCAAAAGCGCGAATAAGGCCCTCATCGCGCAATTTTTGTAATGTCTCAAAGCAATCGCTGTGTTCAATAATCTCTTGGTCGTTGCCATTAGAGTGTACTAACACTATATCGAGATAATCTGTGTTCAAGCGCTGCAGACTGCGTTCGATACTAAAACGGGTATGGGCTGCACTGAAGTCAAATCGAGATTCGCCTTGCTCAAATTCTTCACCCACCTTCGTGGCAATGCACCAACGGTCTCGATGAGACAATAATTTTCCTAAGCGTTCCTCGCTATGCCCATAGGCTGGCGCTGTATCGATCAAGTTCATCCCCGCGTCAGTGCAAATATCTAAAATATCTCGAACACTTTTATCATCCGGAAGTTGGAAATCACTTGGATATTTGACGCCTTGGTTGCGACCTAGCTTGACCGTACCAAGCCCGAGGCATGACACTTCGATACCTGTTCGACCAAGCGCGCGTTTGGGCAAGGAGTTCAAGATAGAAGTGCCTCCCAACGTGGTTTTGCAATTTCAGGTTCTGGGAAATGTTTGCGAAGTTCGGCGAGAGTTGTTTCGCTATTATGTCGATTGGCGGTGATCGCTTGTTGCTTCAACGTAGCGACGACACTGGCACCTAGCTCTGGGGTTAGCGTGAGCTTGGTAGGCCAAGTGAGAAGTGTGTTGCCGGCCGCATGCACAAAGGCCGTGTCGGGCCGCTGCAAGTTAGCAAGCTTAGGCTCGGCTCTATTGATAAAGAAACTTGTCCATTGGGCGTGATCGTAGTCCACCCAGGGGAATATATCGCGTAATTGCTTTCGCCCTTCCGCTATTTGTTGTTCGGCACTACGGTTAACGCCACTCTCCGCGATCTCGCCGCCTATGTACCACACCCACCCTCCGTCTTGGCAAGGGTGTGATGTGATCGTCATGCGAGGCGTCATTCCAAAACTGTCGCCAATACAGTGCAAGTACACAGGATGTGGGTGTGCGCTTTTTAGGGCCAGCATGTGCAAAGGACGTGTTTGCATGACTGGCTGCTCAACGCCAATCTGTGCGAGTAAGTCGCCATTGCCTTCTCCAGCACATAGGATATAGCGCTGGGCGGATAAGGAAACAGAACCGTTCTTAGTTTGCAGGTGCAGGCGCTGTATGGTGCCAGAGGCTGACTTTTGGACCTTGAGCTTGTCTTTCTCTACTTGGAAAAGGCGTTCGCTATGGGGAGCTGCTAGAGTTTCAACGAGCGAGGGAGTATCGACTACAAAATCCGTAAGTTGGTAAAGGGTGCCTGAAAGAGCTTGGCCGCGCAGAAACTCAGGGTAGGCGGAGGCGCTAAGTGCATCGATGCGTCCGCGTAAGGTTTTGCTGCCGAGGAAAGTCTTTAAGCGTGAACGATAGCCGCCACTGGACCACATGAAATAATGGGGCGCCAAGACACGCGTGTTGCGTAGGTCTATGTCACCTTCACCCGCTAAGCATTGTCGCCACCGGTCCGGCATGCCAGCAATCGCACTGCTTGCAGGGCTGAGCACCCCGCTAAGGGCATACTTCAAACCACCATGGATAATGCCTTGCGAGGCGATAGTTTGCCCGCCACCCAAGGCCTGGCTTTCGAGTAGTACGACGTCGAGGCCCTGTTGGCGTAAGCGGTTAAGAAGCCAAAGGCCCGCGATTCCACCGCCAATGATCACGATGTCGGTGTTTAGTTCCTGGGTCATACGTACTCACTTGCAAAAATTTATGGGCATTTGCCCGCATGCCTAACTAACTGTGACTGGTGAAAATTTGCTACAGTGCGGCATCACCGTCGTGTCACCCTTCTATAAGCCCCAATGGTAGCACGCAACCGCTTTGGAGCAGACAAACCGTTTTGAACAGACTGACATACAATCTTCTTTTCACGCTCATCCTCCCCATCATTATTGGGCGCCTGTTGTGGCGTTCCCTAAAGGCCCCTGCTTACGCGAAAAGATGGGCAGAGCGCTTCGGATTAGCTCATCTGAGCCCTGAACAACAAGCCCTTAAGGGGCAATGGATCTGGGTTCATGCGGTGTCGGTAGGAGAGTCTATCGCGGCCGCTCCGTTGATTAGAAAAATATTGCTAGAACACCCCACAATCCCGATCGTTGTCACAACGATGACTCCTACAGGCTCTGAGCGCGTGCAAGCGTTGTTCCCTGAGCAGGTGTGTCATGTGTATGCCCCTTATGATCACCCTATTGCCGTGCTCAATTTTCTTCGCCGTTTCCAGCCTCGACTGCTTGTCATTATGGAGACAGAGCTTTGGCCAAATATCGTGCACTACTCCAAGAAGTCTGGCGCCAAGGTTATTGTTGCCAATGCGCGACTCTCTGAAAAATCGGCGCGGGGATATGGGAAATTCCGAAAATTAGCCGCACCGATGTTGGCATCGATTGACTGCATTGCCTGCCAAGCCCAAAACGACGCGAACCGATTTATTCAACTAGGCGTCGACCCAGAACAAGTGCCAGTCACTGGGAGCATAAAATTTGAAATTGATTTGCCAGAGGCGCTGCAACAAGATCAGAAGCTGATGGCCGCCCTTATAGAGGGCGAAAGACCTGTCCTGATCGCGGCCAGCACAAGAGAGGGTGAGGAGGAGAAAGTCTTGCGCGCTTTCAAGGCATGTTTGTCCACTTTGCCTGACTTGCTGTTGATTTTGGTGCCACGTCATCCAGAAAGATTTCGAGCTGTTGCTAAGCTTTGCCAATCTCAGGGCTTGAGTTTGGTTTCTAGAAGTGAAGGGCGTTCTATTTCGCAATTGAACAATGTGTTTCTTGGCGACTCGATGGGCGAGATGCTTAGCTATTTTTCTATCAGCGATGTCGCGTTTGTAGGAGGTAGTTTGGTAGATACTGGTTGCCACAATGTGTTGGAGCCTGCTGCCTTGGGGATTCCCACCCTTGTGGGGCCATCGCAGTTTAATTTTCAGACTATTTGCGAACAGCTAGAAGAAGGCGGAGCATTGCAAACCGTTAACGATTCCGCTGCTTTGAGTAGAGCGATACTGCAGTTGTTTGCCGATGAACGTCAACGTAATGAAATGGGCAAGGCGGGTCAGCGCATTATCGCCGAGAACAAAGGCGCGTTAGCGCGCACCTATGGCATCGTGATGGACCAATACACGGTTTAATATCCATTGAGTAGAGTGGCCGTAAATGATGAGATTTTTTCTGCTAGCACTGCTCGCTATTTATAGTGCCGCTATTGTGGCGCAGTCAGATTCCATGCAAGTTCGAGAATTGAAAATTGCTACTGACATTATCGATAGGAGTGGTTACGCCGGTACGATAGTGGTGTACAGAGAAGGCGACGAATTCTATCAGGCGGCGTATCCCGAGCGTGCCAACAAAGCTCTAATCCCAGCTTCGACTTTCAAGATAGTAAGTGCCATGGTGGCCCTAGACACTGGTGTAATCAAAGGCGCAAGCAGCATTGTTCCTTGGGATGGTGTGACACGCTCACGGACAGAGCTTAATAAAGACCTAGATTTAACAACGGCATTCAGAGTTTCCGCTGTTCCGCATTTTCAAACATTGGTGCGAGAGATCGGTCCTCAAACAATGCAGCTCTACATTGATTCCTTTGGCTATGGTAATCAGGATATCAGTGGTGGCGACGATACTTTCTGGCTGCAAGGTAATTTAAAAATAAGCCCGGTGGAACAACTCAAATTACTGCGCCGATTGTATGACGATGATCTCCCTGTGCGGCCAGAGGTAATGAGCGCCGTTAAAGAGATGATGATTTCAGAGCAGACAGATTCCTACACTGTTCACAGCAAGACGGGGTTGGCAGTTTTAGAGAATGGCCATAACGTTGGTTGGTGGGTCGGGTGGATTGTAAGTGGAGACGAATGCCTGTTCTTTGCTAGTGCGTTAGAAGCGGACTCCCCCGATGCTGATTTTATTCCAACACGCTTGAGTGTTGTGCGGGAGCTTTTGGAGACGATGGGGCTGTTATAGATAACTACTAAATCGGAGTGAGTGACATGAAACGCATTGTAAGATTGAAAGTAATACAGCTAACAAGCCTGCTTGTCTTTATTGGACTCAGTGCGGTGAGCTCGGCTCAAACGAGCACTGACATGCCGCAAGCCGGTGTGATCCTCAATGCCTTTGAGGGGGCCGCTCCGCAAAATTTTAATACGTTTCTCGATGACGTGTCAGCACTGCCTTCGAGCGCAGGGATCGATTACGCGGCCTTATTAGAGCGCTATCGCACACAGGAGCCAGTAGAGGAGAGCGAGCGCAATGCCTTGTACCGCCTGCTTGGTCTCTATGCGCGGATTAAGTACGCCGACGATGCCTTGCAGACCTTGCGTGAATTGGTAGCTATTCCTACCTTTAATCCTGAGTCCATTGTCCAGCACGAGAATCCCGAATTTCATCGCTTCGCGATAGAACTGCAAAGTCTAGCAGAGTCATTCAACTTGGCGTTTCGTAACGTAGGCGGTCGCATATACGAAGTGTCATTAGGTGAGCCAAAAGGAGAGTTGATTGGAGTGCATGCCCATGCGGATGTCGTACCAGTAAATCCAGAGTTATGGGTATTAGAAGATGGCACAAAACTGGATCCGTTTGTAGTGACTCAAATCGGTAATCGACTGTATGGGCGCGGCACTCAAGACGACAAGAATGGCATTGTGGTTTCGATGTATGCCATGCGAGTGGTGCAAGACGAGAATTTACCATTACTGCGGCATTTCAAATTGCTTGTCGATACGCGCGAAGAAACCGGTGGCGATGCCATGCCTTATTATTTCGAACGCAATCCAATTCCTGACTACAACATCGCGCTAGATGGTAGCTACCCTGTCATCATTGCCGAAAAAGGCTATGGCACGATAATGGCGAGTTTTCCGTTTCGCGCGGCTAGCGGGGAAGGCGCGCAGATTGTGCAGCTCACCGGAGGACTAGCGACGAATCAAATTCCAGCAAGTGCAAGTGTGTGGCTGACCTCAACGCGCGCTGATGCGTTGATTTCTCGCATCAATCAGGAGGGCGCTATTTTCTCTACGGCTAATGGCAGTGACTTTGCGATTAACGCACGTCTGGACGCAGAGCGAGTGCGCCTTGATGTGCTTGGGGTCTCGGCTCACTCTTCAGAGCCCGAATCAGGCGTTAATCCAGTCTCGCGCATGTTTGCCTTTATTAATGTGTTGGCGGACCAAGGCCTAGTGCAAGCTAATCACTTTACCGATGCGGCGCTTTACGCGACAGACAATTGGGGAATGGATTATCTTGGCACACAATTGCAGATTGCGTATGCGGATAGTTTCATGGGTCCTTTGACCGCGTCTCAAACCTTCGTCGCCATTGATGGTGATCAGCTACGCACGGCGGTCAACTTGCGATTGCCGGTGGGGCGCGACCCTCAAGAATTAGTCGCTGAGCTAGAAGAGACGTTGGGGGCATGGGCACAGACTCATGCCGTGGACATGAGTGTTAATATTTCCGCGAGTGACCCTATGTATCGAAATCCTGAGGGGGCATGGATCAATGCGCTATTGGATATCGCTGTGGAAAACTTAGGTATTCCACGTGAGTTTGGTTCCTCCGCCGGAGGCACGTCAATTCATGACCTGCCCAATGGCGTGCAATTCGGCTTGGCCTTGGCGACGGAAAAATACACTGGCCATAATGCTAATGAATTCAAAACCGTCGATCAGTTTTTATTAGACTTGCAGATTGCTACTGAGATGTTCGCCCGCTTAGGCGGCATGCCAGAACTTTAATCTCGCGGATCTTAAATAAGCACCCGCGTTAAGTTTTCATGCCCTGTTTCTGTCACTAGGATATTGTCTTCTATTCTTATTCCGCCCAAAGGTAAAAGAGTGTCGACAATATCCCAGTTGATTAGGCGGCCACGTTTCGAGTCGCGTTCTTTGTCTAGCAGTAGGGGAATAAAGTACAAGCCAGGCTCTATTGTAAAGACTTGCCCTACTTCTGTTCTTCGCGTGGTGCGTAGGCTCGGATAATCCTCTGGAGGCGCTTGTATCTCCCCGAGTGTATTTTTCATACGTCCGCCAATGTCATGCACTTGAATTCCGAGTAAATGCCCGATGCCGTGCGGCATAAACAAAGCGCTAATTTTATTGGCTTTGAGCTCCTCAGCAGTGCCTCTGCATATTCCTGAGCCCAGTAGAATATTCGTCAATCCGTCGTGAGCAGCACGATGGATGTCCGGGTAGTCTATGCCGCTTTTAACGCGACGAATGAGACTGGTCTGAAGAGACTCCACGGCTTCGACAAGATCACAGAACAAACTGAGTGTGCCTTTTGCTGTGGAGGTTCTTGTAATGTCAGAGCAATAGGCGTTCACGCGGCAGCCGGCATCTATGAGCAATACTTGGCTTTTGCTGCCTTTATCTCGACGCTTGTTTTGATAATGCAGAATGGCGGCCTTCTCATCTAGTGCAACGATGTTGGTGTAAGGAGTCTCGTCTTCTAAGATGCCACAGGACTGGAGATAGGCCATGTGGATCTCATATTCATTAGCCCCTTCCAAGAAGGCATGACGCGCAGCAGTATGCCCCAACAGAGCGAGTCGGTTCGCTTTGCGAATACTGGCGATCTCATATTCCGTTTTAACGGCGCGTTGAAAGTCGAGATGGTGCACAAGTGTTTCGGGGTTGATAGCAATAGAGGAAATGCCAAGGCGCTCGGCAAACGCAGTGTCTTCGCCAATAAAGGCAATCTGAGAGACAGGAGGGAACCCCTTGCTCTGAATTTTTGTGATGACCGCCTGGCTGTTTTCTACGGGATACAAGTCGAACTGCTCGCTAATCCAGCTCTCTAGAGTGAAACCTTGCTCGTACCAAAAATCAGAAGGAGTCACTTGAAAATAGAGTGCTTGTTGTCCGGGAATGATGAGTATGGCTTGATCGGGTTTATTGATTGGTAGCCACTGACAAAAATGGGGGTTGGCCCGGAACGCAATACTTTGGTCATCGGCAAAATAATATCGCTCTGTCCCGCTATGTAACAAAATGGCAGAAAAACTATTATTGCTCTCAAGGGCTTCTGCATAGCGAGATTGCAGTTCGATAATATGTTGTGCGTAGTGTGATGCAAAGGGCATGGAGAAAGCCTCACGGACAGGAAATAATTAAGTGTGCTGACAATAGCACACTGGGCCAGACGCTCCTAGATTGAAAGAACGACAGTTCTTGAGGTGTGGGCTGACAGGTGCATTGTTGAAGTAAGCATATGCTTAACGCTATGATGCGAGATAAGGAACGGCACAGTTTCGTTAATTCTTAGAAAGATGATAGGCCCCTGCCGGCCCACGCAATCATCAAAAAAACAACATCGAGGGAATGAGAGATGGCTAGAGACACAGGCCCTTTTGAGCTAGGCCAACACTTTGTTCACTTGAAATCAGATGCAACCGCGAGTGCGTTGGAAGTCGATGAAACCTTTTGGCAAGATTTGAGCAAAGGACGTTTCGGCAATTTTAAAGATGAGTATTTAGTCTCCACGCTTAGTTTTATTGAAAACTGGCCGGTATGGGAGATGCACCCTGAAGGGGAAGAAATCATCGTATTACTTTCGGGTTCACTTGATCTAATACTCGAAAAAAAATCTGGCAATAAAACCCTGACGCTAAATAAGAGTGCGAGTTGGGTGTTGGTGCCCAAGGGGGTTTGGCACACCGCGCGCCTATACGAACCCAGTACATTGCTATTTATCACCCCTGGTGAAGGGACACTACAAAGGCCTGTTGATCTCGCTTAGGAGACAAAAAATTGATTCTATACATCGCGAATAAAAATTATTCCTCTTGGTCGTTACGCCCTTGGGTATTGATGCGGGCGTTGGACATTGATTTCGAGGAACGCTTAGTGCCGTTCCAGCCGGGCTCCAATTGGGAGGAATTCCGTCACTTTTCCCCAAGTGGAAAAGTGCCAGCCTTAGTGCTTCCTGAGGCGACTCTTTGGGATTCGCTGGCGATCATCGAATTTCTATATGAAATAAATAAAAATGTCTGGCCTCATGATCAGTTCGCGCGAGCGTGGGCGAGATGTGCGAGCGCCGAAATGCATTCGGGTTTTCCTGCGCTTCGTGAGTTGTGCTCTATGAGCTGCGGGGTAAGAATGACGCTACTGAAGCCAAGCGCGGAGCTTGATAAGGAGCTCGCGAGGATCGATGAGTTATGGTGTGAAGGCTTGGGTAGATTTGGTGGACCTTTTTTAGCTGGGGAGAATTTTACTGCTGTGGATGCGTTTTACGCTCCAGTGATCTTCAGGTTGCAGACTTACGGCTTAAGCCTAGGACTCAAAGCGCAAGAGTATGTTGAGCGAATGCTTGCGTTTCCTGCAATGCGTCAATGGTATGACGAAGCATTGCAGGAAACATGGCGCGATGTGCCGCACGATGGCGACTGCCTAAAGTACAGTCGTGTCACCGAAGATTTTCGCCCTTAGCGTAAGCTTAGGACTTCGGTTCACGTATTCTTATCAAGCCTTCTTGAGCAACTGACACCACTAACTCACCATTTTGGCGGAAGATATTTCCGCGGCTAAAGCCACGGGCGGCAGAGCTCGAAGGGCTATCTTGGACGTAGAGTAGCCATTCATCCATACGGAACGGCCTGTGAAACCACATGGAGTGATCGAGGCTGGCAATCTGAAGATTGCTAGTGAACATGCTGACTCCATGAGGGCGAAGGCTGGTTTCGAGCAAGGTCATATCCGATGCGTAAGCTAACATGTGCCGATGCCAAGCGTAGTCATCTGGAAGTGTTTCGTTAAGGCGTAACCATACGGCTCGGTGCGGAGCGCGTTTCTCGGGTGCCATAAAATTCTCGGGCTCCACCGCCCGCATATCGATTGCAAACGGGCGCGCTGCGAGCGCTAACATTTCTGGGGTTAAGCTGTTCTTGAACTTCTCTGCCAACTGCGCCCTTGTTAAGCATTCGTCCGGGCCAGGCACTTTAGGCATTTCGATCTGATGGCTTAGCCCCGGCTCAGACACTTGAAATGAAGCGGCAAGGTTTAGAATTACGGCGCCATGCTGGAGCGCAGTCACGCGTCTGGTATTAAAGCTTTTCCCGTCTCGAAGCCTATCGACTTGAAATGTAATAGGAGCATTCATGTCACCGGGTCTAAGAAAATAGGCGTGTAAAGAATGTGCCTGCCGCTCTTGCGCAACTGTGTGACTTGCACTGAGCAAGGCCTGTGCTAAAACTTGGCCGCCGAATATCTGCCTCCATCCTTCGCTCTTATGTTTCGTCTTAAATGTATTCTCATCGATTCTTTCTAAATCGAGGTGGTTGAAGAGCTGTTGCAATTGTTCGTTCATACAATGTCCTGATGTCATGCAGATATAGCAATAGAGGCTAAGTTGGCGTGCAATTATAGCATTTTGCCGTGATTGAATCATGACTATGGGGCGGGAGTGAGAATTAGCGCTACTTTACGCTTAGTCATGGCGCGGGTATGATCGAAATCAAGGTTAAAAATGGTAGTGCTTAGTTCCCAAAAAATCTAATAAAAATAAGAGGTTCTCTATGCGTAGATTGAGTTTTATAGGCGCAGGCATTGTCTGTGTTTCAGCCGCATTGTTATGGAATGCAAATACGCTAGTGTCTGCTGCAAGCACGGACCTAGACGCAGTCAAACGGCAGTTCGTTGGTCATTATGAACTGTTAAGTTTTATTTCCTACGCCGAAGACGGCTCCGCGACAGACAATGAATATGAAGGGCGAATCACCTATGATGCGTTTGATAATATGACCGCGCAGGGCATGCCGAAAAACCTTCCCGCACGTGCGGCGGCCTCTACCGAGAATGTTCGAGGAGGCTTTGCGTATTATGGCGATGTCACATGGGATGTGGCGAATCAGATCGTCATCCATCATGTGCAAGGATCTCCAAGCAGAGGTAGCTGGGTAGGAGAGGACAATGTCCGGCATTACGAATGGGAAAATGGTTTATTAAAGCTCTCAATAAAGGACCCTGAAGGGCGGATCACTGGCACACTTATATGGCGTAAATATCAGTAGATTGAACCTAATGAGTCCAATAGCGCCTTATGACGACTTTAAAGAAGTGATTGATCGAGAAGGTCATGGAGCGGGAGATAAGTTATTATCCCCTACCGTCAGTGTACTTAACGCTGCGACTAGAAAGTTAAAGCGCTTCACCATCTAGCCCGTCCTAACTAAGCGGCGACTAGCCGCCATTGAAGGACTAAAGTTTGACTACAAGGCATACTCCTGTTTCTCGATTCGAAGCTCATTGGCTGACGCACACTGTGCGGCTGGAAGATTTAGACGCCACTGTTCGAAGCAGGCCATCTCCTGTATTCCCCTCATTGCCTGAAAGTAATAGCGCTAGTGAAGCCCAAAATTGGCTGATCCAGCGTGCCTATGACCGTGGAGACAAGAACGGACTTCTAAACCGGATCCAGCAATGGGCGAAGCACGCACGTTTCCTGTTGGTGGTATTACTGGTATTGGCTGTCATCAGCGGTGCGAGTGCCGCTATGGGGTTCTTTGGCAGTGAACAGAAAAACGTCAATGTTATCTGGACGTTAATAGGATTGATCGGGGTGCACTTCCTAGCCCTTTTGGCATGGCTGCTGGGTGGACGCCTGACGGGCGGTTGGCTTGGGCGGATCTCTTTTTGGCTTATGAGCCACTGGCCTAAAACTGACCCCGTGGAACCCGGTACGGCAACAAAGCTGGCCCGCGCATTGGGGGTGGTCATGTCCAGCAAGGGGCTGGGGAAATGGACGCTGAGCTGTATCACCCATGCAGCTTGGCTGACGGCGTTGTTGTCATCTCTTCTAACGATTTTGTTAGCACTGAGTGTGCGTAGCTACAGTTTTGTTCTAGAGACAACCATTCTTTCGGATGCAGTCTTCGGTGAAGTGATTAGGGGGTTTGCCTACTTACCCTCACTTCTAGGGTTTGCGATTCCAAGTGATGACATGATTAGCGGCGCATTTGAAGGGGCACAGCTAACACAGCCTGATGCGGCCCGAAGAGCTTGGGCCTCTTGCTTGAGCGGTGGCCTGTTGGTGTACGCCATAATCCCTCGTACGCTTGTGTTGATATTCAGTCTCTTCCGTCTTAGTCGGGCATATTCGGCCATGCAATTGGATGTACAGTTGCCAGGCTTTGTTCAATTGTTTGCGCAAGTGTCGACGCAGTATCGAGTAGTGGATGCAGCGCCGGCCACGGTCCCTCCCGCGCAATTGAAAGCGCTTGCAAAAGGGGCCGGTGAATCTTTGGGGTTGGTAGCGCTTGAGCTAGGAAAAGACCTGCCCTGGCCGCCGAAGGGACTTCCAAACGCTCCGCAAGTGTTGTTGTTTGATAAGGTGGTCGAAACGGGTGCTCAGCAAAAGGCCGTATTGCAGGTGCTCCAGTCCACTCCAGCGAGACGATTGCTCATCATTTGTGATGCACGCGTATCCCCCGATCGAGGGAGCCTGCGTTGGTTAGTCGATTTATCTGAATTTACCGAGGCCCTAGCGGTGTGTGTTCTAAGCCCAGAGGGAATTCGTGCTAATGATCGCCGTCCTGTGTGGATGCAAAGTCTTGAAAATATCGGCTTACCTTCACAGAGTGTTTTCGTTTCTCAATCCGATGGCCTGAATTGGTTAAGTCAAAATGAATGATCAAGTGAGTGACAATGCCCTGCGAATTGCCGTAGTGGGTCATACCAACACTGGCAAGACCTCATTGCTGCGCACCCTAACTCGTGACAAAAGTTTCGGCGAAGTTTCAGCAATGCCTAGTACCACGCGTCACGTTCAAGGCGCGCGCCTAGCGATTGGTAATGAAGTCGTCGTAGAGCTATTTGATACCCCAGGGTTGGAAGAGGCGATAGCGCTCTTAGAGAGTTTGGACTCTCAGTCAGCGGTTAGTTATCGCGATGGTCCAGCACAAATAGAGGCGTTGTTAGAGGACCCTGCAGTGCAGGGACGTTTTGAGCAGGAAGCTAAGGTTCTGCGCCAGTTGTTACGTAGCGATGCCGCTGTTTATGTTATTGATGTGCGAGACCCGGTGTTAGCCAAGTATCGCGACGAGCTAGCCATTCTCAATCGCTGCGCAAAGCCGTTGCTCCCTTTGCTGAATTTTGTGAGCAGCGAGAACTCCCACGAGGCACAATGGCGCGATGCGCTGGCTCGGTTGGGTCTTCATGTTGTCGTAAGTTTTGATACGGTTGCCCCTGCTTTAGAGGGTGAGAGCATCTTCTATGAAAAGTTGGCGACGCTGTTGGATGTGCGAGGTAAACGCTTAGCCGCATTAATGGCAAGTCACCGCGATGATGCGGAGCAGCGTCGCGATGCGGCCTGTGCACAAATTGCAGAGTTAGTGATTGATGTGGCGACATGTCGAGTGGATTACCTAGATGGCGATAATGCCTCTACAGTGGTTCTACGAGACTTCAACGAACGCGTTCGGGCAAGAGAGCAGGCGTGTGTTGATACGATGTTGAGTCTTTATCGTTTCTCCCGTGAAGACCTTAACGCCAGTCCGTTACCCTTTAGTGAAGGTCAGTGGCGCGACGATTTGTTTGATCCCAACACATTGGCCGCGCTGGGCTTGAACGTCGGCAGTGGCGCAGCGGCTGGCGCGGCAGCTGGATTTGGGGTGGACCTCTTGCTCGGTGGCGCCTCGCTAGGCACGGGCGCGGCAGTAGGTGCGTTAATGGGAGGCGGAGTGTTGGCGCTGCGCCGTTTTGGCAGAAGGATGGGGCATCAGATTAGTCAAAGCGTACAAAGCACGATAATGGGTCGCCGCTATTTGCGAATTGACGACATGGTGCTACAAGCCTTGCTGACTCGCCAAATGCTCCTGCTAGCCGCGTTACAAAGACGTGGGCATGCGGCGACAGATCAGTTAAAAATCGACAATGAGGTTTTGCAGCAGTTATGGCAAGGAGGCGTAAGCAAGGTGGCTAATAGCATTCGGCAGTATCCGAGTTGGTCTTCTTTGTATGAGCCCTTACAGTGGAGTGCGGAGCGCGAAGATAAACAGCACGCGCTCACTGAAATATTGATTTTAAAGCTGGATGTTCTCGTGGCGCTATGGGCGGCGGGCAACGTTGATTCTTAAAGATAGGTAGTTTACGTTTCTAAAAATGCAGCGCCGGAATATCTGGCTCATGGTTGTTTGCTTACATTAGGTGGAACCTCATGATTACAATAATAAGAAGCAATAAGAGCAATACTTCAAACATTGTATGGCGCACGAAATTGAGTCGAGTGCTCATATACCTGCTTCTGCTGCCAGTGACGTTAGGAATCTCGACGAGTTTTGCGCAAGGTGATGGTGCCCTAAACTGGGTGACGACTTGGTCCGCGAGTCCGAGTTCCTTGCCCGCGGGGATGCTTGATGACGCTAGCCAAACGGATGCTTTTCAAAATCAGACATTACGCCTAATTGCGCACACCAGTATTGGTGGCGATGTCGTTCGTATAAGGGTGTCGAACACGCACGGCAATAAACGCTTAGACTTAGGGGCGGCGACGATTGGCCTGCAGGATAGTGGTAGCAGCGTACAGGCGGCAACCTTAACCACGTTGACGTTTGGTGGTGAGGAAGCAATCACTATCGCCAGAGGGGCTACTGTCGTAAGTGACCCTGTCGCCTTCAGTGTGCCCGCCTTGAGCAATCTCAGTGTGAGCCTATTTTTGCCGAACGCCAGTGGCACGGTTACAACACACTTAGCCGCCGCGCAAACGAATTATGTCTCCAGTGCTGGAAATTTTACTGACGCCCTAGAGTGGGAAGCGGCTCAAGAGCTACCGGTCTGGAATTACCTAACGGCAATTGATGTAGGGCGCACTGACGAGATCACCGCCATTGTGACTTTAGGGGATTCTATTACTGACGGCGTAGGGTCAACTCAGAGTGCGAATAATCGTTGGCCGAACTACTTTGCACGGGCCTTGTTGTCGGACCCTGATTTGCCTGACTTTGCGGTGGTTAATGCGGGCATCAGCGGCAACCGCGTGCTACAGGAAAACTCTCCACGTTTCGGAGAAAACCTGCAAGTGCGCTTCGAGCGTGATGTGCTGGCGCTTAGTGGTGTATCTCATATTGTGTTGTTAGAGGGGATCAACGATATCGGAATGGCGCAGCTGTTTGCAGGTGAAGATGTATCACCCGAGGAGATAATTGCCGGTTATCGTCAAATCATTAGCCGTGCTCATGAGCGAGGAATTAAAATAATAGGTGCCACGTTAACGCCATTTGAGGGCGCGGTCTATTATACTGAAGAGGGCGAAGATAAACGCCAAGCAGTGAATGCCTGGATTCGCAATAGTGGGGAGTTCGATGGCATCATCGATTTTGAACCCTCCGTGAGAGACCCAGATAATAGCAGACGATTGCTGCCATCTTTTACGGCCGATAATCTGCACCCGAATGATGAAGGGTATAAGGCGATGGCCGAAGCGATTGATATGTCGCTATTTCACTAAAATATAAATGCTCAGATAACAATCCACTGCAAGCACTTTAAGCGTATGCATGGGTACTCGAACGAACTATAAGGAACGACATGAAATATATTGGAAGCCCTAAATTTTCCCATCAACAAGCGGACAAAGTGGGGGTTTTGATTACTAATCTCGGCACGCCAGATGCGCCAACACCGAAGGCGCTGCATCGTTATCTCAAAGAGTTTCTTTGGGACCCGCGAGTAGTCGAAGTGCCTCGACTAATTTGGTGGTTTGCTTTGAACGGTGTAATTTTGCGAATCAGGCCACGTCGTTCTGCAAAATCTTACGCGACTGTTTTTACCGATGAAGGCTCTCCGTTGTTGTTCCATACTCAGGCACAAGCAAAGGCATTAGCCCAGCATATGTCTGATCTTGGGCACGAAAACGTAGTGGTAGACTTTGCAATGCGTTACGGCAACCCTTCGATTTCTAGCGTGTTAGAATCAATGTTCAACAAGGGCGTGCGCAAATTGTTGGTCCTGCCGCTTTATCCGCAATACTCAGGCTCTACCGCGGCGTCAACATTTGATGCGATATCTGCCGACTTCAACAAGCGACGCTGGTTGCCTGATTTTCGTTTTGTCTCGCACTACCATGATTACAATCCCTTTATTGAAGCGGCTGCGACTCGTATTCAGGCTTACTGGGCGGAGCATGGTAGAGCCGATAAGTTGATGTTCTCTTTCCATGGCGTGCCTATGAGTTATTTGCATTCGGGCGATCCTTACCATTGTGAGTGCCATAAAACGTCGCGTCTTTTGGCCGATAAATTAGGCTTGTCTGAGGATGAATACGTCACGACGTTTCAGTCACGTTTTGGCCGTGAAGAATGGCTAAAGCCTTACACCGATGCCACACTTAAAGCATTCCCTGAGCAAGGTGTTAAGTCGGTGCAGGTGTTTTGTCCTGGGTTTTCAGCTGACTGCTTAGAAACTATTGAGGAGATCGGCGAAGAGAATAAGGAGTACTTCTTAAAGGCGGGCGGTGAACGCTATGAGTACATCTCGGCACTGAACTCTCGACCAGAGCATATCGAAGCGCTGGGTAAGTTGGTGCTAGCAAACCTCCAAGGTTGGAGTGTAGGCGATAACCAAGCGCGCGATACCCTCGCAAAAGCACGAGGCGCTAAGATCTAGAATATTACCCGTATAATATTGCAGGAATAATATTATACGGGTAATATTGCCGTTCGTTTTACGTGAGCATAGGAGCCACAGAATGAATTGGCATCATCAAACTCCCTCTTGCGCCTTTTTGGGCGACCAATTATTAGCGCATGGTTCGTTAGACGCGGTTGCAGGGCAATGCAAGCGAGCACTCGAACAAACGCCCAATATCCCTTTGTTAGTCTTTAATGAAGACGACTACAGTCAAATTGAAATCGATTTTCGCGGCACCGCAGAGGCTGTCGTTGCGGCATTGCCGCGCTCGCCGGTCAGCCAAGAGGAAGTTGAACAAGAGGCGATAGCAAAACCAAAGGGACGAGGACGACCTAAGTTGGGCGTTGTTCCCCGTGAAGTCACATTGCTGCCTAGGCATTGGGAATGGCTTCGAGCGCAACCAGGCGGCGCTTCGGTGGCCTTGCGAAAATTGGTGGAGAGCGCGCGTAAAGAGAGCGCACCCGTGGATCGTTTAAGGCACGCACAAAATAGCGCCTATCGTTTTATGTCAGTGATGGCCGGGGAGCGTGAAGGGTTCGAAGAGGCATCGCGGGCATTGTTTGCACAAGATATGGATGCGTATTGTCAGTATTCAGAGGTGTGGCCAGAGGATATAAGAGCTCGCGCACGCAACCTTGCTGCGCGCGCGATGCCCGATTAACGCTTATGGTGCTGCGTTTGCAGTCTCTGTCTCTAACCACTCGTTCAGATCAATAATGTCTTGTGGTGTTAGCAAGCCAGTCACCTGCTTGAGCAGCAAACTATCGACCACGTAGTTATAACGAGAGTCAGAGTAGTTGCGTAAGGCAACAAAGAGCTGTTGTCTTGCCTGCAAAACGTCAACGATGTTGCGGGTTCCTACTTCATATCCCACTTCAATTGCCTCAAGCGCACTGCGCGCTGAGGTAATGGCCTGTTGGCGTTGGGCGATGACGAGCGCGTCAGTATTGACCTTGCGGAACGCATTGCGCACATCTTGAGTCGTTTGGCGACGAGTCAGGTTCAAGGCTTCTTGTTGAGCAATGACGTCATATTCGGCAGCTCTGCGTCGAGCGGAAGTGCCGCCGCCGGTGAACAAAGGAATATTGATCGACAATGATAGGGAGGAGCCGTCAATTGCCCCGCTTGAGCGCAATGCGCCTTCAGCAGATGCGCCGCCAGGGATAACGTTGTGGTTGAAAGAGCCGGTAGCCGAAATCGTAGGCAAGTGCTGCGCCTTACTAGCTTTCAGGTTCTGTTGTTCTGCTTCTAAATTATAACGTGCCGCAATCAACGAAAGATTGGTATCCAGGGCCTGTTGTGTCCAAGTCTGTACTGAGCCATCAACGCTAACGGCAGGAAAGTCTTCACGCAGAACATCTATATTCGGATGAGGCTGGCCCGTAATGGCTTCAAGCGCTTCGTACGCTGTGGCCAGTGTATCTTCCGCGATGATAGTGTTATTGCGTGCTAGGTCATAAGCGGCTTGGCTTTCGTAGACTTCAGTGATCGCGATCAAACCTACTTCTTCGCGCTGCTCTGTTTGCTCAAATTGACGCTGAGAGGCTTCTTCTTCTTGGCGCAGAGTCGAAAGATCATCGATAGCGCGCAGGACATTAAAATAGGCGCTAGCGACGCGGATGATGAGGTTTTGCTCTTGTGCGGCCAAGGTGATAGCGCCTGCACGGACTTGCAACTTGGCGCTTTCGTAAGAATACCAAGCCCCTAGATTGAAGAGAGCTTGTGTAATATTAAGCGAATATGCGTGGGAGTTTTGCCCCGGTTTATAGCTGAAATCACCAGCGGTGTCTGAAGTTTGACGAGTGGTAGACCCTCGTAAGGCTACGGTTGGAAGCAAAGCCGCACGGCCTTGATCAATAAACGTGGCGCCAGAGTTGTATTGGGCCTGAGATTGTCGCAGCGCAGGGTCATTGCGCATGGCTAAATCAAGAATCGACACTAGATCGTCGGCAAACACTGGCGTACTGGCAATAGAGAGGCAGATAGAAAGCCCTAGGCCTTGAGTAAATCGTCCCATAATGTAAAACCTTTGCTGAAAACTGTATCAGTATAGATGAGGATATTTTTGGATGCCGTTTGCTTGCGAAAGAACGCCTGGCGTAAGGCCTGTTTAGGCGCATACTATAAGGCTTGTCGGCTAAGCGGCATTCTACACTTATGTCACTATAGGTGACAAACAGCGTAACCCGTAGCGGACTCATTTGGTCTTTTACTTTCGGCAAGCAAACCTTATGCGCGCAAGCTCGCCAAAATGGTTGCTAGCCCTGCAGAAAACCCTCCTAGACGATGTGTGTCTTGTGACACTAGTGCCGGTTTGAGGCATAATGCGCCCTAGCCCGTAAACCTCTCAGCGCTCGGCTAGCGCCCAGATTCCCTGGCGTCATTTCCACTTTGGCCCGGCATCGGCAATATAGGATAGTTCAATGAGTACTAACGCAGAGCAGTTCCTCGATAAGATCACCCGTCTGGATGACACTACAAAATACCGTTTTACGAATTCCAGCAAGGTCTATGTCCAAGGGAGTCGTTCAGATATTCAGGTGCCAATGCGTGAGATTGAACTCTCTGACACCCTAACGGCACAAGGCAATGAGCCGAATCCACCTGTGCGTGTATACGACACATCCGGTACGTATTCTGACCCTAATGTGACGGTGGATTTGCGCGCCGGTTTACCTCCAATTCGCGCACCGTGGATTGACGAACGCGACGATACAGAAGTGCTAGAAGGCGTCACGTCAACTTATGGCAAGCAACGTCAGCAAGATTTGCGCACTGAGCATCTACGTTTCGAACATTTGCGGGCTCCAAGACGCGCGAAACCGGGTAAGAACGTCACGCAATTGCATTATGCGCGTCAAGGCATCATTACCCCAGAAATGGAATACATCGCGATCCGCGAAAACATGAGTTATGTACAGGCTCGTGAACAAGAAATGCTCAGTCATCAGCACCCTGGGGAGTCTTTCGGCGCTGCGTTACCGAAAGAGATTACTCCTGAGTTTGTCCGTTCAGAGGTCGCTAGAGGGCGCGCGATTATTCCGATGAATATCAACCATCCTGAAATAGAACCAATGATTATTGGGCGTAATTTCCTCGTTAAGGTAAACGCCAATATCGGTAACTCAGCGCTGACGTCATCGATCGATGAAGAAGTTGAAAAATTGACGTGGTCTGCGCATTGGGGCGCCGATACGGTAATGGATCTTTCAACAGGAAAAAACATCCATGAAACACGTGAGTGGATTATTCGTAATTCGATGTTGCCAATAGGTACGGTCCCAATCTACCAAGCACTCGAAAAAGTGGATGGTGTTGCAGAGGATCTCACCTGGGAAATCTTTAGAGATACCTTGATCGAACAAGCTGAACAAGGCGTCGACTATTTTACCATTCACGCAGGCGTGCTTCTGCGCTATGTGCCTATGACCGCCAAGCGCGTAACAGGCATTGTTTCTCGTGGTGGCTCTATCATGGCCAAGTGGTGTCTAGCTCACCATAAAGAAAGTTTCCTTTACACGCATTTCGAAGATATATGCGAAATCATGAAGGCTTACGATGTTTCATTCTCTTTAGGTGATGGGCTGCGCCCTGGTTCTATTGCGGATGCTAATGATGAAGCGCAAGTTGCGGAGTTGGAAACTTGATGTTCAGTGCATGAGCGAAGGGCCGGGTCACGTGCCAATGCACATGATCAAAGAGAATATGGATCTTCAGTTAAAAGTATGTGACGAGGCGCCATTTTATACGCTTGGACCTCTAACTACTGATATCGCTCCTGGATACGATCACATTACCTCCGGTATTGGCGCTGCTATGATCGGATGGTTTGGTTGTGCGATGTTGTGCTACGTCACACCGAAAGAGCATTTGGGTTTGCCAAACAAACAAGATGTTAAAGACGGACTCATTGTTTACAAAATTGCAGCGCATGCCGCAGATTTGGCGAAAGGGCATCCAGGCGCTCAGGTGCGAGACAACGCTCTTTCGAAAGCTCGTTTTGAATTCCGCTGGGATGATCAGTTTAATCTTGGATTAGACCCAGACACAGCTAGAACCTTCCATGATGAAACCTTGCCGAAGCAATCCGGAAAGGTGGCGCATTTTTGCTCGATGTGTGGGCCAAAATTCTGTTCGATGAAAATTAGCCAAGAAGTACGTGAGTATGCGGCTAAGAAAGAAATCGAAGATGTAGAGAATGCCTTGAAATCAGGTATGGAAGAAATGGCAGATACTTATAATGAATCGGGCAGAGAGTTGTATCGAAAAGTCTAAGTGTCACAAAAAAGTATTATGTTTTTGCGTTAATGCAAAATGATCGGAATTAGAATTGAGATAAAAAATGACAAATTCACTGTTAGATGATTTAAACGTCGCTTCCATAGAAGCTTTGATGACTCCAGAGCAATTGAAGCAGAGCTTGCCGCTTGATGGCGTCGCTTTAGAATCAGTACGTTCTGCACGGCAAACGATTTTTAATATATTAGATCGTAAGGATCCGCGACTATTTGTAGTGGTAGGGCCGTGCTCAATCCACGATGTGGATGCCGCATTAGAGTATGCACAACGCCTAAAGAAGCTAGCGGAAGAAGTGCAAGATACTATCTACTTGGTGATGCGTGTTTACTTTGAGAAGCCGCGCACCTCTGTGGGTTGGAAGGGATTAATCAATGATCCGTATATGGATGACACGTTTAAAATTGAAGATGGGCTAACTAAAGGACGTGAACTTCTGCTTGCGATTGCGAGTATGGGGTTGCCTACCTCTACTGAAGCTCTAGATCCAATATCGCCACAGTACCTACAAGATATTATTGCGTGGTCTGCCATTGGTGCGCGTACTACCGAGTCGCAAACCCATCGTGAGATGTCGAGTGGTCTTTCAAGCGCTGTGGGTTTCAAGAACGGTACTGATGGCGGATTAACTGTTGCGATTAATGCGATGCAGTCTGTTAGCAGTGCTCACCGTTTCTTAGGGATCAATGGCAAAGGACAGGTATCGGTTGTTACGACTAAAGGCAATCCTTATGCGCATGTTGTTCTGCGCGGTGGTAGTGCCGGACCAAACTACGACTCAGTGAACGTTGCCCAGTGTGAGGCGGCATTAGAGAAGGGCAAGGTTAGTCAAAATATAATGATTGATTGTAGTCATGCTAATTCAAATAAGGACCCAGCGGTTCAATCACTAGTCTTGAAAGATGTGACGCATCAAATTATAGAGGGCAATCAGTCAATTATTGGCCTGATGCTTGAGAGTAATCTTAATTTCGGGAATCAAAGCATTCCTAAAGATTTGTCCCAGTTGAAATATGGTGTGTCTGTAACCGATGCATGTATTGATTGGAGTGAAACAGAGCGCAGTATTCACGAGATGGCAGATAAGTTACGTGATGTTCTGCCAGCGCGTAAAGTAGTATAAAAAAAGGGGGGTGCAGTAAATCTGCACCCCCCTTTTTTGTTTCAAGATTTTCACATGCTACTAACATTGCTCATAGACATTGATTCCTCTTCTTCACGCCCCTGCTGGATCCACTCCTGCACATTAGGGTGAGCTAGCAATGTGTTGGCATACGCTTGAGCCTCCTGACTTAACTTGGCGCCATAAGACTGAAAACAGATAGCGATAGGTGCGAACATGCAGTCTGCTATCGAAAACTTGCCGAACAGATAGCGACCGTCAATTCCGTGTTTGCGTCGACAACAGCTCCAAATCGCGTCAATGCGCGCAATTTCGTCTTCAATTTTCTCTGACACAAGTAATGCTACAGAGGCCTTACAATTCATCGGCCAGTCTTTTTTAAGATTGGGGAACTCTGCATGCATCTCTGCGCTGACAGAGCGAGCACTAGCGCGTTTCTTTGGATTTGCTGGCCAACCTCTGCCGTTGAGTAATTGCTCTGAAATATACTCACAAAGCGCTAGCGAATCCCAAACAGTGGTTTCGTTGTGCAGCAATGCTGGAACTTTCAGTGACGGTGAGTAAGGGCCTAGTTTTTCCGCTGTATTATCTTGATAGAGCGCGATGTTGATTTCCTCGAAAGGAATATCAAATGCTTTAAGTAGCAACCAAGGGCGCATAGACCAAGAAGAGTAATTCTTATTGCCGATGACTAATTTGGCGTGACTCATAATATAGGCTCCGCTGACAAAATACGAAGTGGGTGGGTTCTTCGCTATGCGTTTTTGTTTTAGTGTGCCGTGTCTTGCAAAAGTGCCGATTCATCCGCTAGGAGCTCTTGCGCAATAAGAACGGTTTACCCTATATGATTAAACACCCACTTTATTACGGTGTAGGGCATTAATTAGGGCTAGATGCTGACCGAATATGGCAAAAAAAGGGCAAGCCTCTCGGCTTTAGTGAGGGGCATGGCTGGTCTTCACGTTTTTAATGCAAATACTGTATAGTTCCCGAGACTTGGCGCTTGCGGGCTGACAAGAATCTAAGGCCGATGTGGCAACCCAAATGATGAGTGCGAACAGTTATGGCAAAAAGAATTGCGATTGTAGAGGATGAGGCGGCAATCCGTGAAAACTACGCGGATGTCTTGCGAAAGCAGGGTTATGAGGTACAAACATTCGCTAATAGAAAAGATGCCATGCGCTCTTTTGACCTTCGCCTGCCTAATCTTGCCATTATTGATATTGGTTTAGAGAACGAAATTGATGGTGGTTTTACGCTCTGCCAGGCACTGCGTTCGATGTCAGATACCTTGCCGATCATTTTCTTGACCGCACGAGACAACGACTTCGATACGGTGAGTGGTCTACGAATGGGGGCAGATGATTACTTGACCAAGGATATTAGCTTGCCGCATCTCTCGGCACGTATTGCGGCTCTATTTAGGCGACTAGATGTCCTCGATCAACCGACCTCACCAGAGAACCTCTTGCAGCGCGACAAGCTAGTGCTCGATATAGGTCGTCTCACCATTCAATGGGATGGGATTCCCGTGCCTTTGACCGTCACAGAATTTTGGATGGTTCATGCGCTGGTCAAGTTTCCAGGCCATGTAAAAAGCCGACAGATCCTGATGCAGGAATCCAAAATATTCGTAGATGGCAGTACGATCACCTCGCATGTTAAGCGCATTCGCAAGAAATTCATGATGGTCGATGAAAGTTTTGATTGTATCGAAACAGTATATGGAATGGGCTATCGCTGGAATCCGCAGAATAACTCAAGCGCATCTGACGCATAATGAATCGATACCTGAAAAACCCATTTGGGATTCGCTTTAAGCTGGTGTTTCTATCCAGCTTTTTGCTGGTGATTCCATGGCTAGGTTATCAGTACATTCTGGAGATGGAAGAATACTTACGTCGAGGACAAGAAGAAACGGTTCTAGGCACAGCGAGAGCATTAGCGACAGCGCTTAATGAGCGTCCCGAACTTTTTGATGAAGGCAGTTATAGTCCGGCACGACAAACCAACGACTTGTATGTCTATCCTGTTTTTTATCCATTGGCGTTAGACGATAACACGCTCGTGGATTGGCAGGATTATCAACGCTATGAGCTTTCCTATGGTGCGCAAGATACCATCGCGACAGAGCTTAATCCCCAAAGCCCCTATGCACGTTACTACCACTATGATGAATCCTTAAACTTTAAACTATTGGTAGGCGAATATAATCGGTTTTTATATGCCTACCTCAAAGTGGTGGACGATAAAGTGATTTATCGAAGTCCTGATAGTCTAAGCGTGCATCGAAGCGACTTTCTACAAATATCATTAGTGACTCGTGATGGGGAATCTAAACGATACGTTATAGCCCCTCGTGGACCTGAGTTTCTCTACGCCTATGAGGTGGGCGATGATTTGCGTGATGTCGCTGCTTTGCAGCACGAGGAGCGAATCGCTGGGCAATGGTATGAAACGCCTGATGGTTATGAGATCGAATTGCGTTTGCCATTGACGATGCTGGGTGACCAAATTGGCTTCGCGATTTATGACGTCGATGATCCCGAGGAAAGAGAAGTTAATTCAGTCGTGGCCACCTCTGATGTGAATGACCAAGAGAACCTAGGATTTCTGCGCCGACCTACTCCAGAGATCGACCGGATAGTCGAGGGAATGGGGCACACTAATTCGCGCATACAAGTGATCGATAGAGCGGGTCGCATTTTGTTGAGTGTCGGCGACATTCAGTCCGCTACCGGGCTCGCGTTGAGCGCCGACTCCTTGAGCTCTCCGGTTAATAAATACTGGTTGTTCATTGAAGATACACTGCTTAATCCCTTGTACTACCGAATACTGACAAAGCCCTCGAATGACTTTATCGATGAGTTATACGCGGGCGGCACAGCGGAGGGCTCTCATATCGATTCGGCCTTAACCGGTGCGCCACAAACACAATTTCGCACCATCGAGGGCACGCAAACTCGTATTCTAGAAGCCGCACATCCTATTGTCGCGGATGATGAAGTGATGGGGGCTGTGATTGTCGATCAGAACATGAACGGCATTCGTACCTTCCGTAATCAAGCGCTAGAAACGCTTTTCAATACAATCTTGGGCGTTATGCTAGTGGTCTCATTCGGCTTGTTTGCATTTGCGTCGCGCATTTCTACGCGAATACGCGATCTCCGTAATCAGGCTGAAAATATTATCGACGACAGTGGGCGTTTGCGTAATAGCATTGTGGCCAGTCGCAGTTCGGATGAGATTGGGGATCTTTCGCGCAGTTTTTCGAGCATTGTGGAACGACTTTCTCAATACACGACTTATCTCGAGCATATGTCTTCACGACTATCGCATGAGTTACGTACGCCAGTGACCGTCGTGCGCTCATCGTTAGAAAATCTAGGCATGGTAAGTCATGATAAAGAGTCGGCAATTTATATTCAGAGGGCAGAGGAAGGCATTAGTCGGCTCAATCTTATCTTGACCAATATGAGCGAAGCGACACGGCTAGAACAAATGCTGCAAAGTTCAGAGAAGGAACGCATAGATCTAGCCAAAGTCATTAATGGGTGTGTTGAGGGTTATCGGCTCGCTTACCCAGATTATACTCTCTCGACCGACATCGAAGGTCCAGTGATGATTCTCGGAGTTCCTGAATATATCGCGCAATTAATGGATAAGCTTATTGCAAATGCTGTTGAATTTACTTATCCCGAAAAGCCCATCACAGTTTTTTGTCGGGAAGTGAGAGGCCAGGGAGTAGTGCGAGTCTCAAACTATGGTCCGTATTTGCCCGATGAGATGAAAGGAAGGTTGTTCGATTCCATGATCTCTGTGCGTCCCCAAGAAAAACAGAAGCAGCCCCATCTAGGGATAGGGCTGCATATTGCTAGGCTCGTGACAGAGTTTCATCAAGGGCAAATTCGGGCTGAAAACCTGCCTGACGTTGAAGGCGTGGCAATCACTCTCGCGATTCCACTTCTAGAAGATTAGCGTCTATTTTCCGGTATAAAATTTAGGGACATTGATTTTCACCACCGGAGAGTCTTCTGCCCAGGCATGACAGGTATTGAGCACTACGGGTTTCGTGCCTAGGTGGCTAGTATCAGAATCTGGGAGCTTTTTCCGATGCTTCTTCAACGGCGAAATAGTTTGAAACGCTACAGTCGCCATCTGGTAAAGCAACTCTGTTATATGAGTGCAGCCTTCGATCCCCCCGACTCTCTCGCGAATCCCTTCTCTCCATCCTCGGCCCATTCTTAAACCCACTAGCGCAGAATAATTGGGGGTGATATCGGGGCACATCTGGAAAGGGCTGTTCTCAGTGACTGCCTCAACATGAGTCACAATGAAGGCGTCGTTTACGGTCACGCGCACCAACATTTCATGCAAAGCTTGGCCTGGCTCTATTTGGCCGCGCCAGTCGTTTCCAAAAGGATAGGTTTTCGTATCAGTCATGTGCGCTTCGATGTCGAATTGACCATCTTCGCGTTCAAAACCTGCAAAGCGAATTGCGCGCGTATGAATATGCTTACGCGGCGCCGCTGTCGAAAGGGGCATATAGGAACCTCATCTGCGTAGTGACTAATCCTTGTACTCGCAGAATATATTGCGAAGACAATGTGGTGCATCGCGCACGCACACTCTAGGGAGTTCAGATTATACCCAGATTTGGGAGAAAGAGGTAAGGAAGCGACGAGCACAGTCTGACTCGTTAATGGTATTGGTACCGTATAACAACATCTTGAGGATTGCCCTCATCGTCCAGTAAGTTGCTGATGCCTTTGTATAAAAGTAGCCGTTGTGTCTGCGTGTCATAGGCTAGATACAGGGGGTCGACAAACCAACTCACCAGTCGCAGAAAGCCCGCGGGGCGCACCACTAGACAGAGAACGGATTGCGGTTGGCTTAAGCAATCTTGAGCATCTGCAGCGCGAATACTAATGTTCACAGTGTCCAGTCTTGCGGGTACCAGAAACTCTGCGCGAATGGCATCACCGGCTTGGAGTGCTTTCCAGTGGCGGCGGACATAGGGGTCAAATCCGGCGTCAATGATCAAGCGATCGTTCAAGGCCAGTGAGTTCCAGCGCAAGGGTTTGTCGTCATTCTGGTAGCCTACTTCTATTCCCGAAGGAGTGTAGCGAGTAAAAATATTGGTAGAGCGACGAAAATCCCTCTGCTCGATGATGGGAGTGTAAAGCGAGCGACTGAAATCCAAAGTCTTAAGCACCATGACCTCTTCGGCACTATTAATATATTCCACACGAGCGCTGACAGTTGGATTGTCAGTGCTTAAATAATGTTGCTCTTGATAAAGCAGGCGGCCACTGTCTGCGTCGTAGGCGTTACCAGTAATCCAAGGTGATCCATGGGCATGCTGCCAGCTTAAAAGACTGGCGGCAGTCCACAACGACATGGTGATAAAGCGCCGCTTCAATTGTTTGCAAGTGATCATGGCGTAGGAGTGCTAATGCAAGGAGTGTCACGAAATTTGGGTTTCGCAATTAGCGTTTGCGAGGTGTGTATGACCCTTTCCATAAAGCCTCCTTGGCAGTAGGCGAGGTAGTAGTCCCACATTAGTAGAAACTCGCTGGATAAACCCTGAGCTAAGTAAGTGTGTGTATTGGCTAGAAAGCGTTCCCGCCAGTGCGCTAGTGTGAGGGCATAATCTTTGGTGATGTCTTCTAGGCCAATGATTTGCATGTCGGTGTCGTCACTAACGTGTTTGGCGATAACGTTGTTGCTGGGTAAGCAACCGCCAGGGAAAATATAGCGTTGAATAAAATCGACTGATTGCTTGGCCTGCTCATAGCGTTGATCGGAAATACAGATCGCTTGAATTAACATTAAACCGTCGTTCTTTAGGAGCGTGGAGCACTGCTTGAAATAGCTTGAATAAAACTCATGGCCCACTGCCTCTATCATCTCGATTGAAACCAGTTTGTCATAGCGTCCCTCAAGGTCACGGTAGTCTTCTAGTAATAGTTCGATACGATCTTCTAGACCCTCCTCGAGGATGCGTTTTTCCGTGTAGTCATACTGTTGTTGTGACAATGTGGTTGTAGTCACGCGGCAACCGTAATGTTTAGCTGTATAGATCGCCATGGAACCCCATCCGGTACCAATCTCCAACAAATGATCAGTCGTTTTCAGTTGTAATCGGCTGCAAATATGCCGTAATTTCTCTAGTGAAGCCTCATGCAAAGACATGGTTTCATCTGCAAAGATCGCGGAAGAATACATCATGGTGGGATCAAGAAAGCTTTCGAAAAATTCGTTGCTGAGATCGTAATGTGCCGAGATATTCCGACGCGACCCTTCTAGGTCGTTAGCGTTGAAGCGATGTAATACTCGCGTAGCAATTTTTCTGAACCAGGACTGGCCACCATCCACACCATCGAGGATGTGCAGGTTCAGAACTATTACGCGTACTAAGGTCACTAGGTCGTCGGACTTCCAGTGCTGCCACATAAATGATTCGCCACAGCCGATACTCCCATTTCGTAGTAAATCGGCATAGAAGGCGGGATTAAGCACGGTGATGCGACCTTCCATGGCCGAGTCATCGGACTGACCGAAGCGCATCACCTTGTCGCCATCCTCCAGAACAATGCGTCCGACCTCCAGCTTTTTCAGCACGCCTAGAACAAACTTTTTAGCAAAGCGTTCGAGTGTAACGCCATGAGTTTTTTTCTGTGCAATCAGTTTGTCGGAATTCAGAACCATAGTTTTCATTGGATGGGAGTTCTCCTTCAATGTTTATTGGATGCCGTTGAACGGTGTTTGAACAAAGGAATTTTTTTTAGGAATAGTCTTAGTGCCTGCCAGTGTATGGCGGCAGCGACTTTAAGGGTCATTAAAGGAAAGCGGAGCAATACTCTATTCATGGATTTTGTGTTCAACTCGACTCGGTGAAGAGAAAGTGTGGCGCTAAATACCTGCTCAGTGCTGTTCCAGTTTTCTAAATGGATTCTGATTGAAGAGTCGGGAGTTTTGCTTTTCCAGTGATAGCGCATCTGCATTGGCATAAACGGTGACACGTGCAGTCGTTTGTCGAATTGGTGACGCTGGAAAGGGCTGTTCTCCGAGCAGGGAATGACATAGTGAATTTTTTCTTTCCAGGGCGTGTTGGTGACCTCCGCCACGATATAGCGCAAATTTTCTCGTTGGTCGAAACAATAATAGCAACTGATTGGGTTGATCATGAATCCGAAGTATCGAAGATTGCACAGGAGGCGAATAGGGCCATCGATCATGACTCCCGTAGCTTCATGGACACAGTCTCTGACTGCCTGGCTAGTCGTTATATTGCTAGGGCCAATAAAATCATTGCGCCGAAATTGCGCGGGGGAATAGTGGCTTGTTGACCACCAGTGAGAAAGTGAGAAAACAGTGTCAAGTTCGTCTAAATCCAAATACATCATAAAGACGCGATACTCGAAAAGATGAGATCGAGGCTGCAGGCGATGATGCCGGATCGTTCCCTCATAAATGGCGCTTGCCATTGTGGTGGAGGCTGAGGGCATGTGTTGTGACGAAGCTGGGTTCATAGCGACTAAAACCTAGTGACGTAACCGATTGTTCACAAAGTTGACCAAGCTTCCCAGTACGGGAACATGTTGGTAAACCATTGCGCCTAAGTCGTAGAAGTCTTCTTGATAATAAATGCGGTCGGTGAAGCGCACAAATGTGCTGCCTCGTAAGGTAATCTCTTTGCCGCTAGCAATTGAGGGATGCTGAAAGTGCATCAGCCAATTAATGCTGGCGCAGTTTTCATTATTCACATCCTCAGTATACTCGAATGTGATTTTGTGGGAGTTCGCATAGAGGCCCTTAATATAACTTTTAAGTGCAAGTATCCCGAGGACGTTATGCACGGGGTCGCGAAACTCTATATCTTGAGTGTAGATTCGGTCTAAGCGTTCCATGTTGGTCTCTTTACCATCCTGGTAGAAGTTCTTAAACTCATTCAAAAGAGATAGTTTGCGTTTGTCCGTTAGTTGTCTATTTTCAGTCACGGTTACAATTCTCGGTGTTGGCAATAGGTAGCTTTTTGGTTGAACGTCGTCCGGCGGCCTTGGCTGCCATTGAGTATGAATAGATTACGTCGGTTAGATTTGATCAGATCAGAACAAAGCCGTGGTGCTAGCAAATGGGTATTTATCTGTGTCATTGTTGATCTAGGGGCTTTTTGAGTGCGTACTAAGGCTAGAAGGAAGTATTGATAACCCTGAGTTGGTGGCGATTGGGCCTTAGCCATAAATAAGAAAAAAGGATTCGTGTGGGTAGCAAAGACGAAATCAACGGTAAGACAACAAATGCCTCAAAGGGTGTGCAAGATACGGTGGATCCGTGGGAAAGCGCATTGCATAAAGTGGCGTTGTCGGCCGATAGAGCGGCGTTTCAGTGTTTGTTTGAACATTTCGCTCCGCAAATTAAGGCTTTCTTGATGAAGGGCATGTCCTCTTACGCTGATCGAAGTCAGGCAGAGGAGATGACGCAAGAGGTAATGATCAAAGTGTGGAATAAAGCCGCCTCGTTCAATGCAAGCAAAGCGAGTGTGAATACTTGGATTTTTACAATTGCTCGTAATACGCGAATTGATTTTATTCGGCGAAATACTAGAGCGCAGCGCAAGATAGAAATTGAAGATATATGGCATGAGGCCGATTCTCCTGAGCCCGTAGTGGAGTTTCAGCAACGCCGCGTCGAGGTGCAAATACGCGGTGCGATGTCGACGCTTCCTGCAGAGCAGGCGCTGGTGTTGGAAAAGGCCTTTATGGAAAGCAAATCCCATAACGAAATAGCCGAAGAATTAGGTTTGCCACTGGGTACGGTGAAATCCCGTATTAGATTGGCGCTCAATAAGCTCCAGATACTCATAGATCGCTAAACCGACAGGTATTGACATGGTTTCATATCATCCCGACTCAAGATTTTTAACTGACTTTGCCAGCGCTAATTTACCCATGGCGCAGGCGATGTGTGTGTCAGCGCATCTTGAATTCTGTGGCAAGTGCCGCGCCCACATACAGCAGCTAAAAGAGATTGGAGGCCATTTGCTTGCGCAAATAGAGCCGGTTGAGGTGGAGGCGCATAGCTTTGAAAGCTTGATGGCGCGTATAGCGACTGGCGAGCAGCCTCAGGCTATGGCGTCGGAGCTAGCGCTTAATGAGCCATCGCCCGATGTTCTTCCTAAATCTTCATCAGACATGTTTTTACCTAAAGCGGTGCGGCGTCTTTCCAATGGCAGCCTAAATAACCTTGGTTGGGCTCAATTTGGCAAAGAGCTGCGCATTGCGCCATTGCCAATCGTTGGGGAGGTCTGTGAGACCTCAATCTACGATATTAGGGCGGGTGGAAAAATGCCTGAACACGAGCATCGGGGCGAAGAGATCACCGTGTTGCTTAAAGGCAGTTTTTCTGACGCCGAAGGGACTTATACCCGTGGCGATTTCGTGGTTCGCAATGCTGGCGAAACGCACCAACCAACGGCGACCCAAGACACTGATTGTATTTGTCTGGTCTGCCTTGAAAGCCCCGTGCGCCCCAAGGGATGGTTCTATCGCTTGCTTGAGCCCTACATCCAATATCGCTTGCATAGCTTAAAGCGTAGCGCAGCGAATCAATCTGCATAACAAATCCTCTGTAATCCTCGCTTTACTCTAATCTGACAGCCAAGAAGCAGCCTCTTTTATCGATTTAAGAGGCTTGCTCGGGCATAATGGGAACTCAATTATTTAAGGAGTTTTCCATGGCCACAGCTACAGCCCGTCACATACTTGTTGAAACAGAAGCCCAATGTATTGAATTAAAAGACCGCATTGTTGCAGGCGAAGATTTTGGTGCTATTGCAAAAGAGCACTCATCATGTCCTTCACGCGCACAGGGTGGAGATCTTGGAAGTTTTGGTCCAGGCCAAATGGTGAAAGAGTTTGATCAAGTGGTATTCAGTGCCGAACCTAATACAGTTCAAGGTCCTGTTAAAACACAATTTGGTTACCATCTGCTAGAAGTCACTAGTCGTACTGCCTGATTCCGAGGCTAAATCATGACTCATTCTCCTCCTGAATTTGATATTCAGGATGTAAGCGTAGAGCAAAGAACCTCAGAATATCGAGGTTTTTTTGCCATCGATAAGTTCACGCTTAGGCATAAACTCTATGCGGGTGGGTTTAGCGATTCCTTTGATAGGGAGTTGTTTATGCGAGCCCCTGCTGCAGGGGTTCTGCTTTATGACCCGAAGTTGGACTCTGTGGTGCTAGTCGAGCAGTTCCGAATCGGGGCATTGCTTGAGGCGCAAGAGAAGGGCTCGAGCCCTTGGTGCTTAGAGGTGGTGGCAGGAATACTGGCTCCCAATGAAACAGCCGCAGAGCTTTCGCGACGTGAAGCAATGGAAGAGGCCGGTTGTGAAATTCATGCCTTGGAGCCCATTTGCGAGTACTACAATAGCCCTGGCGGGAGTAACGAGCGCATCAATCTTTACTGTGGGCAGGTCAATGCGAGCAATGCTGGCGGGATCTACGGTCTCGCAGATGAAAACGAAGATATTCGCGCGCTTGTGCTATCGTTTGATGAGGCTTGGTTAGCATTACAAGCGGGACGTATGAATAACGCTATGGCCATAATAGCCATGCAGTGGTTGTTCATAAATCGAAATGAGCTCAAAGAGCGCTGGTTAAAAGACGGAAACTTAGCGGGATGAAGACTTCTCAGTACCGTATTGATCTTGTTCGGCAAATGGCTGATTGTGATGCGAACTTTATTCGTTTACTAAAGCTGATGCCTGAACTAGAATCGTTCAGAGAGCGTTGTTGCCAATTAGGACAAACGTGTCTCTCTAGTAGTGAAAAATTGCATGATTATGCGCAAACGTCTAGAAACGAGACGAATGTAGAGCCTTCGAAGCGCGTCGCTGAAGAGTATGTAAGAGATTTCCTGCTAAGCGCGACGAATGAGGAAACTGAGCAAAAAGTTCGTATCAGCGTGGTTGAAGTGTTTCGCTATACGAGCACGCTGTCTATACAGCAACTCACTAGAGTGAGTGATTGGATCGATCCTCCTGGTATTCTAGTGCGTGTGTATCATGACGCATCAACAGCCGAAGCCGTCGCCTATCAAGGGCATAAAGCATTCCTTGCGAAGTATGCGATACCTAATCCAACGATGTACCATCAGGATGAGAAGAGACAGATAAATGAATTTCTCGGCGAGTGGCTGAGCCTGTGTTTGCAGGCGGGCCGCAGCGTCAAAACTCCCACATTTACCTGCGCTGCCTAAATTATGACAAGAAACTCCAAGGACGCAGCAATTAGAGTGGTTCAGATTACGGATACGCATCTGTTTCGTGATCCTACGGCTAATCTCTTGAAGCTCAATACTCAAGATAGCTTTGAGAAAGTGCTCGAGCTGATTCACTCCAATGAAAAGGCAATTGACGTGATTCTTGCGACTGGAGATATCGCGCAAGACGCCTCCGTCGAGGCCTATGAGCGATTCGCGCAAGCGATGCAAGACTTCGATGCCCCATTCTTTTGGATTCCAGGAAACCACGACCGCCGTCGCGTCATGCAAGAGCTAAGCCTCTACAAAGACGCTTTTTGTGGCACGACAAAGATTGAGAATTGGCAAGTGGTGCTATTGGACTCCAGTGTTAGCGGTGAGGTGCACGGGTTTCTGAGTGATCGTGAGATCGAGCATCTTGCGAAGAATCTACAGGAATCTGCGGATTCTCCCGATATTGAACATGCTCTAATTTGCCTACACCATAACCCTATTCCAGGGTCTGCCCATTGGATGGAAGGGATTGGTCTGCACAATGACAAAGAGTTCTTAGCGTTGATCGACCAGTATCCCCATGTCCGCGCCGTTGTGTATGGGCACATACATCAAGAATTAGATTTTGTCCGCAATGATGTGCGCTTTTTCTGTACTCCCTCAACCTGTATCCAATTTAAGCCTCAGGTAGAGGATTTCACGCTAGACAATGTGAACCCCGCTTATCGATGGTTTGAGCTTTATCCCGATGGCAATATTGAAAGTGCTATTGAGCGAGTCACAGGATACGAGTTCGAAGTAGACCACTCCTCGACAGGTTACTGATGCAAAGAATGCGTACTGATCCATTTTTCCTACTTTATCTGCACGGTTTCAATAGCTCTCCCATTTCTAGCAAAGCGCGTATCACCTACGATTATTGTGTCCGCAATGGATTGGCTGATTGCATTGCCATCCCTGAGCTTCCCCATATTCCGGCGTTAGCGATGGAGCAAATGTGCGCGATCATCGAGCGTCAGAGCGTTCCTGTGGTAGTGATAGGAAGCTCCCTTGGCGGATACTATGCGACCTATTTGGCAGAAAAATACGGTTTGAATGCAGTGCTTATAAATCCTGCGGTCAACCCCGCTGATCTATGGCACGAACATCTTGGGATGAATCGCAATTATTATTCCGGCCGTGAGTATGAGATCACACAGGAGCACGTTCTACAGCTTCGTGATATTGATACCCCCAAAATCCAACATCCAGAAAAATTCATGTTGCTAGTACAGACAGGTGATGAGACGCTTGATTATCGGCTAGCGGTAGATAAATACGAGTCCTGCAAGAGTATAATTCAGGAAGGCGGCAACCATAGCTTTTTAAACTACGCAGACATGCTGCCCGACATTTTTCAGTTTCTCGCGACACCTCATTGAATTCGCGAGATAGTATTTAGAGATATAAAATTAATGAGTAATTCTTATAACGCCGATGCCATTGAAGTCCTTACGGGACTAGACCCGGTTCGAAAACGTCCTGGGATGTACACCGATACCACTCGCCCTAACCATCTTGTCCAAGAAGTTCTCGACAACAGTGTCGATGAAGCTCTAGCGGGACACGCCAAAACAATCACTGTCGAAATGCACAAAGATGGTTATGTCGAGGTCACGGACGATGGCCGCGGAATGCCAGTGGATGTGCATCCGGAAGAGAAAGTGAGCGGGGTCGAATTGATCCTTACGCGCTTGCATGCGGGTGGAAAGTTTTCTAATAAAAACTATCAGTACTCTGGTGGTTTGCATGGGGTTGGTGTCTCCGTTGTTAATGCTTTGTCTAAACACCTTGATGTCATCGTTCGTCGAGATGGCACCGTCTATAAAATGAAGTTCGCAGATGGCGAAAAAGTATCAGAGCTGACCCCAATAGGGAGTGCGCCTAAGCGCATGACCGGCACCACTGTGCGCTTTCTCCCTGACGGAAGCTATTTCGATTCAAGCAAAATTTCGATTACGCGATTGAAACACGTGCTGCGCGCCAAGGCTGTTCTGTGCTCTGGATTGCGCGTGGTGTTCATCGATAACACGGTGGATGTTGAAAAGAGTCAAAGCGAAGAGTGGCTGTTTGAAGAAGGCTTGGCGGATTATCTAACGCAGTCAACTCACGGCTGGGAAGTGTTGCCGTTAACGCCTTTCCTAGGCTCTATGCAGGGCAAAAGCGAGGCGGTCGATTGGGCGGTGCAGTGGTTGCCAGAAGGAGGCGATATAACCGCAGAGAGTTATGTGAACCTGATTCCTACAGCGCAAGGAGGCACTCACGTAAACGGTTTGCGTACCGGCCTATTGGATGCGTTGCGCGAGTTCTGTGAATTCCGCAATTTGTTGCCCAGAGGAATCAAACTTAGCCCAGAGGATGTTTGGGAGCGTTGTTGTTATGTGTTGTCGGCTAAAATCATTGAGCCACAATTTTCAGGGCAAACTAAAGAACGGCTTTCATCTAGGCAATGTGCCGTATTTATATCAGGCGTTGTAAAAGATTCTTTCAGCTTGTGGTTGAATCAACATACCGATGAGGCCGAATTACTAGCAGAGCTTTGTATCAGTAATGCGCAAAGTCGTTTAAAGGCGAGCAAGAAAGTCGAGCGTAAGAAAATAACGTCGGGCCCTGCGTTGCCTGGAAAACTAGCAGACTGTTCGACGCAAGATGTTATGGCCGGCGAACTATTTCTCGTAGAGGGAGACTCAGCTGGAGGCTCTGCGAAACAAGCACGAGATCGTGAAACTCAGGCCATCATGCCTTTGCGCGGAAAGATACTGAACACTTGGGAAGTGGACTCCAATGAGATCTTAGGGTCACAAGAAGTTCATGACATCGCCGTCGCTTTGGGAGTAGATCCAAGTTCTAATGATCTGGAAGGTTTGCGTTACGGAAAAATATGCATCTTGGCGGATGCGGACTCCGATGGGCTCCACATTGCGACATTGCTTTGCGCATTGTTTGTTCGACACTTTAGGCCATTGGTTAGCGCAGGGCATATTTATGTCGCGATGCCACCCCTCTATCGAATAGACGTGGGTAAAGAAGTGTATTACGCGCTAGATGATCAAGATAAAGACGGAATACTAGATCGAATAATAGCGGAAAAGAAAACAGCAAAACCTAATGTGCAGCGTTTCAAAGGACTGGGTGAAATGAACCCATTGCAGTTGCGCGAAACTACCATGAATCGAGATACTCGCCGCTTAGTTCAGTTGACTCTCAATGATGAAGTGGATGCGAAATCAACAGACGAGATGATGGATATGTTGCTCGCGAAGAAACGCGCGCCCGATCGTAAATCTTGGTTGGAAAGCAATGGTAATTTGGCAGATTTTGCTGAATAGCCACACATCCAATTATTGCTCACATAATCAGATATAAAGCAGAAAGAACATGACTCAAAATATTACAGTGAACGAGGATGGCGTAGAACAAATCTCCTTGAGTAATTACTCGGAACAGGCGTATTTGAACTACTCCATGTACGTTATCAACGATCGCGCTTTGCCGCATATCGGTGATGGTTTAAAGCCAGTGCAACGACGCATTATTTATGCGATGTCCGAGCTCAGCCTAAAATCTACGGCTAAGTTTAAGAAATCTGCTCGTACTATCGGGGATGTTATTGGTAAATTTCATCCGCACGGGGATTCAGCGTGTTACGAGGCGATGGTGCTTATGGCGCAGCCTTTTAGTTACCGCTATCCACTTGTAGATGGTCAAGGTAACTGGGGATCGCCGGACGATCCGAAATCGTTCGCCGCAATGCGATACACCGAATCAAAGCTACGCAAGTATGCAGACGTCTTGTTGGCGGAACTTGAGCAAGGGACAGTCGATTGGAAGCTGAACTTCGACGGCACATTAGAAGAGCCGCAAATTCTTCCTGCACGCCTTCCTAATGTTTTACTCAATGGAGGTAGTGGCATTGCGGTAGGCATGGCCACAGATATTCCTCCGCATAACTTACGTGAAGTCGCTAGTGCTTGCATCCATCTGCTGGAAAGCCCGAATGCTTCCGTCGCAGATCTGCTCACGCATATCAAAGGGCCTGACTACCCAACGGCGGCGGATATTATAAGCTCGCCACAGGATATCGCGACCTTGTACGAAACAGGGAAGGGGTCAATAAAAGCCCGAGCGGTTTATCAAATTGAGAATGGCGATATCGTAATTACTGCATTGCCCTATCAAGTCTCTGGCGCAAAAGTGCTCGAGCAGATTGCAGCGCAAATGCAGAAGAAAAAACTGCCGATGGTGGTCGATTTACGTGATGAGTCAGATCACGAGAATCCAACGCGCATCGTTGTTGTGCCGCGCTCGAACCGTATTGATACCGAGGCGCTGATGTTGCATTTGTTTGCATCGACAGACCTCGAGAAAAATTATCGCGTTAATTTCAACATGATCGGAACAAATGGCCGTCCTCAAGTGAAGGATCTGCGCTCACTGCTGAAGGAGTGGTTAGAGTTCCGCACCGAAACAGTGCGTCGGCGTTTGCAAAATCGTTTGGATCGAATTTTGAAGCGTTTGCATATTTTGGAAGGTTTGCTCGTTGCCTTTCTTAATATAGATGAAGTTATCCATATTATCCGCACAGAGGAGAAGCCGCGCGAAGTATTAATGGAGCGGTTTGGCATCAGTGAGGTACAAGCCGAATCGATTCTAGATCTCAAGCTGCGACATCTAGCAAAGCTAGAGGAAGTGAAAATTCGCGCCGAGCAAAGCGAGCTAGATGCTGAGCGCGATCGTCTAGAGCAGATACTGGCTTCGGCAGCGAGACTCAAAACTTTGATACGCAAAGAGATCATCAAGGATGCCGAAGAGTTTGGCGATGATCGATGCTCCGCGATAGTGACTCGAGTAGAGGCGCAGGCATTTAGTGAAACAGAGTTGTTGTCTGCAGAGCCATTAACAGTGGTCTTGTCCGAAAGAGGATGGGCGCGTGCGGCCAAAGGGCACGAGGTCGATCCGACAAGTTTGCAGTATAAGTCGGGTGATGGCTTCAAGTTCTCTGCAAAAGGGCGAAGTAATCAGAACGCAATCTTCATTGATTCCACCGGGAGGGCTTACTCTCTCGCCGCGCACACGCTTCCTTCCGCTCGCGGACAGGGCGAACCTCTCACGGGCCGTCTCACACCTGAGTCGGGTGCTAGTTTCGAAGGAATCTTGATGGGAGATGAATCCCAACGTATTTTATTAGCCAGTGATGCTGGTTATGGCTTTGTCACAAAAATCGCCGATTTGCAGAGCAAAAATAAATCGGGGAAAAGCGTCCTTAAGCTTCCAGTGGCGAGCAAAGTGTTATCTCCGATAGTCGTGACTGACTATGAGCAAGATCTGGTAGTGGCCATTACAAACGAAGGTCGCATGCTAAGTTTCCCACTTTCTGAGCTTCCAGAGTTGTCTCGTGGTAAGGGCAATAAAATTATTAGCATCCCTACAGCGCGTGCAAGTGAGCGCGTTGAGTTTGTAGTTGCTCTATGTGTATTGGGAGAGAAAGATTCGCTAACAATACATGCTGGGCGTCGCCATTTGAGTATGAAAATCTCTGATCTTGAGCATTACCGTGGTGAACGCGGCAGACGTGGGAACAAACTGCCTCGAGGGTTCCAGAACGTCGATCGAGTTGAGGTGACTTGATCGATTATAGGTTTTGCGGCAAAAACCCTTTATTAAACTAGCAACGTAATCATACAAGTTGTTATTCTCCTGTATTCACTTCCTGTCGGTTGAGAATAAAAACAAGATTAGGAGAAGGGTTTTTGCAATTTCGCGGTATCTTTGTCATCTGCGCAATGTTGATCAGCTTGATTTTTCCAAGCACGGTACTAGCGCAAGAAAACCAGAAAGTTGTGTTGCAGTTGCAATGGGAGCATGAATTCCAGTTTGCAGGCTACTATGCGGCTCAATGGCAGGGCCTTTATCGCAATCAGGGTTTAGACGTCGAGATTAGGTCGGCGTTTAATGAAGAGTTAGAATATAACCCTCCTGATCAAGCGCTCATTAGCGGGGCTGCTGATTTTGCAATCGGTGGAATCGAAACCTTGGTAGCCCGTGGCAAGGGCGAAAAAATTGTTGTTTTAACCCCTGTCTTCCAAAACTCTCCTTTAGCTGTCTTCAGTTTAGATTCAACTCCCATCAATACGCTTGAGCAGTTGCGCCAACTACGCATTGCGGCTGGGCGTAATGAATTCTCCAAAGCACAAGTTCAAGCGATGTTTCTTGCAGTGGGGATTGATCCGAGCACCATCGTATTTGTGGATGAAGCGCCCACCATTGAGAATCTAATGGATGGGACGGCAGATGCGATAATCAATTATGACATCTCTGCAATACATCGGGCAGAAGAATTAGGGGTCTCACTGAATGCCTTGTATCCAGATGACTATGGGGTCAATTTCTATGGGGATGTGCTGTATACGACTGAAGATGTCATAGAGCGAGACCCTGAACTTGTGCGGCGGTTCGTCCAAGCTAGCCTTGATGGCTGGCGTTATGCTCTCAACAACAAAGAAACAATAGCCGATCGAATTTCAGCGGAATTACCCCGTTATCGGTATGTTGTTAACGATATCTTCAGCTATAACCGCTTATTCGCTGAGCGTATTGACGACTATATGCTGTTTCCCCTTGTGCCGTTGGGGTACAACCAAATCGAACGTTGGCAAACCGCTTATCTGCTATTGAATCAACTAGGCTATATTGACGAAACATTTAGTGTTGATGAATTGCTCAGCCCAGTTGAGGTCGCTACTCAAAACGACGTGTACAGTGCGGTTTGGAGCCTAATTGCAGGTTGTGTGCTCGCGTTAATCGTGTTGATGATTTTTATACGAAGTCCGCAAACGCGCTTAATAGTGGCGTTGCCTTTTTTGTTCTTGATAGCGGAGCAATTGATAGAGCTGCGCTATCGCACTCTATTATTGGATGAGCAGCGTATCAATGTGGCTGAAAAGCTCAGTACTGTGCGCTACCAACTTGAAAGCCGGCTATCTAACAACCTTTCCTTGATTAATGGCCTCGCAGCCTTTGTCTCCGCAAATCCAGATTTTACAGATACAGAGTTTGAAACCTACGCGGCCAATGTTCTTGAGCGCGAGCCTGCGCTCATTAATCTTGCTATCGCTCCGGATCTGATTGTTAGTCATATCTATCCCCTTAGAGGCAATGAGGCGGCACTTGGATTGAACTATAGAGAGAACGCAGATCAGTCTGATTCGGTTAGCCGGACAGTGCTTACGGGCGCTTTAACGATAGCCGGACCATTAGAGCTCGTTCAAGGCGGCACGGCATTCGTTGGCAGAGCGCCTGTTTATACCGTCGATAGCTCGGGCGAGCGTCAACCCTGGGGGATAGTGTCTGCGCCAATATCGGCCGCGAGTATCTATTCCGATAGTAGCCTTTTTGACCCGCGCCCAGGATTGGACATTGCAATACGGGGGCGCGATGGACTTGGAGAAGAGGGTGACGTGTTCTTCGGTGAAGAGTCTGTGTTCTCCAACCCTAACGTCGTCACTATGCCCGTGGTGCTTGGGGGCGGGAGTTGGCAGCTTGGTGCGTATGAACTGCAAGATGTGTCCGTGGCTAACCGTGGTGTACTGCTACTGCGGTTTGTGGGCGTTATTCTATGTATCTTGTCCATTATCGCGATTTTCCTGCGGTCACGGGCAAAGAGCAAAGAGGAGGCCTACGAACAACTGATATTTCGCAATGAGCAATTTTTGAGGGAAGTAGAAACCGTTTCTCGAGTAGGAGGGTGGCGTCTAGATGGTGAAGGGGTCTTCACCGAAGTGTCTGATCAGTGCATGCAAATATTAGGAGTGTATTCGGGCGCGGGCGTACTCACGCTAGATGAGGTCTGTGCACAATTTACGGGGGAGACGGCAAAAATGCTAAAAATGCTGTTGAACCGCGCTAAACAGAACAATCACAGTTTTGACACCGAGCTGCGCTTAGAAAGGATCAATAAGGGCGAAACGTGGCTGCACATACGGGGGGAGATGATAGAGCTTCCTGGCGATCGACGAGAGTTAGTAGGGGCTATTCAAGACATCACGAAAGCGAAAGCAGCCGATAGGCTCATAGAGTATCAAGCGAATTACGATGCGTTGACAGGCCTGGCAAACCGCAGTCTATTGCGAGATCGATTGAATAGCGCCTTGGCCATGTCTAAGCGGGCGAACACTAAACTGGCTGTGCTTTTTATTGATCTTGATAACTTCAAGTCAGTGAACGACAACTTAGGTCATGATGTCGGGGATGAAGTGCTCGTAGAGGCGGCATCGCGTATTAAGCACTCCGTTCGCGAGGTCGATACGGTCGCCCGCTATAGTGGTGATGAGTTTATCGTTGTGTTGAGGGACGTGTTCTCAGAGTCTGCAGTTTGTCGCATTGTCGATGACATCGTGGCGAAAGTGGGAGACACCTTCAAAGTGGGAACTCACCAAATTCACTGTGGCGCGAGTGTAGGGATCGCCTTCTATCCCGATGACGCGCTTGATTCAGAAACCCTGATTATTAAAGCCGACCAGGCAATGTATGAAGTTAAAAAGGATGGGCGAAATGGTTGGCAGTTCTATACGCAAGAGATGCAACGAAAATCTGAGAAGCGCCACAGCCTATATAACGAGTTGGTTTCCGCTGTAAACAACAAAGAACTAAGCGTTTATTATCAGCCAATCTACAGCTATAAAGAAGATCGTATAGTGGGCTGTGAGGCGTTAGTGCGATGGAAGCGTGCTGACGGAAGCTTCATTCCTCCTGATGAGTTTATTCCGCTCGCCGAGGAAAGTGGTCTAGTGATTCGTATCGATCACTTCGTCTTGAAAACTGCGCGTGACTTTATCAGTAACCTAAACACTGAGTGTGGGCTCAATATCGGTGTTTCAGTCAACGTTTCGGCGCGCTTGCTTTATATGCGTGATGAATCCTCGCAAGCATGGTTCTACGAAATTAAGGCTCCTAGCAATACCCCTATCACTGTCGAGATAACAGAGCGTATTCTTGTTGAAGATGCGACAAGAGCCCTGCAGGTTTTGAATGACCTAAGTGCCTCGGGAATTCAAATATCGATTGATGATTTCGGTACTGGATACTCTGGTCTGAGTTATCTTTCTCGGTTCCCTGTTAATGCTTTCAAAATTGATCGTTCATTTGTCGATAAAATTGGGAAACTGAAAACAGAAGAAGCGCTGATTGAGACGATGCTGCTAATGGCAGAGAAGCTGCAAATTAAAGTGGTTGCAGAGGGGGTAGAAACACAAGAGCAGCTCGATTTTTTACGGCACCTCAAGTGTGATTTTTCTCAAGGCTACTTCATTGGCAGACCTATGCCGGATTCGCAGTTTCGTGAGCACCTTCTTGATAGTTTGTCAGGGGATTGAAGGTTGTCACATATTTGTAGGAACATTTGTAGGAATTATGAACCCTCTCACTTTTAGTTAGAGCCTGAACGGTCAATAACTAACAAATCTTTCGTCTATTATCGCGAGTTTCACTCGCGAATCGTTGAACATCATTTGTCCTCCACTATAAGCTGAACAAAGTTCAGCCAATGCGTTTTGCGACTATTGCATTGCATTGAGCTGATCACATCAACTTAAAGGCCGTTTTCTCTTGTGTTTCTAACAAACACTCTAGGCCTTTAAACACTCAGCTTGTTTTAGAGGATTTATCATGACTGCACAAACAGTAGTAAGCACCGTTGTACCTTCCCATCCACTTCCTATCCAAATGCGTCCAGCAACACGCTTGTTGAAAAAACAAGTTGTAGAGCATTCCTCTACGGGAATGTTGAACGAAATGATAAAAGAAAAACTTGGTGAAGATTATAAACTCAAAACTTATTTTGGTGATGAGGTTACTGGGATGAATGAGGCAACAGTAGATGATCTGGCCGAGTGCTATATGAATGTCTTTAATGAGAGTTGGGGCGAGTCATGGACACACAGTTCGGCAAAAAGCGAAATCACTCATAGCCTACGCAATGACCCCGATCGAATTCCGTTGATCTCATTGTTGTATAAGGGCGATGCCATAATCGGCTTTTGTTGGGTGCTTTTAATGAATAAGGCTGCAATGAGTAAAGAACACGATATGCCTTGGGAGCTTTCTGAGTCTGAAAAAGACAGCGGAATGACTATTTCAAACTACTGGCTTACCGAAGTAGTTAAGAAAGATCGCATCATGTTTATTAAAGAGTTGGGGGTTCTGAAGGAGTTTAGGCAAGTAGTATCTCCGTTTCTGTCGATTCCTATTTTGGAGCGTTCAGCCCAAATGGGCTATGATGTGGGCTTCTTGTGGACAAACGTGAACAGTAAAGCGTTTAAGTGGGGATTAGGCGTAGGCTATTCTCCAGTACACTTCTTCATTACCAATAATCTATTGCTGATGTATGGCAGCGTACAAGGCTCTTTGAAAGCTATGCGCAATGTGGTTGAAGCCTCATTCAGCAAACAAAGTCAGTATTATATGATTAACAACATCAACAAATATCTGTTGAAAGGAGAGGCACGAAACTTTAAGTGATTAGACTCACGCACTTCCCTTATCCAATAAGGATAGGGGATAGCCTCTGGGAGAGTGTCTCCCAGGTGGGCGTGTGTCGTAAGCTAGAGGGTTTCGGTTAGGGCAATGAATTATATTTTTATCCCTAACGCCATCGCGCTTCTAATCTTGGGCTTGTTCACTTGGCGGCAGAATCCAAGCCGTTTGTCTGCTACGTACTTAGTGACAAACGTCTCTATAGCCATTTGGGCCTTGTGCTATATGTTACTGCATGAGTTTCAGTCCGTAGTGCCAGTGAACCTCGTGTCACAGATACAACTTGTCGCAGCATTGATGTTTGGCAATGGTCATTTTGACATTAGTTTGCGTTATCCAGACCCAACAAGACTGCTAGGCAGGACTCTACGCTGGTTGAATATCGCTGTTTTTTCGACATTGTCAGTGTTGATCGTGTTTACAGATGTGGTATCGCGGGCCGTGCTGGAAGAGGGGAGCGTCGTATTTGTCGATGGCCCTGGATACGCAGTCTACGCCTTGTACTTAGTGTTCTTGGGCGTTGCTGTCATCACCAATCTAATCATTAGCTATCGACGCTATCCTACTTACCGAACCCGTGTAGGCTATATGCTAGCGGGGATGGCGCTATTTATAGCTTTCGGAATCATTTTTGATCTAGTGCTAGTCGTCATGGGTAACTATGATTGGTTGGTACTAGGCCATTTAGGGTCTATTTTCCCTTCCTTATTCTTTGCCTATGCGTTTAGTAAGTATGATTTGCTCGATATGCAGATGGTTGTGGATCGTTATACGGCCAAACTGATTGTGGGTGCATTAGCCATACTCAGCCTTTACCTCTCATTCCAAGTGTCCTTTACCTCTCCTAGTATCAGTTTGATACTAATCTGCGTTATAGCCCTTCTGTGGGCCTTTAACGCCAATCGGTTCGAGTTGTTCCTAGTGAGTACCGCAAGGCGGCGTTTTGTCCGCAATTGGTATGAGCCTGAAGACATTCTCAACCGGCTTGCCGAAAAGCTCGAGTTAATCAAGAATCGCGCCGAGATCTTTCATACGCTTAGTGCTGAGGTTGATGATGTCTTTGAGCTTGAGACAATTCAGCGAGTCGTCGCTATAAGAGATAACGATGAGAACCTTATCTCTTATGGGCTCTATAACAGCGAAAGCGCAAAGGCTCAGTTAGTATTCCCCGCAGACGATGCCTTCATATTGGAGTGTATCGAGCATCATGAGCTATCCCCGTTGTCTGATTTTTCGGACAGCCTGCAAAAACGGGTGACCGAATGGGGAAACCACACTGTTGAGAACACCATCGTGGTGCCTTTCTTTTCACCCGAATATCTCGAAGGGGCATTGATATTGGGTGAGCGCAGTAGTCAGGAAGAGTTCAGCGTAAAGGACAAGCAGTTCTTATCTCGGCTAGTGCGATATGTGGCCGCGATTCTTTATCGATTAACTCCGTTTGAAAAGCTTGAGAAGCAATACTTCGATAATCAGCGTCGCCTACATCAGGCTGAAATACAGCTGGTTCGAGGCGAGAAAACGCGAGCGATCGCCCATGCTACACGGCAGGCGCACCACGAAATTCGCACCCCTCTCAATATTATCCGAATGGCCGCCAATCGTATTAAGAACCCAGAGAGCATTGAGAAGTACAAAAAAGTCATTGAAGAGCAAATTGATAGGGCGATGGAAATTGTCGAGGAGACGTTAATCATCACCGACGGCGAGGAGGGCGATGAGGAAAGGATTCAAGAGGTTGACGTCAATCTCATACTGCAGCGAAGCTTGAAGCTCCAGCAAGAAGGCCCCCATAAGCATGTGCTCGAGCTATTGGAGGGCGACCCTGCGGTCCTTGGCGTCCCAGGTGAGATTCAAGTGCTCTTTAGCAATCTCATAAAGAACGCGCTAGAAGCAATGCCGGATGGCGGAACCTTAGGGATTCGTTCGTATATCGAGCTTGAAGAGTTGGTAGTGGTCATCTCTGATACTGGCTGTGGGATCGATAGCGCGTTGCGAGAAAAAATCTGGGAGCCCTACTTTAGTGGAAAAGTCACCGCGGTTGGGAACTCTACAGCAGGTAGAGGGTGGGGCCTGACGATCTGTAACCGTATTGTGACGGAGCACAAAGGAAGTATTCAATGTGAAAGCATTTTGGGAAAGGGGACACAGTTTACAGTGCGACTCCCTGTTATTCTTTAGAGCGTTTACTGCTGACTTTGTCCAACTCTCTTGCCCAGCGTTGATCACGTTCAATAAGTATTTCTCGTAGTATCTCTGCTTCTTTGTGTATGACTATTCGCTCTAGGAGTCCAAGCAGCTCTTCTTCTTCGAAAGGCTTCAGGATATAACCGGAGGCGAGCCCAAGAGTGGGGTTCTTCGCGAGTGTTTGGCGCTCTAAGTCGTTATAGGCGGTAAAGATCACAATGGGAATGTGGATCTTGAAAGGGCTATTGCCTTCTTCTATGCGAAGCGTCTTTAGGAACTGTTCACCATTCATTTTTGGCATCTGCCAATCTAATAAAATGCACGCTACACGATTGCTCAAGAAGTTAAAGCCGCGTTGGTGTGATTTAAGAATGGCTAGGGCTTGTTCGCCGTCGTAGGCAGCGATTGCTTCAAATTGCTGGGTTTCGTTGATAATCTCAACGACTAAGTCGGATTGTTGTCGGTCATCTTCTACGACTAAGATAAGAGGTTTGTTTTTCATATGCTTAGTGTCGCAAGGGGCAGGCAGTAAGGTCTATGTCTCAATTCAAACATAGATTACGTATTGGCACTAGACTGTTGATAAACGAATGCTGGGCCTTCAATTATGCCGGTCACAAGTGCCACTGGTAGATAGACCAATGCAATTAAGGTGTTGCACATAATGACAAGGTAAGGATAAGGAGCGTGACTAAATCGGTTCGTGATCTGGCTGTAGCTCATGGGCAATGAAGACCAAGAGTTTGCACCGACCTGGCCCATCAGCACTGCTGAAGTAAACTGGCGGTAATTGCGGTTTGGGTAACGCTTCCACTGCATGATCTGAGCGCGGTTGGCATCTAGCCAATATTCAAATACCGAAACGGCTTTAAAAAATAAGCCACCAATAACGCCATATACCAAGCTCCAAAGTAGCACTGGCGGTAGCTTTAAGGATGATTTTAAACCGTTCATATTCTGTTTGCTCTGTCTTGGTAATGCTCTGGCGTTGTTAAATTTGATCGGGCAGTAGTATACACTAGCGAGCAACGATGAAAAGTCAGATCGAGCAATTGCTCGAAACTATTTTAAAACTCTGTAGCCCATTAATGCAAGGTAAGTGACAAGGAGCTCCATGCAAAAATCGATCTATTTTGCCAAAGGCTTGTTAGTGCTTAGCTATGCATCGTTGTATCTGCTCATATTTATATTTGCGTCAAACGTCATTCAAACTTTTCTGTTACAAGCAGTCTTTAATATACTATTTATTGTGTTTGTAATTACCACGCAAGACAGATTATTTGCGGCATTCCTACAAGCCTTGGGTAGTTTTAGGGTCGATTCCGCTTTGAGAAGAATCGGCGGGATCGCCGAACTCATCGATAATCTTCACGAATACACAGAGCTAGATGATTTGCTTCGATATACCCAGACTAGCCTGAGCGCGCTTATGGGTGGGGCCGGCGCGACTATTTTTGTGGCACAAGATGTGAAGGATAGCGCTGACGATGCGGATAGTTTTTTACTGTGGTCCCAGCATGGCTTACAGAAAAAGCCCGACATGGAAAAAATCCTACAATTTTCGAAGAAAATGCAACGAAGTTTTTCATACGAAGATTCGCCCAGTGAGATCAAACCGGCATTTCAAGTCTATGGCGCGCAAATTGCTTTGCCAATTTTCTTTGGTAGAAAGATGTTGGCGCTACTATTGCTGCGAGACCCTTCGAATGTGTACAGCGAGTTAAATGAATTATTGGCGTTTTTCTCTCGGCAACTAGGTGTTGCGCTAGAGCGGATCACCAGCGAACAACAAAAGAGGTTGCGTAAAGAAATAGGGTTCAACGAGAAGACTGCAGCACTCGCGACTTTAAGTGCCACGATTGCACACGAGATGCGCACACCTCTTTCAGGAGTGCGTGCAAGCATAGGCGGTGTTGATTCCTATCTCCCAGAGTTAGTGGACGCATATCGATTTGCCTCTGCCAAAGACCCCGATCAGTTCCCGAGTATTCGAGCGGAGTTGTTAGAGGCATTAGCTGAGACGGGGCCGAGGATAAAGTCCATGGTCGACCAGGCTAATCATGTAATCGACCTTTTGCTAGCGAATCTTAATGATCAGCAAACCGATCGCGATAGTTTTAAGCGCTTCTCTATCAGCAGTGTGATTGAGAAGGCGTTAGAGCAGTATCCTTTTCGGCGTACCGAACGTGAAAGAGTGTCGTTGATATTGTCAAACGACTTTGATGTGCACGCTGAGCAATCGCTGTTGATTTATGTACTATTTAATCTCCTGAAAAACGCTCTCTACAGTATCGAGTCAGCTGGTCACGGCGATATCACGATTAAAGTAGAGTTTGGGAAGACGATTAATAAGTTAATATTTGAAGATACAGGCTTGGGCATAGAGCGTGAGATTTTGCCGTTGATCTTTGGTGGGTTCTTCACAACGAGAAACAACGGCACAGGAGCCGGCTTGGCATTCTGTCGTCGAACAATGCGCAGTTTTGGTGGGGAGATCAGTGCGACCTCTGAACTCGGGGTCTATACACGCTTCACACTTGAGTTCCCTATTCTAGGGGCTAATGTAAAAACTTCGTAAGCGCGCTAGGGGTATTAATGTGCTGGTCATAGGAGTGGATTTTCTCAGGCGTAAAGTTTCTAAGTAAACGCTTGGTCTGCTCTTTCTCTAATACAGCGCAATAATACGCCGACTCTTCTGTGATACGAGTGGCTGTGGTGTAGTAATTTTTCCAGTTGTCGTCTGTCAGTTCGTTAACGAGCGTATCGTTATCCGCGCAATGGAATAGGGGAATCATTGTTCCGGCTTGCAGTGCGTCAACAAGCGCGCTGGGAGAGTTTGCCGCGTGGCATTGGCGCAAGTTTTCAAGTAAATCAGAATGCGGAAGTATTAATAACAAGGACGCTTCTCCTTGTTCGGTGAGCATTAGGAATCCAGAATAGGGTTCATCCAATAAGTAGTATTCAACTATCTTATGTTGCTCTCTAACCGAGTTGAAAAAGCTAATAAACTCCGGGTCATTAATAAATCTACTTTGACTATTGGCAATGACAGGATCGGTAATGAGTTTAAAGCTCTTGCTGAAATAGTGTTGTTGCAAGTTGGCTATGGAGCGCTGAAGTTTATTTTCTAAGTCCTGGTCCTTCTTGCTTATAAATTGATCAATCAGGCCATCATTAAACGCCTGAACCGCAATTTCCGTGTCAGCCTGCCCGGTTAAAAGAATGCGCTTTATATAGGGATTGCTTAGGTTAGCGCATAGTTCTAGTCCGTTCATGGACGGCATTGAATAATCCACTACGACAACACTAGGCGTGCTGAAGCGATCAGCGTTGTAGACCTCTTTGTAAATCTCGTTAATGTCTATATGGGTCAGCGTGTCAGAATCAAATGGGCCGGTTTTATACGAGGAGTACACACGGCGTATGAGGTCGGCATGATGCTGAGCATTATTGATGTGCGTCAACGCTTGCCGTGCAGATTGAAACAAGCGATAGCTGAGGTCGCGCGGTAATATCAAACTGACTGCATCGAGAAAATCTGGATCATCATCCACAAGGATCACTTGTGTGGGGTAGTAGAAAAGGTGGCAGACTGGGTATTTATGATCCAAAATATTCTCCTTATAGATTCCATAGAATCTATGGGTACAGCTTACTGCCATCTCGCTAAGCACGCAAAGAGTGTCGTCAGAACGAGATTTCCTCTGCGAGAAGGTGCTCTACTTGCCTGTCCAGTAATGCCTTATAGTTAGGCATCGCTTCATCGACCAGCCAGGTCTTTATGAACTCGCCGTTCTTATCATCGACAACGTCTGTGAACTCTTCTGTTATAAGGCGGCTATCAGCGTCAGCCAGTAAATAAGCTGCTTCGCTAATGATCAGCATGTCTAGCGGCGCTTCTTTGCATATTTGTCTAGTCAGCGCCAAATTTTCGCCTGCAACGGTGTAAGTGTTTTGCTCTAGCGAGGAGAGTACGCCAGTGAGAAGTTCGCCGCAATGCAAGCCAGCTTTGAACTGCAATGTGGGAAGCCCTTGAGCTTCTAACTCTCTCGCTAACGTTGAGGTGATTTCAAGAAACAACAATGCCGCGCAAACAGCATGAAAGCAGTGTTCATCATCGGCTTGAGCGGCCCCGAACGTGATGAGAATTTCATCTCCTGCGCATTTTTCAATATTCCCATTGTAGAGCTTTGTCACTTTATGAATGTAGAAGTAATAGGTATTGAGTAGTTCGATTGTTTCTTGAGCTTCGTGTTGATGCAGTGCCGAGCGATAGTTGCTGATATTAATATTGACGATGCTGACGAACGCGCTGCCAGGACGACGGTAAACAGTTTCGCTGGCAGACTTAGGCGTGATTTTCGCCTCAGGTCCGAAAATTTCCTGACGGTTCTCTTCGTCTTCCAATTCGTAAATAAGCCGATTATAAAGTCGAATGACAGAGCCTACTTCGTCATCGCGTTCGCCGAAAGGACTAGGTTCCGGTTGCGCATGCCGAACACTTTGTATCGAAGCCGATAGCTGGTTAAGGGGAAAGCTCACAAAATGCTGAATCATTGCATAGATGACAGCAATGGCAGTGAGGGCCAATAGTATCAATGCGGCAATCATGAATATAAAGCTACGTGTGACACCTTGCTCAATATAATGTTGATCAAGATTGACTCTTACATACCCCGCTAAAGAATCTTGAAGGGCAATGGGGGCTACATAGGTGCCGAATAAACTTTCTCCAGCACTTGAGTTGGACGAGCCCGAAATCGCGATGACCTGATCTTCTATGCTGAGCACGGCTACCTGCGCGATGGCCGGCTCTCTCGTGAGCTGGTTCAGCAATACGTTCATGCTCACCATGTCGTTGGCTAACACGAGTTCGGTGACCAATATGGCGGTTTGTCGCGCTAATGTAGTGCCGAGACTGTCGGCTTGCTGGCGTAAAATATTCTCAGTGGTTTGATTTGTCACTAACCAAAAGACGCACATGGAGAGAATCATCAGTGCCGCACTGGTGAGCGCAAACTTTTGACCGAGGCGCATAGATTTACTTGCCGGTGGAGTGTTAGCTGTCACGCTATCGGTAGTACTTGAAAAACTCTTGTCTGACACTCGATACTCTCTATAGCAATGCGATTCTTAATGGAAAGAATCCAGGGTGAGTTCTTCATCTTGTACAAAGGAGAAATCCATATTCTCACTGGGTTCTTGCAGGCAGTTGCCTTGTACAAAATTTATATTGGCTTTCCACAGATAGGGCAGAAGATCAATTTTGTCGATCATCGGAGCGATCACAAGCAGTCCGCGTGCATGAAGACTGCTGACAGTGGTGTTAAGTTTTTCGCGTTGCTCTAAATCTGTGTCGATTTTGTCCAGCAGTGAGCGGTCGAGCTTGATAATGGACGCCATCTCTAAGGGGATGGTATTGCTAGGGCTGAACGTGCAGCCATAATGTGTAATGGATAAGATAAATCCAAACGATTTCATTTGTTCGCAAAACTTCTGTACTTGCGTGGGGGAGCTGGCGATATCGAGCTCACTGATCTGCAGGCTTATCTGGTCCGCGGCAATATTTTCTTGATGCATGGCTTTCAGTAACCAGGGCAGGAACTCGCTGCTGACTATCGAATTGTGAGTTAGGTTGATGGTGAGCTTTAACGCTTCGCTATTGCGGTTACGTAATAGGCTCAAAGATTGTGAGCATACCCAGCGATCAATGCGTTCTCCGAGTCCGTGTTGGTTTGCAAGTTCAAGAAAGCGTGGTGGGTAAATCAAATTCTCATTATCTTGAAGTCGAATTCGCACTTCGTAGCGCTCAACGCCATCCTCTTTGAGATTCACCACGGGTTGGAATACTAATAAGAAATCTTCTTGCTCGAATGCGTCTTGCAATCGTTCGAACATTTCATCCGCCGTTCCGTAGGGGTCAGTAAGGGGTAGCTCATTAATATTAAGCAAACTAGATCGTATAGTTAGATTGTGTCTGGCTCGATCGATAACCACGCTTGAAGAGGGCGAGAGCTCGTTGACTACCGCCATTCCCGCAGAGAAACTTAACGACGTCCCTTGTACAGAGTGTGCTTTCAACCAAGTGTTGAGTGTTTCGGTTAGGGAGGCTAAAAATTGATCTTGTGCGAACTCTGTTTCATGGCTCAGCACTATGATGAATTCGCCTTCGCCGTAATGGCCAATGCTGGCATCTTGGGGCACATTTTCTTGCAAGACTTTTCCGGCATCGGCTAACAATGCGTTCACTGCTGACTTGGCCGCGACAAGTTCTAAGTCTTTAAACTCTTCGATCTTTAGAAGCAACACGGCGCTGTTGCGCTGTTCATAAACGCTATTAGCGATGGCCAAGTCTATGAGTGTATTGATCGCATTGCGATTGAGAAGATCTGTTAGGAGGTCTCGACCCTCTTGGCTCTTTATTCTCTGTTGTTGCTCTGGGTTACCGGTTGCCAAGCGCAGCAATACTTGCAGAATTACTTCATCGTTATATAGAGACTTGGCGCACTGTAGGCTGAGACGTGTGCGGGAGTTCGGGGCTGTTATCCCTAGGAACACGCAAGGAGTGTTGGTGTGAGCTGACGCGTTCTGGAGGTATTCGCGCACGGTATCCACATCGCGTTCATCGACAAGGTCTAATAGGGTGTGTTGTTTGAGTTCGTCTTCGGAATCAAAACCAAATAAAGTGCTGTAAGCGTGGTTCGCATAGACATGCAATCCCTCGTTTAAATAGGCTACTGCATCTGATGCGTTTTCCAGTAGCAATTGATAACGTTGCTGAAGGGCTTTGTGCGTGACGCTAATCTTGCGTAACTCGCGCCGAGTAAACAGGCTGTCGAGTTCTCTGGAGATTGTTGTTAAAAAAGAGGCAATGCCGTTAGGAGTGTCGAGTAGGGATTCGCAGCACTGTACCCATTTACTCGACAGTGTACTTAACTGATCGGCGTCGATAGAGGGTGGGCTAAGCAATAGTAAGCAAAGGTCTTGGGCGGCTTCTTCTATGCCCGAGTTAATGTGCGCAACGTTAAGCTCAGATGCGCCTGCGAACAAAAACAAAACATCCCAGCGTCCTTGTTGAAGGCTTTCTCGGAGTGATGCCTCATCACTAAGGAGTTCAGCATGTATTGCATAGCCCTCTTTACGTAAAAGGTTCAGCAAGTGCTCACTTTGGGAGGCTTGCTCTGTGGCTATTAACACATTTATTGTGGGCTTGTGTTCCATGTTGTATGAATCGCTGCTTTGTTTCAGCTTATTTGAGGGCAGATATCTATAGTAGCAGTCCGTGCCTTTTGCTCTGACGCATTGTCTCTCGCCGCTGAGTTTAGCACAGTAATTCTCTACCTCTGAGTATGACGCATAGTGCTTTTATCGATTGGAACACATGTTTGGCAATAAAAAAGCGGAATTGGCCTCAAAATCATAAAGCGCAACGTGTAAACTGCTTGAATCCGAGAAAACGCAGACTTAGAAAACGTGGTTATCGTCTGCCTGAAAAGGTTTAACCGAAATGAGCGAGCAGCAAGAGCAAGAAAAAAGCACACGACTTAAGCAGATCAAACGAGCAAGAAACCGCTTATTTGTGTGTTTCTGGACCTTTCCTGTCTATGTGTATGCAGTTATGAAGGTGTTGGAGTCTGGTAACGAAACTACCGGCATCATGCTTGTGTATATGGTGGTGTATGCGATATTTGGCGCTAATCTCGCGACTAAGCGCTGCCCAAATTGCCATGGCCAGTTTTTCGTTAAGTCGTTTTTCTTGAACCCCTTTAAATCTGAGTGCGCCCATTGCAAACAGGCGCTGAAAGAAACCTCGAGTTTAGGGGCTTAAAGCCTTGCGCCAAAGATGGCGGATCCTATTCGCACCATTGTGGAGCCTTCTGCGATTGCGGCTGTAAAATCAGCACTCATGCCAATGGATAGCGTATCCATGTGTGGGTATATAGATTGTAACTCTTTGAATAGTAACGAAAGTGGCTGAAACGTCTGGCGCTGTTCTTGTTCACTATCACTAGGGGCCGGAATGGCCATGAGGCCCCTAAGTTGCAAGTGAGGCAAGGCCTCTATCTGCTCGCACAGTGGCAGGACTTCCTCTAGCGCCACCCCGGACTTGCTGTCCTCGTTCGAAAGATTCACCTGGATACACACTTTTAATCGGCCCATGGCGCTAGAGCGATGCGCGCTCAAACGCTGAGCAACTTTGAGCCTATCAATGCTGTGCACCCAGTCAAAATGAGCCGCAATTGTCGCTGTCTTGTTCGATTGGATCGGGCCGATGAAGTGCCAAACAAGCCCGGGCATTTTCAGAGTAGTGATCTTCTCAATCGCCTCTTGGACATAGTTCTCGCCAAACTCCCGTTGCCCTGCCGCATAGGCTTCTTCTAGTTTTTCAGGCCCTTGTGTCTTGCTTACAGCGAGCAAATGGACGCTGTTCAAGGGGCGATCGAATTCTTGCGCCGCTTTTGCGATCTGCGCGCGAACTGTTGAAATATTTTCTGATATGCTTGGCATAGTTTCACCGTATAAAGTCTGCGATACAAAAGGCATCTAACTGAGCGTGTGTGCATGATTCAAGAGCACCATTATAGGCCTATACGCTTGAAGGTTGGGTATGAGATGCATTGCTCTCGGATTATTAATCATAAAGCCCCATGCTATGACATGGCGAGCACACTTCTAAAGGGTTGACACAAAAATGGATATCACCGAATTACTTGGTTTCAGTGTTAAACAAGGGGCCTCGGATTTGCACCTTACCGCCGGCATGCCACCTTTGATTCGCGTTGATGGCGACATCCGTAAGATCAATGTGCCTGCAATGGACCATAAAGAAGTGCATGCGCTTATTTACGAGATCATGACTGACAAGCAGCGCAAAGATTATGAACAATTTATGGAAACAGACTTCTCTTTTGAGGTGCCAGGTCTCGCGCGTTTCAGGGTGAACGCGTTCAATCAGAACCGTGGTGCTGGTGCTGTATTTCGAACCATCCCAAGCAAAGTATTGACGATGGAAGAGTTGGGCATGGGTCCTGTGTTTAAACAAGTTTCTGATTTAGCACGTGGCTTAGTGGTGGTGACGGGGCCAACAGGTTCAGGTAAAAGCACGACGCTAGCCGCCATGATGGACTATGTGAACAGTACTCGCTATGAGCATATCCTCACGATTGAAGATCCCATCGAATTTGTTCACGAAAGTAAAAAGTGTTTGGTTAATCAACGTGAAGTCCATCGTGACACATTAGGATTTTCAGAAGCTTTGCGATCTGCATTACGTGAAGACCCAGATATTATTCTAGTGGGTGAGTTGCGAGATTTGGAGACTATTCGTTTAGCACTTACCGCTGCAGAAACGGGTCACTTGGTATTTGGTACTCTGCATACGACGTCCGCTGCGAAAACGATTGATAGGATTATCGATGTGTTCCCTGCTGCTGAGAAATCTATGGTGCGATCAATGCTGTCTGAGTCGTTACAGGCGGTAGTGTCGCAAGCACTATTGAAGAAGACTGGGGGAGGGCGTGTTGCAGTTCATGAAATTATGATCGGAACACCCGCAATTCGAAACTTGATTCGTGAGGATAAAGTGGCGCAAATGTATTCGGCAATTCAAACCGGGTCTGCATACGGCATGAAGACGCTTGATCAGAGTTTGAAAGAACTAGTGCAAAAAGGCGTGATCACAAAAGAGGCCGCGAAAGCGAAAGCGAAAACTCCGGATTCTTTCTAAAGCGAAGAGGGAAATTTTTCGGCAAAACTTTGCAGCCAGGTTTCCAAGATCAATTGCGCAGCAAGACAATCAAGCTGCGCTTTTGATTCGCCTCGCATCAATTGTCCGCGGGCCTCAAACGAGCTTAGTCGTTCATCTATTCCGAAGCAGGGTTTTTCGTAACGGCCATTGAGCCTATTGCCGAATTTCCTTGCGCGTCGCAAAATATCACTTTCACTGTCATCCATGTTGTAGGGTAATCCTACAACAAAGACGTCTGGCTCCCACTGTGCCACTAAGGCATCTAATGCTTCCCAGTCTGGAATTCCGTCTTTTGCAGCAATGGCATTAAGTGCGCTAGCTTTGTTAGTGATGCTTTGTCCTGCGGCGACTCCAATTCTTTTCGTTCCGTAGTCGAATCCAAGAACTGATAGTTCCTTGGTTTTCTTGGCGGGTAAGGTGTCCATTACGAATGCCCTGCAAACGAAGAAAGTTGCTGGAGAGTAACGCCGAGAGTAGCAGCACAAGCCTCTGCCTTTGTTTCATACTCACTCGAAAATACTAGCTCTGGAGTAGCTGGCACCGTAAGCCAAACGTTGTTGGTGATCTCCTCATCTAGCTGACCTGCATCCCATCCAGCACAGCCAAGCGCCACTAGGTACTGCTCTGGACCGTCCCCTTTAGCAATGTCCACAAGAATGTCTTTGGACATTGAAATGCTTAACTCTGTTGTGATGGGAATAGTGTATTCCCATTCTTTCTCGCTGCTATGAAGTATAAATCCTTTACTTTCCTCTACGGGCCCACCCGTCATCACGTATTGATTATGAAAATCGATATCGCCAATTCGGTTGCTGCAGTCGATCTTAAGTTCAGCAAATAATTTAGATAACAGTAGCTTGCTAGGCTTGTTGACGACGATCCCTAAAGCCCCTTCATCGTTGTGTCGCCACAAATAGGTAACGGTGTGATTAAACCAGGGATCATTCAAGTGCGGCATAGCAATTAGAAATTGATTCGACAAGGAGCCTGGAGGAATCTCGAACAAAGGATTATCTGAAATTTTCACATTCATAATGGGCATATACTTTTAGGTTACTGACTGCTGAACGAGTTGCCTTGATGGAAGCGCCAAGTACGAATAATTTCTAGAATATCAACGTCTGCCAACATCTCTGCTGGGAACGGATCAAAAGGAGAGGCTATACGCACGATATCGATGGCAGCCTCGTCGAGAACGCGGTGTCCGGAGCTTTGAAGAATACGTATTTCTTGGACGGAGCCATTAGGACGCAATGCGACTAACATTCGTAGGCTGCCGAATATTTCCTGAGCACGTGCTTGCTCTGGATAGTTCAAATTCCCTACCGCCTCGATACGTTTTCGCCAAGAATCCAGGTACAGCGCGTCGTGGCGCTTTTGTGTGGAGGCTGACGATATTGTGTACTTGCGAGGGCGCTTTGCATAGGCTTGTTGTTGCATATCCAGCTGGGCCTGAAGGCTTGCGATAGCGAGGCTTAAATCTTCAGGCGTCGCTTGTTCGGATAATGGATTGTCGGTCTCGGGAGCCTCTTCTTCGAGTTGTTGCTCGAAGCGTTGATCCGCTTGTGTGGCACTGAGCACTTCGATGTCGTTTGGCTCTGTTTGCCTATTTGGAGCGGGCGCCTGCGCAATGGGGTCAACTTGCTGAATTAGTTCGTCGTGGAAGTCGGCAGCAAACGGCGTGCTCGGAGCGGCAGCGCTATCGAGTGTCCCACTGCCAGTTTGATTTTCTTGAGCAATATAATCAGCCTCATCAGGCGCCACTTCGCTGCGATACTGAGCGAGTGTGATTTCGATAGGAGGTGCACTATTACTCTTTTCCAGATAACTGAAGCCTACTCCCGCTATCAGCATGATGTGCAAACATGCTGATAAGAAGATAGTAAAGCCAAAGCGTTCTTTGGAAAGATCGGTCTCTTGTGTCATAGGCCCTGAGTGTGTGGGCTTATGCCCGCTTAGGAGCGGGCGTTAAGCTTACTTTCAATGCAGCGCATCAGATCGCCTGCGATGTCGAGATTATACGCGTTATTGAGTTCTCGAATACAGGTGGGGCTTGTGACGTTGATTTCTGTGAGATAGTCGCCGATTACGTCTAGTCCAACAAATAATAAGCCTTTTGCTTTGACGCTCTCTTTAACTTGCTGGCAAATCCACAGGTCCCGCTCGGACAGCGCTTGTGGGACGCCGGTGCCACCTGCCGCAAGGTTGCCACGGGTCTCCCCTTTAGCGGGAACTCTTGCAAGTGCGTACGGGACAGGTTCGCCGTCAATGAGGAGTATGCGCTTGTCTCCATCGACAATCTCAGGAATAAACCGCTGAGCCATAATCGGCGTGCGTCCATGATCGGTCAATGTTTCGATGATCACGCTGACATTGGGGTCATCTTTACGTAGGCGAAAGATTGAAGAGCCGCCCATGCCATCTAAGGGCTTGAAGATGACATCCTCATGCTCAGCATGAAAACGCTTGAGAATAGTCGCATTACCACTGACAGCGACGGGAGGGCAACATTGTGGGAACTGAGTCGCATAGAGCTTCTCGTTACAGTCTCTTAAGCTTTGAGGCTTGTTGACGACGAGAGTGCCCATCGATTCGGCTTGTTCTAGCAGATACGTGGAGTAGATAAACTCGTTATCAAAAGGTGGGTCTTTACGCATTAAGATGACATCTAGCTCACTTAATGGCTCTTCACTAGCCTCACCAAGGGTAAACCATTGCTTCTCATCCCACGCGACGTTCAACTTACGCATCAAGCCAATCGCAATGCCGTCTCGTAAATAGAGATCGGATTGCTCCATATAGCTTAATTCCCATCCTAACTCCTGCGCGGCCATTAACATGGCGAGGCTGGTGTCTTTTTTGTAGTGGATGGACTGTATTGGGTCCATGACGATGCCAAGTCGAATGCTCATCTTTAGTCTGCCTAAAATCTAAGGGGTGTGGGCGAATCATAACGCAAGTCTGAAGATGTATCGACGCATCCGAAGAGGCAGAGGTCGATAAAGTGTGCTAAATCTTTAATACAACCTTATGGAGGGTAATGGCATGGAAGCCAAGCAAGAAGTCAGTGCGGTACAGATCCTAGTGGTCGATGACAATAAAACGGTTCGTGAGAACGCGCAATTACTGCTCGATCAACGCATTTATCACGTAAGAGTGGCTGAAAACGGCTTTGATGCCCTGTGCAAGCTGGTGGCGTTTCCGCCAGACATTGTGTTCATGGACATTGGAATGCCAGAGCTGGATGGCTTGCAGTCTTGCGCGCTAATCACGGCTAATCCGCAATATGCCCATATTCCAGTGGTGCTGATGAGTGCTAATGGAGGACCTCTTGAGCAGGCGCGCGCTGAGCTGGCTGGCGCTAGCGAATTAATCCCCAAGCCCCTGCGAAAGCAGGATCTCCTGCACACCATTCAAACACTGTTACGAATCGATGATGCTTCTCATTATGCACACGCTTCTGCTTGTTGATGACTCGCCAACTCAAGGTCGATACCTCACTTTGTTGATCGAGTCCTTGGGGTGGCGTGTACACGCCTGTGAGAGTGCGGAGCTTGCCCCGGAGGCTTTCCTTGGCCTGAAGTTCGACTTGGCTTTAGTCACGTTGCTCACAGAGAACAATAATGGTTTTGAGCTTGGGGTGCGTTTGCAAACTCATGGGATTAACCGTGTTGCCATCGTCACAAAGAATCCAAGAAAGTCCGATATCCAATGGGCACTTGCCCTCGGCTTACAGGGTGTTTTAGAGGCGCCAAGTACTAAGGCGCACATTGCACAGCAGCTAGAAATCTTGCTGAAAACTTAAGGGTTGAGTATGCGAGTCAACAGCACAGAATGCGCACTTCCTGTTCAGAGGCTGCAGCGCTATATGCGAGCTCAAGCAACCACTCTCAGTGTGCAATTAGAAAAATATATTCTTCAACGCAACGGTGCCTATTTAGACATTGTTAGGCGAGTAAGCCTAGTGGTGTGTCAGTTAAGTATATTTACAACGAACAAGCGATTGCTGACTTTCTGTAAAGAGATAGAGAGAGTCATTACATTTTTGAGCATTAGTGATGAGCACTTGGAGTTGAAGCCCCTGACAGAGGCTTGTTTGTTGTTGGTCGAATCGATGAGGGATCAAGAGGGCGTAGTACAAGACAGTGTCTTGAGCGTCGCGGCATTGAATTCTTTGCGGGCGCTGAGAAACGCCGATTGCTTGCCTCAGGTAACTTCGCAGTTGATATCGACACCTGGATTCCCAAACGAGTTTTGGACAAGCTTGGGATCTGCCGCGGAACAAGAATTGGGCCAACTACGCACACACGAACGCGTAGGAGACAAGAGAAACTCTGCGAGCGTAGAAGTCACTGAACTTCTGATTTTTTTTCGCAGTTTTGTAGACGTAGGGTTAGAAAAGTCTACTACGGGCGAGAAAAGTGATCTTTCGTTACTGCTCTATATAGAGTTGCTATGCACAGATAATAACGGCCACAGTTCTAAAGCCTGTAGTGGACCAATTCGAGCGTCCTCACGTAGAATTTTCTTAGATCAAGCGCAGGTAAAATTACTGCGCGTTATACAAGACAATACAGCCAAAATCGTTGAAGATTTCCAACGAAATAAAGAAATAGCGTTAGAAAAATGTGTAGAGAATATTCGAAAAGCTAGGGCGGTTTTAGAGGTGCTGGAGCAAGATGAAAAATTTGTAAATCTAAAAAACATATTGGATATTACTCAGCCCTATATAAGGCATCTTCAGTGCTGGAAAATACACTCGCCTCACGCCTTGAAATTATTACTACTATGTTTGTTGGTGGTAGGCCAATGTTGCAATTTTAGAGTAAGCATCGTTACGAGTCGCCAACTCAAAGTGCGTTGTGATCGCTATATAAAGCGTAGTCGAGTGCAATTTAAAACGCGGGAGTCGTTCACCAAGCGCGAACATGACTCTTTGCTAAACGTCTATACACAGGAACAAAAAGGCATAGGCGTAATTCTAACAGGGTATGTAGAAAACTCTCAGTGTGGTCATGGGCGGGTGGCGATTGATTCAACGGTTTATTGGGCATTGTGTCGATTTGGCGCTGCAGCGGTTTGTGTGGGTGATCTAATTCTCTATGAGCTGATCTGGTGGTTTGGAGTCCTTTATACGCGCGCGATAGAAGGGCGAATTCAACTAAGCCTTGGGCTTATTCGTTTGTTGCCGAAATTACTTATGCTTGCTCAAGTGAATGGGTATGAGAAAAAATGCTCTATGTCGAGAGAGCTCGCAGCGCTCATGGCCACTGAGGACACAATCCTGATGCTGTCACCAGTTGAAGCAAGGCTTCATACTACGAAGTCATTGGATTGCCAAAATCATGCGCAAGACGACGCTACCCCCTCAGAGCAGCTAGCCAGTTTTTTGTCTGAAAATATTCACGAACTAATTCGGTTTCCGGAAAAATTAGAATCAAAACCGCAAGAGCTTAAGGAGCTGGTGCTAAACAATCGGCGCTGTATTCTAGAACTTAATATGTTGGCCGCTGGCGCACGAGCCCTGAATGTGGATAGGGTAGCGGAGCTGAGCGAGGCGCTAGAGCAAGTCCACAGTGCGCTTTGCGCGCTTCCCGGCACTATCGACTCTATAGACCTGCATAGCTTGTTATGGCCAGGACACCAAACTTTACGAGAATGCTTGAACCGCGCCGCAGCGCGGCAACACATCGGGAATGTGAGTGGAGTCATCGCACCGCTGTATCGATTTTTGGCGACAGGATTGCCAGTAGTCGCTACAAAATGGCGACGTAATGGACTACAGCAACGTAGTCGACAATTGCTTGCGCAACTAAGCTCTAGCTTCGCCACTCTAGAGGCGTTGTCTCGTTCTCAGTCTATGAGGGGTGTCACGAAGGGACAGTCTCTGTTTGATCGTTTACTGGCCGAGCAGGGTTCACTCCTTCAGCAGCTACAAGAAGAGCTTGATGGGTCTGAGCGCGTGCACTTTGGGAGGGTGCGCTCGCGACTACAACGTTTCGTGGCACGACACGCAAATACAGCGAATAAGCCGATCACACTGCAGATACGCAATGAAGCTCTGCTGTTCAGACGCGAGACGATCGCTAGCTTCATCGTACCTTTACAATCTCTATTACAGGTAGTGATTGGCTGCAGTGTCGAAGATGAGGGGCTGCGTCGGTTGCGCTCGAAACCCAAAATAGCAGCGTTGCAATTAGACGTGCAGGCTTACAAAGCTGGCATTAGTGTAGAGTTAAGTGACGATGGGCAGGCACTTTCAGCTGCAGTGCTGCACCCCGTGCGCGAGCTAATACAGGCCATAGGAGGCGAATTAAGCGTTGATAGCCGCCCGTTGCAGGGCAATCGCATTCGCTTGCGTCTTGCAGGTTAAAGCGCGCGTTGGGATATTGTGTTTAAGTCGCTATAATGCCGCCTTCGCCAATTGATTGGATTGCACTACGTTGAAAACAATAGGATACGTTTGGGGCATTGGAGGGGTTGTATCACTACTACTCTTCGCAGTATTTCGACTTTCGCCCATGGCGTTCGAATTAGCATCTTTCGATCTCGCTGCGCAGCACTGGGCCGCGCTCGCTGGGAGTATCTTGTATATGGCTTATGCAGAGGGCTATAAAGGCTTCCATTTGGCGTTTGCGCCACGTGTCGTTGCAAGGGCTCGGTACCTTAGTGCCCACCCGAAAATCCTGCATGTCATTTTAGCGCCAGTCTTCTGCATGGGCTATATTCACGCCACCAAACGTAGGAAACTACTCTCTTTCGCCCTGACTAGCATGATCATTTGTTTTGTCTTGATCGTGCGCGTATTGCCGCAACCTTGGCGTGGGATTGTCGATGCCGGTGTTGTGACTGGCTTGATGTTGGGGATTCTCTCGATCATCTACTTCTACGTGCAAGGGCTGCGTTTTCCTCAGCGCCCGCAGGTAGCTATAGACCTACCGGACTAACGATAGGTTATTCAAGCGCACGCTAAGGTCTTTCTATGTCTAGGCACGATACAAAGCTTAATCCCTGTGCGATTATCGTAAGCTATGAGCCCGATACGGCAGTGCTGTTGTCACTGTTGGAGCAAATATCTGCACAGACGGATTTCCTTCTCATCGACAACGCCTCGACCAATGGGGACGAGTTTTTGGATATTGCGCAGAATAAGGCGCGTTGTTTAGGGGTTCATAAACTGCCGAGAAACATTGGCCTGGCCAGTGCCATGAACCTTGGGCTAGTCGAGGTTCGAAAGGCTGAGTACGCCTATGCAGTGCTCTTTGATCAGGATAGCCAACTAACCCCCTCCTTCTTTGACAATATGCAGATGGCCTACTTAGAGGCGCAGCGTTTAAGTCCTAAGCCCGTAGCGGCGGTGGGGCCTCGCGTCGTGAGTTTGCGTAACGACGCGCCTATGCCATTCAAATTATTCTCACGTCTGTTTAAGCGTAGCGATGTGAGTTTCCATGGCAATGCGCGGCTCTATCAAGCAGAATTTTTAATCTCCTCTGGCTGTTTCTTTGTGCTGGAGCACCTCGACAAAATAGGCGCGATGAAGGAAGAGTATTTCATTGATAACATAGACCTTGAGTGGTGTTTTAGAGCACAAGCTAAGGGGTTCGAGATTGTAGGAACAGACTACGCGCTTTTGCATCACAGCATCGGTGAGCAAGATGAAAATCTTCTGGTTCGTAAAGGTGTGATCGTAAGCCATAGTCCTCTGCGTAGTTACTATTCCACGAGAAATCGTTTTGCACTCTATCGCGAATCTCACGCGCCTATGGCTTGGAAGATACGAGATTTTCCGAGATTCATTTTGAAGAGTCTCTGGCTTGTTATGTTCTCAAAACAAAGAGCACAGTATGCTGAAAACATCTGGCGGGGGATTAAAGACTCTCGGGGTCTAGCGTAATGTCTGTCGCACAAAACAACTTTCCTCGCATTGCCATTTTGTTGCCGACCTATAATGGTGGGCAATATTTACAAGAACAGATCGATTCTTTGTACGCGCAGGATTATGCTAACTTCATCATTGTCACGCGGGACGATGGCTCCACTGATGATAGCGTAGAGATTATCCAACGCAACGCTAGTCAGCACCCTGAGCGCTTTCATATTGTCAGTGCCGATGGGAGGAATATTGGCGCGAGTGCCGGTTTTTCTAAGCTAATGGAGTATGTGTTGGATGCCCAGGAGGCCTTAGGCTTAGAGTCCGCCTATATGATGTTTTGCGATCAAGACGATGTATGGCACTGTAACAAGATTAGTAAAAGTGTTGTCGCTATCACGACCTTGGAAACACGCTTTCCTTATCGCGCGTGCTTGGTTCACAGTGATCTGCGAGTAGTGAATGAGAAGCGGGAGTTATTAGCAGAATCGTTTTTTGCCTACCAAGGACTCCGTCCTAATAAGCGCAGTTTCGCACGATTTCTGGTGAGTAACTCAGTCACAGGTTGTACGGCAATCGTAAACGAAAAACTGGCAGCCTTTGCATGCCCAGTTCCAGAGCAAGCGATTATGCATGATTGGTGGCTAGCGCTGATTGCTGCATCAGTTGGGCATATCGACACAATAGACGAACCCTTGATTGACTATCGCCAACATCAACACAATACAGTGGGGGCCAAGCCTCACCAGTCGTCCAAATTAAGTGTACAAAAAATAAAAGGGGCTTTTAGCAGCACGGCATACGATGAAGTTAATCGGGTGCTCGTAAGGCAGGCCCGAGCTTTTGCAGGATTGCATCACAGCAATATTAAGAACAAAGATACCTTTGTACTTATGGTGGCGCTTTGGATGGGAAGCAAAACAAGGATTGTGCGCAACGTGGTGCTCAAAGCTTTCTTAAGCCTTAGCACCTAACGTTGCTTCTGCGATGCTTAATGCCCGCTCATTGACCTAATCGCCTGTAAGCGCTTGCGCATCATCTCACCCACGACACGTGGTGAAAATTCTGCTTCGATTGTCGTTCTGGCTTTGCTACCAAGTGCCACAGAGAGTGCTGGGTCGTTTGCAAGTGTCTGCATGGCCTCGGCGGCTTGTTTTATGTCTGGCTCTGCCCATACCTGCCCCTTTTTATAAGGACCAAAGTCTTCCTCTATCGTGATTAGCTCATAGTCTATAGGCATACAATTGTTTGGGCGCATATAGTCGGTGTTGCCAGACCAATTGGTTGCCAATACGGCTTTGCCTAATGCCATCGCTTCCGCAGGACCAAATCCGAAACCTTCTGAGCGGTGCAATGAAACAAAGCAGTCAGTGTTAGAGATCAGAGCGTTGACCTCTTGGCGCGAATACACTTTGTCGAGCACTAGAATATTGCGATGTTCTCCGATGGCTTCTTTGATTGTGCGTATCGAATCTGGTGTAGGGTTATTAACTTTTAACACCAGACGGCTAGAAAGATCATCTTTCGCAAATGCTTGTTTAAAGGCGTCGATAGCCCCAAAAGGATTCTTGCGCGCAGGCATGCTATAGGTATCAAACATGGCCAAAAATAAGAACGCCTCCTCGGGAAGCCCAAAGTCCTGGCGTTTTAAGCTGCTGTCGACTTTTACTTCTACGGCGTGGGGAATGCGAACCACAGGAATAGGCGAGCGCATCGCAACAGCGTCTTGTACAAAGCTTGAGGGCACCCATATTTCATCAAAATGAACGAAAGTCTCTACCCATGCCTCTGGGATCTCTGGCAGCTCCCAAGCCCAATAACCGATTCGGTAGTGGTCATTGAAATACTCTGAGGGTAGTTCGGAAATCGCCTGGAAAGCATGATCAGGATTGATGTGCAGGAGTGTCACATCATAAGGGGCCTTTTCAATTTCTTTATGTTGCCAGCTAAGGTCAGTCATGCGCGACGGATTGCCAGACTGGAAGCAGATGATGCCAAAAGGTTCGTCAGCTGCATCCAATGCTTTCGCGTCGCTACGGGCGCCTTCACCGATGCCCATCTCAGCGCGAGTGTAGCCGATGAGGTTCACACCTAGCTGGAATCCTTTGCTCTCAGCGCGGCTCTCAATCGTCGTGTGAGAATCGATAGAAACTGAAGGGAGCCCCGAGACTTGTAGTGTGAAGTCGCCTTTCTCAGCGGAGAGGTTTGGATTATAAAACTCGTCTCCTGCCACAAAGCGTTTACTCCAACGTTTCCACATCGATTTTTCGTTTTCTTTAGGAACGCTAGTTTTTCGACTAATACTTTCGTGGTGGATCAATTTGACATCAGGAGACCAGATGTTGCGATAGCCTTTATCTAGAAGGCGCAAACAAAGATCGACGTCGTTGCCTACCACGGCGAGTTCTTCGTCGAACCCATTGATCGCTTCGAACTTTTCGCGGCTTACCATTAGGCAGGCGCCGGTATTGGCTGAGACTTCACGAGTGGTTTCATGCAAGTGACGATAGATAGCGTCACTTGGCATACGCTTGTGCAATAAGTGAATGCCCCCGCCCCCGTAGTTCACTAATAATACACCAGTGTGTTGTAAGGCGCCGTTAGGGTAATAAAGTAAGGCCCCCACAGTGCCGACTTCAGGGCGAATCGCTTGTCGAACCATCTCTTCGAGCCAGAGTGGATCGATAATTTCGATATCGTCGTTGAGGAATAAGTACAACTCTCCAGTCGAGTTTTTCACGCCAATGTTATTCAAGCGAGCCCAGTTGAATGCTTCATTGCACTCGACGACTGTGAAGTTTTTGCTTTTTAGGTAGCTAATGCCTTCAGGGTTTTTACCGCGACTATTATCTAGGATAACGACTTCAAAATTCTTGTAAGTCGTGAGCGCTAGCATTGAATCTATACAGGGTTGTATTAACGACAATTTGCCCATGGTTGGGATGATGATAGAGACTTTTGGCTGTGAGGACAGAGGCCAGCGTACTTGTCGGATATCATGATCGCGCTCGATTACTTGAGCGTCCTGACCTTGTAAATGCATTCGAAGTATTTCAGTTTCGGCGGCGAGCTTCGCACTCTGTGAAGATTCTTGCGGCGCACTCCACAACATTTTAGCAAGCCGACTGATATGCAGCGGTGTTTCACTAAGTGTTAGTAGGACATCAAAGCGCCACGCTAGGCTGGTGAGGTCGAGTCCGTTTACCGCTGCTAAGCAGGCGTTGTGTACCGCGAAGATATCCCCTACATAATTGTTGGCATACAGATGATTGGGGGCCCACTGAGGAGTAAAGCAAGGATCAAAATGTTTGCCCGATAATGTGGATTTGTCGTGATCGCAATACAATAATTGCGTTTCGCTGTCTTGTAGGGATTGGTTCATCTCCCATAGAGCTTGTGGCGCTAGCGTTTCTCCTGATTGTAGCAATAAGGTCCACCCATCGCGTTCGGACAAATCGGCTAATAATTTTCCCAGCGCAGGAACAAAATGCACTTGTGTTGAAGCGGCCGTAATGCCGGCATTCTCTAGGGTGCTCTCAAAGGCGGGAGTCCTCTCACCAATGACATGCAGCATCCAGCGTTGATGAGCTTGTTCCGCAATGCTAGACAGTGTGTGCAGTAATGCCTCTTCGTCATCGGTTGGTGATAACACCAAATGGAACAGAGTCGCGTTCTCGTCCTCTAACGATTGCACGCGTAACTCTTCGATCACTTCAGTTTCTGGCGTATTGCGCCAATACCAAGTGTTATAAAGATCACTGTTTTTAAATAGACTAAATTCTTGTGTAAGCGAGCGAGAATTTTCAGCGCGATCCGTAAAGGTCAGGACCAGCTCGTGTTTGCCCGCTTTGAGTTCGGGCAAAGAGATCTCCTGGAAGAAACCAGCTGTAAAGGCATCCTTGATGTCGGGGTAGTTCTCGGCGATGTCAGGGCGGCTGATGCCGGTGCCAAAGCTAAGCGCAAGATTACCATCGATGAACGCTTCAATTTTTTCAATGCCGTCTTTGCTGCAGGCCCAGCCTTGCAGGCTTAGTTGTTCTGGAAACTCATTTTGTGCCGCGCTAGGGATGTCAAGATTACAAAGTATGACTTCTTCTTTGTCGTTTGAAACTTTCACTTGGCTAGGTTGCAACTGCTGCTTTACCTTCCCGGCCCCGAGAGCGAGCAGTTGTCGCTTGGCAAAGCGAATCGGCTTGGTCAGTTTCCACGAAAGGGAGTTGATCAGTAATTGGTACTCATTTGTTAATCGATTGACATGATTTTTAGCATCGTTAAGTTCGGCAGTACGGCGATTGAACCCTTGATTGGCTTTGTTTAACTTGTGATTAACGCTACGTAGTTCGCTATTGAAGCGCCCTTCGATTTCTTGTAATTGACGACCGAGTTGACGCTTGTCTTGCTCGGCCTCTAACGAATGTGCATTGAGACGTTTAATATCTTTGTGCAGGGTTTCGATAAAGGCGGTTTGGTCCAAGGTGCCTAAGGTTTCATTAATTTCGGCGCCAGTCCATTGCGAGAGCCATTTGCTGAAAACTTGCACGCGTGCCTTGGCGATCGGATTGCCAGTTTGGTAGCGAGTACTTGGATCGCTTGAGGCGGTATTAGACTCGCCCCCCTGGCGGTAGAACGCGGTAATTTCATCTATGTGGATGAAAGGCATTAACTGAGCGAGTTGCAACCAGAAATCCCAGTCTTCAAAAATCTCTAAACTTTCATCGAATCGACAACCTTGGTCGATCAATGACTTTCGGAACATGGCCGAGTGGATAGGGATAAAATTGTCGCGGCGCAGTCGGGCGTGATCATAGGCAATACGAAAAGCCTCTCCGCTAGGAATGCCGGCAGGCGTGGTTTTTTGTGTGCTGCTGTAAGCGACACCTATTGTAGGGTTCGCCTGTAAACACTCCACCAACATCTCTATATGATTGGGTGCAATCCAGTCGTCTTCATCAAGAAAGAGCATGAAACTTGAGTGGGCGCTGACTAAGGCTAAGTTCGCGGCGGCGGGGCGATTCAAGGGGCGCTGTGTCCCAACTTCGTGAAGCGCAGTGCTAAGCGTGAGCGACTTGTGTCGGTCTAAGCCTTTGCCGGTGGCATCTACAAGAATGATTTCGATATTCGTGTAGGTCTGCTTCTCAACAGAAAGTAAAGCCTCTAATAGTTCTGGGCGATTCATGCTTCTGCACAGAACAGATACCAAAGGGAAGTCATTCAATGCTGGTTTTGCAGCAATGTTTTCTGAGTTTGCAGTGCTAATTTTTGGATCCTCTAAACGGTTTGAGCAGAGAGTGTAGAATGCCTTTTGATGCAACTTCAGGGCTGAAGCGATAAGTCTCCGGCACGGAAACATCGCTTAATTCTAAACGCTCTTGGCGCATTATCTCTGCTTCACATAAAAATTGGGGCTGTTGTAATAGTTCCGGCGTTATAAGATTGTAGCCTTCAGCAAACTTGACCTGTACAGGAAGGGTATAGGTACGGAACCGATTCAATGCGAAAATAAATTCATCGTAAGGCGAAATGCTAAGTTGTGAATGGTAAACGGCGATCGCGGCACGTTTGGTTTCTTCATGGGCAGTGATGTCTACTAGAACATCGACACGTGTCAGTGGCGAACCGATTTCATATTGAGCGACTCGCAAATCTCTGCCTTCGTTAACTAATTGTCGAGTGGCTTCGATAACGATCCACGCTGTGGCGCGATGGTCAGGGTGAATCTCGTTGATGGATGGCGTAAGAATAAGATCCGCTTGGCTCTCGATAATAGCATTTCGAGCTGCGGCGACTGTGCGCTCATTGAAAGCGACACCTCTGTCTTTTTCTTTCCAAAAAACGACGTGGCTGAGCCCTAGTATCTCGGCGGCTTTACGTGTTTCGTTTTCTCGGACTTCACTTCCGGCTTTGCCGTGCTCGCCATAATCACCCGACGTGACGAGTACGGCGCTAGTCACAATGCCGGCGGATTTAAATGCGCAGAGCAGTCCGCCACACCCTAGTGCCTCATCGTCTGGGTGCGGGGCAAACACTAAGGCTGCCTTGCACTCAATCAATGGGCTGGCTTGATAGGGTGTTAAACGCGATTCCATCCAAGTTCTCTCAGTTAATCTTACGAATGATGATCGATTCGAGAACTTCCCCAATGAAATCCAAAAACAAGGTGTCTAGGTCGGCGTTAAAATAGTCTTGCGCCTTATTACCGATGGCAAGCACGCCCAACATGCGATCTTTGCCAATGGGACAGAGTGCGACAGAGCGAATACTGGCGCCACTGTTAGGGAATAGAAGTTTCGCGGTGCTTTTCTCAATGTTCTTGCAGATTGTTTTTCTGTCACGAATCAGAGTAGGGAAGTTGTCCTGTAAGAAGTCAGCCGATTCGATGCGTGCATTGTCGACATTGTGCAGGTCTTCTGCTGAAAACAAAATCACACTGCTCGCATCAATGCCCGGCTGTGTGTTCAAGTTGGCTTCTGTGGCACTGGCAATTTGAGAGACTTCGCTTTCGACTAGGAGCGCCAAGATGAGCGCTCGCGTGACATTGAACAGCTGGTCATTGTACTTGGCATTTTCCATCAGCACGTTCAACGTGTGGCGCGATTCGATGCTGCGCTCGCGCAGTATTGTCACTTGTCTTTCAAGCAAGGAAATCGCTTTTCCGCTTTCGTGGGGCAAAGTGATTTCGGTCAATAAGTTATCGCGATTGATAAAAAATTCAGGATTTTCTTGTAAGTATTGGGCGACTTGCTCGGCAGTCACGGCGCTCTTTTCTTTGTTCTGTTTTGTAGAGATCTCGCTAGTCATAGGTTCTATTCACTTTCAGTCCAATAATCATGAAAACTTATTTAAGTCGATGTGACCTTCGAAAACATTAACGGCTGGGCCGCGCATCATCACCGAGGTGTCTGCGCCGTTCCAAGTCAAGTTTAGGTCTCCGCCCGTTAGATGTGCGCATACGTCGCTATCAAGTAAGCCAGCTTGGTGGCCGCAGGCAACGGCTGCACATGCGCCAGTCCCGCAAGCGAGTGTTTCCCCGGCGCCGCGTTCGAAGACCCGCAATTTGATCGTATGGCGATCAAGTATTTGCATGAATCCGACATTGACCCCTTCTGTGAAATCGGGATGTGCGCCCAGTGCGGCTCCGATCTCTTTGACGGGGGTGGTCTCTAAATTGTCGACAACTATCACGGCGTGAGGGTTGCCCATCGAAGCGCAATAGAAATGGATGTCCGTGGCTTGCCCTTGTAGTGCGATGCTTCTTTGGTAGTGCTGCGCAGGCGCTGCGTTAAACGCCAAAGCATCTGGATTGAAATCGGGCGCACCCATATCTACGCGAATAAATCCGTTGTCTTCGACGTGTAAGATTATAATGCCACGCTTAGTTTTCACTCGTAGAGTCGTTTGCTGGCTTAAGCCTTTATCAAGCACGAAGCGCGCGAAACACCGAGCCCCATTGCCGCAGTGTTCAACTTCGTTGCCGTCACAATTATAGATGCGGTAATTGAAGTCGATATCGGGCTCGGTTGGGGGTTCTATAAGCAGCAATTGATCAAACCCGATGCCAAAATGACGGTCGCCGAGCGCTCGAATTAAATCCGCGCTCAGGCTCACGGGCGTCGATATTAGGTCTAAGACCATAAAGTCGTTGCCGAGTCCGTGCATTTTGCTAAAGGGTAAAAGCATAATATCTCTGTTCAAAGTGTCGATTCGAGCGCCAACTGATATTCGAGAGTCTCGCGTTGGCGCACTACTGTCGCTGTATCGCCATCCACCATGATTTCCGGGGCGCGGTTGCGAGTGTTGTAATTGGAGCTCATCACAAACCCATAGGCGCCTGCCGTACACACAGCGAGTAAGTCATCTTGTGCAAGAGTCAATGGACGCTCTTTGCCTAAGAAATCACCTGATTCGCAGACTGGGCCAACGATGTCGTATTCAGCGCTGACTTGACCTGGTTTTTCACTCTTGTCGACAGGAATAATATTCTGCCAAGCGCTATATAAAGCTGGTCGTAATAGGTCGTTCATCGCCCCATCAACAATAGCAAAGTTCTTATGGGAGTTGTGCTTTAAATACTCCACTTTTGTCACGAATATGCCGGCATCGGCGCATATTGAGCGCCCTGGCTCAAGGAAGAGGCTCAGCCCGCGACCTTCGATTTTAGCGAGGATAGCTTTTATGAAATCCCCAGTAGCCGGAGGGGTTTCGTCGCGATAGCTCACGCCTAGGCCGCCACCGATATCGAAGTGTTTAATAGTGATCCCTTGAGCGCTTAACTCATCCACTAACAACAGTAATCGATCAATCGCGTCAAGGTAGGGCGCAATAGTGGTTAGCTGTGAGCCAATATGGCAATCAACGCCAACGATCTCAATGTGTGGCATTTGTGCGGCGCGCAAGTACACAGCGGGAGCCGTTTCTATCGCAATGCCAAATTTGTTCTCTTTCAAGCCTGTAGAGATGTAAGGGTGCGTTCCTGCATCCACGTCTGGATTTACTCGCAAAGAGATAGGGGCACGGACGCCTAATCGGCTAGCGACGCTATTAATACGATCCAGTTCGGACTCGGATTCGATGTTAAAACAACGAATACCGTGTTGCAGCGCGCTAGCGATCTCGTCCTCTGTCTTCCCAAGCCCAGAGAAAATGACCTTCTTTGGGTCTCCTCCTGCGCGAATCACCCGCTCCAGCTCTCCACCGGAGACGATATCAAAGCCAGCACCTTTGAGTGCAAGCACATTGAGTACCGCCAAATTGGAGTTGGCCTTAACGGCGAAGCAAGTTAGATGATCCACAGCGGATAAGGCTTCTTCATAGGCGAGAAGGTTTTGCTCTAGCGCTGCACGTGAGTAAATAAAGCACGGTGTGCCATGAGTACGAGCGATCTGCGCGACAGGAATCGCTTCAGCATAGAGGGCATTGTCAATATACGGAAAGACTGGCATTCGGGGGATAACCTGCGGGGATTAAGGAGTTTAAGTGGGCTCTAAAGAGTGCTCACAGCGGGTGCGCTTTGGTCTGGCCGCTGAAGAGGGCCCTTTTGTCCGCAGCTTAGCAGGCTACAACTTAGGATAAGAATCAGGAGCAGGCGCATAAAATCAGTCACTTATAGTCAGATATTCGAATTTCTTGATGGCAGGATTATACCCGTAGTGGATTCGCAAAAGCCATGGTACTAACCATGCGACTCATCGGATATGACCTTGAAAAACACGATGCTCAGCCCTATAGTTGCCCCTCGACTTTATAGTGGTTCGCGTTAGTGTGTCCGCTAGTCCTGCGCTTGTTATGAATATGAGTGCTTGATATCAAAAGCCTAGATTTCTGTGGCAAAGTATTCGGAAAAGTAAATATGATTGAAATTAGTCACTTAACGAAGAAGTTTGATAATTTTACAGCAGTAGATGACCTTAGTTTTACAGTTAAAGAAGGGGAGGTCTTAGGGTTTCTAGGGCCAAACGGTGCTGGTAAATCAACCACGATGAAGGTGATTACTGGTTTCTTGGCTCCGACCTCTGGTCGAGTCAGTGTCGATGGGCATGATATTGCGTTGAATCCTATCGAAGTTAAAACACTGATTGGCTACCTTCCTGAAGGCGCGCCAAGCTATCCCGATATGACAACCTTGGAGTTCCTGAATTTTATAGCAGAAATTCGCGGGTTTACCGGAGAAGAGAAACAGCGTCGCATTGATAAAGTGATTGACGATGTTGAGCTGCGCTCTGTCTGCCATAAGACCATCGAGACCCTTTCGAAAGGGTTTAAGCGTCGAGTGGGCTTAGCACAAGCGATCATCCATGACCCTAAAGTGCTCATTCTAGATGAGCCGACAGACGGGCTTGATCCAAACCAAAAGCATCACGTGCGTAATCTGATACGCAACCTCGCTAAAGATAAGATCGTCATTATCTCCACCCATATCCTTGAAGAGGTGAGCGCCGTGTGTAGCCGCGCCATCATCATTGCGGGCGGACGGATATTGGCGGACGGCACGCCGAAGGAGCTGGAAGCTCGCTCGATCTATCACGGTGCTGTGAGCATAACGCTTAGCGAAGATTTCGATCTTGCGGCGGCTTTAGCCGGCGACGCTGATGTGCGTGCAATAGAGCCAGTAGAGGGGAGTGCGCATCAATTTATTTTGTTGCCCGTTCAAGGTAAACAGCTGTTCTTGAAAGTTTCGGAAAAGTCGCAAAACGGACATTGGCCAGTGACTGAGTTTCATTTAGTTGAAGGCTTGTTGGAAGATTACTTCCGCAATGTGACGCATGATTCTATGTTGGTGACCCCTAAGGTGTCCGACGCAGAACCTTCCTCCAGTACAGTGCAGCAGGGATGAAGCTATGAACAATATGTTATTTATTTTCAAGCGCGAATTGGCCGGTTATTTTTCCACGCCATTGGCCTATGTCTTTATCGTGATATTTCTCGTAATGAGCGGAATATTTACATTCGATATGGGAGCGTTCTACGAGCGTGGTCAAGCGGATTTATCGCCATTTTTTGGCTTCCACCCTTGGCTTTATCTTTTCATGATCCCAGCGATTGCGATGGGCCTTTGGGCGGACGAGCGTAAAACCGGCACGATAGAGTTGCTCATGACCCTGCCAGTGAAATTGTCCGGTATGGTAATTGGCAAGTTCTTAGCGGCATGGGTGTTATGTGGCGCGGCCTTGGCCTTAACTTTTCCGATGTGGATCACAGTCAATTACTTGGGCAACCCAGATAACGGCGTGATTGTGGCGGCCTATCTTGGTAGCTGGTTGATGGCAGGCGGGTTCTTGGCCATTGGGTCTTGTATGTCGGCTATGACGCGTAATTCGATCATCGCTTTTATTCTGACAGTGGCGATCTGTTTTGTGTTTGTAGCATGTGGTACGGAGATTGTGCTTAACGCATTTGCTTGGGCGCCACAATTTCTAATAGATGCCATTGCTGGTCTGAGCTTTTTGACTCACTTTGATTCGATTAGCAAAGGCGTTTTGGATATTCGCGATATTTTATTTTTTGTAGTCTTTATTGGTTCGTGGTTGTTCGCCTCAGCGATCGTCATTGAAATCAAGAAAGCTAACTAAGGGGTCTGATGATGAATAGTAAGACGTTATTCTCTGCGACAGGCCTTGTACTTACAGGGCTGTTTCTCATTGTAAGCGTGGCGGTCATTAGTTTGATTCCGCGATTACGTATCGATTTAACCGAAGATAATCTTTACACCTTGGCCGATGGTACGCGCACAATCGTGAGCAGCCTTGATAAGCCAGTGGAGCTGTTGTTTTTCTATTCAGAAGAAGCAACAGCCGATGTGCCACAACTGCGCTCTTATGGTGTGCGAGTTAAAGAGCTCCTTCGTGAAATGGTCATTGCGAGTGCTGGTAATCTCAGTTTGCGTATTATTGATCCGGTGCCGTTCTCTGTAGAAGAGGACGAAGCTGTGGAATACGGTGTGCAACGAGTTCCACTAAGCCAGGGTGGAGATCAAGTCTTCTTTGGTTTGGTTGCGATTGATACTACTTCGCGGCCTGCTGATGGCGATGATACTGCCGCGGCATCTGTTTTCGAGACGATCGGTTTGATACGCCCTGATCAAGAAGAGTTTCTTGAGTATGAGTTTTCTAAACTGATTACGCAGGTAACAAATCCAGAGCCTCCAGTAGTGGGTTTTCTTTCTGGCTTGCCGATCGATGGTGGGGTGAATACTTTAACGATGACACCTACAGCGCCATGGATGATTATGGATTCCATGCGTCAGCTTTTCGAACTACGCCGTGTCACTCCTAATGTGCAATTGATCGATGAAGATATAGACATCCTGCTTCTTGTGCATCCACAAGAGCTAAGTGATCCAACGCTGTATGCTATTGATCAGTTTGTACTGGGTGGTGGTAAGGCGATGGTCTTTGTTGATCCGAATGCCGACTCGCAGTCTCAGACTGGTTCTGATGGTGTGCCGGTACCGCTTCCTAACCAAGCCTCGGATGTCGCGAGTTTGTTTAGTGCATGGGGCGTTAGCTACGACCCTGAGCGCGTGATCGCAGATCGAGAACTCGCATTGATGGTGAATGTAGGGGAAACACCGCGTCCTGTGCAGCATTACGGGATTATGGGTGTGCAGCAACCGGGCTTTGCAAATGACATCATCACCAACGGTTTACAAGTGATGAACCTCTCTTCTGTTGGAGCGTTATTCCAAGCTGAAGGCGCCACGACGACCTTTGAACCTTTGGTACGTTCAAGTGCGAATTCGATGTTGATGGAGGGTGCATTTTTTAAGGCGTTAACCGATCCAACAATATTAGTGGATGAGTTTGTCCCTACGGATATGCGTTACACAGTGGCGGCACGCGTTTCAGGAAATGTGCGTACGGCCTTCCCTGATGGTGCGCCTGTTGTAGAGCCTGATACGCAAGAGGATCTAAGTGTTGCTGAGGACGAGAGTGAGGCGCCGGTAGTATTGCCGCCGCATTTGAGCGAGTCCCAGGGCACAGTGAATCTCGTGATAGTGGCCGATACCGATTTTCTCCGCGATAGACTATGGGTGCAGATACAGAACTTCTTAGGGCAGCGAGTGCCCCAAGCATTTGCGAGCAACAGCGATTTCCTAATGAACTCTTTAGATAGTTTAGCGGGTAATGCCGAGCTGGTGACTATCCGTAGTCGTGGCCGTTCTGCACGTCCTTTCTTGGCGGTGATAGAGCTGCAACGCGATGCAGATGATCGATTGCGTGAAGAAGAAACGGAGTTGTTGGCGATCTTGCGTCAAACCGAACAGCAGATCACGGCGTTGAATGCGAGCCGAGAAGGCAGCGGACCATCGCCGGAGCAGCAAGCTGAAATTGATCGCTTTGATGTGCAGCAATTAGAAACGCGTAGAAGATTGCGTGAAGTGCAGCTGACGCTAAACCGTGAAATTGAAAGCTTAGGCAGTACACTGAAGTTTGTGAATACGGCTTTGGTGCCTATTCTATTGATTCTGTTTGTACTGGTTATGGGTTATCTGCGCAACCGTCGCAGAAACGCCGTTAAGGCCTAGTCGTTCTGAATGCGAGCGCCACACACTCTATCGTTGTGGCCTCGCGCTTTTAACCTTCCTCGCGATGTTCATGTGGGTGCTCTTGTTCATACGGCAAGTGCACCAACACATGAGTACCCACTCCTACTTCACTGGTAATCTCTAAGCGTCCACCGTGTGCTTGGGCAATGAGTCGGCATAGATACAAACCAAGACCAAAACCACCCGTGTTACGTTGTCTGGCGCTATCGGCCCGATAGAATGGTTCGCTTAGGTGTTCCATGTGTTTTTCTGAAATCCCTTCGCCCTGATCCTCTACTTCTAGTGTCACAAAATCATTTGAGAACGAAACGCGAACGGTAATCGGGTTCTCTTGGCCATGACGGATGGCATTGTTGACAATGTTGGTAAGCAGTAGGCGAGTGCGCAATTTGTCGATGGACACGGAGCTGTCATCATCAGGTCGCTCAAAAATAATGCGGCCTTTGTAGTCGTGATATGCCTCTAACACCAAACCAATATAGTCAGCAAAATCCACGTGCTCCGCGATGAGGGCTTGGTGCTGATTGCTGAGGCGTTCGGCTTCGATTAGATCCGCAATCAACAGATCTATTTCGTTTATATCGTCGCCTAAGGCTTCCTTGATCATGCCGTCTTCTAAAAATTCGAGTTGCAGCTTTGCACGGGTAATAGGGGTTCGTAGCTCGTGGCTTATAGCTAGTAAAAGCTGACGTTTGGCCTCCAGCATTGATTGCAGAGAATCGGCCATGTGGTTAACGCTATCGGTCAGCTCGCCCAGCTCATCTTGGCGATGTGACTTCACACGGTAACTCAGGTCTCCGTCACAAATGCGCTCGGCGCCTTCGCGCAATTGGCGTACTGGCTCCAGTAGGCGTCGGACGAGCCAGAAGTTGAGCAGAAGCACTAAGGCCCCGATGGCTAAGCCAACATACACAACGATGTAATCGTACTCACTGAGAGTGGGTACGCGTCTATTGAGGTAGTACTCATAGCCACCGCGTGACACGCGGATCACGTCTTCGTTTCCTACTTCGAGCATTTGCGCGTCGTCGGAAAGCCCGCGGACAAACACAGCGTCGGAGATATCGAGGTCATTTTGCTCATCTGACTGCCAATTAATATGCGGGCTGCGAATGATGATGGTCAACGAAAGCTCTTGAGAGAGCTGAGTGGCGCGAGCGAGATCAGGGGGAACCCCAATGTTGTCTACGATCAGATTGATATTATCGAGATAGAAGTCGGGTAGGGGGCTTAACCTTTCTGAGCGCCAATTTTGGTCAATTTGTCTGATGGACAGCGTGATAATGATGAAGAACACCAAAATGGTGGCGCTGAAGATAAGAAATAGGCGTAAAAAAAGCGAGTTATTGATGCGAGAGACGAGGGTCATGGGGTGGTGCTTCCTTTTGGCCGCAGCCGTCATTGAATCGACGGCTGTCAGGAAAAGTGGGCCTAAGCGGGCTCGCCGACGAAAGTATATCCTCTTCCCCACACGGTCTTGATAAAGCGAGGAGTCTTTGAGGTGTCGTCGAGCTTGTGACGTAAGCGACTAACGAGGGTGTCCACTGCGCGAGAGAACAGCTCCGCATCAATGCCACGTAAACGATTCATCAGCTCATCACGCGTAAAAGTCTTATTAGGCGACTGCATGAACAAAATGAGTAGCTCGTACTCCATAGTGGTAAGTTCGATCAGCTCGTCGTCTAGCTTTACTATGCGACGAATGGTATCCACCTCTAAGCCTTGGATCTTGGGGACCTCTTGTTGGCTGCGAGCTTCATCGCTAGTGCGACGCAAGATATTGCTGATTCGAGCAACTAATTCGCGAGGTTCGAATGGTTTAGGTAAGTAGTCGTCTGCACCAAGCTCTAAACCCACGATGCGGTCTGTGACCTCGCCGTGCGCTGTAAGCATTAAAATAGGCAATTGTCCGTAGATAGCTGACTTGGCGCGGATTTCACGGCAGATCTCAAACCCGTCTTTTTCGGGGAGCATGACATCCAATATCAATAGGTCAGGTTTATTGCGTTTTAAGTGTTCAAACCCCTTGGAAGGGGTGTGTGCCGCGGTGACGGTCATGTCATAGCGTTCTAGATACTGCGTCAATAATTGGCCCAGTTTCTCATCATCGTCAATCAGCAAAATTTGTTTCATAGGGAGTTGCTTTTCCGGCGCCAAACTTGGCCTACTAAAAAGGTGTTTCGAGTGTACGAATTCAGGGCATGGAAATCAATCGGAACAAAGCGCGAAAGCCATTTTAAAAGCCCTCTCAATCTGCAGTAAGTGATCAAAACATTGGTAAATGGGTGTAGTACGAGGTGCCGTAATAGTATCATTGCGCGCAATTTGTATGCGCCTTGCACAAGGTAAGCCTAAATCGAGTAAACGCCATGATATCCCTGACTAATGCCACGTTGATGCGTGGTGAGCTGTTACTGCTCAACAGTACCAATCTGAGTATCCATAATGGCCAGAAGATTGGTGTGATTGGTCGCAATGGGAGCGGCAAGTCGAGCTTGTTTGCTTGTCTTCTGGGGCAACTGGCACTGGATGAGGGAGACCTCTCGATGCCGGAGGGGACTCGTTGTGCGCATATGCGTCAAGAAACTGAGGCATCAAAGGCAAGCGCGTTAGATTATGTCATTGATGGTGATGAAGTCTTTAGGGGTATCGAGCGTTCCCTGGCAGCGGCAGAAAAAGCTGAAGATGGCGCAAGTATTGCGCATTGGCATAGCGAGATGGACAAGATCGGTGGCTATGACATCCGCAATCGTGCGATGCAGTTATTGTCTGGCTTGGGGTTTGAGTCCATACAATTTGAAAACCCTGTGTCGAGTTTCTCTGGTGGGTGGCGTATTCGATTGAATTTGGCTGCCGCGCTGATGGCGCCATCTGATTTGCTTCTTCTTGATGAGCCCACCAACCATTTGGATCTCGAAGCGTCGCTCTGGCTCGAGCAGTGGCTCAAGCGGTATCAGGGCACGTTAATGATCATATCGCACGACCGCAGTTTTCTTGATGAGGTCATAGACTACGTCGTTAGTGTAGAGCATAACAAACTCACACTTTATCGAGGTAATTACAGTAGCTTTGAAATTCAACGGGCGGAACGACTCGCGCAAGAGCAGGCGAAATTCGAGAAACAACAAAGGCGTGTAGCAGAAATCGAAGATTTCGTCCGCCGATTCCGCGCTAAAGCCTCTAAAGCCAAGCAGGCTCAAAGTAGGATGAAAGAGCTTGATCGCATGCAGAGTATTGCCCCTGCCCATGTAGACTCACCGTTCTATTTCGAGTTCACCACTCCTGAGCGCCTTCCTGCAGAGTTAATCTCTTTTGAGAAAGTGAGCGTCGGATATGACTCGCCATTGGTGAGCAATATTCGATTGCAAATTCGTGACACAACGCGCATTGGTCTGCTCGGTTTTAACGGCTGTGGCAAGTCTACTTTACTGCGCAGTATAGCGGGTGACTTGCAAACACTCGCGGGTGAAGTGCGCAGCTCAAAATATTTACAGATCGGTTATTTTGCACAGCACCAAGTGGATGTGCTTGACCAGAGCGCTAGCCCAATGCTGTTGATTCAACGCCAAGATCCCGCGGCACGAGAGCAGATCATTCGAGACTTTCTTGGTGGCTTTGATTTCAGGGGTGAGCGTGTCACGGAGACCATTGCTAATTTTTCTGGTGGAGAAAAAGCACGTCTGGCATTGGCCCTGGTCGTGTGGCAGAAACCTAATGTGCTTTTGCTAGACGAGCCTACTAACCATTTGGATTTGGAAATGCGTCATGCATTAACCGTCGCCCTGCAAGGGTTTGAAGGGGCGTTGGTCGTTGTCTCCCATGATCGTCACTTACTGAGCAATACCGTTGATGAGTTCTACTCTATTCACAACGGTCGTTGTCAGGAGTTCGAGGGTGATTTGCACGACTATGAGAAATGGATGCAGGAGCAAAGTAATTCTTCCACGGGCACTTCAGCGACGAGTCTCGGTGATAAAAAGGAAGATCGAAAAGAGCAACGACAACAAGCAGCCGCTCAGCGACAACAGCTTGCCCCAATGAAAAAAGAGATTAAGAAACTAGAGCAACAAATAGAGAAGGCACAGATTGAGTTAACGGCAGTTGAGGAAAGCTTGGCTGACCCAACGCTTTATGACGAAGCGAGAAAGAAAGACCTTACTGATATTCTTCAGCGGCAAGCTAAACTCAAGTCTCACAGTGATCAATTGGAAGATCAATGGCTAGCCAAATGCGATGCATTAGAAGCTCTTGAACAATAAAGTTAAAAATATAGCAACGGGAAACCATTAAGGCTGCGTATAAGTAGTATCAATATCTAATGGAGATTACGATGAAACCCTTATTACTAGTATTTTTGACCGCTGTTTCTATTGCTTTTACCTCGAGTGCTGCTTTCGCCCAACCTGGAGACGGGCGCGGAATGCGAATGGACCCAGAAGCTCAGATTGTTGAACTAATTTCTCAGTTAGACGTAACATCCGAGCAAGAAGCCGGGTTTCGCGAAGCCATGCAACAAATTGGCGATGCCAGAATGGGTGGGATGCGACAAGGTGGAGGCCGTCGAGGTGATGGAGCTTCGCAATCAGAAGAGGAGCGAGAGCAAGGTCGCGCTGCCATGATGGAGAAACAAGCTGAAATGAAACTACAGGCGCAAGAGATTCTAGCGACTGTGTTGAGTGCCGCTCAGATCGAGAAGTATAACGAGTTGGAAGAAGCGCGCATGGCGAAAATGCAAGAGCGTCGAGGCGGGCGCTAGTAGGCGTAAAGAAACAGTTTTATTTGAAGTTTAAAAAAGGGGAGCGAATGTTAAATTCGCTCCCCTTTTTTTTCTGCTAGAAACATGTGCTAGTCTGGCTGCATTGAGCAACCCAATACTTACTTAGACCGGAGACTGCGTATGCAGCATCATAAAATCAACTATGTAGAGTTTGGCGCACGCGACCTCGATGCGACGAAGGTGTTTTTTGAAACTGTGTTTAATTGGCGGTTCCAAGATTATGGCCCTGACTATTGCGCATTCTCTGATGCTGGCTTAGAGGGAGGGTTCTATCGTGCGGATCTTGCAAGCTCTGCGGCGAGCGGCGGGGCCTTGGTAATCTTATACAGTAATGCCCTCGAAGAGACGCTAGCGCAAGTCGAAGCGAATGGTGGGGTCATAATACAGGCGATATTTGATTTCCCCGGTGGGAGGCGCTTTCACTTCACCGAGCCGAGTGGCAATGAGCTCGCAGTTTGGAGTGATCCACTGTCTAAGGAGGCCTAGTGTCATGGAGAAAGTGTATACCCACGAAAGCATTGTCATACTGCAAACTGCGAAAGGTCTGCTTGAGCAAAATGGGATTAACTCCCATATCAAAAACGAGCATGTAGGCGCAGGGGGGTATGTTGGTTTGGAGATATTCCCATTGGAGTTATGGGTAGACTCGCCAATGGCCGAAAAAGCTAAGGTGATACTAGAGAGCGCTTTTGATGAAAGCGCGAAACTGCCAGAGTGGATCTGCCCTCAATGCAATGAAAAGAATTTTGCTAGTTTTGATGGGTGTTGGAAATGCCAACGCCTACGAGAACGCGGTTCCCCGAATGAGCTTTAGTCAGTAGAATGATGCGAGTGCAGAACCCTTAATGGCTTAAAATTTCCATAAAAATAATAAGAGGTTGCCCATGTCAGAACAAGCAGCATCGTTGAAGCCCTCAAACACTGGTTTGGTGGTAGGAGGATTCTTGATTACGTTCACTGTGCTGGCGATAGCGGGGTTTATTCTTTACTCTTCTATTTGTCCATGTGAGCGCACCCCCGGCGGTTTTCTTTTCGGAGAACGAGTGGAGGCGCCAGTGAGTGACTGGGCGATCGCAAATGAAGAGCCACTTTGTCAGATTCAGATTTGGTCCGGTATTCGTCCCCACTCCATCAATCTAAACTGTATGGCGGCGAGTGATGGCAAGCTATATTTAAGTTGCTCAGACTGTGAAACTAAATATTGGTCTAATGTAGTAGGAAGCCAAGCCAACGGTAAGCTGCGACTTGGAACGAATGTGTACCCAGTATCATTTGAGCGCGTAGAGGGCTCGCTAGAACTGGACCGCGCTTGGGCTGCTCGAGCAATGAAACTACAATCACAAGCTAACGTCACGAACCCTACCCCAATAGCGGACACTATGCGTCCAGAGGGCTGGTGGTCTTTTAATGTGACATCGACAAGCTATTAATTATTGGAACTAAATGTGAAAGGTTTAAAGCAAGCACTGAATCAACGCCCTTGGTGGCTTAATATCATTTGGCTTTTTTGTCTCTACATGACATTCATCTACATGCCTTTTGATATGTTCACTAAGCCCTATGCGCAATGGGAGGAAGTGTGGTTTGGAGTGCAACTGACAGGATGGCCAGCGAAGTTAACGGAACCTTTGCATTGGTTTATTTATGGGGCGGGCAGTTATGGCATTTGGAAAATGAAACAGTGGATGTGGCCTTGGGGCGCGCTGTACGCCACGCAAGTGGTGATCGCCATGTTTGTCTTCTCGTTTTTGCAAGGTGGTGCAGAAAGCAGCATTTTTGGTCCCTTCATTGCGGCTGCGATATTCTCCGTTCCTGCTATCGCCCTGTGGCGTGCTAAAGCGCTGTTTTCAGCCTAAAAGAGTGTGTGACGTGGATCCTTGCTTAGAAGAAGTTCTGCTACGATTTTTAAGGCCAATGGCATGAGTGTTTTTTGGGTGTTGTTGTTGCTCACTCTCATGGCAGGTTTGGCGATGCCCCTTGGGGCGATAATCGCGAACATCGGTAGTGCTGAGAGTCGGTTGAGAGAGCCTCAGTTCGTTCACTCAGTTATGGCATTCGGGGGAGGCGCATTACTGTCGGCTGTGGCGCTAGTCTTAGTGCCGGAAGGGGTCTCAAAATTAAACCCCTGGATAGCATGCGGAAGCTTTCTATTGGGTGGTCTAATATTTATGACCATCGATATTCTCTTAGTTCGATCCTCCACGCCGGCCAGTCAATTACTGGCTATGCTTCTGGATTTTCTGCCCGAATCCCTCGCATTGGGCGCCGCACTTGCGATAGGCAGTTCCTCTGCCTATTTATTGGCCACGTTGATCGCTTTGCAAAATATTCCGGAAGGCTTTAATGCGTTCAATGAGCTCACAGAAAATGCAGGACACTCACCTCGGAAAGTAATCTCAATGTTTACAGCGATGGCGGTGCTTGGCCCGCTCGCCGCGCTAAGCGGTTACTATTGGTTGTTTGCCTATGATCAGGTTTTAGGTATAACGGTGTTAGTGGCTGCAGGTGGAATACTCTATTCAGTATTTCAAGATGTTGCCCCTAAAGTTAAGTTAGAAAATCATTGGGGTCCGCCAATGGGTGCGGTGGCCGGGTTCATGTTAGGGATGTTAGGTTTTGCGCTAATAAAGGGTTAAGCTTTTTTCGCGAAATAGGCAGAAGCGGCTACTAAAAAACTGGCTATCAATAGGCAAGCAGCAAGCCCCCATAGTTGATAAACAAGGCCCGATAGAATTGTGCCTAGCAACCTGCCAGCAGCATTCGCCATGTAATAGAAACCTACATCAAGTGATACGCCATCGTGACGCGCCCAAGAGACAATTAGATAGGAATGAATTGAGGAGTTGATGGCGAAAACGATGCCGAATGCGAATAGGCCAAGGATCAGTACCCACGCTGTTGGCCATTGCGCGATCAAGGCTAATGCTATGGCTGCCGGTATGAGTGTCAGTAGGCACGCCCACCGCCAGGCGCTTTGCGCATTAGGGGTAGGGCCGGTGATCTTAGGGGCATTGCCTTGTACGAAACCGTAGGCGATCACCCACGTTGCCAGCAAGGTTCCGACAGCGGCATAGCTCCAGCCTAGCTGGCTTTGAAGGTAGACCGGAAGTGCCACGACGAACCAAATATCTCTCGCGGCGAATAAGAAAAAACGCGCCGTAGAAAGACGATTAATGGCAGGGCTTTTCGAGAACAGATCGGTAAACTTAGCTTTGTATGTGGTAACGCCAGCATTTCGTTCAAGGAATAAAAAGCTCAACACAAGTGTAACGACGAGCAATAGAATCATGGCGATCAATGCGCCCTGAAACTCGAATTGTGTCAAGAGCACTCCGCCTAGAAAAAACCCAACTCCCTTCAATGCGTTTTTAGAGCCAGTCAGGGCGGCTATCCATTTGTACAGTCCGCCATCATCTTTGATCAGTGATTTTATAGAGCTTTTGGCGCTCATCTTATTGAGATCTTTGGCGATGCCGGAAAGTGCTTGCGCGACCATGACGTATGGGATGGTCAAAACGCTAGGCTCTGCCAATAACATGCTTAAGGCGATGATCTGTAACGCAAGCCCTGCATGCATTGTCATATTCAAACCAATGCGCGCCGCGAGCCATCCGCCTACAAGATTGGTAACAATGCCGAAGAATTCGTAGAGTAAGAAGAGTGACGCGACTTCTAGGGGGCTGAATCCAAGCTCGTGAAAAAACAGCACGATCAGCATGCGCAATGCGCCGTCAGTAAGCGTAAATGCCCAGTAACTCGCAGTGACTATCCCGTATTGTATTTTCGGGTCACGGTGTGATTGTGGACTCACCCAAACAGCCTCATCGAATCGATTTACCTACCATTAATGCCAACTCCATCATGCGATTAACGTAACCAATCTCATTGTCATACCACGCAAGTATTTTCACCTGTGTTTCATTGACGACGAATGTGGATAGGGCGTCAACGATTCCAGAGCGAGGGTCGTTCACATAGTCTACGGACACTAGCGGGCGTTCTTCATATCCTAGGATGTTCTTTAGGCGTCCTTCAGAGGCGGCACGTAATGCGGCATTGATGCTATCCCTGTTCGTGGCCGTCTCTAGTTCAAACACGCAGTCAGTGAGTGACGCATTAGTGATTGGCGCTCTTATAGCGAGCCCGTTGAGTCGCCCTTTCAGTTCAGGGAAGATCTCAGTGATCGCCGTTGCTGACCCTGTACTGGTGGGGATCAGGGAGCTCCCGCAGGCTCTCGAGCGGCGAAGATCTTTGTGGTACTCATCCAATACGCTTTGAGTATTGGTTATGTCGTGAACGGTGGTGATAGCGCCGTGTCGAATGCCAAACTCGCGGTGGATAACATCGACAACAGGGGCAAGACAATTGGTGGTGCAGGAGGCGGCAGTCACAATAGAGTGTTGTGAGGCGTCGTAAAGGTGGTGGTTGACGCCCATGACGATATTCAACGCACCCGCACGCATGGGGGCCGAGACAACTACTTTGGCGATGCCTTGTTGAAAATAACCTTCTAGGGCCTGCGCAGTTTTAAATTTTCCAGTACATTCGATGACGAGTTGCGCGCCTGATTTGCGCCAGTCGGTGTCCTCGATTGCCTTGTTGTTTGAAAACCCAACTGAACGTCCATCGATAATAAGTGCATCATCGGTGGCGCTAACGGCTACGGGCCAAATGCCATGCTGCGAATCGAATGTCAGTAAATGTGCAGCACTTTGTGCAGTGGCGGCACAATCGTTGATGTGTACAATTTCGATTTCTGGCCAGTGCCATGCGGCACGAAGTGCCAGACGTCCCATTCGACCGAATCCATTGATCGCAATTTTAATAGGCATTCAAGCTCACCATTACAGATAAGGAGGGAGTATTATAGTTCATGTTTTATTGCACCAATATGTCATTTGAGTTGCATTGGTCTTGAATAATGGGGGTTTGCAATCCACATTAAGGTCAATCGAATTGTTTCGGAGTTTGAAGTTATGAAGTTCTCACGTCTACCCCTAAAGGGGATTTTGTTTGGGGTTGGAATCATGCTTGTCTCTGCATTTGCAGTGGCACAACCGGGCTATGCTAATTTCAAAACGGACGATGAGTCGAATAATATCGACGTGTTCAAGCAGGCCAGTCCGTCGGTGGTCTATATCACCAACTCTCGATTAGTGCGGCGCTCGTTCTACTCGCTTAATCCACAGGAAATCCCGCAGGGCAGTGGCACTGGCTTTATATGGAGTCGAGATGGCTATGTGGTGACCAATTTTCATGTGATTCAACAGGCTTCACGGCTGACGGTCACGCTACAAGATGGTAGCGCTTACGATGCTGAAATAGTCGGGGTTGAGCCTGATAAAGATGTCGCCGTACTGCGTATAGACGCACCAAAAGAAAAGCTGGTGCCCCTAGCGACCGGGGATTCCTCGCTATTGGAGGTTGGCCGCAAAGTGCTCGCCATTGGCAATCCTTTCGGGTTGGATACGACTTTAACGGTAGGGGTCGTAAGCGCATTAGGTCGGGAGATCGATTCGGTGAGCCGACGTAAAATTCGCGACGTAATTCAAACAGACGCCGCGATCAATCCAGGCAATTCCGGTGGTCCATTACTCAACTCCTTGGGCCAGTTGGTAGGGGTCAATACAGCGATTTATAGCCCTTCGGGTGCAAGTTCGGGGATCGGTTTCGCGATACCGGTCAATATTGTGAAGAAAATAGTGCCGGAATTGATCACCTATGGAAAAGTGCAGACACCGACACTTGGCGTTGCCTTGTTGCCGCTGCAATATGCCGATTACTACCGACAGAACGCTCGTGTTCAGGGCGTAATTGTTATGGATGTCATCGCAGGTGGAAGTCCGGAAAGCGCTGGTATGCGGGGGTTGCGTGAAAGTAACCGAGGGATTTTGCTGGGGGATGTGATTGTCGCGATCGATGATGAGCCAGTCATTAATGAAGACGACTTACTCAATGCTTTAGAGAATCACCGAGCGGGGGATGTAGTGGATGTGAAGACGATTCGTGATGGCGAAGAGCGCCTCTATACTATCGAATTGCAGGCCTCTACCGCGCGCTGAGGTAGATAAATACAGGCTGCCTTGGGTTTTCAAGGCAGCCTTCTTAGTATTAACGAGTTGCTATTGCGGCTCGACGATTTGCCACTGCAGCACGTACCTGATCAGGCGCAGTCCCACCAATATGGTTTCGTGCTTTCACCGAACCCTCTAGGGTCAACACCTCAAACACGTCTTCGGTGATTTCCGAAGAGAACTGCTGTAGTTGGGCTAGTGTCAGCTCGCTGAGGTCTTTTTTCTGCTCTATTCCGTAAGCCACGGACTTTCCGACGATCTCATGAGCATCTCGGAAGGCTATGCCTTTGCGAACCAAGTAGTCAGCTAGGTCCGTAGCGGTGGCATAGCCCTGCATCGCGGCTTTAAGCATATTCTCTTTCTTTGGCTGAATGGCGGGCATCATGTCAGCATATGCCTTCAAACAGTCGCGAAGTGTATCGATTAAGTCAAATAGTGGTTCTTTGTCTTCTTGGTTGTCTTTGTTGTAGGCCAGAGGCTGAGACTTCATCAGCGTCAGCAAGCACACCAGGTGTCCGTTCACGCGGCCTGTTTTCCCGCGGACCAATTCTGGTACGTCTGGGTTTTTCTTCTGGGGCATAATGGAGGAGCCCGTGCAGAAACGGTCAGGCAGGTCTACAAAGTCAAACTGTGCCGATGTCCACAGCACCAATTCTTCGGAGAAGCGCGAGAGGTGAGTCATAATCAAGCTGCCGGCTGCCGCTAGTTCTATGGCGAAATCGCGATCACTGACAGAGTCCAAGGAGTTGCGTGTAGGGGCCGTAAAGCCAAGCAATTGAGCGGTGTACTCACGATCAATCGGGTAGCTCGTCCCTGCTAAAGCGGCAGCGCCCAGTGGCGATACGTTCAACCGTGAGCGACAATCTTGCAGGCGAGAATAATCACGCTCCAGCATTTCGTACCATGCCATCATATGATGACCGAAGGTAATAGGCTGGGCTGTCTGCAGATGGGTAAAACCAGGCATTACAGTGTCGGCTTCGCGCTCAGCGAGATCGAGAAGGGCGAGTTGCAGACGCGTTAGGGTAATGGCTAGTGCGTCAATCTCATCGCGCACGTAGAGGCGAATATCCGTCGCCACTTGGTCATTACGTGAACGCCCTGTGTGCAACTTCTTCCCGGTCATCCCAATGCGTTGGGTCAGTGCGGCTTCGATGTTCATGTGCACGTCTTCGAGTGCTACAGACCACTCGAACTTGCCCGCCACGATCTCTTCGCGAATGGCTTCGAGCCCGTCGATGATTTCTTTGACTTCCGCCGCTGTAAGGATGTCGACCTTGCCGAGCATTGTGGCGTGGGCAATAGAGCCATTAATATCATGGTGGTAGAGCCGTTGATCAAATGTGACTGAGGCAGTGAAGCGTTCGACGAAGGCGTCGGTAGGTTCGCTAAAGCGTCCACCCCAAGGTTTGATGGCGTCGGGTTTTTTCTCACTCATAGTCACGTTCTCACTTAGGTGTCTGTCTGCTGCGGGCTGAGGATTATAGCAACATATTGGCTATGCCTAATACTGTTGTAGCCTTTCGCAAGCAGCAATGGGAAATCTTTGCCCATTTGGCGTAGAATTCGCTTCAAATACATCGCTTAAGAAAGAGACTGAATATGGCTATTGAATTAATCCGAATTGCCACGCGTGAGAGCCCGTTAGCCCTGTGGCAGGCAGAGTTTGTCAGAGACGAGTTGCTTAGCCGCTATCCCCACCTAACAGTGGAGCTTGTAGGAATGACCACTAAGGGCGATATTCTTCTTGATATGCCTTTAGTGAAAATTGGTGGCAAGGCGCTGTTTGTAAAAGAGCTAGAAGTAGCCATGTTGGAGAATCGCGCCGATATTGCCGTGCATTCAATGAAAGATGTGCCAATGGAGTTTCCTGACGGCTTGGGCTTAGCGGTCATTTGTGAGCGTGAAGACCCAACCGATGCCTTTGTCTCTAACCAATATGAGAGCTTAGATGCACTACCGCGTGGCGCACGCGTCGGAACATCGAGTTTGCGTAGACAATGTCAGATTCGCGCTCTAAGGCCTGATCTAGTAATCGGCGACCTACGAGGCAATGTAGGGACGCGTTTGTCCAAGCTTGATCGTGGGGAATTCGACGCCATCATACTCGCCACGGCGGGTTTAGTGAGATTGAAGCTTCAATCGCGTATCGCTCAGCGAATGGATCCCGTGGTGTCGTTACCCGCTGGTGGTCAAGGCGCTGTAGGGATAGAAACGCGGACCGAAGATGCCGAGTTAATTGAATTGTTGGCAGGATTGAATGATAAAGATACTGCCGACCGCGTTATTGCCGAAAGAGCCGTGAATAATCGTCTCAAGGGTGGGTGCCAAGTGCCGATCGCTTGTTACGCCCTGTTGGAAGGCGAGCAAATTTACCTGCGTGGCTTGGTAGGCAACCCTGACGGTACAACAATTCTTCGAAGCGAAATACGTGGACCCAGAGCAGACGCAGAGAAATTAGGCATTGCGGTTGCAGAAGACTTATTGGCACAAGGTGCCGATGAGATTCTGAGCGCATTATACGAGTAGCAAAAAATGAAAGCGCAGAGCGCCCCTGCAAAGGCTAGAGAGTCTTTAACCCTTAAAGGTTGCAATGTGTTGCTGACCCGGCCCGCATTGCAGGCTACTGGCGTTGCGCACATTATCGAAGCGCAGGGTGGCCACGTGGTTCATCTGCCTCTTCTTGAAATAGAGGCGATCAGTGATCGTAGCGACATAGAGAAAGTGAAGTCCTATGTGCTCGCATTAGATCAATATGATCTTGCGATCTTTATAAGCACAAACGCCGCGAAAATGGGGATGGCTTGGATTTCACAATATTGGCCGCAGTTGCCAATAGGTTTGGAAGCCTTTGCTGTTGGGCCGAGTACGGCCGATATGTTGCGAGACGAAGCGTGGCTAGTTCACTGTTCTCCTCGGGGTGTTACGAGTGAAGACCTGTTGGCCTTGCCAGAGTTGGTCGATGTGGCCGATAAACGTATTGCCCTGTTTCGGGGGAAGGGCGGACGCGAGTTGATCGCACAAACTCTGCGTGACCGCGGTGCACGTGTTGACTATGTTGAAGTTTACGAACGTCATGTTCCAGAATATGATCGTGAACAGGTGTTAACGCAGATGCACAATGGCAAAGTCAATTTTGCCGTTCTTACTAGCATGCAAACCTTGCTAGGGTTTATGCAGTTGCTGGGATTGAAGGGTGACGATAATCCTGTGCCGAAAGAGACAGTCCGCCTTTTGCAAGAGTCATTGCAATTGATAGTGCCGTCGCAGCGCGTACTAGAGTATGCCGTTGCAGCAGGGTTCAAACGCGTCACTGATGCGGGCGGTGCAAGCGATGATCAAGTGTTGACGTGTTTGCGAGCCGCACAGAACCTTTCGGAGGGTATGTGACAGACGCAACGCAAGAGAATGTTGAGCCTAGTGTTAGTCATGTGAAAGGTGATACCTCTCGTGTATTAGAGGAGCTAAGTCGCAATAATGTCGCAAAGCCTCGCTCTAGTAAGAGTGGAATGCGGCGCTTTTTCATTGTCGTGGTTTTACTTGTTCCTGTGATCGCTGCCATCAGTTTTTTACTATACGAACAAGCAAAGACCATGGCGGTACTCGCTGATTTACAGAGCGAAAACGCAGCGCTAGAGGAAGCCATTGCGAACGTTGAAATGCAGGCCCCTGCAACCGTCACAGTAGTAGAACCCTTTCAATTGCCAGACAATCTAGCCAACACGGGCATGTTAGAAGAGCTCAGTGTCACGGTCGAAAATAGAATCAACGCTTTGGCGCGAAACGCCTCTAATCTACAGGCGCAATTAAGTGCGCTGCCGCAAGAACGCACCAACACCGACCTGCTGTGGAGTGAGGCCGAGTATCTTTTACGGTTAGCGAATCAAAAGCTGCAATTAGAAGGCGATGGTGATTCGGCCTACTTAATCCTTTCTGCCGTGGATGAAATGTTAAGAGACTCCGGCGAACTGTCAGTAATAGGGGTGCGCGATATTCTCGCCGGTGAGATGTTAGCGGTACGCGCGATGGACTATGTGGACGTCAATGGGATCTATGCTCGTCTCAATAATTTGGTCCCAATGATTGATCAGCTTTCGTTACGAGATGTCATGGTTGAAAACTACAATGCGCAGCTAACGCAAGCTCGAGACGCATCAGTCGCGAGTGGCGACAGTTTATTTGATCGCAGTCTGGCTGTATTAGAATCGATTTTTGTTTGGCAGAATTGGGATGTGGCCCCAGAGGCGTTGCTTGCCCCGCCCCAAGAGGCTGTATTGAAGCAAAATCTGCGGCTAATGTTAGAGCAGGGGCAGTTGGCATTATTGATGAAAGAGCCAGAGGTCTACCGTGACAGTCTGCAAAAGGGCGCCAACTGGACTGCTAATTATTTTGCCCTTGATACCGGCGTTGGGCGGACATTGCAGCGGGAGCTCTCCACGTTAGCTGATGTCAGTGTTGTCGCCAATCGTCCAGATATTTCGCGTTCCCTAGAGTTGCTGCGGCAGCTAAACAGTGCGCGGGCTCAGTCTGTGCGCAGTGACGGACAATAAGTATGATCAAGTTATTTGTTTATTGCTTGTTAACGATAGTGATCGGCCTGCTCGCAACGCTTTTTTTAGCGCGGGATCCTGGCTACCTCATGATTGCTATAGCGGGCAACACGTTCGAAACGAGTTTGTTCGCATTATTCGTGGCGATCATCGCACTGCTTATCCTATTACGTGTGTTCCTTTTGCTGCTCGACTGGATAAATCCACTGCGGTTGTTTCGCGCGGGTCGAACATGGTCGCAATCTCAAGTCGACAAGCGGGCTCTTAAAACCTCTCTATCAGAAGAAGATTTACGGGAGGCTCTACAAGAAGAGCTTGGGCAAGAGTTAACAAAAAAGCAAAGTGAAACTTTGAGCATTGCGGCGCTGCGCAAGATGTGGAAAGTGCGGACTAAGAAAATGGAGAAAGGCGCAAGTTTGATTATTGCCTATGTCGATGTGTTGGAAAAGCGCGACGCTATCGTCGACGCCGTTGGCCTTTTAGAAACGGAGTTGGAGCATCGCTGGGACGAAGAATTACTGGTTCGTTATAGTCTACTTGGTTTGCGTGCAGGCGATAGCACTGCGATGCTGCAATTGAAGAAGGCAGAGCAATGGTTACAGTCACGTCCTGTTGATGCGCCACTGCTTCTGGCTCTCGGACGCCTGTCATTGCGTAATAAACTTTGGGCAAAGGCGCGGGGATATTTTGAGAGAAGCTTGCAAGCACAAGGAACCCCAGAGGTGTTTGCTGAGTTAGCGCGACTGCTACAAAGCCTTAAAGAGCCAAGTCGCAGTGCGCTGTATCTGCAAAATGAGACACGCCTAGTGAGCAAAAGTTTACCAGATTACCCTCAGCCTTCTTGAGGGTCTGAAATCCCGAGCTCGTTCCAGATCTCATCGACGCGTTGTTTGACATCATCAGACATGCTGATCGAAGTGCCCCACTCACGTGTAGTTTCCCCTGGCCACTTATTGGTGGCATCCATTCCCATCTTCGAGCCTAATCCAGAGACTGGTGAGGCAAAATCTAGATAATCGATGGGAGTGTTTTCAACCATTACTGTGTCGCGAGCAGGGTCCATGCGCGTAGTCATTGCCCATACGACATCGTTCCAATCGCGGCAGTTTACGTCGTCATCGACAATGATCACAAACTTGGTGTACATGAATTGTCGCAGGAATGACCAAGCGCCCATCATGATTCTTTTGGCATGCCCTGGATATTGTTTCTTGATGCTGATGATCGCCATGCGATAAGAGCAACCTTCCGGGGGAAGATAGAAATCTACAATCTCTGGGTATTGTTTTTGGATTAAAGGGATAAACACTTCGTTAAGTGCAACGCCTAGCATGGCGGGTTCATCGGGTGGCCGGCCAGTATAGGTGCTGTGATAGATCGGGTCTTTACGGTGTGTCATTTTCTTCACTGTGAAAACAGGGAAGCGTTCGACCTCATTGTAATAGCCCGTGTGATCACCATAGGGGCCTTCTTCGGCCATTTCATCCGGCTCGATAACGCCCTCAAGAACGATCTCCGCGCTAGCGGGAACCTGAAGGTCATTGGTAAGACATTGGATGACTTCTGTCTTCTCGCCCCGTAGCAGGCCTGCAAACGCATATTCTGACAGCGTATCGGGAATAGGCGTTACTGTGGCGAGAATCGTGGCTGGATCTGCGCCTATGGCGATAGAAACTGGGAACGGTTCGCCTGGGTGCTTTATCTGCCACTCACGAAAATCTAAGGCACCACCGCGATGAGAGAGCCAGCGCATAATCAGCTTGTTGCGACCAACAAGCTGCATGCGATAAATGCCAAGATTCTGTCGCTCTTTCTCTGGTCCGCGGGTGATGACTAACGGCCACGTGACTAATGGGGCGACGTCACCAGGCCAACAAGTTTGGATAGGGAATTTGCGCAGATCAATATCGTCTTCGTCGATGATGACTTCACGGCAAGGGGCATTTTTTTTCACATCGGGTGCGATGTTCAGCACTTGCCGATAGGAAGGCAAATTCTTCCAAAGGTCTTTCCAACCTTTCGGCGGGGTAGGCTCTTTAAGAAACGCGAGCAAGTGCCCGACATCGCGAAGGCCTTGTAAGTCTTTCTGCCCCATAGCTAACGCCACACGGCGTGGGTGGCCGAACAAATTTGCGAGCATGGGAAATTCAGAACCTTTAAGGTTCTCAAATAATAATGCGGGGCCATTTGCACGCAAGGTGCGGTCAGAAATTTCGGTGACCTCTAGTACAGGGTCTACCTCAATGGTAATGCGTTTGAGATCGCCTTCTTTTTCTAGAAGTGCAATGAATTCACGTAGGTCTTTGCACGGCATGTAGGGAGACTCCGAGAAGTGAAGTGCAGTACTGCAAGCGCTCGGCGAAGAGGGTTTCTTGCGCCGAACGCGGCATTGACTACTTGCGCTTCATTGAGTTGAAGAACTCGTCGTTGGTCTTTGTGTCTTTGAGTTTATCGAGGATGAACTCTGTGGCTTGCACGTCTTCCATGGAGCTTAGAATCTTGCGTAAGATCCACATGCGTTGTAGTTCTTCCTCAGTAGTAAGAAGTTCTTCACGACGTGTGCCTGAGCGGCGGACGTTGATAGCAGGGTAGATGCGTTTCTCGGCAATTTTGCGGTCGAGATGCAATTCCATGTTGCCCGTGCCTTTGAACTCTTCGTAAATCACTTCGTCCATCTTCGAGCCCGTTTCTACAAGGGCCGTTGCGATGATGGTTAAGCTGCCGCCTTCTTCAAGGTTACGGGCTGCACCGAAAAAGCGCTTAGGACGTTCCAATGCGTGAGCATCGACACCACCGGTTAACACTTTGCCTGAAGAAGGCACGATAGTGTTATAGGCGCGAGCAAGACGGGTGATCGAGTCGAGAAGAATAACGACATCTTCTTTGTGCTCAACTAGGCGTTTTGCTTTTTCAATTACCATCTCTGCCACTTGTACGTGACGAGCAGGAGGTTCATCGAATGTACTTGCGACCACTTCGCCACGCACGGAGCGCTGCATTTCGGTCACTTCCTCAGGGCGCTCATCGATGAGCAGCACAATGAGTCGACACTCAGGGTTGTTTCTGGCGATAGATGAGGCAATGTTCTGCAGGATAAATGTTTTACCTGCTTTAGGTGGCGACACGATCAAGCCGCGTTGGCCTTTGCCAATTGGCGCTGTTAGATCGATTGTGCGCGCACTCAAATCCTCAGTACTGCCATTGCCTATCTCTAAGCGCAGGCGCTCTGTAGGGAATAGTGGAGTGAGGTTTTCGAACAGGATTTTTTGCTTGGAGTTTTCAGGCTTGGAGAAATTAACTTCAGAGATCTTTAACAGCGCGAAGTAACGTTCACCATCTTTCGGAGGCCGAATCTTACCAGCGACTGTGTCACCTGTGCGTAAGTTAAATCGGCGAATCTGACTAGGAGAAACATAAATATCATCGGGGCCAGCAAGGTACGAGGAGTCTGCAGAGCGTAAGAAGCCGAAGCCGTCTTGCAGTATTTCCAGTACACCGTCACCGGAGATATCTTCGCCATTTTTGGCGTGTTTCTTAAGGATTGCAAAGATGATGTCTTGTTTGCGTGTTCTTGAAAGATTGTCTAGGCCCATTTCTTGGGCGGTATTCAAGAGATCTGCTATTGGTTGTTTTTTTAAGTCGGTTAGATTCATGATGATTTGATACGTAGGTTTGTGAGGTAAGGACAAGCTTTGACCAATATAAACGCACAGAACCAAAGGTTAGGCATTAAGGTCATACAACTTGTTAGGATTTTAAACAGAATGGTTTGGCTGTTACTAAATAATATATCTATGGGTTTTGCTAAAAAGCGTTGCTTTGGAGCTGTGTAGATAAGAGATAAGGTCGTCAGTCGAACGAGACGATGGATGCAATATAGAGCGTGTAAATCGTGCTGTCCAGAAAAACTTTGTCTTTATTTGTTACGGAGATTGCTGATTGGCGCGGGAATTGGAGTTTAAGCGCTCGATAACCGAACGCTTTGCCCTGGAATCGATCGCCAAGGCAAAGCAGGTTAGAGCTAGATAACGCTATCAATAAATGCCGCTAGTTGAGTGCGTGAAAGCGCACCTACTTTTGTGCCAGCGAGCTCGCCGTCTTTGAAAAGCAAAAGAGTCGGGATTCCGCGGATTCCGTACTTAGGCGCTGTTTCTTTATTTGAATCAATATTCAGCTTGGCGATTGTGAGTTTGCCGTCATATTCTTCAGCGAGCTCTTCTAGAACGGGCGCGATCATCTTGCAAGGACCACACCATTCTGCCCAGAAATCAACCAATACGGGGCCAGAAGCTTGTAATACGTCTTTCTCAAAACTGGCATCGGAGACTTGAACGATGTTGTCGCTCATACTTAACATTCCTTAAATTGTGGGATAGCGCCTATCCGTTAGAGAGTTTGCTTTGCTTTCGCAGTAGTAGACTATGATAAGGGCTGTATTGATGGATTCAAGTGTGAAGTGCTCTTATTGCATAGTTTTTGTGTTAAGCCTTCAGTGCTATGGCCACTTTTTTGGCGAAATACGTCAAAATCGCATCGGCTCCTGCTCGTTTAATAGACACAAGGGATTCGATCGCTACCGCCGTCTCATCGAGCCAGCCATTTTGTACAGCCGCCATATGCATGGCGTACTCGCCACTGACTTGATAGACAAATGTAGGCGCCTTAAATTCCTCTTTCACTCGATGTACGATGTCCAAATAGGGCATTCCAGGCTTTATCATCACCATGTCGGCGCCTTCTGCAAGGTCTAGCGCGACTTCATGAAGGGCTTCATCTGAATTGCCGATGTCCATTTGGTAGGTGCGTTTATCTGCCTTACCTAGATTCCCGCTTGAACCCACTGCATCACGGAATGGCCCGTAATAGCTGGAGGCATACTTGGCGGAATAAGCGAGAATGCGAGTATGAATGAAGCCTTCCTGCTCTAGGGCTTCCCGAATACCTGCAATTCGGCCATCCATCATGTCAGAGGGGGCCACGATATCGGCGCCCGCACGGGCATGAGACAGTGCTTGTTTAATCAAGGCTTCGACAGTGACATCATTTACCACATAAGCGGCTTCATCGATAATCCCATCTTGTCCATGGGTCGTATAAGGGTCTAGTGCGACATCCGTAATAACCCCTAAATCTGGGAAGGATGCTTTCAGTGCCTTAATGGCACGTTGAACTAGGCCTTCCGGGTTCCATGCTTCGTGCCCATCTAACGACTTAGTGTCTGCGAGAGGGGAAGGGAACAGGGCGACAGCGGGAATGCCAAGGGCCACCAGTTCGGCAGCCTCCTTTAACAGTTCATCAATACTGAAGCGGAAAATATCAGGCATCGATGCGATGGGTTGGCGTTGATTAGTTCCCTCAACAACAAACATGGGGAATATAAGGTCATCTGTACTTAAGCGATTTTCTCGCATTAAGCGGCGGCTAAACTCGTCGCGGCGCATACGGCGCATTCTTGTCGCAGGGAATTGACGAGCAAAGCTTGAAACGGGTTTTGTGGTATGGTTCGGCACTTTAAATTTCTCGCGCGGTTAGCGGTAAATGTATTGGTCTATAGCATAGCAATCATTGGTGGCAACAATAAATAGCAAAAAGTTGTAACCTTCTGGGCCTCGGTGCAGTCAAGTAGATAGTGAATTCAAAAAAAGAGAACTTTATGAGTAAATTGAAGATAGTACTTGCTGCAGTAATAGTGGCAGCGATCGCTGCCTACTTTGTATTTGACCTAGGGCAGTTTTTGACACTGGCTTATGTGCAATCCCAGTTAAGTACGATCCAGCAGTATGCCAACGAAAATTTCGTTTCGGCGGCCAGTATCTACTTTTTAGCCTATATCACGGTCACTGCGCTCTCAATTCCCGGCGCGGCGGTGGTGACACTTGTTGGCGGTGCAATATTTGGTTTGTTATGGGGCACTATCATTGTCTCGTTTGCCAGCACGATTGGTGCAACATTGGCATTCCTCACTTCCCGACTATTGTTGAAAGATTGGGTGCAGCAAAAATTTTCCTCCTCGTTAAAAGCGATTAATGCGGGCGTTGAAAAAGACGGCGCGTTCTATTTGTTCAGCTTGCGAATGGTGCCAGTGTTTCCGTTCTTCTTAGTGAACCTGTTGATGGGTTTAACGCCTATTAAAGTGGGAACCTATTTTGTAGTCAGTCAGCTTGGCATGTTGTTAGGCACGGCCGTTTACGTAAATGCAGGGTCCGAGCTTGGGCAAATTGAATCGCTCTCTGGGCTGGTTAGTTTACCGATTGTCTTATCATTCGCGTTGCTAGGAATTCTACCTTGGATAACGAAAGCGATTTTGTCGTTTGTACGTCGAGAAAGGGTACCGGTCACATTTAAAAAGCCGAAAAAATTTGACGCCAACGTTGTTGTGATTGGTGCGGGCTCGGCAGGACTAGTCTCTTCCATTATTGCGGCAGGTGCTAAAGCGAAAGTGATATTGATTGAGAAGCATCGTATGGGTGGTGATTGTCTCAATACTGGTTGTGTTCCCAGTAAGGCCATTATTAGAAGTGCAAGAATCGCAGACTATATAAAACGTGCCTCTGAGTTTGGGATAGATGGCGCGAGTGGAACTGTTAACTTTCCTAAAGTTATGGAGCGCATTCAGTCGGTAGTGAAGGCCATTGAGCCTCATGATTCGATTGAACGTTATACTTCTTTAGGCGTGGATTGTGTCTCAGGCGAAGCGATGATCACCTCCCCTTGGACTGTGCAAGTGGGCGATCGTGAAATTACTACACGATCAATTGTCGTCGCGACAGGTGCGCGTCCTTTTGTGCCGCCAATTGCAGGCTTAGATCAAGTTGAATACCTCACGTCTGATTCTTTGTGGGATTTGCGCGAGCTTCCAAAACGTCTGTTAGTACTAGGTGCCGGCCCTATTGGTTGTGAGTTAGCACAAAGTTTTTCACGCCTCGGCGCAGAAGTCACAATCGTTGATCAGGCGCCAAGAATTATGCCTAGAGAAGACGAGGATGTAGCGGAAGCGGTAATGCGTCGATTTACAGATGATGGCATAACAGTGCTTACTGGCTTTAAGGCAGACTCTTTTGCTCGTGATGGAAGCGGTGGCGTGCTCACTGTGAAGAGCGATGACGAAACGCGCACCTTAGCATTCGATAAAGTCCTAATTGCCATTGGTCGTAAAGCGAATGTGGAAGGCTTTGGGCTGGAAACGTTGAAGATGCCATTATCGCAACGCGGCACCATCGAAGTGAATCAATACCTACAAACGGTGTACCCCAATATTTATGCGTGTGGAGATGTGGCAGGCCCATATCAGTTCACTCATATGGCGTCGTATCAAGCGTGGTTTGCCGTGCTCAATGCCCTGCTAGATGGTTTAAAGAAATTCCGCATCAACTATAAGGTAGTGCCTTGGGCTACATTTACGGACCCAGAGGTAGCGCGTGTTGGTTTGAGCGAGCAGGAAGCGAAAGAGCAAGACATCCCTTATGAATTAACGCATTACGGAATCGATGACTTGGATCGCGCTATTGCAGACAACGAGGCTCATGGATTCGTCAAAGTGCTAACAGCGCCTGGCAGTGATCGCATACTTGGGGCAACGATTGTCGGCTATCATGCAGGGGAGTTGTTAACTGAGTTTGTGTTGGCGATGACTCATGGCTTGGGGTTGAAGAAGATCGCCGCGACGACGCATATTTACCCGACGCTTTCAGAGGCCAATCGATTCACGGCGAATGCGTGGCGTAGTGCACGCATTCCTACGAAGTTACTGCCCTGGGCGGAAAGATTCTTTCGCTGGCGCAGGGCGTAACGTTAGAGCCCTTAGGGCTTTCGAAATGCTTGGAATAAGCACAGTGAAATAAGACCAATGAAGCCGAGCATGGAAAGCTCGGCTATTGATAGCAGCCCTAGAAATCTCCATGACACTTCTGCGCAATTCCCGTCACCCTTTAGAAGGAACGAAAGCATGTCCATCATCGGAAAATTTTCCATGATATAGCTTAGGCCGGGGCCACATGCTGGAATTTGATCCTCAGGAAGGTGTTGCAACCAGATCTGACGGCCTGCGAAATACGCACCCCCCACACACATGGCGGCGGCACCAAGAGCATAATTTTTAACAGTTTTTTCGTTAGGGTTATGAATAGCGCTGACCAAGCAGAACAAGCCAACCAAAATGACGAATACACGTTGAGTGATGCACAGCCCGCAGGGTTGCAGCAGCATCACATGCTCCATATACAGCGCTATCCCAATGATTGATGTGCAGGCAACAAAAATCATTAAATTGAGCTTACGAGTGCGTGGGATTAATGCGAGGATCGATTGTGTCATTGGGAAAACTCACTTATTGTTTCGCTAACTTATTGTCTTATATGGTGTTTTTGTAAGATTTTAGGTCGGCATAATTCGTGTTGGCCCCTATTTTAAACGAAAAACTGGGGATGTGTACGGCATAAAAAGTTAAGATTTACTCTATGTGATTCAGTTAATCGTCGTCTTTGCCGATATATGACATACTAAACCGGCTATTTTTGAGTATAAGGTTTCCATCATGTTGAAAAAAATATCGTCTTTATTATTAACGCTTGTTTGCCTAAGTGCTGTGGCAATGACCACGCAAGTGTTTGCGTCTTCAGCCCCGGCGCCAGCTCCGGGGAGTAATAGTGAATTCCCCTATGTGGAACTTAGCCCGAGCTTCGTCACTAACTATGACGGTGGTGGCCGCCTTCGCTATCTTAAAGTTGACGTCACTGTTCGTACAAAACGACCGGCTAATGTCGCTGTACAACACCATCTGCCTTACATTCGCAATCAACTGATTGAGCTGTTCGCAAGCCAACTAGAAGAAAACCTTACCTCTACAGATGGCAAAGAACACCTACGTGAGGAGGCGCTCGAAGAAGTCCGCGCAGCGATAGACCTTCTGGAAGGTTCTGGCTCTGCCGACATTTTAGAGCTTTTCTTCACTTCGTATGTGATTCAACAGTAGCGTTCCACTGCGTTAAGAACTCATCAAATCCAATCGTGTCAGCCTCTTCGATCTCCGCCTGTTTTATAACAGACAGGCGGCTTGCCTCTTGCAACTCTTTTAGTCGTTCTGGTGCCAGCGTCTGTTGGCGAAAGTAAGCCTCTGTTGCTTGTGATTGCTGTGTTGTGTAACTACAGAAAGGACGGCCGCTTTCACGCATCTCACGCAATAGGCGCGCTGACGGAGTGAGCTCAGGGTTTGTCAGTTTCTCTTTCTGTACGGCACAGGCTTGCGCATAAGATTGCCCTGTATGGATATTATCAAGCAGTGTGGCGGCATGATTGATATCAACGAACAATTCATTGGCCCATTGCTCGAAGGCGATGGGGCTACCGTTGCGAGAGAGCATTAGCCCTGGCGCTCGACCCTCATTAACAACAAGCGCTAGATTGCTGTCGATTTCTTGATTGCTAGCTTGGGTGCATTTAGGGCTGTCAGATAGCAGGCAGAAAATCAGGAAGGCATCGAGAAAACGAATTTGCTCGGCATCAAGACCCATCGGTATAAACGGGTTGAGATCAAGAATTCGTACTTCAATATATTGGATGCCCTTTTCGCGCAGAAGCTCCAACGGACGCTCGCCGGATTGTCCGACACGTTTAGGGCGGATAGTCCCGTAGAACTCGTTTTCTAGCTGTAAAAGGTTGGTGTTGATCTGTAGGTAATGATCGCCTTCTTTCATGCCAATTTTTTGATAGGGCGCATAAGGTTTTGAAAGCGCGTCTTGTAAGCTATCCAAATAGTTGTCTAGTTCGTTATAACAGACAAAAAGGGATTTCTGAGCTTCGCTTTTATAACCTAAATTGCCCATGCGTAACGCGGTTGCATAAGGTTTATACAGAGTGCGCTCATCGAATTCTTCTAGCTCATGGGGGCGGCCTTGTGTAAAACATTTTGACACGGCCGGAGAGGCTCCGAACAAATAAGGGAGTAACCAAGAATAGCGATGAAAATTGCGAATCAAATTGAGATATTGCTGCGTTTGAAAGTCTTGTAGCTTGAGCTCAGAGTTGCGTATTTTCTTGAGCTCTGGCCAGAAGCTTTCGGGCATAGAGAAGTTGTAATGAATCCCGGAGATCGTTTGCATCGCACGTCCATAACGATGACCTAGCCCTTCCCGGTACAGTGTTTTTAGTTTGCCGATATTGGAATCACCATAAAGTGCCAAAGGGATTTCATTATCGTTCTCTACCTGACAAGGCATGCTCGATACCCACATGCGTTCGTTTTCAGGCAAGACGCTATAAGTATACGTGTGCAGTTCATTAAGGAAGTCGAGGGTGCCCTCGATGCTGTCATTAACGGGCGTTATTAACTCGAGCAGTGCTTCTGAATAATCAGTTGTGATGTAAGGATGCGTTAATGCACTGCCGAGCTTCTCGGGGTGCGTTGTTTGCGCAAGATGGCCATCACTGGCAACTCTTAAGCTTTCCTTCTCGATGCCTCTTAAGATTTGTCCCCATTCCAAGCGAAATTCAGGTAATCCAAAACGCGTTAAGCTTTCTTGTAGTGGCTTAGTCAAGCTGCATCCTCTGTCGTTTTTTTGTTTACCGCAAACTGAACTCGTACGGTAGCATCTAGTATTCAATGTTCGCGGGCGTCAGGCGGCTTGATTGCCATTCCGTCGGCAGGTGTAAGCTTGCTCGTGTTGATCTAGCGTTGTGCTAGTTTTTGAGCGGCGATTATGTCAAAAAAAACGCGCGCTCGCTATTTAAGGCGTTTGTTATTCTGCTCGGTGCTTCATCTGCTGTCTTAAGCGTCGATCTTTCTTGTCAGGCTTGGCGATTGGCTGCTCTAGAAGGGCATGCATTCGCCGTTGTTCCCCCAACTTTTCGCGTTTCTCAATGCTCTCGGTGGTCTCTTCATACAAGAGCAGCGCCTCTGGTGCTCCTCGTCTATGCTCTGACAGGCCAAGCACTACTAGCTCTCTATCATCCCAACCTTGCCGAACCTGAAGGTGCATGCCAATAGTGACATCACGGCCAGGTTTTACGCGCTGTCCGGCGCAATGCACTTTGCCGCTTTCCACTGCCTGTTTGGCAATGGCTCGGGTTTTATAAAGGCGTGCGGCCCACAACCATTTGTCGAGGCGCACGGGGCTATCTACATCAGACTTGTCTTTACTCATTGTCGTTACGCAAATCAGTTAATATTTCTGAAAAATCGTCGATTTGAACAAAATCTTCATGAGGCACTAGCGCTTCTCTTTGGCTGTCGGGTTGCTTTATCGCCCGCAGATGGGCAATTCCTTCGGCCTTAGCGCGTTTAAGCACGGGCAAACTATCGTCGATGAGCAGGGTGCGCTCTGGTTCGTAATGATGTGTTTCACGCAATGCCTGCCAGAATCCGACGTTCTCTTTTGCCAGTTGCAACGTATGAGAACTGATTCGATGGTCAAAGTGTTCAGCGATCCCTGTATGAGCCATTTTAAGCTCTAGGCTGCCCGGGTGCGCGTTGGTCACTAGGATTAGCTGTTTGTCCGCTTGGCGCAGCGCCTGAAGTAGCGCAATGGCGTTGGGCCTTAGGGCAATTTTATGACGAGTTTCTTGCTTTAGAGCGAGGATATCAAGCCCAAGGGTTTGCGACCAAAAATCTAAGCTATACCAGTCGAGAGTCCCGTGGACGCTGGCGTAACGTTCTTTTAGCAGGTCGGATGTATGGACGGGGTCGAGGCCGTGCAGCTGAGCGTAGCGCTCAGGCACGAGCTCTTCCCAAAAGTGATTGTCGAAATGCAAATCTAGAACGGTGCCGTCCATATCAAACAGCACCGTGTCTATGTCTTTCCAAACTACCATTGTGTGACTAACCTGTTTCAGTAGGCATCTAAGCCTTCGGTGAATTCTATGTAGACCCCGCTAGGGTCGGTGATAAAGGCAATTTTGAGCGCTATCGAATCAACATTTCTATAGGCCACATCAAACGTAATGCCTTTCTCTTCAAGTTGCTTACAGAAGCTCTCTAGATCATCGACTTCGAAGCCTATGTGGTCGATAGCGCGACCTTTAGTCGGTAACCGCTCACTTCTGCTGCCTGCAAAGCTCATGTTCATGCCTGGCACATTAGTGGTCGTAGTAATGGAGCCACGAGACCTCGTCTCTATGCTGAGTAACTGCGTATACCATTCCAATAGCGCTTCGAACTCCGGACTATAGAAATGGATGTGGTAAGGCAATACTTCAAGGGCTAAGGCCTGATCTTCTTGTAATTCGACATAGGCGCCCCCTGGCATTGTGACATAGGCGTTTTTCTGTCCTTCCGCGCCAATAAATATATCGCCTAAAGGAAGGTCTTCCTTTTGCCATTTAGCGATGAACTTATCGATATCGCGCACTTTGAAACCGAAGTGATCCATCACGGTCTCTCGCGAACCGCCAGTAGGGGCGCTTTCGTTGAGTATGATGGCCATATTAGGCATGCGTATGGCGGTTAGGGGCCCTTTCTGGACTACTGTGCCGCCAAAGTGCTCTACCCATAGCTGTTTGTGGCGTTCGATATCACTGACGTTGAGATGCACGTGACCATAGGTCAAACCGGCCTCGTTGGGCGTGGCTAGCTGTGCCTGAGCACTGCTCATGGTCAATGCAATAAAGGTAAGCGCGATCAATGCTCGCATGGTGACTCTCCATCTTGTTGTTATTGTTGGGTGACTGCCTTGTTTTGTTAAAAAGCTCTGTCAATCTTGTGTCACGGGAATCATGCTAGCATTTGCGTTTGTTGCTAGTCGATTAAGTGTACAGCCTATTAGGCAATAGTCATTGGAAGTGGAGAAATTGTAATGTTAGAGAATGCCCAGTTGCTTAATGAACTTAACCGAATCGCTAGCGCGGCAGGTCGAGAAATCATGACGGTGTACACTCGCACAGGCGATGTGGTGTTCTCTGAAAAAGCGGACGCCTCGCCGCTCACCGAAGCGGACACGCGTGCTAACACGCTTATTTGCCAAGAGCTGCAAATGCTTACCCCGCTGATTCCTATTGTGTCTGAAGAGGGAGAGCTTCCTGCATTCGCGCAAAGGCAGCAGTGGTCCGAGTATTGGTTGATTGACCCGTTAGATGGCACAAAAGAATTCATCAATAAGAATGGGGAATTCACCGTGAATATTGCACTTATCCGTGCCGGAATTCCGGTTATGGGGGTTGTGCACGCACCTGTCACTGGCGTTACTTGGCTCGGAGTTATAGGCCTGGGTGCTTGGAAGAAGTCAGTAGGAGGGGAGTTGGAGAATATTAGAACTAGAGCACTATCCTCCGATTTTGCACAAACAACATTAGCCGTACTGGCGAGTCGGCGTCATGGTGAGCAGGCGTTAGAGGCACTTCTGAAAGATTTGGAGGGTGCTTTTAAGCATGTTGAGCTTGGCAATATGGGCAGTTCGTTGAAGTTTTGTGCTTTAGCTGAGGGCAGGGCCGATTTGTATCCGAGACTGGCGCCAACGAGTGAGTGGGACACTGCCGCCGCTCAAGCGGTACTTGAAGCGGCTGGAGGTATGGTGGTGAAAACTGATCTCACGCCATTGCTTTACAACAGTAAGGCAGACATCTTGAATCCTTCGTTCTTCGCGATCGGTGATCCTCGAATCGATTGGGAGACGCTACTGCACTCTGTCAATCGTTGAACATCTAGTCAACGATGCTGATGGCGAGCTCGGCAGTAAACAACATTGTGCGATCATGGTCTTTGCTAGCCCAGTCCAACAAGGTTTGAGTGCTTTGCTCTACCAAACCTTCAAACACAATCTCATTGTTCACCCGCACGATAATGGGTTTGCTAAAGTCTACTTCCTCGGGGTTCAGCAGCAGAGTGAATTTCTCCACGTAGAAGGATGTTGCATCGAATTCATTGCCGTTTCGTTCGATCTCTAAGCGCCCCGGCTCACCCTCACTACGTAGTTGGTTAATTATTAACCAATGATTGCGATTGTAGCGATCGGTGCGCGTGGTAGTCCACTGCAGACTCTCAGGCAGTGGGTCCCTCATTACCGACTCTTTAAAATCATCGATTGCGTCTCGGTGCTCTGGCATCCAGTCTAGATTATGTCCGCCGTTGGCGATCATAGTGAACTGAAAGTCAGCGTTGGCCTCTTCCATTAGCTTCACATAAGGGCGAATAGCACGCGCGGGGTAAAGCCGATCATTCTCGCTATTGACGATATAAAGCGGCTTGCCCAATAAGTTGCTGAACGCTAAGGGATGGCTCACTCGAGCGCGAGGGTTGCCGATAACGCCAGGGTTGCCAATGAAGGGCACGAAGGCGGCCCATTGTGTAGGTTGCAATAAAGCAAAAAAATAAGCCCCAGTGCCGCCATCAGAGACACCCGTCAAGATGGCTCGATTGTCATCGACGTTATAACGTTGTTTAACGGAGCTCAGAATAGCCGGAAGATTGTCGGCTTGGTTGTCAAGCCACCAGTAGGCATCTGACCACCCTACAGGGACGACAATGATGCTTTCGGGCGGGCTTAGGGATTCGTAGCGCTCACTCCAAGGCGATTCGTGCAAGGCGATCTTGGGGCGATTGACGCCGCCATGAAGATTGAACTCAATAGGGTAGGATTTTTGAGGATCGTAATTTTCTGGGATGCGCAGTGCATAAGGAAATCTCGTGCCATCGGGCGCGACCCGCGACAGATTTCTAACGCCAGTAGGGACCTTTGATGAATATTCCGGGCCCTTTTTAAACCAACGGTATACGACATCTACGTCTGTCGAGGCGTTCAATAGCTCAGTAGTGGCAACGCTTAGCTCTGCGTCGTTCTCTGCCTGCCAAAAATTTGTTAATAAACCCTGTGAATCATCCTCAGGTGCCGCAGCTGATTGACAATGGGGGAGTGTAATGGCGCTCAATAAGAGCAAGCTATATAGGGAAGTTTTCATAGAGAAACATCATAAACCAGTCCGTGTGGATGACCAAACTTTCCTTTTGGTCGCATAGGTACTAGGATTCTTCTTGCAACGAAGCAGACCATAACAAAAACCCGGCTGACTCTAGTCGCCACTTTTAAGGGTACCGACGCCATGCTTGTTAAAGTAACTCAAACCTTCCTTCTGACCCTGACACTCTTTGCGGGCTCCGCGATGGCTCAAAGCTATGGCGTGGCCGAACTCACACGCTTGGCAGAAGCCGGTGATGCCGATGCGCAGAATAATTTGGCAGTGGTGTATCACACGGGCCAGGGTGTTTCTCCGAACGTCAATGAGGCGGTCAAGTGGTACACCCTTGCCGCGGAGCAAGGTAAAGCTAATGCACAGTTGAATCTGGGTGTGCTGCATAATTTTGGTATGGGCGTCCCGCGGGACTTTGCGAAAGCCGCGCAATGGTTTCAGCTTGCCGCTGAGCAGGGAGAGTTGATGGCACAGGTAAGTTTAGCGGGGCTGTTTCTCAGTGGTCGGGGTGTAGAGACAAACTACGTCGAGGCAGCTAAGTATTACAAAATGGCTGCCGATCAAGGCGATGTAGGCGCACAGCTAGCACTCGCAGAAATGAATCTAAGTGGACAAGGCATCGCGCAAAACTACGACGAAGCAGCACGCTATTATTCTATGGCAGCTGGGCATGGAGAGGTCGCCGCACAGTTCAGTATGGCTTTGATGTATCGTGATGGGCTTGGGGTTGAGCAAAATGATGAAAAGGCGGCAGAATATTATCGACTGGCTGCTGACCAGGGGCATATAGCCGCGATGTTTAGCATGGCCGCTATGCATGAAGCAGGAGAAGGTTTAGAGCAAGACTACAAGGAGGCGTTTCGGTGGTACCGATTGGCCGCTGCGCAAGGACATCCAAGTTCACAAAACAATCTTGGCTTGATGTATGAATCGGGGCAAGGCGTCGATGCAAACCCCTTGCGTGCGTATGCGTGGTTGAATCTTGCATCTAAACTAGCCACTGGAGTCGAACAAGAGCGATTCGAACGCAATAAAGATCAAGTGGAAGCACGGTTAGATGCGGCGCAATTATTAGAGGCCAATGCACTCTCCGATAAGTGCTTAGAGACTCGGTATAGAGAATGCGAATAGGACTATAAGTCGCACATTCTATAATGGGATTCAAGACATCGCGTTGCCATGTCTTTCGCTGTCTCTATCTGTTCTGGTGTCATTACTTTGCCTACAGAATCTCGATTACGCGAGGCAAGCCCGAGCTTAAAAGGGCTTGCCGTTCTAGTCGAGATTTCACTCCACATATAGCCTAGAAGATAGTTTTGTTCGACGCCGTAACCGGCCGCATACATTTCCCCAATATTGTATTGCGCCTCTGAGTGACCTTGTTTGGCAGCCAATAGATATAACAAACCTGCCCGAGCATAACTCTGCGTGACGCCTTTGCCTGCAAGGTACATGTCAGCCAGACTATACTGCGCAGATAAGTTTCCACTATCGGCTGAAAGTTGATACCACTTCGCGGCTTCTTCGAAATCTTGTTCTACCCCAGTGGCGTTCACAAACATTGCACCGTAATTGAACTGACCGATCGGATAGCCGCCTTCAGCTGACATTTTTAACCAACGCAATGCCTCAGGGTAACTTTGCTCCATACCGTAGCCATATTTGTACATGACGCCAAGGTTATTCTGTGCGGCTGAGTGTCCTTGTTCTGCGGCTGCTTGATACCATTTGGCGGCTTTCGTGTAGTCTTGTGCAACGCCTTGGGCATTGTCATACATAAAACCAAGGTTAAATTCTGCGCGCATATGATGCTGTGCCGCTGCAAGAAGAAACCATTCTAATGCTTGCTCATAACTTTGTTCAACGCCGAAACCGTTGGCAAACATATTGCCATAATTGTATTGGGCATCGGCATATCCTTGGCGGGTAGCAGATCCAAACCATGTTAGCGCGCGTGCAAAATCTTGCTCCACTCCTTCGCCAACAGCGTAGAGATACCCGAGTTCAGTTTGAGCTTCGGGATCAGCATTGCGGGCGCGCTCAAGGAGTTCGGCAGGTTGTGAAAAAGCATTGCCACTCAAAATAAACAGTAACGCGATTACACTACATTTCAAAAAAAACTTATTGTTCATGGTTTCAGTATCAACTTGATTCGCAGTAATAGTTTATCGTGCGCGAGTTGCGATTCTTCGGTACTCGCGATAGCCCGGGGACCAAAAATTTCGCTCAATGATCTCGATAAGTTCTTCGTCGCTCATCTCGCGCGCATGCCCTTGGCTCATTGCCACTTTGGCTACAGCAAAAGCAATCTTGCGGCTTATCTGTGGGAGCTCAGTAAGTGGGGGAAGAATAGATACTGTTCTATCTTCAACCTGTGGAGCATTCTCAGAAAGAGTGATGCTGGAGACCATTAGCATTTCATCGCTAACTCTATTGGCTTTACAAGCTATTACACCGAGGCCAATGCCAGGAAAAATATAACTGTTGTTACATTGTGCAATGGCGTAGACATTATCTTCAAAGGCGATTTTACCGAACGGGCTTCCAGTGGCGACAATGGCTTGCCCCTTAGTCCACTCAATAACTTGTTGTGGATGCGCCTCGACATGGCGAGACGGATTGCTAAGTGGCAATATTATGGGCCGAGGGCATGTGGAGTGCATCTGCTTTATGATTTGTTCTGTGAATAGCCCCGCTTTTCCGGAAACACCGACAAGCACAGATGGTTGGACATTTTCTACAACTTCAAGAAGTGTGGCGTACTGACCTTGGGCATGCTTTGGCCACGTGGTTAAAGCGCTGCGGTTTTGCAGCAATCTTTCTTGGAAGTCCATGAGGTCTTCCATTCCTTCGGTAAGTAAACCGAAACGGTCGACCATGAAAATTTGTGCGCGTGCTTGAGCGTCGTCCAAGCCTTGGGCGATCATGGCACTAATAATTAGCTCGGCAATACCGCAGCCCGCTGAGCCTGCGCCAACAAACACAATTCTTTGATCGCGCAGTTGTTCGCCTTTCTTACGACATGCCGCTAACAAGGTTCCAAGCGTCACGGCGGCGGTGCCTTGAATGTCATCGTTGAAACAACACAAGCGATCGCGATGGCGCTCGAGTATTGGCATGGCATTGGGTTGCGCAAAATCTTCGAACTGAATCAAAACGCCCGGCCAGCGCTCCTTCGCTGCGTCTATGAACTGATCGACGAAAGCATTGTACTCTTCTCCCTCAATGCGAGGATGACGCCTGCCCATATACATCGGGTCGTCTAAGAGCGTTTGATTGTTTGTGCCGACGTCTAAAGCGACTGGCAAGGTATAAGCTGGGCTGATGCCACCGCAAGCGGTATAGATAGAGAGCTTGCCAATGGTGATGCCCATGCCGCCAATGCCTTGATCCCCCAGCCCTAGCACTCGCTGGCCGTCAGTTACTACGATGACTTTCACTTTGTCTTTCGTGACGCTGTGCATGATGTCATTCATATACTCGCGCTCTTCATAAGAGACGAAAATCCCACGGGCACTACGGTAAATATCCGAAAAATGCTCACAGGCATCCCCCACCGTGGGGGTGTAAATGATGGGCAGCATTTCGACAAGGTGTTCGCTAAGCAGGCGATAGAAGAGCGTTTCGTTGTTGTCTTGAACGGCTCGCAGGTAGATATGCTTGTTAATAGGCTCGTCGAAGCTTTTGTACTGCATATAGGCCCGCTCGACCTGTTCCTCGATACTTTCATAGCGCGGGGGTAGCAAACCCAAGAGGTTGAAGGTGCGCCGTTCTTTCTCAGTAAAGGCGGCGCCTTTGTTCAATAGAGGCGTCTCTAGAAGCGTTGGTCCCGCGTAGGCAATGTACAGAGGTTTAGGTGTAGGCATTTAAAACTCAATTTAAGGGCAAATGATAAGAACACTATACCTAATTGCGCTAGTGCGAGTCGATGTGAACTGCGGTATCTATGTTTTGTCACGCAATTGACCGATAAGTGACGCTTACTTGTCATTTTGAAGCGTTATTTTAGGCGGCAATATAAGAGTCACACACAGCGTTGTATTGATTTTGATTAGATCACAGAAGAACTCTAAGCTCGCATTCTACCTAATGGCCTTGGCGCGTAGCTTTATTCCACATCAATGGTATCGCAATCAGTTGCCTGGTCTCTTAGCGGGAATAGACGAGAGTGACCGAGCCTATATCGAGGCTCGGGTGGCCTACTACAATAAGTGTTCCAACCAACATGAGCTGGATGAGCATGCCGCCACGCTGGCAGCGCTTAACCCTAAGCAGCAGTCAGCCTATTTCTACGACTTGCGTGACGTCTTGCGATATTTTCCGCCACAGACACGATTTCACCACGAGTTTGGCGATGTAATCAAGGTGCCGGAGGTGCCGTGCGTGGTTAAAAGTCGGCCCATTAACGGCGACAACAAGCACTCTGTCATCTTAAAGTTGAATCGTGTCCGGCACTATGTGTTTGTGCGAGATTCTGTGGCGTTTTCTGACAAAAAAAACATGGCCGTCTGGCGTGGCAAAGCGAAGCCCGAGCATCCACGCGCTCGCTTAGTGAAGGATTGGTTTCGTCACCCTCGCTGTGATGTAGGGCAGTCTAATAAGGTGCCTGTCGGTGGCAACTCTCGCCAACGCAAGGAGACTCTGTCCATAGACGAGCAGTTGCGGTTCAAATACATTATTTCAGTCGAAGGCAACGATGTGGCGACAAATCTCAAATGGATTATGTCATCGAACTCATTATGCTTTATGCGTAAACCGCGTTATGAAACGTGGTTCATGGAGGGGTTGTTAGAGGCTGGGGTGCACTATGTGCAATTGAAAGATGATTTTTCGGATATCGATGAGAAAATACGCTATTACAACGATCATCCAAGCGAAGCGTTAAGCATTATCGCAAACGCGAATCAGTGGGTTGAGCAGTTCAGGGATGATAAGCGCGAATGCCTTATCGGGCTTTTAGTAATGCGGAAATACTTTGAGTTAGCTGGTGAGCCGGCGCGATCGTTTGCATTGTTTCCAAGCCGAGCATAAAGGGCGTCTTCTCCCGTTTATGCTCGGTTGAAACTGTATCGTTAGAAGTTGCCGCTTATCTTAAAGCTATAGCTGATGCCGTTTTCCGTGTTACGTGATTCAAGCTCTTCAAGAATCATGTTGGACGAACGCCCTACGTAGCGATAACGATCGCGGAACTGACGGCCGTTAGTCAATGCGCCCGCATCAAAGCGATAAGTAATCCCTCGGCGATCGATATATTCGGCGAACAGATTGACCGCCGGTTCGCCCACTGACTTTTCGATGTCATCGATATCGTATCGTGACATACCGCCGTCAATTCTGTCGAAATACTGCATTCCCCAGTTGGCGCGCAGCGACGGAATATCGTGTCGGAACGTAGTAGTGAAACGACCGCGCTGGAAAGTCTGGAAGCGACGCTTAATGCCTAGGAAGGGATCGGTAACCTCTGAGTCCTGTACGTTCAATGTGCTTGTCACCAAAAGATTTGGAAGATTGATCATCCCCATGCGAACGCTCGCGGTGAGATTCATGCCAGCTTCCCAGCCATCGCCAATATTGCCATTGGCTGATTGTAGGCTGCTCTCAACACGAGTCACGTCAAGACGCTCAATAACATCTTTATGTTGGTTGTAAAATAAATCGGCAGAAAGAACACCGACATCATTAGGAATGCGGTACTCAGTACGGAAATTATATTTCCACTGCCATTGTTGACGTAATTGCGCATTGCCGGCTTGTGTGGCGGCGTCGTTATCTTCATCGTCATTTGAGGCCACAAAATCGCTGAAACTCAATTGATTGACAGATTTTTCAATAGTTCCGCGAAGCTGCAGATTAGAGGTCATATCATAGCGAAGATCGATCTTTGGTTTCACAAAGCTAAAGTCGCGCTCGTTACTAACATCGCCAGATTGCGTGATGGTAGAGCTTTCGTAGAGAAGTGTCGTCTCGAGTGTTAGTTTGGGGCTGATCGTCCAGTTATAAACCGCAAAAGGTTCATAGCGCATCTCTTCCACTTTAGAGTTCGCATTGCTAACAAGCTGCGGCACTAAGCCTCCCGTGTTGGCGGAAGGAATGCCTGTACTGCTAAGTAAGCCATAGGCGAGGTTTGAATCGAGTATGGTTTGTGCGCGCTCAACACCGAACTCAACGTCGTGATTCTGTGCTAAACCCATGGTGTATGAGCCACGGATAATTCTCTCATCGGTCACGCTAGCCGTGTTCAGGTATAGATTTTTTTGTGCAGTACCATCATCTTGTACTGCAAAGCGTTCGCGCGTGATGTTGTTGTCTAAACGATTGGCGATTGCGAGTAATTTGAATCGGCTGCCAGAGTCCGTGCGGTATTCATAGTCTGCACCGATCTCCCAACTCTCGCTCTCTGCTGGATTATCTTCGAGCTCAATTGATAAATCGTTTGGAGTGCTTCGTAGATCCAATATGGCGCGATGCACATCCGTTGGACCTTCGTCACTGCTTACCAATGCGTTTAAGCGGACACTGCTGTTGGCGTTGATGTCGTACCCTAGGTTGGTGCCAATCTCATAAGTGTCACGATCTTGAATGCGATCTTCTTTGATCTTATCGTTGGCTGTGAAATCACCCAATATGCTGTCTTCACGAGCAACCGAATGATTGTAAGAGGACGCACCTTTCACATTGAAAAGATAATTGAGATCGCCACTGTTGCCACTTAAAGCGGCTGAGGCACCGGGGCGTATTTCCGAATCGAAATAACGACTGGCATTGATCTCGTAAGAGACACTGTTCGAGGCAAGTTCTTGATCGAGTATTATGTTAACGACTTGGCTGCTGCCGCGTACGTCAAGATCACTGGAAGAGCCACGTATAATCTGAATCTCGTTAACCTGGCTTGCAGAGATACGGCTAAGCAGCTCGCTCGTCTGATTATTCTTGCCGGCAGTACGTTTGCCGTTGATAAGAATCTCGCTGCCGCCACTGCCGCCACCAAAACCACGTCCACCAGAGGAAGCGTTGCCGCCAAACCCACCGGGAGGTGCACCACCTTCGCCAAGGCCGGGGATTCGATTAACCATGTCTTGCGCAGAGATCGGCGCATACTCCGTGAAGTAATCTGCCGAATAGATGACCGTAGAATCTTCATCGTTAGTTTCTTGGGCTGAGACTGTAAGAGAAGTGCTTAGGAGCAGTGCGATAGAGGCGTGTAAACAAAATGCTTTAGAGCGTAAGAAAGGAGCGAAAACCATTAGCAAAAGCCTATGTAGTTGACCGGCTGTATGCACAGGTCTTGTGAATTAGGCGGCAAATTATACTGACTATTACGTCAAATTCCTTGCGTTTGTTACAAACTGTCAAGGTTGCTAGGGAGTCTGTTACCGGCAGGGGCTAAGCAGTTCATTCACGGGGCTCGATGTCGCTGATCGAGCGAGCGGTCGATACTTTAGCGAGTAAAGGGAAGCTAGCAATCTCTTTCAGTGATGCCTGTGCTATAAAGTATGGAAGAATAAAAAATTCCGGGGGGATCTATGAACAAGCTGCTAGTCAGAACCTTATTTTTTCTATTAAGTATTTTTCCTAATTTCGCTTTCTCTCAATTATCGTTCACGGGCGTCGAGCTTTCGATTACGCCTGTTGCGGGCAATGTGTATATGGTGCAGCGTCCAGGGGGTGGGGGCAATATTGGAGTGTTCACCGGGCCAGAGGGCGTGCTGTTGGTCGACTCCTTGTTTGCGCCGTTGTCCGATAAGCTAGTCGCGGCGGTGAAGAGTGTGAGCGATGAGGAGATTCGATTCTTGGTGAATACCCATATTCATATTGACCATGTGGGGGGTAATGCCAATCTTGCGGAAATGGGCGTGTTAATTTTTGCCCACGACAATACTCGCTTACGGTTTCTCGAAGAGCGGAGTCGATTCCCACGTGATGGTGGCACATTTGTTCCGCCGCAATCCGAAATGGCGAGACCAGTCGTCACTTTCAATGATGCAATGAGCTTTCATTTGAATGGCGAGCAGGTCCAAGCGTTTCTCGTGCCCCCTGCCCATACCGATGGTGATGTCTTTGTCTATTTCCCCGAGTCAGACGTTCTGCACTTAGGGGATGTGTACCGCACCACTAGTTATCCGATAATTGATGTTTATAACGGTGGTACTTTAAAAGGCACTCTTGCCGCGCTCGATATTGCCATCGAACTGGCCGGGCCCAACACCAAAATAATACCGGGCCATGGGCTTGAAGTCGTTGGTCGTGATGAGTTGATTACGTTCAAAGAGATGATTGTTGATGTTAGTGAGCAAGTAAAATCACTGATAACCCAAGGCAAGAAACTTCCCGAAGTGATGCTGGCCCAGCCGACCGCAAAGTATGATGCACAATGGACAGATGATCCTGGTTGGGGGCCCGATGATTTTATCCCTATTGTGTACTACGAGTTAGGGGGATCGGGAAGGCTGGAGGAACGTTAGATAATCTTTGAGGTGCCACTATGGCGTATTTCCGAATAGTAATATTTGTTTTTTTCAGTATGGCGAGTGTTTCATCAGTATTTGGACAAGAAGATAGTTTCGTTTTCTATTCGGACCTAGCCCGTGACTGGCATGAAGGTGGGGACTATTTTGAATGGACCTCTACGACGACAGATAATGATTCAAAAAACGTAGAGGTGTTTTATAGAACATGGGGTGACGAAAGAAATCCGAAATTATTATTAGTACACGGCTTTCCCAATTCTAGTTTTGATTACTATAAATTAATTCCGCTCCTAGAGAACGAGTATCACATAGCGGTGCTCGATTTTCCTGGCTCGGGTTTCTCTGACAAACCGTTAGACGGTTTCAATTACATGCTCGCCGAGAACGCAGAGGTTCTAGATTATTTTGTGCGCGAGATTGTACAGTTCGATGATTTTGCGCTGTTCACTCACGATAGAGGCGTTAGTATCGGATTAGCATTTTTAGAAAATTATCTTGCGGATCCTAGTCCTGCCTACTCAATCAATTATCATTTCATGTCTAACAGCGGGATGTTTCTGCCGCTTGCCAACTTAGTACCTTTTCAGTTGGCATTGCTCGATGCAGAGGCTGGGCCGCGCATGATTGCGGCACGGGCAGCGCAACCTCGCATGACAAGTGGAGAGCCTGAGGCGTTAGCGTTTTCAGATATTTTTGCCTTTAATGATGGAGATGCTGCGTTGCTCTATGTAGGCCGGTATTTATTAGAGCGTCAGGCGAACGAGACGCAATGGTTGCAAACCTTACCGCGCAGCCCTGTCCCAGTAGCATACTTGTGGGGATTAACCGATAGCATTAACCCATTGCGAATTCCTATCCACGTATGGGGCACCTACCTCAATGATCGTGATGCGGAAAGTAGCTTTTGGGTATTGCCCTCGGCCGGCCATTACCCACAAAGAGATAATCCTGAAGAGGTCGCTAAAGTCATACGTTTAGCGCTAACGGGGCAGCTGCCTGATCTGGAGTCAGAGGGGGACTTCATGCGCAAACACGCGGCGACTAGGAGTGTCGAAGATGCAATGTTTATAGGGCGCTCTAGGGTAGAAACTTTAAACTTTCCAAGCTCTATTGAATATACCCCAGATGGTTATCGTTCTTCGAACTGAGTGAGTTGGGTATTTAAGCTATTTGTCGCCTTCGCGATCTCGTAGGCCAAGCAAATATAAAATGCCGTCCAAACCAATGTTAGAGATTGCTTGCTTGGCCGATCGTTGGACCAGTGGTTTTGCGCGAAACGCCACGCCAAGCCCTGCAATTGACAACATAGGCAAGTCATTGGCTCCGTCACCCACCGCGATAGTTTGTTCGAGGCTAATGCCTTCGCGCTGAGCAAGTTCGCGTAAAAGATCGGCTTTGCGTTGACCGTCCACGATAGGCAGTTCGACCTCGCCTGTCACTTTGCCGTCTTCGATCGGCAACTGGTTCGCGTAAACATAATCAATTCCCAGACGTTTCTGCAAACGTTCTGCGAAATACATAAAGCCTCCGGAAAGGATGGCCGTCTTATATCCTAGGCGGCGCAATTGCACGATCAATGTTTCCGCGCCTTCGTTTAATTGTAATGATTGGGCGATCTGTTCAAGTGTTGATTCAGGCAGGCCTTTAAGTAGTGCCATCCGTTCGCGAAAGCTCGCTTGAAAGTCGAGTTCTCCGCGCATAGCGCGCTCGGTGATCTCCGCCACTTGCTCGCCAACCCCGGCAGCCTTGGCCAATTCATCGATCACTTCTGCGTCGATAAGAGTGGAATCCATATCAAAGACCACTAAGCGGCGATTGCGGCGAAAGATGCTGTCTTGTTGGAATGCGATGTCGACATTGAGCTCTTGCGCTATCGCGATAAAATCTGCGCGCAGCTGTTCTGGGTCTGCGGGTTCTCCGCGTACCGAAAACTCAATACAGCCTTTGCCTTTGTTTGCAGGTAGGTTCTCAGGAATACGGCCAGAGAGTCGATCAATATGATCAATGTTCAATTGGTGTGCAGCGGTAATCGTGCTGACACGGGCAATGTGTTCAGCGGTTATGCGTCGAGCCAATAGCGTCACAATATGCCGTGGCTTGCCTTGTCCGCTTACCCAGTGCGCATAGTCTTCGGCACTAATGGGGGTGAACTTTACTTGTTGGTCTAGCTCGGAGGCCCGAAACAGCACGTCTTTGAGGACGTCTGTTTTATCCGCGCTATTGTGCATCTCTGCAAGAATTCCGAATGAAAGCGTATCGTGAATCACTGCCTGACCAATATCCAAAATGCCGACATCGGCCTGAGATAAGATCCCCGTAATGGCGGCGGTAAGGCCTGGTCGGTCGGGGCCTGTAATATTGATTAAAACGATTTCTTTCACGCCGTCATGTTTCCCTGTTGTGTGCTATTGCGGCTACTTGTAGCATTTCTTGCTAGCCTTGAAGCAGCGTAAGCTTTTTTAAGTGGGTGGATTATAAAGTGTTTCTTAGCTTATCGCATGGGTAAATAGCGTAAGCGAAATTGCGTTATAGTGTTCCTAGATGGAAAATCTTCATTCTTCAGCGTTGCTGCTAGCAACAGCGCTAACAAGGGTCTGTAGGAGCTTTATGAACTATAAGTATTTGTTAATGAGTTTGTATTTTGCCTTTTCCGCAAGCGCATTGGCGCAAGTGCAAGATAATCCACATGCTTCCGAACCTATTGCGACCGTTAGGGAGGTGTATGACGGGACTTTCCTGCCTGACATCGGTGCCAACACCTTTCGGAATATAGATCGCCTATTCTCTACTCGACTAGTCAAAGTGGGGGAAAGCGTCTATCCGTTACCGTCAAGTATGACGCCAGTTGCCCCATTTTCATTTCAATCACGAGATCAACGCTACGATCTCTATGATTATCTTTCATTGAATAGAGTAAGCGGATTGTTGGCCATAAAAGATGGTGAGATCGTCTTAGAGGAATATCAACTGGGGAATACAGAATCCACCCGTTGGATGTCGATGTCTATGGTGAAAACAATTACAGCCACTCTAATTGGGGCTGCCATAAAAGACGGATATATCGAGAGCCTCGAATCTCCAATAGTTAGCTACATCCCAGAGCTGCGTGACACAGCCTATGATGGCGTGACGGTGCAGCAAATTTTACAAATGACATCGGGAGTAGGGTGGGATGAAACCTACACAAATCCAGAGTCAGACCGGCGAGATTTATTAGAAGCTCAAATAGCGCAAGAGCCAGGGGGAATGCTTGAAGTGATGGCGAATCTGTCCAGAGTGGCAGAACCTGGCACGCGCTGGAACTACAGCACTGGGGAGACTCAGGTGGCGGCTCAATTGCTTCAAGCTGCCATTGGAAGGCCAATTTCCGATTATCTGTCAGAGAAGATCTGGGCGAATATGGGCATGGAGTCCGATGCTAATTGGTGGTTGGATTCCCCAGGAGGTATCGAGGTCGGTGGTAGTGGGTTTTCAGCGACTTTGCGCGATTACGGCAGATTCGGTCTCTTTTTGCTAAATAATGGCGTAGTAAACGGAGAGTCATTCTTACCAGAGGGATGGTTGGCGCGGGCGACCACTCCCAATGTCATTGACGGCAATGAGATTGGATATGGCTTCATGGTGTGGCCGGCAATGGTGGCCGAAGACAGTATCAGTGAGGGTGCTTATGCTGCAGAGGGCATATTTGGACAGTGGATTCACATTAACCCTAAGGAAAATGTAGTGATCGTGGTCTGGGGGGCGCAGTCGAAACCAACCCCTACTAACCCAGTAGCCGATATAGACTTCTTCGGGGCTCTAACGCGCGCGTTGCGCTAAGCGGCACAAAAAAGGCGGGCTCATTAGATGAATGAGCCCGCCTTTTTTTCGGAATCGCTAACTGGAGCCAGCGATTACTGTGTTGTTACTGGGGAGTCCAGAAGAAAACTTCCCACTCACGTAGAGGCTCTGAACCTTCGTACAGTGGTTCTTCCAATGTTCTGCCGGCCTTTGCTGCCCACAGCTCCATCATCGCGATTCGGTCATCACCGAATATCTCTTCGGATTGCATAGCAAACGTCGCATCGCCCAAGCGCAACCAGCCTCTGCCACTGCGCTCGCGTGCGCGTTTAGCCCAAAGTCCGCCATCTGGTCGTGTGGCAGTAATAATGCCGTCTTCGAGGGCTACCCATGAAAGGTAGTTAACAAATGGAGGGAAGCCTTCTGGTTTCATCATCACAGGAAGTCGAACTACACCGTTCAGGGTGGTGAAGTCGTCTAGCGGAGGAGTAAGAGTGCCCCCAATAATGACCCCAGGCAGTCTACCGAGCCCTTGATTGCTGAGGTATGGCGCTGTGAACATCCAGCCCAAGATTACAGCTAGTAATAATGCGCCGACCACTGAACCGGCCATTTTGGTTTTACTCATTGTGCAGTCTCCAATTTATTATAGTTAGGATTTGAAAGTAATTCTGTTTATACCGAAAAAGGAGGTGAGTTAATAGAGGAGGACACTAAATGTCACGGAAGATTACAAGGGGGCATATTGTTGAAAGAGGCGCATACTCGGGTGGTCGAGAGATCTAATTGGGCATGTTGTTCGTATGGATCACTCTTTATAACAATATAGATAGGAGTGGTGAATGCGCTATTTTTTGAGTGGACTGCTAGTGATGGCGATGGGCGCATTGACGCATTTTGCGAGTGCTCAGGGGCGCGAAATGCCGTTTCCATTGCCCGCAGAGCCTCTGTATCTAGAAACTTTTGATGCCAAGATAAAAGTATCGGTAGTGGCAGAGGGCATTTCTCAGCCTTTTGGTTTGTTGATCCTGCCTGATGGCGACATGCTAGTAACGGACCGCTACCAGCCGGCCTTGAGAGTTATACGCGGCGGTCAGCTAGACCCAAACCCTCTTCAGGGGCTGCCAAATATTCGAACAGGCTTTCACTCAGGGTTGCTAGACGTAGAGGCCCATCCTGATTTCACAGTAAATCGTATGTTGTACTTTACCTATCATAAGGCGCTGCCTACCGATGGCGAATATGCCATCGCATTGGGACGTGCTCGTTATGACGGAGGCGACCAATTAACAGAAGTTGAAGAGCTGTATGTAGGAACTCCGATTACTCTATCTGGAGGCTCACGCTTAGTATTTGCACCAGACGGTAAGCTTTTCATTACAACTGGCGGCGCGATGGGGCGACAGCCTTTCGCACAAGATCTGCTGGGCAGTTACGGCAAGGTGTTGCGTTTGAATGAAGATGGCACTGTGCCAAACGACAACCCTTTTGTAGGTAGAGATGACGTGCTTCCTGAGATCTACTCCTATGGCCACCGGGATCAATACGGCTTAACCATTCATCCTGAGACCGGGGAGCTTTATCAGGCCGAGCTTGGGCCGATCGGTGGGGACAAGATTAACCGTATTAAGGCCGGGGGGAACTATGGCTGGCCTCTTTACGGTTATGGTAGTTACAACGATAGTATAAAAATGGATCACCCTAATCGCGAAGGCATAGAGCCAGCGTTGATCATTTGGCAGCCTGGCATTGTTCCTTCGGGATTGATGTTCTATACGGGCGAGGCCTTCCCGCAATGGAAGGGGCACCTAATGACTGGCAGTATTCAGCGCGGTCGTATCCCTGGGACAGGAGGCGTCGAACGGGTTCATTTTAACGATGAAATGTTGGAATTACGCAGAGAAACACTAGTCACAGAGCTTAGGCAGCGAGTCCGAGATATAGGGCAGGGGCCAGATGGCTTTATTTATATATTGACCGAAGAGGCTAACGGCGCAGTGCTGAAAATAGAGCCGTGGGAGTAAGACTTAGAAGTGGAATTAACGGTTTGGTCAGTTTTGATGGATGTTAATTTTACACACTCTATCGAAACCTGATACATTTTACGTGCCTTTGAAGGAATGTAAGGTGATCTACAATAACAATAAACCCGATCCATCCTGTTTGAGTCCTGCATGGGAGATAATTATGATTAGAAAATCCCTGTCTGCATTGGCGCTGACGACCGTATTTTTGGTCTTTCACGGCCCTAATGTGTACGCACAAGCAATGGAGTCTGCCGAACCGTTTAAAGTCGGCACATTTGCGATCAACGATGTACCCACTGTTGGCTTAGTTATGCGCGATGATCAACTGATTGTCGACTTAACTGCTGCCAATCGAGTGATGGAGCTGCTTCCTCGATACAGCCGCGTAACGATGCCGGAGGATATGCTTGGCCTTATCGAGCAATACGATTACGGCTTGAAGTTTCGTATCTATGAAGTGGTCAACTGGCTAGTCGAAGAAAACCTACTCAATGACAGCAGCCGTAGCTTCGTCTATCCCGTTAATGCCGTCGATACCATGGCGCCGATCCAATACCCCAGTAAAATCATGAATGCAGCGGTGAACTTCTACACCCATGCCTGCGAAGGATGCAATGATGATGAGCTGGCTCGCAGAGTGGCTGAGCGCCAAGAGAATCGTGGTGTCCCTTATCTATTCCTTAAACCTACTCGCGGGGCCATTATCGGCGACGGTGACGATGTCATCATGCCTTATGGTCGTGATCGAATTGAGTGGGAAGTCGAGATGGCGATCGTATTTGGTCGCACGGGTAAGTACATCTCAGCTGATCGCGCCTATGATCATGTGTTTGGCTATATGGTTGCGATGGATATTTCAGACCGCGGCGGTCGTCCACCTGGCGGCTACGGCGCCGGCTCGGATTGGTTTGTGGGCAAAGGGCACGATACCTTTGCACCTCAGGGGCCTTGGATAGTGCCAAAAGAGTTCTATGGTGATCCGATGGACCGCTTACATCAAACTCTCGTTATTGACGGTGTTACAGTCCAGGAAGCAAGGGCTGGTGACATGATTCATAATATCCCCGAGTTGATTGAGTATGCCTCCTCTCTCATTACCGTCTTTCCTGGCGATGTAATGCAGAGTGGCACATCGGGCGGGACTGGTGCTGGCCGCGTTGAGCGTGCCTCGGGATCGGGATACCTAGTAGATGGCGAAGTCATCAGTGCGCACATCGAGGGTATTGGTACACTTACTCATACTGTGCGGATTGAGACGAGTGTGCCTGCGGATTTGTCCGGTTCACAGTTACCACCAGTGAGTAGTTACCGGAACTAAATGCAGTAGCTTAAAAAATGAAGGCGGATTGATCTTTGCTTAGGTCAGTCCGCCTTTTCTGTCTAAGGCTTAGAGTAGTATTTAGAATGAGGCTAGGTATACTTATTAAATCTGCCGTATAAACAATGCTTCATCTGAGTGCCTCTTGAAAAATTTCACAAAGAATATTGATACTCCTGCCGTGCTTTGGCTTACTGGTCTTTCCGGTGCGGGTAAATCTACTATCGCCATTGGCGTGCAAGAGCAACTCCTTGCCGCAGGCAGTAAAGTCTGCATTCTGGATGGTGACGAGTTGCGTCGAGGCTTGTGCAGCGATCTAGGTTTCACTGATGCCGATAGAGTAGAGAACATCAGGCGCGCGGCAGAGGTTGCCCGTATGATGGTTAATTCGGGCACATGGGTCATCGTTGCTTTGATATCCCCGTTTCGAACGGATCGAGGTCTGGCCGCCAAACGAATAGGTGAGAATCGATTCCTTGAGATCCATATTAGCACTCCGCTGGAGGTCGCCGAGAAGCGCGATGTAAAAGGCCTCTACCAAAAAGCCCGAGCAGGAGAGTTGAAAAACTTCACGGGTATTGACTCCCCCTATGAGATCCCTGAATCTCCTGCACTTACAATCACGACAACAGATGAAAGCGCTGAGCAATCAGTCGAGCGTGTGCTTGCGTTATTGAAAAAACCTTAATCGTTGTCCTAATTAGTCATAGGCCAAAATTTTTGTTCCTCTAAGCACTCGCAATATTCACTATATTATTTCGATATACGATCTTCCCGTTCATTAAGTCGGAAGTGAGTGGGGTGTAATATTTACAGCCCTCGAAATAATAATGTGTGACTTGGCTAAATCTCGTTGAGTCGTGTTTTAATATTGGGTCCCCTCCATGCAATAGATTGGCGGACCAAATCAGCATGTCGCCTTTCTCTATGCAGAGGCTTTGTTTTTTGATTCCAGAGAGTTCAATGGGTGCCATGTCGAATGGTTTCTTGATGATGAGGTAACCATTGCGCGCATAGCTATTAAAATCGTCATCACCTATGCCGTTTGTGATTTCAAATTTCGGAATTGATAGCGGCATATTTGTTCTCCCTAAAAGTGGATGCACGTCCATGAGTTGCTGCTATTCCATGTTGCTCTGTGAATTTTTCACAGTCTTTTCGTCCTACAATCCAGCTTTCATCGTTATCTGAAATTTGCGTATAACCCAGTGCTTCCAACTCGTCTAAAGTCCATACCGAACGATGGTTTTCATAGGGGTTTGCCTCTACTACTTGATGGATAAACTCTTTGGGGGTGCTAATAATGACAGAGCCTCTAGAGGCGAGCTGTAGAAGTTCTATGAACCTGAGCCCTCGGTCTTTGTCAAAGTGCTCCAAAATATCGATAGCTAGAACCATGTCGTAGGATTGACTCATATTAGGCAGTAGATCGATGGCGTCCCCTATGAAAATAGAGTCGTAGGCATAGTCATGGACTGGAGTAATGTATTTAGGAAAAGCTTCTATCCCATCGATAACGATACTCCACTCGGTTTTTTCTCTTCGTCTCGAGTGCGGGCCATCGACTTCAAATAGATTCAGATGCTCCAGATTCGTGCGGGCTAAAAATCCATATTGTCCAAATCCAGTGCCTACATCTAGCAGGGTTGAAGGTTGCTCTTTTTCAATAAGATTAATGATTGGGCTGATCTGGGAACTCTGACTAAAAGGCATATTCATCTTCCATAATGCTAGCGTGGGATATATTCCCACAGAGTATGGTGCTGAGATTGGTCGCCTGTCTAGCGCGCGAGCAGATTACCCGCCATATGTGTGATTGTGGTCACTTGGTCGGTGGTGTTGGTGGTTCGTGATAACGCTCTTAATGGTCCGTTAATAATGGCTAGGCACTGTGTGACCATAATGATTGCGTAAAATCAAAGAAGTTCGTGCCGGCACAGGTTTAAGATTAAGGACAGTGGATATATCCATTGCAACAAAGGAGATTTAAATGAGTACGCTACAGATGGATCGTAAGTACGCACCTATTACCATCGGGATACACTGGTTAACAGTAATTTTAATGATCGCTATCTATGGCAGCATTGAACTGCATGAAGCGATACCGCGAGGTAATCCTTTGCGCGGGGCAATGGAAGACTGGCACATATACTTGGGTTTCACAGTATTGCTGCTAGCGATCGTTAGGTTGGCGATTAACTTACGCTTATCCACGCCCCCTATTACGCCAACGCCTCCTTCGTGGCAACTGATGGTCAGCAAGGCCATGAAGTTCTACCTCTATGGACTGATGATTCTCGCGCCGCTGTTGGGTTGGGCGTATCTGAGCGCAAACGGTGAGGATATCTCCTGGTTCTTTATCTCGATGCCCGCCATTACACCCGTATCAGAGGCAATAGCGGAGTTCGCCGAAGAGGCCCATGAGCTGCTTGGCCTGTCAGGGTATTTTCTAATCGGCTTGCATGCAGTGGCAGGCTTGTATCATCACTATTATGTTAAGGATGACACGCTGAAGAGAATGCTTCCTTAGCACGGTTGGTGGCAAGTGCGCACTCTGAAAATTCTTAGACGGTGACAGACAGAATCCCAAGCGAATAAAACGAAAATAGTAGGGACCAAAGTTTGAAGCGTGAAGGGATTGTGATTACAAGCACCATTAGTAAAATTCCGATAGAGGGAAGTGCGATCGACGGCAATATCGCATTGTTGTACATAATGATATTGACGTAGGGGCCGACGAGGAAATACAAAAGCATGGAGAGCGCAGAAAGCCGGCCTAGCTGTTGGCTTTCTTTTAACATGTCAATTGTGCCTTCCTCAGGCGCAAACAGTGCCATTTCTGCTGCTCCGTAGATGCAAGAGGAGCCAAACACAAGGACGATAAAATCAATAAAGGTCCATTGCTCAATAGTGCGTAAGCCCCACCCAACCCACCAAAGCTGCAAAATGTAGAGCATGATGCTGCCGGTCCATATCGCTGAGGACCAATCAAAAATGACGCGGCTATGAGCACGAGTAATCATCGCCGCCGTATGCAATAGGCGTGTAATGGCAAGGCCAAGAATAATCGAGACGGCTATGAATATGTATTCGTGTTGAGTCATCTTGCTGGCCTCAACAGGGCCGCCAATGCTAGTAGTGTGGTCGCTAATTCATAAGTCAGAGCGCCATAACTGTAGGCGGTTAGGGGGGCTTGAGTGGTAAGCATGGATGCTAGGCGTGCGAACGTCAGTGCGCCTATGCCAAGCACTAAAAGCAATAAGCCTGAACGATAGAGGTCTGGTTTCAATAGCGCTAGCGCGCAAAACAGTCCAATCCCTGTTTGTAATCCTCCGTACATCGCTCCGATTTCAGCGTAAGCGTCGCCGTTAACCATGGTGAGGCTTGCTAAATCTGCAGGTATTGCCGGGAAAAATAGGCTGACGAGACCATAGCTTATGAATGTTAGAGTTGAGATCGATAGTACGATTTTCCCCAATAGCATGGTGATTGACCTTTTGTTTTTTTGATTAATATGTCATATAGCTACGAACAGGACAACGAAATGGACTAGGGAGAAGAAAGGATGAGAGGATTACTACTGACAATATGTTTGTTGGCATCAGTAAGTGTTTCGGCACAGGACTATAACGGTGTCTGGGCCGTGCCGAGTGATGCGAATACAGAGTTCTACAGTTTTCACCAAAACGGTGATCAAATCATGATCGCTGTTCTTGATACGATCAGTGGAAGTTGGGTTGCTTATCAAGGAGGTTTGAACGAAAACTCTGTGGAATTTGAGCCTGTATTTACTCCAAACGGGATTGAAATTTTCACAGTAAAATTTCTTTCTGAGACAACAGGCTATGTCGAAATAAGAAGCAAGCCTTGTGATGCTGTACCCGGTCAGGCATGCGCCGCTATTTATAGCAGAACATACCTTCTTGAGAAAATATTCTAATTTTCTATAAGCCTCTTGTGCCGCTAAAGTGGCACGCTAAGTAATGGGTTTCTATTTATGGCTGCCAACTCGCATCAGGCTTCCAATCTTTGATCCACGTAGGCACATCGCTTGCCGCCATTGGTCTGGCAATACCATAACCTTGCGCTAACTCACAGCCTAGCGCAATTAGTGCGACGCCGTGCTCAATGGTTTCAACTCCTTCTGCGATGACTTCACGGTTAAAGGCTTTTGCCAGACCCATGACGCCAGTAACAATCGCTAGATCATCAGGGTTAGTGAGCATGTCCCGTATAAAGCTTTGATCAATTTTAATCACGCTAACAGGTAAGCTACGCAGGTAGGTTAGTGATGAGTAGCCAGTACCAAAGTCATCTAAGGAGAAGGTTACCCCTAATTGACTACAAGCTTGCATGGTCGCGGAAACATCGCTGATATCGCTTAGGGCGCTGGTCTCGAGTATCTCTAACTCTAGATGTTGAGGGTTCACTTCGGGGTGAGCTGACAATAGTGCGGCTAAACGAGACGAGAAGTTTTTTTGTTGTAGTTGATAAGCGCTGATATTCACGCTGATAGGGAGATGGATTCCCGCTTTTTCCCATTCGTGAATCTGCGTCAATGCAGTGTCTATTACCCATTCACCCACTCCTAAACTAATGTCATGGCTTTCTATCATTGGTAAGAATGCAGCGGGAGGTAACAGTCCTTGATTCGGGTGTTGCCAGCGAATTAAGGCTTCCACACCAATGATCTCGCCCGAACGCATATTGACCTTGGGTTGGTAGTACAGCACGAACTCACCTCGCGACAACGCATCGCGAACGCTTTCGATATTTTCTCGCTGAGTGATGACGGCTTTATCTCGTATAGTATCAAAGAAGTGATACCGGTTTTTACCGGCTTGCTTGGCTAGATACATGGCTTGATCTGCCTGGCGCAGGAGCTGGTCGGCATCGATATTGTCTTGCGGATAGAGTGCGACGCCAATACTGGTAGAGAGTTTTAGCGAAGTTCCCATTACAGTTACCGGAGTCGCTGCCACATGCAACAATCGGTCTAATACTGGCTGGCAATCTTCAATTTTACTCAAGCCTGATATTATGGCGACAAATTCGTCACCTCCAATACGGGCTAAAGTATCACCCTCGCGTAACGCCTCCTTCATGCGTGCAGATAATGAAACGAGCAGCTGATCTCCTAAGTGATGACCATGGGCATCATTAATGAGCTTAAAACCATCTAGATCCAAAAAAGCGACGACTAGCGACAGGCGATGGCGGCTGCACTTCATCATAGACTGGTTTAGCCGGTCTGCGAGTAATGCCCGGTTGGGCAGATTGGTGAGCACATCGTAGTGCGCAATATGCTCAAGTTGGTCCTGATGGGCCTTGATTTCTGTAATATCGCTGATAAAGGCAACATAGTTTTGTACCTGATCTGTGACATCCCGAACAGCACTGATCGTGAGCTGTTCAGCATAGATCTCGCCATTTTTATGTCGGTTCCATAACTCACCATGCCAATGATTTTGTTCCTGCAGCGTTCTCCACATTTCAGTATAAAATGCAGGCAACTGTTTCCCCGATTGAAGCAAGCGAGGGTTCTGTCCTAGGGCTTCTGTGCGGCTGTAACCAGTAATGTCGGTGAAGCGGTCGTTGACTTCAAGGATGCTGCCGGAGGCATCGGTGATAAAAATGCCTTCATGTGCGTGGCTGAATACGCTGGCAGCGAGTTTGAGTTTGTCCTCTGCAAGTTTTCGTTCGGTGATGTCAATCATTGCGGTAAGACAATGAGTTTTATTGTCGTCTAGACTTGCCTCGATAGTAAGCCAAAATGTTCGGTTGTCAGCCTGTACTAATATCTCGCAGGATTGAATGCCTTCACCCTCAAATACGTTTTCTAGGCAGTTGTGGAAGACATTTTTATGGGACGTTATAATGTGGTTATCAAACTTTTCCCCTACCAAATTGGCGCGCTCAATGCCCAATAGGCTCGCACCTCGCAAGTTGACCTGGCTGATAATACCGTTCAGATCTATAACGAAGTAAGCAATTGGCGCAAACTCAAATAGATCGGTGTAGCGTTGAGAAGATTCTTTTTCAGCCAATTGTGCGCGTTGTAGTTCTTCGTTTTGCATCTCCAGTTCAATTCGATGGACTTGGAGTTCTTGTAACATCCTTTTGGTGCTTTTTGTGTTAGCACTGGGGTTGTTGGGCTCAGCCTGTTTTTCTAGCTGTGCTTCTGCGCGTTGGCGAAGTTGTGAGGAGGTTTTCTTTGGAGGCTTTGAAGGAGTAGTCATGACGGCAGCCTTATTATACGTAATTCGGCCTCTAATTTCTTAGACTGGCTAATATTGATAAAGGTAATCACCACGCCGTCGATCAAATTATCTTGGGTACGGTAAGGCATGATGCGAACTTTAAACCAGCGCTCATCGGAGGCCGTAATTTCTTTTTCTTTGAATATCAAAGACTGTAACACTTTCCTCGCGTCATTACCTAGCTCGGCATAATTCAAGTTAGTCGTAATATCTGATAATGGGCGGCCTATATCACTCGGGATCAATTTAAATAAATCGCCGATATGGGAAGTGAAACGTCGCACGTGGAGTTTATTATCCAAAAATATCGTCGCGATCTCTGTGCTATCAAGCAAGTTTTTCATGTCATTGTTGACCCAGGATAGATCATCGATCCTTGATTGTAATTCAGCATTCACGATCTGCAGCTCTTCATTCATCGACTGCATTTCTTCTTTCGAAGTTGTTAGCTCTTCATTTGTAGACTGCAACTCCTCATTGGTCGACTGCACTTCTTCATTGATGGACTTAAGCTCTTCCTGGGAGGCCTGCATTTGTTCACGAAGAGATTGAATTTGTCCATTTGCATGCAGAAGTTCGGCAAGACTTTCTTTCTCCGCTGTCCCTTTCTTTCTACGAGGGGGTTTGATAGGGGTTGCCACATCAGTGAACACTACCATCAGCAAACCACTCAACAGTATCGGCTTCGTAATAGCTTGTACCGTTAGGCTTATAGTTTGTGTATCTATCGTGAGGTTTGGAATAATTACGGCGTCTTCTTGCCGCTGCGCTTGTGTAATCGCGAGCTCAAGGTGGTGCTGAAGTTCCTTTCGCACCATCACGTGAACGTTCCAGTTAGCTTTTCCCGCAGCGGGTTCTAAATATTTCCCTGTGCGACCATTAATGTAGAGAATGTCACCGTTGGTATTCACTAACACTGCTGCTGGTGAGTAGCTTTGTAAAAGAACTTGATCTGCCTGTAATTGCAAATCGATTATATTGTCGTTCATCTCTCGGGGACTCTGGGTTTGTTTTTCTATTAAGGCGATAACAGGGAATACTGGCGTAGGGAAATCGCGTTTAGCATGGTTTGAGGGTGTCTCTATGCGAGTGAATATTTTTGAATTATCGACGGGTTCTGCAAATAAAAGTGGGGCGCTAGCTATCGTTTCGGCATTGCCTAGAACCAATACTCCCTTAGGGTTCAACGCATAGTGAAATAACGGGATTAATTTTTTTTGTAACTCTGGTTCAAAATAAATTAATAGGTTTCGGCAGGTGATGATGTCTAACTTGGTGAAAGGGGGGTCCATGATGATGTTCTGTGGGGCGAAGAGCACCATGTCCCGCACTTGTTTGTTGACGCGATACCCATTTTCACTTTTAGTGAAATAACGCTCCAACCGCTTGGCCGCTATGGTTGTTTCAATTGTGGCGGGGAAATAGCCTTGTCGCGCTATACCAATGGCATCCTTGTTGACATCGGTTGCGAATATTTGCAATTTGAAAAGCCCTTTAGTTTTCATCTCGTCCAGTGCGTCTAGGAACGTCATGGCTAATGTATAGGCTTCTTCTCCGGTTGAGCAGGCGGTCACCCATGCGCGAAGTTCTTTGCCTTCTGGGTGGTTGGCGAACAGTGCGGGAAGTGTGACTGACTTGAGCTCCGCCCAAACTTCTGGGTCGCGGAAAAAATCCGTGACCCCAATTAATAGTTCCTTAAATAGCAGATTTTGTTCTTGTTCATTCTCGCGCAGATAGCGAGCATAGTGCTTTATGGATTCAAACTGATGCAAACTCATTCGCCGCTCAATGCGACGATTAAGGGTGTTTTTTTTATAGAGAGAAAAGTCGTTACCGGTTTGTTCGCGCAGTGTGATGATGATCTCTTTCAATGCGTTCTTTGAAGTGGGCTCCAAGATCTGTGTAATCGCATGTGAGGTGTCTCCAGAGGCGTTCTTTAGAAGGGCGATAATCTCTTGAGGTAATTCTTTTGCTGAGGCTACGGCGTCTCCTAGGCCTGCATTAATGGCGCTGCAGGGCATTGAGTCAAATTTGGCTGACTCGGGGGACTGTACCAGAGTTAGCCCAGAGTTCTCTTTGATGGCTCTCAGGCCGAGTGTGCCATCGGATCCCATGCCGGACAAAATGACGCCCACTGCGCGTTGGTGTTGGTCAATGGCCAGAGATTTGAAGAAGAAGTTAATGGGTAGTCTCAGGCCGCGTGCTTGTATAGGGTCATGCAGAAACAGCACTCCGTGAAGAATAGACAAGTCCTTGTCTGGGGGAATTACATACACGCAGTTAGTCTGTACTTTCATACGATCGCGAGCTTGCGTCACTTTCATTTGCGTGCAGCGTTGCAATAGCTCGGGCATGATGCCTTTATGAGTGGGGTCGAGATGTTGAACGACCACAAATCCAATGCCACAATTTGCGGGCATATGGGAAAAAAATTCCTCCAATGCATTTAGACCACCAGCCGATGCTCCTATACCCACAATGTGAAGGCCTAGTTTGGTGGTTTTAGTGAAATCTTTCATCAGGACGATTTATCCTTGTGAGTTATTGGTGCATAGATGGACCTAAAGGAAATCGAAAAGGCTAGGGAGAAGTGCCATCGAAACTAATCGGATCGTCCGTGAAATAGCGGCAATTTAAACTTAACGCTAGCTACTTTTTTTCTAAAATTAATTTGCAGTGCTAGAAAGAAACGCAATTAGCAATCCTTCAATGGTTTCACCGATGCCTGGCGCAATTAACAACGTTAGTACGGTAAGTAGTGATCCTGCAGCGCAAAGAATAAGATAATTTTTGAGTGTCATGATTCGTTTCCTTTAGTGTTAGCGTGGGACCAGTTCGAATACCCAGCTGTTGCCGTCTTCGATGTCCGCTCGGGATGTGGCGATCGCTTCAGCTGAAACGGGTGTGGGCACACCGCTGTATTTTGACAGCAATTTCGCCGATACGCCGTTTAGAACATCGCCTTGCATAATTCTCACTAGTTGTCTTGGGTAGCGAACATTATTGACGCGTAGTACGCCTTCATCATTACCTGCGTCGGCGGCGAAAGCCCATTCCTTCCAAATTTTCCCAAGGAAGGATTTCATGTAGCCGGAGACAACATAAATCTTACCTTCGCTTTCAATAATGAAGATGCGACGCGTGGCCATAGGGTCGTTAAGCTGAAGTTCGATGGTAAAGATGTCATCGGTAAAACTCCAATCCGGCTCGGGCCCAGTATGAAGTGTTCCTGCCACCATCTCGCCGCCAGGGAAGACGACTGTTGCACCGTCACCAGTACTGCGTTGAATACGCAGCGTGCCGATGGCTACTGCACCAATTAGAACAACGAAACCAAGTACCTGTAGTGCAATTTTAAAAATCTTCACTCGTGAGCCTCCAAGGCATTAACGGGTTCTAGCTTTAAGATAATTCTTTGTGGGTCAAACTGGGCAAGAGTCGCTGGATCAGTTTCTCTAACAGTCAACATTGGGTGCACTAGTTCGCTGCCACTGAATCGAATTCGAACTGTTGGTTCGACTAATATATTTTGGTACCACTGGCGATCTTCTGCGGGGTCGATATACAACTTGCCATCGAGTAAGACAAAACCAATATTCACAGAATAAGGATCAGCAGGGAGTGTTTCTATTTGCAAAACGCCGCTCTGCGCTGGTAGCTCCAGTAATGGCGCTTCTTCGCCGCTCAATTGCCCACCAGAGAAATACAGAAATGGGTCTGAACATGCAGATAGGCCAAATACTACAAAGGCTAGGAGAAGGGTTCTGAGCCTAGCGGATGAAAATTTACGCATTTCGTGGTTCCTGCGGTTCAGGTCAATAAGAGTAACGAGTATGGCACCTTAACTGCCGCACTCATAACTTTAGCGAACAAAGTAAGCGTGCAAAGCGTGTTTGTGCCTGCTTAAGGGTTGTTGGGTAGCGTATTCAAGTACGAAAATAGCGAAAGATGTCAGAGTACTTTGCTCCTGCGGGTCGATCAAAGTACTCTGACATCTTTGGCTCGTTTACAACAAAACTCTATGCTTACATTGTCATCTATTTTCTGGACCACCGTTGCCGTGACGCTCATCAGTTTTTGGTGGCAGGGTGATAAAATTAGAAGTATCGCGCTGCAGTATCTCTATCAGTATTGTAAGGAGCAGGGGCTGCAATTGCTTGATCAGACTATTGTGCTCAAGGGCGTGTGGCCACAGCGTGGCGAAACCGGTTCGCTACAGCTGCGAAGACGTTACCGATTTGAATTTTCTTCGACGGGTGAGGAGCGCTATAAGGGCTTGATCGAGCTTGGTGGTCTGCGGATGCAGCGCATCGAATTAGACCCTTATATCGTGCCTGATAACGAAGAGGACCATTTGCAATAAGCCTATTCCTTAGCGATTGCCCTGCTTACTGGCTCTCTAAAGTACGATAAAAGTCGCGAATTGGTTCGAAAGGTCCTATGCGGTGCTGTTCATTCGAGAAGTCGTCGGCATAGGGCCCATAGGGTCCATCCACTGCCTTTTTAGTGAGGTCAGGGTAGTCTTTCTCTAAATTTTCCATATGGGGGCGCTGCGTGGAGTTGATGTACGCAGCAACGTCAAACGCCTGATCGTTGCTTAGGTCGGGTTGGCCTAGAGGCATGCGTGCTTTTATGAAATTTGCGGAAGTAAGTACACGGTGCATTCCCGCACCATCATTAAAAGTGTCAGTGCCCCATAGCGGTGGAAATAAATAACCATCGCGGATATCGAGCGTGGCCTGCAAACCTTGGCCATTGTCTCCGTGACACACTTGGCAGCGTTCCTCGTATATCGCCTTGCCTGCTAGTGGATTAGCCGCTCGTGCAGGTTCCTCGAACTGTGGCGGTTCGTCGGACATGCGCTGGGTGGCTCCCATCGCTTTATATAGTTCGCCAAGGCTCAAGACATAGGCTTCCATCGAGCGCATTTCCGCGCTATCGCGTGGGAGCTTGCGTCCATTCATGCTGCGTTCCATGCAGCCATTCATACGATCACGTAGATCACCCTCAACGCCATCTCGGCCTGAAAAACGCGGGTAGCGCGTAGAGGCTAATAGAAGTGAAAGGGTGCCCGGCTTAGTGCCGCTATCGAGATGACAAGATGAGCAGTCGAGATTGTTGCCAGCAAAGCGCATTTCCGGGTCTTCATGTTCCGGCCCCATAAGAGACGAGGTTTCACGTATCAGGCGCCGACCATATTCCACTGACACCTCGACGCCTCGCTCATCTAATTCGGGCGTGTCTTGGAGTGTTAAATAGGTGCCAAAACTAATGCCCAGGCCAATGACGGCGCTGACAAGCGCGGCGGCTAGAAGCGTTTTAAGTGAATTCATGAGTGCGATCTCTGCTGGGCCATTTGCTTGTCGAAATCCTGTGTCTGCTTATGGAACTGGTACTTCGGTTGCTCTATTTGTTTGCGCCAACTGGGATTCACAACGTAAATAACGCAAATTATTCCAGCAAATATCAACGAGCCCCATACAATAATGGCGGTGATCATGGTCTATCTCCTTCATTATTGCTGTTAAAAAAGCTGCCTACATAGTGTGCCACTGCGTTTATTTCTTGGCTACTGAGGCGATCTGTCCATGGCGCCATTGATGTGCCAGCAACGCCAGTTTCCATAATTTTGACTCGCTCGGCTAGAGTGGCGCGCACGCCTCGGAAGTCTGTCGGAGCGATGGGCAACTGTGCCGCCGCAAAGCCATCACCGGCACCGTTGTCGCCGTGGCATTCGGCGCAGTGACGTGTGTACACGATGGCGCCATCGGCCAGTAGTGCTGGATTATTTATTTCTTGTTGGGTTGGCGAAAAGCTCTGCACAGCGCTTGCCACGGCACTACGTTGCATCCCAGAGAGTTCTCTCCACGCGGGCATAGACGAGCCATGCACCCCGTTCCATAAAATATCGGCAAGCATGGTGCGCGAATACTGGCGCAGGGCAAGGTTCTTAGGCTGCGGCTCTAGCCACTGCGAGGCAGCGCCATCACCTTGGGCTTGTTCGCCATGACAGCTCGCACAATTGTTTTGCCAAATCTGCATGCCGAGGATGAGATCGCCTTCGTCGGCGAGAGCGGGGGCATCGCCACGAGGACGGGTCCGCGCGGGGTGGGCGTTGAGCATAGGCGCGTCGACAGACATTTGCGCCCAGCGGTTATCGGGGGCGGCTGCACGAGCGATGGCATCGCCTTCTGGATAGGCGAGCTCCCGTGCACGGCCTAGTGAGTCCAGATAAGCGATAAGGTCTCGTGCGTCGCGTTTAGGTTCAGTAGCACTGCCATCAAACAATTGGCTGTAGCTGGGCATAACAGAGGCCGCGACTATGGCTCTTGGCGCAAATAAATGTGCGTATTGCCAATCGGCAGTGCGAGTGTTTCCCGCGCGGCTCAAGTCTGGGCCAATGCGCCGAGTACCGAGCATATGGGGGTATTCCAATCGCCCCTCCCATGCCAGAGTAGGCGCGCCGAAACGAGCCATATCGGCATCGGTATAGCGCACTTGTTGGCTGTGGCAATAGGCACACCCTTCGCGTGCATACACATCGCGACCACGAGCCTCGGCGGGTGTGTAGGGCAGAGGGGCGCTAGGGGCCATAGCAACGCTCTGCTCCTCTAGCGCTTGCCTTGGCAACATGCCTAGTAGCGAAACGGATAGCACAAAAAAGACGACGCCGGCGATGCTGGCTACGACGTAAGACATCTTTAGGCCGCGACTAGGGCTGTGAGTGCTCGTGTGTGAGGCCAGCGGATCTTTGTCTGTAGTGATCACTAGGCTATTGGCCATGGCAGCGGCGCCTGCGCCACGTTCGCCTGTGGTCATCCCGACGACTAAGGCGATGAAACCGGCGGTAACAGGAATTGCCGAAAGCGAGCGAATGATCCAGTAAGGGCGAGAGGCTTGCAGTGACTCTATCCAGGGAGCGCCGTCTTGCCACAATTGTCCTTGCACGATGCCAGCAACGGTTAGGTCAATGACCATGATGCTGATACCAACAACGAGAAGACCGTAGGCCCACTCGAATGCCCGTGCGTTGTACCGAGCCTCGGGTATACGTTGCCAAGCGTGCAAGATTCCGGCAATGCCGGCAAAGGTCGCGAAGCCGAGCATCGCGAGATGCGAGTGACCAATGACCCAGTCGGTGAAGTGTACTGCCTGATTGAGGCTCATATTGGCCTGCAAGGAGCCCTGTATGCTAACAATCAAGTAAAACACTACGGCCATCGAGACGAAGCGCAGTGCAATATCCCGAGGGAATAATCCTGCCCCGCGTTGTGACAGCATCAAATTACTGACGACAATGATGACCACTACTCCTAATAGGAAAGAGGCGAGAATGGCGGTCATTTGCGCTTCCATCGGAATGACGGAAAAAATGTAATGATGGGTGCCGTTGAGTGGATATAGGAAAAACAAACCCCAGAAACCGAGCATCGATAAGAGATGGCTGAAGATGGGTTTGCCAGTAGCCGCGGGGATCACATAATACAAAATGGCCAAGGCCATCGGAGTGACAAATAGTCCCACCGCATCGTGAATCCATAAACCACTAAAGGCAGCGCCGGCCGCACCTGGGACGAATTCGGGAGCGAAGTTTCCCATAGGATATGAGAGTAAAGTAAAGATCAGGCCGCCGATGAGATACCAGCTAGAGACATACAGATCGGTGACGCCTCGACGGATGAAAGGCGGTAGAAACTGGCATGCGGCCATGAAAAAAGCAGCAATAACAAATACGTCGATAATGAGAGGAAACTCAGCCCACTCTAAAGGTTGACTAAAGCCAGAGAGCACCAGTATCCAACCAGGGATCATCACCGCAAAGTTCCATACGCCAAACAACCACAGGCCCAGGGTGCGGCTGGCCACAGGCCGACCACTTAGCACAGGCACGGCATGGTACATGAAGGCGATAAAGGCGTTGCCGAGCCAACCCAGCATAATGCCTTGAGTATGGGAGTAGCGCATTCGGCCCCAACCGGGTAGCGATGAGGCAAAATCAGGATAAATAAATTGTAGAGAGATGATAATGCCGAATGTCACTGAGACTAGTAACGCAGCAAATGCGGCATAACTGTGTGCGCGAACGAGGAAAGTATCCACGTCGACAAGCGGGGTTTGGGCGGTGGCTTGTGTCACAAGTCTATCTTCCTTGTTATGAGCATCACTTATTTTAGCGCTATAGGCCGTGTGCATGACAGATGAGTTTATTTCTTTTGCGGTAGATCAATCGAGGCCCTTAGCGCGGGAAGATAGATAAGCAAAGCGCCGGCGCGAGCGATGACATAAATAATCATCGCACCCCATAAGCCGTTAACGCCATAACGCCCTGCCAATAGCCACCAGGCGAATAGGAAAACTGCGACTGAAATAAAGGCTGCATTGCGCATCTGTGCCGTGCGTGAAGCGCCAATAAAAATACCGTCGAGTTGAAACGCCGCAAACGAGAAGAAGACATAGATGGCAGCGAGAAACAACATATCGCCAACCGCCTCTCTTACGGCCGAGAGATCGGTTAATAGTGCCACTATGGACTCTCCGAACAGCCAGATAATCAGAGCGAGAATTGTGGCCGATATCCCCGCCAGCACTGTCGAGCGTTTAATAGCGAGATCGAAGTGCAGGCGGTTGCGTGCCCCTATCGAGGCCCCGATGAGCGCTTCAACTACAAACGCATAGCCATCGAGAAAAAATGCGGAGAACGAAATGAGTTGCATCAGAATATGATTGGAGGCGAGCACGACGCCGCTATAGATCGCGCTTTGATTGATAAAGAAACTGAAAGAGAAAATCATTAGTAATGTGCGAATCATGATGTCGGCATTTGCCGCTAACGCTTTCCTAATGGCGGCGGTATCGACTATTCGCTTTAATGGCCAGAAGCCTTCGCCAGTGATGTTGCGCCGCACCAATTCACGATAGATCAGCGTGCCGGCAAATAGCAGCGCACTCCACTCTGCGATCACTGTGCCGAAGGCTATACCTTCAACGCCCCAGCCCAATACTGCTGCAAAGAGCACGTCCAATAGAATATTGAGACCGTTCATGAAGAGTTGCACAAGCAGCAGTTGTCGACTATTACCTAGTCCAATTAGCAGTCCCATAAGCGCAAAGTTGGCGAGAGTCGCAGGGGCGCCCCAGATCCTTATGGAGAAATATTGCTGTGCGATAGATTCCATCTGTGCGTCGCCGCTAAGCAGCGAGAATGCAATAGTAGAGATGGGCCATTGCAGCAAAATGAGAAGCACGCCAAGCGCAGAGCCGAGTAAGAGTGAGCGGCCTAAAATAGCGCGCACTTCCTCTTCGTCACCGGCTCCCGCTGCTTGGGCGGTAAAGCCTGTGGTTCCCATGCGCAGGAAGCCAAAGCTCCAGTACACGAAAGAGAAAATGAGCGCGCCTAGTGCAATAGCGCCAAGGTCTGCCACTGTCCCCACGTTGCCAATCACGGCAGTATCTACCAGCCCAAGTAGCGGGACGGCGGCATTAGCCAGAATAATCGGCCACGCCTTGCGAAGAATGTGGCCATAGCTGAGAGGATTAGAGAGGGTCATGGGCAAGTTGAATGGCTGCGTTGAAAACAGTGTACTTTAGCTGATGCTCTGTCAACATACGAACTTGAATCAAACTAAAGGCTTAAGCAATGATTACACTACATCACCTGCGCATAGGACGTTCTATATTCACTGTATGGCAGTTGGAGGAGTTAGGTGCCCCCTATGAGTTGGAGGTATACACTCGTGACCCACAAACCATGCGTGCCCCAGACTCTTTGCAGAAGATTCACCCTTTAGGAAAGTCGCCTGTTATTGATGACGATGGATTGATCATCACAGAATCTAGCGCCATCACAACGTATCTATTGGAAAAATTCGATACTGAGAATCGCTTTGCGCCACCGCGCTCAGATTTGGCGAGTTGGGCGAAATTTACTCGATGGCTACATTATCCCGAAGGCTCGGTATTCCTGCCTTTACTAGTAAAAATGCTCCTCATGCGTTCAGAGCAGCCACACGCCACATTTGAAGCGTTTAGCGAGAAAGAAATTCAACTGCATTTCAATCACATTGCTAAACAGCTTGGGAGCTCGCCCTATATCCTAGGCAACGATTTCAGTGCTGCCGACTTTGGTGTTTGCTATGTCGTCTCCATGGCAGCGAGACTTGGTCTGCTTAAACCCTGGCCGACTCTGTCAGCCTACTTGGCTCGCAATCAAGCAAGGCCTGCGTATCTGCGCGCAATAGAACGTGCAGTTGAGTAAGTGCTGCTAGAAGTTTCCTCGTACTATAAGTGCAAAACTTCGCCCAGTGGTGGAGCAGGCAAATTCGTACTCTTTGGCTATTGAGTTGAGAATATTGCCATCGTAGCGAACTCTCTTCGGACAGGTTTCATGATCTGTCAGATTGTTCGCTTCAAAGCGGTAGGTAAGCCCTGCAAAGCCAGCCTTCTCAGCATAGAAGGTAAGGTTGTGTGACAGCGCGAGATTGTAACGGTTATCGATGTCATACAGTATGCGTCCGCCCTGCCAGCGACCGGTGTAGGTCAATCCGTAGTTCATCTGATACTGAGGTAGGTCGTGTCGATAGCTGACACGATAATTGCCTCGATCGAAAGGAGGGAAGCCGTGTTCCGTTTGGATCAATGGATCATCATGGAACTCAGATTCTTGTATCGTCGCAGAGGCTGTAAGAAGAGCCTGAGGCAACCCTACCATGCCAAGCTTAACGCTACCGTTCAATATGATTCCATAAGCCGCCGCAGAGCCAATATTGCCATTGCTCGACTGTAAAGAAGTAGGAGTTGAGAAGTCGACTTTACCGATTTTATTGTCATACTCGTAATGGAAATACTTCGCGTTAAGTGCGCCGCCGTCATTCGGTAAACGATAGTCTAAGCTAAGTTCTCCTCGTAAACTTTCCTCAGGTTCTAACTGTGGATTTCCAGCGACTGTATCTTGGTCGTCATCACGTTCGTTAGTGGCACGAGAGAAATCCGAAAAACTAAGTTGGGATACATTGCGCTCAAGAGACGCTTGAAGCTGAAGGGAACTACTAATATTAAAACGGAAATCAAATTTAGGTTTTAAATACTGAAAGTCACGAACATTATTAGTGTCAGCGTTCTGTGTTATTTCGGAAAATTCAGCGACTAGTGTGCTCTCCAGTGAGATGCGAGGGGAGAGCTGCCAGTTGTGAATGGCAAAAGGTTCATATCGAATTTCTTCAACTGTGGAATTAGCATTAGGTAGAGTTACTGGCGTTAGGCCGCCATAGGCAGGATTGCCTTCAGCGGCGCGCAACACGCCTTGTTTTAACGCGGAATCCTGAATCGTCTCAGCGGCTTCAATGCCAACTTCTAGGCCTTGGTTTTCGCGTAAGTTCATTGTGTAGGAGCTTCGAGCTATTCGTTCGCTATAGCGACTTTGAGAAGAGAGGAACAGATTCTTGGTCTCAGATCCGCCGAACGAAGGGGATACAAATCGTTCTCGTAAAATGTCCGTGTTCTTTTCATTGACGATGAAGAGAGCTTTGAATCGGCTGCCATTACTAAAGCTATGTTGATAATCTCCGCCAAACTCCCAGTTATCGGAGGTTGAGGGGATGTCCTCTCTTTCATAGGAGGCGATAGGGGCGCTGCCATTAAGGTCAGTCACCACTCTAAAAAGCTCAGCGGGTGGATTGCTTTCGTTGTAGAGAACATTGATTGCAAGCCGGTCATTTTCTGTCAACGCATAGGCGATATTTGAATTGAAAGAATAATTAGTCTGATCTGTATAGCGATCAAATTCGATCGTGTCATTGGGAGAAAGATCGCCGTTAAGGCTGTGCTCAAAACTCTCAGTGTGAACATAAGCGGTTTCGACAGTGCCACTAAAAAGGTAGTTGAGTTTTCCTGATTGACCACTCCATGCTAAAGAGCCGCCGGGTTCCAACGTCCCGTCATCGAAATGTGTGACATTGATTTCGCTTGAAATGCTAGAGCGAGATAACGACTCTAAAAGAACAATATTGACGAGTTGGCCACTATTTTGTACGTCGAGGTTGCTAGAGCTGCCTCTTATGATTTCGATGTAATTAACTTCATTGGCCGCGATTCTATCCAGTTGACTACTTGCTTCGTTCGCCTTTCCTGCCAAGCGTTTTCCATCAATAAGGATTTGTGCGGAAGAACCGAGGCCGCGATCCGATGAGGATGTAGAACTGCTAGAAGTTAATACTAGCTCGATTCCTGGAATTCGGTTGAGCATGTCATTGACGGTGATCGGTGCGTACTCGGTGAAGTAATCGCTAGGATAAGTCACTGTGGAGCTATCTTCCGAACTTTGCGCAATGGCATGGGCGGAAAGAATCGAAAGGAGTAGGGCGGAAAGTGGGCCTAATGTTGGTTTTCTCATGGTATTTTCCATATTGTTATCGTTTTAGGATGATTATTTTTGAGAGACTGCTTCTGCGGCTGCCCGTAATTCTTCTCGTAATTTTGCAGCCCGTTCGACACCAAATCGGGATTCGAACTCCTCCTGAGCTTGACGCCATAGTTTGACCGCGACGTCTAATTTTTCTTTGCCGAGTTCCGTGATCGACACAATGCGGTTACGTCGATCTTGTTTGCCATTGGCGATCTCAATAAACCCATCTCTCTCAATCGGACCGAGGGCGCGAGCGAGTGTGGTTCTATCCATCGCCATCTCTTGCGCTAGCTCGAGAATAGTCAGAGGTTCTTTATGTTTAATAATCATTAACGTCGTGAACTGTTGCGTGTGTATGCCTCCATCGGCAATTATATGGTCGTAGAACTGTGCAATGTGTCGACTGGCATGTCTCGCCGTGAAGGAATAGCAGGGTATTTCAAGCGTGCTCATGTTGCTCTCTTGATGAAAGGTGTATATGCACGCAATATGAGTGCATATACACATAGTGTCAATGTCCCGTTACAAGAAATGACAGTTAGTTGCTAAAAGAGCGAATTGCATTGTGGGTCTATCGATAAATCCATATTGTAGATTTTGTCAGCCTAAGAAGTTAGGTTATTAGTATTGGTTGAGCCTTGTGTGGTGACTCAATTATAGGCTGTGCAAGCAAATTGCTAAGTATGAGGTGCATCCCTTTTGTCAAAATTTGAATTCATTATGATGTTTGTCTCGGTGGTGGTCGCCTTTGCTATGGCGGAACTGTTGATGGGCTGGGGCAAGCTTATCCGCGCGCGCAGTCGTGTCAGGCACCCCTGGCTACTTGCGGGTTGGTCGTTTTGGCTCCTAATTATTATTACTTACCACTACCTCGGCTTCTGGGAGTATCAAGCATACGACTTCACCAAGGTTACCCCTATGGTGCTGTTTTTGGCCGCGCCGATCATGATGGTGTTGCTGACATTTGCGCTTACCCCGGAGTTGCGCTACTTCCAGAAGATAGATCTTGAAGAACACTACTTTCAAACCAAAAACTGGTTTTTCTGCATGGTGATTATTTTTCTGGTTCTGTCACGAGCATCCGATCCTCTTCTACCCGATTACGCGGACACTTGGCTGCAACGCTCAACAGGCAGTGCGTTGGTCATTGTGTCGATTATTTGGTTGTTTTTTACCAATAACAGGAAAGTGCACTATGGTCTTTTGTGGTTCAACTTGGTGTATCTGATTTTGGTTGCTAGCATTATTCCCGTGACCGGCCTAACCGCTTTCTAGACCTCGATCGTGTCTAGGCTTGCAGGCGGTAGATTTGACGTATTCAAAGTAGCGATCCAATTTATTTAACACAATTCGGAGACAGGGACTTGCCATGAGTGAGCGTATTAACGAGTTAACCGACAGGATCGCCAAGCTTGAAAAGCAGTTGCTAGATGAATTCGATAAAAAACAAAAAGAATTCAGCTATCGAATAGTAGGAAAGAAGGTTAAGTTTGAGCAGGATGTATTGGCTGCCCACAAAAAACTTAAGAAAGCACTGTTGCCTTGGATATTTACCGCCAAGGTGCGCAATATTCTTTCAGCACCTTTTATCTATTCTATGATTGTTCCAATCGCTTTTTTCGATCTAACGATCACCTGCTATCAGCATATTTGTTTCAGATTATATGGGATTCGTCGAGTTAGGCGGTCAGCGTATATTATTCTAGATCGTCATCAGTTGGGTTACCTAAATGGTGTCCAAAAACTGAATTGCTTGTATTGCGGATACGGCAACGGTGTTGTGGCGTATACAAGAGAAGTGCTTGCAAGGACCGAGCAATACTGGTGCCCAATAAAGCACGCCCGCAAGGTGGTTGGTAGCCATCGGCATTACAATAAATTTCTGAACTACGGAGAAGGCGATAATTACCGCGAGCAGGTAATTAAGTTAAGGGATGATTTGCGGTGAAGCTATTCATTAGCGCTAATCCCCCAGGAATATTGTTTGAACTTTTCTAGAGGTTTCCAGTGTGTCTCCGAAAGAGGGACCAGGAGAATGAAGCAGCCAAGGTCTAAACAGCACCAAGCGATTATACTTGTAGGGGACCGTAAATGTTTTCTCCCACAATGATTCGTCAAGACCTTCTGTCTCTAGAAATGCTTTTAGGTCATGGAAATTACGCCAGCCATATTTAGCAAAACCTTCGACAGTATTGGGGGCGACTTCTAAGCCCGTTCTTAAGTGCCTCCAGAAACTGGTGCCATCTGTTTTAGGATGATCTTTGGAGAGGTACACAACGCCTGCCCATTTTGTCTTCATGTCGACATCATAATGAATATGAAACTTGAATGAGTCATTTGCTTTAGTGAAGCGAATTCGGCCGTTCGCATTTGTGGAGGAGTTGAGCGCGGGTTCTAGTGTTAATTTTTGAAATATATCTCGATGCTGTTCACCTAGGAAAGAATCCTTGGTCATTACCCCTGCAAAATTTCCGATCGGTGAATCTTCTTCGGTTAAAGAGTCGGTGGCGACTTTAACTACTGTGTCTGGGTCGTTATAGAAATCGTCAACTATTATGTACCTATTAATCATTCTATTACCTACCGTAAAATACAGCTGTATCTAATTATTATGAGTTCAAAGACTAAATTTATTATAAGCATGGCAGTTTGCATCTGTATAGAGCTGTCTGCGTAGCGAGGCCGGTTTGATAATAAAGACCATATTGGTTTACTCTGAGGGACTAACTTCCTAAAGCGTATCCCTTGTGGATAGGAGAAATAATAATGAAATCGCTCCTGCAATTGGCACTAATAACTCTTATGTTCTGCGGTAGCTCCCTTTCCTTTGCCGAAAGGCAGGCAAGCGATGACGAAAGCCTTATCGATGATCCGCGAGTTCAGCATCGAAGCTACGTGTTCCCTGGCACGGGCGAATCGATCCCTTTCGCGGTTTTTGTCCCCTCAAGTATAGATCCGAGTGAATCTTCCCCGTTGATCGTTTCCCTGCATGGGCTGGGAAGGAGTCATGACTGGCTCATGGGTTATGAAGGGTTTCTAGATCAAGCAGAAGCCAACGGCTACATAGTGGTGACGCCTCTGGGTTATATCCGTCGTGGCTGGTATGGCTCAAGAGTAACGGAAGATAGTCAAGATGCGCAGAGAAGCGAGCAGGACGTTATGAACGTTCTGCAATTGATGCGCGAGGAGTTCAATGTCGACTCAAATCGTATTTATCTATGGGGTCATTCTATGGGCGGAGCGGGGACTTATCACATTGCGGCCAAGAATCCCGATCTCTTTGCGGGTTTGGGAGTAGCAGCCCCAGCAGCCGAAGCCGATGCACCTATGGACGATATTTTGAACAGCATAAAGCATTTGCCAATTTTTGTTCTTCAGGGTGATCAAGACGATGCCGTTCCAGTAGAGCGCACACGGGCTTGGGTGGCTAGGATGAGAGAGCTAGGGATGCAGCATGTCTATGTTGAGATTCCCGGCGGCGACCATTCTCTTTTGATCTCACAGGACCAAGACAATATGCAGAAATTTGTCGATTTCTTTAATATTGTTCGCAAGCAGTATTGATAGCTGGCAGACCCTTCGATACAGACTGAGACTATTAACCATATTCCGTCCAACTAGGCATACGAGCGTTTAATCGTATTGCGTGAAATCCTAATTGTCACTGCGTAGGTGTGGCGTTAGGATGTTGCCGCGCGATAACAAGGATGCTAACGCGCAACCCGGGTGGCCTCGGTATCAAAAGGCTGGTGTGTTTTTCCTGCATTAAGAAGGTGTTCGCTTTGAATGAACTCGAATCTGGTGTGGTCATATCCGATAAGGATAAACGGACCACGCTCATCGCTTTGCTGATTGTATTTCTCCTCGCTGCTCTCGACATGACCATTCTCTCCACGGCGATGCCGCGCATCGTTTCTGAACTCAATGGTTTAGAGCTTTATGCCTGGGTTACCACCGCCTATATGTTGGCCTCAACCGTGTTAGTGCCAATTTACGGCAAGCTCGGGGATTTGTATGGGCGCAAGCTCATTCTGGTAATTGGCATTAGCATCTTTCTATTGGGTTCCGTCTTGTGTGGTATCAGTGGAGAGTTCGGTACTCTTCCACTATTGGGCGATGGAATGCATCAGCTCATCATCTTTCGAGCGATCAAAGGCATCGGCGGTGCGGCGCTCTTTACTAGCGCCATCGGGATCATCGCGGACATTTATCCGCCGTTACAGCGTGCCAAGTTTATGGGTTTGTTTGGCGCTATCTTCGGAATCGCTAGCATTATTGGACCGGCGCTTGGGGGCTTCCTAACGGACTATGCCACCGTCACTATCAATGGACATACTATCGCTGGCTGGCGCTGGGTGTTCTACGCCAACGTGCCTCTTGGTATTTTAGCGCTCTGTATGATCGCGTTTAAAACCCCGCGCCTGAATCATGGTAGTCGGGGAGTCATCGATTACCTTGGCGCTTTCTTATTGTTAGTGGTGTTTATTCCCTTCTTGTTGGCGCTCACTTGGGGTGGTCAACAATATGCGTGGAGCTCACCCGTTTTGCTGAGCATGTTTGCGCTTAGCTTAGTATCCCTCGTTCTATTCGTGTATGTGGAATCCCGTGCGAAGGATGCCATCATGCCGCTTAACTTATTCAGTAATCGCGTATTCGTCATTACTAACCTCACCTCGTTCGTGATCGGCATGTCCTTCTTGGGCGTCATCATGTTCATGCCGCTATTCATGCAGGTGGTTCTTGGTGTTAATGCCACGAATAGCGGCTTCTCAATGTTCCCGCTCATGGTAGGGCTAATGGCGGGAAGTATCGTGAGTGGCCGCATGGTCTCGCGTAACGGACAGTACAAACCTTATTTGGTTGGTGGCGCTTTCATTCTGTTGATTGGCGTGTTCTTGCTTAGCCGCATTGGGCCTGAAACGGGATTGCTAGACCTCGCTCTGCGGATGGTGGTGGTAGGCATAGGGCTGGGCCCGTCCCAGAGTCTTGTGAATCTCGTAGTGCAAAGCGCCTTTCCGATTTCACAGATCGGCGTCGCTACGAGCTCGACGCAGTTCTTCCGTCAGATTGGCAACACTGTTGGCGTGGCCATCTTTGGCACATTGCTTACCCTGAATCTCACGGCAGAACTACCGAAGCAATTGCCGATGATGGTCTCTGCCTCTGGGCAGGGTATGGATATGAGTCAGGCGCAGAGCAGTGTCATGAACCCCGGCGCATTGCGTGCTCGTGTAGAAGGCACCTTCGAGGAGTTGATAGGCACTATCCAGCTGGCCTACGGGGGCGACGAAGCCGCCATTGCGCAACTTCAGCAGAGCCCGTTGGTGCCAGACCAAATTAAGGAGCAGTTGCCCCTTTCAGTGGCAGAGGCCTTGCCTGCCTCGGCAATAGAGCAGCGTATTGGCGCAATAAGAGGATTATTCGCAGAGCGTGTAGATCAAACTGTGGCGACCGTAGAGGGCGGCATCAAGACTGCTTTCTCCAATGCGATTACGTCGATGTTCGGCACGAGCTTGTGGATTATCGTCTTTGGCTTCTTGTTTAGCTTAGCCATCCCCGTGATCTCGCTTCACCGTGATGTAGAACCAGTCGAGGAAGATGGAGAGGTTAGCAGCGCCTAAAGCCGCAATTTATTTCCTTTCCAGCAATCTCTAGACAAATCGCTCCTTAAAATGGGAAGCTTTAGGTCTAATTCAATTCGCCGTAGGAAGTATTGTGGCTAAAACAGCGACAGAACAGCGTATCAAACGCTTGAAAGAACATCTTGAGATTGAAAACCCTGCACTAGCAGAAGTGGTGACTCGCTTTCAGGAGCTGGATCAGGTCGCCCGTAAGCTCGGGTTCATGGGGCGTGATGACTCCTATGCGACACAAATATCTTGGTGGCCGGTGGTGGCAGTGCTCGGCACTTATTCAGCAGGCAAGTCCACGTTTTTGAATGAATACCTAGGTCAGCCCCTTCAGCGCACTGGTAATCAGGCAGTGGATGACAAGTTTACCGTCATTGCTTACGGCTCTGACGACGAGGCCCATCAATTGCCAGGGCTAGCGCTGGACAAAGACCCGCGCTTTCCTTTCTATCAAATCAGTAGTGATATTGAGAAAGTAGCCGAAGGCGAGGGCAAGCGCATCGATGCCTATTTGCAAATGCGCACCACTAATGCCCCAGTCTTGCAGGGGAGAATTTTTATAGACTCACCGGGTTTTGACGCGGATCAGCAGCGCAGCTCCACTTTGATGATCACCGACCATATTATCGACCTGTCTGACCTAGTGCTGGTGTTCTTTGATGCTCGCCATCCAGAGCCAGGCGCGATGACAGACACCCTCAAGCATCTGGTAGTCAACACCGCTCAGCGCTCAGATAGCGCCAAGTTTCTCTATATACTCAATCAGATGGACAACACCGCCCGAGAAGATAATCCTGAAGAGGTAGTAGCGGCGTGGCAACGCGCGCTAGCCGAATCTGGACTGACTGCAGGGCGTTTTTTCCGCATTTACTCAGAAGAAGCAGCCCAACCAATTGCTGATGATCATACGCGCGAGCGCTACCAAGCTAAGCGCGATGAGGATCTTGATGATATCAAAGCACGCATTCAGCAATTGGATGTGGAACGCGCCTACCGCATCATTGGCGCGTTAGAGGAAAACGCGAAGCATTTGCGCGACACTTTGGTCCCAAGATTGATAGACGCCAGACAGACTTGGTCGACTCGCTCTATGTGGCTGAATGGCATTGTGTTTGGAGGCGGCCTTGCTGTGTTTCTCTATTACAGCATTCGCGCCGAGGTTTGGCATGGTTTGTACTTCACGCCATTCTCGGATTTGGCTATCCCATTGCAGTTCGTGGTGGCTACTGTGGGCGCCGCTGCGCTCATCTACCTCAATTCCACGCTCCGACGTCTAGCAGGCGCGTCTGTTTTGCGACGATTACGACGTCACGGCAACAGCAAAGATGACACGCTAGTGATTACCGCTTTTGAAACGAACCTGAATTCTTGGTGGTCATCACTGATCCCGTCTAGACCGTTAGGTTGGACTGGGCGTAACCGCCGCAAGCTGGACACGGTTATTGCCGGCACAGGGGAGTTGGTGCAAAAGCTCAATGATCGCTTTGCCAGACCGACAAGCCGTAAGCAGAACGCTGGTGACTGATTCACTAGCGTTTGATTAATCCGAAATTAACTGACTGTCTCTTTATTTCGATAGCTCATGAACTGGAATGCTAGCCCTGCCGCGGCTAGCGCGACGAGCAATAAATACTGTAGCGGAGGATCAATCGGTATGAGTTGGGTCAACAGAACAGCGCCGGTTAATGACGACAGCACTATAAGCGCCGGATTGAATACTGCGACGCATACTATAGCGGCTAGGATGCCAGGCACTATTATCAACCAGCTAGGGATTTGGTTTGGTTCTATCATAGGCAATACGACGGCAAATTTAAGCGCCAAATAGGTGCCGCCGGCAAAGCCTGCTAGCGCCACCGCCACGTATTGAAACGCCATGGCCAGCAGTGCCATGCACACGCCCAACATTAAGCCGGCAAGCAAAAAGACCCACTGAGGTTGCAGGGGAAACATTTCTCGGGCTAACTCGAACCCTGACAGCAACCCTACTAGCCCGATATAGACCCAAAAAAATCGACGACCAAAGAAAAGGACAAGGAGTCCTCCTGCAAGGCTAATTAGGAACTCGGGATCGATGCCATTCATAGGTTGACTCTTTATTAGAGGGGGGGAAGCTATACCTTGCCGAGTATAGGCCCTTCCGTGCCTTACCACCATTTTTGCAACAAGCACGCTGGAGTTCAGAATGTACACTTCTAAAATTATACTGAGGGCCATGCTATTAGTGGGAACCTGCACGCTTTTAGTTGCCTGTGCCTCCAATGCCGACAGGCCAACAGTCGAGCAGATATTACAGGAGAAAGGTTTAGTAAAAGGGGAGTCCGTAGATAGAGTTTACCAATTTCGAATCAATGGCTGGCAAGCATTAGATGAACAAAACTTGATTCTTGAGGCGGGAGTCAAAGATCAATACCTGATTACCTTGCGATCGTTCTGCCTCAATTTGGAGCATGCTTTCTCTATAGGCGTGACTAGCAGAATGAGCAGCGTCGCAAAATTTGATCAAATTATTGTGCAGGAAGCCGGCGGTGGGCGTGAGTACTGTAATATCGATGAAATCTACAAACTCAATCCGGTAGCAAGCGAATAGTCGGTCACAGTTCTGGCTGTAAGCGATAGCCTTTTTGTTGTAGTCTTATTGCATTGTAATAACGCCCTTAAGCCTGCGTAACCCAAAAACCAAGAGTCCAAACAATATGAGTAACCTGATCCGTTCCGTCACGGCAACAACTCTCTCAGCCCTAGTGGGCATGGCAGTATTGAGCGCGCCAGCGCAAGCACAACCCGAATGCGCGTTAGATCAGTGGAGCGATCAGATGGTTGCGACGTGGCAGGCGCGTGGCATGTTAAGCAACGAGATGACGGCGTGCTATGCCGAGAAGATAACCTCAATGGATATCGCACGTGAGCTGCGTGACGAAGTCATTGCGAAATTTGATGAACTGTTGCCACGGGCGGCATACAAGGTTGTGGGCATAGATCCAGTCAACGCGGCTCTCGAAGGGGTCGATCGTCCCATGGTAGGCGTTATGTATGTCAGCAACTTTTTGCCTGACGGTGCGACCATTCCATTGGATTCTGCTCGTGTGTTGATCACTGAGCCTGATATTTTGTTTCGTGTTAGCGACAACGCTATTAACGACGCTACTACGCTAGAGGAAGTGCTGTCGCACATCGATCGAGTCTACGCGTTCATCGAGGTGCCAGCACCGCTGTTTAACAATAATCCCGCCAATCCGTATTTGATGCAGGCATCAAACTTGCTGCCACGCTGGGGTGTCATCGGCGAAAGTGTTGCCGTAGAGGATACGCCGGAGTTCCTTCGCTCATTGGAGACAATGCGTGTGCGCTTTATTGACGGAGAGGGTCAGGTGTTAGCCGATGAAAACGGCGCATATCTTGGTGGTAATCCCCTTAGTGGCGCGCTTGTGGTTCTTGACGAATTACGACGTAAGGGCGAGCAGCTTCGCCCTGGCGACTTGATCAGCTCTGGCTCCTATATGGCGCCAATCCTTGTAAAATCTGGCATGTTCACCAAGACGATTTACGACGGTATTGGCGGGCAGACTTTGGAAGTGTCGGCTTCTTATGAGTAGAGCATAAGATTAGGTCTTAAAATAAGCAGTAACAGATTCATTCTTTAACGATGTCGATAATTGAACAATGTGGATCGAACTAAGGCTTAGCAACATTAAGACAAAGTAGACGGAAAAGAATAATGGGTACGTGGATGAGCCCTCGTATCCGTTAAGTAGATATTGCAGTGCAAAAGCGGTTACTACAAATAACGCTGTGGTTAGGTAGTAGGTGAATAAGAATATTCTCTTGGCAGTGTAGAACAAGTACGCAAATACCGTGAAAAAGGCTGTGACTTTGAATAGGTAAAATAAAATTTCTCCCAAACTTGCATCGACTGTGAGGCCTGAAATTCCACTGGCAATTGGCCGTTGTGAGATGCAAATAAAATAAACGATAAAGAGAATAACTATTTGCACCGAGCGATGGAAATCGCTGTGTTGCAATAGATGAGCGCCATAACTGAGCGAATCTTGCTTGCTCGATGGGTCAAGTGCCTCTGCAGAGGTTTGGAAATAGTCAGCCAATACCTTCAATGACGCATCGCTGACTTTCTCCCCTCTCTCAATTCTTTGTATGGTTCTTAGGCTGATGCCAGTGATCTCGGCTAGCTGTTCTTGAGAAAGTGACTTTTGGTTTCTTATTTTTTTTAAAGACATAAAATCCCCTTTTTCTGAGTGCCAAAAGACTAATATATAGGCAAATTCAGGCTGGCGGGTACGCCAAGTTGCCGCCAAAGAGTGAGTTTATCAAAATAAAAACCACTCGTAGTATTTTTTGCGTGGGATTTTGAAACTCTAATTCCCAAATGCAAAAAGCCCCGCGTTAGCGAGGCTTTTTGGCTCTTCATGGCGTTAACTCAATTGAATTAGTAGCTCCACTGGGTTCGCAGTGTGAATACGTTCGTATCCGGCGCATACATACGCACGGTGTTTGATTCGTCCGTGTCCAGGATTCGCGTCCAGTCGGCTAAGATGCGCACGTTACGAGTAGGTATCCAGTTCAAGCCGACTGAGAGAGCATGCTCTTCCCCTCCGACTAAGTTGCCATCGTTCAGGTCGATCTCGGCATAACGAGCCGAAAGCTCCCACGCACCCCAGGCGCCTTCGCTAGGATTGAAGTCTCTGAGAGGTCGAATACCCTTGAACTCGCCCCCATCGATTCTGTAAACGGATGCACGGCTCTCTCCGGTAATATTCCATGAAGCGGCTGCATTCCAGCTCGAAAAATTCAGAGTAGAACCTGCTTTTCGAGAAATCTCTGTGGTCGTATGTTCGGCAGTAAAGAATAGAGGGCCAAACGACGCGGCTACCTCCGGTCCGAACAATGTCGCCGATTCGGCATCGGCTAATGCGCCGGTGTTAACGATATTCAGTTCTGAGAAATCCGTAGTCTTGTCTTTAATGCTTAGCGTGGGAGTCGCTAGGTCTACTTCGCGATAGGCGGCGCGAATACCCAAATGCAAAACCTTGTCGTCTTCAATAATTGGTGAATAGATCAAGCGACCAGATGGGCCCCAGCCTTCGTCACCTGTGGTCGTGCCTTCCTTGAGTGTGTCGCCGAAGACGCCGCCGGCGAAGAACCAGTTGCTGCCGCTGTTCTCGTATCTGAAACCGATAGCGCGATCAGTTAGCGCCGCCACAAGAGCGTTGTCCACGCCTCTTTCTACAAAGGGTATGTCGTTGGAGCTCATTTCCAATGCTAGGCTGTAGGGTTGTTTCTGGTGTCCAACGATATACTTGGCACCGCTACCTGACTCATAGCCCAATACGATGTCTTTTAATGCGACCTTGTTTTTCGCGAAATCAAATTCTGAGGCATAGAACCAATCCTGATCGAACACTCCGTTTATCTCTATACGAGCGCGGCGCACCTGAGTCCCACTCACGGGTCTTGTGCCTATTCTGGAATCGAAGCTATGGTCGGTGTAGTCCAGGTGAAGGCGTCCTCCGATCTCAACTTCATAGCGGCCATCCCCTGAGCTAACTTTTAGACCGCTTCCTTCAGCGAAACTGATTTTAGCGACGTCTTCTTGCTCGAGAGTCTCTTTTAACAGCAGGTCATCGTATTGCTGCTGCGATATCGCGCCATTGCTAAGCAGGATATCCAAAAGCTCCTTCTCTGCTGCCTCTGCGGAGGTGATCGAGAACGCCAGTGCTGCCGTGGCGACTAGCTGGCTTAGTAATGTAATTTGGTGATTTTTCATAATTTCACTTAACTCCGATAGAGGTTTCTTGCTTTGGTTGCCCGGCGCAACCCGTTCTCGCTCGGATTGCCTATGTTGAGCGCTACTTTACCTCCCAAATATTACAGATTAGTGACATTTGTAATGGTTCTGACATATTTTCTTAATAAATATGAAATATATGGGCTCTTTCGAGCCAATATCGCACTATGATGGAGCGGTTTGTGCAAATTAGACTCAGCGTTACACGCATCAAAATGGCGCGCATGTAGCTGAGTATATGGAAGAGTTTGATGCGAGAGGCTAGTTTAACCCTTAAATTGTGACCGGTTTACACTAGAAATACGCAGTGCAGCTGTGCTGAGTTTTTTTATGCATCGAGGCGAAGGACATCGGCGGCTGTCCTTCAGACTCTAGTCTCCAGGCGCAAAAAGTCGGCTTGGTGTAGTGTCTTCGATTGGGAGTGGAGTTGGCGTGGAGTGGAGTTGGCGTGGAGTGGCGGAATAATCCAAACAGCCTTAGGGCTGTTTGTCCCCTGCGGGCTTCGCGCTTTGCGCTCGTTGCAGATTGCTCTCGCAATCAGTCGAACCACATCGATGGCTCTCATCCGCCTCTAACCACCAAATGCAAAAAGCCCCGCATAAGCGAGGCTTTTTAATATGGTGCCCAGAGGCGGAATCGAACCACCGACACGAGGATTTTCAATCCTCTGCTCTACCGACTGAGCTATCTGGGCATATCTTTGTTGCTACTAGCTTTGAGCGTCCTGCAAGATAGCAAAGCGTTGCTTTGCACCTCTGCTCATTCCAGCCAACGATCACAGATCGTTGTCGTTCCAGCTGCGCTCGAAGCGATGCTTCGAAACGGCTTGCTTACACCCAACTGAGCTATCTGGGCATATCTTACTAATGTCGACTTTTCGACAAGGCGCGTATTAAACCCGCTGCGGGAGATTGAGTCAAGAGCGAAAACTCACTCTTGGGGTACAAATCCATCAGCTTTGTCGTGATCTTCGTTGGCGAAGAACTTTTGCATCTCAGCTTGCAGGTATTTGCGGTGCTCGGCGTCCATCATGCTGAGCTGTTTTTCGTTGATCAGCATCGTCTGTTGTTTCTGCCATTCCTCCCAAGCTTTTTGCGAGACATTGTCGAAAATGTCCTGCCCTTTGGCGCCTGGATAAGGCGCAGTGGCCAGTCCTGGTAGGTCTTGTTGGTATTTGCGACAAAAAACTGTGCGGGACATGGTGTTTCCTTGTGGTGGTTAGCGCGCGGGTCTATTGGCTGCGCAGCGCTTGAAGCTTTAATAGCAGGGCCTTTACGGGAGCAGCCAGGCCTATGTGTTTGCTGCGATCGTGATCGTCTGTGTGCAAAGGGTACCAGAGCCTTGGCGAGGGCTCCATGATCGCGTTCTCTTGTGAGTTTAGCGTCACTAATACTGGAGTGATATCTAAGTGATAATGGCTAAAGGTGTGTTTGAACACGGGCCAGGCTTCGATCTTCGCATGTTTGTGCATCTGGGTGGCGGCTACGGTTAAGGCATCAAGAGACTCAAACTCTTTGAAGCTCCAAAGTCCGCCCCAGATGCCGCTTGCGGGGCGCTGTTCTAGTAGCACTTCTGTTTGCTCATTGAGGCACATCAGCATGAAGGTGGCGCGTCTAGGGAGCGCTTTCTTGGGTTTGCGATGGGGGAGTTCAGCGACGCGATCTTGTTGCTTGGCTTTGCAACCGCGTTTTAGAGGGCAGCTAGCGCAATCGGGTTTGCTGCGTGTGCAAAGCGTCGCGCCAATATCCATCATCGCTTGGGTATAGGCTGCAAACTGCGTCTTGGGCGTTGCCGCTTCAGCGAGGGGCCAAAGCAGCTTTTGTGTGGCCGGTGAATCAGGCCAGCCTTCGATGGCGTGATAGCGGCACAGAACGCGTTTGACGTTGCCATCAAGGATCGGTGCACGCACGTTGGAGCCTAGTGCGAGAATGGCGCCGGCAGTGGAGCGGCCAATGCCGGGGAGTGCGACGAGGGTTTCGACGCTATTGGGAAACCTGCCCTTGTTCTCTGCATGGATGGTCTGGGCGCAGCGATGTAGGTTTCTAGCGCGAGCGTAATAGCCTAGGCCTGTCCATAGGTGCAGCACCTCATCGAGAGGGGCTTTTGCCAGTGCGGCGATGTCGGGGTAGCGCTGCATAAAGTTGGCGAAGTAAGGGATCACTGTCGCTACTTGTGTTTGCTGTAGCATGATCTCGGACACCCACACCCGATACGGCGTGGGGTTCTGCTGCCAAGGCAAATGATGTCGGCCGCTGTGCGCGTGCCAATCTAAGACTCGTTGTGCGAAGCTTTTCGAAGGCATAGTGGCTTAGCGACGGAACCTGTCGAGCAAGCCTCTTGCGGCATCTTGAAGTTCTTCAGGCACCCTTTCCGTGACGGCATCTTGAACTCGTCGTTGCACTGCATTGCGGGATATCTCGACAAATAAGTCACGTACTCGACCAAAGTCAGGCCCACAGTATTCGCTAAAGTCTGCATCGAAACGAGCGTCACACACCACTGGCCAACCGACGCCTTGGTAGAGCTCGCCTACAGGGATTGTCTGTGGCGCGGGTTCACCAAACACCGTTAAGGTCGCGTTGTAGTTGAAGCTTTCTGCAGGAAGGTCGATGCCGCCAGTCGCGGCGATCTCGAAATTATCCATGGTGATCTTCACTTCTTGATTCTCGGCGAGACCTTGCGCAAGGATAAGATGCCCGGCGAAATTGCTGAAACTCACCGTGTCTGGCCATTGCTGTGCAAGATCGCCAGTCCCTGCTGGGCTAAGAACAGAGATAGAGGAGAACAGCTGCTTCACGATGCCGATATCGATGGTGTTGTCATTGAGGCTGAAGCTAGTGGTGCCGCTGACGCTATCGAGCAATTGATTGACGGTACGGCCTCGTAATGTGTGCACTGACTCAAGGTTCAGGCGGCCTTGCGCGAATTCAGCTAACGGTAAAGCTTGGGCTAAGCCCGCCACATTAACGTTCTGGAGCGAGCTCATCGCAGTAAGGCTTGCAGGGTTGGGGCGAGTATCAAAACTGACTGTCGTCGTAATCTGCCCCTCATAAAAGGGTACAGGGCGCAGGTCGAAATTAAGTACGCCGTCTTGCACGCCTAGTTGCGCATTGATTGCACCAAACTGATAACCCGCAACCGCGAGTGATTCAATACTGTGGCTAGCTTGGACGTTCATGCTCTGCAAAAGCTCAATGGGCAGCTCGGTGTCTTGTGCCGGAGGCACCACTGCCGCGACGCTTTCGCCTTCTGTCGCTACTTCAGCGGCAGGGCTGGTATAGCGATTAAGGTCTAAGGCATTAGCGTTTAGGTTGTAGCGAAGATTCGCCAGATCCGCGGTATTCGCGACTCGGTACTCGGCGTCTAGTTCAACGCGCATATCGTCCAAAGCGACGGTAAGGGCGGGGATGTTGATCTGCTGAGCATTCCCATTGAACTCTAGCGCTAAGTTGAACTGGTCTTCGTCGGTGTTGTATTCACCTAGCGCAGCGCTTGCTGGGGCTTCTCGCACATACACGTCTAAAAAGTCGCTGAGAGTAAAAGTGTTGCTGCTTAAGTTGCCGCTAAACCCAAGGGCATTGTTCATGTCAGTGATAGCGATATTGCCGCTTAACTGTAGCGGGTTGAGCTTGATCTGCAGGTCATCTAGGCGAACATCGCCTGTAGAGAGATCCACTGTGGCCGTGCTAGCGATGCTGATGTTCGCGTTTTGATCGGCAATATTGTCTGTCACCTCAAAGCCAAGATCGAATGGGAAAGGGCGGTTTTCGAGGTTAGTGTTACGGCTATTAAAGTTAAGATTGTCGAAATTGGTGTTAATGCCGAGCTGGGAGTCTTGGATCGCCAAGCTCGCATTGCGGATAGTGATTTGCTCTATCGTGGCAGAAATAGTGGTGTCGCTGTCATTGCTGGCAGCTGCGGGCTGCTGCGCGCTGTCGCTTGATGGCAGTGGCCAATTGCCATTGCCATCGGCATCCACAATCCAATTGATGTGCAGGTCTTCGGCAATGAATTCTTGCATCTGTAGCCGGCCATCAAGAAGGGCGCGTGGCTCCACTTTGATGGAGATGTGGCTCAATGAGGCGAGTTCAGCGGGGGAGGCCGGATTGCTTAGGCGTAAATCGCTGATGCTGAGGCCGAACACAGGATTAAATGTCCATGTGATATCGCCAGCGACGTTTAGATTGATGCCGGTGCTTTTTTCAAACACGTTCTCAATGGCAGGCTTGTAGCGATTTGGATCTATGAGATAAAACGCGAGCACCAAGGCCAGCACCGCCATAAGGGCAAGGCTAACGACAGAAAGCAGAAGGATCTTGATTAGTTTCATCATGGTTTTCCAGGTCTCGAACTTACGAATGCGGAGGCAAAATAGTGCGTGGCAACTGCACTCGATTTTGTGAATATTCTGGGGTTAAGTGTACCTTAAAGCATGAGCGTGGCCCATTGCTAAAGCAGCGTAAATGCAAGGGAAATCACATAATTAGTCCCATGTTGGGAAAGGGGCTTGTGTCGATCTTCGCTTTCAAAGCCTCGGTTGTGCCCGTATAATGCGCAGCTCCTGATATAGGCGCACACAGCCTATGCGACAGGCCATTGCGGGGATAATCGATGTCATTACGTGAAGCAACAGTAGAACGAAACACCAAAGAAACTCAGATCAAAGTCTCTGTGAACCTTGACGGTACCGGTGAGTTACACACCGATACGGGCCTGCCGTTTCTTGATCATATGCTGGATCAAGTCGCTAGACACGGTCTAATCGACATCAGCGTCAAGGCTGTGGGCGATCTGCATATCGATGCGCATCATACTGTTGAGGATCTCGGAATCACCCTAGGCCAAGCGTTTAATAAAGCCTTGGATAGAAAGGGCATCCGTCGTTATGGGCACGCCTATGTGCCACTCGATGAAGCGCTATCGCGCGTTGTTATCGATTTTTCTGGTCGTCCAGGGCTCGAGTATCACATTCCGTTTACGCGCGGGTCAGTAGGCGGCTTTGATGTCGACCTATTCCACGAATTCTTCCAAGGTTTTGTAAACCATGCATTGGTGACTTTGCACATCGATACTTTGCGTGGGCATAACGCTCACCATCAGATCGAAACGGTATTCAAAGCATTTGGGCGCGCACTACGTATGGCGATAGAAATCGATCCGCGTAGTAGCAATGTCATTCCATCAACGAAGGGTTCTTTGTAAGAGCCCTCGTTCGATCACTCTCAGGTTTGAAATATGAATAAAGTTGCCGTCATAGACTATGGGATGGGCAATCTGCACTCCGTGGCAAAAGCATTGGAGCATGTAGGAAAAGACACCAAAGTCATTGTCACAAGTGATGCCAAAACAATCCTCAGTGCAGACCGCGTAATTTTCCCAGGTGTCGGCGCTATTCGCGATTGCATGGCCGAAATCCGACGCCTGGGTATCGATGAGATCGTGCAAGAAGCGATGCAGAACAAACCGCTACTCGCCATTTGTGTTGGTATGCAGGCGTTGATGAATCGCAGTGAAGAGAATAACGGCGTCGATTGCCTAGGGCTCGTAAAGGGTCAGGTAAAGTTGTTTGCGAATGACACCTCTGGCGTAAAGCCTGCGTTGCGCGAACACGACGGTGAGCTTTTGAAAGTACCGCACATGGGTTGGAATATTGTTGAGCAGTGTGATGAGCATCCGCTGTGGGCAGGTATTGAAAACAACACCCGCTTCTATTTTGTGCACAGTTATTACATCGCATTGGATGCCAGTGAGAAAGCCTCTGGCGTTTCTCATTACGGCGTCGATTTTACGGCAGCGCTAAGCAAAGGCAATGTGTTTGCCGTGCAGTTCCACCCAGAAAAAAGTCAGCATGGCGGTTTGCAATTGCTCACTAATTTTCTGTCTTGGGATGGCGCGAGTTAATTTTAGTTTTCTGAATAAAGGTGTTTTTGCATGTTGGTGATTCCTGCAATCGATTTGAAAGACGGTGAATGTGTTCGGCTAAAGCAAGGTCGAATGGAAGACTCGACAGTGTTTTCTGACGACCCTGTTAAAACAGCAGGCCATTGGTTGGCGCAAGGCGCTGGAAGATTGCATTTGGTAGACCTCAATGGCGCATTCGCGGGCACGCCTGTTAATGGTGAAGTCGTGAAAGCCATTGCTAAAGCGTACCCACAATTGCCGTTGCAGATCGGCGGCGGCATTCGCGACGTGGCGACAATCGCTCGCTATTTAGAAGCGGGCGTAAGCTATGTGATCATCGGAACGCAGGCCGTCAAAGACCCAGCGTTTGTGGCGCAAGCCTGCAAAGAGTTTCCTGGTAAAATTATCGTGGGGCTCGATGCCTCAAACGGTATGGTCGCCACCGATGGTTGGGCAAAGATCACAGATGTGCACGTAATCGAACTTGCGAAAAAATTCGCCGACGATGGCGTAGAGGCCATCATCTACACCGATATTGCTCGTGACGGCATGATGCAGGGCGTGAACGTGCCCGCCACTGTCGAGCTTGCGCAAGCGACGCGCATTCCAGTGATTGCATCCGGTGGTGTCAGTAGCATAGAGGATATTCAGGCCTTGCAGGCTGTGGCGAAGACTGCCACAGGTGGCGGGATTATGGGCGCCATTACAGGGCGTGCAATCTACGAAGGCGCTTTAGATTTGGCAGCAGCCCAACGCTATTGCGATGAGTTTGGAGGCTAGTATGGCATTGGCGAAACGCATTATCCCTTGCTTGGATTGTGATAAAGGACGTGTGGTTAAAGGCGTGAAGTTTCTCGATATTCGCGATGCCGGAGACCCTGTCGAGATCGCTAAGCGCTACAGCGATGCCGGTGCCGATGAGATTACGTTTCTAGACATTACCGCTAGCCATGAAGGCCGTGAAACGACAGTGCATACTGTTGAGTCCATCGCGGGACAAGTGTTCATTCCTTTGACTGTTGGTGGAGGGATCCGCACTCTCGAAGACATTCGCACGATGCTCAATGCCGGTGCCGACAAAGTGGCGATCAATACCGCCGCGGTCACTAATCCGGAGTTGGTGCGCGAAGCGGCCGCACGTTTTGGTTCGCAGTGCATCGTCGTCGCGATGGATGCCAAGAAAGTCAGCGCGCTAGGCGAGCCGAACCGCTGGGAGATATTTACTCACGGTGGTCGCAAGCCGACAGGAATCGACGCTATCGAGTGGGCACAGCGTATGGTGGATTATGGCGCGGGAGAGATCTTGCTTACGAGCATGGATAAAGATGGCACGAAGAGCGGATTCGACTTGGCGCTTAACCGTGCGATTAGTAACGCCGTATCAGTTCCTATTATCGCCTCGGGCGGTGTGGGGAGTTTGCAAGACTTAGTGGACGGCGTAGTGGAAGGGCATGCGGACGCAGTATTAGCCGCGAGTATTTTTCACTTCGGCGAATTCACCATAGAAGAAGCTAAGCAATATATGGCTGATAAGGGCGTTACAATGCGCTTGTGATAGCCGCTTCTTTTTGCAGCTCAATCATCTTCGACGCAAACACCAAATCGATTCCTTCCTGGTCAAGCAAAGGCAATGCGATCTCTAGATAATCGATTGTGGCTTGATAGGGATGGCCGATTCCGACTGCGACGCCTTTGCTTCTTGCGCGGGCAATCAACTTCTTAAACTCCCTATCAATATCATCGTACTCTTGCACATTATCTAGGAAAATATTTCGGGTGATGGTGGGGACAGCGTTCTCTTTTGCAATACGCCCGGCAACGCTTTTAGCGGTCGTATAGCTGTCGACAAAATACAATCCTTTCTCTTTAAGCGTTTCCATAACCCATAACATGGGAGCCTCTTCTTCGGTCAAAGCACTGCCCATGTGATTATTGACCCCTCGCAAATGGGGGACAGCCTCAATAGCCGCGGATAAAGTGTTGGTGAACTCTTCTTCTCCGAGATCGTGAGTAAGTGCACCTGGCCCTAGTGCCATATTGGCTTGGTTGCTCATTGGCGCGTGTAGCATGACTTCTTTGCCTTGCGTGTATGCAAGTTCGGCAAGTTCGGTGCCGTGTGGTGTGTGTGGCAGTACTGCATAAGTGACCGCGCCAGGGAGAGCGATGGCGCGCTCGCCTAACGCGGCGTTATAGCCGATATCGTCAATGATCAGTGTAATTGTGGGTCGGTGAGTGCTGACAATATTTGTTGGCAACTCAGCGGGGGAGTCACCTAGGAGTGGTTCGGCCAATGAAGTGGGTGCTTGCTCACTTGGAGGTGCGCTAGGAGTGAGATCTTCTGCCGGCGTCGTGTTCAGGTCAATGGCAGGCGAGGTGGTTCTTTCGATTGGAAGTGGGGTGGATTCGTAGACAGGCTGTTGAAGAATTTCATTTTCAACGGGGCTACTGTCCGGACCAGTGAGCCATAGAACAAGTGGCATGCCAATAAAGCCGATGACCACCATGCTGAGAGGCCGCGGATTCTTTTTGATCGCCGCTACGAAAGGATCTTCGTATTTAGCCTCGGGTGTTGAAGGCGAAGCCTCCTTTTCATCTTGCATCAATGGCTTGTCGACTCTTTAACTATTACTGAACGCGTGCATCGGTAAGGCTAGTGCTTGCAGCGCTTTGCTTGCGTCGCGCAGACTCTAGAATATTCAAGCCGCGCAGCAGAGTAAGTGCTTCTTGAAGTTGGTAATCATTCACTACCACTTGTTCGGATGTCACCGTAGGTTCTCGTACGATGTCATCAAGGTCGTTGCCGTTACGCAAGTGTCCCTCAAGATCCGCTTCTGTGTAACCCGTGCGGCCAGTGGCGCGCGTCACGAAAGCCTCTTCGACCTCGATATCCGGTTGGATCCCTTGGGCCTGAATAGAGCGACCTTCCGGCGTGAAATACAAAGCGGTGGTTAGTTTAATTGCACGATTTTCGGCTATAGGCATTACGCTTTGCACCGAACCTTTGCCGAAGCTGCGAGTGCCCATGATGACACCGCGGCCATGATCTTGTAATGCGCCCGCGACAATTTCGGCAGCTGAGGCTGAGCCTGAGTTGATGAGCACGACTAAAGGAACACCAGCGCTGGGATCGTCTTCATCAGCGTAGAATTCCATTTCGGTTTCGTTGTTGCGGCCTTGTGTGTAAACGATTTTCCCAGAAGTAATGAACGCATCGACCACTTTCACGGAGGCCTGCAAGATGCCGCCAGGGTTGTTGCGTAGATCCAAGACTAAACCTTTCAAGTCTGGGTTTTCTTCACGAATTTCTAGCAAGGCTTTCTCTACTTCATTGCCGGTGTTGACTCTAAATTGGGAGATGCGCAGATACTCGTAACCCGGTTCGAGTTCGCGATGGCGCACGCTTGTAAGGGCAATGATGTCGCGCGTCAAAGTGAACTCCAGGGGCTGGGGCTCGCCATCGCGCATAATGCCGATATCGATAGTGCTGCCTATTTCGCCGCGCATCATATTGACGGCGTCGTTAATCAGCATGTCTCTTAGTGGCTTGCCATCGATTTCGATAATCAAATCGCCAGGCAATATGCCCGCTCGCTGTGCAGGAGAGTCGTCAATAGGGGTGATTATCTTAATGTAGCCGTCTTGTTCGCCAATCTCGATCCCTAAACCGCCAAACTCACCTTGAGTGGTTTCTTGCAAGGAATCGTATTCGTCATTGGCTAAATAGGCGGAGTGCGGATCAAGTCCTGACAGCATGCCCTTAATCGCATATTCCAATAGGGTTTTGTCATCAATGTCGCGAACATAGGAGTTGCGAATATTATCGAGAGCCTCGGCAAAAATGCGCACCTCTTCAAAAGGTAGGGGAAGGCCTTCTTCTGCATCAGGGGTTTGTGCGAAGCTCGTGGCTGATATCGCGCCCGCGAGTAGGCCTGCCCATAAAGGGTTGCGCAAAAATGGGATCATTCTCTACCTCCGAACCAAATAACGGTGACACTTGACGAAATGTCGATGGGCCGAGCATACCATGCAAATAAGCTACGCCCACAGTGGTGTGGGGATTTTATTGCTAACTTTCACACCACTGTGCAGGGTCGAGCGCTTGGCCGTTGTGACGAATTTCGAAATAGAGTCCGGCCTGCCCAGTACCTCCGTTAGCGCCTGCTGTGGCGAGTGCTTCTCCGCGATTTACCCAGTCACCTTTGCCTTTAGCCAAGCTTTGGTTTTGTGCATACAGGCTGAGATAACCATCACCATGGTCAACCACTACGAGAAGGCCGGAGCCTCGTAGCCAGTCCGCGAAGACTACGCGGCCAGGATGGACCGCTCGTACGGCGGCTCCTTGCTCGCTGCTGAGTACGATGCCTTGTCTGTGCAAGTTGCCGTCGCTATAGGCGGCACCAAATCGGTTAAGGGGAGCGCCTGTCACCGGCCATGGGAGATTGCCCTTGGCTTGTACAAATGGGGTGATTTGATCTGGGGCTGGAATGCTAGCGATGGCTTCTTGGATTTGTTCAATAAGCGATTCGAGGTGTTCGCGATCCTCGCTTAGCTGTTGGAGTTCGCCACTTCGCGCTGCGATGTCGTCTTTGAGGGCGTTTAACAATTCTTCGCGGTGTTGGCTGTCGTCGGTAAGGCTGAGGCGCTGGGTTTCCAATTCGCTCTGTCGTGTCGTCAGCTCTTGGGCGTTTGATTCGAGCTGTTGGCTAGTGCTCGCTAACTCGGTAAGTGTTTCACGAAAGAGGGCAATTCGCTCCATTCGCTCTTGGTTGAAGTCGCCGAAATAGCGCAGCATGCGCGCGCTGAGGCTTGGGTCTTCCTGATTGAGCAGTAGTTTGAGGTAGGACTCTTGTCCGCTGATGTAGGACGCGCGTAATGCCTGTTGGATGAGGGCCTGTTGCGCGGACTTTTCCTCTTCCAATGCATCACGACGTGCGTTGAGGGTGTTGCGTTGTTCCTCGAGTGCGGCAATCGCTGTGCGGTTTTGTGCAATATTGAGGTTGGTGCTTTCGATCTGCTGAGTAGTGCTGCGCAGTTCGCTCTCTAAAGTGCTGCGGTTATTACTGGCGGAATTAAGCCAAGACTCAATGCTAGCGATTGCCGCATTGAGTTGTTCTAGCTGTTCTTCAGGCGGTGCTTCTTGTGCGCTGTTGGCCGGTTTTCCGACCCACAACACACATACAGCGACCACAAGAATCAAAGGCCATTTCAATAGAGGGTCCTTTTAGCTTAGTGAGACTTTTCGAGTATCACAGTGCCTGTCATCTCACTAGGAACGGCCATGTCCATAAGCGACAACATCGTTGGCGCAATGTCACACAGGCTGCCAGGAGACTTGAACTGCCAAGCGGCGTCTCCGACATACACTAAAGGCACTGGCCCATTAGTGTGCGAGGTGAGGGCTTGTCCTGATGCTGGATCTACCATCTGCTCTACATTGCCGTGATCCGCGGTGATTAAGCACTGACTGCCAGTTTCAAGAATGGCTGCTTCTATGCGCGCAAGACAAGCATCTAAGGTTTCTACTGCTTTGACGGCCGCTGCAAAACTTCCGGTATGGCCGACCATGTCGCCATTAGCATAGTTGCAGATAATCGCGTCATAGGTGCCGGCGCGAATCGCTGCGACTAATTTGTCGGTGACCTCTACGGCGCTCATCTCGGGTTGTAGGTCGTAGGTGGCTACCTGAGGCGATGGAATTAGTTCGCGAGTTTCGCCTTCGAAAGGCTCTTCGCGGCCGCCGCTGAAAAAGAATGTCACGTGGGCATATTTCTCAGTCTCGGCAATGCGCAGCTGGGTTTTATGCTCTTTTGCCAGATACTCACCAAGAACATTATTCATTGGTTGGGGCGGGTAGGCGCAAGTGACGTGGATATCGGCTGCGTACTCGGTGAGGGTGACAAAGTCGCCGAGATCGCGTTTGTACTCTCTCGTAAAGCCAGTGAACTCTTCGTCGTTGATCGCTCGAGTTAATTGTCTCGCTCGATCAGAGCGGAAGTTCATATAAATTAGCGTGTCACCGTCTTCGATGTGGACGGGAGCTTCATTGGCGGGAGAAATGACAGTCGCCTGAACAAACTCATCATTCTCTCCACGAGCATAAGCAGCTTCTAGGCCTTTCTCGACTGTTTCGTAACGATGCTCAGCTTTGCCGCCCATGACTAGGTCGTAGGCACTTTGTACTCGGTCCCAACGATTGTCACGATCCATCGCAAAGTAGCGACCTACAATCGAAACGATGCGGCCACAACCGGTGTCTTGTAGGGCTTGTTCTGCCGCTTGCAAGGAATCAAGGGCACTACGTGGAGGGGTGTCGCGTCCGTCTAGGAAAGCGTGCAGGTAAATGCGCTCGGCACCGCGCTGACTGGCCAGTTCAATGAGTTCAATGATTTGGTCTTCATGGCTATGAATGCCACCAGGGGACAGCAAGCCCATAATGTGAACCGCTTTGTCCATCAAAATGGCTTTATCGACTGCATCGACAAGCGCTTCATTGAGAAAGAACGTGCCGTCATCTATGGCTTTGTCGATTCGCGTCAGGTTTTGGTACACCACGCGTCCGGCACCAAGATTCATATGGCCTACTTCTGAGTTGCCCATTTGCCCCTGTGGCAAACCAACCTCTTCACCCGATGTTTTGATTAGGGTGTGAGGGCATTTCTGCCATAAACGATCCCAAGTAGGAGTGTTGGCGGCACTGATCGCATTAAACTCTGTCTCTTCCCGGTAACCCCAGCCGTCTAGAATTAAAAGAAGAGTCGATTTTTTGGTGGCAGTAGCGATAGTCATATGCAGTAGAGGTTCCGAAATGATTGGGTTCAACAAAGTTATGCGTCGATATTATCGCGGAAACAGCGCTTCATAGCGAGACTCTACAGGGCTTCTCTAACGAGGTTTTGGGCAAGAAAGCGGCTCAGGGAGTGGGTATTGAACTTTCTAATAGAAGGCATAGGCGTGTATACTGCTCCCCTTTTTTGCGAGTCACTCCATGCGACGGAGTGTTGATTTATCATTGAACTGATGCAGCTTTGCACGGTGGGGAATCGCCCAAATTATGGCGCAATTTATTGAATTTGTTGGAAATAACTGGCTGCTCGCGACCTTATGGGTCGGGCTTGTCATTGCTTTAGTGTTGCATCGAACGAAGTCGTCGGGTGAATCTGTGAGCTGCCAGCAGGCGGTTATGAAGATAAATCGCGCAAATGCGGTGGTTCTCGATATTCGCGACAAAAAAGACTTCGATGCAGGGCATATCGTGGATTCAATTCATATCCCGCTCGCCAAATTGGGTGCTAGGGTATCGGAACTGGAAAAGCATAAGGCGAACCCAGTGATCGTCGCATGTCGTCTCGGGCAACACTCTGCAGACGCTGTGAAGATCTTGAAAAGTGCTGGTTTTACGCAAATAGCGCGTTTAAGTGGCGGCATTACAGAGTGGCGTGCGGATAGCTTGCCGCTGGTGCAGAAATAAGAAATTCCTTTGGAAAAATGATATACAAGACCTTTTCACAATAACCGACGAGTGTTGCAGGAACAGACATGGCTGATAATAACGAAGATCAAAACAAGACAGGCGAAACACCAGCACCAGCGGCAGCCGCTGCTAATGGTCAAGGCGAAACTGCCAACGGCCCCGCTTTTGCTTTACAAAGAATCTATGTGAAAGACTCCTCTTTTGAGTCTCCACGCAGTCCTGCGGTATTCCAGGGCCAGTGGGCGCCTAAAATTTCTTTCAATTTGGGTAGCAAGAGTGCGCGTATCTCTGACGATATCTACGAAGTGGTGCTTACAATCACTGTAGAGGCTAAAGCGGACGAAAGTGCAGCATTCCTAGCGGAAGTGCATCAGGCTGGTATTTTCACATGTGCAGGTTTGGTGGATGCTGATCTTGAGCAAGTGTTGTCAGCGGTATGTCCTAACATATTGTTCCCTTACGCCCGCGAAGCGATTGATTCACTAGTCATCAAGGGTAGTTTCCCGCCTGTTAACTTGGCACCAGTGAATTTTGATGCGCTTTATATCCAAAGCAAGCAGCAACAAGCAGCCGAAGCCGCTGCAAAAGCAGACGCGCCAGCAGGCGACGCCGCTAAATAATTGTTTGGAGCCTTGCTCAATAATTTGATTGAGGCTCCACAACAACTACTCCTCTTTAAAGGCAAAATCTAACTGCCTTAGCGCTTCATACAGCACAATAGCGACAGTGTTGGACAGGTTTAAGCTGCGGCTGTTGGCTCGCATTGGGATTCGAAGCACTTGTTCCGTGGGTAGATTGTCTCTAATGCTTGCTGGGAGCCCGCGAGTTTCTGGGCCAAATAACAGCATATCGTCGCGCTCAAACCGAGCATCCGCATAAGAAGTCGTGCCTTTGGTGCTTAAGGCAAAGATACGTCCTTTTGGTGCCACCTCTAAAAACGCCTCCCAAGATTCATGGACTTTGACCCGGTCCACTTCAAAATAATCCAAGCCCGCGCGGCGCACTTGTTTCTCGTCTAAGGAAAACCCTAAAGGCTTAATGAGATGCAGGGTTGATTCGGTATTAGCGGCAAGGCGGATGATATTGCCGGTGTTGGGGGGGATCTCAGGTTGGTACAAAACAATATGGAGCATGAGTGAGTCTCAAAAAGCGGGTGATGATGCCAATTTGCGTAAAGCCAGATACGGTGCGGATTTGCAGCCGCTAAGTTCATAGATGTGCTGCTAAATGGGGAAACTGTGGGCTGGAACACGTTGTTGGCCATAAAGTGTCCCTAAATATACCCATTTATGGGACATTTTTATATAGAAGTTATGTACTTAAGTTATATAATTCAAGCACTTTTACTAAGATTGTAATCCGTGTGCATGGACTCCTTTCTTGGATATCAAATTAGGCAGCGCTAAGTGGCAGCAAAATCAAAGTGACGTTTAGCGTGTCGATGAATGAATAGGTTTCAGTGTGTTTAAGTTGTTCTCCAAGAAAACTACTGTATCGGGCTTGCTCGGATTGAGTGTCAGCGATGAGCGTGTGTTAGCCGCCCATTTGACGCAAGGCTCTGGGGCGGATGAATATCCGACGTTGCGCAATTGCAGCCATCAAGCGCTGGACTCTGCAGGCCAGGCGCGTGAAGTGCTAGCGGCACTCGTAGACTCAATGGATATCAATGGCCTGGGTTGCAACTTCGTGCTGTCTCCTCGCGATTACAATTTGTATTTGATTGAGGCGCCAGCGGTAGAGGCAGCGGAAATGAGTTCTGCAGTGCGTTGGAAGATCAAAGATCTATTGGATATGCCCGCTGAAGACGCAGTGGTTGATATATTTCCTGTTCCTGAGGATGCCTTTCAGGGGCGAGCAAAAATGCTCTACGCGGTAGCGGCGCAAAAGTCTCGTATCCAATCGGTGATTGAGTTGGTCGACAAGGCTGGTTTGAAGTTGCAAAGCATCGATATTCCAGAGCTAGCCATGCGCAATATCTCCAATGCGCTTTTGAGGGATGAGCACGGTCTTGCTTTCATGGACTTGCGCAAAACTGGCAGTACTATGAATTTGAGCAAAAATGGCCAGCTCTACCTGACGCGTAAAATTAATACAGCATTGGACTCCAATGTGATGCATTCCCGCGATTGGGAAACGCAACGTGACCGTTTAGTGTTAGAGATTCAGCGTTCTTTGGATTACTACGAAAGCCAGATGGGGCAGAACCCAATATCGCAAATCGTCTTAGCGCCAAGAGCTTCAGATTCTCACGCAATGGCGGAAAGTCTCAATAGCGTCATGTCGGTCAAAGTCAGCGTAGCGGATCTTTCTGGTTGTATGAACATCTCAGACACAGTCGATGCAGAGACTCAGCATATGTGCTTGCTCGCTATCGGTGGCGCTCTTCGTAACGAGAAGGCGGTGCGCGAATGAAACAGCAAATCAATTTATATTTGCCAGAGTTCAGGCCGAGTCACGATTACATCAGTGGCGATCGCCTGCTACAGGTCAGTGTCATTGTCGTGTTATTGATGATCATTGTCTCAGGCAGTAATTATTTCCGTGCGGCGTCGTTGAGCTCTGAGTTGCAAGTGGCACAGCGAGGCCTCGATGCTCAGACCGCTATCACCAATGAACTACAGCAAGACTTAGCCCGTAGAAGCAGTGATCAAAACTTGATAGACGAATTGGCCGTAAGAGAGCAACGTTTAGCGGAATCGACTGAAATGCTCGAGTTTTTGCGTGGCACGAACTTAGGCAATATTGAAGGGTTCTCTGAGCACGTTAAAGATTTATCCCGCGCCACTTTCAACGGGCTTTGGCTGACAGAGTTTGATCTGCTCAATGGTGGTCGCAATGTGTACTTGAAGGGCATCACTCAGCAAAGTGCAATGGTGCCAGATTTCATTAGTCGTATGTCCAGCGGTAAGAGTCCTCTGCGTGACCGCGACTTCTCAAGATTCTTAGGGAATCGTATTAATACCGCTCCCGTCGAGGGTTTGGAACGCGTAGAGCTTTACGAGTTTGAGCTGGAGACTAGCAAATGACGCCTAAGGCACTAGCGCTTAAGTTTACAGATTGGTTTGATAAACGTCCGCAAGGGGAAAAATACCTATTAACGATTATGGGTGTTGGTGGCGCGATCTATTTGTATGCGGTCATGTTCTTTAATCCAGTGCAGGCCGAAATTGCGGGTTTAGAAAGACAATTGGCTACTATTGATAGTCGAATTGCACAGCAAGAGACGCGAGCGATTGAGCTTCGTCAAAGTGGCTTGGAAGACCCTGACAGTTTTATCCGCGCTCGGTTGGCGGCTTTGATTGAAGATCAAAGTGTTATTCAAGAGGGCATCGAGTCCTTGGCAGGAGACCTAGTCTCCCCTATTGGCATGACGCAAATGCTCACTAGTGTTCTCGATAGCCAAGAAGGGCTAACGCTGATTAAAGTAGAAAATCGTCCGCCAGAGGCGCTGACAGATGCGCTAACTACCGTGTCGAGTGTTGGTGAAGCGGCACAAGGGGCTGTGCAGTCCATCGGTTTTCAGGTGTTTCGTCACGGTTTGATATTAGAGTTTCAAGGGGATTACTTCAGTACCTTGCGTTACCTGATGTTTTTAGAGGCAATGGACGAAAGCTTTTTCTGGGATAGTTTTGAGTTTGAACAAACCGAATGGCCTGAGGCAAGAGTGCGCCTTGAGTTGCACACATTAAGTTCAGAGGAGGGCTTTGTAGGTGTTTAATTTTAATAAGAGCCTTCTACTAACTAGTGTATGTGCGTTGCTACTAAGCTCTGTAGTGCAGGCAGATATTATTGACGGAGAAGAGCTTCGTGATCCGACGAGGCCTGCCGACGCAGTACGACCTGCGAGTGGCGCGCAGAATGGGCTCCTGTCGGGAGTGCTCAACTCAGCGTCTGGCCTTTTAAACCGTGGTTACAGCGTCAGTTTTATTCGCGCGGGTGGCAATGAGCCTGTAGCGATGATCAATGAACAACTCGTCAAGACGGGCGATATGATTGGCGAGGCCGAAGTCGTCGCCATTGAAGCCGATAGTGTCTCCTTGCGAGTGAACGGAATAGTACAACGTGTTTCGAGTTTTGATGGTTCTTTAAAGTCGAAAGTTGAAACGCCTCAATGAGTATTGCTGGCGTAAAAACGCATGCAATTAAAGAATTTAGAACGATCGGAGAATGGATGTTAACAGGATCTTCCATGACAAAAATGACAATGCCACATGCTAAACATGGCTTACTTCTCAGCGTAATATTGCTGTTGTCAGCTTGTTCGACAAGCGAGTATCTGTTGCCGGACACAGAGGTGCTCTCGAGCATTCAGACAACGCTTGATGACGCCGCCAGTACTTTGGTGGAGACGCCCAACATGCACTCGCAAGACGAGATCGATGCGATCTTGCCTTCCGTATTTTCTATGGAAGACGAGCTTGAGGTGTATGAAGAGCGTTTTAATATCGTAGCGAATAACGAAAACGCCCAAACGTTCTTTGCCAACGTTGTCGCGGGCACTGATTTCGGTGTGACGGTAAGCCCTCAAGTAGAGGGAACGATCAGCATGTCTTTGCCGAATGTCACAATCGATGATGTTATGCAGGCGGTGCAGCAAACTTATGGATACCAGATTACACGCCGTGGCAATATCTATAATGTCCAAGCAGGCGGTCTGCAGACACGCATATTCTCCGTGGACTACCTCAATATATCGCGAATGGGAACGTCGTCTGTCCAGGTGAGCTCTTCTGGGCAAAGTGGGCAAAACAACAACAACAACAACAACAATAATAACAACAGCAACAATAGTAACGGCAATTCAAGTAACGGTAGTTTTGGTAACAACAATAGCAACAACAATTCCGACAGTTTTGGTAACGGCGATCAAAACAATAGTGGTTCCGGTGGCGGCCAGGGTGGTCAAGTCACGACACAAACCGAGTCCAAATTCTGGGAAGATTTTGAAGAAGTTATTGCCGCGCTAATCGGTACTACTGTGAGAGACTCTAACAGTGGGGCGCAGTCAGGAGGCATTCTTTCGGGAATAACTTCGGCCCGTCCTGGATCACGTCAAGCGGATAGTAAGAGCGTCGTTGTGCAGCCGCAAGTAGGTCTGGTGATGGTCACGGCCTACCCGTATGAGTTAGATCGAGTGGCAGAATATGTTGAGCGCGCTCAACATATCTTAAGTCGCGAAGTCACGATTCAAGTGCAGTTCCTTGAGGTAATTTTGAACAAAGGGTTTCAGTCCGCGATTGATTTCGACACCTTTGGTCCGGGCGGTGAGGCTAATAGCGACAACACTGTTACAGGTGAGTTCGGCTCAACGGGTGACTTCAGTATCACTGGTGGATCCAGCCCCTTGTCGATCGTTACCAATTTCACTGACTTCGACGCAGTGTTCAAAATACTCGAATCGCGCGGCACCACGCAGGTGCTCTCTAGCCCAAGCTTGAAAGTGTTGAATAACCAAAAAGCAGTATTTCAAGACGGCGACGAAGAATACTTTCAGACCGGTTTGAACGCGACTACGATTGCTGGTGGTAATAACACCACGACTAACGCAAGCGCTTCGCTAGAATCTTTCTTCTCGGGTATCTCTATGGATATCACGCCGCAGATTAGTGCTGATGGCATGATTACTCTGCATGTTCACCCAACTATTAGTACGGTTGTGGAACAAAGCAAAACAATCGCGGGTGAACAGATTCCATTGGCACGTACTTCTGTGCGAGAACTCGACAGTATTATTCGCGGTGAAGACGGGAAGATCGTCGTGCTAGGCGGACTTGCCTATGAGCGCAGCGTTGAAGACTTGGCCGGGATTCCAATAGCCAACGATATCCCGATCATTGGGGCTGCATTTGATCAGCGCATGCGTCAGACAGTGAAAAGCGAATTCATCATTCTGCTTCGACCAATCATTGCAAACTCTGATAATGAAGCGCGCTTTATTCGCGATAGTAGTGAGCGATTCAAGCGCATTAACGAAGATATAAATTCATATTAGATCGACACGCGTCGTCTATAGTAAACCGAAGATTTGGTGAAAAGTATGTACCTCGAACATTTTGGCCTGAAAGAACTACCGTTTTCGCTTACCCCGAATACACAGTTCTTTTTGAATATGGCGAGCTACCATAAAGCCTACAATATGCTGATGGTCTCCATAGCCAATAGAGAAGGTTTTATAAAAGTGGTGGGAGAGGTCGGCACCGGTAAAACGATGTTGTGCCGAAAAGTGCTCAATACTTTAGAAGATAATACCGATCTCTATGTCACGGCGTATATTGCTAATCCTGTGCTGAGCCCAAAGGGGCTGTTTCTTGCCTTTGCCGAAGAGCTTGGGCTCAACGCGGATGCCGACACCGGACACCATAGTCTGCTTAAAAATATTACTCGAAAGTTAATGCAGCTCTCGGCAGAAGGTAAGCAAGTCGTACTGTTTATCGATGAAGCCCATGCCATGCCAGAGAAAACGCTCGAGGCATTGCGCCTTCTTACCAATCTTGAGACAGAAAAAGTAAAACTGTTTCAGGTGGTTTTGTTTGCGCAGCCAGAACTCGATGAGCAATTGCAGAAACAATCACTGCGACAGTTGCAGCAGCGAATTACGTTTTCCTATCGTTTGGAAACTTTGGATAGGGACGGTGTAGAGCGTTATATCTCTCACCGTATGGCAACGGCAGGTTACAACGGCCCTGCCGTGTTTAGTAAAAAGGCATTGGATTATTTGTCGCAGACCACCAAAGGGGTGCCTCGATTGCTAAATATTCTTTCTCATAAAGCAATGATGTCTGCTTACGGGAAGGGCGATCGCACCATCGAACTGGATCACGTAAAGCGTGCGGTGGAAGATACAGAAGGAGTAGTAGGGCCTACCGTTTCTTATCGACCTATGATGGCGGCGAGTATCGGCGTTATTGCTGGTGCAGCGTTGTTGTTCTATATCGCGAGCTATTACCTCTGAGGTCAATTATATGAGTCTTGTCAATGACATGCTGCGCGATTTGGATCAGCGTCGCCAAGAACCGAACCCGTCGGGTCTTGGTGCTGAACGGCTTGTTCCAGTAGGAAGCAGGCCTGCCAAAAAAGACGCCAAGTTTTCACTATTTACGTTTGCCGTAACGATTGCGATTACCTTATCTCTGATTATGGCATTTTTGTATTTCAGGCAAGCGGCGCTTGTGACCACTACACCAATGCAACCTGTGTTTACACCAGCGCCAGTAGTGACGGCTGTGCAAGAATCAGTGCAAGCTACAGTGATTGATTCACAAGAGTTAGAGATCGTCACTCAGCGCATGCAAGAGTTAGAAACTCAGAATCGTGCATTGTTGGCGGCTCAGGAGAATCTCAATTTGCAGGCGCAAGAAGTAGAGCAAGCTCGTATGGCGCTCAATAACTCCGCAGCAGAGTTGGCTGAGGCGCGTTCGACAACAACACAGCCTAATTCAATCGCGCAAGCGAGTGCGGCGGTAGATCAGGTTGATGCTTTGGTGATTGAAAATAATAACCAAGCGGCCTCCAATGTAGCCGCTGTTAATGCCCCCACAGTTAACACAAGCGTAGAGTCGGCAAGTACGATTCGTAGCCCGCGAGAGTTGAGCTTTACAGAGCAAGATCAATTGCAATCCCAAGATGCCATGCGTCTAGTTGCAAACAATCAACGAGATCAAGCAGCGCGTCAGTTGCTGATTTATTTAGGTGAGAACCCTAACGCCCACCAGTCTCGAGAAACCCTAATCAAGTTGGCTTTGCAGGGCGGCGATATGAATGGCGCTCAAACGCTTTTGGATGCCGGATTAAGAGTGGCGCCCACCCGTGATGCATTTCGCAAACTCCAAGCACGTTTATATCTGAGTGGCGGTCAATCTGCCGATGCGGTTCAAGTATTAAGTACTCGCATGCCGAGCGTTAGTGATGATTTTGAGTTTCATGACCTGATGGCGACAGCCTATTTGTCGACGCAAGATTTCGCCAATGCCGCCAAAACCTATGAGGCCTTAGTGCAGCAAAATAGAGGTGAGGCGCGTTGGTGGTATGGGCTAGCCACTTCTTGGGATAGTCTCGGTCGTAATCGTGATGCAACTCTTGCGTATGAGCAAGCTTTGAAACTTCCTAATCTAAGCGCTTCCTTGCGTCAGCGCAGTCAAGTCCGCCTAGCGGAAATAGGCAATTAATGGCTGGTTTAAAGAAAAAAATTCGCATTGGTGACTTGTTAGTCAGCAACGCTGTTATTACTGAAACCCAATTGCAGCTCGCGCTTGAAAAGCAAAAGAGCAGTGGTTTGCGCCTGGGGCGTACCCTGATCTCATTGGGCTACGTAGGCGAAGATCAGTTTCTAGAATTTCTATCGACACAGCTACGAATCCCTTTTGTCGACCTACGGCGTTTCAAGTTCGATATTAGCTTGGTGGCTCGGCTTTCCGAAACACTAGCACGTCGCTATCGCGCTATTGTCCTTTCAGACAATAAAGGCGAATTGCTCGTTGGCATGGCCGACCCTACTGATATCTATGCTTACGACGCTATTGAGCGCGCATTGCAACAGCCCATTCTTCAGGCGGTTGTGCGTGAAAGTGAGTTACTTGGCACCTTGGATTTGGTGTATCGCCGCACAGAGGATATCGCCAGTTTTGCGGAAGAGCTCGACGAGGAGCTTACCGACACTCAGTTCGACCTTGCATCTCTAACGCCTGCAGCCGATGACAGTGACGCACCTGTTGTAAAATTATTGCAGTCAATCTTTCAAGATGCCGTACAAGTAAGAGCTTCCGATATTCACATCGAGCCCGATGAGTCCGTCCTACGCATCAGGCAGCGTGTCGATGGTGTTCTGCAAGAACAAGTCATGAAGGAGCGCCGTATTGCGCCAGCGCTAGTGTTGCGCTTAAAGCTGCTTTCAGGTTTGGATATTTCCGAACGACGTTTGCCGCAAGACGGACGTTTTAGTTTGAAAGTGAAAGACCGAAAACTCGATATCCGATTGTCGACGATGCCTATTGAGCATGGCGAGTCAGTGGTGATGCGTCTGCTGGATCAGACGGACGGTGCGGCGCAACTTGAAAATGTCGGAATGCCAGATGCGATGCTGAATCAATTCCGGCGCCTGATCCATATGCCCCATGGCTTGATATTGGTGACGGGTCCTACCGGCAGTGGTAAAACCACCACTCTCTATGGGGCCTTGCAAGAGCTCAATGAAATTGGCAAAAAAATTATCACCGTGGAAGACCCTGTGGAATACAGGCTGCAACGCGTCAACCAGGTGCAGGTCAACACCAAGATCGATCTTACTTTTGCACGCGTATTGCGCGCCGCGTTACGTCAGGATCCCGACATCCTTCTGGTGGGTGAGATCCGTGATACAGAAACGGCAGAAATCGCCTTGCGAGCGGCAATGACCGGTCATTTGGTGTTGTCGACACTGCATACAAACGACGCGGTCTCCAGTGCGATGCGACTTGTCGACATGGGAGCAGAGAGCTTCCTCGCGGCCACCGCATTAAGAGCCGTCGTCGCACAGCGCCTTGTTCGACGCCTTTGCGATAATTGCTATCTTGATCATACTCCCGACAGTCGGGAGCTGGGGTGGTTGTCAGCCCATATTGGGGAAGAGCGAGCGAAAGCTGTTCAGTTAAAGCGGCCAAGTGGTTGCCATCGCTGTAATAACACAGGCTATCGTGGCCGAATCGGTATCTTTGAAATCTTGATACTCAATGATGAGATGTCAGATGCGCTGCGACGAGCTGATTCCTCCGGTTTTGTTCGTGCGGCTAAAAAGAGCCCGGGTTATGTGCCATTGGTGATGAGCGCTATTGCGGATGCCGAAAAAGGCATTACAAGCTTGGACGAAGTGTTCCGAATTGCGGAGCAAATCGATGAGTCAGGTGAGTTCGATGTTGCTGCACCAGAGGGTCATTAGTCGTGGCCGTATTTCACTACAAAGGCCGAGATGTGTCCGGTGGCCTAGTGACCGGCGATATCGATGCGGGGTCTCCTGATGAAGCGGCGAACGAGCTGATCGATAGGGCTATTACCCCGATCGAAATTCGCAAAACGAACGCCAAGGCGAAGTCAGCAAAGACAGCCTCCAATGATCGTAGCACCAAGGACGAAAACCTCACGGCGATTGAGAGTATCAATATCTTCCTAGCGGGTAAGAAGGTCGATATTAATGAGCTGATTATTTTCGCGCGACAAATGTATAGCCTGACTAAAGCCGGTTTGCCATTAGACCGAGCCTTTACTGGTCTGCAGGCTTCTATGAAGAATCGTACCTTCCGTAATATATTAAAAGACGTCGTCAATAGTTTAGAGAACGGGATGAACCTGTCATCCGCGTTAGGGCGGCATCCGAAAGTGTTCTCCCCGCTATTTCTAGCATTGATCAACGTAGGCGAGAATACGGGGCAGCTCGATATCGCCTTTAAAGAGGTAGGGCGCTATCTTGAGTTGGAAAAAAATACGCGTAAACAGATTAAGAGTGCTACCCGTTACCCTACGTTTGTAATGTGCGCAATTGCCGTAGCGCTCGGTATCATCACTTATTTCGTGATTCCCGCATTTGCCGCCACCTTCGCGAGACTCGGGGCAGAGCTGCCGCTTGAAACGCGAATTCTCATCGCTGTGTCTGATTTTGTGGTGGCCTATTGGATTCACATGCTCGTGGTGTTGATAGGCGCAGTGTTTGCGTGGCGTGCTTGGACCAATAGTCCTGCTGGAGAACTTGTCTGGGATCACATGAAAATGCACATTCCTATCATCGGCCCAGTGTATGAGCGGATCGCCCTTGGGCGGTTTTCAAGAACCTTCGGCATGGTGATGCGCGCGGGCGTGCCAATCGTTCACGGGCTAGGGGTTGTTGCGGGTGCGGTAGGCAATAAATTTGTTGGCTCTAGAATACTGAAAATGCGCGATGGTATTTCGCGCGGGGAGTCTTTGTACAATACGGCGGTGCACAGCAATATGTTCTCGCCGTTAGTGCTGCAAATGATCTCTGTTGGCGAAGAAAGTGGCGCGCTCGATGAGTTGATGACCGATGTCGCCGACTTCTATGATTCGGAAGTCGAGTATGACCTCAAGAAATTGGGGGACGCCATCGAGCCAATCCTCATTATGTTTATAGCGGGCATAGTATTAGTGCTCGCACTAGGCGTGTTCTTGCCTATCTGGGACCTAAACTCCGCCATTCGTTAGTCGCAAGATCGCTTGCGTCGAGCCGTTCTCTCTTAAGTGAGCGAATAGAGTGAACTGAGTCAAACTGTGATTACTAGAAGAGATCCGAGTGTATACAACGAGTCATAAGCAAACAATGAAGGTCATGGAGCGTAACAAGGGGTTTACCTTGTTCGAGCTAGTGGCGTTCATTTTGATTGTGTCGATTGTGTTCTCTGTGGCGATGCGCCGTTTTCAGGACTTTCCAGGAGAGGCCGAACGAGCAAATTTCTTGGCGATTACTGGGCAAATAAAGGCCGGCGTCAATATACAGATGATGAACGCCATTGCCTCAGGGTCGTGGAATGAGACGACACGATTAGAAAACTCGAACCCAATGGATTTGATGCTAGAGACGCCCTCTAATTATGCGGGGGAATTCGGCCTTGTCGATGAGGCCAGCATGCCAAGGCGTACATGGTATTTCGATAGTTACAACGGCCATTTAGTGTATCTGGCTAATGACACAAGCCATCTTTACTCCAAGCTTGGGGACGGTAGCTCGACTATTAGTAGTATTCGTTACCGCATTGCAGTGCGTTATTCCGGTGACCAGCCTAGTGCGGCGCAGGGTTTGGGGATTGATGCCGGCACTGTGACGGGGTTGAATAGCCCTTCTGTGGGCGGGGCAGCTGGGTCTGGGGCTAGTGGTCTTCGTAAATGGCAGGGTTTGGTCTTAGAAGAGGTAACTCCGTTTCATTGGGAGCGTGCAGGATTGGCGCTGCCTGGGGTGCAAATTCCGAATTAATGTGATCTTCATCACCTTATGTTTCAGGGGCTGCGGGCTGTTTGGGACAAAAAAGGGACAAATAGGCGTCTTGCCACAATTTTGACGGGACTTTGTCTGGTCGGTCACCCATCGCGGTGCTAGCATAGCCTCAAGAATTAGATTTGATAAGTTGGTTTTGAAGTCGGCACTAACTTACTGATTGAAGAGCGAAGTTCACGAGCAACTTCACATGAATAATTAGGCTCGTTTGGTTTTGTATTAATCTTGTAGAGACAAAAGGTATTAAATTATGAAAAGCATGACAGCAATGAACGCAACACGTAAGCAAGCGGGTTTCACGATCATCGAATTGGTAGTCGTAATCCTTCTTTTGGGCATTCTAACGGCAACGGCTTTGCCACGTTTCATGGATGTAACCGATGAAGCTCACGACGCAGTGGTCGATGCACTGGAAGGCGGTATCGCTACTGGTAACGCATTGTTTAGAGCGCAGTGGGTAGCTGAAGGTCAGCCACTAACAGCTGCTGTTTCTGAGTTTACTTTGTATGCAAACGCATCTGGCTATCCAAAGGGTGATGCAGCTGTGGTCGATGCAACGGCTTGTTTAGACATTTATAATGGTGTTTTGCAGCCAGGCGGTCGTCCTATCGCTGCTAGTTTTTCTTCAACTGCACCTACGGTTGCTGCTGTAGAAGCTGATATCGAAACGGCTACAGCAGCGAACACGACTGCGATTGTTCTCGCAAATCTTGTTCAGAATGCGGATATTACTTTAAGCACGGTTTGTAATTTCTACTACGTCGGACAGTTCCGAAGTGGCACAGTAGCTGCACCAGGATCAGTACCTTATATCACTTATGATATGGCAACTGGCGCAATCACTAGACCTGTTATTGAACTTGCCTTGAACGCTGATTAATAGATTTTTGATGCAACGCTAGTTTGCTAGATCGAGAGGGCGTCCTTGGGCATATGTTCCAAGGGCGCCTTTGTCATTTTAAGGCCGCTTTAATGGGAGTCGATGTGAACGGAGCTTCAGTCAGCGCAAGTAAGCTAGCTAAAACTGCTGGCTTCACCGTCATAGAACTAGTCATCTCCATACTGATTATGGGGATCCTAGCGGCGGTCGCTTTTAGTCGAATGCTGGACGGTGACGTCTACAATGCCTCCATTGTTCGTGATCAAGTCACTTCCTTGGCCCGGGCCGCTTCACAAAAAGCCCTAGGCCGCACCGACGTGGCCATGATCATTCGCCCGAATGCCGGCGATCTAGAGATCCTGACAGTCGAAGATTTCGTGGACGTAAGCACTTACACACAGCTGCAATTCTCCTCGATCGATATGCGCTCTGTCACAATGGCCGCAGACGTCAATGTGCTTACCGCCTGTGATGCGGTTGTCAGCACTAATGTCTTGAGTAATGCTAATCCCCTAGTGATTGAGTATGACGAGCTTGGCAATTTACGCCGAGGCGGAGCTACCGGTGCAGTGGGCTATCCCGTCACGGTGACTACTGGCATGCGCTTATGTGTCAATGACAATCCTGCCACGTCTATTTGTTTCTCACCCGCTGGTTTCCCAGTGCAGGGGAGTTGTGATGATTAGAGTGCGCATGCAGGCAGGTTTGACCCTGATCGAGATGGTGCTCACCATTGTGATCTTGGCTATTTCAATTATTACTATTACCGGCATGATGGCCGGTGGCGTTGGGCGTAGTGCCGATACCACTGTCGAGCTACGTTCGGCCTCTCTAGCACAAAGCTATCTCGACGAAATTCTGGGTAAGCGTTTTGATGAGCGCTCGTCACCGCGCGGGATTCCCCCTTGCCGAACTAACTGTACGACCTTCGCTAACTTCGGGCCCGATGGGCCCATTGGGCTGGAAGAGGAGCGTGACGAATTCGATGATGTCGACGATTATCACGGTCTAGATGAAGGTGAGGGCCAAGCGACCCCTTTGCAAGACTCCGATGGAAATCCGCGCACAGGCTACGAAAATTTTCGAGTCAGGGTATCCGTACGCTATATGGATGTCGGCATTGGGGGGGAGGAAGAAACCCTTGCGGTCGGCACCAATGATCTTGATGATAATGAAGATGCGAAACTCATTACAGTGACCGTGAATTTTGTCGCAAGTGGTGATGACGGGGTGAGCTATAGTGCCTATAAAACAAACTTCTAGTCGCGGTTTTACATTGATCGAAATGGTGACGACCATCGTCATTTCATCGATCCTGGCGGCAGGTATTGTGACCTATATAGGAGACAGTACCGAAGGTTTTTTGACTAGTGCGAATCGCAGTCGCTTGGCCAGTAGTGGGCGTTCGGCGCTTGATCGTATGACGTTTGAAATACACAACGCTTTGCCCAATAGCGTACGCGCAAACGCGGCTGCCGCTAATGGTGACCAATGCCTAGAGTTTATCCCCGCGTTAAAGGCGACCACCTATATTAATGCTCCGCTGACTGGCGCTGGCAGTAACACCTTTGACGTCATTAACTTCAATCCAGCAACGACAATCGCCTCGCCCGCCGCAATCTATGCAGTGATCTATCCGATCAATCAAACCGATTTGTATAATTATGATAACAATCGCGGTCCTTTAGCGTTGGTGGATTCGCTCACTGACCCTAATGCTGCGGATGGAATGATGACGGTCACACTAGGCGCGACGCATCGATTTAATCGACGCTCCCCCTCGCAACGTTTGTTTTTGGTGGATCAGCCGGTGAGTTTTTGCGTAGTGGAAGATAAGCTCTATCGCTATGAGAACTACGGTGTTCAGGCGACTCAATGTAGCCCGGACACTTGCTTACCTAGCACGTTGCCGGATCGCGCTTTGATCGCCGATAGCATCGATAATACAGGGCTCACGGGGTTTGAATTAGAGGCGCCTACCCGTCGTCGCAACGCGATCATTTCGTTTGCGTTGAATATGACGAGCGAGGGTGACTCAGTTCGCTTGAATCATGAGGTGCTAACTCACAATGTTCCTTAAAACAAAACCCTTAAGCGCTCAGCGTCGCAAACAAAGTGGTATTGGAATACCGGCTGCGCTGTTTGTGATTACTCTGCTCGCGATTTTGGCAGTGGCTGTGAATGCATTACTTGCGCAAAACTCTCAGTCCTACCAAGAAGAAGTGAGTTTAACGCGAGCATTTTACGCCGCGGAGTCTGGCGCAGGGTTTGCCTTGAACTCAATTTTTCCGCCAGAGGAGTTTCCCCAATATAACGTGACAGCGGAATGTGCGGCAGGCCCTCGCGAGTATGCGTTTACAGTAGACGGATTGAATGAGTGCAAGGCATCTGTCACCTGTACTCTTGATGCGACAGTATCGGGGGTCGACTATTTCACCGTAAAAAGTGCGGCAGTCTGTGATGGGGTTGCAAGAACGGTGCAGGTGCGCACCAGTCGATAAGCGGCCGAAGTACACCGGTCCGCCTATTGCTGATGATCGTTAGACAGCGCCTACTGCCATAAAGATGACGTAGACCACGGCAAGGGTCACGATAGCGGTGACACCGTAAACTACACCGTTGTTCAAGCCTACTTGCGTGCGGTAAGGGTCAGAGTCAAGGTTCTTGTCATTAGCGCGGTGACTAATGTCACGCTGAAGGCGCAGTTTGTAGTTATCGCATTTCTCGAGCAGGCGCCATCCAGCTTTTGCTTCCTCGGCCATCACGGTGTCGATATTGGCAGATTTAGCGAAAAAAGGGGTAGTGGCTTGTATGACTTTGTATTCGAGTTCCATCTTATGCTCCAGTGCGATGACATTTTTGTATGAGGCGCTACCTTAAGTGGTCGTTATTTTCAGTCTTCGACGCGGGTTTTGCAATGGTTTAACCATCAATGCAAGGTCGATAAGGGGACAAAATACACTGCATTGCTAGTAGTTAGGAAGTAATCACAGATTATCTTCGATAAAATGCTTAAGCTTTTAAAATCACGGGGAAAACTCGCGTTTAGACCTTGCTAGACGGCCACATCCACTTTGTTTGACTTACGGTGTTTCGGTATTACATGAGCAGTATAAAACTAAGCCCTATTTCGCGCTCAGCTTCCCAATCGAGCCTTGTGCAATCCTCTCCTAGTCGACTGCGCCGCTTTGCGTTGCGTATTGTCTCTCTGAGTGCATGTTTGGCGGCCGGGATAGTCTTCGCGCAAGTCCCTGGCCCTGTTAATTTGAAGGGCGTTGGGGGCAATACTGTTAATGAGGTGGTAGAGACTGTGCCTGTTATCGGCACTGGTGGCACCATTAGCACTCAAGGTGCTTATACCGTTCACGTATTCAATAGTAACGGCAGTTTTACTGCGCCAGCGGGCTTAAGCACGCTTGACGTTTTAGTTGTTGCTGGCGGCGGTGGCGGCGGCAGTACCTATGGTGGCGGGGGTGGCGGGGGCGGAGTTCGCTGGCTCACGGGGCAGGCGGCTAGTGCTAGCCCAGTAACGGTGACGGTTGGGGCTGGAGGAGCAGCGGGTGCTGGGATTTCCTTTACTAATGATCCTGCCGGTAATGGCGGGCAAGGCGGGAGCTCCTCGTTTGGAGCGCTCTCGGCTGTTGGTGGCGGCTATGGCCAAGGCGGAGCACAAGACAGTCCTGATGCGTTGACCGGTGGCAGCGGTGGTTCCGGTGGTGGCGGCGGGGGTATCACGAGCGGCAATCAAAATGCTGGCGGTAGTGGTACTGCAACACAGGGTAATAACGGCGGGTCCGGTAACTCCAATTCTTCGAACAATAATCGCTCTGGTGGCGGTGGTGGCGGTGCTGGCAGCAGTGGCGCGAATGGTGAGAATAGTGCCGGTGGTGCTGGCGGTGCAGGTGCGAATTACTCTGCCACTTTCGGAACGACAGTTGGCGCTAGCGGTTGGTTCGGTGGTGGTGGTGGCGGCGGCAAGCGAAGCGGTAATGGCTCGCTTGGTGGTGTTGGAGGTCAAGGCGGTGGCGGTGCTGGTGGTAGTCCTGCAAGCCCACCCGGAATTGCGGGCCTAGCAAACACAGGTGGAGGCGGCGGTGGTTCCGGCGACACGGGCGGCACCCCTGGTGCGGTCGGGGGCTCCGGTGTGGTCATAGTGAGGTATATCGCACCCACTATCACTACTACCTATGTTGTGCATCGTTTTACCTCTTCTGGCACTTTCACTCCTCCTTCGGGCGTTAGCAATGTTGAGGTTCTTGTTGTTGGCGGCGGGGGTGGCGGCGGTGCTGCTCTCGCCTATGGCAGTGCTGGTGCCGGTGGTGGTGGTGCAGGGGGATTGGTGCATCGCGGTAGTTTCGCCGTCGCAGGGTCTGTGGCGGTGGGCGTTGGGAATGGTGGAACAGCCGCAACGTCTGGTAATACGAGTGGGAATAACGGAGTTAACTCAACGTTTGGTACTTTAGTGGCCCTTGGCGGCGGCGGCGGTATTGGTGGAAATGGCTCGGGCAACTCCGGTGGCTCTGGTGGTGGCTCTCGTGGGGCGTCTGGTGGCGTTGCCACGCAACCGGGCTCGGGCTCGGGCGGATTTGGTTTTCGTGGGGGTGATTCTGGTGGGTCTCCCGGTGGTGCCGCAGGGACCGGTGGTGGTGGCGCGGGCGCAGCCGGACAAAATCTAGCGGGAGCAGGAGTTGAGGCCGGCGGAAATGGTGGTGTAGGCTTAGCCTATAATATTACTGGTACCTCCTTATTCTACGCAGGAGGTGGCGGCGGCGGTGCTTCGCAAAACTCCGGAGCAGTAGGAGCGGGTGGCACAGGCGGTGGCGGTGCAGGCGGAAGAGATAACACTGCCCCGACTGTCGGAACCGCTAACACTGGTGGTGGCGGCGGCGGTGGAAACAATAGTCGGGCTGGCGCGAACGGTGGCTCTGGCGTAGTGATAGTGCGCTATGTTGCGCCCACTTTAAGTATCGCGACACAGCCCTCTAGCTTTGCGGTCAGCGGAGCAGCGTTTAATCAACCGGCAATCATTGAATTACTCGACAGTGCTGGGAACCCGGTCGTTGGAGCCAGTATTACCGCATCATTAGGCTCAGGCGCTGGCACTTTAGGCGGGACACTGACACGTGTTACAGCCGCTGATGGTCGGGCGACTTTCACGGACCTGCAAATTACAGGGGCTCTTGGCAATCGTCGCATTCGTTTTACTCCCGCTGGGACTACGGACTATGTTGAGTCGAACACTGTAGAACTTATTAGTTACCATCTCGAAATTTCTCACATCGCTACAACGGGAGTATGCGCAAGTTCGACTTCTGTAACGATTAGTGTTGTGGATGCAAACTCAAATCCAGTGAACAATTTTGCCGGTGTAGTGACGATTACCAATAGTCTTGGGCTTGGTAACTACACCTTGAACACAGGCACCCCCGCGCGCTTTGATAATCTCGCATCGAATGATGGAATCGCCGAATACGAATTCGCTGTAGCTGATGCGGGTTCTGTGACTTTGAACTTCACTGCGCCTTCGATTGGCACCTATACCTTTAATGCGACTTCCGGCAGTACTGGGACAGAGAATTATGCTGGTGGGCTAGTTGTTTCTGCCTGTTCGTTCCGTATTAGTCATGATACAGCGGGAAATGTGTGTACCGCTGATGCCATTACGATTGGCGTGTACGCCAATGGCGCGTTGGTTACGACTTATGCAGGTAACGTTAATCTAAGTACTGCTGGATTAACCGGTGGTAATTGGCTTAAGACTAGCACGGCAAGTGATGCACTTGGCACCTTGGATAACGGAGCCGCGAATGATGGCGCAGCGACCTACAGCTTTCTTGCGGGTGATGGTGGGGAGATTGCTCTAAATTTCCAAGATAACACGGCTGAGACTGTCAATTTTAATGTAACGGCTTCAGGTGTCAGCGCCCCTGGTGGCATTTACGATGCTAACTTTGTTGTTAGTAAATGTACTTTCAGAGTGACGCATAGTGAAGAGATGGATGTTTGTACCCCTGAAGCGGTTGCGATCACATTAGTCGATAGCGCTGGCAGTCCTGTAACGGGATACACAGGCACGATAAATCTCTCCACGAGCACTGGGCGAGGCACTTGGGCGAAAACGAGTACGCCTGCGGATGCTGAGGGAACAATTACCGATCCGATTAGTGGTGACGGTGGTGCGACTTATCAGTTCGTGACAAGTGACTTAGGGACCATCACATTACGCTTTACCCACCCCGGTGCTGACGGCGTCGTAAATATCAATATCACTGATGGCGCGACTACTGACCCTCAAAATAGCGCTAACACCTACGACAAGAGTATCGCTGTTGGGCTTTGCAAAATTGAAATAAGTCATAGTCAAAGTAGTACGGCCTGTGAAATAGAAGCCGTGACCTTCACTATTCGAAATAGCGAGGGAGGTTTAGCCGAAGACTACGAGGGTACGTTGACTATAGGCACTAGTACCCTGCACGGTAATTGGCTAGTTAATACCGGCGCGGGTGTCTTAACAGAAAGTGCAGGAGATGATAACGGGATTGCTAGCTATGCATTCGGCGCTGCCGATGATGGCGTCGTCATTCTTGATTTTAGCAATCCTCATGCGGAACTGGTGAATTTTGACGCCACCGATAACGCCATTATTGTCGATGCCATCAATGATCCCGACCTCACGGTTAGTTCCTGTTTGCCGGCAGTCACTGCGACGGTTTGTAATGTAGGCAACAACAGTGCATCAATCGGAATTCCCGCGCAATCTGCCATTGCTAGCCAACGTGGTCGCATGGTCCTGTTGTTAGTATCGCGTAGATTCCCGCAGTCAGCAGGAGGTGTGCCTACCTTCAATAGCGCCGCGATGACGTTGATAAGTCAGACGAGCTCGACTAGCGGTGGCGATGAAAGTATTACTGAAATGTGGGGGATACGCGAAGCGGACCTTCCTGTTAGTGCCGGTACTTATAGTGGTGTAATCCCTAACGGCCCAGAAGAAAGTGCGATGTGTCTTTTAACTGTGGCAGATGTGGAGCAAACATTCCCTGTTGCTGCCAGTCCTGCAGCAACAGGCCCGCTGAACACTTCAACGGGCTTTGATCCGTTGACGACAGATATAACGACGCAAGCTAACAACTCTCTGGTGGTTGCGGCAACAAGCTATGAGGCCAATTACTTCTATTCTGCGGACACAGCGTCGCCAGGATATTTAAGTCGAATTTTTGGTCAAAGTGGACCGATCGCAAACCCTCGTCCTTTAGGGGAGTCTGATCCTAATAATTCAGAGTCTCGTTTTATTGGAGCAGCGGGGCGATTGCCTGCGGCTGGTATTACAAGTATTTTAGATGAGTTGCAGTTCGCCAATGGGTTTCTAGGAACTCAGATAGTGGCGTCATTCAAGCCACTGATAGCGGGAGCTCCTCTAGCATCTGATTACGTACCAGTGTTACTAGAGCAAACCTATTCTGGCAATATGAGCTATCGTGCCATTGGGGCAACGCTGCGTTCAACTTACAATGAAGATTCCCCGACCCCGTTAGCCTGTAATTTTGTGAACTTCGCCACTGGGGCTGCGGCTACATTAACCTTGCCTGTAGGGGCCACTATCACTGCCGCGCATCTCTATTGGGGTGGTTCCGGTAGCGATGATCTAGGGCAAACAGATATCGAGGTGGATTTCGGAATAACCGGTAGTGAAGTGTCAATTACGGCTGATGACACTTACTTAGTCGACAACACTGGTTCAAATAACGTTGATTATTTCACTGGTTATAAAGATGTGACCGCTATTGTTGCCGGTAATGGTAATTACACACTCAAAAATCTAACCGTTCAAAATGGCTCCCCGTGGAATGCTTCTCAAGCATGCGCTGGAGGCTGGGGCTTGGTCGTCATTTATGAGCACACAGATGAACGCTTGCGAGTGGTCAATTTGTTTCAAGGTTTTCAACCGTTCCAAGACTCCTCATTTACGTTAGTGCCGCGTAACTTCCGTATGGCGACAAATAATCCGGCGCAAAACCTTCCTAATGGCCAAGTGACTCACATTACGATGGAAGGCGATGAAACGCTAAATTCCCCAGATAGCAAAGAAGGTTTGGGTATTCAGACAGCGCCTGGCTTGACGACCTTTACTAGTATCACGTCATCACTGAACCCACTAGGCCAAGAGTTTAACTCGACGGTGACGCGTCCGGTCTATACCTTAAGTGGTACGACGGGTTACTTTGAGTTCAATGCCGCAGGTGGAGTCAACGGGGACGGCTACGAGATTGACAACGCCGGACCTCAAGCCACTTCTGGCGGGCCTCGTTTTGGTAATACATGGGGGGTTGATGTGGATACCCATTACATCCAAGGCGGCAATTCAGGCACTTTGCTTCACGACTTCGCTGTGTTAAATGCAGAAGCTGAAAAAATCACGACACGCTACAGCGCGGAACAAGATCTGGTATTGCTGATGTCAGAGGTTATCAGCATCACCAACTATCCTGTGGCCGATATCGAAGTCGTTGTTTCTGAAACAAGCACTTTTAAAGTGGACTCTACCGGAAGCTATCAGATTGACGTGAAGAACAATGGAGACGGTGGGTTTGCTGGTGGTTTTGCAAACGGTGAAATTCTCGTCGCGGGAATCCTGCCGACAGGAATGACATTTGCCAGTGCCGGCGATGTTGCTGGTACGGGTTGGAGTTGCAGTGTCACACTTGATCCAGGAGCTTATTCCTGTGTGTACGATATTGCGACTACTTGGACCGGCGGCGCTACCGCTGGTGAGTTGGCAAGCGGAGAGTCTTTGCCTGCAATCACGCTAACAGTAGAAGTCGGAGATAGTGGCACGTTCCCTCTACGGAATAATAATGCGAAAAACTCTGTACGGGTATTGCACTCGGGTGGGAGTTGCCCTGCTACTGCCAATGGTGTCATTCCAGATGCAGATGATTGCGCGAGATCTCCACAATTTGACAACGTCAATGATCTAGAAGGGGGCAACCTCAACATCAATAATCTTGACGATAAACAGGCCAATAATAATAATATTGATAGCGTCACGACAGTTGTGAAAGGTGTCGAGATTGATTTGGCCATCAATAAGTTTGTGGAAGATATCTTAGAGCGTGGCGAAACTGGCGTGTATACCCTGCGCGTTACTAATAATGGTCCTGATGCGACTACCGCCACTATTACGGTTAACGATGTCGAGCCTACTGGCGTTACTTTCACGGCTGCCGCCGGGACCGGATGGGTTTGTGCAGCCTTCCCAGGAGACTTGTCGTGTACTTATGCAGGCTCTCTTGCCAGTGGCGCGACTACTGATATTCTGGTGACGGTCGACGTTACGGGACCTGACGGCGATTTCGTGACGAACGTCGCGTCTGTTACCCCTGGCGCCTTTAATTTTGATATTAATGATAGTAACGACTCAGATACTGATATTACTGAGATCGTTGGGCCGCCAGTGGCCTCCCAAGAAAAATTCCTAATGTCGGTGAGCTCCCTCGGTGAAGAGACAAGTATAGGTGGATTAACCGGCATCGAAGATGACGACTATTTTATCTACGATCCAGCAACAGACACGGCGGAGATGTTTCTCGATAATAGTGCGCTTGGTTTCAATATCAATGACGCAGATGCGGTGCACATATTAAAGAACGGACACGTCGTTATTTCTGCTAAGTCCTCTAGCAGTATTGGCACGGGCGGAAACCTTCTCAATTTCGAGCCGGGTGATTTAGTGGTCTATGACCCAATACTAGGCACCACTTCACTGCTATTTGATGGGAGTGCTGTCTTTGGCGGAACGGACGCAGACGATAACAATATTACGGCTGTCTATGTTAATGAAGATGGCACGATTGATATTGCCGTGACCGCCGCTAATGCAGGGTCTACGATTGGCAGCAACGGCCTGACTATCAACAATAATAGTATTTATCGATATACGCCAGGTGCTGGTGGAGCGGTCGGAACCGCATCCGAAATACTAGATGTGTCAGCTTACCTGGCCAGCGGTGGCAGCGATGATCTTGCTATTGCTACGGGCTATTACAAACGTGTCGATCCAAGCAATCCTAATGCAACGCTCGACTCTCATATCTTCACCTTCGAAGATACGGCCGATGATTCGGTGAATACAAGCACCGGTGGGAGTAATGACCCGACCGGTGGCACTTACGCGTCTCAAGATGATGTCACCGAGATCGATATCGATTCTGATAGCACAGAGAATCTTTTCTTAGGCAATGTTGAGCAAGGTGTTTTCGACAGCACGGGTGCTGAAAGCGATCTGCTAATAGATGCCCTACACTTAGTAGAAGACGGTTATATCGGTCACTTCCGTATTTCAGAGGTGGGTGGCAATCCGAGTGTGTGTTCGGCCACGGGTCTCTATTTGCGGGTCAGCAAACACGAAGGCCTCACTCATACTCGCGACACTGATTACGCCGGCTCAATCCGCTTGACTGCAGATACGGGTGAAGGCAACTGGGTATTGATCTCTGGCAACGGCACGTTGAATAACGGGACCTCTGATGATGGTGCTGCGATTTACACATATGTGGCTAGTGATGCCGGAACCGTAGTTTTGAGCTTGAACCAATCAACGGGTGGTCCAGTGAATGTCGATGTCAGCAATGGCATCGCGCGAGAAGGACATCCGCCAGGTGTCGGATCCGAGGCGCCTATATTTACTTATACGGAAGGTGTGACGCTAAATTACCTCGATAATTTCAGCACTGTTTCCTATGCCAACCAAGATGGCACGAATGCGTGGGGAGCTAATTGGGTAGAGAGTGACGATGCTGCCGGTGGTACGGGTGCCAGTGCGGGTAATGTGCGAGTGACAGGAGGCAAGGCCGTATTGCGCCGTGCCAATGGCACCTCTAACGCTAGCTTGACTCGCGCCATTGATTTGAGTGGCGCTACTCTAGATTCCAATTTACTCCTGAGCTTCAGTTACAGTTTTACGAATCTAGGTTTGTCTGATGAATTCGTTGTGGAAGCACGAGACGGAGTGGGTTCCTGGGTTGAGCTTAGAAGTTTCAAGCGTGGCACTACCTTAGCGAACGTCGCAAATGGTAATGGCTTGTCTGGAAACTTAAGTTTTGGGATGCCTACCGGACCAAATGTGGAAATTAGATTCCGCATTAAGACTGGTTATACCAGTGGCGGGACTTTCTCTATCGACAACGTGAAACTTACGGCCGAAACAAGCGACTGTAATGTAAGTCCCTTAGGTGTGAACCATTACGAGATCAACATTAAGGGTGTTACATCCGGTACGGCAAGTGGCGTGGCGTGTGTCGGAGCCGACATTACCATCACAGCCCACGATGCTGCGCACTCTGCCGTAATACCCGGCGCTATATCAATCTACCTAACCAGCAACACTGGTCGCGGTAACTGGTCGCGTATTCTTACTGGCACAGGGTCTCTCGCCAATGGCACGGTTAATGATGGCGCCGCGACGTATACTTTCCCGAACAACGAAGAAAGCGTCCAGCTGCATTTTGATTACACCGGGCCTGTGAGCGATCCAGAGGTGGTGAACATTAATGTCACGGATAATGCGAATGTAGAATTCGAAGATCCTAATTACTCGGTATCGAAAGTCGGCTTGCGCGTGTTCAATTCTGGTACGGGCGATGCTGTCACCCCGATTCCTTTGCAAATTGCAGGAAAGCCTTCGAATGTGAATCCGAATGCATCACTATTATTTGTACAGGTTGTAAACTCTTCAGGCACTAACCCTGGGGTTTGTGAGCCTTTGTTCGCAGTGGGTGAAACATTGGATCTAGGGTTCTCGGCGGTATGTGAGGATTCTGGAACCTGCGTTACGGCCACTGAAACTTTTGGCGTTAATGGCACCGACGTGGCATTGATTGACTCAGGAGATACCGTCAACTACACAGAAGTTGCTGTGACGCTAACGGATATAGGCGGTGGCGTACCAGCGGCTCCAATCATCATTAATTATTCCGATGTCGGGAAAATGCGCCTTCATACAAGTTTTGATATACCGCTAGGCGATAATACTGATCCGTTGCTCGCGACGAAATCAGGTGACACCATCACCGCCACCAGTAATCAATTCATCGTGCGACCATTCGGGTTTGATATTGACTTCACCGATGGTCGTGAGAACAACGACACGGCGGATGCCTCCTATGCGGCTGATCACAACGGGACTATATGGAAGGTCGCAGGACAGTCTTTCGATACGACCGTCACGTCTGTTGCTTGGGAGTCCGGGGACGATACCAACAACGATGGAGTGCCCGATACTGGTGCGGACTTATCAGACAATCATGCAACACCGAACTTTGATGTAGATTCTGCGGCAGGTAACTACAGCGTTAAGCTAAGTGTTATCGAAACCAAAGTGCCGGGAGGCATTGACGGGGTGCTTACGAATAACGATTTCGATAACTTTAGCTTAGGGATTAACACCCACAGTATCGTGTACAACGAAGTGGGTATCATTGATATGCGTGCCGACATTGTGAACGCAAGCGATGTGGTAATACCCTATCTCGGCACAGCGAATGTAGAAGGGCGTGTCCTAAATGTTGGACGTTTCATTCCTAATCTATTCAGCGTCACGAAGAGCGATCTGACAGGCCGTGCAGATATGTCCTGTACGCCAGCGTCGAGCTTTACCTATATGGATGAACCTTTCCAAGTGGAGCTTGAGCTTGTAGCGAAAGGCTTAACCGATAGCGGTAACTACACTACGGTCAATTATCGTGGGCCTTACGCTAAGTTAGATATTCTAAGTGAGTTGGCGTTGGTAGCCATTGACGATATTGCCGGCAGCGACGATGTGGATTACACCACGCGCCTTGGCAACGTATCCTTGCCTAGCAGCAGTTTTGCCGCCACGTGGAATAACGGCATTCTTAGCCTTACCGGTAACATGGAGTTCCAGCGCGCGCTCACTGGGATTCCCGATGGGCCGTTCCCAGGTATGCAAATTGCGTTCAAACCCACGGACAACGATGGCGTCACAATCGATCCAGCACGAATTGATATCCTAACCTCGCTTGGGGTTCTTAATGTGGATCTCGATGTTATGCCTACCGAGCCTGGCACAGCGGTCTATTATCTGATCGATGAGCACGAGTTCCGTTATGGTCGTCTCATCGTGAATAATGCCTATGGCCCTGAGACGGAAAACTTGGCTCTGACTTTCCAAGTGGAGTATTTCAACGGGTCTGAATTTGTCCGTAACACTTTAGACAATTGCAGCATGATTGATGTGGATGACTTGAGCTTCGTGTCCGGCACCTATACAGATGATTTGGAGCCTGGAAACACAGTGCTTACTACACCGGATACGGTGACGTTCTTAGAAGGTCAAACGCAAGGGTTTGAGAATGTAGCGACCCCGAGCGATAGTCCGTTAGAAACGTCTGCTCCGGGTGAAGATGCTAGCGGTGGGGTCGACATTACCTTAGACCTTAATGCCGCAGGGCTGAGTTACCTGAGCTTTGAGTGGGATGATGCGGATGGTGATTACAATGAAGACCCAACAGGGCGGATAGAGTTTGGTCAATACCGGATGCATGATCGCATCATCAATTGGCAGGAAATTTATAACAGCCCAACGCCATAATATTCAATAGCGACCTCACCCCCAAAGGTGGGGTCGCCGTTGAGTTGCTAGATATCGTCATCACTTTCTATTTCGAGCTCTTTGATCTTTCTGGTCAGAGTATTGCGCCCCCACCCTAGAAGTATCGCTGCATCACGTCGTCTTCCTGCTGTATGTTTGAGTGCAACCTCAATCATCGTCCGTTCAAACACAGGCGTCGCTTGATTGAGGATTTCCTTGTGCCCAAGGTTCAACTCTTGATCGGCCCAGTTATAAAGCAACTGCGACCAGCTGCCGGAGTTCGAGACCTGTGCCTGTACTTCCATTAACTCTGGAGGCAAGTCGTCGATGTGGACCTCACGGCTTGATGCCATGACCGTAATCCAGCGACAGAAGTTCTCCAGCTGCCGCACATTGCCAGGCCAGTTCAAGCCAGTAAGGTACTTCTCGGTTTCTGGGCGGAAGATCTTTGGTTCTGTCTCTAACTCTTCCGAGGCTTTGGCAAGAAAGTGCTGCGCAAGGCGGGGAATATCTTCACGTCTGTCACGCAGTCGTGGAATATGAATACGAATCACATTAAGGCGATGAAACAAATCCTCTCGGAAAAGGTGTTTGCCGACTAGTGCCTCAAGATTTTGGTGTGTCGCCGCAATGATGCGAACGTCTACTTTGATGGGAGTGTGTCCCCCGACTCGGTAGAACTCGCCATCACTCAATACGCGCAAAAGACGCGTTTGCGTATCGGCAGGCATGTCACCAATTTCGTCTAAGAACAGTGTGCCGCCATTGGCTTGCTCGAAACGTCCTGTGCGCTGCGCCGTAGCGCCCGTGAAGGCGCCTTTTTCGTGGCCAAAAAGTTCAGACTCAATAAGATCTTTCGGGATAGCGGCGACGTTCAGGGCAATAAACTGTTTGTTCATGCGCGGACTGTGGCGATGCAGTGCGTGGGCGACGAGCTCTTTACCTGTGCCTGACTCACCATTGATCAGAACAGTAATATTGGATTGCGAAAGCCTGCCAATAGCGCGAAAGACTTCTTGCATCGCTGGCGCTTCGCCAATGATGTCTTTGGGGGTTTCGAAGACGGGTGCGGGTATGTCGGTACTCTTTTCCTTAGCGTGTTGTAAGGCGCGCACAGTCATCGCTACCGCTTCATCGATATCGAAAGGTTTTGGTAAGTATTCGAATGCACCTCGGCTGTAAGAGGACACGGCACTTTCCAAATCGGAATGAGCCGTCATGATGATGACGGGCAGTAAAGGATATTGATCGTGAACCGTAGAGAGCAAATCAAGACCGTTAATGCCAGGCATGCGGATGTCGCTTATGATAGCGTCAGGGCGCTCTCTTTCTAAGCGGTGCAGAAGATCCTCGCCGTTCTCAAAACACTGTGTGCTTAAGCCGGTACGGGTTAACGATTTCTCAAGTACCCAGCGAATTGACTTGTCGTCATCGAGTACCCAGACTGAATTGTGTTTGCTCATATACCTTCATCCTGTTCGTATAAATAGGTGGGCATAAATAATGAAGCCCTAGTCTCACATTTTTTACAGTTCGCTTACTTTTGGAGCGCTGGTAACGGGAATAAATATTGCGAACCGCGTTTTTCCAGGTTTGCTGCTGCATTCAATCATCCCTTTATGCTGGTTAATGATTGAATGCGCGATAGAGAGTCCTAGGCCTGTTCCTTCGGCCCGCCCACTGATCATGGGGTAAAAAATACTGCCTATTAGCTCCTCCGGGATTCCTGGTCCGTTATCGATAATCTCGATACGCGCGGCGAGGCGGTGAAAAATAGATCCGATAGTGACGTTGCGCAATACGCGCGTAGTGAGGCAGATGGTCCCAGTTTTATAGTGCACATTTGGGCTTTCAAGCGCTTGCATCGCATTGCGAACAATATTGAGGACTGCTTGAATGAGTTGCTCGGAATCGGCCATTACGTGAGGAATGCTAGGGTCATAATTGCGTTCAATACGAATATCTTTATCGACTACTTCGGCTTCAATTAGGCTTCGCACTCTTTCTAGGACTTCGTGGATATTGATCTCTTTCAATTCAGGAAGTTTTCGAGAGCCAACGAGTCGGTCTACTAATTTATGTAAGCGATCGGCCTCTTCAATGATGACATTGGTGTAATCCTTTAGGTCTTCGTTGGGAAGCTCGCGTGCAAGCAACTGAGCGGCTCCGCGGATTCCCCCGAGAGGATTCTTTATCTCATGTGCAAGGCCTCTGACGAGCTCTCTCGTGGTCTCGTGAGTTGAGACTAAGGCCTCTTCTTTGTTGATGCGTTCGGCGTAGTTGAGCCCCTGAAGTTCCATCAGCACTTGTGACTGGTCGAGTTCATTCAAAGGCGTGATGGTGTAATCAACAACAATCGTGCGGCCTTGGGTCAGGTGTAATTCCGTTCGCCTTTTGGTGAAGCTGTACTGGCTAGTCCGCGCATTCTCGATCTCAGAGATATCTTGCTCAGCACTTAGAAATACATCGCCTATCCAAGCCTGCTGAAACTGCCTTCCGCTGATCGCCAATAAGCTCTCTGCCGCCAGATTAATGTAGGTGAGGTGCAGTTTCTCATCGAACACGATGACGCCTGTGCTTAGATTGTCGAGAAGTCTTTTATGTAGGTTGCTTATGCTCACGGGACGCTCTGTTTGGGTGCAAGTTAAAAACGCGATACGCGCCATTAAGGGGTGACATGCAATAAGTAAACCAACCACAAAATTGCTCTGAGAATGAGCAATAGCTCATTTTGTGGTCGAGTATGGAATTAACAATGCACCGAAATGGTGCGTTAGGCAAATTTAACGAGTGATTTAGGTGCCTGCAAGGTTTTAGGGCAAAACCAAATGGCAAAAAAAAGCCCAGCTAAGTGCCGGGCTTTTCTCATGCGCTAAGCTGGAGCATTAGACGCTGTAGTACATATCGAACTCAACTGGGTGAGTCGAGCTGTTCAATCGTGTGCAATCTGCAGATTTCAGCTCTATGTAAGCATCGATCAAGTCGTCGCAGAATACGCCACCTTGCTTAAGGAAGTCGCGGTCTTTGTCCAGTGATTCCAATGCTTCGTCCAAAGAGTAGCAAACGCGTGGAATTAGCGCTTCTTCTTCTGGCTCTAAGTCATAAAGATCTTTAGTGGCAGCATCGCCTGGGTGAATCTTGTTCTTTATACCGTCAAGGCCGGCCATTAGCAGTGCCGCGAAGTACAAGTAAGGGTTTGCTGTACAGTCACCAAAGCGTACTTCTACACGGACACCTTTTGGGTTGCCGCCAAGAATATAAGGAATACGGATAGCGGCTGAGCGGTTACGCGATGAGTAAGCAAGTAGAGTCGGTGCTTCAAAACCCTTTACAAGACGCTTGTAAGAGTTAGTAGAAGCATTACCAAATGCGTTCAAGGCTTTGGCGTGCTTGATAACACCACCGATGTAGTAAAGCGCTTCTTCAGAAAGCCCTGCGTACTGGTCGCCAGCAAAAACGTTTTTGCCATCTTTAGCGATAGACATATGCACGTGCATGCCGCTGCCGTTGTCACCCACTAGTGGCTTAGGCATAAACGTCGCTGTTTTGCCGTAGGCGTCAGCTGTGTTCATTACGCAGTATTTTAGTATCTGAGTTTCATCGGCTTTCTTCACCAAGGTGTTGAATCGAGTGCCAATTTCTAACTGGCCAGCGTTACCTACTTCGTGGTGGTGAAGCTCAATCTCAAGACCCATTTCAGTCATGGTGTCGCACATAGCGCCACGTAGGTCGTGCAAAGAGTCTACAGGAGGTACTGGGAAGTACCCGCCTTTCACTTTAGGACGATGGCCTTTATTGCCGCCTTCGATTGCTTTATCTGATGACCAAGCCGCTTCGTCAGAATCGATCTCGAAAAACGAGCGATTCATTTCGGTTTTCCATTTCACTTCATCAAATACAAAGAATTCTGGCTCTGGTCCGAAAAACGCTTGGTCGCCTATGCCAGTCGACTTTAGGAACTCTTCAGCGCGTCGAGCTACTGAGCGTGGGTCACGGTTGTACCCTTGCATAGTCTTAGGTTCGATGATGTCGCAGAACAAGTTAACTTGTGGCTCATCTACGAATGGGTCAAGGACAGCGCTAGAGTCATCAGGGCGCAAGATCATGTCTGACTCGTTAATGCCTTTCCAGCCGGCAACGGAAGAGCCGTCGAACATAACGCCTTCCATGAACGAGTCACCCACAGCGCTCGCTGGGAATGTCACGTGCTGTTCTTTGCCTTTAGTATCTGTAAAACGGAGGTCAACCCACTTTACATCATTGTCTTTTATAAGTTTCAGCGTCTTTTCGGACATTCTTGATCCTCCGTACGATCGAGAATGTGACTTCTTTTAAGTCACAGGTTAATGGCTGGAACTATCGATTATTCGAAGTTCCTATCTAAAGCCTTGCTTGCGAATAGGGTGTTGCCAAGCCAAATCACGTTCTGCTCAACAAGTAGCTCTCCGGGGGGCTATAATAGCGCGCAAGCGGGCCTTGTGTGCAGGGGTAGGAGCAAAATATATGCCAGTAAGCATATTTGCTCTAAGTCTTTGATTCTAGGGCCCCTGAAATCATAATCTCAAATACACCTCCGTAAATTGCACCAATGTAGTGCATGTCTTGCTTGGTCGCACCACAACAGTGCGTCAAGGTAGTGCTTAGCGGTTAGACACAGGCTTTTACCATGAATTTTTTTGTTCGTTTTTTCCCAGAAATCATCATAAAAAGTCGCGAGGTGCGTAATCGCCATATTGCTATTTTACGCCGCAGCCTACGAACGCAGTTAAAGCAGCTAGACCCGAGTGTGCGCATCGAAGGAGGCTGGGACCACCTGAATATCACGACACAGCTTACGGCCTCCGGTGATATTGATAAAGTGGTAAAGATACTTACTCACACGCCAGGACTGGATCGTGTGATGCATATCGAAAAATTCCCCCTCACGGACCTAACGTCAGTGATCGCGTTGTCAGTGGAGCACAACAAGCACTTGATCGAAGGGAAGTCGTTTGCTGTGCGTTGTAAGCGCGCCGGAAAGCACGCCTTTACTTCAATGGATGTAGAGCGCGGTGTGGGTGGCGCTTTATTAGAGAGTGTCCCGAGCGCCCGCGTAAATTTGAAAGATCCCGAAGTGTTAGTGCGTGTTGATATTCACAAAGACGAAGTGGCAATCGTGAAGAATGTCTACGCCGGCTTAGGTGGCTATCCATTAGGAACGCAAGACGCAGTGCTCTCTCTTATCTCCGGCGGGTTTGATTCTACGGTGTCGAGTTATCAGTGCATCAAGCGCGGGCTAATCACTCATTATTGTTTCTTCCGATTGGGGGGAAGTGAGCACGAGTTTGCCGTGAAAGAAGTGGCCCTGTATTTGTGGATGAAATACGGTGCCACTCATCGAGTCAAGTTTGTCACGGTGCCCTTTGAGGATGTTGTCGATGAGATAGTCGGCAGTGTTGAGAGTTCGCAAATGGGGGTGATCTTCAAGCGGATGATGTACCGTGCGGCCAGTCAAGTGGCTACTCGAATGAAGGTGGACACACTCATTACTGGAGAAAGTGTCGCACAAGTATCGAGTCAGACATTGGCCAACTTAGCCATTATAGATCGAGTGACGGATAAGCTAGTGTTGCGCCCGTTGGCGATGTTAGATAAGCGAGAAATTATTGATGTTGCGCGCGCGATTGGCACAGAAGAGTTCGTCAAGAACGTGCCTGAATATTGTGGCGTAATTTCTGTCAAACCGACGACAAGGGCGCGTTTAGCAAAAATTGAACAGCAAGAAGCACTGTTCAATGATGATGTGTTGCAAGCAGCCGTTAAAAATGCAGAAGTGCAAATGATCGATCGTGTAATGGAGGGGTATACCGATCAAACAAAACCCGTTCAAGAATATGGTGCAGAGAATGTCGATGCCATCATTATTGACATTAGGCATCCCGACGAAGAAGAGAAAAATCCGTTAGAGCCATCAGCCTACAGTCAAAATATTATCGCCATTCCGTTTTATGAATTGCGTAAAAAGTTCGCAAGCTTGGCACAAGAAAACCAGTACGTGTTGTATTGCGATAAAGGCATGATGAGTCGTTTGCATGCCTCTCATCTTCAAGAGATGGGGCATGCAAATGTCGCAGTCTTTAGACCTAATTAAGCTTGGCTTAAAGGTTGGCTGCTGGGTCCTCATAGATTTGCGTGCTTTGATCCTCTACATGCGCATGATGCGTATTGAAGTCATAGAGGATGAGGTACAAGCTCGGCACTAGGAATAGTGTGATGACTGTAGCGAAAAGCACACCAAAGGCTAGTGAAATTGCCATAGGCACGATAAAGAATGTGGCAGGTGTCGGTGTGGCCATTAGGGGCACTAGCCCAATGAAAGTTGTCATGGATGTGAGAAATATCGGTCTAAATCTCGCGACCCCAGCATTGGAGATAGCATCTTTTAATGAATGCCCTAGTGTGATTTCCTTGTTGATGTAATCGACTAACACTAGGCTCGAGTTTACGACCACCCCGCCGAGTGCGACTATTCCAATCAAAGAGAAAAACACCAACTCTTGTCCCATGATGTAATGCCCAACAATGGCTCCGATAGCGCCAAACGGAATGACGCTCATGATGATGAGTGGTTGGCTATAAGACTTCAATGGGATAGCGAGCAATGCGTAAATGATGAGCATGGCTAGCGGATAGCTCGCGAAAAGGCCGTTAAGGGACTGGGCTCTCTGCTCGCCTTCGCCACCAAGTGCTAAACTAACTTGATAGTCAGCGAGCCACTTAGGGGCAAACTCTGCGTAGATCTCGCTAGTGATTTGTTCAGGAGTGCTTACGGCTCTGTCGATGTCGGCATTGACAGTGATGATGCGACGGCCATCTTCACGATTAATGCTAGAGTAGCCATTGCCTAAAGACAATTTTGCGACGCTTGCAAGTGGGACTTCCCCTCCGTTCGGAGTCCTAAGAAGCATCCCCTCCAGATTGCCCAATGATTTCCTTTCGCTCTCTGGGTAACGCACCATGACTTTTATTTGATCTGAACCGCGTTGAATTCTTTGCGCTTCAGCACCATAGAATGCCTGTCGAACTTGGCGTGAAATTCCGTCTAACGTAAAACCGAGTAACTCGCCTTCTCGTAGAATCTCAATCTGTACTTCCTGCTTACCCGCACGGAACGAGTCGCTGACATCAAAAATGCCAGGGTAGCGGCCAAGTGCCTCTCGTAGTTCAGCGGTGGCGATTTGTAGATTCTCTTCGCTTCGCCCTTCGAGTCTAAAGCTTAGCGCTTGGCCGGCCGAGAATGAATCGGACACAAAACTTAACTCAAGAGCGTCGGGGATTATGCCTACTTTTTCGCGCCAGCGATCACGAATGTCATTGGCGAGAATTTGTCCGCGGTCTTCAAATGAGTGCAATATCATGACGACCTCGGCGATGTGACTGCCACCTGCTGTGCCGCGGCCCGTAGGGGGTCCGCCTCGATTCACACGCGCCCCTAGTGTGGTTAAGGTTTTATCCACGATGCTCGTTAGAGATGTACTGCTATCGCCTTGAGCGACTCGCTCATTAAGTTCAGCGTCTAGTTCGGCAGTGAGCTCGATTGCTGCCGCTTCAATGCGTGCCAATGCGCGCTCTGTGACTTCGACGGCCACGCCTTCGGGCATTTGCACGCTGGCGTATATGCGATCGCCTTCAACAGCAGGAAAGAATTGGAATATCACTCGACCGCTGATTAGAAGCGCGAAGGTCACAATAATAACGCCGGTGGCTAATGACAAAGTCGCATAGCGATACTTTAAGCATTTGCGTAACGTCGGTTGGTAGATATGCGTGGCGCAATACTCCAAGCCGGCAGCCATCCGTTTTTGTAATGCTAACCAGCGCGTCACAAACGCAGTGCCTTCTAGCCAGTAACCACTTGTGCGGCGATGGGCTAAGTGACTAGGAAGAATAAGTTGAGACTCGACAACGCTGGCAATCAAGCACAGTACGACAACGCCGCCGATTACATTGAAGAAAGACCCCATTGGTCCGTCCAAAATAAGCAATGGCAAAAAGGCCGCGATGGTCGTCATCACGCCGAAGATAACTGGAATAAAAACGTCAAGCGTTCCTTGCGATGCAGCGTCTCGTGATGTCATGCCGCTTTGTTCAAAAACAAAGATGCGCTCGCCCACGACGATGGCGTCATCCACAATAATACCCAGCACTAAAATAAACGCCATGATCGTCAATGAGCTGATCGTGATGTCTAGCGATGGGAAAAGACTTAGGGCACCTAGTATGGCAATGGGAATTCCAGCCGCGACCCATATTGCGAGTTTGAATCGCAGAAATAATGTCAGGACAATCAAGACAAGAAAAAATCCCGAATACGCATTGCCGGCCACAGTCGCGAGGCGCTCTTGTAAGCCTTTGGCGTCGTCGGTAAGAATCATGAAATCGACAGTAGAAGGGATGCGGCTGAGTTTTTGTGCGAAATATTCTTTGACCTGTTCTGACGATGTCACAGTGTCTTCGTTTCCAACGCGGTAGATATCAACGATCGCGGCATTCTTGCCGTTCACTCTTGCTGTTAAATAGCCCTCTTCAAACCCATCATTTACGGTAGCGATGTCGCCAAGGCGCAGTTGTGAGCCGTCAGTGGAAGAGCGGATCATAATGTTTTCATATTCGGCGCCGCTGTAGACGCGACCCTTACTGCGCAAAAGTATTTCGCCACCGTCGGTGCGTAAAGTGCCCGCGGGCATGTCCATGGCTGAGCGGTTAATGGCTGTCGCGATTTGATCAAGTGAAAGATTGTATTGGCGAAGGGTTAGTTCGGAAACTTCAATGGAGATTTCGAAGGGGCGGATGTAACTGACTTCAACTCGGGAGATGCCATCTAGATCAATCAATTCTAAACGCACTTGTTCGGCAATTGCTTTTAGGCTGGCGTCATCGGTGTCTGCCGCCAGAGCAAGTGACATCACTGTGCTAGAAGGTGAGAACGAGGCGACAATAGGTTTTTCGATATCATCTGGAAACGTGACGATGGCGTCGACAGCACTTTTGACTTCATTGAGCACTCTGTTTATATCCGCACCCGATGCGACTTCAACAGTGGCCGAGCAGGCGCCTTCTCGTGCAGTGGAGGTAATGCGTTCGACATTTTCGACTATCTCTAAGCTCTCCTCTAGCGCTAAGCAAACGGCTTGCTCCACTTCCTCAGGCGCTGCACCAGGATAGGGCACGTTCACTTGAATAGTTCCGGTTTCAATGCTGGGAAACTCTTCTTGGCGCGTGCTCATGAACGACACGATGCCGCCCACGATAAATACCATCATAAGAAGGTTGGAGGCCACAGGGTTGTCGATGAACCAATTGATTGCTGTTTTCATTACTGAGCGACCTGTACAAGCATGCCATCGACTACGGCTTGAATCGGAGACATGCAAATGCGTTCGCCGGCGTTAAGGCCGGATTGTATAAGCACGCGGTTGCTCTCAAGACGCAATATCTCAACTTCGCGGAAGCGAAGTCGGTTCTCTGCGTCCACCACGAGCACCCGGTTGCCGCTGCGAATGACTTCTCTCGGTAGTGCGAATATTCCGTCAATAGTTTTGCCGCGGATGCTGGCTTCCACAAATAGGCCTACAGGGAGAGGGACTTTGCGTTTGCCTTCACCGGCCTCTTGTTGAATGGCGGATTGTTCGACGCGCACGATGGCTTGTACGGAGTTGTTGCTAGCGTCTATGCCGGCCTCAGTTCTTACCAATGTGCCGGTCCAGTGTAGAAGTTGGCCGCCAAACATGCCGCTTAAGGTGACTTCTGGGGCGATCTCCTGAGGTAGCTCTCCTCTATAGCCTAAAGGAATGTCCAGATAGCCAAGCTGAGATAAGGCTAATGGGACTCGCACTTCTACGTCATCCGCGCTAAGTAGGTTCGCAAGTGACTGGCCGCGATTAACGTTCTGGCCGAGCTCAATATTGGTGTCCTCTACTATGGACGCGAATGGGGCGCGTACTTCACTGCGTCGCAGGTCGAGCTCTGTTTGAGAGAGCGCCGCTTTGGCGTCACGCAGGCGGCCCTGATTGAGGTCTGCTTGTCTTTGCAGGTCTTGTAGTTGTGAGTCGCTCACTAAGCTGCGCTGGGCCAGTTCTCTGTACCGCGCTAATTCAGTGCTAGAGTGATTTGCTTCGGTTTCTGCTTGAGCGACAGAGCTGCGACTGCGCTCTAGGGCGTTCTCAAAATCTCTGCTATCAAGCCGGATGATGACGTCATCGGCAGCAAAAAAACCGCCGGGCACTAAAGAGGGGGATACCCATGACACTTGACCGGAGGTGGAGGCTGAAAGGTCGACGCGTCGGCTAGCTTGCACCTTCCCTTGTGAGCTGACCTCGAGGGTTACGGACTCTGGTTGCACCGCAGCCACTCGCACGGTGGCAAGTGATTGTTCGGGCGCGACTGGCGCTAAGCGCTCAGGGTTGCGAACAATTATTAGAAAAATGACTACAGCGACCGCAAGGATCGCAAAGGGCAGCATGACACGCTTCAATGGATTAAAACCTCTTAATATTCTGTACTAGGGGTGTAAAAGCGGGTGAATTCTACATGTCTATACGGCGCAAAAGCGCAAATGAGTCTATTTGGACCCGTGAAATTCTTCAGATGGTAGGTTCTGCAAGCCGAAACGTTGCAGCGCGTGCCAATTACCTAGATCCGTAGCAGGGTTTGAGTGCACAGAAAGCGTGGCTTAGCGTTCTATTTTCGATTTTGACGCAAAACAGTCACGATAACTGTGTACAATGCTCCCATAAAAGTGGTCACTAATAAGTAGTTAGTGTATACTTGCGCCCCTTTTTTGCCGTATGTGTTTATTGTTGACGCCGCGGTACTTCACTCTTAAAAGTAACTCCACCGCATCCCATACAGGTACTCGCTCGTGATCGAGAAAATTCGTAATATCGCCATCATCGCCCACGTTGACCATGGCAAAACCACCCTTGTTGACAAATTGTTGCAACAATCAGGAACCTTGGAAGACCGTGGTAAATCGGTTGAGCGAGTCATGGACTCGAACGATCAAGAGCGTGAGCGCGGCATAACAATTTTGGCCAAGAACACGGCGATTAACTGGAACGGATACCACATTAATATTGTGGATACTCCAGGGCACGCCGACTTCGGCGGTGAAGTAGAACGTGTAATGTCGATGGTTGACTCTGTGTTGCTGCTTGTAGACGCGGTAGACGGTCCAATGCCACAGACGCGTTTTGTAACTCAAAAAGCATTCGACCAAGGTCTTAAGCCAATTGTTGTGATCAATAAAGTGGATCGCGACGGCGCTCGTCCTGATTGGGTTCTCAATGAGGTTTTTGACCTTTTTGATAAACTTGGCGCAACCGATGAGCAGTTGGACTTCCCAATTGTTTATGCTTCTGCATTGAACGGTTTTGCGGGCCTAGAGTTGGATCAGATGGCTGACGACATGACGCCATTGTTCCAAACAGTTATCGATCGCGTACCACCACCTCCTGTTGCCGTTGACGCGCCGTTCAAAATGCAAATCAGTGCATTGGATTACAGCAGCTACGTCGGTGTTATCGGTGTTGGTCGTGTGACTGGCGGTATTGCTAAAGTGAATATGCCTGTAGTGATCATCGATCGCGAAGGTAATGAGCGTAAAGGTAAAATCTTACAAGTGAAGAGCCATTTAGGTTTGGAGCGTGTAGATGTGACCGAAGCTCGTGCAGGGGAAATCATCTGTATCACGGGTATCGATAATCTGAATATTTCCGATACTTTGTGCGACCCTGATCACGTAGAGGCAATGACTCCACTGACCGTTGATGAACCGACGATCAGCATGACATTCCAAGTAAACGATTCACCGTTCGCTGGCCAAGACGGTAAATTCGTGACCACACGTAATATCCGCGACCGACTAGATCGCGAATTGATCTATAACGTAGCCCTTCGTGTTGAGCAAGGCGAGACTCCTGATAAGTACCGTGTGTCTGGCCGAGGCGAACTTCACCTTTCAGTATTGATTGAAAGCATGCGTCGCGAAGGTTTTGAGCTTGCGATTTCTCGCCCTGAAGTAATTCAGCAAGAGATCGATGGCGTTATGCAAGAGCCTCATGAAGCATTGGTGATCGACTGTAACGAAGAGCACCAAGGTTCTGTCATGGAAGAGCTAGGCCAGCGTAAAGCAGACCTACAAGACATGGTCATGGACGGTAAAGGACGTGTTCGTATTAAGTTCATCGTACCAACTCGTGGATTGATTGGTTTCCGCTCTATGTTCCTCAGCATGACTTCTGGTTCAGGCATGATGAACCATGTCTTCGACCATTACGCTCCGGTGAAGATGGGTAATATTGGCGCGCGTAAAAATGGCGTGCTCGTGTCTATGGTGAAAGGTAAGACGTCTGGCTTCTCCCTATTTACATTGCAAGATCGTGGTCGTTTATTTGTAAACCCGAACCTTGAAATATATGAAGGCATGATCGTTGGTCTACACAGCCGTGAAAACGACTTGGTTGTGAACCCGATTAAAGGTAAGCAGCTTACTAACGTCCGTGCCTCTGGTACTGATGAGAACATCGTGCTGACTCCAGCGGTAAAACACACGCTAGAGCAAGCGATGGAATTCATTGAAGAAGACGAATTGGTTGAGATTACTCCTAACCACCTTCGCCTACGTAAGAAATTGTTGACCGAAAGTGAGCGTAAGCGCGCTGGTCGTGGTGGCGCTGCCCGCGGGTAAAGCTACTGGTTAGAAAAAACGCTTGTATGACGGGGTAAGCTCGTTGTGCAGGCGTTTTTTTATTCTGTTGTCGCAAGCCAAAGAAAACTCCCCTAAGATTAGCGTCATGATTGAGCATGTGCCAGACATGTTCCTGTTATTTTCATGAGGGCTTGTCATGTTAGTTCTATTCCCCGAAATCAAACCTTTTGCTACCCACAGACTCTCTGTGAGTGCCCTGCATGAGCTTTACGTTGAAGAGTCAGGCAACCCAGAGGGTATCCCCGCTTTGTTCGTGCACGGAGGCCCCGGTGGCGGTACTGATGCCTCAAGTCGTCGTTACTTTGATCCAGACACCTATCGCATCATTGTCTTTGATCAGCGCGGTGCTGGGCGCAGCACTCCCCATGCTGAGTTAGAGGACAATAATACGGATGCGCTGGTGGCTGACATCGAGGCCATCCGTGAGCTTTTGCAAATAGAAAAATGGGTATTGTTTGGCGGGTCCTGGGGCTCCACATTAAGTTTAGTCTATGCACAAACTTATCCAGCGCGCGTTCTTGGGTTAGTGTTGCGGGGCATCTTTCTGTGTCGCGATCAGGATCTGCAGTGGTTCTATCAGGATGGCGCTAGTCGAATTTTTCCAGACTATTGGGCAGATTATTTCAATCATATTCCTGAGGCTGAACGCTTTGATATGATCTCAGCCTATCATCGACGTTTGACTGGTGATAATGAGATCGCTCGTATGGCCGCTGCCAAAATTTGGTCGAATTGGGAAGGGAGTTGTTCCACTTTGCGTCCGAATACGCATGTCGTTGAAAAACTAAATGATCCGCACACAGCGTTGGCAATGGCGAGAATCGAAGCGCATTACTTTATGCATGCGGCATTCTTAGAAAAGAATCAAATCATCAATAACGCGAAACGTCTGCAAGGGATTCCGGGAATCATTGTTCATGGGCGTTATGACGTTGTGTGTCCCTTAGATAACGCAGTCGCTTTGCATCGAGCCTGGCCTGAGGCCGAGCTGCACATTATTCGCGATGCTGGGCATTCGGCATCGGAACCCGGCATTACTGACGCGCTGGTCCGCGCCACGGCTCAAATGTCTCGGTTATGTACACGAACGTCGTCCTCGTGATTGCATTATTACAGAGAGCCAACTGGGGGCAGGTGAGTATTGACGGAGAAGTGTGCGCGAAAATCAATAAAGGCTTAGTCGTATTAGTTGGCGTCGAGAGAGATGATAACGAAGCTAAAGCCGATAAGCTTTTACATAAAATACTCAATTACCGAGTTTTCTCTGACGAGGAAGGTCGAATGAATTTGTCGTTATTAGATATCGGTGCCGAGCTGTTGCTGGTATCGCAGTTTACCTTGGCGGCAACAACGGACAAGGGCTTGCGACCTGGGTTTTCCAGCGCCATGCTGCCTGCGCTAGCAGAGCCGTTGTATGACTACTTGCTTGCCCAAGCGCGACAATCGACGCTTAAGGTGGAGGCAGGGCGCTTTGGCGCTGATATGAAAGTGGCGCTAGAGAACGATGGTCCTGTGACCTTTTCGTTGCGAGTGTAAAACTTTACTCAGCGTCGTTCTCTTTCTCGGCTTCTTGTTCTTTTAACTTCTGTTTCTTCTTGATGAACCTTCCAAAAAAGATTCCTACTTCAAAAAGTAGCCACATAGGCAGTGCGAGCATTGACTGTGTGAATGGATCCGGTGGCGTTAACATCATGCCTACGATGAAACACCCTACGATCACATAGGGGCGTTTGGAGGTAAGGTCTTCGGGTTCTACTATGCCGGCCCAAATCATTAGAAACACAGCAATCGGAATTTCGAAAGCGATGCCGAAGGCAAAGAAGATGGCAAGCGCAAAGCTTAGAAAGCTATTGATGTCGGGCGTGACCATAATGCCTTCGGGCGCGACTGACACAAAAAAAGCAAAGACAAAGCCAAATAATACGTAGTAGGCAAACGCAATGCCCGCATAGAATAATAGTACGCTTGAAACGAAAAGAGGAATCGCTAAGCTTTTCTCGTTTTTATAAAGCCCTGGCGCAATAAAGGACCAAAGTTGATAGAGGATATAAGGCGCGGCTAGAAACAGCGATACATAGAAAGTAAGTTTAAACGGGGCGAAAAATGGCGATGTGGGGTCGATCGCAATCATGCCCATGTTTTCTGGAAGGACATCCATTAATGGCGTGGCTACAAATGTGTAGATGTCGTTCGAAAAATAAAACAAGGAAAGAAACAGAACAAGAATCGAAAGAACCGATTTTAATATGCGGTTGCGCAATTCGATAAGGTGATCGATTAGGGAGAGGTCTGCACCTATTTCTGAATTGTTGTTATCGCTCATGACCTACGCCCAGAATCTGTTTCGTCATCAAGCGAGCTAGTAGGGTGAAAGCCAGCGCCTTCCACTTTGATTGTGCCCGAAGGAGGGTTGTTATAAAAATCGACGGCAGGGCCTTCTTCTTTCTTCGTCTCGTCACTACTTTCGGCGTCGGCCTCTGGCTTATCTGTCTCGGATGAAGGCGAATCGTTGTCGGCATCTGGATCATCAAGGCTGGCCGGATCGTCGATCGATGCGGCAGGTGTTTCGCGAGGCTTCGCTGGTGGAGGCGTTTCGCTAGCAGTATCCGTAGGCTTAGGAGTATCGCTCAGGGATTCCTTTAACTGCTCTTCCTCGCTTTTCAGCGTTGCGTTAACGTCGTTGTTTACGTCGTCGATTTGTTTCTTGGTGTCCGCGACAAAAGTATCCGCTTTATCTTTCACTTTTTTCAAGTTTGAAAGAATGGATTCATTGTGGAGTTGTCGTTTGATTTCGTCGGCATTGATTTCACGCTCTATCTCAGATTTTACCTGAGTAAAGCTGCGTTTAGCGCGGCCTATCCATAGCGTTGCTGTTCTGATTGCGGCCGGAAGTCGTTCCGGTCCAATGACAATCAGCGCCACAACGCTGATCAGCATCAGCTCCATGAAACCAATATCAAACATTAGTGCTTTCCGGCATCAAGTGAATAAATAAGACAGGCGTTGGGATTGGCGCTAATAATAGACGCATCAATCTTTTGTGTCAGGCTTCTCAGAAGTCTCAGATTTCATAGCGCTAGCGTCGGCAGCGGGCTTAACGCTATCGTCATCTTCTGCGTCTTTGTCGTCTTTATCCGCATCGTCTTTCATGGCGTTTTTAAAGCCCTTCAAAGCGCCGCCAAGGTCACCGCCAATGTTGCGTAACTTCTTAGTGCCAAACAACATCACGACGATCACCAAGATGATGACCAATTGCCAAATTCCAATTCCACCGAAACCCATTACTGCCTCCAAATGACTTTGCTATCGATACCGATTTGGTAATCGATAGAGTCGTTACTCTTACTTTGTTTGTGTGCGGGATGCTTTCTCGGCTAAGCCGGAGATATCAAACCGTTTGCGCAACTCTTCCAAAACGTCTTCTGGCCCGAGGTCTAGATGGCTCAACATCACCATGCTATGAAACCAAAGGTCAGCTGTTTCTTTAATCAGCGATTCACGATCTTGTGTGCTAGCAACGTCTTTCGCCGCAATGATCGTCTCTGTCGCCTCTTCACCTACTTTCTCTAGTATCTTGTTTAGCCCTTTATGATGCAGGCTGGCAACGTAGGAGCTTGAAGCATCCGCATGTTTGCGTTGCTCTAGGATGCGTCCAAGTTCTATTAATATATCACTCATTTGTGGCTCGTAACTCGTTTGTAGTGACTTGTAAGCATTGAAACTTACTTATTTGGCGTAAATGTCCTTTGGATCCTTCAGTACAGGGTCAACGCTGATCCATTGGCCATCGACTAATTTCCGATAGAAGCAGCTTTCACGCCCTGTATGGCAAGCGATGCCACCAATCTGTTCGACCATAAAGCACACAGTATCGGCGTCACAGTCGAGGTAGATGCCATGGAGCTTCTGTATATGACCTGACTCTTCGCCTTTTCGCCAAAGTTTCGCTCGAGAGCGTGACCAGTAGACGGCGCGTCCTTCTGTTTGTGCTAGACCTAATGCTTCGTTGTTTAACCAAGCATGAGTGAGCACTCGACCACTAAGATAATCCTGAGTGATGACAGGGACTAGGCCGTCGTCATTCCATTTAATGGCGTCGAGCCAAGGTGTTTGCAAGTCTGTTTCTGCTGCTGATTTCATGCGCGCTAGTATGCTATGTCAGCGTCGAAAACACAAAAGGTAAACCGCACCACCGAAGCCTAATAAACTCCACCAAGGCACGGTATTTATAAATTCCTGAGTCGGCGCGAACAATCCGGCAACGCCTAGTCCTGCAAGGATGAGCGCGGCTATTGTGGAGCGTGAGCGCCTCTGATTGGTGCGTTGGTTTTCGTCATCGAGGCGTTTATGGAGTGCGCTATTGATCGCGCTCAGTTGTTGCGTTTGTGTAAGCGCATCGATCATCAAGGTTGGCAAATAAGGCAGCTGTTCAATCCAGTCGGGCACGTTCTCTTTCAGTGCATTGAACAAAGTTTTGGGCTGCATGCGTCGTCGATTCCAATCTTCGAGGAAGGGCAAGGCTGTCGTCCACAAGTCCAGCTCTGGATATAACTGCCGGCCGAGACCTTCTACATTCAACAATGTTTTTTGCAATAGCACTAGAGAGGGCTGTACTTCCATATTGAATCGGCCCGCTGTGTTGAACAATTGCACTAGCAAATAGCCGAAGGAGATGTCTTTCAATGGTTTTTCGAAGACGGGTTCGCAGACTGAGCGCATGGCAGATTCGAACTCATGGACTTTGGTGTCTTTGGGCACCCATCCGCATTCCACATGTAACTCGGCCACTTTGCGGTAATCGCGTTTGAAGATGGCTAGCAGGTTGCGTGCGAGGTATTGCTGATCATCTCGGCTTAGTGAGCCAATAATGGCGCAATCTATCGCGATATATTGAGGGTTCTCTGGGCTATGCAAGGCAACGAAAATATTGCCAGGGTGCATGTCGGCATGGAAGAAGCTGTGATTGAACACCTGGGTGAAGAAGATCTCGACGCCAGTCTCTGCCAGTTTTTTCAAATTCACATTGCGTGCTTGCAGCGCCGGGATGTCTGCCACTGGAGTGCCGTAAATACGCTCCATTACCAACATATTGCTTCGGCTCTGTTCCCAGTACACCTTGGGAACATATAGTGCTGGTGAGTTCTCAAAATTGCGACGTAGCTGAGTTGCATTTGCCCCCTCTGCTAAGAGGTTGAGCTCATCCATGATAATTCTTTCATAGTCTTCCACGACTTCTCGGGGATGCAGTCGTTTGCCATCGGGAACGAAGCGTTCGATGAGGGCGGCGATCCAATGCAATACCTGCATGTCTTCGCGAATAGTCTTCTCGATCCCTGGGCGTATTACTTTGACGACGACTTCTTCACCGGTGAGAAGGCGAGCGCTGTGCACTTGAGCGACAGAGGCCGAGGCGAGTGCTTGGGTGTCGAGCTCTTCAAACACCTGATCCCATGGACATTGCAGGGCTTCCTCTACGAGAGCCTGAATGCTAGGGGTCGTGAAGCCGGGCACCTTATCTTGTAGTGACTGCAGTTCATCGGCGAGAGCGACGGGTAGAAAATCACGCCGTGTCGACAGTAGTTGGCCAAACTTGATGTAGATAGGTCCCAGTTCTTCAAGGGCTAAACGAAGGCGAACTTCTGGCGGGAGTTGGCGGGCAGGGTGCCAGCGCCAAGGCAGGCTCCATAAGCGAAACAATGCGCCGGGTATGCCTTTTGGTTTCAATTCGGGAGAAACCTGATCCAGCCCATAGCGTGCTGCAGTGTTGACGAGTTTAAGGAGTCGGGGGATATGAGACACAGCTTCAGCCTTCAATTTGCCAAGGGGCTTTGCGAACGCAGACTATTGAGTATTTGTTGAAATATCAGGAGTTTACATTTGAGCGAACAAGGGCTGGCAAAGATAGCACTTAGAGTGAGTTACGACAAGGCTTCGGGCGGCACTTCGTCGTCGCTTTGGCAAAGAAGTTCCAGTTCAATCGCACGTAGTAATAAGCTCAGGCTTAAGGCGGGGATATCGTGTTCTGGGTAAGCCTGAGCAAGGGTGACGCAGATGTGTGCGAAATCCTCGCGATTTTGTATCGCCATCAGGAACGTTGCGAACTCGGGGCGAATCAATTGGAATTGCATCCGTTGATCTTTGCGAAGCACTAAATAGTTGGGAGCTTCGCTAGGCGCTGGAGTGAGTGCTTCGATACTGAAAGTGGTGTTTCCGGGCTCACCTTCATTGGCAATAAACTCCTGCATCTGACGCCAGTATTTTTCCAGATCAAATTGACTCTGAAACAATGCCCAATCTTGTTTGGGGTGCCAGCGCATGCTAGACCAATCTTCTTGAGGCAGCACTTGCAATGCGGCTAAGGTATAAGCGGGCTCGTCGGCCTTGTCGAACAAATAGGTGAGGTGGGACTCTAGCTGCACGATGTCGGCAGCGGCAGGCAATGCGCTGAATTGGGGGTGCGCTTTCAAGTAGGTGTGTAAGTGTTCGCCAACTCGGTGTATAGGGCCGTTCCTTGGCGGATAGGCGGCCATATAGCCTAGCCACAGCTGTGTATAAAGCGTAACGCCCAAGGTGTTGTAGAGCACGGGAAAGAGTGCGCTAGAGACATCAATGAGGCGTTGGTGAAACGCATTATTATAGATAGAGACTGCTTGGGCTTGGCCGATATGACTGTGCGGCGCCATTAATTCTGCGATTGAATCAGCCTCTTCGTTGAGGTCTTGAGGGTGATTAATCCATGCCCAAAACTGTGCTTGTTCCTCTTTCCAGTTCACTGTTTAGCGCCGCTGCTGTTGGGGGCAATGCCAAGGGCTTGTTCCTGTAGTTGTCGAGCCATTTGCAGCTCTTGAATAAGCTCTGGGAATTCGGGGATGTGATCGTCGCGCTCTAAAAGCGTGGCTACCGGTCCGAAGCGCTTGCAGGCGTGGACGTACAGTTTCCACACGTCGTCGCAGACTGGGTGGTCATGGGTGTCGATAATATGATTGCCGTTGTGGGTATGACCGGCTAAATGGAATTGTTTAATTGAGGGGGCATTTAAGGCATCGACAATCGCATAAGGGTCGAGCCCTAAATTAAAGGCGGACACATAGACATTATTGATGTCGAGTAATACTTCGCATCCCGTGCGGGCGACCAACTCATTGATGAAGTCAGCTTCGCTCATCGTGCTGGAGCGGAACCCGATATAAACCGAAGGGTTTTCGAGCACAATAGTGCGGCCGAGAAAGTCTTGTATTTGATTCACTTTGCTCGCGCAACGGGCGAGGCTGTCGGCATTGTATGAAATGGGGAGCAAGTCGTGGGATGTATAACCGTCCAGCCCAGTCCAGCATAGGTGGTCAGATACCCAGGCCGGTTCGATCTCATCGCTCAATTGTCGCAGTTGGCGCAAATAGTCCCAGTCGGGCTCTTCGTCTGTGCCAACGTTAAAGGAAAGGCCATGCAGAACTACGGGATAATGTTCACGGATTTTGCGAATGACGGCACGTGGTCGGCCACCGGGGGCAAGGTAGTTTTCCGTGATGAGTTCAAACCAGTCGACTTGTGTGGGCCGATGGGTCAATACGTAGTCATAATGAACGCTGCGCAGACCCAGGCCGTAGCCAAGCATTGTGTGCTCCCGCTTAAAGGGAGCTGATTAAGTTGCCGCCAAGCTTGCCGCACATCTGCTCAGAAATGCTCATGTCGCTTGAGGAGATCGCTACAAACCCGATGCCGTGGCAAGAGTTTTGGCCAGCACAGTTGTCGTTACCGTTGCCTTTGCAAGCGCTAAACGTGTTGCAGCTAAATAAGTCATTGCAGTAGGCCACTTGCACGCCGGCTGCCACAGGTGCCTGTGCAGGCAGAGATGCGGTAGCTGTTTGAGTGCCGCCTAGTTTGTCGCAGAAACTTTTGGAAATCATCGCGTGACCACTAGCAAAGCTCACGACGCCATTGGCATCTTCTAGCCCTTGGCACTCGCTTACTTTGACGGGCTCTGCGACATCTGCCGCTTGAGTTGCCGAAGACATTGCTACAGAGGCTACTAAAAGTGCCGCTGCAGAAGACGCGAGTTTCAAACCATCAGTCGTTTTCATCGTTGATTTCTCCTAATCATTTCCCGCCCTTTTGGGGCTCTGCGGGAGGTATGAGTTTGATTATCCTACTATGCCTGTTTATTACAAGGCTCTGTGACACTTTGCCACTGTTGCTCTATACAGTGCTTATATAGGCGATTAGACCTGTGCAATGCCTGCAACGTTACAGGTTTAGGCGGAAAATTCGTCTAAAGTCTTGTTTAAGCGCTGTGTTCTGGCATTTATACGATCCAGAGTGAGCTTGAGTTCATCCAAGCGTGTAGCAAAATGCGCAAACTCGACTTTATTGGGGAGAATCTGCGACTCTTCATGCAGATATTCTTCAATGTCTTCAAGAACGGCGTCTTTGGTCTGCGAGGCCCAGCGTTGAGACTTGCTGAAAAACTGCCCAAGCTGGTGGCTGGCAACGTCTCCAAAGATCACGGCAAAATGAGCTTCCCAGTCTATTTCAAGTTTCGATAGGATTCCGTGCAAGCCTTGTATCAAGTGGGTATCACCCATCAGTATGATATCTGGAGAGAAAAGGGCCTCTGTTTGCGAACTGCTCATCGCAATTTTGGCAAATGCGCTGGCGCTTGCACTGAGGCTGGCATCGGGTTCGCCTTCATACAGGCTTTGTAGAGCGATTCGCGAGTCTTCGACCAATAAATAGCACTCAAAATGTACGGGAGAGGTGCACTCGCAATGGATAACTTTGCCGCTATAACGCTGTAATTGCACAAGGGCGGCAGGGTCTTGCGCGAGAAGGGCGTTTATCAGGCCTTCGATAGGCGCACAAAGGCTGCTGCTGAGCATCGCGTTCATCGTAGGTGTCCTGCGCTCATTGCGCTTCTAATGGTTTGAAGCCCAAGTGGATAGCGCAGACTCCGCCCATCACATCATGGTATCGGCAATCGGTAAACCCAGCCTCCTCCATCATGGACTTAAGCGTCTCTTGGTCTGGATGCATACGAATCGATTCAACCAAATAGCGATAGCTGTCTGCGTCTCCGGTCACTAATTTACCTACTATCGGCCATAGCGCCGAATAACCGTCATAGGCTTTTCCGACTAAACCACTTTTAGGTTTAGAAAACTCTAGGACGATAGCGCGACCGCCAGGTTTTAATACCGATAGCATAGAGCGCAAAGCGGCATCTTTATCAGTCACATTACGTAGACCATAGGCAATGCATACGCAGTCAAACGTCCCGTCTACAAATGGCAATTGTTCCGCATTCACTTGGCTATACATCACGTTTTCTGTGATGCCTTTGTCGATAAGCCGATCGCGACCGACTTGCAACATTGAGGCGTTGATGTCGGCAAGCACCACTTGGCCGGTTTTACCAACCAGTGAGGAAAAGCGAATAGTGAAATCGCCCGTACCGCCGGCTAAATCCAAGACGCTTTGCCCTGCGCGCACACCGCTTAACTCTACGGCGTATCGCTTGACTAGTCGGTGGCTGCCCAGGGACATCAAATCGTTCATGACATCGTATTTGCCTGCAACGGAGTGGAATACCTGACCTACTCGTTTGGCTTTCTCCTGCACGGGCACTTGTTCATAGCCAAAGTGCGTCGTGTGAGGTTCAGAGTCATTATTCGTTTTGCGGTTGTCGGACATAGGCAGATCCTGCTTTCCCTATAAGGCTAGGGGGCAATTAATTGGGCTTTAATAGCGGCTGTATGTTAATCACTTGTACGGGCTCTGACAATGCGGCATCGAGGGCAATGGGGTCTCGGCTAGCGCCAGCGGCGACTAAATCGGCTAAATAGGATTGCCACCGGGCCTCTTGTTCTTGGCAAAGCAGGTATAAATAATCCCAGCTAAAAATACCGGAGTCATGGCCGTCGTCGAATGTTAGTTTAATGGCGTAATGGCCGACGGGCTCAACAGCCACTATGGCGACGTCGCGTTTTCCGGTTTGTAGTACGGCCTGCCCTTTGCCATGTCCCCTAACCTCTGCGGAAGGGGAGTAGACTCGCAGTAGTTCCGCGGGTAATTGATATTGCTCATCGTCGCCATATTGTAATTCCAATACGGCGGATCGACGGTGCAATTTTACTGCGCTAGGAGTGCTCATCGTGTTCCGTGTCCTGAACCGTTTTGGGGGCTAAAGAATGAATCGACTGAGGTCTTCATCGCGAGCGAGATCATTGAGTTGTTTCTCAACGTATTCGGCATCAATCACCAGTTCTTTGTTGTCCCCGACGCTGATGTCCGATGCGGTAAAAGAGACTTCCTCTAGAAGACGTTCCATCACTGTGTGTAGTCGTCTTGCCCCGATGTTCTCTGTGCGCTCATTCACTTGGAAGGCGATCTCTGCAATCTTGGCAATCCCATCTTGAGCAAAGCGAACGTTAAGTCCTTCTGTCGCCAATAGAGATTGATATTGCTCCGTAAGTGAATAACTAGGCTCTGACAGGATTCGTTCAAAATCATTGGCCGTCAGCGCTTCGAGTTCGACGCGGATGGGGAGTCGACCTTGCAGCTCCGGAATCAAGTCCGAAGGTTTTGAAAGGTGGAATGCTCCCGAGGCAATAAACAAAATGTGATCGGTTTTGACGCTGCCATATTTTGTCGTGATCGTAGAGCCTTCGATCAGTGGCAGTAAATCGCGCTGCACACCTTCTCGTGAAACACCGCTGCTGCCGCTGTCATTGCGAACGGTAACTTTGTCTATTTCATCAAGAAACACGATGCCCGTTTGTTCGGTGACTTCGATAGCACGTGTACGGATTTCATCTTCATTAACAAGCTTTGCCGCTTCCTCTTCTTTGAGAAGTTTGAATGCTTCTTTAACTGGAAGGCGTCGGGTCTTCTGTTTTGCGGTGTTCATATTAGAGAACATGCTTTTGAGTTGGCTCGTCATCTCTTCTAAGCCAGGGGGTGCCATAATCTCAACGCCCGCGGCATTTTCTGACAATTTTACTTCGATCTCTTTTTCGTCAAGATCGCCTTCACGCAACTTTTTACGGAAGATTTGCCGTGTACTACTATCGGTTTTCTCGGCAAGCTCTTCGCCTTCCATGCCACGAGCCGGAGGCAAGAGGGCATCGAGAATACGATCCTCTGCTGCGTTCTCTGCAAAGGGTTCTACTTTGCGGATTTGATCTTCTCTTAGCATTTTGACTGCAATGTCGACGAGGTCGCGAATGATGGAGTCAACGTCTCTGCCCACATAACCCACTTCTGTAAACTTGGTCGCTTCCACTTTGATAAAAGGAGCGTTAGCCAGTTTCGCTAAGCGACGGGCTATTTCTGTTTTGCCTACGCCAGTAGGTCCAATCATCAAAATGTTTTTGGGCGAGACTTCTTGGCGAATATTTTCGGGCAATTGCATGCGGCGCCAGCGGTTGCGCAAAGCGATGGCAACGGCGCGTTTGGCGGCACTCTGGCCGACAATGAATCTATCGAGTTCTGAGGCGATCTCTCGCGGGGTCATGCTGGTCATAGTGTCGTTCCTAATTGAGGCTGGGGCTGCGCTAAGTTAGGCAATGCGTTGCTCCAAGCAATAAGTTCGGTGCTCTGATGTGTAGGCGGCAGAGTCTTTAGAATTCTAGAGTTTCGATAGTGTGATTCTGATTGGTGAACACACAAATGTCGGCTGCGATGCCGAGGGAGTGCGACACAATGCTGTGCGCATCTAGCTCAGTGTGTCGATATAGCGCGCGAGCGGCAGAAAGTGCAAAAGAACCGCCAGAACCAATAGCCATTAGCGAATCCTCTGGCTCTATCACGTCACCGTTTCCGGTGATAATCAAAGAGGCTTCTTTGTCTGCTACTACGAGTAATGCTTCTAAGCGACGCAGTGCGCGATCTGTGCGCCAAAGTTTCGCTAGCTCTACGGCCGAGCGTACAAGTTTGCCGTGATGCTTTTCGAGCTGTTCTTCAAAGCGTTCAAAGAGCGTAAATGCATCGGCTGTGCCACCGGCAAATCCGGCGATCACTTGATCTTTATAAAGGCGTCGCACTTTGCGGGCGTTGCCCTTCATTACGGTATTGCCCTGAGAGACTTGTCCGTCACCACCGATAACGACTGTGTTGCCGCGTCGTACTGAGACGATGGTTGTGCCGCGATACTGTTCCAAACTGAAGCTCCTGCAGCACTGAGATAGTAAATGTGCTGATTAATCGGTGTGTTGATGGTTTCACCCTGATGCATTGGGATATGGGGAAAACACATTGGGATTTCAAGGTCATGAGCCTTTGCGAATGAACGCTTACTGGCTAAGACCTATGCGAATGCTGTCGATGCTCGCGTTGCGCAATAAGCGTTCTGCTTGTGTCACTTGGTCGCGAGTGTTGTAAGGGCCTGCTTGCACTAGGAATAAGGTTTTGCCTAATAAGGCTTCTTTTTTAATGCGGGCCTCTAAACCTAAGGCGGTTAATCTTGCGCTCTGTGCCTGGGCAGAGGTTTCTTGTTGGAATGCCCCAGCTTGGATCATGTAGCTGCCTTGGCTCTGCGACGAAGGTGTCGGAGCTGGGCTTGAGACCGCGACTGCGGTGTTCGGAGTGGTGGCGCTCGGTGCGCTGCTGCCAATAACTGGGGAGGGTGTAGCGGCTGAGGGCATGTTGTCCACAATGACTTCGTAATTAGGAAGTTCTTTATAAAACTCTAATTGCAGGCGAGTGGCAGCTTGTTCGAGCTCTTCGTTCTGGCGTTGCTGTGCAGCCAACATCTCAGCCGCATTGTCTGCGTCTGCCTGAGGGTCGATGTTTCCCACAGGTGGCAGAATGCCTGACAAATAGATCAAAAAAGAGGCGAAAAACCCTATGACAAGTCCGGTCAACACGCCAGTCATCAACATCCCTTTGTTGGGTTGTGGTGGTGGAGGTGGTGCCGGTTCTGAGCGCTTTTTGTTTCTTGTTTTGGCGAAATCGTGGGCCATGGTCTCTCTTTAATAATTTGAACTCATTTGTGGCGACGCTTGGCGTGGCCCTCAATTGGGCACTCATTATCCAGAAAATAGGGCGCTTCAACCAGTTAAATCATGTCCTGCGGATCGACATCTATAGACCATCGCACATTGCGTGCTTCTTTCAGCGTTTCTATCTCGGGGCAGAGCTGGCTAAGCAATTGTTGCAGCTTGGATCTCGCGCTCGCCTGCAATAGCAGTTGCGAGCGGAACTTGCCGTTGCGTCGCTCCATTGGTGCGGGGATGGGGCCCATTAAGACAATATCGGTATTTCCTTGTGCTTGCGCCAACCGGGTAGCCATTTGCTGCACGATTCGTAGGAAGGCCTCAGGCGCTTGGATATTAATGGCCTCGGCTCGCAGGAGTGCTAGGAAAGTGAAGGGGGGCATTTGAGCTGCGTGTCGCTCCTGTAGAAGGTGCCGTGCAAAATGCCCATAGTCTTCATTGACTAGGCTTTGGAGCGTTTCGTGATTGGCGTGACGAGTCTGAATAAGGACCTCGCCTGCTGTGCCTGCCCGGCCAGATCGGCCGGCCACTTGCATCAGCAGCTGTGCCGTATGTTCTTGCCCGCGAAAATCAGCGCTAAACAATCCTGCGTCGGCATCGAGAACGGCGACTAAAGTGACGCTAGGGAAGTGATGCCCTTTTGCCAACATCTGTGTGCCGATGAGGATGCAGGGTTTACCTTGGTTGACTTCGTTCAGTATTGCGTCGAGCTCGTTTTTTCGCCGAGTGGTGTCTCTGTCCACACGCAGAACGCGAGTGTCTGGGAAGCGCTGGGTTAGAAACGCTTCGCTGCGCTCCGTCCCGAGCCCTAGGGGATGCAGGTTTTTCGACTTACACAGTGGGCAAAAATAGTCGACAGGACGGCGAGTGTCGCAGTGGTGACAGCGCAAGTGTGGGGTGCTTTTGTGGAGCGTCATTCGCGCATCGCAGCGAGTGCATTCGGCGGTCCAGCCGCAATCACCGCATTGCAATGTTGGGGCAAAGCCGCGTCGATTGATGAACACGAGGACTTGTTGGCCGCGTTGCACGTGGGTTTGAATTTGCAGTAATAATGATTCTGAAAACCCTTCCTGAAGCACTTCGTGGGTGGTATCGATGAGCTTTAGAACGGGAGGCGCCGCATTGCCTGCGCGTTGGCGCAAATGTAAATGGGTATAGCGGCCACTCAGTGCGTTATGGAGGGATTCAAGGCTGGGCGTTGCCGAGCCTAATATAATGCTTATGTTCTCGCGTTGCGCGCGCACGATGGCCAAGTCGCGTGCCGAATAACGAAAGCCATCGCCTTGTTTAAACGAGCTGTCGTGCTCTTCATCCAGAATAATGAGTCCAGGTTTTGCCAGTGGCGTGAATAAGGCTGAGCGTGTCCCTATGACGATCTCAGCGATGCCCTCGCGTGCTTCCAGCCAAGCTTGCAGGCGTTCTGTGTCGGTCAGCCCTGAGTGCAATACGGCGATATGGCATTTGAAACGTTTTCGGAAGCGAGCGATGGTTTGTGGAGTAAGGCTTATCTCTGGCACAAGTACCAATGCCTGACGCGATTGCGCTAAGACGTGAGCGATAACCTGCAAGTAGACTTCTGTCTTGCCGCTGCCTGTGACGCCGTCTAGTAGGTGGCAAGTAAAGCTGTCTAGTGTGGCTTCGATGGCGTCCACGGCGTGGCTTTGTTCAGGGTTTAGCTCCAACGCATTTTGCGAGGCATGGGCCGCATCATGTGCGGAGCTCGCATTGACTTCCCGTTCTTGCATCACGATGAAACCATTGGCTTGCAATGCAATTAACGCGCTAGGGGATATGTCGAGGTCGCTCACCGCGGATTTGTCTAATGCTTCGTGTTCATTTAGAAACGCGACTATTTCTTTTTGTCTAGGCGCTCGTCGCAGGTCTTCATCCTGCAGGGCTTTGCCGGCTTCGCTCAATTGCCATACTTTGTTGCCTGGGCGCTTAGCGGGGCGACCTTGGCGAAGAAGAGTCGGGAGCATGGTTTGAAAAACATCGCCGGGGGGGTGTTGATAATACGCCGCGGCCCATAAAAAAAGCCCTAACAGGGAAGGCGGCAGTAGAGTCTCAGTATCGATAAGTTCTTGTGCCGCACGCAGACGTGACAGAGGCACCTCGGTGCTAGTTTCTATAGAAACTATTACAGCGATTAGTGCCCGTGGACCAAAAGGGACGCGAACGCGCATCCCAGGGGTCAACAGGGCTACGGACTCGTCACTGAGGTCTTTCGGTGGCAAGTAATCGAATAAGCGTCGCAATGGAGAAGGCACCGCTAATCTTAGAATCACCTTGGGAGGCGATTGGACAGTGCTCAGGTTTTGCTTTGGCATAAGAACGAAAATATCTTAATGTGAGTGGCGTGCGATCGAGGCTAGTTAGCGCAATCATGGTAAAGGGTATGGGAGGCAAGTGACAAGCAATCCAGCGCACGTCACTGTGCCAGTGCGTGGATTTTGGTTTATACTCGCCGCCACAGCGCAATCATGACGTTAATTGATGGAGTTTTAGCATGAGCAACCAAGAAGTCCCTGAAGAGCTTCTTCGGGTGCGAGCACAAATAGATAGAGTCGACACTGGCTTGGTGTTATTGCTTGCGAATCGCTTTGCTCTGACTCACCGCGTAGGTGAGCTTAAAGCGGAATTTGGCCTTGAAGCGCTTGATCCTGAGCGCGAGAGTCGTAAATTGGCAGCGATTAGAGCGGTATGTGCTGAGCATGACGTCAATCCAGAGCTTGTTGTTGAGATACTTGAGCGAGTGATGCGAGAAGTGGTGAAAAACCATAAACTTATAAAAGCTGGCCCGTCATACGATTAATACTGGGTGTTGGCACTTGATAATGCTGAGTGGCTCCCCCATTAATTGACGAATCGGCAATTTCTGCATGTCCTACTTGCGAATTTAGCGTTGTTTGGTAGAATGCGAGCCCGTTTCGCTGGCGGTGCAGGGCAAAGATATGCGGACCCGGTGTAGCGAACCCAGTGAAAACTTAAGATGAGGCAGGAAAATGAAACCCAATATTCACCCAAACTACGTAGAAATGACTGCAACTTGTAGTTGCGGCAATGTGCTGAAGACTCGCTCTACGCTAGGCAAAGATATTCTTTTGGACGTATGTTCAGATTGCCACCCTTTCTATACTGGCAAGCAGAAGATTCTTGACAGTGGTGGTCGTGTTGATCGCTTCAAGAAGCGTTTCGGTACGCGCTCAGTTTAATAAGCCAAGCGCTTATGCTGAAGAAAAAGGCGTTAGAGGAAGCTCTAACGCCTTTTTCTCGTGCCCGGAATTTCTAATTAGAAAATGGTTTCTATTGAAGGGGTATCGTCTGTGTTTTCAAGTATGTCAGGGCGCCGTGTAGTGGTTTCTGTCGGTGCGTTTTCCTGCATGAATAACTCAAACATAGTATTGGCTTGACCTGGCCGGGCTAGATTGCCAGTTTTCTTGTCGACTAGGCGATCCACAATGCCGTCTGGGCGATCGAGCATGCTTTCGGGCTTTCCGTCTAACACCGCTTTCATGTAATCAATCCAGATAGGAACAGGCACTGTAGCGCCCTGTTCGTTCTCACCCATGGGTTGCGGCTGGTCGAAACCAACAAAGACGCTAGTAGAGACGTCTCGGTTAAATCCAGAGAACCAGAGCTCAGCAGGGCCGTTTGTGGTGCCTGTCTTGCCCATAAGGTCTTTACGGTCCATCTCTCGATCAACTCGTCTGCCGCTACCCTCTTCGATCACTGAGCGCATCATGCTCGCCAAAATGTAGGTGACTCTTGGGTCTACAATTTGTGGTGCAGGCATTTCATCAAAGGCGAGGTCTTCACAGTTGTTTCCGCAGGCGATTGCGCGCACGGGGAGCGGGACTAAGCCGTCGATAGTTTTAATCTCTTTTATAAGGATAGGTTCAACCTTTTGCCCACCGTTAGCGATAGTGGCAAACGCGATTGCCATCTCTATGGGCTGCACATCTTGGCTGCCTAAAGCGATGGTGAGGTCGTTGCGAGGGAAGTTTTCCGTATGAAAGCCGAAACGTTTGGCGAACGGGAGCACCAGTTCAGACCCAAGTTGATCGTAAAGTCGCACGGCTGGAATATTGCGTGATGTGGCCAAGGCGTTGCGTAAGGTGACGGGCCCAATAAAGTTGTTCTCAAAGTTTCGTGGACGGTAATCACCACGAGCAAATGGGGCATCGTTAATCGTGTTGGCAGCGGTGTAGCCGTTCTCTAGCGCAGTGCCATACAGAAAAGGTTTGAACCCAGAGCCTGGGGGGCGAGGTGTGGTGGCTCTGTTCACTTGGCTTATGCCGAAGTCGTATCCGCCTGACAGGGCGAGAATTTCTCCGTCATGAGGCGAGACAGAGACAATAGCGCCTTGTAATTCTGGGATCTGTCCGAGCGCCCAAGTTTCGTCTCCTTCCTGTTTGATTCGTATAACGTCGCCAATTTTTACTATTTCACTAGCGCTTTGGGGGCGAGGCCAGGCGTTGCCCCGGTCAACGAAGGGGGCGGCCCAGCGAAGTCCATCCCAGTTGATGGTTAGGAAGTTGCCATCGCTTTGAACAACCTGGATGCTTTGATCATTAACGGCGCTGACGATGGCGGGGACCTGATTGCCGTAAATTGCCGAATCCTCAAGTGCCTCAAGGTAAAAGGGCAGGGGGTCTGTGTCGGCAGGAGTGTCGATATGCCCTTCGATGCCGCGATAACCGTGGCGTTTGTCGTAATAGCCCTCTAGTCCATTGGTGAGGGCGTTGCCTGCCGCTATTTGGTTCTCGCTAAGGATAGTCGTTGTGACCTCAAATCCTTTGCGGTAAATCTCATCGCCGTAGTCGCTGTAGAGCTCTTGTCGAACCATTTCGGCAACGTAGGGAGCGCTCACTTCTATGCGGCGGCTGTGGCGACGTGCGTCATCAGGCGTGTTGATAGCGGTTTGGAGTTCAGCGCGAGTGATCATGCCTTGTTCGAACATTTTGGTCAGAATCACATTGCGTCGAGTTTCCGCGCGACGAGGGTTCGCAATCGGGTTGCAAGGCGATGGGCAGGGCAGTACCGACGTGAGCATTGCGAAATGGTGTATCTCGAGCTCCCAAATTGGCTTGCCATAGTACGCATAAGCCGCGGCGTTGATGCCGTCAGCGCCTGATCCGAAATAAATAAGATTAAGGTAGAGAGTGATGATCTCTTCTTTGCTGAGTTCGCGTTGAATGCGCAGGGCAAAAGGGATCTCTTTTAGCTTGCGCTCATAAACATTGTCGTCATCGAAGGAAATATTGTTGGCGAGTTGCATGGTGATTGTACTGCCGCCGCCGAGATTGACGCCGCGGACAAATCCATAAAAACCACGCAGTAGCCCGCGAATATCTACGCCGGGGTGAGAGTAGAAGCGAGGGTCCTCGCTGGCAATTACGGCATTAAGCATCATAGGCGGGATAGATTCGTAGGGAATCGGATCTCGGCGGATGCCTATTTCGTCAATGAGCTTTTTGTCGGCAGTAAGGATTCGCAACGGAGTTTCTAGCTGAACGTAGCGATAGGACTCAGCGGAAGGCAGTTGTGGGGATAGGTATAAAAAGGCTGCCGCTGCCACCATGACAACGCCACTGGCGCAGAAGATTCCGAGCCAAAACACGAATCTGAATGTTTTCTTAAGACCTTTTTTCACTTAGGGGGTGCCACGCTTCTGTGCTATTGGGTTGTCGTATTATCCAGTATATGACCGTTGTTTATAGCGTTCTATTACGCAAAATACGACTTAAACTGTCCATAATGAAGGCATTATATACTCTCCATGTCGATTAATCTTGAGTGAAACCGTCGGGTTTAATTCTGACTTAACTTTCCCGTTATTCAGTTTTTGGGGGCTGACCTCCACTTAGTCTAATATTAATATACTCTATTTATAACAAATACTTAGCTTGATATTGGGGTTTTGACCTTGGCCGTTGCGGGGGACTGCTTGCTCATCGGCGGTAAATGCTGAAATTGTGAGCTGGTTCAATAAGTCACAAGGGTTCTTGATGGAGTTTGCAACATAAAGTTATTTATTGAATAGCTTGCATAATCTATTGAAAATTATATATAAATTTGCTTTGATGTAATGGTGTTGAGAGGCTGCCAATCATCCGGCTAATTTCAGCATATGAATCTATACTCCTAAACACGAAAGAAGCGCACAGATATTTCCCTAGCGCTTGTGTTGCTGGATGCCTCCCAATTAAAGGATTAATTAGGACCTAAATAGCGGTAATGACTGACGCTATGACGATTCTTGCCGATATTAAACTAGAGACCAAAACGCGGAACACTAAAGTGCTGGAATTTCTGAGTCGAAAATCAAAGACACTGCTCGGTGTGGACATTAGCTCCACAGCCGTGAAGCTGCTCGAACTCAGTTTGAACAATGGCAAATACAGGATCGAAAACTATGTGATTCGACCGTTGCCTGCTAATGCCGTAGTCGAGAAGAATATTAATGACATAGATGCGGTTGGCGAGTGTATTAGCCAAGCGGTGTCGATGCTCAAGCCGGGAACCAAAGAGGCCGCGGTTGCCGTTGCTGGTTCTGCCGTTATTACTAAGATTATCGAAATGAACACGGCGTTGACCGACTCGGAAATGGAGAACCAAATCATTGTGGAGGCGGATCAATACATCCCCTACCCATTAAGTGAAGTCGCCATCGATTTCGAGCGCCAAGAGTCCTTAGACCCAAATTCAGACTTTGTGGATGTGCTGCTTGCCGCCTGTCGCAAAGAGAACGTCGAGTCAAGAGTGGGCGCATTGGAGGCGGGCGGGCTAAAAGCTCAAGTCGTCGATATCGAAGCGTATGCGATGGAGCGTGCCTATGGCTTGCTACAAGATCAACTCTCCACAGTTGATCCGCAAACAGTCGCTATTCTGGATATAGGCGCCACTGTTACTACTTTGCATGTCCTTTCACATGGAAAGACTATTTATACGCGTGAACAATTATTTGGCGGCCGCCAGCTTGTAGAGGATGTTCAGCGCCGATTTGGAATGTCTGCTGTCGAAGCTGAGGCTGGAATTCGTCGCGGCACGCTACCTGATGAGTTTGAACAAGAGATTCTCGCGCCTTTTAAAGATGCTGCCGTTCAGCAAGTGAGTCGTTCTTTGCAATTCTTTTTCTCGTCCAGCCAATACAACGATGTTGATCAGATTGTATTGGCAGGGGGCGTTGCTGCAATTGAGGGTTTAAGCGAATTGGTGCGTGAACAGATCGCAACACCGACAGTGGTGGCCAATCCCTTTCTCAACTTGTCATTGGGCAGTAAAATTAATAAAACCTTGCTTACCAATGATGCGCCAGCCTTGATGATTGCCTGTGGCCTCGCGATGAGAGGCAAATACTAATGGCTCGTATTAATCTACTTCCTTGGCGCGAACAGCTTCGCGAAGAACGCAAGCGTGAATTTTTTGTATTGCTAATGGGCGTCGTAGTGATTGCCGCGGGCATAGTCTTTTTAATCGATAGAAATTTTCGCAATGATATACGGTATCAGCAAGCACGAAACGAATTCGTGCGCCGCGAAGTGCTAGTGCTCGATGCGCGTATAGCAGAGATAAATCAGCTGAAAGAGCAGAAAGAGCAAATCAATTCGCGAATGGAAGTGATTCAAGACTTACAAGGGTCGCGCCCTGGCATTGTGCGTATTTTTGACGAGCTTGTAAAAGCACTGCCGGCTGGAGTTTATTTTAATACTCTAGAGCGTACCGGCGAGCGCTTAGAAATAGAGGGCATTTCCGAGTCCAATAATAAAGTCTCCGATTTGATGCGCCGAATAGATGACTCTGAGTGGTTTGTGAACCCAGGTTTACAGCAGATATCGGCGGCTAGTGCCGATGCTAATTCAGATCAGCGTGCTGCCAATGCGTTTTCCTTGACGCTCTATTTACAAGAGCCAACGCGCGCGGAGGACGAGTGACATGTCACTAACGGACCTGCGTAAAGAGCTGAAAAGCTTCGATTGGAATAATCTTAGTGATATTGAGTCTATTGGTGTTTGGCCTGGAGTGGTCAAAATTATCATCGCTTTTGCATTGCTGGTTGTGTGCTTAGGGGCAGGATTTTGGTTCGATATTCGTAATTTGCAATCCGAATTTACGCGTTGGCAAGCAGAAGAGTCAACGCTTCGAATTGAGTTTGAACAGAAAGCGGTAATGGCTTCAAACTTAGAAGAGTACAAAGCGCAAACGGTGCAGATGGAAGAGGCGTTCTCTGAGCTCCTTCGGCAATTGCCTAGCCAAACCGAAGTGCCCGACTTGGTCGATGATATTACTGAGACGGGTCTGGGCAGTAGTCTTGCGTTCTCGCGTATAGAGTTGGATTCAGAACTGGCAAAAGAGTTTTACATTGAGCAGCCTATTCAGGTCGAAGTGCTTGGCAACTATCACGATTTTGGTACTTTCGTCAGTGGTGTGGCTAGCCTGCCGCGGATCGTAACATTGCATGATTTCTCGATTGTGCCGGTTAATAATCGTAGTTCATTACAAATGACCATTACGGCAAAAACTTATCGCTATCGAACGGAGGTGGAGCTTGATGCTGAAACCTCTGAGTAACGTGATTGGCTTGAGTGTTAAGCCCGTTTTTATACTTGTGCTTTGTGGCGTCTTGGTCGCCTGTTCGGATAGTCATGATATGAATGACTTGCAGCAATACATTGTTGAAGTTTCGTTGCGCGACGGAGGCCCTGTTGAGCCCATGCCGCAGTTTCTTCCTTATGAGGCATTTACTTATAGTGCCGCGTCTATGCGTAGTCCTTTTGATGTGCCAATTATGGCAGGAACGAATGTGGCCGAAACGCCAGTTACGCAAGTTCGACCAGATTTTGATCGTACACCACAAGCATTGGAAATTTTTGCTCTTAGCAATCTTAATATGGTGGGGATGATCACGCGTAGCAATGCCATCATCGCACTAGTGCAAGATGAGAACGGTAAGATCCATCGTGTAGGAGTAGGGACTTTCATGGGGCGCAATCACGGACGGGTCAACAGTGTGACGCAAAGTGCTATTGAGCTAATAGAGATTGTGCCCTCTGGTGATGGTGGTTGGGTAGAGCGTCCGCGAACCTTAACAATACAAGATTAAATTTGGCAGTTTACGCGCATTTGCGTTTGTTTATGAATAGAGTCAATTTGCAGCGCGCCACGAGCTGCCAATACAGGTGAGACGATGATGGTTACAGCAACGATGACTTCGAAGACCGGAAAATCCGCTAAGCGTGGGCTCTGGAAATGCTGTCTGCCGTTTCTGCTTTTCTTAGGCGTTTGGCAGTCGGCTATCGGGCAAGAAACCATTAATCTTAATAGTATTGGTTTTGCAAACTTGCCGGGCGACAGCATAGAGGTGCGGTTCGAATTTGATCAGCGTCCACCAGAGCCTAGCGGATTTGCACAAGTAGACCCTGCTCGTATTTCGATTGATTTAGACAACGTACAGAGCCTGTTAGGTGAGCGCCGTTTTGAGATTGATTCCAACAATGCCAATAGCCTAATGGTATTGGAGACGAGTGAGCGCACGAGACTCGTGTTTAACCTGTTGCACGCTGTGGATTATCAGACGAGCATCGAAGGCAATACGCTTATCGTGCAGCTCGGCAGTGACAATCGAAGTGCGTCTAGCGCACAGGCTACGCAACAAGCATCTCCCGCACCAAGCTCCGAGGCGCAAGGCCCGGCCCTTGTCGATGTTAATTTCAGACGGGGTAGTGAGCCAAACGAAGGTCAGATTGTCATTAGTTTAAGCGATGACAGTGCGCTTGGAAATGTTGAGCAGATAGGCAGCCGAGTCTATTTAGAGTTTAGCGGGACGACAGTTCCAGAACGCCTCAATCGCCGATTTGACGTGACCGATTTTTCTACACCAGTGAATACTATCGATGTTTACCCTCAACGGGGCAGTGCAACGATAGCCGTAGATCTAAACGGGCAGTATGAATACGTCGCTTATCAACAAGGGCGTCAATATACCATTAGCGTTACTCCTCCAGGGGTGACGAATGCGAGCGCCGATCCTGCGTCGGCTTTCTCCGGCAATCTCGTTTCGTTGAGCTTTCAGAATATCGATGTGCGCTCAGTGTTGCAGTTGCTCGCAGAGGAGAACGATTTAAATCTAGTGGCGAGCGATGCAATCTCAGGCAACATCACTTTACAGCTACAAGATGTTCCGTGGGATCAGGCGTTGAATCTAGTTCTGCAATCGCGCAATTTGGACAAGCGTCTCGTGGGCAATGTGCTGTATGTGGCGCCAGCTAACGAGATCGCGACGCAGGAGCAGCAAGCCTTAGATGCAAGCCGGCAGGCGCAAGCATTAGCACCTTTGCAGACTGAATACGTGCAGGTCAATTACGCGGATGCAGGCAATATCCTTCTGCTTTTAACGGGATCCTCGACAGGGTCTGCGTCAGGGGAGGCCGCCCCTGTTGCTGCCGATCCAGCGGCAGGAGCGAGCGCCGCCGGGAATGGGGCAAACGGAGTCCTCTCCAGTCGTGGAACTGCCACAGTCGACTCAAGAACCAATATCATCATCATTCGAGATGTGGCGGAGAAACTTGAGGAAGTGCGCGAACTTCTCAGTAAGTTAGATGTGCCAGTACGGCAGGTTCTAATCGAAGCACGGATTGTAAACGTGTCCACCGACTTTGGGCGCGACCTCGGTGTTCGTTGGGGTGGCGCTGGGCGTAATGATTCAAGTGATGGTTTCCGTTATGGCGGCAGCCAGGCCTCGACGTTGGAACAACAAAATAATCGAGTGGCACAAAACAGTGCGTTGCAGACTGCTTACGCGGCAGGTGAAGCCGCCAGAGTGCAGGCCCTGCAGGATGGGACAGATCCTAGTTTGATTGGCGCACTTGTGGCGCAAGCGATTGCGGCGATCCCTATCCCGTCTGGTAGCGTATCGTTTCCAGATGCCTTGGCGGTCGATTTGGGTGCCGAAAACGAGAGTGCTACTTCCTTCTCTGTTGGGTTTGCAGGCAGTAGTGGGCTTATCGAGCTGGAACTATCTGCTCTGGAGAGTAGTGGGAATGGCGAGGTGATCGCAAGACCTAAAGTGACAACACAAGATAAAGTCACGGCCACGATTGAATCGGGTGTGCGTATTCCTTATCAAGCACAAGCGGGCGGTACGGCTGGCGGTTCGACGACTGAATTCGTCGACGCGGTTTTATCTCTGGAAGTGACACCGCAAATAACCCCGGATGGTCGTATTATTATGCAGTTAGATATCCATCAAGACTCGGTTGCAGCGGGTACGGGGAATGTCCCTGCTATCAACACTAATGCGATTAATACGAGTGTGTTGGTTGAGAACGGAGACACTATTGTATTGGGCGGGGTCTTCCGTGAAGAGACCACTACCACGGAAAGCAAAACGCCGTTACTTGGCGATATCCCCTACGTTGGGCGCTTGTTCAAGCGTACCAATAACACTAACAGACGTACCGAATTGTTGATTTTTATCACTCCGAGAATCATTGCAGAGCTCAACACACGCTAAACCTTGATCTTCTTGCGTGTTTCGGCCGTGATTTTGCACGCCGTGCAAGGTTACAATGTCGCTCTTTTAATTGCCCTTGTACTCGTCGATTGCCGGCCAGCGCAGTGATGGCAGGGAAATGATCGACATGCATGAGCCAAACAATGTATTTTTAGTAGGTCCTATGGGAGTGGGTAAAAGCACCATAGGGCGGCTATTGGCAAGTCAGCTCAACATGCCCTTTTATGATTCAGACCGAGAAATTGAGTTTGTCACTGGCGCCGATATCCCATGGATATTCGACATCGAAGGGGAGAAAGGGTTTCGCATTCGCGAAGCGCGCATGATTGATATCCTAACCCAACGTCAAAACATTATTCTGGCCACTGGCGGTGGCGCGATACTGAGCCCGGAGTCCCGCGAATTCTTGCATTCACGAGGTACTGTGGTGTATTTGCGCGCCTCGGTTAACCAGCAACTCGAGCGAACCGGCAAAGACAAGAATCGTCCTCTGCTTCAGATCGAGAATCCCTTAGTTAAAATCAAAGAACTGTTTAAAATCCGCGAACCTCTTTATCGCGAAACAGCGCATTTGATTATTGACACCAGTCGTCGAAGCCCGCGCTCTGTGAGTCAAGAAATTGTCCGACAATTGAGCGAGTTTCAAGGATGTTCCCCTCTAGAAACTCCTCACTCGGAGACGGACCTCTCAGGGTCTGATTGAGAATAAGTTAGTCATAGCAAGGCGCCATGAGGCTGCCATTGTCACGAAATAGGTATTGTAGATGATCAGTTTGGAGCTAGACCTCGGGGAGCGTTCGTATCCCATTTTCATTGGCACAGGATTGTTAGGCCGTGCGGAGTTATTGCGCCCCTATATTAAAGGCCAGCGTGTACTGATCGTGACAAACGAGATCGTGGCGCCGCTGTATTTAGAGCTGCTGAAAAAAGGCCTGAGTGACGTGGAATGTGATGTCATTGTGCTGCCTGATGGCGAACATACAAAAACGCTAGAAACATTGTCTTTAATCTATGATCAATTAATGGAGCAAAGGCACGAGCGCAGTACAACTTTGATTGCCTTGGGGGGCGGCGTGGTGGGTGACATCACCGGTTTTGCCGCGGCCACCTATCTGCGCGGCGTAAACTTTATCCAGATCCCAACGACGCTGTTGTCTCAAGTGGATTCATCCGTTGGCGGAAAAACAGGCGTTAACCACCCTCTGGGCAAAAACATGATAGGCGCATTTTATCAGCCTCAGTGCGTATTGGCTGATACGGATGTGCTTGCCAGTTTGCCTAAGCGTGAATTACAGGCGGGTTTGGCGGAAGTGATCAAATATGGACTTATCGACAATTTGCAATTTTTTGAGTGGTTAGAAGAGCACATCGAAACTTTGTTAGAAGGCGATAAAGACTTGCTAGCAGAAGCGGTGCGAGTAAGCTGTACCGATAAAGCGCGAATCGTGGCTGCTGATGAAAAAGAAGGCGGCGTACGCGCCTTACTGAACCTCGGGCATACTTTTGGACATGCCATAGAGAACGGTATGGGTTATGGGGTTTGGTTGCACGGCGAGGCGGTGGCCACAGGCATGGTGATGGCGGCTGATTTGTCCGCGCGATTGCAATATATCAGCTGGGAGGAAGCGGCTCGAGCAAAAGCATTAATCGTTCGCGCTGGGTTGCCCGTAGTCCCTCCTGAGGGTTTGAGTGTCGAAGATTTCCTCAAATTGATGTCCTTTGATAAAAAGGTGCAAGGCGGTAAAGTACGGTTTGTGTTGATGCGTGAATTCGGCCACACAGTCCTAGAGAGTGATTTTGATACCCGTTTGCTTGAGCAGACATTGGAGGCGAAAGAACATTTGTGTCAACGTTAAATGAGACATTATCGGAACTGGGCTTGTCAGCGAATCCTTTTGCAAAAGAGACGCCGCTAGAGAGCCTTTTTCCCGGCGGCATGCGACGTGCTAGTCTCGACCAGCTGCAGCTATTGGCCCGAGAAAGTGGCGATATCATCGCCCTAATTGGGGCTGATGGTAGTGGCAAAACGACGTTGGCGGATTTTTACGCGCGCCGTACTGAGCGTGATCAGATAGTGGCGCGTACTCGTGCCAGTATGCTGACAAGCCCTTCGCAGCTTCTGCAAGAGATGTTCAAGGCCTTCGTGCTGGACTTCCCGCCCCAAGCCAGCATGAGTGAGCTTAAAGCGGTGTTGGTGAAGTACTTTCAAGCGGTTCAAGATAAATCGCGCAGCATTGTTTACATTGTGGATGACGCTCACGAACTTGGAGATGATGCGTTTAATCTGCTCACCAAGCTCGCATTGGTAGACAATCCAGGCAATACCTTTCACTTGATCCTTGTTGGACAAGAGGCCTTGTTGGAGATGTTGGATTACACGTGCCCACAAAAAAATGGGCAGAATCAATTCACATCGGTACGTTTGCCTGAGTTTAACTTGGACGAAACACGAAACTATCTTCGTTACAGGCTTAACGCGGTAGGCTTTAACGAGCAAGATCCGGCCAGAGCGTTGTTGTTCAATAATCGACAAGTTGAGAAAATCCAAAAGCTCTCGAATGGTGTCCCAGGTCAGATCAATAATGTGGCGAGTGACATGCTTCTATCTCGTGGCAAATCGGTGGCAGCGTTACTAGAGCCTTTGCGTCAGCTTAACGTGCCTCCGAAGTATGCTTATGCGGCTGGGGCGTTATTGGCCATTTTGTTGCTAGCGTTCTTTGTAGGCGGCGCAGACCCAGAGGTCGAAACCGCGCAGCGTCAAATCGTGGTTCCGGTGCCTGTGCGTAATGTGGCGGTACAAGACGTGCCCGCGGAGCAAAGTGCGGCCTCTCCTTTCGCCGATTCAACAGTGGAGCCAGCGCCAACACCAAACTTGTCGCCAGTGTCTGAGCCCCAAACGGTATCTGTTCCCAACCCTATTGCTAGTGCGCCAACGCCAGTATCGGCACCAATACAGGAGCCAACTCCTGAGCCTGCAGAGCCAGCTCTAGCCAGACCGCAGACTGTTGCCGCTGCAGGTAGTGCACCGCGCGCGCCTGAGCCACAACCGGCTCCGCGCACTACGCCGGCACCGCAAGCTACTGTAGCTGCCGCAGCGGTGAGTGCAGGGCAAGCTCAACTGATCTTAGCGTTGCCAGATAATCAATTCACAGTGCAATTGCTAGGGGCCGCGTCGCGCACGAACGTCGAAGCCTTTGTGCAGCGCAATCCATCGACCCCTTTGTATTGGTTTGAGACAGAAAACCAAGGCCGTCCATGGTATGTCGTGATTCACGGTAGCTACGCAAGTCGCGCCGCTGCGCAGACAGCTGCCGATGCTCTCGATGGCGAATTAGGGGCATTGCAGCCGTGGATTCGAAGCTTGGGCGCGGTTCATCGCGACATAGAAGCAAGTAACTAAGGCCTGATAGTTTGTTCTGCTGCAAGTGCCTGTGTAGAATGTCCCGCCATTTGATCCATCATCCTATGCCTTGTTGTAAGTCAAAGCGGTGATGTAATAACGGATCCATTATCGCTCTAAAGTATGAGGAGTTTGTGTTGACTGCATTGAAGAACGACCGATTTTTGCGAGCCCTAGCGGGCGAGAAAGTGGACATGACTCCTGTATGGATGATGCGTCAAGCTGGGCGCTATCTGCCAGAGTATCGAGCAACCCGCAAACAGGCTGGTGACTTCATGAGCCTTTGCCGCAACTCTGAGCTTGCGTGTGAAGTGACTATGCAGCCACTGCGTCGCTATGCGATGGATGCTGCTATTTTGTTCTCCGATATTCTCACTATCCCTGATGCCATGGGACAGGGCCTGTATTTCAGTGAGGGCGAAGGCCCGCGCTTTCGTAAAGTGGTGCGCAGTGAAAAAGATGTGGACCAGCTGCCGGAGTTGAACACAGCCAAAGATCTGTCCTATGTGACAGATGCTGTGTCAGTGATACGCCGCGAGCTTAATGGCTCTGTGCCATTGATTGGGTTCTCCGGGAGTCCTTGGACTTTGGCGACCTATATGATCGAGGGCAGTGGCAGCAAAGACTTCCGCAATGCCAAAGCCTTCATGTTTAACCATCCTGAAGCCATGCATTTGTTGCTTGAAAAGCTCACTCGCGCAGTGATTGATTATCTAAATGCGCAAATTGCTGCAGGCGCACAGGTAGTGCAAATATTCGATACTTGGGGCGGCGTACTTTCCACTCATGCCTACCGAGAGTTCTCCTTGGCCTATATGCAAAAAATCGTAGCAGGTTTAACCAAAGAAGCTGATGGTCGGAAAGTGCCTGTTATTCTCTTTACGAAGAACGGTGGACTTTGGCTAGAGGATATTGCGGCCTCTGGATGCGATAGCGTCGGTTTGGATTGGACGATCGATATTGGTAAAGCTCGCGCCCGTATTGGTGACAAAGTTTCGTTGCAAGGCAATATGGACCCTACGATTCTATACGCCTCTGGCAAAAGCATCCGCGCAGAAGTCGATCGCATATTGCGCGATTATGGCCAAGGTCCTGGACACGTGTTCAACCTTGGGCATGGGATTACTCCAGATGTTGATCCGGCTAACGTCTCTGTGTTTGTTGAGTCGGTGCATGAGCTTTCACAGCAATATCATCAAAGCTAAATTGACGGATATCTCGGCGCTCGATGGTCAGCCATTGGCGTATATAGGCATCGGTTCAAATTTGGGCTTCGATACGACAAACCCGCAACAGACCCTCGAACAAGCATTTGAGGCGCTCAAATTGTTGAGCGCCTCTCCAATTGGGGTGTCGTCACTGTGGGAGTCGCAACCTATTGATTGTCCTCCTGATTCTCCCTCGTTTATCAATGCAGTAGCGGTATTGGCCCCGCGAACCTCCGACCCCCTTGTTTTGTTGAGGGAGCTGCAGCGAATCGAGCTGGAGTTTGGGCGTCTTCGTACAGGTCAGCGCAATGCGCCTCGAACCTTGGATCTTGACCTGTTGAGCTATAGTGAAACGGTGCACAGTGACGAGGTTCTGACATTGCCTCACCCTCGATTACATCAGCGAGCATTTGTCGTTTTTCCGCTTCTTGAGATATCGCCAAATTATTGTGTACCCGGGACATCGATTCGCTTGAGTGAACTGGCACACAGCTTGGCAGAACAAGGGGTCAGAAAAGTAGGAAATAATGCTTAGCCATCTGTAAGTTTCCAATTCGCTGTGTATACTAAGCAATCCTGTATAGCGCCAAAAGAGTGCAGCCTAGGTGTTTCTGGCCAAAAACCAGTAACTATGGCCAAAATGGCAGGGAAATGACTGATTCAAGGGGCAACTGTGCGTCAATCACATCGTGGCAAAAGCTTATTACTAGCGGCGTTATGCGCTGCAATGTTTGCTGTGCCTGCCTCTGCCCAAGAATCCACCCAATTTGATGACGAAAAACTCTCTTTCTTCGATAGAGCAGTTGCCTATTTCAACTTCGGCGATAAAGCGGTTCAAGCACCATTTAGCGGTGTCACTCAGAACGATGTGAATCTTGGTTCGGGGTTTGCGCCTTCTAAAGGTTTGAGCCTGCACGCGGATGCCTGGCAGGTTGGTGCGGACACTCCTTTCGTCGCAGCGACTTCAGTCCCAGAGCTCTCCTTATTAGCCGGCGCGCAAGATGTTACGACCAACTTGTTTATCGATGACTCAAACTTATACGCGGGCTTGTTGGAAGCACCCTCAGTAAAGGCAACGGTTAATCCTGGCGAACTCGCAAAGGGGGTAGACCTTAGCGCCTCTTATGTTTGGGAGTCTCCAAAATTCGGGCAATTCATAGTCAGCACAAAAGCGACCTATTTATACGACACCGCTAAAACGGGCAATTTGCTCGATAGCGCTTTGCCGCCAATTACAGACGCCACGTTGCTGCCAAAAGGCTCAGAGCTGCAAAGTAGCTTGATGCTGACTTGGCAGGTTGGGCAGCATACAGCGAGCGCGGTTACCCATTACTTTGATTCGTTTGAAGAAATTGGCAAATTGAATTTAGAGCAGCTCAACGAGCTTGTCGGAAACCTGACTACACTAGACCTTCAGTACGGTTACAATTTAAAAACCGGCAAGCAAGGGCAAGCGGTGTTCTCTGTAGGGGTGCGCAATTTATTTGACGCCCGTCCTGATCAATTGCTTCCAGTTCCGGCCGCCACTATTGAACCGCAAGGTCGAGTAGCTTATGGCTCTATTAAGTATCAGTTCTAGGCGCTTCGCTTACCCTTGCTAGACAAATCACTCCTACCTTTTTGACTCCGTTGTTTTTCAATAACTGTGCAATGGCATTGACTGTCGATTTCGTTGTGACGACATCGTCGACTATAGCAATGTGTTGCCACCGCTCGTTAGGCTGTGCAATGACAAAGGCGTCTCTTAAGTTGGTGGCGCGCTCAGAAGCGCTTAAGCCTCGTTGAGTCGACGTCGCCCGTTGACGTTGGCAGTATTGGCGTAATACGGGGATCCCCCCTAGGGGTTTGGACAGTACTTTCGCCATGACAATACTTTGATTGAATCCTCGATGACGAATTCTGTGCGCGTGCAGAGGGACCGGAAGCAAGGCCTCTGGTGGGTCCTGAAGCATTGCAAAACCCTTTTCCCGAAGTAACGCTAAGCTCAGCGCCCGACCTGAGCAGAGCTTCGCGTTAAATTTGAATCGAGTAATGAGTTCTTGCAGCGGGTATTCATAGCGCCCGAGGGCAAAGCAATAATCGAAAAAAGGGGGCTCAAGAAGGCATTGCTCGCAATAGGTATGATTGGGAGCGTCTAGGCCGAGCTCAAGCGCACAACGGCGGCAAGGGTTGTCGAGGTAGGGTAGTTCGAGTAGGCATGCATTGCACAGCGCTGAGTGCGGATCTGTGGAGTAGCCACAAAGAAGGCAGCTGCCGCTAGCGTGGTTGCGGAACATTGTTAAGTCTTTCGTAATTTTGCAAAACGGCGCGAATAAGAAGCCAATAACCAGATTTCTTGAGTATAGTAGTAAAAGCTAATGTGAGCGCAATGTCGGCTCATCCACGTTCTATAGGCATTCGATTTTTTGAATGCAGTACACCATTGTCGGGGGATATTTATGGCCGCTTATCGAGCACCTTTACAGGATATGCAATTCATTCTTCATGAGGTGCAGGATGCACAGACCTTGCTGGCCTCTATGCAAGGGACCGAAGAAATTAATCGGGAGCTTATGGATGCTGTGCTAGAGAGTGCAGCCAAGATTTCCGAGGAAATGCTGGCGCCAATCAATCGTAATGGGGATGAAGAAGGGTGTCGTTTAGAGAATGGCAAAGTGTTTACGCCCAAAGGATTTACAGAAGCCTATAAGGCATTTGCTCAAGGGGGTTGGGTCGGGCTTTCTGGTGATGCCGAGTACGGTGGTCAAGGGATGCCAAAGGTGCTCGCGGTTTTATTTGAAGAGATGGTGATGGCTTCGAACTCATCATTTGCGCTGTACCCAATTTTAAGTGCAGGTGCGAGCCTTGCGCTTGCTCGACACGCGAGTGAGGAGATGAAAAAAGCATACCTTCCTAAGCTTTATAGTGGGCAGTGGGCAGGCACTATGTGTTTAACCGAACCTCATGCAGGGACAGATCTTGGGATTATTAAAACCCGTGCAATCCCTCAGAGCGATGGCAGTTATGAGGTCACGGGCACGAAAATCTTTATCACGGGAGGCGATCACGACTTGTGTGAAAACATTATTCATTTAGTGTTGGCAAAACTGCCTGATTCGCCTTCAGGCCCTAAGGGCATATCACTGTTCGTGGTGCCACGACAGCTGGATGATGATAGCGGGCAAGCGAGCATTGATAATCAAGTGACTTGCGGCGCTATTGAACACAAGATGGGCATTAAAGGGTCCGCCACTTGTGTGATGAACTTTGATGGCGCGAAGGGCTTTCTTGTTGGCGAGGCCAATAAAGGCCTACAGTATATGTTTACGATGATGAACTATGAGCGTCTCTCAATTGGCCTTCAAGGGCTTGGCCTTGCCAATAGCTCCTATCAAGTGGCGGCGGACTACGCACGTGATCGTGTTCAGGGCCGCGCGGCAGAGGGTGCGCTTAACAAAGACGCCGTCGCCGATCCGATCATCGTTCATGCCGATGTTAGGCGGATGTTGCTCACTGTGCGAGCTGATGTGGAGGCCGGACGTGCCTTGGCTGTGTTTGCTGCTAGTCAATTAGATACGGCTCATTTCCATGGTGATGCCCAAGTGCGAGAGCGTGCGGCGAAGCTGGTTGCTTTTCTTACGCCGGTCGCCAAGGCGTCTTTTTCTGACCGAGGGTTTGAGGGCTGTGTATTAGCGCAGCAGGTATTGGGCGGACATGGTTATGTGCGGGAATGGGGGCTAGAGCAAAACGTGCGCGATGCGCGCATTGCACAAATCTATGAAGGTACCAATGGTATTCAAGCGCTAGACCTTGCTGGGCGGAAAATGGTGCGAGATCGTGATGGCCTGTTAGAGTGTCTGACATTGGAGATCGAAGAATATATTGGCGCGCGGCAAGAGAATTCAGCGCTTGCACCATTCATTGAGGCCTTGGAGTCGGCAATGAAAACACTGAAAGACGTTAGTGCGTGGATGAAAGAGGCAGCAGCAACTGATGCGAACGAGGTTGGCGCGGCATCGGTGCCTTATTTACGCTTAGTAAGCTTGGTGCTCTATACGTTTATGTGGGCACGCATGGTTGAGGCCGCTCAGAAAGGATTGGCATCGAATGCCGGTGACGACAGTTTCTACGATGCCAAACTGAAAACCGCGCATTTTTTCTTGCAGCGACGATTGCCAGAGTTGTACGCATTGGAATTGGAGATAAAAGGCGGTAGTGAAGTGTTGATGGCTTTAGGCGCAGAGCAGTTTTAGTCTGCGCCTTTCCTCTTGCTTAGATGGACCACTCGAATGCTTCTGCGATCATCGACTCGTAGACATCTAGAGGTTCATCTTTTTCGCCAACAATGATTAAGTTGCCTTCCCCAAAAGGAATGATCTTGCCTGTGAAGCGAGAGTCATTTACATCGAGAGTGGTGCTCACAGGTGAGTTGTGTACGACCATGACAGAGATCGATCCTTTGGTGCCGTCTAGTACGATATGGGCACCGCGTCCGCTACGAGCGATATTGCAGCCATTCGCGAACTTGATATGCATTTGCTTGATCAGCTCATTTTCACGCAGGTGACCGCCAGCTTCGCGTTCTAGCACGCTATTGATATGCGATAAGCTTACGTCGTCGCGTGTTAGATCATATCGAGCCACTTCACTTCTTACGTGACCAATGACATCGTCGTGAAATTGTATGTCTGCGGCGTTAGGGCGCGCACTGAACAAGCCTGGAGAAAGTGCGAGGCCAAACGCAACGACAAGGCTGGCGGCGATGGCAAAGTAGCGTTTTGCACCCGTGTGCCTTGGTGTGATGCTGGCCACATTGGAATCAACCGCCTTAAGTTTGGCTGCCAAACCTTCAGGGATTGCGATTGAGTTAGCCGCCGCAAGCACGCGAGAGTCGAGCGCTTGGAGTTGCTGCAATAAGCGTAAACGCTCAGGAGTCGCTTTCGCCGCAGCGAGGAATTCTGGCGTTTGATCGTTCGGGGCAGCGTAGGCGCGTTTTCTAAATTCTAAGTCATCCATTGATGTTGGACTCTTTTAAGGGCGTTTGCCCTTTTGCTGTGGATATTAATTGGGTTGGCTGCATGCAGCGCCCTATTCATATTGTGGTTCGTCGAGTGCTTTGTCTGGCTCACCGTCAGGAAAGAAGACGTGCTTTAACTTTCCTCTCGCTCTAAAAAGACGAGTCATAACGGTGTTGTTGTTCAGATTTAAGATTTCGGCGATTTCCTTTCCACTAAACCCTCCAATGACCTGCAAGAGGAGGGGTTCTCTATAATCCTTGTCCAAAGATTCAATGGCGTCATGCAGGAGCTTGCGATCCATGCGTTGATCAGGCTCATTATCAAAGGAATCCGCAATAGTTTGGTCTTCAATGTCGACAATATCGGGGCGATAACGCTCATAAAGGCGCGCGTTTTCGCGACGTAAAATCGTAAATAACCAAGCTTTTGCGGCTTTATCATTCTGTAGGCTGTCTAAAGACCGCCAAGCGCGCAAAAAAGTTTCCTGTACTAGGTCTTCTGCTAAAGCGCCGTTTTTACAGAGCCAATAAGCATAGCGATATACGTCCTGGTATAAGGCATCTACCATTATCTGATAGCGTTTCCGCTTTGCTATATCGTCCAAGACCGGTGTTTCGCTCATTTCGTTTCGTTGAACCAAATTACATTGCTGATGGATGTTGAATTGGCAAAGACCGGGCAGCAATAACCCCGCTGAAACTCTGCGTTAATAGTGCCGAGTTTGACGAATAACGTCTTGAGCGGCAAGTCATTTGGGGTTTAGTGTATTTGTGGCAAGGTATTTCGCAGTTCGGGCTGCTACCGAGCAGGATAGTTTTGGCCGTAGGGCGGGCACAAGGCTATAATCCGCATCCCGAGAGATTAGTAGGGTAGGACAATGATGAGAGTGGCGATTGCCGGCGCGGCCGGAAGAATGGGTAGGACATTGATCGAGGCTGTGGCGGCAAGTGACGCGAACTTGGAAGTTGCCGTTGGCACTGTGTTGGCAGACGACCCCGCGTTAGGGGTGGATCTCGGTCTGTTGGCAGGCATTTCTGCATTGAGCATCCCTTCGGTGTCGACGCTAGAGGCCGTGACAGAGCAGTTTGATGTATTGATAGACTTTACATCTTGCGCCGCCACCTTGGCGCATCTCGAGTTCTGCGTTGCACATAATAAAGCGATAGTGATTGGTACTACTGGCTTCAGTGACGAAGAGAAGCTTGCCATTGCCGCGGCAGCCAAGAAGATTCCAGTGGTATTCGCACCCAATATGAGTGTTGGCGTTAATCTGTGTTTGAAGTTGCTCGATATGGCGGCAAGAGTGCTGGCAGAAGATGACATGGACATTGAAATTATTGAGGCGCATCACCGCTATAAAAAAGATGCGCCATCGGGCACTGCGTTACGGATGGGTGAAGTGGTCGCCGATGCATTAGGGAGAGACCTGAAAGAGGTCGCCGTGTATGGGCGTGAGGGCATGGGTGAGGAGCGCGCTCGCAATACGATTGGCTTTGCCACTGTCCGTGCGGGAGATATCGTCGGTGACCACACTGTTATATTCGCGGGCTTGGGCGAGCGTATAGAGATCACCCATAAAGCCAGTAGTCGTATGACTTTCGCTAAGGGCGCCGTTCGCGCTGCCGCGTGGCTAGAGGCGCGCCCGGCTGGCTTATATTCCATCGATGATGTTTTGTTTGGTGCAAAAACTGCGTAGACACGATAAGCCCCATTCGCGTATAATACGGCCTCAGTATGTTTATATCTGAGCACATAACGGGATTCACAAAAAGGCGGAATGAAGCGGTCGTTTCATTCCGCTTTTTTTCACCCGGATTTTGCGTTTTATCGGGAGAATGCATTGATTAATCCAGCTGTACTGGCATTGGAAGATGGCAGTATATTCCGTGGCAGGGCGATCGGAGCCCATGGCGTTACTAGTGGTGAGGTGGTCTTTAATACCTCAATGACAGGCTATCAGGAAATTCTGACAGACCCGTCATACGCTCGCCAAATTGTCACTTTGACTTATCCTCATATCGGTAATACCGGTACTAACTCCGAAGATAACGAATCTGAAAATGTCTGGGCCTCTGGTCTAGTGATTCGTGATCTCCCGCTAGTGGCAAGTAACTGGCGTAACGAACAAACTCTCGATGAATTCCTGAAAGCACGTAACGTTGTCGCGATAGCGGAGATTGACACGCGTCGTCTGACTCGACTGTTGCGTGACAAGGGGCCTTTGAATGGGTGTCTGTTGTCGGGTGACGCTTTGGCGAAACATGGCGAGGCGCATGCCTTAGAGCAGGCCCGTCAATTCCCTGGTTTGAAAGGAATGGATCTTGCGAAAGAAGTGAGCGCCAAGGCTTCTTACGTCTGGACCGAAGGACTCTGGGAGTTAGGCAAAGGGCATAGCGTGGCACCACTCGATAAGCCTTTTCATGTTGTGGCTTATGACTTTGGGGCAAAGCAGAACATTCTTCGAATGATTGCGAGCCGCAACTGCAAGGTGACAGTAGTGCCTGCACAAACTTCTGCGGAAGACGTGCTCGCTTTGCAACCTGATGGCGTGTTTCTTTCCAACGGACCCGGTGATCCGGAGCCTTGTGATTACGCAATCGCGGCGACCAAGCAATTCTTAGAATTGGGCATCCCGATCTTCGGTATTTGTCTCGGTTGTCAGATTCTCGCTTTGGCATGTGGCGCTAAAACAGTGAAGATGCGTTTGGGTCATCATGGCGCTAATCATCCTGTGCAAAGCATCGAGCAAGGGACTGTGTTCATCACAAGCCAAAACCATGGTTTTGCAGTGGATGAGGCGAGTCTACCTAGCAATCTTAAGGCAACGCACCGTTCTTTGTTTGACGGTTCATTGCAGGGAATAGAGCGAACGGATAAGCCGGCCTTTGCGTTCCAAGGCCACCCTGAAGCGAGCCCTGGGCCTCACGACATTACTTCGCTTTTTGATCACTTCATTGATTTGATGAAGGCGAAGGCCAGCGTTTAGCCACAAATCACTGCCGAGGGCTCCTGCCCTCGGATGCGAATATTAAACAAGCTTCTGGGGCAATAATGCCTTAGCAGCATCAAGACTTACGGTTTGAATATGCCAAAACGATCCGACTTAAAAAGTATCCTCATCCTCGGTGCGGGCCCTATTGTGATTGGCCAAGCTTGCGAGTTCGACTACTCCGGTGCGCAAGCTTGTCAGGCGTTGCGAGAAGAGGGTTATCGCGTCATTCTCGTAAACTCGAATCCCGCTACTATCATGACCGACCCCACCATGGCCGATGCGACGTATATCGAGCCGGTGACTTGGCAGATCGTTGAGAAGATTATCGAGAAAGAGCGGCCAGATGCTGTTCTGCCTACAATGGGCGGCCAAACGGCACTTAACTGTGCGTTGGATCTCGATCGTCACGGTGTCCTGAAAAAGTACAACGTGGAATTGATTGGCGCGAGCAGTGAGGCCATTGATAAAGCGGAAAACCGTGAGCTTTTTGATAAAGCCATGAAGGCCATCGGGCTAGAAACACCCGCACATGGTATGGCGCACAACCTTGATGAAGCGTTTGTGGCGCTAGATAAAGTAGGTTTCCCTTGTATCATTCGCCCCTCTTTCACCATGGGTGGTAGCGGCGGCGGCATCGCTTATAATAAAGAAGAGTTTATTGAGATCTGTACCCGAGGTCTTGAGCTATCGCCTAATAACGAGCTGTTGATCGACGAGTCTCTTATAGGTTGGAAAGAATACGAATTAGAAGTCGTACGTGACCACAAAGATAATTGCATCATTGTTTGTACTATCGAAAATTTCGATGCGATGGGCGTGCATACGGGCGACTCAATCACTGTTGCGCCATCACAAACTTTAACCGACAAAGAGTATCAAATCTTACGTAATGCGGCTGTAGCCGTGCTACGTGAAATCGGTGTAGAAACTGGCGGCTCTAACGTACAGTTTGGCATGTGTCCAAAGACTGGCCGTTTAGTGATTATCGAGATGAACCCGCGTGTGTCTCGCTCATCAGCCTTGGCCTCTAAGGCGACAGGTTTCCCTATCGCTCGTGTGGCCGCGAAACTGGCTGTCGGGTATTCGCTTGATGAGTTGCGTAACGAAATTACTGGCGGAGCAACGCCGGCTAGTTTCGAGCCTACTATCGACTATGTCGTTACTAAGATTCCGCGTTTCACTTTTGAAAAATTCCCTGAGACAAATGACCGCATCACCACGCAGATGAAATCTGTGGGAGAGGTAATGGCTATTGGCCGTACCTTCCAAGAGTCTATGCAAAAAGCATTACGTGGTCTTGAGGTGGGTGTGTCTGGTTTTGATCCGGTACTTGAGACTGGTCTGAGCGATTCGATGGATCGTTTAAAGCGCGAGCTTAAAGATGCTGGCGGTGAGCGCGTGTGGTACATCGCTGACGCATTCCGTCAGGGTTGGAGCGTTGAGACTGTTGCTGAGTTAACCGGTGTTGATCCTTGGTTCCTTGTACAGATCGAAGACTTGATGTTCGAAGAGGCGCGGATCGCTTCGATGACATTGGATCAGCTCGATAAAGATACACTCTTCCGCTTGAAGCAAAAGGGCTTCTCCGACTTGCGTATGGCGACGCTTTTGAATATTCCTGAGCTGCGTATGCAAGAGCATCGACACGCATTAGGCGTGCGTCCTGTCTACAAACGGGTCGACACTTGTGCGGCAGAGTTTGCCTCCACGACTGCTTATATGTATTCGACCTACGAAGAAGAGTGTGAAGCACTGCCTACGGATCGTAAGAAGATCATGGTGCTAGGTGGCGGGCCAAACCGTATTGGTCAAGGGATCGAGTTTGACTATTGCTGTGTGCACGCCGCTTTGGCAATGCGTGAAGATGGCTATGAAACAATCATGGTGAACTGTAACCCTGAAACTGTGTCGACAGACTACAATATTTCAGACCGTCTCTATTTTGAGCCAGTGACCTACGAAGACGTTATTGAGATTGTTCAATTAGAAAAGCCTCATGGCGTTATTGTGCAGTTCGGCGGGCAAACGCCTTTGAATCTTGCGCAACGCCTCGAAGCCGCGGGAGTACCAATCATTGGTACGTCGGCAGATGCGATCGATCTTGCTGAGGATCGTGAGCGATTCCAGAGAATGATTCAAAAATTAGGCTTGAAGCAGCCACCAAACTGCATCGTGCGCAGTGTCGAAGAGAGCATTGAGGCAGCAGAGCGTATTAGCTATCCACTCGTTGTGCGTCCGTCGTACGTGCTGGGCGGTCGCTCGATGGAGATCGTTTATAACGAAGAAGAATTGCGTCGGTATATGCGCACCTCTGTGAAAGTGGGTAATGAAAGCCCCGTGTTGCTAGATTATTTCTTGAGCTCCGCGATTGAGATCGACGTAGACCTGGTCAGCGATGGTCATCAAGTAGTCGTGGGCGCGATAATGCAGCATATCGAACAAGCGGGCGTTCATTCTGGCGACTCTGCCTGTTCATTGCCGCCTTATAATCTTTCTGCTGACGTCCAAGATCGCATTCGTGAGCAAGTGACTATGCTAGCGAAAGAGCTAAATGTCATTGGCTTGATGAATACTCAGCTTGCTTACCAAGACGGCGAAATATATGTGATCGAGGTGAATCCTCGCGCGTCACGAACAGTGCCATTTGTCTCTAAATGTATTGGCGTGTCACTTGCTAAAGTGGCTGCTCGTTGCATGGCTGGCACCAGTCTTAAAGAGCAAGGCTTTGAGAAAGAAATTGTTCCCAAAAACTTTGCTGTAAAAGAAGCCGTTTTCCCCTTCAACAAGTTCCCTGGTGTTGACCCAATTCTTGGACCAGAAATGAAGTCCACGGGTGAGGTGATGGGTGTAGGTCGCACATTCGCAGAAGCGTTTGCGAAAGCCCAGATTGGCGCAGGAGAAGAAATTAAAACTGGTGGCGCTGTATTTATCAGCGTTCGAGATGCAGACAAGCCGCGCTTGGAAGAGGTGGCTGGAAAGCTGCATAGGCTCGGTTTTTCCTTGTTGGCCACTCAGGGGACGGCTGCAAAGATCGCCTCTGTTGGACTGCCAGTGACATCGGTCAATAAGGTCAACGAAGGACGTCCTCATATCGTCGATATGATTAAAAATGAAGAAGTGCAGCTTATTGTGAATACGACAGAAGGTAAGCAAGCGATTGCTGACTCTTCAATTATTCGGCGTACGGCACTACGTCACGATGTGACTTGCACCACGACAATCGAGGGGGCACTAGCCGTTTGTGAATCCCTTGAGTTCGGTGATAACCTGTCCGTATATACGATACAGGAGTTACACGCAGAACTATGAGAAAAGTCCCTATGACAGTCGCCGGCGCGGAACGTTTACGCGCGGAGCTGCAAGAGTTGAAAACAGAGCGTCGACCTAAAATTATTCAAGCAATTGCAGAGGCGCGTGCGCACGGTGATCTTAAAGAGAATGCCGAGTACCACGCTGCGCGTGAACAGCAGAGCTTTTGTGAAGGGCGTATCAACGAGATAGAAGGTAAGTTGTCTGATGCCGAGATCATCGATATCTGTTCGATTGCGCCAACCGGTCGTGTCATTTTTGGTACGACAGTGACTTTGCTAAACCTTGCGACTGAGCAGCATGTGGTCTATCAGATAGTCGGCGAAGACGAAGCGGACGTGAAAGCGGGCCGTATTTCTGTAGGGTCGCCGATCTCTCGAGCCATGATGGGCAAGGAGATCGGAGATGAAGTCGTCGTTAAAGCGCCTGTTGGCGAAATAGAGTACGAAATCGAAGATGTGAAGCATCTTTAAGGCTTGATCGTATAGCCTGTGCCGCCAGGGCGCCTAGAGCGCCTTGAAGCGGAGAATGTTTGAAAGCTTTGGATTTGGCTTTTCTGCCGCGCGATAAATCACTGCAACGTTGCCAATGCTTTGAATCAATTCTGCCTTTGCCGTCGCGCAGATTTCCTGCGTCAATGCTTTGCGAGACTCCCTATCTGCTGCGAAGATCTTGATTTTAATGAGTTCGTGCTGAGAAAGTGCACGCTCAATCTCGTCATTAACGCTTTCGCTTAGCCCTTTCTGGGCAATTGTTACTACGGGAGATAACGCGTGGGCAATAGTGCGAAAGCGTTTTTTATCTTGAGAGGCTAATTTCATAATTGGTACATCGCGAAGCATAGAGGGGCGAATAAAAGAGGCGACATTGTAGCTTAGCGTGAGAAATACACAACCAAGCGAAAGATATCTTGTGGCGCTATTCTTGGACATTTTGCGTTCTGATCTTGTAATATCGATTGTAACTCCCAATATCAAAGGCGAGAGTCAGTAAAACAACGCCTTACAATAAAGTGGAATACGTGCAGAATGGGTGCCGGGTTCCGATCTTATGCCCGTTAGTTGGGCAACCAGCCCTACAGAATTAACACCAGAGCTCTATTTTGGCGCTGGTCCAAAGCGTCCTTAAGGATGCTATCGCTTAGTGTTTACAACAGATGGGGGATGATCCCTTGAACGATATGGCTAAAAATTTATTACTTTGGATGGTGATCGCTGCAGTGCTGCTGACGGTGTTCAATAACATCAATCAAGAAACTAGCAGTGTGTCCGTCACTTACTCCGACTTTGTGAAGGAAGTGCGTGCAGGGCAAGTGCGCTCTGTCGATATTTCCGGAGTATCGGTCGCTGGTCGACGCATGGACAGTACTCAGTTCACGACCATGATCCCTATGATCGGTGACGATCAGTTGATGACTGACCTGTTTAACAACGGGGTGGAAATCGTAGGTTCTGAGCCTGAGCGACAAAGCATTTGGTCGCAATTGTTTGTGGCGAGCTTCCCTATACTGATTATCATTGGGCTGTTTTTCTTTTTCATGCGGCAAATGCAAGGCGGCGCAGGCGGCGGTAAAGGCGGCCCGATGTCGTTCGGCAAAAGCAAAGCTAAATTGCTGGGTGAAGATCAAATCAAAATCACCTTCGCTGATGTGGCCGGTGTAGATGAGGCCAAAGAAGATGTTAAAGAGCTTGTGGATTTCCTTAGAGAGCCGGACAAGTTTCAGCGCTTAGGTGGCCGTATTCCTCGTGGCATTTTGATGGTGGGTCAACCTGGTACGGGTAAAACTTTGCTTGCTAAGGCTATTGCGGGCGAAGCGAAAGTACCTTTCTTCTCTATCTCTGGGTCAGACTTCGTAGAAATGTTTGTAGGGGTTGGCGCCTCGCGTGTGCGTGACATGTTTGAGCAAGCCAAGAAGCAATCTCCTTGTATTATATTTATTGACGAGATTGATGCCGTAGGTCGCCATCGTGGCTCTGGTATGGGCGGTGGCCATGATGAGCGCGAACAGACACTTAACCAGTTGCTAGTGGAAATGGACGGCTTTGAAGCGAACGATGGCATTATTGTTATTGCAGCAACCAACCGTCCTGACGTGCTCGACCCAGCATTGTTGCGTCCAGGCCGATTTGACCGTCAAGTGGTCGTGGGCTTGCCTGATATCCGTGGTCGCGAGCAGATTCTTAAAGTGCATATGCGTAAAGTGCCAATTGATGATCGTGTTAATGCGTCATTGATCGCTCGTGGTACTCCTGGATTCTCTGGTGCAGATCTTGCCAACCTTGTTAACGAGGCAGCGCTATTTGCTGCGCGTAGTGGAAGCAAATTGGTCTCGATGGAAGAGTTTGAGAAAGCGAAAGACAAAATCATGATGGGCGCAGAGCGTAAATCCATGGTGATGTCGGATAAAGAGAAGACCAACACGGCTTATCACGAGTCTGGTCATGCGATCGTTGGCCGATTAGTGCCAGATCATGATCCAGTTTATAAGGTCAGCATTATCCCTCGTGGTCGCGCATTGGGTGTCACGATGTTCCTTCCAGAGGAAGATCGCTACAGTCTAAGCAAGCAAGGTATTTTGAGTCAGATATGCAGCCTTTACGGTGGCCGTATTGCTGAAGAGATGACACTGGGAACCGAAGGAGTTACTACTGGTGCTTCTAATGATATTCAGCGAGCAACTGATATGGCTCGGAACATGGTTACGAAATGGGGTCTCTCGGCTAAATTGGGCCCATTGACCTACGCTGAAGAAGAAGGCGAAGTGTTTTTAGGGCGCTCGTCCTCTAACTCCAAAGCGCATTCTGGCGAAACCGCGAGAATTATCGATGAGGAAATTAGAAGCATCATTGATGATTGTTATAAGCGTGCACACGCTATTCTCGAGGAAAATCGAGATAAACTCGAGCTTATGAAAGATGCGTTGATGGAGTATGAGACCATCGATGCGGATCAAATCTCCGAGATAATGGCCGGCAATAAGCCGCGTCCTCCTGCAGATTGGGGTAACGACGATTCGGGATCGGGCTCGGCTAAAAGCGCAGAGCGTCCAGCTGAGACTAAGCCGACTGATAGCACCATTGGTGGGCCGGCCGGCGAGCACTAGTCGTGTTACGTTGAGCTAGAGTCAGTGCTTGGAGATCCTTGTGACAAAGACAAGCATCAAAGTTGGTGATCGGCTCATTGACCTTAGTACGCCTGCCGTAATGGGCATTTTGAATGTAACGCCAGACTCGTTTTCTGATGGAGGAAGTCTTCACTCAGAAAAGGAGGCTGGCGTTTTTCGTGTCAGTATCGATAAAGCATTGCAGCATGCCAAAGAAATGGTCGAGGCTGGCGCAAGCTTCATCGATATCGGGGGGGAGTCTACTCGCCCTGGCGCTAAAGAGATCGGTGCGCAAGAAGAGCTAGACCGCGTGCTGCCAGTGTTGGAGGCATTGCGAGCTGAGTTTGATGTGGCCATTTCTGTGGACACAAGCACGCCTAGTGTCATTCAGGCGGCCATTGCGGCAGGGGCTGGGCTGATTAATGATGTGCGATCGTTGTCACGTCCTGGCGCCTTAGAGGCCGTTGGCGCTGGCAGTACGGCCGTGTGTTTAATGCATATGCGGGGGCAACCGCAAACGATGCAGAGTAATATTGAATACGCCAATGTGATCGATGAGGTGAAAGACTACCTAAGCTCGCGTATCAAGGCCTGTGAACAGGCTGGGATTGCACGAGAGCGTTTGCTTATCGATCCTGGTTTTGGCTTTGGCAAAACCCCTGAGCATAATTTCCAGCTGCTCGCTCAGTTGCAAGCATTCGCTTCTTTAGGCCTGCCGGTACTAATTGGCGTATCTAGAAAGTCGATGCTTGGCGCAGTCACTGGGAGAGAAGTGGGTCAACGCATGCCCGCAGGGATTGCTGCTACCATGGTGGCATTAATGCAGGGAGCGTCAATAGTCCGTACTCATGATGTTGCAGCGACTATAGATGCAGTCAAGGTATATCGCGCCGTCGTCGGCGCCACAAATTGATAGGTTAAGTGCGAATGTCCAAGATAAAAGAAAAACAATATTTCGGTACTGATGGAATTCGAGGTCGAGTGGGTAGTCATCCTATTACGCCTGACTTCATGCTGAAGCTCGGATGGGCCGCGGGCAAGGTGTTCGCCAACAAAGACAGCGGTCGTAGTAAGATTTTGATTGGCAAAGATACACGTATCTCCGGGTATATGTTTGAAGCAGCACTTGAAGCAGGGCTTACCGCCGCAGGTGTTGATATTAATCTTCTTGGCCCTATGCCTACTCCCGCGGTTGCTTATCTGACGCGTACCTTTCACGCCCAGGCAGGTATTGTGATCAGCGCCTCACACAACCCTTATAACGACAATGGCATAAAGTTTTTTGCAGGCGATGGCACGAAGCTTCCTGATGAGGTCGAATTTGCGATTGAGGAGTACCTAAGCAAAGACATTACGACTGTTGACTCTCAGCTTATTGGTAAGGCCTCCCGAATTACTGATGCAGGCGGGCGATATATCGAATACTGCAAAAGTACTATTCCAACCGATGTAAAATTAAAGGGACTAAAAATTGTAGTGGACTGCGCGCATGGCTCTACCTACAACATTGCCGGTAATGTACTAAGAGAGTTGGGCGCTACTGTTAAAACCATTGGCGCGTCCCCGAACGGATTGAATATAAACGAAAACTACGGATCCACATCCCCTGAGTTTCTGGTGAAAGAGGTGCTTGCAGAAGGGGCTGACTTAGGTATCGCATTCGACGGCGATGGTGATCGAGTGGTGATGGTGGATCACTTAGGGAATATCGTTGATGGTGACGAGATTATCTATGTTATTGCAAGGGATCGTCGTCGTCGCAATATCGACTTCGGCGGAGTTGCTGGCACCTTGATGAGTAATCTTGGCCTGCAGCTTGGCTTGGAAGCGCTCGATATCCCATTTACACGCGTTAATGTCGGCGATCGCTATGTGATGGCGGAGTTAAAGTCTAAAAAATGGCAACTCGGTGGTGAGTCATCGGGTCACATCATTTGCTTGGACGTTGCCAGTACTGGGGACGGGATTGTCGCGGCGCTTCAGGTGCTTTACGCGATGGTCAGCTCTGGCTCTAACTTGTATGAGTTATCGAGCAAGATGAGCAAGTTCCCGCAAACGATGATCAATGTCCGTATTGCGCAAAAGACAGACCTGAGCGCAAACGAAGAAGTGCAGAGCGCAGTGCGTGCTGTAGAGGCGACTTTGGGTAAGAAAGGGCGTGTATTGTTGCGTCCGTCTGGTACTGAGCCAGTGGTCAGAGTCATGGTGGAGGGGGAAGATCCTTCATTGGTGGCTAAGCTGGCGCAGGAGTTGGCTACAAGTGTAGAAGAGGCCGTTTCCTGAACTTGAGAGCGGTGCTTTTCGAGAAAGTTGCAAGCGCGGGGCAGTTTGGTTATATTGGCGCCCCGTTTTCCTGATGTCAGACGCCATCTACTGGTCAAGGTGATGCAAATGCGCAGAAGCTTAGTTGCTGCGAACTGGAAAATGCATGGTTCCAGAGAATTTATTGAAGAATTGTTAGCCGCTCTGACTCGTGACCTTGATGTCGTGTCAGAGGAAGTAGAAATTGTTGTCTGTCCGCCTTCGCCGTATTTAGGCTTGAGTCAGGAATTGTTGCGTAATAGCCCAATTCTGCTAGGTGCGCAAAATGCGCATGAGGCTAGTGACGGAGCGTTTACAGGCGAAGTGGCAGCGCAGATGCTCAATGACTTTGATGTCGCGATGGTGATCGTCGGGCATTCAGAGCGAAGGCAGATTTTCGCAGAAACTGATGAACAGATTGCCGCTAAGTGCCGCGCTGTCATTGCGCAAGGCATGACTCCTATTCTTTGTGTCGGCGAAACATTGCAAGAGCGCGAAGCTGGGCATGCCGAAGCAGTAGTGGCTAGGCAGTTAGACGCTGTATTAGATGTATGTTCGATAGCATCGATGGCTGATGCCGTGATCGCCTATGAACCAGTCTGGGCTATTGGGACTGGTAAGACAGCGACACCCGCGCAAGCGCAAGAAATGCACGGCTTTATAAGAGAATTACTAAGCAAGCGTGACAGTGTTATTGGTGCCGATATGCGTATTTTGTATGGTGGCAGCGTCAATGCTGGCAACGCAGCGCAATTGTTTGCTGAGAAAGATATAGATGGTGGCTTGGTGGGCGGAGCATCGCTTAAGTCAGAAGACTTCATAACGATTTGTAAAAGTGTGAGTAAATAATGGAAACAATAATTGTCGTAGTGCACGTCATCGTCGCTATTGCGATCGTCGGGCTGGTGTTATTGCAGCAAGGCAAAGGCGCAGATGCTGGTGCGGCATTTGGAAGCGGATCTTCGCAAACTGTATTTGGTGGTGGAGGCTCGGGTAACTTTTTGACGCGTGCCACTTCAATTGCGGCCACGGTGTTCTTTATTACGAGCCTGACGCTAGCGATCTTTGCTAAGCAAAATACAGGCATAGGCGCGGTTGAAGGAATGCCTATTGTAAATCCAGCACTTTTAGAGCAATCTTCGGCGCCGGTAAGTGATATCCCTCAGGTAGAGTCAACAGCCCCAGCGGGTGATGTGTCTGACATTCCTGTTGTTGGCGATGATCAAGCGAATTAATTGTTAGAAATAGTGAGTCCTCGAAGTACGAAGTAAATGCAGTAAGCGCCGAAGTGGTGGAATTGGTAGACACGCTATCTTGAGGGGGTAGTGACCTATGGTCGTGCGAGTTCAAGTCTCGCCTTCGGCACCAGATTTAAGAATCACACTTGTCAGTGGTTTGCTAGCTTTTTAAAAAGCAGCTAAATTACCGAATTGCCAGCTTCTACTTGACCTTTGGCTTCCAATGTCAGTATAATTCGGCCCCTGAGATTTGAAGAGGCATCGACACTGTTAGCCAGATAGCCAGTGATTGATCGCACGTTAAAGTCGTGCAAATGTAATATCTCATCAGAATTTATGATTTATTGCGGGGTGGAGCAGTCTGGCAGCTCGTCGGGCTCATAACCCGAAGGTCGTAGGTTCAAATCCTGCCCCCGCTACCAATCGAAGTGCAGTAGTAATAGTAGGCGCCCGACTCGGGCTCAGCTTTCAATCCGGCGCAGCCGCTGAAGGTCGAAGGGTAAATCCTGCCCACGCTACCACTTTAGTAGAAGTAAAAATAACGAGCCCCATATGGGGCTTTTTATTAGGCGCGATTTTCGCCTAGCACAGCCGGGCTGGTATGCTCCACATCGATAGTGAGATCTCATCGGTGTTACAAAGTCAGTATTTTAGGAGTGGGCCGCAGGCCCATTTTTTATTTGTGGAATTTGATTTTCGATAGAACGAAATAAACTTCCAAGATAGTGGAGTGAAACTTGAGTACAAGCGTGACCCTTATTAGCGATTTAATCCGACCGACCGTAGAAGCGCTCGGGGTTGAACTGTGGGGAATCGAGCATGTGATTCAAGGAAAATACAGCGTCGTACGCATTTATATAGATAAAGGCGAAGACGGCATTGCTATAGAAGATTGCGAAAAAGTATCGCGTCAAGTTAGCGCTATTTTTGATGTGGAAGACCCAATCCCTGGGGAATACACGCTAGAAGTTTCCTCCCCCGGTATGGATCGCCCCCTTTTCGAAATCGAACAGTACGCAAACTATGTGGGCAGCGAAGTGGCTGTACGTTTGCGCTCTCCATTAGATGGGCGTAGGAAGTTTAAAGGCGTGATTCAGAGTGTTGATGCGGACAGCATCACGCTATTGGTTGATGGCGAAACGTTCAAGCTTTCAGCTATGACAATTGATAAAGGTAATTTAGTATTTTAGGACTTGTCTGGTAAGAGCCCCTTTGGGTGTTCCCAGGTTTTTGCAGAATAATGGATTGATGACCTCTAGAGTAAGGTGACACGATTATGATGAGTAAAGAAATTCTGTTGGTTGCGGATGCAGTCTCGAATGAGAAAGGCGTGTCACGCGAAGTCATTTTCGAAGCTATTGAGTCAGCGTTAGCGGCAGCGACAAAAAAATTCTATGAAAGCGATGACATCGCGTGCCGCGTTGGTGTTGATCGTAAAACTGGCGAGTACGAAACTTTCCGTGTGTGGACAATTGTCGATGACGAAGAGTACACAGGTAAAGGCTCGCAGTTAACAATAGAAGAAGCCAAAGAGAAAAACGAAGAATTGAATATTGGCGACGACTGGGAAGAGCGAATCGAGAACATCGAATTTGGTCGTATCGCTGCGCAAACAGCCAAGCAAGTTATCGTACAGAAAGTACGTGAAGCAGAGCGCGATATCATTATCGCTGAGTATATCGACAAAATCGGTAGCCTTATCTCTGGCACGGTTAAGAAAGTGACGCGTGAAAGTGTCCTGGTTGATATGGGTAGCAATGCCGAAGGCCTCCTAACTCGTGAGCACATGATCCCGCGTGAAAATTTCCGTACTGGTGATCGTATTCGTGCGTTGTTGCTTGATGTGCGCTCGGAGCCACGTGGCCCACAATTATTCTTGAGCCGTACTGCACCAGAAATGCTGATCGAGCTCTTTAAGATAGAAGTCCCCGAGATTTCCGAAGAAATAATCGAGATCAAAGCGGCTGCACGAGATCCAGGTTCGCGCGCTAAAATCGTCGTTAGCACTAATGATGGCCGTATTGATCCTGTCGGTGCTTGTGTTGGTATGCGTGGTTCGCGCGTACAAGTAGTCTCGAATGAATTAGCCAATGAGCGTATCGACATCATTCTTTGGGATGATAACCCCGCTCAACTCGTTATTAACTCTATGGCGCCAGCAGAAGTCGCTTCGATTATCGTTGACGAAGATAGTCACACGATGGACGTTGCCGTAGAAGAAGACAATCTAGCGCAAGCGATTGGCCGTAACGGTCAGAACGTTCGACTTTCCAGTGAACTTACTGGGTGGGCGATTAACGTAATGAGTGTAGACGAGGCCAATGAGAAGCAGGAACAAGAGTCTAGCGGCTTTGTTGATATGTTTGTCGTGAAGCTGGATGTTGATGAAGATGTTGCTGAGATTCTGGTTAGTGAAGGATTTACTTCATTAGAAGAAATCGCCTATGTCCCATTGGATGAGATTTTAGACATCGATGGATTTGACGAAGACATGGCAACTGAGCTGCGTAACCGAGCAAAAGATGCATTGCTGACACAAGCAATCGCTTCTGAAGAAGATTTGTCTAACGCCAATGTTGGCGAAGACCTTCTGAATATGGAAGGTATGGACGAAAGTTTAGCTTTGGCACTGTCTAAGAAAGGCGTGCTGAGCATGGAAGATCTCGCTGAACAAGCAGTAGATGAGTTGATGGATATCGAAGGCATGGACGAAGAGCGTGCCGGCAAACTCATTATGACTGCGCGAGCCCCTTGGTTCGAATAATTTGGGCAATACTGTTCGCGAAACGTGAGTAGCGGGTTTTGACCGCAAGAGAAATTAGGAGTAATTAAATGGCAGATGTAACAGTCAGTGAACTCGCCAAAGTGGTTGGAGTTTCAGTGGAGAGACTTCTTTCCCAAGTGAAAGAAGCGGGTCTGCCCCATACAAAGGCGGATGACTCCATATCGAAAGAGGACAAGAGTACCTTGTTGGGATTCTTGCGTCGAAGCCATGGTGACGGTGAATCATCAGACGCTGCCCCCAAAAAAATAACGTTGAAACGCAAGACGGTTGAGACGCTGAAGTCAGCGTCGAATCATGGTCGTGGAAAAACGGTTGCGGTAGAAGTTCGTAAGAAACGTACTTATGTAAAACGTAGCGAATTGCAGCCAGAGACTGAAGAAGTCCAAGAGCCAATTGAAGCGGCAGAAGAGCTAGTGGCTGCGCAAGAGGCGGTAGCACAAGTAGAGCCAGCAGCGACTCCTGAAGTGGCTTCTGCGCCAGAGGCCGTTGCACCGACAGAAGCAGCTGAGGCGAAAGCTGAGGCTCCTGTTGATACACCAGCAGCTACTCCGGCACCAGTTGCGGAAGCGCCGAAAGAAGCCAAGCCTGCCGCAACACCTGAACCGCGACGTCACCCGGCGCCTAGCCGTGATGCCCCTAAAGGTGGCAAAGATGACGATAAAGGCGCGTTCCGTAAGAAGGATAAAGCTCCTGCGAGAAAGCAGAGCAAAGGTCGCTCATCCGGTGACGATTTTGTGCTGGAAAAAGGTGAATACGATGGCGGTCGTGCGCGTCGCGGTGGTCGTAAGAATCGTTCGCGTACTAGCAAAGAGCACGGCTTTGAGAAGCCAACTGAATTTATCTCTCGCGAGATCGTTATTGGCGAGACAAACTCAGTACCGGATCTTGCTCAGAGAATGTCAGTGAAGTCGGCGGCAGTGGTTAAAGTGCTCTTTAAAATGGGCGTTATGGCGACAATCAATCAAGTCCTCGACCAAGATACAGCGACTTTGTTAGTCGAAGAGATGGGCCATACAGTTAAATTTGTGTCCGAAGATCATATTGAAGAAAGCCTATATGAGTCCATTGCCTATGTAGGCGGTGAAGAGTCGGTTGCTCGTGCGCCTGTAGTGACGGTCATGGGACACGTAGACCATGGTAAGACATCTCTATTGGATTATATTCGTAAATCGACGGTTGTTTCTCATGAAGCAGGCGGCATTACTCAGCATATCGGTGCGTACCATGTAGAAACACCGAATGGCATGATCTGTTTCCTTGATACTCCTGGGCACGCCGCCTTTAGTGCGATGCGTTCACGTGGTGCTAAGGCTACGGATATTGTGATTCTTGTAGTCGCTGCCGATGATGGCGTGAAGCCACAAACTGAAGAAGCCATTGCTCATGCTCGTGCTTCTAATGTGCCGATTGTCGTAGCCATCACAAAAATTGATAAGCCAGACGTCGACACAGATCGCGTCCGCAATGAATTGTCTGCCTTTGGCGTGATTTCAGACGCATGGGGCGGTGATGTGCAGTTTGTAGAAGTGTCTGCACATACTGGACAAGGCATTGACGAGTTGCTTGAAGCGATTCTATTGCAATCCGAGTTATTAGAATTGAAGGCCTTCATTGATGCGCCTGGTAAAGGGGTTGTTATTGAGTCACGCCTTGATAAAGGTCGCGGCCCAGTTGCCTCTGTATTGGTACAGAACGGTACTCTGAAAGTGGGAGACGTTGTACTAGTTGGGCATGAATATGGACGCATTCGCGCATTGGTTGACGAAATGAGTCAGTCAATCAAAACAGCAGGTCCTTCTATTCCTGTTGAGATACTAGGATTGAACGGCGTTCCAGAGGCAGGCGATGAATTTGTCGTTGTTGCTGATGAGAAGAAAGCGAAGGAAGTCGCGGCGCATCGTCGTGAGCGCACCAAAGATAATAAAGTGGCCGCGCAGCAAACCAATAAGATGGAAAGCATGTTTGCCGGTATTGGCCGTGCAGAAATGGGCATCATGAACATCGTATTGAAAACGGATGTTCGTGGATCGCTTGAAGCGATTGTGTCGTCATTGCATAAGCTTGGAACCGAAGAGGTTCAGGTGAATATAGTGTCTTCAGGTGTCGGTGGTATTTCTGAGACAGACGCTCATCTTGCGGCTACATCGAATGCAATGATCGTGGGTTTCAACGTTCGTGCTGATAAGAGTGCGCGCCAACTCATTGAAAATGAGAGCTTAGAGCTACGCTACTACAACATCATTTATAACGTAATTGATGACGTGAAAGCCGTACTTGGCGGCATGCTAACTCCTGAGATGCGCGAAGAGATTCTTGGTGTTGCAGAAGTCCGCGATGTCTTTAACTCGCCTAAGTTTGGTCAGATCGCCGGTAGCATGGTCATAGAAGGCACTGTTCATCGTAACAAGCCGATTCGCGTATTGCGTGATGATGTGGTTATTTACGAAGGCGAGCTGGAATCCTTGCGTCGCTTTAAAGACGAAGCCAACTCTGTTCGTAATGGAATGGAATGCGGTATTGGTGTGAAGAACTATAACGATGTACAAGTCGGCGATAAGATAGAGGTCTATCAGACCACTGCCGTTGCTCGAACTCTATAACACCGGAAAATTTAATGGCAAAAGTATCACCTAGAGTCCAGCGAGTCGCTGATCAGATACAGCGCGAGTTAGCTACGCTAATTCAGCTGGAAGTAAACGATCCACGTGTAGGCATGGTGTCGGTGACAAGCGTTAAGCTCAGTCGCGACCTTGCCTACGCAGATGTCTATGTGACCGTAATGGGTTCCGTCGACGGTGCAGCAGGCCTTTCGCCTGGCGTAACGCTCGATAAAGCCGGTGATCTTGATAAGCTTGAGATCGAAGCGAGTGTTAAAGCACTGAACAGCGCTTCTGGTTTTTTACGCACAATGCTATCGAAACGACTCACCCTGCGTATTACTCCTCGATTAAAGTTCCACTACGATGAAAGTGTGTCGCGTGGACAATACCTTTCCTCTCTTATTGATCGCGCTATTGCCGAAGACGATGAGCATCAGTCTTAACGTAATGCCTAGGTTGGAGAGAAAAGTGTGACGCAATATCGTCGAAAGCGCGGCCGTAGTATCAACGGCATTGTAGTGCTAGATAAGGCCACTGGAGCAAGCTCCAACGGTTGCTTGCAAGAAGTGAAGCGGCTCTTCGATGCTGAGAAAGCCGGACATACAGGTGCATTGGATCCATTAGCGACTGGCGTTTTGCCGCTATGCTTTGGTGAGGCAACCAAAGTATCACAGTTCATGTTAGATTCTGATAAGCGCTATCGAACAGTACTGCAACTTGGTGTACGCACTGACACAGCCGACATTGAAGGCGCCGTGATCAGCGAGCGTAGCGCTGCCGGAGTCACCGAAGACGCTATATTGACCGCCTTAGAAAGCTTTCGGGGGGATATTAAACAAACCCCTCCTATGTACTCGGCCCTTAAGCATCAAGGCCAACCTCTGTACAAATTAGCGCGCGCAGGAAAAGAAGTAGAGCGCAAAGCACGAGATGTCACCGTGTTCGAATTGAAGCTAATCGCGTTTGATTCAGAGGCCGCCACGGTCGAGCTAGAAATTTTCTGCAGCAAAGGCACCTATGTCCGCACAATAGGGGACGATTTAGGTGAAATGCTTGGGTGTGGGGCCAACGTCATTGCTCTGCGACGTCTACAAGCCGGGGCTTTTGCTGAAGCGCAGTGTGTTAGTATTGAGCAACTCAGAGAACTGAAAGAAACGGGTGGCTTAGAGGCTATTGATGCCTTGATCAAGCCAGCTGACATAGCGGTTCAAGGTTTGCCAGAGGTGAATCTTCCCGCTGAGACTGCCGCTTTTGTTAAGTTAGGCCAAGCAGTGATTGTTCGACACCTTCCGGTTTCTGGTTTGGTGCGTTTATACGAAGAACAACGCTTTATTGGTATCGGAACAATCTTGGATGATGGCCGTGTCGCCCCCAAGAGATTATTTGTAAGCTAGGGCTTTGTAGCGCTAGTTGGCCGTAACGCTGACACAGGAAGTGTCATATATACGCGGTATAGTATTCGCAGGAAAGGTACCAGATAACTATAAATATGCATGGTTAATCTGGCTCGACAAGGATGTTGACTAAAAGTCGTTCCACGATTGGCGTGGTCGGCTATTTTTTTAATGCATATTTTAGGAGAAAGAAGATGGCTTTATCAGCAGAACGCAAAGCAGAGATCGTTAAAGAGCATGCTCAAAGTGAAGGAGATACTGGTTCTCCCGAAGTGCAAGTGGCACTTCTGACAGAAAACATCAACCAGCTGCAGTCTCACTTCAAAGAGCATACACATGACCACCATTCACGTCGTGGTTTGATCCGTATGGTTAACAGCCGTCGTAAATTGCTTGATTACCTTAAAGGTAAAAGCACTGACCGTTATGTTGCCTTGATCAAGAAACTAGGTCTGCGTCGCTAAGTTGTAAAAGTAATTCAATGATGAAGAGATGAAATTCGACCTTGTTTGACATGGACGTCAATTGCAATGGTGCCGGGGTCAAAATAAAAATACAGGAATAGAGTATGTTTAATATTGTGCGTAAGACTTTCCAGTTCGGTAAAGATACCGTGACTCTGGAAACAGGTAAGGTTGCAAGACAAGCAACGGGCGCAGTGATCGTCACGATGGGTGATACACAAGTTTTGGCTACAGCGGTTGGAAGAAAACAACCAAAGCCGGGACAAGGTTTCTTCCCACTGACAGTGAATTATCAAGAGAAGACCTATGCTGCGGGAAAAATCCCCGGTGGCTTCTTCAAGCGTGAAGGCCGTCCAACTGAGAAAGAGACATTAACTTCTCGTCTCATTGATCGACCTATTAGACCGCTTTTCCCAAAAGGTTACATGAATGAAGTACAAGTAGTTTGTACTGTCATTTCGGCAGGCAAAGGTCAGGATCCTGATATTGCTGCCCTTATCGGCGCATCAGCTGCCCTTTCTATTTCGGGCATTCCATTCCTCGAGCCAGTTGGCGCCGCGCGAGTGGGTTATGACTTGAACGAAGGTTATATCCTAAACCCAAGCATTGCTGAACTCGCTGATTCTGAGCTCGACATGGTTGTTGCGGGCACGAAATCTGCTGTGTTGATGGTTGAGTCTGAAGCGAAGCAGCTTAGCGAAGATCAAATGCTTGGCGGCGTGCTATTTGCTCACGAAGCGATGCAAGTGGTTATCGACGCCATTGCGGAATTCAAAGCAGAAGCGGGCAAGCCAATGTGGGAGATCGCTCCTGCTGTGGTCAACGAAGCATTGTTGTCAGGAATGGAGCAGGGCTTTGCAGAAAGCATCGGTAATGCTTACCAAATCTCTGACAAGATGCAGCGTTATGACGCGCTCGGCACTTTGCTTGATCAAGCAAAAGAGCAGTTCGTCAGCGATGACACTGGTGTAGATGCCGAAGAAGTTTCGAAACTGTTCGCTTCTCTAGAGAAGAAAGTAGTTCGTAACCGTATTATCGATGGCGCTCCACGTATCGATGGTCGTGACACACGCACAGTGCGTCCAATCTCTATCGAAACGGGTGTATTGCCTAAGGCGCACGGTTCAGCATTGTTCACACGCGGTGAGACACAAGCATTAGTTGTGACTACATTGGGTGCTATACGTGACTCTCAGTTGATCGAAGGGCTTGAAGGATCACGTAAAGAGCCATTCATGCTGCATTACAACTTCCCTCCATTCTGTGTAGGCGAGACTGGCATGATGAGTGGCCCTAAGCGTCGCGAAATCGGCCATGGTAAATTGGCTCGTCGCGGTGTGCAGGCAGTAATGCCAGCTGAAGCTGACTTCCCTTACGCGATTCGTGTCGTGTCTGAGATTACTGAATCTAACGGTTCAAGCTCTATGGCTTCTGTATGCGGCAGCTCTTTGGCAATGATGGATGCGGGTGTTCCTCTTGCAGCGCCAGTCGCGGGTATCGCGATGGGCTTGATCAAAGAAGGCGATCGTTTCTCAGTGCTTACTGACATCCTAGGTGATGAAGATCATCTTGGCGATATGGACTTTAAAGTGGCCGGTACTGTTAATGGTGTTACAGCCTTGCAGATGGATATCAAAATCCAGGGCATCACTGAAGAGATCATGGAAATGGCCTTGAACCAAGCAAACGAAGCACGTTTGCATATTCTTGGCGAAATGAACAAAGTTCTCGACAAGTCACGCGAGTCTGTTTCTGAAAATGCGCCTTCAATGGCCATGATGAAAATTGATCCAGACAAGATTCGTGACGTGATTGGTAAAGGCGGCGCAGTAATTCGTGGAATCACGGAAGAAACTGGCGCGTCAGTCGATATCGATGATGACGGTAACATCCGTATTTACGGTGAAGACGCTGAATCACGCGATGCGGCAATTGCACGTGTAATGGCCATTACTGCAGAAGCAGAAGTGGGCAAGCTATACATGGGTAAGGTTGCACGAATCGTTGATTTCGGTGCCTTCGTGACGATTCTTCCAGGTAAGGACGGTTTGGTCCATATTTCACAGATTTCAGCAGAACGTGTTGAGAACATCGGTGAATTCCTGAAAGAAGGTCAAGACGTATTAGTAAAAGTGACTGACTTAGATGCGCGTGGCCGTATCAAGCTCAGCATTAAAGAAATTGAAGAAGATGAGAAGGCAGCATTTGAAGCAGAACAAGCTGCAGAGTAAGCCTTTTCGATAGTAAAGAATCCCGTCGCAACGAATGTGTGTGACGGGATTTTTTTTGCCTTTAAAAAAGGGACGACGTCTAATTTAACCTTCTAGGATGAAGGCTTTATTGTTATGCTCCGAGCTTGTATTTGATACAGGCTTTTTCTCTTATGTCCTCCCCACAATCCCCAGACAAATTGCACATTCGTCCCGCTACGGTAGATGACTGTGAACTCATCCTCGGCTTTATACGCGAGCTCGCGGTCTACGAGAAATTAGAGCATGAGCTTGTCGCAACCCCACAGATTCTCGCTAAAACACTCTTTGGGGAAAAACCCTATGCGGAAGTGCTGATTGGTGAATTTGAAGGCACTCCTGTGGCTTATGCTCTCTACTTTCATAGTTTCTCCACTTTCCACGGTCGTCCTGGTCTTTACTTGGAAGATGTCTACGTTCAACCCGCTATGCGTGGCAAAGGAATGGGCAAGCTGATCATGAGCACTCTTGCACAAATCGCTATCGAACGAGGCTGTGCCAGGTTCGAATGGTCGGTGCTAGACTGGAACGCCCCTTCTATCGCGTTCTATCGTTCAATAGGGGCTCAGCCTATGGAAGGTTGGACAGTACAGCGCGTCACAGGGCAAGCATTGGAAGATTTAGCCGCTAATAGCGGCACGGGAGCATAAGTGGAAAAGATCGTATATGTGAATGGAGATTTTGTGCCCCAAAGTGAGGCCAAGGTGTCTGTGTTTGATCGAGGATTTTTGTTCGGTGATGGCGTCTATGAAGTGATACCTGTCCTCAATTCACGTCTGATCGAAAGTCAGCATGCTGTCTCAAGACTGGATCGCAGCCTTAATGAGATAGGCATGGCATGGCCTTGTCGCAAAGACGAATATCTTTTGATACTGGAAGAGCTACGTGCACGCAACGAAATAGCCGAAGGAGCGGTCTATATGCAAGTCACTCGAGGGGTCGCCGAACGAGACTTTGCGTTCCCTAAAGACACGCCTACCAGTTTTGTAGCCTTTGCCAGCTCGCGAAAGCTAATTGATAATCCTCTAGCTAAAACTGGAGTGAGTGTCGTATCTGTCCCCGATTTACGTTGGAAGCGCAGAGACATTAAATCCATTAATTTGCTAGCGCAATGCATCGCTAAACAAGAGGCAACGAGTCGCGGAGCGTTTGAAGGTTGGATGCACGAAGATGGATTTGTGACAGAGGGAGCCTCTTCGTCTGCGTATATAGTGCAAGAGGGTAATGTGATTACTCGCCCTTTAAGTCAATCGATTTTGCCAGGTATTCGGCGTAAAGTGATCCTTCAATTAATTGAAGAACACGGCATCACGCTAGAAGAACGCCCCTTTAGTTTAGAGGAGGCCGCGCGAGCCGATGAGGCGTTTTTAAGCAGTGCCACAACTTTGGTAATGCCGGTAGTGAGTATCGACGGTAAGCCAGTGGCTGATGGCAATCCTGGGCCTGTCACCCAATTAATGCGCCAACTGTATATTGAAATGATCAGCAAAGAAGCTAATAGTTAGAGAGATCTAAATAACACTAACCGGAAGGCCGGAGAAAAAGATGAAAATGCGTTTTTTGACCAAGACATTCGTTGTGACATTGTCGGTTCTAGTATCTATCGCTGTATTCGCTGATGGGCGTACCCCGTTGCGTGCTAAAAATGGGATTGTTGCAAGCGCATCCGAAATCGCTTCGCAAGTAGGCGTTGATATCATGAAGCAAGGAGGCAACGCGATCGATGCCTCTATCGCTACGGCATTTGCGCTAGCGGTGACTTGGCCCTCGGCTGGTAATATCGGCGGTGGTGGCTTTATGGTTTACCACGGTGCTGATGGGCACGCGACAACGTTCGATTTTCGTGAAAAAGCGCCTTTAGCAGCCACAGAGCAAATGTACTTAGGATTAGATGGTTTGGTAGTTGAAAACTCTAATCATCGCTCACTGTTATCTGTGGGTGTTCCCGGAACAGTTGCTGGTATGTATAAGGCGCACGAAGAGTTAGGCAGTCTTCCTTGGGCTGACTTAGTCGCTCCTGCAGTAAAGCTAGCACGCGAAGGAATTCCTATTTCTTGGGCCCTATACACTGGCTTCCAACGTAATCAATCTTATTGGGATCAATACCCTTCGTCCGCGGACGTGTTCTTAAAAGCCGATGGCTCGGCGTATGAGTTTGGCGATCACTGGGTACAATCTGATCTGGCTGACACGCTAGAGTTGATTCAGAAAGAAGGGCGTGACGGATTCTATAAAGGCAAAAATGCCAAAATGCTCGCTGACTTTATGCGGGCTAATGGCGGCATCATTACCGAGGAAGATCTAGAGAAGTACGAAGCTATTGAAAGAGAGCCGATGCGTGGAACGTATCGTGGTTATGAAATTGTGGGCATGCCTCCTCCCAGTTCAGGCGGCGTGGCTATCATCGAAATGCTTAATATTTTGGAAGGCTTTGATATGAGCGCCTATGGTCATAACTCTGCACAGTATTTGCATTTGTTGACCGAAGCCATGCGCCGTTCTTTTGCTGACCGAGCAGAGCATTTAGGAGATCCTGACTTTAATGAAAGCATGCCATTGGATATGCTTTTAGATAAAGATTATGCCGCGACTTTACGTGCGACGATTGATATGGCTAAAGCGTCTGTCAGTGATGAGACTGAGTTCGCAAATATTTATGAAAGCGAGGACACCACGCATTTCTCGGTGGTCGATAAAGATGGCAATATGGTTTCTCTCACCTACACGCTTGAAAATGGTTACGGTTCTCGAATTGTAGCTGAAGGTGCCGGTTATCTTTTAAATAACGAGATGGGCGATTTTAATGCGGTGCCTGGTGTTACCAATCGTTCGGGGCAAATCGGAACGCCGCCGAATCTGATAGAGCCCGAGAAACGAATGCTATCGAGCATGGCGCCAACAATTGTCGCTCAAGATGGCCGACCATTGTTTGCAATCGGAAGTCCTGGTGGACGTACGATTATTAACACTACGGTTCAGGCCATTTTGAACGTGATTGACTATGATATGAATATAGCCGAAGCGGTCGAAGCTCCTCGTATCCATCACCAATGGCTGCCTGATGTCACAAGCTTTGAAGGCATTGGGTTTTCCGAAGACACGCTTATTATTTATGAAGACATGGGGCACGAAGTGCGTGCACGTGGCGAGCAAGGCACAGCGATGGGTGTGTATTACGAAAGTGAAACAGGCCTATTCCTAGGCGGTTCTGATTCACGTGCAGGAGATGGCGCGGCCGTCGGATACTAGACTCAATCCAGTCTAGCCTCAGTAAGCCGCGGATTTTATTCGCGGCTTAACTCTAATACAATCGTCGTTAACGCTTGTGCCCATTGCACTGTTTTTGCCATATCGACTGCATCGGGCCAGCGATCATCAGGATGGTGAAATAGCGGATTGGTCCCAAGTATCGAAAGAAAGTTTCCTCCTTGATCGAAAATATTCCTCGCCTCACCTAATGGCCGACTCTCTATCGGAGTTTCGATATCTGGTTTCAGATTGACCCGTTGCAGATGACGTGCACTTAAGGTTCTCACGTTCAAGCTCGAATATTGCAATCTTACTTGCGAATTTGTTGCCGCAAAATTTGCCCCAAGATGAATCCACATAGCAGCATCTTGTGCGAGAGCAGGGTTCTCGTGCAGCATTAAGTCCAATCCAAGATGACTGAGTTCATGGCCGGAATTTGCAGTGAAGATAACGTCTCGGGCTGGTGGGTTGTCTATCAACGCACGAATAAGTTCCATGAAAACGGCAATGCCACCTCCTCGCTCGGAAGCACAGCGCCACCAACCACTTCGGGGTGTCATGATGACGATGGGGGCAAGGTCTGGGTCGGTGCCATCGATGCGGGCGCTCACATTGTAGGCTTTACTATCATTGCGCTCACAAAAGGCAACGACAGTCGCCTCCGAGCGGTTGGTCATCGCTTGCTGTAATGCTGGCCAAATAGCATTGGCAATCTGCAAAGTAGGCGGGCCGACTGGGGCATTGAAATCTTCGGCATTCAATGTGGCAATACCGTCGGCAGGATAAGATGCATCGCTGACAATGATGATGGCACGGTGACGATTTGTACGACGTATTTCAGCGAGTTGCTCGTGCATCGGGCTGGATGTCGCTGGAGGCAACATGACTACACCGATGTCGGCGTTGCTGCCCAGAGGACCAAGTGTTCCAGTAATGCCATGGACGTCTGAGTAATGACAATCGTATAGGGGCACTCCTTCTACTTCGATATCGTCAAAACTGAAACTAGCATATAAAATTTCTACACGGTCTAGGGTAATAGGGTCCATAAATGAAGGCAGCCCTAGATCTTGAATCCGATCGGACAGCCATGCGCCACTGACGGTATCTACTGCTGTGCCTGTGCGGTGGTAGCCTTGTGCCGAGTATTGGCGAATGGCATCCGCTATTCGCAGCTCCTGTGCACTAGGCTCCTGGCTGAAAACAAAACTAGGGCTAGATAAAAGAGGGAGCGCTGGTAGCCAGCTTAAAAACTGTCGTCGAGTGGGGCGCATGAGGAGTGTCCTATTACTTGTTTTTATTAGTATGTCTTAAGCCTTGTCTATTTTCTGTGGGTTGTTGCGCAAAAGTCCGATTCCCATAGCTGCCATCGCAATAGAGATCAGTGGATTGAGATAGTTTAAAAAGGCATAGGGCGCGTAATCCAACACTGACACCCCTAGAGTGCTCGCATAGAAAGCCCCTGCAGTGGTCCACGGGATTAGCCCAGTACTCATAGTAGAACCTTCCTCTACGGACCTTGATAGTACGGCATTATCTAAGCCCTTTTTTTCATAGGCCTTTCGAAATAACTGGCAGTTAAGAATGATGCTGATGTAGGCCTCTCCCATTCCCATGTTGCCGACAATTCCTGCCCCAATGGTTGTGGCGATTAGAGACGTGGTGCGTTGCACTCTTGCAATAATTCCCTGCAACAATGCCTGTAGAAATCCCGCTGTAAACAAAATCCCCCCTAGTGCCAATGCCATGAGCGAAAGAAGTAGAGTCCAGCTCATGCTAGTGATGCCTCCACGGCCAAGAAGCGAGTCGAGGCTCGCAATGCCAGTTTGACCAGGTGTATTGCTCCAAAGACTATTGAGCACGTCGACAAGCGGCTGCTGTTGGTAGATAACAGCAATCACAACTGCGCAAATGACACTGGCGCTCATGCTTATCTCTGCGGCCACTTTTTTTACACTCAGCAGCAGCATTAACAGAAGTGGCAATAACGTAATTAGAAGAGACAAGGAGTACTGAGATGAAAGAGCCGTTTGAATCTGCGCGATCTCTTGTTCCGGAAGTGCATTTGAAGAGTAGCGCATCCCGATGATTGTAAAAATGATCAAACTTAGGGCGTAGGCGGGCACAGTGGTGTAGAGCATTGACCCTATATGCCTGTATAAGTTTGTATTGGCACTCATCGCGGCTAAGTTAGTCGTGTCGGATATTGGTGACAATTTATCGCCAAAGGTTGCGCCTGCCACCACCATGCCCGCCACTATCGGAAGGGGGACTCCCATGGTATCGCCAATGCCGATCAAGACAACACCGAGTGTGCCTGCAGTCCCCCAAGAGGTGCCTGTAGCGACAGACATGAGGCTACACAGCAATAGGCCTGCGCTAAGAAAGAACGTCGGGCTAAGAATGTCTAAGCCGTGATAGATCAGAGCCGCAATCGTCCCGCTCTGCATAAACGCAGCGATAACCATGCCTATGAGGATGAATATATAAATGGCAGGAAGGGCGTTGCTGATGCCTTGGCTCATCATCTCTCGCAACTGCGTAAAGGAATAGCCTAGCGCTTTACCATGAAGACAAGTCCAGATGAGGCAGGCGAACAGCAAGATATGCAGGCTGATGGAAAAGGCGAAGAGCCCAAAAGAGATCATTAAGAAGTTGCCGCCAAAGCAAAGCATTGCTTGCAATAAGGATGGCAAACGTGAGGTTTCAGTCATAGGCGTACTCGAGCAATTGCTAAGCAATAACGATTATCCTAGCAGCCTATCACCTGTGTTGCGAAGCGCAAACTTTCCTAGCGATGGGGCTGCCATTGCAATGACTGCCAAACTAATCGGTGATCTGAACTAGTGGAGCGAGATTCGACAAGGAAATAATCTTTATCTGCAGCGTTGGGCCAGAATACGCCTTGCTCGACGATACTCCAACCCGCTCTCGAAGGAATCACATAATCAGCCCGCATACCCCAGGAGGCGGTATGACTGGCCGCGTTTGGATTACTAGAATTTGCCGCGAGTGCGCCAGCACTGATTGGTGCTCGCTGATCAGCGACTTCCCGGTGGTTAAGTAGGCCGCGGATGCCTTCTCTAAGGCCGTCGCCTTCACTGGGGGAGGCGTTTAAATCACCTAACACAACAAATCGAGTCCCTTGCTTTAAGCCGCCTTGCTTTCCTTGGTCGTCAACGAATTCATTACTACGTTGTTCGTCGAGATAAAGAGACCAAAAGCGGATTTCGTCTTGATTGCGTAAGCCATTGCGATTCTCAGGCCCATCAAACACTGGAGGCGTGGGGTGGCTTGCGAGAATGTGAACAGCTTCGTCATTGACCAGCACAGGAACATCCCAATGAGATTTGGAAGAAAGTGGAAACTTTGACCATGCTTTTTCGGAGTAATAGGGGCTACCGTCTGAATTTCTAGGAACAGTGGCACCAGGCAAGTCTTTCCATAAGAAGTTCTTAAAGGTGCGAGATGACGCTTTATCAATTGGGAAGCGAGAGAGTAGCAACATGCCATACTGACCTTCGTAGTGCCCAAATCCCCAAGCATCATTAGGGCTATCACCTGCAACGCCATCATTGTCGAGATCGAAGCCGCTTTGGTGACCTGTATTAACTGGCGCATAGAAAAAGTAGGGGTAGTGAATTGGGGCGCCGCCGTGTTGTGATATTTTCAGATAATTCTCAATAAACGCTATCGCTCCGTCTTGAGGTTCAGCGATGTAATCAAATTCATTGAGCAGGATGACGTCGGGGCGTATCCGTTGAATTATTGCTGCAATATTTTTTATCTGCGAATTCCCTCCTGTCTTTAATTGACGCGCTAATTCATCGGCTCCCTGAGCTCCTCTGGGGCCGTAGTTAGTGCCTTCCATGCTGACATTAAATGTCGCGATTCGTATTTCTTCTGTATATCCAGTCAAAGCGAAAGTTCCTAAATTCACGGTAAACAAACAGGCGAGAACCGTACGTATTGTTTTGTCAGAAAATGTCATATTAGTGCAAAAAAACCAAGACAATAATTTTGATAAAAAGTTTCCCACGAACAACAAATTGTAATATTGCACCATTATGATCACCTGAAAATGGAAAAGATAAGTCGTTAACTATCCGTTCAATATAAGGCAATTTCTTTACAGTTTAGGGGAAAACATGAAACTAAAGCAGATCGCAATTGCAGTATCTCTGGCGCTAGGTGTTAGCAGCATTGCTATGGCCCAAACCTCATCATCTATCCGCGGCATACTCACTGGACCGCAGGGTAATCCGGCGCAAGAGACGAGCATTACCATTACCCACGTCCCCTCTGGTACGCGCAGCGTAGCGACTTCAAATGAATCAGGTGTCTTCAATGCTGCTGGTCTACGAGTAGGTGGGCCATACACGATCGAAGTGAGATCTAGCGATTACCAGAACAGAATCATCAACGATGTGTACCTGAATCTTGATGACCCATTTTCTTTGAACCTTGCACTTGAAGCAAGTCAAGGCGTTGAAAGCATTACAGTCACTGCTTCGGCATTGAATAACACCTCTGGTGCCACTGGGCCAACAAGTCAGTTCAATCTACTGGACCTTGAAACAGCGCCAGTATTTGATCGCAGTCTGAATGATATCGTACGTATGGATCCAAGAGTCTACATTGACGAAACGTTTAGTGATTCGATTCAGTGTGGTGGTGCAAACCCGCGTTTTAATAGTTTGACACTTGATGGCGTTCGGATGAACGATAACTTTGGCTTGAATAGTAATGGCTACCCAACCGAACGTATGCCTTTTTCCTACGATGCTATTCAACAAGTAGTCGTACAGTTTGCTCCCTTCGATGCAAAGTTCGGTGGCTTCACGGCGTGTAATATCAACGCGGTGACGAAATCGGGTGAGAACGAAATTCACGGCGGCGTCTTTTATGACGTGACCAATGAAGGAATGAAGGGCGACAGCATCAACGGAGTGACGATCGATACTGGTGACTACGAAGAGAAGCGGTATGGTTTCAACGTCGGTATGCCAGTGATTCAAGATACTTTGTTTGTGTTTGCTGCATACGAAAAATTCGAAGGGACTTCGCAATTTGAGCATCCCGCAGTTGGATCATTGATCAGCTTAGACGATATCGCAAGAATGCGTGAAGTGTCTCAACGTGTTTATAATTATGATGCCGGGCAGATTCCAGCAAGTATGCCTGTAGAGGACGAAAAACTATTGCTTCGTGCCGATTGGAACATCAACGAAGCTCATAGAGCGTCACTGGTTTACAATTACAATGACGGCTTTAATATTTCTCAGTCCGACACATTCGCGCAAGCATTGACTTATGACAGTCATTTCTATGAGCGTGGCGCCGAAATGAAGTCTGTCACTGCCTCTATGTTTTCGGATTGGACACAGAATTTCTCTACTGAGGTTCGAGTGGGGCGCACAGAGTTAGACAATCGTCAGAATTCCTTGGATGCAGCCAGTGGTTTTCCAGAAGTCCAGATTCGAGTGGGTAATGGTACTGCCTTCATCGGTCCTGATGACTCAAGACAATCGAACACGTTGAATTGGGAAAGCCAGACGTTTAAGTTTGCTGGAACCTATTATGCGGGCGATCATACGATCACGGGTGGCTTCGAGACGGAAGAACTCGACGTGTTCAATCTGTTTGTTCAACATTCTGTCGGCGAGTATCGCTTCGATTCAATTGATGCGTATGAAGCGGGAGTGTCCTCGCGTGTTTACTACGGCAGTGGTGCGGGGACTAACAACCCCGATGATGCCGCGGCCTCGTTCTCATACGCCACGAATACTCTGTATTTACAAGATGAGTTCTATCTTTCAGACGACTTGAATATTCTGATGGGTCTTCGTTATGACTGGTACACCAGTGATGACAAGCCAACTTTAAACGCGAATTTCACGAATCGTTATGGCTACTCCAATCAACAGAATATGGATGGCATCAGTTTGTTGCAGCCTCGTCTAGGTTTTAATTGGTCAGCTACTGATGTCTTGGATGTGCGCGGCGGTATTGGTTTGTACTCTGGCGGTAATCCGAACGTATGGATTTCCAATAGTTATTCAAACGATGGTATTACCAACGCACAATTTAGTAAAAGCAACGTGAACTTGTTCAGCGAAGATCTCTCTGGCGCTGGACGTCCATTGTACGATATCCCACAGAGCTTACGTGATAACGTGACCAACGCCAGTGGTGACTCGCAGGTCAATGCGATTGATCCTGATTTGGAAGTCCCTTCGGAGTGGAAATACGCGTTAGGGGCGAGTTACCAGCTAGCTCAAGATACTACGCTGACGGCTGATTTGATCTACACGCAGAAAAAAGATTCAGCAATCATCCGAGACATTGGCCTTCAAGACACCGGTAGAAATTCACCGGATGGACGACCAATCTACGAGCCTATCAATGGGCGTAGCGGCGACCTGATCCTGACTAATGTGAGCGGTGATGATGGCGATTCATTAGCGTTGTCGTTGGGCGTCAGCAAGCAGTTTGACTTCGGGCTTAGTGTCGATGTGGGTTATGCCTACATTCAGTCAACTGATGTCAATCCAATGACGAGCTCTGTTGCAGGTTCTAACTACGGCAACATCGCATTGACTGATCCGTTGAACCCAGGGGTGGCAACTTCAAACTACGAAGTGCCGCATCGCTTCACTATGAACCTTGGTTACGCGAAAGAATTCTTTGCCGGTTACACGACGCGTGTGAATATCTTTGCGTCGGCGAACGAAGGGCTGCCATACAACTACACGTTTAGCCGATCTGATCGCGCGTTTGGTGATTCGAGCTTCTTCAGCAACGGTCGTCAGTTGCTTTATGTGCCTGCAGTCAACGATCCGAATGTAGTCTACGGTCCTGACTTTGATCTTTCTGCATTCAATCAGTTTGTAAGCAATGAAGATCTCGAACAATACCGAGGTAAAGTTACTCCTCGTAACGGTCAAAACGCTGACTGGTGGGCGAAGTTTGACCTGCGCATTGAGCAAGAAATTCCAGGCTTCTTCGAAGGGGATAAAGCAAGTGCGTTCTTCGTAGTGAAAAACCTTGGAAATTTACTTAACGATGAATGGGGTGTTCTACGTCAAGGTTCTTTCGTAGGAGAGGGCGTTGTGGGCATGAGCATCAATGCAGATAGCAAATATGTGTATGAATCCTTCAGTGCCCCCTCGATGCAAACGGTTCAACAGAACCCTTCTGTTTGGGAAGCGCGCTTTGGTGTGAAGTACGATTTCTAAGAAGTGATGGGAGAGCGCAGATGCATTATTTGGATCGACTAAACCAGAAGAAACCTGTGCTTTCTCGACGCCGACTGCTACAGAAAGCTTCGCTCATCGCCTCGGCCGCGTTACTTCCTAGCGCGATGAGCATGGCTGTACGTGCCCAAGGCGGATTGTCAGAAGATCCATTCAAATTGGGGGTTGCCTCTGGCGACCCTCTTTCTGATGGATTTGTCATCTGGACTCGTCTCGCACTCTATCCCACAGAGGTGGATTATGGCATGCGCCCAGAAGCCATGCTGGTGCATTGGGAAGTCTCCGAAACAGAGAATATGAGTCGCATTGTGCAAGAAGGCAGTGTGATTGCACACCCAGAGCTTGGTCATAGTGTTCATGTTGAACTACGTGGTCTAAAAGCTGGAAGAGAATATTGGTATCGCTTTCGATTTGCTGACTACCAAAGCAGAATCGGTCGAGGTATCACGACCCCGGTAATGGGCAGTCCGTTAGAGAAATTCAAGTTTGCCTACGTCTCTTGCCAACACTATGAGCGTGGTTTCTATCCAGCCTATCGTGATCTTGTTGAGCAAGACCCTCAGTTCATTGTGCATCTGGGTGACTATATCTATGAGAATGATCCAAATCGATTTACTGTCAGGCGCCATGAAGGGCCGGAGCCTAAAACTCTCGAGCAGTATAGAGCGCGATATTCTTTGTACCGCATGGATCCAGAGCTACAACGCGCCCACGCTCATACTACTTGGGCGTTCACATGGGATGACCATGAAGTTGATAATAATTATGCAAACGACCAATCACAAGATCGGGATGATCCGCAACGATTTTTGGAGCGTCGCTCTGCGGCATATCAGGCCTATTATGAGATGATGCCGCTGCGTGCGAGCGCCAAGCCGCAAGGCGCCAACTTGCGCTTGTATCAACGTATCGTGTTTGGAGATTTGTTAGCTTTCAATATACTCGATGATCGTCAATATCGCAGTGATCACCCGTGTGATTTCACTGGCGGTGGCCCAAATGTGATGGCCAATCTTTGTAGCGAGTTGACTGACCCTAGAAGAACTATGTTAGGGGCAGGGCAAGAAAGTTGGCTAGACAATAATCTTGCTAATCATGAAGCGCGATGGAATGTGCTGGCACAGCAAACTCTGTTCTCGCAATACAACAGAGGAACACAAGAGAGTGCGGTGTATGCCACAGATGGTTGGGACGGGTATCCAGCTGCTCGTGATCGAATTGTTGAACAGCTCGTACGTGCGAGCACGCCGAATCCAATCTTGATTGGCGGAGATGTACACTCCTATTGGGTGGCGGATATTAAAGAAGATTGGAATGATCCAGACTCACGCACTGTTGCCAGTGAGTTTGTAGGGACCTCTATTACTTCCAACGGTGGCCTCAATGCACAGCATGATGCATTGCGGCAACTGAATCCGCATGTAAAGCTAATTGAAACGGAACAGCGCGGTTACGTCATGTGTACCGTCACGCCAGAGCAGTGGCGAGTTGAGCATCGCTGCGTGGAGGATGCGGGAATTCTTGACCCAAATTCTCGCCTTCGAACTCAGCGCAGTTTTATTGTAGAAAACGGACGGCCAGGGGCTGAGCAAGCCTAAAAACACCAAAGACATCGGAAGCTTAGCCTGCTAGGATAAGTTTCCATGAATATCACAACGACACTCGAATCCCTATTGGGGCAGCTCGCAGGATTTTTATGGGGCCTGCCACTAGTCATACTCTTGATAGGTGGCGGGTTATTCTTCCTGATCTATTCTCGCTTTATCCCTTATCGTCATCTCCCTGAAAGTTTACGTTTACTGGCGCGTCCTCCTGATGAAGACGAGCCAGGCCAGCTTTCGCATTTTCAAGCACTATGCACAGCTCTGTCTGGAACCTTGGGGATGGGCAACGTCTCGGGGGTCGCATTGGCTATCGCGATGGGCGGCCCTGGGGCTATTTTCTGGATGTGGGTCAGCGCACTGCTTGGGGTAGCCACAAAGTTTTATACCTGTACCTTGGCAGTGATGTACAAGGGGAAGGATAGCGAGGGAGAGTGGCAGGGTGGCCCAATGTATGTTATCCGCGAAGGGCTTGGTCGACGTTGGCTTCCTCTCGCATACTTCTTTGCTCTAGCCGGGCTGCTCGGCACTTTACCGATTTTTCAGATCAATCAATTGGTGCAAGTGCTGCGCGATACTATCGCCATACCTGCGGGCATTACGGCCGCTGATTCCCACTTCACTTTCGATCTAATTATCGGCTGTATTTTGGCCATTGTTGTCCTAATTGTTGGTCTGGGGAAACTCCCTCGTCTGGGGCGTATCGCGCGCATTATTGTACCGAGCATGGTAGGTGCTTATATTCTACTAACTGGATTTGTGTTGATCAGTCATGCGAGCGAAGTGCCGGCGGCGCTTGGCCTGATCATTAGTGATGCTTTCACGGGCAATGCTGTCGCTGGCGGTGTTGTGGGTACTGTAATCATTACAGGAATCCGTCGTGCAGCTTTCTCAAATGAGGCCGGGATAGGAACAGAGGCAATGGCACATGGCGCGGCACGTACGAAGGAGCCTGTGCGAGAAGGTTTAGTGGCCATGCTAGGCCCTATTATAGATACCTTGATCGTGTGTACCTGTACAGCGTTAGTGATCCTAATCAGTGGCGTATGGCAAAGTGGCGATGCCGATGGCGCCACGTTGACGGCAACTGCTTTTGGAGAGCTATTCCCTATGGGAGGCTCGGTTATATTGGCGGTGTTGGTTTCTGCTCTAGGTTTGAGCACCGTGTTCACGTTTTGGTACTACGGGAGTAAATGCTTAGGTTTTCTAATCGGCGCCCAATATCAGCATCACTATATCTGGTTCTATATGGGGTTGGTGGTGTTAGGGTCGGTGGTGTCCTTGCAGATCGTGGTGAACTTGATTGACTCCATGTATGCCTTAATGGCGATACCGACAATGACCGCTACGCTCTTGCTTGCACCAAAAGTGAATCAGGCGGCAAAAGCTTATTTTCAAAAAACGTGAGCCTTTCTAGTCGGGCAAATGCCGTTGTTGTTCAGCAGTCCAGTGCTCTGTCTCCAAGCCAATAGTGCTAGAGATAAACTTTCCGCCATTGGTGGCGCGATAATGGGCGAGCGCTTTAAATGCCAATGGTGAACCAATGAGTAAAATGGGGATGTTGATGTAGAGCATCATGATGTTGGTAAGATCGGACATTGCCCACAGATTGCCTAGTTCTAAACCCGCTAGCACAGAGAGAGCACCGAAGGGCACAAACACCAGTGAACCAAGTACTCTGACCCCTATAATGAAATGCGGAGCACGAGAAATAAATGTCGCGGAGATCTCGGCAAAGGAGATCATGCCGAGCAGGGTGGTAAACGCAAAAAGCGCATAACAAATGCTGACAATAATTGTGATAACGGCGCTGATAGAAGCTGGAATCAAGGCCTGCACTGAGTTCACATAAGTAGCGATTCGCGAGGCACTCACTTCGGCCCACAGCGCAGGGTCATCGAAGCCCATCCATAGATGCGCGATGACAACAATAAACCCTGTCATGGTACAAATCACAATTGTATCGAAGAACACACCGAGGCTTTGTACAAAGCCTTGCTCGCATGGATGGTCGTTATCAGCGACTGCCGCCGCCATCGTTATAGTGCCTTGCCCGGCCTCGTTAGACATCAAGCCACGCCTAACCCCTTCCGCTAATGCCACGCCAATGCCACCACCAAAAAGAGCATCAGGGCTTATGGCGCCGCCGATTACTTGACTGAAGAAGGTGGGAATCAGGGGTAGGTTGATTAGAATGATAGCGAGAGAAATACCGCAGAAGACTACCGCCATTATCGGAACAAGGCGGTTGGTGAACGCGGTGACTCGGCGAATGCCACCGAGGATGAGGAACGCGCTACCGCACACTAATAAAATGGCGATCGCGAAATACAAAGGCGATTGCCGATCGGCTGTTGTTCCCGTTACGGTATCTGCGATCATGCCGATCGCACTAAATACATTAAATGTTTGAACCGGCACATTGAAAAATGCGTACACAATAAAAGCGATCGAGAGCAGGATCCCAATGCCGCGAGAATTTCCAAGAATTCGTCGACCATAGAAAGGCAGACCGCCAACAAACTCGTTATTGTTTTTCTCCTTGAACAGCTGAGCGAGCACTGATTCGACGAACGCGCTAGACATGCCAAAGAGTGCCGCGACCCACATCCAGAATAAGGCGCCTGGCCCGCCAACAGTAATAGCGCCGGTTACCCCCACAATATTGCCAGGACCAGCGCGCATCGCTAAGCCAAGTAAGAACGATGCAAGAGAGCTGATGCCAACATCTGTGCGGCGTTGGCGAAGCATGATGGGAATCGCTTGGCTGAAACTTAATCTTTGAACCCCGCGCGTGCGAACGGTGAAATACAAACCGATCCCCATTAGCACTAACACTGGCAGTGGCATGAACCCAAGTACGGGAATGTTGGTGTACCACGAGTATTGTAGGGGGAAGCTCCATGCTGCATCGGCGATAGGCTGGATGAACGCGAAAAACTCATTGATTCTGGAAAATAATTCGTTCACTTCCTATGATCCTCTGAAATCCCGATGTGATTGTTATTCTTGAATTTATTCAAACAATGTAATCGTTTTGATAGCGATGTGCTAGCGGTGAGACAAAAGTGTCACATTAGTTTCAAGTGTTTGTCTCTGATTTGTCAAAAACATTATTCACACTTGCCGCCCAAATGAGCCCGAGAATTACTAGGGGCCACTACGAACCTACTAGCAATGAGGCAGCTACATGTTGAATATCCACGTAAATAATTCAAATACTTTTATAAAGAAGGCGCTCGTACTTGCCATCGCGGGGCTTAGTTGCGTTAGCTTGCAAGCACAGGAAGCCAATGGCGATATCGAAGAGATCATTGTACAAGGGTCTAATCTTTCGCGATTACGCGCAATTGAACAGAAGAAAAACGATACGCGACTAATCGAGGCACTTGGCGCCGATGAGTTGGGTCAATTTCCAGATCGCAATGTGGGCGAGTCTCTCAATAGGCTCCCTGGTGTATCAATGCTAGTAGAGAAGGGCGAAGGTCGCTTCGTTCAGATTCGTGGCATCAATCCAGCATTGAATAATGTCACGATCAACGGTGTTCAATTAGGTTCGCCAGAACAAGAAGGTGGTGGTCGAGCTGCACCGATGGACGTGATCTCTGGTGGAGTCCTTGGTGGCGTGCAGGTTGTGAAAACACCTACTGCGGATATGGATTCGCAAGGGATCGGTGGGACGGTGAATGTAAAAACCACTATGCCTTTCGATCGTAACGAAGAATTGTATGGTTTTATCACTACTCGCTTGGGGCATGAAAGTTCACGTCCTGAAAGCGCAGCATTTGCCGGCAAAGATCCTCGCGCAATTGATGGAATGGTGTCTGGAAAGTTTGCAGACTCAACCGTGGGTTGGTTGTTAGGCGCTACGTGGTCGGATCGTGAATATGTTGGACAAGGTATCTATCAAGATGATTGGGATACCAGTACTGGGCAAGGTTTGCCAGTGAACGTCAAGAATAACTACTACATCATTGGCCGTGAGCGCACAAATCTCAATGCCGCTTTAGAGTTCCGTCCGAATGACAACGCGAGCTACTATGCACGCGCATTCCTTGCGACGTGGGATGAGTTCCAGCATCGCAATCGTTATGAGCAAAACTTAAGCGAAGGGGTTGTGCCTACGAATGCTAGTTCGGGAGTTTCCGGCGCAAATCGTATTCTTAGCAACGTCCGCTTGGAAGCGGCCGAGAAAGAATTAGTCTCGTTTAGTGTTGGTGGCGAAAATGTAATGGACTCACTGACGCTTAGCTATATGGCGCAGCGCAATGCCAACGAACTTGCTGAGCCCAATGATTATTGGGAGTTTCGTTCCGGTGCCAACTTTGGCCCTAACACCTATACCCATGACAGTGATGGCGTGGTCTCCATCACTCCCGATGCAGGAACTCCTGATCGCCAAGACCCTAATTTGATCGACCTGCGTCGTGTACGTTTTTTTAACCGCGCAATGAAAGAAGATGCCAATATTGCTAAGGTGGATTTGCAGTGGGATCTTGACCACACGGCGTATGTGAAAACAGGCTTGAAGTATAGCAATACAGATCGTGCGCTAGACCAAGGACAGCGTCGTTACAACCCTGGCAGTGTTGATCTCACGTTAGGATCTTCGGCGAGCTTTACTAATGGGGCATTCGTCAACGATGCGGACAGCTATGATGTCCCGAACATCTGGTTGAACATTGCGGGCATGAATGCCTTTTTCGCCAACCCTGCAAATGCAGCAGTGTTCGAAGCCGATCTAGCGGACAATTTTGTTTCCGATAATTCAGCGGACTACGGGGTAGAAGAAACAATTACCTCTGCTTACATTATGGGTTCGAAAACTTTCGAAAATTTAGAGTTAATTGCCGGTGTGCGATTTGAGAAAACTGAGGTAAGCGGCACAGGGAATGTGTTGCGCAATGGGGTGGCACAACGCGTCAATGCGGATGGTGACTACTCAAGCGTCATGCCATCTTTAATCGCGAACTATCGCTTGAACGAGAACTTCGTCGCGCGAGCAGCGATAACACGTGCGTTAGGGCGTCCGGATTTCGAAACGATCGCCCCGCGTTCAACAGTGTCAGACGATGGTGGCCCAATCGCCTCCGTCAATATTGGCAACCCTGATCTTACGCCGCGCAAGTCAACCAACTACGATGTGTCATTCGAGTGGTACCCAAGCCAACTTTCTATTCTGTCATTGAGTGTGTTCTATAAGGATATCTCTGACGAGTTGGTAGGAAACACAACGTCGCTCACTAGCCAAGCAGAGATGAATGCGGCTTTGGCATCACGTGGTCTTGCGGGTGTGATCGATACGTCTACTCTGTCACGGCTTGATCTTTCAACGACGGTTAACGCTAGTGCCGCGACCTTGAAAGGTATTGAATTGATGGGGCAAACGCAACTCGATTTCTTGCCAGGTCCATTCGATGGTTTGGGTGTGTCGGCCTCTTTATCGCGTCTAGATGGTGAGACCAAGTTGCCTACAGGCAATACGCCACTAGTAGGCCAGCCTGAAAGTAGCTATGCGTTCTCATTGTTCTACCAGAATGACCGTATTGATGCTTCGGTGAGTTATACGTATAACGATAGCTTCTTGACTGACTTAAACTCAAACCCTGATCTAGTCCTTGATCAAGGAGAGTTTGGTCGCTGGGATGCGCGTTTGAGCTATAGCTTCAACGATCGACTAAAATTCTTTGTTGAAGGGGTGAACCTCAACGACGAGCCTACTTCGGAATTCCAAGGTGGACGCAGTAACTGGAATACAGAGTATGAATGGGTAGGAAGCACTTACTACATGGGTGTAAGTTACGGTTTCTAAGGCTAGCTTTGCTTAGGAAAAACCTCAAACGGTGAGCGACGCGCTCACCGTTTGTATTGGGAGTACATTATGAAAACGTTTCTCTACATTGGCGCGCTTCTGCTCAGCGTCACAGGCTTACAGGCACAAGCGCAAGAGTTGCCGCCTGTGTTTGAAGGTCAGATCGTCAAGACATATCCAACCTTTGATGCCCGCCAAGCGGTCGCCGTTGATGCTGAGCATTTCTATGCGGTGAATAATTTCCGTATTAGTAAACATGCAAAAGAGAGCGGCGAGCCTTTATTGCAATGGGATGGTGTTGCGGAAGTTGCGGGGCCTCTAATTCATTTAGATAGTGCGATGGTATACAACGGAAAGCTCTATGCTGCCCATTCAAACTATCCTATCTGGCCGATGGTGAGCTCTATAGAAGTGTGGGATACAAAGACAATGGAACATGTGTCATCGCATAGCTTTGGTATTCAATTGGGCTCCATGACGTGGATAGATCGTCATGAGGGTTTCTGGTGGGGAGGGTTTGGTAACTACGACAAAGTTCAGAATGGACAAGACCACCCTTATGGAGAAACGCGACGTTCACAGATAGTTAAAATGGACGATCAATTCCAAATTGTAGAGCAATGGGCGATTCCCGCTGCACTGCATCCTAAGATGAGCCCAATGAGTAATTCGGGTGGCAGTTGGGGCGCTGATGGATACTTGTACCTAACAGGGCATGACTACCCAGAGGTCTACGTCATGCAGATCCCCGCAACCGCTGGCACCTTAGATTGGGTTGCTACTGTGCATATCCCTGGGCTCAATGGGCAAGGGATCGCATGGGATCGCACAGTGGATGGCAATGTGCTGTGGGGGATTCTAAAAGATAGTAAAGAAGTGTTCCGGATACAAATGCCGGTGCTTGATCTGCCTAAAGTGATGGCCCCGGGTGTGATCCGTACTGTGGATGATTTCGCCCGCTAAATTTTCGAGTTTTAGCGGGGAGTCAGCAAATAGGCGTTTTCATCGGCGGCACATTTGCCCTTTAGGCCCCCAGGGATAGGCGCGCTGGCTAAAGGTTTCACGGCATAACGTGAAGCATAGTGGTTGGAGACCTCTTCGCCGCTAACCGAAAACGGTGGCCCAGCCTGTTCGCTTTGATCGTAATGAACGGTAATCAATAGTTGTCTGGCGGTATTGCATAGTGCCATAAGGTGTTGGCTATAGTTCGCGCGCATTTCCTCGGGCAAGGCAATAAGTGCAGCACGATCATAGACCGCGTCGACTGGGCCGAGTATGTCTTGGCTCAGCGCGAAAATATCGCCAAGATAGATCTCAATATTATGCCCGCTGTAACGAGTGAGTGGCCCGCATTCGCTAATATTAGGTGTAATTTCTAAGCCTTCAAATAAAGCCTCGACTGCCAGCTTATTGAGCTCAGCGCCGCGTACTCCATAACCTTGAGCAAGCAACCATGCAATGTCCAAAGTCTTGCCACATAGAGGAAGAAACACTGGGCTGCCTTTGCTAAGTTCAAGCGCACCAATATAGGCTAGCAACAATGGATTGGCTTCTGGCTCGTGCCAGCCCATCTGTTGTTTTTGCCATTTTTCGTGCCAGAAACTGTGCTTCATAAAACCCCTATAACAATCAGTCTGTTGTGATCGGCGTCGATGCGCTTTGTAAGCGTATGCGTAGCTCTCTTTGCACTAGAACATAGCTCACGATGGCTTGTACAGTCACTGATGCAATTGACACATACCATACTTGATTGATGCTAAAGCCCGGTTGGTACTTCAAATAAACCGCGAAAGGCAGGAATACCAAAATACGCACTATCGAGCTCAGCATAGCAGGGCGGGTGTTGCCTAAACCTTGGAACATCCCTGAACACGAGAACACAATCCCTTGAGCGATAAAGTTTAAAGAGATTAGCTGCAAGAATATCGAACCTACTTCGATCACTTCGAGCTCGGTCGTGAAAAATCCCACGAGCACATCAGATTTCCATTGCATCAAAATAGTGACAACGGCCATCACGATGCTGCTCAACATCATGCCTTTACGGCTGGTTTCACGCACACGGTCAAAGCGCTTGGCTCCATAGTTTTGCCCGGCAATAGGTCCCAATGCAAAGGCGATCGCCATTGTTGGCATGAAGATGGACTGCATGATTCTGCCGCCAATACTAAAGCCAGCTTGCGCGGATGCCCCGAAGTCTTGAATCAACCAATAAACCGCTGAGAAATAGACAAACAGCAGTAGCATTTCTGCGCCTGCTGGGAGCCCTATATTGAACATGCGCTTCCATATATCGAAACGGGGTTTCCATAGCAGTGATTGGAATGACACGTATTTTTCGAGCTTAACGAAATAGAACGTAAGCATCAGCACACCGATAAAGACAGAGATAGAGCTGGCAAGCCCTGCTCCCATCACTCCAAGCGCTGGTCCTGGTCCCCAACCTGCAATCAATATTGGGGCGAGGATGGTATTGAGAACGACGGTTAGCACTTGTACCACCATGCCGGGTTTAACAAGGCCTGTGGCGCGTAGAGACGAGGCCATCGCCATCATTGGGAACTGCAATGCCATGCTTGGCAGGAACCAATATAGAAATGTGACACCTTCTCGCATTGAGCCTTCGTCGGAGGTGATGCTGCCCAGATAGGCTTCGGCGGCTAAATAACCGCACAGCAATGTAAACGCGGCAAAGATAAAGGACAGGACTAAGGATTGGTTAAATACTAGGTTGGCCTCTTCTTGGTTCTTACGTCCCACCGCTTGGGATATTAAGGCGACGGCACTAACCCCAAGGATCTGTGTGAGCGCCATAATGACAAACAGCACGGTTCCACCGGCCCCTACACCAGCCACGGCGTCATCGCCCAATGCGGCGACAAAGTATAGATCGACCAGTAGATACAAGGTCTGGAAGATCATGCCGGCTGCGATCGGGGTCGCCATATTGATAATGATACGGGTGACGGAACCTTGAGTTAAGTCTCTCATTTATTCGATTTCCGGTAAGGCCATCGCGGATGGCAACGCTTATTGCAAAGCGAGGGGGGGTTCAAAAACTAAGCGGCGCATTATACACAAGTCGCCTTCATACCTTCGCGCAAAATCCCTAATTTGCGATGAACGGAGCCGGTGCAGATAAGCGCTCAGTTGCAATAGTCGCGCAAGCTTTAAGGTCTAATTGTTTGTAGAGGCTTGCGTTTGTCCGTGCGCTCTCCTTATGATGAGCGCCAACGCAGTATCAACCTCGATCAGCCTTGCCTAAAGCGTAGGGACTTTCTGAATCAACAGTTAAAGAGGAAGGGAACGATGATAAGACTCACAATGTTTGCTCTGCTTCTCGGAGCTATGTCTAGTTTCAGTAGTGCGGATGATTCCAGTCCCGCCGATGGCGCTTGTGTTGAGTGGTTGGATCAAAGCATCGGTAAGTTAAACAGCAGTCAAGAGCATGACTTATGTGCTTTGACAGCGGGTAAAGCTGTCCTAGTCGTTAATACGGCGAGCTTCTGTGGGTTTACGCCCCAGTTCAAAAGCTTAGAGGCGCTTTATCAGCGTTATAAAGATGACGGACTGATGATCGTCGGTTTCCCTTCGGATGACTTTAACCAGGAGTCCGATCATGCAGATAAAATCGCTGAAGTGTGCTTTATTAATTACGGTGTGAGCTTCCCTATGACTTCGGTCGTGAAAGTGAAGGGGCAAAATGCACACCCTATTTTTAAGGTCTTGGGTGAGAAGGGTGAGCCGCAATGGAACTTCAATAAGTACCTAGTCAGCAAAACTGGCGAAGTGATTGCCCATTACGATAGTGCGGTGACGCCGGATTCCACGCAGTTGATTAGTGCAGTAGAACAACAGTTATAAGGGGAATGATCCCCGCAATGGAAGTCACATGCCCGGCAAGTCTAGCAGCAAGGTTTTATCGATACTCTTACAATTGTTGTTAACGCTTGCGGCGTTTGCTTTTGTATTCTCAGCCTTCGTAGTGCCTAATCGGATTGCGTGGTTTGATTCAATGACCTACTTCTACCTTCCGCTTGAGCTCTTTGTTCTTGGGTTAGCCTTATTGCTTCGCGGTAACAGTGGCCGGTGGCTGCGAGCCGTATTGGCCGTGACTCTAGCCGCCGGCGTAATATTTCGAATTGCCGATATGTCGGCGTTTCAGGTGTTCGCTCGCCCTTTCAATCCCGTCTTTGACACCTATCTTCTTGCCGATGGATTTCATTTTTTGACGACATCCTTTGGGCAGGTGGCCGCCATCGGGGTCGCGGTGCTCTTGTGCGTGCTCGTCTGCGGCATCGTTATTATTTCGTTTCTTTCACTTGCACGCTTGCATCAATTACTACAAGTGCGGGTGCGACTATCAACCGTGATGGTACTGACGGGCTTGTTAGTGTGGATAAGCGCTAGTAGTGCTGGTTGGCCGCGAGCTTCACGCTATTTTTACGATCAATTCGCGATGCATGTCGCCAATACCATCACTAGCATTAGGGATCTGCGAGAATTTAGGACCTTGGTCAATGTAGATGCCTATGCCGAAACCCCAGGGGATGCGCTCTTTTCAGCATTGCATGGTAAAGACGTTCTCGTTGTATTCGTTGAATCCTATGGTCGCACATTGCTCGATAAGGCCGAATACTCTGAGCAGTTTGCACCATTTCTGAATGCAAGTACCAAATCTTTGGCGTCGGCAGGGTTTAAGTCGCGCAGTGCGTTTTTAACCTCGCCGACAGTTGGGGGTATTAGTTGGTTGGCACATGGCACAGCATTGTCAGGATTATGGATCGATAGTCAGGTGCGCTATGACAGCCTTATGATGAGTGAGCGTCCTTCGCTGGTGCGATTGTTTCAACGAGCCGGATGGCGAACAGTGGGCGTAATGCCTGCGATTAGTATGGCGTGGCCAGAAGGCGATTATTTCGGATACGAACAATTGTATACAGCACCGGAACTTGAGTATCGAGGAGCGCCGTATAACTATGTCACGATGCCTGACCAGTTCACTTTTTCTCAGTTTCAAAAATTTGAATTGAATGAAAGTGATAGAAGGCCAGTGATGGCCGAGCTGGCCTTAGTCTCTTCCCATGCTCCTTGGGCGCCAGTGGCTACCCTCATTGATTGGGCTGATGTGGGTGATGGCAGCGTCTTCATAGAGGAGGCGACCTCGGGTGATGCGGCGGAAGTAGTGTGGCAAAGCCGGGATCGCGTGCTCAAGCAGTTTCGTGAGTCTATAGAATATGTATTGAGTACAATCTCTTCGTTCGCGCAAACCTTTGGGGGAGATGACCTAGTGATTCTTGTCATTGGTGATCACCAACCAATGCCCTATGTCACTGACAATACGGAGAGCCGTGATGTGTTCGTGCATCTCATCGCGAAAGATCCGGCGGTCATGGCTGCGGTTGAACATTGGCAGTGGAGCGAAGGCATGCTGCCTGAAAGCGATGCCCCCGTTTGGCGAATGGATGAGGTGCGTGACCGATTCATCCAGGCCTTTTCTCAGTAAAGTGTTTTGCGGCTTAGGACGTTTTGGGTAAAGCCAAAAGGTCCGTGTGTCCCACAATGCATTTTCCTGAGCTAGCATTCTCGAGTCTGAAATTACGCCATTGCTCTAATGCTTCGGCGTCTACAGTATTTGCCACTGCCGCCGTAATCCCCTGTATAAACTCTTTTACCATGGCCTCGTCTTCAGGGCCGAGCTGCCAAGGACTGCTCGCAGTCTCAACGCTATAGTCATAGCTTTGCAGTGCTGCTTGCAACGCTTGGCTTGCTTGCGGGCCGAGCGCCATTCCCAAGCCTTTGTCGCGAAGTTGGTCCTGATTGAATGCCGTCAACACTTGGGCGTCCAATGGATGTGTGGGATGCCAAACTGTTGTGCCGTCATAATTGAGTGCCGCGTACACGCCGCTTTTCTGCTCGCCAATCCGTGCACATAACGCGTCAATAAACTCTTGTGAGCATAAGTCAAACAACGCCGAGGCGGTCACGAGTCGTGCGCCGGCTAAAGGTAATTCATAGACGACCTGTAGGTCGCATTGGTGGTCTTCAATGATGCATTCTTTACGGTGCCTGCGTAGGGCTTCATCAAGTAAGGCGCCGTCGTGATCGACTAAACGCCAGACGACATCTTTGACGCCGAGTTGCTGCAACGCACGTAAGGTTGCACCGGTTCCAGCGCCTAGGTCTACGGCGAGGCCTGGGGCCTGCGGTCCCTCGAGGTCCGTTAGTGCCGCAATGGCTTTTTCGCTGAGTGTGTTGTCTCTGGCACGTTGATCCGCCGCTTCGCGTAGATCAAGCCAGCTTATTGAAAAACCGCTCATGGATTCGTTCTCTCTTTCTGGGCAATTGCTTGCACTAGTTGTTGAATTATATTGGCGCTGCTGCGCCAGCACGGCAGCTGCTGGGATGCGTCTCTCGCCCCTTGTTGTAGTTGTGTGCGTAGGTCTAAGTCTTGGAGTAACTCGCTTAAAGCAGCGCTCAAGGCCGCACAATCGCCCACGGGAACGAGGCGGCCTGCCGTGCTAGGAACGAGATCCTCGGCTGCGCCACAGCGCGTGGCCACTACAGGCAGACCGTGCGCGATTGCTTCGGCAAATACCATTCCATAGCCTTCATAGTGAGAGGGTAAGACAAAGATATCGGCCTGTTGATATTCCGGCTCGAGGTCGGCAATCGCACCAAGAAACAGTATTCGCTCACTTAAGCCTGCTGCCTGTACTTTTTGCTTCAAGGCGTCTGACCAATCGGGGTCATAGTGCTGGGCGCCAATAAAGCGTGCCTGCCAAGGCAGGTGCGCAATATTGCTGAGGGCATCGATCAATAGGTCGTGGCCTTTGCGTTGCGTGAGTGTCGCCGCCGTTAGTAATACTGGTGGGTTTCCGGAGCAAGCAGAGAATGGCACAGGATCGGTACCCGGCAAGGCGATGGAGATTGTGGCCGCTTCGACAGCAAACAAAGACTGTAGGGTGAGGGCTGTGGCTGGGCTTGTTACCACGATGGCTTGAGAACAACGTAACGCCACAGACTCGGATTGAATAAACGTCTCTTTCTGCTGGGGACTTAGGCCAGTCTCTAGTGCGAGAGGATGATGACACAGGGCGATGAACTGTAAGCGTTGACCATGCTTGCACGCGCTTTCGGGCATGGCCCCAAACGCTAAACCGTCCACGAGGACGATGCTGTTATCAGGCAATTGCGCGAAACGACGCTCAGTGTCGGCTAGCGCCTCGGCATCGGGATAGGGGTAGCTTGCCGCTAACGGGACGACAGTGGTGCGAAGCCCCAAGGCCGCAAATTCTTGCAATAGGCGGCGGTCATAGGCGTAACCCCCTGTTCGGCTTTCCAGGTCACCGGGGATTGCAAAAAATAGTTCGGCCTGCACGTAGTCTCCTTTGATCATCAAGTGCGTATTGTTACACCTTACCTTGCCTAAACCTAGCGCCCGACATACCATTCGCGCCTATGCCTAGGACAATTAGCAACAAGATCGAGCGATGGCTATTGCAGCATCGACAGCGCAAGGTCGCGCTTCAACGGCCACTGGTCACGCTTTGCTATGCGCAAAGCTGGGATGGCAGTATTACTATCCGTGCTGGGGAGTCTTTGGCCCTTAGTAACGATGACTCTATGCGTCTCACGCACCTGTTGCGAAGCTTGCACGATGGCATTCTTGTGGGCATCGGAACGGTCCTCGCCGATGACCCACAGCTTACCGTGCGCGAATGTGAAGGCGCCAATCCCCAAACCATAGTGCTAGACAGTGACTTACGCATTTCTCCAAGCGCACGACTTTGTCAAAGTGATGGGGGGAAGTGTTGGGTCGTCACCAGTGCTGATAATCCAGAGCTCATACGAGACGATATAGACATTATTCGTGTCGCGAGATTAGACGGGGGCTCTTTGGATCTGGAGCAAGTGCTTGCCGAGCTTTGGCAAAGAGGCATAGAAAGTTTGATGGTAGAGGGAGGGGCGCGAGTCATCAATGCTTTCGTTAAGGCAGGTTTAGCGGATGCCATCGTGCTTACGGTCGCTCCCAGGCTCGTGGGAGGGTACAAGGCGATTGATAGTCTCGGGCTAGAGACTCTTGCACAACTACCTCGAATCTCACCTATACACACCCAAGCCCTCGGAGATGACCTCATTATGTGGGGCGAGCTGCACTATGGGAGTGACAATGACTGATCGAGATAATTCCGTGGTCCAGCTGTGGTTTACCAAGCCGTTTTGTGTCGAAGTTCGCACTAACTCACCGCTAGAGATCCCGGACGATAGTGTGCGTGTAAAGACTAAATGTTCAGCGATTAGTGCGGGCACTGAGATGCTCGTGTATCGCGGCCAGTTGCCCGAAGAACTCGCCCTAGATGACAGCATCGCCGACATGCAAGAAAGCCCTGCGTATCCATTGCAATACGGCTACGCCAGTGTGGGCATTGTGGAGACGCTAGGGGCGGGAGTTGATTCGACATGGTTAGGCAAACGTGTCTTTTGTTTCGCGCCTCATGCAAGCCATTTTGTGAGCGCCTGTGAGAATTTGATTGAAGTGCCTGCTGATATTAATGCAGAAGATGCGGTGTTCTTAGCTAATATGGAGACCGCGATCAATCTCGCACAAGATGGTAAGCCGGTGCTAGGAGAACGTGTCGCAGTATTAGGGCAAGGAATCGTCGGGCTTTTGCTTACTGCTGTACTCGCGCGATTTCCATTAGAGAACTTGTTGGCGGTCGATGGCATTGCGGCGCGACGCGAGCTTGCGCAGCAATTAGGGGCCACCACTAATTGTTCGCCTGAGCAGACTGGAAATCAAGAAGCGGACATAGTCTTCGAAGTCAGTGGTGCCCCCGAGGCTTTGAACAGCGCCATTAATCTGACCGGATATGGCAGTCGAATTGTTGTCGGCAGTTGGTATGGCAAAAAAAGTGCATCGATAGATCTGGGCGGCAAAGCCCATCGAAATCGTTTAAGTATTACGACAAGCCAAGTCAGCACGATTGCACCAGAGTTAAGCGCACGATGGAATAAAGCGCGGCGCTTCAATGTAGCTTGGCAGATGTTGCAAATTATCAAACCCCATAAACTGATTACTCATCGTTTGCCGCTTGGCGAAGCGGAGAGTATTTATAAACAATTACACGAGACCCCAGAAGGGATCGTTCAAGCACTATTTGTGTACGATTAACGTCAATAACGCTTTAAAGGAAACTGCATGTATACCGTTGCTGTCACACGTGAATTTATTGCCAATCATTTTTTAATAGGTGGAGACTGGGGAAGCGAGAACTTTCCTCATGCGCATCACTATGTGGTTGAGATTAGTATTGAGGCCGCTCAATTGGATCAGCACGGATACTTAGTGGATATTGTTGAGATCGAAGCGGCGATGACGCAAATCGTGGATTATTATCGAGATGCCTTGCTCAATGATAAACCAGAATTCGCAGGACTTAATCCGAGTATCGAACATTTTAGTCGCATCATTTGCGAAAAAATGCTCGCACTCATCAAGTTTCCTGGCAGCGGTTCGCTCAATGTGAAGCTTTGGGAAAACGACACCTGCTGGGCTGGTTATAAGAAAACCATTACGGCATAGGGGATGGGTGATAATCCGTCGCTTTGAGGATGACCCCTGGTCGTTCTCCTGTCATGACTTCATTCAATAATACGGCTTTACCTCCGACAAACACGTGTCGCGCCCCTTTCGCATATTGATGGGGGCTGTCGAACGTGGCCGTATCAATCACTTCCTCTAGATCAAGAACAGCGATGTCGGCTATGGCACCCACGGCTAGACGTCCTCGATCTGAAAGACCTATTCGCTGCGCGGGCAATAAACTGATTTTGTGAATCGCCGTATACTGTGGCACTACTCCTTCTTCGCGAGCGTAGTGTCCAATAAGTCGCGCAAAAGTCCCGTAATTTCTTGGATGTGGCATGCGCTCGGTCGGTCCCATTATGCCGCCATCTGAGGCGATCATCGTACGTGGATGGCGCATGATATTGCGGACATCGTCCTCGTCAATCGCATGAAAAACAGCATCGCAATTTCCAGCAGCAACTAATTCCATCAATAAATCGGCGGCATTCTCTTTGCTGGCATTGAACTCTCTAAGTCGCAAGATTTCACTTAAGTTCAAACCATTTAGAGTGGCATCATGAGGGCACACAGCAATGACAACGTTGGCTGGGTCATTCCCGCCACGATCGACTTCAATATTGTGTACGATGTCCGCCTTTAGTCGTTCGCGTTGCACTGAATCTTCAATTCGCGCCACTATCGCTTCATGTCCGCCGTCGAGACTCCAGCCAGGGAATAGAATAGTTAAGCTCGTTGCTGACGCAGTGTAGGGATACTGATCAATTGAAACATCTACTCCGCGGGCGATGGCGGCGTCTACCATGCCTAAGGTTTCAATAGAGCTACCCCACATGGGCGCTCCAACAATTTTATGGTGAGTAATTTGCGTCGGCAGTCCGCCTTCTTCTCCAATGCGAATGGTCTCTGCAACACTGCTTAGCACTTCAAGTCCTTCTTCGCGCATATGGCTTATATAGATCCCACCGTAAGGGGCGGCCACTTTTGCAAGCTCAATGACCTCTTCGGTGTCGCCAAATCGGCCAGGGGCATAGATCAACCCGGAAGAAAGTCCGAAGGAACCTGCGTCCATCGCTAGTGCGACTTGCTCGCGCATGAGTTGCATTTCTTCTTCGGTGGCTGGGCGGTCTTGTTCTCCTACAATGAGTCCCCTAATCGAACCATGACCGACAAAGGTGCCAAAATTCACAGCAGACGGGTTGGCTTCAATGGCGTCAAAAGTGTCAGTGATTGGAAGCGGAGAATCCCCGTCGGGCCCTCCAATAACGGTAGTCACTCCTTGTCGAATTAAATTCTCTGCATCGGGCCAACGGAACATATCGTCATCGAGCGAATTACGAATGGCGTGGCTATGAATGTCAATGAACCCTGGGGTAACGGCCAAACCTGTCACGTCCAGAGTGAGGGTCGCAGGGTGTGCGCTTAAGTCTCCTCCTAACGCCACGATGCGATCGTTGCGAATGCCCACGTCACCTTTAATAGGCGAAGCATTGTCACCGTTAAAGAGTTCGCCACCGTGCAGCAACACGTCGAATGCTTCTGGGTCAGGTGTTTCGATACTCTCGCCCGAACAGGCCGCGAGGATCGAGCTAAGCCCTAAAGCTAGTAAAGTGCGCATGATCATTCTCCTGGAATGTTTATTCGGCGTTAGCTTGCGTGATGGCGGTTAAGAAAACATGTTTCGCTGTTCGTTGTAAAATTGGGATGTCAGCCCACTCGTCGGCGAAGCCGCGTTGGCCTCCCCGTTCACTTGATATGGCGATTGAGAGAGTACCACCTGCAATCGCAATATTCAGGTTGGCAGAGCCGGCATTCGATAATGATGGGCTAGTGCCAAGGAAGTTGGAGATGGCGATAGAGTTTCGCACTAGCGTGCTTTCGCGCGCGCCTTCTATCTGACCGGGTGGCGTCATAGAGACGGCTTCCATTTCGAAGCGAATACCAAGCTCTGAGCTGACCCTATTGAGAATGTCGCGAGTCTGGCTTTCCATGCTCTCAATGTGTTGCAAATCTAGAGAGCGAGCGTCAAGAGAGAACCATCCACTTTCCGGTTTGTGATTGAACACGGCGCCGCTGTTCAATATGGCAACGTTCAAGCGCGTGCGACGATCATCGAAGCGTTGCGGGTCTTCAATTTGCAAGATGCGATCGACTGCGCGTCCGATCGCTTGGTTAACATTGGGAAGCCCTCCGTTAAGCGTGTGTCCTGGAGGGCCAAAGGCATTAATGCGCCACCAATGGATTCCTAGTGCCCCGTAACTCAGACTGCTGCCCTCTCCGAGAACATCGACGAACGCGAATGCACGGTCTTCGTACTCGGCGTACAACGCACGCATGCCCCTGAGGCCTGTCTCCTCTTCAGCTACGGCACTAAATACGATGTCGTGCTCTGGTGTGAAACCTTGTTCGACAAGTGCGCGAGCGGCGGATATGAGAGCGACAGTGGTTAAAGACGTATTGGTGCCCGGCCCAACTACTCGGTCTCCTTCAATACGTGGCGGGCTATTTGCTGCGCGTTGATGTTCGGCTACGGTTGAGAGGTCGTCAAGAGTGGCGACAAAGACAAGTGCTTTGCCCGATCGACCGGGTATACGGCCAGTCACGTTTGGTGCGGAAGATATTTGAACGTCTTGTAACCCCACCTGTCGCATCAAAGTGGCAACGGCCTCTGCGCGCTCGTGCTCTTGCCCTGAAGGAGAGATAATCCCGCCGATCTCTACTAACTGTTGGGCTGAGAGTTGTTCGGTGGTGTCGATCTGTGCGAGTCCTGCCTGAACCTTAGGATCTTCCAGCGCACTTTCTAGTGATCGTTCCGCGAAACTGTACACGGGAGTCGCGAAGACGATACATGCACTGACTATTTTCCACATAAATTGCACGGCAATGCCTCCTGTTTTTTTTAAACAATAGTGCCTTAACTTTGGCGCGGGTGCCAGACAAGGAGCCGTTAAGAGTGGAACGAGCGTACGGTGCGCAAGCTCGCAAATCCAAATGCCAATATAGTGATATCACGAAGTCGCATGAGCGCGATAAGAGCGAAAGCGTCGCTCGTTGGCAACCCCAACATCTGAAAACACCACAGCAGTGCTGCTTCGATAGTACCAATGCCGCCAGGTAATGGCAGTAGCATGGCTAAGCGGATGGACACGGCGATCAAGACGAAACTTTGTGCGGACAAATAGATGTCGAGCAAATGCAGTAGGAAATACAGTTCACCGAGAATTAGCCCCCATCCGGCAATTGAGATTATCAGTGCTTGCAGTAATGCCCCTCGGTGATGGTTATTCAGTTTTATGAAATCGGCTTCCAACCGCTGCCATGACTCCTCACTAGTAGTGAGTTTAGGGTGGGTGAGCCAGCGGCTGCTGAGGGTTTCAATTCGGTGCAGCAATTTGTTGGGGGATCGCAAGAAGTAAAAAAGCACGGCAGGCATTGCGATAGCTAGCACGCAAAGCACTAGCGCGATCTGCCCCCATTGCGCAAAGGCCATTGTGGGGGAGAGTAGAAGGTACAATGCTCCAATTAGCAAGACGGAGAAGTTGACCCAAAGCTCGAAGCAGCGGTCTAGTCCAAGAGAAATAATGGCCCTGTGTAAAGGAATGCTGCACCGTTTAAAGAGCCAGTACACTTGCAAAGGTTCGCCACCAAATTGAGGGCCGGGCGTAATGAAACTAATAGTTTGTCCTGCAAGTCGAATGACTACCAATCGCCAAAGGCTGACGGAGGATGATAGTGCTGATAGGAGTAGGTGCCAGCGAAGAGTTGAGAATAGTGTGACGAAAATATTCAATAGCAGCCAAATACACCATTGAGAAAAGCTGAGCTGCCTCACTTGCGATGCGATGGCGTCTAGATTGATCTCTTGTAATGCCCATGCGGCAAGCGCAAATGCCCCTATCCATAGGAGAAGTGACATGAGGTTTGCTTGCTTCATGAAGCACCGTCTTGGCGTTCGACCCAATCGTCATCTCCGCGCCAGGCACTAAATCGTCCGCTTCCTAATAACGCAATCCAAGAGCTTAACCATAGAAGTGCCAACAAAGCAGGGGTGATCATTAAGCTGGGAGTCTGCAGTGCGAGGACTAACAATATAATGACTGCGCCAATACGTGCCCCACATCCCAATAAAATCAAAATGCTGCCTAGGGATAGGCTCAACAAACTAACCTCGCTCATCTCAACGTTGAATACTAGGGCTGCTAAGAAGCATAAATAGACGATACGTAAGCTCGGTAGCAAGTAGCGATAGCTGAAGGACTTTAATGCATCGAAGTAATTCGCTGTTTGCCTGGGTTGCAGACGACCGGTGACGATGAACCAGTCGACAATAAAGCCTAGGAGAACGGGAAGCATGAATGCAAACCCTGAGGCTTGCGTAATGGAGGATGAGAATGGGGGCCACAGGGCTACTGCGACATATCCCATTTGGAATCCCGCGAGGGTGCGGCGCAGTTTATTAGGAGCCAGTGCGGCGATTGTGCGTTTGTTCTTTCGTCTCCACGCCAACCCTAGCTGAAACGCATAATAGGCGACACTGACTAAGAGGTAACTCCAATGAATTTTGCCTAAGTCTACAGCAAGAATTGGCGCGACTATTAAGCCTAGTGCGTCAAAGATGTTGTCTAAGGTGCTGCCTAGCAGGCTCGAATGCTTTGTGCGCCTAGCCACAAATCCATCCACACGGTCGAGTATGGCAGCCACTGAGTACAGCAGTGCGGGGATCCAAATGGTGAAAGCGAATTGCGGGTGCTGGAAAATAAACCCCGCTGTCATTGCGATCAATAATCCCCGTAGTAGTGTGAGGCGGTTTGCGAGACCTAGTGATGTATATAAGGGCGCGAATTCGGTGGGTCGGTTCGTGTCACGGCGTTGCCAACATTGTTGCCAGGCATAGCCCCATATTAGCGTCGCGACAATTCCCCACTGTAGGCTGTAATAAATACCCTCAATAGCCGCTAACCCTGTCATACAAAGAAGTAGGCTGGCGACTCCTAGTAAGCCAAGATTGCGAAGTTCATAGGTCATTTTTGTACTTAAAATAATAGCAGTCTGAGCGACAAGACCGACAATAATCGCCCACATTGGCGGGGACTACAAGCCGCAAAAAAAGAAAGAAAATTGCGTTGACAGAACTTTGTGGTCTTGGGTAATCTCAAGGCTCTTCAACTGATAAATAAAAAGGAGGTGATCCAATGTCGAGTGGTATTAAGGTGTCAATGGACTTTGGTGTGGTTTTACTCGAGGGCTTCACTTCCTAGAGTTAACTTCACTACTTTGTAGATACAAAGGTTCCATTGGGGCCCGCGTCACGGAAAGGGAGCGTAAAGCTCCCTTTTTTTATTGTCTTTAAAAAGTGCGGCACGCGCTTCCCGTCACAGTGGCAGAAAAAGAGAAAACCTCCCCAAAAGTGATACCTTTCAACCCAAAAAATGATACCTAACTGCACGCTAAGAGGTCGTCATGCATTTTTTTGGTGCAAGACTGCTAGGGGGTGGCGCTAGGGGTTTTTTGTTAAGTTGTTGATATTGTAGGATATAAAAAGTTGGCCTAGGGTTTGCAATACCTTTGGTGTACGAGTGTAGAGTGCAATGAGGTCCTCCTCTTCTCACATTTGTTAATTGCTCCCAAATTTATTATTAATCTTAAGCCGAGGTCTAAAATGTCATTATTATCTAGCCGTAAAATTGCCGCTTCACTTTCTGTACTAGCTCTTTCTGTTGCAGCTGCTAGTGCCAGCGCAGACGAAGTCCCAAACATGTATATGAGCAGCAAGCAGTTGAAAGTTGTTGAGCAAGTATCTCCTGATTACCCACGTTTTGCTGACATGGCCGGTGTTGATGGTTATGTGCTAGTTGAATTTACAGTGTCTTCTGATGGTTCTGTTATGACTCCAGCAATTGCTGAATCTTCATCTGGTCACTTTTCTGAATCTGCTTTGAGTGCAATTTCTCGCTGGCAGTTTGAGCCAGTTATGGATAACGGTGTAGCGGTACCTGTACGTTCGAACATGAAGTTCAGCTTCGTTCCACGTACTTAAGATTGCAATGCGGTTGCGGTCGTAAGCCTGCTAACCTCACCCAAATCGATCCGTAAGAACAATTAGACACTCGGGATTGCAATGGTAATTTGGACTTGCTGAGTCAGAGTAATACTCTTGCTTCTGGCTCAGCTAATCCCAGATGTTGCAATGCGAATGTGCCAGGCAAAAAAAAGTGAAACCAAGATGAACAAGGTCTCACTTAAAAGTACATGGATAACACTGTGTAGCTATTAGGTATACGCCGCTAAAAAAATTCTGGATCAATCAGAATTAAAATCTTATTTAAGCTATTGTTTACAGTTACTTAAACCACATTCTCTGAAAAATATTGTCCTTCTTTATGCAAAGATGGTGCAAACCTGCGCCTATGTGCCCTAGCACTAGAATCGCAAGAGTGATCGCTAAGGTGCCGTGAATTGAGAAGATCCTTGCTGCGAGTGCTTCATCGTTAGGGATGCCGGGCATAGCAGGTAAACGTACGCCTGGGATAATCTCCAATGCAGGGAATGCCGACACGCCAGCCCAACCTAGCAGTGGCACTGCCACTAAAAGCACGTACAGCAAATGGTGCAAGCTCTTGGCTAGTCGAATTTTTCGGCGCGACATGGTCTCGGGGTATTCGGGCGTTTTATAGGCGAGCTTAAACCCAATACGCACAACCATAAGGATTAGAACGGTAAACCCTAAAGACTTATGAATACTGTAAAGTAGGTTGGTAAAATCGTCCCAAATATTAGCCTCTGTTCTTGCCTCAATAAGCAGACCTATGGGTATCAAGCTCATAACGCACAGCGCAATTACCCAGTGTAAAACCCTCCAATTTCTAGCGTATTGCATTTGAATCTCCCTTGATTTTTTTCTGGCAACCAACCAGCACATCCTCTAATGCTAACTGAGGCCTCATAGATTAGACATTCCTCATCGCCCAGTATGGGTATTTAGTCCTACAGTTCTGAAACATCCTGACATACTAAGTTACAAAAAGGCATTTGTGGGGGGTACATCGGCGTTCTGAGACCTGTAGGATGCGTCTCACCTTGAATCAGGGTGCTAGTGCGCATCGCGCAACGACATAATTATAAATAGAAACACCAAAGACGGCATGTTTCCTATGGGCGCACCGTCTGCAATCGTTACAAACGAGGGTTTTAAAATGAGAAAGAATAACCTTGGCCCACTATCAGTGCTTTGCCTATCACTGCTAAGTGCGAATGCCATCGCTCAAGATGCCGAAGATTCGACGGTTACGTTCCCCAGTACCTATTTTAGTGAATATGCACCATTGACAGTCAATGACATGGTCAATCGTATTCCTGGTATTGAGTTAATTCTAGGAACGAGCAGTTCAAGTTCTGGTGGAGATCGTGGGTTAGGTTCTAGTGCGCAAATACTGGTTGATGGCAAGCGTTTGGCGGGAAAGTCGAATGAGGCTAGCGAGCAGCTTAATCGCATTGCTGCAAACGAAGTAGACTATATTCAGATCATTCGTGGCAGCTCTAGTGACCTTGATGTGCAGAACAGCGGCCAGATTATTAACATCGTGTTACTTGAATCTTTATCACGCTCGAATATTTCCTCAGAGATCAGCACGACTCGTTATGCCGACGGCACCACAGAGCCAGGCGGCTCTATTGCTTGGAGTGGTCAGACGGGTAAGTTGAATTTTCTTGTCAGCGCATCTGTTGAGCCCGACTATCAGCATCTAGAAAGTGAAGAAGTCAGTATCAATGGCGATTTCTCACCAAAGGATACCGTAGAGTTTGATCGCTATCGTGAGCAAACTAATTACACTTTAAATTCCAATATCGCCTATGCCATCACGGAAAAAGACCGTATTGCTTTCAACGTTCTGTATAGCGAAAGTAATCCGCCCGCAACACTGGATCGCAAGATCACTGATTTCAGTAATGCAACGCCACAGGTGAGATTCGAGCGTGAAGACTTGCCTGCTACTACCGATAGCTGGGAGTTTGGTGGGGACTATGAACATAGTTTCGATAACGGCAGTCGCTTTAAAGGCTTGTTTATTGTTAACGAAGAAGATAAATCAATTCTTCGAGAGCGTTTTGGTTCCGACACACTCGGCGGTGTAGAAACACAAAATCTTCATCTTTCTACTAAGAGCGTATATCGCGAGAGAATTGTCCGTAGTTCTTACACAATGCCTCTACGTGAAGGTCAAGGAATCGAGCTGGGAATAGAAGCGGCGCAAACGATTCAGGATTCTGCGCTTAAGATGGGCGTGTTGACTGCCGGCGCAGGTAACCCTGCTTTTGGTGGCTTAACGCCTGTCGACCTTCCTAATGCAAACTCTTCAGTAGAAGAGCTTCGCTATGAACCTTTCGCGATTCATAACTGGCAGATTAGTCCCAAAATATCTCTTGAAAGCACATTAGTGGCAGAGTTCTCTGAGATTGAGCAGTCGGGTGACCTTACGAACACGCGAGATTTTCAATATCTGAAACCCAAAGTAGATTTCCGCTATAACATAAGTAACTCCATGCAGGTTCGCACCACATTGGAGCGTGTTGTCACACAACTTAGTTTCGCAGATTTCTCGCGTGCCACTAACGAGCGCGATGAGGACCAAGATACCGTTGCAGGTAATCCGGACCTCGAGCCAGAAGAAAGTTTGCGCGCTGAAGTGACGCTTGATTATCGATTGCCAGATGATCTTGGAGCGCTGAATGCACGCTATTTTCATCATGAGTATGAAAACAAAATCTATAAGGTCGATATCTCTACGCCAACTAGGCTACAAACTACTAATGGTAACGTGGGCAAAGCAGCGACTTACGGCTTAGTGCTTAATGGCAGCGTAAGGCTTGGTTTTATTGGTTTGCCTGAGGCGTTGTTTACCTCCTCGGTGACGATACAAGAATCTGAGTTTGATCATGATCCGCTAGTGCCTATCGAGCATGGCTTTCCTCCTTATGATCGCGGCAGCTTCCGTTTGAGCTATCGTCATGACTTGCCGCAATATCAAATGAACTATGGCATTACTTATAATGCGCGTTTCAAAGATGGGCGTACGGCATGGGATATCGACAATCGCTATAGCATCTATGTGCCGACAGATCTTTCGTTCTATATTGAGAAGGTCGGGTTCTTTGGGCTGACGTATCGCTTTGAAGCAAGCAATCTTGAGAATGATGTCTCTACGCCTATGCGTCGTCGCTATGATGGCTATGTGCTAGATAATGTTTTGAAAGAGATTGAGTTTTTCCGAACGACTACTGGTCGAGAATTTTCGTTCATGATCCGTGGTAACTTCTAAACTGCTTTATTGATCTATCCATTCGATGAAGTCAATTGTGGCTTTAATCAAACGAACGCGCGGTGTCTCTAGTAGCGCCGCGTGGTCGCCTCCTGCTAACACAACCCACTGCTTGTTCGGATTGGCTATCTTGCTGAAAAAACGCGCGTGCGCGTCAGTATTTGCAAGAGGATCGAATTCACCTTGGAGCAGTAATGTCGGCAATGTGAGCGCTGCGCCGTCTAGTGCGTTCCACTGATGAAGTTGATTCCAGTCCGCTCTAATTGGGTCGGCTGCAAGTGCCGCTTCAACATACGTGGCGACGGCGTGATCACTGATGGAGCCCGGCACGATGAAATCCGATGCGGCCGCTTCTTCGGTGTTAACTCGGTTTTCTAATGCGCGATTGGAAGTGTCAACTGGCACTTGTATGTCGGGATCTGTTGGGTAGCCGAATAAGGTGATACTCCGGATTGCGTCTGGGTAGAGCTGGGCCGTTAATTGCGCCACCATGGAGCCATAGGACCAACCCCACACATCGGTTTTTGAATGATTGCGGCTCTCCATCCAAGTTAAGACAGTCGCCATATCTTTGGCGGCACGATTGGGTGTGTTCCATTGGCTGCTGTCTCTCGGTGTGGCGCCATAACCGCGAGCGTCCATCGCCCAGGCGCTATACCCTTTCTCATTAAAGCCATCCATGAGAGACAAGTTTTCGCCTGAGACTTGAAGGTCGAAATCGGGAATAGAACTCCATGTTCTACCGTGGTGCAAAAGAATGTGCCCTTTGGGGTTGGGCACAGACTTTTCCCAGACGGCGATGGGATGACCGTCTGCCATCACCTCATGTTTTGTGGCGGAGGTCTCTTGCGCTAGGCCCAAAGGGGAAAGCACAAGAAGACTTACTAAAATAAACGCACGCACATAAGATGAAGGCCGAATCATCACAACTCCTTTAGTTTACAAATGCGAGCGCGTTAATGTGACATCAGCATTGCGCCAAAACGAATCAAACTGACGTTTTGTGATGACCGCTTCTTGATGCTTTCCTTGGGCTTCTAATGCCTGCGTGAGACCAAAAGTCGCCCAACCGTTTTGTTGGTTCCATTCCATATCTTTGCGATAAACTGCTTCAGCTTCAGCTGGGCGACCCGCATCTAATAGCACCGCACCAAGGTATAGGCGCATGGACTGAGACCAGTCGGGTGGTTCTGTGTAATTGGAGGCGTCTTGCAGTTCGATCGCACGAGTATAGGCTTCGATGGCGCCATCGAGATCGCCTCTGGCTTCTTTAATTTCGCCATCGAGTGCAAAGGCGGCGAGTCGTAGAATGTGTGAGGCCGGTGTTGGGCCTACTCCATTGCTATCAGCCTCACGATCTTCGGATTGCTGGCGGATGTTCGCTAGCGCCATATCGGCAGCGCTAAGATCTCCAGTGGCGACTTGGGCGCTGCCTGAGACATAACTCCACATGCCGTCAAGGTAAGGAGTACCTGAATGGCTTTGTGCGTTGCCTAGAATTTTGTCCCAATTTCCAAATACTTTGTCGATAATCCACGAATGCACAACGCGCTTTTGCCCACGGTTCACAGCCTCTACAGCAACGCCGACACTGCCGGCGCCTTCGTCAGCGGCCGCGAGTGAATTGGCATAATTGCCTTGCAGCATATTGGCGTAACGAACGAAATCCAATGCATGAGGGGCGTGAGACTTGTGGGACAAGCCATACGTACCGATATTGGGGAAGTTAGTTTCGCCCCAAATTTCAGAAAACTGTTGATCGACGATTTGCGAACGCTCGTTGATGTCGATCGCTTTTTCATATTCGCCAACACGCAAATAGATATGCCCTGGCATATGCACCATGTGACCGGAAATCGGCACGATGCCCTCCAGTTTCTGGGCTGCCGGCATGGCCAGTTCAGGTTGTCCCGAGGCTTCCATTAAATGGATATACAAGTGATTCGCACCTGGGTGGTCATGATCAAGACGCATCGCAGTCTCTAAGGCTTCTTGAGCTTCGGCAGTTCCCGCTTTAGCGTTGCCGTCCACATCCCAATAATCCCAGCGTGAAGTGTTCATAAACCCTTCGGCGAACATGGTATGGATATCAGGATCGTTGGGGTATTTGATGCGCAGGGCGCGCATGGCATCAACAAAAGCCGTATCGCGCTGTTGAGAGTCTGGAATACTGTCTTTGTTATAGAGTACAAACAGCGCATTGATCATATCGCGCTCTTTAGGCGTACCATTGTTAGCAAGTGCTAACGCTTGGCGGATGGCAGCTAAGCCGCTGCCTTGAGGGTCGTCAGGCAGATTTTGATAGCGACTATTAGGGTTTGGGCCAGCGGCGTGCGCTAAGCCGAAATAAGGCATTGGGCTGTTTGGGTCAAGACGAGAGGCTTCCTGATAAGAGGCAATTGACTCAGGAAAGTAAAAACTCCAAGCCATGCGCAATCCTTGGTCGAAGAATTGCTGTGCCGTCTCGGAGTTCGTTGAGATGGTTCTTGAATAAGTGCCGCCTCCTGGAACCATGATGGCTAAGGCTGCATCGTCGGACTGCGCCCATGTAGGGGATTGCAGCATTAAGACGGCGATTGTAGTGCTAAGAATTGTGCGGGATTTGCGCATGGACCAAGGTCTCCTTTCTATCGCTGACTGCCCCGTTTGAGTTCTGGTATCAAAAAGGGTCAGCAATGGTTGAGCTAGAGTGTGAATTTATTATTCTATTGCTAGTTCGAATGACGTCAATATAGCAGTTAAGGCAGAGAAAGTTGAACTATATAGGCCCGTTGACTTTGATTTGGATCATCGGCGCTTTATCTGAGAATCTGGGGCTCGCCTTGGATATCCCATTTGCTTGGTCGACCGATAGGCGTAATGCGTTGAGGGGCATTCAACTGTGGGATTAGGAGACTTTGGAAAGGTTCGATGTCTTTGTTATCGGGGTCTAGCCACGCATCAATCAGGGCTTTGTCATTGCTAGGGAGTATCAATGGCATTGATTTGGGGTGTATGGGTTCCCATTGAGCAAGAGGGCCAAGCGTGATGATGCTCGCGCCAAACCTCGATTCTCCTGTGTGTTCGTTCACATAGTGTTTGCAAAGACCGCCAAAGGCGATAGCTTGGTCTAGTAATTCAATTTTATGGTAAGTCTTGCGATCACCGAGCCCTTCGATAAAGGCCGAGGCGGGAATAATACAGCGGCTCTCTCGGTAGGGTTTGAAGCCAAGTGCGCGCGGGGTGCTTAGTTTATCCGAGCGACTATTGAAGCTGGCATATTGGTAATTGGGTTGCAGGGTCTTGGGTTCTAGCATCAGCCACCAAATCGCGTCTTGAAGGCAGCGACCGCTAGGGCTGTCTTTCACAATTGAGATCAATGCGCCGGGCGCGATATCGGCGCTGAAGCGCAATGTGCCAAGATCAATATTGAGCACGTCTACGAGAAGACGTACTTGCGGGGAGTCGATGACGTTAAAACGGCCGCACATGGCGAAAGACCTTCTGGCAATACTGTGGCTAGTGAACCAGAATAATACAAAGTGAAACGTAAGAGGACAACGCCGATGAGCCTAGCAGATAAACGACCAGAGAGTGTGTTGATCATAGGGGCTGGGATTTCAGGGTTGAGTTGTGCGCGCTATCTCAAATCTCAAGGCGTAGATACCAGTGTGTTTGAGAAAAGTGGCTATGCGGGAGGACGGTTAAGCACGAGAGTGTTTGAACAATGGCAATGTGATCATGGCGCCCAATATTTCACAGCCCGTGACCCACGGTTCAAGCATGAGGTGGAACAGTGGCAGAGGGAGGGCGTCGCCAATCTTTGGCGACCAAGACTGGGCGTATTTGAGGGTGCCCCCCTAAAGTGGCGGCCGGCCCATTCTGCAGGCCCAGAACGCTATGTTGGCGTGCCGACTATGCGTGCGCTCGCTCAGCATTTTGCCAAGAATCAAACGATACAACTCAATACAACCGTCGATAAATTGCAGCGCTCGCAACTGGGATGGCAGGTACACAGTCAGGAGTATGGCTGGACCGACCGAGTCTTTGATGCGCTGGTGCTAGCGTTGCCTGCCCCCCAGAGTTTGGCGCTTTTGCAAACAAACCCCAGCACGCTCAATGCAAAACTGGCGACCTTCACTATGCGCCCAACGTGGGCACTAATGTTGCGGTTAGAGGAGGGTTTTGATCCTGGCTTCGATGCGGCGTTCGTGAACGGCGGCCCGCTACGGTGGATGGCAAAAGACACGAGTAAGCCTGACCGTCAGCAGGGCAATGTGTGGTTATTGCATGCGAGTGCGCAATGGAGTGAGGAGCACATTGAGGATTCTCGCGATGAGGTGAGCGCGGCTCTTCAAGAAGAGTTCAATAAGTTGACAGGAGGTCTCGCGTTGCAAGAGTGTTTGCATCTATGGCGTTATGCTGACACCGAGTACCCTGCCGATAGTATGTACCTCTGGGATGGGGACCTTGCATTGGGAGTCTGTGGAGACTGGCTTTCCGAGGGGAAGGTAGAGGGCGCATGGAAAAGCGGATTGGAGCTAGCCTCGACAATTGCACAAGGGTCGAACGAACGAAAACGGGATATCGTATTCTCGAAAATTGAGATTGGCACTAACGCCTATCAGTGCGCCCTAGCGTTACGAGAGTCTGTGTTAAGGGAGCCACTTGGACGAACACTCGATGCCGATGATCTGGAAGGGGAGTCGGAACAATGGCATTTTGTCCTTTTTGATAAGCGTGGCGAGGTGGCGGCGACGCTCAGTGTTCGGGTTACGGGCAAAATACACTGTAAGTTTAGACAAATGGCTGTGCTCGATGCCTATAGAGGGCAAGGGCTAGGCGGCATGATTCTAGCGAAGGTCGAGCAAGTGATGCACAAAAAAGGCTTCGAGACGATTGAGTTGCATGCTCGCGTAAGCGCACAGGGGTTTTACAAAAAAAATGGCTACACCGCTTATGGCGATGTGTTCGATGAGGTAGGCATTGCTCATATACGGATGAAGAAAGAACTAATTTAAATCGATAAAGGTTCAGACTCTAGGCGATCAAATTCTAGGCATAAAAAAGGGGAACCATAAGGTTCCCCTAGCAAACATATCTCAACCTAGCAGGAGAGCGATAGGGTTGAGATAGGCCTAATATTCAACATTAAGTATTTATTTGATTATTCCGCAAGAAGTTTGCCCACATTCCACTATGTGCTGCATTCTTCCGGCAGTAGGTCGGCTCATCCATAAGATAACCTCACTGAAGGCAAGATAATAATGCGTGATTGGCACGGATTAGTTCTCAATAAGAGCTCCGAAATAGCTCCGAAAATACTCTAAAGTGGCATATTTCTAGGAATTTCGCTCAGGCGCTATTTTAACAGCGAGGCGCGCGGAAGGGAGTGGCTGCTTAGCTGGAGTGGGGCAGGGTAGGTTAACTTTTCATGATTCCACAAATTGTTGCGATGAAGCATTCTAGACTCCGCTAACGCGAGTTGAGAGGACTCGCTTAGGCTCACTCCTGTTTTGCTGCTCGTGGCGATAACGCCTTTCATTAAGTGCTTTTGCCAGGTTTCACCTATCCCGATTTCCTCAAGGATTGCTTTGTAGCGCGTGTCATTCAGCACGTTGAGCGGGAAGAAAATATCCACTGAATGCAACCAAGCGAATAGACGTCGGTTATCAGACGGCGTTAAGTCGCGCCAGAGCTCTATGCCGGCATCGATGTCTGCCAAAATAAACTGTTTTACACCCATAGCGAAATTGAACTCAGGGTTGTCTTTATTGTGTGCTTCTAACTCGTCACCTTTATCAGTGGAGGCCCCAAACAAGGCGCTGATAATAACTTGGCTTAGCATGGCGCTTTGTCCCTCTGTGTCCAGTTCGAGCTGGCGAGACAAATAAAACTTCGCTTGTTCGTAATCGCCGATGAATGCATAGCTGCACGCAAGGCTTCCTAATACGCCAATATGAGAAGGGCGCACGAGCAATTGCTGCTTCTGCAAAGGGATGAGCTTGTGGGGTTCAACAATGTCATTGCGATAAGTCCACGTGGCGTCAGGTGAGACGCTGTGGGGAGCTTTGCTCGGCACTGTTTCTAAAAATGCCTCAGCTTCAGAGAATAATTTTGCGCTGGTTAGCAGTGCGCTGTAGTGCGAAATGGAGAACTGTGGCGCTACTCCATCCAGAATCATGTTTCTTATCTTCTCTTCAATAATTTGTTGGTTATTGCCTTCGACTCGTAGCGCAAGAAACTGTGCCGCTTGTGCCTCTTGCGACTCTGGATCGATGCGCAAGAGCTCTCGAAGGGCAAAATTAACGAGACGGCGATTTTCAACGTTAGTGTCGGTGTTGCTATAGATCCCTTTTCTGGCGGCGATTGTGGCCAATCCGACATAAGCATTTACAAAGTCGGGGTCTTTCTCTACTGCAAAAAGGTAATTTTCAATAGCGGCTGTAAGGCTTGCGCTATTGGACTCTTTTGAGAAGAACTCCGCTTTCAAAAAGGAATCGTAAGCGACAGCACTGTTTGTGCCCCAATCATGCATGTCATTACGTTGATCTTCGTCTAGGTAGATACGAAGTGCTGTTGCTACGTGCTGCACGATTCTGTCTTGAATTGAGAAGATTTCTTCAGAAGTGAAATTAAATTGATCAGAAAACAATATGAGCTTGGTGCGAGCGTCCGTTAGATTTATCTGAAGTCTATTCTGGCCGTTGATTCCCTGAATATTGCCATTCAATAAATAATCCGCCTGACTTTCGATCCCAAAGGAGCCATTTTTGACCGCAACTTGAGTTCTAGGCAGAAGGCTTAAACTTGACACGAGACTGCCAGGAAGTTGCTGCGATAAATACAGAACATCGCTGTCCAAATTAACGCTTTCGAAATCGCGCACCAAAAGAGTGCGCATTGGCTCGTCAGTTGCTTGCGACAGGGTTGGTTTGTTTGAATAAAAAATAGACGCCGCTACCAGAAGCAGAAGGATGCTGGCATAAGCGAATGGATTTCTGCTGATGCCGACCCATTGCGAACGTTCGTTCTTAGAGGGAGAGTTAATCTTGGCACCATTTACATTGACGCCGATGGATGGGGCGGGCAGAAGCGCATAGCCACGTTTCGGATACGTCTTAATGTACTTGGGATTTGAAGCGCGATCCCCTAATGCTGCACGTAACTCGGCGATGACATTATGCACCGCATGGTCTGAACGAACAGACTTGCTCCAAAAGAGGTCAAGAAGCTCGTTCGCACTAATGACCTGTTCGGGGTTGCCGATCAGGTGCATCAATACTTCCATGCCGCGAGGAGTAATGCGAACTTCTGCACCTGATTCTAGGTTGGTTAAGGTGCAGGTTTCAGCATTGACTTGCCATTCGAGTAGGGAAATCGCTGATGTATTACCAGATGCGATTTCTTCGCTCTTTTTGGTAAATAAATCCAAGAAAATCATGATTTTATTATTTCTCTTAACGACTGTCTTTATTATGAGTGTGAATTTACCAGAAACGGGAGGGCAATCATACTCAATGCAGTGACGGTTTGTGACTTGCATTGCTTACTTTATTTAAAACAATGACTTGATTGCACCGGAGCTTTTTTGGAGAGTTTTTGGAGAACGTTTGAGGAACTAAACCTATATGGTAACGCGCTCGTAGAAAGTGACGGTTAGACTTCATGCCGTCATTGCTGCGACAACCAATAAGTGAGTTGTCTATTGGTGCTGGAAAGAGAGAATTGCTAAATAACAATCAGAAATAAAACTTGGGAGTTTTAACTTGACTATACAATTCAAACGTAACCGGCTTTTTCATCTAAGCCAGGCCGTCATGGCCGTCTCCATTCTAGGATTACCTGCCGCTTCTTTCGCACAAAATGATACTGAAGTCGAAGAAGTCGTAGTGACTGGATCCTACATCCGCAACAGCGCTTTTGCTCAAGAAGCGAATGTTGAAACAGTCACTCAGGAAGATCTATTCGAATCTGGTTCCCCATCTGTTGGGCAATACATCCGAGACCTGACGTTTACTCAAAATACCAATACGGTAGCCAATGTTAACGCAGGATCAGACGGTGGCCAGAGTTCTACTGGTGCTACTTTCAACCTTCGCGGTCTTGGTGAGAACTCGACGCTAGTGTTGGCTGATGGTGTGCGTGCAATTAACAATGTCGTATCCACCATGTTCCCAGACATCGCCCTTAATCGCTTAGAAGTGGTTTTGGACGGCGGCTCAGCCCTTTACGGATCTGACGCGGTAGCAGGAGTTGTTAACCTTATTCCTGTGAAAGAGTTCGACGGCATCAAAGCGCGTACTTATTATCAGCGTGATGAGAAAGCACAAGTCGAAGATTACAACGTCGCGGTAATGTGGGGTAAATCATTCGATAATGGCATCAACTACGTTGGTGCTGTGGATGGCGCGCGCCAAGGGTCATTGATGACCTATGAGCGTATGCGTACTGCAGAAGTTGCTTATGGCTATTCTTCATCGGGTAACCCAGGTGTTTACCGTCAGGTAGAGGGTGCGAATCCGGTAATCAATGGTGTGCACGGCGGCACATTGACAGGACCTGCGTTACGCGACCAGAGCTGCGGTACTTTCGGCACGCCAGAAGAAAACCAGCTAGGCGGCAAGCTTAGTGGCCCAAGTGGCTACCCAGTCGGTGATTCCAACTGCTACTGGTACTACACGCCACAGTGGGACCTACAAGGTCAATCTAGCGAGTATAACCTTTATAACAACGTCACTTGGGAAGCCAATGATTGGCTAGACTTCGAACTGACGATGAACCACAGTTTCCGTAAGGTGACTAACCGTAATACAGGCACTTATGGGCAGAATACTAACAACCGTAATGGCTTGTTAGTGAAGGCTGACCATCCTGCAAACCCTTATGGTTTCGACGTAGTGCCTAACAACTATCGTCCATTTACGATTCTTGATGAAGAGCGCTGGCCGAGCCATTTTGAAGGCACTGGCGCACGCTTACAGCCTAATATGTATTACACACAGCGCTATAAGTTCCAGGCGAACTACGATATGACTGACACATGGAGCGGCTACACGCTGTATTCACGTCAATTCGATCGTGTTAATCAGGACCAGAAGCTTCTGCATATGGGTAAGATGCAGCAAGCATTGCTTGGACAAGGCGGACCTAATGGCAACGAATATTGGAACCCCTTCGGTTCTGCTGATCCGCGCTCTCCATACCACACTGCAGACATCCGTAACAGCCAAGAGCTAGTCGATTGGATGTTCTCTAACATCGATAACGTCAGAACTAGAGAAGACGAACTTGATGTGTTCGAGTCAACGATCGCGGGTGAACTGTTCCAAGTTCCAGCCGGTGCGTTGCAAATGGCGACTGGTTTCCAGATGCGTGATCGCTCAGAGTTCATCGGTAACAATCCTTTGGAGTTAATCGGTCACGACTACAACGTAAACATCGTTGATACACCGCCTAAGAACGATACGTACTTCAACAAAGTATATGCAGCGTTCGTCGAGTTCGATATTCCAATTCTCGACACAGTGGCGGCTCAAGTTGCCGTACGTCATGAGAGATTCCAAGACTTCGGTCTAGATGCAACAACACCAAAAGTGTCTGTGCGTTGGGAAATCACACCTGAAATAGCACTTCGTGGTTCTTGGGGCGAAAGCTTCTTGGCACCGACTGCTACTCAATCACGCCCATACGATCCAAACGAAGGCTGTTCTGAAGTTTTCTTCGGTCTTGATGAGCTAACTGGTGGTCAGTTAACTGGTGCGGCGGGTTGTTCTTCTGGTAACCCAAACCTTGCTCCAGAAACATCAGTCATGAGCAATATCGGCGTTACTTGGGAGCCAGGTGGTGCATTAGATGGCTTGAGTGCTAGCTTGGACTATCAAACAATCGAGTACACAGACCGTATTCGTACGTTGAGTAACCCAGAGACAGCGAACGTGCAGTTTACTCGCATGTTGCAAGCGATCGGCTCTTCGGAGGCTGCGTATGATCCAACTCCTGGTTCTGCAACGCGTATCGCGGCAAACTCTTGGTTAACAACTCAAGATAACACTGGCGCAAGTGGCATTATCCGTGACACATCTAACCAGCAAGTTCTACGTGTTATCCGCCAAGCGAATAACATCAGTACTGTTTGGATTGATCTGTTAGATGCGAAGGTTGATTATCGTTTCAGTACAGACAACTGGGGTACTTTCGCCACAGGTTTGAACGTTTCTTACTTCAGCAAGTACGAATACGAAGACCTTTTCGGTGGTGTTCAAGACGCATTGGGTAAGCAGAACGCAAACAGTGGTGTTGTACCGCCATTGCCTAAGTTCAAAGCAAACCTGCGTGGCAACTGGTTCATGGGTAACCACAGTGCCTCTTTGACTGCAGCGTATCAGCACACTGTATTGTTTGATGACAACACCAACAACTTGTTCTCAAACTTCCCAGCTGATCGTACGATCGAAGGGCAGACTATCTGGAATGCGCAATACGGCTACATCATGAACGAGTTCTTCGGTAGCGAAGTGGTCTTAAGTGGTGGTATTCGTAACCTCACTAATCGCCAGCCTCAGCGTCTGCCGATTCTTGGTGGTTTCGAGTCTCGTCTACAGCAGCCTTGGGGACGTCAGTTCTGGATGTCTATTGATTGGACGCCTAGCCTCTAATCGTTTTACCAAAGCATGATGTATAAAGGAGGGGGCCATTGGCCCCCTTTTTTTATGTTAGATTTTTTCCCAAACTAGGGCGTTATATTCTGTCCACCCTCGTTGGACGCAGCGCTGTAATGCCGTGCCTCCAGCCAAATTGTCCCAATAAGCCCAAGGTAAAGGGATACGGGTAAGGTGTGTCACTAACCACAAAAGAGGTTCAGGGAATTGGCGAAGATAAGGTGAAAGAGCATGTTGTTTCACCAGACGAAATCCAGCGGCTTCGGCTAATGCGCACGTGTGTTCTACGCTCAGTATGCTATTCAAATGCCAACCCCGTTTGAAGCGCTCTACCCAGTATCGCGCTAACGCTCCTGGATTTTCTTGTACAAAATCATCACAAATAATGAGGCGGCCGCCAACAGGTAAGCGTGAGGCAATCATGCTAAAGAGTGCTGCCGGGTCGCGAGAATGAACAAAGGATTCGATGGCATACGCCGCATCGATCGGCGGCAGAGGAGGAAGGTTGCCGAAATCTGCTTTGATAAAGCTCAGCTGCTGAGTCAGATTTTCTTTTTCGGCTTGAACTTGTGCTAACTGGCATTGTGTTTCGCTTATTGTGATACCTGTCACTACAACGTTTAACTGCTTCGCAAGAAATATCGCGCTACCCCCTACGCCACACCCCAGGTCCAGAAGATGTTTTTGGTCTGCGTTATTGTTTAGCAATGGGCTTATAGCTTCTGCCACTAAACGGTTGAGGTATTGAAATGCCTCATTCGAGTCGTTGATCCCTGGCGCCCAGATAGCGCGATGAATAGCCGCAGTGTCTCCTGCGCCGCCAAAGCGTAAAAAATTACGAGTATTGGCGTCATAATACTGCGCTATTTGCTCTGCATCTGCATCTGCATTGTTATTGTTCGGGTGTTTCGGTGGTTTCACGTAATGCAGTACTCTTTGATGACGGTTTGAGCCCGGGTATTAGCACGGGGGTGTTTTGAACGTATTGCTTGTAGTGTGGGTCGTCCCCCCATTTTTCGCTAGCCTGAGACTCAAGCAAGGGAATGCCACTGACGCGACAAATAAGGAGTATCACAAATACTGGTGACACTAGACTTAGATATTGCCATCCTTGCAGCGCGGGCGCAGCGACGATGGCAACGCCAATCCATAGTGTCATCTCGCCAAAGTAATTCGGATGACGGGAGATGGACCATAAGCCAGAGCGAATGAACTGACTTTTGTTGTCTGGGTCTGCGCGAAAGGCGGTCTTTTGCCTATCGGCAATGGTTTCAAATAAAAATCCTAAAAGCCAAAGAGCTACACCGAAATAGGCCGTAATCCCTATAGAGACATTGCGGCCGGAACTGATAGCGGCTAGAGCGGCAGCAACGGTGATAAGCACCCACAAGCCACCGAGTGTCCATGTGAAAAGGAAACGAAAAAATCGGGGTTTGATATCTCTAAAACGACTGTCCTCGCCGCTACTGCGTACGCGAGAAAATAAGAATGCGCCAAGTCGAATCGCCCATGTTAACACCATGAATGACAAAAGCAGGCTGCGAATATTTTCTGTTGGGCTGGTGTCGACGATTAGCCAGTTGGCTACTAAGATTGTGGCAATAAAGGACAGTGAGCCGGTTAGGTCAAAATAATGTTCTGTCTGGTAGATATAGGCGGGAATAAATGCGACCCAATGCAGCACGAAGCCTAGCATGCCGCAAAGAAAGAATAATGAAAGTGAGCTGACCTGTAAGCCGTTGTCACCTCCAGCCCAAGACATAGCCAGTCCTATGCCGATACATATAATGATCCCTAAAAACACTATGGCATTGGGGGTGTGATTTTTGCTCATGTGGCCTTCCTGTCGCTTAGATAAATTCTATTACGCTAAAAACAGCGTTATGGACTTTACTGCCTAGCGTTTATCATAGCCCTTCAACGCTTTACGGCGACTTCCGCGTAGATTGGAATATGGCATGAGATCTCTCGATACCCAAGTACTAACAGCCCAAAGCCGTGCAGATCTCGATAAGGCGTTGGCAATTCTGCGTCGTGGAGGTTTGGTGGCAGTGCCGACAGAGACGGTCTACGGATTGGCTGCCGATGCGATGAACCCCGACGCCGTAAATGCCATCTTCGCGGCTAAAGAGCGACCCAGTGACCACCCATTGATCGTTCATATAGGCAGTGCTGAACAGCTTAAGGATTGGGCGATTGAAATTCCGGACTTGGCTTATGCGCTGGCGGCGAAGTTTTGGCCGGGGCCTTTAACGCTATTGCTGAGAAAAGCGCCGCAAGTGCCGATGCAAGTGACCGCAGGTAAGGCAAGTATAGGTTTGCGAGTGCCGGCTCACCCAGCGTTATTGACGTTATTGCAACAAGGGAAGTTAGGCGTGGCAGCCCCTTCGGCCAATCCTTATAAACGTTTAAGCCCTACAAGTGCCCCACAAGTGTTCGCGCAATTGCAGGGAAGGATTGACGCTGTTCTTGATGGTGGAGAGTGCGAGGTCGGGGTGGAATCGACAATACTGGACCTTACTGGTGAAGAATTGCGCATATTAAGAGAAGGCCCAATTACGGCTCGGCAAATTGCAGCCGTGGCAAATCGACCTGTTTTTATTCCGGCGCAACATGATGAGGTAGTGCCAGGCAACGTTGCAGAGCATTATCAACCACATACCCCGTTGTATATAGGGACGAGAGCGCAAATGTTGGCAAGGGTGAGCGAGGAAAGTGCCGCGATCGCCTGTGTCTTTTATGCTGATACGGCCGGCCTTACTCCTAGTGACTATATTAATAGCCTCCCTGCGAGCAAAACACTCTATGCCCAGCGTCTATATGGCACTCTTTATACGCTTGATGGATTGCAGGCTAAAGCGATCTTGATAGAACGCCCCCCTCAAGCAGAGGAATGGGGTGATGTGAACGATCGACTCCGCCGAGCCGCGCTACCTCTTTGACGCGGTCATAAGTGCTCAAATTCCCTCTCTTGCGTCTTAGTTGACGATTTTGTTTTTCAATATCGGGCAATTAGCGCAAAAAATAATCATTTATTTCAATATTGCCCCTTTTTTGACACATTTATCGAACAAGTGTTCGACAATGGTGCGGAAATTCATTAAATTGTGAACGTTTTCAGTATTCAGACAAATTGTGCTCTTTTGGTGGGATTTTGCCGCTGATGTTGTTGGAGCTCCTTAGTTTTGGGTGCTGCTATAAGAAAAATAGTATTGCTAGGGCGTATTGGGGCTTATCCCAACATAAAACGCCAGCTAACCAACCTAAAGAGGGAATAAAATGCGAAACCACAAAACGCCTGCACGATTTAGGCTCAAGGCCGCCAGTGTTCTACTGGCCGCTGCAATCAGCTCGCAAGTATTTGCCGACACTGGCGGTTTGCGTGTCGTTGTTACCGACGCTTCAGGTAATCCTGTTGTAGGTGCAATGGTACAAGCAAGCACTCCTGAAAGTTTGACCTCAAAGAGCGGTGTCACAGGTCCTGATGGCGAAATTCGCTTGTTAGGTCTAGACCCATCTGCCGCATACGAAGTTGTTGTCAGTGGCTCTGGCTACCAACCGCTGCGTAATAGCAATGTGACTGTTGTTTCTGGTCGTAACTTTACATTGAGCTATGAAATTGAACGTTCAAGCACAATCGAAGAAGTTGTGGTTGTTGGGCGTTCTGGCCGTACACAATTAGTAGATACCACGTCTGCTTTAGTCGGCACAGATATTACGTTAGATCTCACTGAGTCATTGCCTACTGGTCGTGACTATCAGTCTTACCTACAGTTGGCCCCATCAACGAAGCCTACGCTCAATGGTAACCCTTCATCTAAATCAGGTGTGAACTACTCTGACGCAGTGGACTCTGACGGCAACACGGCCGGTACTTCTACTGACAACGTCTATTACATTGACGGTGTGAATATCACTGACAACTTGACTGGTGGCTTCGGTGCGAACTTTAACTCCGAAATTATTCAAGAGCAGCAAATCATCACTGGTGGTGTGCCTGCGGAATACGAAGGCGGCCAAGGGCTAATTTCGCGTGTTGTGACTAAGTCAGGTAGTAATGAGTTCCACGGCTCGTTGAACTACTACATGCAAAGCGACAGTCTAGTGTCAGATAACGAAAACCTGCCTGATAGCACGTTCTCTACATTTGATACGGCTTTCACGTTAGGCGGCCCAATCATTCAAGACAAGCTATGGTTCTTTACTTCTTATCAGCGTAAAGAGCGCGATGAAGACATTATCGATCCAGTAACGAATACATTTCAGCGTGCAGTTAATGAAACGAAAGATCTCGGATTCTTCAAGCTTACTTGGGCTCCAACAGACAACGACAAGTTTATAGCCGAGTTCTTTAACGATCCTTCTGAGCGCGATGGTTCTAGCGACTACACCGTACTTGCAAACCGCGATAGTGCTCGTGTTCAAGGTGGTGATAACTTCAAGTATTCTTACTCGCATTCTTGGGATAACTTGATCGTCACGTTGGATTACGCAAAGCACGAAGGTGAGCTGAGCAATACTGCAGCAAATTCTTCTAGCCGTAACGATGTTGCCTACAATGGCATCGATGTGACTAATGCTGAGACTGATCGCGGTGGTCGAGGTTCGAACACCATCGACTTCCGTAATAAAGATACAAAATCAATCACTGTTGAATACTTCCTCGATACTGCATTCGGGTATCACGAAATCAAAGGTGGTTATACTCAGACTCTGAACGAGCGTCACTATGACCTGCAGTACACAGGTGACGGCGCACAGTACACGTCTATCGGAACTCAAAACTCCGGAACGTCGCTGAGTGACTATACAAGTGGCACTTGGACAGGTGAGCGTGACCTTTCTGAAGATGACTATCAGCGTATCATCGATGGGATGACGGCCACTGGTAACAATGCTTACTTCCTTGGTCTGCTTGACTCAGACTCATCGGGTGCCATTTCAGCCGCAGAGCTGGCGTCGTTGAACTTCAGTGCAACTGCTGGTAATCCTGATAGCCAAGTGAACGTTTATAGAATTAATCAGACGCAAACGGCGCCTTTAACGTTCTCGACAGAAGGCGATGCTTACTTCCTGCAAGATTCTTGGAACATCAACGAGAATTGGACTATTAACGCTGGTGTGCGTGCTGAGAAGTGGGATCACATTGCCACAGACGGTTCAAAGGTTTTTACTTTCGATTGGGAAGTGGCACCACGTTTGAGCGTTGTGTATGACATCTTCGGTGATGGCGGCAGTAAAGTGTGGGCGTTCGCGGGTCGTTACTACGACCCAATTCGTACAGACATGACGCAGTTCGCTGGAACCTTGTCAGGTTCGGTTCGTGAAGAGCAAGTTTATGTGGGCAACCAGTGGGTGACATTCCGTACTCGTGGCGGCGCACAGGTGCAGGACGGTTACTTCGCACCGACTACTAAGACTCCATACACTGACGAGAAGATGATTGGTTTTGAACACACATTGACTAACGAAATGAGTATTCAGATCACTTATACCGATCGTGAAACGAAAGATATTTTGGAAGACTACGACCTAGGATTCTATACTGATCCTTCTGCCGCAGGCGGTTATTCTTTGCCACTGTCTTACTTTGGCTTTGATACTTTGCCAGCTGCGAACTATTTCATTGCAACACTAGAAGGTGGTGTGCGTGAATATGAAGGGGTTGAAGTAACTTTCCGTAAGCGTCGCAGTGCAGATGATCGTTGGCAGATGCTTGCATCGTATTCTTACAACGATGCGTCAGGTAACTCTAACTCAGACGGTAACGCGGATCTTCAAGGTGACTTCTTGTACCTAGATCCACGCGCACCAAATGTGTATGGCCCTCAGCCAGGCAACATTGAGCATTTGCTTAAATTGGCCGGTTCATACTCTTTCGATAACGGCATTGAGCTAGGCGCTGTTTACGCTTGGAACTCAGGTCTAGTCTATAGTGAGACATTCTCGCAGTATGGACGTCACACGCCAGTGCGTGTAGGAGATGCGTATGACTCTCTTGGTGCAACCACTCGTTGGTTGGCGCCAGGTACTGTGGGTTCACACACTTCCGATTCTTACGGCACTCTTGATCTACGGGCGAAGTACACGATGGACATTGGCGGATTCGAAACTGAATTCTTCTTGGACATCTTTAACGCGCTAGACGATCAAGCGGTTACACGTGAGCAAGAGCTTGCGGGTGGCGACGGTGTCTATGCCTTTGGTGAAGGAAGCGCTTGGGTGAGCCCGCGACGTTTCTACTTGGGTACTCGTATCCAGTTCTAATCGAAGCACGCAAAGCGAGAGCCTAGGTTCTCGCTTCATAAAAAAACCCCGGTGTTGAATCGGGGTTTTTTTTTGCTCTAAATATTGTTCAGTGCAAGAGTGCTTCGTAAGGCGTTGCTGGCGATCTCCCCCACGAGGCTGCGCAGTTGTTCAATGGCATGGTCATAGCCATCATTTTCTAAGGCACGTTTAAAATTGAAGTCGACCGTCACCGCAAGCTCGTCATTGGTCTGTGAGATGATCTGATAGCGTCCGCTGCATATCACTTCGCCATTGTCATTGGCTTGAAACGAATCGATGTGCACTAACAGGCGGTAATCGGTTCGCGGAATAAAGTCAGAGTTTTTCAGATAGAAATTAAAGTCATCCGATTGCTTTTGCAGTTCTTGAAAAAGAAACTTTGGTAAGGCGACATCTAAGGTTTCTGCCCATAAGTGGCGTTTCGAAATTTGCACTTGGGTATCGGCCGTCTGCATGACTATGCCGGATTGACGCAGATAATTTGCCACTTCCACGCTGTCCAATACCACTGCAGGTTTATTGCCAAGGGTTTGTTGTGTGACTCCTTGTGCGCTATTACTGGTCAAAAGATAATAGTTCACAGGCACAGTCTCGCTTGCGCAATAGCTCAAGCTAGCGGCGAATGCTGTAATCATTAGGGGGCGAATAATCACTGTGGTTTCCTCTGTGGGATAGCTTCTTCTGCAATAGTGCTTGGTAAAATAAGGCTGTTAGGCTTGTTTCTCAAATCAATCAGAAGCGGCTTGAACTCCTCAATAATTCCTGTGAGAGACTGTAATAAACTCATCACTTCCTGATTCGCGCGCGAGTCCGCAGAGAACGACTCGGCGAGAGTTTCAAATGAGCTCATCGTACTGTTGATTTGTTTCACTAGCGCAAAATTACGTTCATCATTGACTAGCGCTGCGCTGGCTGTCGTGAGTTCCTTGACGCTGACTAATGTGCTTTGCCCTTCCGTAAGCAATGTGTCCAGTTTGTTGCTTAAACTCTCAACTGGCACGTTATTCAAAGTGCTTATGAGTTGTTCAATGCTGTCTGTGAATTTCTCGAGAGTATCTTGACCGGAGGGAATGACATGTAGGTCAGCAAAGGTCCGCAATTCTCTGTTCGGGCTACTCTCGTCATATAGCAGTTCGATCTGTCGTTGCCCAAGAATAAAGTTCTGTGAACTAATCGTCGCAGTGAGACCTTGTTGGATCCAATTGTCTATTTCGCCGCCTGCACGTTGTAGGCTTTGCTCCGAGTCTGGTAAACCGAGCCGGCCGGGGTTGATCTCGATTAAGACGGGTATCTCCATATTCTTATCTAATAAAGTTTGTCCTTCAGGAATGTAATCTGTGCGTAGCACTTTCCCTATTTGCACGCCGCGATAAGTGACTGCCGAGCCAACCCCTAGGCCGCCGATATTGCCGGGGATCATGACCCAGTATCGAATCGAGAATAAGTATTGTGTTTCGCTGATGGCGGAGCGACTAGGGTAGATGTAATACAAGGCTTGATCTGTGGCTGTTTCACCGGGAAGTTGGCCGCTAGGATTGGCAAAGGAGATCCCGCCTTGGATCATCGAGTCCAAGGGGCCTGTTTCAAACTCGAAGCCAGTGGCGGTCATCTGTGCATGTATACCACTGGATTTCCAGAACCGCGTGGTGCTCGAAATAAGTTGATGATAAGGCGCTTCAATGAAGGCTTTGTAATAGACCTGGTTGTCATCAAAATTAAACTCTAGGTCTTCTATTCTACCAACCGCTATTCCTTGGAAGTTTATACGATCGCCTTTACTAAAAGAGAAGTCTCCTTCATTGGTCAGTGTCACTTGCAGGCCAGGGGTGCCTAAAGGGGTGAGGGGGGCTTGCTCCAAGCCTCTAAAATAATTGGCAGGCTCGCCGACGGTCTCTGGGGAAAAGCGAAGGTATTCGCCGCTGATTAATGTGCCCAGCCCTGTGATGCCGGTCAAGCTAACTTCCGGCTGCACGATCCAGAATCGAGAGCCTTCGATCAACAACTCTCGAAACTCATTATGAATGCGGGCTGACACCAGGACTGCGTCTAGGTTTTCGTTCAATGTAATGTCTTCGACAACCCCAATGTCTACTTCCAGTGTTTTGATTTTAGTCACACCGGCTTCCAATCCTCGTGCGCTCGAGAACTCGATCGTAACTAAAGGTCCTTGTGTGGCCCAGCTCTCGTACATCAGCCACCCGCCCACCACCAAGGTAAGAATAGGCAGCAACCATAGACCGGATAGTCTTCGCACAGGGCTTATCTGTGCAGGGCTTGTTTCGATACTCGCAGAATTAGTCATGAGTTGAGTTCCAAAATAATCTAGGATCGAGGCTGTTGGCCGTCAGCATTGTTAGAATCACCATCCCCGCAAAGGCTAGCGCGGCAGGGCCTGGAGTAATCGTCATCAATTCGCCCATTTGTACAAGGCTAGTAAGGAAGGCAACAACGAACACATCCACCATCGACCAGCGCCCTACAAATTCTGTGGCACGATAGAGAAGGCTTTTTGTTTCTGCCGACAACGTTAACCATTGGCTTTGCGCAATACACAAACTAAAGAGCGCTACAAACTTAGCGAATGGGACGAGGACGCTTGCGATGAAAATAATCCCCGCAATTAAGTACGAGTGATGTTCCCATAATAGGAATACGCCTCCCACGATGGTGCTATCGGTCGTGTTGCCTAATTGTGTTGTTTGCATAATGGGTAGGAAATTGGCCGGGATATACAGCAGTAGTGCTGTACAAAGAAAACTCCATGCCCGTTGCAGTGCCGCCGATTTGTCTGGGTGTCGTGCAACAGGCAGATCGCAGAAGCAGCATTGAGCGCTATCATCGGTTTGCACCGTGCAGCAGTTTTCGCAGCTGAGGAGCTTAGGCGCTGGCATCGGATGTCTCCGCGTTTGTTTGTCTCAATGCCATGTTCATCTTAATAATTTCGCTGATTTGGAACTTATCGAAGTGCATATAGGCGGTGAGTAGAAAGAATATAAAAAATGCATAGGCGAAAAATGCAGTGCCAAAACTGACATGTGCCAAGCTGGCAATCTTGACCATGCTGACCAAAATTCCGAGGAAATAAATTTCGCACATGTTCCAGAAACTTATAAACGAAATGGTTCTTAGTAGTTTTACTGTGCTGCGGCTGGCCCATCCCATTTTTAAGCTAAACGACAAATAGGTCAGCAGGCCAGCAAAAACAGTGGGGATAACAATCAACACTAGGAAGCTTATGATCGCCAGCCCCCAGTCTTTATTGATAAACAAACGAGTACTTGTGCCGAGTAATGAAATTTTCCTTTCTTGACCTTGTACAGACATCTCGATAAATCCGAACATCATACTAATGGCAAGGCACATAAGAGCGCAGAGCGAGAAAACCAACATCCTATTGACGATATTTGGGAACGCCCTTGTTAATACATGCGCGCAACGCGGGCAGCTCGCTTTGTGGTTCTCAGGTAACGCTGTAATGCTTACAGCTAGATCGCAATGATCACACAAGATCAAAGGAGTATTGGCGGCAGGTGATAAGTTTGAGAGCGAGTGCATCATGGTGACAAACTAACATTCGAATTGGGGGATTGAAGGCGCGTTTTTGGGTCGATCGAATAGCTCTTGAGCAAACGGGCGCGATTGTAGAATCAAATTGCTGTATTGCCTACACATTTACCATAGAAATAGGACTAAATACCGACTATTCTTTGGACTTGATTTAAAAGCCCCCTTCAATTATCGGAGAAATCACAATGCTAGTCTCCTTGCCTAATAGACTTCAAAAACGCGCACTGATATTGGCTGTATCCCTTGCAAGTTCATTTGTCGCTTATCAGAGTAGCGCTCAAGCGCCGATCATTCAACCTGGCGCTCCAGGACAGCCGAGTCGGATCATTTCTGCAGAGGATGCTTCTAACCTTGCCAGCATTCAGTATTCGGATGCCGACGTGAAGTTCATGCAAGGGATGATCTCGCACCATGCACAGGCCGTGGAGATGGGAGCACTTGTAGAGGGGAGAACAAATCGTGACGCCATTACCGCCGTTGCACAACGAATCTCAATCTCTCAGGAAGACGAAATTTCTATGATGCAGGGGTGGTTAGAAGAGCGTGGGCAGATGGTGCCGAGTGAACACGCCCATCACGAAATGGACAGTGATGAGCTAATGCCTGGGATGTTAAGCCCTGAAGACTTCGAGGCGCTGGCACAAGCCGATGGTGCGGATTTCGACTCGTTATTTTTGCAATTGATGATAGGGCATCACAAGGGCGCCATCGAGATGGTGGAAACCCTTCTTGACCAACGCGGGTCTGCTCAAGATTCAGTGCTATATGAGTTCACCACAGACATTACCTCTGATCAAAACAGCGAAATTGAACGCATGAATGCAATGCTGGCCGGGTTTTCGCCAGATCCGCGGGTCAATTTGCGTGCGGGTTTTGAGAATGCTGGAGAAGCCTCGTTCAATATGCAGCTGCTCGCGACGATCCCCAAGCCGGACGGATTCTTTGATCCGAACAATCCCCAGGGCTTACCGATGAGTCGTGTCAAAGAGCTCGAAGAGGCAATGCTTGCTCCTGATCAAAGTGAACCCGATACCGATGCGGAGCAAGATGTCGCCCTAGATGGCTCAGTCAATGTGGCTGGCGAAACCCCTGTAACTGAAGAGGAGGATGAAACCTCAGAGCCGCGCCCCAGCATATTGAATTTTGCCAATACGGATATGACCTTTGTAGGCAATGTGTTGGTCGCAGGTAATTATCATGGGTTCAACGCATTCGACATTAGCAATCCTGCCTCGCCACAGCTCCTGAGCTCCGTTGTGTGTCCGGGCGGGCAAGGCGACGTGTCAGTGATTGGCAATTTGTTGATTATGTCAGTAGAGCAAACACGGGGCCGTCTCGATTGCGGTCTGCAAGGCGTTGCGGAGCCTGTAAGCGAAGAGCGCTTTAGGGGAGTCCGTATTTTTGACGTGAGTGATTTCACCATGCCGGTACAAGTTGGCGCGGTTCAGACATGCCGGGGTTCGCATACGCATACGGTAGTCACTGATCCTGATGACGAAGGCAATATCTACATTTATGGGTCGGGCACGAGCTCTGTCCGTCCAGAAGATGAGTTAAGTGAATGCTCAGACGATTCGCCATTTGAGAACCCCGAATCAGCATTGTTCCGTATTGACGTCATCAAGATTCCCGTCGATCGCCCCTATGAGGCAGAGGTGATTAATCGACCGTTTATTTTCTCCGATCCTGAGGCCGGTGTCCTCGCAGGCTTATGGGAAGGCGGCGATCATGGCGATGGGACGCAGACCACCGCACAGACAAACCATTGTCATGACATTACGGCCTTCCCAGAGATCGGGTTAGCAGCAGGGGCGTGTTCTGGTAACGGGATTTTGCTCGATATTCGTGATCCGCAAAACCCTAAACGCTTAGATCAAGTGATAGACACGGGGTTCGCGTATTGGCATTCAGCGACATTCAATAACGATGGGTCAAAAGTGATTTTCACAGACGAGTGGGGCGGTGGTTCGCGTCCTCGATGCCGTGCCTCTGATCCATTGAATTGGGGCGCTGATGCGATCTATGACATTGTCGACGGAAAGATGCAGTACCGCAGTCATTATAAAATGTCGGCGCCACAAACGGAGCAGGAGAACTGTGTTGCTCATAATGGATCTCTCATCCCTGTGCCGGGCCGTGACTTGTTTGTACAAGCTTGGTATCAAGGGGGGATCTCAGTGATAGATTTCACGGATTCGTCCAATCCAACCGAGATCGCTTTTTTTGATCGTGGGCCAGTAGACGAGAAGGAGCTCATCCTAGGAGGGTATTGGTCTGCTTATTGGTATGCTGGGCGGATTTTTGGGACTGAAATCGCCCGCGGATTAGACGTGCTTGCGCTCAATCCTAGCGACCATATTAGTGCCAATGAGATCGCTGCCGCCTCCATTCCCATGAGCGATGTGGTCGTTAACGCGCAACAACAAAAAATCCATGTCTGGCCGGTGGTGCCGTCGGTAGCCCTGGCGTATGTCGATCAATTAGTGCGCAGTGAACTAATCGATTCAGCGCAGGAGGCCGAGCTTCGAGAATTGCTTAGTGGTGTGGAGTCGTTATTGGCCAATGGAGGCAAAGATCCATCAAGCGCCGAGAGTATTGAGGGGTTAGCGCAAGCACTAGCGCAAGAGGCTGGGCAACGCAGTGGTATTAGTGCTGATCGATTTAATGGTTTAGCACAAACACTGCAGGGTTTGGCGCAGATGGTGCGCTAGGGTTCCGGTACTGACGCTTCGTTAATAATTATTAGCGAAGCGTTTTCTCAACTATTCAAACACGATACAGTTTCGGCCTTCATGTTTCGCTTTATAGAGTCGTTTGTCTGCTATGTCGATCAAGGTGAAGGCGCTAGATTTCATTGTTGGGATCATACTACTGATACCAATGCTAATGCTTACTACGCCCAATCCATCCACTTCAGTGGTGGCATGAGGAATCTGTAAATTTATGATTTCTCGGCGACAGCGCTCGGCCAATTGACAGGCTTGTTTGACATTGGCGTTTGGCACTAAAAGGGCAAACTCTTCGCCTCCGTAACGAGCCACGATGTCAGAGCTTCGGCTTCCAACGGTTTTAAGTGTCTGTGCTATTTTGACTAGGCACTCATCCCCTTGCAGGTGACCGTAATGGTCGTTGTAGTTCTTGAAAAAATCGATATCGATCATAATGAACGAAATGGGAGAGTCTGTTCTAAGGGCTCTATTCCATTCGTTGTCTAAGTGTTCATCAAACATGCGTCGATTAGTAATGCGGGTAAGCCCGTCAATAAATGAATAGCGCTCCAGCTTTTCGTTAAGCTCGCGCATTTCTATTTCTGCAATTTTTAAATCTGTGATATTGCGAGCGCTTACAGCAAACCCTTTGTAGGTAGAGGTTTCGTCTAGAATAGGAGAGTAGGCCACATTCATATATTGGCGGCCACCATTGGGGTAGTTGAACCAAGCGTTATATTTTACCTCTTCTCCGTTTTGCAGTTGAGGTTTTCTGGTGGTCACCAAAGAGTCGTATATTTCTTTTTCGAGCACAGCGCTTGCCGAGATGCCTACTAGTTCGCTAGGGCTCTTGTTAAAGGCAGTAGCATAGGCTTGGTTGACTGCGATATAGCAGCAGCTTTCATCAAGTACGGCGAGCATGTCGGAAGAGGCTGACACAATGAGATCTGAGGTTTTCAGCTTGTCGTTAAGCTGCTTTTGTTCCCCAATATCTTCAATGAATAATACGTAATACTCTGGTTTGCCGTTCTTGTCTCGAATGAGCGAAACAGTGAGTCGGCCCCATAGTATGCTTCCGTCTTTTCGTATATAACGTTTTTCAATGCTATAAGTTTTTCTCGATCCGGCCCTTAGTTCATTGATCAGCTCAGCATCTAATGTATGGTCATCGGGATGAGTGACTTGCGCAAAACTTAATTGCCGTAACTCTGCTTCGGAGTAGCCAAGGAGATCGCAAAGTTTTTGATTAAGCTCCTGCCATTCACCCTTGATCGATGCCCTGACGAACCCGATAGCGGCATGCTTGAATATTGCTTTGAACCTTTGTTCACTTTCTTGAAGTTCGCGTTGCGCGTGGAAAGTTTCAGTAAAGTCTACAAACTCGGCAAGACGATAGACCTCGCCGCGAACTGTGAAGCTTTTAGGCGAGACCCGAGTGTGTTTTAGTTCACCATTTTTGGATTTCAGTGCGAGTTCATAAGATTGATGAGAGTTGGAGTTGAAAATATTACGCAGGAAATCTTGCTGATCTTCGGCGACCATAGTGATTGCAGATTTGTCTAATAACTCATCGAGTTTATAATCGAGGAGATCACAAAACACTTGGTTTGCGCCAAGAACAATGCCGTTTTTTGTGACGGCAAAGGCACCGAAAAGGAATGATAAGCTTTCGACTAATCCTTGGGGACCTTGATCCTCAAAAATGGATTCGAGTACATCGTCGAGTTTGCTCCTTTCCATCAGTTGAACACTCCGGTTGATACCGCACAATACACGACAATAAAAGTAATGAAGATTGATGTGAAAAACGCTTTCTATTAATGTAGGAAACGTTGAAGTCAGCGTAACATATTGTTACCAATTATGAGCGTAAGTGTAGAAAATGCAATCAATTACTATTCGATAATCGTCATTATGTCACCTCAAGAAGATTGGCGAGTAAGGTGGCAATCCCCAGGAAAGACATAAAGCCTGCAACATCTGTGACGGTGGTTAACACTATAGAGGATGACTGGGCTGGGTCCAGCCCAAAACGCTTCAAGAGTATTGGCACTAGTGCTCCTGCGATACCTGCAATCGTCATTGATATAACCATTGATAGTGCCATGACCAAGGCAAGTCCGCTGCTCTGGCTCCAAAGGTATACCCCCGCAGAGCAAGTGATTGCGATACCAATCCCGTTGATAAAGCCTGTGCGAAGCTCTTTCATCATCACCCGAAACCAATGGCCCATAGTGATTTCGCGCAGGGTTAGCCCGCGCATCGTCACGGCCAGCGCTTGGGCACCTGCATTGCCCGATTGACCTGCGGCGATAGGCAGCAAAATAGCTAGTGCCGTAAATCGTGAGATGGTGTCTTCGAATAATCCAACGACGGCGGCGGCAAGGAATGCGGTGAGTAAGTTGATCTGCAGCCAAGGAAGGCGCTTGCGGACAGCAAACATACTGCTCGATAAGGCGCGCTCGTCTTTGCTTACCCCCACCATGGTTTGCATGTCTGTCACGATGTCTTCTCGGAGGGCATTCATGAGTCCTTGCGCTTTAATGACTCCCACTAGTTTCAGATCAATGTCGACTACCGGCAATACATCGATGTGGAATTTGTCGAGTTTCTCCATCAATTCCTCTTTCGGGTCCATGACATTGACGTAGGTAATAATGGGTTTGGAGATGGAATTGAGTTTCTGATCGCGTTCGGCTAACGCAAGCTTCTTAATCTCGACTTCACTGTCTAGCCTCATGTCGTCATCAAGAAGGTACAGATGATGAATTGTTTCTATATTCATCTGACGCAGCTGAGACACTGCTTGTGCCACGCTAGTGTTGATGTTGAAGGCCACGATCTGTGTGCTCATTAATCGGCCTACGCTGTTCTCCGGATATCCGAGTAGGGATCTAAACTCCGTGGCACTGACCTCGGTCATTTGCGCTAAGTATTGATTGCGCAGCTCTACCGACTGTCGACTAAGCAGGGTGACGGCAATGCTTGCCTCCATTGCCACTAAGACTGACGCGGCGAATGGCACGGGCAGTAAAAGGAATAGAATGTCAGAGGTGCCTGGTGATATTTTTTCAAAGACGCGCGCTGCGATAAAGCTATCTTGCTGTTGTAAAATCTCGGCTGCCTCATCAGGCGCAATTTTCTCTAAGCTTCTCGCTGCATTACGAGGATGATTTAGTAGAAACGCTCTGTTGAGTTTTGATAATGGATCTTCTTGTATGGCTGGGTTATTTGTCATGAATCTCGCTCCTATGACTTAAGGTCGGGTTCTATGACATTCATTAAGTTGTTCAGTAAAACTAAAAGCGTTTTCCCGTAGACACCAGTGATGCCGCTGACGACATCGGGGGCGTGGGATTGGGTATAGCTTTGGTCTTTACTTTGAGTTAATGCTTTGCGCACGTCTGAGAAGTGAATCGAGCCTTGGAGTCTAGATTCTTTATCCACGACGGCGAGAGTGTTTGACTCGTTCCAAAGGCTTAGCGATTGCGCGTTCTCTACCAGCATGTGCACGGAAAGGTGTGGTGCATTGCGATCCATGATGTCTTTGATATTGAGGTTTCCGCGAGCTTTAAGCAGCTTAATGAAACTTATTTGTCCTTGGAGTCTCGCCTCACGGTCAATGACATATAGATAATCAGTCACGCGGGGCTCCGATTCATCTTGCAAGTAGCCAATGGCTTCTTCAACGCTCATCTCACTTGAAACGGCCATGGTGCCCGCGTGCATCCATGCGCCAATGACACGCACTGAATACTTGAGCAAAAGTCGACAGGCTTCACGTTTTTTCTTGGGGAGTTCGTCTAATACTTGTGCAGTTTCACTCTTGGGTAATAGTCGCAATATTTTGGCGAGCTTTTCAGTTTCGAGATCAGTGAGTATCGCTGCACTGCGCTCGCAGCCTATATGCAAACAAAGCCGTGCCGCAAAGCTTGGTAGTAATTGCTCTATGACTTGATATTGGTAATCAAGCGGCAGGTTTTCTAAGAAGTCAGTCACTTCATTGACCTTGCTTTGTTCTAATATCTTCGCAGCGGCCTCGGGCTCTTCTGCGATAAAGCTAAGGGCTAAACTTACTTTCTTGTCGGTCATAATTCGCTCCAAACGGGCGCTATTGTCGCGGTCTTATATGGCATACCTGCTCATGGAATAGCTTGGCAGGAATGATCGACTTACCGTGTGCCGTTTCCAGAACAATGCTGGCTTGCGCGATCTCGATCACTTCGCCTTCGGTGTCCGCAATAGTAAGAGTATCCCCAGGTTCGCAATGACGTCTTACGTATTGAGCCGCCACAATATTAGCCACTAGTGTTCGTGCACCTAAACTAAACGCCAGTACAACTCCAGAGAGTGATACGGCGATCACTACCACGATGATGTTGCTCAAAAAGCCAATGTTGAGGCCTATCTGCTCTACACCAATGATGATGGCACTGAAGATGATGGCGATCTGCACGACCTTGGCCATCACTAAACTTTGTTGGATCCCTGCGCGATGTGCTGCGGAGATGATGGCTGACTTGGCCAGATTGCTTAAAAGAAAGCCCCCTAGAATCACGACTAACCCTGTGATGATGCCAGGGAGGTAGATGAATATTTCTTGGAACCAATCGGAGAAGAAATCCCAGCCGAGAATATTGGTGGCGACGGCAAAGAAGAACAGCATGACTGTCCAAAAAACGAGTTTTCTGGCAATTTTGGCGTAGGAATGTGTGACCCGCTCAGTGGCCGCGCGGTCTGATTTTTCGACGCGGGCATACAGGACATCTAAGCCTTGCACCAATTTCTGTGCACTCAACGCAAAGGCGCTGGCGATGGCCCAACCAAAAAGCAATAAGATCGCCGCGCCAATAAACTGTGGTGCATAGTGCAGCAGTTGTTGGCTTATATCGGTTAAGGTTTCTCGGATAGCGTCGCTGAGATTGAAAATCTCATTTACAGAGCTAGCCACTGGGCTTTCTTGTGCCATGAGGGCTTCTCCTCCTTCTTGTTGGGATATTGGTTTTGATCATAGCACTGGCTACAGCGAGGCGTCCTGCGTATTGCTCCAATAGTGGGTCCACTGACTTTGGGGGCTTTAGTGGACTTAGGAGGCAATTGATCTTATCCTCCCGATGACTACCTAATTTTCTCCAAGCAAAAAATAATAAAGGAGCACCCATGTCAGCGACTCGAACACTCTTATCCACCCTCTGCGCAGCCCTCATGTTGACGGCTTGTAGCGAGCCCGGCACTAGCAACAATGCTTCAGCCGCTGCGCCCGCTCCTGCGGCTACAGCAGCACCCATGAATCACGAACCTATGGCGGCCGGTAATGTCATTACTGGCGCTGGATTCCCTAATCCGAACCCTACAGTCACTCGTAACTGGGGGGATCTCCCTTCAGGTCGTGAATGGGGCTCTACTGCAGGCGTCGATATTGATCCGACGGATGGCAATCTCGTGGCTTATGAGCGCTGCGGAGCCGGTAATTTTGGTGCCGGAGCCCCTATTACCTGTGACACTAACTTGGTAGACCCGATCTTTAAGTTCGACCCAGCCACTGGCGAAGTGCTGCAGAACTTTGGCGCCGGCGTCTTCGTGACACCACACGGCATCCATGTCGATGTAGATGGCAACGTATGGGTAACTGACTTTGCCGTGAATGAGGCCAAGACTAAAGGGCATCAAGTGCACAAGTTCAGTCCTGATGGCGAGCTTCTCATGAGTCTTGGGATGGCGGGTATGGCCGGCAACGACGGCATGCACTTCAATCAGCCTAACGACGTGATTACTGGGCCTGATGGCAGCATTTATGTGTCTGATGGGCACAATGCCCAAGGGATGATCTCTATGCAGGCGATGGAAGAAGGCCGTGCACGCGGTGATACTTCTCGCATCATGAAGTTTTCCCCAGATGGTACGTTCATCAAGCAGTGGGGCGAAATCGGTGTGCGTCATGGCGATTTCCGAACACCTCATGCGATGGAGTTTGATTCTCAAGGACGTCTATGGGTTGCCGACCGTGGTAATCATCGTATTGAGATCTTCGATCAAGAGGGTAACTACCTAGAGTCACGCTATAGTTTCAGTCGCATTAGTGGGCTGTTTATTACGGATGACGACATGGTCTATGCCATTGATTCGGAGTCTAGCCCTACTGGCCATCCAAACTGGCGTAACGGTGTGCGCATTGGGCATATCGATGAAGATGTGGTGACGGCTTTCATCCCTCCGTTTGAGCGCGAAGATCGTTTAGCGCAGGGCACGGCAGGTGAGGGTGTGGCGGTTGATGCTAACGGTAATGTTTATGCGGCAGAAGGGCCTAACTCTTTAAGCCAAGCAGGCGGGGCATTTACTAAATACTCAGTCGAATAATTTAGACGTTTGATAAGAAACCAAAGCGAACAGCTGTAACGGCTGGTCGCTTTGGTTTTTTTTCGCGCTTAGAAATTACAATTCGAAGCGATCCAGCATCATCACTTTGTGCCATGCAGCTGCAAAGTCCTGTACGAACTTATCTGAAGCGGTGTCTGCAGCGTAAACTTCCGCTACGGCGCGCAGTTCAGAGTTTGCCCCGAATGCCAGGTCTACAGGAGTAGCGGTCCATTTCACGGCACCTGTGCTGCGATCCTGCCCCTCATAGATCCCATCCTGAGTAGAAGACTTCACCCACTGAGTAGACATATCGAGCAGGTTGACGAAGAAGTCATTGCTTAATGCGTCGGGCGTTGAAGTGAAGATGCCATGCTGAGTGCCTCCTGCATTGCTGTTGAGGCTGCGCAAGCCACCAATGAGAACCGTCATTTCAGGCACGGTTAACGTTAGTTGATTGGCTTTGTCGACAAGCATTGTCGCAGGAGAAAGACTTAAACCGGTGCGGTAGTAGTTCCTGAAGCCATCAGCTTGTGGCTCAAGAGCCGCAAACGAGGTGGTGTCCGTCTGGGATTGTGAGGCGTCGGTACGCCCAGCCATGAAAGGAACGCTGACTGTCTGCCCTGCGTTCTTTGCGGCTTGCTCTATTGCGGCAACGCCACCAAGGACGATCATGTCCGCTAGCGAGACTTGCTTATCACCGGTTTGTGCCGCGTTGAAGTCTTCTTGAATTTTCTCAAGTTGAGCAATCACGTCTTGCAGCTCGTTAGGATTGTTTACATCCCAGCCATTCTGAGGGGCAAGTCGAATGCGAGCGCCATTGGCTCCACCACGCATATCTGTGCCACGGAACGTAGAGGCTGAGGCCCAGGCGGTTTGCACGAGTTGGGAAATAGACAATCCAGAGTTCAATAGGGTCGCTTTGAGTTGTGTGACGTCGTCGGCATTGACGAGTGTGTGCTCAACTGCAGGAACGACGTCTTGCCAAATCAACTCTTCGGCAGGCACCTCTTCTCCTAGGTAGCGTGAACGAGGACCTAGGTCTCTATGGGTTAATTTGAACCATGCTTTTGCAAACGCGAGTTCAAACTCTTCTGGGTTTTCATGGAACCGAGTGGTGATGGCGCGATAGCTAGGGTCCATCTTCAGGGAAAGGTCTGTAGTGAACATGATCGGAGCGTGGCGCTTGGAAGGGTCATGTGCGTCTGGAACAAGATTCGCAGCACTTTCATCGTTAGGAATCCATTGGATAGCGCCTGCGGGGCTGCGTGTCTGGACCCATTCGTAGCCATAAAGATTGTCGAGGTACTGCATAGTCCATGCTGTGGGGTTAATAGACCATGCGCCTTCTAGTCCACTACTGATAGTGTCGGCCCCAGAGCCGGTGCCGCATTCGTTCTTCCAGCCTAGGCCTTGCTCTGTGATATCGGCAGCCGCTGGTTCTGCGCCTACGCAGCCTGTTGGTGCTGCAGCTCCGTGGGCCTTACCGAAAGTGTGACCACCAGCAATCAGAGCGGCGGTTTCTTCATCGTTCATGGCCATCCGAGCAAAAGTTTCGCGAATATCATTGGCGGCAGCCAATGGATCGGGGACACCGTTAGGGCCTTCTGGGTTTACATAAATCAAGCCCATTTGAACAGCCGCCAGAGGGTTCTGTAACTCTCGGTCTCCGCTGTAGCGTTCATCAGCAAGCCATTCTTTCTCAGGTCCCCAGAATACAACGTCGGGTTCCCATGCATCGACACGACCGCCGGCAAATCCAAAGGTTTTGAAGCCCATGGATTCTAGTGCGACATTGCCTGTTAGGACCATTAAGTCAGCCCAGGAAATTTGATTGCCGTATTTTTGTTTGATAGGCCAAATTAGGCGGCGGGCTTTATCCAGATTGACGTTGTCTGGCCAGCTATTGAGGGGTTCGAAGCGTTGCTGTCCGCCGCCTGCGCCGCCACGTCCATCGGCAACACGGTAGGTTCCGGCGCTATGCCACGCCATGCGAATGAAGAAGGGGCCGTAGTGGCCATAATCTGCTGGCCACCAGTCTTGGGAGGAAGTCATTAATGCTTCTATCTCACTTTTGACAGTTTCAAGATCAAGGCTGTCGAATGCTTGCGCATAATCAAAGTCTGCTCCTAGTGGATTGGACTCAGGGCTGTTTTGACGAAGAGAGCTGAGGTTCAGTTTTTCAGGCCACCAAAACTCATTAGAAGGTTGTGAATTTTGAGCCGAAGCGCTAGAGGCTGACACGCTCAGCGCAACAGCGATGGAGACGGCGGATAGTGCCGGTAAAGATTTTTTGAACATGGGGGATCCCTCCAGTGGGAACAGAGTGTACTAGTGAAAATCATTTGCTTGGCCAAGCACTGAATGAATCCTACACTGAGTGAGGATTGTTATGGTTTGATTCTTTGTATCACCTAGTTAGGTAAAATCTATCGGACTTAATCGCCCGTGTTGTGGGGTTTGATTAGTCCATCGCAATACAGCCACATGCCTTTTTCACGAATAAAGCTAGAGTTTTCGTGATGAGTGTTCGTGGTGCCATCGCTATTTTTAAAGCGAGCGATGAACTCTACTTTTCCTGTTTCGCCTTGTTGAGTTGAAGATACTATTTTCAAATCTACCCAGTTCGTGCTGCGAATAGAGAGTTCATCTTCATTGAGTTGACCGCGGTAATCGGGGTGCCATGTGGCGAGCAAATATTCCCCGTAGCCCCCTAAAGAGAACGCGCTGTATCGTGATCGCATAAGCTTGGCCACGGTCGGTGGTTTCTTTTTTCCATCGAGAAAAACCTGGCAGCATTTCTCGAATGGTTTGCCGCTATTGCACGGGCACGCGCTTTTATGAAAAGGGGGGGGCTTATTCTCGATCATTTAGTGTCGCTTTAAGATTAATCAAATAAAACTTTATAATACACGTCTTGAGCAACGGCGTGCACATCTCCTGAAATTGATGTTGTTAGTGAAATCGGAAATTAAGAAGCTGTGTAGAGCTGTGTTAAAGTGACTCTATGAGCACCATGATAAGGTTGGTGATGACAAATTTACAACGATTGGCTGGGCGTGACTATGACGAATCAAGACGGTTTTCTTTTTGCTTTCTGCCTAGATGGAAAAGGGGGTGGGAAAAGCCTCGCATGGGAAGAAATTGGCGATTGGGCTCCAACAGATGGCACGCTCTGGGTGCATTTAGATTACAGGGGCGATGGAGCAAGGTCATGGCTAGAACAAGAAAGTAAAATAGATCCAGTATTGTTGGAGTCATTGACGGCAACAGAGACACGCCCGCGTAGTGATGTGCATAAAAATGTGATGTTGGGGATTTTACGCGGTGTCAATTTGAATCCAGGGGCGGACCCAGAGGATATGGTGTCTATTCGCTTTTGGATTGAAGAGAACAGGATTGTCACTATGCGCCATCGTCGGATTATGGCGCTTGAGGGCTTGCGTAAGGCGGTTGAGGACGGGGCCGGCCCGGCAGGGTCTGGAGACTTTCTGGACCTGCTGGCGGACGCTCTAACGGCGCGTATGGGCGACGTGATTGTCGATATTGATGAGGCTTTCGATGCTATAGAGGAAGAAGTGTTAACTGAAAAATCATATGAGCTGCGCCCTAGGCTCGCGAATATAAGGCGTAGTGTGATTAGTTTGCGGCGTTACATTGCTCCTCAGCGTGATGTGATTACACAAATTCAGAATGCAAAAGTCGATTGGCTCAATGACGCTGGGAGAATGAGCCTGCGTGAGACGGCCGATCGAACGACTCGCTTTGTCGAAGACTTGGATGCGATTCGGGATCGCGCCACTGTCACGCAAGAAGAGCTCAACAGTAGTCTGAGTGAGCAGATGAACAAAACGATGTATGTGCTCTCTATCGTCGCGGGAATATTCTTGCCCTTGGGTTTGTTGACTGGTCTTTTAGGGATTAACGTCGGAGGAATTCCCGGAACAGAAAACCCGTGGGCGTTTGCAATCTTTTGTGTGATTCTTGTCGGTGTTGCTGTTTGGCAAATTTGGTTGTTCAAGCGTAAAAAATGGATGTGACTCCGGTATAATGCCAACACAAGATTGATAACAGGGCGAGATTAAGATCATGTTGGCACGAAGTATCTGCACACTTTTCATTTTTATTTTTTGCGTTTCTTGTTCCACCTTCCAAAGGTCTCCTGTGATGTTAGAGGAAACTGTGTGGCAGCTCCGATTGATTCAATCGATGGATGATGCGCAGTACCAACCGCAGGAAAATGTTTTTTACAAGATTCAGTTTCTTTCCGATGGCCGAGTCTTTGTGCAAGCAGACTGTAATCATGGGCAGGGAACTTGGATGCGTGAAGGCGCAAATGTGACAATTGGCCCAGTCGGGATGACGCGAACCCTTTGTAGGCCTGAAAGCTTGGAAGTACGTTTTTTGCGTGACCTTGATTATGTGCGCTCGTTTATCATTAAAAACGATAAACTGTTTTTAGCCACCTTCGCCGACGGAGCCATTCTTGAGTTTGACTCCATTGCCGGATCGTTGGATGCACCTCCTGTATTTCATTATCAATGCGAAAACAACGATGTTGTCGATGCTCACAGGCGTGACAGGCACCCAGAACTGCCAACTTTATTGATTTAGCTCACTTTTCATCGCATTCTGATTGCGCGTACAATAACTTTCGATTATTGCTATAGGCTCACCAGACAATGCAGATCTGTCGTTTCTTTTCTTGCGTGCCGCTATTGTTCATCACGATAGCGGTGAGCCATGCCCAGCAAAGCCAGCCCAGTATTGAGCAATTGCTTAACGAACCCTTCCTCGATGACTATTATTCCAATGTGGTTTATGGCTTTGAGATCATCACCGACACTCAAAAGCATGCTAGCCGTTATGTAGGTAATAGCCTTAATTGCAGCAATTGCCATTTACAGGCTGGGATGCAGAAAGAGGCCCTTCCTTTGAATGTGGCAGGGATGTACCCCAAGTGGCGCGCCAAGAACGGCAAACGCAACGGTATTGGTCTGCGCATTCGCGAGTGCTTTCTCTACAGTATGGACGGCATCATGCCGACTGAGGACGCCCCTGAGGTGTTAGCGATCGCAGCCTATGTCTCTTACCTGTCCCAAGGGCAGGTGATGGGCGCAGAGCCGGAGGGACGTGGCGTGCCCACGCTGCCCGACACAGGCTATGACCCCAATCCTGCTAATGGTCGAGCGGTTTATGTTGCGCAATGTGCCAGTTGCCATGGGCAACAAGGCGAAGGCTTAGGGTTTATGCCTGCCGTGTGGGGGAGCAATTCTTATAATAAGGGCGCTGGCATGAATAATATTCGACAGGCCGCTGGTTTCATTTGGGCCAATATGCCGCTAGGCAATTCAAGGTCATTGAGCCATCAGCAGGCACTCGATGTGTCCGCTTACCTAAACCTACAATATCGTCCCGCTGACCCCAGTGACAGTAAGGTTCTTAAATTATTGGAACACCTGATCAATTGATTACTAAGCTCCTTAGAGAAGCGACGCCTTCATTTGCATGGAGGCACACGCTGAGTAACTGGCGCACAGAAATCTTTGCGGGCTTTGTCGGCGCTATACTCGTAATTCCGCAAGGCATTACTTACGCGTACTTGGCGGGATTGCAGCCAGAGTACGGATTGTATTGCGCCATTTTCGTCACACTTTTTTCCAGCCTGTTAGGTTCCTCTTCCATGATGAGTGGACCCAATACCGCTGTGGCGATTCTCATCGGAACAGCGGTAGTTCCTTTAGCGGGTAGAGGTAGCCCAATCTACATCGATTATGTGTTCCTATTATGCATGATGGTGGGAGTGATTCAGTTGTTGTTCTGGTTATTCAGAGGGGCGCGAGTGTTTCAGTACCTGTCTCCAGCGGCTATTTCGGGGATTTCTGCGGGGGCAGGGTTTTTGATTATTATGGCTTCACTAGATAGCATCCTCGATCTATCCACTTTCAAAACGACTTTCTTTTACGAAAAACTCTACGTCATCATAGGGGATGCAACAAATCTGGTGAATCCTTATAGCTTGGCCATCGGTCTCTGCACGATTTTTGCTGGCTATATTGGGCGGCGATACTCTCCGCGCTATTTCATTATCATAGCGGTAGGCGCCGGCTATCTCTGTGGGTTATTGGTGGCTTTCATCTGGCCGCAAACGGTAACTGAGCTCGAGTATCTAGGCCGAATGCCTTTGGAGTGGTTGCCTTTCAGTGTCCCTACAGTGAATATTGAATATTTAATGACGAGCTTGAAATTAATTCCTTACGCGATTGCCATAGCATTCATTGGTCTTGCTCAGTCGTTAGTGATTGTTCGAGAATTGAAAATGGAAACGGATCAACGTATTGATTTGGACAAAGAAGTGTATGCTCAAGGAGTATCGAGTTTTCTTGCCCCTTTCTTTTCAAGTTTCGCAGGGTCAGGAAGCTTCAATCGAACCAAAGTAAATCAGGGGCTTGGGGCAACGACACCGTTATCGGGGATTATGGCGGGGGGCTTTGTGCTTGTCTTAATTACGTTTCTAGGGCCAATCCTAACTTATATGCCGATGGCGGCGATGGCGGGAACCTTGTTCATTGTGGGTGCTGATATGATCAAGTGGAGTGATGTCACACATTACTCCTTGGTGCGCTCCGAGCTGGTGATCTATCTTTGTACTTTTATCGGAATCTTGTTCTTTGGCTTAGCCGTAGGTATAGAGATCGCAGTATTCTTATCGGTAAGCGTCTTCCTCGTTCGCATTAGTCAGCTGGACATAAAAGAGGAAGTCTCAAGCACGGGCGCGGTGTTAAAGGTGAAGGGTGCATTGTTTTACGCGTCAGTGGCTAATCTGACTGAAAAGTTTCAAGGTGCCGCGGGGAAAGACCTTACTGTTGACCTTCAGTACACGACGCATATCGATCAATCGGCTGTCGATTTCTTTAATCGCGAAGCGAAAAAAATGGCAGGAAAAAATACTCGACTGACGTTGGTTATAAATGACAAGCAGCGCCAGTTTTTAGAGAAACTAGGGGCAAGTAATAGTATCGAGCTTGTGCTTATATGAAATGATAAATTCTATTGATTTAATTAAGAGGGGAATAAAATGAAAGATGAAAATCATAAGACAGTAGGGCGCCGTGCGTTGTTAACCAATATGAGTGTGGCCGCTGTAGCTGGGCTAGCCGCTAGTGCCGTTTCGGGGTCTGCGCAAGCACAAACCGCTGGATTTAAGCCTGCGCGACATAGCAAAGATGCTTGGATGGGAGAGTTGGCAGGAAGCCACCGGACGTATGTAGACTCCTCGACGGCACAAGGTGCAGCCAATGCTTTGCGTTATGCCAATAATATCGTTCAAGCACATGTAGAGGATTACGAAGGAGAGGCGTCGGATTATGCATTGATCGTGTGTTTCCGGCACACCTCTACTCCCTATGCCTTTGATGATGCCATTTGGGAAAAATATGGGGCAATTTTTGAGCCCAGCACTAGCCCCGCGCCGACGACTAACCCGATGAATACTGCTAGTGGGTTGAATGGGCAAACCTCTCTTGCCGACCTGAGAGCGATTGGAGTCAAGGTTGTGATCTGCAGCAAAGCGACCGGTGGGTATTCCCGAGCAATCGCGGCTGCCACTGGCGCATCTGCCGACGATGTATTCGCCGAACTTGTTGCCGGAGCGATTCCGGAAAGCCGTTTCGCGGCGGCGGGTGTATTGGCAACTACTCGTTCTCAGGAGTACGGCTATAGCTTGCTGTACGCGGGATAGCGTAAGTGCGAACCCTTAATGATTTTGTAAAAAGGAAGTCTAAGATGAAGAGTCGTATTGGTTCAAAGATCGCAATTTTGATCGCTTGTTTGGGTGTTTCAGCAAGTGTGTTAGCGCAGCAAGTGCCTGATGCGATCATCAATATTGATGGTGTTGGGTTCTCAAGAGTAATAGAGGACGATTTCGTGGCTTTTGACTTAGTGGCGGCCTATGACGAGCATTCTATCGTCGTAGCCAGCTGTGATCAGTTTAAGGCGAGTGCTCAGGGTGTGGATTGGTGCTTTTCCAGCGCCGCGAACCAAAGCGCTTTCGAGGCCGCTACTCAAGAAGATGGGCGCAATCACTACTTACCCTTCGTTGGGGGACATTGTGCGTTAGGGATGAGCTTAGGCAATCTTACGGCCAAAGGGGATCCGCGTACGGCAGTACGTATCGGCAATCAATTAGTGCTAAATGGTCGATTTTCTGTTCGTACCACTTTTTTGCAGGACTCTGAGCGCAATATGGACAATGCACGATTGCGCTATGAGCTAGCGATTGCGAGCGGCAACCTGAGAGTGAATGATTGACTCAGGTTGCTAGTGAACCTTTAACGCTCAAGGCGTTAAACAATCCACATCTGCGATTCAACGGTCCCTACATCCAACCCGAAGCTCGTGCCGACCAACTGGATCGGCACGTGTTGATTAATGATGGTGCCATTCCATTCTTTGATGGGTCCTTCGTTAAGCGAAATTCCGCCGAAGCCCTCGACTTGAGCATCCACATGGGCTGACAAAATGTCGACCTCATCGCGTAAGTTTAGATCGATGAAGGCATTGGTTTGGAACTGCGCGTCCGGCTTCATTATGAAATAGTAATCTATATTTCCATCACCGTTGGCATCGCGCAATGAGGCATCGGAGACATTGATTTGATCACCAAAAGCGAAATCGAGACGGCTATCATCTTCGAATACGACGGTGCCGTTAAGTTGACCGGGCTGGAGGTAGTTGTCCTGGCGATAGGAGCTAGACAGCACTAGGTCGATGTCCATAAGTTCTGCGCCCACACCGGCATGGAGCGGCCCGATATTTATAAAGTCGAGCTCTTGATGGACGGGGTTAGGCTGATTGCGCATATGTGCAACAATGCCATCAAGGTCGAAACGGATTGACGCGAACTCACGACTCTCTGATCCCACTACTTGATTTGCCCACCAATTAACATTGTCAGAAGTGTTTTCAAATTTGTGTGAGTTCAATAGCCAAGAAAACAACTCGTTGCCTAATCCGTCTTCTTTAGTGCCCGCATATTCACTTTGGGTATAAAGGCCGTCGAGTAAATGCAGTGAGTTGCCATCATATCTTGCAAGGCTTAGGCCGTCAGAACCAAAAGCGCTGCCCATATCTATTCCAACGGGTAACCCCGCTTTAATGCCGTCATTGATATTAGGCATATGCACAACGCGAGAAGTGCCCGCGGTGTAATGGATGTGGAGATAGCCCCAGAAGAATAAAGCGAAATCCATATCGAGATCGAACTCGGTTAACGCTTGTTCTACGCTGATATTGGGCGTTGTGGCATTAAACCCATTATTGAGCAAATAATTGCTTGCTTGAGTTTGAATGGTCAGTGTATCGGTTGTTTTGTTGAATGTTGAAGTGACATTGGTGTCGTAGTTGAGCACGGCGTCAACTGTTCCACCCTGAATTCCAAAGCGGCTTTGTAATCCGAGGCCTAGGTCCACCTCTGTGCGTACTACTGTCGAGAAATGAGTAGTGGCACCGGTGCCTGCGACACGAATATCAATCGGGCCAATCACTGAGCTACCAATTTCCGCGGACTCTGATATAGAGCCATTCATGTTCACGACGGCGTTATAATTATATGCGTCGCCTCCTGCCCAAATACTTTGATTGTCTGCATTGAAAGTGTAGCGGTTGGACGCTGTTGAACCGGTGGCTTCAACGTTAAAGCTGGTTTCGCTAGTGGCTTCGTGGCCATTCAATGTTTCTTTCGAAACGGCTACTGCGGTCACATCAAAGTCGCTGCTGATACCGGCAGGCAAGGTGAACTGGAAATCAGCACTGACATTCCCACTTGCTTGGCTTGGTGTCCAAAGCACTTTGTCGACATAGGGGGACAAATCTATTGGATTACCGTTTACATCAGTGGCGTTCAGCTCAATGCGATCAATCACCTCTGAGCCATCTAAGTCCGTTTGTATGGCTGTGACGCGCATAATGAACTGCATGGCTGTCGCACCAGCGATGATCTGGTGTGAGACTATCGGGGCGTCAGCGCGTGCCGCCACATTTACGGTAGCCGTTTGCGTCACAATGCCGCCATTGCCGTCACTGACGGTATAGTTGAAGGTGTCAGTCCCACTGAAATCGGCATCGGGGGTGTAGAGTAAGGTGTCGTTGACGAGTTCAGACCCGTCGATCAACGAGACCGTGCCGTGTGCGGCACCATCAGTTGCGGTGATTCGCAAGATGTCGCTTGCATCGATGTCAGTGTCGTTACTAAGCGCATCGATAATAACGCTACCGTCTTCGATGGCATCCGCGTAATCAGCGGTTAACACGGGAAGGTCGTTGGTGCCGGTTACTGTGACTTCGACGGTATTGCTCGCCGTAGCCCCGTGTTGGTCAGTGGCAGTCACTTCGATCGTGATGTCAGTCGTCTCACCAATAGCCAAATACTGGAAGTCGTTGCCACCTTGAACGAGGAGTGTGGTGCCCACGATGGTGGCGATCCCTGCAGTGGGAGCGATGGATATAGTATATGCAAGCGTGTCGCCATCATCGTCGCTGTCGATATCTGTGCCGAGTACGGAAAGGTCCACTTCTACAATCGGGCCGTCTTCAACTATGGCGGCGGTTGTGCCGGCAAGTAACGGGGCGTCATTTTGACCATTTATAGTCAGAGTCATGGCGGCGGTGTCTGTATCGCCGGTGGCATCAGTGACCCTATAGCTGAAACTAACTGTTGTCGTCTCGTCTTGGGCGAGCTCTTCAAAGTCATTGCCGGTAACAAATTGGTAGCTGCCATCGGTGTTCAAAAGCAAACTGCCTCTTTGTACCCCAGCCCCTAATAGCTCAACGTGACGAACTAAATCAGGTGCAACGTCGTTTGCAACCACATTACCGGTGATTGAGGTGTTTTCGTTCAATAATGCGGCATCGTCCTGCGCCAGCACCGAATCATCCTCTGGCGCTAATTCTTGGCCATCGACAAAAAGCCGGACGTATTCGAACTCGCCTGCTTCGATTCCTACTGATTGAAATTCGTAAGCTTTTTTTGTGCCAGACACTAAATGCGCAATAAAGGCATCTAAATCTGTTTGGATATAAGGGTTCAGCTGCATCCATTGGTCGCGCGTGAAATGTACCTCTAGCGTGTCATCGTCTTTATCGCCGTCGTACTCGTTCGCGCCCGATTCGTTGCCTGTGTAATGAAAGGCCACCGTATCGTTGCCTGCGCCACCGCTGACCTTGTCAGCTGCGCCACCGATATCGATAATGAGATCGTCCCCTTTTCCTGCCTTCACGCTTGTAGACGTAGTGCCGTCTATAATTAGATTGTCGTTAGTATTACCTTTATCGCCATTTAGTTTTTCTTTTTTAGGCATAACAAAGTCCTTTGGAGTTAAGGATAAACAGAGGTTGGCGAATCGCCTTGGTAGGGGGTCAAAATTAGCAATATAAAATGAGTGAGGCAAGTGTTTGAGGGACATTGCTGTTTCTTGCCCACGAGATTCGCGGCAATTGCTAGGGGCTTATTTGAAAATCAGGTTTGAGATCAAGATTGCTAAGCCTACATGCGCTGTGTGTAAAAATATCCATTGAGAGGAGGATCTTGGAGATTGTATGTTGAAGTGGCAAAAATCGACATTGAATGATAAAAAATAGCGACTAAAAATCTGCAATATTTTGATGCTTGATAACTGCCTGATAGGCAGGAACGGGCAAGTAAATAGGCTCATAATGTTTCAGTTAATAGTACTTTTCTATGTTGTGATTAGTGAGATGTGTTTTTGTTGATAATTTGACGATAGTTCAAATATTAAATTTTTATTGATGCTTGAGTATAATTTATTAGCGCCAATCTATTGAGGGTTACTTGGCGCTATATATTGATAGCTTGGTATTGCGAAGGAAACTCTATACACTGGGTTGTTTTTGCCGTTCGCAATTAACAAATGCGTTGCGCGCCATAGGAGTTTCATGTTTAGAAAAAATCCGATTTATCTGGCTGTTGCACTCGCCTCAGTTACCCCTTTGTCCCATGCTCAAATTGAAGAAATAATGGTTACCGCTACTAAGCGGACGGAAAGCCTGCAAGACGTTCCTGTGGCTGTATCTGCAATTACAGCGGAATCTTTGGATCAATTGGGAATATCGAATTTTGAAGATTATATGCTCCAACTGCCTGGCGTAACCGCCGGTGGTAGCGGCCCTGGTCAAAACACTATCTACATTCGAGGCGTTGCCTCAACGACTCCTAATCTTACTGTTGCGGGTGTTGCCGGCTTGTCTCCGAACGTCGCGCTCTACCTTGATGAGCAGCCCTTATCGCAACCAGGGCGTAACCTTGATGTCTACGCCGCTGACCTTGAGCGTGTAGAGGTCCTCTCAGGCCCACAGGGCACGTTGTTTGGTGCTAGCTCACAATCGGGCACAGTTCGACTCATCACCAATAAGCCCGATCCAAGTGCTCAGTCCGCCCGTGTAAAATTCGGCACCTCGTTCACCAAAGATGGTAAGGCAAGCAATAACGTAGAAGGTGTGCTCAACTTTCCCGTGACCGAAGGATTTACTCTGCGTGGCGTGGTATACGTGGATAATAAAGGCGGTTACATCGACAATGTGGCCGGCACTCTAAGTGCGGCTGAGGGAGCTAGATTCCGTGCAATAGGCACGCAGCGAGCGAATGGCACGACTGTCGGTGCTTCTCGCGCTGGGTTTCAATCAACGGCTGACCTGAGCAATGTCAACTTTCTGGAAGCCAATAATAGCAATCTAGTGGAAGAGGACTTTAACGACGTCACCTATACTGGCGGACGTATATCCGGTCTTTATGACTTGAATGCGGACTGGAGCCTATTGGTCACCCATGCGCGTCAAGAGATCGAATCTGATGGTGTGTTCTTTGCCGATCCCACCCTTGGTGATCTACAAATTCAGCGATATTCTGATGACAGCATCAAAGACTCTTTTAACAATACCAGTTGGACTCTTTCTGGTCGCTTTGGCAGCCTAGAAGCAATATACACAGGTGCCTTTACAGACCGTGAAGCTGAGCAAACAGTCGATTACAGCGATTATCTATTTGTAGGCCAGTATCTGCCTTACTATATTTGTGATGGGTCTGTGACCTATCCTAGTGGTGCTCCCGCTGGTACTTGTCAGTCGCCGGAACTGTTTGTGAACAGTAGTACTGATACTGAAATGCAGTCTCATGAGATTCGTTTCTCAACAGACCCAGACCAGCCTATTAGCGCGACTTTTGGCGGGTTCTATAGCAAGCTCGACCTACGCGAGCTAAATGACTATGCGTATCCGGGTTCAGAGAAAGCTATTGCCTTTAATGGTGTGGAAGGCTTTGGCCCCAACTTTTCTGCTCTGCCGTCTTCGGCAGCAGATGCTGGTCAGTGGCCTGAAGGCGTCATTTTCCGAAATGACACGTATCGGCCCGATGAGCAGCGTGGAATATTCGGTGAAGTAACGTTTGAGCTCACTGATGAGCTTTCTTTGCTTGCCGGTGCACGTTGGTATGATATCGAAGTAGATCTAAGAGGCAGTGCTGCTGGCTCGTTCGGTAACTTCGGCGCATCTGAGGACAATAATGCTGGCAACAATCTTGACGAGTTGTTCAGTGCGCCAAATCCTGATTTGGCACAAACCGATGGTGTGATCACCAAGTTTGGCCTGAACTGGACTCCGACTCAAAATCAATTGCTGTACGCAACGTACTCCGAAGGCTTTAGACCCGGCATTCTCAATCGTCCAGGCGGTTCTACAAACGCTGCTGGCACGTTCACAGTGCCGTATGCAATCGATACCGATGAAATGACCAACTACGAATTTGGTTGGAAAACTGATCTGTTCGATTACGCAGTGAGATTCAATGGTGCGGTTTTCTATTCGGAAATAGAACGCCTACAAACCACTATCTTCGATCCTAGTATCACGAACTTAACTTTCTCGGATAACGCCGCGGACGCTAAGGTCGCAGGTATTGAAGGTGATTTCATCTGGGTACCAGGTCCTATCCCTGAACTTAGCATCATAGGTGCATTCTCGTTTCTTGATACAGAGATCACACGAGTCATTACACCGACGGATGACGTGCGAGAGGGTGACTCTTTGGCCTACGCGCCAGAGGTTCAGCTTAACCTCAGAGCTCGCTATGAATGGAGTTTGAGTTCAGGAATCGTCGCGCATATTATGCCGAGTGTCACTTACTCTGCAGAGAAATATAGCGATATTGTCGTCATCAACCGAGACCTTATCGACAGTTATGTCATGTATGGTTTAGTAGGTGGTTTGAGTACTTATCAGTGGAATGCTGAGATCTTCGTTAATAATGTGACTGATGAAAGAGCAGAGATCGCTCGCACATTTACTTTCGATAGAGAGCGAGTCACTTATGCACGACCACTGACTGCCGGTGTACGGCTCAGCTATAACTTCTAAGATGGGCTCTTCTTTGCTCATAAGATAGAGAACGGCGTCCCGATTTCGGGGCGCTTTTTTCATTTACGAGGTTTAGTAAATGACAGTTGATCCCCAAATATTAAATGCCGTGCAGCAAAAAATCGTAGCACGACAATTTCCCCAAGCTCTTGCAGAGCTACAAGAATTGCTCAGCGAAAATCCGGACAATACGGATGCGTTGTATATGGTGGCCGTGTGTCATCGTTATTCCGGCAATCATGCTGAGGCACTGAACACCCTAGAGGCTCTAAAACGACTTTCTCCTGGATTGGGCCGTGCCCATCAGGAAGAGGGGCACAATTTTCGTGCGTTGAATCAGCCGGACAACGCGTTGCGCGCCTATGGCCGGGCTTTTTATTACAACCCAGCATTGGCAACAAGTTTAAGCGCTCAGATAAAAGTGTTGCAGGCACAAGGTAAGTTTGAATCCTGTCACGACCTGAAAGCGCAATTGGATAAATTGCAAGCATTGCCCAAGCCCCTTGTGGCGGCAATGGATTTAATATCCCAAAACAACCTGCTAAAGGCCGAAGATGTCTGCAAGAAATTTTTGCAAAATACGCCTGATAGTGTGGCAGGTATGCGACTGCTAGCCGAGATCGCGCTCAAGCTTGGTGTTTTAGAAGACGCTGAGTTCTTGCTAGAAAGTGTTGTAGCGTTCGAGCCAGAGAACATTCCTGGACGAATTGATTATATTCAAACACTACGTAAGCGACAGAAATTCAGTAAAGCGTTGCAAGAGGCGAAAGCCCTGCTGGATAGCGCACCCGAAAATCCTCAATTCCAATCGCTTTATGCCATTGAATGTATGCAAACGGGCAATTTTGAAGAGGCCCTTACCTACATAGATCGAATACTCGAAAAGTTTCCCAATGACCCAGTAACCCACACCTCACGCGGTCATGCCTGTAAAACCATGGGCGATACTGATGCCGCGATAGCCTCTTATCAATCGGCTATATCGGTTCATGCTTATCATGGTGAAGCTTATTATTCTCTTGCCAATCTAAAAACTTATGCTTTCTCGCAGGAAGAAATATCAGGCATGCATGCCTTAGAAGCAAACAGCAATTTGCCGCATATGGATCGAATCTATAGCTGTTTCGCATTGGGGAAAGCGTATGAGGATTCGCAGGATTACGAACGCTCCTTTGCCTATTACAAACAAGGCAATGCATTGAAGAAAGCGCAAAGCCAGTACCGTCATGAGCGGATGAGTGAAGATCTTCTAGCGCAGCAAACAAGTTGCACTAAGGAGTTATTCTCGAAGCATGAAGGTGATGGTTGCTTGACAGCCGATCCGATATTTATAGTGGGCTTGCCGAGAGCGGGTTCGACGTTATTAGAGCAGATACTGTCCTCTCATAGTCAGGTAGATGGCACGCTTGAGCTGCCTAATATTCTTTCGCTTTCACAGCGTCTTCGACGTCGTCGCCGAGCAGGCAATAGCAAAGACTATCCAGAAAATCTTCATGAGCTTACTAGCGAAGAGTTAAAAGAGTTTGGCGAAGAGTATATTCGTGACACTCAAATTCACCGCCAAGGAGCCCCGTTCTTTATTGATAAGATGCCGAATAATTTCCGGCATATCGGGTTGATAAAGTTGATTCTACCTAACGCTAAAATTATCGACGCACGTCGCAACCCAATGGCCTGCTGTTTTGGCGGCTACAAGCAACTGTTTGCCGAAGGGCAGGAATTTACTTATTCCTTGGAAGATGTGGCTAGTTATTATCGCGACTACCTAAAGGTGATGGATCATTGGAAAGAAGTGCTTCCTGGTTTTGTTTTGACTGTCACGAATGAAGATATGATTGACGATTTTGAAAACCAGGTTCGGCGTATGCTTGATTTTTGCGGCCTGCCTTTTGAAAAAGCTTGTCTCGAGTTTCATAAGACACAGCGTAATGTGCGCACGCCAAGTTCAGAGCAGGTAAGGCAACCGATTACGAATAAGGGTGTGGATCAGTGGCGCAATTATGAAGATTACTTAGGCCCCCTTCGAGAGATATTGGAAGGCGATACCCAGATTGAAACAACCATTTACCCTAAGGGGCAGTAATGAACGAGAACAAAACAACTACTTCCAACCCCAGTCCAGAGCAAACATTTAGTCGGCCGGTGTTTCTAATTTCCGCGGGACTGATTATTTTGTTCAGTCTGTATGGCGGAATTTTTAGCGAACACGCTGCGGCGACCTTTGCATCGGTACAGACTTGGTTAGTCACTAACGTGGGTTGGTTTTATATCACTGTAGTGGCGTGGTTTTTCTGCTATGTGGTTTACTTAGCGTTCAGTCGTTTCGGTCAAATTAAACTAGGGCCAGATGATTCCGTCCCGGATTATAGTTATCTAAGTTGGTTCGCGATGCTGTTTAGTGCGGGCATGGGGATTGGACTAATGTTTTTTGGCGTCGCCGAACCGGTTACGCATTATATGTCTCCGCCGGTAGGTGATGGAAGTACGGCGGAGTCTGCAAGGCAGGCCATGCAATTGACTTTCTTTCATTGGGGCTTGCAGGCTTGGTCGATCTACATCATTGTCGGTCTATCAATTGCCTATTTTTCGTTTCGACACAATCTTCCGCTTACAATACGTTCCACTTTGTACCCCATTTTAGGTGAGCGTATTCATGGTCCCATCGGGCACGCTGTAGATATTTTTGCCGTGCTCGGAACGATGTTTGGTGTGGCCACGTCTTTAGGGCTTGGTGCCATGCAGGTTAATGCAGGGCTTTCGTATCTGTTTGATATGCCTGTTAACACGATGGTGCAGGTTGGTTTGATTGCGGCCATTACATCTATGGCAACGATATCGGTCGTGGCGGGATTGGATGCCGGTATTCGCCGCCTTAGTGAGTTGAATCTGATCTTGGCGTTGCTGATATTGATCTTTATGCTTGTGGCAGGCCCTACGGTAGCTTTGCTAAGTACTCTGGTTCAAAACGTGGGCATGTATTTATCGAACATGCTTGAGATGACTTTGAACCTCTATGCTTACGAGCCGAATGAATGGATGGGCGACTGGACACTTTTCTATTGGGCGTGGTGGATATCTTGGTCCCCATTTGTGGGGATGTTTATTGCCCGTATTTCTCGTGGCCGTACAATTCGTGAGTTCATTATTGGTGTCCTGTTGGTCCCAACGGGTTTCACGTTCTTGTGGTTAACTTTGTTTGGCAATACGGCTTTGTATCTCGAGCTAGCGGGGCTAGGAGAAAATATCACTACGGCTGTAGAGCAAGATATGCCTACCGCCATTTTTGTGTTGCTTGAGCAGCTACCTTGGACTCCGGTGATGTCCTTGTTGACAACGATGCTCATCGTGACATTCTTTGTGACCTCGTCTGACTCAGGGTCGCTAGTGATCGACATCATTACTTCCGGTGGCGTTGAAGATCCCCCCGTATGGCAAAGAGTTTTTTGGGCGATATCGGAAGGGGTCGTGGCTGCAGTGCTACTCGTGGCCGGTGGTCTTGTCGCTTTACAAACAGCCGCGATTATAAGCGCATTGCCATTCGCCATAATCATGCTGATGATCTGTTATAGCCTTCATAAGGGGCTCGCTTCTGACTCAATGTTCCTCATGAATGCGACCCCGTCGCCCAGTATGCCGGCTCTATCGACGCCAGGTGATTGGAAGTATCGTCTGAAGGCTCTGTTGGGTCGGCACTCTCAGCAGGATGTGCAAGAATATCTTTCCAGCACTGTGCTTACGGCTATGCAGGAAGTGAAAGCGAAGCTCAGTGCACAATCGGTAGAGAGTCGTATTGAAAGAGAAGATGGTGTTATTCAATTGGTCATTGGGCACGGTCAAGAGCTCGATTTTTTCTATCAAATTAAACCTCATGAATACGCGATGCCCTCGGTGGCGTTTCCTGCCTTGCCAGGCAAAGGTAAGGGCCATACGTATTGGCGTGCTGAAGTGTTTCTGCTGCAAGGGCCGCAACACTACGATGTGGCTGGCTACAGCCGTGAGCAGTTGGAGAATGACATGCTGGCGCAGTTTGAGCTGCATTTACAATACTTGCACCGCACAGCGTAAATAAGCTATTCACAGCAGGCTGTGAATAGCGAGCAATACAGTTAGTCTTTAGGCATGCGGGCTAATGCGGCTTCGTTTGCTGCTTGGCCCACGACTGCGTCGTTGCTAAGGACTATATCGATACACTGGTGATAGACATCGTTTTCGTCATTTTGAGTCGTGGTGTTATAGACTCCGTGCGCATTTCCGGCGGGGTCTTCCATCACTTGGATTATCTGTAAGGTGCAGTTATCGCACTCGAGGTCAGGTAGCGTGACTTCCCAGCTATAGCTTGGCTGCGCAGTTTCGCGATTATGCGGATTTAAGTTGTCCATCAAGACTGTGTCGTTATTGAAGAAATCCCCTTCACTGGCTTGGTCACCAAGTCGACATTGATCATCCCCATTGATAGGGCAGCCGCCGGCACGCTCTTCAGGATCAAGCGCTACAATCCAGCGCGGGTCCACAAAATCATCACTTCCCTCTGCATCGAAAGCGATACGGAAATAACCAGGATGACGAATGTACTCCGCAAGCGCTACCGTAATGGTTGTGCCGGGTTTGTAAGTAAAAACGGCCCCAGTTGCTACCCCGTCTGGATTCCCGCAGGAGCCAACCTTCGTATCGGCGCCTAATTGGCCTTGTTCATATTTTGCGACGTGTGTACCGGCTCTCTCTAGATCGATATGAGCATTGGCTACAGGAGCGAAAAAGGCGGTGACTAGGGACAGGACCCCAATAATTCGAGCCCCACTACGGAGCAAGTTAGAGCTTGGGTTTGGGAATTTAACAATATCAGGCACATTCATATAATTACACTCGAAATAGGGATCGGGAAATTCTCTGTATGAGAATATGTGTCGCCTGTGAGTATATCGCGTGCGATCTATATTGCAATAGCGGGGTCAAGTGGGTCGGTTAGACTTTAGTTATCTCGATCGATTGCTTCGTGGAGTTGGAGTATGAGTGAGTCGAGTTGTTTCTTAAGAGCGATGCCTTGCTCCAAGGGGTATTGGGCCCTTGCCATCAATTTCTTCGGAATGTCGATACATTTACTTTTGAGGGCTTTCCCTTTCTTAGTAAGAAGCACATTAACGACCCTCTCATCCTTTTCGTTGCGAAGTCTTTCAACTAGCCCCATTAACTCAAGGCGCTTAAGCAGTGGTGTCAAAGTATTGCTGGCAAGCTCTGCCCGAGTTCCTATAGAGGAAACTGAGCACGGCGCATCCTGCCACAGGATTAACAGGACAACATATTGCGGGTAGGTGAGCCCTAAAGGTTCGAGTTCGCGTTGATAGAGTTTCGTCATTAAGCGCGAGGCAGCGTATAGCGGAAAACAAAGCTGATAATCCAGTAGTAAATAATCTTCTGGCGCTAGTGTTTTTAGTTCGGACAATGTTTTCACTCTCAATTCAGTGGTGGCGATCGCACACTGGTTAGTGTCCTTATAAGGATAGTCGTCACTTTGGGTTGAGTCGAGCATTGTTTTCTTTGAAGCGAGTGCAGGACTGGGATGTCATCAATGATGAAACTGGTGGAGCGCCATCCACTTTACGATATCGGCATGTTGAACAAGGCCCAATATCTCCCCATCCTCTACGACTAGCATGACTTCGTCTCCGGCCTCTATCAGCGTATTGATTGCCTCTTTGGCTTTGGTCTTGGGTTCTAGAAAGACTAACGATTCTATAGGGCTCATAGCATCGCCAAGCGTAAGGTCCGCTCGGTTTGAAGGGAGGTGGTTGATCTGAGAAATGCTGATAGCTCCTACTAGTGTTTTGTTAGCGCTTACCGGCCAGAGCCTTTGGTTGCTACGCAGGACATAATTATCGATAAACTCTGTAAGAGGCATGTCCGCATCGACTGTTTCAAAGTGAGTGCGCATTAGATCTGCAATGTTAAAGCCGCCTAATGCTTGATCAGTTGCCAATTGCTTGTAACTCACCGTAGCGAGGTTGGACAGAAACCAACCGATGAGTATCGACCATAAACTACCTAGGCCCTGTCCCTGCAAAAGGCCTATCACTCCCGAGGCCATCAGAAACCAACCGAAATAACGGCCGACATTAGAGGCCCAAAGCGTAGCCTTGAGTTTGTTATCAGTGATGGCCCAAATGATGGCACGAAATATTCTACCCCCATCCATAGGGAAGCCTGGGATCATATTGAAAAGGGCTAGCATCAGGTTGATAGAGCCAAGCCAGAAAAGCGCTGTGGCTATAGGGCTAAGATTGCTTAGTCCGCTCAAATCCCCACTCGTAATTCTTGCCAAATCCATGTCTGGAACCATGTACAGTGCCCCCTGAGTGCAGGCCAATGCGATTAATAGACTCATAGCGGGCCCTGCGATAGCAATTAAGAACTCTTGCTTGGGGCGGTCCGGTTCTTGGCTAATTTCGGCGACACCGCCGAATAGGAAAAGAGTGATTCGTGGAACCGGTATCTTGAAATGCTGAGAAACAACAGAGTGGGAGAGCTCGTGGGCAAGTAGGGACGCAAAGAAAGCAATTCCAGAGAGCAGTGCAGTGCCCCAAACCATGGCCGATGTCCATTCAGGGTGCTAACTGGAGTAAGTGCCATTGCCAAGGGTAAACACGATCAAAGAAAAAATGATGATGACGCTTGCATCCAGTCGGATCTCGATACCGAATACTGTAAATAGAGACAAACTGTGGCTATTGGTGATGTTGTTTCTAGGGGAGGGTTTGCTGGTATTCGCCTGACTCATAGTAATTGTCCGGATAATTTTTAGTGCTTGATCGTAACACGCTGTGAATTTACGGATTTGCAAATCCGTTGATGTGAATCAATCAACGTAGAGTTTTCTCTATAGTTCTAAAGTATTCCCTGTACCTTCAATAGATCGTCTTTTCTTTAAAATATTCTCATTAAAATCGTTGGTAAAAACTATTTTTGGAATTTACAGGCTAATTCCTATTTCTAGAAATGTTGGTCCAACGTAAGTTGCAGTCGAACTATTTCACGTAACATCCTTTGTAGAATTTAAAACGGATAGATTTCTAGGCCAGAGCCTGGATAGGATTCGTGCGCAATCTTTTATACCATTTTTAAGTAAACCGTATCGGCGGAAAAGGAGCGATGAGTATGGCGTCCACTGCAGTTAGAGGGGCTGTTCTAACTTTTACAGGTAATCCATTTTCGGAACCGGTAGAGGAATGTATTTGCTACGAAAAAGATGCAATCATTTTGATGGTAGATGGAATTATTACAAAATTTGGTCCTGCATCAGAAATTCAGAAATTGATACCAGATAGCGTAACTGTGCAACATTATCAGGATGCCTTAATCCTTCCAGGCTTTATCGATTGTCATGTCCATTATCCACAAACCGAGATCATTGGGGCGTATGGGAAGCAGCTGATTGATTGGCTCAACAAGTATACGTTTGTGGCCGAACAAAATTTCCGCGACAAAGATCATGCAAGAGAAGTGGCTCGGGTGTTTTTGCGCGAGTGCTTGCGTGCAGGCACAACCACCGTGTCGACTTTTTGTACTGTTCATCCGGCGTCAGTTGATGCGTTCTTTGAAGAATCCGAAAAACTGAACATGCGCAATATTGCAGGCAAAGTGCTGATGGATCGCAATGCGCCCGAAGCGCTTACCGATACAGCACAAAGTGGCTATGACCAAACTAAAGAGCTGATTGCTCGATGGCACAATAAAGGTCGTCAGTTATACAGCGTCACTCCGCGTTTTGCCCCCACCAGTTCCGAAGAACAAATGGAGATGACAGGAGCCGTTTGGAACGAGCACCCGGGCACTTACTTACAAAGCCATGTGTCAGAGAACAAGGGCGAGATAGCATGGGTTAAAGAGTTATACCCAGAGCGCAGCGGTTATCTGGATGTGTATAGTCATTACAAGCAACTTGGTCCTCGCTCTATTCTTGGTCATGGCGTGCATCTAACGGAACAAGAGTTTCAGTTAGTGCACGATACTGGCACGGCTATTTCCCATTGCCCGACATCAAATCTATTTCTAGGTAGTGGGCTTTTCAATCTTAATCAAGCCATGGATTCGCGTCGGCCAATTCGCGTCGGGCTTGGTACTGACTTGGGTGCTGGCACCAATTTTTCGCAATTGGCCACCATGAACGAGGCTTACAAAGTCGCACAGCTAAACGAATATCCATTGAGCGCCCCTCGTGCGTACTATCTTGCGACCAGAGGTGCTGCAAACGCACTCTATCTTGACGACAAAATCGGCAGTATCGAAGTTGGTATGGAGGCGGATATTACCGTGCTTGATCTGAAAGCGACGCCAATTATTGAATACCGAATGAAGTATGCGCAAGACCTCAACGAGATGTTGTTTGTGCTAATGACATTGGGAGATGACCGCACCGTGCAGGCCACTTACGTAGCGGGAGAGCTTCTTTACTCCCGTGAACCGTTAACTAAAACCGAGCAGTTTGCCGCAAGCCTTAATGTCAAATAAATAGGAGACACACAGTGTCAATCAACACAGTTGCAATGGAAGCGCCTGCAAGTCAGAAGGTCAATCTTCAAGCGTGGTTAAACTGGACTCTCGCTGTCGCGTTTGTCGTATTCGTATTTACCGTTTCAAACGGGTTATGCCATCACCAATGTCGACATGACTGCAAAGCTGAGTCTGACCGTCGTGCAGGTTGGCATCATTGGTTCGATTTATACCTGGGCTTTCGCTATAGCGCAGTTCGCTAGTGGGTCAATTCTCGACAGGCTGGGAATGCGCTGGGTTATACCCATTGCTTGTTCCGTAGTGACGCTAGGGGGCTTCGTGTTTGCGAACGCGACGGGAACGGGAATGCTGATTGCGGGGCAAATGCTCATGGCAATCGGGGGTTCATTCGGTTTTGTGGGAGCGGGATTTGTAGGCGGCAAATGGTTCGGCCCAGCTAAATACGGCTTAATGTTCGCGTGGGTACAGTTCGTTGCATCCTTTGCCGCAATACTAGGGCAGAACGTTCTAGGTGATCTTGCGGCGATGTACTCGTGGGATCAATTGCTCAATGGATTGTCGTTTGTAGGTCTTGTAGTCACTATTTTGCTTTTCGTGCTTATGCGCTCTCCGCCCACAGAAGAAAAAGCCGAACCGTGGCAAGGAGTAGAGTCATTTGTTAAAAGCCTGGTCGAACATATCAATGACGTATGCGCTATATCTGATAGTTGGATTAACGCTCTAATTGGGGGTGCCACCTTTGGATCGATGCTCGCGCTAGGTGTAGTGTGGGGGCCGCGTTTTCTTGTGGCTGGGGGAATGGAGCAGTCCGAAGCATTCGGCGTAAGCGCCATGATGTGGTTGGGGCTAGCGATTGGTGCGCCGATTTTTGCTTGGGTTTCAGATCGAATGCGTAAGCGACGTCTTCCTATGGCGATGGGCTGCTTTCTTCAGCTTTTGGCGATTCTCTATATCATTGCGAACCCAGGTATGAGTGTACAAGGTGCGTCTATAGCATTCTTTATATGGGGATTTATGGCCGGTGGCTCGATGTTGAATTTCCCCATCGGTGCGGAATTGGTCAAGCCTAGCTTAGTGGGGACTTCCGCGGCGGTTGTGAACGCAGTGCAATTTATCGTAGGTGGCATTCTTATGGCGATTCCGGGGCAGGTACTTTCTGGTTCCGGGCCGATTGCGAGATTTGCAGGCATCACTACAGAGAAGGCGATTCTCAATCCGACTATTTCAGATTACCAATGGGCTATCGCTGTGATACCGCTAGCGCTTTGTGGCGCGTTACTGCTCTTTATATTTCTGCGTGAAACCTATCCAGAGCAGGGCGAGTGAGTATGTTTCTACGACTTCTAATTTATGCGGAGCTAATGCCATGCGTTTAGGTTACACCTTAGCAGTATTCATATGCGCTTTACCTTCATTGAGTTTTGCGCAGGAGGCCGGGAAGTCTTCCTTTTTCGATTACAGCACCACGGAACTTCAGTACCAATATGGAGATAATTTTAAGCGTGCCTATTCCTCAGAGAATGACCAGAAAGCCTCTGTTTATACCCTGCAGAATGTTAATGGTTGGAAGTATGGTGACAACTTTATTTTCATCGACTATACCGATGCAAAAGATACTGGCACGGATCTTTATACTGAACTTTACTCAAATTTTAGTTTGGGAAAAATTCGAGGGGAACCAATATCAGTTGGACCAATTTCTGATATCGGAATCCTAGCGGGGGTCAATTACTCTCGAGACGCTAAAGTCGTTAAATATCTTCCGGGTATGCGCTTGTCTTGGGATATTCCTAAGTTTTCGTTCCTAAATACTGATTTCACGGGCTATATAGACGATAGCCGAGGCGTCAAAAGAGGGGGAGCCCCGATTGAGAGTGACAGCTATATGGTTGATGTTAACTGGGCCTTACCGTTTAGCTTAGGGATGCATGATTTCAGTCTTGAGGGGCATGTGGAATACATAGGTAGTCGACACAATGAATTTGGCGGTGAAGTTAAATCCCATGTGCTGGGGCAACCACAGCTACGCTACGATCTAGGGAAAACACTTTTAGGAAAACCTGGCGTCCTGTTTGCGGGTGTGGAGTATCAGTATTGGCACAATAAACTGGGAGATGACATTGACGAAAATGTTATTCAAGCCCTCATCGTTTTCCGACTTTAGAGAAGCATAGATGCAACCTATACAAAATATGGAAAGCGAAGTTCTAGGCGGAGCAAAGGCCTGGTTTTCTTGGGTGCTGGGTGTCTCCTTTGTTGTAGTGGTGTTTGCATTACAAACAGGATATGCCGTGACCAATGTCTATGTGGCCGAATCCATTGGGTTATCCTTGGTGCAGGTCGGAATTGTTGGCTCTGTATATACTTGGGTTTTCGCTATATCTCAATTTGCCAGTGGCTCGGTACTTGATACGTTTGGCTCAAGAGCTCTGCCCATTGCTTGTCTCTTGGTCGCGCTTGGCGCCTTTGGATTCGCTAACGCTCCGAATATTCAAATACTACTATTGTCACAAGTGCTAATTGCTATTGGGGCATCTTTTGGATTCATCGGTGCTGGGTTTGTCGGCGGAATGTGGTTCCAACCCATAAAATATGGATTCATGTTTGCGTTGGTGCAATTTGTTGCGTCGGGGGCCGCTGTTGTCACTCAGCAGTCATTCAGTCAATTGATCGAAGGGATTCATTGGAGCACTCTAATAAACGCGTTAGCGTTGATTAGTTTAGGCATAGCCATAATCTTGTTCTTTTTTCTGCGTGATCCTAAGCAAGTGCGAACAGTGAGGTCTCAAGAGAAAACATGGCACGGTCTTAAAGAGTTTTTTGCTAACATTGTGCACAACATCAATGAAGTGGCGGCCATAAAAGACAGTTGGATTAACTGTCTCATTGGAGCGGCAACATTTGGCACGATGCTGGCGCTAGGAGTGATATGGGGGCCTCGTCTGTTAATGACGATGGGGTTGTCGCAAAGCGAAGCTAATATTGCCACGAGCATGAGTTGGCTCGGGCTCGCGATTGGATCGCCTTTGTTCGCATTTCTTTCTGATAAGCTGCGCAGCAGAAAGAAGCCTATGTTTGCGGCGTGCCTACTGCAAATACTGACAATTGCAGTATTGTTATCGGTCTCAACTTTTGAATTTCGTACGAGTATGCTGCTCTTTTTCATATGGGGGCTTGCAGCGGGCGGCTCGATGATTCCTTTTTCAATTGCGGCTGATTTAGTCAAACCTACTCTAATCGGCACTTCCGCTGCCCTAGTGAATGCGACTCAATTTATTGTGGCCGGAATTCTGATGGCCATTCCTGGTCAAGTGCTCTCTGGAGCGGGCGTTGTTGCACGGATGGCGGTCGACGTCTCGGGCACTTCCACTGCCGCTTTCGAGAGTTATCGCCTAGCCTTACTTATTTACCCTTTGGCTCTTTTATTGGCTTTAGGGCTTTTCTTGTTTCTAAATGAGACCTACCCGCAAAGCGAACCCTCTAAAGGATAATGAGCGCACTATGTTTTTGAAGGATTCGCTGGTGCAGGCTCAGGGTAAAATAAAGAGACTGCTCGAACCTTTTGGCCCGGTACAAGGAGTGTCCCTTGCGTGTGGTACCGCACAGAGGGGAGGCGCTTGAAAGTACAAAATGGCGGTTATTGCTGTATTTAAAATTGAGACCTGACCCGAGGATTTTCTTCGAGTCATTCTCACCACCTAGGAGTTCATCATGATCGGTCTATTAGTTACTGTAATTCTCGTGATTGTCATTGTTAAGTTAATCTAACAAAGACCTGTTCACTAGCAACCCAGTAATACTGCGCTGCCAGTCAGTATTACTGGGTTAGTTGTTGTACCTGCAGCGCCGCTCTATTGAGTACCGTTGCCGCCGCGTTGACCTCTTCGTCCACCAAGTCATATTGACGCTCTTCAATTGCTTCTCGCACCCCCGGAATAGTCTTAACCCCATAGCCGGTATAAAAGCCTGGTGCATAGATATGATGAGTGAACCAAGGACGACCCGGTAAACCATCGATGTCTGTTAATGCCCGTTCGGTGGTGTACAGCTGTTTGTTCTCTTGCTCCGAAGCGGGGGTGCCGCTATTGGCCAGAGTGGAGTAGTTGTCGGCCGCATCCTGCAGGGCGGCAAGCGCATTTTGCAATGGAGCAAAGTTAAAGTACGGAACCTCCTCCTTGTGCAACGGTGCTTCTATAGCGCGAGTCGGATCCAATGCCAGCGCATAAACTCCTGAGTCGATACGCGCGTTATCAGAGGCGGTCTGAGTGCGCATGTCGTCGACTAGTGTCTCAATCTCGTTCATATACAGGCTGACGTTGTCGGCTAGCCCTTTAAACTCGAAAGGCAGTCTTGGTGCATTGGCTAGTCGCAAAGTGGCCCTGCCGGCGACCTGAGAGAGTGCTACGCCATACACTAAACCCGGATCCTTGAAGCGAGTGAAGTGTTCGTAAGTGTCATAAAGCGTGTGATAGCTTCCGTCGCGAGCCTCCCCGCCAAAACCGATATTCAAAGAAGCGATGCCAAGGTGTTGTAGAAATGGTGAATAGTCCGAACCTGAACCTAGCGGTGATATCCGCAAATCAGCGCGAGATTTCAGTTCACTACGCACTTGAGCGTTACCTTCTACTTCCATACGAGCGCGTTTTCGTTGTGCGACCGTGACTCCGGTTTGTGGGTCATTCACGTCACGCATGACTTCGTTGACCATTTTCTCTAAGACATGGCTACCGCCAATATTGACAAAACCACGGCTGTTTCCGTCGGTATTGATATAGGCGACGGCGCGTTCTGACAGCATGGCGGCGTTATCCTCTACCCATTCGGTGGAGCCTATCAATCCCACTTCCTCTGCATCCCACGCGGCATAGACAACTGTGCGTTTTGGGCCATTACCCTCTGCGGCGAGTGCCGCAAGTGCTTTGGCTTCGGCCATTAGCGATACGAGTCCGGACAAGGGATCGGCGGCACCGTGATTCCAGCCATCGTGGTGATTGCCGCGAATAACCCATTGCTCAGGAGACTCTGAACCGGCCATTTTCGCGATGACGTTATAGGCGGTGACCATGTCCCAGTTGAATTCGAGTTTTAGCCTTACACGGGCGGGACCTGGGCCCATGTGATAGGTAATGGGTAATCCTCCGCGCCATTGTTCGGGTACCACTTCGCCGCCCATTGCGGAAAGAAGTGGTAAAGCATCGCGATAGGAGATCGGTAGAACGGGGATTTTAGTAATCGTAGGGGCATCTTCACGAGCAAGTCGCGGTGCTTCGGCGGTCGCCCCAATGAACGGGGTGAGTACATCTCCAGGGTAGGTTGGCATGTCCATAACGGAGCCACGCTGCACGGCGCTTTCGTGTTTGAACGGGCCTTCCGGATAAGTGTCTCCAGCGCCATAGCCATCGTCAGCGGGGTCGGAATAGATCAAAGTGCCTATAGCCCCTTTTTCTGCGGCCAACTTTGGTTTAATACCACGCCAAGAACCGCCATAGCGTGAGATCGCGATCTTGCCTTCAACTGAAATGCCGTAGCGTTCTAATATTTCATAGTCGGCTGGTGTGCCGTAATTGACGAATACTAGCTCGCCTTCTACTTCACCGTCGATTGAGTAGGCATTGTAAGGCGGAAGTAGGTCTTCAATATTTGACGTGCTCGGGTCCTCTGGGAGCGAGTTCTCGGTGAGCCCTGCCACATAGTGTCCCGGAGACACTAACTCCAACTCTCGTGTGCGCGGGCTAGGGAACAATATCTCGTATTCCACTATCTCAGTATCGTAGCCCCATTCGCGAAAGTGTTCTGCAATAAACTCTACGACTTCTCGACCCCTTGCAGAGCCCACGTGGTGCGGAGTACGGGACATTTCACGTAGCCATGAATCTAGATCCTGAGCATCTAAGTGCGAATCAAACTCTTGTTCAAGCGCTCGTTGCGAGGCACTGCCGGAATCATCAAAACCTAGTAGTGGTGTTTGAGCAGATGCAACAACGCTCGTGAAGAGGAGTAGGCTAGCGATAGCGGTGGGGAATACGCGCATAACAGTTTCTCCGAATACAGTGTGCAATGAGAATAACAGATTTAAAACTCGTTTGAAGTACAGCTTCTTCACAACAATGGGGCCTCTGCCACGGCAGGAATTCGCGGAGAGTAGATTTTATAAGTGGAAGTCGTTAACTTGCTCCTGTCTATTCTGAGTAGCGAAAGGTGAATTGCGTGAGTAAAGAGAGTAAAGAGAGCGATGATAGAGTTGCGGAGGCTGGGCATGGTAATTTGTCGGCCTTGAATCACTACTCCATAATCCGTCGCGAGGGCGAAGAAGAACTGAAGCGTCCGATGATATCGCTCTGGTGGTCTGGTGTTGCCGCGGGGATTGGTGTCTCTACCTCTGTCCTCGTTGAGGGGATCATTCGATCAAGTCTCGGTTCAGAGCATCCGTATCTCACGTTGCTCGAAGGCCTAGGCTATACCTTTGGGTTTGTTTTGGTAATCCTAGGTCGGCTGCAACTGTTCACGGAGAATACTATAACAGTCGTTCTGCCGGTATTGGCTAGGCCGACGAGGACTATTTTCTCTCGCACTGCGCGCCTTTGGGGCATTGTGTTAGGGGCAAACTTGTGCGGTACGTTTTTTATCGCTGCTACTGGAGTTCATGGGGGAATTCTTCCTGACGACACTCTTGCGGCGATCCTAGAGATATCACATCACGTCGCGCAGCTAGCTCCGGGGGAGGCATTCTTGCGCGGTATTCCTTCAGGATTTTTCATTGCGGCGTTGGTGTGGATGCTCCCCTCAGCGAAAGGCTCTGAAGTTCTGGTAATCATTATGTTCACGTGGCTAATCGCTGTTGGTGACTTCACCCATGTGATTGTTGGCTCAACCGAAATTTTCAGTCTGGTACTAATAGGCGAGATTAATATTTTCACGGCCTTGATCTTCCATATTTCGCCAGTGCTTGTTGGTAATATTCTTGGCGGAACAGGGTTGTTTGCGATGTTGGCCTATGGTCAGGTTCATGAAGAGATGTGATGGGTTTTTTGAAACTTGGAGAGAGATATGACTGACAGAATTAAATTAGATGTGGCTCCGTTACCTGAAATTAAAATATTCCATTTAGAAGGACGGCGGTCCGAGCGCATTGTATGGCTCATGGAGGAGCTTGAGCTTCCCTATGAGTTAGTCTTTGTGCGCGGTAATTTGGGAATGTCGATGGCGGCAATTCACGGTCTTGGTCATGGCATGCCGTTCGCCCCTTCGGTTGCCTATGGTGATCAAGTCCTCGTAGAGTCAGGGGCCATTATTGAATTGATACTTAACCGTCACGCGCCAAGCAAGCTGCAGCCTGCACTTGATGATCGCGATTACCCAAACCATTTGATGTGGATGCATTACGCAGAAGGCTCTCTTGCAGCAAGACTGTTTAGTGACTATAGAGTGTGGAATATTCAACCACCAGAGAAACGATCTCCTCTGGTGGATAGTGAAGGAGTAGTGCAGTTTGCCGAAGATTTTCTGGCTAAAAATGCTTGGTTTGGTGGGGCGCAGTTTTCAGCGGCAGACATCATGATGATGTTTCCGTTGAACGTCGCTACCAATATAGACCTTGTGGATAAAGAGTTGTTTCCTCATGTCGCCGCTTGGAAGATCAAAACGGAAGCAAGGCCGGCTTATAAGCGCATGTTGGCAAAAGCGCGACCTGACGGGATTCCTGGTAATTTGCCTGCTGTGCGTCAGCGCCCACCTTCGGGCCCACGCTAAAGCGATTTAGTTATTGGGTGTTAGTGGCTTGCTTGAGCATCGTTGTGAGCTCGCCACTATCAGCCAATGCTTGCAGATCAACCGCGCCACCGACCAGCATGCCTTTGACAAAAATCATAGGAAACGAGGTCCAGCCACACCACAGTTTTAAGGCATTGCGGCGGCGCCACAAACTGAGATAACCACCGTACTCTAAATAACAGTATTCGATGCTCAAGCCGTCGAGCAGTTTTTTAGCCTTCTTCGGGAATGGGTTCAATGCCATTCCCACAATCACAATATTGTTGCTGGCAATGGCGGCTTCTACTTCATTAATAATATCAACATTATTGTCAGCTACGGTTGCCTGAATCGCAGGATGAATTCTGTTCTGATTAAGCACTGGTCGAGTCATTTTTTTATCCTTGGGCATATGATTAATGTTTGGATTCAGCGTCCAGCGTTTATCTAGTTCTATTTTTCGGTAGAAGCGGGCTTCGTGATGTCGGATCGGTCTTTAGGTAAATAGTCGTTATTCTGAAACACCTCGGCCATGATGGCTTGTTCAATGAATCCACGTTGCCCGGATTTGACCGGCACCCGCACAATCAAGTGAATCTCTCCTGCTACCGGCACTTGCATAGTAACCCTTGGGTCTACTGAGGGAGCTTCCAGCCCGCGGGAAGTGCTGACGCGGTTCATATAGCGGCGCACCTCTTCTAGAAAAGGCGAACACTGTCTGCGCGCTGATTCTACGATCGCCTTCTGGGCGCCGCGCCAGTCATCGTCGCGTTTAAAAGGTACCGTGAATACATGCAAGACATAATCATGAGTAAAGCTTTCGTTGATGACAGGTTCGGAAACAAACAACGCATTGGGGATTACTGCCATGCGACCAGTACGCTGATGCGTCAACTTGCCGGGGCCGACCTCTAAAATGGTGGTCGCGAGCAGATTCTGATCGATAACATCGCCGCGAAAGTCTTTAATTTGTATTCGGTCGCCAATGCTAAAGGAACCTGCGCCGGCTTTGAGGATGGAGCCGGTGATGCACATGATCAACTCTTTGGTGGCGACCACAAAGGCAACCGCAATGGCCACAATCGACAACGCCAACGTGCGTAGCTCTTCACCCCAAATAAGCACGAGCCCCAGCATCATAAGCATGATCAGGCCGTTGCGTGATTGGACTAACCAGCGTCGGCGCAGCTCCAGTGAATCCACCTGACGTTTGATGAACCGTGAGGAGAGAGCACGAGCAATCAAAATGATAAGGACTAGCAATGCAGTGCTGATTATCAGGCTCAGGACGGAGTCTGGGACAACTAAGTTGGCCAGTGATGTTTGGATATATTCGATCATGAAATCAATCCTTCGGGGGGCGCAAATTCATCGTGCTTCAGCTGCGCGGTAGCGCAAGCACATTGAAGCTGATGCTAATCCGGTCGCAATCGCTTTGGTTTTCTTCTACCCCATGTTCCATCCAGCCAGGGAAAACATACAATCGTCCTTCTTCTGGTCGCATCCGGACCTCACTTGTTGTGAAGTCAGTTAACTGATCGACTGGGTAGGTCATCATCCTTGAGGCGACTCGAGGGTCGCGAAAGAAAATGCTGCCGCACTCTGGCGCTTTAAGGCTTATGTAGTAAACGCCGCTGAAGTGGCAATTAGCATGAATGTGGGTTTTGTTCGATGCCCCGGGTGGGCTGATATTGATCCACGCTTGGAGGTCGAAACTATAATTGGGCTTAAAGTGCTGGGATTCCGCAATCCGCTGGCAAGCCTGTAATATTCGCCGATTGATATCCTCGAACTCAGGTAGGCCTTGAACATTGTTCGGGCTTTGCCAGCCTTTCACATTGGTATTGGCAACGCCAAGAGGATCGCTATTGCGTAAAGCCCTGGCCGAGTCGAGCAGCTTGGCATTGAACGCTGCACGGTCGTCGAACAGCGTTGTCCAGACAAGACTGGGGAATAGTGCTTGTGGAATGATTTCCAAGAGAACTTCCTTTTCGTAGTTCAGTGCCAGGTTTGTAGGGGAGTTTTATTCGGCTGGTTCAAACTCGATCAAGATGCCTTCGGTCGGTGTTGTCAACATGAGGTGCCCATCTTGAATGCTGTAAGCATCGACATCCTTCATATATAAAGCCAAGTTGTTATGCAGAGAACCCGGTGCGCACAGTGCGCGAGTGACGGCAAAAGGTTCCAAGCGCAGAGTTGTGCTTCCTTGGAACCACGAGCCGGTAATATCATTGCAGTCAGAACGACCTGTTAGGCGATCATTGCTGCGAAAAAAAATATTGTAATCGCTTGTTGGGTTTGGTTGGAAGGCGAAACCGCCAAGCACGGTTAATTCGACCAATTGCCACTTGCTGCCTTCTAGCGAAACGATCTCCGCAGGGGCTTCAGCATTATTCTCTTCTCCTTGTTCTGCAGGGCTGCATGCGGCCAAAACAACAAGCAAGCCAGACAAGAAAATAGTGCGAGATTTAGAAGAAAACATATCACTTTCCTAAAGAAATGAAGTTATGGGATTACCCGTTATATTAGATGGGGATACTTTAACACCATCAATCGGGATGTCCTATGGTTGTGGCGATTGTTGAGATTCTTGAATCCAGCGCTGGACTCTCGCGTGCATCATCGGAATCGGTACGGCGCCAGCACCAAGGACGATGTCGTGAAAGGCACGGATATCGAAATCATCGCCTAAAGCGCTTTGCGCATTAGCGCGGGCTTCTTGAAAATTCATCATGCCAATTTTGTAGGCCGTGGCTTGGCCTGGGCCTGCAAAGTATCGCTGTACTTCAGATCTGACAGCCCCTTCAGGGATAGGTGTGTTATCTAGAAAATATTGCACAGCCTGATCCTCAGACCATTGCTTTGAATGGATGCCGGTATCAACCACCAAGCGAACCGCTCTCCAGATTTCGCCTGCGAGCCTGCCGAAATCCGAGTAAGGGTCTTCAAAACCGCCCATCTCTTTCGCTAACCATTCCGCGTATAAGCCCCAGCCCTCGGTGTAAGCTGTCGTGCGATATTGGGTTCGAAAACGCGGCACTTCCGTGAGCTCTTGTTGAATCGATATCTGCATGTGATGACCAGGGTTGCCTTCATGATAGGCAATATCCTCAATTTGGAATTTTGCTAATGTCGACATGTCAGACATGTGTGAATAGAACACGCCAGGTCTTGAGCCGTCAGGGGCCCCTGCTCGATAGTGTTGAGCCGCACCGTCTTGTTCTCTAAAGGATTCAACACGGCTTACGATGAGAGAGGCTTTTGGTAAAAGGCCAAAGTATTCAGGCAATTTATCATTAATAAAATCTAGGTACTCGTTGTTAACATCAAGATACTCTTGGCGTCCCTCATCTGTATTTGGATAATAGAACTGAGGGTCTTCCCGCGTGAAAACGAAAAATTCTTGTAGAGTGTCTTCGTAACCCACTAGGTTTTTTATGGCTTCCATTTCGCCTCGTAAGCGCTCTACCTCTTCAAGGCCAATGTTATGGATTTCATCGGCAGATAGATCCAGTGTCGTCATCAGTTTTAAACGATGATTATAATAGCTCTCACCATCAGGCAGCGCCCAAGCGCCTTGAGATTCCTCTGTTGAGAATTCTCTATCTTCTTCCAACCATTGGGCCACGTCTGCATAAGCGGTTAACACTTGCGTTGATAGAATATTTTGCGCCTCACTCAGATAAGTTTGCGCAAGATCCGCATTCAGCACTTCGTCATCAACCAGCGTTTGTATTTTAGTCTGTAGGTCAACCCAAAGCGGTGAGTTTGGAGAATCATCGCTAGTGTTAAAAGGTACGCCGGCTGTAACGCGCTCTATTTCTGTTAGGGCAAAATCATAGGCAAATCTTGGTTGGCGTATACCCGCGGCGGAGGCCTGTTCTGATCTTTCTAACAATTCAGAAAACACTCTGTCTATCTCGCCGAGTCTAGACAGATAGGCTTCGACATCTGCCGCTGACTCTAGTGATTGGTAGCTGATTAAAAAGCTTGGGATACTCGATTGAGGGCCGCCTCTGCCAAATATATACCTGTGGCTAAGAAACGGAACCTGACTTTCGGCTTGCTCTAGTCCGTAGGCCCACATGTCGTAGGATAATTTCCCGTCCTCGTTCAATGCGTCGTAGTCGAAGTCTTGTTGCATAGCGCTAACACTGCCACGTAGCCACTCTAATTCTCTGAGCTGTCCTGCCAAGGTGTAGTCATCTAGTTTGTCATAGTCGGTTTTGTCGCCTAGTCGCGTTCTAGTCTGGGGACTGAACCCCAGTTGTTCTTCATATTGAACATCTAGCCATGTATTGAGCAGTTGCGTTTCATTGAGAGCCGCCGCCTCGGTTTGAGGCTCGCTTTGCTGTGGTGTTGTCGCTACCTGAGGTTCACTGCACGCCACAAATAAGAATAAGATTCCGACGGTATATATCCAACGCATGCCTTAACTCCTAATGTTCGTATGACTTAATTGATTAACTGTTATCCCGGCAGGCTTCTTCTGGAAACTCCAACTCGATTGTCGTATGTGCGAAACCGAACGATGCTAGCGTCTGCGCTATGTCATTTTTAAGCTGAATTTGCTCTGCAATGCTCATGGAGGAAGCCGTTAACAAATGAGCGGTGTAGACATTCTCCTGCCCATCTAGCGACCACGCATGTTCATGATGTGCTGATTGTATCGCTTTCAATTGCAAAAGTTGTGCGCGTACTGCTCTGATTAATCCTTTTTCTGGAGACGCTTGGAAAAACATCTTAATAGCTATTAAAGAGTTTTTGATGACGTTGAATAGGATGAATAAAGTAAAGGCGATGGCGAGAGCTGAGTCTAGAATAGGAACTTCAATGAACATGAGCACAACAGAGACGATCAGCACTGCAACCCACCCTAGCACATCTTCTAATAAGTGCCAGTTAAGCATACGTTCGTTAAGACTAGTTCCTCTGCTAAGTTTGTAGGCGGCAAAGCCATTGACGAGGACGCCCAAGATGGCTAAGCCAAACATTCCGTTTACATCGGGTAGAACGGGATCAAAAAGCCTCGGGATTGACTGCAGCAGCACCCAAGAGGCCCCCACGATCATCACCAAACCATTAATAACAGCGCCAAGTAAAGAGAGGCGCTGGTAGCCGTAGGTGAAATCTTCATCGGCGCTTTTGCCAGATAGCCAAGCCAAGAACCAAACAGTCCCAATCGACAGGCTGTCGCCTAGGTCATGAACAGCATCGGCCATGATTGCCGTGCTATTAGTCAGCGCTCCCCCGACGAACTCTATAATCGTAAAGCTTACGTTGAGAAAGAACGCCCACCCAATTCTATTGGTGCTGCTGTCTTTGCTTGGTCCATGGCTGTGCATAATGAGTAAGTGACTCCACTCCTAAATACCGTAATTTGCGACGCCTGTGGCGTTAGTATGAGGCCCACTTCATGGCCACCTGTCGAAAGCAATAGATTCTAAACCCTGTGGGTTTCTAATAAACCCTAAGAACACCAGTTTGTAAACCGAGGTTTTGTCGCAGTTCGTGTGGGTGGCGGGTATGATGCGTGTTAGACCTTACACTTACTTTGCGGAATGCCCATGTCAGCCACACCGGATATCTTTAGCCTAGTTCCTGTCCTTCTTGCCCTCATCATTTCCATTAGTTTACGCAATGTGATTTTCGGCTTGTTTGTGGGCTTATTTGTTGGTGTGTTAATGATCGAGGGGCCGGCAATCCTTGGCGGTATGAGTCTCATGGTGCGGGACTACCTAGTGCCTCAAGTCACTGACAGTTATAACGCTGGGGTATTGGTGCTGTTGGGGTTCATCGGTGGTTTCGTGGCGCTGATGGAACGCTCAGGGGGCGGCGCGGCGTTTGCAGCAAAGGTCTCTTACTACATCACGACAAAAGCACGGTTACAAGTGTCGGCATGGATTGGCGGCATCGTCATCTTCTTTTCGGATCTTGGGACACCGTTGATCATCGGACCTACCTTCCGGCCCATGGCTGACCACCTACGGGTATCTCGAGCCAAATTGGCTTACATCATCGACTCAACCTCATCGCCAGTGGCGATCCTTGTGCCCTTTATTGGTTGGGGTGTCTATATCATGAGTCTTCTCGAACAACAGTTCACAACACTCGGTATTGAGCAAACGGACTTCCAAGCGTTAATCGCTGCGCTGCCGTTCCAGTTCTATGCGTGGTTAGCCCTGTTTGCCGTGCCGTTGTTGGCTATGACTGGAGTCGAGTTCGGGCCCATGGCGCGTTCGGAGCGTCGAGCGATAAACGAGGGGGCTGAGACGGGGGTGTCGACGAGCGCTGTACTGGATAACACCGCCAAACCTGGTGCAAAAAAGAGTGCTGCTGATAAGGCTAGAGCCTCGTTCATCTGGCTGCCACTGCTTGTGCTATTCATCGTGTTGCTGTGGACACTGGTGCCCCTAGGCTTTCCATTCGGGCGTGTCAGTGGTGCCGATTTTCGAGCAGGGCTGTCCACTGCCTACCTTAGTGCCGCGGGAACGTTAATACTATTAATGGCGATTACTGGCGCACAGCGCGTAATGGTTAGTGTGCAAATGTATCTTGAAGGGATAAGTCGCATGATGTTCGTGGCCATTATGTTGCTGCTAGCTTGGGCGATGGGCGACATGACGACAGCATTGGGCGGAGATGTCTATGTAGCCACTTTGGCCGCAGAGAATGCAGCCCCCTGGGCGCTACCGGTGATCATTTTCTTAGTGTCCAGTTGCATCTCGTTTGCCACGGGTTCGTCTTGGGGCACTTTCGCGATTATGTTGCCGCTTGCTTTGCCCGCCACCATCGCCATTGATGCTCCCCTTTATGTCTGTATAGGCGCTGTACTCTCGGGCGGTTTATTTGGTGACCATTGTTCACCAATCTCTGAGACCACCATTCTTTCGTCGACTGGCGCGGGTTGTGATGCATTCGAGCATTTCCAAACCCAGTTGCCCTACGCGTTGGCCAATGGAGCATTGTGTCTACTGGGCTATATAGCGGCGGGGTTCACCGCGGCGATGTGGACGCTGCCTATATTGCTGATAATGCAACTCGTAGGGCTATTAGTGCTGAGAAGGGTGCTAAAGCTTAGGTCGGAAGACCGTCATCACGTTGCTGAATATTGATCAATCAGGTGCCTCTGGCTTATTACGAGACCTGACGTTTGGATTAAAAGACAATTTGGAGTTTGAAGATGAGTGACAAAATAGTAGGTGGATATTTTTCGTTAATGGACGAGGGGACGTATGGAGTATCTGCATTCTCTGCATTTATTGTTTCGTGGTCGCTAGGCAATATGAAAAACAGTTTAACTGACGCCGAGCAATGTGGCTTAGTGACTGTATTGATGGACAAAAATCTGCCATCCAAGCCTTTTTCGGCGTGCTTGATTTCCTATCATGCCTCTTTGTATATCGCGATGTTAATTAAGTTCTCGGGATTCCCTAAAGCGCGTTTTGAAGAGCTTAAGAAAGCCATCATTGTGGAGTTGTACAAAATTAAAGATGCACGAGGCAAAGCAATTTATTCCGATAAAGAAGGAGAGCTAATTGCTAGCCTGATTCTTCAATACACAGAAATCATGACTGAAAACTTGAGCCATGAAGGGGAGGCATTAACCTCAAGCCCCGGAGAGAGCGTTATGGAGACTGTTAAAGGCTTGTATGGTCTGGATGATGCGAATCTGGCACTGGAAGCAAGAGTTAAGTTTCCGTTTAGTCTTAACGCCAGTGTTGCTAGTGTTTATAGGGTGCTAATCAAAGACGCAGAATGCCAATGGAATGGTGTTCACTAAAATAGAGGCGTAAAGCGGTTGTTATAATCCACTCCAATCTCCCTCCTTGCGAACTAGTGTTATTTGGAATGCGAGTCACCGAATTCTTGAATTTATGCCGCTTGCTAGAAATCGGTCAGCATTAGCAAGCTATCAGGAAGTATTTGCAAGCTATCAGGAAGTATTGCGCGCTGGAAATAGGCTATCCTTTTATGGAACGTTTATTAAGCCTTCTGCGTATTTTGCTTAGTCTGGCTTGACTGAATCCCTGCAAGAAGAAGATTGGAGAGAACTTACATGCGACTTTCGTCATTTATGAATAAAAGCTTACTGCTAGCATTTTCGGGACTGGCATTTTCGCCGGTACTGACTGCTCAGGAAGTGACTTTCCACAAAGATATCGAGCCTATTCTGCAACGCAGTTGCCAGACCTGTCACCGGGATGGCGGCGTAGCCCCAATGCCCTTGGTAACCTATGAACAGACGGCTCCATTTGCCGGACTTATTGAATACAAGACCTCTCTGCGCGACCGTGCTGGCGCTATGCCGCCTTTTTATGCAGAGAAAGATATCGGCATTCAACATATCAAAGACGATCCTTCGTTAAGTGATGAAGAAATAGCCGCAATATCCACTTGGGCGCGATCGGGCACACCAGCAGGTGATGTGGCCGACGCTCCGACTCCGCTAGTCTTTGATGATAATGCGAAGTGGAAGTTGGGTGAGCCTGACCAGATAGTGAGCCTCAAAGATTTTCTCATGGAAGCAGGGCGACCTGATTGGTGGGGTGAGCTGCCGAGTGTGAGCACTGGCATGACAGAGGACCGATACGTTAAATCGGTTGAAATCATTGAAGTGAACGACGTGAATGAAGGCGTCGCTGCATCCGATACCGTGGGCGGTTTGTATATATTCCACCACATGATCTGGCGCACAGAAGTAGTAGATGAGAACGGCGCCATAATTCCTGGTCAGGCTGTTTCTTTCCCAGTTCACGAAGTAGGCCGTAACGGTGATGTCTTCGACCCCGATGCAGGCCCCTTACTGGCGGCCAATAGCGCTTTCTTTACCGATTCGGTGCACATGCATTCCAATGGTCGTGATACCACCGGTCATTTGGAAATAGGCTTCCGCTTCCACCCAAGAGACTATGTCCCCAAGTACAAGTCTTCCATTAGTATTCTGGGCAATGGCGTGGACATCAGTGTTGAAGGGGATGGCAAGGATCAGGAGCTTCATGCCTATCAAGTGCTAACTCAAAATACTAAGGTCATCACTTTTGAACCCCACCTGCACGCCCCTGGCGAGCGTATGTGCCTAGAGGCAATCTGGGGTTATTCAGTAGAGACAATTTCCTGTGTGGGCTATGACCACAACTGGGTGAGAGGGTATGGGTTCGAAGATAATTACACGCCCTTGTTGCCAAAAGGCACCATCCTTCACATCACTGGTTATTTTGACAATACCAGAGCCAATCCCAATGTGCCCGATCCTCGTAACTGGCAGGGTTCTGGAAACCGTTCGGTAACAAATATGTTTATCGACTTAGGGATCCGAGTCTCCATGACCGACGAGCAGTTTATGGAAGAAATGGAGAAGCGCCGCAAAAATTTGAATCTTGGTCCGAACGATCACGTCATTGGTTGTCCGCTTTGTCTAGCACCTCTGGTATGGCCGCTTGAGTCGGATACTGCCGACGTGCAAGAGGATTTAGAGGAAAACGTGGCGGGGCTCTAACGGCTTGTTAAGAGTCGCTACTCCCATTTTATGCAATTAAGCCGAGGGGCTCGAAATCGAGCCTCTTTGTGACCTAAAATGTTCAAGGATCGGAGATCTTCCTGAAAAGGTAAGAAACTAGATATGAAAAATAAGTTTAAAGATTTGTCGAAATCAGCACTTGTTTTAGTAGTCAGCGGTTTAGCGCTGACCTCAACTGCCGTGTTTGCGCAACAGGATTACGAGTACACCAAGCATACCTATAATCATGGTCAGCACGCTGAAGTGGCTTATGAGGGCTGGGAAGAAAACGAAGATGGCTCGATAACCATGACGTTTGGTTACTTTAACCACAACTGGGAAGAAGAGCTTGATGTGCCCATTGGAGAAAACAACCGTTTTACTACAGGCGAACCTGATCGTGGCCAGCCGACTCACTTTCTACCTCGACGTAACCGTTTCACGTTTGATGTTATCGTCCCTGCCGACTTCGGCGACAAAGAGCTAGTTTGGGAGCTGACCTCTCCGAATGGAGTAACCCGAGCTGCCTATGGCACACTTCGAGGCGATTACAAAATAAACAACGTCACGATTATGTCTGAAACCGGTTCTCTGGGTGCAGGCACCTCTGATGAAATCATTAGGGCTAACATAGCTCCGGTTTCACAATTAGTCGGAGACAATTATCGAACGGTTAATGTCGGCGAAACTCTCAGTTTCCAGACACGAGTTACCGACGATGGAGTGCCAAAGCCCTTCGATCCGATGGCGCTAGTACGGCTTTTTGGAGGCCCTGCAGCGGCTTTCGCGACACCTGAAGTCGTTCGCAATATGATGATGAAAATGCCGCCACCGAAACCAACGGTAGCCAAAAATAACGGACTATACCTGTCTTGGAATGTTTACCGTGCGCCGGAAGGTGTCGCAAACGTACAAGATGCCGTGCATTTTTACCCGCCACAGGTAAAACCTTGGGAAGATACTCGGCCATCGGCCAACTCCCCTTGGAGCTGGCTGTGGGTGGCACCAAAGATGCCTGAGGACGGCATTGTTGACGTGAACGTGACCTTTGACGAGCCTGGTACGTACTTACTGTGGGGACGTGCGGATGATGGTGGTCTTTTCTCTGATCAATACCTAACAGTGACTGTAAGGCCGTAACTTCTCGTAGAAGTTAGGCAGTCTAAAAACCAGAGGAGGTAAATCTTTCTCTGGTTTTTTTTCATCTACTAAGAAATATTATTTGTGTGAACGCCAAACCGATTGAACAGCCAACGCATGAGAATAGGAAATGCGCCACAGGCTATCAATGCAGCAATAAGCGGAGGGTCGATGAAGGCGCTCGACCCCTGTGATGTCAATTCGCGCAGCGAGGGAAGGTGGAGGCCCACATAGGCCCAGATCGCATTGGCGGGGATTAGGCCCACTACGGTTGTCCAGAAAAATGTCCAGCTGGGCACACGGCTCGCCCCACTAACTGGATTTACGATAGAAAACGGGGCGTGCATCATCCTCAGCGTAAGCAAGTAGAAGGCGCCTTCTTTTTCAATATGCGCATTCATCACTTTAACGAAGCTCGTGTAACGGCGCTCGATGGTGGCCTGAAACAGATAGCGGCTCAACGTAAAAATTATCATCGCCGCGATGCTGAGACCGACAGTGACGATAAGCATCGCCTGCCAAAATCCAAACAGCCAACTGTAGATAATGGCTTTGCCTCCCGTTCCCGGCACCAGTGCAAGCGCGGTGTAAATGGCAAAACCAATCAGGAACGATTGCAACGGGTTCTGTGCAATGGCCAAGCGGAATCGATCCTCTTGTAGTGCTGAATCCTCCAATGAAAAGAGACTGTTCGCGTACCACGCCAGCGCTATAAAAAGCACAGCGATCAGGGAATAGATTGCCATTTTTTGCTTGCTGAGTTTGGCATTCTGGTTTGGGCTCACAAGGCGGAGTCGCCAGAGACTAGTTCCTGCCATGCATCTGCAAGGCGCTCGGAGATTAACCATGACGTTTCTTCTCGCTTAACGTCCGTGTCATCCGTCGCCACAATCTCATGAGTGATTATATTACCCCTGATGCCCATCTCTTCTGTGACGGGAAGTAAGGCCTTGTAGCTCATGGCGTCATTCGGCAGGCGCTTGCTCATGACTTCCTCATAGAACACGAGGGCAAGGTCTCGACTGCCAACCACTTCATGGCCAACGCCTTTTTCCTCTACATAAGTCCAAAGTGCGCCAGCACGGCGATTGGTGGTGAATATGCCCTTGATGATGGTGTTTCGGGACACAAGGTCACTTAGGCCCACGAAATATAGCCCTGGGGTTTGCCTTGTTGCCTCCGGTGGCACAGAGGAATAATAGTAGCCGCCTTGATTAACTACATAGGCAATCACACGCTCCGGAATCCAAGCGGCGATCTCGTGATTGAGTTCACCACCCGCGGAATGACCCCAGAGTAAAAAAGGTGCGTAGGACAGTTCTTGGTGGCCACTGTCTTTGGCGAACTGATCAATGGCGTCTAGCAGGGCTTGGCCGCTGCCTTCACCCACTTTTATATAGTGCTCAATCATCATGTTGACGTGTCGGTGATCGGTAAAATAGGTGCCCATCAACGCCAAGTCGTGTTTTACCGCAAAGTCTTGCCAATAGCTGTCATCGACCATGCCTCGGCCATCGCCGTTTGATCCAGGGTTCAGCATCAGTATGCCGCGGATGTTTTCCACGTCCGGGCTATGCCAAAGTTTGAACGCGGCCATGTTGTACACAACGCCGGGTTCTACTGTGGTTTCGTAAGTGTCGGCGACGGCAGTGCTGCCAAAGAGGGTGGCCACACTGATAAGGAAAAAGGCCCTGACTACTCTCATTTTGATATTCCCTTGTTGTTTATAGTTTGCGCGACTGTTGGTAGATACCCTAATTCTTATGGGGTTAAAGAGATAGCGTGATTAACGTAATTATGATCAGCCCACTTAAAATTATGGGCCAATAGACAAGCTTTGGAATAAGGTTGTCATTGCCATGAATGATAGCTAACCAACCACTTTTGTCAGTAGATCTTATAGAAAATAGGTAAGTATTTGCCGTGGCGAGCACGAGAACGCTGTACATCAAAATATAGAAATACTCTATGTAAATGATATTGGATCCGCCTACCTCTTGTCTTAATTGGATATGGGCTAACATAACAACAAAGAAAAGAGCGGATGCAGCGCCTATAAATTCCGATGTGGTGAAGCCGTGACGTGCGGATGTGTCCTGTTCTTCAGAGACAGTGAGCAAGGCAGAGAACAATAGTATCGATACCAAGAAGAGAGGTAATAAATAGACGATGAATGCGCTTTCAAAATGTCTCTTGATAACAAAGTTGTAGCGCAAATCAGGAAAATTATTTCTGCCGACGTAGCCGTGAATTCCAAAGTTAGTAGAATAACTTGCTAGGTAGTAGTCGAAGTATGTGTCTTCTCGCTCCCATGTGCCCAACACGATATCATTCTCTATTCCAAAAATATCATCGAGGCCTGTAGCATCGTAAGAGCTGAAATCTGGGACGAGCACGATGTTATTCGCAAAATCATTTGCCCACATGCGTATCCATACCGTTTTGTGGTCAAATGGATAATCGTCGTAATCGAAAGGTTGCCGCAACGTGGCATCGAAATACCAACCGATCAGCTCCTCATCCCAGGCCTGATTCTCCGGACATCCCTTGGCAACGTTTTCACACACTTCACTGGTCTGTAAAAAACGCTTTCTATAGATCTCGTTAGCTTCTGTTTGATCAACCTGCTCTGGCAAGATGAATCCGGCTCCATCCATGCCAATGCCGTCTTTAATTTCTGTATGGGAAGGATTGTTTTCGTATTTCTGCCATATATATCCGGTTAGATGCACCTGGCTAGCACTTCGAAAATCCAATGATTGGATGAAAATCCCCGTTTTAATTTTTACCAAGTCATCAGCATTGCCGTCTAAGTTTTGATTCGCCCAATTATTGGCTAGAAATTTTTCGACTTCTTGCTGATTAACGAGTTGGCTTTCTGGCTGATATTGATTCATCAATACCCAAAGGCTGATCAATACAGCGGCCAATGAAAGGCTCAACAACGTAGATCTCTTCCACCACAATGCGTGATTCATGTATTTCCAATAATTATAGGTCCGCCAGAAAGAAGGCGTTCTGAGATTGGATTATAGAGTGCAACTGGGTGTTCTGAAGAGCATTAACGTGCTTTTGGTCCAAATAGGAACCAAATAATAAAGCCAAAGACAGGAATAAACAGCAGCAAAAGAATCCAAATGAGTTTAGCCAGCCCACCGGCAGTGCTTCCGGCGACCTTGATAATTGCCCATATCACTATACAAAGCCATATAAACCCCAGTACGCCAGTTACTTGAAATTCCATTTGTGCCTCTCACTTTTTGCATTGAACGATTGATGATGTGGTCTTAATTGTTTCTACTCTAGTATAGGTATTGCTCGCAGGCGGTTCAATAGTCATGAAGGTAGAGGAGTAGGAGGGCCTGTGCTTTGAAACAAATCAGTAGAAAGTTTACTGATTAACTCACTAATTACCCCTTGGTAAGTTAATATCTTCCGTGGGCAACCCCCTATACTGACATTCACCAGGTTTAATAGTAGGAGTTTTCAAATTGTTCAAGAATCTAATAGCCGTCACTTTTTTCCTATGTTTTGGTCTGAGTTCGAATGCGCAAGAAAATTCAGGCGGAGAAAGTCTTGAGCAATATATTGCATTTCTAGAGAAAGCCCATGCCACTGAAACTGTCAGTGAAGAGGCGACAGCGGAGTACTATAGAAGATCCTTTGCTTTCTGGATGCCAAACAAGATGGCGTATAATTCTGAGCCAGAAAAATTTGCAAAAGCCATGGACCTCTATCATGAGGGGCAAGCTAAGTATGTGCGCGATAGATCCATTGAAATAGATCGTTTTGAAAGCACCATTGAAAGTTTTCGCCGTTTCGACGCAAGAAACACACTAGCGAAGGACCCAATTCTTTTTGTTGGTAGCTCCAGCATGGTGTTTTGGGAAACCGCTAACTCGTTTCCGGAATATCCAATAATCAATCGTGGTTTTGGTGGTGCGTCATTGCCTGAGGTGATGCATTACTATGATGATGTTATCAAAAAGCACAACCCTTCCATGATATTGCTTTATTGCGATATCGATGTGGAGCAGGGCCGCTCTCCTGAATTTACAGTTAATGCGTTTAAGGAGTTAGTAGATCGCATTGAGCAAGACTTTCCAGCAACGCCCGTGCTGCTTTTGTCCATGAAGCCAACGTTGATTGATGATTTTTTGGGCAGAGATGTACGTAAAAACAAACTGCTTTCAAATCAATTGTTGGAAGAATATGCCGAGTCAAAAGCCACGCTGAATTTTGTGGATATATCGTCTGCGATGATTGGCGAAAATGGCCGGCTAAAAGACGACATTTTTATCGGAGATGGAATGCACTTGAACCCTCTTGGCTATGAGCTATGGGATCCAATTATCAAGCGTGAGATCGATAGTATTCGCAATTAACTTTGTCTGTTTGTAATAATTGCGGGGCCGATGACCTAACGCTGTCTTTCGGTATTTACCAAACCAGCAAGCTCTATTTGTAATTCGCCGATCATTTGTAATTTAGCCATCAGTGGCGGATGCAGAGCGGCAAGGGAGCGCATCTCCTGTTCAACGGACTCAATAGAATCGGATGCTAGCGCGCGCAAGGCTTTATCTTTCAACTTGCGAGGGCCTGTCATCGCATGCCAGATTTTCGAAAATACTCCTTTCTTTTGCGTTTCACTTTGCAAAAATGCTTTGTCATGATTTTGTCTAATTAGGTGCTAAAAGCACCGGTTCGCAAACCTGCCGACTGTTATTGGGAGGGGCGTCAGGACGAGAAGAGCAAGCTATATCAAACTCATTCGAACTATTACGGGCATTGAATATCTCGTAAAGTTCTAGCTCTCTTGTCTCAATTTCTTTAAGCACAACTTCTGCTGTCCGGTTCGGCTGCTCAGAGCCATTAATGCTCATGTCTGCCGTCGGTTGTGCATGAGCTAGTTCGCCATATAAACCATTAGCAACAATTGCAATTAACATGAGGCGGGCAGCTATCATAATTAACTCCCAATATGGCATTTCAATACTTCTACACTATCAAAAATAGTGTGCCAACGGTATTGCCGTTTCGACCATAAGGACTTTTAGATTCATAGTCTGTTTCTCAAACCATAACTAGATGAAACCGAGGGGATTTGGTGGGCCCGATAGGGCTCGAACCTGAGGCAAAGGGATTTTAAGTTAATCGCCTTCCCTGGCAATGCTTATAAACCCCGTCATTTGATCGGAACAGCTAAAGAGATTAAGGAGTGGTTCCCGTGGTGTCTGACGCAGTATCGTCGCTATCTGAGAAGCCATCTCCATCATCGTCATCGTCGACCTGGCCATCGCCATCTTGGTCGAAGTCCACTGGTTCATCAGATATGGTTAGCCCTACTATATTGATCAAACCCAGAAGGCCATTGTGCCAATCGTTTATATTAAGCGGGTCGCCATCAGGCTTTGTTAGTATCAAGCCTAACTGATAAGTCCCTGCAGGGAGGGACTCTACGTTAACGGCGTCCACTGCGAATAATTTATGACTCTCACTGCTAGCATCATCGCTCACTGGGAGTACTATCGCATCAGTCAAGGGGTCGTTGTTTAGGGCTGGATCTACTTCATCGTCGCCATTTTCTGCAGGGGAAAATACCACAACATACGCGTCAACGTTGCCGCCCACTATCAACTCTGAGCCTCTCGAGAATCGAAGGTTTATATCTAATGCATCACCCGAGTAGTAGATGCGCTTGTCAGTGATAACGCTTCCCATAATGCCGTCAGAAGCATTTCCCACGCCAACATTCTTATTTTTTCCATGACTGTTGCCGTTACTATTGCCCTGCGCCACCACTAGTGCTGATGAAAGCAATAGTGTGCTGGCTATCATTGTGGAAATAATGGGTTTAGATATTTGTTTGAAATTAAACATAATCGTACTCCTGAGATGTAACTTGGTTGTTCTATATTCATCACGTCAGCGATTCTAATGAAAACGGAACAGTCATACTGTGCTAAACCTCTCAGGAATATAAAACAGTAGTCGCCTGTAACTTATTCAACCTAGGGCATCACCTAGTATCAGCCGAAAACTATCGATATTTTCGTGTGTCTGCTTTTGCATTCTGGGGAAATTTGGAGATATAGAGGGTGCTAGGTGGGGGTTTTCGTGGGTTCAGAGAGTTAGCTTATCAGTACCGTTTAAATACCCAAAAAATGACGGGTCTAGAGATAAATAAAATATCCGTGGACGCAGTTCATTACGCTGCTGCCAAAAAAAAGCCCAACCACATAAAAGTGATCGGGCTTTTTAGGAGGTAAAGGGAATCAAATTACTCTGACCCCTTTAATTCCAGTCACTTCTGCGGGCAGATCAAATATTTCTCACCCGTATGTTTCGCGTAGTACTGGCGCACGGTGTCCGCCTGCAGTGCTTCAGTCAGAGAAAGTTCATTAGTGTAGTGGCTGGCAAAACTGGTCTTTAACTCTTTCGCGACCCGAGCACGCAAGCGCGCGGCGACTTCCACTCCGGCTTTGGCGAGAAAATTAGGCAACAACCAGCCACCGACTCCCCACGCCATGCCATAACCGCGGTTAAGCACTGTGGGAGAGGTGTCCAGGCCACCATAGAGATGCACTTGTTTGTGTTTGATTGATCCGTAGACGCTGTAAGCACCCGGCGTTCTTGCCGCGGCGGCTTCCATACAGGAAAGTATATTGGAAGCTAGCATGCCGCCACCGGTGGCATCAAAGGCGAGTGTAGCCCCCGTTGTATGGATCGCATCGGTCAAGTCTGCCATGAAGCTGTCCGCACTACTGTTCACCACATATTTTGCGCCCATGTCGCGCAGTAGCTTGGCTTGCTCCTCTTTGCGCACGATGTTGACCAGTTCAACCCCGTCGGATTTGCAGATGCGTACCAGCATTTGGCCAAGATTTGAGGCAGCGGCTGTATGCACAAGGGCCGTATGGCCTTCCAGCTTCATGGTCTCAATCATCGAAAGTGCAGTTAGCGGATTGACGAAGCAGGATGCGCCATCTTTGGCCGTATGCCCGTCCAGCAAAGGCAGGCATGCAGTCGCCTCCACACAGCGATATTGGCTATACATGCTGCCACCCATCACGGCGACAATTTTTCCTGACAGACTTTTTGCCAGATCACTGCTACCAGTTGCGATCACTGTGCCGGCACCTTCATTACCCACGGCAAGCGCCTGGCCGACTCTTGCCTTCATCACTCGCAAGCCCTGCTCGGAGACAGGTACGGTTAATACCGCGTCCTTGCCGGTCCCCGATGTTTTGGCAGCACTGATATCTGACATTCCAAACATGACGCCCTGGTCTGAAGGGTTTATAGGTGTGGCTTCGATCTTGATCAGTACCTCATTTTCCTTAGGCGTCGGTATGGGTGTTTCGACTAATTCAAGACGCAGTTCTCCTGCATCTGAGACGGTGGAGATCATTTGAAGATAGGTAGAGTTCGATGACATATGAAACCTCGTGATATGACGGCAATTTAGACCAATATAGCAGCCATCGCGGCATCATGTTAGCGCCATGGGCAAGGTGTGCGGTGCTAGGTGCACGGCAGCAGGGGGAGGTGATTCGGGGCGGGGAGAATGTGTGGCGAAGGGGCTATAAAACCTCATAGTCCGTTGTATGAAACGTAATTTGATGAAACCGAGCATAGATCGACCCTTTTACTGAGTTCAGAGAGTTAACTTGCCAACACTTTTCTTGCTCATTTGCTGTGGATTAACAGGTGTTGAGGTAGCGACGAATTGTGGTTAAAAAAGCAGATGACCCAGATTGCCGCCTTTTGTCAGAGTAAGTGCACAGTCAATTTGCACTCATTTCATTCACTTTCCAATCAACTCTATATTTCCATAGGATTTCTGTTAGCCTACTCGTTTGGGTTTAAAAAAGGCAATCATGAAACCTCTTCAAATCGCGCTGGTCGCACTTCTTTATACAAGCTATTCCGTGAGCTCATCAGCAGCAGAGATTTTTTCTGACGATTTTGAAACCGGAGACACGTTGGCATGGATTGCCAGCGAATCTTTTCCAAGGTTAGAGACAACAGACACGCAATATTATTCGGAAAGCTTATCGGCCCATAGTTCGACTAACAGCAGAAGCGCATTAAGCAAAGGCTTTGCGCCTGTTGCCTCTGGACAAATCAAGTACTCGTGGCGGGTGTTCGCCGATAATACCTCTACTTACGACACGGCAGCGTTTAGCCTTGATTCTTTATCGCTAGAGATAACTGGCGGCAGAGTAAGTGCTATTGCTGCGGGCCCTGATGCGTCGAACTATGTGCCCGACCTAGCCACTATCGAGAGCGGAAATTGGGTCGAGCTGGCGATTGAATACGATTTTGAAACCTCGCTGGCAGCCTTCTATGTCGCCGGAATCAGGGTTTACTATGTCAATATCGACCTTGAGCCAATAGCGGAGATATCACTCAGAGCGGATGATGCCAGTCTGTACATCGATGATGTATCTGTAATTCACGACGCTGTCGAGCATATAGGGCCAATTTCAGACGATCTCGTGTTTGAGTATTCGGAAGCGCATTATCCCGACCTTCTTAGGGGGCGACCTAGACTCGGCGCTGACTGGTCTACCCAAAATAAATTTCGCTATCACTACTATCGGGATTCGAATAATTATCTAGCCATCAGCAAATTTGATAACGTTCACCTTCTTCCATTTATTGACATCGAGTACCCGCCTAAACCTTTAGGCTCAGTGGAATCTTTCAGAGACGTCATCACTGGCTGGACAGCCCATGCACTTCCGCAAACAATCAGCTCGATTAGCATGCAAAACGCACTCAAAGTGGGCAGCAGCACCACAGCGACTGCCACTGCCAGCTCCAATCTCGCGGTGACATTGCACACCGATTCGCCCGCCTACTGCAGCGTTGCCAATAACATCGTCAAAGCTATCGCCCCCGGCAGCTGCGGTATATTTGCCATTCAGAAAGGGGATGGGGGTTACAGAGCGGCGGCTGGAGTAAGTCAGCGCATTACGATCATCCCGGCGGCGCGTGAACTAGACACCCCACAACGAGCAGAGACCCTCTTTGCCGATGATTTTGAAACCGGAAATACTTCAGCATGGATTGCCAGTGATTATTTTCCAAGGCTCGAGACGACAAGTGCACAACAGTATTCGGGAAGCTTATCGGCCCATAGTTCGACCAACACCAGAAGTGCATTACTCAAAGAATTTGCGCCGATTTCCTCTGGACAAATCCGCTACTCATGGCGGGTGTTAGCTGACGATACGACTACTTACGACACCGCAGCGTTTAGCCTTGGCTCTTTTACCTTGGAGCTCACTGGCGGAAGCGTAACAGCCATTGCGGCGGGCCCGGGTGCGTCAAGCTATACGCCCGACCTGGCCAACATCATAAGCGGCCTTTGGTACCAACTGGCGATTGAATACGATTATGAAACCTCGCAGGCTGCTTTCTATTTCGACGGAATCAAAATTCATGAGGTAAAATTCGCCGATGTACCAATAAGCGATATTGCCCTCAGAGCGGATGATGCCAATCTGTACATTGATGATGTGTCTGTAGTTCAAATACCCAATCCCCCTATACCAAACGATCGCGTGTTCAATTATGCGCAGGCAAATTTTGATGAATTTGTTAAAGGACCGTTTGAAGAGGGCGTCTTTGAGCAATATAACTATCGTTATTATCGTGAGACTGGAAATTATTTGGCCATTGACACTTCGGGCGTAATTTGGCTGTATGGCTCAGCGACAAATCTTGCCCTTGTTTCTATAGCCCCAGTGGAATTTTACAGAAAGCTCATTAATTCCTGGGAACAACAAGGACTTGCGCAAACAATCACCAGCGTTAAAAGTGATTGGAAGGATTATACTGTGCTTACTACGTCAACGCTGAGCGGTACTGCCAGCTCAGGTCTGCCGGTGTTCTACAACAGCCTGACAAAGGAGATCTGTAAGGTCATCGGCAACACCGTCACGTTTATGACCCCAGGCACTTGTAGTATGTCCGTGGATGCCGATGGCACTCCCACCTACAATGCGGCACCACAAAAAACGATACACATCACACAGGCGAATAGCGTCGATCAGGGCGGCCTGACCTGGTTGCCGATATATCCTCATAGTAAAAACGACTGGACTCGCGCAAAAGTTGTTTGGTGTTCATCGCACACCATTCTCCAAGGGAGCACCATTCTCGGTAAAGGGAGCGGCCCCTATGGGCATGATGACTGGCGTCTGCCGACAAAAGAAGAGCTGATTTCCTTGGCTAAATCGGGTGCGTTAGTTGGTCAGGGCTGGACGAGGGATTACACTTGGTCATCGGAGGAGTCGGGTAATCAAAGAGGTTATTACGAAAAAGTAGACGTGGGCACACCATTCCTAAACTACCCCAACCACTACCCAGAGCATGGTTTCAAAAACGTGAACTTCACGTGTGTCCGCAAGAATTAACGCTATAAACGGTAGCGATTTTTCTTTAAGTGAATGGTAGTCACTCGAATCGTTTACTAAGGTTGACGCGTGCGCTCGGTAGCAGCTGAGCGACTCGCGACAACTAGTTGCGCGTACAGACAAGGGTACTGACAAGTTAACTCACCAACGCGTTAGAAACCCTAGTCTAACTCCCTCTGTATCGCCACCGCTTATACATTTTTGATTGAGTCATGCTCAGGGTTCTGGCAGATTGGGCGTTAACTTGTCAGTACCCTATATCTCAATATATCTCGCCATTTATCGCGAGTTGGGTTAGATACAGGCGCATATCAAGTTCAAGCTGGTGGTAGTCGCTAGACATATGGCAACAGAGTTTGTAAAAGGCTTTGTTATGGTCTTTTTCTTTTAAATGGGCTAGTTCATGAACAATAATCATCCTTAGAAATGGCTCTGAGCATTTCCTAAAAACATCACTAATTCTGATTTCATTTTTGCTCTTCAGTTTGTTCCCTTGAACCCTGGAAACAAATGTATGTAGCCCAAGTGCGTTGTTGATCACGTGAATTTTTGGGTCATAAATCACCTGACTTAGCGGTGATGACTTTTTTATGTATTGGTTTTTTATTGCTACAGCGTACTCTCGCAGCAATTTGTCATTCACAAACTTGTGTGTTGTGGTGTATTTTTTTAGCAGGTAATCTGCCAGGTTGTCTTGCTCTATAAGTTGTAGCGCTTGGTCTTTTATCTGCTGAGGATAGCTTGAAATATATTTTAAAGTGGACATTGTCTAGCCATCTAGTTTGATTGAAATAACTTCTTTGTCTGACGAAATTAAGTGATGTTTGGTGATAAGTTACCGTAATAGGGTATTAATGAGTTAACTATTAGTGACGAGAAAAGCCGCCATTTCCAACTGATACTAAGTGACGACCTAGATTGAATAAGTTGTAGGCAGCAGCATGAGCATTTAGAAAACGCTGTGCCTGATCCATCGATTTGAACTTACGCGTACTTCGATCCGAACTTGTTGCACTATAGACGGAGGGCTTCGTTGCTCACCTCAATGCCGCGCTGAGCGAGTAAACCTTCAATATCTCGATGACTGAGGCTGAATCGATGGTAGATTCAGACGGCATATTAAATGATTTCAGGTGGGAAGCGATGGCGTTTATACATTTTTGATTGAGCCATGCCAAATATTTTGGCAGATCAGAGGCTAACTTGTCAGCACCGCGCAAAGCTGTAAAGCGGGCTGGACAAGGTCTCAAGCAGACGATATCTTTTTCTCCTGTATAAACCTCAGTGTTATCTACAAAAACGGGATTTTTAATGAAATTGTCCATGCCGTTAGCCGCTCTGTTTTTCACGCTTGTGTGCGCCGCTCCCCTTCAGGCTCAGGCACCTGT